>LGVE01059118.1_pt1 | contig 1271891 bp, 1231 predicted proteins | sample 469871 | NCBI WGS metagenome assembly LGVE01 (sample SAMN03893561, study PRJNA290197) | marine sediment metagenome | material: sediment; isolation source: combined push core samples #3730, #5133, and #5579 collected at Hydrate Ridge | place: Pacific Ocean: Hydrate Ridge | reverse complement strand
GCACGAAAGGCGTAACGATTTGGGCACTGTCTCAACAAGAGACTCGATGAAATCTTAGTACCTGTGAAGATGCAGGTTACCCGCGACAGGACGGAAAGACCCCGTGGAGCTTTACTGTAGCTTGATATTGATTGCTGGTATGTGATGTACAGAATAGGTGGGAGACTTTGAACCCGGGACGCTAGTTTCGGGGGAGTCAACTTTGGGATACCACCCTTCGCATATTGGTTATCTAACCCGCTTGTGTGTAACAAGGGGGACAGTGTCTGGCAGACAGTTTGACTGGGGCGGTCGCCTCCTAAAGAGTAACGGAGGCGCACAAAGGTTCACTCAGAATGGTTGGAAATCATTCGTAGAGCGTAAAGGTATAAGTGAGCTTGACTGCAAGACGTACATGTCGAGCAGGTACGAAAGTAGGTCTTAGTGAACTGCCATTTCTGAATGGAAAGGATGGCAATCAACGGATAAAAGTTACCCCGGGGATAACAGGCTGATTCCTCCCAAGAGTCCACATCGACGGNNGGAGTTTGGCACCTCGATGTCGGCTCATCACATCCTGGAGCAGGAGCATGTTCCAAGGGTTGGGCTGTTCGCCCATTAAAGTGGTACGCGAGCTGGGTTCAGAACGTCGTGAGACAGTTCGGTCCCTATCCGTCGTGGGCGTTGGGAATTTGAGAGGAGCTGACCTTAGTACGAGAGGACCGGGTTGGACGCACCTCTGGTGTACCAGTTAGGCTGCCAGGCCTACAGCTGGGTAGCTAAGTGCGGGCGGGATAAACGCTGAAAGCATCTAAGCGTGAAGCCCCCCTCAAGATGAGATTCCCCATTCAATTTGAAGTAAGATCCCTTGTAGACTACGAGGTTGATAGGACAGATGTGGAAGCACGGTGACGTGTGAAGCTGACTGTTACTAATAGATCGAGGACTTAACTTTATTAAATAAATTACAGTATTATTCAGTTTTGAGAGACCAAGTCTGGTGACGATGGCGAAGTGGACACACCTGTTCCCATCCCGAACACAGCAGTTAAGCACTTTAGCGCCGATGGTAGTACATTGTGCGAGAGTAGGACGTTGCCAGGCTAGTTTCTTTATTAATTTTTTTTTATTATTATAAAATACAACGCAGAAACTGCATAAACCTTTATAAGCCTAATTAGCTCAGTTGGTTAGAGCACATGACTGTTAATCATGGGGTCCTAGGTTCGAGTCCTAGATTGGGCGCCATTTTTTTTGGCCCGTTGGAGAAGCGGCTTAACTCACATGCCTTTCACGCATGCATTCACGGGTTCGAATCCCGTACGGGTCACCATCTTAATAATTTGTACTTACAATTAGTAAGTATTTTTTTTTGCATTTTTTATGAAAATATATTTCTGCTTATGAAAAACTGTTATAGGTAAAGGTTGTCACTAATTAGCGTTATTTCTTGTTCAATATAGAATCTATAAATGTTTTGTGATAAACTATTATTAGAAAGAGGTGGGTATATGGGATTTAAAGACACACTGGAGAAAGAAAGAAGAGAACTTAAATCAGTTAAAAGACCTTATGAAACAGTAGCATTTATTATTTTTGTATTAATGATTGCGCAAAACCTTTACTTTTTAATTTTAGAGTTTATTAACCTAGTGAAAAACTCTTTGTTTAGTGTTGGAAATGTTTTAGTTCAAATGAATAATGCGACGTTTATAGCTCGTTTTTCAAATTCGTTTTCAAATCAATGGCTGAGTATGATCGTTGGAATACTATTATTTGCTTTGTATTGGGCTTTAATCTATTACTTTGTATGGAATTATTCTAAGAATAACAAGTTAGCTAAATGGACTTGGACATTATTTGTAGTATATGGACCAAGCATCTTCTTAGCAACACCACTTGTATTCTTTGTTATCTATGTATTTAGAAAGTACTTTGCACGATTTGCTAAAAGATTTGTTGAAGAGTTCAAGAATTTTGATCCTAATCATAAATTTGAAGAGGAAAAGGCTGAAGTATACGACGAGGACGCATATGATGATTACATAAAAGATGAGTCTTATTCGGAAGAGGAAACTGCTGAAGAAGACGAAGAGAAGAATAAATAAAAAATACAGAAAATTCTGTATTTTTTTTGTTATAATAAAAGATAGCAATACTAATCACCGATTCTCATTGAGAATAGTGAAGTATTAGATAAACACTCGAAAAGGGGATATTATAATGAATACCAAGACTAACTTTTTTAGAAGAAATTTATTTATAATTTATTTTATTTCGCTTGGAATCTCAATAGTTTTAAACACCTATATTAGTTATTATATGACTATCCAGTATACACAGGGAACTATATTAACTACAGTTGTAAATCTTTTTTATCAAGTTCCAATTATAGTAGTAGTACTATATCTATATAGAAGTAAAATGGGTGTTACAAAAAAAACATCAATATTACACTTAATTATTACATTGTTTGCGATTAGAACATTGTTTTTTATTCCACAAATGCTTCTTGATGGTGGATACTTTCCTTCATTTCATTTTAACATTACCTATTACTATTGGCTAATCATCATATGGTTTACAGTACTTCCGTTACTCTCATATAAAAGAGGAGCCTTTATTGAGTTAACTAGAAAAGCGAATAGAGTAACTAACAAGGTGATTATCTCGTATATTGCTTTTAATGCTATTATTAGTTTCGCTATAAGCATATTTTATAAGTTATTTATATACCAAGGATTTGATAATTTTCAATTATTCTATCATGAACGATTCGAGATAATTGTCATATTGCTATTACTACCTGTGGTATTTGTCAACTATAGTAGAAATGAACATAAGGTGAATCATTTACTAAACAGCGTATATATGATTTTGATTTATCTGGGATTATACATTTCTGATGCAATTAAAATGTTTAATCAGCCTGAATTTATGTATATTGGATACCAATCTAGTACGTTTCTAGATTTTGTATTCAGTTATAAGACGTCTGATGTGTATTTCCTTTTCCTTCTATTTGGCCTGTATAATTTAATCGTGTGTAAATACAAAAAGGATATTGAATAAAAAAAATACGGAGATTTTCCGTATTTTTATTTTACAACAATTGCATCAATCTCTACTAATACATCTAAAGGTAATCTTCTTACTTCAACAGCAAATCTTGCTGGTTTGTGATCACCAAAGAATTGAGCATATACTTCATTCATATCCTTAAACATACCTAAATCTTGGAGGAAAACTCCACATTTTATGATATTTTCCTTCTTCATCCCTGCTTCTTCAACAATAGCTAGAACGTTCTTCAAACTTTGTAGTGTTTGTGATTTAATGTCATCACCTGCAGGTTTCATTGTCTCTGGCATGTAAGGTATTTGCCCTGATACATAAAGAGTATCTTTAACTAAAACTCCTTGTGAGTATGGTCCAACTGCGGCTGGTGCGTGTTTTGTACTTATCATTCTCATTATTTATATCACTCCTTCACGAATATTATACAATTATTGATATGTAATAGATAGTGTTTTATTTGTCTTTTTGTGAAATATAAACTATAATTATTATAGATAAACGAAGGAGGAAATATTATGGAAGTATTAACAGGAAATGTAAATGAAGAAAAACATGTTCCTTTCGTAGAAGAAATGGAAAATGGTTATCGTGTAACTGTTGGGAAACCTGCTTTACACCCTATGAAAGAAAAGCATTTAATTGAATTTATTGAATTATACGTAGATGGTGTATTAGTTGGTAAGAAAGAGTTCTCTGCTGATGAAGAACCTGTTGCAGTTTTTGAAGTTGCTAAAGGTAAACAAGTATTCGCTAGAGAGTTCTGTAATCTTCACGGATTATGGCAAGGGGAATTAGAGTAGTCAGTAAAGAGTGAGAAATCACTCTTTTTGTTTGTAAGTCTTTACATTTAAAATAGTATTGACAAAGATGTTTTCAATGTGTTAATATTCATTTAGAATACCTTTAAGGTAGTCCAGAGAGACTGTTAAGGAAATTCATACAAAGCATGCGTGCTTAATTTTTATGAAAATTCTTTTCTGAGTCTTTCGACTTAGATTTTTTTTATACAAAAATTGAAAAGGAGAAAGAGAATGGAAAAAAGTTTAGTAGTAGGGATTCAAGAAAAACCTAGTAGTTTAGGTAAATGGGTATTGTTAAGTCTTCAACATGTATTCGCGATGTTTGGAGCGACTGTATTAGTACCATTATTAACAGGATTAGATGTTGGAGTAGCATTAGTAGCAAGTGGTATTGGTACAATAATCTATATTATTTGTACAAAAGGAAAAGCACCAGTTTACTTAGGAAGTAGTTTTGCTTATATTGCAGCAATTATAGGAAGTGTTATCACAAGTGCTAATGCGCTTAATGTAATGGTTGCCGGTCAAGTTCATACATTTACTTCTATTTGGGGAGATGGTGAATTATTATATGGAGTTATGGATGCTGTCAATGACGGAGTATTTGAGTTCAAAGACGTATTTAGCAGCGCATTTGTAGGATTAATCGTTGTTGGATTAATCTATATAATTGTAGCAATCATTATCAAGTTCGTAGGTAGTGGATGGCTTAAGAAATTATTACCTCCTGTAGTAATTGGACCTATGATCATAATTATCGGTTTAGGGTTAGCTCCTGTAGCTATATCAAGTGCTGGATTAAACGGTGGTAGTGGATGGCAAGTTCCATTAGTAGCTTTCATAACATTCTCAACAGTAGTTGGTATTAGTTTATTAGGTAAAGGATTCTTTAAAATTGTTCCATTCTTAATCGCTATATTAACAGGTTATTTAGTAGCAACCGCATTTGGGTTGGTAGATTTTAGTACTTTTGGAAACTATTCATTTGTACAGGTTCCAAACTTCACAATAATAGGAACTTATGCTATTAATTGGACTGCAGTATTAACATTTGCACCAATAGCATTTGTAACAATCGCAGAACATATCGGTGATCATACAGTACTTGGAGAGATATGCGGGGAAGATTTTATTACAGACCCAGGATTAGATAAAACATTATTAGGTGATGGTATAGCTACAGCATTAAGTGGTGCTTTAGGTGGACCTGCTAACACAACATATGGTGAAAATACTGGTGTAGTAGCAATGACAAAAGTTGGTTCAGTATATGTAACTGGATTAGCAGCGGTCTTCGCTATATGTTTAGGATTCTTTGGATATATTCAAGCATTCATTACTAGCATCCCGTGGGCTGTAATTGGTGGTATGACGATTGTACTATACGGTTTAATTGCTGGTAACGGTGTAAAGGTTCTAATAAAATCAAAAGTAGATTTAGCAAACATGAGAAATTTAGTAATTGTAGCTACTATGTTAGTAATTGGACTAGGTGGAGCTTCATTACCATTGAACGATGCAGTAAGTTTAACTGGTATGAGTTTAGCAGCAGTTATAGGTATTGCATTAAATGCGTTATTCAATGTATTTGAAAGTAAAGGATGGCTTCAAGATTAAGTTATAAGAAAACAAAACACGATAATCTCAGATTATCGTGTTTTTTATTTTACTAAAGCATGTTCTAATGCATCTATTACAGCGTTGTTAACAGCTATTGAGGTTTTTGTTGCACCACTTATAGCGTCTATATCAGTCCTATTCTCATCTTTAATCTCGTTTGCAATATCAAATGCTACATCAAAGTACTTATCTTGGTCTACATTTGGAGTACAACCACAATCTTCAATGAAAACATATTTTATTTGGTTGTTTTCAATTTGAACTCTTACAACAGTATCAGAATTATGAAATCCTTTAGAATATCCAATATATGTACCATCTTCAAATTCATTTCCTTCCATTATGTTATAAGGAACATTTAAATAGCTATCAAAGTCAGTTATTAGGAATATAGAACCCGTAGTCACTACCAAAGTAATTGCTGTGGCTTTAATGATACTATGTTTTTCAAAGTAGTTGTTAAGTTTTATAATTGAGTATGTTCCAAAAAGGATAGAATACGCTATTATATGCCGAAATTCAGTTACTCTAATAGAATGTAAGAAAATAAGTAAATAAGCAAAATATGATAAGCGGTGTAATTTTAACCAACTTGATGTTGGGATATTGTTTCTTATCAATTTGAATGAAGTTACGAATAAAGGTAATAGTAGTATATAAATCAAAATTCCCATTATCTCTAGGGGTATTTGATTCACTATTGATTCATATATATATAAATAAGCATGAGGTGTAATAAAGATAAAACCTAATATGGCATATTCATTCCGCACACTGCTTAGTTGCTTTTTGATTTTACTCCCTTTCTTAAGAGCACCAGTAAACATCACTATTAGTAGGAATGTAACACCTATAGTCCCATTCGCAATAAATGTTGTAACTATTGAATTAGGAACTAGTATTGTAATTGCACTAAGTAATAATGCAAAGATAAATATAATTATTGAATTTGTCCGTATAAATCTACTAAAGTAATAAGCACATAATGTTATTAACATCGGGAGAAGAATTGACATCTTAATCACCTCTACTTAGATTGTATATCGGAAAGTCATTTTTACACCAAAGTTTCACATTCTTCTCACAACTTTGGATATAAATATAGACAGTTTAGTAGAATACTGATATGATATATACACTATTGAAAGACTGATAACAAGGTAAAACTATTGTTACTAAAAAAATTGAAAATAAATCATCAAAAGCCTTGCCTTTTAGGCGTAGTTTTGATAGAATAATAATCGACTAAAAAAGTATTGATTAACAGTATTAGTTGTGTTATAATTTTCTTGCTGCTCTAACCATGGGTCCAGTGGTGTAGTGGTTAACATGTCGGTCTGTCACACCGAAGATCGCGGGTTCAAATCCCGTCTGGACCGCCACTAAATTAATGCGCTCATAGCTCAATTGGATAGAGTACTTGACTACGGATCAAGAGGTTAGGGGTTCGACTCCTCTTGGGCGCGCCAATTATTATTTATTATTTATCATTTCGGGAAGTAGCTTAGCTTGGTAGAGTGCTTGGTTTGGGACCAAGAGGTCGCAGGTTCAAATCCTGTCTTCCCGACCATTAAGCAATTAAAAATGACGATTACTCGTCATTTTTTTTTATTTGTATGTAATTTTATAAACTCTTTTACTAATCCAGGATCAAACTGTGTCCCTTTATGGGTATCTAATTCTTTTAATGCCTCTGGTATAGTTCTAAACGGAGAGTAGATAGAATTGTTTATCATCATATCATAAGCATCAATAATTGATAGAATTCTCGATAAATAAGGAATAGTTTTACCTTTTAAACCGAAAGGATAACCAGTTCCATCCCATCTTTCATGATGGGCGATGATTAATTCGGCTATTCCTGAAAGTTCAGGAATAGATTTCATTATTCTAAACCCAACTTCACAATGGGAATTAATGATTTCTCTTTCATCCTCAGTTATATTATCTGTTTTAAGAAGTAATTCTTCACCAATATTAATCCAGCCTATATCGTGATATGCTGCGAAAATTATTAGTAATGATAAATCATCCTCGTCTAATTTTAAGTATTCACCGAATTCCTTTGCTGTTGAGGAAACTTGAAATGCGTGTTTACCAAGTTCTGGGTGAATATTGTATAATCGTTTTTCTAAATTACTTAAAAACTCATGACGCATATGTTTACCATCCGTTTGTTTATTATTATACATTTCAGTTTCAGCTTCAATAAGTACATTACTTAGGTCTTGAGTCTCATCAGTCTTAGTCGCAAGTCCTAAAGAAATACTTGGTTTCATTATTTCATACATAGATTTTATTTGAAGGTCCCTAATTCGCGCTAAAACCTTCTTAGCGTTCGCTTCTGTAGTTTGAGGAAGTAATATAATGAACTCGTCTCCACCCCATCTAGCGATGATATCCTCGCTTCTAGTTGCCTTTTTAAGGATATCGCTTATTTCAACTAATAATTTATCTCCTTCAATATGCCCGAAAGCATCATTAGTAAGTTTTAAACCATTAACATCACCATGGATGATAGAGATTGGTAATTGTCTTTTAGTGTCTAATCGTTTCATTTCTACTTCAAGGAAATAACGATTGAATAAACCAGTTAAATAATCATGCTGAGAGATAAATTGAATTTGCTCGTTTTGCTCAAATTGATTTGTAACATCTCTAAATACTAAAATACTTCCTCTTATGACCTCATCAAACGTAATTGGTGATAAAGAGAAATCGACATATAGATTTAAATCATTATTATTATTTATCAATAAATAAGGTTTATCTGATTTAAATGATTCATTGTTTCTAATTGTACTATTGAATATTTGTCCAAAATCTAAATTATGATCTTTTGAATATATTTTTACAACATCAGTAATTGATTTACCAATTACTTTACTTGATACTGATAAATAGTCTTTTGCGATATCATTTATTATTTCAATCTCACCGTATTCGTTAGTTGAAATGATTCCTTCAGAAACACTGTGTAGTGTTGTTTCTAACTTAACATTTACATCTTGATATTTAGCTTCATGTTGAATCCTATCTGTTATATCGGTAACAGTTGCATAAGTATATACTTGTCCTTCTAAAGTTAAATATACACTTCTAACTTCAACATCCATAATTTCCTTATTTTTAAGGATATGTTTAACTCTAAAATATCCAGAGTTCTCTTTATCCTTTTTGTCTCTTAGTTTATCTAAATCTTCTCTTCCAAGTAAGTTAACATCGTAAATTGATAGATTTGTAAATTCTTCATATGAGTACCCGTATTTATCAATCGCAGCTTGATTCACGTTGAAAAACTTACCGGATTCCGGATCAATTATGAAACTATATGAAGCACTTTTATTAAATAAATCTTTATACTCTTGTTCTCTATCTTTTATTTCAATTGCACTGAAATAATTTATTCTTTGTTTTAGCATAAATGCACTAACAGCTAGACCACCAATTGGATAGAAAAGTGCAAGTGGTAAGGCAACAGCAGCAATTGCTTCTAAAGATACACGTGCGGGAAAGAAGAACAACAAACCAACCATCAGTACTTGTGTTATAAATAATAATAGATATTGCTCCAACAGATTAATCTTTGATAAATCTGTTGATTCTTTCTTTATTCTTATATAACGCCAAACTACACCAATGATACCAGGAATAATAACCCATAAAATTCCAGGAATAACTCCACTACCACCCATTGTAATTCGGAAAAATGATAAAGATAATCCTCCAACAATAACTGGGACTATACCAAAGAAAATCCCACTTAATAACATTAGGACACTACGACCATCAAAGAAAACACCAGGTTCAGCTTCAACTGCTGTAGACATAATGATAAATCCAACAATACTGACACTAATTCCCATAACCAATTTACTACTAAAGCGTGATAATTTAGTTTCGTTAGTAAATAATGAATAAACTACAGATAAACTCATAAGCAAAACAATATTAGTTAATAAACCAACAATAACCTCCATTGACATAACGAACCTCCTTTTATCACCTTTTTATATATTATACTATATTTGAAATGTATATCAAAATTAAACCAAAAAAACCTACTAAATAACTTGCGTTTTTCAACCATATTTATTATAATATGTATCGGACACTTTAAGGTTCCGTAGCCAAGTGGCTAAGGCAATGGACTGCAACTCCGTGATCGCCGGTTCAAATCCGGCCGGAACCTCCATATTAAGATTAAACGCTCGTAATGGGCGTTTTTTTATTTGATAGATAAAATGAAAAGCTATGGTAAGATATATGTATGGGGTGGTAACATGTCTAGAAAACTAATTTTATGTTTGGCGATGAGTCTTGATGGATTTATTGTTGATAAAGATGGTGGTTACGATTGGATAAAAGGGGATGGAGATAAAACATTAGATACTGAAAAGAAATTTGATTTCATTCAGTTTCTAAATGATATCGATATTGTACTAATGGGAAGTAAATCATTTTTTGAATTACCAGATTTAGAATTTTATAAGAACCAAAGAATAATTGTTGCTTCAAGAAAAGAACATAAGGATTATGACAATGTTAGATTTGTAAAAGGGAACCTTATAGAGATTATAAAAACCCTAAAAGCAGAAACCGGAAAAGGAATCTGGTTATTTGGAGGAAGTAATGTTGTTAACCAAGTAACGACAACTGATTTAGTGGATGAATATATCCTAGCCTATATTCCAACAATTGTTGGGGACGGAACAAGGTTGTTTGATAAAGGAAATATGTTTATCAATTTACACTTAGATGAGTATGTGATTGATAACGGACAGATGATAGCTACTTACTCGAAAAGAAAGTTAGAGGGATAAAAACAATGTTTATATCAGACGTTTTGTACTTTTTATTGTACATCCTAGTGCTTGTCGGAGTGATTATATTAGTACTTATAGCTATCGGTATTATATCTGGTATCTTGTACGGACTTAATTATTTAATCAATAAAAAACTGTTTCGTAATAAATGAAAAGGAGTATCATTATGATTATCTTAGATATTTTATTTGGAATATTATATGTTCTAATTATCATAGTAGCTGTATTACTAGTTATTGCATTAGCTATTCCTGCGGGAATACTATTCGGTCTGTATTACTTAATCTTCAAGAAATTACTTCGAAAAAAATAAAAGGAGTGATTAGATGAAAAAGATTCTAATTGCATGCTTATTACTAATACTTCTGACAGCTTGTAATAAGGATGACAAGTTATATGTGAATGATAATGATTTTTTAGCTTATGAGGAAAATCAAGTGTTTACAGAAAATACATACTTTTTAGACTTACACCTAGATGATGAGAATTTTACTCTAGATGTTACCGGTAAATTAATGTATTTGGTAAAAGAAGATACTAATACTTTAAACCTACGCATTTATCCAAATGCTGGTGCTAGGAATGATGTTGGTTATGAAGTTGATCTTGATTACATCAAAATCAATGGTAATTCGAAAAGTGTTTCGTTCGATGATGATGACGAAACTCTTATTGTCGTTTCATTATTAGAAGAAGCAACAAGTGGTGATGTGTTAGAAATAGATTTTGGTTACACATTTGATTATTGGCGAGGTAATGGTCGCATATCTTATTATGAAGACTATTTTATCACAATGTTTTTCTATCCAGTTGTACAATTGAATAATGATGAACCGACAGAAGACTATAATTATGCCTTTAACGGTGAAAGTTATTACAATACAATTGGTGATTACTATGTTAGTATTAACGCTCCTAGAGCCTATGATATTGCCTCGAGTGGTAAAAAAATGGGTGGAGTTAGTAGTGTGTATAGGAAGACATCAGACTATTTCTTAGATAACGGTCGTGATTTTAGTTTCAGTGCTTCTGATAAATATGAAGTTTATACAAGAAAAATCAATGGAATAGATTTTAGTGTTTATTCAACTAAAATTCTTAATAGCCAAGAAGTAGAAGATAGTTTCTATGCTTTAGAGAATGCTTTTGAAATATATGAAGAGTATGTTGGAGACTATCCTTATGATTATTTCAATCTAGAATACGGATATATTTATGGTATGGAAAGTACCGGAGTAATTTACTGTAGTGAAGATATCAGCATTTACACAGTAGTACATGAAGTCATCCACCAATGGTTTTATTCGATCATACACAACGATCAAGCTCGAGAACCGTTTCTTGATGAAGCATTAACAACATATACAACATTTATCTATTTCTATGAGACCGAAGGAATGGCATTCGCTAATGGATATCTCGATTATAGAAGTAGTATGAAACCAGAGCTTGTAGGGAATTTCAATACCTTTGAAGGTTCCTCGTTAATGGGAACAGTTCACGATTACCAGCAAGGTTATGGGTATATAATTTATTACCATGGACCTACAGTATTTAGATATTACTTTGATGAAATAATTGATGGAGACATAGGTGTTCTCAAAGACTTCTTACAGGAATACTATAAAGAATATGCCTTTAAAGAAGTAACCACAATAGAAATGTTAGAACTGTTAGAAGAAGTAACAGGGATAGTTGGTACAAAAGATTGGTTCTTAGAAGAACTAGCATATCTAGATATTATTGAACCTTTAGAATAAAAAGATCAAACACAATGATTACACAACTATAAGAAGTAAATATTTTAATGAGATTGTATATAAATTAATTATGAAAAAGATGTCATAAAATGACATCTTTTCTTTTTGTATGATATAATCAAAATGAAAATAAAAAAACATGAAGGAGCTAATTATGTTAAATTTTGAATATGATAATAAAACAAAAATTATTTTTGGAAAAGGTACAGAAAACGAAGTTGGAAATTACACAAAACTTTATGGAAAAAAAGTATTACTACATTATGGAAGAAATAGTATTAAAAAATACGGACTATATGACAAAGTAGTTGCAAGCTTAAAAGCAAACAACATTGATTATGTTGAACTTGGTGGAGTTCAAGCGAACCCAAGATTAAAACTAGCTAAAGCAGGAATTGAGTTAACCAAAAAAGAAAATGTTGATTTTATTTTAGCTGTAGGTGGAGGAAGTGTAATTGATAGTGCCAAAGCAATTGCTCTGGGACATTATTATGATGGTGATGTTTGGGACTTTTATTTGAAAGGTATCAGACCAGAGAAAGTTTTACCTGTAGGTGTTGTTTTAACGATTCCTGCTGCTGGTTCTGAGAGTAGTACAGCTACAGTTATCTCTGATGAAGAAACTGGCTTAAAACGAGGATATGGGGATGTGTCATTAAGACCTAAATTTGCCATTCTGAATCCTGAGTTAACTTATACATTACCAAACTATCAAACATCTTGTGGTGTTGTTGATATTATTGGGCATGTTATTGAAAGATACATGACAAATACAACTGATGTTGAACTGACAGATCGTTTATGTGAAAGTGTAATTACTACAGTTATCAATAATGCTCCTAAAGCATTAAATGATAATACTGATTATGCTTCGCGTGCCGAAATCATGTGGGCAGGTGCTCTTGCTCATAACGGCTTAGTTGGTACTGGTAGAGAAGAAGATTGGGCAAGTCATGGTATGGAACATCAACTAAGCGCAGTATATGATATTGCTCATGGTGCTGGTTTAGCTATAATGTATCCAGCTTGGATGAAATTTGTTTATAAACATGATCTAAACAGATTTGCGTTATTCGCAAATAAAATCTTTGGACTTGAGATAAATAATAGTAATTTAGAAGAAACCGCATTAAAAGGAATTGCCAAACTAGAAGAATTCTATAAATCGATTGATATGCCAATTAGAATGAGTGATATTAACATCACAGATGAAAATATTAACATTATGGCAGAGAAAGCAACGCACACTTCTGACATTATTGGTAGTTTTGTTAAACTTAATAAACAAGACATAATCAATATCTATAAGTTAGCTCTATAATGAACTTAAAAAAGTTAAAATTATTAGAAAGAGAATTCTTAATCAAATATCCTGATGGATGGCAAACAGAAGAATTGAAAGAAATGGGCAAAAAATTTAAACTACAAAAACATATAGATTACGTTCATAAAGTATGTTCTAAGGAAAATATGAAACAAGGACTAGGAGCATATAAAGATGTAATGAAGGTAGTATCTATTTCGGCAATGGTAAGTGTTTTTGAAAAAGTAAAGTTTAGAGACTTTGTAAAAGAAATCGATGATACTGATAAACATGAAATAATGGGTTCAATCTTTGAAATGCTTCATGGGGATGAAGAAGAAGGATTTAATCGATTGGTAAGTTTACTTAGTTTCTACAAGTTAGCAAAATGGCCAATCATATCAGTATGGCTTGCATATTATGATGTAAATTATCAAGTGTTTGTCAAACCGACGACAGTTAAGAAAATCATAAATCATTTAGAATTAGAAGATATAAAGTATAATTCTAAACCAAATTATGAGTTCTATACAAAATACCGTAAGTATCTTAATGAACTAAAAACACATGTTGATAAAAAGGTGCAAGTTTCGAATCCTGCTTTCAGTGGATTCTTCATGATGACAATAAACTAAAAAGATGCAAATATTGCATCTTTTTTTATAAATAAGAATTTAAAAATTAAGGTAAATAAAGAAACTAAAAAAACTTTCATATCGCATACGAAACAACGCTAATTTTTAGTGAATAAATAGACGTAAAAAGTGGCTTAACAATAGGGCTTTCTATATATCTGTATTTGCAATTTTTGACATAAAAAATAAACTTGTAATTACTTCGAAAAGTACGTTATAATTACATTGTAGAAAATTGTGAAAACGCTTAAATTTTCTAAATAAGCGGGGAAAAGAAGATATTCCATATACAACATACGGACATTACCCAACAAATATTACTGACAATTACATCTAAGAATTACTTCATACTTGATGATAGTGGAAGAACATTTTTTGTTTCCTGTTTTATATGACGGGAGGAAGTAAAATGATTTTAAGTGAAGTATTAAAGAAGTATCCACAACAGAAAGATTACCTTTTAGAAATTTTAATAGACGTAGATAAAATGAAGGATGATCATTATGTTAGTGAAAGTGAAATCAGTAGAATTGCAGATTATTTAGGAACAAAAGAATCACACATTTGTAGCGTGATGTCATTCTACACGCTTTTATCAACTGAACCACGCGGAAAATATATCATTCAGATTTGCAAGGATGTACCTTGTTACTTGAATGATACTTTTAATGTAGTGGATACGGTTTGTGATTTTCTAGGTGTTGATATGGGTGGCACTACAGAAGATAATTTATTTTCAGTTGAATTTACTGCATGTATCGGGTGTTGCGATGATGCACCAGCCATGCGAATCAACGATACTACTTATAATGGTCTTTCTAAAGGTAAAGTTATTACTATTTTGGAAGGGTATAAGGAGGATATCAAGTGATTCAAAGAAGAGAACTAACCAAAAGATTTGGTTTAATAGATCCCTTAAGTATTACTGATTATCTGAAGACTGATGGCTACAAAATGCTTAAGAAAGCATTAGATATGAAAAAGGAATCAATTTTAGAGGAAGTAACTTTGTCAAGAATCACAGGTAGAGGTGGAGCTAACTTTCCAACTTCTATAAAAATGAAAAGTTTTAGTAATGAGACAGGTTTTAAATATATTATATGTAATGCTGATGAAGGAGAGCCAGGTAACTTCAAAGATCGTTACTTAATGGAAAATGATCCTCATCAAATTATTGAAGGAATGATAATTAGTGCTTATGCAACTGGTGCTAATAAAGGCTTTATCTATATTCGTGGGGAATATACAAAAGCAATCGATATAATGAAACAAACAATTATTGATGCAAGAAGTCACAATTTCCTTGGCGAACACATATTTGATCATGATTTTGATTTTGATATAGAAGTAAGAAGAGGTGCGGGAGCTTATGTTTGCGGGGAAGAGTTTGCCTTAATTGAATCAATTGAAGGTAAACCAGGACGTACAAGAGTAAAACCACCATTCCCTTCTGAAAAAGGTGTTTTTGGTAAACCGACTTTAATTAACAATGTTGAAACATTCTGTAACCTACCATTCATTATGGAAATTGGGGGACAAGCATATAGTGAAATCGGAAGTAACTATGCTAGTGGGACAAAGTTAATCAGTCTATCAGGAAACATAAAGAACAAAGGTGTTTATGAAGTACCTTTCGGTAGAACTATTAAAGAAGTAATTGAAGTTTTAGGTGAAGGTGTACCAAATGGTAATAATATAAAAATGGTTCAATTAGGAGGAGCGTGCGGTGCAATAATCCCTCCATCACTATTAAATATGGATATCGACAATGAAAGATTTGAAATATTCGATTCTAAAATGGGTGCTGGAGCAATTATCGTTATCGATGATACTCATGATCTCTTTGATATCATTTTAAGAAACATGGAATTCTTTTTACATGAATCATGCGGTAAATGTACTCCGTGCCGAGAAGGACATGTACAAATAGTAAATTTAATAAAGAAATTTGTAAATTATGAAGCAACAATGAAAGATTATAACTCATTAGCTTCATTAGCATCAGTTATCCATGAAACTACTTTATGTGGTTTAGGACAAACCTCACCAACTTCAATCCTATCAACAATGGAATTCTTTAAAGAAGACTATATGGATAGAATTCGAAATTGTCGATTGGAGGCAAACTAATGATTAATCTTAAAATAAATGGTAGAGATGTTGAAGTAGAAGACAATTCAACAATCCTTGAAGCGGCCAAAAAGTATAATATTAAAATCCCAACACTATGTCACTATCCAGATTTACATATTAATAGTGATTGCCGTATTTGTGTTGTTGAAATTGAGGGATACAGAGGTTTAAAAACTTCTTGCTCTACACCAGTTCGAGAAGGAATGAGTATTCAAACAAATACTCCAAAAGTTCTTAATGCTAGAAAAACTATCACAGAACTTATCCTTTCGAATCACGATGCCAACTGTACAGCATGTGTTCGTAATATGAGTTGTGAACTACAGTTATTGGCTAACAACTTAGGAATTGATGTAAACAGATTTGAAAATGTTTTAGAACCAAGAGAAATAGATGATCACAACCCATCAATCGTTAGAAACGCTAATAGATGTATCAAATGCGGGAGATGTGTTGATGTATGTAAAAACGTTCAAGGGATGCATGTTTTAGACTCAATGGGTCGTGGACATGATATGGAAATAGCACCTGCCTTTGGGAAATATCTAACTGATGAATCTTGTACTTTTTGCGGACAATGCGCAAATGTATGTCCTGTAGGAGCAATCATCGAAAAAGATAATACCGATCAAGTATGGGAAAAACTACATGATCCTAACTTCCATGTTATGGTGCAAATTGCTCCAGCAGTAAGAACTGCTATTGGTGAGGAAATTGGATTATCCTCAGGATTAGTTAGTAATGGTAAATTAGTAAGCGCAATGAAACATCTTGGGTTCAACAACGTATATGATACCAACTTCACTGCTGATTTAACGATTATGGAAGAAGGAACAGAACTAATCACAAGAATTAGTACAGGTGGAGTTTTACCTTTAATGACTTCTTGTTGTCCTGGTTGGATTAATCTTGCTGAGCAAGAATATCCAGAGATTTTACCACATATTAGTTCATGTAAATCTCCCCAACAAATGTTTGGAGCTTTAGCTAAATCATATTATGCTACAAAATTAGAAAAAGAACCTAAAGATATTTATGTTGTTTCAGTTATGCCTTGTACTGCTAAAAAGTATGAAGCAGAAAGAAAAGAGTTTAGATTAGATAATGAGAATCCTGATGTTGATATCGTATTAACAACTCGAGAACTCGGTAAAATGTTTAGACAAATGGGAATAGACTTTGATGAAATTAAAGAAGTAGAATTTGATTCACCATTTGGCTTAACAACAGGTGCTGCACAATTATTTGGTGCTACAGGCGGAGTGACAGAAGCTGCTCTAAGAACTGTAAGCGAAGTAGTGAATAAGAAACCTTTAGATAATTTAGATTTTCATGCAGTTAGAGGACTTAAAGGTATTAAAGAAGCAGAAGTAGTATTAGGAGGACAAACAGTTAAAGTGGCTGTTTCTCATTCATTAAGCAATGCTAGAACATTAATAGAACAAGTAATAAGAGGAGAGAGCCCTTATACATTTATTGAGATAATGGCTTGTCCTGGAGGATGTATCGGTGGTGGAGGACAACCATATGGTACTACTAACGAAGTAAGACAACAACGTATTGCTTCAACTTATATGGTTGATGGAGAAATGGTTTACCGAAAAAGCCATGAAAATCCTTCAATAAAAGCTCTATATAAGGAATATTTAAAAGAACCAAACTCAAAAAGAGCACATCATTTATTACACACAACATATTTCCAAAGAAACACTTAAAAAGCAGTGAATTCACTGCTTTTCTTTTACTTTTTTTAATCAAATTTGAAAAAATTGATTTTAGGTAGTACAATTATAATATAATTGATGCACAAACAATACACCAACAGGGGGAAGTTTTATGATACTTGATGTTGAATTATTGAGTTCCATATTATCTTTTGAAAATCTACACACAAACGTATTTATTGATATTGCATTACTAGTTACAATTGGGATTATCGGTGGTAAAATAGCCGAGTTCTTTCACCTTCCTCGAGTAACAGGGTATATCATTATTGGGATGCTATTTGGACCAAATGTATTAAATGTATTTAACTCTGAAATGATCTATGATTTAAAAGCATTGAAAATTTTAGGATTAGGATTTATCGGTTATAATGTCGGATTAGAAGTAAACTTTAAAATGCTTAAATATAACCGTAATGCAGTCCTTTTTATAACTATCTTCCAAGCAATAGTAACATTCGTTTTAGTAGGGGGAATGATTCTCATATTTGTTGATGAATATGCTTGGACATATGCTTTAATCTTTGGAGCGATAGCCACAGTTACTACACCAGCACCAATTGTTGCTTGTATTCGTAGTTATCATACCAAAGGTAGATTAACCGCGTTACTTTGTCCAATGATTGCATTAGATGATGTGCTTGGGGTAATTCTCTTCGCCTTTGTCTTGCCAATCAGTGTATATTTAGCAGGACATACTGGACAAGCATTAACAGTGGGGATCCTAGTAGGAGAACCATTATTGCAAATCATTATTAGTATTGGCGTGGGATTAGCTATTGGTCTAATAGTTGAAAAATTTATTGAGTACTTCTATAAAGGTGATAAAATTACAATCTTCCTTATTATTGTTGTAGGATTATTGTTCGGAATTGGCATTACATATATGTTTGATTTATCAACAATACTATTACCACTAACAATTGGAGCAATTCTATCTAATAGACTAAACTTTGAGCTGCGGGACAAGGTTAGGGGTATTTCAGATTCCTTTATCTTACCAATTTTATTAATCTTTTTCACACTTTCAGGAGCAGAGTTAAATATTACTTTACTTTCTACACTTGAAGTAATTGGAATTATTTATATCTTTATCAGAGTGGTAGGTAAATTAGTCGGAGCATTTACTGGTTCTGTGATTATGAGAGAGGAAACTAAAGTCAAAAAATATCTTGGTTTAGCCTTAATTCCTCAAGGTGGGGTGGCAATAGATATGGCAATATTAGCTGAAATTAGATTTATTGAACTATCTAGATCAACAGGAAATACCGATTATGCTATTATCGGTTCGACTGTTTTAGCAGTTATATTAGCGGCTGTATTGATATATAAAGTGTTCGGAGAAATTATCGTGAAATGGGCGTTTAGACAAGCCAACGAAATTACCGAAGAAGACCATACACCACATGCACATCTATTATAAAAAAATGATATAATAAAACGGAGACTAATTGTCTCCGTTTTTTTCTTTCTCATCATTTCTAAATACATCAAAGATACTCATTTGGTTTTCTTGATCAACTACATGTCGATATAACTCATAAATCTTTAATGCTAACTCATCTTGAGTTCCTTCTGTTGTATTAACAATAAAATCTATATGATTAAGATTCTTTTTATCAAAATGCTCTTTATCTTTTTCTAAACGATCAATTGTTTCAATTAAATTATCTCCACGCTCTAACATTCTTTCTTTTCTGGTGTCTTCCTCAGTTTCTAAAAGAACTATTACAGTATCTTTAATCTCGCAGTCATAAATACTATTTGCTCCATCAGGTTCTACGATTAGAACTTTATCATTAGTTGCTCCTTTTTTTGGAGTACCATAATAGTTATTGTTGTAGCAGACAGTCTCTAAAAATCTATCTTTTTCCATTCTGTTCTCAAATACTTTTTTACTTATAAAGTTGTAATCAACTTTGTTTACTTCACCTTGCCTAGGTTTTCTACTAGTAGTAGTTACCATCTTTTTGAAGTTATATTCTTCAATTAATATTTTCGCAATATCTGTTTTACCACTAGCACTAGCACCAACTAGAACCAACATAATAACCACTCCTTATGAAGATACTAAATACATTATACTGTATAACAATGTAAATTGGTATAATTTTCTAAGATAATGAAGCCATTAATGATATGTTATAATTAAGTGTGAAGGAAGTGAAAAAATGAAAATATATAAACGATATGAAGCTTTAAGTCCAATTTATCAGGGAGGATTAACTAATCACTTACCTATGATTCTTACTGCCTTAAAAAAACTAGGGATGAGTGAAGAAGATATTGTAAAGAAACTAGATCAATATAGAGAGCAAAAAACGTTGCTTGATTTAACAGAAACAACAACACCAATTAGTGAATTTGAGCAAGCGTACATTAATCGTTCATCATACTATTTGGGTGAGATTAATCGTAAAGGAGAGTATGTAATAATAGGTGAATTTATTAATAAACATAAGATGAATCTAGGTTCAGCTTTGTTTCATGGATTTATCAGATTAGCACATGCTAAAGAAGAGCAAAATGATCTGCTTATCGCCCAAGCTCTCGCGTATTTTGAATTAACTAGTGAAGATGTAGAGTTTAATTCAAAATACATTGATGAAGTGAACTTTCTGAAAAACTTTCACCTGCTTGAAGAATCTCTTAAAGCAAATGGATTTAGTTTTAAAAGTGCAAATACGATGAGTAAATTCAAGGAGTTACTAAATTCAGACCTGGTGAGTAACAAATTATATAAATTACGATATCCTAATCGTGAGTTTATATTAGACTTTGTAATGAAAAATTATATGAAAACAAATTGCTTTTATAACTTGCATCTCATAACAGGATTCGAAGCTTTGTTAGAACTAGAAGAGTATATTTTTGATTTTGAGGAAGTACTCAACCAATTCTTTCTTTATGCTCAAGTGTTTGTGTTGTTTACGTTAGAAAAATCTCCAGTTACTACATTAGAAGAAAAACCCATTGAAAATCTTAAAGAACTTATTAATGAGTTAAAAGATGCTCATGATATCAAGCTTTTTTACTCTTTAATAAAACTTGATAAATTGTTTGAGAATGATGTAATTAAAACTATTGCAAACCGCATCTTCACTAAATAACACTTACATAATGACAAAATAGTGAAAAGTAAGGAAATATCTTTACTTTTAAAATATATGTGGTAAACTTAATAGCCGACTTAGGAGGTGGTACTATGATTTATGAAAATAAACATATAGAGAAATCATTAACAGAAATGGGATTTGAAGACTTTACGGAAATACAAGCCAAAACAATTCCCTTATTAAAATCAGGTGTCGATATAATTGGACACTCACAAACAGGTACCGGTAAAACAGCCGCTTTTACATTACCGATACTAGAATCGATTGATTACAAGAGTGATAAAATTCAAGCAATCGTTTTATGTCCAACACGAGAATTAGTAGTACAAGTTAAAAGGGAAATTGATAAAATTGGGAAATATATTCCAGGTCTAAAAACAGTTTCAGTTTATGGTGGAGAGCCAATCTCAAAACAAATTGGATTCTTAAAAAGAAAACCACAAGTAATTATTGGTACCCCAGGTCGTACAATTGATCATATCAACCGTAAGTTAATCCGTTTAGGTAATATCAAGTTTTGTGTTTTAGATGAAGCTGATGAAATGTTAAAAATGGGCTTCAAAGAAGACATTGAGACTATTTTAGAAGCTACAAACCCTGAAAGACAAACAGTATTATTTAGTGCAACTATGCCTAAAACAATTATAAATATCTCAAAAAAATACATGAGAGATGCTCAAGTAGTAAGTGTTGTTACTGAAGAGCAATCTAACAAGGATATTACACAATATTACTACCAAGTTTCAGATAAAAACAAAGTTGAAGCAGTAGGTAGATTACTAAATGTATATAATCCAAAATTAACTCTAATTTTCTGTAACACAAAACGTAAAGTTGATGACGTTACTAGAGAATTAACTAAAAAAGGTTATAACGTTGATAAAATCCATGGTGATTTACAGCAAACAGCTCGTTTACACGTTTTAAATAAATTCCATAATGGAGTACTAGATATTTTAGTTGCAACTGATGTTGCTGCTAGAGGTTTAGATATTAAAAACGTTGAAGCTGTAATTAACTATGATACACCTGAAAAAGCTGAGTACTATGTTCATAGAATTGGTCGTACAGGACGTATTGGGAACAAAGGGTATTCATTTACATTAGTTAGTAAGAGAGAAGTCTCAAGACTAAGTAGTATATTTTCTTTCACTAAAGCAGATATCAAGAAAAGAAATATCCCAACTCCTGAAAAAGTGATTAGAGTAAAACAAGAAAAACAAATCGAAGAAATTCAAAATATCATAAACACAGAAAATAGTGATGCATATTTCGAAATAGCATATAATTTATTACAAAACAATGAACCTGAAAAAGTAGTAATTGCTTTATTAAATAAATTAGAAAAAAGAGATAATTCAGAAACTATTCGTGGAGATATCAATGAAGACTTCAAAAAAGGTTCAACAAGAACAAGATCTAGAGATGGTAGAAAGAAAAACAATCAAGTTCGTTTCCATCTTAATTTAGGTACTGGTAGTGGATTAGCGCCTAAAGGATTAGTTGAATTAATCTCAAAACGTACTAATCTTCAATCAAGAGATATTGATGATGTATTCCTAAGAAGAGGATTTTCATACTTCAGTACTCATGAAAAACACTTAGATAAAGTAATGAAAAACATGAAAAACTTTAACTACAGTGGAAAAAGAGCTAGTATTCAAATCGCAAACGATAAATAAGCAATCAAATTTGATTGCTTTTTTTATTTCCTATATCTTAAATAACGTAATTCTAGTATAATAAAAATAGTATAAGAAGGAGAGATATCATGTTAGTAATTAAAAATGCTTTACTATTTACAGTTACAAATGAAAATAATGTTTTAGGTAGTATCGTTATTGAAAACGGTAAAATCTTAGAAGTAGGTTCAAAAGTAGATTTAAAGAAATACAAAAAAGCAGAAGTGATTGACGCAAAAGGTAAGATTGTAACTCCTGGTTTAGTAGACCCCCACTGTCATATTGGTGTTATGGAAGAAGGAATTCAATTTGAAGGTAATGACACTAATGAAATGAGTGGACCTATCTATCCTGAACTTAGAGGTATCGATAGTATCAATCCTAAGGATATGGCTTTTGAATACACATATAAAGCAGGAGTAACTTCAGTAAATACTGGACCGGGTTCTGCTAACATAATCGGCGGAACATTTACTGCTATTAAAACTTATGGTGAAACAGTAGATGAAATGATAATAAAAGAAGAAACTTGTATGAAAATGGCTTTAGGAGAAAATCCAAAACGTGTTTATGGTACTTCTAATAAAAACCCAGGTACTCGCATGGCAAGTGCAGCTTTAATGAGAGAATGGTTATTTAAAGCCAAAGATTATCATAAAAAATACAACTCATTTATTAACAAGGAAAAAGACGCTAAAGAACCACCATTTGATATGAAATTACATTCGTTAATGCGTGTCTATGACGGAATGATAGTAAAAATTCATGCTCATCGCGCTGATGATATTATGACTGCAATAAGAATTTCTAATGAATTTGATTTAAATGTGACTATTGATCATGCTACTGAAGCATATATGATTCCTAGGCAAATAAAAGAATCCAACACAAAACTAATTATCGGACCTACATTAGGAATGGCCTCAAAATATGAGTTAGTAAATAAATCATTTAAATCAGCAAAAGTATTGGAAGACAATAATATTGATTTTGCTATTATGACAGATCATCCAATTATTACTTTAGATACAACTTTAGTTCAAGCAGCACTTTTCATTAAAGAAGGTTTATCAGAAAAAACAGCACTAGAAGCTCTAACATATACTTCAGCAAAACTAAATGGAATTGAAAATCGTGTGGGGTCTTTAGAGGTTGGTAAAGACGCAGATATCGTAATCTGGGACGGACCATTATTTGATATCATGACAAGAACTGAAGTAGTAATCATTGATGGTAAAGTAGCTCATACTAAGTAATGAAGAAACGTAAAAAGCCAATTCAAAGAATACCTTTAGAAGAGTACAAAGGGAGTATTACCATCGATGACGATTCGTATTCTATAGATTATTCTATCCTCAAAGAAAAAGAATTCAATAACAATGAAAATGTTCGAATAGTCTTTGATGCTTGCACTTTTGAGAAATGCACATTTACTAATAACTCATTTTTGAGAAGTGAGTTTATCGATTGTAAATTCACAAATTGTGATTTATCAAACAACACATTTACAGATTCAACATTTATCAGAACTGAATTTATCAATTCAAAGTTTATTGGTTCTCACTTTATAGAGAGCTTTATCAATGATATCCTTTTTAAGGACTCACTTGCTGAGTACTTAGACGTTGCAAACAATAAAATAAAAGTTCTAGAAGTAAGAAACACTGATTTAACATATTCAAGTTGGTTTGAAAATAAAATTGAAGGTATTAGTTTTTCAAAGAATAATCTAACTAATACAACATTTTTCAAATCAAATTTAAAAGACCTTGATATATCTTCTTGTGAAATCGAAAAACTTCGTATCGATCATGATAGTATTATAGGCTTAATAATATCACCTCTTCAAGCAGAGTCTTTTTGTCATTTGCTAGGGATAAAAGTTAAATAAAGGAGGTATAATTATGTATCGTAAATACCATAATAACGACGAGTTAATCAGCAATGTGCTAGTCACATTTGTTCTTTTCTGTATGTTTGGAATTATGTTTTACTTTATCTATTATGATACAGGAGGATGGACACCTTCATCATACTTCTATGGGGTACTGTCGGGGTTAAGCTTATCATTATCGTTACTTCATTTAGTGATATACATCATAAGCTTGAGAAGACCAATTCTAGATTATCAAGTGGATATGGAAAATGAAACTATCAAAATACCTTTTTCTAGGAAGATACAATTTAAGAAAATTAAGTTATTCGCAAATAGAGAAAATAGAAGTGAAGTAAAAGTATATTATAGAACATCAGTTTTGAATATAATTCTCTTTCATCTAAAAGATGATGAGGGGAATGAACTATCTTATGAACTTAGTGAAAAGATAGGTAAATATGCCACAAAAATTAACCATCGTGTATTATATAACTACAATATTTTGATGATTTTAATAGTGATAGGAATTAACTTACTATTTGTTTTAATTCAAGATCGATTTCCGATAATTCATCAAACATATAAATACTTCATAGTGTTTGGTATCAGTCTCCTCTTTGTAGGGCTGTTTACTGGTGTTCACTCACTCATATTGAATAGAATGTATATTAATAATAAAAACGAAAAAATAGAATAAACACTACTTAGTAGTGTTTTTTTTATTATCAATTTCTCAAAAATATTTTATGAAAGCGTTTTATATGATAAAATATGAAATAGGAGAGGAGTGATTTACTTGAGAATAAAAGACCATCCTATCTTAGAGTTTAAAGTTCGAGAAGAAGTTCGCTTTACTTATAATGGTAATCTTGTTGAAGGTCGAAAAGGAGATACAATTGCTTCTGCATTACATAATTTGGGGATCCGAAAACTAAGCCATAGCATTGAGCATAAACGTGCGCGTGGTTTTTATTGTGCGATTGGAAATTGTGCATCATGCAATATGATTGTTAATAACAGACCAAACGTAAGAACATGTGTAACATTGTTAGAAGAAGGCATGGATGTAAAGACTCAGGATGATAAAGGGGTGCTTTATGAAAAACTATGATCTAGTAATAATAGGGGGAGGACCTGCTGGTTTAAGTGCTGCTAAAATAGCTGCGGAAGCAGGAGTCAAATCTTTAATCATTGAAAGAGATTTTAAAGTCGGAGGACAATTAGTAAAACAAACACATATGTTTTTTGGAAGTGAAAAGCAATATGCTAAAACAAGAGGAATTAATATCGCTAAAATATTAATTAATGATGTTTTAAGGTTTGAAGAATTAGTTGATGTTATGACTAATACTACAGTTGTGGGACTGTATAATGATAATGTAATTACGATTTTACATGACGAAAAGTACTCGAAAATTCAGGCGAAAGCAATTATTATTGCTACTGGAGCAAGTGAAAAATTCTTAAGCTTTGAAAATAATGATTTACCAGGTATCTATGGAGCTGGAGCTGTTCAAACACTTATGAACGTTAATGGTGTTTTACCAGGTGAAAGTGTTGTAATGGTAGGTAGTGGTAATATTGGATTGATTGTTAGTTATCAACTAATGCAAGCAGGAGTAAAAGTAAAAGCAGTTTTAGAAGCAGCTCCAACTATTGGAGGATACAAAGTACATGCTTCAAAACTAAAAAGGCTTGGTGTTGATATTTTAACAAGCACTTCAATTAAAAGAGCGATAGGAAAAGATACATTAGAAAAAGTAATAACAACAAAACTTGATAAAAATTGGAATCCAATCAAAGGGACTGAAAATGAAATAGAAACTGATGTTCTTTGTATTAGTGTTGGACTTAGTCCTTTATCAAGTTTATTGAGTATGATTGATACAGAAATGAAGTATGTTCCATATTTAGGAGGATTAGTACCAGTCATTGATTGCAACCATGAAACAAGTACTGAAAATATTTTTGTTGCTGGAGATGTTTGTGGTGTCGAAGAGGCTAGCAGTGCTATAGTTGAAGGTTATTTAACAGGGTTAATCGTTAGTGAAAGACTAGGGTTTGAACACTCTCAGTACACCGAATTATATAAGGATTATAAAGCTCAGTTAGAAAATTTAAGAAGTGGACCTTTTGGTGAAAAAACAAGATTAGGACTACAAGAATTAAGAGGTGAATGTGATGCTAAGTAAGCAAGGGACACCAACGATAGAGCAGGTTAAGTCACGTTTCCCAAATAGAGAGGTACTAATTAAACCAAAAGCAATCACTGAATGTTATGAAAGTATACCTTGTAATCCGTGTAGTACAAGTTGTCCATTTGATGCTATCCATATTGGAGAAGATATAAATACTCCACCAACTGTTGATTTTGATAAATGTAGCGGATGTTCAGTATGTGTTTATAATTGCCCTGGACTAGCAATTTTTACGGTCCAAGAAAAAGAAGACCACATGCAATTTAAAATACCATATGAATTCGTACCTTACCCAGAAAACAATGAAGAAGTTTATGCGATTAACCGTAATGGAGACATTATCGGTGATGCAGTAATTAAAAGAACTCAGATTTCTGACAAACAAGACAAGACAGCCTTATTAACTGTGAAGGTTTCTAAAGAATTACTTTATGAATTTATCACAATAAGGAGAAAAATATGAATAAAAAAGATATAATAATATGCCGTTGTGAAGATGTAACTTTAGACGATCTTCATAAAATATTTGAAGAGGGTTATACTACATTTGAAGATATCAAACGAATCTTACGTGTTGGTATGGGTCCTTGTCAAGGTAATACATGTCAGTTATTAGTTCAAAGAGAAATAGCTAAGTTCTTAAAGAAACCACTTAAATCAATAGAAACCCATAAAATTAGACCACTAATTACAGGAGTCAAACTTAAATCAATTGTGGAGAACGCAATAGATGAAAGCTAATATAGTAATTATTGGTGGGGGAATTAGTGGTGTTGCCATCGCATATAATCTAGCTAAAAAAGGTGTTAAAGGTATAATCGTATTTGATGATAATTATATGAACGGCGGAGCTACTGGTAGATGTGGCGCTGGTGTCCGACAACAATGGGGGACAAAAGGAAATTGCATCATGGCGAAGATGAGTGTAGATTTCTTTGAAAAAGCTCAAGTAGAACTAAAATATCATCGTGATATAGAATTTAAACAAGAAGGATATTTAATCGTTGCAGTAAATAAAGAAGAGGATGAGAAATTTACGAAAAACGTTAAACTTCAAAATAGTGTAGGAATACCATCTAGAAAACTAACAGTAGAAGAAGCTCTAGAAATAGTTCCTCACCTAAATAAAGATGTAATGGTAAGTGCAACATTTTGTCCAACAGATGGACATCTAAATCCATTCTTAATGACAGATGCATACTACCACGCTGCAAAGCGACTTGGAGTTAAATTCTACTACCGTGAAAAAGTATTAGATATTGTTGTTAAAAACAATAAGATTACTAAGGTAATTACTGAAAACTATCAAGTTGAAACTAATAAAGTGGTAAATGCAGCTGGTGGATTTAGTTATGAAGTAGGACAATTAGCAGGAGTAGATATTCCTGTCTATAGCGAAAATCATGAAATTCTCGTAACGGAACCAATAGAAAAAATTCAAGGACCAATGGTAATAAGTTTTAACAAAAATATTTATTGCCAACAAGTTCCTCATGGTTCGTTTATTATGGGTCGTAGTGGAAAAAATGTACCACATAATCACGATATTCATTCAACACATCAATTCCTTGATGAGATGGCTAAAACTGCAGTTGAGTTATTACCACCTCTTGGTGATTTACGAGTAATAAGACAATGGGGGGGAAGTTATAACTGTTCGCCCGATCGTCAACCAATTTTAGGAGACACAGATCAGTTAGATGGTTACTATCTTGCTGTTGGATTTAGTGGACACGGATTTATGTTCGCACCGATGACAGGATTATTACTTGCAGAAGTAATTATGAAACAACCAACGACTATTGATCTTAAAGATTTACATATTGATAGATTCAAAAATAATAGAGAAACTGATTACGAACATTCCGTAGTCTAGAAAGGAAGTATTATGATATATTCTTACAAAACTGAACCATTAATAGATTTTACAAACAAAGAAAATCTTAAGAAGTATGAAGAAGGTATCAAAACTGTTAAAAGTTACTTAGGAAAAACATATCCATTAATTATTAACGGAAAACTTGTTGAAAGTGGAAATTTATATACTTCATTAAATCCAGGAGATCACACAGAAGTAATTGGTCATATTCATCAAGCAAGAATCAGTGATGCTGAAGAAGCAATGAAAGCAGCATTAGAGGCATTTAGTTTATGGAAAAAAGTACCAGCTAAAATGAGAGCTGATGTACTATTTAAATCAGCAGCAATCATAAGAAAACGCAAATTTGAATTTAGTGCTTTAATGACACTTGAAGCAGGTAAACCTTGGCCTGAAGCTGATGCTGATACTGCTGAAGCAATAGACTTCTTAGAATATTACGGAAGACAAATGTTACTTCTAGAGAAAGCTGATGAGCAAACATTGTCACGAAGAAACCTAGAACGTAATGAATTTAAGTATATTCCACTTGGAGTAGCAGCAATCATAACTCCTTGGAACTTCCCATTAGCTATCTTAGCGGGGATGACTTCAGCTGCAGTTGTTGCTGGTAACACAGTATTATTAAAACCGGCTATTACAACTCAAGTTATCGCTTATAAATTTATGGAAGTTCTAAAAGAAGCTGGATTACCTGAAGGTGTAGTTAACTTTATACCTGGAAATGGACCAGAAATTGGTGAGTACATGGTTAAACATCCAAAAACTAGGTTTGTTTCATTCACTGGTTCAAAAGCGGTTGGATTATCAATAAATGAAACTGCAGCTAAACCACAAAAAGGACAAATATGGATTAAACGTGTCATCGCTGAAATGGGTGGTAAAGATGCTATCTTGGTTGATGGAGACGCTGATCCTGAAATGTCAGCAGAAGCCATAGTGAAAAGTTCTTTTGGTTTTAGTGGCCAAAAATGTAGTGCTTGTAGCCGTGCGATAATTCATGAGGACGTTTATGATAAAATTATCCCACTTATTAAGAAAAAAACTGAGGCATTAACATATGGAAATCCCGAAATATTTAGTAATTTCACGGGACCATTAACTGATGAAAAAGCATATAATAAAGTTACTTCATATATTGAAATAGCAAAAAAAGAAGGTAAATTATTAGCTGGGGGAATTAGTGATAAGTCTAAAGGTTGGTTTGTCTCACCGACTGTGTTTACTGATTGCTCACCAGATTCTAGAATAATGCAAGAAGAGGTATTTGGACCAGTTCTTGCTATAACAAAAGTTAAGACATTCGAAGAAGGAATTAAAGTTGTAAACAATACAGAATATGGGTTAACCGGTGCCTGTATTTCAAATAATAGATTTCATTTAGAACAAGCACGTGAAGAATTTCACGTTGGAAACTTATATTTAAACCGTAAATGTACTGGTGCAATTGTTGGATATCAACCATTTGGTGGATTTAATATGAGTGGTACTGATAGTAAAGCTGGAGGACCTGATTACCTATTACTACATATGCAAGCAAAATCAATTAGTGAATGGTTATAATTAAGAAGAAGCAGAAATATCTGCTTCTTTTTTTATGTTATATATGTTTTTTCTAGAACATTAGTAAATGTAGTGTATAATTACAAGTAGAGCATTTAAGTATTTAAGATTATTAAAACAAGGTGGTGTAAATATGTTGTTTCATTTGAAAGTAGAAACAAATAACTCGTATAAGGAATTAGGACAACTCTTACGGTTTTATCGTTTGAGAGAAGGATATTCATTACGTGACCTAGGTTTGTTAGCTAGAATATCTCATACCTTTATTGCTAATATTGAACAGGGCAAAGTTCATGGAAGCGATAATACTTTAAGGGAACTATACAATGTACTCAATGTGGAATTCTATGATATTTCAGATTTGCGCGATGAATTTGTAGAAATATATGATGTCGCTTTTGATTATCTATATAAATACGAGTATACAAGAGCAATAGTTGAAATGGAGAAGCTGCTTGAAAAAGAAGAGATTTATGTTCACAGTGCATTGATTACTGAATATGGACTAATTAAGTTCTTTTATCAAGCTTTGTTAAAAAAAACAACAGAAGACAGTAGTGTATGTATGAATATTTACGGGAGAATGAAAGGTAATTTTAGTGATCGACAACTCCAACTTTTTCATTTAATTGAGGGTGTAAACCTTTATAATGAAGGGAAGTATGTTGCTTCTCAAAAGTCACTATATCAGGCCTTAACAGTTGGTAATTCTAAGCTTGATTATCTCATCAAAGTATATATAGTTAAATGTAAAGTCAAAACATTTAGTTTTATGGATGTAGTTCAAATTGGTGAGGAAACTATCGACTTTTTTGAAGACAATGTTATTTATTTAAGAGCTATGGAATTAAGACTTTCAATAGCATATTCATATATATTGGTAAGAAAGTTTAAAGATGCAAAATCTCTTTTGAATAATGTATATGATTTCTCAACAAACTTTAATGCAATATATTTGATTGAAGAGACTAAATTATTACTGGGGGCATTAGAGTTATTAGTAGGTAATATTGAGTTTGCTGAGGAGTATTTAGGAAGTTATAAAACAAGGAATACAATCATTTATTTTCTTCTAATGAGAGTTGCGTATGAGAATAACGATTCAAAGGAAGTAAAGAGGTTGTATGATGAGTATTTAGTTTTTACTGAGTCAAGACCAAAAGTAAAAGAAGATTTATTAGTTCAAATATCTATCTGGGAGATGGGTCTTGTTGCATATAATGAACAGGATTATTTGGCAACTATTGATAAGATTATTCAGTTAAGCGAGGAAGCAAATGATATTGAAGTGATAGATATTTCATACAATTTCCTTATTAGACACTATAAGAAAAAGCGAATGTATAAGAAAGCTTTCGAAGCAAGTGAAAGAGCTAGAGATATTCGACGATACGGAAGCTTAAATTGTAAATGATTACAAATAAGATATAAACTTTGTTTACAGGTATAGCTTAAGTGGAAATAAGTTATATTCTATATGCTTTTGTAAAATAACAGGATCCTCTTGAAAAAAGTCGAAATAATGAGATAATATAGATGAAGGTATAAGGGACCGAATGGTGAGTAAGCAAGTAGTTTATTTATTAAGGAAAGAATAACCAGGGTACTAGGGGCTTACCATTCAAAAACTAAAGAGGACAAATTGTCCTTTTTTATTTTGCATAAAAAAAGACTTTCATTGAAAGTCTTTTTTGATTTATATTTAAATTTTTTCTCCAGGCACATAACAAGTATGTAGTAAATCATGTGCTTTTTCACCATATGGTTTACCTAAATAGTCTTTATAGAGCTTTTGAACCATTTTGTTTTCATGTGATTTGCGTCGAGGAGTATTTCTATCAATTTCATATATAGCTGCTTGACGTTTTTTAATTACGTCTTGATTTCCATGATGATAAGGTTGTCCTCCACCACCAATACATCCACCCGGACAAGCCATGATTTCAATAGCGTGGAATTTAGACTCACCACGTTGGATTGATTCTAGCAATTTACGTGCGTTTCCTAAACCATGAGCAATACCGATATTTAATTCTAAATCTCCGATTGTTACTTTAGCCTCACGGATTCCTTCTAAACCACGTAATTCTTCGAAATCAATTTTTTCTAGTGTTTCCCCTGTTATCATCTCAGATGCAGTACGAACTGCTGCTTCAATAACTCCTCCAGTTGTACCGAAGATAGCTCCAGCTCCAGTTGATTCACCTAACATATTATCAAATTCAGTATCTGCTAAATCATTAAATTCTATTCCAGCTTCTTTGATCATATGTCCGAATTCACGAGTTGATAAAACATAATCAACATGTAAATATTCTTCTTTAGATAACTCAGATCTTGCACTTTCAGCTTTCTTAGCAACACAAGGCATTATACTTACAACTTTTAAGTTCTTTGCAGGGATATTAACTTTTTCTGCGTAATATGTTTTGGCGATTGCACCTAACATTGTTTGCGGTGATTTACAAGTTGAAGGAATGTCTAACATATCAGGGAACTGATGTTCAAAGAACTTAACCCATGCTGGACAACAAGATGTTAGCATCGGCAATGTTCCACCATGTTGAATTCTGTGAACTAATTCAGTAGCTTCCTCCATAATTGTTAAATCTGCTCCAAAGTTTGTATCAAATACAGCATCAAAACCAAGTCTTCTTAATGCTGTAACTAATTTACCTGTTGAGATTGTCCCTGGTTCCATACCGAACATTTCACCAATTGCAACTCGTACAGCAGGAGCAACTTGAACTACTACGTGATTTCTTTCACGAGATAACTCTCTCCAAACTGAAGGTAAATCATTTCTTTCAGTTAACGCTGCAGTTGGACAAACAGCAACACATTGTCCACAGTAAGTACATGAAGTATCAATCATATCTAGATGGAATGCTGTACCAACTACAGCATCAAATCCGCGATTGATTCCACTTAATACACCAACTGTTTGAACATCGTTACACATTGTCTCGCAACGACGACACATAACACATTTATTAGGATCTTTAACAATTGCATTACTTGAGTAATCAATTGGATAATTCATTTTGACACCTTTGGCATGAATCTCACGAATATTCAATTCCTGAGCTAATGTTTGTAATTCACAATCAAGATTTTTCATGCATGTTAAACAATCAAATGGATGATTACTTAGTAATAATTCCATATTAGTACGACGTGCGTTTATCGCTTTTAATGTATCTGTATTGATAACCATTCCGTCATAAACCATCTCAGCACAACTTGGTGCAAGAGCGTTACGACCTTCTACTTCAACAACACATACACGACAGCTAGCTACTTTGTTTACTACACCGAAATCACATAAGTCTAAATGACATAAAGTCGGAATATGAATACCAACTAGTTTAGCTGCTTCTAAAACTGTTGTTCCTAAAGGTACTTCTAAATCCATACCATTTACTTTTATTTTAGCTGTTCTATCACTCATGACGATTCCTCCTAAGGTTTAATGATTGCATCAACAGGACATGCTGCGAAACAAGCACCACATGCGATACATTCATCCTCATTAATAACGTGTTTAACTTTAACTTTTCCTTCAATACAACTAACTGGACATACTCTCGCACATTTTGTACATCCAATACATTTGTCAGCATTGATTGTATATGAAACTTTTTTAGTTCTATAAGCATAAGCTTCGTATTCTTCTCTAAAATATTCCAATGAACTCAATACAGGATTTGGAGCACTTTGTCCTAATCCACATAAAGAGCTGTTTTTAATGTTAATAGATAAATCTTCTAAAATATCTAGGTCTTCAGGACACCCTTCCATTTTGATAAGACGATCTAAGATTTCAAACATACGTTTTGTACCAATTCTACAAGGAGTACATTTACCACAAGATTCATCTTGAGTAAAATCTAAGTAGAATCTAGAAAGTTCAACCATATCATCATCTTCATCTAAGATAATCATTCCACCAGAACCCATCATGCTTCCAATTGATTTCAATGATTCGTAATCAATTGGTGTATCAAGATGTTCTGTAGTGATTACTCCACCACTAGGTCCTCCTGTTTGCACAGCTTTAAACTTTTTACCATCAATAATACCACCACCGATATCGTAAACGATTTCACGTAATGTTGTACCCATTGGAACTTCAACAAGTCCAATATTATTGATTTTACCAGCAAGAGCAAAAACTTTGGTTCCTTTTGAACCTTCAGTACCGATGCTACTAAACCACTCTGGTCCATTTAAAATAATTGGTGGGATGTTAGCAAATGTTTCAACGTTGTTTACGCTTGTAGGCATATTTTTATATCCAGCTTCACTTGGGAATGGAGGTTTTTTGGTAGGTTCTCCTCTCATACCTTGAAGAGAATTGATTAAAGCAGTTTCTTCACCACAAACAAATGCTCCAGCACCTAAACGAATTTCAATGTCAAAGTCAAATCCACTACCGAATAAATCTTTTCCTAAGAAACCATACTCTCTAGCTTGAGCGATTGCAACTTCTAATCGATGAATTGCAAGTGGATATTCTGCTCTAATATAAACCATACCAGTAGCAGCACCCATTGCATAACCTGCGATTGCCATTGCTTCTAATACTGTGTGAGGGTCTCCTTCTAAAATAGAACGGTCCATGAATGCCCCAGGATCTCCTTCATCAGCATTACAAATAACATATTTATCAATACGACGATGTTTTGCAGTTAATTCCCATTTTAAACCAGTTGGGAATCCTCCTCCACCACGACCACGTAATTTAGAATCTTTCATTAAATCAATTACTTCTTTAGGAGTTTTCTCACTTAAGACGATAGCCAAAGCTTCGTATCCTCTTACAGCTACATACTCACTAATATCTTCAGGATTAATAAATCCACAGTTACGTAAAGCTATACGATATTGCTTTTTATAGAAATCCATATCTTTATGTTCTTTAACACGTTCATTTTCTTTTGGATCTATAAATAATAATCTTTCAACAACGCGTCCTTTTAAAACATGTTCTTCAAAAATTTCATTAATATCAGTTAGTTTTACTTTTACATAAAATACATTATCAGGTTGAACTTTGATAATTGGACCTTGTCCACAAAATCCAAAACAACCAGTTTTAATAACATTGATTTCATTTTCCATATTCAATTCTTTAACTTTTGCTTTCAAAGAATCTAGCATTTCTTGTGATTCACTGGCCATACACCCAGTACCACCACAAACTAATAAAGTCATACGTTTCATCACTTTAAACCACCGCCTTATTAAACGATTTTATTAAGTAGTTTTCATCAAGTAATTCTCGTTTAATGATTACAGTGTCTACTAATTCTTTAACTTTACCTTCAGTAATTTTCCCGTATATAACAGGTTCTTGTCCAGGAATATTTATTTGAATAGTAGGTTCTGCATGGCAAAAACCAATACATCCAACACTAATTACTTTTACTTCACCTAATTTTAATTCCTCAATAACTTCTAAAAGCTTATTGAAAGTATCTCTAGCGCCAGCAGCGATACCACAAGTACCCATACCTACTAAAACTTCAACTAGTTTACTATCTTCAACTTCACCTTTTTCACGTAAGTTTACTTTATCTTGTAAACTAGCACGTAATTTTCTTAATTCATCTAAACTCTTAATTGCCATCTTCTTCACCTCGATATCGATTCAAGATTCCTTCAACCATATCTGCATCTACATGGCCATAAACTTTCTCACCGACAGTAAGAACTGGTGCTAAACCACATGCTCCAATACATCTTACGTCTCTAACAGTAAATAAACCATCTTCAGTAATTTCGTTTTTGCCAACTTTTAAAATGTCTAAGCATTTATGTAATACTTTTTCTGAGCCTTTTACATAACATGCGGTACCCATACAAACACTAACAACATTTTTACCAGTTTTCTCTTCACTAAAATAAGAATAAAAACTAACAACCCCATTCACTCTTGCTGCATTTAAATCTAACTTTCTTGAAATATAAAGTTGTAAGTTATGAGGAATGTACCCAAACAGTATTTGTGCACGGTGTAATACATTGATCAACGTCCCCCTAGGATCTTGTAAACTTGCAATATATATATCAAGTTCAGCTAATAAATCCTTATCAAGTTCATCAATGTTTAAGTTGATTTCACTCATAAATAATCTCCTCTCAATTGCTATTTTTATTGGAATTTAAAAAATAAATCATTTCGACTATCAAATTTTAACAAATAATCACCTATAATAGAATGATTACTTTTGCAAATAGATTAATAAAATTACAAATAGAGCAAAATGGCTTAAATAAAGTCTTTAAAGCGTATATTTTTATGATTTTTTTAGTTTTTTTATTATCTTATTTTTTTAAAATATAAAGTTGAAAACAAAGTAAGTGTTTTCATTAACCATAAATGTTTTACCTCACTTTAAAAGTACCATTTTTTATTAAAAAAAACAAATCTTCATATACTATGTATATGTTATAATGAGTATATACTTTAACGAAATAAATAGAAGAAGTGATAAAATGAAAATAAAAAGAAATGATAGATTCATTTTTTTAATGTCTTTATTACTTACGTTTTCGTTCATCTTGTTAGCAGTTTATATTATAGTAGAAGAGTTTGGTCATATTGAAAGTGTGTATGAGAAGGACTTATATAACATAGCTAACATTATTGCAGACGATGAGGTAGTAATTGAAAAAATTAAAAGTGGAGATAACTCATTAGATACTTATGTTGATAAGTATTATGAGAATGTCGAAGATTTATCTTTAATAATTATTTTAGATATGAACAATATACGATATGCTCATCCTAATGATGTTGAGTTAGGTAATGAATGTGATCAAATTGAGGTTTCTGATATTTATAATGGTGAACCTTATATTGGTAGTTATGTAGATGAAAACAATGTAAAAAGTATTAGAGCTTTTGTTCCGATTTATGATGGTGATACACAAATTGGTGTAGCAAGTACCGGTATTTTACAAGGTGATGTGAACGCACTTAAACTTAGTAAAACTACAACAATCCTTTTAGCTTTTGGCTTTGGATTAATCGTTTCATTAGTTTCACTTACTTGGCTGCTAAATAGATTTAAGAGTGAACTATTAGGCTTTGCACCTACAGAGATAGCGCTACTATATGCTGAAAACAAATCAGTAATTGAGCAATTAAATGAAGCCGTAATATCTGTTGATGATAATTATAAAATTACCACTTTAAACAAAAAAGCGAAGAAAATGTTCGATTTATCAGATTCGATAATTGGTAAAGACGCAGAAAAAGTTATTTCGTTTATTGATTTTAAAACTATCATTGATGGAAATGAATACGTCGTTAATAAATATCGAAAAATCAATGATGACAAACTATTAATGAATGCATTTCCGCTATATCTTGAAGATAAAATTATTGGGGCTACTGCTGTATTTAGATCACATCTAGAAGTCGATTCTTTAGTTGACCAGATAACAGGATATCAACAAATGTCGGTTGCTCTGAGATCGCAAAAACATGAATTTCAGAATAAACTTCATGTTGTTCTCGGACTTATCAAAATGAAAGATTATGAGAAGGCAGAAAACTACATAATGGAAAATGTCTATAAGACAAATCTTGCTAGTGATTACTATACATCTAGACTAAAAGATGATCGAATTTTAGCACTATTTATTGGTAAGGAAATTCAGTCGAAGCAATTCAACGCACAACTACTATTAACTAGTGATTCATATCTAACCAAAGTACATAATCCGATTAACTCTGATGATATTGTAATTGTTCTTGGAAACTTAATTGATAATTCTTTTGAAGCTTATGTGAATAAGGATATGGAAAATAAGAGAATAGTGGTAGACATATTTGAAGATGAAGAGAAAATAAAGATTACGGTCATCGATCAAGCTGGTGGAGTTGATCCAGAAGTTATCAACAATATGTTTGAAAGAGGAGTTAGTACTAAAAATGGAGACAGTAGGGGTACAGGACTAAGTCTTGTAGGGGAAATAGTAAATGTGTACAGTGGTGAAAAAACTGTGCAAAGCTCAGAAAAAGAAACAAAAATCGAAATTATATTAATGAAGGTGAACTTATGAAATTAAGAATTGTAATTGTCGAAGACGACCCTATGGTAGCACATATTCATAGACACTATTTAAATGAGCTTAAAAACTTTGAAATTATCAAAGTAATTGATAATGGTTTAGAAGCTTTTGAGTTTATTAAGGAAAATGAAAATGACATCGATCTAGTAATCCTTGATGTTCAAATGCCAAAACTAAATGGACTAGAAGTATTGAAAATTTTACGAGAAGAAGGCAATGATGTTTCAGTGATTCCAATCACTGCTGTTAACGACAATAAAACGATTAGCGAATTCCTTAATCTTGGTGTAGTAGATTACTTAGTTAAACCTTTCTCACAAGAAAGATTTAATCAGGCAGTATATCGTTGTGAACTCAAATACAAAATGTTTCAAGAGAATGGAAAACTATCTCAAAAAGAGATTGACCAAATGTTCAACACCTCAAGTGACTCCAATTTACCAAAAGGTCTTCAAGAAAATACACTTAACTACATAGTATCAATTCTGAATGACCACAAAAAGGAACTGCTAGATGTAGAAGAAATCTCAGGTATCACTAATCTAAGTAAAGTTTCACTACGTAAGTATTTAGATTATTTAACAGAGATAAGTAGTATTGAAAAAAGAATTGATTATGGAACAGTTGGTCGTCCAAAGTACAAATACTATATCAAATAGAGAAGAAGAATTCTTTCTTCTCTTTTTTTATGTTCTAAGTGAGTTTAATTTTCTTACTTTTTTTATTTACAATAATAGACTTTGATTACTAAACAATTTACAATATCACTGTAACAAAAAAACTAATATAATCACGTCTCTCTGTAAGAGTGAAATTCCCATAATTTTATTCTTGCGAAAATGTGTTCACTCCTTTGAATTTTTAAATCATATTCAAGTGAGAAAAGAAAAAAGATAAATCCCACAATTTATCTTTTTTTTATTATTTATGCACCTTTTTATTAGGAAAATATTTTCATCAAAAGAGCGTGCAATAAGTCGCTAAAATCTCTTTTAAATAACGCTATACAAATCAACATATTATGATATAATATGCTTGTGAAAGCGTTTTTAAATTTTTTTTTAAAGGAGAAAACAATGGAAGATAAATTCGACACCTTAATGAATTGTGTTGTTAAGGATAAACCGGAACGAGGATTGACAATAACAAAGAAACCAATTCCTTCTGAGTTAAAAGATGATGAAGTATTAATTAAGGTAAATTACACTTCAGTTTGTGGTACTGATTATCACATATATTCATATGATGATTGGGCTAAAAAAAGATTGAAATTACCTTTTACTGCTGGACATGAATTTAGTGGTGAAGTTATTAAGATGGGTAAAGGTGTAACAAGGGTTCAACTAGGTGATATTGTAAGTGCTGAAACTCATATCATTTGTGGAACTTGTGAATTTTGTTTAAGAGGAGAGGGACATATCTGTGAAAACACTAAAATAATAGGTGTTGATACTGATGGGTGTTTTGCTGAATACGTGAGAATTCCGGCAATGAATTGTTTTATCAATTCTAAGGATGCAAACCCTATTCACTTAAGTGTTCAAGAACCTCTAGGTAATGCTGTTCATACAATGTGTCATTTTGATATAGAAAACAAAGATGTAGTTGTTGTTGGATGCGGTCCAATTGGTTTAATGGGAGTTAATGTATCTAAAGCATATAAAGCTAAAAAAATTATAGCAGTTGAAGTTAATGATTACCGCTGTAAAAAAGCAAAAGAATTAGGTGCTGACGTTGTCATAAATCCTTTAAAAGAAGATGTTATCGCAAGAGTATTAGAAGAGACAAGTGGTAGAGGTGCTGATGTAATCGGTGAGTTTAGTGGAAATAAACAAGCGATTGAAAAAGCATTTAAATATTTAAAAGCTGGTGGAGGGCTAAGTATGCTTGGTATTCCATCTCAAGATATAGATGTCGATGTAGCAAACGACATTGTATTCAAAGGTGCACGTATTTACGGAGTAGTTGGTCGTAGAATTTATGATACTTGGTATCAAGTAAAGGATTTAATAGATAAAGATTTATTAGATTTTGATAAAATAATTACCCATGTAATGCCGATGAGTGAAGTCCATAAAGCTATGGAGATCATGGGAACTGGTAATAGTGGTAAAATTGTTTTAATCCCAGGGGAGTGAAAACTATGAAAAGTCATGAATTAACATTTTTAAAAGTAAAAATTGAGCAATTAAAAGAAGATGGTGTTTATAGAGAACTACCAGTTAACTATGGACCTTGTACTAATAGAATTAATTTAAACGGAAAAGAAGTTGTAAATCTATCAAGTAATAACTATTTAGGTCTAGCTAATCATCCTGAAGTTAAAGAAGCTGCTATTGAAGCAGTTAGAGTATATGGTGCCGGTGCTGGTGCAGTTAGAACTATTGTTGGTAATTATAATTTAATCGGGGAGTTAGAAGATAAACTTGCTGAATTTAAACGTGAAGAGGCAGTAATGTGCTTTCAATCTGGATTAAATTGCAATATCGGAACAATTCAGGCAATTGTTGAAAGAGGAGATTTAATTATTTCTGATGAATTAAATCACGCTTCAATAATTGATGGAATCAAATTATGTAAAGCAGATAAAGCAATATTTAAACATAGTGATATGGAAGATTTAGAAAGAATACTAAAAGAAAAAAGAGATGAATACAATAATGTATTAATCATCACTGATGGAGTATTTAGTATGGATGGTGACTTAGCTAAGTTACCAAGAATCGTTGAGTTAGCTGAAGAATTTGGTGCATTAACTTATGTTGATGATGCTCATGGTAGTGGTGTTTTAGGAGAAAGCGGTAGAGGAACTGTCGATCACTTTAAACTACATGGTCGTGTTGATTTTATCATTGGTACTCTAAGTAAAGCTATTGGAGTTATTGGTGGGTATGTAGCCGGTAAACATGAGACGAAAACTTGGTTATCACATCGTGCTCGTCCTTTATTATTCTCGACAGCACTTCCACCTGCAGCAACAGCTGCAGCAATGAAAAGTGTAGAATTATTAATGAATTCAACTGAATTCACTGATCGTTTATGGGATAATGCAAATTACTTTAAAGCAAAACTTGGAAAATTGGGGTTTGACACAGGTCATAGTGAAACACCAATTACACCAGTAATTATTGGTAGTGAAGCCACTACAATGCAGTTTTCAAAAGCATTGTTAGATGCTGGAGTTTATGTTTCAGGAATTGTTTTCCCAACGGTACCAAAAGGTACAGGGAGATTAAGATGTATGATTAGTGCATCGCACACTAAAGAAGATTTAGATTTTGCTGTAAAGCAATTCGAAATAGTAGGAAAAGCATTAGAGTTGATTTAAGAGAGAAAAAAAAGTTGTGAATTTCACAACTTTTTTTTTATAATGTATCTGTTCCTTCAACTGCATCTTCAGATTCTTGGGTTCTTGAACCATGTCTTCTATGACCGTGTTTGTTAATAGGGGGATTTAAACCAAGTTCCTGGTGTAGGACTTGTAATTCTGCTTTTACAATTACCATTGCATCCATGATTTCTTCATCTGTCATAGTTGCCCAATCATATGTCCCGTTAAATTCATCGATTTGCTCAATAATTAATGCTTGTTGTTCTTCAGTTAGGTTTGCTAATCTTTCATCACTTGGATATTCAATTCCATTTGCTCTTAAGTCTTCTATTAAGTGTTCTTTGATTACTTCTCTTGTTCGTGAATTTACTCTATGTCTAAATCTAGCTTGTAACCAATTATCAGGGATATCTAAACCTAATTCATCTGCAAGCAGATTTAATTCTTCCTGAATTACTAACATTGCCTCGATAATCTCATCATCTGTCATTGCACCAAAATCATAAGTTGCATTTATTTGATCTATTGCAATAACAATAGCTACTTGCTGTTCTTCAGTAAGATTTGCTAATCTTTCTTCACTAGGATATGGAAATCCGTTTTCTCGCAAATTCTCACAAGAATTTTCTTGAACTCTTTTTTGAACTCTTTCACGAACGTTTTTGTACATATCTGTTACATTTTCCCGAATATCTTCATTTTGGATAGCTGCAACGCCACCTCCGGAAAATAATAACGTACCAATTAAAAATAGTTTCATATTGTATTCCTCCTTTTTGGTTTACACATCTATAACAATCTAAGGGTAGTTCTTATTGGTGGAATCAAAATTTATTTTATTTTTATTAAAATTGCATATTACTGTATAATATTAATAAGAGGTGGTTTTATGAGTTATATCAATGATTTTATTAAGGTGATAAGAACTATTGAAAATGATAATACATATAAAACAGCTTGGGGTCGTGCAATCATCGAATGTATAAACAATCAAGAGTACGAAATACAAGGGGAAGCATATGTTATATATCACTATGAGCTAGTGCAAAAAGTAATGAAATATTATTGGAACCAAATAGGTTTCTTCAAATTATCTCAAGGACCAAGTAGTGTCCTAGAAGCAAGAATTGAAGAGATTAAAAATGATTTTGAAGATAATACTAAAATTAAATATCCCGTATGGTTCGACAAAGTTGAAATATTTTTGAAGCGAAACCCAATCAGATTTGAACGACAAGTAAAGAAATTTATTACAATTGTTAATAAAGGAGTCGCAGCTAAATTTGAGAAAATTGATACTAAAACAAAAGTAGAACTCTATGATTTGGATACTAAATCTAAATGTTTGAGATTTACTGAAGAACAAGTGAATTTAATAAAAGAAAATACACTTGTATTAGAAGATATAATTGATTACAAATGGGCAGAGTTATTAGAAGGTTATAATAAATCTCCTAATATTATAAGGAAAGTTAAAGGTTCAAAAGAATACCGATTTAAACGTCAAAATCTTATCAAATATCGTAATGTATTATTAGAATATTGTCATTTAGAAGGTTCAAAAGATTTTTATTCTGATGAACCAATCGAATTGGAAAATATAAAACTGGAATATGTTATACCTTATGATTTTGTTTATACAAATGATATTTGGAACACAATAATTGTTTCAAAAGAAACTGCAAAGAAACGCCGTGGGAAAGTCCCAACAAAAAATGATGTAGATAGATTAAACGAACGTAATAAAGCTTTGTACAATGCGATAAAGGAAACACATCTCAAAGTCAGATTTGAAGTCGAGAGGGCTTTAGAAGAACACCTAGTTACAAGATATTACATTGATTTAAATGGATAGAGAAACCTGAAAAGGTTTCTCCTTTTTTCTTTCACATATTATACACACCGAAATGGTAAAATAAAGGTGGAGGTGATTATATGATTTACATATTAATCCCTATATCACTGATATTACTCGCCGTTGGTTTATTCGCTTTATATATTGTAATTACAGAATATAAACCAGCCCCGCTAGAAGTAAGTGAAATCATTAGAAATACTCGTGAAGATAAATTAGATGAATTAAAGACAATCACAACTTTTAATCTAGGATACTGTTCATTAGATAAAGAACAAGATTTCTTCTTAGAAGGTGGCATGAATTCTAGAACAATCTCTAGAGAGAAAACATTTGACAACTTAATATCAATAGAAGATTATCTAAAAAGCCTTAACAGCGATTTTTATACATTACAAGAAGTTGATATAAAAGGTAAGAGAAGTGCGAATGTAAACCAAGTAGAACACCTTGCAAGTGGTCTTCAAAAATATAATTTATCGTTTGCTTATAACTATATAGCTAAATGGGTACCACTACCTTTTACACATCCGATGGGAAGTGCTTATAGTGGTTTGTTAACACTCTCAAAAATACCATTTTCTAACTCGACTAGAATCAGTTTAGAAGGTCAAGAAACATTTCCTAAAAGTCTTTTTTATCCAAAAAGATGCATGGTTATTAATGAAGTGCAAATTAATCGTAATAAAAAACTATTTATTATCAACATTCATCTATCAGCATATGATAAAGATGGAATGTATCGTTCTAAACAAATAGCACATATCTTAAAATATATTACAAACCTATATAATAACAAAGAAAACTACATCATCGTTGGTGGTGATTTTAACTTGTTATTAGATAAAACAAAATACAACGATGAAATGCCAGATTGGGTAAGCTTATTACCTAAGGAATTATATGATAGTGAATTTAGAGTTGTCTTTGATAAAAATACTAATACAGTACGTAGTCAAGATAGACCATACCAAGAAGGAATAAATTTTGAAACGATTATTGACGGATTTATTGTTTCACCTAATATTACAGTATCAAAAATAGAAACTCATAATTTAAGATATGAAAACACCGATCATAACCCAGTTACGCTATCTTTTAAATTAAAATAAAATTTTATTTCAAACTCTTCTGATATGATATAATTAATCTTGAGGAGTGGATGAGATGAACAAGCAAACCAAGTATTACTTTATATTAAAATACACAATTTTAGCGTTAGTAATAAATATTGTTTTAGGGTTCTTAAAAAGAACATTTATAAGTTTGAATCTTATAGTAGATAATATAATGAATCCAATTTATGACATTATTGGGATAGTTAATGTTTTATTAGTTATTGCCATCATTTTGGGTACGCTTTATCTAATCTATTTAATTGCAATGTACTACGCATCATCATTTTACAATGACTATCATATAAATCCTTTTGAAGCTATTTATCACGGGTTTATCGATATTCATCATTTATATGCACGAGTAAAATCTTCAGTAAAAGTTAAAAACATGCAGGTTGATTTTAAGAGAAGTACAATCTATTTCTCAACAAGAGATAATCATTATTGTTTAAAGTACATTGATTTGTTTGGAAAGATTAGAGGGAAAGAGACCTCAGAATTTTGGGCTTCATTAAGCAGACCTAGAACTCAGTATAGCCAAAAAACATACACGAGAGTTGTAAAATTCCCTAATCCATACCGAGCTAATCAAAACTATATAGAAGACTTAAAATCAAGAACAACAAACGATTATAAGAACTTTGTAGTTATTTCTGGTTTCTACAATATGAAGGAAAAAGCAGAGAGTATAATCGCACCATATGAAATATTAGACTTTCTTATGAAAGAGGGAGTTTAACCGCTTTTTATAAAATGACTTATTCTTATTTAGAAAAATTAAGGTATCATTTCATTATTTTGTACACATACAATATAATACCACTTGAGGAGTTGATAATATGGATCAAGCAACAAAAGAGAAAATTCAATCATGTTCAGGTAACGATGGTTGTGCACCAGACTTAAATAATGGTAAAGCAATCGTTGATAAAGTAAGACAAGTAAATGTTAGACAAGGCTTATTAGAAACACCACATGTTGTAGAATGTGAATGCGGACAACCATTTCAAATGATTCACTTTGAAGAATCATGTCCTAATTGTAATATGACATATGCTGTAACACCTTGTAGTTCTCATGACAAAGATAACATTAAGCCAGCAGGTATTGGATATTAAAAAGTGCGAAAAATCGCACTTTTTTTATTGAACTTATTTATTCTTTTTAATATAATGTTTAAGTACCTTAAGGAGGATGAAATATGATACAACTATTAACTGCACCAATGTTTGGAACAAAACATATATTGGGTTTACTGTATGTAGTTATACTAGTAGTGGTAGGAATAAAACTACTAGGGAATAACCCTACAAAAAGAAAAATACTAATAATAACAATTCTATTTTATGTCTTTGAAGGATTAAAACTAGGTTACATGATTTATCGGGATGGATCATATCCTATGAACCATATACCTTTACATTTATGTAGTATGCCATTATACATATGGCCAATACTATATTTCTCAAAAAAAGATTCGAAACTAGAAAAATATGCTTTAGCAACTGCCTTTACAATTGTACTTGGAGCGACTTTAGCTGCATTACTAAATCCTGGTAATATTATTGGTTCTAATGAATCATGGTTACCACTAACGGACAATTACTTACCATGGGTATCCTTTACTTATCACGGTCTAATGCTAATGTCATCATTTTATCTATTAACTAGTAAACTATATATACCAGAATACCTTGATGCTCTAAGATCATTGGTATTTACATTTGGGTTAATGATAATTGCTCTAATCGTCAGTTTTACAATTGATCAAGACTATATGTTATTACACACAGGGAATGGAAGCCCATTAAAGCCGGTATTAGATAATAGTGGACAATTTGTCTACACAACACTTATGATAGTTGTTGGGTTATTTGTTATTGGGTTAATAAGCTTTATCTCAACATTCATTTATAAACTAATAAAACGAGGAAAATAACTATGAGAGATACATTTTTATTTGATTTAGATGGGACTTTACTCCCAATGGATTTTGATAAATTTATGGAATTATATTTTTATAATTTAGGTGTTCATTTCAATGGCAAAATTGATCCTAGATTACTGGCTAAATACATAATGGCTGCGACAAATCAAATGGTCTTAGTAAAAAATAATCAAACAAACGAAGAAAAGTTTATGAAGTATTTTGGGTCACTTATTGATGGTGATATTGATGTTTTTCGTAGTCAATTTGATATTTTTTATGATACACTATTTGAAAATGTTAAACCATCAACTTACCAGAATGAAGCAATGATAAAAAGTGTTAAAGTTCTAAAAGAAAAAGGATACAAAGTAGTAATTGCTACTAATCCTTTATTCCCAATTAAAGCAAATTACCACCGAATAAGATGGGCTGGATTGAACAAAGATGATTTTGAATATATCTCTTCATTTGAAGGAAATCAATATACCAAACCTCATTTAGAATTCTATCACGAAGTCTTAAATAGTATTAACAAGAAACCTGAAGAATGTTATATGGTAGGAAACGATGTTTTCGATGATTTACCAGCAAAAAAAATCGGGTTAGAGACATACTTAATCACAGACTGTTTAATTAACAGTAAAAACATACCAATTGACACAAATCATCAGGGTGAATATGATGATTTCTATCAATTTGTCTCAGAATTAAAACCGATAAATACGACAAAATAGTTTTGTCGTATTATTAATTTGCACCTGAACAATTTCTCAATAAGTAAACTAAATCTTTTCAAATGTTATACTAATTGTTATAATTGTTTTGGATTATGAAATAAGGAGTGAATATATATGTTAAAAGGAAATTTATTATATGGACAATCAGGTGGACCTAGTGGTGTTATTAATGCTAGTGCTTACGGAGTATTAAGTGAAGCTTTAAAAAATAACAATGTAATTGAAAAGGTCTATGGATTAAAACACGGTATACAAGGAATCTTAAAAGAAGACTTCATTGATGCTAGTGAAATTGAAGATTTAGAGTTATTACTGAATACACCAGCAAGTGCATTTGGTAGTATTAGATTTAAGTTAAAATCACATTTAGAAGACCCAGAAACATACAAAAGAATTCATGAAGTATTTGAGAATAATAATATTCGTTATGTGTGTTATAACGGTGGAAATGACTCAATGGATACAACAGTAAAACTAAGTGAATACTTTGCAACTACAAACTATGAAGTTAGAATTATGGGAGTACCTAAAACTGTAGATAATGATTTACCATTAACAGATCATACACCAGGGTTTGGTAGTGCTGCTAAATACATTATCAATACTTTAATGCAATTAAAATGCGATAGTACAGTTTATCCTCGTGGTAAAGTTACAATCGTAGAAATAATGGGACGTCATGCTGGTTGGCTAACAGCTGCTGCACATGTTGCAACTAATGAAGGATTTGGACCTGACTTAGTTTATATCCCAGAAGTACCATTTGACTTAGATGCTTTTGTAGAAGAAGTAGATAAAATATTCTTAGAAAACCAAAATTGCTTAATCGCTGTAAGTGAAGGAATTAGAGATAAAGATGGTAACTTCATAGGAGCAATGAGTGCAACATTAGATGCATTTGGTCATAAGCAATTAGGTGGAGTAGCAATGTTCTTAGGTGATTACCTAGAAGAAAAACTTAACATTGGTTACCGTGCAATAGAATTATCATCACCACAACGTGCTGCATCATTTGTAAGAAGTGAATCAGATGTTAATGAAGCAGTAGAAGTAGGTCGTCATGCTGTACAATTTGCCTTACAAGGTGAAACATGTAAAATGGTAGGAATAAAACGCCTATCAAGTCATCCTTATAAAATAGAATATGTACCTGTCGATGTCACAAAAGTTGCAAACCAAGAACAAACAATTCCAGAAAACTGGTTAACAGAAAACAAAAAAGGTGTAACTCAAGATTTCTTTGATTATATTTATCCTCTTATTGAGGGAGAATATAAACAAGTATATAAAAACGGAGTTCAAAAATTTATTAAACTAAGATAACAAAAAAAGAGTTCATTGAACTCTTTTTTTTATTTCTTCAAAAACTCAATTGCAGTATTTATATGCATTCCCATTCCAATTAAAAGACTTGATTCGTCAATATCAAATTTTGGATTATGGTTAAAATATACTTCTTTTTGATTCTTAGCTCTACCACCAAGCCAACCATAAGCTCCAGGTCTTTTTTCTAGGTAATAACTAAAATCTTCTCCACCCATAGAAGGTTCGGTTAGAACTTCTACGTTTTTTGCACCAATTAAGTCTTTTGCTAATCCAACAATGAACATTGTTTCATTAACATCGTTAATTAGTGGAGGGTAAGCTTCAATGATTTCTAATTCACCTTTACAGTTATTTAGTTTACTAACTGCATTAACAATTTCATCTAATCTTTTGAAAACAAATTGTCTTGTTTCTTTATTTAGTGTTCTAATTGTACCGCGTAGGTCGACATGATCAGGTAAAATGTTAAAACTAGTTCCCCCGTTAATCGTACAAACACTTATTACAACACTATCCACTGCTTTTGTATTTCTTGAAGTGATAGTTTGAATTTTAGTAATTAATTCAGCAGCTGTTAAAATAACATCACTACCAGTTTCTGGAGCACTAGCATGTGTCCCAAAACCATTTATTCTAATTCTAAACTCATCAGGTGCAGCCATTGCTGGACCTGGTTTAATTTTGAATTTACCACTTTCATATTTAGTGGTTATATGAAGTGCAAATACACCATCAACATCATCTAAATGTCCTTCTTGAACAACACTGATACCTCCGCCAGGAGTTGGACCTTCTTCAGCACTTTGGAATACTACTTTTAGTTTACCTTCTAATAGGTCCTTATTTTCACTAAAGAACTTACAAGCTCCAAGGAGCATAGCTGTATGTGTATCGTGGCCACAAGAATGCATTTTACCATCATTTAGACTTTTATAAGGAACGTCATTTTCTTCTTGCATGCTTAAGGCATCAATATCAGCTCTTAATAATACAGTTTTCCCTTTTATTGGTCCTTCTAGAGTTCCGATGATTCCAGTAACTCCAACACCAGTAATTAACTTAAATCCAAGTTCTCTTAACTCTTCAGCGATTACTTGTGATGTTCTAAATTCTTCGAATCCTGTTTCAGGATGCATATGAAAATCTCTTCTTTTTTCAATTAAATAAGCTTCATAATTTTTTATGTCTTCTAACTTAACCATCAAATCACTCCTAACTTGGTTATATTATATCAAAATCCTTATATATAAACAAATTGTTAAAAAATAACTTTTATTTTTTTAACGATTAAATTTGTAGTATAATATTAAAAGGTGATAATATGAAAACTTACTCAAAAGAAATTAACGAAGTGTTAAAAGAATTAAGTACCACAAAAGAAGAAGGATTATCTTCTAATGGTGTGGTGCAAAGTCGTGAAAAATATGGTTATAATAAGTTAAAAGAAGGAGAACAGGAATCTGTTTTCCATATGATAATTGGCGAGTTAACAGGTTTTTTAAATCTACTTTTAATTGCTGCTGCAATAGTTAGTATTGTTGCTAGTGGTCACTTAACTGATGGTATTTTTATTTTTACGATTGTAATTTTAAACACAGCTTTAAGTGTGTTTCAAGAGAAACGAGCTAGTAATGCTGTAAATGCTCTTAAGAGTATGAGTGCTCCTCATGCAAAAGTAATGCGTAACGGTGAATTAGAAAATATAGATTCTCAGGATTTAGTTCCTGGTGATATTGTTTTAATTGAAGCAGGAGATTATGTACCAGCAGATTTAAGACTAATTGAAACTATCAATTTAAAAGTTGATGAATCAGCTTTAACAGGTGAAAGTGTACCAGTTGAAAAAGATGCTTTAGAAATCCTCAAAGTTAATACCCCGATTGGGGATAGAATCAATATGGGCTATATGAGCACTATAGTTACTTATGGACGTGCTGTAGGTGTTGTTGCTAAAACAGGTATGGATACTGAAATAGGTAATATCGCAAACTTATTAAATGAAGTAGAAGATGAAATGACTCCTCTACAAAAGAAAATAGACAAATTAGGTAAATTGCTTGGGACAGTAAGTATTGTCGTAGTATTACTGATTTTTGTTGTAGGTATGGTATATAACTACTTAGGAATTACAAATTATGATACATTATACTTGTTTATGGTTGCTGTTAGTTTAGCAGTAGCTGCCATTCCAGAAGGACTACCAACTGTAATTACTGTTGTACTGTCAATGGGGATGCGTAAGATGGCAACTAAGAATGCCATTGTAAAAGAATTGAATGCAGTTGAAACTTTAGGTTCTACAACAGTTATATCAAGTGATAAAACTGGAACTTTAACGCAAAATAAAATGGTTGTTAAAAGAGTTTTTGATAATAATACGATTGTTGAAGTAACAGGGCATGGATATGAATTTACTGGTGAGATAAAAGGTGGAAGTGCTAATGTAAGTAAATTAGTAGGTATTGGGGTACTATGTAATGATTCAAGTATAAATGGTGAATCATTAATTGGAGACCCAACTGAACTTGCTTTAGTTACACTTGCTGCAAAAAATGGTGATATGCAAAAGGATATGAAAACAACTTATCCTCGTATTGATGAATTCCCCTTTGATAGTGATCGTAAACTAATGAGTACTGTCCATCAAATCGATGGAAAGAAGCAAATATACACTAAAGGTGCTCCTGATCAACTACTTAAAGCTTGTAAGTACTACTTACTTGACGGAGTAGTAAAACCCATTGATGATAAATTTGTAAAAGTTGTTGAATTAGCTAACCAAGGTATGGCTAGAAATGCTTTACGAGTACTTGGGTTTGCCTATAAAGAAGTTAAAGAATATAGTGATTTAAAAGAAGAAGAAAACGATTTAGTATTCACAGGATTAGTAGGAATTATTGATCCCCCTCGTGAAGAAGTAAAAGAATCTATCAAAGTATGTCATAAAGCTGGTATTAGAGTTGTTATGATTACTGGTGATCATAAAATTACTGCTTCAGCAATAGGTAAAGAACTAGGAATTCTAGATGGAAATACTAATGCTTTAAGTGGTGAAGAAATAGATAAATTAAGTTATCCTGAGTTTTTAGATCTAGTAAAAGTAACAAATGTTTTTGCTAGAGTTTCTCCAAATCATAAAGTAATGATTGTAAAAGCTTTGCAAGAAACTGGAGAAATCTCAAGTATGACTGGTGATGGAGTTAACGATGCACCAGCTTTAAAACAAGCAAACATTGGAGTTGCAATGGGTATAACTGGTACTGATGTATCAAAAGAAGCAGCTGATATGGTTTTGATGGATGACAATTTCACTACGATAGTTGATGCTGTTGAAGAAGGAAGAATTATCTATGCAAACATAAGAAAATTCGTTGCTTACTTAGTTAGTTGTAATGTTGGTGAAGTGTTATTAATCTTTACAGCAATCCTGCTTACCTGGGACAGCCCATTAATGCCAATTCAAATACTATGGATTAACTTAGTTACAGATTCATTCCCTGCCTTTGCTCTTGGTTTAGAGAAAAAAGAAGATGGTGTAATGGATAAAGAACCGATTGATCCTAACGCAAGTATTGTTGATAAAAAAATGGGATTAGCGATTGCTTTCCAAGCGGTATTCTTAACTATAGCTGTATTAATATCTTATTACATCGGTAGAGATTTAATTGGTGGAGAAAACATGATGTACTCATTTGCTTTCATTACTATTATTACAGGTGAATTATTAAGAACTTATTCAGCGCGTAGCGAAAGTAAATCAATCTTTAAAATGAAATTATTTGAAAACAAACTTATAAACTACGCTGTATTAGTAGGATTTGCATTACTAATAATTGTAGTGTTTGTTCCAGGTATTAATTCGATTTTCTATATCAATGGTTCAATTACAATAGTTCAATTTTTAATAGCATTTGTATTAGGATTCATCCCATTATTTGGTGGGGAATTGGCAAAATTATTTAAGTAAAAGAAAAGCACACCTCGGTGTGCTTTTTTATTATACAAATAGGAAATGCAAAAAATTGAATAAATAACCAATAATGATTATACCAACCGATACAATAACAATAAACATAGTTAGTAATTTAGGTTTAACCACTTTACTTAACATTACCATAGAAGGAAGACTAAGTGCAGTGACTGCCATCATAAATGCTAAGACAGTTCCTGTTCCTACACCTTTACCTAGTAACGCTTCAGCAATAGGAATTGTACCAAATATATCAGCATACATAGGAATTCCTACAATGGCTGCAATGAATACATTGAATGGATTATTCTCACCCAAAATTGCTCCGATTAGGCTTTCAGGGATATAGTTATGAATTGCTGCCCCAATACCGACACCAATAAAGATATACAACCATACTCTGCCAATGATTTCTTTTACTTGCTCATACGAATATTCTAATCTCTCTTTTAAACTCATTTCAAAACTTATCTCAACACTTTTACTTTGATTATTCTTTTTAATATCTTTTATATAATCTTGAACATAATCTTCCATTTTAGACTTATCAATTATTGTACCACCAATAACGGCTAAAAATAAACCGACAATTACATAGGCTAATGCAAACTCAATTCCAAAGAAACTCATTAAAATTAAGAAGGAAGCTAAATCTACCAAAGGAGAAGAAATTAAGAAACTGAAGGTAATTCCTAAAGGTAAACCTGCTTTAGTAAATCCAATAAAGATTGGAATACTACTACAAGAACAAAATGGTGTAATTGTACCTAATAAAGCACCAATAATATTACCTTTAATACCACGATATTTACTTAATATCTTTTGCGTTCTTTCTGGGGGAAAGAAACTTTGAATATAACTAATTAAGAAGATTAAGAAACATAGTAATATAAATATCTTAATAACATCATAGATAAAGAAGTGAACACTATTTCCAACCCTTGTTGCCATATTTAATCCAAAAACATTAACTACAAGTTTTTCGATTAGATCATATAACCATGTCATCTTAAGAAAGATGTCGTTAAACTTATTGAATATATTCATAAATTACACCTACTTTGTACAAACAAAACTTTCTATTTTATTTATTTTATCTAAATCTTTAGCTAATAACTTATTATCAAGTCCAAAAACAACATTGATAACTTTTAAGTAATCATCGTTTTCCTCATTTAATGAATAATAAATATACTGTTCATTACGTTTTGTGTTTACTAAATTAATAGCTCTCAATTTAGCAATGTGCTTTGATATTTTAGGTTGTGTCAACTCTAAGATATCCACAAGCTCACAAACACAAAGACTTTGTGTTTTAAGCAGATTAATAATTCGTAATCTTGTCTCATCACTTAACACCTTAAATAGTTCTAATAAATCATTCATATTAAACCTCCATATACTTATATACGCATACGGGTATATTACAATAGATAAGATAGAAAGTCAATAAAAAAGATGCCAAAATTTAATTTTGGCACCCAAGTACTCCTGCATATAGAATTTTAAGTAATTGTGATAGGTTTTCGCTCTCTAATTCACCTAAATCTTTGAATTCAGACACTAGTCCTTTTTGAATTATCTTAAAATACATTTCTAAAGTTTGATCAGTAACATCTTCACAAATGAAACCTTCCATTTTTCCTTGTTCATATAGTTTCTTTCTTTGTATAATCATTTGTTTTTTATGTTTCTTGATAAATTTTTGTAGATCTAAACTTAATGTTATTTCGCCATGAAATATTGGTTTATTGTTATCGTAGTATTTTTTAATGCGTGCTTTAACAACACCATCAATTTTTTCTTCAAATGGTACGTGACTATCAATAACTTCAATGATTTCATTGTATTCTTCTAAGTAAATGGTTTTTAGAATGTGTTCATAGAGGACTTGCTTGTCAGCAAAATATTTATATAAAGTTACTTTAGAAACATTAGCATACTGAGCTATAGATTCCATTGTTACTTTATGATATCCGTGTTGTACAAAAAGACGAGAAGCGTTTAGTACAATACTATCAACCTTTTTTTGCGATCTGCTAGATAATTCCATATAATCACTCCTTCCAGAAGTTTATTACTTATCCTATCTTTATTATAAACCCAAAACTAGCAAAAATCTATAATAAATGCTATTAGATGAACTAATTAAATATGAATAGTTCAAATAGTTTACATTTCCGTCTTACATTTTTTGAGTTTTTTTTGTAAGGAATCTAAAAGTATTAAGACAAATAGTTTACACGCAAACTATTTGTCTTAATACACAAAATTTGTTATATTATAGAAGACAATAAACTAGAGGTGATTATATTGATTAAAATATTAACGTTGATAAAAAAGAAACTTATAATAAGTGTTCTTATTTCTATGGCATTAGGAATTATACTAGGATACTATTTTGATCTTAGTTTTCTAGCAAAAACCATTTTACCATTAACATTTTTACTAGTGTATCCGATGATGGTTACTCTGAAGTTAGAAACTATTTTTGAGAAATGGAATTTTAAACTTCAAATAGTAACACAAATAATTAATTTTATTGTATTTCCATTAATCGCATATGGATTAGGACTAATATTCTTTAGCGATAATGAGTATTTAAGATTAGGTTTATTACTAATAGCTTTATTACCTACGTCTGGGATGACGATAAGTTGGACAGCTATGGCAAAAGGGAATATCAATGCTGCGATTAAAATGGTAATCTTTGGTTTGTTACTTGGAGCATTACTATCACCTATATATATTACTTTATTTTTAGGAGAAGCAATAACAGTTCCATTTATGAAAATATTTACGCAAATATTAGTGGTAGTGATTTTGCCAACTATTTTAGCATTCATTACACAAAGAGTTTTAATTAAGAAATATACAGCAATTAAGTTTCATACATACATAAAACCAAAATTCCCTCTATTCTCTACTCTTGGAGTAGTATTAATAATCTTTGTGGCAATTTCTTTAAAAGCAGAAAAAATTGTCAATAATCCAAGTATCCTTATCGATATGATAATTCCTTTATTAATTCTATATGCTTTATTCTTTATAATAAGTGTTGGGACAGGACGCTTATTCTTTAATAGAAATAATGGGATTGCTTTAGTAAATGGAACGCTAATTAGAAGTTTATCTTTATCTCTAGCAATAGCATTAACAACTTTTCCAGAAGCGGGAATAACCGCTTTGCTAATTGCAATTGCTTATACAATTCAAGTTCAAGTTGCAGCGTGGAATGTACGGCTCACTAAAAAACTATTTCCAGACGAAATAAAACAATAAATTGCAACTATTATAAAAAGTGACAAGATTAAATTTTGATGATATAATTATTAAAAGGACTCACTTATAGTTTCAAAATTTCGATTCGATTTATAATATGTAGCCCTAGCTTTTAATATATGATTACTCACACGAAAAATACAACCTAAGGATATATAAGGGGTGCCGGTAACGACACCCCTTTTTTATATAAAAAATATTTGGAGGTTAAAATGGAACTTTTTGAAATTTTCACGCATTTAGTTTTAACACTCGCAATGTTACTAGTTGTAGTGTTGATTGCACGTAGTGCAGTTGCTGGATCTAAATATTCACCAATATTAATTATTGTTGTCTTTGGATTAGCATTAGGAATGGTTTTAGAAATGAGTGGTCTTGCAACAGCGGGATTAACTGAATTTCCAGTTGTTGGTTTAACTGGGGGAACAACCATAATTGCACTTATTGCAACATTTTTTGTAGGGGGACAGAAACTAAGAAATACGTTTTGGAAACCAAAAACACCTAAAGAAGATGACGTTGTTCTAAACGAAGAAGAAGTTATCTTAGGTACTAAGGGAACACAATTGATTTTCTTAACAAGAGCATTCTTTATTCTAATTGGAATTATCTCACTATATCGTATTGCCTATATGGGGTTAGACAATATGTTTAATTCAATTGGCTGGGGAGATTTACTAACTTATAAAGAAACATCTCTGGATGATTTTTATCCTTTATTAGCGTTCTTTGGAGTAGCAGTTGCTATTATTTTGATTGATAGTAAAGCAAAAATTGCGAACAAAAGAGTTTACCTTGGTAGAGGTGTAATGGAAATCATAATTATTTTAGCTATCCTATTAGGAGGATTATTAATCTCAGCAGTAATTAATCCTTTAATAGCATTACCGCAAATTTTCTTTGCAATGATTATTTCTAGTACACTAGGTATGGTCTTTAGTGATTGGCGACCTGGTCCAACAATGAGAGCATTATTATTTGGTGGTATTCCAATTGTATTGGCTGGGGTATTTATAACTGGTGGTACTAGATTATTAGATGCCTTCCAATTAGACGGAATGTTACAAGTAATGTCTTATGGATTCTTTGGACAATTATTCTGGATGTTTGTTGGTATATCTTTATTAGTATTTGTGGGTAAATCAAATGATGTTGATATTTTAGCTCCAGGTATGGCTGGTAGTTTATCACATAGTGGACTTACTGGTGCATGTACCGCAGGAGATATCGGAGAAGTAGCAAAAGAAAGAGCTCCGATTATGATTAACATTCCATTCTTTGGACATTTATTTGTATTCACTATCCTAGCGATTAGTGTTACAAGATCTGTTGAAATGGGATTAAAAGGATTCTTATTAGTACCGGCTTTAATTGTTGTTGCACTAGGAATTGCCTTAACTTATTGGGCACTCCGTACTTTAAGAAGTGCAAATGGTGTCGAAAGAAAAGAAATTATGGGATTGATACTATTCTCGATTGGTTGGCAACTTGTTGCAGTATTCGGTGGATTCACATTATTATACTTCGCAGGTATGGATTTAGAAAGTGCAGCTATGGCTAACAGTAGTGCGATATCTCACTTTGGATTATTCGCAGCTATACAGGGCGGAATGTTTGAAACTGTTAACACAAGCTTTAGTTCTGTAGGCTTGATTTCATTTATCTTTGCAATGCCATTCTTGATTCATCCATTAGTATTTGGTATGTTTGGTAAGGCAATGACAAATGGTGGTAAAATGCCTAAAAAAGCATTAGCAATTTTAGCTATCTTAGGTATTCTTGGTGTAGCATTTAGTTTAATAATTTTATAAAAATATTAATAAAATAATAAAAAAAAGACTTCGTTTGAAGTCTTTTTGTTTACTCTTGGTTTTATTCTTCTAATTCTTCCAATGGGAACACTATGGGTTCAATATCATTTAAATCAGGGACAATTTTATCTGTAAACAAAATACCATTTAAATGATCTATTTCATGCTGTAGAACAACACCAACGTAATTACTTACACGTAATTCAATTTTTCTTAGTTCATCAGTCTCAGGTAAATAATGATGAGCTCTTACTCTAATCTTCTTATGTCTAGGAACAACGCCTTCGACTTCTCTATCAACACTTAAACATCCTTCACCACCAGGGATATATGTTTTTGCTTCACTATGAGAAACTATTTTAGGGTTAACTAATAACAACTTATAAAATTTTTCACCAGTTTCATCTGTTGTCATAACCGCAATCATTTGTTTTGGAATATTTATTTGAGGTGCAGCAAGACCAACTCCGGGTCTTAAACCTAATTCTTCACTTTTTTTATCATCTTGTGAATTCTCTAAAAATTCCATCATATCTTTTAATGTTTGCTTTGTTTCGTCATCTAAAGGGATATCAACTAAACTACTTCGTTTAGCTAAAGTTGGATGACCTTCTCTTATTACATCTTTCATCAGTAACATAATTACCACCTCGCTAGATATTATAACAAAAAAGTTATAGAACTTAAACAAAAGTAAACTATATTTTTTCTTGATTATGTGCATATTGAACAAATTCTCAATGAAAAGGTTTTCACTTTTGTATTTTTGTTTACTCTCAGTGATATTTTAAGTATAATTAAAATGATTTTCATTTAGGAGGCAATATAGTGAATAAAAAAATTAGAAAGATCGGTATCATTACCGGTGGTGGGGACTGTAGTGGTCTTAACGCAGTAATCAACGGAATCACTAAAGCAGCAGTTAACAAGTATGGACTTGAAGTTGTTGGTTTTACTAGAGGATATTCTGGATTATACAAAAACGATTATCGTCCTTTAGGGTTAAGAAGTGTTTCAGGGATTATGCACGAAGGTGGAACTATTTTAAAATCTTCAAATAAAGATAACTTATTTAATTTACCTTTTGAACAACCTGACGGTAGTGTTATTTATAAAGATGTTTCAGATGAAGCAGTTAAAAACTTGAAATATTTAGGTGTTGATGCTTTAATCGTAATTGGAGGAGACGGTACTTTAACTAGTGCTCGTGATTTCTCAAGAAAAGGTATTCCAGTAATCGGAGTTCCAAAAACAATTGATAATGATTTACCATCAACTGATGTTACATTCGGTTATAATACATCATTAGAAACTATTACTGATGCACTCGATAAAATCCATACAACAGCATTCTCGCACGATAGAGTAATGGTTGTAGAAGTTATGGGTCGTAATAGTGGATGGTTAGCACTTGAAGGTGGATTAGCTGGTAGCGCTGATGTTATATTAATCCCCGAAATACCTTATGATTTAACAAGTGTTGTTGAAAAAATTAGACAAAGAGATGCATTTGGTCGTAATTTCAGTATTGTTGTTGTATCTGAAGGTGCTAAACCTAAAGATGGTAAACAACATATTCGTGAAATTATTAAAGATAGTGCCGATTCAATCCGTTTAGGAGGAATAGGACAAGTAATTACTGATCAATTACAAGAACTAGTTCCTGAACACGAAGTACGTCATACTAACTTAGCATATATTCAGCGTGGTGGAGTTACATCACAATTTGATAGAGCTTTGGGATTACTATTTGGAGTTAACGCTGTTGATTTACTAATGAGTGGTGGAAGTGGAAGAATGGTACAACTTCGCGGAAGAAAAATTACTTCAGTTCCATTAGAAGAAGTTGTAGGTTCAGGAGAAGTAGGAGAAACATCACGTGGTGGTGGTAAAACAGTTGATCCAGAAGGACAATATGTTCAAGCTGCTAAAGCGATTGGTATTTGCTTTGGTGATTCTTCAAACTTAGATGAGTAATAATGTATACATATCCAATAGATTATGACTTATTCACAGCTGAAGAAGTTTCAGTTATTATTGAATTTCTTTCATTAATTGAAGATGCAAACGAAAAACAAGTTAACCCGATAGTATTAAGTACTAAGCATCGAGAATACAGAAAGATTGTTAACTCGATTCAAATGGAAAAAAAGATTGATCATGATTTTGAGAAAGTATCAGGTTATTCAATTTATAAGACGATAAAAAAATATCAACAAAAGACAAGTTAGAAGAAACTTGTCTTTTCTTTTTTGGACTATGATATAATTAAGACAGATAGGGAAAAATGAGGTGAAATTATGTATTGTAAAAATTGTGGTGCACAAAATAGTGAAAATGCTAAATTTTGTACAAGTTGTGGTTCAGCAATAGAAGTAGAATCTGTAAAAGAAGACCCTTTTAGTGATTACTATGATGAACCCGTTCAAGAAGAACAAAAAGAATACAACTATAACCAATCAGTTCAAGAAGGTATGGTAGATGATGATAGACCTTCTAATGTTTACGGTAGAAAATTTGAAGCTCATGCCTCAGGTGGAGTGCAGTATGGTAAACCACGACAAGGGAAAAGCCAAGTAGGAAAAATTGCAGGACTATTGGTTCTTGTTGGAATTGTTGCCTTTGTTTACTTTTTATTCTTTGCTAATAGTGGTCCTATTTATGATGTAGCAATCGGTAATGAAGTTAACGAAACAACTTATTATCCAGATGAACCTTTGGATTACATTATTGCAAGTGATGGTGTTATTTATATTAGCTATTCAGCAAGGGATATATTGTATGAAACAGTTAATGTGTATGTTTATGATGTTACATTTAATGATGTTTTAATTGAATCAATGAATACAACAATTATTTACGATGAACAAGTTGGTTATTTTAGTGTCGATAATAACTGGACTGTTGGTTCATATGAAATAGTATTTGAAATAGAAGGCGACATTGTATATACACACAATTTTGAAGTTGAGTAAATATAGAAAAAGATGGAAGAACACATCTTTTTAGAATAGGATGATTAGATGAGATTAGATAAATTATTAGTTAATATGAAATATGGTTCAAGAAAAGAAATGAAAGCAGTATGTAAGAATAAACAAGTAACTGTTAATGATGAAGTAATTAAGGATTCCTCTATCAATATTGATCCGGTAAATGATAAAATAACTATTTTTGGTGAAGAAGTTATTTATAAAGAAAACATCCTCTTGATGCTCCATAAGCCTCAAGGATATGTTTCAGCTAACAAAGATGGTCTTCACGAAACAGTTTTCGATCTTTTAGAAGAACCTTATACAAGGTTAAAACTAAATATCGCAGGGCGACTTGATATCGATACAGAAGGGTTACTCTTATTAACAGACAATGGTGATTTACTCCATGATCTTATTTCTCCTAATAAGAATATCTATAAAACATATTTAGTTAGGACAGATCAAAAGTTCAATCCTGATTCACTATTAAAGGAATTTGAAATTCTTGATGGAAAGAATAATCCATATACACCATCAAAACCATTTATTGAGAAAATAAATGATTTTGAATTTTACATCTCAATTAAAGAAGGTAAATACCATCAAGTAAAAAGAATGGTAGAACACTTTAGAAGAGAAGTAATATACTTAAAAAGAGTTGCTTACGGTGATATTTCGTTAGGTGATTTAGAAATAGGAAAATATCGAGAAATATAAAAAAAGACAGCTCAGCTGTCTTTTTATTTTAAGTCATTTAAGATTCCTATTAGGGTACTTACACAATAATTTACTTCTTCTTTTGTAGTATATTCTCCAATGCTAAATCTAATTGAAGCATTAATATAATCATTTGGAACACAAATAGCTTTTAAGACATGCGATGGTTCAATTGAAGTACTATCACAGGCACTACCTGTGGAAACATAAATGTTTGCCTTATTTAGATAGTATGTAATATCACTACCATCAAACTCTTTGAAAGAAAGATTTAAATTTCCTGGTAATCTATGCCTACCAATTTTTGGACCATTTAGAATATAATTGACGTTAGCCTTGTCCAATTCACTTAAGAAATATTTTGTATATTTATTAAGTCTTTCTTCGTATTCTTTATATTTATCAATTCCAACTTCTAAAGCTTTTGCAATACCAATTATATAGGGAACATTTTCGGTACCACTTCGAAGGCTATTTTCTTGCTGACCACCATGAATTAGATTGGTGATATGTGTTCCCTCTTTAACGTAGAGAATTCCAACACCTTTTGGGGCGTGAAATTTATGACCAGAGATACTCATTAAATCAACTTTTAACTCTTTAAGATTAATCGGTATATGTGTTAAAGCTTGTACTGCATCAAGGTGTAAATATGTTCTTGCCTCTTCACAAATTTCAGAGATTTCTGTTATATTTTGAATTGTTCCAATTTCATTGTTAGCTAGAATAATACTAACAACAAGTGTATTGTCATTTACTAAACTTCTTAGTTGATCTAAGTTAATAAAACCTTGTTTATCAACATCTAAATAGTGAATTATATAGCCAAGTTCTTCTAAAAATTCAACGGTATGCAATGTCGCATGATGTTCAATTTTTGTCGTGATGATTTCGCCTTTGGTCTTATTTCCAAAAGCTAAACCTTTTAAAGCCCAGTTAATTGATTCTGTTCCACAACTTGTAAAGTATATTTCATTCTTATTACAGTTTAGTAATGATGCTACTTGTTTATGAGCTCCATTGATAATTTTACGAACTTTTATCCCTTTTGAATGAAGACTTGAAGGGTTGCCAAATTCGCTTTTTAAATATGGCTTCATTGCAGTGTAAACTTCTTTACTGACTCCAGTAGTAGAAGCGTTATCTAAATATACTTCCATATACTTCACTCCTTAAGACTTATAACTAGTTTTTCTAACTCCATAAAATCCAAAAAAGATAGCTCGTTTAAATGTTCTTTAACGGACAGTTGTTTATTGTTGATAGCCTTGAAAATTTTCAAAACTTCATCAACATATTCTTTGATGACATATGATTGATGGATGATACATGGATCGTCATCATCGAAAAGATCAACACTCTTCTTAATAAGATACTCTTCTTTGATAGGAATATCACTGATACGTCCTTCATAAAGAGTTTTACCATTCTTTGTAATTAAAATATGCTGTTTCAAATTAATTCACTCCTTTAGAATAGTCTTATTAGGAAAAAGATGAAGATTCCTAAGAAGAAGATTGCTGTAACTAATTTTATAATTGATAGATGTTCTCTAATCCAGTTACTGATTGTAACAACACTTTTTAATCTAATTGCGACTACCGCAATTATGATTAAAGGTAAAACAAACATAATATTGTAAAATAATAATAAGATATAAGCATAGCCACTACCAACACTGTGGATACCATATAGAATACCGAAATATATTTGTCCTGTACATACTAGTTCAGTAACACTTAAAGTGATTCCGAGTAAGAATGTTATTCCAAGGACACCAATTAAACCGCCTTTACTATCTTCATTATTAATAACTCTAGTAAATGCTTTTACGATTTTTTTATTATATTTTTGAACAAATTTAGGTAATTGATTTTTGATTTTACCGTATTTTTCATTTCTTGCTTGAATGAAATCATAAAAGTTAAGAGAGAATAAAACAAAACAAAGTATGATAACAAACCAGTTTATAATTGTACCAATAAGTTCTATTTGTGTAGTGTATCTTTCTAATACTTCAAGGAAGAATGTCCCAATTAAGAAGTATGATAAAAACAATGCACCTATATAAGTAATACTAACCATCAATAATACTTTTTTATCTTTAGCGCCAACTAATAAACCGATAAATAACAATAATAATGCGATAGCACAAGGATTAAATCCATCTAGCAAACCAGCACCTAAAACGATAAAAAATCCAACTATACCAGATAAATCACCAAATGCTTGACCTTCTTCAACAGTTACTTCAAGCAAAGGATTATCACTTAAATCAAATATTGAATTATCATCGATTGCTCCTTTAATATCTGGATCTTCAAAATAAGTATCACTTACAAAAATTACAGGAACCCCACCAGCTTCACGTTCATACTCTTCATTAAATGCTGCAAAAACATCAAGAGCTGTTACCTCAACTAAATTATCATCATTGTCAGTGTAACTATATTCATCAATTTTATCATCTGACATTAAATCATATATTGTTACATTGATTCCTGAATCAATCATTTGCTGAATATATCCTGTTTCTTCCAAATCTATACAAACAAGACAAGTTCTCTCTTTAAAATAAACAACTTCTTTAGAAGCACTTTGCACTTTGACAGGTGCAATCATTAATGTTAAAGTTAATAGAATTGTCAGTAATAAATACCATGTTTTTTTCATAGCTGTTCACTCATTTCAAATTAATAGTTATTCCAATATATATTATATGCTTCTAGAGCCTTATAGTCAAACAAACTTATTATAATATAGTTGATAACCCTTGCAACTAAAGACCTAAAAATATATACTTATACTATGGTGATAAAATGAAACAAGAAATAATTGAAAAAACATACGAATTAGTAGATGAAATTAAGCAAAAAAGGAAATATAAAAGATTGCTTGAATTAAACAAGGAAATTAAAAAAAGTCTGCAAATTCAAGAATTAATAAATAATTTTCAAAATTTAAATCTTAAATTTGAAGAAGTATCAAAATACGGAAAATATCATCCCGATTTGAAACAAGTCCAAATAAAATTCAGTGAAGCAAAAACGAATTTATATACAAATGAAATAGTTAAAGAATATAAAGAATTAGAAAACATTCTACAACAAGAACTAGATGAAATCAGTTCTGAATTAGCTCTAAATATTTCAAAAAAAATAAGACATCCTAACGAAATAGGACTAATTAATAAACATTAAAGGTGATCAATATGATAAAAAGAAAAAGTTTAATAGTACATTTTAGAACTCCCAAAGCAGTGAAATTAATCGAAAATATTTCACCTGTGATTTATTATAACAAAAAAAGAAGATATGCAATTTGTTATGTAAATGAACAAGAACAAGAAGCAAAAACGAATGAATTAAGAGCGATTAAATTAGTTAAAAGGGTAGAAGAGAGTCTAGTTATAACAGATGAGTATCAAATTGATTTTGATGTCAAGTAAAAACACTTGACAACGATTATAATCTTTGATATACTAACCAAGGTTATTAGAAATTTTAGGAGGAAACAAATATGGCAGTAAAAATAAGATTACAAAGATATGGTTCAAAAAAACGTCCATTCTATAGATTGGTTGCAGCTGATTCAAGAAATAAAAGAGATGGTAGATACTTAGAAATTATCGGTACTTACAATCCACTTACTGAGCCAGCTACAGTTAAAATCGATGAAGACAAAGCACAAAGATGGTTAGCTGAAGGAGCTCAAGTAACTGATACAGTTAAGAACCTTTTTAAAAACGCCGGAATTACCAAAAAAGTTAACTAACTAGGAGATCGATATGGCTGTTAATTATGAAAAATTAATTAAAGACCTCGTTAATCCTTTAGTTACTCATCCGGAAGACTTAATGGTTAAGAAGTTTTCAGAAGAAGACGAAATGCTTACTATCCAGATTATCGTCAACCAAGAAGATCTTGGTAGGGTAATTGGAAAGAACGGACGAATAGCAAACGCAATTAGAACAATCGCTTATGCAAGCGCATCAAGAGAAGGTAAAAAAGTTACCATTAATATTGATTCGTTTTAAGACCTAAAATTAGGTCTTTTTTTTGTCTTTACATAAGATATTGATTATATATTAAATAAATTATATAATTTATTATGCGAAACACATTATGACAAATAGATATTGATTGTATATTTTATTAAAATATAACCAACATTATAATCAACTTATAAGAGCGAGGTGAATTTATGGAATACACATTAAAAAATGGTTTGGAAGTAGAAATCAGACAAGTTCAAGTGTCAGATGCTGCAAAAGCGGTTGAATACGTGAAAATAGTAAATACTGAAACTAAGAACTTATCAAGAGACCCTGATGAATTTACAATGACGGTTGAAGAAGAAAAGAAGTTTTTAGAAAACGCAGTTAATTCTGAAGACAATTTTATTTATGTTGCTTTTGACAAAGATAGATTAATCAGTATGACAGGGATTCATGGTAGTTCTTTACGAAGATTGAAACATAAAGTAAATTTAGGAATTAGTGTTTTACAAGATTATAATAATTTAGGGCTTGGTTCTATCCTGATGGATTTACTAGTTGAAAAAGCAAAAGAACTAGGTAAAACAAAAATAGAATTAGATGTTCGACAAGATAATCCGAATGCAATCAAAGTATATAAGCGAGCAGGGTTTGAAATCGAAGGAATTAGAATAAACGGATTTTATGTAGACACAGAATACATAGATCTAGTACTTATGGGGAGAATTATATGAATACTTTAGAAGTTCAAAATTTAAGAAAAACATTTAAGATATCAAGGAAACAACAAAAAATTGAAAAAACAAATGAAAAAGTAAAAGTAGCTTGTAACGGTTTAAGTTTCACAGCTTATCCTGGCGAAATATTTGGTTTATTAGGACCGAATGGTGCTGGTAAAACAACTTGTTTACGTGCTATTTCAACATTAATAAAACCAGATGAAGGAGATATCTTTGTTGGTGGAAGTAGTGTTAAAACAGATTCATTTGATGTTTTAGGTAAAATTGGATTCTTAACTAGTGAGTTAAAACTAGAAGACCATTTCACACCTAATTACCTTTTTACATATTTTTCTAAGCTACACGGTATTTCTGACTTAGAAGTAATTGAAACAAGAAAAGCACAGTTATTTGAGATATTCGGAATTACTGAGTTTATGGAAGTAAAAGTTGGCGAATTATCAACAGGGATGAAACAAAAAGCTAGTATTGCTATTAGTTTAGTTCATGATCCTGAATTCATCATCTTTGATGAACCAACAAACGGTCTTGACGTTCTAACTGCTAGAAATGTAACAGACTATTTAAGAGAACTGAGAAATCAAGGAAAAACAATTATTATTTCAACACATATTTTAAGTGTTGTTGAAAAACTATGTGATCGTGTCGGAATAATAATTAACGGAAAAATGAAAATTTGCGATACATTAGACAATATATTAAAAGACCAGGAAAACAAAGACTTAGAGGATTACTTCTTCGACCTTGTTAAGGAAGAGGAGGGAACACTATAATGAAAAATGCAATTATCGTATTTAAGAAAGAGTTTTATCGAGTTGTTAGTGATAAAAGATTATTAATTATGGCTGTTATATTCCCAGGTATAATGATCTTTGCGATGTACTCATTAATGGGTAATGTAATGGAAGGTGAAAATAAAGATATAATAGAACATACTATGGTTATCTATCAAGAAAATGCACCTCAATCAATTATTACTGAGTTAAACGATATAAGAAATTATTCTGATTTAAATGATGATGGAACTGTTGGTGCTGATGAATATACAGTTGTACCAGTAGAAATTCATGATAAATCAGAATTAACCCAAGAAGTTATTGAAGCTAAAATATTAGATGGGGAAATTGATTTACTAATCGTCTTCCCGGAAAACTTTGAAACAAATTTAGTTAATTACGAAGATCCTGAATATGTTTTACCAACAATTCTTACTTATTATAATTCAGGTGAGAAATACAGTAGTAATACATTTGCTAATGCACAATCAGTTCTAAATGGTTATGCTGCTAGTATTAATACTATAAGATTTGGTGATGATGTTTATCCATTTATCCAATCACCAACAAACATCGTTAATTTAGATAGAGCTCAAGGACAAGCATTTGCTATGTTATTACCGATGTTAATTATCATGTTCTTATTTAGTGGAGCAATGAATATTGGTCCTGATAGTATCGCTGGTGAAAAAGAGCGTGGAACTATCGCTACCTTACTTGTAACTCCCGTAAAAAGATTTGAAATCGCTATTGGTAAAGTAATGAGTCTTAGTGTAATATCTTTAATGAGTGCTACATCATCATTTATTGGTATTATCTTCGGTCTTAAAAACCTAATGGGTGAAGCAGGCGGAGAGTTAAGTGCATCAATTTATGGGATTAATGATTACTTAATGATTATAGCGGTATTATTCGCAACAGTATTAGTAATTGTTGGAATAATCGCTGTTGTCTCAACTTATGCAAGAACAATTAAAGAAGCAGGAATGTTAATCTTACCATTCTACTTCGTAAGTATAATTATTGGTGTTTCATCAATGTTTAGTGGTGAAGCAGCTACCAATTCAGTTCTTTATTTAATCCCAATTTATAACAGTGTAAATATGCTAATCAGCATCTTAACATTTGATGTTGTCCCACTACAGTTTATCCTAATGGTTTCTTCAAGCATTGTTTATGTTTCAATCTTAATCTTTGTTATGAATAAACTATTCCAAAATGAAAAAGTAATGTTTAGTAAATAAAAGGAGTCTTAATATGGAATTAATCACAATTGGTGTTATTACAAACACACACGGACTAAAAGGAACACTAAAAGTAAAATCATTCACGGATTTTAAAAACGAAAGATATAAAAAAGGTAATACCCTTTATATCGCTTTTAAGGATGAATTAATTCCTGTGACAGTAACCAAATTCAGAAGCGTAAAAACAATAGAACATATCGATTTTGATGAATTCACAAATATCAATCAAGTCGAAAAATATAAAGGTTCAGACTTGCGAATTAATGCTGATCAAAAACACGATTTACCTGAAGATGAATTCTACTTCGATGAGTTAGTTGGTATGGAAGTATATACTAATGAGTTAATCGGTAAAGTTCAGAGTGTTAGAGAAGTACCTCAAGGTGAACTATTAGAAGTTGACACCGGACATAAGAAAAAAGCATTGATACCTTTTAATAAACATTTTATAAAAGAAGTTAATAAACAAGAAAATAGAATAACACTCTTAGAATGGGAGGGATTAATATGAGGATAGACGTTCTAACCTTATTCCCAAACATGTTTAAGGGGTTTTTAGAAGAAAGCATTATGGCAAGAGCTATTAAAAATTCTCTTGTCGAAATCAACCTCATTGACTTTAGAGAGTTCTCGAACAATAAACACCACAAAGTCGATGACTATCCTTTTGGTGGTGGTGCTGGAATGGTCCTACAAGTCCAACCAGTTTATGACGCTTTAACGAGTATAGAAGGATATAAAGAAGCATTGAAAATAATGGTTTCACCGCAAGGTGAGACCTTTAGTCAAAATAAAGCATATGAACTAAGTACTAATAAACATCTAATAATACTTTGTGGACATTACGAAGGATATGATGAAAGAATTAGAGATTACTTTGATTTAGAAATATCCATTGGAGATTATGTTTTAACAGGAGGAGAATTAGCAGCAATGGTTTTAATCGATGCTATCACAAGAGTAAAACCAAATGTGATTAACAAAGATGAATCACATCTTAATGATTCCTTTAGTGATAATTTATTAGAACATCCTCACTATACAAGACCACGTGAATTTATGGGTAAAGAAGTTCCTGAAGTTCTATTAAATGGACATCATGCTCATATTGAAAAGTGGCGTTATGATCAATCATTAAAACGAACTAAAGAACGAAGAAAAGACTTATATAAGAAACATAAAGGAGGGAAAAATCTTGAATAATTTTATTAAAAAAATATTTGATGAAAATAACTTAATAATTGCGATTCCAGCAATTATTGTAATCTTGATTATTATTTCCTTTATGATTTATGGTTTTAGTCAACCCCGAAGTACAACAATTAGTGAAATTGAAAACCTTCTAGCTAAACAAACAAGATTAGAAACAACAATGGTAGAAGAATATAACGAAGGTACATATACAAAAACAGAGCCTTTTATTAAAGTTAACCCTTATGGGATTGCACCTTTATCAGCATTACTAATGTTTGATACCGAGGAAACAACTAACTTTAAGATTGTTGTAAAAGGAAAAACTACAGACGCAGACCTAGAATTTATAACTGGTGAAACAAATAAACATACAATCCCTCTTTATGGATTGTATGAAGGTTCAACTACGATCGAACTTTATGAGTATTCTCAAGTTGAAGCACTAACTGGAGAAATGATTTATACAACTAATGTTGATATCGTTATAGCTGAAGAAGATATTTTAAGATTACCAGACGCAACGATTGATACTACTTATGAGTATTTTTCTGATGACTTTATGATGCTTAGTCCTGCAACAAGTAACTTACCAGTCGCATATGACTATAATGGTGATGTGAGATGGTATTTAAATATTGGTTTAGGATTTGGTCCAGAGTTTTTAGATAATGGACACTTAATGATAGGGACAGACCGAATTATTAGTGATCCTTATTATACAACTGGGTTATATGAAATGGATTTATTAGGTAAAATCTATAAAGAATACTATATTCCTGGTGGTTTCCACCATGATTTAGTAGAACTAGATAATGGTAATTTACTAGTCCTTTCAAGCGACTTTAATGGTACTGTAGAAGACATTGTTGTTGAAATCGATAGAACTACAGGAACAGTCATAAAAACATGGGACATCGCAGATTATATACCAACAACAGAAGGTATGACCCAAATGTGGACTAGTGCAGACTGGTTCCATAACAATTCAATTGATTTTGATTCTGTTAATAATAGCATTATCTTATCTGGAAGACACCAAGATGCTGTTATAAGTATTGGATACGATTCAGGAGACTTAAACTGGATTATCGGTGATCCTACTAACTGGGATACACCAAACTTAGTTGAAGATTACTTTTTCACACCAACAAGTCCAATCTTTGAATGGCAATACGCTCAACATAGCGCAAAATTATTACCTGATGGTAATATCTTTATCTTTGATAATGGTAATAATAAATCAAAAAATAGTGAAAATTATGTTAGTGCTAGCTCTAGTTACAGTAGAGGTGTAATTTATGACATTAATACTGATACAATGGAAATAGCACAAGTATATCAATATGGAAAAGAACTAGGTCCTGATTTTTATAGTCCTTATATTTCAAATGTTGAATATTACACCGATAGCAACTATATGATTCATAGTGGTGGGATTGCTTATTCTAGTGATTTAGGTCCATTAAATATCCCTGCCCCTCTATATAATGGTGAAGGAACCATTTATGAGAATTCAATTACAGTAGAACTACTAAATGATGAAATTGCCTACAGGTTAAGAGTTAGTGGTAACTATTACCGTGCTGCACGTTTAACACCATATAATAGTTTAACTGTTTTTACATTAGGCGCAGGAGAAGCTTTAGGTAATCAAGCAGTAACAAAACAATATTTAGAACCAATTGATAAAAGATATACATTCTTTGATACATTACCAATCGGTTATGAATTAAATGTTGTTAAGCAAACAGATAGATTAGTAGTAGAAGGTATCTTTAATAGATATGAGGAAATCTACTTAATTCTAGAAAGCGATACTGACAAATTATTATACAATATACCGACTTCGAGAAGCGCATACACAGCAATGTGTAGCTCTGTTTTCCAAGGCGATGAACGCTTCCTAACTTTCTATGTTAATGAAGAGGGAATAAGTGGTAATTACCGCGTTTATTTGAATATTGACGGACGTCAATATGATACATATCAAGTCGTAGAATTTAAGTGATTTTATTCTTGCATTTGAAATAGACGTATGCTATAATAATTCACGCTGTTAAATCTATATAAATTTGCTCCGCTTTGGAAATCCTTATGAGCAGGTTTTAAAAAAATAAGGAGTTGATATCATGTCTCAGCAATTATTAAGTGATATTACTAATGATTATCAAAAAACTGATGTTCCTGATTTTAGATCTGGAGATACTGTAAAAGTTTCTGTTAAGATTAAAGAGGGTAACCGTGAAAGAATCCAGTTATTTGAAGGATTAGTAATGAAAAGACAAGGTGGAGGAATTAGTGAAACATTCACAGTAAGAAAAGTTTCTTACGGTGTAGGAATTGAAAGAACATTCCCTATCCACTCACCACTAGTAGAAAAAGTTGAAGTATTAAGAAAAGGTAAAGTTCGTAGAGCTAGACTATTCTATATCAGAGGACTTTCTGCTAAACAATCTCGTATTAAAGAGAGAAGATAAAGTTAATAAGACCCTAGAAAATATTCTAGGGTTTTGTTTTATCAAAGGAGAAATTATGGGATATATAGGAAGAGCATTTATTACACGAGATAATTATCCAAGGTTTAAAGAAGAAATAGTTGATTTGATTGAAATAGGGTTTCAAGTTGTTTTTCTAAAGGTTGATGAAGAAATCTTTTATGATTATGAATCATTTGAGAATCATCTGTTTTTGATTAAAAAAGCTAATAGGTTTCAAATAAAACTTAGGAAAAATGATAATACTTTTGAACTTGGTAATCAAAGGTTTGATAAAAGAAAGTGGTATTGTAAGGAAGATATAGTAAATGATTATGATGTAGCTCAAGAGGATGCTATGAAGATTGTTCTAAAATATGATGAATTTAGAGAATCATTGTTTAAGTATCCTTTATTTAAAGATATGCCGGGAAAAGATTTCCTTGATCTCTTTTGGATAATACCAATCGCGGGACTTTTGTCATTAAACGATGTTATGGATTATGGATATGTTTTTATTGTTATGTTTCTCTTGTTTGTGTTCGCAAAAGTGCTACGATTTAACAGACCTGCATATAAGAATATGACAAAGAAACACAATTAGTAAACAAAATTTAATTATGGTATAATAAATAAAAGGACAACTACGAGTACTCGTGTTGTCCTTTTATGTTTAGAAAGGGTGTGAGACTATCAATAAACAACGAGTTATTGAAGAAATCAAAGAATTAGAACTTGCTTATTGTCGGGATGTGAACACTCTAGGTGTTGAGGGATGGTTAAAATATTTAAGTGATGATGTGATATTTGCAACACCAGGTCATCACCAAAGTGTTAAAGGAAAAGATACAGTTAGGAAAAGGTTAGAAGGTTTATATACTGCAGATAAAGTATTGTATCATTGGGATGTCGATTATGTTGATGTATCCGATGATTATACTATGGCTTACTCATATTCAATGTTTACCTATAAAGTCATTAAAGGAAAAGATAAAAAAGTCTATATTGGTAAAGATTGTAATGTTTGGAAGTTAGAGTATGGAGAGTATAAAGTTGTTATGCAAATAGGTAATAGAATTGAAACTTCATTTGATTCTGAGAAACGCAGTTTGGGGAAGATTGATCGAGTAAGATTATAAGAAAAAAGTACATTATTGTACTTTTTTCTTTTTAATTATATTCTCCTACAAATAAGGGTAGCGTTTACATTTATAACTATGATATAATTATAGTAATCAAATAACTGAATAATCAGTTGTTTGTAAATACTAAACAGGTGGTGAGTTATGAAGAGCTTAAATGTAGAACAACTAATTGAACACATTTTAAGAACACAGAAGAAAAAACCTAGATGTATCGTTTCTATCTCTGGTAAATCTAGATCTGGAAAATCAACTCTTGCTAAAAAACTTCACGATATACTTCAAGAAAAAGAGATGAATACACAAATTATTCATTTAGAAGATTGGATTATTCCTGTTTCTGAAAGAACCGAAGAAATGAATGTCTATGATCGATTTAACTATCAAAAACTAATTAATGACTTTAACAATTTACTCAATGAAGAAGAGGTTCACTTTCATGCCTATGAATCAAAAACAAGAGGTATTGAAAAAGGAACTCATTCTTATAAACTAATTGATGAAGGAGTTATTATTATTGATGGGGTTATAACTCTAGGGTTAGATGTTATATATAATGCATCAGATGTAACTGTATTTGTAGAAATTAAAGAAAAAGTAAGATACGAAAGAATCAAAAAAACATATGAAGAAAAAGGTTTGAAAATAGATGAAATCAATGATCTTTACATCGATAGATTAGAGGATGAATTTAATCTTGTTGATAAACTAAAATACAAGGCAAACACTATTGTCAAAACCCCGGTAGTATAACAAAAAAACACCTTTTATAGGTGTTTTTATTTTGCCTTAGTAACATCTTAGTTAGGTTATTAAACTAATATTTTTAGCACTTTGCACAAATTAATGAAAACTTTTCATTTTTTATGCCATTTATGTTGAAAACATTTTCATTTATGATATAATTTTATTGATGAAAGAAGGTGCTATTAATGAGTAAAGCAACTATTTATGATGTAGCTGGAGCAGCGCGTGTTAGTTTAGCAACAGTATCACGAGCTATTAATAATCCAGAAAAAGTAAAACCTGAAACTAGAGAAAGAGTATTAAGAGTAATCGAAGAACTAGGTTATAAGCCAAATGCATTCGCAAAGGGTTTAGCTAGTCGTAAGAGTACTACTGTAGCAGTTGTTGTTCCTGATATGAGCCGTGCTTCAATCGCAGAGATGATGAACGGGATCGCTGATATTGCTCGTGTTTATAAATATTCAATCTTACTTTATATATTAGAAAGTGAAGATGCTAGTGAAGAAGATATTTTAAGAGAAATCATAGCTGCTCAAGTTGATGGAATTCTATATTTGAATGATGAAATCACAAGTGCACAATATGACTTCTTAAGAACTATTAAAAATACTTATCAAATTCCTGTTGTATTGACTAATACATATTATCCTGAAGATGATGAAGTTCCATCTGTTTCAATAGATTATGAAAGAGCTGGATATGAAATAACTAAGAAATTAATTGATGAAGGTCGTAAAAATATTTATATGGTTTCGACTGTCAGAAAATATATGGTTAACGATTTGAAAGAAGCTGGATATTTAAGAGCTGTTAATGAATCAGGATTAGAACCTAAAGTAATGAGAACATCAGGAAGAATCAGTATTAACACTGAACACTTTAATGAATACTTTAAAGATAATAAAGTAGATGGTGTTATCGCAGTACGTGATTCAATTGCAATTTCATTTTTAAATGTAGCATTTGAAAATGATGTTAAAATTCCTGAAGAAATTGGTGTTGCCGGATTCCAAAATACCAAGTATGCTAGATTAGCAAGACCACAATTATCTTGTGTTGATGTACCTATTTATGACTTAGGTGCTGTAGGGATGAGATTATTAACTAAATTAATGAATAAAGAAGTTATTGCTGAAAGAGTAGTAAAACTTCCTCATTCAATTGTATTACGTAAAACAACTTTATAACGAAGACGAAGACGAGAATATCAAAGTTATTTAAAAGAGACTTAGTGGTTGGTGAAAACTAAGAATAACTGATATTTATACACTTTCTGAGTTCTATGTGAAAAGCATAGACGGTTAGGACCGTTACATCTATTAGAGGGCTAGTATTAGTTTACTAGAATCAAGGTGGTACCACGGATTTAATAGTTCGTCCTTATTTTAGGGCGGACTTTTTATATTTTTAGGAGGAAATTAAAATGAATAAACCAATGACATTATTAGAAGAATTAAAATGGCGCGACTTATTGTTTGATGTCACAGATCCAGAATTAGAAAATGTATTAGAAAATGAAAGTGTAACATTCTATGTTGGAGCAGATCCAACTGCAGATAGTTTACATGTTGGTCATTTAATATCATATTTAGTATCAAAAAGATTACAAGATAGAGGTCATCATCCTATCTTAGTAATTGGTGGAGGTACTGGACTGATTGGTGACCCTAGTGGTAGAACTTCTGAAAGACAATTACTCACTTTGGAGAAATCATTAGAAAATGCTGGAGCAATAACTAAACAAGTAAAAAGAATCTTACCAACAGCAGAAGTGGTTAATAACTATGACTGGATTAGTAAGTTTGATGTTATATCATTTTTACGTGATATTGGTAAGTACTTTAACATCGGATATATGATGGGAAAAGATAGTGTAAAATCTCGTTTAGAACAAGGAATTAGCTTCACTGAATTTAGTTATCAAATCATTCAGTCCTTAGATTTTATGGTTCTTTATCGAGATAAAAATTGTAAATTACAAATTGGTGGTCAAGACCAATGGGGTAATATAACTGCAGGTCTAGAATTAATCAGAAAGACACAAGAAACTGATGCGAAAGGTTACGGATTCACATGGCCGTTACTAACAAAAGCTGATGGTTCTAAGTTTGGTAAAACAGCAGGAGGAGCAATTTGGCTAGATAAAAATAGATCTAGTGTATATGAGTTTTTCCAATACTGGATTAACACTCCAGATAAAGATGCAGTTAGTTTCTTAAAGAAATTTACATTTATGAGTGTTGAAGATACAAAAGCAATTATCGAAGAATTTGAAGCAGCACCACATAAACGTTTAGCTCAACATAAAATTGCAGAAGAATTAACAGTTTTAGTTCATGGTAGAGAAGCATATGAAAGTGCGCTACGTATTTCAAAAGCATTATTTAGTGGTGATATCAAATCATTAAATATTGAAGAAATCAAAGATGGTTTTAAAGATGTTCCTTCTACTACCGTAACTGAAGATAAAAATTTAGTAGATCTATTAATTGAAGCGGGATTAGCTTCTAGTAAAAGAGAATCTAGAGAATTTATTAAGAATAACGCTGTTAGTATTAATGGTGAAAAAGTTAAGGATTTAGAATTCATGGTCAAAAAAGAAGATGCGCTTGGTAAACAGTTTACTGTTATCAAACGTGGTAAGAAAAAATACGCACTTGTAAAACATTAAAAAAGTTCTTCCAATTTGGAAGAACTTTTTTTTATTTAGTCAGAACATTCTGTTGCATGAGAATAACCGATTAAGAATATTTCCTTAATATGGTTGTCTTGTAAACTATAGAAAACTTGTTTACCTTGTTTTCTTGTTTTTACAACATGCAAATCTCTTAGTAGTTTCAACTGATGAGAAATTGCCGATTGGCTTGCATCAAGACTATCTGCGATATCTTGAACACAGTGTTCTTTCTCAATTAAAAGATCGATAATTCTAAGCCGGGTGAAATCACTATATATCTTAAATAATTTTACAGTTTCACTGATATTGTGAATTTTTTCTTTACTCATTTTTTTGCCCTCCCAGAAATTAATCTTAAACTATTCATAACTGCGATTAGTGAAATACCTACATCAGCAAATATTGCCCAAATCATTTTTGTTTCTCCGAAACCTGCTAGAGTTAAGAAGATGGCCTTAATTGCTAAACTGAAGATAATATTTTCAAATACAATACGTTTTGTCTTTTTAGCTATTTTAAATGCGTCATCAACAAGTTTTAAATCGTTACCCATAATTACTACATCAGCAACATCGATAGCTATTTCACTACCATCACCCATTGCTACACCGATATCAGCATTTTTAAGTAATGGTGCGTCATTGATACCATCACCAATATACATTTTATACTGTTTTGTTTCAATAGCGTTAAATGCTTCAACTTTTTCACCTGGTAGTAATCCGCTTAAGAAGTTAATTCCTCCTAAGTCACCTGCTACACTAGCGGCAGTTGTTTCATTGTCACCAGTTAACATTGTTATATGATAATCATGCGATAGTTTACGTAAGATATTACGTGATGAATCTTTAATAGTATCACTAACGATAACTTTACCGATATATTTACCATTCTTAGAAACAAAAACATTACTTCCTACCATAACTTTTTTATCATGTACTCTAACTTTATGCTTACTTAATAATTTACGGTTACCAGCTAAGATTTTACCATCTGGTGTATTCACCACTAAACCATATCCAGGTAATTCTTCAACATCACGGTAGTCATAATATTCGCCTACATAGTTTTTCACGATTGATTGAGCAATTGGATGATTACTGAATCTTTCAATACTAGCAGCAATTTTAAGTGTCTCTAAATCAGTATATTCTGTAACTTCGAAATTACCATGAGTAATTGTACCTGTCTTATCAATACCAATTGCGTCAACTTTAGTCATCATATGTAAGAAACTACTACCTTTAAATAATATACCTTTTCGAGCAGCAGTACCGATTCCCGCAAAGTATGATAAAGGAACACTGAGTACTAAAGCACAAGGACAACTAACTACTAAGAAGATTGCAGCATTGTATAAATTATCTGAAGCATAGCTACTAAATGCTAATTCTGGACTAGTAAAGTATGTGATAACAGTCGGGATTAAGAACATTAAGAATGCACCTATTGTTACGATTGGAGTATAATATTTCGCGAAACTTGTAATAAAGTTTTCTGGTCTTGCTTTATGATTTGTTGAGTTCTCAATTAAATCAATCATTTTAGAAATAGTTGATTCTTGATACTCTTTGTTAGCTTCTATTTCAATAACACTACCAACATTGATATTTCCACTTAAAACATAATCACCTATTTTAACAGTTGATAACTTAGCTTCACCTGTTAAAGCACTTGTATTTAAACTGGTGTTACCTTTTAAGACTGTACCATCTACTGGTATCTTTTCACCATTTCTTACAATTAAGATATCACCTTTCTTAATTGCCATTGGATCAACAATGATAACCTCTTCACCAACTAATTTATTTGCATAATCAATACGTAAATCAATTAGACTAGAAACTTCTTGTTTACTTCGGTGAACAGCTTGGTGTTGTAAATACTCACCTAAGGTATAAAAGATAATAATTAATGGTGCTTCATAGAAATGCCCAAGTAACATCGCTGTAATTGTTGCAATGAACATTAAGGTATTCTCATCAAAGAGTTGTCCTCTTTTAATAGTTCTAAATGTTTTTCTTGCGATTTTTTGAGCGATGAAGATGTATCCAATCCAGTATAGAGCTACATATATAATATAGAATAAGCGAGTATCCGGATTATTTGCATAAAAAAGATGCTCAAATAGTGAACCAACTAAAGTTACTGCAATACCTACATAAAACCAGAAATAAGATTCTATTTCTTTAACGGTATTCATGAAGTGACGACGATCATAAGGATATGTACTTACACCGTCTTCAATTGAATCAACAATTTTAGATATTTCTTCAACTGCAGCTTCTTCATTATAATCGTCAGTTACATCAATCAACATCACCTGATTAGGAAAGTTAAATGTTGCACTATGGATATAATCTAATTTACTTAATTCTTTTTCTATCTTTGCAGCACAGTTTGAGCAAACCAAACCTTGCATTATGATTTTTTTAATCATTATTCACACCTCTTAAGTATTCCCTTACAAGAGCGAGGTACATCAGCACATCGTTATTAATACTTCTTGATTATATATGAGCGAACGCTCATATGTCAAGACATTTAATAAATTAAACATTATTGTGTTTATTATATCACATTTTCAAAAAATACAAAATTACAATTATTGTTGTTAATATTGTAAAAAAACACCTTTAATGTTATATTGTTTTAATGTAGAGGTGAGAGAAATGAACTTTTATGAGTTGGTTTTGAGCAAAAAAGAAGAGATTTTAGAAAGAACAAAGCAATTACTAAGAATTCCTAGTGTTTTAGAGAAATTTGATCCTAACAGTGAAACACCATTTGGTAAGAATATAAATGATGCTTTAACTTATATGATTAACCTAGCACAAGAAGATGAATTCATAACAAAAAACATAAATAACTATGCAGCCCATATCGAATATGGTAGTGGGAAAGAAATCTTAGGTATTTTATGTCATTTAGACGTTGTACCGGTAGGTGATGGATGGACGAATCCTCCATTTAGCCCGGTTATAAAAGAAGGTAAATTATATGCCCGTGGTTCTGGAGATGATAAAGGTCCAACTATGGCAGCTTATTTTGCCCTAAAGTTATTAAAAGAGATGGACTTCAAAAGTGATAAAAGAATTAGAATTATCTTAGGAACTGATGAAGAAACGGCATGGCGTGGAATCGATGAATATTTTAAAACTGAGCAGATGCCAGATATCGGGTTTGCACCAGATGCATCATTCCCATTAATTTACGGGGAAAAAGGAATTTATTCATTTGATGTCACTGGTAAAACAACTGACACAGATTTAGTGACATTTAAAGCAGGGGATAGATATAATGTTGTACCTGACTATGCTGAGTGTACCTTGCGTGTTGATTTAAAAGAAGAATTTAGGAAATATCTATCTTTTAATGGTCTTAAAGGTGAAATTAAAGATGGTAAATATATCGTTCATGGTAAGAGAGCACATGCTATGCAACCGAATTTAGGTATTAATGCTGCATTTATTTTAGCTCAATTTTTAAATGAACACATTGATAATGATTTTATAAAATATATCAATGAATTCTTATCGTTTGATCATTTAGGAGAAAAGTTGAATGTTGACCACTTTGATGATGAAATGAAGGATTTTACAATGAATCCTGCAGTATTTGAGTATATCAAACAAGAGTTTAAAATTGGAATAAACTGTCGCTATCCTAAAGGTTGGGATAAGGAGAGTGCTAAAATCAATTTAGATGCAAGTGTTAGAAAATATAAATTCAAATTCAAAATATTAGATGATATGCCTATACATTATGTTTCGAAAGATGATGAACTTGTACAAACTTTACACCAAGCATATATTAAATATACAGGTGACAATGAATCAGAATTGATTACTATTGGTGGTGGAACTTATTCAAGGAGCCTTAAAAAGGCAGTTGCATTTGGACCTAATATGCCTGGTAGGAAAGATACAGCACATCAAATAGATGAATATATCTTTGTTGAGGACCTGTTAAAGGCCACAGCTATCTACATGGAAGCGATATATCAATTGTGTAAAAAGTAAGCAGTTAGTGTTTAAACTAAAAGGCTAAATTTATTTTATAAGAAGTAATATTATGATATAATATTATAGACTTTAAATAAATTGGCTTTTTTATTTTTAAGCGGGGTGGAAGATATGACCGATGATTACTATAAGAAATTACTAGATTCCGTTGATTTTGCAGTTGCAGAACACGAAATAATCTATGATGAGACTGGGAATCCAGTCGATTATAGATTTCTTTATGTGAATGGTGCATTTTGCATGAGCTTAAATATGAAAGAAGAAGATATAATTGGAAAGACTGTTTATGAAATACTCCCAGGTACTGAAATTAGTTGGGTAGAGCGATACAATAACGTTGTAGTAACAGGAGTATCAACTAACTTTATTAACTTCGCTGCTGCATTAGATCAATACTTCAGTGTCTTTGCGTATAAATCCAAAGACAAGTGTTTTGTAACAAGTTTTAAAAACATAACTAGTTTTGTAAAAGCTGGTACCCCTCAAGTGAAAAATGAAATTATATCGAATCTATTTAGTAGTGGGAAGACTGCCTATTTTGAGTTTGATATAAAGAAAAAGAAATTTGATTATAGTGATACTTTAAAAGAAATTATTGGGATGGATATTGTGAGTTATAAAGACTACATTGATGTCTTTGTTAAATATGCTCACCCTGCCGATAAAAAAAGGGTAGATAAAATTATAGATACACTTTTCTCTGGTGAAAAAGATGAAATAGCAATGCAAATTCGTTTTTATAATCAAGTAAAAAAAGAATATGTATGGATTAGCTATTTTGCATATATTGAAAAAAGATATCGTAATGTCCCTGTATTAATCAAGGGTCTAGTAAAAGACATAGATAAAGAAAAACATCAGATACTAGAAAATGAAAGAATGAATAAATTGTTCTTAGAAACAAGGAAAATTGCTAATATTACAACTTTCTATTACTCATTCATTAATAAAAAGTTTAATTCATCAAAAGAATTCTCAGAATTCCTTGGTGTAGAAGAAATAGAGATTCTCGATGATGTTAGAAGAACAGTCCATCCTGAAGACTTAGAACTGTATGATGCATCAACTTCTGAGATTCAGTTCAAAAAAACTGGAATAGTATCGAATTACAGAATTATTAAAAATGATAAAGTCAGATACATTCAATCATCGGTATTTGGTGAATATGATGAATCTGGTAAAATTTCCGGAGTCTTTGGAATTTTAAAAGATATTTCAGAAGTAGAAGAAAGTAAAAGAGATATTGAGTATTTTGCAAACCATGATGTTTTAACTGGTTTGTTTAATAGAAATAATTTTGAGATTTATAATAAAACTTTTGATAATCAAATAGGTGTTGGTGTATTAATCTGTGATGTTGATGGATTAAAACTCATAAATGACGCCTTTGGACATATTGAAGGAGATGAACTACTTGTCTCACTAGCTAAAACTCTAAAAGATGTTGCTGGGACTGAAAATGTCTTCCGAATTGGGGGAGACGAATTTGTAATTATTTTAAACGATGCAAATGAAGATATTATGTTAAAGATGGAACAAGACATTAAAAAAGAAATCTTAAGTTTCCGTTTACATAGTGTTGGTTTTGACGCTAGTATAGGTTATAGTTTTATTGAAGAAGATAAAACATTTGAAGAAGCCTTTAGGATTGCTGAAAACCTAATGTATCGAAGAAAACTAACCGAAAGAAAAAGCCGAAAATCAACAGCTTTATCAACAATAATGCAAACAATGCATGAAAAGACAGAAGAAACTGAAGAACACTGTCAAAGAGTTGGTGAATTATCTGCTCAGTTATTACGTTTATCTGGTAAAAAACGTGAACATGAAGTTGAAGAAATAAAACTAGTTGCTAATGTTCATGATATTGGTAAAATATCAATTAGTGATAAGATTTTAAACAAACCTAGTAAATTAAATGCTTCTGAATATGAAGCAATTAAATATCATAGTGAATCAGGATATAAAATCATCTCCAATATTATAGATAATGAAGATATTGCTATCGCAGTATTATATCATCATGAAAAATATGATGGGACTGGTTATCCTCACGGGTTAAAAGGTGAAAACATCCCATTGTATTCAAGAATATTATCTATTTGTGATGCATTTGACGCGATGATTTCCAATAGGGTATATCGAGATGCTTTAAGTAAGAAACAAGCACTAAAAGAAATAAAACGAAATGCAGGAACACAGTTTGATCCAGTATTAGTAGAACGATTCTTAAAAATAGTATAAAAACGGTGAATATATGAGACTAAGATATGTAAAGAATGCTCGAGAGTTAATTGAAAATAACCCAGAGTATATTATAGACAACACAGATAACAAGAAACTAGATTTAAACAAAATGTTTAAAAGCAATCAACCCCTCCATTTAGAAATTGGAATGGGTAAAGGACAATTTGTTTATACTTTAGCCAAACAAAATCCCCATATAAATTATATTGGGATTGAAAAATTTGATAGTGCCATTGTCAAAGCATTACTAAAAATATTGGATGAACCATTAGATAATTTATACTTATTACGTGCTGACGCTATCGATTTAAAAGAATTATTAGACGTTAACACAGTTGAACGAGTATATTTGAATTTTAGTGATCCTTGGCCTAAAGACCGCCACCAAAAAAGAAGGCTAACTTCTAAAAGATTCTTAGCTTATTATGAAGACTTATTAGTTAAAAATGGTGAAGTTCACTTTAAGACGGATAATATAGTATTCTTTGATTATTCAGTTGAAAGTATTAAGGAATACCCAATGAATATTAAATATTTATCTTATGATTTACATCAAGAAAATGTTGAAAACATTATGACTGAATTTGAAGAAAAATTCAGCCAAAAAGGATTTAAAATAAATAAAATAATTTGTACTTTCAAGGAGGAAAAATAGTGGACAAACTATACAGAGATTTAGTAGATTTACCAGGTGCTCCTAGTTTTGAAGCACCAGTTAAAGCTTATATGAAGAAAAATCTAGAACCATATGTTGAAGAAATATTAGAAGATAGATTAGGTAGTATCTTTGGTGTTATCAATAAAGGTTCTAAGGGACCTAAAGTAATGGTTGCAGGACATATGGATGAAGTTGGAGCTATTGTTACTGGAATTGAGAAATCAGGACTTGTCTCAATTTCTAGTCTTGGCGGAGTACACGGTGATGTATTCTTATCACAACATTTCAATATCATCACTGATGACTTAGAAAAAATTCCTTGTGTAACGGCTTCGAAACCGCCACATTTATCAAGAGGTGCAAAACCTGATGGTAAAATTGCCTTTAATGATTTAAAATTAGATATAGGCGCAGATGATAAAGAACATGCTGAAAAACTAGGAATTAAGATCGGCCAACAAGTTATTCCACATAATAACTACACTGTTTCTAAAGATGGAAAGAAAATCTTTAGTAAAGCATGGGACGATCGTTTTGGTTGCGGTATGAGTTTAGAAATCGCTAGAGATATTAAAAAAGAAGATTTAGACTGTGAATTATATGTTGGAGCTACCGTTCAAGAAGAAGTAGGATTAAGAGGAGCTAAAACAGCAGCAGGACTAATTAAACCAGATGTATTTATTGCTATCGATTGTTCACCTTGCGCAGATTCCTTTGGTGGAGACGATGTTAGTGGTAAAATAGGAGAGGGGTTCTTAGTTAGATTCTATGATCCTAGTGCTATTATGCATCAAGGTATGAAAGAGTTTATTATTAATGCCGCTGAAGAAGACGGGATTAAATACCAATATTATAAATCAATGGGTGGAACTGACGCAGCTCGTGTCCAGTTAACTAATGGTGGAACACTAGTAGCTACAATTGGTATGCCAGCGAGATATATCCATTCAACAACTTCGATGATTTCAACAGACGATTATAAAGAAGTGAAAAAAATCGCCTATAAAATTATCAAAATGTTCAACAATGAAACTGTTGAGCAAATCAAAAAAAACGTTTAATTAAAATTAAACATATATTCAAATTACGGGACCTATAAAAAGGCCTAAAAAGGAGAAAAGAAATGACAAACACAAGAACAAAAGAAATTGCCTTAACGGGTGTTTTCGGAGCTATTATTTTAGTAATGGCTTTAATACCATGGCTAGGATATATTCAAATTGGATTAGTATCACTAACAATTATCCATATCCCAGTCTTAATAGGTGGAGCAGCAGGAGGAAAAAGAGTAAGTATTTACTTAGGACTAATCTTTGGTTTATCAAGTCTAATGATCGCGTTACTTAGACCAGTATTACCATCTGATTTTGTTTTCCAAAATCCCCTAGTTTCTGTTTTACCAAGATTATTATTTGGTTATGTTGCTTATTTACTGTATGAATTTTTCAACAAAAAAATAAGTAATAACTTAGTAGCTACAATGATTAGTTTTGTATTAGCTACAGTCGCTCATACTATTATGGTATTAGTAATGTTTTGGATCTTTGGAATTGATAATGCCGCATTAACTGGTATCTTCGGATTTATCTGGGGAATTTTACTTTCAAATGGATTCTTTGAAGCAATTATTGCTGCCATCATTGGTGCACCAATCGCCAACAGACTATTCGTATACTTAAGAAAAGAGTGATTTCATGATTATTTTAGTTGATATTGGCAATTCTAATATCGTCGTAACAAGACATGATGGTGCAGACTTTAGCACAATGTACCGTTATAACACCGACAAAACAAAATCAGTAGATGAGTATTTTGTTATTTTAAAAGATATCATCTTTGATGCCAAAGCATTTGTTATTTCAAGTGTTGTTCCTGAATTAAATATTATCTTCAAAAACTTAGTCCAAAAATATTTAAACTTAGACGCAATGTTTATTGGTCCGGGTGTTAAAACTGGGATTAAGATTATTACCGATAACCCAAAAGAAGTTGGTAGTGATATCGTAAGTAGCGCAGCAGCTGTTACTGAAAACTATTCAAAAAACGCAATAGTTGTTGATATGGGTACTGCTACAACATTTACTTTGATTGAAGAAAAAGTTATAAAAGGTGTCGCGATTTGTGCTGGGTTAGTAACTCAAAAAAATGCAGTAGTTGGAAATGCTTCTCAATTATCACAATTTGAATTTAGAACACCAACAAAAGCACTTGGTTCAAATACAATTGATGCTTTAAACTCAGGACTTATTTTTGGAAACAGTGAAATGATTAAAGGTATGGTAAAGAGAATTAAACAATCAACCAAAAAAGATGTGGAAGTAATTATTACAGGTGGAGCTTCAAGATTTGTAAAAGATGTACTACAAACAGAAAACTTTATCTTTGATGATCTATTATTACTAAAAGGATTATTAGTAATCTACAACAAGAATAAATAAAAGAGGCAATTTTGCCTCTTTTTTATTTATATATTTGACAATAAAATATAACTTGTGTTATAGTAATACCGTACTGTATTACATAAGTATAACGGAGGAACTACAAATGAATGAAAAATTAGATCAATTAATACACTTAAATGGAAAGAATTTAAAAGAGACGATGTTTATAATAAACTTAGTAATAATCTTCTTCCTTGTTATAGCGGGTTTATTTGAATCGCTAATAACTCAGAATAGTGAAGTCGGAGAACTTCACATAATGATTGGAATTCTTCCATTTGCGGTTCTAGGTACAATATTTCCATTTCAACTATATAGTTTAGAGTTTTACCAAAAGGCTAGATACTATATGATTCCTGTTTCGGAAGTATTTAAATATCATATTAAAAGTTTTTATTGTTTGAAGAATGTAGTTGCATTCTTAGGTACAGTGTTCATCTTTGACCTTGGAATGTATTTTATTTATAACTCAGAATTCTTATTTTTCTTTGTAAGTATCGCTTCAGGATACTTCTTAAGTCCATTGTTTGTGACTATGGGTTTCTACAGTGGGGCCTTACACGGTAAGAAGCGAGGAAGTATTAAAGTAGCTTTATTACTACTTGCTTATGTTTTATTTGTTGTAACTATAGTAATTTCGATATTCCTAAATCCATATTTATTAATCTTTGTTTTTGCTGCGATTGGAATTGGGAGTGTCCTACTTTTTGTTTTAGCTTCTAAAGTTGTAGAAAAGAAATTGGAGGTGTAACCTATGTGGAAACTATTTAAACATAAAGAGAAAAATTCATTAGGAATATTAGTAGTGTACCTCTTAGCATTTGCTGTTTATATAATAACATTACTTACAAGAGAGCATAACGGTGATGATGCTTTTGCCTTTTACTTGTTCTCATGGATTGCTGTTATGGCTGAAGCATTTAGATATAGTTTGTTCAATTTAAGTTACTATTTTGCCAACGGGTCTGACTATTCAATTACTAAACCTGTGATAAGCCGGTTGAAAACACATCTTCAGTTATTAAGTATAAAAATGTCTGACTTCATCCTTTATAATATTGTTTATACCGGGTTAAGGTTGTTGCCATTCATAGTTGTTACATTATTAATAAAACCTGATTTTTTTAGTCTTTCATTCATTGGTATATTTACCTTCCTGTTTATCACAAAAGCTACTATTGGACCAATGACAACTATAATAAATTCAATCAAAGTTGATATTAATCTTAATAATAGAGATTTGAGTATGAAAGAAAGAAGAGAAATAATATTTGATAAAGTGCAAAACCTTTACCCGAATGTAAATATAAAACTATTTAAAGTCTTAAATTATTTATACATTTTTGGCTTCCTTGGAGTTTTAGGAACTGTATATATAGTTGCTTTCCCAATCTTCTTTGAAATGTTTAACATAAATACTTATGCTGTGGGTGCAATAAGTATTGTAGGTATATTAATAGTTATCACTTACGGAATTTATTTGAATAATATTGAAAGGAAACACGATGATGAATTATATCAAAAATAAACCGATATATATTCAAATCGCCCATGATCTTATATTGAAAGTATTAAATGAGGAAATAAAAAGAGCAACTTTATTACCAAGTGTTAGAGAGTTAAGTGTTACTTATAAAGTTACACCAAAAACAATCCAATCAGTAACAAAATACTTAGATGATAATAAAGTAATAAACCGTAAACCTGGTGTAGGAAGTGTTATTACCAATGATATAGAGGTAGTTAAAGAACTACACTTTAAACATGGTTTAGAGAATACAAAAGAATATCTTGAGTATATGAAAACATTACTGTACTCAGATGATGAGATATCAAAATACATCGCAAAGTTAACTAAGGAGGATATATAGGATGATTAACGTACAAGATTTGACAAAAAAATACGGAAAAGAAAAAGGGATAACAGATTTTAACTTTCATTTTGAAAAAGGAAATGTATATGGACTTATTGGACCAAATGGGGCTGGTAAAACAACATTGATTAAATTGTTAGTTAATTTCATTAATAAAGATAAAGGTTCAATTAGTAAGAATTTTGAGGATAATACAAGATTAAATAATATAAGCTACATGCCTGATTTTGATATGTTGGTTTCTGGTTCTGTTAAAAAAAATATTGAGTTTTTTAATCTAACATATAAAGACTTAGATTTAGAAGTTTTAGATAATATATTAGAAAAATTCGAAATTGAAAAAGATGGGAAAGTAAAGAATCTATCAACTGGAAAATCAAAAGCATTTAGATTCGCACTTTGTGTTTCTAGAAAAGTGAAAGTCTATATTCTAGATGAACCGTTTAGTGGTATTGATGTAATCACTAGAACTGATATTGTTGAAAATATTATTAGTGTAATTGATATAGAAGAAAGTGTTGTTATCGTTTCGTCACATGAACTTCACGATATGGATCAATTATTAGATTACGTATTACTAATTGATAAATCACATTTATTGATTACTAAAAGTGTTGAAGAAATAAAAGAAGAAAAGAATGAATCATTATATACATGGTTTATTGAAACAGTGAAAAGCAACAAGAAAAAATAAAAGAGGCAAGTTTGCCTCTTTTTTATATACTTTCTATTAACGAATTGACAATGATAAGAATCACAGTTGGTACAGTTGAAAAGTGAATCATTATCTTATAAAACAAAACAGCACGATTAGAATCTTCCTTGCGCCATGCTTTTCTAGTTTTCTCGTTTCCGGTTCCTAAGTTAGGAGTTAAATCCCAATCCGCATAAAATTCTACAGAATTGACGAGAATCGAATCAAGTTTACTATTTATTTTCTTCATAAAGAAATATAGATAACCTATATATATAAATATGAAAGAGAAAAACACAATAAAATTAATAATAACTTCTGGATCAAAAGGATAGATAATTATGTAAAATACTAAATACATTGAACTCATAAAACTGAACATTATTGGTAATCCGATGAATGTAGCCATTGGATACAATGATAGTATTAACTTAATAATGAATCTAACCCAGAATTTTTCTTTTCTAGCTTGTCTTTCTTTATCCGCTTTGAAAAGATATGGTAAACCATAAAAAACACTCCAAAGGGAAATAGATGTTCCAATAATCAGGATAATCATTAATATTAAATCATGATTTATATTAATCCCTGGTTCATAGCTAAAACCATCAATCATAAAATTCACCCACCGTTCTTTAGATATTATAACATTATTACTTCGTCTTGTGATAGAATAATTAAAAGGAGTTGATAATGTGATACAACCAAGTTTAGAGTATTTAAAAGATTTGCCAATCAAAGACTTAGGAGATATTGTTTTGAGACCTGTCCTTTATGAAGATTATAAAGACATATATAAATACGGTAGTGATGAAAAAGTAACGAGAACACTAATGTGGGATACATTTAAAGATTTAAGTGAGGCAATATATTCTGTGAAGAATGTATTTCTAAATCGCCCTGAAAAAGGAGTTCCTAGCGCTTACGCTATTGTCTTCAAAGAAAACAGTCAAATGATCGGAACTTGTGATATCTTTAAAATCAACTGGGATACATTAGTTGGTGAAATAGGATATGTGCTAAATAGAGATTATTGGGGTAGAGGTTATATGACATTAACTTGTAAAGCTTTGTTAGAACTTGGCTTCAACTACCTTAAACTTAATAAAATTAATATCGGACATATGATAGGTAATACAGGATCTAGAAGAGTTATTGAAAAGTGTGGTTTTAAGTATATTAAGAATAAGGTTCATCCGAAAAGCAAAATAGAAGTAAAGGAATATGAAATGACAAAAGAGGATTATCAATTGCTAAAATAACAGAATAAAGTAAAAGAAGCTTCGGCTTCTTTTTTTTATTGATAGTTATTATAGTTATGATAACGATACCATAATTAGGTGGTTTTTAGGTAATTAAGCGAAAAAAATAAGTAATCATTTTACCGTTATTATGCCATATTGACTACTTTAGCAAGTTAAACTGCTCAATTGAAGGTGAAATAACGAATATATTCTCTCTTAAACGGCTTGATTAAGACGTTGTCTTCTTTTACAAGGCTTGGTGATTAGATGTAAACCAGTTTAAGAAATGAAATAGAATCATTGTTATGTATCATAAGTGATAAAAAACAGTGAAAAATATATTAATAAAAAAGTCTTTGACAACGGTTACATTGTGATATATTATTCTTGTATGGAACCATTACCATATTTCGGGGTGAAACTATGAAAACCATTAAAGATGTAGCTAAGAAAGCAGGCGTTGGAGTATCGACTGTTTCTAGATACTTAAATAAAAAAGGGTATGTATCAGTTGGGGCTTCTAAAAAGATAGTTGCAGCGATGGAAGAGTTGCAATATTATCCAAACGCAGCAGCACAATCTATTAAAAGTAAAAAATCTAATACTGTTGCCTTATTAATACCAAGTATTTCAAATGCCTTTTTTCCAGAACTTGCAGAAAACATCGAGCATAGTTTAAATGAACGTGGTTATAAAATGATTTTATGTAATGTAAATGAAAATAGAGAAAAAGAGGAAAATTATATTGATATGATTATATCAAATCGTATCGATGGTGTTATATCTAGTACGGGTTATATTTCACAACGGTTACTTGATTGTGGAATACCTATTGTATCAACCGATAGAATGGATATAAAAAACACTTCAGTTGTTTGTGTAACAAGTGATCATTATGGTGGAGCTGTTAAGGCAGTTCATCATTTAATAAATAGTGGATGTAAAAAAATAGTTCATCTTCATGGTGATTTCAATGTTGAAACTGCTGTTATTAGAAATAAAGCTTTTATCGATGTTTGTTCTAGTGAAGGAATTGAATATGAAACAATTTCCGTTAAAAGTGATTACGATATCGAATATATAAAATCCTTTGATGGTGTCTTTGTATGGGCAGACATTGAAGCGATTAAATTTATGAATAAATGTTTTGAAAAAAACATCAAAGTTCCAGAAGATATTCAGGTTATCGGTTTTGATAATATTGCAATATCTAAACTTGTTTATCCTAAACTTACAACTATTTCACAATCGATTTCTGGTTTAGGACAAAAAGCAGCAGATGTATTAGTTAGATTGATGGAATCAGAGGAGTCTGATTTTGATAATATTGTATTAGAGACAAAACTTAAAAAACGAGGTACTACTAAAGGAGGTAAAAAGATGGATATAGTTGTCATAGGTAGTATTAATACCGATATGGTAACAGAAACCTTCAAATTCCCTAAAACCGGGGAAACAATTATAGGAAACACCTTTAACATGCTACATGGTGGTAAAGGGGCTAATCAAGCAGTATGTGCTTCTAGATTAGGTGCAAAAGTAAACTTTATTGGTTGTGTTGGAAACGACGCAAATGGAAACGAATCTATTGCTAATTTCAAAGATAATAAAGTTAACACTAAGTACATTAAAAAGATTGATGGGGTACCAACTGGTGTCGCAATGATCACTGTAGCTGAACAGGATAATTCAATAGTTATCGTTCAAGGAGCAAACGGTGAAGTAACAAAAGAAGTAGTAAATGAGAATTTGGCGGTTATTGAAAACGCAGATTTAGTTTTATTACAACTAGAAATTCCTTTTGAAACAGTAGAGTATGTTATTGATTTTTGTTACAAAAAAGGAATTAAAACAATTTTAAATCCAGCACCAGCAAGAGATATTTCAATTGATTTAATTGAGAAAGTAACTTACATTACTCCAAATGAAACTGAATGTGCTGAATTATTTGATTTAAACTATGAAGAGTGTTTAAAGAAATACCCAAATAAACTGATCGTTACTAAAGGTGCGAATGGTGTTGATTTCTACAATGGTGAAGAAATCATAAACATCCCTTCACATAAAGTAAACGTTGTCGATACAACAGGAGCTGGTGATTCATTCAATGGAGCACTAAGTGTTGGAATCGTAAATGGTATGAAGTTACAAGATGCAATCGAATATGGAAACAAAGTTGCTTCAATGGCTGTCCAAAAATTAGGTGCACAAACTTCTATGCCTTTCAAGGAGGAAGTAAAATGATTATACTCGATGTCGATCCAGGGATAGATGATTCTCTTGCGATCTTACTTGCACTAAAATCAAAACTTAATATCGTTGGAATCACAGTAGCAAGTGGAAATGTAGAAGTTAATCAAGCAAGTGTAAATGCAATAAAAGCTTGTGAGATGGCTGGTAAAAAAGTTCCTGTATATAAAGGAGCTAAACTACCATTATTTAAAGAATATGTTGACGCGACAGACACTCACGGTAGTGATGGACTTAGCGGAATGAATTATAAAGTAAAACGAGTTGCGAAAGATGGTGCTGTTGATTATATCTTAGATATGATAAGACAACATCCAGGTGAAATCACAATATGTGCCCTTGGACCACTAACTAATATCGCACTAGCTATTCAAAAAGATAAAGAAACAATGATGAAAATAAAAGAAATTGTAATTATGGGTGGAGCTGCAAAAATTCACGGTAACTGTTCACCAGTTGCTGAATACAATTTCTGGGTAGATCCAGATGCAGCAAAACAAGTATTCCAAGCTAATTTACCAAATGTAACATTGGCAGGACTTGATGTAACTTACGATATCTTATTCTCACCAAACATGAGAGAAATGGTTAAACAATTCGGTGGTGAAGTTGCTGAATACGTACATAATATTACACAGTTCTATGTTGATTTCCACTGGGCTCAAGAAAGAACATTAGGATGTATCATTAATGATCCATTACTAGTTGCCTACTTAATCGACAGAACCGTACTAACAAGTTATGATTGTGCTATTGATGTTCAAACTGAAGGTATTTGTATCGGTGAATCAGTTGTTGGATTTAACTTACCAGTTGAATACCAAAAATTATATCCATATAACGCTAAAATGTGTATGGATGTAGATAAAACAAAATTCTTTGATATCTTCTTTGAAACAATTTTTCCTGAACATGTTGAAGACTATAGACTAATGAAAAAGAGAGGTTATATATTATGAGAAAGATAATATTTGACACAGACCCGGGGATAGATGACGCTTACGCTATAGTTACAGCAATGAAGAATCCTAATATGAAAGTAATGGGAATATGTACAGTTGCAGGAAATAAAGGAATCGAGTTTACCACAACTAACGCTCAAAAATTAGTTAAGTTTATGAATTATGATTGCAAAGTATATAAAGGAGCTAGTGAATCACTATTAAAAGTAGCTGATGATGCTGGAGAAACTCATGGTACTGACGGTTTAGGAGGAGTTAAATTAGATTTTGATCAAAACTCACTATCTGATATGCATGCTGTTGATTACATTTTAAAAACAGTAAAAGAGAACCCAGGTGAAATCGAATTAATCGTGATTGGACCAGTTACTAACATTGCACTAGCTTGTAGAAAAGACCTAGAAACAATGAAAAAAGTAAAAGCCATTTATTCTATGGGTGGTGGAGTATTCCGTGGGAATATTACCCCAGTCGCAGAATTCAATTACTGGTATGATGCTCAAGCATTAAAAGAAATGTTTGATCTAGGATATCATGTTCCAATCCATATGATTGGATTAGATATCACTCATAATTCAGTAATTACGGCAAACGATTTAGAGTTTATGAGAATGGTTGGTGGAGAATTAGGTGAGTTATTATATTCGATGATTACTCCATATGTAGAATCTTATTGGAAATATAGTCGCTATACAGGTTGTGTAATTCATGACTTACTAGCTGTAATATATGCAATTGATCCTACAGTTTGCCCAAGTGAGGAAATATATCATTCTAACTTAGAAGTTTCTACTAAAGGGATAACTATTGGCCAAACAGTAGTAGATTTAGTTGATAGTTGGAAAAAACCTAAAAATGTTTATGTACCTATGAAAGTAGATGCAAGAAAATATAAGGAAAAATTCTTTGAAATAGCATTTGGTAAAGAAGTTGCTGAAATGTATAGAAAGTACGTGAAATAATGAGAAAAATAATTATTGATACAGACCCAGGTACTGATGATGCAGTAGCAATTATTGCTGCTAGTAAACAAAAAGATTTTGATATTTTAGGAATTACAACTGTAGCAGGTAACAAAGGAATTGAAACGACAACAAGAAATGCTCTTGGATTAGTTAAATTCTGTAATATAGATTGTAAAGTATATAGAGGTGCTGAAGTAAGTATGCAACCTCGTTATCTTAGAACTGAAGATGATAGTTGTCATGGTATAAACGGTATGGGTGGTGTTGACTTAGCATATGATATGGCTGATTTAAGTGATCAACATGCTGTTGATTTCATTTTAGAAACAGTAAGAGCTAATCCAAATGAAGTAGAATTACTTGTAATTGGACCTGTTACTAATATCGCTTTGGCAATCGAAAAAGATTTAGAAACAATGAAAAAAGTAAAAGCCATTTATTCAATGGGTGGAGGAGTTCATTCAGGTAATATGAATCCTGTTGCTGAGTTCAACTATTGGTTTGATGGAAAAGCTACAAAAATGATGTTTGAATTAGGAGAGTTTGTCGAACTACACATGGTTGGATTAAACGTTACTCATCCATCATATTTCTCACCGAATGATTTCTGGTTTTTAAAACTAGAAGGTGGAGAAATCGGACAATTTATCTTTGATGTTGAAATGAACACAATGGAAGCACTAGGATTCTTAGAATCAGGTGTAATCGGGAACACTATTCATGACTTGCTAACAGTAATGTATATGATGGATCATTCCTTATTAACTACAGTTCATGCAAATGTTGAAGTAGCTACTGAAGATTTTATTGGACAAACAGTAGTCGATACTTTAGGATTAAACAAAGAGGCTAAAAAGAATGCCTATGTAGGTATCGACGTAGATGTAAGAAAATATAAAGAGAATTTTATTGATTTAGTGTTTGGAGAAGACACAGGTCTTCTATTCAAGAAACACGTTAAAAGTTAGGCTTTAAGCATTCATAGAATGTAAAAATAAATTAAAAAGAGGAGAGAACAAATTATGAAAAAAAGTTTTACTACAATGACTTTAATCTTAATCCCTATCGCAATCGCGGTAAACTTTATCGGTGGGCAACTAGCTAGTATTTTGAAATTACCAATGTATTTAGATATGATTGGTACTATCTTAGTAGGTGCAGTTGCTGGTCCTATCCCTGCAATGGTTACAGGGTTAGTTACTAACTTAATCTTAGGATTATCATCACCAACATGGATCCCTTACGCAATCGTTCAAATCGCTTGTGGTGCAGTAGCTGGTTATGCTGCTAAAAAAGGTGCCTTCAAATCAATCAAATGGACTGCAGTTACTGCAGTTGGAATTTGGGCAGCAGCTTTATTAACAGCAGTTCCAATTACTACAATTTTATTCGGTGGAATCGCTGGTGGTGGTGGAGGATCTGTAATCACAGCATTCATCTTAACTACTGGACAAGGATTATGGGCTTCAGTTTCAACTTCTGCTTTAATCACTGAAACAGTTGACAAATTCTTATCAACATTCTTAGTATTCTTTATTATCAAAGCTATTCCAGTATCAACATTAGTAAGATTCCCACTAGGGCCTCTATACGTAGAAGAATAAACACACAATACATTTCAAGAGACTCAGAAATGAGTCTCTTGATAAATTGAAAAAGGAGTTGGGCTTATGTCTAAAAAAGGTATCATATCTAGGATGTACCCTTTAGCGAAACTAAGTATTGCGCTAATATTGGGAACAACCTCAATCATCGTTCAAACATGGCAATTTGGATACATGTTTTTACTACCATTAACAATGTTCTTAGCATTAATTGATGGAAGATTTTGGTCATATTTCAAAAAAGTTTTATCAGTATCAATTATATTTTTCTCGTTTATCTTTTTAATTCAAGCATTCTTAGTACCAGAAGGTGCAGTTATGTGGGAATGGAAATTTTTAGTATTAACAGAAGGTGGATTAAACAATGCATTAAGTATAACATCTGTTATCTTATCGTTTTTAACTACATTATTACTTGTATTTGAAACTACAAACATTAGTGATCTAATGGTTTCATTACAAAAAACAGGGATGCCAAACGGAGCAGCATATGTATTCTTAGCTTCATTGCAAATGATTCCGCAAATGAACAAAAGAAGTAAAGTAATTATGCAAGCTCAAAGAGCACGTGGAATTGAAACTGAAGGAAATTTGTTAGTACGTATTAAAGCTTTCGTACCAACATTGAGTCCGTTAATTATATCAAGTATCACTGACATCGGAGATAAGGCACAAACATTAGAAGCTAGAGCTTTCTCGGCAACATGTAAAAACACATTCTATCGTCAAATCAAAGCTAATACATTAGATAAGATTTTACCAGTAGTGGTTGGTCTATTATGTATTGCTTATATTGTATGGACATATGTTCCAGCATTAGGAGGTATGTAATATGCAACCAGTATTATCAATGAAGAACGTATCATTTAAATATTTAATAGGTAAAGAAAAAGTATTTGAAGACATTAGTTTAGATATCTATGAAGGTGAATTTGTAGCAATCGCTGGTAAAAATGGTTCAGGGAAAACTACTTTGTGTAATCTTTTAAGAGGATTTATTCCTCATTTAAATACCGGTAAATTATCAGGAGAAATCCTTTTAAGGGGAGAATCAATTCCTGACACGGAATTAAGTGAATTAGCTGACAAAATTGGTTACATCTTCCAAAATCCGTTTATTCAAGACAGTGGAATTAAAGAAACTGTTTATGAAGAAATTGGTTTCGGTTTAGAAAATTTAGGTGTACCAAGAGATCTTATGATTGAACGAATTGAAAGTACAATCAAATTATTAAAAATTGAAGATCTTCAAGATAAACATCCAGCTGAATTAAGTGGTGGACAACGACAAAGAGTTGCTATTGCTTCAATCTTAGCAATGGATCCAGGTGTTTTAATCATTGATGAACCAACATCACAATTAGACCCTCAAGGTACAGAAGAAATCTTTGAAATTATCAAATTATTAAAAGAGCAAAAGAAAACAATTATCTTAGTAGAACATAAAATAGATCAAGTAGCAGAATACGCTGATCGTGTTATCTTACTTAGTGATAAGAAAATCATATTTGATGGTCCTACTAATGAAATCTTTGCTAATGAAAAAGTTATGGAATATGGAACTAACTTACCACAAGTTGCTAAGTTAGGTATTCGTTATAATAAAGAAGTACAAAAAATCGAAAAAATACCAACTGTATTAAAAGATGCAGTTAAAGTATTTAAGAAGTAGGTGCCAATATGGGAATTATCGTAAAAGATGTGGTATTTAACTACCCGAATGGTTTCTGTGCTATTGATGGTGTATCTATAAATATCGAACATGGTGAAAAAATCGCTATTATCGGACAAAATGGTGCTGGTAAAACAACATTTGTAAAAATGATGAACAATTTACTTAGACCTACAGAAGGTACTATCTCAGTTGATGATGTTGATTTAAGTACATTAACTACAGCACAAATTTCAAGAAAAGTTGGATATGTTTTCCAGAATCCTGGAGATCAGTTATTTAATAGAACTGTATTTGATGAAATAGCTTATAACCCTAGATACAACAAATTGGGTGAAAGCAAAGTCAAAGAATTAGTTGAAGATGCTGCTGAAATGTGTGGAATTACTGAATTCTTAAAAAGTAATCCATATGATTTACCATTTGGAATGCGTAAATTTGTTACAATAGCTTGTGTTATTGCTATGGGTAGTGAATATATTATTCTTGATGAACCAACAGCAGGACAAGACCTTGATGGTTTAAAACTACAAAGTAAAATCATTGATGAATTAATCAAAAGAGATAAAACTGTTATAATCATTACTCATGATATGGAATTTGTTATTGATAATTTCGAAAGAATTATCGTAATGGCAAATAAAAAAATCGTAACTGATTCAAACAGTCATGATGTATTCTGGGACTTTGATGTCTTAGAAAAAGCAAATCTTAAGCAACCGAGTATTTCGAAACTAGGGAACGAACTAGGAATTACTGGAATAGTTAACATTGACGAATTCTTGGAGAAATATAGAAAATAGTGAAGAAATATGCAATTGTTATTCTAACTCTTTTAACATTCGTTACTGTTGTTGAGTTTAGTATAGTGATGCCTCTTGGCCCACAAATAGCAGATAAATATAGTATTTCTAGAAATCATATTTCATGGCTATTCGTTGGTTATACCTTTATGGGTGTATTTACACCAATCATTGGTTATCTAGCGGATAAATATGGGCTGAAAAGATTTATTATTAGTAGTGTAGTATTCTTTATAATTGGTGCTTTTATGAACTCAGTTGTAACTTCAGCTGTAGGTTATTTTATAGGTAGAAGTATTATTGGTTTAGGATATTATGCGATAACTACATTAGTAATTGTTTACTCAAGTAAAATTATTAGTTACAATCATTTAGGTATTGTTAGTGGAATATATAAATTTGCCTTTGCCGGAGCGATGTTTGCTGCTCCAATAATTGGTACATTCTATGTTCAGTACTTTGATATCTCTGCGTTATATCTTTCATTAGCAATCGCAACATTTATTTTATTACTGCTTCTAATTCCTATAAAGGAAATTAAAGGAGAGAATGATATAAGTCTTGGTGATTTGAAAAACATGATGAAAGATCGCAATGTAATCTTAATGATGACAGCAACATTTATGTTATCAGTACCTAGTGTATTCTTCTTTAATTATTTAAGTACACATTTACAAGATATTGGTTACTCAGTAGAACGAGCTAGTATGATGTTTACAATAGTTGCTAGTGGTTCAATCTTTGCAGCAATCCTTATCTTATTAATTAGCGATAAAGTCGGAAAACTTCGAATGGCAAAAGTTGGTATTGTTATCGCAACTTTCGCAATGCTAGGATTTCTATTCAATATAGATATTGTCATTATTATAGCCGGAATTCTTTTCGGGATTGGTTATGACATTATATGGGGATTATTCTTCCCTGTATCATCTAAAATGTATGATGTTGGTGTAAATAGTTATATAGCTGTTCTTAGTATGAGTATGGCAGCAGCAGGTGTCTTTACAAATTTAGTTGCGCCTATTGTAATGGAAAAATGGAATTTCTCAGGAAATGTCGTTATTTCCTTTGTAGCATTAATCTTAACATTTATAACTTTCTATTATGGAACTATAAAATTTAAATCTCGACTCAATTAAAAAAAAGAACCGATTCACTTCTAAAGTGAGTCGGTTCTTTTTATTCTAATAGTTCAATTAATAAATCGACAAATCTTTCATAACTCATATTGGTGCAAACATTATAATTGGTTTTACCATCAACAGTTACTTGCTCACCATAGTGTTCCTCGTTATCAATGACGATATCACTAGATGCTTCGACATATTTAGTTCCGATACTTGGATCAATCATTAAAGCAATGATTCCAGCATCGCAAACAACAAACCCGTTAATATTATGATTTTCATTACTGTATTTTATTAGACTTGAATTAATATCAACAACCCACTTTCCAAGTTCATTCAATTCACTAATTCTCGTAACATCATTATCACGAACATAAACGCCTTCTAAACAAGTATGCCAAGGTAACTGAGTAATTGTAATATTGAAGTTAGAAACGATTTTAGCGGCTAAACCATCAACGTAATAATTAAATTCAGCATAGGGAGTGATGTTTCCTTCGACTAGTCCGTTACCACCCATGACAAAGATGCCTTTTAATTTCTTCATTACATTCGGATTCTGCTTAATAGCTAGTGCAACATTAGTTAAAGGACCGATTGCTACTAATTCTATTTCATAAGGATACTTAGCTACTAATTCAATAATTGCATCAACAGCATGTTTGTCTTCTAGTTTTTGCTTTGGTTCAGTTAATTCAATGTCACCCATACCGTTTAACCCGTGAGCGAACTCTGCAGTGTGTAATTTTCTGTCAATAGGCTTTGAAGCGCCTTTATAGACAGGTGCATGATAAGTATTAGATTTCTCAACGGAAATCAGGGCATTTTTACAAGCCAAATCAATGGGTATATTCCCAGCAACAACAGTGATTGCTTCAACTTTAAAAAGAGGTGATCTCATAGCCATAATAATAGCTACAGCATCATCGCTAGCAGTGTCAGTATCTATAATAATTCTTCGCATAATTAGGTCTCCTTTTTTTGGAAAATAAGTTAATTTAATTATAACATATAAAATGTGTTTATTTGTGATAAAATAGGGATGGATATGATTTTATTACTAAATAATCTCATGAGTTCATACTTGTAAATAATTTAACTTATTTAAGAGTCTTAAAGTATGTCCCAGTAGTATTTAGAGAACAGATTACAAAAGCAAAAATATATTTTTATATAGAAAAATACTATTAGGGATTTAACCTCATTGACAAAACGTTGCTTAAGACCTATAATAAGTATTAATTAGACCTTGGAGGAGAGAATTATGGTTTTTGAAAAAGTTAAAGAAATAATCGCAGAAGAATTAGGAATCGAATTAGATGAAATCAAAATGGAATCTGACTTAACTGATGACTTGGGGGCGGACAGTCTAGATGCTATTGAATTAATCATGGAAGTTGAATCACAATTCGATGTTGAAATTGCTGATAGTGAAGCTACAAAAATCAAAGCAGTTTCAGATATTGTTGAATATTTAATTGCACAAGGAAAATAATACTCATTTATGAGTATTTTTTTTATCTTTAAAGCGCTAAATATGTTAGAATATAATTAATAGTATAGAGGTGAATTCAATGAGTAAATTAATATTGATAGATGGTTCAAATATAATGTTTAGAGCGTATTACGGTACGGCATATTCTGGGAATCTAATGCGCAACTCAAAAGGGCAATATACAAATGCTGTTTTTGGATTTGTAAATATGATGAATAGTGTCTTAAGAGAAGACTTTACCCACATGTTGGTTGCATTTGATAAGTCAGGAAAAACATTCCGCCATGATAAGTTTGAAGACTATAAAGGTGGCAGAAAACCAATGCCTGATGAATTTAGATCACAAATTGATCTTATTAAAAAAAGTCTTGACGTTTTAGGTGTAAAACAACGAGAAATATATTTGATAGAAGCTGATGATATTATCGGTACATATTCAACGAAATATTATGATCAATTCGATGAAATAGAAATAATTAGTAATGATAAAGATTTACTACAATTATTAAATGATAAAGTAAGTATGCGAGCTAGTAAAAAAGGGATGCAGAACTATACACTATATACTCCTGAATTACTTCAAGAACTTATGGGTGTAGCACCTAATCAAGTCACTGATTTAAAAGGTTTAATGGGGGACGCTAGTGATAATTTACCAGGGATACCTGGTGTTGGTGAAAAAACTGCAGTTAAACTTCTAGCTCAGTACCAAACACTTGAGGGTGTTTTAGAACATAAAGATGAGTTAAAAGGGAAACTAGGAGAACGAGTTAGAGAACATTATGAAAGTGCAATTCTCTGTAAAGAGATTGCGACTATTAAAACTGATGTTGAATTTGAATTTACACTTGATCAAGTTGAGTATCACGGTGTTAATGAAGAGGAAATGCTCGAATTCTATAAAGAGTTAGAACTTCATTCTTTAATTAAGAAATATGTCAAAAAAATTCCTAAAGTTAAAAAGGATTTTTCTTATAAAGTAATAGATAATATTTTTGATTTAGATGATATTTTAAAGCCAGATAGTTATTTAACCTTAGAAACATTTAATCCCAATTATCACTTAGCTAAAATCTTAGGTTTTGGATTAGTAAATGATTTAGGTAATTTCTTTATACCTTATGATTTATTACATCAATCATTAAACTTTCAGTTATATTTAAGTGATGAGAATATAAAGAAAAACGTTCATGACGTTAAAATGATGAAAGTTTGCTTAATGAATGACTTGTACGATATTAGAGGTGTCGAGTTTGACTTATTACTCGCAGCTTATATCTTAAATCCTAATAACACAAAAGAAGATTTCAAAGTAATTGTTAATAGTTTTGATTATGATGATATTAGTTATCATGAAGAAGTGTATTCTAAAGGTGCTAAATACCATATACCTGAAGAAAATGTCTATCAAACATATGCCGTTAAAAAGGCTTTTGCGATAAAAGAGTTAAAAGAAGAACTAATTACAAAACTAAAAGCTAATAATCAATTAGATTTACTAAATGATATGGAATTACCAGTAGCTAATGTTCTTGCTGAAATGGAGTTTAATGGTATTTTAGTTGATCAAGATAAACTAGCTTCTTTGAATAAAGAAATTAGTGCTAAAATCGAAACAATTACTAAAGAAATATATGAATTAGCAGGAACTGAATTTAATGTTTCTTCTCCAAAGCAATTAGGGCTAATCCTTTTTGATAATTTAGGATTACCTTTTGGTAAAAAAACTAAAACAGGTTACTCAACCAACGTTGATGTTTTAACTAAACTTTTAGGGAAACATCCAATTATTGAAAAAATCATGACATACCGTACTTTAACTAAGTTGTTTAGTACATATATTATTGGTTTAGAGAATACGATTCTAAAAGATGGAAAAATCCATACGATTTACCGTCAAGCATTTACTTCTACAGGAAGGCTAAGTAGTATTGAACCAAACCTTCAAAATATTCCAATTAGATATCAAGAAGGTAGAGAGATAAGAAAAGTCTTTATCCCTGCTAAGGGTAATAAACTACTAGCTGCCGATTATTCACAAATTGAGTTAAGAGTTCTTGCGCATATGGCTAATGAAAAAGTCCTTATAAGCGCTTTTAATAATAATGAAGACATTCATACCAAAACTGCCCAAAAAATCTTCCAGAAAGAAGAAATCACTTCTTTAGAGAGAAGACAAGCTAAAGCAGTGAACTTTGGAATCATTTATGGCCAAAGTGCATGGGGGTTAAGTGAGGAAATAAATATTGGAGCTAAAGAAGCTGAAAGATTTATTACAACTTACTATGAAGAATTTCCAGGAATAAAAACGTTTATGGATGAAGTTATTGACGGTGCTAAGAATAATGGGTACGCTGAAACACTTTACCACCGAAGAAGATATTTACCAGAACTTAATTCTAGTGTTTATATGCAACGAGAAGCTGGAAAAAGAAATGCAATGAATGCACCTATCCAAGGTAGTGCTGCGGACATAATAAAAATTGCTATGATTGAAATTGATAAAGTTATAAAATCAAAAAGATTAAAATCAAAATTACTATTACAAATTCATGATGAATTAGTATTTGATGTTGATAAAAATGAAATAGAGATAATGGAAAAACTTGTTATTGATACAATGGAAGCTTGTGTTAAATTACAAGTGCCATTAAAAGTAGAACAAGAGAGTGGAATTAATTTATACGAAACAAAATAAGGAAGTGTAATTATGCAACAACAACAAGCTATGATAAAGAGTTTTATTGTTAATACATTTTTAGTAATTTTGAAACTAATAAGTGGGTTTATTTTTAACAGTATTGCACTTATTGCTGATGGTGTTCACAGTATTTCTGATCTCCTTAGTGATATTTTTGTCTTATTAGGAATAAGGCACTCTGTAAAACCAGCTGATGAAGATCATCCTTTTGGCCATGGTAAATTTGAGTATGTCTTAAGTTTGTTTCTTGGTTTATCAATAATCCTTATCGCTTATAACTTAGGAAAAAATGTTATTCTTAGTTTTAACGAAGTATCAGATATACCAAGTTATTTAAGTTTAGTTGTTATTGCTTTTGTCGTAGTTATCAAATTGGTTTTAGCTAGATATTTGATAAATAAAGGTGATGAAATTGATAGTGAAATAATCAAAGCTAGTGGGCAAGAATCATTTAGCGATGTTATAAGTAGTGCTGTTGTTTTTATCGGTGTAATCTGTGTTTTAATCGGTGAAAGATTCGATGTTACCTTTTTAACGAAAGGTGATAAAGTATCTTCGATTATCATTGCCTTATTCATTATAAGAATTGGTCTAATCATTATTTGGAATAGTATCCAAAGTTTGCAAGGTAAATCAGTTAAAAAAGACATTTGTGTGGGTTATAAGGATAAAATCAACAACATAAAAGGTGTCATTGACGTTGATAAACTTGATATGATTAGTTATGGTCCATATTATCAAATCATTGTTGAGATAAGAGTAAATGCAAATATATCTGTAAAAGATGGGCATGAGATTGCTCATAATGTTCATGATAAATTATTAGAAGATGAAAAAATATGTCATGTAAGTATACATGTTAACCCGGAGGAAAAATGATGAGTTTAGTTATGCAAAGAAAAAGTTGTAGAAAGTACACAGAAGAACCAGTAAGTGATGAAGACATTAAAAAGTTATTAACAAGTGCTATGCAAGCTCCAAGCGCTCACAATCAACAACCTTGGGAGTTTGTTGTCGTAAGAGATAGAGAAACACTTGATAAATTATCAAAAGTAAGTACTGGAGCTTGGATGTTAGCTCAAGCACCGTTATGTATTTCTGTAGTTATGAGAGACACTGAATTTGACGTTGATATGCGCCAACAGGACATGGGTGCGTCAGTTCAAAATATATTACTAGAAGCAGTTAATTTAGGTTTAGGTGCATGCTGGATTGGTGCTTATCCGATTGAAGAAAGAATGATTCAATTAAATGAAATATTAAATCTTAAAGATCTAACACCTTTTGCGAATATCTCAATCGGACATCCTACAAAAACTGAAGAAGTTAAGGTTCGTTTTGATGAATCACGTATTCATTACGAAAAAGTAAAATAATGCCCGAACTTCCTGAAGTTGAAACAGTTAGAAGAACCTTAAGTAATTTAATATTAGGAAAAGAAATAAGAGATATTGATATCTTCTATAATAAAATAATTAGAAATAAAACCGAGCAGGAATTTAAAGATATCCTAATTGGCAAAACGATTGATGAAATCGATCGTTATGGGAAATATCTTATCTTTAATCTAGGAGATACTTCATTAATTTCTCATCTAAGGATGGAAGGTAAATATTTTATTAAAAATGCTGATGAACCAAAAGGAAAACATGAGCACATTATTATCTATTTTACCGATGGAAATACACTTAGATATAATGACACAAGAAAATTTGGGACAATGGATATTGTTGAAAGAGATAAAGTATATGTTGACAGCCCGGTAACTAAATTAGGTCAGGAGCCATTTAGTGATAAGATGACTTTGAAATATTTAAAAGAAAAGTTATCAAAAAAGTCTATTGCTATAAAATCAGCTTTATTAGATCAAACGATAATGACTGGTCTAGGGAATATTTATGTTGATGAAGTTCTATTTTTAAGTAAATTAAATCCAGAAACTCCTTCGAATAAAGTAACTAACAAAGATATCAAGAATATTATTGATAACAGTATTAAAGTACTAAATAAAGCAATCAAATTAGGTGGAACGACAATTAGAAGTTATACTTCTAGTTTAGGAGTTACAGGTAGATTCCAAAATGAACTTAATGTTCATACAAAAGCAGGAGAACCTTGTCCTGTATGTAACACACCAATACTTAAAATAAAGGTCAATGGTAGAGGTACTTACTATTGTGATAAATGCCAAAAAAAATAAACTAAAAAGAAGCTTTGGCTTCTTTTTAGTTTCTAAATTTTGTGATATAATTCTCTTAAGGAAGAAATAGGAGGTATGCTTGTGAAGATTCTAGGACTTACTGGTGGAATAGCTAGTGGAAAATCAACTGTTACTAAATTTTTTATTGATGAAGGGATACCCGTTATAGATACAGATTTAATTGCTCGTAATCTTTTAAACAAAGGTACAGAATCATACAATGAAGTAATTGAATTTTTTTCTGATGAAATTTTGCTAACGAATAATGAAATTAATCGTAAAAAACTTGGTAGGATTATTTTTTCTAACCCACAAAAAAGACATAAGTTAAATGAAATTTGCCATCCAAAAGTGTTAAAAGAAGTTAATGAGCAAATTGCATTGTTGAAGGAAGAGAATGCTAAAGTAATTGTGATTGATGTTCCTTTATTATTTGAAACCAACTATCAAGAATTAGTTGATAAAACAATTGTCGTGTATACATCACCTGAAAAACAATTGGAAAGATTGATTTCTAGAGATAGCATTACTGAAGAATATGCCAAAATGAAGATTAATAGCCAAACGCCTTTATCTGAGAAAGTTACTTTGGCTGATTATGTTATAGATAACTCTTTTTCTATTTTAGATACAAAAAGAGATTTTAAAAAAATACTTAAAGATTTAGAGGTGTAATTATGAGTTTTAATTCATGGATAGGTACAATCGCAGAAACAAAAGAATTACATTCAGTGATTTCTTTACGCTCAAGATACTATAAAACAAACTACCAACAAGCCAAAGCAGTTGTTTTAGAACATGCTGAAGCTATTAAAGTAGATGTTAGAAATATCGATGATGAACATAAAGAGATACTACTGCAAAACAGTAGATTTCACATCATTGTTTCTTTTGTACAAGTTAACCCGATTGAAACATCTATCGATTTTAAAGTAGAAATGTATGGATTCTTTGGAATGCATCGCCCTCGTAAAATGATTACTAAATTTTACGAGTATTTAGACAATAACTTAAAATTTAAAGGTGTTGGATTACATCCATAAGGAGAATGTTACATGGAGTTGAACGGACTTGATAAGTTTAAACTTATCACATATCAAAATCTAGATATCGATGAAAGAAATGTATTTACATTACTATATCAACCATTAATTGGGTGTGACGCGTTCACACTTTATTTAACTTTATGGGCATTTATTGGTAGGTCTAGAATGAAAAGTCCTGAGTTCTTACACTATAAACTCTATGATATTCTAAGGGTATCTCCCGCTCAATTTATCCAAGCTAGAAAGAAATTGGAAGCAATAGGACTAATTGTAGCTTATCATAATGAAGAAGTTTATTTATATGAATTAAAGGCACCACTATCAGCAGAAGAGTTTATCAAAGATGGTAGTTTGGGAGCTTATTTATTCTCAAAAATTGGTAAAGAGAATTTCGATGATTTAGTAGAATTATTTAGAGTAAGTAGAAGTGATAAAGATGGCTTTAAAAACATTACTTCAAACTTTGATGAAGTATTCTCATCAATCCCTAAACCAATTGATGTAAAACACAATTTTACTAAGAAATCGAAAGCTAAAATTCAAATAAATCATAATTTTGATTTTGAAATATTTGTTGAAGGTCTTTCGAAAAATTATGTTGATCGACGTAAATTATCAAAAATTGTAAAAGAGAAAATTATGAACATAGCATATGTATATAATCTTGATGAATTCACAATGCAAAAGGTCTTCATGGATAGTGTTGATAGAGACCGTAATATAAACATTGAGGAGCTATCTAAAAATGCTCGTAAGTGGTTTGAATTTGAGAGAGAAACAGTTGAAACAACACCAGAAAAACCATCAAAGCAAAGTGTTACCCATGATGATATATTAACGCAATGTAAAACGGAAACACCATCAACTATTTTAGGAATTCTATCAAATGGGAAACCATCAACTGTTGAATTAAGAGTAGTTGAAAGAATAATTGAGAATTATGAATTTAGTGTAGAAGTAGTTAATTTCTTACTAGTTTATGTAATTGGACAGTTAGAAGAGTTTCCTTCTTATAATTATTTTGATAAAATAGCTGTAGAGTGGCAACGAAACAATGTTGATACAATTGAAGATGCTATTGGGAATATTAAAAATAGACAAAAAAGAATGACAACTAGTAAAGTAAGAAGACAGCCTGGTAAAAACGTATTACCAAAAGATGTTGAATCAGATTGGTTCGATGAATACTTGAAAAATAGATAGGTGATTTTATGAAAAAATTAAACTTAAGATTTAAACCGTTAAACAAAGAGGAAATTGTTGATTTAATCGTTGATGACGAGTATTTAAGAGAGTTTTTTATTGAGAATGATCTCGATACTAATTTCATCGAAGAAAACCTTCAAAATCTATTCAATTTCAAAATCGAATATGACAAATGTAGGAATTGTGAAGGTCTTGATAAGTGCACCCAAGATTTAATAGGACAAGAACCAGTAATTAAGTATGAAGATGATAAAATAATGTACTATTATAAAGACTGTGTGTACCGCGTAACTAGAAGAGAGCAACAAGCACAAACAGAATTAATAAACGCAATGTTCATGCCGAAAATGATTCAAACTGCTTCTCTAGAAGATTTCGATTTCAAAAGAGGTAAAAATCGTACCTATATCCATAACAAATTAACTACTTTTATCACTCTTTATTTAAATGGAGAAAAAATAAAAGGGTTATATTTATATGGACAATACCAAAAAGGTAAAACATACTCACTAGCAGCATTAGCTAACGAACTATCTAAGCGAGGAGTAAAAGTAATAATTGCTTATTACCCAGACCTAGTTAGAGAATTTAAATCTAGAATTGGTAACAACACAATAGAAGAACTAGTTTCGAGATTAAAGACTGTTGAGATTTTAATGCTTGATGATATTGGAGGAGAATCACCTTCACAATGGGTAAGGGATGAAGTCCTAGGACCAATCTTGCAACATCGTTTGTTAGATGAAAAACCAACGTTTTTCTCATCTAACGTCGCTCAAAAAGATCTCATGACATTGATGACTTTGAATAATCAAAAAGCTGAAATGATGAAAGCAGCTCGTATTGACGCTCGTATTCAATCATTAAGTGACGAAGTTGAAATGTAAAAACCTTTGACAAAACACTAAAAAAAGTTATAATAATATTGAAATACATTGAAGAGGATATGATTAATAAAAAACATTTCTTTAGAGAGGTAGTGCTTGCTGAAAACTACCAAATGTTCTTATTAATTACTCCCTTGGAGTAGGACTTGAAAAAGATTCCCGTTTCACTCGCGTTACGAGTTAGAGGGCTTAGGAGACTAAGAACAAAGGTGGTACCACGGATAACAATTCGTCCTTATTTTTAAGGACGATTTTTTTATACAAAAGGAGGAATAAATATGCCCAAAAATGATGTTTTAGAAAGACCTGTTAAGCAAGATGAGAAAATTAAAGAAAATGAGAAGCGGAAAGAAGATATACCTTTTCACTTTGGTGATTTCAAAATAGATGTTGAGAGAAATCCTTTCTTTATATCTTTTCCTAATGGAAGTAAGAAAGAGTATTTTACTGAGAAGTCATTATTCGAAATAGCTCAAGACATTTCGCCATCACTAAAGAAACGCTGTATCGTCGGAAAAGTAAACGGAAATGTCGTTGATATGAACACCGTAATATCAAGTGATAGTGAGGTTGTTTTCATCACAGACGCAGATCCTGAAGCTTTAGAAGTGTTACGACACTCTACAGCTCACCTTTTAGCAGAAACAGTAAAGAAATTATACCCACATGCTAAATTTGGAGTAGGTCCAACTATTGAAGATGGATTCTATTATGATATAGATTTAGGTGAAGATATTGTAAGTGAACATGACTTAAAGAATATCGAGAAAGAAATGAAAAAAATCGCATCAAGAAATGCGAAGATAGAACGAGGAGTCTTAACAAAAGAAGAAGCTCTAGATTTCTTTAAAAAAGACGAATATAAAGTAGAGTTAATCTCAGAATTACCAGAAAATGAAGAAATTTCAATCTATAAGCAAGATCTGTTTACAGATCTTTGTAGAGGGCCACATGTACCTGGTACTAAATGGGTTAAGCACTTCAAATTATTAAGTGTTGCTGGAGCATATTGGCGAGGTAATTCAGATAATATTCAGTTAACTCGTATTTACGGTACTGTCTTCTTTAAAAAAGAGGAACTTGATGAGTATTTACATTTATTAGAGGAACGAAAGAAAAGAGATCACCGTAAACTTGGTAAACAATTAGATTTATTCATGTTAAGTGAATACGGACCAGGATTCCCATTCTGGTTACCTAATGGAATGACTTTAAGAAGAGAATTAGAAAACTTCTGGTATGACGTTCATTTAAGAGAAGGGTACAAACTTATTCAAACTCCAATTATGTTAAATAAAGAATTATGGGAAATTTCAGGACATTGGGGTAATTATAGAGAAAATATGTATACTTCAAGTATTGATGATAAGGAATTTGCTGTAAAACCAATGAACTGTCCTGGTGGAATGCTAGTTTACAAAAGAGATATCCATTCTTACAAAGATTTTCCATTAAAAGTTGGAGAATTAGGATTGGTTCATCGTCACGAAGCTAGTGGAGCTTTGAACGGATTATTCCGTGTTAGGAACTTTACACAAGACGACGCACACATCTTTATGACTGAAGAGCAAATCGTAGACGAGATAAAAGATTTAGTAAAATTATATGATTACATGTATAGTGTATTTAACCTAGAGTATCATATTGAATTATCGACTCGTCCTGAAGACAAATATATCGGAGAAATCTCGACTTGGGATCGCTCTGAAAAAGCTTTAGCTGATGCCTTAGATTCAATGGGCAAAGAGTATGTTTTAAATCCTGGTGATGGAGCCTTTTATGGCCCTAAATTAGACTTCAAACTAAAAGACTCAATGAAACGTATTTGGCAATGTGGAACTATCCAATTAGACATGAATTTGCCAGAGAGATTTGACCTAACATATATCGACAAAAATGGAGATAAAAAACGTCCCGTTATGTTACACCGTGCTTTATATGGATCAATTGAAAGATTCATTGGAATTTTAATTGAACATTATGCAGGAGCATTTCCACTTTGGTTGGCACCTGTTCAAATTAAAGTGATTCCGGTTAACTTACAGTTTCATGAGGAATTTGCCAAAAAACTAAATGAAAACTTGCTTGACCATGGTGTTAGAAGTGAGATGGATATTCGCGATGAGAAACTAGGATATAAAATTCGTGAAGCTCAAACAAGAAAAGTACCATACCAACTAGTTATCGGAGATAAAGAAGTAGAATCAAACAACGTTACTTATCGAAAATATGGTTCACAGGAGCAAGTAACAGTTTCTATTGAAGATTTCATAAATATGGTTACAAAAGAGATAAAAAACTTAGGTAAATAGTAAAATAATAAAAAAGTGTGATTTTCACAAAATTCACACTTTCTTTTATATTTAAAGTAGTATAATATAAATGTAAGTACCTTTTAAGAGGTCTAAAAAGCTGTTATAATTATGATTTGAGGTTATCAAACATACTTGACTCTTATTGATTTATTATAAAAATAAACCATTGATAATCTCCATTAGAAGTAAAATTTGAACCCCCTTATCTAACTGACCTCAATCATATTATGATGTTATATAAAAGTGATCATGCTTTTTTATAAAGAATGTTCATAAAAAAAAGAATAGAACTGTTTAAATACAGTTCTATTTTTTATTTAAACTTAGAATGAATTCCTCGTTTGGATCAATATAAATTGTCTTGTTATTCTTGTAGGTAACAAAACTATTTACCTTCCCAGGGACTTTTTTTAAGTATCTTACCTCTACATAATCAATGGGAACACTACTCGAGTCTCTATAAGTGGAATAATAAGCAGCTAACTGAGCACAGGTTCTAATTGTAACTTCATCAAGAGGTGCAATGGCTCTACTGACCACATGACTTCCAGGAGCACCTTTGACGTGAAACCACATTTCGTTATGCTTAGCTAATTTATGTGTGATAAATTGGTTTTGAAGATTGTTTTTACCGACTAGTATTTCAATTCCTAATGAATCATAGTATGTGTCATAATTTGGTTTATATTTCTTCTTTTTAACTATATTTGTACGTTTAATTAACTTTCTGTTCATAAGTTCCATTTTAATCTCTTCTATATCTTTTAAAGAAGCGGATTCGATTTGAGAGGAAATTTGATCAATATATCGTATTTCCATTTTTGCATCTTTAATTTGATTTTCCAAATGTGGAATACTTGCCTTTACTTTTTTGTATTTCTTGAATATTTTTTCACTATTCTGAACAGGTGTTAGCTTATTATCAAGTAATATTTCTACATCCTGGTCAGTATAGTAATTTCTACATTTCAGGACACTATCACCCTTTAATAAATTGTGTAAATTTGCTTGAATTAACTCGCCTTTTACTCTAATTTCATCCATTTTACTTGTATCATTTAGATCTTTTGAAATTTTATCGATTTTATTAAGCAATTTATTACGATATGTCTTAGTGAACTTAATCAAATTTTTGGAATACTGTTTTATGATATCTATTCTATCTCGATTATAAAAATGATAATCAAGCAATTCGTTAACACTATTGAAATATCTTCTGTCACCTTCAATATAGGTTATATCAGTATAATAAAAATGGTCTCGTTTATTTGTGATTATTACTGGTTTATACTCGTTTTTTACTGTATTTATTACTTCTTTTATGGATTTACTCGTATTGTCTGCTCGATGAATTATCTCTTTATTAATTAGTGGACTGAATCCCATAAGTTGATTATAGTTCTCACTATAATTGTCAATTGATATATTTTTAAGAAATTCATTTAGGTCAGCCTCGATATACGGGTTGATTTGTGTAGTCTTTGGGTACTCATATATTGCTCCAGGAAAGATGGTTCTATCAGTTCCATCAAATGGCATTTGATGTTTAATTGATTCCAATATCTTAAATTCATTGTCAGTAACTATGATATTTGAGTATCTACCCATTACTTCAATGACTAATTTCTTATCCTGTAAATCACCGATTTCATTACGTCTTTCGATGGTTATTACTATGACACGATCATTTTCTTTCTGTTCGAGATTTTTTATAATTCCACCTTCTATTTGCTTCCTTAAAAACATGCAAAATGTAGGTGGTTTATTCGGTTTCTCATATTTCTTATCCGTAAGATGGATTCTAGCGTAGTTTGGAGAGCTAGAAATAAGTAATTGTTGCTTTTTTCCTTTTGCATTAATATTGAATATCAAGTCAAACTTAGAAAGCTGGTAGATTTTAGTAATTCTACCAGTATTTATTAACTCATTTAGTTCTTTGGTCAAATGTCTTATTATATTCCCATCTAAACTCATAATTATCACCACACAAATTATAACACAGAACAAAAAAAATGAAAAAAGTGTTTTCAAATCCTTACAATTTTGTCCATTTAATGTTATTATATATATAATTTATATCAGGTAAAGATATCTCACAAAGGGGGTCAGTTGAGATGAAACTCAATGAACGTGGATTATTAGTTGTCCTAAGCGGTCCCTCTGGGGTTGGTAAAGGTACAGTTAGAAAAGCTTTATTTGAATTAGAGGGTCATGATTTAGTTTATTCAATTTCAATGACTACGCGACAACCTCGTGAAGGGGAAGTCGATGGAGAAGATTATTACTTTGTTTCAAAGCAAGAGTTTGAGCAAAGAATAAAAGACGACCAATTCTTAGAATATGCGGAATTTGTCGGTAATTACTATGGGACCCCGCGAGACAAAGTGGATGAGCAAATTGAACTAGGTAAAGAAGTTGTATTGGAAATCGAAATACAAGGTGCTTTACAGGTTCGTGAAAGAGCTAAAGATGGTGTGTTTATATTTATAGCGCCACCAACAAAAGAAGCTCTTTTTAGAAGACTCTTAAGAAGAGGAACTGAAGATCCGAAAACCATTCAAAAGAGAATGGATAAAGCTGAGAGTGAGTTCCCGTTAGCACATAAATATGATTACATTGTTGTAAATGACGAAGTAACGAATGCAGCAGATAGAATACTGGCAATCATTCGTGCTGAACATGCAAAGACAGAAAGATCTATATACAAATACAAAGAAATGTTGGAGGTAGAATAATTTGAAAAATCAAGAAGGATTACGTTATCCATCAATTGATAATTTACTAAAAAAAATCGATTCTAAATATAAATTAGCTTATACAAGTGCAAAAAGAGCTAAGAAAATTAGAGAAGAAGAATATGTGGCTGTGACCCCAAAATGTAGCAAACCAGTTGGGCAAGCACTTGAAGAGATTTTAGAGGGAAAAATAGAAATTGACTTTGAAGAAAATTAGTAGAATTCGTTCTACTTTTTTTTATTTTATGACCCTATAGGGTCATAATTATGCTATAATATACAGTAGAAAACAAAGCTGGAGTTGACAACATGAATGATAATTTTTTAAACTTACTAAAACAATTAAATCTCCAAGAGAAAACAGATATATATAATGGTGATTTAGTCGAAATCCTAATCGATCCAACTACTGATAGTTGGCTTTTTGATGTGGAATTTGATGAACCGATTTCAATAAGTGATTTTGAAGCTTTTCATCTACAAATACAAGAATTACCAAAAGAAATAAAATCTTGTAAGAAAGCTGAATTAACTATTAGGTATAAGAACAACGACTTCAAAAGGCTTGAAGATTATTATGATTTTGTTCTAAAGCGTTTGGCAGTAAATAAGCCAAGATTTAGTGCGATAGTAGATTTTGATATTGAAATAAATAAAAACCGTATTGAAGTAATATGTCCTAGTGATGGGACATTTGTTACTGCAATGTTATACGAGATAAAATCAGAACTATTAAAAATGGGGTTTGATGCTTTATTAGCAACAAGAATATGTAAAAAGCAACCTAAAATAAAAGACCGAATTATTAAAGAAGGTGTTGATTTTGAAAACACTGTAAATCAACAACAAGAATTCGAAGTTGTTGAAAAGAGATATGTTAGTTTTAATAACAATGCAGTGCGAGGAATTAAACATACAATTGCCGATGTACCTAAAACAGAAAATGATTTAATCGAATATAAATCTATGAGTGAGAATACAATCTTTACCCTTGAAGGTGAAATTACCAAAGTAGATTACCGCGCTTTAAATACGGGTACTCATCTCTATACTTTTATCCTTAGTAATGATGTAGATTCTATATATCTTAAAAAGTTTGTAAAAGACAAAGATGAGAAGAAATTTATGGATGGTACAAAAGTAGGAATGCTTGCCAAAATTAAAGGTAATGCATCATTTGATAAATTCTCTGATGAAGTAACTGTAACTGCAATTGTCTTTGAAAGAACAAACTACATAATACCAAAAGATCCTCGAAAAGATTTGGCAACAGAAAAACGTGTTGAGTTACATCTTCATACAAAAATGTCAACTCTTGATGGAATTGACAATATTACTGACTTTGTAAATACCGCTAAAAAATGGGGACACGAGGCTATAGCTTTAACTGATCATGGTAATGTTCAGTCATTCCCGGAATTATATAAAGCAACAAAGGATAAATCAATAAAACCAATTTATGGTTGTGAGTTTACCTTTGTTGATGAAAGAGATTTGCAAATCGTTCAAAACCCAATTGATATAGCATTTACAGATGCTACATATGTTGTATTTGATATTGAGACAACAGGTCTTAGTGTTAATTATGATAAAATCATTGAAATCAGTGCAATCAAAGTTAAAAATAACCAGGTTATCGATCAATACGATACCTTTGTGAACCCAGAAAGACCAATTAGTCTATTAACAACAAGACTAACATCAATTAAAAACTCTGATGTAGCTCTTGCACCGAAAATAGAAGAAGTAATCCCTGAGTTTAAGAAATTCTTTGAAGGTTCAATTATGGTAGCCCATAATGCTCACTTTGATATGGGATTCATCTATAGTGTTTTAAAGCAAAACGACTTATATGATAAAGAAATCACAACAATAGATACTTTACAAATAGCTAGAAGTCTTTATAGTAATCAACTTAAAAGATTTAACTTAAAAGCTGTTTCTAAGTTCTTTAAAGTAAATTTGGAGCAACACCATCGAGCTGAATACGATACAAGAGCAACTCAAGAAATATTCTTACATATGCTAAGAGATGCTCGTCATCAAGGTATCACAAATATTAAAGATTTTAATATGTTAAGTGATAAAAGTGATGCATATAAACACTCTATTTCTAAGCATATAAACATTTTAGTTAAAAACCAACAAGGACTTCGTAACTTATATAAAATCGTCAGTGACGCTAATACAACACACTTTCATAGGGAAGCACGTCTTTTAAGAAGTGTTCTTGATGAAAATAGAGAAGGATTACTTGTAGGTAGTGGGTGTATGAACTCTAAATTATTCGAAATAGCTAAAAACAAAAGCTATGAAGAATTAAAAGAATACGCTAAATATTACGACTACTTGGAAGTCCAACCAATCAGAGATTTTGCACACTTAGAACAAGACATGGATAACTTCAAAGTAAACATCCAAGATACAATAACTAGAATCATAAAAGTAGGTAAAGAACTTAACATCCCCGTAATAGCTACTGGTGATGTTCACCATATTAGAGAAATGGATAAAAAATATCGTGAGATATATGTTGTTACACCACTTGTTGGTGGTGGATTACATCCATTATCAAGATATAAAAATATCCCTTCACAATACTTTAGAACTACTAACGAAATGTTAGAAGAATTCTTCTTTGTTGATGAAGAAACAAGAACGGAAATCGTTATAACAAATAGCCAATTAATTAACAGTAAAATTGAATTTGTTAAAGCCTTTATTCCTGAATTATATGCTCCTAAAGATGACTTCTTAGCTTTAGAAGGTATCCCGTCAGTGCAAAACAAATTAATCAAAATGGTTAATGACAAAGCACGAGGATTATATGGAGATACCCTACCTAAAATTGTTGAAGATCGTATTAATAAAGAAGTAAAAAGTATCACAGAAAACAAATTCTCAACTGTTTACTATATTTCCCATCTCCTCGTTAAAAAATCTCTAGATGAAGGATATTTAGTAGGTTCACGTGGTTCAGTTGGTAGTAGTTTAGTAGCTACTTTAATGGATATTACAGAAGTAAATCCATTACCACCTCATTATGTTTGTCCTAAATGTAAATTTTCTAGTTTTAAAATGACAACCGAAGAGAAAGGTAAATATAGCTTTGAAGAGAATGAAATTCGTCTACAAGCAATCCTCGATAAATACCAAACAGGGTACGATTTACCAAATGAAACTTGCCCGGTTTGCTCGGAAGATTTAAAAAAGGACGGACACTCAATTCCTTTCGAAACATTCTTAGGTTTCAAAGGAGATAAAGTTCCCGATATCGACCTTAACTTTTCAGGTGATTATCAACCTGCAGTACATGAATATATTAGAAAAATATTTGGCCATGAACGTGCCTTTAGAGCTGGAACGATTTCAACTGTAGCTGAGAAAACTGCATTTGGGTATGTTAAAGGATTCCTAGAGAAAAAAGACCTAACAATGCGTAAAGCAGAAATCGAAAGAAATGCTTCTCATATTACTGGAACAAAGCGTTCAACAGGACAACATCCTGGTGGAATCGTAGTTGTACCTTCATACAAAGAAATAATTGATGTTACTCCCATCCAATTCCCTGCTGATGATACAACAGGTAACTGGCGTACAACACACTTTGATTACCATAGTTTTGAAGATAACTTATTTAAATTAGATGTACTAGGTCATGATGATCCAACAATGATCCGTTTCCTAATGGATTATGTTAAAGAACATCCAATCGATTTTCCATTCTCAGATGCAACAGAAATACCTTTAGACGATCCTAAAGTATATAGTTTACTAAGTACTACCCAATCAATTGGTTTATCACCAGATGAACTAGGATTAGATAGTGAAGTTGCTAGTTTCGGTGTCCCAGAAATGGGAACGAGGTTTGTTCGTGATATGTTAAAAGATTCGCGTCCAAATACTTTTGCAGATATTGTAAAAATATCAGGACTTTCACATGGTACAGATGTTTGGTTAAATAATGCCAAAGACTTAGTAACAAACCGAACTAGTTTCGGTAAAATAGCCTTCAAAGACGTTATTGGTTGTCGTGATGATATCATGGTTTCCTTGATTGCTTGGGGTATGGAAGAAGCGACAGCTTTTGAAATATCAGAGTTTATCCGTAAAGGTAAAGCTGCAGGTAATCCAGATAAGTGGGAAGGCTATAAATTAATCATGAGGGATCATAAAATTCCTAATTGGTATATTTGGTCTTGTGGTAAAATCAAATACATGTTCCCGAAAGCCCATGCTACAGCATATGTTATTATGGCTTTAAGAATTGCCTGGTTTAAATACTATCATCCAATCGTATTCTATAGCGCATATTTCAGTAAGCGAGCTAGTGATTTTGATGTTTATGCATTAAAAGGCGGAGAATATGAAATCTATAAAAAATACCGTGAAATCATGGATAAAGGAAACGCTGCTTCTGAAACAGAAAAAAGAACAGCAGTCGTCCTAGAAGTTGCTTATGAAATGGTGAAGCGAGGATTTAAATTTAAAAATATCAATTTACACAAATCAGAAGCTAGAGACTTTGTAATTGATGAAGATAATAAATCACTTATCATCCCATTTATTACGATAGATGGACTTGGGTTAAAAGTAGCTGAATCAGTTGTGACAGCCCGAACTGAAAGAGAGTTTAAATCAAAAGACGATATTAAAGAAAGAACTTCTTTATCGAAGACGTTATTCAATAAACTAGATATGTTAGACGTCTTTGAAGGTATGCCTGATAATAGTCAAATGAATCTTTTTAACCTTTCATAAGATTTTCAAAACTATTAATTATAAGGTGGTATAATAATTAAGAAAAAGGAGTGGATTTAGATGAGATTTAGAGGAGAAAATCCTGTATATAAATATGGAAATTACGAGGAAGCATATAGTGATACAGATGCAGCTACTTATACTGGAGTAGCAGTAAAAACTGGATTACTATTAGCAATCATTGCTTTTTCTGCATTATATTTTGCTAGTACTTTAAGTTTTAGTACATTTAGTGCAATAACTCTTGCACCAATCATCGCAGCACCAATCATTGCTATAATTGCTGTAATAATGACTCATAGAATGCCACAAATTGCCTTTGCAACATCAATTCTGTACGCAATTTGTGAAGGAGTATTTCTTGGTTTCATTAGTGCATTATTTGCATTTGCATATGGCGGAGAAATAGTTCAAATGGCATTAATTGGAACATTCGGAGTCCTTGCTGGAATGTTGTTCTTATATTCGACTGGAACAATTAGAGTAGGAAGTTTCTTCAGAAAATTTATGTTCTCAATGTTAATAGGGTTAATCTTTGCTTCGTTAGGTTTATTATTACTAAGTTTTACAAGCCTATTATCTTTTGCAGCATTTGATACTTTATATGTTGGTATCGTAGTTATAAGTGTTGTTATATCAAGTCTCTTTTTATTAGTAGATTTTGATAATATTACTAGATACGTAGAATCAAGTGCACCAAAACAATATGAATGGTCTTTATCATTAGGATTAGTTGTTACTATTGTTTGGATATATATTGAGTTACTAAGATTCTTTGCAATTTTAGCTAGAAGAAATTAGATAAAAAAAGCACCTTTTGGTGCTTTTTTATAATAGGGGGAATGCAGTATGAGTGCTGTGAAGAGAAATCCAGTTTACCCAGAATTAAGATATAACTATTCGGGGGACAAAAAAGCAACCTATCTTGGAATGTTTTGGAAAATCGGGTTATTACTAATTGTTCTTTTTATTTCGATTTATTTTGGATACACGTTTGCAAGTGAACCAACTTATGTAAATATTTTAATCTATATCGGAGTGACACCAATCACTGCATACATAGCTCTTAGGCTTGCCCTGAAAGTAGAACCATTAACTGCACTTTTATCATTTGTTTTCTCAACTACATTCGGAATTACTCTTGGGTTTATTATCCGCTTAATTTACCGAGTTGGAGAGGATTCGATATTGCTAATAGCAATATTTACAACAATAATTGTGTTAGTTGTCTATTTAATAATCTTCTTAATCAAACCACTTCGAGTTCAAAATTCGATGTATCAAGGTATGATAGGAATGTTCTTAGGAATAGCATTTTCAATAGTGGGAAGTTTAGGTTTGGATTATTTAAATATAACTTACTCTTATGATCAGTTATTTCTAATGGTTCCTATATTTAGTTTTCTTGCGGCAATCTTCTATACAGTAGATTTTAATAAAATCAATACTTTAGTCGAGGCTGATGCACCAAAACTTAAAGAATGGAACTTAGCATTAGGGTTACTACTTACAATAGTATGGGTATATATAAGAATAGTCGAACTGATTTTGTATATCATTTATAAAAACAATCAGAGAAGAAAAAGAAGCTAATAATCAAAGATATTTACTTATAAAACTTGAATAATAAAACAAACTGCTTTATAATTATAAAGAAATTGAAGACATAGAATTAGTACTTAAAAATTATTAATTACAAGAGAAGAGTATATGATGCTGGAATTACTCAATTAATAACTTAAGGAATTCATCTATCGAGAGATGCTAATCACATCCGCTTGTCCGCGTTAAAGACATAAGAGTGCCTAGAAATATCTAGGAACTAAGGTGGTACCACGGATATTTTAGTTCGTCCTTATTTTAGGACGGACTTTTTTTATATAAAAGGAGTGAATTAAATGAGTGTTTTAGATAAACTAAAAGCAATTCAAGAAAGTGCATTAGAAGATATCAAAGTTATCAAATCAATGCATGAATTAAATGATGTTAAAGCGAAATACCTTGGTAAAAAGGGTGTCTTTAGTGATGTCATGAAACTAATGAAGGATTTACCAAACGAAGAAAGACCATCATTTGGTAAAATGACAAATGAAACAAAACAAGTAATTCTCAAATATATTGAAGAACAACGTACTCTGATTGAAAGAGTAAAAGTTGAAGAACAACTTTCAAAAGAAACAATAGATGTTACCTTGCCAGGTAAAAGAATGAGTTCAGGAAACCGTCATCTACTTACGCAAGTAGTAGAAGAGTTAGAAGACTTATTTATTGGTATGGGGTATGAAATCATGGAAGGACCTGAAGTTGAAACAGATGAATACAACTTCGAAAAATTAAACCTTCCAAAAGATCACCCAGCTCGTGATATGCAAGATACATTCTATATCACTGAAGATACACTTCTAAGAACTCACACATCTCCTGTACAAATTCGTACAATGTTAGAAGTTGGAGGAACCGAGCCAATTAAAATATTATGTCCCGGAAAAGTATATCGAAGAGATGATGATGATGCTACTCATAGTCATCAGTTCATGCAAATTGAAGGTTTAGTAGTTGATGAAACAACTTCGATGGCTGACTTAAAAGGAACACTATTAGAAGTCGCAAATAAAATGTTTGGTGAAGGAAGAGATATTAGATTAAGACCATCATATTTCCCATTTACTGAACCAAGTGTAGAAGTAGATATAAGTTGCCATAATTGTAATGGTAAAGGATGTAATATTTGTAAAGGTACTGGATGGATAGAAGTTTTAGGCGCAGGAATTGTTAATAATAACGTATTAGAAGCTAGTGGTTATGATAGCACTAAATATCGAGGGTTTGCCTTCGGGATAGGTGTTGAACGTATGGCTATGTTAAAATACGGAATCAATGATATTAGACAGTTCTATACAAACGATCTACGATTCAACAAACAGTTTAAGAAATAATGGAAAAAGACTTAGTCCTGATAATAAATGGTGCTGGTACAAACGGTAGTGAGCTAAAATCTTTATACAAAGAATTAGCTAGAAATGAAAAGTACTTCGTTTACTACCCAGGAATTATGCCAGGAGCATTTATTGGAACTCATTTCCCAAAATCAACAACCAAAAACTTTATTGAATTTATTGATTCTACCATGGAAATTGTAAATCAACAAGAATTCAAGAATGTTTACCTAATAGGATATAGCTTAGGAGCTTCTACCGCCGCTATAATGGCTTCTAGAAGCGACAAAATAAAAAAACTTATCCTCATCGCACCAATCGTTAAAAATCCTAACTACAGTAAATTTCTACGAGGATTATCATTCAGTTTATCGTATTCAAAGAACTTAACACGAGTTCAAAAAATATTCTATAGTGAATTTATTAAAAGATTTATAAAAGTCCCAAAAATTCATATTTGGCACTTACAAGTATATCTTCACTTTACAAAGAATTATTTAAAGAAAATAGACAAACCAACATTAATTATCGAGACAATCAATGATGAATTAGTAAAAAGAAAAACAATCGATCAAATCGAAAAAAATATGGACCATCAAGACTTTGAAAGATATAAAGTAGACTCATCACATTTCTTATTCTTTGATCGTGATGTAAGAGACGATGTTATCAATAAAGTTAAAACATATTTAGAGGAGGAGTAAAGATGAAAGTATCATTAAACCATCTAAGAGAATTAGTAAAGACTGACATTAGTGCACAAGAATTAAGTGAACTATTTAATCTTCACTCAGGTGAAGTAGAAGAATATTATCAATTAGCAACAGCATCAAATGTTGTTGTAGGACATGTGTTATCTAAAGAACAACATCCTGACGCTGACAAACTAAGTGTTTGTCAAGTCAATATTGGTGGAGAAACTTCACAAATTGTTTGTGGAGCACCTAATGTTGATCAAGGCCAAATGGTTATTGTGGCTAAACCAGGCGCAGTTTTACCAGGTGGGTTCAAAATCAAAACTTCGACAATAAGAGGTGTAGAATCAAACGGTATGATTTGTAGTTTAGCTGAACTGGGTTTAGATAAGAAATTCGTTTATTCTGAAGGAATCGAAGTTATCAAAGAAAAATGTGAACCAGGAGATAACCCTCTAGAAGTTTTAAGCTTAATTGATGAGGTAATGGCTTTAGATTTAACACCTAACCGTGCTGATTTACTTAGTGTAATGGGTGTTGCTTATGATACCGCAGCTATTCTAGATGTTGAACTAACTCCTCGTAAAATCTGTATTAAAGAAGCAGCAAAAGAATGTACAGTAAAAATAGCTATTGAAACTGAAAATTGCACTTCATATTACGCCCGTATTATTGAAGACATTGAAGTTAAAGAATCACCACAATGGATGAAATCAAGATTAATTGCTAGTGGTATCCGCCCAATTAATAACGTTGTTGATATTACAAACTACGTAATGTTAGAAACAGGGCAGCCTCTTCATGCTTTTGATTATGACACTATTACAACAAACAAGATATCTGTGCGTATGGCAAACCCTGGTGAGATACTTAAAACATTAGATGAACAAGACCGCACTTTAACTGTTGACGACATCGTTATTACTGATGGTGAAAAAGCAGTTGCACTTGGTGGAGTAATGGGTGGATGTAGTACAGAAATTACTGATACTAGTAAAACCGTGTTACTTGAAAGTGCTAACTTCAACCCAAGCAATATTAGAAAAACATCAAGAAGGTTAGATCTAAGAAGTGAAGCTTCAACTCGTTTTGAAAGAAAAATAGATCCAAAAAGAACAATTCTTGCTTTAGAACTAGCAACAGAATTGTTCCAAAAATATGCAGCTGGTAAGGTTTTAAAAGGACATCAAGCAGTTGATAATATTGATTACACAGAAAAAGTAATCACAACTTCAACAAAGCAAATTAATGATAATTTAGGTTCTAACTTATCCAACAATGAAGTAATGGATATATTAAGAAGACTAAACTTCGATGTAAAAGAAGATAAAAACAATTTGCTAGTTACACTTCCAACAAGAAGACAAGATATGACAACATATCAAGACATCGTTGAAGAAGTAGGTAGAATTGTTGGTTACGATAAGTTACCACTAACTTTACCTAAGACTGTATCTAAAGGATTCTTATCTCCTTCTCAATTATTTAGAAGAGAACTTATAAGTAAACTTACTGGTTTAGGTCTAACAGAAGTAGTTACCTACTCATTAGTAAATGAAAATAGAATTAACGATTTTACAAAAGAACCATCAACTTCAACAAGAGTAGCTCTCCCAATGAGTCTAGATAGAAGTACACTAACTTCTTCACCACTAGTTGGAATTATCGATGTTTTAAAATACAATATCAACCGTAAGAACAATGATATCTTCGTCTTTGAATTAGGGAAAAGATATAATGAAAGTGAAAAACTTGTTGTATCAGGAGCTCTAACAGGAGTGATGTCACAAACACTTTGGCAAGGTAAAAAAGAAGTAGTAGACTTTTTTACTGTCAAAGGAATTCTCGATACATTATTTGATAAACTACATTTAGGTCACCTAGAATATGAAGTAAGTAAAGACTACAAAAACTTACATCCAGGTCAAACAGCTATTATAAAAGATAGAAGTGGTCAGGTAGGGTTTATTGGTAAACTTCATCCTGAATACGCTAAAGATCATGACTTAAAAGATGTATATGTCTTTGAATTAGAAATAGAAAAAATGGATCAAGTAAAACGTGTTCTAAAAAAAGTAAAAGAAATTAACAAATTCCCAGAAATGACACGTGATATCGCAATTGTCTTAGAAGACACAGTTTTAACTAAAGATATTCTCGATGCGATTAATAAAGCTGGAAAAAGAATGTTACTATCAAGTGAAGTATTTGATTTATACAAAGGTACACCACTAGATGAGAATCAAAAATCATTGGCTATTAAATTAGTGTTTAGCGATCCAAAGAGAACTCTAGAAACTAAAGAAGTAGATCAAAGAGTAAATGAAATCTTAGGAGTACTTAAAGCTAGATTTAACGCTGAACTAAGATAGGATTGTTTTAACTACATTTATATTCATAATAAAAGTCATATTAGAATTTTATCTAATATGACTTTTTTATTTTCTAATCATCTAAAAGATCAAATACTTCGAAAAGTATGGGATCTGTGACAATAAACCAATTAGCAGCAAAGTATTCATCTATCGTGTATATGCTGCTTCTACCAATATGAACTTCCTTTGACTCGGGGTAATACAACAAATCCTGTAAACCTCCGCTAACTTCAACAAAACCACCTGTCTCATCATAATGAATCAAAGTATTGCCAAGTCTGTAGTAAGGTGTTCCTGCTTCCAAAGTTCTTACATAACCTTCTGATTTCAGATAGAACTCAGCACATTCTAGTCCTGTTAACAAGGTATATTCTACTGGACTTAAAATTGTTTGATCAATATCTACAAAAGTTACTGTAGAATTTGCAGAATCAGTTATATATTCTACCATTGTAAAATAGTGGTCCTCAATATATAACTTAACAGTCGCTGGATATTCGAAATCCAAGTATACTTCAATGTAGCCATCATTAATGGTAGCGGTAACTTCAATACATGATATTAGGAAATTGATATCTATATCAATCCAACTTAATTCATCAGATTCAAACTTCTCGATTGCATAGTATAATCCATCTTCTTCATACAAGTCGTAATACTTATCATTTTTAATCTGATATTTATCGAGCTTATCAATATACTTGAAATCATCAGAAATTTTTATTGCATATTCAGTTACTCCTGTTTCACCTCTGTCAGTGCGAAACATCATCGTTACATTTTCGATTCTCTCCATATTATAAATCGCCTTTTCAACATCGTTTAATGATTCATAATCACGTGGAGCATCATCTCCAATGACACCATTATCAGGATTTTCTCCTGTATTGGTACTGTCTGTATTGCCAAACTCATCACAACTTATTAAAGTGAACCCACTTATAAATATTATTACTAGCATTATTATTCTTTTCATAATATCCCCTCCAACATAATTGTATAATTTTTTTAAAATGAATTCAATCATAAAAAAAACACAAAACTAATTTGTGTTTTTACTCAAATATATCTATTAATTCAGGATATAAATCGACACTAGCATATGCAATTACGCCATCATCAAATTCAACGAAAGTTACCAGTTTATCTTCGTCATCCTCAACAATACAAGAACTACGATATAATAATGTTCCGTAATTAGTCTCGATTAAGATTGTTACTGGGCTATCTGTTTCACAGAGATCAGTTGAATCTTCTAGAAATATAAAATCATATTCAGCAACTGCAGCAATAACTAAACCAAAGACTTCATTACTTTCAGTTGTAGAATTGAATTTAGAATCATATTGTACTCTCTCTTCAAAGATTGTTGTAATACGGGAAATTGTATAATTGTCTAATTTAAATGTTTTTGGTTCACTTGTGCAAGAAGCAAGTGTAATTGTCAATATAAATAATGCGATAATAGTTGTTATTTTCTTCAAGTGTTTTCACCCTTTCTTCTTGTAAAATGTATCATATTTCGGATTAATAAACAATAATAATCCATAAACTACAAAAATTTATATGTAATCTACATATTATAGAATAAATTCTTAACTAATTTTGGTATTTCTTTGTTAGTGAATCCTGAGTATGGAAAGATTACACTATTAGTTTTCTTAATCTCTTCATATTTTAGATAGTAGCGATCACAGTTTCTTGTGAAGACACCTTTAGAAGATTTGCCTTTAAAGTCTAAAACAACGTGTAAGTTAGACTCTGTACCTCTAACTTTGAATTGCTTCTTTTTATTATTCTTAGTTAAAGCGTTAATCATTACTGCGTTTTTCTCTTTATATAAGTTAAATAGTTTTTTGATATGTCTTTGGAATAAACCATCTTTCATATACTGGGCTAATGATAACTGTTCTAACTTTGATACACCTTGTGAGAAATCCATAAATCTACCTTTATAGATATTGTATAAATCAAGTGGTAAAACCATATAACTAACTCTTATTGAAGGGATTATAGTTTTACTAAATGAACCAACATAAATAACACTTCGACCATCATCGTAACTATAGATTGCTGGGATACTATAACTATTGTATCTAAAGAAGAAGTTGTAATCATCTTCTATAATGTATGATTTATTCTCATGAGCCCACTTTATAATTTTGTTGCGCTCTTGAGCTTTTAATACTTCTCCAGTTGGGTAGGTATTAGAAGGTGATATATATAAGAAATCTGCCTTTAACCTAGCGATTTCAATGGTGCTTTTTCTAGGCTTCAAACTATAGCCGTATCCTCTAAAGATATTCATAGCTTTAGGGAATTCAGGAGATAGGTATGTCACTGTCTTTTTATTTGTAATAGAAAGTAAGATATTAAGTAAAGACTGAATCCCGGGTCCAACGATAATTTGATTAATATCACATTTTACATTACGCTCTTTTAATATGTACTTTCTTATTTCCTCGCGAAGCTCATATTCTCCTCTTGGATCAAGCGTTTCGTACAGTTTCTCTGATTGATAGTTAAATACTTTATTAACAGTTGCCTTATAAGGTTTCATATCAAAAAGGTCTTCTGTAAGCTTGTTGTTCTCAGATTTACGGTAATCAATAGGTTCTATATATTTACGGTATCTTTCCTTTTCAAGAATATGGACATCCATAACGATATATCCACTTCTTGGAATACTCTTGATATATCCTTCAACCATTAGCTGATTATAGGCTTTTTCAACAGTAGTCGTGCTTATATCAAGACGTTTAGCTAAAGAACGTACACTTTCCAATTTTGAGTTTTTCTTGTAATCATTTCTTATGATTTTATCTTTGATATCTTCATATAAGGATTGATATAACGGGATATTCATTTTAGACATGTGACCACCTCAAAATAATATTTTTTGCATATTTTTATATATGCACGTTTCCATTATAATACAGGTGACTAAGATTTTAAAGGAGAATTCATATGACTAATAGAAAAACAATTCAAATCGTCGCAAGTGCGATGTTTATTGCACTAGTTGTTGTCGCTACATTTATCAATGTTCCATTCCCAGGAGCTGCCGGTGGACTTGTCCATTTAGGAACCTTAATGATGTTAATCATCGCAATGCGTTTTGGTAAACATTACGGGGCATTAGCTGGAGGTATTGGGATGACTATCTTTGATGTACTAGGCGGATGGTTAGCTTGGGCACCAGGAACTTTTGTTGTTAGATTACTAATTGGGTTTGTTGTTGGTTTAATTGCACATGATAGTAAATTAGGACAAGGTAAGAATATATTAAAGAATATTGTAGCTTGGACAATTGGTTTAGTGATCATGGTAGTAGGTTACTACTTATATGAAGCAATCTTCATAACTACATTTGAGGCTGCGCTACTAAGTATTTGGGGTAATATACTTCAGTTCATCATCGGATTACTAGCAATTCCTGCAGTTTTCTATGCAATGAACAATAAGACATTCGACGACGTAGAATCAAAACTATAGACAAGCACATTTGCTTGTCTTTTTTTTAGCTATAAGCCATATTTATTATTATAATGAGTTATGTGATACAATTAGTAATAAAGACAAATAATAGGGGAGGACTTATGCATATATTTATAACCGGTGGTACAAGAGGTATTGGGCAAGGTATTGTAAAAGAGTTCTTAAAAAAAGGTCATCAAGTTTCATTTACTGGAACTAGTGAAAATAGCATTAAAAAAGGGCAAGAAGGATTAAACGGTGAATATCTTGCGCTTGTTTGTGATGTTAGATATAAAGATATGATTACAACAGCTATGAAATTTGCTGTTGATAAGTTCGGTGATATTGATGTTTGGTTAAATAATGCTGGAGTTGATCAAGAAAGATTGACAGTTTCCGAATTACAGGAAGATGAAATTAAAAGAGTTGTAGAAATCAATATAACCGGAACAATGCTAGGAACTAGTGTTGCTTTAGAGCAAATGAAGAAACAAGGCCAAGGAATGGTTTACAATTTTGAAGGACTAGGTAGTAATAACATGGCTATTCCTAAAACGAGTATATATGGTACTTCCAAAAGAGCTATTACTTATTTCTCAAAAGCAGCTAGAAAAGAAATAAGAGATTACCCAAATATATATGTTGGGACAATTCAACCAGGGATGGTTTTCACTGATTTACTATTACATAACTTAGGTGATGAAGGAATGAAAGTAGCCCGTGTTATCGGTAACGATGTTGAATATGTTACAACCAGAATTGTTACAGGAATCTTGAATAAGAAGATGAGAATTAATATTATGAGCAATGCTTTACTTATGTGGAGATTTATGACTAGTCCATTTTCAAAAAGAAATAAACATATAAAATAAAAAAACAGGAGAAATCCTGTTTTTATTTTTTATTTCCTTTAATATATAAATCTGTTCCAACAATTTCACAACAACCATCAATTAATCCCTTATAAGATTCAAAGTACTTATTATTTTCACCATCACTAGTTCCAACTAATGTTACTTTCTTATCATGAAATTTATGGTCTAACAGAAAAGTTCTCATAACAGCATTTACTTTTCCAGCCCAGACCGGAGACACTAATACGATTTCCTTATATTTATCAAAATCGATTCCTACATGAACATATTCAACACGTTTCTTAAATGTTGTTTTATACCCATACATTAGCATTTGCATAAAAGTAGATTTATATTGCTTCACAGGTTTAACTTCATATCGATCACCATCGAATGAAAAAGCAACAGTCTCACTTCGTTTTTTATTACTATTTGAATGATAGATAATAGCTTTCATAACACCCTCCATTTTCTTTGTTCTATTTATTATAACTTATATAACTAATATGTTATAATGTTTTTGGTGATAATATGAAGAATATATTTAATTTTACGCTTAAAGAATTACAACTTGAATTCGTTGGAAAAGGCTTTAAAAAATTCAACTCAAGACAGGTCTTTGAGTGGGTTTATAAAAAACAGGTTTTAAGTTTTGATGACATGAGTAATCTTAGTAAAAATCTAAGAACTTTCCTAAGTGAAAATTACTCTTTCTTTAACATAGGTGTTAACTCTCATCAAAAAAGTAAAGATGGGACAGAAAAATTCTTGTTTGAATTAGAAGACGGTAATTTAATTGAAACTGTCTTAATGAGACATAATTATGGAAATAGTGTTTGTGTTACAACACAACTAGGTTGCAACATAGGTTGTACTTTTTGTGCCTCAGGGTTACAAAAGAAAAAAAGAGATTTAGACGCTTATGAAATTGTCTTACAAGTTCTAAAAGTTGCTGAAGTAACTAAGGAAAGAGTAAGTCATGTAGTAGTAATGGGTATTGGTGAGCCATTTGATAATTATGAAAATACAATGAAGTTTATTGATATTATCAATGAACCTTATGGCTTAGAAATTGGAGCTAGACATATCACAGTTTCGACAAGTGGTATTGTACCAAAAATACATCAGTTTAGTAATGAGTCTAAACAAGTGAATTTAGCAATAAGCTTACATGCATCTAATAATGATATTAGAAGTAGTATTATGAAAATTAATGATGTTTATCCAATTGAAATGGTTATTGATGCTGCTCGTAATTATGTATTAAAGACGCACCGTAGAATTACTTTTGAGTATATTTTACTTGATGGAATTAATGATGAAGTATGGCAAGCCGAAGAACTAGCTAAATTGATTCGAGGAATTAACTGTTATGTCAACATAATTAGATATAATAGTGTCGAAGAATTTAGTTATAAAGGAACTCCAGAGGATAAAGCTAGAAGATTCCATCAAAGACTTTTAAATAGAGGAATCACAGCAACATTAAGAAGAGAAAAAGGTGGCGATATTGACGCTGCTTGTGGACAACTTAGAAGTAAAAAAATCTAAGTGAGGTGGTTGAAGTGGATTATAGAAATACTATAATTACAACAAAAAGGCTATCGCTAATCCCGATAACTTTTGATCATACTGATGTTTGTTTTTCAAACTTCACTAAAGATATCGCTAAATACATGTACCCACAACCAAGTAATAATAAAGCTGATACAATAGACTTTATTAGTTCATCAGTTAAAACGATGAAAGAAGGAACCAACTTACAATTAGTTATCAAACATCGTCATACTGATGAATATTTAGGTAATGTTGGACTTCATCATTTAGATACAGCCACACCTGAACTAGGAATATGGGTAAAAAAAGATGCTCATGGTATTGGTTATGGTAATGAAGCAATCGTCGCTATAATCGAATGGGCTCAAAAGAATATTGAATTTGAGTATCTAAAATATCCCGTTGACAGAGGTAATATCTCAAGTAGGAAAATACCTGAAAGAAACAACGGTGTAATAAAAAAACAGTACGTAACTAAGAACGCTATTGGTAAAGAATTAGATATCGTTGAATACTGGATTTACAAATTAAATAAATAACGAGAAATCTCGTTATTTTTTTATTGACATGCGCTTACAAAATCACTACACTAATACTGTATATAAATATTACTATATAGGAGTGATCACTTTGGATAGTTATACGGCAAAGAAAATACTTGATTCTAATCTTACTAAAACAATGGGTTGTACAGACATTGGTGTTGTCGGATATATTGCCTCAATCGGGGCATATATTTTGCGTAATAAAAAGATTAAATCTGTTGATTTAGTTATGAGTGAAGAACTCTACAAAAACAGCGTTAACGTTGGTGTTCCAGGACTTAGAAAAAGTGGTTTAGATAAAGCTTTAGCTTTAGGTATTCTTCTAAAAAATCCAAAGAAACAGTTAAGTGTTTTTGAAAGTGTAACCAACGATGATATTGAAAAAATTGAAGAATTGTTAAGTGAAATAGATGTTACTATTTCACATAAGAAATTTGAGGATACAGTTTTATATGAGGAACTATATTTAACTTCAGTTGATGGGGACGAAGCTCGTATTATTATTAAAGATTTTTATGATAATGTCGTTAGTGTAATTAGAAATGGTGAGAAATTAGCTGAGTTTGAAAAAGATGCTTTAATTGGCAGAGTTAATAAACATAAAATTGAGAATTTTGATGAAATCTTAGATTTTGTTAAAGAAGAGGATTTTACTGGTTTAGAAGAATTATTTGATATTGCTAAAATCCAATATGATAATGCCCGAGAGGAAATTAAAAAAGAAGGCGGAGAATACTTAGTAGAAAACCTAAGAAACGCACAAAAAGACTGTTTATATGATTTATCTAACTTCTTAAGGAAACATGTTAGTGTTCCTTCTAAAAAACGTATGGTGGGAGATATTTACACAGTATACGGAGTTGCTGGTAGTGGTAATCTTGGTATTGGTACATTGATTACACCAATGTTCTTAAGTGATGCCCTACAACTATCTAAAAAAGAGACAGAGAAATTAATAGTTCTATCATTTTTAACTAGTGTTTATGTAAAACAAGAAATGAATGTCGTAACAGTATTATGCGGAACTGGTCATGCAACCGGTTGTAGTAGTGCTGCTGTTACAGCATACATCAAGAATGGGACTAGAGCTCAGATTAAAGAGGCAATAAACCTATATCTTTCTACTTCAATGGGATTTGTTTGTGATGGTGCTAAAATATCTTGTACTTATAAAGTATCATTTGCAGCAATGAACGGAATGATTTCAGGTAAAATGGTTATCGATCATCGCAATGTCTGTGATGGTGTTGGTTTAAACAAAGTTGATATTGATAAAACGATAAAGAATTTAGGTAAATTAAATAACGAAATCTTGCATACAGCAAATAAGGGAATAATCGAATTAATTTAAAGGTGTGAAAACACCTTTTTTATTTGTTTAAAACTAGATAAAAGTGCTATAATAAATTAAACGATACAAGTAATTAAGGGTATTTAAAGGAGGATAACAATGAGTATAAAACTAGAAAATGTAACAAAAATTTACCAAGCTGGTGAAGTTGAAACAGTTGCTTTGAAAAATGTTGATTTAGAAATTTTAGAAGGTGAAGTTGTTGTTTTATTAGGACCATCAGGTAGTGGTAAAAGTACAATGCTAAATGTTTGTAGTGGGTTAGATAACCCAACAAGTGGTACTATCACTATTGATAATGAGGTTATTAGTGAAATGAATTCAAAACAGTTAACTAAATTTAGAAGAGATAACTTAGGATTTATCTTCCAACAATATAACTTACTTCAAACTTTAAGTGTTAAAGAGAATGTAGAAGTAGGTAGTGAAGTAAGTAATGATCCTTTTATGGTTGAAGAGATTATTGAACAAGTAGGATTAACTCCGAACATTGATAAGTATCCTTTTCAATTATCAGGAGGAGAACAACAAAGAGTATCAATCGCAAGAGCGGTTGTTAAGAAACCGAAAATCATGTTTTGTGATGAACCAACTGGAGCTTTAGATGAGGAAAACGCAAAAGAGATTTTAGGTGTAATTCAAAAACTTAATGAAACATATAATACTACAGTAGTATTAATTACACACAACCCTAGTATAAGTGTTATGGCTGATCGTATTGTTAAACTTAATAGCGGAGAAGTTGTTGAAGTTATTATTAATAAAGATAAAAAAGATGCTAAAGAAATAGTCTGGGGTTAAGATGTTATTTAAGAATGTTTTTAGAACCCTTCAGAAACAATACGTACAACTTATATTACTAGGAGTAATTATAATCTTAAGTAGTTTTATGTACACCGTTATGGAATATGCAATTGGCGGAGTAATGGAACCAACGGAAAACTACTTTGAAGAATCAAATCAAGAAGATTTTGCGATAAGTATGATTGATATCTTATTAGAAGACGATATCACCTATCTATCTACTAACTGTTCAACACTAGAGGCTTTACCTATGGATAATTGGCCTTTTACAGTTACTGGTGTAAAAGGGATTGATAGTGCTTGTTATTATGATGTTTTAGATAATAGGTTAAACATCATAATGTCTGAATATGAGGATATAGATTTAGAAATCAGAGAATATAAAGATGTATATTTTACTTATGAAACAGACACTTACCGTATTCGTTTCTTAAAAGATATGGAAACAATTAATACAAGTTTCTTTGTTACAGGAAGATCACCTTTGTCTGATTTACATATTGCTGTAGCTGAGACATTTGCGAAAAGTAATAATTTAGAACTCGGTGATAGGATTACAATCAACGAGACAATTTATACAATCAGTGGCTTTGTATTATTCCCAGATTATAATCTTCCAATGTTTGGTAGTGATTTTATCTTAGATAATAAAACACAAACAGTAGGAATGTTAGCAGATAATGCTTTTGAAAGTATGGAAGAGAGCACAAAGTTTGAAGTTGCTGGTGTCTTTACAGGAACGATGGATGTAAAAACTTTTGATAATAAAATAATTGATACTTATCGAGATAATGATAAACTATCTTTTGTAACTAATGTTTTGCAAACAGAAAATAACACTAGAAGTGGGGCTATCTATGCTGAACTTAGTGGTGGTAGAGCATATGGAATCTTATTAAGTTTACTTGTAGCTTCTATCGCATTAATGATTGTGGGAATCATGGTTTCAAGAGTCCTTCATTCACAAAGAGGACCAATCGGAATTTTGAAATCGCTAGGTTACACTAATAATCAAATAGCCTTCCCGTATATTCTTTTTATCGGGGTTATGACATTACCAACTGTAATTATTGGTTACTATTTAGGGTTACTAGCAGCAACACCTTTTAAAGATATCTTTATGTCTTTCTACTTATTACCATCTAATCCAATCGAACAAAACATACCAACAATCATTGTTGCTGTAGTTGTTCCCTTAGGATTTATTCTTGGTTTAAGTTTCTTGATAGTTAGAAGATTATTAAGTCAAAAACCAGTAACTCTTTTAAATCCTGAAGTAACTTCAAAAAGTAACTTCATTACAAAAAGAGTAGGTAAGTATTTAAAACGATTAAAGATTACCGCGAAACTTCAACATTTACTTCTATATAGAAATATCGTTAAGTTTTTAGTATTCTTAATCGGAATGTTCTACGCAGCTTTCTTAATTCTATTTAGTTTCTCACTAAACGGAATATTTGATCGTATGCTTTATGATTATTATGAAAATACTGATCATGAATATATTGGTATTTGTGAATTTGGAGAACTATGTTCTGTTACTGGTGATGCCGAAAAAGTAATTGAATTACCAGGTGCTTTACTAGATGATGAAAATGTAATTATTACTGGTCTTAGTGACGATTCAAGTCTTCATCCTTTATTCGATAAAAAAGGTAAGGAAATTACTTCCCTATTAAGTGAAGGAATAGTTATCACAGAATCATTACGAATTCTTAATGGAGTTAAAATCGGGGACATGCTTGTTTTGGATGTCGGGACAGACTCCGTTGAAATAGAAGTAGTAGGTATAACAAAAGAGTATAGCGGTGAGAAAGCATATATGGATATCGTTCAACTATCTAATATGCTTGTTGATACTGATGATTATTACAATGCAGTATACTCATCTGAAACACTTGATGAAGATGACTATGATATTGTGATTAGTACAAATGATATTGTCCAGCAAGCCACTAATATGCAAGGATTCTTTAATACATTTATATTAATGATGACGATTAGTAGTATTGTTATCGGAGGAATTATAATATATATTCTTACAGTTATGACTATTGAAGATAACTTCTATAATATTTCATTATTCAAAGTTATTGGTTATAACGAGAAAGAGATCAATAAAATGATCTTAGGTGGTTATAGTTTATACGGGGTAATTATCTTTATTCTAGCAATCCCTGTTGCACTTATTAGTTTCTATCTGATGGAAATGATTATGGGAGAATTCTATGGAATATTATTACCATTCCAATTTATTTGGTGGCATGCACCTCTAAGTATTGGAATCTTCTTGGTTATTTTCTACATCGGTGCTTTTCAAGCTAAAAGAAGATTAACCAAAGTATCATTACAAGAAGCAATGAAAATGTATCAAATATAAAAAAAAGCGCTAATTAGCGCTTTTTTATTTTATATTATTGCCTGAGAAATATATCTAGAGATTTCTCTAATATCACTACGACCTCTAAATTCAAAACGTAATTTACCAATACCACTTATAAAAATATCTAATTCAGCATCCATATCAAAAGTACCAGCTGTTTCAATTGAGTAAACGTTAATACGTTTATATGGAATACTTGTATAATCTACTTTCTTTCCTGTTAAGCCTTGAACATTTATTACGATGATACGCATTGTAGTAAATACAACACCATCTCTCATAGATTTATAACTATCCAGTATTTCTTCACCCTGAGCTATTAATTCATGAACTTTCTTTGAAAAACTTGAATCTTGTTTCATTTTTAAGAAACTCTTATTTTGAAAATCAATCATATTTGATTCCTCCTTTTTCCCGTTATTCTAATTATACACAATTTAGTTTAAAAATTAAATTATTACTTTATTTTATAATATTTATAAATTATTATACAATTGAAGTGTAAATAAAAAATAGAGGTGTATGTATGAAGCAAAAAATCGCTATTATTGGAACAGGTCCTTCGGGAATGGCTGCAGCACAAATCTTAGTACAAGAAGATTATCAAGTAACTATGTATGATAAGGCTGATAGACCTGGTGGAATATTAATGTATGGTATTCCTCATATGAAGTTAAATAAAAGTAACATATTAAAAAAAGCAGAAAGATTAGAAGATATGGGTGTTAAGTTTATCCTTGATACTTATGTTTCAAAAGATACTGTAGCAGATGAAATCAGTAAAGATTTTGATGCAGTGTTATTAGCTACAGGAGCAGAACACGCTCGTGACATTAGTATTGATGGAAGACAATTAAAGGGAATTCATTTTGCTATGGAGTATTTAACTGATAATACTAAACACTTGTTAGATGGTTCTAAATTAGATATTGATGCAAAAGACAAAAACGTCGTTATTATCGGTGGTGGAGATACTGCGAATGATTGTGTTGCTACGGCAATTCTTCAAGGAGCTAAAACAGTTAGACAATTAGAGATAAATCCTCCTCGTGAAAATCGTAAAAAGACATACTATGATTTTAATGAAGATGAAGTAAGACTATATCAAAAAACAGCTGTTAAGTTTATTGAATCTGAAGGTACAGTTCAAAAAATAGAAATGGATCATGTAGAAATCATTAGAGATGAGAATGGGACAAAAGTAGAGTTCCAAGATCAAAAAGGTTTAATTGATGCTGATTTAGTCTTTGTTGCTATTGGTTTCTTAGGACCAATTGATGAAGCACTTGCTGCATTTGACGTTAAATTAGATAAAGCAAAACATAACAGAGATACTACAATATTTACCACAGAAAAAGAAAATGTCTTTATTTGTGGGGATGCTAGAAGAGGCCAAAGTCTTATAAAATGGGCTATTGGTGAAGGGAAAATGGCTGCAGAAGTGATTAAAGAATATCTAGCAGCATTAGATTAAACTCTAATAAATAAAAAAGGTGATCCAGAGGAGCACCTTTTTTTTATTTACTTTTGTTTTCCTTTATTAAACCGGTACGATAAGCACCAAGTAATTTGTATAAATCTTGAATTTCGGTTTCAATACGTTTACCTTTATCAGTATTATAAATATATTCTCTTTTGGTATTTATTTCTTCAGCTTGAACGAGATTGATAATGTCTTTCTCGCTTTTGATAAGTTTTTCTTTTGAATCAAAACGATCATGAGATATTAAGAATAACTTATAAGAGTCACTGACAAGGGTGTATCCACCAATATTAATCTTTTCTTTGTACTGTTTACTCATACCACCATCGATAGCATAAATTCTACCATTGGCTTTTAAAGGATTTCCACCTTGAGAGACATCAGTAGGAACGTGGCCATTTATTATCTTTGATTTATTCCATTTTATTCCGAATTCCTTGTATATATTTTTTAAGATACTTTCGTTCTCTCTTAATGTGAAATATGGGTTTTCATTCTCTTTTCTGACTTCATAGTTATCAATAAAGTATCTTTCAAAAGTCTTCATAGCATCTTTACCAAACAAAGGAGATTTAGCTCCTAGCCAAAGATATACAAAATAATCTTTTTCAGCGTTATTAGGACTATATCTATTTAGATAACTAGTTCTAATTTTTTGATCTAATTTATCAAATAGTTTTCTTCCTTTGTATAACTTTTCATCTACTTCAAATTCTAAGAAGTTACCTTGTTCATTTAATGGAATACAACCGTGAAATAACAGGTTGTCATTATAGATCAAATACATCTGTCCGATGTTGAAAAGTTGTTTGATATGAGTTTGCAGTAAATCACTATTTAAAAATGCTCTTTTAAGTTGGTTCAGTACATTAATTTCTTCTGGTAATAATTCAAAAGGATTATCGGTATTAATCGTTGGGAAATTACTATCTTTTAGAGGATAGGTTTTCCCATCGATTGTTATTGTTTTGTCTTGATGATTTATTTTATCTAATAACAATCTATCTTGAAGTCCAAAATGAGGATTCCTGTCACTTAGAGATTTTTCTAGTTTAAACTGCATTATTGTTATTGCCTTATGCATTTTTGCAGTTAGTAATGCTTTATCTATATCAGTAATTACACCAGTAGAAGGCATAAATACATCACAAGGGTCATCGTTGTAGAACTTAAGAGCGAATTGAGCTAAAGGCATTAAACTAATAGCATAACCTTCTTCTAAAGTATCTAGAGTGTTATATTTTGCACTATTTCTTAAAACATTACAGATTGATAATCTACTACCACTAGCAGCACCCATCCATATAATATCGTGATTACCCCATTCAATATCAACACTATGATATTTCTGGATTTTATTCATGACTAGATGTGCTCCAGGACCACGGTCGAAAATATCGCCAACTATATGTAATCTATCAATTGTTAGTCTTTGTGCTAAGTATGATAATTCTATAAGAAAGTTTTTCTCTCTTTTAGTTAAAAAGATTGCATCCAATATCGAATTATAGTATTCACTTTTATCAGATAGATGTCTATCTTCGTACAGTAATTCCTGAATAATGTAGTTGAAGGCTTCAGGGAGTATTTTTCTAACCTTGCTTTTTGTATATTTTTGCGATAAATGATTACAAAGAGTAATTAACTCTAATAGTTTATTTCTTATGAATTTCTTATAAGAAATTCTATCTAAAAGGTCTTGATACTTTGCTATCATTTGTTTTGGATAATATACAAAAAAAGCTAAAGTATTTTTATCTTCGTCACTATAATCATCAAACAAGATGTCAATTTTATCCTTAGTTACCCCACTACCATTTTTTAAGAAGTGATTAAAAGTTTCATATTCCCCGTGGATATCACTAACAAAATGTTCGGTTCCCTTAGGAAGGTTCAAAATAGCTGTTAGGTTTATTAATTCAGTACTTACCTCTTGGACACTTGAGTACTCTTTACTTAGTAGTTGTAAATATTTGTTCTCATATGGCATATTAATACTTCCTTTCCCTTGATATACATATATTATATAATAACTGAGTGAATGTAAGAATACTTTTTTAAAAAATATAGAACATAAATTTATCGGATATTGAGCACCGATAGCAATCAGTATATAATGTTGATAGAGGTGATCAATATGTTGAAGAAAGAAACACTAGATTATTTAAGTAAGCAAAGAGAGAGCAAGTTCTCATTTGAAGGTGTAAATAAGCTAGAATTAACCACGGAACTATTAGAAAACATAGGCGACAAAAACAATGAAATTAGAGATGGATTAATTTATCCTTGTTTGGCTCATTTACTATATGATAAGCATTTTGATGAAGCGACATTAACAACATTCTTATATTCATTATTTTCAGAAAAGCACTTATTCTTTGATATTGATAATAAAATTGGAAATAGTGTCTTAACTAGAAGTTTCTCTTCCCTCCAAATTGTTATTCTCCTTCATGTTCATAAACGAGATAAAATCTTCAAAGAAGATACAATAAGAGAACTATTTAAGATATATCTTGATTACTTCAAAAAAGAGAAACATTTAGAAGGATATAATAAAGAGGTTGGATGGCTTCATAGTATTGCCCATAGTGCTGATGTCTTTGATCAGTTCTTTACATTAGAGTATTTTAAACAAGAAGAGATAAAATTGATGTTAGAAGCAATCCTTTTGAAACTACACAATAGAGATTACTATTTCTCACATGATGAAGATGAAAGAATGGTAGTTGGTATTACTAAAGCAATAAAACGAAATCTTTTATCAAAAGAATATCTGATCGATTGGGTTGAAAGGTTTTCTACCTATGAGAAAAATGGTGATTATCCGGAAATGTATTTCATTACAAACAATATAAAGAATTTTCTAAGATCCCTATATTTTGCAATACTTGAGGAGGAAAAACACAATTATCTAACAGATATAATATTAGAATCATTAAAAGAAAACGTTGGTTTGAGATAAAAAATGAGTATCAGCTTTGTCTGATACTTTTTGTTTGTTTAGAAATATTGTATAATAGAAATATATGGAGGTGGTCTTATGAAGAAACTCTTTAATGATTATACTCATTCAATACCTATTATCCATTCTCATTTAGAAGGGCAATACAAATATACTTTAAGTGAAGTAAAGTACTCATTCACCATTCTTTTCACTGAATTTGATTTTCATTATATTTCAGGAACCATTCCCGAAGATAAAGAAGAAGTTATTAGTGAGATAAGAAAATACATCAAAGAACGTAAAAAGGATGAATTTATTCTCTTTTCTCCTAATGAAGATTGGGATAACTATTTAAGTGAAATATTTAAGCAAATTGGTGGAGCAATTGATTTAAGATATTCTTTTACTTTAGATCAAACTGCTTTCAAGAAAATACATGATAATTATAAGTTTAATCACGAGGTTAAATTACAAAGATTTAGTGACAAATTATCATCATCACCATACTATCAAGCAGAAGTGTATAAAGATGGGAAAGTTATCTCTTTCTCAAGAGCATATATGGAAGGTGCAGCTAATGCTGAATTCGATGTTTGGACAGACTCCAAACACCGTTATAAAGGACTAGCATTTGAGACTTCATTGGTAACTATAAATAAACTTCTTGAATTAGGTTTTACGCCTAATTGGAGTTGCTGGGAGCACAAGAAAGGGTCACATATGTTAGCCTATAAACTAGGTTTTATTAACCCAATTAAGATTAAAGCATTTATCTGGGTTAACGATATGGGAGAATTCTAAATTGCATATCTAATAATTACAATATAAACTTTATTCAATATGGACAGATAAGAAGTCATTTATTGACTTCTTTTTGTATGGTAAAATATTTGAAAAAGATATACTTTTTTGACTTCTGGGTTTTAAAAGAGTTATTTTTAAATGAAATTAATGCAGATGCCAGAAAAATAATCTTAGAATTGAGGATGCTTTTATGTTTGACTTTTATGGACTTATATTGTATCTAGTATTTGGGTTCCTTATGGGAGTTATTGTTGTTATAGGTGTTAGAAGAAGTGTTGAGAATGAACATGCAGGCTATTATGAGTCATGGACAAGTAGGAAGTATAGAATTATATTCACTGTTACTTTCTTAATAGGAACTTTGTCAGCATATTTTGGTTAGTTTTTTTTGACAATTGCATTTTTTTAATATCATAATTTAGAAATAAACTACAAAAAAGTCATTTTAATGAAAAGGTCATGCTTGATTAAGCATGACCTTTTTTAATTTTATTTGATATAAAAATTGGTAAATACATTGCGCCCATAAGTAATGCTGCTACAGAACTGAATATCACTTGATACAACAGTGGATGAATATCGATTAAAAATTGTACTTCCACAAGTGGTGGGTGGAATAGAAATAACTCGTCAGAACCACCAAAACGATAAGTCGCGTAGCCAGAGATAAGGGCAAATATAGCTAAAAGCAACATTGATTTGTATAAATCACTTTTAGTGGGTCTATAGTCTAATACAGTAACACCATATACTGCTAACCAACCTATACAAGCATGTGCTCCGAAAAATGTCCAACCACTCCATCTATCTAATCCCCATAATGTATCAAAGAATAAAAATGTAAGGAATGTCCCAAAGGCGTAGAAGTAAATAATCCTAAATGCTTTTTCTTTACTAAATGCAATCGCAAGAGTTAAGCCATATAATGATACTGCACAAAGTGGCATTCTAAATATAGAATTTTCAAGCATTCTACTTTCAAATACACGCCATTCAAATAGGATAACTAACCCGACTAGGAAAAATCTAAGCACTTTTTCATATTTACTTTGTTTAATCTTTGGTGAAATCCACCAAATTAATACTAAAGATAATATAAAACCAATAATTAAAAGGAAATGACCCAAACTAAACCAAGAAATTGTATAACCAATTTCGTTACTAAAAAAATCTCCCATAAGTATCCTCTCTTTCTATCCAAATTATATCATATTTATTACGATATTAACCAACAAGTATATTTTGTTTTTCTATTATAATAATAGATGTAAAAAGTGAAGTAATGATTCAAAGAAAACTAAACTCTAAATAGTTTAGTTTTCTTTTATAAGTTGATTTGTAGGTTAACATAGAATTCTTATTCAATACTCTTAACCAGCAAAGGTATGAGATATTCTCCATCAATTGATCCATCACTAAGTAATGTTTCAACTGGAATATCAGTGCCATCAATTCTCATAAATAAAATGTTGTCTTTGAGACATCCACTTGCATTATATGTGTAAGTTGTATTATCTATAATAAACGTCTCGCTTCCATTTTGATCACATTCACCACCGGCATAAGCATAAACAACTTTACCATCAATATGGAAATCTAACCAGTAATAATCTGCTTCATCGGATTCTATTATCTCAGGATTACGTTCTAACATCATTAACTCAGGTATTAGGGAATCTAGAGTGATATATTCTAAATCGAGTGCATCACGAAGATAGATATATTCTGAATCTCCTGTTTTAATGAAGTATGACATATTTGCGCTACATCCTTTAAAACTGTAGCCATAATTATAAATTTCACCACTATAAAATATGTCCTCCCAATAAGTATTACAAAGAATACCATTTTGTTCCTTATAATATATGTAGTATCCATCAACAGGTTCAACACTTACAATTATGTATGAACTTGGTTGACATGAGCTGAGTAGAAGAATAAATAAGAATGATATCAAAATCTTTTTCATTTCTTTCCTCCTTACATAAATAGTATAATTCTTTTTAAAGTAATAAAAAAGGAATTGATAGACTATATTGAAAATTCCATATAATCAAACTGATTAAGCAGCCATAAGTGATTGAGATAAGTATTTCATTATGTTACAATTTATTATTGGAGGGGATAGTATGTATAAGGGTATAAAAATAACAATTCTAATTATTATGTTCATTTGTTCAATCCTAATTGGGTTTGAGAAGGATTATGAATTTATTACACATGAAATGTACTATGATGGATATGAAGAAGTGTTTAATGATTTTGTGATAGAAGTAGAAACAAGAGAAAAGGCAATCCAAAAGTATAAGGATAAACATATTATAATAGACGGAGAGTATTATCGTGAATACTATAATTGGAAAGAAGGTATGTTCTTCTTTTCAGGGACACTTTTAGTAACTCTTGTGGTATCAAGTAGCTTGAGAAAAGAAGTAGAGAAAAAAGAAATAGATTATAAGTTTTAACTTAAAAAAGATACATATGAAATGTGAAGTCGTTTACCGGCTTCTTTTTTTATGATAAAATTTAGTTGAGGTGATTATATGTCAAATTTAACAAAAATTATTTCTTGGATCTTGTTAGTTTTTGGAGCAACTTTAACAGTAGTGTTTGTAATTCAAGTTTATGATATGCTTATTAAGGACAGTAGATTTTTATTCTTCCAAATAATATTTGCATTTGTTTGGGGAGTCGGAGCATTGATATTTTGGATAATAGGTTTAGCATTATTAAGAAGTGGTAAGAGGAAAGAAAACGAAAATGATGAATCTTGAAATTGAGAATTGCATGAACTAAAATTTTTCATCCTTTATATTTCTGTATTTTATTAGCGATTTAGAAGTCATTTATTGGCTTCTTTTTTTGATAGAATATTGTATCTATGAAAAACTTGTAATTACACTTTACAAACTGTATAATTGAGTGTTAAACTGCAGAATAATTACAATTGTAAATATTGAGGAGTGATACAATGATTAAAAAAACTAAAATTGTCAAATTAAACCTATCTGTTTTAGGTGTCTATATTAGAGTAGCTAGAATTGAAGCGGGGATATCATTGAGAAAACTAGCAACTCTAACAAATATCTCTCATACTTTGATATCTAATATTGAAAAGGGAAAACAGGCACCATCAGAGGAAACATTGAAAGATATAATGAATGCTTTAGATTTGAAGTTAAACACATCAGATGATGTTTCTACAAGTATGGCTTATTATTATAAAAACATCTTTTCAAATATATTGAATTATAAATATGATGCTGCCAAAGAATTTGTTGATGAATTAGAATCAAAGTCGCAATTGTTCTTAACAAGTTTAGAAGTTGTAAACTATCATATTATTAGATCTTTGTATTATGCTATAACAAATACAAAAGCAGTTCGTGACGAGATTATGGTATATGAGCCTGTTATTCAGTATTTATCACCAGAACAACAGCAACTCATATTTCTTATCAAAGGGGTTGAATGCTTAAGTAACTCGTTATATTCAGAAGCAGAAATACAACTTGAAAAGGCAATTGAAATTGGGCGTGACGAAATTGATGTTTTTATAAATGAATACTTAGTAAGAGCATACTTAAAACAATATAAGTTCACTAATAGTGTTTCATTGTGTAATAAAGTAATTGAGGAATACGAAAAGAGAACTAATTACTTACGGGCAATGCGTTGTAGGTTGTTAATCGCAAAGGTTTATCTAACGATAATGCGATTTGATCAAGTAATTACATTAGTTGATCATGTAGCACAATTTGCTGAGCAGTTTACACTCCAATACTTATTAGATAATTGCTATGTTATGCGAGCTGAAGTATATTTTTATAAAAACAGTTACGAGAAAGCAATAAATGAATTAAACAAAGTTGTTGATACTTCAACAACTGGATATGCTTATACTAAATTTAGAGTGTATTTAGTAAATAAAGATATAAGATTGGTTGGATTTTATAACGAAATAATCAAAGATGAATACTCTGCATTATCAGAGTCTAGTAAATTACTTATAAAGATATTAATGAAATGGCAAAATAAAGACTACAGAGATGATACCTATATTTCTGAAATTAATGAGTTGAAGACTCATTCAGTAAAAGGTAATAGTCAAGAATTAATAGGATTGACATATAACTTATTGATTGAATATTATAAAGAAGATAGAAAATACAAGAAGGCTTTAGAAATATCTGAAGAATTATTAAAATTAAAAAAGATACATATTACACATTATTCGATAAAACCAAGCACTATATAGTTTACAAACACTCGAAAACTGCAAAAAAATAGCTCATTTCGGTACAATGTATATCGACACAAATGAGGTTGTAAAACCAAGACATATTAGTTAAAATATAGTAGTAACGGATTAAGGGAAAAAGTATTAGGGATGATACAAACAATTTTACTGAGGGCATACATGTTAAATGTATGCTTTTTTTCTTTTTATATGGTAAAATAACGAACGAGGAGTGATGTTATGAACAAAAAAAATATAACAAAAGAATTTGACAAAATCACGGATTTTTGGTCGCCCTCTATAGTTGCTGAAGTGAATGATTCATACATGAAGGTAGCTAAAATTAGTGGTGATTTAGTATGGCATACTCATGAGAATGAAGATGAACTTTTTATTGTCATTAAAGGAACGATGATTATTGAATATAAAGATAGTGAAGTACTCCTTGAAGAGGGAGATTTTCATGTAGTTAAAAAGGGGATTGCACATTTCCCGAAAACTACAGAGGAGTGTTGGGTAGTATTATTTGAAAACAAGACAACCCTTCATACCGGTGAAGTAGTTCAGAATTATACAAAATCAGTTGATGAACAATTGAAGTAGGTATAACGTAGTTTATTATAATTGGATGAGGTGGACGAAATGATTGGAAAAATAGTAGATTAACCTTATTAGAGGATAGTATTTTATAAAACCACATTAGATTTAAGGAGACAATGATGATTAAATACATATACGAAGAGAATTTGAAGAATCGCCCGGAGTTATCAAAACATTTAGTAGAATATAATACTGTCTTCACTGGTGTAAGGCCAACCGAAGACAGATATTTTTATATAAAAGAAAACGGTAGGCTAGTAGCAACAATACATGCAAGTCTAGGGTGGGACATGATAACTCTAGAAGATATTTACTATGAGAGAATTGAATTGTTAAATCATCTATTATCAGCAATCTCCAAATACTTTAAAGGAAAAGCCAGTGGAATTCTTTATCAAGGTGAAGAGTCGAAAACAATAAATGATTTTTATACTATAGGATTTTTATGTGACGGTATAATTGAAGCTACACCATTAACAAAGAAATATCATTATCTATCAAACACGTCTTTTAATATTAAAAGTAATCTAAATTTAGAGATTATAGAATCAAAGGATAAAGACGAGTTATTATATAAATCACAAAAGAGCATAAAAACAAGTGATTTGATCGTACTTGCAAAAGAAGATGGCACAATCATTGGTGGTGTCCACGGTGAAATAACATCTGATAGAATAGATATTAGTTTACTTGTAGTTATAGAAAATTTCCGAGGAAAAAAAATAGGTAAGAAATTAATGGAATTAATCGAAGAAAAAGCAACTGAAAAAGGTGTCGCATATGTAGCTCTAGAGACTTGTGAATTTCAAGCAAAACAATTTTATGAGAAACTAGGCTATCGACTAGTAGCAACACTTAAAGATTACCCAAAAGGTTATGAGGAATACATATTTGCAAAAGAACTAAATAAATAAATTTTATTATAAAAAAACCATTGTGAAAAGTTCACAATGGTTTTCTATTTCTATTTAATAAAAGCTTCTCCTGGTCTAACTGCGGACTCATCATATTCATTTGACGGTTTATCCTGATAAAATTCTATTTTGAATAATACATTTCCTGTAATTATCACATGGTGATATCTTTCGGGTTCAATAACGATTGGATGATAACTATTCCCGGTAATAATATCATCCGGAGTGTCCTCCCATACAAAGTCTAACGACCCTTCTTTTACTATAACTAGTCCAACCTTACCTTTAGGAGCCATATGCTTATTGAGAATTGGTTTAAGAACAGTTTCTTCTGTAAGCCAAGTTGTTTCTCCTAATTTGTTTTCTTTACTTGGTAATGGTAGCTTTTGGAATCTCATTTTATACCTTCTTTCATTGATGCTTGTTATTAGTTTAAGTCTAACACTATTTTGATATGTCGTTTCAGAAAACACTATAAATTATAAACAAGCAAATGAGTATCTCGGAAGGATAAATAGTATGAGTTATTAATTATTATAATATAGAAGGCATTTACCAGATTAGTAATCTATGCTAAGATATTTATAGATAATAAAAAAGGAGATACATATGGAAACTTATTCAATTATAACTTTAGTAACTGGAATTATAATAACAATATTAGGAATTCTAGGTGTAGGAAAAAATCAAAGAAAGAATCAATGGCTTATCCAATTTATTGGTGACATTGGATATCGTATTTTCCTAATGGTTATTGGAATAGTCATTATTGTCACATCTTTTATATTTTAGATTCTGTATCAATGATTTACACAAAGAAGTCATTTACTGACTTCTTTCATTATGTTAAAATTGGGTCGGTAAATTATTTATCAACTTACTAAATATGAGGTGACATTATGCCGTTTTATGTAATAAAAAAGGATATTACAGAGTTTAATACCGACGCTATAGTAAATAGTGCTAATACTTTACCAGTAGTTGCTGAAGGAGTAGAAGCGCAGATTTACAATAAAGCAGGTATTGAACTGTTAAATGAAAGAAAAGAGATAGGTGAGATTCAAGAGTCTGAATCCCGTATTTCTAATGCCTATAATTTAAATTCTAAATATGTAATTCATACTGTTTCTCCAATCTATGAAGACAATAATAGTTTTAAAGATAGATTAGAAAAAGCATACCTGTCTGCACTTAAACTAGCAATCAAACATAATTTAGAATCGATTGCATTTCCATTACTATCTGGTGGTACTAATGGATGTCCTCGACATATCGCTATAGAAATAGCAATAGATTCAATTAATAGATTCTTAAGAGAATATGATATTGATGTGTACCTAGTACTATATAAACCATATAGATCTAGAACCTCAAAAATGATATCTCATGATATAAGAATGTATTTAAGAGAACAACATGCTAATAATAGAAACAATATCTTTGAAGCTGAAATGCAAAAACAATCAATGTTTAACATGAATATGGAAATTGATGAATTTCCAAAAGTAGATACTCTTACATTTCAACAAAAATTATTTAAGCTAATTGATGAAAAAGACTATAAAGAAGTAGAAGTGTATAAACAAGCAAATATGAGCAGGAAACTGTTTTCTAAGATTAGGTCAGATAAGTGCTATCAACCAAAGAAAACAACTGCAATAGCGTTGTGTCTTGCATTAGGACTAGATTTAGATGAAACTGAGGATTTACTAGATAGAGCAGGTTATTCCTTAACAGAAAGCATTGAGTTTGATTTAATGATTAAGTTTTTCATTGAGAAAAGAATTTATAACATAATTGAGATTAATCTAGTTCTTCACGAGTATGGTAAGAATCCACTATAATATAAAATAAAATGTCGCTTTCAGGGCGACCTTTTTTATGCTTTATTATCATATAATGAAATCAGAAAAGGAGTGAGTGATATGAAAAAAAACATTACTGAGATAGTATTTATATTAGATAGAAGTGGGAGTATGGGCGGACTTGAGGAAGATACTATTGGGGGATTCAATGCATTAATTGAGAAACAAAGAAAAGAAGATGGGGAAGCATATCTAACAACTGTGTTATTTGATGATCGATATGATATGATTAACAAACATGAAAATATCGAGAATGTAAATCCATTAACAAGTAAAGAATATTATCCGAGGGGGATGACTGCTTTACTAGATGCTGTTGGTAAAACTATTCTTAAGATTAAAAGACAACATGAAAGATTAGATGAAAGTGAAGTTCCTAAGAACACATTAGTAGTTATTACTACTGATGGGCATGAGAATGCTTCAAAAGAATTCACATACAGAGATATTAGAACTTTGATCAAAAAACAAACTGATATTTATAACTGGGAATTTATCTTTTTAGGGGCGAATATCGATGCGGCCAAAGAAGGGGAAAAATTCGGGATAAGAAGAGAACGTTCTGTGAATTACCATGCTGATCATAAGGGAGTTGAAAAACACTATAAAGAACTAAGTAAGACAGTAAGTAATTACCGTATGAATTCAAAGATTGATGATAACTGGGATAAGGATCTTAATAAAGATTTTACAAGTAGGAATCAAATATAAAATAATATTATGACAGTGAATAAAAAAGAAAAGAGAAACTCATCAAGAGTCTCTCTTTTTTAATGACTAAGTATTGATTCTCAAATGGTTAATTTAATCCTCGTATCCATGTAAGTTACCAGAATATCCACCATAAGTGCCAAGCATAAGTTTATTTGCAATTGCACCAGAATTTGTACAGTTTATAATCGTAGAACTTTTCTTGTGTCCAATAATTCCACCAACATTGCTATGGAAACTTGCACCATATATTGTACTAGAGTTTGAACAGTCCGAAATGTTAGTGTTAGTTGAATAACCTGCTATTCCTCCTAGTTGTAACATTCCATATACATTTATAAATGGGTTGAATTTTCTCAGTAAAATAGTGGTTTCACCACTGCTGTTACAGTTTTCTATTATAGTATCCTTGGTGTATCCTGCGATACCACCAACATTGTAATAGATTCCGTTAACAAATAGATATCCTGCAACTCCTTCACTGTTTTTACTTAAAATTGTATTTGAAACATTTAGATTTTTAATTGTTGCACCATCGGTCGCTCCGAACAATCCAAGATTGTAGTATGTACTCGTGCTATCACTTGATCCAAAGTCTACATCAATGCTGTATGTTATGGTATGTCCACCTCCATCAAAATGTCCCTTGAAAGGATTTGCTGGTACAGCAGAACCACTCTCTTTATATGACCCAATTGGAGTCCAATTAGTAATACTAATATCACTTACAAGTTTGAAGTACGTGTTTGCTTGTAAGAAGTTACCAATATTGGATAGATGTGTTTCGCTTGAAATGATGTATGGAGATGCAGAAGTACCTTCTCCACCACCGAAATCGATAATATTGCCATCGTCAGTAGCTCGTAGGAAACTGTCAATAAAAGAATTGTAGGTATTTGATGCTTCATTAATAAAAGCGTCATATACTGCAGTTTTTTGTGCTTCGTACTCCACTGGGAATAAATCCCATATTGATACCAAACCATTTTCAGGTATATCTACTAATACAGAATAATTTTCATTTTCATTAAAGGATTCTGCCCAAGTTGGATAATTTGCAGAAAAATTATCTAAATCACCTAAACTATGGAATGAGCCACCAACACCTTGTGCTGTAAAATGTGTTTCAACATTTTGTGTACCGATTGCTGAAGATACACTGCTTGATATAGATGATGATGCGTCACCACTTACTATACCTTTTATCCCTGCTGAAAGTGCTCTTTCCACTGATGAACTAGATGTTTGGTTATAAGAAGAATCATTTGTTACCATATAAAAATAGCAACTAAGTCTTCCACCGAAATACCCAGATACAACCACGTGAGTACCATAAATGTTAATAAATTGCTCCGGTGTCATTGTTCCGGTTTTAAGAGCTTCTATATCTCTTAGAAACTCATCTGACAATGAATTTTCAAAAGTTCTTAAGTCTCTGTATCCTTCAATCTCAATTCTGTTTCCAACAATATTTTGTTGTAATGTATAATACATTTCTTGGGTACTTGAGGTATATGTTAATGAAGTGCTGAATTCCTTAAACTGTGATGCACTTGCCGTAAACATCTTGTATGCCCCTGAAGCACCTATTTTCTTTTGAATAGAAGAAGAACTTGAATCTGTAAATTCAGCTATTGTAGAACTGTAAAAACTCTCTGCATTTTGTGTTTGCATTGGTGTCTTTACAATTGTGAGTTCACTTAGCTTAGCAGCATCGAATACAGGTACTGCTCCTGATAGAGTCTCGATATACTTATTAGTGATTGCATTCACACTTTTCCCAATACCATTACTAATAACCACTTCTTTGTATTCAGAGCCCAATTCTTGTGAATCATTTCCAATACCTTCTCCACCGAGTAAATCGCAACCTGACAAACCTAACAAAACAAAAAAACTTAAAACCATAATACCAATTTTTTTCATTGTTTACCCCTCCATAATTTGTGTGAGGTAGTTATTCGATTTATAAAAGCAAATAAAAAGGTCTTAGATTATTATCTAAAATCTGACCAGTAAGTAAGTTCGAATTCCCCTCATAATTTCTCTCTCTATATTTATAATACATCTAATTAATAAAGATTTCCATTTATATTTCGCAATTTATAAAGGACAGCACTCTTCAAACTTTACTTAAATGTACCTAAAGTGAATAGTTAAGACAGATATATTAAATTCATGGAAGAGATATCTAAAATAGAGTAAATTATACTTATTTTTCAATTACTTTATGAAAAGAGTATGGAATCGCTTATTCATTTCTTTAAATGATATGACATAATGCCTAGAGTATTATGTCTTTTTTTATTAGTCGGGTGTGATGACGCAAATAGAGATATCCTAGGATTGCAGGAAAAGAGGAGATAGCTCTAAATGTTGGAACTGAGCTTCCTGATTTCTTAGAAAATATTTCAATCGTTGGATTGCAGGATTTAGAAGGAAATGAATTATTAACATTAGAATATCGAAATGATTTCTTCTTGAAATAAGCAAAATATAATCAAACCCAACTACCAAAAAGTAGTTGGGTTTATGTTTAGAACAATAACTTAAGACCTAAAGGAGCCATCATTTCATAATCAATCTCATTCTTTTATTTGTTCCTAGTAATTTGGTATAATAAGAATGTAAGGAGTGATCTTATGGAATTTAAAGGTAACACAATCAGTTTAAAATTATTTAGTGAGATTAAGAAAGAGTCTAGTATAATTGTTCATAACTCTAAAGTATATGATCCTTTTCAAAGCAAAAGAGATTATTATGTAATCAATGAGGTAAACAAGTTGGTTGATTCAGGTGTTAAGACAGAACAAGTAATTAAAGAACTAGAGAAAAAGTATCTACTTGAAGAAGTAGATGTTTCCTATGATAAACATCAATTCCAAGAAAATGACTTTAAACTAAAACTAACTCTGTTTTATACAGGATCTAGTGATGTTTTAAGAATTAAGTTTGAAAAAGATACATCACTTGGTAAATTACTGACTGTCGATATTGACGAAAGAAAACTAATCAAAGTAATGAAGTATGACAGAGTGCCAAATGAAGTAAGTGATGATATGGAGATGTTTGTTTCGGAGTTCAAGAAGCACCTTGAGAAAGCAAATAAAATGTCTCATCTTATAAATGCTGAGAGAAGTAAAATGATTAAACAATATGTTGAAGAAAGAGTAAAATACAATCTTCAAGAAGATAGAATGAAAAAGATTTTAGATAAGTAATAAAAAAAGTTCTAAACTCGTTAAATGTAATATGTTATAATTAGGATAGAATACAAGCACAAGAGCGCAGCTATTAGTTTAGTTGCGCTTTTATTTTTCCTTAGGAGGGTAAAGAATGAAGAAACTATTAATAGTAGTAATGTTTTTTATTGTTGTTTTAGTTAGTGGTTGTACGGGGAACACTGATTTTAGTATTACGGGAAATGAAAATATACAAGTAGAAGTTGGTAGTGCTCTACCAAACTTACTAGAAGGAGTAGCAATTGAAGGAGAGGTTACAGAACAACTCCTAAAAGTCGATACTTCAAGTGTTAACATGAATATTATAGGAGACTATAACATTGTCTTCTATATTGAATTGGATGAAGAAAGAATCTATGAAGAAACGATTGTTTTAAGTGTTGTTGAGAGTGTGACAGTTGCTAATCCACATCCGGTAATACTTGGTGCTGTTAATATAACTTATATTCTAGGTGAAGAGATACCTGATTTATTAGAAGGTATCAGAGTAGAAGATCCTAAATTCGGAGATATTACACCTGCTTTAACAATCGATGATAGTGAAATAGTATATGATACATTTGGCGTTTACGAGATTGAATATACTGCAAGTAATGCTGATGGATATTATGCGAGTATTACAAAAACAGTCGAAGTTACTGGTGGAGACATTTTTGCTCTTCCAGATGATTTTTATATTGTAAGTGCTAATAATATGTACGGAATTGTCGATGAAGATCAAAATGTAATTGTACCATTAGAATATGACGATATTTTTTACTTTGGTGCAGGGATAGTTAGATTGCAAAAAGATGGTATGTTCTTCTTTTATAATTCTGAAACAAATCAGTATTTTCAATCTGAGTACACTATTAATATGTATGGTGATAATGGACTAGCTATTGCATCTAATGGAACTAAATATGGGTATGTTGATACTAATGGTGAAGTTGTAATTGATTTTCAATTCTCAAGTGGTTCACTATTTATGGATGGGATTGCCTTTGTTAGTTACGGGACATTCAGCCAAGGAATCATCAATGAACAAGGAGAAACTTTGCTTCCGCTTATTCATCGTCAAATCAGTTTTTTAGATAATGGATATGTTAAAACAATGATTAATGATGGAACATATATTTATGATGATGAATATAATCTAGTATTTGAATGTGAATCTATCATTGGTGATTCATATATGATAAACGATGACGAATACTACATCTTTTCTGAAAACCAAAAACAAGGTGTTTTAGATAATGAATTCAATATCATTATTGAAGCAGAATATGAAACTGTTACTGTTGAGGAAGAATTGTTGTTCCTAGTAGTTAATTCTCTTAACACAGTTATTCATAATATTGAAAATGAAACTACGATAGTAAATTCAACATATCACGAGTTTGAAGATTTTGGTCTGTTTGTGTGTACTGATGGAGATTGTGGTCTATATGACAAAATGACACTCGAATTGATTATTGAGCAAGAATATGTATTCATAGGCGAACTTAACGATGATTTACTCATTGTTCAAAACTCTGAAGATGAGCTTGGTATCGTTGACAATCTAGGTAATGAGGTTATACCTTGTATTTACGAATCTATTTATTTACCAGCAATTGGTAGAATGTCTTTATACAAAGATGAAGAGTACTTCTTAGCGGATTACGATGGAAACATGTTAACTGGTGCTTACACATATATCTTTACATACAATAGCTTGGGTCATGCTATGGTGGAAAATACATCTGGATTCTATGGCCTAATTGATATGGATGGAGTAGAGATATTGCCTGCTGTTTATAGTACGCTTGAGTACAATAATAATGGATTTTATTATACTAGAGATTCTAGTGTGCCAAATGCTAGTAATATGGGAGTACTTGATTCCAATTTTAATGTTGTCATACCAAATCACTATTATCAAATATATTTTTATAGTGAAGGAATATTTTCTGCTAAATTAGACTATTCAGACGATACCTCAAGTGGCTATGTTGACACAACGAATACTGTTGTTGTCCCAATGATATATGAAGAAGTAAGCTCGATGAATGAAGGTTACGGAGTTGTCAAACTAGGTGCTGGTAGGTATCTGTATGTTGATGCTTTTGGTAATATATTACCAACACCGGAGTTTTATAGTGCTTCTGTTTTTAGAGATGGTTATGCGAGAGTGCAGTTAACTTCTAATGCGAATTCAAAAGGTGTGATTGATACTACTGGCTCAACTATAGTTTCTTGTGTTTATAAAAGTGTTACTGATATACAAGGTGGATTCTTTGTTGTTGTCTTCTCTGATAATACAAGGAATTATGTCGATCTAAATGATAATTTACTCTTAGCTGAAAATGTCGATAATGCTGGTAATTTCATATATGGAGTCGCTGTAATAAATGATGATGGAGTTGAATCACTTATTAATTCAAGTGGAGAAATAATTATAGAAGACAAATCGGCGATTTCGATTTTTGAAGATTCTATCTATGTAATAGGGTTAGATATTGATTACTATTACTATGGATTTGATGGTGAACTATTGTTTAGACAATCATTCTATCAGACAATACCATTCATAGATGGATACGCTCTAGTTTGGACAGGAACTCTAGAATCCGGGTTTATCAACATAAATGGAGATGCTATTTTACCAATAACTTATAATTATTTAATAAACTTGGGGGATACGCACTATCTGGTTTCCAAAGATGGGTACAATGTAGCAATTGTGAATGAAGAAGGAATCTTGACAAGGTATTTCTATGATGACGACGAAGAAGTAATCAGTTACTTAGAATATGGACTTAATCTAAAACTATATGATAGCCTTGATAACTTATTAGGTACATACGAGTATGATGATATTGTAGCGCATACAGCTGAAGGTAACTATCTATTCGAAGTTGATGGGAAATATATTCTTATAGATAGTGAGGGAGAACCTCTGTTTGATGAAACTTATGATCACATCTACATAGTTGGAGATGGTTATATTATAGTCAAAAATGATCTCAAATGCGGGTTAATTGATCCCTTTGGAGAATTAATTATGCCACTGCAATATGATATTTTATCTGTAGATATAGATAATGGAATCATCTTCGCTATAAATGGTGGTTATTACGGAATCTATGATATCGAAGGAAATGAAATAATACCGAATATTTACGACTACATACAATATGTAGTTAAATAGCACATACTCAACTTAAAAGAAAAATGAAAAACAAAAGTCCAAGGTTTATCCTTGGGCTTTTGTTAGTTAAAATCACTATAAATTACCAGAGAATAGGTAAAGTTAGCTTTTGTTACTAATAATAAATAAATATGGTATAATATATACACTAATAAACACAAAGGAGTGGTGCTTTGAAAGAAGGCCTGATTATTAAACTTATCGGTGGGTTATACACTGTGCTAGATAATGAAAACAATACTTACGAGCTAAAAGCTCGTGGGAAGTTTCGTCATATCAATAAATCACCTAAAGTAGGGGATAGAGTATTATATGATGAAGACTTTATTAAAGATATTAAAAAAAGAAAGAATAATCTAGAAAGACCACCTGTATGTAATATAGATCAAGCTATTCTAATTAATAGCGCCAAAGAACCTAACTTTAGTTTTAATCTGTTAGATAGGTTCTTAATGCTTATTGAAAATGAGGATATAACTCCTGTTATTGTTGTTACAAAAATAGATTTATTAAGTAAAGATGAATATATTATCTTGAGAAAGAAGATAAGTTATTATGAAAACTACTACAAAGTTGTTTATCTAAGCTCTAAAACCAAAGAGAATATTGAAAATTTATATCATTTATTTGACGGTAAAATCAGTGTTTTTGCTGGTCAAACAGGTGCTGGGAAAAGTAGTCTATTAAATGCGCTCAATCCAAACTTTAATTTAGAGACAAATGAGATATCAAAAGCTCTCGGAAGAGGAAAGCATACTACGAGACATAGTGAGTTGCTTCCAGTCCTTGGAGGATTAGTTGCGGATACACCAGGATTCTCTAAGTTGGATTTCTTCGATATAGACATCGATAATGTACCAATAAACTTCGTTGACTTCTTTGAACTATCAAATCAATGTAAGTTTAGAGGTTGTACACATATTAACGAACCAAAATGTAAAGTAAAAGAAGAAGTAGAAAATGGTAATATTCTACCTTCACGATATTTTAATTACAAAATAATTCATGATGAAATAAAAAATCAAAAGATAAAATACTAGAGGTGATTTTATGATAGTAGCTCCATCAATACTAAGTGCTGACTTCGGTAACTTAGAAAAATCTTTTAAGAAAGTTAGTAGTGCCAAATGGTTACATGTTGATGTAATGGATGGCCATTTTGTACCAAATATTTCAATTGGTCCAGTTGTTATAAAAGGATTAAGAGAATATACAAAACAAGTGTTAGATACCCATTTAATGATTTCAGATCCTGAAAAATATGCTCCTGAGTTTGTCAAGGCAGGTAGTGATAGAATCACTTTCCATATTGAGGCAGTTGAAGATCCATATGGACTAATCGATAAACTACGAGAATTAAATGTCTCAGTTGGTATATCAATTAAACCAAATACTAGTGTTAATAGTATTCGTGAACTAATTCCACTTATTGACCAGGTGCTTGTAATGAGTGTTGAACCAGGTTTTGGAGGTCAAAAGTTCATGCCTAATGCTCTAGATAAAATAAGTGAACTGAGTGAGTTAAGAAAACTATGGAATCCGGAACTACTAATTGTTGTAGATGGTGGTATCAATGAAACTACAGGTAATATGTGTAAAGAGGTTGGTGCAGACGTATTAGTTGCTGGTAGTTATGTTTTTAACAGTGAAAACCCTGAAGAGAGAATCAATAGTTTACTATGAAGTGTAATATTGTAACTGGACCGAATAACTATGATTTAAAGGAAATATTCACTGTCGATGAAACATTTACAATTGGTGCTGATATTGGCGCTTATATTTTAAGTAAAAATGAAGTAAAATTTGATTTAGCTCTCGGTGATTTTGATAGTGTAACTCCTTATGAGTTTGAGAAAATCAAAAAATATGCTAAAGAGATAAAAGAATACCCAATAAAAAAAGACCGAACTGATACATTCTTAGCGGTTGAAGAAGCTCTTATAAGAGGATTTGATGACATAACGATATATGGTGGTTTAGGAAGACGTATGGACCACACAATAGCTAATATAATGCTTCTAAAACTAGGTGACATTAAGATTGTTTCTGAGAATGAAGTTATGTATATCCTAGATCCAAACACATATGAAATAAATAATACCTATAAATATATTTCCTTCTTTGCATTAGAAGATGTAGAGGGTCTGACATTACATGGATTTGAATATGAGTTAAATAATTACAGTTTAACTGTTGATGATCCTATCTGTATAAGTAATAAAGGAAAAGGGACAGTAAGTTTTAAAGAAGGATTACTTCTTGTTGTACATCAAAAAGAACAGTGAAATCTGTTCTTTTTTTATTATTCAACTGAAAATAGAATTAATTCAAATATCTAGTTATTGTTGAATTTGCCAAATAGTTATATAATATTGATGTAGGAGGTAATAAAATGAATACAATCGAGATTGGAAAGTATATAAAAAGAAAACGTATCGAAATGCATTTAACACAAAAAGAAATCGCAGAGAAGCTAAGTATTAGTTTCCAAGCTGTGAGTAAGTGGGAGACTGGATCAACACTCCCAGACACTAGTATCTTAATGGAACTTAGTGATATCTTAGAAGTAACTGTTGATCAAATACTAAATGCAGGAGAGTTCAGAAAAAGAATGAATAAAAAAATCAATATTAATGAAGTAGCAGATGCAATTGAATCTATTTTAAGAGTAAAAGATGTTTTAGGGCCAAATAATGGTATCTATAAAACAATGATGCAAGGTATAAACCAAGACATGGAAGTACCATTCGAAGAATTCTACAAAAAACCTCGTAATCGCGAAATATTTGTAGCTAAATCAGTAATTCAATTAATAATAGATGGATACTCAGTTGATGAAGAAACGATAAAAGAATTTTTTAAATTTGAGGATATTCAAGCAAAACTTGTCAAAGTGCAAGTTAAATACAATAACCAATAGTTAGTAATAACATTTCGATACCCCATATAAAGGCATCAAAAAAGATGTCTTTTAAGGGTATTTTAATACGAAAAAAGCACTCAATTTTGAGTGCTTTTTATTCGTCTTTTTAAAAGAAAGGGAGATTTATTACATAAAAAAAGTCGCTAAGCGACTTTAAGAAGTTTGCTTATGCTCTTTTTACTAGACCGCTTTTTAAAGCTCTAGTAGATACTAATACTTTTTTGATTGTTCCGTCTTCTTCAACGATTCTTACTTTTTGAAGGTTAGCTTTCCATCTTCTCTTAGTTGCATTCATTCCGTGTGAACGGTTGTTACCACTCATACCTTTTTTCTTTGTTGCATAACATTCTCTTGCCATAGTATATACCTCCAATCGTATATTGCTTGATTTCAAGCATAAATAATTGTATCATACTTGAATTAAAAATCAAGCAAAAAATATATTTATTTTTAAAAAAGTATCTTCTAATATATATATAAGGATATGTGTTTTAAAATACGCTATGCTTTGATATTCAAAGTATGAGCCTGTAATCATATGTTTTCGGCTTCACTACTGAAAAAGACTTTCCGTTTGCATTTAAATTATAATTGTGATAAAATAACACAAGTTATAGCGAAAATAAAACAATTATGTATAAAATATATTGGAGGAATAAATATGAACCCAACTGTAATTGATGGTAATTTAATGAAACTTTTAATTACTAACGGTACTATTGCCTTAAGAAATGATCATCAAAGAATTAACGAGTTAAACGTATTTCCAGTACCTGATGGTGACACTGGAAGTAACATGCAATCAACTATGATGAGCGGTGTTAAAGCAATTAGTGCATTAGAAAATGAAAGTGTAGAAAAAGTAGCAAAAGTATTATCAAGAGGACTCTTAATGGGAGCTAGGGGAAATAGTGGAGTAATTTTATCTCAACTATTTAGTGGATTTGCCAAAGTATTTAAAGGTAAAACTACTGCAACTGTTTCAGAGTTTACTGAAGGATTTGTTCAAGGGGTTAAACAAGCATATAGTGCCGTAATTAATCCAGTAGAAGGTACAATTCTTACAGTAGCTAGAGAAGCTGCTGACAAAGCAGTAAATGATGTAAATGAAGAAACAGGATTACTAGACATTATGAATGTTTATGTAAAAGAAGCTTATGAATCATTAGACAGAACACCAGATTTATTACAAGTGTTAAAAGACGCTGGAGTAATTGATTCAGGTGGAGCTGGATTTAATGTAATTATTGATGGAATGATTTTGGCACTTGAGGGTGAAATTTTAGAAGATTCTAAATTTGCTACTGTACCAAGTGTTGCTCAAGAAATTGGAATGTATGATGGCGGAGAAGACTTTGGTTATTGTACAGAATTTATCGTTCAACTTAAAGATGGAGATAAATTCAATAAAGAAAAATTCACAAAACGTATTTCACGTTTTGGAGATAGTTTAGTTGTAGTTGCAGATGAAGAAATTTGTAAAGTACATATCCATACTCAAACTCCAGGAGACGTTTTAAACTTCGGACAACAATATGGTAACTTTGCGACACTAAAAATTGAAAATATGACATTACAACACAGTGAAACATTACTTCATGCAGAACAAGATGGACATGACTGTGGGCATGAACATGCACATTACGAAAAACCAAAAACAAAATACGGAATCATCACTGTAGTAAACGGTGAGGGATTACAAAATACATTTAAAGAAATGGGTGTATCTTGTGTTATTGATGGTGGACAAACAATGAACCCATCAACAGAAGATTTCATCAATGCAGTTGAAAACTTAAACTGTGATCACGTAATCATTATTCCAAATAATGGGAACGTACTTTTATCAGCACAACATGCTGCAAAATATATGGAAGAAAGAAGTGTTTCTGTTTTACCAGCTAAAACGATTGCTCAAGGATATGCATCATTAACAATGTTTGATGCTAACCAAGAGTTAGAAGTGAATATCGCTGAAATGGAAGACTTAATTAAAAATGTAAAAACTGGAGAAGTAACATATGCAGTTAGAGATACTGAATACAAAGGTGTTGAAATTAAAAAAGACCAATGGATGGGTATTGCTAACGGAGAAATCATTTCTTCAACAGAAGATAGATTATCTGCAGTTTGTAAATTAATGGAAACGTTAGTTGACGAAGATAGTGAAATAGTTACTGTTATTTACGGGAATAATGTAGATGAAAAAGAACTAGAAAAATTAATGTTATCAGTTGATACACATTACCCAGATGTAGAAATAGAAGTTATTGAAGGAAATCAAAACATCTATTCATACATTTTAGCAGTAGAATAAAAAATAAAAAGGACTTCGGTCCTTTTTTTTATTTATGGTATAATTTATTCATGAAGGGAAGTGGAGATATGTTTAGAAGAAGTTCAATATTTAAGATATTGTTTATCGTAATTGTTATTGCAGTAGTATTATATTCAGCTACTTTTGCATCTAAAGAGGTTAGTAACAAAGTAACGATTGCAACAGCTTTATTAGGGTTTATCGCAATTATCTATCAACTGTATAAAGACAGTAGAATAAAGAAAGCAGAGTTCTTGTTCGAACTAAATGATAAGTTCAACTCAGATGAACGAATCATGATAAGTTATGAGTTGTTAAAGAAAAACAGAAAGCTAAAAATTGATTTTTCAAAAGACGAAATTAGTAATATGGGAAATTATATAATGTTCTTTATCATCCTTAATTACCTTGTAAATAAAGGGCAAGTTAGTATAAAAATGGTTGATAAGATATTTGCTAATAAGTTTTTCTTACTTTGCCATAATGAAGCAGTCCAAAAACAACAATTTAGTACAAAAGAAGTAGATATTAATTATCCGATTATGGAGTTATATGAAACTTGGTATAATTATCGTCAAATAAATGGACTTAATGTCCTATACAACAAGCAAAACGTTTATGCCAAACATAGTAAAATTTTCACTCCAAAGAATGGTTTAATCTCATTTAAATGTCGAAAAAAGCGAAAATTTGTTTTCTATTGGAATAGACTATTCAAAAAAGTGAATACCGAAAAGTCATTCAAATAAATAAGTAGTTCAGATGAACTACTTTTCTTTTTGTCTTTATCCTCTAAATTTGTTATAATATTTAAGGAATAAAAGGTGATTTTATGAGTATGTTATTAACAATTAAAGGTATTGGACCAAAACTGAAAGATAAACTAAATCGTAATGAAATTTATGATTGTTTTGATTTGATTAATAAATTCCCATCTCGTTATGAAATCTATCACCTTACAACTTTATCTGATGCAGCTGACAATATACGTGTAACATTAGAAGGAAAAGTCACTAGTGTACCTACAGTCGCATATATAAGAAAGAACTTCACTAAGTTAGCGTTTAAGGTAATAATTGAAAATAGACCATTCTCCGTTGCTATATTCAATAGAGAATACCTAAAGAATATATTAGATATTGGAGAAGATATAGTTCTAACAGGGACAATTGATAGAATTAAGAACACCTTCACTGCCACAACATTAAAACTAAAGAGAAATTTCAAAAATGAAATTGAACCGATTTACAATGTTGATGGGGTTGGCGATGCCCAGTTTAATAAAATAGTTAAACTATCAATAATCGAATATGGATATTTAATTGAAGATGATCTTCCAGAATCATTAAGAAAGAAATATAAACTAATTACATACAGCGAACTACTTAAACTAGTTCATAATCCAATAACAAAGAAAGATTTAGAAAAAATTTCTAGAAGAATTAAATATGAAGAACTATTTAAGTTCCAATTTAAGATGCAATATATTAGATTAAGAAATAAAACAAAAAAGTCTTTATCTAAAAAATATGATATTAATTTCATAAGACAATTTATCAAAACTCTTCCTTTTGAATTAACAAACGCTCAAAAGAAAGTGACAAATGAAATCATAAAAGACATCAAATCACCTTATGTAATGAATAGATTACTTCAGGGTGATACTGGTAGTGGTAAAACAGTAGTAGCGGCAATCACAATTCTTACAGTTTTGAATGCTGGGTTCCAAGTTGCATTGATGGCACCGACGGAAATTCTCGCAAGACAGCACTATAAAACCTTCTCCAATTACTTTAAAGATGCTAAATACGAGATTGTATTCCTTAGTGGTAAAATATCCCGCGAACAAAGAAAAGAAAGACTGGAGATTATTAAAAATAATTCTCAAGTACTAATCATCGGTACCCATGCTCTATTTAGCACTGATGTAAGATATAACAATTTGGGTTATGTAATAACCGATGAACAACACCGTTTCGGTGTTAAACAACGTCAAAAATTACGAGAAAAAGGATTTAATCCTGATATTCTATATATGAGTGCAACACCTATTCCAAGGACATTAGCTATTTCATTATTTGGTGATATGGATATATCAACAATCAGAGAAAAACCTGCTAATAGAAAAAAAGTAGATACTAAATTATTTAGGAATAGTGAAATGAATCTTGTTCATATGATAATTGAGGATGAACTGAATAAAGGTCATCAAGTTTATGTTGTAACTCCTTTAATTTTAGAGAGTGAGAAATTAGATTTATCCAATGCTCAAAAAGTATTCAGCACATTGAATAAAAGGTTTAAGGAATTCAGTGTTGGGATGATGCATTCTAAAATTAAACAGGAAGACAAAGAAACTGTAATTGATATGTTTAATGCCAATAAGATAAATATATTAGTTAGTACAACAGTAATTGAAGTGGGAGTAGATAATCCAAATGCAACCTTGATGGTGGTAATGGATAGTGATCGTTTTGGTTTATCACAACTTCATCAATTACGAGGAAGAATTGGTAGAAGTAATCTTAAAAGTTACTGTTTATTAATCCATAAAGATAATGAAGAAGTAAAAGAAAGACTGGAAATTATGGAGAAAACAGATGATGGATTTAAACTCAGTGAAGAAGATCTTAGATTAAGAGGACCAGGAGAGTTCTTTGGTGCTCGTCAAAGTGGTGATATAAAATTCAAAGAAGCCGACATCGTCAGAGATGCCCACATTCTTGAAATTGCCAAAAATGATGCCCTAGAAATTCTTGATAATAAAGACAGTTATTATCAAAAACAATTTCAACTAATATTTAAATACCTAAAATCTGTATTAAAAAAATCTAATTTAGATTAATGTGTTATAATTAATAATCGAGAGGTGATATCATGATTAAAATCGCAGTAGACGCAATGGGTGGTGACTTTGCTCCTAAAGAACAAGTAGAAGGTGCAATGCTTGCTATCAAAAACATTGATGATATTGAAATAACCCTTTATGGTGATGAAAAAGCAATATATAAATATTTAACAAACACAGAAAGAATCAAAGTTGTACCTAGTGAAGGGACAATTGATATGGGTGAAAAAGACCCGATTAGAGCAATTAGAAATAATCGAAAAAGTTCAATGGCTCTAGCATTATCTAGTGTAAGAAGTGGTGACAATGATGGAGTTGTTTCAAGTGGAGCAACGCAAGCTTTAATCGCAGGTGCCCATATTTTAGTTGGTCGTATGAAACAAATGAAACGAACAGCTATTGCACCATTAATCCCAACTATTAACGGCGGAAGTACTATTCTATTAGATGCTGGTGGAAACATTGAAATTAAACCTGAATATATGTTAAATCAAGCTTACTTTGCACATGTTTATGCACAAGATGTTTTAGGTGTGAAAGAACCGAAAATTGGTTTAATCAATATCGGAACTGAACCTGGTAAAGGAAGACAATTGGATAAAGAAGCATTTGAACTATTTAAAAACGACTCACTCTTAGACTTTGTAGGAAACGTTGAACCTAAAGAAGTATTAGATCCACCATGTGATATCTTAATCAGTGACGGGTTTACCGCAAATATAGTTATGAAGACAGTAGAAGGTACCGCAAAAGGTATGGGTAAATTGTTAAAGCAAAAACTTAAAAAAGGTATTCTTGGTAAAATAGGATTGCTATTTAGTGCTAGGAATCTTAAAAGTTTTAAAAAAGCTATGAGTGCTGAAGAAATCGGTGGCGCGATGATATATGGTCTTAAAGGTGTTGTAGTAAAAGCACAAGGTTCAAGTAGAGCGAATGGATTCTATAATGGAATCAGACAAGCTGCGCTTATTTGTCGTAAAGATGTCTTAAATAAAGTTAAAACTCACATCGAAGAGATGGTTGAATAATGGAAAAACTGGAACAATATTTTAAACTGGATTTTTCAGACAAACAATTACTTAAAACTGCGTTAACTCATTCTAGTTATGCTAATGAGAATCACTGTGAATCAAACGAAAGATTAGAGTTCATGGGCGATGCTGTTCTTGATGTTATGATGGGAAAATACCTCTTTGAGAAGTATCCTAAATTTAATGAAGGAAATCTAACTAAAACAAGAGCTAAAAATGTATGTGAATCTGCTTTAGTAGAATATGCCAAAGCGTGTGAATTAAATAAATATTTACTATTAGGTAAAGGTGAAGAAAAATCTGGTGGTAGAAACAGAGTAGCTTTACAAGCGGATGCTTTTGAAGCTCTTATCGGTGCTGTATATATGGATAAAGGAATAACAGAATGTTATAAAATATTTGATAAAATTGTTGTCCCAATTGTCGAAACAGATGGAGAAGATAATTTCGTTGATTACAAATCATACTTACAGGAGTTAGTTCAATCAGATAAAAGAACTTTAGAATACCGTATTGTTGATGAAATTGGACCTTCACATAGTAAGACATTTGTAACCCGTGTTTATATGGATCAGATACTTATGGGCGAAGGAAAAGGGAGAACAAAAAAAGAGGCAGAACAAAATGCCGCAGAAATGGCTCTAAAAAAACTAGCCATAAGATCAATGAAATTTTAAAATAAGACAATGATGTAAAATCATTGTCTTTTGTTTTAAGATAATCAGAACAAGCGATATATCAAAAATTAGAAAAAACATAAATAAAAGTTTTCTAATATCTAATGGTCGAAATGTAAATGAAATTTATGAATGAACTGTTTAGTTATTGAATACGCGATGAATTATATGTAAGAGAATAGAAATGCCCAAACAGGGGAATTACTTATCCCCACTAACTATTGATAAAAATATATGTGAATTCTGTTGACTACAAGGATAATAATTCTATTAAAATTAACACAAAATATTAGATTGTAAATAGTCAAATAATGCTTTATTAATATTCTTTACATAAATCGTTAATTACATAGACCATATTTCTTGAAAAAAGACTTGACAAATCACCACACTTTACATTGTGGATAACTATGTGGAAAACAATGCTACAAAGCCAAAAAACAGGGTCAATACAGTAAAATATTTTTATTGAAAAATAATCTCTTTTTTCACTTTTTTTGTGCTATAATATAACTCCAAGAGAGGTGAAGGAATGGACGTTAAAGACATCAAATCATATATCAAAAGAAATATCATTGATTTTTCTGAATTAGTTCTGAATAATTATTACAAAATTGGTCTTGATGAAGTTGACGCTGTCATTATCATCAAACTTAAATATTTACTAGATCGTCAAATCACATTTATTCATCCAAAAAAACTATCTGAAATGCTAAGCATTTCTTCGCAAACCGCAAACAAGAGATTAAATAACTTAATGGATAAAGGGTTAATAAAAATGGAGTTAATTTCTAACGGTAACGGAAAAGAAACAGAGAGTTTCAACCTCGATCTTGTCATCGAACAAATCATCAAAGCCGATTTCGAAGAGAAAATCATGGAATCAAGCGATCAAAACAAAAACATAGAATCACGACTTGTTACATTATTTGAAACTGAATTCCGTAAACCACTAAGTGTTTTAGATATTCAAACAATAACTAAATGGTTAAGTGAAGACAATTATTCATTTGAAGAGATTAAGGGAGCATTATTTGAAGCTTCAAAAGCTCGTAAGCTTTCAACTAGATATGTTGATAAGATATTATTAAGTAAAGATGATCAAACACCTCAGACTAAATATAATCAAACAACTTTAATTAGGAATCTAAAGAAAATATGGACAGAATAGATATAATTCTAACTACATTTGATGAAATGTTTCCTGATGCCAAGTGTGAACTTAATCACACAAATGGCTTAGAATTATTAATAGCAGTTATGCTTAGTGCTCAAACTACAGATAAATCAGTTAACTTGTTAACTGATTCTCTTTTTAACAAGTATCAATCAATTGAGGATTATATTAATACACCGTTGGAAGAATTGCAAAATGACTTAAGACGAATTGGACTTTATAAAAATAAGGCTAAAAACTTGAAACTAATGTGTGAAAAGCTCAAAAGAGAATATAATAGTGAAGTGCCTTCAAGCCAGGAAAAACTAGAAAGTCTACCAGGAGTTGGAAGGAAAACAGCAAATGTTGTTTTAAGTGTATGGTATGATGTACCTAGAATTGCTGTAGATACTCATGTAGATCGTGTTTCTAAAAGACTAAAACTCGCATACCTTAAAGATAATGTAAGAAAAGTAGAAGAGAAATTGATGCGTAAAATACCAAAAAACAAATGGTCTGACACTCATCACAAAATGATTTTCTTTGGAAGATACCACTGTACTGCAAGGAATCCTAAATGTGCAAATTGTACTCTAAAAGATTTATGTCGCTATCCAAACATTTAAAAGCCAATTAAAATTGGCTTTTTTTTTATGGTTTGGTTCAGTTTTTGGATAAGTGTCAAAAATGTCTATGTCACATTTGTCAGAACAGAATTGATTTTAATTAGATTATTTTCAAATAAATCCAATAATAATACACATATTGGCACCTTTGTGCTAAATTTACCACAAGTTAAAGAGTATGGATATTTTATCAAGTTGATGTTAAACATAAGTCTCTAAAATTCCTTTAAAATTGAATAAGAGGTGGTGACTTTATGAAAGTTACAAGTTTAAAGAATAGAATCAATAAAAGAGTTGAACTAGATAAGTTCAAAAGTGATTTTACTGATATCGGAAGCTTTATTAAAAGAAAAAGAAAGGAATTAAACGTTACTCAAGATGAGATAAGTAATGGAATATGTAGTATCAGTTATTTATCTAAAATTGAAAATAACCAGATTGTACCAAATGATTTTTATGTTAAGGAGATTATGGACCGCTTGGACATTGAAGATGATGTTTATAGTAAAAGTATAAAAGATAAGGAATATATTGATAGTACTTTAAAAGCATTCTTCTATATGGATGATGAAGTAATGATTAATATCTATGACGAAGTGAAGGATATTAATCACAATGTTGTTATTAATCTTTGTAAGTTAGGATACACAGTTTATTTTAATCTTGTTGATGAAGACCAATACGTGATGATGCTAGAACATGTAGTGAATAATATGAGTAATCTTGAAGTGAAAGTCTATTTATATTTTAGCGCACTATATTTTATTCAAAATGAAAAATATAAAGTAGCTTTGGAACTCATTCTTTTAAACAGTAAGATAAGAGCAAACAATGATTTACTTGATTCACTATTCAATGAACTATCTTATTATGTAAAACAAAGGTTTCTAATAAAGAATAGTTCAAGTGATGATTATCATAATGCTATGACAATATTTAATAGATATCATAATGTAAAGAGGATAATGATTCTTGCATTACATAAAGCATTGTTTTTAACTATGGAGAATCCGAAGAAAGCAATGAGACTATTAAATACAATCAAAGTAAAAGAGCTCTCAAGTGAAATAAAAGACCTTTTCTATATCATCAAAGCTGAGACGTTATATTATCTAAATAACTATAAAGATGCATCATTTTACTTAAAGAATATTTCAAGAAACTCTGAATACTATTTAAAGAAAATGATTCTACTATTAAAAATATGTAAAGCTGAAGAAGATTTTGAAACAATCGAGAACATTAAAGATATAGTAAGAGAATATAAACCAAAGAAAAGTGAATTAAGAAATAAGATACATTATCATTTTCTAACCCAAAAAGATAAGCAGAATCAAAAAGAATATTTAAGAGATATTGCCATTCCTTTTTCAATAAAGATAGACGATTATGATTATTTGAGTATATATACTAATGAAGTAATGGACATTTGTGTTGAGAATTCTAGATATAAAGAGGCAATAAGTTACTACAATAAATACCAGAAAGAGTTAAATAAAGTAAGAAGAATTTTATATTAATGATTTTCCCTTGTATTAACTTTTATATTGGCATAGAATACTAGAGAATGGAGTGTTTCTATGAACGAAAACAGTGATTTACTCGGTAACACGAACATAAGAAAACTATTAATAAAATTAAGCATTCCTGCGATAGTAGGAATGGGAGTTAATGCATTATACAATTTAGTTGATACAATTTTTGTTGCTCAAGGAGCAGGAGAAATTGCTATTGGTGCTTTAGCATATGCTTTCCCTGTTCAAATGATTCTTTATGCAGTAGGATTAATGATTGGTATTGGTGGAGCTAGTGTGTTCAGCCGTGCATATGGTCGTGGTGATACAGAAACAATGAAACATACAATTAATACATCTTTGAGAGTAGGAATTGTTTTAGCATTGTTAGTTTCACTTTTTGGATATTTATTTTTAGATGAAATGCTTGTCTTTTTTAGAGCAAGTGATTCAAATATTGGTTTTGCCAAAGATTATCTTTCAGTAATCTTAATTGGACTAGTACCACTAACTTTATCAATGGTTTTAAATAACTTTGCTCGTGCCGAAGGTCGGGCTAATCTTGCAATGTTTGGTTTTATTATGGGTGCCGGATTAAACATCATCTTAGATCCTATTTTTATCTATGATTGGGGATTAGGTCTAGGGGTTAAAGGTGCCGCTATCGCTACAGTTATTTCGCAGTTCTCATCTTTTACTTTCTTGTTCTTCAATAGTTTGAGTAAAAAGAGTATTTTAGAAATAAATTTAATAAATCCATTTCTAATAAATTTAAAAGTTTTAAAAGATGTTGTAGTTATTGGCCTACCGACATTTGTTAGAAATAGTTTAGGAAGTATCTTATCAATAATCATCTTTATACTTATCGATGAATCAGTAAGCGGAGATCCTGCTATATATATATCCATATACGGAGTAATGAATAGATTGATAAATTTCTTGTTCTTACCAAGTTTTGGTGTTGTCCAAGGTTTAGCCCCAATTGTTGGATTTAATTACGGAGCTAAGAAGTTTAAACGGATTAGAGAAACTATTAATGATGCTACATTATTTGTCTTTGTATATTTCACAATTGCATTAATCTTGATTCAAGTATTTGCACCACAAATGTTTATGATTTTTAGTAAAGATCATAGCGAGTTCTTTATCAGTACTGGAGCTAGAGGATTTAGAATCTTATCATTAGGATTTATGTTTGTTAGTTTCCAAGTAGTTATGGGTAGTGTTTATCAAGCAATGGGTTATCCAATCAAAGCATTACTTGTAAGTCTTTCAAGACAGTTTTTATTCTTCCTACCACTTGTATTCATTTTTACTAATCTCTATGGACTGGACGGATTATGGATTACATTTGCAGTAGCAGACGTACTTGCAGGAATCTTGAGTATTATCTTGTTTGTTAGTAACCAAAGATATTTAAACAGAATGATCGAACCAGAATTATTAACTACATAAAAAAAAGCTTATCAATCACGATTGATAAGCTTTTTATTTAATATGCTTTAACTATTTTGTTTGCTAAACCTAAGTAGTCTATACCGATTTCTTCATCAGCTCCAAAAATACTTAAACTATTTTTTGGTTGGCCAATAGGAATACTAGATAAAACGCGAGTTTTTAGTTTGTCAGCAACGATTTTTCCGCCACCTGAACCAAAGATTTGTACATCTTCACCTTTGTGTCTGAAGTAACTCATATTTTCAACGATACCTAATATTTCATGTTCTAATTGCTCAGCTGCAAATCCTGCTTTAACAGCGATGTGTGAAGCACTAGGATGTGGAGTTGTAACGATTAACATTTTGCATGATGGAATTAATTTTTGAATATCTAGAGCTACATCACCAGTCCCTGGTGGAAGATCTACAAGAATATATTCAATGTTATCATCCCAGATTACATCATAGAAGAAATGATTTAACATTTTTCCTAACATTGGTCCACGCCACATTAAAGGTTTGTCTGGAGTTAAAAAGAATTCAGTAGAAATTAATTCAATACCATCAACATTATAAGGAATAATTTTCTCATCTTTTGTTCCTTTTGGTGGAGTTATTTCCATATCTAATATTGTAGGAATACTACTTCCGTAAATATCTGCATCAATAATACCAACATTTTTACCTAAACGTTTTAAAGCATAAGCCAAGTTAGCAGTTACTGTAGATTTCCCTACACCACCCTTACCACTAGCTACACCGACATAACGTACTTCTCTAGATAAAATACTAGTTGATAGTTTGTTTAATTGGTATTCAGTTTTAATACCTGTGAATCCTAATTCTATTTTTAACAAACGTGCTAAATCTCTAGTCATATTTCTTTTGAATTCATCATCGTCTTTATCAAGACCAATAACCATAGTTACTGTTTTTTTCTCTTCATCTATTGCTAAATGCTTAACACCATTTGAATCTCTAAGTGTTTTATCACTTGATGGATCTTTTAAATCTAAAACTCTTTCTATTACTTGTTCTTTTGTCATCATAATATCACCCAAAATTTATTATAATACTTTCATAAAAAAAAGCAACCAAAATACTATTTTATTGGTTGCATAAATTCACCTCTAAAGATTGCCTCATCACTCCCGATACTATAGACCTTAGAAACTCTGATCTCGATATCTAAATACGGGTGTATTCCCTCTTTAACTTTGACGATTAAAGGTATCTCTAAATCATGCTTTATTTCATTAAGAAAAGCTTGACCTTTTTTGTTCATTCCTAAGACTCTAATGTAAGGAATTTCAAATGATGTAATCTCATGTTTTTTTACATTACACAAAATATGAGCGAGTGCTCTTTTGATTTTAGAATTAGTGTATCTTCTAGTTAGAGATTTATGAATAAATTCACTAACATTGTTGAAAGAATTTATCTTTAAAAATCGGTTCTCTATACCCTCTGTGATATTGAATATTTGATGTAAATCTTCACTAGTAGAAGAACTAAAGATATGCCTGATAGGTAAATAGAAATCTTCATAACCTACTGGTTTTCTTGTGGTAAGAGTTTCATAGACATCTTTTGGAACATAATTAACTATGTCATTTTCATTGTTAACTAACTTTCTAATAGTTGTAGCACTTTGAATCGTGGAATTTTTATCTTCTTCATCAAAATAATTTGTACTTATTCTTTTGATTGTTTTAAAAACTATTTTAGAATTAAGTTTCTTACCAGCTAATATATACTGGATACCTAGTATATTGTTAGGAAGATCATAAGAGTTGTTAGGATATAAATCTTTCATAGCTAAATCACTACTTGTTGGATAACTATTCCCATCTTTTGAATACTTCTTGATTAACATGTTAAACTCAGTGCTTTCTAAAATATTACCTAAATGGTGTAATTCGTCGATATCGCCCGTCTCACTACCAAAGTATATTTCATCGACACATAAGTGGTTTAGGATACTAACGCTTGTAGAAGCGAAAATATCAGCGTTTTGGACTGTGAACACAAAAGGTAACTCAATAACCAAATCAACCCCATTATTTAAAGCCCATTTAGTTCTTGTGAATTTGTCAATTATCGCTGGTTCACCTCTTTGAGTGAAGTTCCCACTCATCACACAAACTAAACGATCAGCTTTGCTTAATCGCTTTGTTTCTTCAATGTGGTAAACGTGTCCATTATGTAATGGATTGTACTCGACTATAATCCCAACTGTTTTCATAATATCACCAATTAAATTATACCTTATAATTGACTTTTTAGTATAATAAAAGTATAATTTGTATCGCACAGGAGGTGAGTGGACATGAAATGGACAACTCATGAATTGATGAAATTAGAGAATATTGATAATCAGATCAATGAAACGATTGATTTATCGGAGTTAATATCAAATACTGATATTATTAGGATTAATCAAGTGGAAGTGACTGGTGATTTTGAAATCTATGATGGGGAAGAGTTTATTTTCTACCTAGATATTAAATGTACACTTGTTTTACCATGTGCAATTACCCTAGACGAAGTGGAATATCCTGTTGATTTAAGCGTAGAAGAGGTCTTTACAACATACAAAGATACTGATTCGAATGTAATTGACGGAATAACTATTGACTTATTACCGATAATATGGTCTAATATATTGTTGGATAAGCCAATGCGCGTTGTTAGTGAGCAAGCTCACGATAAAATCGACTTCGAAAACACTGAGTTTGAAGAAGAAGAAAAGCAGAACGCATTCGCAAGTCTAAAAAAATTACAATCATAGGAGATGACTAAATGGCAGTACCGTTTAGAAGAACCTCTAAAACAGCTAAAAGAAAACGCCGTTCTCATTTAAGATTAAGTGTACCTGGTATGGTAGTTTGTCCAAATTGTGGAGAAATGAAACTAGCACACAGAGTTTGTAAAGAATGTGGACATTATGCTGGAAGAGTCGTTCTTGTTGCAAAAGAAGACGAAGTAATCGAAGACTAAATTTCGAAAGAAAACGCTGATTTCAGCGTTTTTCTTTTACAATTTTTTAAGGATATGATAAAATAATTTAGCCGGAGGCGATTGTATGTATAAACATGTTAGTGTATTACTAAATGAATCACTTGATTATCTTAATATTAATAAAGATGGAATTTATGTGGACTGTACCCTGGGTGGTGGAGGACATTCTTTTGAAATCCTTAAGAGATTAGATAAAGGTCATCTATATTGCTTTGATCAAGATGATTATGCTATAGCAAGAGCAAAGGAAAAATTAGATACATTAAATAAGAACTTCACAATAATAAAAAGTAACTTCGTTAATATAACTGAGGAACTTAATAAGTTAGGAATTGAAAAAGTTGATGGTATTTTATATGACCTTGGGGTTTCATCTTTCCAATTTGATATTCCGGAACGTGGTTTTAGTTATAATTATGATGCTCCACTTGATATGCGTATGGATCAATCTCGTGAGTTAACCGCAGGAAAGATAGTAAATGAATTCTCTTTTCATGATATTAAGAATATCTTAAATCGTTATGGCGAGGAAAACCAAGCAAAATATATCGCAAGAAAGATTGAACAAGTTAGAGAAGAAAAACCTATCAACACTACATTTGAATTAGTAAAAGTAATTAAGAGTGCTTTACCACAAAAATTATTAAGTAAAAAAGGACATCCGGCTAAGAAAACTTTTCAAGCTTTAAGAATAGCTGTGAATGATGAACTTCAAGTCTTTGAAAAGTCGTTATCACAGGCTTTTGATTTACTAAATTCTGAAGGTAGAATTGTTGTAATAACTTTCCATTCATTAGAGGATAGAATCGCAAAAACATTGATGAGAGAAAAGAGTGTTTTAAATATTCCTAAACATATTCCAATAACACCAGATGTTAAACCTGATTTCGAATTATTACACCGTAAGGTTATCCTTCCTACTGAAGAAGAACTAAAAGTAAATAATCGTGCTCATAGTGCGAAATTACGAGCGGTTAAAAAATTATAAGAAATCCCTTTAAGTGTATTGACTTGTACGTTTCTTTATGATATTATACTAATGCTGACTTTGAAATGCGGGTGTGGTATAACGGCTATTACCTCAGCCTTCCAAGCTGATGACGTGGGTTCGATTCCCATCACCCGCTCCATTTTTTATGTCGGTGTAGTGATTCTTTTTTAAAAAGATGATCTCAAAACAACAACTAGTATAATTGACAGATATATTAGTCTATGATATTATACTATTTACATACATGCAGGTGTGGTATAACGGCTATTACCTCAGCCTTCCAAGCTGATGACGTGGGTTCGATTCCCATCACCTGCTCCAAGTTGTTGATAAAAGACCTAGAAATAGGTCTTTTTTATTTACTTCTTTATGGAATCGAAAAAACTAAAAAAAAGAGGAATTTTCCTCTTTTTATTTGAATGTAATATTTAATTCTGTTTCAGCATCTAAATTTGCAATTGTATAGCTAATGCTACAATATTTTTCTGCTTGATCCATTGATTTAATAATTTGTTTTTGTTTTGCCTCATCTGCACCTGTAATAACAACATTAGTAACAAGTTTGTTGATAATAGTTGGTACCTCATCACGTTTATAACTATTTACATCATAAGTTACTTCAGTAAATGTTAATTTACGTTTTCTCATAATTCCTATGAAAGTTGCGTGTAAGCAAGATGCATATCCACCTAAGAATAATTCATAAGGTGCCATACCTTCTCCTTTGTAGCTTAGTTTTGTTTCATAATTTTCTACTTTTAATATACCTTCGTGTTTATCATTGAATGATACGTTTACATTGTTAGCCATGTGAAACTCCTTTATTTTTTCTTGTTGTCAATATAACGCTTTTTGCATTCCAAAATCAACTCTAATGCATCAATTTTGTCATGGAAATCATAAACTTCAACCGTTTTATTTTGTTGTAAATCCTTATATGTTTTAAAGAAATGTTTAATTTCACGTCTTGTATGAACTTGAATATCACCAATCTCATTAACATGTGAGAAACGTGGATCAGAATCAACTACACCGATTATTTTTTGGTCTGGTTCACCATTATCTACCATGTCTAGGTATCCAACTACTCTTGCGTCAACAACACATCCAGGGAATGTTTTTGAAGATGCTAAAACTAATATATCAAGAGGATCATTATCCTCTGCTAATGTAAACTCTAAGAACCCGTATTCAGCAGGGTAAGTCATTGGACTATATAATACTCTATCTAATTTAATGCGATCATTTTTCTTATCAATCTCATATTTGTTCTTTGTTCCCATAGGTATTTCGATTATTGCTTCATAGATTTTTTCCATGATACACCTTCTCTCTTAATAAATTATATTCTTATTATGAAAAATTTTCAATAACATTATGAAAACAGATGAAAAAACGTGATACGAGCTTATATTGATAGATAAAAAAATGGTATTATGATAGAATATAGGCAGTGTAAAAGGAGGTGAATAATATGGACAACGAGTTCGTAAAAGAGATTATTGAGTTGATTAATACTAAAACAAAAGAAGAAATTTACAAACAAGTATTAGAGTATCACCCTTATGAAGTTAGTGAAGCTTTACTGGAAATGACAGTAGAAGAAAGAATTAAATTTTATCGAGTATTTAAGGGTAATGATATCTCCGAAATAATCAGTTACTTGGAAATTGATGATGCATTACGTCTTTTTGAGGAAATGAAACCTAGATATATTGTTAATATTATTCAAGACCTTGATACAGATGATGCAGTTGATGTTATGTTAGCATTTAAAGAAGAAGACCGAGCTGGATATCTAAAAATGATGGATGAAGAACATCGTGAAAATATTAGTTCTTTATTCCAACACAAAGAAGATACTGCTGGATCAATAATGACAACTGAATATATTGAAATAAGTATTAAAGATTCAGTTGAATCAGGAATGAAAAAACTATTAAAACAAGCGGTAGATGCTGAAACAATTAACACTATATATGTAACTGACACAAAGAATACTTTGGTTGGGACATTATCACTTCGTGAAATGATCCTTGCAAGGAAAGGTCAGTTTATAAAAGATATTATGAATACACGTATTATTTCAGTTCCAACATCACTCGATCAAGAAGATGTTGCTGTCATCTTCAAAGATTATGATTTTACATCATTGCCTGTTGTCGATAATCTAAATCGCATGATCGGGATTATCACAATTGATGATATTATTGATGTAATTGAAGATGAAGCTAATGAAGATTACTCTCGTTTAGCTGCAATTAGTGATGTAGAGATTGATACTGATAATGAAACAATCTGGATGAGTGTTAAGAAACGTTTACCATGGCTTTTAGTTTTAATGATATTAAGTTTCTTTACTTCAACAATTATCGCTCAATTTGAATCAACCTTAGCCATAGTTCCAACGATTGCTTTATTCATGCCGATGATATTAGGGATGGCAGGTAATACAGGTACACAAAGTTTAGCAGTTACAGTAAGAGGGCTAAATAGTGATGAGTTTGAGGATAGAGCAGATATAAGAAAACATCTTATAAGAGAAGTAGGAACTGGGTTATTAAATGGACTTATTATTGGAGCGATATTGTTCTTTGTAACTTACGGATTCTTATTATTGAACGGAAGTTCTGAAGCATTTAAAATAACGCAAGTTGTTAGTTTATCAATTATAGTAAGCTTAACTGTATCAACATTAAGTGGAGCATTGATTCCAATCATTATCAATTCGCTTAAAATTGATCCAGCAGTGGCAAGTGGACCATTTGTTACAATGATAGTAGATATCTTAGCTTTAAGTGTTTACTTTAGTCTAGCAACAATCTTAATTATTAATACATTATAAAAATAACGTTCAATTTGAACGTTATTTTTTTATGTTATCTAATTCGCTTTTACAATATTCCTTATCCTCATCCTTTTCAACCTGGTCAATTGCATTATATCCCAGTTCTAGATACTTGTTCATATTGTCTAAATCATGTAGAATTTGATATGCATGAGCCATCGATTCATAGGCAAATACAAGATCAAAATCGCCAATGTTATTTTCTATTGTTTGCTTATAACAAGCCTTAGCATGTATCAGAGCACTTTCACCCATTTTAAGCACTGAATACACTCTTGAAACTTGCCAATCGCCCCTAACGATATTTAGAATAGGAGCACCGCTCATTTGCCAATGAAATCTTGAAGCGTGTACATAATGAATCATCTTTAAATCGTCTTCATTATTTCGATTCTTTTTGTTTAAATAATCCCAGGTCTTGTTAAAGTAACTGATTCCTAGTTTCTTATGATCTTCCAAAGTCATACTATAGCTCCTTTTTCATTTTAATGTGATCTATCTCAGCTTCTTGAAATATATCACCAACAGGTATATATCCGAGATGTTCATAAAAGTCTTTAACATATAATTGGGCATTTAAAATTAATTCTGTTAAACCTATTTCTTTAGCATGTTCTTCAATGAAACTCATCAGTTCTGATGCAACACCTTGTTTCCTATATTTAACTAGCGTTGCTACACGTCCTACTTTATTCTTATATAATCTAGCAGCGCCAACAGGAATTTCATCAATATATGCTGTAAACAATGTACAATCATTGTCTAATCCATCAAATTCAATCTCATAATCTATTTCTTGTCCTATGACGAAAACTTTTCCACGTACTAAAAAATTATCAATGATTTCCTTTTTATTAACTGCTACAACTACCTTCATATTAATTCACCTTTTTCCATTATATTCCTTCTCTTATTATAACTTATTTATATTTTATTTTGAATTAATATATGTTAGAATTATGCACGAGGTGGAAAAAATGGAATTATATCATTATATTATAATCGCAGTAGTAGCTATTGTAGCGGTTGTTGTATCTGTCGTATTATTAAATAGGAGTAAAGTTGAAAAGAAGCAATATGAATTACCTACCATTTTAGAATTACTAAATAAGAAAAATATTGTAGGTATTGATTTTATAAGAAATAAGATTGTGATCAATTTTAATGATGTAACTTTATTTAATACCGATCTACTTCTTGAAAAAGGAGCAAAGGGGATTAGTATTGTTGGAAATAAAGTGAAGTTTTACTTTGATGGAGACAATGAATTGAATGAAAATATCTATAAGCAAATAAAACAATTTATAGAAGGGTAGTGAAATATATGGAACGTGAATTTGTTGTAACAAATGAACAAGGGATACATGCGCGTCCTGCTACGAAATTGGTTCAATTAGCAAATGATTTTAGTGCAGATTTAGATTTATTATATAAAGGTAGTACTGTTGATTTGAAATCAATTATGGGTGTACTAAGTTTAGGAGTAACAAGAGGTTCTCTTGTTGTCATTAGAGCTAACGGTGAAGATGAGAATGAGGCTATCAAGCAAATAACAAAATTCTTTCAAGAATTAAATAACTAATAGAAGAGTGATAATATGATATATTTACTTGTTGATAACGTTACAGGATTCTTCGATTTCCTGAATCCGATTATTAACTTTCTAGAAGAATTAGACCATATTGGTTTAGCTCTTTATACATTTTTTGAGGTGTTACTAATAATTCCGCCAATTGAGGTTATATATTACCCGTTAATTCAACTTAATGTTGATACGTGGTATCTATATTTACTCAATGTTGTTGTCTTTAATGTAATTGCTTCAGCCTTTGGATATTTTGTGGGAATGAAAATTGGTTATCCAGTTTTACGATTCTTTGCTAGCGAGGAAGTACTTGAAAAAGCAAAAAAACTTTTTGATAAATGGGGAATTTTGGCGGTAGCTCTTGGAGCTTTTACACCGATACCATATACAATAGTAGTATTTTTAGCAGGTATTTCGCGCATGGACTTTAAAAAGTACATGTTAGCAGGGATGTTAGGAAGAATTCCACGGTATGTTTTGGGGGGTTATGTTCTTGTATTTATTGTGCAAGAGATTAACTCTGAAGTACTTAACCAATATATGTTAATAATGAGTATAATTGGTATGCTTCTTGTTGTGTTGTACTATGTCTTGCAGACTATATACAATATATACAAAAAGAAGCAGCAAGCCTAAAAATAAAAAGCGCTGTTTAGCGCTTTTTTTATTTTTATATGAATCGTAAATCTTCTGAAGTCAAGTCTAATCTATTAATTAAGAGATCTTTGAATTGTGAGAATTTTGCTGGATTATCTTCAATGTAAACTTGCATTAATGCTTTTTTACCACTTTCTTTAGCCTCATCCAGTCTACTTAAATCTTTCAAAGCAAATGATTTAGTTAAATATAGTGTTGCAAGAGCTCCGGAAGTTTGATATTTTTTACAATATTCTATACCTTCTTTAGCAATGTTTACAACTTCTTCAAATTTTTGCTGTCTGCCTAGTATTGGAGCTAAGGTAGATAAAACTGTTGGAATAAACAAACTATCACCTGATGAAATGTATTTAAATTGAGATGAAGTTATAATTTGGTACATGTGAATAGATGGCTCATAGTTATCCATTATTGAAGAAACTTTAACTATCTCCATTAATATATTAATCTCTATCCAATTATAGGTTTCATTTTTTACACAATTGGGGTAATCCACCATAATTGAATATAGCTCTAAAGCATGTATATCAGAAACCATTTGAAGATTGTGTTGGATGCAAACGAAGCAAAAATCAAAAAACGATTTATTATAGGTTGATATAAAAACATCATCTCTTAGTATTACTGCTTTATTGTATGCATCTTGATATCTCAATTGTCGTATAAGAGTATAAATATTAGTTAGTTTTTGGAGTTGCTTATTTTGTTTTGTTTCAAATACATGATGCAAAGAACTAATGCTCAATTTAAGTCTATCTGCTAACAAAAGAAGGACTGAATTAGGGATTGAGGTAGCTCCACGTAAATATCTTTTGTATTGGCTTAAAGAAATTATACCATCAATTAGGTCTTCCCTTGATATGTTTCTATCAAGTCGTAAACCATCTATAAACAAACCGAAATCTCTAGTGTTTTCTGACATTTTATGGACACCCCCCTTTTATGGGTCATATATGAACTTTTCATTTATTGTAAAAAAATATAAAATACAGTCAAGGAGTTGATTTATTATGAAAAAAGTTTTAGCATTTTTAGTAGCATTAGGGTTTATTTTTAGTACAGCAAGTGGGGTAATCGCGGCATCTGATATTCCAGTACCAAGTGATTACGATAAAATACCTACTGAACATTTACCTTTACCAGTATATTAGTCTATCTACTAAATTACATTTTACTATATAAATAACTGATTTAAAAGAGACAATATAAAGTATTACTAACAAAAAATGAAAACGGGTTACTATTTTTTGTTTTTTATTATGCCAAATTTCCAAGAAGTTTAAGGAGGAAAATTATGAGTGCACTTCAAGAGTTAACGATTGAGTATGATGGGATGTTGGGAACGATAAAGCAATACTCATGCGATCCATATGTTGTAAGTTATTTAAATAAACTGAAATCAGCAATGAAATCAGAAGATTTTGAAATGATCAAAATCATGATTAATAAACTTAATGAATGGTATGAAGAAAATATAAATGCGATAGAAGAGAATAGATGGGTTATTAATGTTGATTCACATCATAAAACGCAAAGATTATTAAAAGAGTTTATGTTTAAATTCGAGAATTAAAAAGTAGAAGCTTAATGGCTTCTACTTTTTAATTGTCTTATAGATTATTAGATCAGTTTCGCTAACATCAAAAATATCTTTAATTAATTTTTTTGTTTCCTTGATGAGTGATTGATTTGTTACTATATTCAGTAGAGAGTATAATTTTGTTAAAGAATCTAAATAACTATCATTTTTGAATAGTTCTCTTTGATTCAAAGCTTTTAAATAATATATTGAAATCAAGAAATTAAGTGGATGGTAAATTTCGTATTCTTCAATAACTTTCATTGTGAGCTTTAAAGATTCCTCATTTTTACCAATTTTACCTAATCCTTTTATTGCACTTAATTGAAAAGGTAATAGATAGTTTTTGAACTCAGAGAATTGTTCATCATTTTGCTTGTTTAATATGTCGTAACAGTAACTAGCGATTCTATAATCACCTTTTTTAATTAGGTGGTCTTGGACAAACATAATACAAGACAATTCGATAAATGATAATGAGTCTTTCTTGAATATATCTTCGTAGTCCATTAATTCTAGTATTTCATCGACAGCTTGATTAATCGTTATTTTGTCAAAATGTAGATCAAGTTTTATTTCTATAAATTCTAGTAGTTGCATGTTATATTTTGACATAACTGAAGATAATTCTAAGGACTTGAATTCAACACTGGCTTTATTATACTCATCCATGTGTATTAATTTATATATTTTTATTAAATCTGCATAATCCTTATCTTGTTTCTTGCGAAATGATTCGTAAGCATGTATTGTGTTGAAATCTAACCTCGACATTAATGCATTTAGTGTTTCACTTCTTAATGAAGATTCACCTTTAATGAAACGGTAGTATTGTCTTAATGAGATTATGTTTTCTACAAAGTCTTCTCGTGATATATTTCTTGAATCCCTTAATTCATCAATGAATCTTGCGAAATCATTAGAGTTTGGCATGGTTGTCCTCCGTTTTATTTTCGTTTTCTTCCTAAACCAATACGGTCCATTGTTTTTGCTAGTTTTCTTTCAGTTACTTGAATTGCTCTATCTCTACCTTTGTCTAAAATTAAGTCTAATTCTTTTGAATTGATTAACTCATTGTATCTTTCTTGAATAGGTTTTAGTTCTTGAAAAACGATTGCACCTAGATCTTCTTTAAACTCTTTATAACCCTTACCTTCGTATTTGTCTTCTATATCATTAAAAGGCATATTAGTGATAACTGAATAAATCGTTAGTAAGTTAGAAATACCAGGTCTGTTTTCTGGATCATATTTAACAGTACCCATAGAATCAGTGATTGCACTTTTGATTCTTTTTTTAATGATATTTTCCGGATCTAACAAATTGATTCTTGATTTTTCATTATCATCAGACTTACTCATTTTAGCTGTTGGATTAGACAATGAATTAATCTTGGCTCCTATTTCCGCTATTAGCGGCTCAGGAACTGTGAAAATATCATTATATTTATTGTTCATTCTAACAGCAATATCTCTTGTTAATTCTAGATGTTGTTTCTGATCTTTTCCAACTGGTACAAAATCAGGATCATAAATCAAGATATCAGCAGCCATTAAAGTTGGATATGAAAATAATCCTACAGTAACGCCTTTTTCCTGTTTGCGTGCTTTGTCTTTGAATTGAGTCATTCTTTCTAACTCCCCCATGTACGAGTTGCATTGGAAAAGATATGCCATTTGCGAGTGGGCTGGGACTTCTGATTGAATAAATAGGTTTACTCTTTCAGGATCTAATCCACAAGCTATGTAAAGGGCAGCTAATTCTTTAATTAGTTTTCTTAAAACTTGTTTATCCTTATAAACAGTAATCGCATGTAAATCTGCGATAAAGATAAAGAACTCATAATCTGGTAATTTATCTTGTAATTTTACGAAGTTTTTAACACTTCCTAAATAGGTTCCGATATTTAATGAACCTGTTGGTTGGATTCCTGATAATATTCTTTTCATGATATTTCCTCCTTAAAATAAAAAAAAGTCCGTCCTAAAATAAGGACGAACTTATATAATCCGTGGTACCACCTTGGTTTCTATAAAAAATTATAGACACTTAGCTCTTTAACGCAGAGTTACGGATATGATTAGTATCGCTCGTAGATCCATTCCTTAAATTTGTTTTGCTTAGATTCCACCATTCTAAACTCTCTATATAAACAAGGTTATAAGTACTAATTCTAGTCATCGTTTTATTGATTATATAATACAATAATTATTCTTTTAATGCAACCTCTAATTCGTCTAGTAGTTTGTTTAATCTATTTACTACAGCTTTGAAAGGTTCTTTTGTAGTTAAATCTACACCAGCTTTTTTAACTTGATTTACAGGATAATCATTTCCACCAGAACGAAGTAATCCGATATGGTTTTTAATGTTTGATTTATCTTCTTGGACCATCTCATAAAGTTTTAATGAAGCCGCGAAACTTGTTGCGTATTGGTAAACATAGAATGGTGTATAGAATAAATGAGGGATATATGCCCAAACAAATTCTTTTCCATCTTCTTCAGTAATATCAATATCATAAAACTCTTTATATAAATCAACCATAATACCCGAAAGTGTTTCATAAGTAATTGGTGTTCCTTGTTCTGCTAGTTCGTGTGCTTTTAATTCATATGCAGCAAACAATGTTTGACGGTAGAATGTACCTAAAATATCATCGACTGATTGTTGTAATAATTGAATTTTATCTTCTTTTGAAGCATCACTGTTTTTAATGAAGTAGTCTAATAGATTATGTTCATTAAAAGTAGAAGCTATTTCAGCGACAAAGATTGTATAATTTTGTGTAGCAACTGGTTGGCTTTCAGCACTAAACATTGAGTGCATTGAATGTCCTGCTTCATGAGCTACAGTAAATACATTATTTAAGGTATCATCATAATTTAATAATATATAAGGATGTTCATTAATTGCACCCCAACTATATGCACCAGTTTGTTTACCTTCGTGTTCATAAACGTCAACATAACCGTCTTCTAAAGCTGTTTTTGCCTTGCTTTGGAACTCTTCATCTAAATGAGCAATTGACTTAAAGAATAAGTCTTTTGCTTCTTCGTATGTGAATTTAGAATTACCCGAAGCGAGAGGAATGAAACGATCATATGTATGATGTTTCTCAAGTCCTAAGAATTCTTTTCTCATTTGATAGTATCTTTTAATTGGAGCAGTGTTCTCTTTAGCAACCGCTACAAGGTTATGATATACATCTAAAGGAATGTTATTTCTAAATAAATAAGATTCTAAAGAACTAGAGTATTTTCTGTTTTTCATTGAAGCGATATTAGCTTGTAAGATCGTATTGTAAATCTGTGCATAAGCATTCTTTTTATCCTTGTACTGACTGAAGATAGATTTGAATACTATTTCACGGTCTTTCGGAGATTCCAAATCAGCGAGAAAACTACGGTAATTACCACTAGTAATTAAAACAGTTTCTCCAGAAGTTAAAGTAACTTCTTTGTCGACTTTGTCAGCAACACTTAAAGCAGTATAAACTTCGCTTCCTTGACCTGATAGTTGACTATAATTGGCAAGAATTGTTTCACTTTTTGCATCTAATACATGCTCTTGTAATCTAAATAATTTTTCTAGAGAGAACTTATATTCTTTTAATGTTTCATCTTTTTGAATGAATGAATTAATTACTTCCTGACCAATAGTTAATAATTCAGGTGATTCGAAGGCTGTTACTTGTCCTAATTTACTAGCTAATAATGCCATTCTTTGAACACGTGCTGCGTTCTCAGTATTCTTCTTGTTCAAATCACTTGTTAAGGCAGCATATTGATATACTTTTATAAAATCAATACCCAGTTCCTTTTGTAAAGTGTAGTACTCTTTGAACGATTCAAACTTATCTAATTTACCTTGGAAAGATCCTAGTTTTTCAATCGTTTCTTCGACTTTTCCCAAAGCTTTTTCCCATTCTTTTAAAGTTTTGTATAGTTTAGTTAAATCCCATTTCATATTATATTACCTCCTAATAATGTTATCATTATATTATAAGTAAACTGAAGTATAAAGCGTTATGACATTATTTTAAAAATTGTAGCATTTTTTGTGCCAAAATTTTATGTTGCAAGTTAAACAAATTATGTTATAATTAAAGTGCGAACTAACTATATTATAAAATTTATAAAGAAGAGGTGACGCGAATGATTACTATCTATACAACTCCAAGCTGCTCATCCTGCCGAAAAGCAAAAAAATGGTTTGATAATCATCGTATAGATTACCGTGAAAAAAATATATTTAATATTAAACTTACAAGAGATGACATCATAATGATGTTGAAAAATACTGATAATGGTTTTGAAGATATTATTTCAACAAGATCAAAAGTATTCCAAGAGCAAAATTTAGATATTGAAGATATGAGTATGAGCGCATTAACTAACTTTATTATTGCTAATCCAAGTGTTTTACGAAGACCAATTATTATTGAAGAGAAGAAAATGCAAGTAGGATATAATGAAGATGAAATACGAACATTCATTCCAAGAAGATTACGTGAAATTATCATGTGTACTACATGTGATAAGGGTAATGATTGTGATTATAAACATGCTTTAGATATTTACTTCAAAGAGTTACAAGAAAAAGAACGAGCAGGAGTACAAGTAGCATAAATCAAAACAAAAGAGAGGTCTAGACCTCTCTTTTTTTTGTAACAAATATTCCTAGAACTGTAAACCCTGCTAGTAATGCAAAGATAAATGTTGTTGTACTTATACCTTCCCATAGATCCTGGCTATTGTACAAGTGATTCTCTAAATTGAAAAATGCAAGATCAATTTCATCGGTATCAGTATTATTCTCGATAACTATGACATTTATTGTATATGATTTTGAGTCTTCCAGTTCTAAATCAAATAAATAACCATCTAATTCCCCGGGTACTACATTAGTCTGTGATTCGGTAACTATGGTAGGGTCGGTTTCTCCGTCAACTGCGATTGTAAATAGAATTTTTTCTAGTACTTCATCACTTGAATTAAGGATAACCAATTCATAACCATCGTCAACCAATGTAGTTTGAAATAGAACGGCATCATCTGGTAGATTTCCTACTATTGAATAATAAGTACCAGTAAACTGTGGCTTTTCTGGTGTGTTATTAGCGTATAAGAAACTTTCCTCGAGTTGTGTAGAATAATTATAAGCTATCATTGATGAAATCAATGATAGAAGTAATAGGAAAAAAGGTAAAATAATTACTAGTATTCGTTTCATTATATCACTCCTTGGCTTTATTATAGCATAAAACCATATTTTATAGTTATTATAATTTATTGCATTTTTTAACTATGAGAACCTTTTCATTATTTTGTAAGCGATACCATCGTGTTTGAAATGTTGACATAACCTTCTAAACAAAGTATAATCTACATAAGTAAAATATTTAAAATAAATGAAGATTTTGTAAAGATGGCAAATTACTCAATACGGGGAAAGTTCTATTTTTTATGCAGTCTTCATTTTTTCTTAAAAATAATATTTACTACTTTATTTGAAAATAAGTCATTTTCAGAAAAGAGATGGAGGATTATGAAGAGTTATTACTTAAAGAAGATTCTTTCCTCGATAATAACGTTAATAATTGTTATTACAATAGTTTTCTTCATGTTAAGAGCAATTCCTGGTGGACCTTTCGCCAGAGAAAAACCCTTACCTGATGCAACTAGAGAAAGACTCGAAGAGGCGTATGGTCTCAACTTACCTCTACATGAGCAATATTTCATGTATATGGGGAATTTGTTAAGAGGAGATTTAGGACCGTCATTTAGAAATCCAGCTTATTCAGTAAATCAATTGCTGGCAGCAGGGATTCCTAGTACAGCGAAAGTTGGAGGTCTGGCTGTAGTATTCATTGTTTTATTGGGGATACCTTTAGGGGTGATTTCCGCATTGAAGTCTAATACCTATATTGATTATGGTGTTATGCTTATGGCAACAATTGGAGTAACTGTTCCATCCTTTGTTATAGGATCTATATTTATTATTATAGCGCAGTACATTGATTGGATTCCTGTAGGAAGTTTAGATAAGTTCCCAGTGTCTTATATCGGACCTGTTGTAGCCTTATCTGGATACTCTTTATCATTTGTAGCTAGGTTGACTAGATCTAGTATGTTAGAGGTATTAAGACAAGATTATATTAGAACTGCTAGGGCAAATGGTTTAAGTGAATTTAAAGTAATATTCAAACATGCATTAAAAAATGGTTTAATTCCTGTTGTGACATATATAGGTCCAATGATTGCAGCTTTAATGACAGGATCATTTGTAGTTGAACAGGTATTTAATATCCCAGGAATTGGGAAGTATTTCACACAATCTATAAACTCGCAAGATTACACTTTAGTTATTGGTGTTACAATATTCTATGCGGCTTTCTATATATTCATGGTCTTCTTGGTAGACATTTTATATTCAGTTATTGATCCAAGAATTAAGATGGGGAGGTAATAGAATATGAATAAGAACTTTAATAAAGTTTCTAGTGATGCAAAACTAGACAAAGAACAGACAAGAAAAAGCCTAACTTATTGGCAAGATGTGTGGAGAAGATTAAGGAAAAATAAATTATCAATATTAGGAATGTTCGGTACATTTATTGTAATTTTGTTAGCTGTTGTTGGACCATTGGTTAACCCGCATTCTTATAAGCAACAAAACTTAGAATACAAAAATATACCCCCTCAATTTGAAATTTATGAATTGACGGATGATTTAAATATTTATTTATCAGGTACTTTTGAATTAATTCAAGTTAGTGATAGTGGAGAATTAATTAAAAGATTTGAGAAATCAGCAACTGATTTTGATGTCGCTACTAGAACTCAAATATTTAGATTATTTGATGAAAATGGTATTGAAATAGATCAAGTTACCGCTGATTATTCATATTCAACAGACCCTACAAAGGCTCACGTCGGAATCGACTATAGCTTTATATATCATGGGGAAGAAATTCAACAACCGACAGAGAAGGTATGGAATACAACATTCTTACTTGGTACCGATGCATTTGGTAGAGATTTATTTGCCAGAGTATTATATGGTATTGGTGTTTCATTACAAATTGCTGTAATAGCCGCAGTTATTAACTTATTAATTGGTGTAATTTACGGTAGTATTTCTGGATATGTTGGAGGTAGTACAGACAATATTATGATGAGGATAGTTGATATAATTAACTCAATTCCTTTATTACTATATGTAATTCTATTAATGGTTGTTCTTAGAGATAGTCCGTTTGAAGAGAATATCTTAAATCCGGTATTCGGTGAAAGTGGACTAGGAACTATTATCATAGCATTAGTATCAATCTACTGGGTAGGTATGGCTCGTCTAGTTAGAGCACAAATGTTAGGTTTAAAAGAGCAAGAATATGTTTTAGCTGCAAGAACAATTGGAGTTAGCCATAAAAATATAATTAGTAGACACTTAGTACCGAATGCACTTGGTCCTATCATCGTTACATTAACTATGATGATTCCATCTGCAGTATTCACCGAAGCATTCTTAAGTTTCATTGGTCTTGGTATTAATGAACCTGCAGCATCTTTAGGTGCTTTAGCTAACGATGGAGCGCAAGTATTCCAAAGTTATCTATACCAACTAGTGGTACCATCAGTCGTTATCGCGTTTATGATGTTATCGTTCAACTTTGTTGGGGATGGTTTACGTGATGCATTAGATCCAAGGTTAAGAAAAGGTTAGGTGAAGAATATGAGTGAAAAAATACTACAATTAAACAATTTAGAAACATCATTCTTTACTCATTTAGGTGAAGTTAAAGCGGTACGTGGTGTAACTTATGGACTTAACAAAGGTGGAGTTTTAGGAATCGTAGGAGAAAGTGGTAGTGGTAAAAGTGTAACAAGTTTATCAATTATCCGCTTAATTGAATCACCAGGTAAAATCAAAAATGGTGAAGTAATCTTTGATGGTGTCGATTTAACAACATTATCAGAATCTGAAATGCAAGAATTAAGAGGTTCAGAAATTTCAATGATCTTCCAAGATCCGATGACATCTTTAAACCCAGTTTATACAATTGAAAATCAAATGGTTGAAGTTATTAGACGCCATATGAAAATACCAAAAGAACAAGCTTTAGAAGAAGCAAAATTAATCACAAATGAAAGCAAAAAAGCTAAAGAGCTTGAAGATATTGAAAAAGGAATTACACGTCCTTTTAACAAGCAAGAAGCATTTGATAGAGCAATCAATTATTTAACTTTAGTGGGTATTCCAGAACCTGAAGAAAGAATTGGCCAATATCCGCATCAATTTAGTGGTGGGATGAGACAACGTGCATTAATAGCTATGGCGTTATCTTGTGAACCAAAACTATTAATTGCAGATGAACCAACGACTGCTTTAGACGTTACAATCCAAGCACAAATTCTGGATTTACTAAAAGATATCCAAAAAAATCTTGGAACTTCAATAATCTTTATTACTCATGATTTAGGAGTAATTGCTGAGATTTGTCAAGATGTAGTGGTAATGTACGGTGGAATGGTTATGGAAAAAGGAACAGTTGAAGAAATTTTCTATAATGCACAACATCCATATACAAAAGGATTACATCAATCAATTCCAAAAGATATCGTTGGACAAAAAGAAAGATTAGTGCCAATTGATGGATCACCACCGGACTTACTAAGTCCTCCAAAAGGTTGTCCATTCAGCCCTCGTTGTGAACATGCTATGGAAGTTTGTTTACAAGAAGCGGCTCCATTATACAAAATCAGTGACACACAAGTTTCTGCTTGTTGGTTACAAGATCCGAATGCTCCTGTAGTTAAAGGATTTACTAAAAGTGGGGGTGCTGAATAATGGCTGAAAAAGAAGTATTATTACGTGTTAAGAATTTAAAGAAACACTTTCTATTAAGTCGTGATTTCTTTGGTGGAAACGAGAAAAAAGTTCATGCTGTTGATGGCATTGATTTCCATATATTCAAAGGTGAAACATTTGGATTAGTTGGAGAATCTGGTTGTGGGAAATCTACAACTGGGCGTACAATCATCAACTTATATAAAAATACTGCAGGTTCTGTTTATTTTGAAGATAAGTTGATCAGTATGGGATTTGGTGACATCAAAGAGGAAATAAAAGAAGTTTCAAAAGATTTTAAAAGTAGAATTAAGGCAACGGAAGATAAAAGTGCCCAAGATGAATTACGAAATGAAATGAATGAAATAATATCTGAGTTAAAAGTTAAATTGAGAGATGCAAAACATCTATCTAAAGAAGCAACTCATGATCCTGGTGACATTCAAATGATTTTCCAAGATCCATATGCGTCACTTAATCCAAGAATGACTGTTTCTGAAATTGTCGCTGAAGGTATTAAAACACATAAATTACTTGAAGGTGACGCAATCAGTGAAAGAGTTTATTCGTTATTGGAAACAGTAGGGTTAAAACGTGAACATGCGTCTCGTTATCCTCATGAATTTAGTGGTGGACAACGTCAAAGAATCGGAATCGCTAGAGCACTTGCAGTTGATCCAAAGTTAATTATTTGCGATGAACCAATTAGTGCACTTGACGTTTCAATTCAAGCGCAAGTTGTAAACATGTTAGAAGACTTACAAAATAAATTAGGATTAACTTACTTGTTTATTGCTCATGATTTATCAATGGTTAAGTATATTAGTAGCCGTATTGGTGTTATGTATTTAGGTAAATTAATGGAAGTTGCTGAAAGTGACCCATTATATGCTGAACCTTTACATCCTTATACTAAGTCACTATTATCATCAATTCCATTACCAGATCCTGAAGCAAATAGAAATAGTGATAGAATCATCTTAGAAGGAGATGTTCCATCACCAGTAAATCCAAAACCGGGTTGTCGATTTGCATCGCGTTGTCGTTATGCAAAAGATATCTGTTTCCAAAAAGACCCAGTTATTGAAGAAGTGAAACCAAGTCGATATGTGGCTTGTCACTTAGTAAAAGAAATAAATAAATTGTAATAACCATAGGAAACTATGTTATTAAATAAAAAGATGGAGGAGTTTTATGAAAAAATTATTAGTTTTATTTGTTGCATTCTTCTTAGTGGTAACTCTTAGCGCATGTACTGGCGATGGAGAAGGAGTAGTGCTAAACTGGAACATCGGTGCTGACCCTAGAACATTAGACCCAGGTCTAAATGGTGCTAGTGATGGTGGAGATGTTATTAACAATACCTTTGAAGGTCTAGTTAGAGAAAAAAATGGTGAAGTATTCCCAGGTATGGCAACTGAATGGGTTACTACAGCAGATGGTATGACAGTAACTTTCACAATTCGTGAAGATGCAAAATGGTCTGACGGAACAGAATTAGACGCAGACGACTTTGTACGTTCATGGTTACGTGGTATGGATCCTCGTAGTGCAAGTGAATATTCATGGATATGGCATTATACAAATGTTGTTGGTTCAGACGCATATAGTAGTGCTGTACAAGACATCGATGATAATGATACACCTGACGACGATACTGATGATATCAAACTTGAAACTGATGCTGAATTTGATGCTAGATTAGATACTTTAGCTGCAGCTGTTGGAATCAAATCATTAGACGGTGGAGCTAAATTAGAAGTTAAATTAATCGCTCCTACTAACTGGTTTGTATCATTAATGTCATTCTATCACTTCTTACCTGTACCAGTTGGTGCAACTACAGATGGTGAAGGTGCATGGGCAAAAAATCCTGAATTAGCAGTTAGTAACGGTCCTTTCGTTTTAACTGATTATAAAATTGGAGAAAGCCTACAATTAACAAAAAATGAAGAATATTGGAACGCAGAAAATGTTGGTATTGATGTAATTGAAGCTGAATTTATTGATTTAGCTACAACTGCTTATGCAAAATACTATGCTGGTGAATTAGATATTATTCCTAGTGTACCAACTGCAGAAATTCCTGGCTTAATCGCTACTTCTGAAGAATTCCATATTTTCGCATCATTAGGAACTTATTACATCAACTTCAACCTTTCTGGTTGTGAAGACGGTGGAAATAGAGACATCGGTGATAGAGATAATGAAATATTCTGTAATGATAATTTACGTCAAGCTTTAGCTTTATCAATTGATCGTGATGAAATTACAGCAGCTTTAGGTGCTGGACAAGTACCTGCTGGTGGATTTATCCCTCCTGGTTTCCAAGATGATACTGGAGCAGATTTCTATGATACTGCAAAAAATGATTCTGATATCGTAACTGATGATGGTTCATATGCAATTGCTGTTGATTACTTTGCTGCAGCTGCAGCTGATTTAGATATGACAGTTGCTGAATTGCAAGCTGAATTAGGAACAAAAGAATACCGTTATAATACTTCAGACGGACATGAAACTGTTGCTGTATTAATTCAAGGTATGTGGTCAGAAAACTTAGGATTTGACATTAACTTAGCTAATGAAGCATGGAGCTTATTCCAAGCTACTAGAACTGCTGGTAACTTCGATATGGCACGTGGTGGTTGGTTAACTGACTTTATGGATCCTTCTGGTATGATTGGTATCTTTACACAAGGTAACGCATACAATGATCCTGATTATGATAATGCTGCATTTGAAGCAAAATTATTAGAAGCGTCTTCAGCTACTACAGCTGCAGCTCACTTCTCTGCTTTATACGATGCACATGCATTATTCATGGCAGATATGCCAGTAATCCCTATCTATCACTATAACGACCAATGGTTAGTAAAATCTTACGTAACTGGTTGGGGACGTTCAGTATTAGGTGGAGTAGATTTCTCAACAGCTCAAGTTGATAGACCTGAGTAATTAAATTTTAATAAATTAAGTAGGTTGCTTTTAAAGCACCTACTTTTTTTTATGTTTTATCCCTGAAATAATGTGCGAATGTAAGAAAGCGTTTTTACTAGAGCCCTTATTAGTTGTAATTTCAAATTAAAACATTTATAATATACTTGATATTAAAAATAAAATATTTGGAGGAATTATTATGGCTATTAAAGTTGCTATTAATGGATTCGGACGTATTGGTCGTTTAGCATTTAGACTAATGAACGAAAATCCTGATTTTGAAATCGTTGCATTAAACGATTTAACAGACGCAGAAACACTTGCTTACTTACTTAAATATGATACAGCACAAGGGAAATACAAAAGTGATAGTATTTCAGTTGATGGAGATTCAATCGTAGTTGACGGGAATCCTGTCAAAGTTTATGCACAAAGAGATCCTGAATTATTACCTTGGGGTAAACTTGGTGTAGAAGTAGTATTAGAATGTACTGGATTCTTTACTTCTTTAGAAGGTGCCGAAAAACACATTAAAGCAGGAGCTCAAAAAGTAGTAATCTCAGCTCCAGCAAAAGGTGACATGAAAACTATTGTTTACAATGTTAACCATGAAATCTTAGACGGAACTGAAACTGTAGTAAGTGGTGCTTCATGTACTACTAACTGTTTAGCTCCAGTTGTAAAAGTATTAAATGATAGTTTTGGATTAGTAAAAGGATTCATGACTACAGTTCATGCTTATACTAACGCTCAAAACACTTTAGATGCTCCACATCCTAAAGGAATTAACTCACGTCGTGGACGTGCTGCTGCAGAAAACATCGTACCTACAAGTACAGGTGCTGCTGTTGCTGTTGGTAAAGTATTACCTGAGTTAAACGGAAAACTTGATGGTTATGCATTACGTGTTCCAACTCCTACAGGTAGTTGTGTAGATTTAACTGTTGAATTAGCTAAAAACGTTACAGTTGAAGAAGTAAACGCTGCAATGAAAGCTGCTTCAAACGAAACTTTAGGTTACACTGAAGATCCAATCGTATCATCAGATACAATTGGAATCGAATACGGTTCATTATTTGATTCACAATTAACTAAAGTAATGGAAGTAGACGGAAAACAAATGGTTAAAGTAGTAACATGGTATGATAACGAAATGAGTTATACTGCTCAAATGGTTCGTACTATTGCTCATTTAGCTTCTAGCTTGAAATAACAACTAAAAAGACTTCCTTGGAAGTCTTTTTTTTATTTAAATATGGTATAATTTAGAAGAGGTGAACATTATGAATCCATTTTTAATAAATAGAAATAGATTATTTGAACAATTAGACGAAGACAGTGTATTACTACTTCATAGCGGAAACGCACCACACCGTACAACTGATCAGTTTTATCCATTCCTAGTTTCTAAGAACTTTTTCTATCTAACAGGAGTTAAAGAATCAAATTGTACATTGATGTTAATAAAAACAAAGAAAGAAAGTAAATCTTTCTTATTTATTGATGAAACAACTAAATTCATGAAACAATGGGTTGGAGAAAAAATCTCCAAAGAAGAGGCAAGTACGGTTTCTGAGATAGACATTAAAAACATAATGTTTAATCCAGTTCTAGAGAAATTCGTAAACAAAATTATGACCTATACTAGAGGAAACAATATATTACCACCAAATGTAATGTACTTAGATATGTTTAGACCTTCAACTAAACACGACCCTTTAGCTTATAAAGAATATAAAAAGTTCATTGATAAGTACCCAGAATTACAAGTAAAGAATCTTAATGAACATACAAGTTATTTAAGAATGTTTAAAAATAAATATGAAATAGATGATCTTAAAAAAGCCATTAGAATCACTAACGAAGGTATTAAGAGAATGATGAAGGAAGTTGAACATCGTTACTACGAAAACCAAGTTGAAGCAGATTTTATGCATGAAATAACCTTGAACGGAACTAGAAAAGTTGGGTTTGATACAATTTTAGCTTCAGGTAAAAATGCGACAATTCTTCATTATGAAGACAACAATCAAAGAATTGAAAAGAACTCACTTATTCTTTGTGATTTAGGTGCTGAATGGGATGAGTATAGTGCTGATATTTCCCGTACTTTTCCTAGTAGCGGAGAATTCTCAGATCGCCAAAAAGAGTTGTATGAAATCGTCTTAAAAACAAACAAAGAAACGATCAATTTTGTGAAACCAGGCTTAACCTGGAAAGAGTTAAATGATTTTGCGAAAAACATCTTAATCACTGAATGCAAAAGAATCGAATTAATTATAGAAGACGAAGAAATTTCTAAATATTATTATCACAGCATTGGTCATTTCTTAGGTTTAGACGTTCATGATGTTGGACAATACGGAGTAACTATTCAAGAAGGTATGGTACTTACTATTGAACCAGGTCTATATATTAAAGAAGAGGAAATTGGAATCCGCATTGAAGATGATGTGTTAGTTACTAAGAATGGATGCATTAACTTAAGTGATGATATTATTAAAGAAGTAGATGATATAGAAAGATTTATGAGATAGTAAAGGAAAATATATGAATATAAAAGTTATTGAGAATAATGATGAGAAACAGAAAATTGCATCGAAAATTCTTTTGAATTTACCTGAATGGTTTGGGATAGAAGAATCGACAAAAGAGTATGTATCTAATGTAATTAAGTACCCATTTATAGCTGCGTATAATAATGATGAAGCTATTGGTTTTTATTCTTTACGAGAAGAGAATAAGGATGTGCTTGAAATGTATGTTCTTGGAATACTAAAGAAATATCATAATCAAGGAATAGGAACTCTTCTACAAGAATACGTAAATAAGTACGCAAGAAATAAGAACTATAAGTACTTAATGGTTCTCACTCTTGCAGAAAAAGTGCAAAACAAAGAGTACTTACAAACTAGAAATTTCTATCTTAAAATGAACTTCATTGATTTCTATCAAAATGATGATATTTTTGACAAGTTTAATCCTTGTCAAATTATGATGAAGATGATTTAAATATTATAATAGGGGTGGCAAAATGATTTCATTATATGATCTATTCATGATACCCTTAGAAAAAAGTGGCATCATAAAAGCTAGAAAAGAATTAATTCCAAAAGCTAAGGGAACCATATTAGAAATAGGTTCAGGTACAGGAGTTAATATAAAATACTATAACTTTGATGCCGTTGATAAACTCACTATGACTGATAAAAAACTAAGTAAGAAGATTAGACAAATTGCTTCTACTGGTATAGAACTAATAGAAGTCAATGTTGAAGAATTACCTTTCTTAGACAATTCTTTTGATTATATTATTCACACTTTGGTATTTTGCAGTGTCTCTGATGTAAATAAAGGAATCCAAGAACTAAAACGAGTTCTTAAACCGACAGGAACAATTATGTTCATTGAGCATATCTTGCCTGAGAAAAAGGGCTATAAAGGTTTATTTAATTTTGTTAATCCCGCATGGAGAAGGATTGCTTCAGGTTGTAATCTAAACAGAGACTACGAATCTTCACTTCTTGCTAATGGATTTAAGGTAATAAATTCATCAAAATTTATGAACACCGCATTTGTATATGGTGAAGCAATAATTCAATAATGATACTTACATAATAGTAATTGATAGTAACGACTTAGATTGGTCGTTACTATTTTTTTATAGGTAATAATTTAATGTTATTTATCAACTAATTTGAAGTGAAATTATGCTATAATTAGGTAGGTGATTTAAATGGACTTTATACAAGGAAAAGTAAAAGCAATTATCTATCATAATGATGATAATTCATACACAATTATTAAAATCAAAGTAACTGATGCCACTGAAAAAATGGGACTTTTTGCTTATGATGATTTTGATTATGTCACAGTCACTGGATATTTTCCCCAACCGATGCGCGGAGAAGAAATAAAATTCTTTGGAGAATTCAAAGAACATAATCGCTATGGAATGCAATATGTGGTCAACAATTTTGAAAAGTTAAGCGACACTTCAATTCCAGGGTTAATTGAATATCTAGCAAGTGATTTATTTAAGGGAGTCGGGATAAAGACGGCTCAAAACATAGTAACTAAACTTGGTGCTAACCTTATCAAAATGGTAATTGAAGACAAAGCAGTTTTAAATGGAGTTCCCAAGTTATCAGATAAACTAATTGATGTTATCTACGATGGACTTGTAGAAAATAAAGCCGCAGAGAATACTTTAATCAAGTTGTATGGATACGGAATCACTCCAAAAATGGCAATCAAGATATATAAGTTTTATCAAAACGAAACAATTGCGATTATCGAGAGTAATCCGTACCAACTAATATACGATATTGAAGGTATTGGATTTGAAAGAGCAGATCAAATTGCTAAGAAGTTAGGATTCAAAGATGATGATCCGTTAAGAATAAAAGCAATGATTATTTTCCTATATAATTTAATGGGGATTAATTATGGTCATACGTTCTTATATTATGATCAATTACTAGAATATTTAATCAAAGCACTTAACAAAACAAAAGAGTTAGTTCAAGAATCAACGATTAAAGAATATATTGATGAATTAGTAGATGATGGATTCTTTACTATTGAAGATAACATTATTAAACTAAAAACAATAAATTATGCAGAGCAAAATATTACAGAAAAAATTAAGGAATTAAGTAATTATGAACAAGAAGAGATAGACGAAAACAAAGTATTAGAGTTAATTAAACTATATGAAGGAATTCATGATATTGAATATACTAATTTACAAAAGAAATCAATTCTAAGAGCTTTAAAAGCAAATATCTTTATTTTAACTGGAGGTCCAGGTACAGGGAAAACTACAGTTATTAAAGGTTTAGTCTTTGTTTACGCTAAATATCATCAAATACCGATTGAGTACAATAATACTTTATTTGAAGTAAAACTTATTGCCCCAACAGGTAGAGCTGCTAAAAGAATGAATGAAACAACTAGTCTCCACGCTGAAACGATTCATCGTTTCTTAGGTTATTCATATGACGGTAAGTTTATTCATAATAAAGATAACTTAGTTGATGCACAAGTAATCATCGTTGATGAAGCATCAATGATTGATGTATTTTTAGCTTCACAGTTATTACAAGCAATTCCTAAGGAAACAAAACTTATCATTGTTGGTGATGAGGATCAATTGCCAAGTGTTGGACCAGGACAAATCTTAAAAGATTTAATCGATAGTGATATGATTGATTATACAAGATTAAAAACAATTCACCGTCAAGCTAACGATTCTAATATTATTGCGTTAGCCCATAGTATAAACACTGAATCAATACCTGGGGACATTTTAAATGTCTATGAGGATAGAATGTTTGTTGAAGAAAAATCCATACACTTTCAAACTAGATTAATCAGTAGTATTAACTATCTGATTAATCAAGGATATGATCTCTACGAAGATATTCAAATATTAATTCCGATGTATCGCGGTAGTACAGGAATTGATAGTGTAAATAGATTGATTCAAAAAGAATTTAACCAAAATACTGAAAAAGCGATCGTTCATGGTGATAGAGAATTTAGAATAGGTGATAAAGTAATACAACTAACAAATCAAATTGAAGACCAAATTATGAATGGTGATCAAGGGATTGTTATTGGGATTACAAGTGAAGAGATTTTGATAGTCGATTTCTTCGGAATCGAGGTTGCTTATAAAAAAGGAGATTTAATAAATCTTAAACACGCATTTGCTATGAGCATCCATAAATCACAAGGTAGCGAATACAAAGTAGTAATTATGCCGTTATTTAGAAGTTATTCTATCATGCTTAAGCGTAAACTAATTTATACAGGTGTAACTCGTGCAAAACAGAAACTCATTCTTATGGGAGATTTGAATGCATTCCGCTATGGTGTTGAAAGAATAGAAGCAGAACGACAAAGTGTCTTAAAAGATCTAATTGCAAACAAGATTTTAGAAAAAGCACCAATAATAACAAAGAAAACTGAAAAGTATATTAAAGATCCAACCATTCCTTTTGAAACTTTGGGTGAAAATTTAGAAGAGGGAATTACCCCATACTCATTTATGGAAGATTAATTCCAATTAATTTTAAATATCTATTGTAAAAAGGAAATATATAAATTACAATAAAAGTGACTTTTTAAACTAGTCCAGAGAGGCGTGTAAAAGTTTATGTTTGATTTCCGAGGAAATTGCTTTTTTACAAGAACATAAATCTAACTTTTATAAATTCTTCTGGTCTAGAACTGGAAGAATTTTTTTATATCATAAGGAGGATTTATGAAAAATCTATTTTCGTTAGAAGAATTATCAGTTTTAGACATTACAGAAATTATAGAATCAGCCGTTGAATTTAAAAACGGTAAAGACTACAAGGAATTACAAGGAAAAAAAGTAGTAAACTTATTCTTTGAAAACTCAACAAGAACACATTACAGTTTTATTGCAGCAGAACAAAACCTAGGTATGATTGACACAAACTTTAATGCGGCTTCATCAAGCGTAAAAAAAGGGGAAAGCCTTTATGACACAATTAGAACATTTGAAGCACTAGGATTTGATTCAATGGTAATAAGACATCCCCAAAACAATTACTTCAAACAACTAGATGGTATCAATGTACCATTAATGAATGGTGGAGACGGAACAGGGAATCACCCAACACAAAGTTTGTTAGACTTAATGACAATTTATGAAGAATACGGTAAATTTAAAGATCTAAAAATTGCAATTGTTGGTGATATTAGACATTCCCGAGTAGCTCACACAAACATCAAAGTAATGGAACGTCTCGGTATGAAAGTTTATATTACTGGACCTAAAGAATTTGATGATGGTAGCGGGGAACACATAGAATTTAATCAGGCAATCGAAGAAATGGATATAATTATGTTATTACGTGTTCAGTACGAACGACATGGTTATGAAATCCAGTTATCAAAAGAAGAGTATCTAGCTGATTATGGTTTAACAATGGACAAGGTTGCTAAAATGAAAGACCATGCAATCATCATGCATCCAGCACCATTTAACCGAAAAACCGAAATAGATGATGACGTAGTTGAATGCTATAAATCGAGAATCTTTAAACAAATGACAAATGGTGTTTACACAAGAATGGCTGTCCTAAAGTGGGTGTTTGATTATGAGTAAAATCATTATTGATAATGAAACAATGAAAAGAACTTTACGACGATTAGCTTATGAAATCATTGAACAAAATGAACAACTAAATAATGTTGTATTATTGGGAATAAGAAAAAAAGGTGTTATCATCGCTTCAATAATTCAAGAAAACATTTTGAAGATTGAAGGGGTTAACTTAGAAACATACGAGATCGATATCACCCCATATCGTGATGATATTGAAAGTGATATCCCTAAATCAATAAACAAAGAATATGTCAAATCAGACCTAACAGATAAAATCGTAATACTTGTTGATGATGTTCTATACACAGGAAGAACAGTACGAGCAGCGATGGATGCTATTATCGATCTTGGAAGACCAAGTAAAATTGAACTTGCTGTATTAGTAGATAGAGGTCATCGTCAGTTACCAATTAGAGCTAATTTTATTGGAAAGAACATTCCTACATCAAGTGATGAACTTGTCAAAGTAACAGTCACAGACTTAAAGGGACAAGATAAAGTAGAAATCATAAAATAATGGGAATACTATTAAAAAACGGACAAGTATTAATTAAAAAAGAATTAGAAAGAAAAGATATCTTAATTGAAGGTGATATCATCAGTAGAATTGATGAAGACATCCTTGAAGATAATCATAAAATAATAGATTGTGAAAACTTATTTATTTCACCAGGGCTTATCGATATGCATGTTCATTTAAGGGAACCTGGATATGAGAATAAAGAAACAATATTAACAGGAACAAAAGCAGCAGCTAAAGGTGGATATAGTCTAGTTTGCGCTATGCCGAATACAAAACCAGCTCCTGATAATATTAAAACACTAAACCATATTCTAGACCTTATTAATGAAAAAGCATTAATAAAGGTATTACCATACGCAACAATAACAGAAGGACAAAATAACTTCAGTCCCCTTGTTGATATGGATCAAATGAAAAACAAAGTTTGTGGTTTTTCAAATGATGGATATGGAATCCAATCAACAAGACAAATGTATGACGCTATGCATCTAGCACATCTCCATGAAACGTTAATCGCCGCACACTGCGAAGATGAAGAAATCCTCTTTGGAGGATATGTTCATAAAGGAAATAAGGCAGTACGAGAAGGTTGGGATGGTATCACTTCCTTAAGTGAATCAATCCAAATAGCTCGTGATACTTTGATAGCTGAAGAAACAAAAGCTAAATATCATGTTTGTCACATATCTACAAAAGAAGGCGTAAGAATTGTTAGAGATGCAAAAAAAAGAGGAGTTAATGTTACTTGTGAAGTAACCCCTCACCATCTGCTCTTAACTGAAAATGATGTTCTAGATGGTAATACAAAAATGAATCCTCCGGTTCGAGAACTAAAAGATAAATACGCACTAATAAGTGGGTTACTAGATGGAACAATCGATATGATTTCAACAGACCACGCCCCTCATACAGAAGATGAAAAACAAAAAGGATTAAAAGAAGCACCTTTTGGAATAGTTGGTTTAGAAACAGCATTTCCATTAATTTATACCAATTTTGTTGAATCAGGAATAGCTTCATTGCATGATATTGTTAAATGGTTTAGTTATAATCCAGCAAAAAGACTAAATTTAGGATATGGGAAATTACTAGAAGGAAGAGTTGCTGATATAACAATTATTGATCTCCACACAGAAAAAGAAATTAATAAAAACGATTTTGTATCAAAAGGGAAAAACACACCATTTGATAAATGGGTATGTAAAGGTTGGCCTCTTATGACAATCGTAGATGGAAAAATAGTTTATGAAGAAGGTGTATTCTATGAGTAACTATAAAGTATTAAGTAACACTTTAATCGCCTACAAAACATATGAAATGAGATTATTTGGAAATACTGAAAAGATTACGAATCCAGGACAATTCTTAAACATTAAAATAGATGATTCATATCAAGCGTTTCTAAGAAGACCAATTAGCATTTCTAAATATAAGGAAAATGAAATAACGATTATATATAAAGTATTTGGTGAAGGAACGGATCGTCTATCAAAGAAAAAATTCCTTGATGTATTAGATATCCTATCACCTCTAGGTAATGGATTTACAGTATTAAAAGAACATGAAAAAGTTCTTTTAATAGGTGGCGGAGTAGGAGTGCCACCACTAATTGGGGTAGCCTTAGAACTAAAGAAAAATAATATTAAATTTGACGCAGTATTAGGATTTAATAACCAGTATGATGTCTTTAAAGAGAGTGTCTTTAACGCACTAGCCGAAAATACATATATTGCCACTATGGATGGTAGTTATGGTTATAAAGGAAATGTTGTTGATGTTATCAAGCAACTAGACATTGAATTTGATTATTATTATTCATGTGGACCTGAACCAATGCTTCATGCATTAGTAAAAGAAGGATATGAAGGACAATTATCATTTGAAGAAAGAATGGGTTGTGGCTTTGGAGCTTGTATGGGTTGTACTCATAAAACAATTGATTCTTATAAAAGAATCTGTAAAGAAGGTCCAGTATTAGAATCAAAAGAGGTATATATAATATGATAAATCTAAAAACAACCTTGCCAGGCTTAGAACTGGATAATCCAATTATTCCAGCTTCTGGAACATTTGGATTTGGTTATGAATTTGCAGAATTTTACGATATAAATGTTTTAGGAAGTTTTTCTTTCAAAGGAACAACTCTAAATTCAAAATTTGGTAATCCTACCCCAAGAATTGCTGAGAGTTATGCCGGAATGTTAAATGCTATCGGTCTTCAAAACCCGGGAGTTAATGATGTATTAGGTATAGAGTTAGAGAAACTAAAAAAAGTCTATAATAAGAAAGTAATAGCTAATATCGGCGGTAGCACAAAAGAAGAATACTTAGAAGCATGTAAAATCATAAGTACTTCAGATATTGTCGGTGCAATAGAACTAAATATTAGTTGTCCAAATGTAAAACAAGGTGGAATGACATTTGGGACAGACCCAAAAGTAGCATATGATTTAACAAAAGCAGTAAAAGAAATTACTGATTTACCACTCTATGTAAAACTCTCACCAAATGTTACTGATATAAAAGTAATTGCAAAAGCAGTTGAAGATGCTGGTGCCGATGCTATTAGTATGATAAATACCCTTGTAGGTATGCGTATTAACTTAAAAACTGGTAAACCAGTTTTAGCGAATACTTACGGAGGTTTTAGCGGACCTGCAATAAAACCTGTAGCATTAAAAATGGTTCATGAAGTTTATAAAACTGTCAGTATTCCAATCATAGGAATGGGTGGGATTATGAATGCGTATGACGTCATTGAAATGATGATGGCAGGTGCGACAGCAGTTCAAGTTGGAACAGCAAATTTAATTGATCCATATGCATCACTAAAGATCATTGAAGAATTACCCAAAGTAATGAAGGAACTAAAAATAAATAATCTAAAAGATATAATAGGATGGAGCCATAAATGAAAAATGTAATTATCGCATGTGATTTTAAAGATAAAGAGGAATTAAACAGTTTCTTAAATAAAATGCCAAACAAAAGACCTTTCCTAAAAATTGGAATGGAACTCTTTTATAAAGAAGGTCCATTATTAATTAAAGAACTTAAACAAAAAGGTTATAAAATATTTTTAGATTTAAAACTACACGATATTCCAACAACTGTTTATAAAGCAATGAAAAATATTGCCTTACTAGATGTCGAATTAACAAACATCCACGCAAGTGGTGGAGTTAAAATGATGGAGTACGCTAAAAAAGCAATTGATGAAGTTGGTAGTAGTACAATCTTGATAGCAGTAACACAACTTACTTCAACAAGTGATGAAGCATTAAAAGATGAACTATTAATAAATACACCAATGAATGAAACTATTAAACACTATGCTAAAAACACTAAAAAAGCAGGATTAGTTGGTGTAGTATGTTCACCTTTAGAAGCACCAATTATGAATGAACTAGGATTAATAAGTGTGACACCAGGAATAAGATTTAGTAGTAATAATGCTGATGATCAAGTCCGTGTTTCAACTCCAGCATTAGCTAAAGAATTGGGGAGTACTTATATCGTTGTTGGTAGAAGTATCACAAAAGCAGATAATCCTGTAGAAGCTTACGAAAAATGTTTGAAGGAGTTCTTATAATGGAAAAAATAATTGCTAAAGAATTATTGAAAATTAATGCTGTATTCCTACGTCCTAACGATCCATTTACTTGGGCAAGTGGAATTAAATCTCCAATCTATTGTGATAATAGATTAACGTTGTCTTATCCTAAAACAAGACACATAATTGAATTTGCGCTTGCTGAAAAAGTAAAAGAGAAATACCCACAATGTGAATACATTATGGGTACATCAACAGCAGGAATTGCTCATGCTGCTTTAGTATCTGAATTACTTGCATTGCCTATGGGTTATGTAAGAAGTTCAAGTAAAGATCATGGTCGAGGTAATGCGATTGAAGGGAAAATAATAAAAGGGGCAAAAGTTGTTGTTATTGAGGATTTAATTTCAACCGGTGGAAGTTGTGTAAAAGTTGTTAATGCATTAAAAGCCGCAGAGTTTGAAGTATTAGGAGTTGTAGCAATTTTTAGCTATAATCTTAAAAAAGCTACTAAAGTATTTAAAGAAAATAATACTGAGTATCATACAATAAGTAATTATGATGTTTTAAAACAAGTAGCTCTAGAAAAAGATTACATCAAAGAAGAAGATTTAGCAAAACTAGATAAATGGAAACAAGACCCAACTGACGAATCTTGGATGAAATAGAAAAAAGGCACTCTATATTTTTATAGAGGTGCCTTTTTTTATTTCCTATGCTATAATTTATTAAGGATGGTTTTAAAATATGACATGCTTATAAGGTGGTAATCAATCATGATAAATTTACTTGCAATTGAAATTACAGTACAAGATTTAATTGAGTTTATTGAAAGCGTAAAGGAACTGTATTCTAGTTTAGGTATTATTGCCGCCATAGGATTACCCTATGTTGAAACAATTGTTCCAATCGCTCCGTTATTTTTGATGTTATCATTTAATATCCTTAGTTATGGAATAATTTTTGGTATATTGTTCACATATATTGGGACTACTGCAGCGACGATAACAATCTTTTTATTCTTACGTTATTTCTCTTCTAAAGACAAAATAAATCCTAAGAAATATAAAAAGGTAATGAGATATTTAGATTGGATTGAAAACACCCATCCCATTCTCCATATCCTTTCGATGATGATTCCTCTAAGTCCAGCATATTTGATTAATTACTCGATGGGATTATCTAATGTTTCTTTTGGTAGATATTTATATGTAACACTGATATCTAGACTTTTGATGCTGATTTTCTGTTTACCATTTGGAATGACACTTATAACCCTTTATGAATCAGGCGAATTAGGCGGAGTTCAAGTCCTTTGGTTACTAATCTTCGGGACAATAGTAATAGCAGGAATTGTAGTAGGACAAAAGATAAACAAAAAAATTGCTTAGTTGATATATTAGTTGCATAAATATGACAAAAGTTATATAATAAATTTGAAATCGATGATAGAAGACGAGTAAGTAAATGATTCATTAAAAGAGACTTAGTGATTGCTGAAAACTAAGATGATAATTTACTGAAGCTACTTTTTAAAGAGGTACTAATTATACCCGTATAATCTGCGTTAAAGATATCAAGTGTCTATATTATATAGAAACTAAGGTGGTACCACGGATTATAATAAGTTCGTCCTTTATTTAGGACGGACTTTTTTTTATTTTAAAGGAGTGAAAATATGAAATATTTAACAACAAATGAAATTAGAAATATCTGGTTAAAATTCTTTGCTGACAAAGGTCATAATATCGAGGAAAGTGCAAGCTTAATTCCTAATAATGATCCGACTTTACTATGGATAAATGCTGGTGTTGCACCATTAAAGAAATACTTTGATGGAAGTGTGATTCCAAAAAATCCTCGTATTGTTAATGCTCAAAAATGTATTCGTACTAATGATATTGACAATGTTGGTAAAACAGCACGTCATCATACATTCTTTGAAATGCTAGGTAACTTTAGTATTGGTGATTATTTTAGAGATGAAATAATTCCTTGGGCTTTCGAACTATTAACTAGCGATAAATATTACGGTTTTGATAAAGACTTATTATATATGACAGTTTATCCAACTGATGAAGAAACATTACAAGCTTGGGTAAAAGAAGGTATAAATCCGGCACATATTATTAAAACTAATTATAACTTCTGGGAGATAGGGGAAGGACCATGTGGACCTTGCACAGAAATCTTCTTTGATCGCGGAGAAGAGTTTGGTGATTTAACGACAGACGTTATAAGAGATGATATCGAGAATGAGCGATTTATTGAAATCTGGAATATCGTGTTCTCGCAGTTTAATTCTAAACCAGGAGTAGAACGAAAAGACTATAAAGAACTACCAAATAAAAATATTGATACCGGTATGGGTCTTGAAAGAATGGCTTGTGTTTTACAAGAAGCTGAAACCAATTTTGAGACAGATACTTTTATGACTATCATTAAAGATATTGAAAAATTATCTAATGAAAAATATGACGGACAAATGTCATATAAAGTAATAAGTGATCATTTACGTACAGTTGTATTTGCAGTTAGTGATGGAGCAGTTCTTTCAAATGAAGGTAGAGGATATGTTTTAAGAAGACTATTAAGAAGAGCTATTAAACATGGTAAATCTTTAGGAATAAATAAACCATTCTTATATACACTTGTACCAACAATTATAAAAGCTATGAGTGAGTTCTATACATACCTTGAAACAACCGAGGAACTAGTCACAAAACTAATTAGAATTGAAGAAGAGAAGTTCTTTGAAACATTGGTTCAAGGTGAAAAGAAATTGGAAGAAATTATTGAAACTAACGATAAAAATGTTTTATCAGGAAAACAAGCATTTACACTATACGATACATATGGATTCCCGTTAGAATTAACAGTAGAAATGGCTGAAGAACATGACTTCACAGTTGATACTGAAGGATTTAAAAGGGAGATGGAGAAACAAAAAGAACGTGCTCGTAGCGCACGTAAAAGTTTAGTTTCTATGAAAAGCCAAAACGAAGCGTTCATTGAATTTAAAGAACAAGATTCTTTCACAGGTTATAGTACATTAGAAGAATCTACCTATGTTCTAAAAAGTTTCCCTGAAGGTGTTGTTTTGGAAAAAACACCATTCTATGCTGAAAGTGGTGGACAAGTTGCCGATAAAGGAAGCATCAAACATGGTGACAAAGTATTTATTGTTGAAGATGTTCAAAAACTACCAAATGGACAATCATTACATGTTATTAAAGATAATGATTTGAGCGATGGGGATATCATTTCAGCTATCGTTGATAAAGATAATCGTAACATGACAATGTACAATCATAGTGCTACTCATTTATTATTTGCAGCATTACGTGAAGTAATCGGCGAACATGTTTCCCAACAAGGTTCTAATGTTTCAAGCGAAGCTATGCGATTTGATTTTAATAACTATGATAATTTAGATGATGAAACATTGCTAAAAGTAGAAAAAATCGTAAACGATAAAATAAACAAAAACATTAAAGTAAACGTTACAGAACAGACAATAGAAAAAGCAAAACAAATGGGGGCAATCGCTGAATTTGGTGAAAAATATGCTGACAAAGTGCGTGTTGTTAATATGGATTACACTATCGATTTATGTGGTGGAACTCATGTTAGTAATACCGGTCTAATCGAAAGATTTGCTATTGCTAGTATTGAAAGTAAAGGTAGTGGTATTTACCGTATTAGCGGTCATGCTAATAATGCTGTAGAAAACATTAAAAATCAATTTACTGGGTTCCATAAAGAAATGGATAAGCTTATGGATAAAGTTAATAAAATCCTAAGTGATGCTAATATAAAAGGAATTAAATTATCATTTAATTTTACAAGAAACGAAGAAATTATTGGTAGTTATCAAGACATTATTAATAAACGTATAGAATTCCAATTGCTCGGAGATAAAGCAAGAGAGTTAGATAAAGAATACAAAGAAGCTCTTCGAAGTCAAACACTATCAAATTTAGATGATATGTTAAAAACTGCAGTTGATAATAAACTAGTAATACGAGTTGAAGGTGTAGATAAGAATAGTTTGAAACCACTTGCGGATAGGTTATTAGATAAACTACCAAATGGTTTTGTCTTTATCGCAAACGTTTCAAACAACAAAGTAACATTCATTGCTAAAAGTGCAAACAAAGAAATCCATGCTGGTAATATCGCAAAAGCAGCTGCTATTGTTACAGGCGGTAACGGTGGAGGCCGTCCTGATATGGCTCAAGCTGGTGGGAAAGATACTTCTAAAATTGAAGAAGCACTTCTAAAAGTGAAAGAGTTGATAATGTGAAAAAACTAGGACTAGATTTAGGAGATAGGTCTTTAGGGATTGCTGTAAGCGATGATTTAAACTGGTTAGCTAGACCAATCGAAACATTAAAATTTGAGGATAAAGACTTTGATAATGCATTAAAATACACACTATCCTTAGTAAATGAGCACAAAATTGATACAATAGTATTAGGACTACCAAAAAACATGGATGGTACTGAAGGTATTCAAGCAAAGACTTGTCGGACCTTTAAAGATAGTATTTTAGAAAATATCAATATAAAAGTCATCTTATGGGACGAAAGACTAACTTCCAAAATGGCTTCGAATATGATGATAGATCAGAAATTAAAAAGAAAGAAAAGAAAGCAATCAATTGATGCTATGGCTGCTGTAATTATCCTTCAAGGATATTTAGACAGTTTAAAATAAGGAGGAATAAATATGAACGAGAAAACAATTATCGTCACAGACGAAAACGGAAACAACACAGAATATGAAATAATACTTACATTTGATAGTCCTGATACAGGAAAAAAATATGTAATCTATAAATTACCTAATGAAGATGAAGAGGTAATGGCGGCTATTTACGAAGAGGAAAATGAAGGTGAAGGTTCTTTAACTGAAATTACTTCTGAAGATGAATTCCAAATGATTCAAGATATCTTAGATTCATTTACGGAAGAAGAGTAAAAAGTGCCTAAGGCATACTTAAATAACATCAATAAAAAAGAAACTAATCCTGTATTAGTTTCTTTAAGAAGTTATGCTGAAGAATTTAATGTCCCAGTTATTAATGAAGAAGGAATTAAATTTATCAACCAAGTCATTAAATTAAAAGGAATTAAAACCATTCTAGAAATAGGAACCGCAATAGGTTATAGTTCGATTAATATGGCTTTAAATAATGATGTAGAAATTACCACCATCGAACGAGATGAAGGTATGTTTAACATTGCTAAAGAAAATATTTTTGATAATAATCTAGAAAATAGAATTACCCAGATTTTCAATGATGCTTTAGAAGTAGATGAATCAACTCTTGGTTCGTATGATCTAATCTTTATCGATGCCGCAAAAGCACAAAGCATTAAGTTCTTTGATAAATACAAAAAGAACTTGACTAAAAACGGAGTAATTATTACTGATAATTTACTTTTTCATGAACTAGTAGTTGCAGAAATAAGAGAACGTAATTTAAAACAACTAGTTGCTAAAATCGATAGATTTAATAAGTTTGTTGTTGAACAAGACGATTTTGACACATATATATATCACCTTGGTGATGGTATGAGTTTGAGTATAAAAAAGGATTGATACGTATGAAATTAGCAGTAACGCCGTTTCACACAAATAACATTAATAAGTTAGCTAACAAAGGTGCTGATGTTTTCATTTTAGGAAATGATAAATATGCTAATCGCTTAGTTACTTCTTTCAGTGAATTTGAAATCAAACAAGCTAATGAAATAATTAAATCTTTGAATAAAGAGATAATTATCTCAATGAACTTAATTATACACAATAGTGATATCACTGACATTCTAGAATTTTTAGACATAATTAAAGAGTTGAATGTTGATGGAATTATCTTCGGTGATTTAGGTTTATATAATATAGCTAAAAAGAAGCAATTAGAGCACTTGCTAATTTATAACCCTGAAACACTAAATACTAATTTCTACGATAAAACTTTTTGGACTAGAAAACGTATCAAGGGAATTATTATTTCAAAAGAGATTACCTTACATGATATCAATGAAATTGGTATAGACCGAAATATAGATATTGGTTTAGTCGGACATGGACACCTAAATATGTTTCATTCAAGAAGACCACTTATTTCTAATTTCTTTAAATTTAATAATGAGGAATCAAAAGATTATGTAAAAAACCGTAATCTACGATTAATTGAAGAACTTAGAGATGAAGCATATCCTGTCTTCCAAGATGAACATGGTACTCACATTTTTAGAGAAAAACCAATGGAATCATACAACGAAATAAACGAACTAAGTAAATCACTAGATTTGTTTATTATTGATGGAATTTTTAAAGACATGGATTACCTATTAGAAACGACAAAAAACTATTCAGATATCCTAAAAGGAAATAGCCAAGAAATAGCCAAAGAAATAAGCAATAAATACAAAGAAAATCATGACAGTGGGTTTTTATACAAAAAAACTGTCTATGATAAATACTAGGAGGCCTATATATGAAAAAACCAGAATTACTAGCGCCTGCTGGTAACTTAGAAAAATTAAAAATAGCTATAATATATGGCGCAGATGCTGTATTTATTGGTGGTAAAAAGTTCAGTTTAAGAGCTCGAGCTTCGAACTTTGAAATTAAAGATATAAAAGAAGCTTGTGATTTTGCTCATAAGTACAATAGGAAAATCTATGTAACGACTAATATTCTCCCTCACAATGACAATATTGACGGTTTAGTAGATTATCTCAAAGAATTAGAAAAAGTAGGTGTCGATGCAATTATTTGTGCTTCACCGGTTATCATTGAAACAGCTAAGGAACATACTGATTTAGAAGTTCATATCTCAACTCAAACGTCACTAACAAATTATGAAAGTGTTAATTTTTGGTATGAGGAAGGCGTAAAACGTGTTGTTTTAGCCCGTGAACTCGATAAAGAAGAAATCAAAGAATTAAGAGAAAATACAAAATGCGATTTAGAAGTGTTTATTCACGGTGGAATGTGTGTATCTTATTCCGGTCGTTGTACTTTGTCTAATAATATGACAGATCGTGATGCTAATAGAGGTGGTTGTGCTCATTCATGTCGTTGGAATTATGATCTATATGACGGGGAAGAAAAACTTAATGATGATATGGCATTCTCAATGAGTTCTAAAGACTTGCAAACCGTAAAACATATTTCAGATTTAATTGATATTGGGGTGGATTCACTAAAAATTGAAGGACGCATGAAATCAATTCATTATATTGCTACAGTCGTTAGCACATATAGAAGACTGATCGATAGTATATGTGAAGAACACGAAATTGATTTGCCAAAATACTTAATGGAAATTAAAAAAGCAGAAAATCGGTTAACCTCTCATGGCTTTATGGAAGGTATGACGACCATAAATGAGCAATTGTATAATATGCGAAGCGAAATCCCAACTCAGGAGTTTATTGGCTTAGTCAGAGACTTTGATGAGGAAAATTTTATCGCTACAATTGAGCAAAGGAACTACTTTGTGCCAGGTGATGAAGTAGAAGTTTTTAGTCCTAATATTGAACCATTAAAATTTAAAGTTGAAGAAATAAAGGATGAAGAGGATAAAGTTTTAGATGCCGCAAGACATCCAAAACAAATCTTGAAAATATTTATTCCTTTCAAAGTTTCAAAATATGATATGATTCGCAAAATTAAACCCTAGATTACTTGCAAAAAAATAATATTAATATATAATATATTTAGGAATTACAACAAGACTAAACAACAAGGAGTTTTTAACTCCTTTTGTTAAAGAAAAGGTGAGAATATGAAAAAACCAGTTATCATCGCAGTTGCCGGAGGGAGTGCCTCAGGAAAGACAACAGTTACTGATAAAATTGTTGCTAGTTTTGAAAAAGAAAATGTAACTGTTATTAAGCATGACGATTACTACAAAGACCAATCAGAAATGTCTATGGAGGAACGTGTTAAAGCAAATTATGATCACCCGTTCAGTTTAGATAATGATTTAATGTTTAAACATATTTTAAAATTGGTTAGAGGTAATGATATTGTTAAACCTTTATATGATTTTGAAAATCATACAAGAAGTAATAAAACAGAAGTAATCAAACCAACAGAAATCATCATATTAGAAGGAATTCTTATTCTAGAAGATGATAGAATAAGAGACTTATGTGATATTAAGTTATTCGTTGAAGCCGATGATGATTTAAGATTCATAAGACGTTTAATTCGTGATATGGAATCACGTGGGAGAACTATGGAAAGTGTTATTAAACAGTACTTAAACACTGTTAAACCTATGCACTTTGCATTCGTTAAACCGACCAAAAGATATGCTGATGTAATTATCCCAAATGATAAACATCATGATGTCGCAGTTGATTTAATTATCACCAAAATAAAATCTATCATTTCAAATGAAAATATAGTATAATAACATATTGTAGTGGAGGTAAACTATGGAAAAAACGTATAAATTAACCAAACAGGGTCTTTTAGATTTACAAAATGAAATTGAAAGACTTAAAACAGAAGACAGAGCAAGAAACTTAGAAGCTTTAAAAGATGCACGTGCTCAAGGAGATTTATCAGAGAATGCAGATTATGATGCAGCTCGTGATGAACAAGCACAAATTGAAGCTAGAATTAAAGAGATTGAAGGAATTTTAAAAGATTACGAAATCATTAAAGAAGATCATACTAATAAGGTTAATATTGGTAAAACAGTAGTAATTAAAGTTGGTGAGTTCGAAGAACAAGAATACACTATAGTTGGTTCTTTAGAAGCGGATCCTCTAAATAATAAGATCTCAAATGAATCACCAATCGGTAAGGGAATTATCGGAAGCAAAAAAGGTAAAACTGTTACTGTGAAAACAGAAACAGGAAGAGAAGTAAAAGTAAAAATAGTTGACGTTAAATAAGAGTGTATTTTACATTCTTATTTTCATTTTAGGAGGCTAATTATGATTGGTATTATCGGAGCAATGGATATTGAACTAGAAACCATTAAAAAGGAAGTCACAAATCTAACTGAAGAAGCGAGAGGTATAAGAACATTTTATACTGGAACGATTGAAGGTAAGCAAGTCGTGATTGTTTTAGCGGGAATTGGTAAAGTAAATGCAGCAATAACAACTTCCAAATTACTAGAAGAATATGATGTTGATTACGTTATTAATATTGGAGTTGCTGGAGGACAGAATGGTGTTACTCATAAAGATATAGTAATTTCAACCGAAGTACTATATCACGATGTTGATGTAACTTCTTTTGGTAGTAGATATGTTCATGGACAAGTACCAGGAATGGATGCTACTTTTAAAGCAGACAAAACACTTATATCTAAAACAATAAAAGTTCTAGAAAATGCAAATATTGCATATCATTTAGGTAAAGTTGCATCAGGTGACCAATTTGTAACATCTAAAGAAACTATCGCAAAAGTTAATGAACTTTATAATGATATTCTAGCAATTGAAATGGAAGCTTGTGCGATAGCACATACTGCTTCTATATACAAAATACCATTTATAATATATAGATCAATAAGTGACGTATTAGATGATGAAACTCAAGGTGAAGACTTTGATAAATTTGTTGAAGAAGCAAGTATCAAAGCTAGTGTAGTATTACGAGAGTTAATCAAGGAGTTATAATGAAGTATATATCATTGCTAAATACTGAAATACCCTACAAAATAGCCAAAAAGAAGAACAAGAACACATACTTTTACTTCAAAAGAGAAGGTTATATCCAAATTAATCTATCTAAATATCAAAGTGAAAGAGATGCGGTTAAATATATCAAGGAAAACAGTTTTAGGTTTATCAATAAACTTAAAAATTCAACAAAGTCAATTGATGAAGATGATTCATTATTCAAATTACTAGGTGAGAATTACAAAGTAGTATTGAATGATGTGGAAGTGATTCAAATAGATGAAGAAAAGAACACTATTGATTTACCGACCACTGATATCAAAGATGAAGTTATTAAACAATTCTATAAAATGAAAATGATGGATGTAATTTATTATCTTCATAGCAAATATCAGAATAATAAATACATCGATTTATCTAATATTAAATATAAAACACGATATACAAATACCAGACATGGTAGTTGTAATGCTACAAAGAAAACCATAAATTTGAACTTACATTTAATCAAATATGAACTGAAGTATATAGAGTATGTCTATTTACACGAAATAGCTCATTTAATACATCAAAATCACAGTAGTAAGTACTACCAATTGTTAGAGAAAATATGTCCAAATTTTAAGCAATTAAGATTTGAATTAAAAAGAATATATAGGTGATATTATGTTTTTACCAATATCAAAAGAAGACTTATTAGAAAGAAATATTGAACAATTAGATTTTATCTTAATTAGTGGTGATGCTTATATCGATCATCCCTCTTTTGGTATCGCCATAATTTCAAGACTATTAGAGTCGTATGGATATTCAGTTGGGATTATCGCTCAACCAAATATGAATGATAAAGAGGAGTTTAAAAAATTAGGAACTCCACGACTTGGTTTCTTAGTGTCTAGTGGTAATATTGATTCTATGGTAAATCATTATTCAGTTGCGAAAAGACGTCGTACTAAAGATCAATATAGTCCTAACGGAGAGATGGGTCTAAGACCTGACTACGCAACAATTAAATATTCTTCTACAGTACGAGAATTGTTCCCAGATAGTGCAATTATTATTGGTGGTATTGAAGCTTCTTTAAGAAGAATGGCGCACTACGATTACTGGAGTAATAAAGTTAGAAAAAGTATTCTTATTGACAGTAAAGCAGACTTGCTAATTTATGGGATGAGTGAATTAAGTATCATTGAAGTCGCTGATTACCTAAATAGTGGTTTGGATATTAAAGATATTATCTTTATTAAAGGTACTGTTTTTAGAACAAAGAATCCACAATATATTCCTGAAGATGCAATTGAATTACCATCTTACGATGAGATTTTGAACAGTAAAAAAGTCTATGCTAAAAGTTTCAATATTAAATATCAAAATGTTGACCACATTAGTGCAAAACCATTACTTGAAAGATATCGTAATCATAATGTAGTTCAGAATCCCCCAAATCATCCATTAACAAAAGATGAAATGGATGCCATATATAATCTCCCATATGAAAGAGATTATCACCCGGTTTATAAAAAACTTGGTCACATCCCAGCGATAAATGAAGTGAAATTCTCGATTATTGCTAATAGAGGTTGTTACGGAGGATGTAGTTTCTGTGCTTTAACTTATCATCAAGGAAGAATTATTCAATCACGTTCAAAAGAATCGATAGTTAATGAAGCTAGAATCATTACTAATTATGAGGATTTCAAAGGATATATCCATGACATCGGAGGTCCTACAGCTAACTTCTATGATGTAGCTTGTAATAAACAAAAAACTAAAGGTATCTGTTTAGATAAGCAATGTTTAGAAGATAAACCTTGTCCGTTATTAAAAGTTACTCACAATAATTATTTAGAAATCTTAAGAGAAGTTCGTAGCTTAGACAAAGTTAAAAAAGTCTTTGTTAGAAGTGGAATAAGATATGATTACTTGTTGTATGATAAAGATGAAACATTCTTTCATGAGTTAGTGAAACATCATATTTCTGGGCAACTGAAAGTGGCTCCAGAACACATTAGTGACGATGTATTAGAAAAAATGAACAAACCAAAAAGAGAACTTTATGATAAGTTTGTAAAAAGATACTATGAAATCAACAAGAAATATGACAAAAATCAGTTTTTAGTACCTTACTTAATGTCTAGCCACCCTGGTAGTACAATTAAAGATGCAGTGGAACTAGCTCTTTATATCAAAGGTTTAGGTTATTATCCTGAACAAGTCCAAGACTTCTACCCAACTCCGGGTACTTTATCAACATGTATGTATTATACAGGTTTGGATCCAAGAACAATGGAACCTGTTTATATTCCAAGATCCAAAGAAGATAAGGCAATGCAAAGAGCTTTAATTCAATTTCGTAATCCTAAAAACTACAATTTAGTACTTAAAGCTTTAAAATTAGCTAAAAGAGAAGATTTAATTGGGTTTGATAAACATTGTTTAATCAAACCAAGACGCTAATTAAACTTAGACAACTAGATAACATTTTAGTATAATAAGATTAATTGATGGAGGTATAAAAATGTTGCATTTATTTCTAAAAACTAAAAGATTTATTCCAAGTGAATTTCATAATTCATTTTTTGAGATAGATTTTAAAGGTTTATATAAAAAAGGGTATCGAACAATCCTTAGTGATTTAGATAATACATTGATTTCATATGATGAGCAACTACCGACAAATGAAATTAATCTAAAGTTTAAAGAACTACAAGAAATTGGATTTGAACTAATCTTAATTTCTAATAATATCCCAAGTCGTGTTGATAAGTTTACCGAAAAAACTAATATTAAAGGGTTTGCCAACGCAAGAAAACCTTTACTAGTTGGTATAAACAAAGCAATTAGTAGTGCTATTGTTAAAGACTTAGATCGAACTATCTTAGTTGGAGATCAATTAATGACAGATATATGGGCAGCTAATCGTGTTAACGTTTATAGCGTTTTAGTAAATCCATTAAAAAAGAAAACAGAGAAATGGTATACCAAAATAAACCGAAAAACCGAGCAAAGAATGTTAGGAAAAATTAAAAAGCATTACCCAAATAAATATAACGACTTAAAACTAGATTTGAGGAAATAATATGGAAGAATTACGCTGCATTGGCTGCGGGAGTGTTATCCAAACAGAGAATCAAAAACAAGCTGGATACGTCCCTAAAAGCAAATTAACTGAAGAATCCGAAGACATTGTATGTCGTCGTTGTTTTAGATTGAAAAACTATAATGAGATTATCCCTACAGAGATTACTGAAGAAGATTTTTATCATATTATAAGTGAAATAGGTAATAGTAATTCACTTGTTGTAAAGATAATTGATATCTTTGATATTGAAGGTTCGATGATTCCTCAAATAGCTAAATTAACAAATAATAATGATTTAATTATTATTGCTAATAAAACTGATTTGTTACCTAAAAGTATTAAGGAAGCAAAATTGTTACACCACTTAAGAAAGATAGTTAGTGACAATAACTTAAAACCACTGGATATTTTCTTAATGAGTGCCTTGAAATATAAAAATATTGATAAAATTATTAATGAAATAATGGAATATGCAGAAGATAGAGATATCTATATAGTAGGTGCAACAAATGTTGGTAAATCAACATTTATTAATACAATATTAAAAGCGTATGCTGATGCACCAAAGGACATTATTACTGTTAGTCAAACCGCAGGAACTACTCTTGATGTAATTAAGATACCAATTGGTGATAACCACATAATTGACACACCGGGTATCATCAATCATAATCAAATTACGCATTATATTGATCAAAATGCAGTAAAAATTATTACCCCTAAAAAAGAAATTAAAACGAGAGTTTATCAAATAGAATCAAATCAAACTTTATTCTTTGGTGGACTGGCTCGTGTTGATTATATAAAAGGTGAGAAAACGCCATTCGTATGCTACTTTAGTCAAGCTTTAAATATTCATAGAACAAAGTTAGAAAAAGCTGATGAACTACAGAAAAATCATCTTGGTGATTTATTAAAGCCTGTTTTTGAAAACGAAACAGATGAATTGGTACCACATACATTTAACGTTAATCCAAGATATAAATCAGATATTGTAATTCCAGGTCTAGGTTTTATAACTGTGAAAGGAAATGTCACAGTTAAAGTCTATGTTCATAAAGCTTTAACCCCTTATATCAGGGAGGCTCTTATATGACAAGTAAGGATTTACTGAGTGAAATACAAACCGTATATAAAAATAAACCTAACCGCCTAAAACATGTTTTAGGTGTTAGAGATACCGCAGTTAAACTAGGTGAGATTCATCATCTGGATCTTGAAAAACTAGAAACAGCTGCATTACTTCATGATATTACAAAGTATTATCCAAAAGAAAAGAACATCGAACTTATTCATGAGCATTTTGATAATGCTGATGAAATAGTAAAGGAGTTCAACGAACACATATTGCATGCATTTAGTGCATATGTTGTCGCTAAAGAAGTGTATAATATCAAAGATACAGATGTTTTAGATGCAATTAAATATCATACTATTGGAAGAAAAGATATGACAATGTATGAGAAAATCATCTTTATCAGTGATTATATAGAACCAAATAGAACTTACGATTCTTGTGTTAAAGTACGAGAGATTGCATTTGAAAATATTGATTTAGCTGTCTATACAGCAATTGATGATTCAATTATCTTTTATGAAAATACAGGGGGACAAGTTCCCAAAAGTGCCTACTTAGCTAGAGACTTTTATTACAACATATTAGGAGGAAAAGTATGAAAAAAATTGAAGTAGTTGTTGAAGCATTAGAAAGTGTTAACTTAAGCGATATTGAAATATACGATATGAGAGAGAAATCACCATTTTTTGATTATTTAGTTATTTCAAGTGCAACAAGTGATCGTCAACTTCAAGCAGCTATTAGCCATATCACAGATGATTTAGCTAAACACAACTTCCCACATCCAAGAGTTGAAGGGAAGAACTCAAATTCATGGGTTTTAATTGATACAAAAGATATCGTAGTTAATGTCTTTACCAAAGAAGAAAGAGAATACTATGATTTAGAGAAAATGCTTGTTGAAATTAGAAAAGTTGAGATGAATGAAATAAAATGATTTATGAAAAATTCGCTTCATATTATGATCAATTCGTTGATTATGAATTAAACGATATCTACTATGAAATGATAACTAAATACTATACTGAAGGAACTGCAATTGACATAGGTACTGGAACTGCACCATTAGCAATTAAATTAGCTGAAAACAACTTCACAGTAACTGGGACAGATATCTCTTCACCAATGCTTGAAAGAGCCTATAATAACGCAGTTATCGCAGGAGTACACTTAAATCTGTATATTCACAATATCCTTGATCCAATTAATATGTCTTATGATGTATTTACTATGACAAGTGACGTTGTGAACTACTTATCTAATGAGCAAGAGACATTACGAGCATTCGAAAACATTAGTTCAGCAATGAACGATAATAGTATTTTTGCATTTGATTTCTTAACACCACAACATATGAATAAAGTGCATAATTACAAAGAAGACATTTTACTTGAAGACGATTTACTTGAATGGCATGTAGCTAAAACAAATGTACCAAATCAAATTAAGCATTCCCTGAAATTTGGAAAGATAACTGAAACACATTTTCAAACTACTTTTCCACTTAAAAAATATAAAGAACTGCTTAATAAAGCCAATCTATTCATTCAAAAGAAGCGAAAAACAGATGAAAGAATTATCCTTTTATGTAAAAAAAGATAATTCTTTTTTATATACAATCAGTATAAAATAAAAAAGGACTTTCGTCCTTTTATTTATTGTTTTGCTTCGTAAGTATCCATCAAATTTAAATACAAATATCCATATCCAACAACGATAAGTGGTATTACATAGAATGTACCAACAAATGTGAAAATAAGTAATAACCATAAGATATAGGTGAATGGGAAAATGAGAATTTTAAAATAATTACCTCTAGTTATTTTAAAACTTAACTCAAATGCATCGAAAAGACTAATTTTCTTATCTATTATTATAAAGGGTACCATTTGTAGTCTGATTGTAAATAACCAAAATATTACAATTAGTAAAGCAGACAACCTAATTGATTGGATAAATCTCGGTATGATATCTGAATTAGTTAAATAAACCCTTATTGCATGGGGATCAACCATAATAGATACTTGAGTAAATAGTTCTCGTATCACAGGGAAAACAGGAATAAGAGCAACTACAAATATTAAAGCAACTATAACTCTTAAGAATATGAAGTTATAAAAACCTTTATCTAAATGAAAGAAATTATTGAAAGTTAAATCGTTTTTACCTCTAACGTGTTGTATTAGGAGTTTGAAAGCGAGATAAGTAGCGAATATATTGAATAACATCTCTATAGTGAAGTCGGCGTAAAACTCAACTATGTCAGGTAGAAACTTTGTTATTTGGCCAAGAAGTATATTAATAGCATTCATGATGAAAAATGGAACAAATACTATTATGAAGGCATCTCCAAAGTGATTGTTCACACGTGTTTTAGATTCTTTTTTGATTTCTCGAATTGATTTACTCATAAAACACTTCCTATACTAATTTTCTACTATATTTTACCACTCAATGGGTAAAATTGAAAGTAATAACACACTTACATTAGTACTATATATTTGAGGTGGTATAAATGAAAGAGTTTATTAAGAAATATTATATCTATATTGCAGTTGTTGTGATTGTATTAATATCGGTTGTATTATCACTCGATTTCGAAAAGGAACCAAATATAATTGTCCCAATCACCGAAAATGAACAGGTAGTAAATAAGTCGTACATATATATCGATATTAAAGGTTCTGTATTAAACCCTGGAGTATATAAGGTAGAGGCTGGAACCAGATTATTCCAATTAATCAACCTATCAGGTGGTTTTACAGAGGAAGCTGATCATGCAGTGGTGAATCAAAGTGTTTTATTGTATGATGAAATGTATATTTACATACCTAATATTAGTGAGGATTACACAGGAAATATCTATGTTAATAATGAAAATAGTAATGGCGTAGTCAATCTAAATACTGCATCAAAAAGCACCTTAGAAACACTACCAGGAATAGGACCGTCTACAGCTCAAAGTATCATTGACTATCGTGACAATATTAGCTCATTTAATAGTATAGAAGATATAATGAATGTACCTGGTATTGGAGAAGCAACATTTAATGAGATTAAAACACTTATTACCGTATAGATATAGGATTGTTTACATTGGGATTTCATTAGTTATAACAATACTGATTATAAGTAACTATTGGTATAGTGTGCTAGCTGTATTCTATGCCATTTACGTCTATAATAACCATAAAGACATTCTATTATCCATACTTGTAGTGTCTGTTGTATTCGTTGCTATATACAGTTATCATGGAAGGTATCGATTAGAAAATAGTGCTCAACTTGTAGTGGAAGTTATAGAGGTAAAGCAAGGAGATGATTTCACATCATTTATTGGAAAGGTTGATGGACAATTAGTCAACATATACTTGAGTGATAAAGCTGAAATGCGACCTGGTGACATATATGGTGTTAAGGGCGAACTTCTAATCCCGAATGAGCAAACTGTCCCTGGAAACTTCAATTATAAGGAATATCTACTATCAAAAGGAATAAAGTACCAGTTATTTGCTGATGATTATGAATACTTGGATCATAGATTCAATATAGGTGTTATTAGTTTTAACTTAGCGAATTATATAGATAGTAATATACCTTTATCAAAAAGCTATGTAAAAACATTTGTTTTAGCTGATAAAAGTGAATTTGACCAGTATCTTAGAGAGGATATAAACTACTTGGGAATTAGTCACCTATTTGCTGTTAGTGGACTTCATGTAGGAATACTAGTATTGGTGCTTAGAAAGATAATGAAGTCAATGAGATTCTCGCAAGGTAAATCAGATGTATTTATTACGATTTTGTTGTTGCTTTATATGATAGTTACTTCGTTCACACCAAGTGTGGTACGAGCATCGTTGGTATTTGTGTTATTGATCTTGAATGAAAAAATGAAAATGAAGTTAAGTAATATTGATATTCTTTCATTTGTTTTCATTTTGCTCATATTTCTAAATCCTTACTATTTTATGAATCCTGGTTTTGTACTTTCGTTTCTTGTAACTTTTTTTCTCTTGATGAGTTTGGATATATTACGAAATTTTTCAGGAGTAAAATTATTTTTTACAGTCGGATTTATATCATTTTTGAGTACAATTCCCATAATATTGTCGCTAAATCATCAAATTAACTTGTTTACTCTGATATTTAACATATTCTTCTTAATAGGTATGACATATATACTTTTACCATTATCATATATAACATTCATTTTTCCATTGTTTGACTCGCTACTAAATGTCTTTATTAAAGCGTACAATGCGTTGATTTCATATTCAACGAATATTGATAATTTTATCCTAAAAGGAACTTTTATTTCAATTTGGGAAGTTATGATTTACTATATAATCGTTGTTTCCTATATGCAATATTTCACTCATAAAAGGCATAGAATCAAGTTTTTGGTATTACTTAGTTTTTTTAGTTTATTGTTTATGAATTCAAATCTATTTCATTTTGAGAAGAAAGTTGCCTTCTTAGATGTAAGAGGAGATGCTACAGTCATAACTGATAATTTTAATCGATGTAACATTTTAATCGACACTGGTGAGAGGGATCAATACGATTCTGTTGTTAATTATCTGTATAACAATAATATTAAGACTTTAGACTATTTAATTATTTCGCACTTCCATAGTGATCACTATGGAGAAATGCAAGACATTATTGACAATTTTAGAGTGAAAAATATAATCACTCCAAACAATATTGAAATGTACTCAGGTAGGTCTTTAACGTGTGGTTCGATTGACTTGTTTGCATATGATTTATCAGGTCTAAATCAAAATGAGAATAATAACTCTATAGTCATCAGTGTTTTTATAGATGATAGACATTACTTGTTTACCGGAGATGCCGAAAAGGAAAGAGAATTGGAGTTCATAGATTTATATAATATAAATGTAGATTATTTGAAAGTCGCTCACCATGGTTCAAGTACGAGTAGTTCTATTGAATTTCTTGATTTAGTAAAACCTGAAGAAGTATTTATTATGGTTTATAGATACAATAAATTTGAACATCCTGATTTCTTTGTTATTAATCGTTATGAGAAAAGGAATATAACAGTACACAGAACCGATTTGCATGGTACAATTGAAGTTGAATATTTATTTGGTTTTGAGAGAAAAAACTATAACAAGCCATAGGTTATTATGCTATAATATTTAATGAGGTGAAACCTATGAACGATAGTGTTTTTTTATTCTTTGGGAATGATTCTTATATCATCAAATCAAAGACAAATAAATTAATAGCAAAACATCATATTGATGATTTTAATGTAACGTCTTATGATATGGAAGAGAGAAATATAGAAGATGCAATAAATGATGCATCTACGATCCCTTTTATGTCAGACAAAAAGGCTGTTATTATTAAAAATGCCTACTTTTTGAGTAATCAAAAAAAACCAAGAAAAGAAATTAAACACAATATGGATGCATTCAATCGATACTTGGAGTCGCCTGTTAGTGATACTCTGTTTATAATTCATGCACCTTATGATAAATTAGATGAACGTAAAGCAATTACTAAATTCTTAAAATCTCATAGTACTGTTGAAGATTGTAAACCATTAAAAGATCAAGATACTAGAAGTTGGATTAAAAGACAATTAGGTAAGAACAATATAGCAATCGACCCAGAAGCGGTAAATGAACTGCTAAAAAGAGTAGAAAATAACACAGAAGTATTAGTAAATGAAACACAAAAACTAATCTTATACGCAGAAGGAACACGTAAAGTAGATATAGATATAATAAAAAGAGTTACCACGAAGAACGTTGAAGACAACGTTTACGAGATAACTAATTTGCTGTTAGATAATAATCGTGGTAAAGCATTGGAAGTTTATAATGACCTTATAATGCATAGTGAAGATCCATTAAGAATACTAGGAATCTTAGCTACTAAATACCGTGAAATCCTTCATACTAAATTACTAATTAAAGAAGGTAGAGATAAAGCAGCAATAGCTAAATACTTTAACGCTACCAGTGGTAGAGCATACTATATAATGAAAAATGCTCGTGGAGTAAGTACTGATTTAGTTATAAAGTATCTAAAGACATTGGAAGATATGGACTATAAAATTAAAACTGGCCAAATCGATAAAAAAATCGGTTTAGAATTATTCATTTTAGGTAAATAAAAAAAGACAATTTAAATTGTCTTTTTATTTTATTGTTATAACGTACCTACTGATTTAGCAAGTCTTGATTTTTGTCTAGCGACATAGTTCTTATGATTGATACCTTTTGTTACAGATTTATCTAATCTCTTGAATGCGTCAGCCAATGCAACTGTAGCAGCTTCTTTGTTATTTTCAGCTATTGCAGTTTCAACATTTTTTAATGCAGTTTTTAAACTAGATTTTAAACTTGCGTTTCTTAATCTTCGTTTTTCATTTGTTAGATTACGTTTCATTTGTCCTTTAATATTAGCCATTTATGTCACCTCCATTTAACAAGCATAGTAATTGTATCAAAACAAAAACAAAAAAGCAACTATAATTTACTATTAATTAATAAATATAAGCTTTGTTCAAACTTTATGTCCATTTCCTTCGTTCTTTTCCTCGGACCTTTCATTTTCTTATGCTTTCTAAGTTTTTGATTAGTAGCTCTTTGGGTTAGTAATGACATAATATTATCATCGTTATAAATCAATCCATTTTGATTAATAGGATAAGCGCGTTTACTAAGTGCCATAGTAGCTACACCGTAATCCTGCGTAACGACAATATCACCTTTAAACGATTTATTAATCAAAGCATAATCAACACTGTCTGCTCCTTTATCAAGGATATAGACAGTACTATAACCATCTTTATAAACGTGAGAATTATCAAAAAACATATGAACTTCAAGTTCATACTTTTTTGCTAGTTTAATAATTATTTCTTTTACAGGACATGCGTCCGCATCTACCATTATTCTCATGTTATCACCAATATGTATATTACCATATCTTTCTTAGTTTGCTAAAGTAATTAATGTGAAAATTATATCTGTTATGAATATTACAAATATAGTATAGAATAAAACATTACTAACCCTCTCGATATGACGAGAAATTAAAGGATGAATATATTTTATGACCAGATAACTTAATATCCCAAAAATTGTTGTTGGATAAATACAAACATACTGAATACTACAAGGGAATGTATCACTGTAGTCCCATAAGTGGATACCATATAAATACTCAAAACCAAATCCAGTAATAGCTTCTACAAGTCCTGTAGCTAAAATAGCAACAGCAATAAAGATGATCTCTTTATAAATGTCCTTAATCCCCTTTATTTTACGGTATACATTCTCAAAAAAGATAATAGTTAATAATAGTCCAAAACCATATAACGGTTGATAGGGGCCAATTAAGACGCTATTGTCATACCAATCACCTAAAAAGATCATATTAATGATTCTTTCTAAAATAAACCCCGCAACACTGTATGCAATTAAATACATAAAATAACGTTTAAAAATATAATAATATTTATTTTTGAAGTTATTATTCATTGTAATCACTTCCTAATATCTATTATAGAACTAATAAACTGTTTTCTCAATAATTAACAATATGATTGTATTAACTATTTTTACATGTTATTGTAATAAAAGCGAAATATTTGCTATACTTTTAATAGGTGGTGATTTCTATGAATTTAATTATGGGTGATTATAATACTCTAACAGTCTTAAGAGAAACAGAATTTGCATATATGTTAGGTAATGAAGAAACAGAAATATTCCTTCATAAGAAACAAATAACAAGAGAATTAGAAGATGGAGAAAACGTTGAAGTTTTCCTTTATTATGATAATCAAAAAAGAATAACAGCGACAATGACAAAACCAATAGTAGATTTAGATAATCCAGGGTTTTTAGATGTTGTTGACGTTAACCACCGTTTAGGGATATTCCTGAATATGGGATTAATCAAAGACTTATTACTATCAAGAGATGATTTGCCATTTATTAGAAATGAATGGCCGCAAAAAGGCGATAGATTATTTGTCAGATTAAGAGTTTCTAAAAACCAATTAACTGCTAAATTTGTCCCTAGATTTGATATCAACAAATATCTAAAAGCGACAGAAGACTTAGAAGTAGGAAAAGAATATGTAGCGTTCAATGTCTATAAAACTGAAGAAGGTAACATCTTCTTTACAGAAGAAGGACATAGTATTTACGTCTACTTTAAACATATGAGAAAAGAATACCGTTTAGGTGAAAAAGAAACAATAAAAGTTTCAATAGATAAAGGGAATTACCAATATAGTGGAACTATCAATAAGCAAAAAGAAATTATCATTAGTGCTGATGCACTAATCATTAAGAAGTATTTAGAAGAGAATGATGGGGTTATGGAATATACAGATAAATCAAGTAGTGATGATATTAGTATTGTCTTCCATATGAGTAAAAGCGCCTTTAAAAGAGCTTTAGGTTCTCTATATAAACAAGGACTAGTATTACTAGAAAAAGACAAAACATCTTTAGTAAATATTGATAAATAAAATATCTTAATATATAATGATATAGGACAAAAATTTTATAGTAGGTGAAATTATGGGACGTAAGTTTGAAGTGAGAAAAGCCGCAATGGCTAAAACAATGTTAAAGAAAAGTAGATTATATTCAAGATATGGTAAAGAAATCTACATGAGTGCTAAACAAGGTGGATCTAATCCAGATGCAAACTTAGCATTAAAACATTTAATTGATAAGGCTAAAAAAGATCAAGTACCAACAGACGTAATTAAACGTAATGTTCAAAAAGCTGAAAAAGGAATTGGTGAAGATTATACACCAATTCGTTATGAAGGATTTGGACCTAATGGTGTTTCATTTATTGTTGATACTCTAACAGATAATGTAAATAGAACAGTAAGTGAAGTTAAAAATTGTTTTACTAAATCAAATGGTAATCTTGGTGTTAGTGGATGTGTAGAACATGGATATAAACATTTAAGTTATATCAATGTTAAAGGTTTGGACGAAGAAGAAGTCTTAGAAACATTACTAATGGCTGATTTAGATGTCTTAGACTTATCTGAAGAAGAAGGCGTTGTTGAAGTTGAAGCTGATGGATATGAATTAACTAAAATCCAATCAACTTTAGAAGAAGCAGGTGCTGAAATCGTTGATACTGAACAAGGTTGGTATCCAATTGATTCAATAAAAATTGATGAAGAAACAAGAAAACAATTCGATAAATTTATGGACATGGTTAACGAAGTTGAAGATGTTCAAGAAGTATATCATAACGTTGATTTAGAAGTAGAATAAAAAAGAGCTTTTTTGCTCTTTTTTTATTTCCTTTGACATTAGTACGATACCGTAGTAATATTAGTACGACGTCGAACTATTGGAGGATTATATGGATGATCTAATGAATGTGATTTCCAAAATTAATACCGAAATGAGTAATTATATTTTAACTGAGTTAAATAAAAGTGGGGTTAATGACTTTTCTTTATCACACGGAAATATCTTAATCAATTTTCAAAACAAAGAGAAAATGAATTATAGAGAACTAAGTAGAAGAGTTGGGAAAACTCCGCAAACAATGACAACTCTAGTACGGAAATTAGAAAAATACGGTTACCTCTTTTTAAGTGTTGATCAAGAAGATAAACGAAATAAACTAGTGAGATTAACCGAAAAAGGTAAAGCTTTTTTGCCAGGTATGTTTAAAATTTCAAAAGGACTATATAATATTCAATACAAGGACTTTTCATTGGATGAGAAACTGGTTTTAAAGTCTTTACTAGCTAAACTACTAAATAATTTCAAAGGTCATGATTTAGACAATTAGTTAGGAAACATTGCCAATAATATGAAGTGTTTGAAGACACAATTAAATAACCATATTGTTTGTTTATAAACTAATACTTATTTATAATAAATATATAAGAGGAGTGAATACTATGAAAAAGATTATTTTAGCAATTATGTTAGTGATATTTACGTTATCATTATCGGCATGTAAAATACAAAGCAACGTATTAGTAATTGGTATGGATTTAAATTGGCCACCATTTGAAGATGTAGATGCAAATGGGGACCCTTATGGAATAAGTGTAGGTCTAGCAGAAGAATTAGGTGAATACTTAGGAAGAGATATAAAAATCATCGATATGGATTTCTCTAACTTAATTCCTGCAGTAGATTCTGGACAAATAGATGTTATTTTAGCTTCAATGACAATTACTGCGGATAGAGAAGATAGTGTTGACTTTAGTGAACCTTATTTCTTTTATCCATTGATTACCGTAATGAATAAAACATTTGCAACAGATAATAATGTAACAACTAAAGCACAACTATTTGCAGTAGATGGAGCTAGCTTTGTTGGAACTGCTTCAACTATCAGTTTAACAATTCCAACTGTAGAAGCAACTAATCCTGTAATCAATGAAGTACTTGATACAGAAGCTGCAGCTGCTTCAATTATTACCGGTGCAGCTGATGCATTTATTATTAGTGCATCAACAGCAGCAGCTATCAATAATGTGAATCCTGATACAACAAGTCTATTATGGGAAGCTGTAGATTACTCACCAATTGGTATGGCAGTAAAAGAAGGACGCGATGACGGATTACTGGAAGATTTAAATGAATTTATTGCTGGGTTAGAAGTGAATGGTGTATTCGATCGTTTAGCTCTAAAGTATGATGCGGATATCGCCGCAGACATTCCTGGTAAAGGTTTAGAGATTTACTTAGGTGAATAAGAAGAATAAAAATAGAATGACATACATATTAGCCCTGTTAACCTATGGGGCTTTTCTTGCGTTATTCATTTATTTATATCCAGGTAGGAATAATTTTGATCTTTCTCGTCTTTCTGAAAAATCACAATTGATCTTCAATGGATTCTTACTAACAATTTTGATTAGTGTTGTTTCATTAATCTTAAGTGTAATAATTGGTTTTGTTTTATATTTAGCGATTAATAGTAAAAATAGTTATCTGAAACACTTGTCTACAATTTATAACGAAGTAATTATGGGAATACCTTTAGTTGTATTTTTGACATTTATGTATTTCTTCATCTTTGCTCCGTTTCGTCAAATCTTTGAATTTGGTAATGGTGTAGAACCAATTATAGTTGGGATTATAGCTATTAGTATTTATATGGGACCTTATATGAAAAATGCATTTGAAGGGGCAATCAAAACAATTGATCATACCCAGTACCAAGCAATGCAAGTATTTGGTTTTACAACATATCAAAAATACCGATACATCATATTACCTCAATTAATTAAAGTGATAATCCCACCGCTTATTGGTAACTTTAGTTATGTTATTAAATCATCAACATTACTTCATGTAATGCTAGTAAATGAATTATATGCAGAAATAAAAAGAGCTAGTTTATCTTCACTTGCCATCATGGAAGGATATGTCCTTATGTTCTTCTTATACTTAATTATAACCATCCCTCTATTGAGACTAGCACGATGGTTTGAAAGAAGGTACGGAGTATGAGATTAAAAGTTGATAAATTATTTAAATCATATGATGATAAATTAATTCTAAACAATATTAATATTGATATTAAAGATCGTAGTGGTATTGCATTAATTGGTGCTTCAGGTGCTGGAAAATCAACATTATTAAGATTACTATCTTTAATTGAAATACCAGAACAAGGTAAAATATGTGTCAACGACCATCATTTAGAAGATACAAATAAAGATGAGTATTATAAGAAGATTGGATTTGTTTTTCAATCACACACATTATTTCCTCATTTAACAGTATTAAGAAATATCACAATAATCTTAGAAAAAGTTCATAACATAGTTATTGAAGATGCTGAAAAAACAGCCTTAGAATTACTTACTAAATTTGATCTTCAAGAACATATTCATAAATATCCAAAACAACTTTCAGGAGGACAATCTCAACGTGTAAGTATCGTTCGTTCACTAGCCTTGAACCCTGAAGTGATGTTCTTAGATGAACCAACAAGTGCTCTTGATCCCGTATTAACTCAAGAGGTACTACAAACAATCCTTAAACTACGAGAAGAGCATATGAATTTTGTAATTGTAACTCATGAAATCCTGTTTGCAAAAAAAGCAGCAGATTATATTATCTTCATGCAAGACGGTAGAATCATTGAACAAGGTGACGTCGCAATTCTTGATAATCCACAAACAAAAGAATTAAAAGATTATTTATCAAATGTCTTTTTGTGGGAATAAAACTTATAATATGTAATATATTATTTGACAAAATTTTATAATATGATAATATTACTAAGCACTAGGATTTAAAGTATGCTTTGATTGCCGTCTTAGCATATGGGCCATCTAACCCGTTTCGGGTCCTAGAGTAGATTTAGTATCCAGTGTGTTTCCAGCACACGTACGGGTCCTAATTTATGGAGATGTCTTCGGATGTCTCTTTTCTATAAGAAGAGGAGAATGACAATGGACGGAAAAAAACGAAGCAACATTAAAATAGGTTCAACAGTATTAGTTGTTGAAAAACATAACCAAAGATCTGGAGAACTTACAGAAGGTGTTGTATCAAGAATATTAACAAACTCACAAAATCATCCTCATGGAATAAAAGTAATGCTTGAGGACGGAATTGTTGGTCGAGTAAAAGAAATAAAATAAGCAGATATAGTATAACTCAATAACAAAGCCCTTTTGGGCTTTTTTATTTTTCTATTAGTGAGTAAACTATATCACCAAACTATTCGTTTTTTTAGTTTGCATTCAAAGTAAATTAAAAAAATAATAAACAGTATTTTTTTATATTGTAAATGCTTACATTATTCAATATAATTTAGCCTGTACACAAAAATAAGGAGTGACAACATGAACTATAGAATTAGAAACAAATGGATAGTATCTTTTGCCGCTATAATGGTGCAGGTAGCTATTGGAGCTTTATATGCTTGGAGTTTGTTTAACGAACCGATTTCGGAAGCATTTGGGGTATCGAAAGATGTAGTAGTAATTACTTATTCAGTTTCATTGTTATCTTTCGCATTAGCAACAATATTATCAGGTAGACTACAATTAAAGATTGGACCTAGATTCACAACTTTAATGGGAGGGTTATTATATACAAGTGGTATTTTATTATCATCATTTGCAACAGATCCTTTAATGTTATATATAACTTATGGTGTAATTGCAGGAGCTGGAGTAGGATTTGTCTATGTGTGTCCATTATCTACATTAGTAAAATGGTTCCCTAATAGAAAAGGACTTGTTACTGGAGTAGCAACAGCGAGTTTCGCAATTGGTGGTTTCGTTTTTAAGATTTTAATTGGAAATATGTTTGACATAGGTGATGCTTTATATACTAATGAATTAGTTTCAAGTGTATTTTTAACATTAGCTGTTATTTATGGAGTTATGACTATTGGTGGAGCATTGTTACTTGATGTACCTGAAAAAGAGATTCCTGTTACAAAAGCATGTAAAGTTCAAAACTGGGATCATACAACAAAAGATATGTTAAAGACTACGAATTTCTATAAATTACTATTAAGTGATTTGCTGGCATTAATGCCAGGATTACTAATTATTGGTTTAGCTAAAGATATCGGTACTGATTTTGTTGGTTTAGAGTATGGACAAGCTGCTGGTATTGTAGGACTAATCGCATTGTTTAATGCAGGTGCTCGTCTGTCTTCGGGTATAATTGCAGATAAAATTGGTGCCTTAAAAGTATATAGAACAATGTACTTCATAACAATTATTGCATTAGCTATTTTAGCATTTGTACCACTTAGCTATCCGTTATTCTTATTAGCAATATTAGGAATTGTACTTGGATATGGGTCTTTCTTGTCTTTAGTACCAACAATTGTTGGTAGATTATTTGGTGGGAAGTTCTTTAGTGCAAATTATAGCTTGATATTCCAAGCTTATGGGATTGCTGCACTTATTGGACCAATTATTAAAAGAGAAAGTTCTTCATATAACATGACATTTATGATTGCGATGGGAGCTGCTATTGCAGGACTTGTAGTAGCAATGCTTATCAAGGATATTAAGGAAGATGAAGTAGAAGTTGTTTGTGAGGAATTAGAGTTAGCTTATAATAACTAAATCAAAACGAGTGATTTCCACTCGTTTTTTTTGCTGTACAATTGATAGTAACTTTATATTTTGTTGGAACTTAAATACCAATATAAGGTTATTGAAAGTTATGTTATAATGATTAATGGAGTAAAAAAATGAAGAAGGTGAAAATATGTTGTTTATTGGCTATCCTAAATGTTCAACCAGTAATAAAGCTAAAAAATGGCTGAATGATAATAATATAATTTTTGATCTAAGAGATATCAAAGAAGAGAATCCCCAATATGAAGAGTTAAAAGCGTGGTACGAGAAATCTGGATTAGAAATTAAGAAGTTTTTTAATACCAGTGGTAAATTGTATAGAGAACAAGGAATAAAAGACTTATTAAAAACTTTAGGTTCAGAAGAACTTATACATATATTATCTAAAGATGGTATGATGGTAAAGAGACCTATCTTAATAGATGATAATTTCGTCTTAGTTGGGTTTAAAGAAGAGGTATGGAGAAATACTGTATTAAAGTAATAAAACACAGAAAAGAAAGATAACCGAAGGTGTATATATGTTAACTTTATCATTAATAGTAGTAAATATAGTAGTAGCAGTTTTTGGAGTATATCAATTTGATTATAAAGTTGATAATGTTGTTAATAATCCATTAGTTATAATTTTAAGTATAATTATCGGGACAGTAATCGCTTTGATTTTTGCTCTTGTATATATTGAAGGATTCTATCTATTGGTTGCAAAAAGAAAACCAATTAATTCTAAATTAATGCACGCTTTAGCTAACCAATTTATGGCTGTGCCATTACATGTTAGTAATACACGTGTTAAAGTAATTGGTCGAGAAAATCTACCAAAAGATCCCGGATTTTCAATTTACTCCAATCACACTTCAATGATGGATATCCCCGTCTTAATGTGTAATCTCAGGGGTTATCCTGTTGCATTTTTGGCAAAGAAAATAGTAACTAGATTATTTGGTATTGGAAAATGGACTCCAGCTCTTGGATGTGTAAGTCTTGATCGAGAGAATTCAAGAAAAGGCGCTGAAGCAATTATTCAAGTTATTAAGAATGTTAAAAACGGTTCAACAATGGTTATATTTCCCGAGGGAACTAGAACTAGAGAAATCGGGAGTTTAATTGATTTTAAACCAGGTTCATTCAAAGTTGCATTGAAAAGTAAAGCTCCATTAGTCCCTGTAACAATTGTAAAGGCAAATAACTTCAATATTATAAAATGGCCATTCGCTAAAAAAATTAAAGTGGTAATTCATAAACCTTTACCATTTGATGAATTCAAAGGAATGAATACTCAGGATTTATCAAACAAAGTTAGAGAAGTAATCGAATCAGCACTATAAAGAAAAAAAGAGTTTGTAACTCTTTTTTTTTGTATTGTAGTTAATTAGGATTACCATAAAATATCAAGTTTCCTTTGTGAAAATATTCCAAAAAATGAAAGAAAGTGTTATCAAGGTTTCTTTTTTCTTGTAATTATTGTTTGATATGGTAATATATTCAAGGTTTAGGAGTTGATTATATGATTACAGTATCAAATTTAGATTTAATTTTTCCCGATAAAAAGATTTTTGAAGATGTGAATATCAAGTTTCTTCCAGGTAACTGTTATGGTGTTATTGGAGCAAATGGAGCTGGAAAATCTACATTCTTAAAAGTACTTTCAGGTGAAAAAGATTCTACTAGTGGAAATGTGTTTATAGAAAAAGGAAACAGAATGGCTGTTTTAAAACAGGATCATTTTGAATATGACGAATATAGTGTAATAGAAACAGTTATTATGGGTCATAAACAATTGTTTGATATTATGATGGCAAAAGAAGTATTATATGCTAAAGATCCGTTTACTGATGATGATGGAATTGAGTTAGCAGAACTTGAAGTTGAGTTCGCAGAACTTAATGGATGGAATGCCGAGTTTGATTCAGAAAAACTATTGAATGGTTTAGGGGTTCCTCAAAACATATTTGGTAAAAAGATGAGTGAAGTACTTGGTAAAGATAAAGTAAAAGTATTATTAGCTCAAGCTTTATTTGGTAATCCTGATATTTTATTATTAGATGAGCCTACCAACCATTTAGACTTTAAAGCAATTATGTGGTTAGAAAACTTTTTATTAAACTATGATAAAACAGTAATTACTGTTTCACATGATAGACATTTCTTAAATAAAGTATGTACTCATACAGTTGACATTGATTATGCAAAAGTAAAACTATATCCAGGTAATTATGATTTTTGGAGAGAATCTTCACAATTAGCCCAAAGATTAATGATGGATTCAAATAAGAAAAAAGAAGAAAAGATTAAGGCATTAAAAGACTTTATCGCAAGATTTAGTGCAAATGCATCTAAGTCTTCACAAGCTACTTCAAGAAAGAAATCTTTAGAAAAGATTAATCTAGATGAAATTGTTCCTTCAAGTAGAAGATATCCTTATATCGGTTTCGATATTGCAAGAAATCTTGGTAAAGATGTTTTATATGTTGATGACCTATCAGTATCATTTAAAGGTGAAAAAGTTTTTGAGAATGTATCTTTTGTTGTTAATAGAGATGACAAAGTTGCAATAACTGGTAAAAATGATTTAGCTAAAACAATGTTACTTAAAGTGTTAGCAGGAGACGTTGAACCGGATAGTGGAACTATCAAATGGGGACAAACTGTTGAAAAAGCAAACTTACCAGCAGATAACAATGAATTCTTTATGGATAATAATAATAACCTTGTTGAATGGTTAAGACAATATTCTAAAGAACCAGCTGAATCTTATTTAAGAGGTTTCTTAGGGAGAATGCTATTCAGTGGTGACGAGCCAATGAAAAAAGTTAAAGTACTAAGTGGTGGAGAAAAAATGAGATGTATGTTTAGTAGATTAATGCTTTCAGAAGCAAACACTTTACTTATTGATCAACCAACAAACCATTTAGACTTAGAAGCTATTCAATCAGTAAATACTGGTTTAAAAGAATATAAAGGTTCATTACTATTAGCTTCACATGATCACTCATTACTTGCTACAGTAGCTAATAAAGTTGTTGAAATTGGAAAGACAGGTTCATATACTTATGAAGGTGATTTTGATAATTTCTTATCAAACGAAGTTACTAGAGAAAGAATAAAAGCATTATATTAAAATAAATAAAAGAGGTAATCAATCAAATGATTACCTCTTTTTTAAATTTCATTTTTAGAAATCGTTTTATCAATTCCTTATCATTGTTTTTCACAGCGTTTAATACATCTGAGCTTTTTGCGATTGATTTAATTACCGCCTTTTGAAAGAGTTTAACGATTGCTTTTTGGAGTGGATTAGGTTTCTTGTAAATCCAATCATAATAACTTTCCAAAGTATCTCTTTGGAAATGAAGAATATCATTTAAGATATAAGAGTCTTCATAATATGCACAATGAAAATTTTGCTCAGCAAATGTATTTTTAGGGAATTTATCAAGATTAATCCCCGATATACTAAACGAATGTTTAATGAAATCACGATAAATCACTTGGCATTTTTTACCACCAGCAAGATTGTAGATATTTTTATTTAAGATATTTTGATGCTTAATTGCTTCGACAAGAGCATAACCACAATCTCTTGTTGTAACGAGTTCTAGTTTAGTATCTAATGGCATATGGAACATTAGTGGTTCTATTCTCTTTGGATCATCACCAGGTCTAGGACCCATAACTCCAGTTAATCTGAATATTGAATAATCCAACCCTGAGTTAATAACTAATTGCTCTGCTTCAATTTTAGTATGGGCATAATAATCACCAACGCTTGGGTTTAGTTCATCACCTATTTTAATGCCATCATGTAAGAGTCTATCACCATAGACACTTACACTAGAAGTGTAAAGGAAAAATGCTTTTGGTGAATACTCTTTTATTTTCGACAAAAGATTTTTTGTTCCACACACATTTACATCATAAGCAAGTTCTGTATTATGATCTGCTAGTGGAGGTATTATGGCAGCTGTATGAATTACAAAATCAATATTTTTGGTAGCTTGATCGAGTGAATTAACATCTCTAAGATCACCAAAATGTAGTTCAACTAAATCAATAAATGGTTCAAGTGTTTGTTCAGATAATTCAGATTGCTTCTCGAAAATGACAATTTCGAGTTTCTCTTTTTTCTTCACTAATTCTGACAATGTTTGAATTCCCACAGAACCACAAGGTCCAGTAAGTAATACTCTCATTTATCTCACCACTTTCTAACTTAATGTTATCATAAATTAGTTGATGGCTAAACAATAGTCTTTTTTATGGTTTAATTAACTATAGTTTGTATCGTAATTAGATAAACACCCCAATTATGTACCTAATAATTTAATATAAGAAAGAAGCAAATGAATAGTTTTCTAAGTTTGTATCAATGAGGGGATTTATAGAGTATAATTAAACCACATGATTAGAATGTAAGTTTTGTATTATGAGAATCTGCATATCGACTTATGAAGGTCATAAGACTAGAAAGAGGTTCAGATGGATAATACAAGCAAGCTAGATTTCTTATTTCAGGATAAGAATGATTTAGTGAAGACATCAGATTATGTACTAATTCAAGCAGGAAAAGGACGAAGAGATAATAGTTCTATTCATATAAAAGCAGTAGAGTTTTCATATGTTGAAGGTCTAATCTGGGATAAGTACAGAGAGTATGGAATTAAAAAGAAAATCAAAATAACTAGCTCAGACTGGGAACGAATTTTAACAGGTTTTGAAGAATCTTTAGAACCGCTAGAAGTTTATAAAAGCGGCGATGACTTAGAAGATATCCTTAAATTTGAACTTTTCAGAGCTCAAAACCCGATTAATAATGTTGTAGAATATACAAAAGAAATCAAACATTTACTTACCGAATTAACTTCATGGATTCTATCACATGTTGAAAACGAAAAACATATAACAATAATTAAACAACACATCTAAAAGTCCAATTAGGACTTTTTTTTTGTTCCATTTTATTCTTTTGGATACAAAAAGATGCTAGGGACACATGTTAATTATGTGTTACTAGCATCTTATCTTCATTTTGTAATCATTTTTTTATCGGTTACCCGGTCCTGATATTGTGGAAATCGGGATATTTCCTCGTCCATAATTTGTACTTGATATTTCTCCAAAAAGCTGTGCTTTAATATTTAGAGTTCGATAACTAACAAACTGGAATAAAGAGTAAGATGAATTAATAGAACTATTAATTGAATCTTCATATTCTTCTAATGTATAAAATCTATTTTCATCAGTAGTTACATATTCATCAATCATACTTTTTACATCAAGAATATGATAAACAAATGTTTCATAATCAAAATAGTTATCTACTAAATCTTGAAGATATGAATGATATAATATCATATTTTCTTCATCATCGAGAAGTGTATCAGTTAATGTGTAATTACTTATTCCCCCAATCGTTGGTTCGTCGATGATGAAGGAAACCGCCTCATCATCAGTGAGTGGAAGTAAAGGGAAACCATTGAATGCCATATTTAAATCCCATGCAATCCATTCAAAGACACCTTTATTATTATATAAGTAATAGTTGTGATAAATACTACCTTGATAAGAATCAAGGTTAACAGTATATGTTGATACTGCTAAATATTTTAAGTAACTAACAGCATTAAATATTTCATTTACATCTTCACCTGATTTTAGTCTTCTTAGTAATTCTAATACTTCTTCAATCGAAGAGTTATCATTGTTTTTGTCCTTTAATGCAGTATAGTTTATCGTACTACCTAAATAGTCTAAATTGGCTCCTGTACCATTATCTGGTTTGTATAATTCACCATCTGAATTATCAAAATTATGCTCTAAGAATTCATTACTTACATGTTCAACAGATAAGTAAAGCCCGTAATACTCATTATTGATACTCAAGGCAACAAATGTTGTTCTTGATGAAACGGTGCCTATTGAATTCAATGCTTCATATGTAATGTATTCAACCATCATTGTTGGATCTTTATATAAGTTATTTAGAATGAGTTTATCAATTCCAAATAAGTCTTGATCTTCATAGTAATTTAAATCAATATTATAACTAAATCTATCTCCCTCATTTTCAACAACATCTCGTAAACTAGAATGACCTTTAGTTCTAATTGCTACATTTGATAGAGTGAAACCATTGTAGGTAATATCACATAAATAGTATTCTTCATCTAAAGCATTATCTAGTAACTCTTGATAGGTACTTGGATCGATATCGATATTAACATTAACAACTTCATCGTGAGGATAGATGATTTCATTCACCATGATATCCTCTTCATATTTATTAACAGGTGGATGAATTAAATCATCATTTACCGGATTGTCAGGATCGTTATTGTTATTTGTGCATGACGAAAGAAATGAAACTAAAATTAGTAAAAAAATAATTATGAATTTTCTCTTCATCGTAAACACGTCCTCATTGTAAATTTCATACTCTATAATCCTATTATAATATAAACAGCCAATGAAACCAAAAAATATGTAAAAAGCTTATTTGTAGCGCTAAATAATTAAGAAATTAATTTGGTTTTTAGACTTATTTAATATCTTTTATATGATATAATTGTTTAAGAGGAGTGATTTGATGTATCCATTTTTATTACCTGAGATATTTAAATACAGTATTCCCCTATATGATGTATTACTTGCGATTGGTATAATCGCAATGTTTATTTATATCATAAATAGGTTTGAAAAAACTGATGGATTTTCAAGATCTGCGACTAATAGATTAATTATTTTAATATCTATAAGTTTGGTTTTTGCGCTAATCTTTTCTTTCTTGCTAGATGGTATATGGCATTCGATTAAAGAAGGAGAACTTACATTTGGTTCAGTTACTTTCTTAGGTGGATTAATTGGTGGTTTATCAACTTTCTTGATTTTAATGAAGTACTTCTATAAAGAAGGTATTAAAGACCTTAGAAAGATAATGAATACGGTTATTGTTGGAGTGGTATTAGCTCATGCATTTGGTAGGATTGGTTGTTTCCTTGCAGGTTGTTGTTTCGGAATCCCGACTGATTCGTTCCTCGGAGTTATTTTTCCTCATGGTCATGCCAGTCAAGTATTTCCAGGAGAAACTGTTTATCCAACGCAATTGTTTGAAGCGTTTTTCTTATTCACATTATTTATTGGGTTAGATAGAATTAGTAAATTCAAAACATTTGAAATTGAAACATATTTAATTGGTTATGGGATTTGGAGAATCTTAATTGAATTTATCCGTGGTGATGACAGAGGTTCTGTCTTTACATTATTTACAACAGAATATAAAGTTTTCCCAACACCATCACAATTTATTAGTGTATTTATGATTGGTTTTGGAATATATTTAATCATTAGACGAAAAAAAGATGCTAAAATCTAGCATCTTTTATTTTTGATATATGGTAATATATATTTAGGAAAGAGCGTGTTCTTTATGGAAAAAAGTATCATAAAAAATAGAAAGTTATCAATTCTTATCTTCGGAATGTTTCTTGTGATTTTATCACTAGAAATTTTTGATTTGACTATCTTTAACAATCAATTAGCTAATGATATGACGGTAAGTTCTATTTCCCGTTTTCTAGGGGGGATAATCTTTATAATTGTTATGAGTTATTATGGTTATAAAAAACTATATATGTGGAATAAACCATTAGGTCGAACGTTATTAGTAATTATTCCTGGGGTAATCATTGCGCTCAATAACTTTCCAATTAGTGCATATCTTAACTCAAGAACTACATTAATAGAACCTGAATATACAATATACCTGTTCCTAATAGATTCTTTAAGTACTGGATTTTTTGAAGAGATAGTGTTTAGATCGATGATTCTAATTGTCCTATTACAAGCACTACCTAAAACCAAAAAAGGGATGTTATATGCAGTTGTTTTATCTTCAGCTATATTTGGGTTAGTACACTTATTAAATCTGTTTGTTGGAGCTAGTTTAGGAAATACTTTACTCCAAATAGGTTATTCATTCTTAATGGGAATGATGTGGGCAGTAGTATTCCTTAAAACCAAGAATATATGGTTATCTATGCTTTTACATGCATTATACAATTTCTTTGGACAAGTTATGTTTGCTCTTGGTAGTGTCAGTAATAGATATGATACCGTAACTTTGATTACGACGAGTGTATTAGCGGTTATTGCTATAATATATTACTTGGTTATTTTTAGAAAGATTAAAAATGATGATATTGAAGAACTAATCAATATTAGTTAGGGTGTTTATCTATACAATTAATAGATTTTTAATGATAGATTATCGATGTTCATATTGACTTTTTAAGCATCAATTTTTGATGCTTTTTTATTTGCCGTTTTTCACATTTAATAAATTAGACGTTTTTAGTTCAAAGTAATTGTTTAAAGAGGGTGACACTGGTATAATTTAGAAGTATTTAGAAATGAGTGTATAAAATGAAGAATTTAAGGACTGAACTACAAAATGGAATCAAGTTTGTAAGTACTACACCAAAAGTTGTAGTTTTTATGTTTATAATCTATTTTATGCAAGGGTTTATCCACAATTTAGGACATCCTGTTACTCCTGCTTTAGTGAGTGACAGAGGGATACCGAGTGAGTATTTCGGTTATTTCTTTGCGGCTATGAGTTTTGGTTTATTAGTTGGAGCTCCTTTTTGGGGATACTTAGGGGATAAAGGCTATAAAAGATTGTATATCTTCTTTGGTTTATTAGTTTATAGTTTTGGACAATATATGTTTGCGTTTGCGAATGATCGCAATATTATGATTTTATATCGTTTTATTAGTGGATTTGGAGTTAGTGCGAGTATTACATTAATAATGTCTCACTTAATTGAACATAGTCCTTTAGACAGAAGAAAAATATATTTAGGATGGTATCAAGCTTTATTTGTTTTAGGTTCAAGTGCTGGATACTGGTTTGCAGGACAATTAGTTAGTGTCGATTTCCTTATTAGTTTATTAAATACTAATGACTATAGAAATATATTCTTAATTCAAGCTATTGCAAATGTTGTTCATGCTTGTTATATATTCATATTAATTGGAAAAAGTAAGAAAGTTGCTAAAGAAGATCGTGCAAAAAAACCTAATATCATAGAAGGCTTTAAAGCGATATCTAAATTAAATAAAAACTTAGTAGTATTTATGATTAGTTTAACGTTTATAAGTTTAGGGACAATTACGATTAGTAAGTTTATTGAAGTATATATGAACGATACTGGGTTATCTCCTAAAAATATTGGTGACTTTGTAGGTTTAACTGGAATTATTTCACTAATTGCGACAATTGTACTTGTACCGTTTGTCGCAAGACTAAAGAAGGATTTTCCAATTATGATTATTATTCAGGCACTGAGCGCAATCATCATTTTTATCGTATTTAGACAAGAAGATATTATGATAGCCTTATATACTGGATTTATGCTTTATGTCGTTTTAAAAGCAATTTATACGCCTCTAGAGCAACATTATATATCAACTCATGCCAATGATAATAATTTAGGGACAGTAATGGGTGTTAGACAATCATTTTTCGCAGTTGGGTTAGTTGCAGGACCATTACTTGGTGGATGGTTATACAAAGTAAAACCACTATATGCATTTGACTTTAGTGCTGCGATGTTGGTTTTAGGATTTATCTTGATACTTATTGTTGGTAGAAATATTAGAATTAATGGAAATACTAGTAAAAATCTGGAGGAATAACTCCAGATTTTTTTATAACATGGTAAGATAAAATCGTTGTAGATTAGGGATACATATGATATAATTTTCTTTGAGGTGTTATTATGAATTTACCAAATAAAATAAGTATGTTTAGAGTGTTATTAGTACCAGTTTTAGTAGTGTTTTATTATTTGTATGTAGAACTTAATAATGATTTATTTGCATATTTCTTAGCTCCGATATTTATCGTAGCGTCACTAACTGATTTTCTTGATGGTTATATCGCAAGAAGTAGAAATCTAGTTACTGTCTTTGGGAAATTTATAGATCCTTTAGCAGATAAGCTAATTGTTATGGCTGCACTTATTATTTTAAATGCATTAGGACATATTCCTATCTGGGTTACAATTGTTATCTTAAGTAGAGAATTTATTGTTACAGGAATCAGATTAGTTGCTGTTGGTGATGGTAAAGTTATTGCTGCTAGTAATCTAGGGAAATATAAAACAGCTAGCACAATGGTAGGCTTAATAATTATGTTATTATTCCCATTAGCTAGTGTCTTTACTACTATAGGATTATATATTGTATATTTAGGAACAGTACTAACTATTGTTAGTGGTGTTGATTACTTTGTTAAAAATAAAGAAATAATTATGAAATCAATTTAAGTAAATTCGATATTATATAAGTATTATATTTATAGCAAACTAAGGAGGTCACTTTATGGCTAAAATCGATCGTAAGAAGGCATTAGATACTGCGATAAAAGAAATTGAGAAACAACACGGTAAAGGTAGTGTTATGGTACTTGGTAATGAAGATTTAAACCAAGGATTAGAAGTTATTAGTAGTGGGAGTATCTTGTTAGATAAAGCTTTAGGTATCGGTGGATATCCTAAAGGAAGAATCATCGAAGTTTATGGACCTGAAAGTTCAGGGAAAACAACATTCGCATTACATGCGATTGCTGAAGCCCAAAAAGCTGGAGGATATGCAGCGTTTATTGATGCTGAACATGCTTTGGACCCAACATATGCTAAAAGCTTAGGTGTTGATGTTGATAATCTAATTCTTTCACAACCTGATACAGGGGAACAAGCTTTAGAAATTACTGAAGCTTTAATTAGAAGTGGTGCAATTGATATGGTTGTTATTGATAGTGTTGCTGCTTTAGTACCAGAAGCTGAGATAAGAGGAGATATGGGAGCTAGCCATGTTGGACTTCAAGCAAGATTGATGTCGCAAGCTATGCGTAAATTAAGTGGTGTTATTAGTAAATCACAATGTATCGCAATCTTTATTAATCAAATCCGTGAGAAAGTAGGAGTTATGTTTGGTAACCCCGAAGTTACTCCTGGTGGACGTGCATTAAAATTCTATGCTAGTGTTCGTTTAGAAATTAGAAGAAGTGAGCAAATTAAAATCGGGACAGATATTGTCGGAAATAAAACAAAAGTTAAAGTTGTAAAAAATAAAGTAGCTCCACCATTTAAAACTTTAGTCGTAGATATTGTTTACGGTAAAGGTGTAAGTAAAACTGGTGAAATTATTGATATCGCTGTTGAAGAAGAAATTTTACAAAAATCAGGAAGTTGGTTTAGTTACGAGGGTAACAAGATTGGCCAAGGTCGTGAGAATGTTAAAGCATATCTAGAAGAAAATGAATCTGTGAAAATTGATTTGGAAACTAAAGTAAGAGCAAAATTGGGCATTTAATATGCCCTTTTTTATTGTTTTGAATTTTCAGTGAGTAAAACGCTTTCATTTTAAAATAACTAATAGTATTATATAAGAGTATTTTATAATTTAGCTTTTGGATAAGGAGATTATTATGAAGAAGTTTGAGGAAATCAAAGGGTTATGTAAAATTGTAGATTTGAAGAAATTACGAAGAACTGAAGGAGTTTTCTTTGACGCAGTTCCTGATGAATTTATAAAAGATTTAAGTGGAGTAGATAGAGTAATCCATATTTCAAATGCAGTAAGTCCGGGTTCTATTAAAAATGTCGAACGACCTTGGTATATGCATCCATACCAAAGTGATAACTTATTAGTGCTTAGTGGGATTAGACATATTGACCTGTACAGTAAGGAACATGGTAAAGTAGAGAACTTTGTTGTGACAAATAATAAGATATTTATGAATGGAGAATTAGTTTGTGATCAACCCGCCGTGTTAACATGGCCACCACATGTATTCCATAGAGTGGAAAGTAAAGAACAAGGAAGTTCTTCCATTAATTTTGCTCAAAGAACTGATGGTTTCGATATCAAAGATAATTTTAGTATTTACGATTTAAACGTAAATACTGGAGATTTTCACGTCATTAGAGAAGGACATAGAGATCAATTTTAAAAAAATGAACAACCAATCTTTAGTTGGTTGTTTTATTATGTAAAAAAATATGAAATAAATGTTATATTCATTGACTTTTCATAGGGTGGGTTGTTATAATTAGATAGTTAAAAATTAGTTTCTACTCATAATTAAAGTTATGTTAATAATATTAGTAAATAATTATAAAATTGAATAAGAACGGAGATGGTTAAATGCCAGATACAGTAGTATTAATAATTTCCGGTCTTGGTATTATCTTAATAGGTACATTTATTGGATTTATTTTGAGTATTTATATTGGTGATAGAGGTTTATTGAAATCTCGACAAAAAGCTGATCTAATGATTGAAAACGCACAAAAACAAGCGGAAAAAAATAAGAAACAAACTTTGCTTGAAACTAAACAAGACATTCATAATTTAAAACTGGACTTTGAAAAACAAATCAAAGAGCGAAAAAGAGAAGCCGAAGTACAAGATAACAAACTTATACAACGTGAACAAACTCTTGACCGTCGTAGTTCAAATTTAGATAAAAGAGAGTCTAATTTGGATAAAAAAGAAGAAAATATTGAGCGTAAGAAACAATCACTAGATGATAAAAATATCAGACTGGACAAATTAATTGACGTACAAAATGAAAAACTATTAGAAATTGCAAGATTCTCTTTAGACCAAGCTAGGGATTTAATATTTAAACGAGTAGAAGACGAAATGGCAATAGAAATCGCAAGCTACATTAAAGAGGAAGAAGAAAAAGCAAAACTTGAAGTTGATAAGAAAGCTAAACATTTAATTTCTGACGCAATTCAAAAATATGCCCAAGAAGTTACTAGTGAAAGAACAGTAAGTGTTGTTTCATTACCTAACGATGAAATGAAAGGTCGTATTATTGGTCGTGAAGGAAGAAACATTCGAACAATAGAAGCATTAACTGGTGTAGATCTAATTATTGATGATACTCCAGAAGCAGTAGTTCTAAGTGGATTTGATCCAATTAGAAGAGAGATAGCTAAAAGAACAATCGAATCTTTAGTATCTGATGGACGTATCCATCCAGGTCGTATAGAAGAAGTCGTTGAGAAAACAAGAAGCGAAGTTGATCGCTTTATAAGAGATAAAGGTGAAGAAGCTGTATTTGAAGTAGGTATTGGTAGAATTCATCCTGATCTAGTAAAACTATTAGGAAGATTACACTTCCGTACAAGTTATGGACAAAACGTTTTAAGACATTCAATTGAATGTGCCTTCTTAGCTGGTAAATTAGCAGCTGAAATTGGCGAAGACGAAGTCTTAGCTAAACGTGCTGGGTTACTACATGATATCGGTAAAGCTGTCGATCATGAAGTTGAAGGTTCACATGTTGAAATTGGTATTAATATTGCTAATAGACACAAAGAGCCAAGAGCTGTTGTTGATGCTATCGCATCACATCATGGTGAAAAAGAAGCTGAAACTGTTATCGCAGTATTAGTAGCTGCTGCAGACGCGTTAAGCGCTGCAAGACCAGGTGCTAGAAGTGAAAGCTTAGATAACTACATTAAACGTTTAGAACAACTAGAAAGTATTTCTACTAATGTTAATGGTGTAGAAAGTGCTTATGCAATTCAAGCTGGTCGTGAAGTAAGAGTTATTGTAGAACCTACCAAAGTAGATGATGCAATGGCATATAAAATTGCTCGTGACATTAAAGAACAGATTGAAGAAGAACTTTCATATCCAGGTACTATTAAAGTTACTGTTATTAGAGAAACAAGAGCACAAGATATCGCAAAATAAAAGAGTTGAAATTTCAACTCTTTTTTTTTATTGTTTCAAACATACTATAAAATGGAAAAAACACCTTCAAAAGAAAGCAACTAAGCACTTAACTACAATTTTGTCTTTTTTGTCCTATAACTGTACAAGTTAAATACAAAAATGTTATAATAAAGTTAGATAAACACTGATGAAGTTTTTAAAAATAAGGCTCCCCCGTTGAATGTAAAGGGTATTTTTATTTTTGAAAGAGGAAAGCTTCATTTTTTTATTCAATTAGAGTTTGAATTACTTAAGGAGGAAATTATGAAAAGATTGAAAGGATATATCCGTAATTACGAACAGGTAATCCTTGATAAGAAAAAGATTGGTAGAAAGCCAGTAATACTTTATATTGAGGCCATCTTAGCATTTCTTGTTTTAGGAGCCCTGACATTTTTTATTGGATATCAATTTGAGTTATTGTACCAAATTAATTACTTATTGATAATGTCTAATGTAGTTATATTCTTATCGTATTTTATTTATAAGAGTTTGACATGTGGACATTACAAAAAAGTAACAAAATGTGAACATTCTTTATGGATGATTAACTCACTAAATTATCTATATGTATTTTCTATTATGCTAATAGCTTCAACTTTATTAAGTTTTACAGCATTCAGTAAAGCTATCTCACTTGTTGTGGCAATAGTATTTTTAGTGTTAACAGTTTTATCTGTAGTAACTTATTTATTTATAGAAAAAGAAATTCAAAGAATTAAAATGCCTGATACTTTTAATATGGTACTAAATGGTTTCTTTGTTGCAATTCTTTTCTATACTGTAACCTTGTTAACACAAATAAATATTATCCCATTATCATTCGCAGTGGTTATGCCGATAATGTTAACATTGATTGTTATTAAGCGTTATATTGAAAAACGATTTATTATTAAAATGAAAAGAATAGCTATAATTGGTTTAGGAGTATTCCTAATTATTCTAAGTTTCCCATTTACAAGATCATTTAACTATATTAGTTTTTATCGTGGGGAATTCTCATTTAGAATTATCTATGAGACCTTAGATGATCCAGTTAAAGAATTTGAAGAAGGAGTAACGGGAGATGTTATCTTCTATGATGATTATATTATTGTCGTAGATGATGAAAATATTACGTTCTACAACGATGATTTAGTAGAACAAATGTCAGTTGCTAATGAGTACGAAATTGTTTATACAATGAATGATAGACTATTTGCTAACAAAGAAAACATTAATAGCCCAGTTATAATTGATTTATATGAGTTAATAGATGATGACTTTGAATTTGTTAATGGGTACTATGTTCAAGAACCAACTCAAAAAATTCATTTAGATAGCAATGATGTTTACTACTTTGAATCAAACGGGTATATTTATGAAGATTCTACTGGAGGGTTAGAGTTGATGTCTTCTTCAGGAATTGAAGATTATACAGTTCTATCAAAAGAGACTGATTTACTAAACTTTAAGTATTCACGTGTTTTCTTAGCGACACCAGAATCATTTATGAATGATGTTCAAGGATATAATTATGATAATCTAGCTTATCATAATGGACATTTATTATTTACTTATAATACTGTCTATGTTAGTAGAAATCCTAATAAGATAAATCCTGCTGATGATGGTGAAGTAATTCTTTACTTAGCAGATCAAGAAGAATATATCAATGATAGAGCAGCACTTCAAAATTCGATTGAAATGCCAAAACTTTTTAGAATCAATGAGTTTTACTTCATTGATGGACATTACTACTTAGTTGGTCATATTGAATACGTTAACGGCGATAAATTCGGAAAAGTTTATATCTATGATGACGAAGGCAAATTAGAACGAGAAGCTATCTTCCTTGCAGAAAACTTTGCTGTAAACGAAGACTATATGGCTTATGGTGAGGATACAATTAGATTCTATGCTTTAGATGGTGGAACTAGTGTAACATACCACTTAATTCAAGGATATGGTTTAATGTTCTTTACAATGTGCTTAGTCGCTTTATTTGGTATTAAAGAGATTCATTTTAACCCAAGAAGACTACTTGGATTAGAAGACGAGGAATAAACTAAAAAGCAGATGAAAATCTGCTTTTTTTATTACACTCATTACAATTGATAAACAAGAAAAATTATGATAAAATTATCTAGCGTGAACATAAGGAGGTCTCTAATGGAAATATTTGATTTATATGATGAAAATTTCAATTTATTAGAACATAAAATGGAACGAGGGACGTCCAATGAAAAGGGTGAATATCATTTAGTTGTACATATTTGGATTAAAACTAGGGATGGTAAATACCTTATTCAACAACGAAATAAACTAACTGATAGAATACCTTATCAATGGGCCGCAACTGGTGGTGCAGCAGTATCTGGGGATGACTCAATAAAAACTGCGATTAAAGAAACTGAAGAAGAATTAGGAATTAGATTAAAAGCAAATCAATTTGAGCTTTTAACAAGATATTACTGTGAGGATGGTATTGCAAACTTCATCACTGATTTGTATATTGTTAAAGAGGAAATCTTGATTAAAGAGCTAAAACTTGATAAAGTAGAAGTAAGAGACGTGGCATATAAAACAATGCCTGAGATTAAAGATATGATTAAAAATAATCAATTCTGGAATTATGAAAGAATACTTTCTAGAAAAGGTTACTTTGATCTCCTAGAAAAGAGTTGAAAATATGCGAGTTTTATTTATAGGTGATGTTTTTGGAACTTTAGGACAAAAGGCTTTGGCTAAGTATTTACCTAAATTAAAGGAAGAATACAAACCAAACTTAATTTTCCTGAATGGTGAAAACATCGATAAAGGTTTTGGAATATCAGAGAAGATTTATAAAGATTTAATGAAACAAGGTATTAGTGTAGTAACAATGGGTAACCATACATTTAGAAATAAGCAATTATTTGAGTTTATTGAAGGTTCAAATATAATTAGACCAGCTAATTATGATGAATCTGTACCTGGTAATGGGTATAAAACAATTAAGTTTAATGATGAAGAAGTAACAGTGATAAACTTGATGGGGCGCGTATTTATGGGGGATCCACTTGATAACCCATTTAAAATAGTGGACCAAATATTAGAACATATTACATCAGAACATATCTTTGTTGATTTCCATGCGGAAGCAACAAGTGAGAAAATCGCATTAGCTCATTATTTAGATGGAAGAGTTACTGCAGTAGTTGGAACACATACTCATGTACCAACAGCAGACGCTATGACTTTCCCAAACGGAACAATGTATATAACTGATATTGGAATGACAGGAGCTAAATATGGTATCCTAGGCGCTGATGTTGAAACACAAGTTAATAAGTTTATAACAGGCTTAAGAGGCCGCGTTGTTGAAGAAAAAGAAGGACCATTGCAATTCAATGCAGTGTTTATCGATACAGTAACCAATAAAATAAAATCAATTAACATATATGAGTAAGGTTTCTTACTCATTTTGATTATCTATTTGATTAAGAATATACTAAAATAAATTAAGGTGATGAATTATGGCAAAAAATTATTCAAAATATTTCGTGAAACCATCAATAAAAGATGCACGAAAAAGAAAAGAAAAGGAAACTGAAGTCATTAATTTTGATGACTATTTCAATATTAAGGGATTTGGGAAAAACAAGACATACAAGATAGAGACATTTGGGTGTCAAGCGAATGAAGCAGATACTGAAAAAATCGAAGGTATTTTACGAGCTTTAGACTTCACTGAAAGTGAAAAGCTAGAAGATGCTGACTTAATACTTCTTAACACATGCGCTGTCCGTGAAAACGCTGAAAATAGAGTTTTTGGTGAGCTAGGTAGACTTAAGCAATTTAAAAGAAATAACCCTGATTTAATACTTGGAATCTGTGGGTGTATGCCACAAGAGGAGAAAGTTGTAAATCGAATATTAGAGAAAATACCACATGTAGACTTGGTCTTTGGAACTCATAATATATACAAATTACCTGAGTACCTAGAGACTGTTATTCTTTCAAAAGAGAGAGTTATAGAAGTTTATAGCCAAGAAGGTAGCGTTGTAGAGAATCTTCCTCGAATTAGAGAGAATTCTCGAAAAGCATGGGTAAACATTATGTATGGTTGTGATGAGTTCTGTACTTATTGCATTGTACCGTACACAAGAGGAAAAGAAAGAAGTAGATTACCTGAACATATTTTAAGTGAAGTTCAAACACTAATAAATGAGGGGTATAAAGAGATTACTCTTCTAGGACAAAACGTAAATAGCTATGGTAATGACTTTACCGATTTGGATTATCGCTTTAAAAATTTACTTGACGATCTTCACCAAATGGCTATAGAACGCGTTAGATTCACAACATCACACCCTAAAGATTTCGATGAAGAAACAGTAAAGATTTTAGCTAAAGGTGGAAATCTAATGCCTTATATTCATCTTCCTGTTCAATCTGGTAACAATGATGTACTTAAGAGAATGAATCGTAAATATACCAAAGAATCATATATTCAATTAGTAAATTGGATATATAAGTATGTACCTAATGCTTCGTTGACTACAGATATTATAGTTGGGTTCCCTGGAGAGACAGAAGACCAATTTCAAGATACCTTAGAATTGGTCAAAACATGTAAATTTGAAGGAGCTTATACATTTATCTATTCAAAACGAGAAGGAACTCCTGCAGCAAAATATGAAGATGAAATAACTTATGAAGAAAAGAAAGATCGTCTAAATAGATTAATGGATATTGTAAATGATGGATATCTAGTTGGAACAAAACGTTTTGAAGGCAAAGTTGTAAAAGTTCTTGTAGATGGTTTATCTAAGAGCAAAGATACTGTTCTTGCTGGTTATACAGAAAATAATAAACTTGTCAATTTTGCAGGTCCTGAAGAACTAATAGGAACTATCGTAAAAGTTCTAGTTACTGAATCGAAAACATGGTCTATGTTTGGTGAAATCGTTGAATAAGTTAAGTGAATTAGTAAGTTTAATTAAAGAAGACGATCATATTATTAGATTTAAGGAATTGGAAGATATCATTGACCATAACAAGTCAATTGGACAAGATTATAATAAGTTATTAGAACTGCAAAAAACAATGGTTAATAAGGAATATAGAAAAGATAAGAACTACACTCTTTCTAAGGAAAAATATGAAGCTCAATTACAAATTGTAAAGGATTATCCTATACTAGAAGAATACTTAGACTTGCTTGATGAAATTAATAGTGATTTAGCAATGATAAAGTCAATTATTGAACAAGAAATATCTAAGGATTTTGACTAGTTGCAAATATTAATGTTATCTAATTGAGGGGAAATGGCTTTGAAAAGCAATTTCCTATTGATTTACCACAAGAAGTATATTATAATTATTTTAAGAACATTTGTACAAGGAGTGAGATGAATGGCTAGAACAAAAAAAGCAGAAGATTTTATTTATTTATATTCGAAAAAAGTAAAAATCACTAAATTAGTACAAGATTTCACAGTTATACCTGCTAATGAAATCGTTAAGTATCTTTTAAATAAAGAAATATACTTACCAAACTACATGCATAAAGCATTGATTAGAAAGAACATAGCTCCAGCAATAGCTGAAGGTGAAAGTTCAAATAAATTCAGTGATGAAATGCGATTCCGTTTAAAGTGGTTTGATAAATTTACAATTTTCCAACTAGAAAGACTAGCTTCAGGATATCAATTACCAATTAATGTTACAGAATATAAAAAAGATTTCTGGGACATTATTATAAGAAATCGTACTGAACTAGGAATTAATAACTTAGAGTTTGTTAAACTACAAAACTTAACTCTTAAGTATGCAAGAGAACCACAAGAATCATATGAAAGTATGGTTGAAGAGTTCCACAAAGTTTACTTCGAACCAGATGGTTACTTTGATGGTTGTCTAATTGAAGAAGCACAAGAAGTATTAACAAACGCTACTACACTATCTGAAATTAGAGATTTAGGTAAAAAATTCAATGTGGAAATCCCTCGTCGTATCAACAAGAAACAATTAATTGATATAGTTTCTCTAAAATTGAATTTTGATGACGAGAAACGTCAAGAAATCTCTAAGAAATCAATTTTAGAAATTGAAAGATATGCGAAACGTCGTAAAGTTAATGTTTCTATTGAACTAAAGAAAAGCGATATGATCGACTATATCTTAATTAAAATGCCTAAAGAAGCAGCTCCAAAATATACTAATAGCTTAAAAGTGTTCGCTGGTATGAATATTGAAGAGTATTTATATAATATTAAGTTCCAAGAAATCACAAGTAAAGTTGCAGACAAACGTAAGAAAAATATGAAAACGATATTTATCGCTATCATCGTTATCGCTGTATTAGCCGGTACGGGATATGGATTATATCACTTCGGTATTATTTAATCATAAGGTAGGTGCTTCATGGAAGTAATCGATAAATCACAATATACGCCTATGATGCGTCAATATTTAACAATTAAGGAAGACTATAACGATGCTATAGTCTTTTTTCGTCTAGGAGACTTCTATGAAATGTTCTTTACAGATGCATTTCTAGCTTCTAGAGAATTAGAAATACAGTTGACAGCACGAGATGCTGGAACTAAAGAAAAAGTTCCAATGTGCGGTGTACCACACCACGCAGCAGAAGCCTATATTGAGAGATTAATCAACAAAGGATATAAAGTAGCTATTTGTGAACAAGTCCAAGATCCTAAAGATGCTAAAGGGATCGTAAAAAGGGATGTTGTTAGATTAATCACACCAGGGACTTATATTGAAAGTAAAAGTGAAGAGATTAACTATATAGCCGCAATAGGTATAAATGCTAATAACTACACAATAAGTTATTTAGACTTATCAACAGGGGATACTTATTCAATTATCTTACCTAAAGATCTAAATATCTTAATCAATGAATTACTGCAGATTTCACCAAAAGAAATTATTATTTCCAATTTCTTTGATGAAACTCATTTAGAAAAATATATTAAAGCTGAAGGTGTCGTAGTTTCAATCAACAATGAATATGATTCTCCTGATGTCTTTAATAACCTATTTAAAGAATTACCTTCAAAAGAAGAAAAGAAAACTTTTAGAAGGTTATTAAACTATATAATTAGAACCCAAAAAAGAGAACTAATGCATCTAAAACAAGTTGTTATTTTAGAAGCGAGTTCTTATTTAAGAATGGATTCTAATACTGTTAGAAATCTAGAATTAACAGAGACCTTAAGACAAAATAACCGCATTGGTAGTTTATTTTGGTTGATTGACAAATGTGAAACCGCAATGGGTTCACGTTATCTAAAAAAACAAATCCTACGACCTTTAGTTAATAAAGATGTCTTAGAAACTAGATACGATACAATCGATATCTTAAATAAAGAATTCATCATCAAACAAGAAATTAAAGACTTACTTAAGAATGTCTATGATTTAGAAAGAATTGTCGGAAGAATTAGTTATGGTAATACTAATGCTAAAGACTTAGTTCAACTAAGAAGAAGTTTAAGTATTGTTCCTGAACTAAAAGAGAAACTACTTTCTTTAAATAATTCTCATACTGATTACTTGGCTAATTCATTAGATGCCTTAAAAGTTTTCTACAACTTACTTGATGTTTCCATTGATAATGAACCACCTTTAACTATCAAAGAAGGTAAAATCATTAAAGAAGGTTACAACAGCGAACTTGATGAAATCAAGAACGCTGCATTAAACATAAAAGAATGGCTTAAAGAACTCGCAGAACAAGAACGTGAAAGAACCGGTATTAAGAAACTAAAAATCGGTTATAACCGTGTCTTTGGTTATTATATTGAAATACCTAAAGGACAAGTTTCAAATGTTTTAGATGAATACGGATATACAAGAAAACAAACACTATCAAATAGTGAAAGATATATCACCCCAGAACTAAAACAAAAAGAGACAATTATCTTAACTTCAGAAGAGAAAAGTGTTGCTTTAGAATATGAGTTATTTATTGAAGTAAGAGATATTGCTCGTACACATATAAGTGTTATTCAAAAAAACGCTAATTTGTTAAGTGAAATTGATATGCTAATTAGCTTATCAATTATTAGTGAAGACTTAAACTTAAGTCGTCCGATATTAGTTGATGATAATACAATCAAGATTATTGATTCAAGACATCCTGTTGTTGAAAAAGTACTAACTGATGAAGTTTTTGTACCTAACGATATTATCTTAGATACTCATACTGATATATTATTAATCACTGGACCTAATATGAGTGGTAAATCAACTTATATGAGACAGATGGCTTTAACAACTATCTTAGCGCAAATTGGGAGTTTTGTTCCAGCAAGAAGTGCCGAGATTCCAGTCTTTGATTCCATCTTCACAAGAATCGGTGCAGCTGATGATTTAGTGAGCGGTAAATCAACTTTTATGGTTGAAATGTTAGACGCTAATAACGCAATTAAAAACGCTACAGAAAACTCTCTGATTCTTTTTGATGAAATGGGTCGAGGGACTGCGACTTATGATGGTATGGCTTTAGCTCAAGCCATCATAGAATATATCCATGAAAAGATTAAATGTAAAACTTTCTTTAGTACTCATTACCATGAACTAACTGATTTAGATAAATCATTATCTAAACTACGTAATGTTCATGTTAGCGCAAAAGACCAAAACGGGAAAATCATCTTCTTACATAAAGTAAAAGAAGGACCTACCGATAAATCATACGGTATCAATGTTGCTAGTTTAGCAGATTTACCAAAAGGATTAATTGAGCGTTCAAAATTAATCTTAGCTGATCTAGAAAAATCACATCAACAACTTTCTGATGATACTTCAATTAATCTTTTCAACTTCGATGATTATGAAGTAGAAGAAGAAAAACCTGAAGTAACAAATGAATTAGTTGAAATCCTAAAAGATGTTGATATTGATGAACTAACACCACTTGAAGCACTAAACTTACTGAGTAAAATCATAAATAAAATATAGTCTATTAAAGCTATGTTTTGTTATAGTTTTTTATTATCTTCATTTTTCATAGTATAATAACTATAGTATTTGGAATAAAGTAAGAAGGGATAGGAGGTAGCATTTTATGAGACATGTGTTGTTTTTTCTATCTCAACTCGCAACTGGCACAATAGGATTTGTGATGTTTTTAGAAGTTTTTAAAGATTATTTATCTGAAGGATTTTATTATGTAATTCAGAAAGATATATATTCCTTTTTTATAAGTATATTGTTACTTGGACTATGTGTAGCAATTCATATTATTTATCGTAAATCAAACAAAAAGCGAAGATTAAGATAATCTTTGCTTTTTTATTTGACGAATTCAACTAGTCGTCTGTCAATCTTTTAAACAAGAAACTTATTTTAAATCATCACAAGTGTAAGAAGCTTATGGAGGTTTTGTTATAAATGTGCAAATTATTATTGCATTTTAGGTTTCCAACACCGTCTACGGGAGTTCGATCCTCTCCGCTCCTGCCATTAAATTACATAATAACTAAGCCATTTAAAAGTTTAGTTATCTTTTTTATATACCTGAAAAAGATGCACAAAGGTATTTTGCTTTATATTTTCTGATGTTATTTTGATATAATTGATGAGAGGAGTTGATGCTATGAAGAAGGATATTTTGATTTTGTTAATTGCATCTTTTGTTGTTGGATTGCTAATAGGTATTTTAATGATAGAAGATATTCAAACGAATTTTGCACCTTATGTATGGGGATTATATTTTATTATCATTGTAGGTTCATTTTTCTATGTGAATGTCAAATATTCTAGAGTTGGATACGAGACATATTTGTATCCTAGTATTTTATTGATAATGTATATACCTATAAATATTCTTGCAGGTTATATTCTTAATTCTCAATTTGGACTATTCAGATACTACGGCAGTTATCCAAGATACGAGTTCATATTGTTTTATGCATTATTCTTAATATGTTTGTATAGCTTAGCTAGACTCATAGATCGCATATTTAAATCTAAAAATACTAAGTTAGTGATGATTATAACAGACGTGTTGACGTTAGTTGCTCTACCATATTTAGCATTGGTTACATATTTTGTATCACCACATTAAACAATGCATTTTATGTCTCCAACACCTATAGGACAATATGGAAGTCATTTACTGGCTTCTTTTTATATGGTAAAATATAAAAGATGGAGATGATATAGTATGGATAGATTAAAAAGAGTTTTGAATATAGTTTTCATAGTTAGTATTGTCTTGGTTGTATTAGGATTTATTCTAAGAAATGCAATTTACCCAATACCTGGGGTTCCTGCAAATTTAGATTCGGCACAAGAACTTATAGAGGATTATGAGGTAGGTTTATACTACGCAAATAGTCATGGAACATATACTGTTATCTCTTACGAGGCTTGGAGATTTCATACTATAACATGGAATGTGTCTGTGCCTTTTATTGTGGTTGGCCTTTTAGCTAAGGGTTCAGCTTTGCTATTAAAATCTCAGGTAAAAGAGCAAAAGAGTATAGATTAAATGCATTTTAGGTCTCCAACACCGTTTAGATATATTGAAGCCATTTACTGGCTTCTTTTTATATTTAGATATTATTGATTTTCAACATAGGTCTTTGTGTATATAACTTGATTGTAGTAAACTATTGATGTAAACAATCATTTACACTAATTCTAATATATGTTGGTAGCGCTGTACCAGTAATGTATATACAATAGAAGCATAAGGAGGTGCAATGATGATTGCCAAAACAGGAAATAGGATTTCGAGTTTACGTAAAAATAGAAATTTAAGTCAAGAAGATTTAGCAGAATTGCTAAATGTAAGTCGTCAAACAATTAGTAAATGGGAAAATCAAGAAGTGTTACCAGATGCTTATAATTTAATTGGATTATCAAAGATATTTAGAGTATCAATTGATGAGCTATTATTAGGAAAAACACATTCAATGTATAGTTCAACAAACTTGATGTCAGAAATGAAGCAAAAAAGAGATAAATTCAATTTATATGGTAGAATTTTTGCTATAGTAGCATCAATATTATTTATAGTTCCTTTAATTATCCTAGAATCAATTGGCATTCCCGATCCACCAATGGGAATTATTGCTGCAGGATTGGTTAGTTTATTTGGAATTTTATTCGCTATTGCAGTAACATTTTTTGTGAAAAGCTATAATTTTAGTAACGAGTATAAATATTTAGAAAGACTAGAATTCGAAAAAAGTGGAAATAATCAAGATAAAGAAGAGTAAAATAATTGCATTATAGGTCTCCAACACCGTCTACGGGAGTTCAATCCTCTCCGCCCTGCCATTAAAATATAAAATAACTAAGCCATTTAGAGGTTTAGTTTTTTTTATTCACTTTAAAATGATGCACAACGGTAATTTGGACCACGAAAAGATGTCATTAATTGGCTTCTTGTTTATGTTATAATTATTGAGAAGGAAAGGGTGATTACATATGATTAGTAAAGTAAGACCAATACATTATCTTATTCTCATTGTTGGGTTATGGTATATATACTTTCGGTTTAATGATACTTTCAGCTTGATTTATACAATTACCATTACAATTGTTTCTTTAGTATTGAGTGTTCGCTACTTCTATTTAAGACAATGGAGTTACATTGAAAATCCAAGTATATTAGAGCACGTTAGAATTTTCTTTACGATACTTGCTCTCTTGAGTTCTATCTACTCATTAAATATGAATTTCGATTTAGGTGGAGTACCTATTCATAATTCTGATATTTCAGGAAGCTTAGAAGTAGGGAAATACTATATGGCTAATCACGGAACTTACACTTCTGTACCATACGAACATTGGTTTATATCTAAACTCATGAGCAATACAACAACTTTGATGATTTATAGTGCATTCTTATGGAATGTTATTTATATAGCTAGAACTAGTAAATTTCATGTTTTTGAGAATTTTGGGAATTTTTCCATTAAGGATTGGACTGTATCAATTATTGCATGTCTATGGTTTATTGGATTTACTTATGCTGCAGTAATTCATGGAATTTTGGATAGTATACCATTATTCATCAATTAAATCTAAAATGTGATTTTTAATTGAGAAATGATAGGAAATTCGTATGTCTATTATGCATTTTTAGGTCTATAACACCGATAACACAATAATAGAAGTCATTTACTGGCTTCTTTTTATATGGTAAAATAACATGAGGGAGATGATTTTATGAATAAATTATTAATAGGATGTACACTATTCTTAGCTGGTGTGATTTGCATTTGCACTTGGATGGTTGTTATAACTATAATGCATCCTCAGTTTGGTGATGCAACAATTATTTTTTGGCCTGGGGCTATTATGATTCTTGCAAGTTTGTTTTTGTTCGGAAGTGCAGTAGATGTAAAAAGACGAAAAGCCCTCTAGGGCTTTTTTTATGTGTATCTTCTTGGTTAGAAGATGCATTATAGGTCTCCAACAGGGTCTATGGGAGTTCGATCCTTTCCGCCCTGCCATTAAAACATATGATAACTAAGTTGTTAAGATGTTTGGTTATTTTTTCATTTACCTAAAAAGGATGCACAATGGTATTTTGGACCGTATATATTTAGTTTATTCGTAGGGTTCATTTTGTGCTATAATGTATCATAGAAGAGGTGATGACATGAGGATGTTTCAGTGCAATGTTTGCGGATATAAACCAATAAGTTTTTGGAAAAGATTAAGAAGTATGCATAAAGGTAGCTATTCCGAAATGTATATATGTTCTGTGTGTAAGAGTGAATACAAGATTAGAACCAATGTGAGAACTCTCTATATACTTTTTGTATTATTTATTATGTTACTCTCGTTTTTTAGAATTTTCCCATTTCTTGTTACTGTTGTTTTATTCTTTGGTTCATATCCAATATATTTAGTCAAAGCGCCACTTTTGCTTACAAAAGATAACTCAAAATAATGCATTTTAGGTCTCCAACACAGTTTACGGGAGTTCAATCCTCTCCGTCCCTGCCATTAAATAAAGTAAAGAAGCCAATTTGGGCTTCTTTTTATTACTATTATTATTTTCTATTTTGCTTTGTGTGACCGTTGTGCATTGTGTCTATTTGTAGTAAAATATAACACAGGAGGATAAAATGATAACAATAAAAAACATGCATTTTGAAATGCCAAAAGAGACTTGGCAAGTAAGGGTGGATAGGGAAACAGTTTTAGGGAATCCTTATATACTTGAAGAAGATTCAAAAAGAGACAAAGTGATTTTACAGTACAAAGAATGGATTGAAAATCATATTAAAGCAAAAACTCCTGAAATCATGGCTGAGCTAAATAGAATTAAGAAACTTCATGACGATTTAGGGAATATAGAATTGTTTTGTTGGTGTGCACCACAGTCTTGTCACTCTGAGATAATTAGAGACAAAATATTGAATATGAAATAATCTAAGAGGTCTGTACCTCTTTTTTTATACAATAACTACATATAGTATGTTTGGTATCAAATCATACATTCAAACGTTTAGTATAATTAAAATCAAGTTGATTAAATATATAGCGTTTATAGGCATTTTAGGTCTCCAACATTGCCATGAGATAATGGAAAAAAGTAGAATCGAAACCAGGATTAATCATTAAGTTAAAAGAAACCTTAATCGGTTTCTTTTTTTAGTGATAGAATGGTATTATATAATAACTTGACTAAGGAGATTTGACGATGAATATAACACTTAAGAATAAGACTTTAGAAGTAGAAATTGATGCTTTTGGTGCGGAGTTAAAAAGCATTCAGTATAATGACATAGAATATTTATGGCAAGGAGATCCAGAATACTGGAAGCGAAATAGTCCAGTGCTTTTTCCTATTGTTGGTAGATTATTAGATGATGAATATATATACGAAGATAAAACATATAAACTGACTCAACACGGGTTTGCGAGAGACATGCAGTTTGAATTATTAGAATCATCTGATAACAAAGTATTATTTCTACTAAGAGAGAACGAAACCTCATTACAAAGATATCCATTTACTTTTAACCTCTTTATTGGATACGAAGTAATTGATAATAGAATAGTAGTTACTTGGAAAGTAGAAAACACCAATGATAAAGAGATGTACTTTCAAATCGGTGCACATCCTGCATTTAACTTCTTAAACGGATCGTATATTGATATCAACAAAGTAACAAATCAATATCTATTAGAAGGAACACCTTATGTTCAAGATATAACAGCTAATATCAAGTATGATAGTATTGAAATCGATAACACCACATTTACTAAAGATGCTATAGTAGTAGATAACATCGATTACATTACACTAAGAGATGATACTAAATCAGTATCAATACATTGTAATAACTTTCCATTCTTAGGACTATGGACAAAACTAATAGATAATGAAAATGCACCATTTATTTGTTTAGAACCATGGCATGGAATTGCAGATTTTTCATTTCATGATAAGCAATTAGTAACAAAAAAAGGAATCAATATATTACAAAAAGGAGAAATATTCAACGCTACATACTATATAGAGTTGAAGTAATGAAGGAAGTTATTATTTGGAGTTCAAAAGGTTGGATTATGGCATTATCCGACGGAACTGTAAACAAAAACATTTTGAACACAGATATAAATACAGCGGGAAACCTTAATATCTATTCAGTAAGTTTAACGTCATACCAAAAGTTATAATTTTATAACTACATTAAAAATGAGAAATGAATTTGTGTCTTAGTTATCCAACAGCATTAGAATATAGAAGTCATATACTCACTTCTTTTTATATGGTAAAATAGTAAAGAAGGAGATGGTGTAAGTGAAAAAACTAGTTTTATATGGATTCTTATTTTTGGGTGGAGTAATATTCACATCAGCATGGTTTATTAAAGATGGTTCATGGATTATCTATCCAGGAATGATTCTAACTGCAGTTGGGTTTTGGGGGTTTTTCACAATTGATTATAAAGAATAGATGAATTATACGTCTCCAATATATTTAGACAACTTAGAAGTCATTTACTGACTTCTTTTTATATGGTAAAATTTAGAATGAAATACAGTAATTTTACATATCAATAATATGACAAGAAGGTGCAAGTTATGCTTAAGAATAATGAGAGTTCTAAGAAATACCGAATAGTTGTTGGTGGAATACATATCGAATCAACAACATTTACCTCATATATTTCTAGTAGAAGTGATTTTAGAATAAAAAAAGGTAATGAGTTACTTGAGTCTTATCCATGGTTTAATAATAAGATATATAATTGTGAACTTGTACCGCTAATTAATGCTAGAGCTATCCCTGGAGGATATGTATGTAAGGAGTTTTATGGTGAATGGTTAAATGAGTTTACTACACTATTAATCAGCGAAATGTCTAAAGGAGAAATCCACGGTGTTTTACTTGATGTTCATGGGGCGATGAGTGTCCAAGGGATGATAGATGTTGAAGGTGAACTTGCCCATACAATTAGAGAAATAGTTGGTCCTGAGGTTATAATCTCCACAACCATGGATTTACACGGTAATGTTTCTGATAAACTCTTTAAAGCATCTGATCTACTGACATGTTATAGAACTGCCCCGCACATTGATACAAATGAAACAAGGCAAAGAGCTTTTGAGAATCTGCTGCTAGTGCTTAATCGTAGTGACGATAAATTAGTTAAGGCGAAGATTGATATGCCAATATTATTACCTGGAGAAAAAACTTCAACTGAAGTAGAACCAGGTAAGACTTTATATAAAAAAATAGAAGAAGTATGTTTGAATGAAAGAATTATTGATGCTGCGATATGGATGGGATTTCCTTGGGCAGATCAAGAAAGGTGTCATGCTTCAATCGTAGTGACAGGAAAAGATGAATCAACTGTTAGAAATGAAATTAGAAAGCTATCAGAGTATTTTTGGCAAATCAAAGATGATTTTAAATTTGTCGGACCTACCTCATCTCCTGATGATGCAATTAAAATTGCATTATCATCAGAGATTACTCCCTATTTTATATCTGACACAGGAGATAATCCTGGGGCAGGTGGCTCAGGTGACTTAAACATAATGCTCCGTAAATTTCTTGAGATATGTAATACGCAAAATATAACTAAACGTATTTTGTTTTCATCTATTTTTGATAGAAAGGTAATTGATTCGGTATATAAATACAAAATAGGTGAAGAAGTAAAACTATCATTAGGAGGTAATGTTGATCCTGAGTTTGCTGAACCACTAAAGATTAAGGCAAAAGTGTTACGATTTTTCAACGGTGGAATAGCTGGTAAATGCGCAATTATTGGGATTGATAATATTGAAGTTATAGTCACAGAAAACAGATATCAATACGGGACACTGAATGCGTATAGAATTGCTGGGATTAATGAGTTCTCTGAGTATGACATAATTGTAGTGAAAATGGGATACTTAGAACCAGATTTAAGCAATGGTGCTAAAGATTGGATTATGGCATTATCAAACGGAGCTGTAAACCAAGACTTATTAAATATAGAGTATAAATATATTAGAAAACCTTTATACCCCTTTGATCAGTTTGAGTTTATCCCAAGTATCACAGTACTTGTTAAATAGTGAAGTAAACAAGCAGTATATCTGGGAGAAATGAATTATACTATTACTGAGGTGATGACATGAATAAATATCAAGATAATATAAGTAAACTTAATGATATACAATATAAAGTGACCCAAGAAAATGCGACAGAAAGACCTTTTACTAGTGAATACGATAAAGAAACAAGAGAAGGTATTTATATTGATATCGTCTCTAAAGAAGTCCTCTTCTCATCAAATGATAAATTTGATGCTCATTGTGGGTGGCCTTCTTTTACGAGACCAGTAAAAGAAGAGGTAGTAAAAGAAATTAAAGATAAAACACATGGTATGATTAGAACTGAGATAAGAAGTAAAGATGCTGACTCTCATCTAGGACATGTTTTTCCTGATGGACCTAATGGTAGTTTAAGATACTGTATAAATGGAGCTAGTCTTGAATTCGTTCCATTATCAGAGTTAGAACAAAGAGGTTATAGTGAATACTTGGCTCTCTTTAAATAGTATGATAAAATAAACATACAGATAGGTTGTATCTAAATAAATTATAAGAGGTGATTTTATGATTACATTACGTGATGTAACTACAGAAGATTCGATTATTATTTATCAGTGGAAAAATGACTCATATCTTCAACAAATGGCTCTAGGTCCAGACTATGAAACAACTATTTCAGCTCAACAAGATGACATTGAAAAAACACTAGAAACAGAATTTAGTGAATACAAAATGATTCTTCTTGACGACCAACCAATCGGTTATATAAGAATCGATTATATGGATGAAACAAAAGAAATGGTCTGGTTACGATTTGCCCTTGGTGAAGAACGAGGACATGGTTATGCTGAAGAAGCTTTAAGAATCTATCTAGAAGGTTTATTTAGAAGAGGTATTAAACGAATCGAAGGAGAAGTTTATGAAATAAACGTTCCTTCTCATAAAATCATGACAAAACTAGGATTTATTAATGAAGGTATTAAAAGAAAAGCTCACTTCATTGGTAGTGAGTATATTGATATCTATGTTTATGGATTACTAGAAGAAGACTACAACAAATAAAAAAACACCATCCGGTGTTTTTTTTATTATTCATTTTCAATAAACAAGGTACTTGTTAGACTCAAAAACTCAACAAATTCCATAATGTTTTCTATTTCCTTAATTGCATCATTTATATGTTTTTGAGTAATATCACCCATATGCATAACATCAAATGTATCAATTCTATTGTCGATCGCAATATACAGTTTACTATTCCTAAAAGAAAAACCGATTTTATCTTGGTACTTTCTATCAAGAACAAGTAATTTCTCCATCAAGTGAGGAGTTAATAAGTAAAAGACATCATGTTCGTTATCAGTATATACCTTGAACTCAGAATTAAACTTCATAGATTCCAATTTAACTTTCGTAAACGATGAGAATGGTCTGTATTGTCCAGGTTGAAGGAGGAATACATTAGATTTGAATTGCTTATAGAATTCAAACTCATAAAATCTTCCTTGAAAGGTCGTTACCCTTCTAGTGCTTTTTCCACTACTTTGGATATCGACAACGTGAACATCTGCACATCTAAAATCGACATTTTCAATTTTACCTATAAGTAAATCTTCTGTAGTGTATCTATCATGTAATTTAACTAGATGAGAAGAAGATACAACATCAGAACTAATTCCCTCATTAATTCTAAATATTGAATTTGGTATTCTTTTCTCAATTTCCTTCTTAACATATGTTGTTTTAAACTCATTGCTTATTTCTCTTACTTTCTTTTTACTGTAGTAAAGGATTATCGCTCCCGGAACAAACATAATTATCCCAACAATGGCGACACCAAAAGCTCCGCCTTTTCCTCCACCATAAGCTGCAATACCACCAACAACAGTTAATACCCAACCAACGCTTCTATAAAAATCCCATTTCTCTTTTCTTTTGTTCATCTCTTCCATAACAGTTCACCTCTTTTATTCTTGTTTCTCTCTTTTTTGATAATAGCCATAAAAAAAGCCCCTTCAATTATGGTTATACCACAATTATACAATAAAAGGGGATTTGATTTTAAATAATTATACAGTTTTATTTAGTTGCTTCTGTAATTTTGGGTTCTTAATATAGTATAACCGAGCATTTTCAATTATCTCATTAACTAAATCACCATTCATGTGATCGTGTTTGTAGAGTTCATCTACAAACTTACTAATGTTCTTAGATAAAACAGGAATAGTTATCTTAGTGACATTAGATTTTATAATAAATCGTGGTTTGTGAAGTACTAAAAACCAAGTCTTTTTATAATTAACAGTATATCTTGTTTTCCAAGATATTAGTTTCTTCCTAAATGTGATTTCATTTGCAGTGACTTCATACTTAGTTTGATACTTATCAATCCTTGTTAAAACAAAGATTAAAATAACCTCTAAAATAACAATAGCCAATGTTGTCCCAGAGTTGATTATCTCATTAACTCTAGCGGGAACTAAAACAAAACCTAAAAGAAGTAAATAAAACGCTACAGCAGGTAATCCTGCTTTAACTTGATTTACTACAGTATATTTCTTTTGATCTAATAAAATATACTTATTCTTCGCAAAGAAATTATATAGTGGACGAATCGTCCAAACACTAAAACCAATAGCAACTAAAATGATGACTAAGATATCCACAAAAACACCTCCATATGGTCCTCTAATTATATTCTAGCAAAAAAATGTGAATATCTTATGTTTATTTGACATTCATATAGATTAATAAATAAATATATTATATAATTATATCTAGAGAAAGAAGGTATTACGATGGGAAAGATTATACAATTAGATGATAACTTAAGCAATTTAATCGCTGCTGGTGAAGTTGTTGAAAATATGGCTAGTGTCGTAAAAGAACTAGTAGAAAACTCAATTGATGCGAATAGTGCAAACATTCGCATTGAACTACAAGAATATGGTCTAAACGAAATTAAAATTGTTGATGACGGTGACGGTATGAGTTTAGAAGATATGAAAATGGCTGTCAAAAGACATGCCACTTCTAAAATCAAAACCGCTAATGATTTATTCCATATCAATAGTTTAGGTTTTAGAGGAGAAGCTTTACCAAGTATTGCTAGTGTTTCCCATTTAGAAATTATTAGTAGCGAAGGTGAACTTGGCCACCGTATCTTTTACCTAAAAGGTGAATTAAAAGAAAGCGGAGAATATGCTCCAAGAAAAGGAACAAGTATTGCTGTTAGATACTTATTTTATAATACCCCAGCTCGTTTAAAACATTTAAAAGCAACTAATACTGAATTAAGCTATATCGTTGATTACATCAACAAAATAGCTCTTTCTCATCCAGAGATTAGTTTTACTTTATCAAATAATAATAAACAACTATTTAAATCTAATGGTAGTTCTGAATACTTAAAAGTACTATCTAATATATACAATATTGATATCATCAAGAATATGGTTAAGTTTGAAAATAAGAACCAATACTTTGAAATCAATGGTTATCTAACAAAACCAATCTTCTCTCGTTCTTCAAGAACACATATCACCGTTATTGCTAATAACCGTATGATTAAAAACAATAAAGTAATCAACGCAGTAACTGAAGGTTTTAGAACATATTTACCAATTGGTAAATATCCAATCGTATTTCTAAATATTACTTTAGATCCCCTTCTAATAGATGTAAATGTTCATCCACAAAAATTAGAAGTTAAGTTCACAGAAGAAAGAATGTTGTTATCGTTAATTAAAACAACTATCAATGATACATTAAAAACTTTATCTCTAATCCCAGAGATTAAAGAAGAAGCACCTAAACAAGTATTTGTAAATGAATCATTAGATTTACGACAAGAAGATAAGACAGAAAAAACATATAAATATGAGGATCTTAAATTTAAATCAAAAGACAAACAACCAAGTCTTGTAAAAGAAGATTTTGTAAACTATATCAACAATCTAGTTGAAAAGAAAAAAGAGAAAGATATTCACAATGAACTAGTTATTGAAGAGAAACTTGTTGAAGAAAAATTAGAAGTAAAAGAAATAAAAAGACCTAGTTTACCAAGGTTAGAATATATCGGACAATATCTCGGGACATACTTAATTGCCCAGAATGAAGAAGGCCTATATCTTGTCGATCAGCACGCTGCTGCTGAACGAGTAAGATATGAGAATTACTACAACCGTATGAGTACTGTTGAAGTGATTTCTACAGAATTACTTATTCCAATCACTTTAAATTTATCTAATCAAGAAGTGTTAGCTCTAGAAGATAATCTAGAAGTGTTTAAACCTCTTGGGTTAGAACTGATCGTAAATGATTATATGGGTGTTGATATCTTAAAAGTACCAACATGGTTCCCTGAAACATTTGAAAGAATCTATACTGAAGAAATTGTTAGATATGTTTTAGAAGGTAAAGATGTCACAATTGGTGAAATCAGAGATTCACTCGCAAAAAGCCTATCTTGTAAACACAGTATAAAAGCTAACAAATTCATTAATAAAAATGAAATTGAAAAACTACTTGCTGATTTAGAAAAAACAGTAAACCCATATACTTGCCCTCACGGCAGACCTGTAATTATTAAATTTACCCAAACAGAAATTGAAAAACTGTTTAAAAGGATAATGTAATGATATACGTTATCGTCGGACCGACAGGAATTGGTAAAACTAAACTATCAATTGCCTTAGCAGAACATTTTAATACCGAAATAATTAGTGGGGATAGTGTTCAAGTTTATAAGGAATTAAGTATAGGTAGCGCTAAAATATCAGAAAAAGAGATGAAGGGTATCCCTCATCACTTGATAGATATTTTAGAGCCTACAGAGGACTTTAGTGTTGCTTTATTCCAAAAGCTTGTTAGAGGAAAGATTAAAGAACTTGAAGATAATCATAAAATACCACTAATTGTTGGTGGGACAGGATTATATATTAAAAGTGTTTTATATAATTATAATTTTGAAGATACGAAAAGAGATAATACTTTAGAATTAAAATATCAAGAATTATCTAACGAAGAAGTTCATAAGATATTAGAAGAAAAAGACTTCAAAGCTTCTAAAAATATTCATCCTAATAATCGTAAAAGAGTTCTTCAGGCAATCTCGAGAAGTGATTCTAATAAAGTTTCTGAAAACACTTCTAAAGATGAAAAGATGTATGACTTTAAAATTATTGGTTTAACCTTAGAAAGAGAATTACTCTATCAAAGAATTAATAAACGAGTTGATAAGATGATTAAAAAAGGTTTAATCAAAGAAGTTAAGACTTTATATGATAAAGGTATTAATGGAAACAGTGTTAGTGCCATTGGTTATAAAGAATTATATAGTTACTTTGATAAGAAAGTAACGCTTGACGAAGCAATCGATAAAATCAAACAAAAAAGTCGTAACTTAGCTAAAAAACAATTCACATTCTTTAATAACCAGTTTGACATAAACTGGTTAGAAGTAGATTTATTTGACTTTGATAACACAATCAAAGAGGCAGTAAAAATTCTCGAAGAATAGAGGTACCTCATATGAAAAGACATCCCCGTGATGTATTTAGTGATTTCGTTATTTTTCTTATAAGACCAATAGTTATCTTCTTAATGAAAAGAGAGATAGATGTTTTTCACGAAGGTGAAATTATAAAAAAAGACCGTGAACCATTCATCCTAATATCTAATCATTTTAATACTTGGGATAGCTTTGTCGTAATGAACAATGTTAGAAAGTATATTAGATTTGTCGCAACAGAAATTGCCTTTCTTGATTTTGCGAAAAAGATTGGTATGACCCATCTAGCACGAGCAATTAAAAAACGTGTTGGTAAAATGGACTATAGTGCAACTAAAAGAATCTTTAATTCTTTAAAACAAGGTTATGCTGTTGGTTTATTCCCGGAAGGTGATAACACCTTTTACGGTGAAACTTTAGATATCTATAAATCAACAGGGAAACTCTTAAAAAGAGCTAAAGTTGATGTTATCTTAATTAAACAACAAGGTGGTTATGTTTCGCAACCACGTTGGGCTGATTTCTTTAGTAAGAAAGGTGTCGTATATACCGAAACTAAACTTCTCATTAAAAAAGAGGATTTAGAAACATTATCAGAAGAAGAAGTTAATGATATTGTTGAAAAAGGTATTTATAACAACGACTATGATTTCCAAAGAGAAAAAATGATTGATTTTGAAAGAGAGAGCCGTGCTGAAGGGATTGAAAGACTTGTCTATCGCTGCAATAAATGCGGAGGAATCTTAACAGTTTACGGTAAAGGACATGATATCATATGTACTACCTGTGGTGTGATTGGAACAATCAATGAATACGAATTTATTGAAGGAAATACCCACGATAACTTAGTCGATTATACCCATGAAATGTATAAACATATTGAAGATGCTGTTAATAGTGAATTCTCATTTGATGTTACCTTAAATATTGTCGATACTAAAAAACTGAAGAATAAGTCACTAGGTAAATACCTTGTGAGTTATAAAGATAAAGTTTTAACATTAACAAATGATGAAAAAGAAGTAACATTCTTACTATCAAAAATTAAGTACCCAGTAAACACAATGAGACATAGCTTCAGTTTTGATTATGAAGAGATAACTTATAACTTTACTGATATAAGACATCAGTTTGTCTTATATGAAATGTGTAAATACTTAAACGGAAGCTATAAGGAGTGATTTGATGAAATATAAAATTAAAACTGATTTATGGATAAGAATCTTATTATGGGGATGTATTTTAATGTTTGTCCCAATGTACTTCTTTGCACCTGCAGAAGAAATGTGGATTTTAGCTTTAAGTACATTTTTAATGGCAGTCTTTATCCTACCATTATTTAGTGCTTCATATGAACTAGCAGAACAAGAACTAATTATTAAATTCTACTTTTTCAAATTTAGAATAAAATATGAAAACATAAAATCAATTAGAAAGTGTAAAAACTTTCTTAGTAGTGCTGCGATGAGTAGTGAAAGAATTGAGATTTTAGAACATAATAAAGGGAAACTAAAAGGGACAACTTATATAAGCCCGGTTAATCGTGATGATTTCTATACAAATCTAAAACACAATTGTAGACATTTAGAAGTAGATCATGATGAAGATTCATTATGGAAAGAATAGAAGATTTGATTAAAAATATATACAACAACTAGGAAATTACATATAAGAGGTGAAACTATGAAAAAAGGGTTTATTTTATTAGCTTTAATATTAGCTTCTCTGTTTGTATCAAACACCGAAGTTAATGCCGACAATGTTGAATACTCATCATATACTCCAATTAACCAATTTGATGCGTTTACAAATGTCGTTATTTTTATTAAGTTTAGTGACGAGACAACTTATACCGCACCATATGATTATGATTATTACTATGATATGTTCAATGGTGTAGATACGATAAGTTTACGAGATTACTTTTTAGAAGTATCTTATGATGTATTAACAATTGACAGTGTGTTTACTCATACTGAAATTGTTTATTTTGTTGATGCTAATCCTCGTTCTTATTATCAACCGTATGATGAATCTGAAAACACAAATGGTTTTCAGAATAAAGACGAAGCTGAATTTAGAGAACACACATTACTTAAAAATGCTGTCGACTGGGTTGAAGAGAATAACTTTATCGATGACACGATTGATTTAGACGTCAACAATGATGGTGATATTGATTCGATTACATTTATGATAAGTGGTGACGATAATGGTTGGAACAATCTATTATGGCCCCATAAATGGAATCTTTATACATACTATGATTATTCATATTCAGGTTATAGTGAAGATGCCCCGACTATAAACGGTAAAAATGTTTGGGATTATACATTTGAATTATTAGGATATGATACTAGTTATGGTTATCAAGTAGATGTCGCTGTTTTAGCACATGAAACATTTCATTTAATTAGTGCTCCTGATTTATATCACTACAATGATTTCGATTGGATAGATCCTATCGGTGAATGGGGACTAATGGCAACTATAGGTACAGTACCTTCGCATATGCTTGGGTATATGAAATATATGTACGGGGACTGGATTCCTGAGGTAACTGAGATTACAACTTCAGGAGAATATACCCTTTATCCACTCCAAGATTCACCGGATAATATTTACCGAATACCTCTTGGGTATTCGCATGAATATATCTATCTTGAATACCGTGATCTTGTAGGACAATATGAATCTACTTTGCCTGATTCAGGGTTAATCGTTTATAAGGTAGATGAAGACTTCTTTGATGAAGGGAACACTGGAGGTTACTACAGTAATAATGAAGCTGTAGAAGAAGTATGGGTCTATCGACCTGATATGGAAGATACAACTTTCCCAATCGAGTTCGCTCTAGAAGATCCTTATTCTGACGTTGACGGTGAACCGTATATTGCAGCGTTATCTGATGATAATTTATATGATGAAATTGGTGTCGGAACTGACATTTTATTATTTGATAGTGCCGGAGATGAAATTGAGTTAAAAATAACTAACATTGTTGAACATGATGGTTATATAACTTTTACTGTATTCTTTCAAGCACAAGATATCCCCGAAATCAAATTAAACGGAACACCACAAATGACTTTAGAATATGAAACATATTTCTATGAACCAGGTTTCACAGTTACTGATCCTGATTTTCAGGATAATGTAACTGTTGAAGGAACTGTTGATATTTATACTTTAGGTGATTATATAATTACTTATACATTGAGAGACGATGAAGGTGTTCTTATCGAAACCAAAACAAGAACAGTAAGCGTTGTAGATACAACAAAACCAAGTGCTAATATCAACGCTGGCGTTGATACAATTAATATCGGTGAAACTTGGATAGATGCTGGAGTATTTGTTAGTGATAACTATGATACTGATCTAACAATTGAAATTACTTCAGAATTAGATAATCAAACAGTTGGTAACTATGAAGTTTATTATAAAGTAATCGATGAATCTGGAAACTACATCAGAGCTAAAAGAATTGTCAATGTCGTTGACAATTCATATACGAAAGTAGATTTTACTTGTAATGACACTAAAACAACTTATACAACAGGAGAACCAATTACTTATCCTGTTTGTACTTATAATGATGAAACGCTAGAGATCACAAATATGAGTGATATACTCAATAACCAACCAGGTACTTATGAAATATTATTAGAAACAACAATTGATGAAGTGACTTATACTTTTAGAAGATATGTTTTTATCATCAGTAAATACACTGACACAGTCGCGATCTTACCTGAAGAAAGAAGGAGAAAAATATGAAAAAATTACTATTATCAATTCTCCTTATCTTAACTTTAGCAGCATGTGACTCAACCGTTGAATATACAATGACTTTAAATGCCGGGAATGATATCATTTCTGAAAATGAAACATGGGTTGACAGTGGTTGTTCAATCACAATCAATGAAGAAGATTTCCAAATGGAATTATCAGGAGCTTTTGATAATACATTAATTGGTGATCAAACTCTTACATACAACTATACTTATAAGGACACAACATACGTTTGTAAAAGAGTTGTTAAAGTTTTAGAAGCACCTAACTTTAACATTGAATTAAAACCAGGACTAGATACTGTGAAACTTAATAGTTTTCATATTGATAAAGGTTTAGTCTTTAATGATTCTAATGAATTAGACTTTATTGTTTCTGTTACAAGTAATGTTAATACTTCATTTCGAGGAATATACACAATAAATTATACAATTATCGATATGGATGGTAATCAGTTAATCATATCAAGAGTTGTAAATGTAATAAGTTAAAAAATCCTTGAAAAAGGATTTTTTTATTGCTTATATTTCTTCTAAATAGTCACTAAATGCTATAATAAATATGAGGTGATTTACATGAACAAAATATTTAAGGAGTTTACCTTTCCTCATGGAAAAAAAGTAAGGAATAAAATTGCTTTAGCACCAATGACAACTTATTCAAGTAATGATGACTTAACTTTATCTAATGAAGAAGAGATATATTATAATTCAAGAAGTAAAAATATAGGTATGGTTATTACTGCTGCAACTGCAGTAAGTAAAAATGCTCAAGCATTTACTAACCAAATCTCGATAAGAGATGGAAGATACTTAGAATCGATGAAAAGATTAGCCACTTCAATTAAAAAAGAAGGAGCACTAGCTATCTTACAAATCCATCACGGGGGAAGAATGAATCAACCAGATTTATATCCGAACCAAGATATCGTTTCCGCTTCAGCTGTTAAAGCTAAAAGAGATTATACTGTTCAACCTAGAGCGTTAAAGACTAGTGAAGTCTATGATGTGATTGATGAATTTTGTAATGCAACTAGATTAGCTATTAAAGCTGGTTTTGATGGTGTTGAAATCCACGGAGCTAATACATATTTAGTCCAACAATTCTTTAGTCCTCATAGTAATAAAAGAACTGATGAGTTTGGGGGAAGTTTAGAGAAAAGACTAACATTTCCGTTAAAACTAGTTGATAGAATCTTAGCGTTAAAAAAGGAACTAAACGAAAAAGAATTTATTGTTGGTTATAGATTCTCACCAGAAGAATTAGAAACACCAGGGATAACCCTAAATCATACAGTTTTATTGATTGATGAATTAGCTTCTAAAGATATTGATTACTTACATGTTTCACTAAGTAACTACAAACAAACATCAGTAAGAAATACTTATGATTTAGAACCAATCGTTACAAAACTAGTTAAAGTAATCAATAAACGTGTTCCTTTAATCGGGGCGGGAAGTATTGAATCAAACGAAGATGTTGATGAAGCTCTAAGTCTTGGTTATGATTTAGTAGCTCTTGGAATGATTGCGATTGCTGACAAAGATGTTGTTCAGAAACTAATGAATAATGAAATACCTAGTAAAGAAATATCAAAAGCATCACTTTTACCACCACAACTATACAACAGAATCAAATCGTGGGAAGGTATTAAAAAAAGAGGTTATACAGCCAAATAAAGCAGGGTTTACCCTGCTTTTTCTAAATGTATATATAATGTGGTATAATAACTATAACTTAGTAACTAAGAGAGGAATAAAACATGAATAATTACAGTTCAACAATTGAATCAATATCACATAATTTTGATGAAAAGAAGCAAAAGAAACTACAGACTGATCTATTTAGTAGATTGTGTAAAAAATTAGAGGAAAAATCTGATCAAGATATCGATCAATTAATTAAAACTACATATGAATTACTACGAGAGTTAAGCAGTAATGAAGAAGTTAAACCAAAAGCATATTTAAAATCACTTAATGTCTTAAGAAATAATGTAAAAACTGTATATGATTATACTTATAAAGGCCAAATAGAAGAACAATATACCGGTATGGGGATTGCAATAGGTGTTGCTATCGGTGCTGGATTTACTGCTATTTCTCCGGCATTTATTGGTGTCGGGATACCAATTGGTTTAGTTTTAGGAATTAGTATTGGTAGAAAAAAAGATCAAGAAGCTGAAAAACTAGGAAAAACATATTAATCAAAAAATAGGGTTTAAGAGGAGTTTCTATATGAAGAATCAAAAATATTTATTAATATTTGGAAGTATTTTTATTATATTATTGATGATTGCATTTCCTGTAGGAATATTACTATCACCAAGCATAACTCCGATGGAGTTACTGTCGGCAAAACCATATGTTGAAATTGGGAATTTAATTATTATCGTTCCTTCTTCAACATTTATTGTTTACTTATTAGGTGCCATTACTATCTTCTTTGGTATTAAACTAACAAAGTTAGAAGAATCATATAAGAAGTACTGGGGTATCTCGCTTATTCTCTGGGGGATAGGAACCGTTTTAGCAGGAACAAGTTATCAAGGTTTAGGTTATATGTTAAAATGCGATAACCAAGAATTATGTTTGTTTACTAGTTGGTTTGAACTTAGTTATTTATATGTTACCGCACTAAGTATCACTTTGATGGGTTATGCAGTAGCTAAGAAATCAATTTGTGTTGATAAGTTAAACCTTTATACAAAAATCATATTCATTGGGTTTATTGGATATACAATTTCACTTGTATTAGGAATAGTCTTTGAAATCCAGTTGTTAATTACCTATGAATGGTTCTTGCTATTCTTCTTACCATACTTCATTTCCTTTATGGTTATTAATGTTAAGGGGAATAAACGTAGTAAAAATGAAACTGACAAAGGATTAATCAACGTTTGGTTAATTATGTTGTTAATAAATATACTATATTTTGCGTATTTCTATAGTGGTTTAGGTGAACTATTATATGATGATTACTCAATATGGTTCTCAGCTAATGATGTGTTACATGTTGGGTTAATTCCCTGGATGTATTATATCTATATTGTAGTAAAAAAATAGTTAAATTAAAAGTTAGTAACACATCCGTGTTTACTTACTTTTTTTTTACTTTTTATTGCTAAATTGTAAGCATTTACAAATAATTCCTATGAAGTATTGACATCTACTAGTTTAGTATATAGAATGAGTATAGGACATACAGACGTTCGAACGTCTATACAATATAATTACAGGAGGTAAATTGTGGGTAAAGGAAATGTATTAGTTCTTGATTGTGGCACGCAGAGTGTTAGAAGTGTTATCTTTGACAAAAAAGGGAAATTACTAGGAATTGAACAGGTTAAGTATCCTAAATACGAAACAAATGGTGATGGTTTTGTTGAAATGAATGCAGACATTTTTTGGGATAGTTTTGTTAAGTCTGTAAAACAATTTTGGGAAAATAAACCAGAAGTAATGAAGAATGTAGTAGCAATCACGATTGCTTCACAAAGAAGTGTTAGTGTTTTTGTGGATAAAGATGGGAAGCCACTTAAAAATGCTATTAGTTGGATGGATCAAAGAAAAACAAAAAATAATGTGAATATTGGCAATATGCAAAAAAGACTTTATAAGTTAGCTAAAGTATGGGACATGTTAGATGGTTACAATCGTAAATGTCCATATCACTGGGTTCAAGAAAATGAACCGGAAATATACAAAAAAGTACATAAGTTATTATTCTTATCAACTTATCTTAATTTCAAGCTTACAGGTTTATTCCGTGATTGTATTACTTCAGCTCCGGGGTATATACCTTTTTCTAATAAAAGACTTGATTGGGCAAATTCAAAAGACATTGAAGGTAAAATATTCTCTGTTAAGAAGGAACATTTATTTGAATTAGTTCAACCTGGTGAAAAAATCGGTGATTTAACAAATGAAAGTGCCAAATTATTAAATTTACCTGCAGGTATTCCTGTTATAGCATCAGGTGCTGATAAAGCTTGTGAAACAATTGGTATCGGTTGTTTCGATGAATCAACAGTAAGTGTTTCACTCGCTTCAATGGTTACAGTTCAAACAACGACAGATACTTTTATGCCTTTATATAAGTATGGAACAGTTTACCCAGCAGCTATAGAAGGTAAGTACAATCCTGAATTAGGAATTACTAGAGGATTCTGGTTAATTAGCTGGTTCGTTGATGAATTTGCTGAATTAGAGAAAAAAGAATCTAAAGATAAAAACGTAAGTATTGAGAAAGTTCTAAATGAAAAACTAAACCTAGTACCTCCAGGTTCGGATGGATTGCTAATGCAAACATTCTGGATGAGTGATCCACGTCATCCAGCAGCTACCGGAACATTGATTGGCTTAAATGATGTTCATACAAGAATCCATATGTACCGTGCATTAGTTGAAGGATTAGGATATTCAATTAAAGAAGGAATCTTAGCGATTGAAAAGAAAACCAAAGTGAAAATCAAAAAAGTTGGTTTATCTGGTGGTGGTTCTAAAAGCATAATCCTTAGTCAATTAATTGCTGATATATTGAATAAAGAAGTATATGTTGTTCAAACACACGAAACAACAGGTTTAGGAGCTTCAATGATTGGTTATATTCATCTTGGTGAATATAACGATGTAAAAGAAGCTGCTGAACATATGGTTCAGGAAACAAAAACATATTATCCAAATAAAGAAATTGCGAAAAAATATGAAACACTATATAAAGAAATCTACAAACTTACTTATCAAAGATTACAACCAGTATATGATAAGATGATGGACTTAAGAAACTAGAGGGTGAAACTATGAAGATAGATAAACGAGTACAAAAATGTTTTGCTTTACACAGGGAATGGGATAAATTCAACATTGAATTTACTATTTCAGATAAAAAAATCATAACATTGACAGGAACTGTTGATGTTTGGCAAGAGCTAGTTGATATTGGACACATTGTCGCTAAAGTTAAAGGTGTGAAAAACTTAGTAAACAATATTACTGCTAAAGATACTGTTATAGTAAAAAAAGATTATACTAATGAGATCTTAGAAACTAAGAAATCTGGTAAAACAGAATCTTGTGACGTAGTAATTATTGGTGCTGGTGTATCTGGTTGCGCAATTGCTCGTGAATTAAGCAAATACGATATTGATATTAAAGTAATAGAAAAAAATAGTGATATTAGTGATGAAACTTCAAAAGCAAATAATGGTAATATTCATCCTGGTTTTCTAGCAACACCAGGAACATTAAAAGCTAAATTGAATCTTCGTGGAAATTACCTATATACAAAACTGTCAAATCAATTAGATTTTGATTTAAAAAGACCGGGTTCGCTAATTGTTTATTATGATGAGAAAAATCATAAGAAATTCAGTTTCTTAAAACTTATGAAAAGAACTGGTTTAGGATATTTCTATAAACCAATTAGACAAATGATGAAAGTGCCTGGACTTAAATGGTTAACTGGTGAAGAAGTTCATGAATTAGAACCAAATATTAAAGGAAAACCTCTTGGCGGGTTATGGATGACAACAATGGGAATTGTTGAACCATTCCAAGTCTGTTATGCCTTATCAGAAAACGCTATTGATAATGGTGTAGAATTTAAAATGAATACAAGAGTTCTTGATATTGAAGTAGATAATAGTGAGGTAACTAAAGTTATCACAAACAATGAAGTAATCAGTTGTAAAACTGTCATAAACGCTGCTGGCGTTTATGCTGATGATATTGCTGAAATGGTTAATGATAAATTCTATACAATTCATGCCCGTCGTGGAGCTATTGCGATCTTAGATAAAAACCGTAAAGGTTTTATCAGAAGACCATCAGGTTCAGTTACAAACAAAAAATCTAATTCAAACAGTAAAGGTGGAGGAGCTAGTGTTACACCTGAAGGTAACTTATTATGGGGACCAACTGCTGTAGAGATTTCTGATAAAGAAGATAAAGCAGTTTACCAAACTGATTTAGAATTCATTCTCAGTTTAGGTAGTGGTGTTACTGATGAAGTTAAAGCCAATGAAATAATAACAATTTTCTCAGGTTTAAGAGCTGCTGATTATAAAGAAGATTTTATAATTGAAGCATCAAAAAAAGTTAAAGGATTCATTCATGTTTCAGGAATTCAATCTCCTGGTTTAGCTTCCGCACCAGCAATTGCGGAAAGAGTTGAGAAAATCTATTTAAAACATAATCGAGGAACTAAAACTAAATCTGATTATACATCTGTTAGAACAAACACTCCTAAATTTAGAGATTACTCACATAAGGAACAAGATAAACTAATTGAGCAAAATCCTAAATATGGACGAATTATATGTCGTTGTGAATCAATCACAGAAGGAGAAATAATTGATGCATGTAATGCAGCAATACCTGCGACTTCTGTCGATGCAGTTAAACGAAGAAGTAGAGCGGGGATGGGTCGATGCCAAGGTGGTTTCTGTGGACCTAAAGTATTAGAAATAATATCTCGTGAATTAAATATTCCGATGACGGAAGTAACATTAAAAGGTGGCGACTCTAAAATCTTAACTAAAGATAGTAGAGGGTAAGGAGGAAACTATGAAAATTAAAAATTTCGATGTCGTCGTTATTGGTGGTGGTCCTGCTGGATTAGCAGCAGCACTAGAAGCTAAAAACGAAGGCGTAAAAGATATTATGATAATCGAGAGAGATACCTCTTTAGGTGGAATCCTCCAACAGTGTATCCATGATGGTTTTGGATTACACCGATTTGGAAAACAATTGTCAGGTTGTGAATATGCCGATAACTTTATTCAAGAAGTAGAAAAGACAGATATTGTCATTGCTTACGACACAATTGTTTTAGAAATCACAAAAGATAAAAGTGTTTACGCTATGAATGAAATAGAAGGTATGATGGAAATTAAAGCTAAGACAATTATCTTAGCGATGGGTTGTAGAGAAAGAACAAGACATCAAGTATTCTTATGGGGGACAAGACCAAGTGGAGTTTTAACTGCTGGTACTGTTCAAAGATTTATCAATATTGAAGGATATTTACCAGGTAAAAAAGCAGTTATACTTGGTAGTGGTGATATTGGTTTAATCATGGCTAGAAGAATGACTTTAGAAGGTATAGATGTAAAAGGTGTTTATGAATTAATGTCTTCCCCAGGAGGATTAACAAGGAATATCGCACAATGCTTAGTTGATTATGATATACCACTTCATCTTTCAACGACAGTAATTAACATTCATGGTAATACCAAACTTGAAGGTGTTACCGTTGCTAAAGTAGATGAAAATAGAAATGTCATTAAAGGAACTGAAGAATATATCGAATGTGATCTATTAGTTCTAGCAGTTGGATTAATTCCTGAAAATGAATTATCAACCCAAATTGATATTGAAATTGATCCCCGTACTAAAGGACCAGTTGTTGATGATCAATTTATGACTTCAGTTGATGGTGTCTTTGCTGCTGGTAATGTCGTTACAGTATTTGATCTTGTTGATTTTGTTTCTCTTACTGGTGAAATAGCAGGTAGAGGGGCAGCTAAATATATTCGTAATGAATTAGCTACAAGCAAAGAATATATTGAATTAAACGCCGGAGAAAATGTTAGCTTTGTTGTACCACAAAGAGTAAACAAAGCAAACCTAGATGATTCATTATCAATTTATTTTAGAGTTAAAAACAAACAAGAAAAAGTTCAAGTTTCCGGAGTAGTAAACAACGAAGTTATTCATAAGAAAAGACATCGTGTTGTCTTACCTCCAGAAATGATTGTTGAGAAAATTAAAACTGAACAACTAATCAACAACACACCAATTCTTGTTCATGTAAACGAGGTGTAATTATGAAAAAATTCACTTGTATCGTTTGCCCAGTTAGTTGTAATTTAAGTGTCGAAGAAAAAGACGGTGAAATTACTGTATCTGGAAACCAATGTAAACGAGGATTAAACTTTGGTATTAATGAATATTCTCACCCTGTGAGAATTCTCACTACTACTTTAAAAACAGTAAACGGAAGTATTAGAAGAGTTCCTGTCATAAGTACCGGAGAAGTACCAAAAGATAAACTAAAAGCAATTGTTAAAGAGTTGTACAAAGTATCAGTACCTTGCCCTATTAAAAGAGGCGATGTTATAGTTAAAAATATTAATAATACTGGTGTTGATATTATCGCAACCAGAACAATTTCATAATAGAAGGAGAATACAATAATGGATAAAGGTTCAATAATTAATTATTTTGAAGAAGTATTAGGAAAAGATAGAGTAATTCAAAACGAAGAGATCTTACAAGAGTATGCAACAGATATTACTGGTTTAAGAATGGTTCAAAAAGTATTTGGTTGGAAATCAGAAAATCTAGCGCAATGTATTTTAAAGATTCATAATAAAGAAGAAGCAATGAAAATCATGGAATTCATCAATGAAAATGATATTATAAGTATTCCAAGAACCGGAGGTTCTGGTGTATGTTTAGGTTTAGAAACACCTAAACATAGTGTTGTTGTTGATTTAAGTGAAATGAATAAAATTATTGAAATAAATGAAGAAAACTTTACAGTTACAGTTGAATCAGGAGTACCTTTACAAGTATTAGAAGACACTTTAACTGCAAAAGGATATACAACAGGACATTATCCACAATCATTACCATTAGCGCAAATGGGTGGTTTAGTAGCTACTAGAAGTATTGGACAATTCTCAACATTGTATGGTGGGATTGAAGATATGCTTGTTGGGATTGAAGGAGTATTACCTAACGGTGAATTAACTCATATTAAAAATAATCCTCGTAAATCAACAGGTCCAGATTTAAGACATATCTGGCTTGGGTCTGAAGGTGCGTTTGGAGTTATTACTGAAGTAACTGTTAAAATATTTAAAATGCCAGCTGAAAGAGTAATGCAAGCATTCACTATTAATAGTTTCCAAACAGGTTTAGACATTATAAGAGAATTACTACAAGATGGTTGGAAACCAGCTGTAACTAGACTTCATGATTATACAGAAGCTAAAGAAAGCTACGGTCCATTCGTTCAAGAAGGAGAAAGTGTATTACTATTTATCTCTGAAGGTCCAAAAGGATTTGCTGAATTAGAAGGAAACAAAGTTAAAGAAGTATGCTTAAGAGAAAATGCTCGTCAACTAGGTAGTAAACCATTAGAGTTATGGTTAGCTCATAGAAATGATATTTGTGATCACTTAGATGTTTATGCAAAACAAGGTGCAGTTGCTGATACTTGTGAAATTTCTGCAATGTGGTCTGATATTGGGAAGATTTACGAAGAAGTAATTGAAAGAGCTAAAAATGAAGTACCACATTTAGTACAAATGTCAGGTCATTCATCTCATAGTTACCAACAAGGTACCAACGTTTATTTCATGTTTGGAGCAATGTGTGCACCAACTGTTGAAGCAGCACAAAAAACATATGACCAGTTATTTGGAATAGTCTTAGAAACGACTCTAAAATACAATGGTTCAATCTGTCATCACCACGGGGTTGGACGTTATAGAACTAAATGGATGAAACAAGAGTTAGGTTCATCATTTACAATGTTAGAAAAACTTAAAAAAGCATTCGATCCTAAAGGTATTATGAATCAAGGAGTTTTACTTCCTCAAGATTAATTACCTGGAAAGAGGTTATGTATGAAAATTGTTAGTTGTATAAAACAAGTATATGATCTTGATATAGTTTTAGAAAATGATTGGGTAGTGGATGAATCATGCAAAAGCGTGGATATCCACTACGCCAATAGAATTATGAATTCATACGATGAAGCAAGTTTAGAAATGATGTTGCAGCTGAAAGATAAATATTTAAATATCATGACTCAGGCATTAACTATTGGTAATAAATCTACTGAATCAATTCTTAAAAAAGCACTAGCAATTGGTGTTGATGAAGTTATAAGAATTGATATTGATATCAACAAGATAAATAATCCAAATGATAATGCTACACTCATTTATGAATCAGTAAAAGAAGATGAATCGATAGATATAATATTTTGTGGTAAACAATCAGATATTAACAACTATGGACAAACAGGCCAAATACTAGCTGAAAAGCTACATTGGTCTTGTTTTACTAATGTCTTTGAAATTGAATATATTGATAATCAATTTCATATTTCAAGACTACTTAAAAGTGGTATTGAAAGAATTATAACTAAAGCTCCATTTGTAATTACATCGATCCCTTCAGCTGATAAGTTCTTAAGAATGGCAACACTTAGAGATATGATGAGAGCTAACAAAGAAACTATTAAAATTAAAGAATATGAATCATTATTAACTGAATTAGAAAACCGATATAATTTTGAAAAAATCACAATTGAAAAACCTGTAAAGAAATGTATTTACCTAGAAGATGAAATAGATAGTAAAGTTGAAACACAATTAGACGAACTAATCACTAAATACCGAGAGATAGGTGATAGCAAATGAAATTCACTATCTTAGGAAAATTAATTAATTCAAAACTATCAGAAGAAACAATTGATATAGTTAACAAACTACTTAAATTAGAGAATAAGAATCTACAAATAGAACTACTATTTGTAGATGAAAATACATATATAGATATGATTATGTTACCTAAAGAAATCACAATAAAAGTCTATAATAATATTATAGGAGATAATGAAAAAGAGAAGTATGTAAAATTGGTTGACCATTACTCAAATAACCATAGCATTGGGAACTTGATTTTGGCACTAGGAAACCTAGATGAGGAATTAGTTCCATTACTCGGAGAACGATTAAAACTTGCTAGTTTTATCGATTGTGTGGGATTAGAGTATTCGGAAAGTAAAAATGAATTGTCATTATTAAAACCAGAGTATAGTGGAAATGTAATTTCTCATTATACTTTGAAAGATTGTTCAGTTCTTAGTTTTAGATATCAAAAGCTAAAATTATTAAATTTTGGAAATGTAATTCCTGTAAAAGTTGAATATGTTAATTACAAAATTCATGTTAAAGATAAATATATAAGTAAAGAGTATTTAGAATCACAAAACACAAATCTAGAAGATGCTGATTTTGTTATTGTTTGCGGTTTTGGTGTTGGTAATAAAGAAAACGTTACTGAAATAATCAATTATGGTAAGAAGATTGGAGCTACAGTTTGTGGTACTAAAAAAATCATTGATTCAGGGTGGTTACCTATGAACCTAATGATTGGCCAAACAGGGCATATCATCTCGCCAAGCCTTTGTATAACAATTGGTGTATCGGGCGCAGCTCCATTACTGAATGGAATTATTGGGTCTAAAAAGATAATTGCCATAAACAATGATAAAAATGCTAGAATATTTAGTTATGCTGATTATGGTATTATTGGAGATTATAAGAAAATTATCGCAAAGGGGTTGAATATTAATGAGAGTAATTAATGATATTAAACCGGGTTGCGATTATCTAAAAGATGAATCGCAACTAATTGGTAATGCTGATAAGATTTATTTTTGTCATAATACAAATGAAATAGAAGAAGTTTTGAGTAACTGTTACAAGAACAACACACCAATTACTATTCAAGGTGCTCTTACTGGTATTTGTGGTGGAGCGGTACCGTTAAATGGTGTTGTAATAAACTTATCAGAAATGAACAATATATTAGGAATGAACTATAATACAGAGTTAGAAAAGTATATTATTAAAGTTCAATCAGGATTACTACTTAAAGATCTTAATCATTTTCTGAAATCAAAGAAGATAGATATTAGTAATTTTGATGAGGAATCTATAAAGGGATATAATAAATTCATCAAAGATAGTTCATTTATGTTTCCTACAGATCCAACCGAAACCTTAGCTTCAATTGGTGGTATGGTGGCATGTGACGCATCAGGTGCTTGTTCTTATAAATATGGTTCTATAAGAAAGTACATTCAAGGATTAACTTTAGTTACTCCTACAATGAAGTTGAACATTGAAAGAGGAAAATATAAATACAGTGATTTAGAACATATATTGAAGTTAGATGGTTCATCTCTACCGAAATGGCAAGCACAGAATCAAGATATTAAAGATGTCGCAGGGTTATACTATGATGATAATATGGATTTAATCGATCTTATCATTGGTGGTGAAGGTATTTTCGGGGTTATTACAGAAATAGAATTAATACTAATAGAAGAACCGAAAGTACAGGCAGGAGTAATGTTATTCCTAAATGAGGAGAATGAGCTTGCAAAGTTTGTTGATAAACTAAGAAACAATGAATCAAAGTTATTTAATAGCGGTATTGCCGCTATAGAATACTTTGATAGTAATAGTTTGAAACTACTTAATAGATTTAGAGAAGTGAATCAAGCTTTAAAAAAACTACCGATTATCCAAGATGAATTTTATGGTAGTTTGTACTTAGAATTTCATCTAGATTCGAGTGATGAACTTGATGAATTACTAATGGATATTTTAGAAGATATGAATGAGTATGGTATTAATGAAAAACATCAATGGTTAGGGATAGAATCTTCTGACTTTGAAAAACTGAAATTATTTAGACACGCTGTACCGGAATGTGTTAATATTTTAATAGCGAGCAATAAACAGATCGATAGTCGTTTAAACAAGTTAGGAACTGATATGTCTGTTCCTAACGATCAATTATTAAACACATTACTTATGTATCAAAAAGATATTGAAGAACTTGATGTTTCAAGTGTAATATTTGGCCATATAGGAGATAATCATCTTCATGTTAATTTACTACCTAACACTTATCGAAAACTCGTAGATTCAAAAAAAGTTATTATTAACTGGGCAAACTATATAACTAGTTGTGGTGGTAGTGTTACTGCGGAACATGGTATAGGTAAATTAAAAAAAGAATTACTTAAATTGATGTTAAAAGAAGAAGATATTAATTCAATGAGAAAAATCAAAGGTATAATTGAACCTAAAGGTTTACTTAATCAAGGGACTTTACTTGATTAAACAAAGGAGATTATTATGAATATTAAACCAGCAAAACCAGCTTATATTCAAATTAAAAATGACATTATTAAAAAGATAAGAACTGGTAATTGGCAAGAAAATCAAAAGATTCCATCAGAGTTAAAACTTATGGAAACATATAATGTTGGTCGCGGAACAATTAGAGATGCGATGAAGTTAATTATTGATGAAGGATATGTTTATATCAAAAAAGGTGTTGGGACTTTTGTTACCCAAAATGAAGTAGGAGTATCACTTGAACCTTTTGTTAGTTTAACTTACTTCATTAAAATGAGAGGTTTAAAAATTGAGAGTAAACTTTTAGAACAAAAAGAGTTTATAGTAGATAAAGAATGTGCAGAAGAAACAGGTTTAGAACTTGGTTCTAAAGCTCTACTTGTGACTAGACTAAGAATTTTAGAAGGTAAACCATTAGCTATCGAGATGTTTAGATTTTCATCAGTAGCATTAGAGATATTCGCTGATTATGATTTTACTCAACCAATCTCTCATTATATGTTTGATGTTAAAAAAATCGGGGTATCGAAAATGAATATGGACTTTGTGATTAAACCTGCAGATGCAAAAATTGCTAAAGTATTAAAACTAAAGCAAAATGAAAAAATGATTGAATCTAGTAGAACCGTATTTGTAGCACCTGATAATGATTTATATTACTACTTAACATTTTATTGTGCTGAAAAACTAAGTTACATCGGAACTGAGAAGTTCATCTAAAAAAATAAATCATAAAAGGAACTACACATGAATATAAAACAGATAGTAAAGAACAGTAGAACTTACTTCAAAAGTCATGAGACTTTAGAATATAAGTTTCGTAAAGAAAACTTAAATAAATTGCGTTTAGCAATTAATAAATATGAACCACAGTTATTAGAATCATTAAAACTAGATTTAGGTAAGAACGAACACGAAAGCTATATGACAGAAATTGGAGTTGTTTTAAAAGAGTTAACTTATAATGAGAAACGTCTTAAAAAACTAATGAAACCTAAACGAGTTAGAACAGCGGTTACTGATTTTCCAGGTAGTAGTTTTAGATATGCTGAACCATTTGGTGTCGTCTTAATTATTAGTCCATGGAACTATCCAGTTAATCTAACATTAAGTCCATTAATTGGTGCTTTAACTGCAGGTAATACAGCGATTATTAAACCAAGTGAATTTAGTATTAATACTTCTAAAGTTATTGAAGAAATGATTTTAGATACTTTTGAAGAAAAGTATGTAAAAGTCATTCAAGGTGGCGTTGAAACAAACCAGGAATTACTTGATCAGAAATTCGATTATATCTTTTTTACAGGTAGTACTAATGTTGGAAAGATTGTTATGGAAAAAGCTAGCAAACATCTAACTCCAATTAGTTTAGAACTTGGTGGAAAAAGTCCAGTTATTGTTGATAAGAATGTTAATATTCAAGTCGCAGCTAAAAGGATTACTTTTGGAAAGTACTTAAACTCAGGACAAACATGTATTGCTCCTGATTACTTATATGTCCATAAAGATATCAAAGAAGAGTTTATTTCTGAAATGAACAAGAATATTATTGAATTCTACGGGGAGAAACCCCTAGAATCTTCAATTTATGGTTCAATTATTAATCAAAGACATTTTAATAGACTAAAAAATTACTTAAATGATGGAACAAGTATTGTTGGGGGAACGATTGATGAAGAGAATTTACGAATCGCGCCAACTTTATTAGATTCTGTTGAAATGAGTAGTCTTGTGATGAAAGAAGAAATCTTTGGACCGATCTTACCAATTATTTCTTATACTGAAATTGATGAAGTTATCGACTTCATCGGTTCCCGTCCAAAACCGCTTGCCCTATATCTTTTTACAGAGAACGCACACATTGAAAAACGTGTCCTTAGTGAATGTCAATTTGGTGGGGGATGCATCAATGATACAGTTATGCATATCGCTAGTGAATATCTACCTTTTGGTGGTGTTGGTGAAAGTGGTATGGGTTCATACCACGGAGCAAAAAGCTTTGAAACATTTTCACATTATAAAAGCATTTTAAAGAAAAGAACATGGTTTGATTTACCAGTGAGGTATGCACCTTATTCTCCTGTGAAGAAGAAACTAATAAAAAGATTCTTAAAGTAAGAGGAGTTATTATGGGAACGACAATAAGAGAAGTTAAATCAACACCTAAGAGTTTAATAAATGAGCAAGGTGAATTACAAAGAGGTGTTTTTAAAGAATACTTTAAGGAATTTAATCTTCTAAATAAAAAAAGACCAATCCTAAAGAAATTAATTAATAGAAATCTATTAACTGAATGGCAAGCAGTGGAAGTGCTTGCTGCTGATATCTTTATGATTTGTGCAGTCTTTAAGTTTGGTGTCATGAATAGGACATTATTCTTTGTCTATGAGATTAAAGAGAATATCTTACATGATTACTCTTCGATGTCTTTAATTGGAACAAAAGCTAATGTAGCACCCTTTTTAGAGGGGATGAGTGTTTCATCAAGAAAAACTAAAGATACATTTGTGAAGATTACTAATAATTTAAATAATGGAGAGTTATATTTAGAAGGATATGGTAACAAGTTAGACAATGATATAGAGTTTGCTTTATCTTTTAAAAGAATTGCTGAACCATCTGTTGTATCTGTCCCGATGACAGATAACCATATCGTTTATACCGAGAAAGATCTTTTAGTACCTACAGGATATATAGATTTTAAAGGAAAGAAACATAGCCTTGATAAAAGTGATGTAACGATTCTAGATGATCACAGAGGGTATTACCCTCTTAGTTCTGGTTATGACTGGGTTACTTGTATGGGTGACATTGTGGTTGATAACAAAGAATCAAAGTTTGGGATTAATCTAACATCTTTCTATAAGAACGAAGAACCTGAGAAAATAAATGAAAATGGGTATTGGTTAAATGGAGAATATCACCAATTACCTTCTGTCGAGTTTAATAGAGAAGGATTTAATTGGTTAATCACCGATAAAGATAGTAAAGTGAATCTTGTCTTTGTCCAAAGGAACTGTTTTAATGAGAAAAAGAATATGGGGTTAAAGATTGATTATACTCTAGCTTTCGGAACATTATCTGGAGAAATTATCACAGATGATAATAAAGTGATAAAAGTTAATGAGATGTTCTCATTAGGCGAGAAGAGGTTAACCAAGTTGTTTAAGGGTAAGACTCATAATTATTAATATATAATGCAAAATAAAAAGACTAATTACGATTATAATTAGTCTTTTTTTTATAACTATTTTTGATATTTTGAGTAATCAAAGTTTTTAATGTATTCAACAACTTGATCTTTTGGGATTGGTTTACTGAATAGATATCCTTGAGCTAATCTACAACCAGCATCAGCAGACATTTCTAATTGCGAAACGGTTTCGACACCCTCTACACAAATGGTACTACCTGAAGCTCTAATCGCTTTTATAATAGTATAGAATCCAGCAATTTTTTTATCGTTTGCTTTTTTTGAAGGTAGTAATGATTTATCGGTTTTAATTGTCTTCAGTTCACCAGATAATACATCTGATAGTTTGGAAACACCAGCTCCAAAATCATCAACTGATATTGCAAATCCTTTGGATTGAATATATCGTAAAGTTTCAATAGATATAACCCCTAGATTTATATCTTCAGAAATCTCGAAGATAGATTTTTCGATTGGGATAACTCTGTTTTTAACAAAATCATCAAATCGCTTATTACTTTTCTCAAAAATCATTAGTGTTTCTGCAGATAAGTTGATTGCAAATGTCATATCTTTTATTTGCTCACATTCTAAGATTAGTTCGGAATACTCATCTTGCAGTTTATCAAATAGGTTTCGATCTAAAAGATCAACATATTTTACTTTCTTTATAACACTAATAAACATAGCAGCAGAACGTATTTCATCATTATAAAGCCATCTTGATAATACTTCAAATCCATCTAGTTTACCTGTTTCTAAGTTAATAATTGGTTGGTAATATGGTATTAGTTTGTTTTTTCTTACATCTTCAATTAGTTGTTGCTCTATGATTTTAGTTTCATCATAAGTATCCATTAATTCTTTGTTTACAATAGTTAATCCTTTGTTTTCTTTTTTAGCATCATACATCGCATAATCTAAGTACATCAGAATTGATTCTAAATTGATTGTATCAATTAGAGTTTCGAGAACACCAAGTGATATTTCAATATCAACTTCTTGTTTTAACTCTTCATTATAGAAACTAAAAACGGTTGAAGGCATTAATTTTTTGAACTCGTTAAGACTCATGGGCTTAGTCGAAACTAAAATGAACTCGTCACCACTAATACGGTATGGTCTTACATTTTCTAAAGCATTAAACTTTCCAGATAGTTGGATTAAACACCAGTCACCAAATGAATGACCTAAGGTATCATTTAAGATTTTAAACTTATTAACATCGGTAAAGGCAATTAACATACCTTTAAACAGGTTATCATTGTAGTCGCTAATAAACTTAGCTCTATTATAATCTCCAGTTAAGGAATCATGTTTTGCGTTATGTAGTATCTTCTTATTTAATAAGAGACTACGGTAGTAGAAGTAACTAATTATGATAATTACGAAGATACTTGCAATTCTAGCTATCCAATCTGTTGTTATATTAGATGGTGCACTATCTGCTGAAACTTCTAAATTCCAAGTGATATATTTATTACTGTATATTGTTGAGACGGAGTTATCTTCTATTATGTCTCCAGTTAAGAGGATGTCAGTATCCGAATCATCATAAAAGATTCTCATATTAACATTGTTTATATCTACTTCATTCTCTATTGTTTGAATAAATAAATCAGCATCAATAACTGTTGCTAGTTGTCCCCAATATTGGTCTCCGTCCAATATTGGTATTCGTAAGATAAAGGCTTTCCCACCTTGGACTAAATCAACAGGACCTACAAATAATGGTTCTAAATTATTTTTAACAAAGAGGATATCCTCTCTTTGTCCTTCAATAGTACTTAAATCAATCCCGATTGTTGATTGGTTTTCTTCATGGGGATAGTTATATATAATTGTCGTACCTTCAATCATCGCAATATTCTTAACATAATGATCATCATAAGAAAGGATATGATCTAAAAATGTCTCTGAGTCTTCTTTAGAAGCGTCGAGATTACTAGTCATATAAGACAAGTAACCATCAGATATAGTTATTGTGCTTTGAAAGATATTCTCTATTTGGGTTTGAACAGTATAAGATTTTTGGTAAAGAACATTGATTGAACTTTGGCGATTAAATGAAGTTAAACTAAAGAGAATCATCTCAAATATAAGATACATGATGAGTCCAATTATTATTACTTTTGCAAGAATACTTTTATGTAGTTTTTTCATATCTCTAGTCCTCTTTTTTTGTAATTGTCATTTAATTATAGCATACGAAGTATTAATATTATAAGTATCTTATTTATAATACTAGTAAAGTACTATTGTTTACCTCCTTATTTAGAAAATAATATAATAAAAGACTGTCTTTTTCTATACAATACTTGTGTGTTAAAAAAACTAGTGATAAGATTATTATGTAGGGATAACGGAGGATTATATGGGAGAGTTTTTTGAAAGAGTTGCTTATAACACTGAATCAGAATTTACTTTATTATCATTAGAGCATTATATAACTGTCGTTGTATGTTTTTTATTAATTTTTGGGTTTTATTTCTTATCTCCAAAACTTAGAGATAAGAAATATGAGGTTGTTTTACGTTATTTATTTGCCTTGTTTATGTTATTTAGTCAAATAACTATTTTTAAGCATAGTTATGATAATGGGTTTAAGTGGTATAGATATTTACCAGAAGCAACTTGTGGATGGGCTATAATCTTTGGAGCTTTGTCTTTAATGACTAAAAATAGAACATTAGTAGTACTAACGTTCTTCTGGGGATGGGGCGCAATATCAACTCTGCTTTTTCCTAATATTTTAGAAGGACCTACAAGATATTATTTCTATCAGTTCTTTTTAAGACATATCTTAATCATAGTTAGTTCGATATATATGTTTAGAGTTTTTGACTTTAAGCTTAAAAAGAAGGATTTCTATACTTATATTATTTGGACTTTACCTATGGCATTACTATTTGGGTTAATTTCATATATAGTTAATAATCCAAGTGAATCAAATATGTTTTATATGTTAGGACCAGCTACAAATACACCAGTATTTGGAATGATCTTAGAGTTTAATCATCTTGTATATGTTATTGTATGGCTATCATTCTGTATTTTTATTGGTTATATATATGGGTTACCTTTTTATCAAAGAAGTAGTAAGAAGTGAAATTTATAACAATAGAAAAAGCCCTTTTTGGGCTTTTTCCTTTTTATAGTATAATAAAACTAATAGTAGTTATTCTAATATACGGAGGTTTTTATGGGTCATAATACATCAAGAAGTGGATATGAAAAATTAGTTGATAGATTAAATAAGTTTCCCCAAGGTGTACCACCTTCTGATACACTGTATGAAATACTGAAGTTATTATTCTCTGAAGAAGAGGCTAAATTAGTGTCTTTACTACCAATTAAGCCCTTTACTACAAAGACTGCAGCAAAGGCGTGGAAGAAGTCTGAAGCAGAAGCAAGTGTTGTCTTAAATGAACTTGCTTCAAGAGCTCTTTTAGTTGACGTTGAACGTGATGGAAATCAAACGTTTTCTTTACCACCACCAATGGCCGGATTCTTTGAATTCTCAATGATGAGAATTGGTGGTAATTTTGATCAGAAATTACTAGGAGAGTTATTCTATCAATATATGAATATTGAAGACGAGTTTGTTACTGATTTATTAACTTTACCGACGCCAATTGGTCGTGCTTATGTTCATGAGGAAACAATTGAAGATCATATGATTCATGTTCTTGATTATGAGAGAGCGACAAAGGTGATTAAAACAGCTACTCATATTGGGATAGGTACTTGTTATTGTCGACATAAAAAAGAGCATGTGGGCGAAGCTTGCGATGCTCCAATGGAAATTTGTATGACATTTAATCAAACAGCAGCTTCTTTAATTAAATATGGTTACGCAAGACAAGTAGAGGAAGAGGAATGTTTAGATCTATTAGAACTAGCTAAGAAACATAATCTAGTTCAATTTGGTGATAATGTCCAAAATGAAGTAGCTTTTATCTGTAACTGTTGTAGTTGTTGCTGTGAAGCTTTAGTAGGCGCAAGAAAAGTTGGACCTTATCAAGCAATTAACTCATCTAATTTTATTTGTAATATTATTGATGATAATTGTAAAGGATGCCAAAAGTGTGTTGATGTTTGTCCTGTTGAAGCTTTATCAATGGTTTCGAGGAATCTACCTAATAGTAAAAAGATGTTAGCACAACTTGTAGAAGAGAACTGTATTGGTTGTGGAGTTTGTGCGAGAGTATGTGGTTCAGACGCTATTAAAATGAACCCTCGTGACCAAAAAGTATTTACCCCAGTAAATATGGCTCATAGAGTTGTATTAGAAGCGATTGAAACAGGTAAGTTGCAAAACTTAATCTTTGATAATCAAGCTCATTTTAGACATAGAGCTTTAGCATCAATCTTAGGAGCTATATTAAAATTACCTGTAATAAAACAAACATTAGCTTCTAAACAAGTTAAATCTAAATATATCTTAAAATTAATACAAAATAAGAATAGTAAAATAGTTAATTCACATATCTTAAAAGACTAACTCGATAACTCATTAGAACAATTATTTAGTTCATTTAGAATAAACAACGACGAGCCGTATCACAAATAGTTGACAAATATGATATAAAAGTCATAACAAAGCCCTTTTGGGCTTTTTATTTTGGTCCTTATATGACCTGTTTTTTATAATTAAGTGTGTTATAATATAAATAGGGAAGTTGTGCGTCGTTTTTTTAATGCACATTTTAAATAAAATAAAAGGGAGATTTAAAATGAAAAAAATGTTTTTAGCTTTAATGTTAATTGTTTTATTGACAGCTTGTGGTGGTACAACAGATACTCCACCAGTAGATGACAACATTAATGATACAAAAACTTATTCTGTAAGATTTAATACTAATGGAGGAACAATCATTAGTGATTTGAATGTTAGTGAAAATTCTAATGTAAATGCACCATCTGATCCAACTAAAAATGGAGTTGCTTTTGTAGGATGGTTTTTAGATTCAGAATTTAACACTTCTGCAACTTGGCCAATGGCTATAACTGAGGAAGTAACTGTATATGCAAAATGGATGGCTAATGCAGATTTATTCTTTGATGCTAGAACAAACACAGTTGATGCAAGCGAATTCGAATATGATTATAATTTGAGTGTTGATATAGCATTAGGTGGTATTGGTGGACCAAGCGCTGTCATTGAAGGAAATGTAAAGTATGATTCAGAAAGCACTATTCCATATTATAGATATGAAGAATTGAGTGGTTTAATTTTATTTGATGGAATTAGACATTCATTCCTGAAGGATAATAGTTTAACTACCATTTCATATGATACAGAAAATAAATTGACAGGTTTTGATTCTGAAACAGTATTGTCAGAATTTGATTTTGAATATTCTGTATTTGCTAAAGTATTGTTTGAATATACTGAAACTCAAATATCTGACATAATTTATCATAGTGGAAGCAAGTATGAAATTGAATTCAATGGTGGGGCAAGTAATATCATGGATACAGTATTAGCAATAATTGGGAATCCATTAATTACTGAATTCATAGGTATACCAGAAAATGAAACTGATTTTGCAGCTTATGTCAATATTGAGGATGGGTTTATTAAATCATATGAATATGATTTTGAAGTTGAAAGCCTTGCATCGACTTTAACATTCCATTATGATTTAACATTTTTAGAAGTAGGTAGTAATGTTACTATTAATATCCCTAGTTTTGATGGATTAAGTATGTCTAGTTCTGAAATATCAGAAACTACAACATCTATTAATACTATTTTGAATAATTATTTGAACCAAGAGTATTCTGAATATGACTATAATGTACAAACTCATGTGGATTATCCAAGTTCTCTCTCGATTGATTCAACTACTCAAGGTAGAACTATGAGAATGGTAAGTGGTAGTGATGTATATTTTTGGAATCGAGTTGAAGTTGATAGCGATTATAAAAACGACAACTTATATGATGGCGATATTGTGGACTATGAAAGATATCGTGTTATGTATTTAAATGGTGATGTATACGAAGTTGAGGATGGATTTTTTAGTAATACATATAATCTCATTTCAGCTTATGATAATTATTCAGTAGATGAGTATTATTTATTTTTACCAAGTTTTCTTGTCGATAGTGCAAATATATCTTTAATTCAAGAATCTGTAGATGGAGATGAAACTACTTATAGTATAGTTTTAAATTCTACTTCAGTATTAGAACTATTAGAATTTATTGATGATTCAGTTAGAATTGATTTTACTGGAGTAAATGAATTTGAAATATATAATATCGAATCAGGATTTGAAGTTACTTATACATCATTCACAATAAAAGCCGACAGTAATGGACTAGTTAGTATTGAAATGAATATAGATGGAATCTACATAGGTTCTTATACTGATACTACCTTTAATGGAGAATTGGAATTTGGATTAGATTATATGATTAATGTCATTGAACCAGATACTGATTACATCGTACCTACAGAAGATAGTGAAGTAGAATTACCAAATAGCTAAAGTATTAACAAATATATGACTTTTCAAAGCAAAACGCAAGTTGCCTTTTAAAAAAACATCATTATATAATCAAAACAATGGTGTTTTAATCAGTTAATTAAATATACGGAAAATACTTCGTTTCTACTAAACAGAATACTTGAAGCATAGTTTAAGAATAAATAGAATAAATTTAGAGGTGGTGTAACATGGATAATATAAGAAAAACAAGTCTTCTCGATTATAGAAGATTTTTATTCAGTGAGATGGGTAGAGCGAAGAATCTTGATGCCGTAATTGATATATTTATTAAGAATATAGGATTATTTAATAATGTCGATATTGTCTATGTGAATAAAGGGGAGAGTAATGACTTGGCAGTTCCAATGAATTTAGATTTTAGTTTCTCAAAAGGAGTATTACAATCAAATTTTGAATCAGATGCATTGTTTTTATTAAATGCTGATTCAGTTTCATTGGCTCATGTACAAAAAGATTATAGATTTGGAACATTATATGACATAAGTCTCGATACTCAAATAATAAGCTATATAGATCGTCATTCAAGAGGAATTAGTGACTCAAAAGAAATAAATCAAGTTGTAAATGAAATAACAAAAAAAAGAAAATTTGCCAGTGCAATGAATCCTAGTCCTTACTTATTAGAAAATGGTTTAAAGGATGGAACAGTTTCAAAGGATTCATTTAGGAGCACATTCAATTTTTTCAAAGTACTTTATACTAGTCATTCTAAGTTCAGGATAACTGCTACTATTTCTGCATATTTACAGACAAGACTATTAGCATTTTCTTATAAAAAAATGTTAAAAAATCATAGATTAGATATATTTCATGATAGGTTCAAAATTGTGTATGTTGTCTTAATGAAAATGTACACCATATCTATTAAAAACAAATCTTATGAAAAAAAGGTTATTGAGTTATTAGAATATTGTAATAATGAGTTACACAGAATGCCTATAGCGGAGCTTATATTATCATTTGAATTCTTTAAGAAAGGTACAAAATTATTGTTCTTTAGCAAATTTCAAAAAAACCATAAGAACATGCTAAATGTGATTAGAAATAGTTCGTGGGATATCTTTCATTTGAGAGTTTTAGATATTTATATGACCAATGTAAGACACAAAAAAGCTAGGTTAACTTTGCCGTTTTTCTTTTCTGTTGATAAGAGACTTAATGATATAGCAAAATTAATTAAGTTTAAAATGGCTGTTGTGGATTATAATACAAACCAAACTCATGCTTTTTTTAGTAATAATATAGTTTGGGATGCTGTTACAAAATTTAAATTAGAAAAATACTTTGCATTTAAGAATCATCAACAAAGAATAAATCAGAGTGTAAATGTAAATCAATTAATTGAAAATATGGAACAGGAAATTGAAATATTAGAGAGATGATGTATGTTGAATAATTTTCAGAGAGAAGGTTCAATTAGTAATTCACATGTAGGTAAAGATTTTGAGACTTTGATATGAAGGGTGTGTAACAAATGAGTGATTTTAATGTTGATAGAGATTATAAAAAACTCTATGAAGAACATTTAGAATATTTTTATGATGGTTTTGCGCTTAATAAGAATTCGATAGTAAGGAGATATCCTGGAAAGTTTTCTACTGTTACTTGGATAAAAAGTATGAGTATTGGAACTGTGGTAACACTAGTTTTGTCATTTTTGCTTTCTTTTGGGGGTAGTAATATTTTATCTTGGTTCAGCAATATGTTGTTGAACTTCTCTATGGGTTTCTTCGTAAGTTTGGTTTTTCTAATAATTACTGATAAAAAAGCCAAGTTAGAAAACTATTTAGATGAAGGTATTAGAGAATTGGAAAAACACTACGAGCAAATTGATGCTTCATTGCATTTGATTGAAGTTAAATTATCTTTCTCAATATATGATTTTGAGCAAGCCTACCTTTACATGAGATTTGCAACAAATGCTTACTTAATGATAACCGAGTACCTAGATGAGTTATATAAAGTTATAACTGATACGCGTATTGCTTCAATAAAAAACAATATTGGTAAAATATCAGAAGAAATGTTTGCAAACCACTCAAAAATTTATAACCCAGGATTTATCGATGCATACTATAATAAGCATGAGCTAAATTTCAAAAAGGATTTACATGACCATGTAAAGAATGTAAGATCATTAAACCTTGATATAACGATGCAAATGTATAATTTTAGAGAGATTATACGTGATATTAGTCTTCCAATAATGGATAATAAGTATTCGAAAATAAAAGAGACAGATGAAGATGACTAATAAACAACGCGAGGAAGCATTTGCTTTAGTGGAGAGAATCTGTGATGATTTAAAGAGGTGGGTTAATCACTCGAAAAGTGGATTTAGAAGATCTGAAGAGTCATTAATCGAGTATGATTTGTTATGGGAGTTAATAGATATCAATGTCACTGATTTTGAAAGCAAAAGAGAAAAGACGGAATTTGAAGCAGACTTTTTAGAAATGGTTAAATATAAGGGGAATCTCTTTAGAATACACCAAAACTATAATGAGAGAATGCCATATTATGGAATTGAAGAAACAGTTCATTATGTTGGATGGACAAAAGCTGATAAAGTTACTGAAATTTATTGGTTCTATGAATCAAGTAGAGGAATTATTATTCAAGGAAGAACTGCAGAATGTGAGTATGGTATAGATTTAAATGGACTTAGTGATTTCGTGATAAAATATTTCTATCCGCAATTTAGACTTGGGACTCCAACAGTTATGGGTGAAAAAGAAGTTGTATATCCAATAAAATATGAAAATATAAAAAAGGTGAAATTGAACTCAAGAATTGACGATAATGATGGGTAATTGTGGAGATGAAAATCACAATAATTCTATTTTGAATAAGATGAATGAAAGTGTGATGGAAAAGAATTATTTAAGGAGAATGAGTTATGAAAATAGATAAAGATGTAATATTGATTAATAATCTTTTTACAGGTGGATACCTCTCATCAGCTTCAAATATAGGACATGAGTTTATCAACATATACCCATCTGATAATGGAAGTTTTTATATATATGCGAATCCATATGGTAATATAGCTCAAAAATGGGATGATAGAATAGAATATGTTATTTTTGTAAGAGCTGTAAAAGGTCAAAAAAGGCTTCAAATCATTGGCTATGCTAAAGTTGAACAGCAGATACTCAAAAAAGCAAAGCACGCAAAAAAAAATGCAAGCAAGGAAACAATAAAATCTAGTAAAGCATTGGCGATAAGCCAAAGAAAGTATATTGCAGAAAATAATATAAGCTATGGTGGAATTAGTTTAATGGATATAGTAAGGGATAATGATAGTGAGTTAAACATATCATATTTTGTTACATTTAAGACTTCAAGGATATTTAAAGCGAACCAGGAAATTGAATTTCCTTATAATGATGAAGGTGAAACTATATCTAGAACTTCAGAAACAATGAAAATATACATTGAAAGAGAAGGAATGAACAGTAGTTATTATGATAAGATAGTAGAGTTAATAAAAAAGAATATAATTTGGGATCAAATAACCTCAAAGGTAAATTCAAATAGTAAAAATGTTCAATCATTAATATCTGTTTTGAGAAAGAATTATGATGAGAATGTCATTACTAATTTCTTAGCGTATTTTTTGGATAATGACTATAATTTTTGGATAAAATTTGCAAAAGAAATACTCAAACTAGAATTTGAAAAATCTCCAGAATTAATAGCGAGAGAAACTGAAAATAGAATAGATTTATTTATTGTAGTTGACAATCATATTATCGTAATTGAGAACAAGGTGAAATCATCTATAAATGGAATAAATAAAGTGGATAAAAAATTATCTCAATTAGATAAATATTTTGAATATACACAAAATTATGCACTAAAGAGAGGTATTCCTCTGGAAAACCTACATTTTTATATTTTGAGACCAAATTACAATAAAGAGGATATATCGAGATTTTCAAAGCAGGAGTGTTATAAAAAAATCACTTATTCTCAAATTTATGATATCTCATTGAATCACAAATCAAAGATAGCACATTTTGAGGAGTTTAAAGAGTTAGTAAAGATCCATTCAAGTTCATTTGATAATGAAATATTTGATCAACAGAAGGAAATGTTGGCAAATCAAATACTAAAAGTAAAGAATGAAATGAATATCAAATAGAAAACTACATCATTATGGACTGTAGAAATGTTGATTTAATAGGTTTCTTCAATACTATTCATGATATAGAATTATTAATAAGTTGCAATTAACTATCCTTACAACGAGACGTATCATAAATAATCAAGAAGAATACAAAATGTTTTATATCTAGATACTATTCAGCTGAATGGTATCTTTTCATTACTTATTATAATAATTGCATTACATGTGTTATCCTTGTTAATGCAAACTAAAAATAAATTGCTGATAGTTATTCATAATTTAGAAATACTATCTTTATATAAAGGAGACACAAATAATGGAGTTTAAAGATTTAAATATAATTGAACCAATCCTAAAAGCACTAAAAATAAAAGAGTATACAATACCAACACCAGTACAAGAAAAATCTATACCAGTATTACTGAACAATCAAGATGTAATGGGTAGTGCTCAAACAGGAACAGGAAAGACAGCTGCTTTTGCGATTCCAATCTTGCAAAAAATCTACTTAGAAAAATTAGAAGAAAATACAAAAGAGAAGACTATAAAAGCTTTAGTTTTAGCGCCAACACGGGAACTAGCTTTGCAAATATATGACAATTTTGTAGAGTATAGTAAGTATATTAACGTAAACGCAACTGTAGTTTATGGTGGTATCAAACAATCAAGACAAGTAAGAGATTTACAGCGTGGAGTAGATATCTTAGTAGCAACTCCCGGGAGACTACTTGATTTAATCAAACAAAAAAAACTAAGTTTATCTAATGTAGACTACTTAGTTCTAGATGAAGCAGATAGAATGCTTGACATGGGATTCATTAATGATGTTAAGAAAATCATCTCTATGGTTAAAAAAGAAAGACAAACAATGTTATTCTCTGCTACCTTACCTAAAGCAATAACGAACTTAGCGAATGAGATTTTACAAAATCCTGTTAGAATCAAAGTTTCACCTGAAGATGAAACAATAGATAGAATTACCCAATCAGTTTATTATGTCTCTAAAAAATCAAAAATAAAACTATTGATAAAACTACTGAAACAAGAAGAGTATAAAGCAGTATTAGTCTTTTCAAGAACAAAATATGGTGCGGAAGATATCGTTAGAGATCTAAACGCAGAGGGTCTAAAATCATCATCACTTCATGGAGATAAAGCACAAGGTGACAGACAAAAAGTATTGAAGGCTTTTAAAAAGAAAGAAATCAGAATTCTTGTAGCTACAGATATAGCTGCAAGAGGTATTGATGTAAATGAAGTATCACATGTAATTAACTATGATTTACCTGAAGTACCTGAAACTTATATTCACCGTATTGGGAGAACAGGTAGAGCTGGGCAAGGTGGGGTTACAATTGCGTTTTGCTCACCAAATCAATTCAATCTACTACAAGAAATAGAAAAGCATATAAAGATGAAAATTCCAATGTCAAAGGATAAGAAACTATCTTTAGACCCATCTAAAATTGTTGTAGCACCACATAAAAGGAATACTAGTAAATCAAGTAAAACATCAGGTAATAAAAATAAGAAACACTCTTCTTCAAGAAGAATTTCTGATAATCGAAAAGTAGAGACAAAGAGTAATTCTAGAAATAGAAATCAACAACGAAATAGAAGAAACAAATAATATTGTTATTACAATAAAAAAAAGAAGACTGTATAAATTCAGTTTTCTTTTTTGTTTTGAGACACTTTGCAGAGACACCTAGAATTACTTCGAAAAGTGTATAGTAATTAGTATAAAGTAAGAGATTGCCTACTATGCAAATTGTAATAATGTCATTAGTGCTTAGATATACAAATGTGGTATAATTTGGTTAGACAGTAGGAAAGAGGACAAGTTATGAAATTAGCAGTAATCGGTAATGGATTTGATCTACATCATGGATTAAAGACTACATTAAAAAATTTTCTAGAATCTAGCATAATAGAAGAGTATAAAAATAACTTCTTTATTAAATATTACGATAAGAAGTTAATTAGAGATGAATTTTCATGGATTGATTTTGAAGTTGAGATATCAAATATCCTCAAATATAAGGACGAAATATCACAGAATATACGACACGGTTTAGCTGGTGAGAGTATGATGGGATTAATAGTATTCGATGTAGACAAGTATGTTAATCCAAATGAGCTCTTCTTCTATAATGTGTTATGTGAGTCAAAGTTTTTATTCTTTACAAAGTTCAATAATTATCCATTGGCAATAGAAGAGGAATACTGGACTAAATGGAAGCATTTGTTAGATGAAAAACTGTATAAGGACTACCATGAGTTCAAAAAAGTATTTAACGAGTATATAGAATTTGTAGAAATGATTATGATTGGGTCTGAACTAAAACTTAACAAGGAAATAGACAAGGTTGTACATGAAGCTGATGAAATTATATGTTTCAACTATACTTCTACAGTTGATAAATATAAATTACCTCAACAACTTCCTTCAAGAGTAGATAATGTTAAGTATGTACATAATAGGGTTAATGAAGATATTATTATTGGAATAAAAGAGTTAAATGAACATAATACAGAGTTTAACTCTAAATTCTATAAAACAATAAACTATATAACCACAAATAATTCAAGAATTGAAGCTTTCGAAGAAAAGAACTTTGAACATATGGATGTATTTAATTTAGACATATATTTTATAGGACATTCATTTGGTGAGTCAGATCATTATTTATTTATTAGATTAAAATCAATCTTACATGACAATCCTCACTTAAGAGATAAAGTGTTTGTTCATTTCTTTGTTCACTCTGAAGATTCTAAGAAAGATTTTGTCTATAATCTTAAACAGTTCTTTGGTTCTGTTGACGTTGATATGATGAATGATAATGGACAAATAAGATTTATCAAGTATTAGGGATTGATAACTCAGAAGTAATGCATATAGTTATTGTTAGTAAGTAACTAAATGTAACACCCCTTATAGGGTGTTTGCTATATCTAAAAATGGTAGATTATAGTTACTAAAAATATTTCTATAATATCTTCTTTATAATTAATTAGCATTATAGTAAAATAGTACTAAAGGAACTATTAAGGGTATTTTAGTCGTAAAACACGCAAGTAGCCAGAGACATTCTCTTGCTACTTTTTTACTATATATGAAGAGGTGGTTTTGTATGGATAAGAAAATGTTGTTAGAATTAACAAATCTTAGAGACAAGTTAAAACGAAAAAACAAAGGGTCGAGTATTTGTAGTGATAGTTCTTTAATGGAAATTAACACTTATCGACCAACTAGAGTAGAAGATTTTAGTGGGATTAGAGGAATAGGAGAAGTGTTTATTGAAAAATATGCTTCTCACTTTTTAAGGTTACTTGATGATAACCGTACTACTGATGATTTATATGATCTAGATGATAAGGAAGTTGATTTTATTGAAAGGCTTGAAAATAGATTAGTAAACATTAGTAAAAGGAATCCTAATATCTATTTAGGTGGAACTACTAGTCTGAACTACTCTGATTTAGAGGCGATTGATGACTTTAATATTATTGAGAAACTATATTTTGATAAGAAAAAAAGAGTAGTAGAGTTAGTTAATTCTAATAAAAACGGTTTTGATGAAAAGAAATACAAAGAGATAAACAAGTTATATAGAGCTCTTAATCGTGAGAAAAACGAAAGTGGAGAGTATAACTTATATATCGCATATCCTTTTGTCGAAGGTAGCACTTTTGAAGACAAATTTGATTTAAATGCCCCATTAGCCTATTTCCCAATTAAACTTGAAAAAGGCAATGGTCGTTTTACAATAGTAGTAGATAATAATCGAACTGTTATTTTAAATGAAACTTTAATTATTACAAGTATGAAGTTTATCCTTAAAAAAGAGGTTCAGATTGAATCCTTAGAAATTGATGTAACAAACATTAAGTTTGATGATTTCGAAAAATATCTTATTGATAAATACGAAAAATATGGAATAAAACTTAGCCCTTCAACAGAAAAAAAACACAATGTTTTATTAGGAAAATCAACCATTAGTTTAGACTACGGATATAGAGTGAGAAACTATATGATTTTAGGAAGATTTTCTTCATTCTCAAATAGTATTCACAAAGATGTAAAATTTATAAAACAAGCACGAAAAACCAATAAAAGTTTATATGATATTCTCTTTACTACAGAAAGAGGAAGACTAGAAAAAGAATTAAATCCAGACTGGAATTTAAGCCAAATAAACAAACTGGATTACTCGCAGTTACAAGTGGTTAATGCCGTTGATTCTGGACAATCTCTAATAATAGAAGGTCCTCCTGGTACAGGTAAAAGCCAAACTATTGTATCGATAATTACTAATGAAATCTCTAAAGATAATAATGTAATTATGCTTGCTGAGAAAAAAGCTGCAATTGATGTAATTCATTCAAGACTAGGTAGGCTTAGAGATTACTCAATAGTAATTGATGATCCAAATAATAAAGTATCATTCTATAATCAAATTGGTGAATTATTAAGAAAGAAAATTAAAGCAGTAAATGTTTCAAGAAAAGAAAATAATAATATCCTGCGTTTAGACAATGAAATAAGAAAAAATGAGAAAATTTTGAAAAGTCTAAATTCGGAAAGAGAATATGGTATTACCCTACTTGAACTACAATCGATATATGAAAAAATAGAGATAAAAGATGAATTATCAAAACACTATACCACAATAGCAAAAATGATAGGAAAATGTTTTGGTGATTATACATATAATGAAACATTTAGATTACTTACATACTTATTTAATGAATCCAAAGAGGATTTAGAGTACATGAGAAATGTAATGGAAACAAAAACACACATTACATATTTAAATGGTAAGCTAGATTATTCAGAATTTATTGATGTGAATAACATCGGAGATGAATATCGTACAAAACTAAATGAGAGAACCTTTATTAAGAAGTTTTTTACTAACATTCAGTTTTCTTTTAAGTTAAGAAAGTTCGCTTCTAAAAAACAAACAAAGAATCTAAAAAAATACCTCTTAATAAATAATTATTGTGATGAAGATTTTACTGCCTTCGAAAAGTTTTACGAAATATTTGAAGAGTTTTCTTCTCAAGAAAAAGCAGTTCAAAATTTCTATTATAGTTTTATTGAGTATCAAGCAAAAAATGAACTTATATTGTCATATAATCAAATATTAAAGTTGTATGGTAATTATTTAATAAGAATAATCAAAAGTGATATTAAATCTGAATTGCAAATGTTTGGTAAATTTGATAGGAGCGACAAACTTCTCAAAAAGGCATATGAAGACCTTATTAGATACAACTTACTAAGATTAGAAACTGAGTTGTTTGAGCAATCAGAAGAAGTTAAATTGATGAAACGTTATACAGCTATGGTAAAAGCGATTAGCTCAAAGAGAAAACCGACGATTTCTTTATTTATCGAGAAATATCGATTCGAATTAATAAAGTTAATTCGAATCTGGTTAACAACGCCAAACGTAGTTAGTACATTACTACCAATGGAAAGTAACATATTTAACTTAGCCATTTTTGATGAAGCATCTCAAATGTATTTTGAGAAATCACTTCCTACATTATATAGAGCCGAAAGAGTTGTAGTAGCAGGGGATTTAAAACAGTTAAGACCATCAAACTTTGGTTTTGGTAGACTAGAAGGTATTAATGATGATGATTATATCTTAGAGGATTATTCGATTACCGATGATGATAGTTTATTAGATTATGTGAAACCAAAACTAGCTTCTGTTAATCTACAGTATCACTACCGCTCTAGATACCAAGAACTTATCAATTTATCTAACTATGTATTTTATAATCGAGAGTTAATTGTCCCTCCTTATAAATCGTATGATGATACTGTTAAACCTATCGAATATATTAAGGTAGATAATGGGATATGGAAAAATAAGACAAATAAAGTAGAAGCATATGCTTTGGTAGAAAAACTCCATGAAATACTGAAAAGAAATAATGATAAAGAAACAGTGGGAATTATAACATTCAATCGCCCACAACGAGATTTAATTGAGGATATCATTGAAGAAAAATGTAATGTATCTCCTGAGTTTAAAGAATTATATGAACAAGCAAGTCAAAAAGTAGAAGACCATCAAAATGTTGGGTTGTTTGTCAAAAATATCGAAAATGTTCAAGGTGATGAAAGAGATATTATAATTATTTCAGTAGGATATAGTTACGATGAAAAAGGCGTATTCCAAAGACAATTTGGGTGGTTATCACAAAAATTTGGTGAAAATCGTTTAAATGTATGTGTAACAAGAGCTAAAAGAAAACTAGTTATGTTTGTTTCTTTTGATCTTGTAGACTTTAAGGTTGACGATTTAAAAAATGAAGGTCCTAAAGTTCTAAAAAAATACTTAGAATATGCAAAAATAGTTAGTAATGATGATTATTCAAGAAGTGTAACTTACTTAAATAGATTAACTGCTACTGAAGAAATAAAAGAAGTGAGCCATGATTTACAGTTATCATTACCAGATATTGAACTGTTAAATGTAAAAGAAATACATGGATCACCTACGGATTATATAATAAGAAATACCGCAAGCGATAAAGAATTAAGTTTGGTTGTTAATAAACTAAACGATACATATCAAAAAGATCATTACTTCTTAAAGAATTATCTAAACGCAGTTCAAGTACCTTTTGTATATTTGAATATGTATGATTGGTGGGAAAACAAGGAACATGTATTAAATGAGGTATCTAAAAGACTAGGGGGAACAACAGATGTTTAAAAAACTACTTCTAACAATTATTATTACTCTCACGTTAACTTCGTGCGGAGAACGAATGACAGAAGAGGAGAAACAAGTTCTTTTACTCGAGGAAATCACTAATGACTATACTGACGAAATAAAAACTACATACAAAGTTGGTGACTTTTTACCAACTGAACTTTCAAATGGTGTTAAATTAACATGGTCTATAACACAAGATAGATATTTTGATAAGGAAACATATGAATGTACAGGTTCTGAAGGTAGTGATGCAGTTATTAAGCTTACCGCTACATTTGATGATGGTGATGTGTTAGTTGATAAAGAGTTTGAAATCACAGTTCTAGACACGTTTCTTAGAAATAATGAAAACGGAATAGTCGATGGTAATCTTTATGATTACCTGCTAAATATATTAGACACTGATGAAGATAACAAGATTTCAATTAATGAAGCATATGATTTTACTGGAGACATCGTAATTAACCGTGACGGTACTGGACACTTTGGCGATGAAATTGCGACAACACAAGGATTTGACAAGATTCCAGGGATAACATCAATTACAATTAATGGAATTAAAATTGATGAATTAATTATTAACGATTTGCAGAATCTTGAGGAAGTACACATAAACTCAAATAATACAAACGTTATATCACTTGTACATATTGAAAACACTCCTTCAGTTACAACTATCGATTTTGGAACTTCTAAGATAGATACCCTTGAACTTGTTGGTGGCTTTAGTATTAGGAACTTAGACTTAAGCTACAAGGATTTAAGAGTATTTAATGTTACCGGATCTATAGGTTCTATTAAGGAACTAAATCTTCAAGGTAACACCGAGTTAGAATCATATAGCTTCCTTCAAAATGTTTTAGGTATTGAAAAACTACATTTGAATAACTCAGCTTTAGATTTAAATAAAGTTAACTCAATCCCGGCAATGACTTCACTTAAAGTGCTGATTTTATCTCACAATGATACTCTAGAAGATTACACATTTTTAACGAATGCAAAGTTCCCTAAACTAGAAGTAATTGACTTCACTAGTAATACAATTATCAACTTAGAACTTAAAGACTTTGCGCAACTACAGGAAATTATTATCGAAAATGTAAGATCTGACGATGTCGATGGAATTCGCGAGTTAAGATTAATCAATTTACCTAGATTTAAGTTTCTTACGAGAAACATAGAAACAAAACTATTAAACCTTTATATTAATGGTTGTGATGAACTAGCTAATCTAAGTATTGAATTTAATGAGCAATTTACAATGACATCATTATATATAAATAATTCAGGTCTAGAACATCTAATCCTGAATGAAAATACAATGATTAACACCGTAGAAATGAGATCATTAAGAAGTTTAGAAGTATTAAATCTATCAAACACAAGAATTACTGATATTACCTTCTATAATATGGTAGGACTTAAAGACTTTAAATTTGATCAAATTACAGCTGTTGATAATTATGGGTTCTTAAGTAATGCACCTAATTTAGAAGCATTATCAATTGCTGCTAATAATTTGAATACAGAAAAAATGTCTTATGTTTCTACAATGTCAAATCTAAAAGAAATCAATTTATCGTATAATCCTGGTATTGTTGATTACTCATTCTTAACATCTTTTGTATCACTAGAAACATTGAATATAGGATTTAATGAAATTGACACACTTGAGTTTGATTCAATTCCTTTATTGAACTCGTTAGTACATTTAGATATGTCAGATAATCCTAGTATTGATGAAATCAATCTTTCACAACTGCCAAATCTTAAGATATTAAATATTTCTTCTACAATAGAAGACTGGTATATAACAGTACTGGAATTGAATGACCTACCAGAGTTTGATGAGTTCGTAAGATCATCAGCAACGTATATCGCAGAGGTGATACTTGTTGATTTACCAATTCTAGAATCATTCAACTTAAGCAGTTCAGGTGTAAATACGATTACAATATCAAACTGTATTATGTTAAAGTCATTAGATATTAGTTACAATAGTGATATAAGCATTACAGTAGAATAGAGTAAAACACTGTTTCCATATGTATGGAGACAGTGTTTTTTATTTAGATTAATCTTTTTTGTGTTGCTCAAGCTATACTTGTTATAGAAATTGTGTATAAGAGAGATAATGAATAAATTACCAGCATGTTGGATATTAATTTTTTGTAAGACAAAAAGATAGAGAACAACTGGCAAATCTAGACACAATTGATAATATGGATGGACTCGAGTTTGAAATATCTAATACCCAACCAATTTCAGTGTAAGTAGTTAAATCTACATAAGATTCAGAGTATGGAAATGGAATATTTTATGTTCCTATGTATGACAGTAATGGGGAACTGTACTTTAATATGTTATTTCCTACAATGAATTCGATAAGAATTATTGATGAGTTCAACCAAGGTGTTCCGTGTTATGTATTACAAACATTTATATTTACAGAAGTATCGATTACTAATCACAATGAGATCTCATATTTTCTGCCAATTGAACTTGTTGGAGGATCTAACGCTAGTGATATAAACAATACAGACCATTATTATTACAACTTCAATGGACATAATGTTATTTTAGAAGCTGAAATTTTCGGTGTAGAATAGTAAACACAAAGTAATAGAATTGATATTTAAGGAATAGTCTAAGATAATAATATAAAGCAAAAGAGCGAGATTTTTCGCTCTTTTGCTTTATATTCGTAATGTTACTAATAAGGACACTTCTAAACCTTTTTGCTTAAATTGAAAACTTAATTCCAACTCTTCCATACTTCAGGTTTATAACCAACTGTAGCTTGTCTACCGTTTCTCACAATAGGTGTATTAAAGATACTTGGGGTTTCAATTAAAAGTTGTTCTTTTTGATCCTTTAATAAATGATTTAGCATAGGGTAATCTTTTGACTTTTCATTTATTAAAACATCCATCCCTCCAACAGCATTAGATACAGAGCGATATTCACCTTTACTTATACCTTTATCTAGAATATCAATTAATTGAAATTTTATACGTCTTTCCTTAAAATATCTTATTGCTTTCTTTGTATCAAAACATTTATTACTTCCGAAAATTTGTATATTCATTATCTATTTCTCCTTGCTGAGTTATTAATTGTCTATATACAGCTATTCATTATAATACTTCTCATTAATTATAACATAGTAATAAACTAGCATTAAAACTTTTTGAATCACAATACATGTATAGATACTATCATCTATCAAAGTTCTAAGGAAAATGGTGTTGAAATGTCTAGAGAAGAAGCACAAAAACTAGCAATATCACGCGCATTATATAAAGATACTCCAATTGTCATTTTAGATGAACCAACTGCTTCCTTAGATCCACAGTCAGAAGCAGAAGTCTATGAAAAGTTCAGTGAACTCGTTCAAAATAAAACATCATTATTTATTTCACATCGAATGAATAGCTGTAATTTTTGTGATGATGTAATTGTAGTAGATAAAGGAGAAATAATTGAAAGAGGACATCATAATGAGTTAATAAGAAACCAAGGGTTATACTCAAAGATGTGGACTAAAACAGGAACGGATTGTGGGATTTGCATTCAGAGTTGTCCATTTACACAAGGAGTAGATTTAGCAAAAAAAAGAAATTGAGTATTGTTAGTATATAAATATGGTATAATTCTAGTAACAAATAAAGGGAAAAAGCAATCCATATTTGGATTGCTTTTTATTTTTGGAATAGGAGTAGGTATAAATGTATGAATTAATGAAAAGAAAGTATGTAAGTGTAATAGTAATAGTTTCAGTGTTTTGTTACTTCACTAGAACTGTAGATTTGATATCTGCAGTACTGTTGTTTGTGCTTATATCTAACAGAGGATTTGTTAGTGCTAAGAAGGTGTTAACGAATCTATCAATAGGGTATATGGGTATATCAGTTATTCTGGGTCTTTATAGATTGGTTATGCTGTTGACACAAATGCAGGTATTTAGTACTAGTATAAGAACTAGGGATATCTATATGGTATACTCTATAGTAGGGCTTGTATCTGTATTTATAATGATAGCTATGGCACTTATTTATTTTATTATGGAGAGAAAGTATAAATTAGATAAGCTATTTCTTTTTGTATTAACTATGCCTTTAATTGGTGGTGTGTTAATTGTTATTGATGGTTATGTTATAAATAAGATATATAACTATTTCCTGGATTTAAATAGAGAGAGCGGATTCGGTTTTGGGACAATAAATTTTGGACCAAATAATCTTATAACAGTAACTAAGTTTATTTTATTGGTTTACTTAATAATGAAACCGAAGTTTAATGGGGTACTAAAGGAGCATATTGTAGAAGAATAAATTTACTAGTTTGGTATACTAGTTCGTTTAGAATGAAAGACGAAGAACCGTATCAAAAATGACTTGAATGATTATTTTACTTAGCATATTTGGTGCTTTCCTGACAAGAAGGTGCCTTTTTATTTGCCTTATGATAAAATGTAATTATAGAACGATGATAGAAAGAATTATTTATATCCTACATTTTATATTTATTTGCAAATGTACAGTTAGACAATTAAGAATGTAACCGAAAACAGACATAATGTAAATCATACTTGGTAGTCGTATTGGAAGTAATAGAATATCATTGAAGTAGGAGGTGTTATCTATGATGCACAAAACTGGTGAGAGAATCAGTAAATTTAGAAAAGAGCGTAACTTATCACAAGAAGAGGTTGCTAGCTTACTTAATGTAAGCAGGCAGACAATCAGCAAATGGGAATCAGGTGAGACGTTGCCTGACGTATACAATGCTGTAGCTTTAGCTAAACTGTTCCATATTTCATTAGATGTATTAATCCTTGGTAGCCCGGGAAAATTGAGTGGACCATCATACATGATTGAGTTAAAAGAAAAACGACATAGAACAAATCTAAAAGCATTCATTGTAGGAGCTTTTGGGTCAACTATTTTTATTACTTCCATGATCCTAATCAGAGCTCTCGAGGTTCAAGAACCATATGTAGGAATTACGATGGCCATTGTCATGCCAACATTGATGTTTTGCTGGGGATTTGGAATTTGGGGATTTATTAAGACCGGACGCATTGAACACGAAATTAAATATCTTGAAAAGATGGATCTTGTTAACTTACAAAACGAAATGTTTAAAAGAAATAGTTCTTAAAAAATTAAGAGAACTGTATTGTGCTTTATCTAAACAAAAAGACTACATTGTAGTCTTTTTGTTTAGATAAGATATTAGCTTATAAGTGGTGTAGATGCTTACATCTTTGTCCTGAGTAATTCGAAATCATCATATATCATCTTATTGAAAGCCTCATAAGATTTACTGTACTTCTAAGTTTGCATTTCTTGATTACCTTCTTAATATATTGAATTGCTATTCACTAAATCTTTCCACTATTTATAATTTTTTTCAGTTTCCTAAGTCTTATATATATATAAATTCATATAAATTGAGGAATTATAAATAAAGTAGTAAAATTAAGATAGTATTTATAATGTTTTCAAATAGGAGGAAATGATGAAAAGATTTTTTGTGGTTATGGGATTAATACTTTTCTCTTTTGCACTTGCTGGATGCGATTTAATATCAGATGATGTTGTAGAAAAAGCGACAGAGGAACTATGTAGAGAAAATCCTGAACATGAGTTATGTCAAGCAGACGTTTTTGAGCAATTAGAAGATGATGCAATGATTGATTATTTTGATGAGTTGCTAGTTGTGCTAGAAGATGAAACTAATCAAACATTTTGTGAAGATTACTTCTCAGTAACAAATATAACCTTACTAGATGAATGTATAAGTGATAGAAATTTACTAATACCAACTGATATTGCAAACTTTGTTGCAATTTCAGTTACAAAAGATGGTGATTATTACACTATCGAAACTTTAAATGAAGCAACAAATGAAATAGTTGAATTTGAAGTAAGAATTGTCTTAGAAGATGATAGACTTCGAATCAATGATTGGACATTCTTAGAACCTTATCTTGCAGGTTTTGTGATTGAACAAGAGCATATTGATAGTGGTCTTGAAATGTTTATTGAAGATTTTAGAAATGAAATGATTTCAGATGAAGACTTTTGTAGTATGTGGTTTGACGGAATAGATGAGGACTGCGATGGAGTAATTGATGCTAGAAGGAAATTCAAAGCAGGAGCAGCGTTATCAAAAACCGTTAATATCGCTGATATTGGTGATGTTGAAGATGACACAGTAGAGGCGAAAATTGAGTTTTTCTTTGATGGCCATGTTACTGTCCTTAAAATAGCTTTATCAATTACATTAGTAGAAGGTGTAGTTACTTATGAGATTACCGAAGAAACTATTCTTTTAAGAGGAATTGATGAGTCTAAAATAAGACTTGAAATAGATATGTTTATTGAAGACTACAGCGACCCTGATATTACAGATGAGGAATTATGTGCTAAGTGGTATGACGGGGAGGATAATGATTGTGATGGTCTAATAAAAGCTCGAGTTAAATTTAAAGCAGGAGCTGACTTATCTAAGAAAGTAAATATTGTTGATGACGATGATGACGATTTTGGTGACGTTACAGCAGTAATTAATTTTGAACATCATGGTCACGTCACAGTTCTTAAAATAGCGTTTGATGTATCTGAAGAAGACGGTATTCTTCGACTTATGATTAAAGAAGAAGGTGTCTTAGTTAGAGGATTCAATGAGGAAGATATTATCGAGGAAATAGAGAAGTTCATGGTTCACTTTGAATCTGGAGATATACCTACTGAGCAATTATGCAGTATGTGGTTTAACGCTGTTGATAATGATTGTGATGGAATAGAAGAAGCAAGAAGAAGATTCAAAGCAGGAGCTGATTTAGCTAAGAAAGTAAATATAATTGCTCCAGATGTTGACGATGATGAAATGATATATGCTACGATAGAATATGAACATAATGGACATGTAAATGTACTTAGAATGACTTTCACAGTAACTGAAGAAGATGAAGTTATTTTACTAAGTGTTAGAAGAACAGAAGTTGAAGGTGATTATCGAACATTTATTGAAACTGAAATTGTTTCAATGTATCGTATGTATTTAGTAGACTATTTTGATTCTTCAATCACTTTTGAAGAATTAAATAATATGTACTTTGACAACAAAATGGATAGTGAATTTGGTAGATTACGAGAACTAGATATTGAAAACATAATAGTTGTTAATGTATTAAATGATTCAGAGTTAACAAAGGACGACATGGGATATTTCATCCTTTCACTTGAGATTGTTACTAATAATGGTAACAAGTACGAGGAAATAAGTTTAAAACCAATCAGACTTGAATTATCTAGGGTAGATCTTAATCCAGGTGTTGTATTAACGGATTATTACTCAATATCTGAAGTAGAAGAATACTTTAGAATATTTCTAGCAGATTATTTAGATCCTGATAGTGATGACGATACAATTGATGATGTTTATTTTGGTGGTAATTTAGATCCTTCATTCTTAGTAGAAAGAAGCATCTTCCTAAGTTCAGGTACAACAATAAGTATGACAGGAATTTCAGCAAGATCAAACTACAATATTGATTCATTCTTTGATGTATTTTATGAAATTAGAACAGGTGACGTTGCAACAACAGATAAAGTAAAAATAAAAGTAAATAGAATTGATATGGCACTGGTACTTGACCCTGATGATGACGGAGATTCAGTCCCTACTGAAAGTTTAAGAACTATATTAGAAGACTTTATTAATTTATACAATGATCCAACAATTGATAATCAAGAAGTATGTGTAATGATTGCTCAAGGTGGTGATGGAACTACTTGTGAATCTACAAGAACCTCTGATATATTAGATGAAAATACCATCACAAGTTATGAATTGTTTGGCGATCCAGACTTTGGATTTGATGATACGTTCCTATTTGGCGATCCTGATTTCCTATATAGTGTTAGTTTCCTATTTGGTGATCCTGACTTTGATGTATATAGAACATTTACAATAGAAGTAGTTCTAGGTGATGATGGAAACTTCAATACGTTATTAACGGAAATAGACAATCCAGAATAAAAAGAGTAACTAGTATATTTAATAACACTTGATAATTAAATACAAAACACCTTCTACATATCGTAGAAGGTGTTTTGTTTATGATTATTTTGTGATTTCAATGTGACTACAAGCAAATTTCAGTTTGGTATTATTTTTTACGTCCGTGACCTTGTGGAGGTCCATCATCTTCGAACTCACCTTCAATTTCAAGGTGGAATACCATATAGATGGCTTCCTCAATATCATCGGTAATAGTTTGCCAGTGTCCTGGAATTCTTTCAGGAACTTCAGGTCCTATGTAGTAATGATATCCTACTGCTTCAAATCCTTCTAAAGGCATAAATGTTACCTCTAAACCAACAACTTCAATATAACCAACTAAAGTACCTTTAGTTAGATCGTTTTGACCTGCTCCAGCATATACTGGGAAGATACCTTCTTGATAATCAGAATACCAACCCCATGGCCACAGTTCATAACTGTTTTCACCGAAGTACGCGTAAGCTGTTTCAACTCCTGTTTCAGGTTCTGGTCCGGGAGGTTCTTCATCACAAGGAATTAGAATGAATCCCATTGCGTAAAACCATGCTCCATCACCAGGGCCGTTAGGTCCACCACCATAAGCAGTTTCTCCATCTACATCAGTAGGAGGGGTACCTTGATCATCATCATCAACCAAAGCTAGATGGAATATAAAATAGTAGTCCTCGTAATCTACTAGTTCAGTTAAAGGAATTTCATAGGTAAAATCGTTCATATATAGATTTTCTACAACGTAAGGAGCTAAACCAGGTGCTGGTCTAGATAAAGGTATTTCATAAACTTCATCATACATGTATATATGAAATTCTTGTACTAATGCTCCTTCTATTAAATCTATATGGAATTCAATATTGCCTTGTGCATTTATATATACTTCAATTGTACCTGCAAAGATGTCTTGGCCTGCCCAAATATTGAATCCAAAACTTTCAAAACCATTGACACATACATTTAGGTTCTCTCCAAAGTCAACATTTTCTTCATACCATTCAGTTTGTCCTTCTTCAAATGGATAATTAGGACCACCTACATAAGCTGTCTCAGCAGACAAAGTAGCACCGGCACTAAAGAAAAATGCTATTACTAATAGTAAACCTAAACCAAATATTTTTTTCATTTAGATTCTCCTTATTTTATTTTTGGCAACTGGCTACCTTTAAAGGTCCTGTAGTTTTGCGTCATTAGATTGCTCTAATTTTGCCTTTTACAAGTGTATTTTACTTTAAGTAAAAAAAAAAACCAAGGGTACATAGGTTTTTTATAATTAAGATGTAAGCGTTTTTAGGCGCTTGTAATAATGGTTATTACATAAGGTCAACAATAAAAGAATGATGATATATCTACATTCCTTTATTGCCTTGGATAAGTATTGAGCGTATTTATAAAGCAAGTTAAGTTTTAGATATTACAAGTGACAGTAGTCAAGCAATTTCTTTAATATTCATTATAGTTTATTTTCTAAATTAGATTTTCAAGTCTAACATTGAAAATAGCATGAGCAATAACGTAGAATAATTAAACTCAAAACTCCACAACAACTAAGGAACTCTTTACTCTCCCACTTGATAATAATTTTGAGTATTTTAGTAGTTTTTATTCTATATATATGAAGTCTATAGTTTTGTCTGGAAGTTTCTTGAGGATGAATAAACGTATTATGATTCATCACGTTATTATGGGAATTCTTTGTGGTAATAATGGATTAGTAAGAATTTGATTTTATAAAATAATTTATGACCAAAAACAATAGTTGTAGATAAACCGGTTATAATAATTCATATCATGAATAGTTTAATAAAACACAAGATTAAACTCTTTGTATATGGATAATAAAACACCCTCTACAGCAAGTAGAGGGTGTTTTTCTAAAAGGTTATTTAGTGATTTTCATATAACAACCAACAAGTTGGTCGTTTTCTCCATGATACATTGGATCTTCAAATGTACCAATATAGTCTTCACCAAGGATATTGTAGATGTGATTTTCCATACTAAACTCTGGAAGTTTTCCAACAAATTTTTCTCCGTCAAACAAGTAAGCTGATTGTACTGGAGTAGCATAATTACCATCAGCATTTACTTCTCCACCAGCAGCAGCAACAACAACAATAGCCATTTTGCCTTCTAATGCTTTAACGATATTAGTTGAATCATTCTCAATACGGAGATGGATTGAACTTATAGTTGGTACGTCATCGTATCCACCAGCAGCAGAACCAGTATGTTCATAGTTGAACTTTTTAGCTGTTTTCTTGTCTGTGAATACACGTTTTAGTACACCATTTTCAATTAATGAAACTCTATCGTTTTCCATACAAACACCTTCCATATCAAAGTGTCTTGAGTGGGTTATTTTTGGGTCTCTGTTTTGGAACATATTTACTTTTTCATTAAATATCTTTTTACCAATCTTGTCTTTAAAGAAAGAAGCACCATTACCGTACGTTTCACCACTTAGATGACTAGTGATGAATCCTCCTACAGTACCTAAATCAGCAAAGAATACAGGTAGTTTTTCTCCTTCTGGCAAGTCAACTTTTGTACGTTCTGCAGTCAACTGCATTTTTGACGTTTCGATGAATCTAGGAAAGTCCATATTTCTACCAGACCAACCAAGGAATGTGTCAAATAAGTTGGGACTACTTTTTGCTTTTACGATTATACCGATGTCAAGTCTTTGATCTTGATATCGTAAATCTAATCCCTCTGAATTTGATAATGAGATATCTGATTTTATAGCCTTGAATGATTCAGAGTAAATGAAGTCATCATTTTCTTCCTTGATTTCAGAAAGGAAGTTTTCAGCAAGTCCCATTAATTCTTGCTCATTATATATTTTATCTGTTAGATTACGATGATCTTTTCTATTTTCTTCTAGTTTGTGAGGATAAGGAATTTTAGAAGCTAAGTTTTCAATTGCTTGATTTGTTAGTTCTTCTTTAGAAGTAGAACCGATAGCTCCTGATATACCTATATATCCATCTTTATATACTCTAACAGCATTACGTTCGATGTCTTTTACACGAAGTGAATTAATTTCTGAAGCTTGTAGTTTGATTGATATTTCTTTTCTTATTGTTGTTATATATTCTTTTTTCATTATTAATACCTCCTACATTACATTGAGTTTGCGAACCAATGTATACGGTCCTCCAAACCCAACTGGAAGTGGAAATTGTTCCATTTTTCCACATCCTCCACCAACAAAACTAAGTAATTCAAATTCTTTACTTACTGCATCTACTAAGTCCAATGTTTCAAAAACATTACCAGTAATTACAGATAGTTTTATAGGAGTGGTGATTTTTCCGTTTTCGATTAAATATGCACGAGAAGGAGCGATAGTAAATGTGCTCATTCCAGAACCGTGTTTAATGGTATCAATAAAGACACCATAATCAATAGATTTGATTATATCATCTAAAGGTGTATCACCTTTTTCGATATACGTTGTTGTCATTCGAACGATAGGTTCATATTCAAAATTGATAGAACGTGCGTTCCCTGTTAAATTCTCTTCTAAGGCAGCAGCAGTAGGCACACTATGAAGACGATCTGTTAGGACACCGTTTGTAATGATATTTGTTTTTGAACCTTTTGTCCCTTCGTCATCAAATGGTACATATCCATTTCCGACAAATGTCCCATCATCAATGATTGTTAGTAATGATGGTCCAACCTTTTTACCAAGGACCCATTCTTTACGCATTGTTTCGTCTCCTACCATAAAATCTGATTCGCTTTTATGACCGAAACTTTCGTGAGTGAATACCCCAGTAGCTAATGGACTCATAAGAACTTTGTGTTCACCTGGTTCGAAAGCCACAGCGTTTTTAATGAAGTGAATGTTCTTTTTAACTTCTTCTTCAAAGTATGGGAATTTATCTTTTAACTCATCAAAATATACCGTTGCAGTAGAAGACCCAAACATATTATTATTTTCTTCATGTGCACATTGCATACGCATAGCGATACCACAAGTCTGTTTATCAAATTTGATATTTGAACCTTTAGATGTATAAATCTCTTTAATTGTTACATCCTCAACATAAAATACCTGTGTCATCTTGATTGTTTCATGTTTACATAAATCAGAAACTCTTTTAACAAGTTCGTCTTTAGCTGATAATGAAATATCCTTTAATGAGTTTTCCTTGTATTGGATTAATTCCTCATTATGTACTTCGTATAACTTAATAACAGGATTATTCTCAATATCTTCATTTGGTGTTGCCATTTTTGCAAGTGTGTCAATTTGCTCTTGAATCTTACCTAAATCTGTTAATGAAGCATAATACCAACGTAAACCATCGTAAACGCGAATAAATGCCCCTTTGTTAGATCGTACTTTTTGCTCGTGTAACTCACCATTTTTGTATACTATTCTTGTTGTGAAGTTATCTTCAATACGAACATCTATATACAATCCCTCTGGATATTTATACATATATTCCTCCTTAATTTTTATTTATTCTTATATTCATTTTACCATATCTAATGGACCACAAAAATGTATAAAAACAAAAGGATTGTCATATATTCCTTATTTCCTTCTATCGATTACTTGCAATTAAGTTTCGTATTTGGTATTTACCAACTTCAGTTTTACTAAGAAGAAAGTTATAAACTATCCTTGAAAACTGATACAACACGTATGTATGATAATGACAATCGCTAAATATATTTGAAATCTTTCGATAAATGAAATAAAATGAAGTAATGGTATCCAGCAAATACAAAGAGGTGAATGCAAATGAATTTAACTGAACAATCAAAGAAATTGAATAACATTGAGTTTCATTTCCCAATTAATAATATGGAGATAAGAGTATTGTGGTTTAGGATCATGAACAGAAATAAGCAATGGAGAATTCAACGTCATCTCCATTCAACTTTTGAAATTCATATTGTTCAAAGTGGTGATTCAAAAGTGATACTAGATAATCAAACATTTATAGTTAAAAAAGGTGATTGTTACATAACACCTCCAGGGAATTATCACGAGCAAATAAATGGCAATGAAGACACTTATACTGAGTACAGTATGAACGTAGATTTAGAGTTAATTAACAACTCATATTCTGAAGAGTATGAGTTATTAAACATACTCTCGAATACCGAAGTAAGAGTTCTACATAACAGTCATGAACTTATTTCTTTGTTTGAAGGTTCATTGAATGAAGCTGGAAACGGATACAGCGGATATAACAGAATAATCATTAACAATATTACCAATATGTTAATCATATTATCAAGAAGACTAAGCAACTACAAACTAGCAAGAATGGGAATCCAAAAGAATACAAGCACAGGGCACTTTAGTAAGATGCACAGTTATATTAAAGATAATGTAATTAAGAGGATTAGCGTTAAGGAAGTAGCTTCATATGTATTTCTCTCAGAGAAGCAAGCATCAAGAGTAGTTCAGCAAAGTTTAGGTACATCTCTTAAATCACTAATTGATGTTAAAAGAAATGAAAAGGCATGTGAAATAATCCGTAATACTTCATTGCAAATGAAGGAGATTTCAGAATATATGGATTTCACTTCGCCATTTGTTTTCTCAAAATTCTTTAAAAGAATGAACGATATGACACCTCTTGAATATAGAATAATGTCCAAAAATGACAATTTATAGTCCAGAATGAATATGTAATAAATACCAAAAAAGAAATATAATATACCTAGCTACTTAAAGGAGGATATTATGTTTTTTTATTTGGAGAGATTAAAGAAAACTTGTAATGAATTGTCAAAAAATATATATACCGAAAAATATGAGTTGAATGACTTGATGTATAAACAAGGCGACTATTTATCTTTTGAGGAGGCAAATAAAGATGTATCCACCTTCTCTATTTATAATAGTTTGACTTATATAAACAACGCTAATCGATATTGGTTTCAAAAAAGGGTTGTCCTAAATGACGATTTTCTAGGTAGTTCAATTGTTTTTGAAATTGAAACAGGTAAGGAACAAGGGTGGGACGCAATAAACCCTCAGTTTTTAGTTTATATAAACGGAGAAGCTATTCAAGGTTTTGATACTAATCATCGCACTGTAATAATAGACACAAATAAACTAGGACTTGACTTTGTAATATCATTTCATGCTTATACGGGAACACAAAAAGATGATGTTAACATAAGATGTTATATTTCAAAAATTCAAAAAGAAATTAAAAAAATATATTTTGATTTGTCAATCTTAGAAGAAACTTTGCAAGTATTAGACCCTGAGACTGCAGAGTACAACTTAATCCTAAACACCTGTAATAATGCAGTAGATATATTAGATTTTCGATCTCTAGAAAAACTTATCAACTCATCTTGTGAAGCTTCTAGAATTATTGAGGATGCAGTTTATTCCTATAAACATAATCCTTTATCAACTGTTTCTCTATTAGGACATACACACATAGATGTTGCTTGGTTATGGACTTTGAAACAAACAAGGGAAAAAGTTGTTCGTAGTTTTTCCACAGTAGTTAAATTGATGGAGGAATACGAGCACTATAGATTTATGTCTTCTCAACCACAACTATATCAGTTCGTAAAAGAAGATAATCCTAGCCTATATCAAAAGATTAAGGAACTAGTAAAAGAAGGTCGCTGGGAAGTAGAAGGCGGAATGTGGTTAGAATCAGACTGCAATATACCTTCAGGTGAATCACTAATTAGACAACTGCAAAAAGGTAAAACATTCTTTAAAAATGAATTTGCAGTTGATTCAAAAATCTTATGGCTTCCTGATGTATTTGGATACAGTGCTGCTTTACCTCAAATTCTAAAAAGTATCGGAATCAAATACTTCTTAACAACAAAAATCAGTTGGAATGAATCTAACAAAATGCCATACGATACTTTCTATTGGAAAGGATTAGATGGCACAGAAATATTGACATATTTTGGTACTACCAATGAATATGAAAAAGTTATCAATAACGATCATAGAACAATTTATGAAGGGACAATAAATCCTTCCCAAGTACAAGGAACATACACTAGGTATCAACAAAAGCTCATCAACAACAATACCTTAATGATTTATGGCCATGGTGATGGTGGTGGTGGACCAACTTCAGAAATGCTAGAGTATTCACAAAGACTTATCAAAGGGATACCTGGTTTACCACAAGTAAAAGAGGTAAACTCAATTGAATATTTCACTGAATTAGAGAAAAAAGTTGCCAATAACGATAAAACACCTAAATGGAGAGGTGAATTATATCTAGAATATCATCGAGGAACATACACAACTTCAAGTAAAAGTAAGAAATATAATAGAAGAAGTGAACAATTAGTTCATGATTTAGAATTTATTTCTGTTCTGTTTAATAAATTATATAGTTATCCAATTAATCATAAACTGATAAATAAGTCTTGGGATGTAATTCTCTTAAATCAGTTTCACGATATTATCCCAGGGACAAGTATAAAAGAAGTATATGACGAATCATTTACTCAATACAATGAAATCATTTCTACTATGGAATCACAAATAACCAAAACAATCTCACCGATTAATTCACAAAACGAAGATGATAGTACAATCCAAATAATTAACACAACATCTTTTACAAGAGATGATATTGTAGTTTTAAATAAATATAATCCAATATATCAATCATTATGTTACAAGGATAAACTATATCCTATTCAAGAGACTTTTGATAATAAAGTGATTGTTCATGTTCCTTCGATAATACCTTTCGGTATTTCTAAGTATCAATTATCGAAAGAACTATCAGGAACAAATATACTTCATCAATCAACTAGTAAACTGGAAAATGATTATTTAGTTTTATCATTTGATTCGATAGGATATATCACTAGTATCTTTGATAAAGATGCACAAAGAGAACTAATTGAAGAGGGAATGATTGCCAATCAACTAGTCGCATATGAGGATATTCCTCATAACTGGGATGCTTGGGACATAAATAAATATTACAAGTATAAATCATATCCGTTAAGTGAGTTAGAATCATCAGTTATTATTGAGGATGGACCAGTCAGAACTGTTTTAAGACAAACAAGAAAATACAATAAATCCTTGATTAAACAAGATATTATAATGTATTCTCATACAAGACGAATTGATTTTGAAACGACGATTGATTGGAACGAGAAGCAAACCCTTCTAAGAACGCTATTCCCTTTAACTGTTTCCAATCAATACGCAACATACGAAATTCAATATGGAAATGTCAAACGAACAACCCATGAGAACACTTCATGGGACCATGCTATGTTTGAAGTCCCAGCTCAAAAATGGGCTGATCTTTCCGATGGTAATTATGGAGTTTCCTTAATTAATGATAGTAAATATGGATATAGTATCAAAGACTCAGTTATCGGATTATCATTATTAAAATCATCGCAATGGCCTTGTCTAGATATTGATAAAGGTAATCATACATTTACTTACTCGCTTTATCCACATCTTAATACATATAGTGAAGGCGGGACAATCAAAGAAGCATACAAACTGAATTATCCTTTATATACAACTCCACTACTTAAAAGAAGTGATAATCACTTTGAATCACTCTTCAAAGTGACGAATGAGAACATAGTAATTGAAGTTGTAAAACAGGATAATTCCAATAATTATATAACACTGAGAATCTATGAATCACAAAATTGCCGTACTAAGACAACACTTACTTCACATTATGATATTTTACATGCCTATGAAGTAAATCTAGTAGGTGAGATCCAAAGTAAGTTAGAAATCTGTGAAAATAAAGTAGAAATTACTTTTACTCCTTTTGAAATCAAAACTATATATATAGAACTATAAGTTAATAAGAGCCATAGAACTTTTTAGGAAAAGAAGAATCTTCGGGATAAGGTGCAAGACAATTTGCACCTTTTTTCTATAGTATTGGCATTTCCATGTGGTAGTTCTAAAATCAATAAAATACATGGGGATCATAATGCAAATAATAAGGTGAACTAGATTTCCATTCAAAAACATTGAATCTAGATTATTGAGTAAATATATTTATATATTTAGAATTTATGGTTAGTTTTTTTTACCATAAAATAATTTGTAATATTGACAAAGCTGAGAATAAATGTTAATATAAATGTACAAAATGTTGTACAAAGAAAAAAACGAAAAAGGAGATTTCTAAATCTATGATTTGGGAAGCGTAAACAGATGATGAAAATAGTTGTAGGTGGACAATTAGATAAAGAGAGAATTAAAAAAATCATTACTGATTTTGCAGGAGAAAAAGCAATTGTCGATATTCAAGGTGACTTGGATGCGGCACTTTCTATGCAAGCAGGTACATATGATTATTATATAGGAGCATGTAATACTGGTAGTGGGGGAGCATTAGCAATGGCTATAGCTATACTTGGTTTAGAGAATTGTGTAACATTATCTATGCCTGGTAAAATTCTATCAGATGAGAAAATGAAGGAAGAAGTAGAATCAGGGAAAATAGCATTTGGTTTCACAGCGCAAGATGCAGATAATGTATTATCTGTTATCCTTCCGCTCATTATAAAATAATACTAATTTGGAGGACGATTTATGGAACTTATTATCATCGGTTTGCTTGGTGCACTTGCATCGATATTAGCAAACAAACAAATTGCCGTATTCCATGATGGGTTTAGACCTATCGTTGGGAACTTCTTAAACGGTAAAATTGACAGAAAGACTCTTGGGCTTACAAGTTTCGCATTGTCATTTGGTTTAGTAATTGGGTTTGGATTACCATTCTCAATCGGAAAATCAATTATATTAATTCACTGTATCTTATTAGCTACAGATATAATTGGTTCAGTTTCACCAGCAGGTAAAAAAGGTTTAATAGTTTCTGGTGTAATTGGTGGTTTATTCGGTATTGGTCTTAGTTTAGGGTTAGACGTAATTATTGATGCGTTTAGTTATTTACCTTATAACTTCTTACCACATATCGGTAGTGTTGGTAAACCAGTTGTTGTTGCATTCGCAGTATTCCCTGCCTTAGCAGTGGCTTTACAACATGGTTACAAAAAAGGAATTTACACAATTGGAGCGATTTTCGCGACAATGGTATTAGTAAACAGATACGGATCATTCGATATCTCAGGAAGCACTGTTAGTTTAAGTGTTGAAGGACTTGGATTATTAGTAGGTGTTGTTATGATGATTGTATTCGCTATCAGAACTGGTGAAACTACTACATCAAACCAACAACTAGTAAGTATCTTCTCATCAAATGTTGACAGAATTAAGAAAAACTGGCCTTGGTTAGTTGGAATGGGAGCACTAGTTGCTGCTGCTACAGCTGCTAACATCGTTGCTGGAGATCCTATCTCATTAAACTTAATGGCTGATGGAAAAATGACAGAAGCTGGTATCGCTGCATTTGCTAGAGGTATTGGATTTGTACCATTAATCTTTACAACAGCTATCGCAACAGGTGTTTATGCTCCTGCTGGAGTTACATTTGTATTTGCAATTGGTATCTTAACAGGAAACCCATACTTAGCATTTGTATTAGGTGGAGTTATGATTTCTGTAGAATTACTTGCATTAAGTGGAGCTGCTAAATTCTTAGACAAGTTCGCTGGTGTTAAAAACATGGGTGAACATATTAGATCAGCTATGAACTCTGTATTAGAAGTTGCATTATTAGTTGGTTCAATGATTGCTGCAAACGCAATGAGTCCTAAATTCGGATTCCTATTCGTTATCGGGTTATATACATTGAATAAAACAAGTAAAAAACCACTTGTTAGTATCGCTGTAGGACCAATCGCAGTAATAGCATTAGGTATCATCTTGAATGTTCTAGCTTTATTAGGACTTTGGATCGTTCCTGCATAAAACTATATAAAGGAGTATGCAAATACTCCTTTTATTTTTATTAAACACTAAAAGAGGTGCTTCTATGAACTACAATGATTATGATAAATATTTAAAAAGAACAGAAGTACTATCATGTAAAAAGGATAGTGTCCTAAAAGTATATGATGTAACATCGACAGTAAAAAAAGCTGTTGAAGATAAATCAGATTTTTACTTGATGGGTATAAAAAACACAGAATACATTAAAGAAGAAGTACTTTCAAAACTAAAACAAAGCGGTTTTATTCCTCATACCTTAGATAAAATGGCCCGAGGTGGAAGAGCAATAGATATAGATTTAGTAAACCCTCTAACAGGTAAACTAATGACAGGTTCTTCAAGTGGAACTGCGATAAATGTATTAGAAGATTATAACGATATCGGTCTTGGTTCTGATGGAGGAGGCTCAGTTTTAGCTCCTGCTTTAGCATTAAACCTATATGGAATTATCTCACCATTGTTCTTTCGTGATGAATCGTATGCCAAAAGTTCAACAGATGGAATCACGTTTATACCATCACTTGGATTTATCTCAAAAGACATTGATTTAATTCAAAAAGCTACTGAAACATTTGTTCAAATTGAACAAGTAAAAGATATAAATATTCTAATCCCTAATGAAAATAATATTTTGTTAGAAACAGGTGATGATGTTGGGAAAATCCTAAGTGATTCACTGACAAATAACAAATTTATAATTAATAGAGAGATATATCCAAATATATTTGGTGATAGACAAGAAAATATAGATTATTTGAATAAGAAACTTGAGCAATATGATGTAATTATGTCTTACGAAGGACCAATTGATTACTTTGGTTTTGGTGATTCAGTGTTTGGGTTGTTTAATAGTGTATCGCGACAAAACCAAGAAAAAGCAGGAAAAGGCCTTATAAGAGTAGCTAACATGGTTAATGCATCAGCCTTAGTTGTGCCATCAAATGATTTCTCAAGTGGCTATGTTTTAATCGCAAACTCAAGCAAAGAAGGTATTAGTAGTTTATTCGAAATACAAAAACACTTAAAGAACAAGATCTCAAATAAACTATATAAAAAGTACTTCACAATCAAACCTTGATAAATAGACGATATTCTTATATAATTAACTAGTACAAAATATTGTACTATAAGGAGGAATTATGGTTCTAGAATATAATAAAACATCACAAGTTGTGTTAGAGATTGTCAAAGATTTATTTGCATTAAACGTCGGAGATAAAATGAAATCTGTACGCGCTTATGTGAAGTTATTGGATTCATCTCAAGGTACAGTTCAAAATGCAATTAATTACTTAGTCGAAACTGAAGGAATCTCTATAGATAAAAGAGGATCTCAAGGTAGTTATTTAACAGGATTTGATAAAAATATCATTTTGAGCTTAATTGGGAAACGACATATCGTTGGCTGTATGCCCCTACCTTACTCAAAAAGATATGAAGGCCTTGCATCTGGATTAAGTGGTTTAGGAAATGAATCAATGCGATTTCACTTAATGTATATGAGGGGTTCTACAAATAGACTTTCAAGATTACTTGAGGGCAGTGTTGATTATGTAATTACATCACGTGCCGCAGCGCAACAGGCAATTGAAAATGGTGGAAAGTTAGAGATTGTTAAAGCGTTTGGACCAAAATCATTTGTTTCAAAACATATTCTTGTAAAAACAAAAGATTTTAATGGGATTATCGATGAGAATACAGTGCTTGGTGTCGATGAAACATCATTAGACCAAATTGAAATCGCAAAATTACTACATAAAAAAGTCAAAGTTCAATTAAAATATATCAACGCCAGTTTAATAAGAAAATATTTAGACAACGGGGATATCGATATAACGATATGGAACTTCGATGAAATACTTGAAAAACATTTGGATTACGATTACTTGGAACTAGATTTTATTGAAGGGTTATCCAAGTTTAGTGAAACAGTAATTGTTATTAAAGCTAATGATCATTTTACAAGAAGAATTATTCAAGATGAAGTTGAAGTTGAAAGTATTCTTCAAATCCAAAATGATGTAATAATGGAGAAAAAAACACCGATTTACTAAGGAGCTATTATGAAAGACCAAACAAAACTAAAGATAAATATTTTAAAAGATAGAGAAGTAATTAGTGAAACTACAGTCAAAAACATATATATAATTGAAGAAACTTTAACAAGTTTCGTAGCAAACATAGAAGAAATGGATACTGATTCTATGTTTACCCATTTAGCAATAGCTCTTGATCGAGTAGAAAAAAACAATCAATTAACAGAATCAAATGAAATCATTAAAGAACAGTTAATGATTAGTGGGTTCTATACAGAAGCAGAAGCAATACTACAAAAAGCTTCACAAAAAGCAAACGTGGTATTCAATGAAGCCGAAAGTATTATGGTTTTAGTTCATATCTGCACATTATTATTACAAAGAGGTGAGTAATATGAATATCAACGGTTATACAATGATGCATGAGCATTTAACAATTGATTTATCAAGAATTAAGAATGACCCAGATACCATTTTAGATAACATTGAAGACACTATCTCGGAATTCAAAAATCTCTACAAAAATGGAGTTAGAAATATCTTAGATGTTACAAATCATGAAATGGGCCGAAATGATGATGCCATCATCCAAATTCAAAAAGAGACAGGGATAAATATAATTACATCAACCGGTTATTATAAGGATCCTTTCCTATCACAAGAATTTATTGGTAAATCAGTTGATGAACTAGCACAGGATTTTATCACAGAGTTAGTTAATGGATTTGAGTCATCTCTTCAAAAACCACAGGTTATTGGAGAAATAGGAACAAGCAAAAATGAAATGACAGTTAATGAAGAAAAACTGTTTCATGCTTCTTCAATTGCTCAAAAGAAAACAAACTGTGTCATCTATACTCATACAACATTAGCAACATATGCTTTGGAACAAATTAGCTACTTCCAGGAAAAAGAAGTAGATCTAAGCAAAGTAATAATCGGACATGTTGATTTATCAGGTGACCAAAACTATATCGTAAAAATTCTTGAAACAGGAGTAAATGTTGGTTTTGATACAATCGGTAAAATCAACTATATGAAAGACGAAGTACGTGCTGAAATTCTTAAACATATTCAAGATATTGGAAGAATTGATCAAGTTGTATTGTCATTAGATATTACTCGTAAATCACACTTTAAGAAAAATAATGGTATAGGATATAACTACCTATTTACTGATTTTATCCCATTATTAAAGAAATATGGAGTTACTGATCAAAGCATTGAAACAATGTTAAAACATAACCCAAATCGCCTTTTAGGAGGAATTTTATGAAAACATATCCATTAAAAAGTCTTAGTTTAAAAGATGCAAAAAATGTTCAATTTAGAATCATCGATTGTATCCTAAATGAGTTCAGAGGATATGACATACTTTCACGAGGAGACCTAGGTGTTAGACAGCCAGAGAATATCCCTTTAACAACAAGTAAAGTTGAAAAAGTAATTAGTAATATATTTAATGCCGAATCGGCAATGCTTTTACGTGGTTCAGGGACAAATGCGATAAGACAAACCTTAGCACAGCTTTGTATGACTGAAAAAACAGTCTTAGTTCATGAGGCACCAATTTATCCAACTACAGAACACACCTTAAAATTAATCGGGGCAAAGCTAATTTCTGTTGACTTTAATAATCTAGAGCTAGTTAAAAAAGTGATTGAAGACAATCCTACAATTCATACTGCAATTGTCCAAATAACAAGACAAAAACTATTTGATAAATACGAAGCGAAATCAGTTATTGAAGTAATTAAAAAGACAAATAAGAACATATCAGTTGTGACAGATGATAACTATGCTGTCTTTAAAATTGAAGAAATTGGTTGTGAAATGGGCGCAGATGTTTCTGCCTTTTCAACATTTAAACTTCTAGGTCCTGAAGGGATTGGATGTATCGTTGGAAACCAAAACATAATTAGTAAAATTAAAGAAATGAATTACTCAGGTGGAAGTCAAGTTCAAGGACACGAAGCCTTAGACGTATTACGCGGATTTGTATATGCCCCAGTATCACTGGCAATCCAAGCTGAAGTAATAGAAGATGTTCATTCATATATAGAAACAACAGGCATACAAGGAGTAGAATCAAGTTTTATCGCCAATGCTCAATCTAAAGTATTAATTATTAAATTAGAGAAGAACAATGCAAAACAAGTTCTTATTGAAGCAGAAAAACTAGGAGCTCTACCACATCCTGTAGGCGCAGAATCAAAATACGAGTTTTCACCATTGTTTTATAGAGTATCGGGTACTTTTCTAAAAGATGATTCCAATGCCATAAATAATACAATACGAATAAATCCAAATCGAGCTGGAACCCATACAATAATACGGATTTTGGGAGAAGCAATAGACAACGCATAGAGGAGTGGTTTCATGTTTTTAAAAAAGCTAATGAAAGAGAATAAGTTATTAGTTGAATATACATTAATGATGCATAAAAAAGGAGTTTTATTACCTGATACATATGTTATTGATGTCGATCAAGTTGTAAGTAATGGTAAAAGAATTATCGAAGCATGTGGTTCTGAAATTACCCCAATTTTTATGCTAAAACAACTTGGGAGAAATCCATACATCGCAAAAAAATTACTAGAGATTGGTTTCAAAGGAGCTGTCGCTGTAGATTTTAAAGATTGTATCACACTAATGAGTAATAACATTCCAATTAGCCATGCTGGACACTTAGTCCAAACGCCTACACACTTACTAAAAGGATTACTAGAGTACGGAGTAGAACATATAACAATTTATAGCTATGAGAAAGCTATTGAAATAAACAAGTACGCAAAACAACTAGGAATAAATCAAAAGGTACTTATAAAAGTCTATTCATCAAAAAAAGACTTATATAATGGACAATATTCAGGAGTAACTAATGATGAGGTAGTAGAACTAAGTAGTAGTGTAAACTCATTATCAAATATTACTGTAGTGGGATTAACAACTTTCCCTGCATTTATCTATTGTCCAGAGCAAGAAGATATCATTAAAACATCTAATGTAGATGCTTTAATACAGGCAAAAAAACAACTAGAGGAAAAGGGAATCACAGTATCAGAAATAAACCTTCCTTCATCGAACTGTGTTTATAACGTGCCTTTAGTAAAAGAACTTGGGGGAACAACAATCGAACCAGGGCATTCTTTATCTGGTACAACAATGATGAATGCGACAAGTGATTTTGCTGAAAAAATCAGTTATGTTTACTTAACAGAAGTATCTCATGTGTTTGAAAATCAATCACTTGTATATGGTGGTGGATACTATGCACGAGGTAAATTAAATAACGCTTTAGTAACAACAGATGCTGTAGTTACTAAAGCTCATCAATTATCACCAGAAAGTATCGATTATCATCTACAATTAGATGGTAAATTCCGCGTAGGAAGTCCAGTACTTATGTGTTATAGAACACAAATGTTTGTTACAAGAAGTGATATTGCATTAGTCGAAGGACTACGAAGTGGAAATCCAACCTTAGTTGGAGTTTATGATACACAAGGACGAGTAAAATAACATGAAAAAGATTATTGTTTTAGTATTAGATGGATTTGGGATTGGAGCAATGGATGATGTATCTGTTGTCAGACCACAAGACATCGGTTCAAATACTGCACTTCACATATTGAAAGAAACTCATGTGCATCTTCCCAATCTTGAAAAACTGGGATTAATAAATGCGATGGGAACTACAACAGGCTCTATGAAACCTTCTGACACTGCCAATTTTGGAAGTTCAAAATTAGCACATTATGGAGGAGACACTTTTTTTGGTCACCAAGAAATTATGGGAACAAAACCAAAAAAACCTTTTAAGATGCCTTTTAATGAAGTTATTGATATCGTGGAAATGAATCTTAAAAACAAAGGATATCCAACAAAACGAATTACCAAAGATAATGTTTCATTATTATCAATTTATGATGAAGTTTATATCGGAGATAACCTAGAAACAGATTTAGGACAAGTCTATAATGTCACTACATCTTTTGATTATGTTAATTTCCAAGATGTAAAAAAAATCGCAAGAATTGTCAGAGATTCAGTTGAAGTAGCTAGGGTAATCGTCTTTGGTGGAGCAAATGTTACGAAAGAAGACCTGGTTAATGCAATTGAAACAAAGAATGAAACATATATAGGTGTGAATGCACCAAAATCAAAAGTATATATTCAAAAATATGAAGTGGAACATCTAGGATATGGTGTTGATCATACAACACAAATCCAGACAATTTTATACGATCAAAAGCTAAGTAAAACCGCATTTGTCGGTAAAGTTGCTGATATCTGTGCGAACGAAAATGGAGATTCTTATTCAATTGTTCCTACAGGTGAAGTTCTAACAAAAACAATAGAATTAATAAGAAATGATAAACATGGATTTATTTGCTCGAATGTTCAAGAAACAGATCTAGCAGGACATTCAGAAAACACCCAATTATATGCAAGTAAATTACTTGTTGTCGATGAATATATTCCGCAGATAATAAACTTACTTGATGAAAATGATGTCCTAATTATTATGGCTGATCATGGTAATGATCCTACAGTTGGACACAGTAAACACACAAGAGAAAATGTACCCCTATTGGTCTATAAAAAAGGGATACAGGGAATTAATATTGGAAATCGTGATACACTAGCGGATGTTGGTGCCACAGTCGCAGATTTCTTTGGTATCAAGAAGGTAAATTTTGGAACATCCTTCTTGGGAAAATTATTAAGTAATTGAGAGGTAAAAATGAAAATAATATTAACAAAAGATTACGATGAGTTATCAAGAACTGCTTTTAAGGAGTTTGATAAAATCGTTAAATCTGAAGAAAAACCTAGAGTAGGCTTTGCAACAGGAAGCTCACCACTTGGCCTTTACAAGGAAATAGTAAACAATTACTCAACAAATAAAGGATCTTATGAAAATGTAGATGTTTTCAATTTAGATGAGTATATTGGTTTACCTGAAAATGATAAAAATAAGTATAGCGCCTTCTTAAAAAACAACATATTTAATAAAGCTGATTTCAGTGAAGAAAACATTGATTTAATCCTTCACAATAATGAAAATATTGAACAAGAGTGTAAAAGATATCATGACATCCTAATAAACAACCCACTCAATCTTCAAATTTTAGGACTGGGTGCAAATTGTCATATCGGGTTCAATGAACCAGGAACATCTTTTGATTCAGTAACTCATATTGTGGACTTAAAAGAAGAAACAAGGCAAAGTAACGCTCGATTCTTTGATTCGATTGAAGAAGTACCAACACAGGCAATTACAGTTGGAATAAGAGAAATTATGAGCGCCGAGAATATAATACTAGTAGCTTCAGGGCAAGATAAAGCCGATGCAGTGCATAAGATGTTAAATGATGAGATTAATAATACATGCCCTGCTTCAATACTAAGAGTTCATAAATCGGTAACAGTAATTCTTGATGAAGCAGCAGCAAGTTTACTATAAAAATTCATAATAACTAAAAGGAATTTCATACTATAGAAGTATGAAATTCCTTTCTTTTTACTATTTTTATCTCATTAACGTTTTTAATTCTTAAGTGCTTTCTTAAATTCCTTAATAATTCCTTTGTTTTTAGTAACTTTGAACTCAAATAATTGCTCACGAGGACAGTGAAGATTAACAGTAGGATATAGAATATTTCTCATTGAAGTCATTTTAAACTTCTCATCAGTCGTTCCAATAGCTCTCACTTTAAGTCCTTCCTTCGAATTATTTAAATGGAATACTTCGTTGTTATTAATACAAACTATCTTTAATTTCTTGTTTCCATAAAACAAATTCTCAGCAACTGCATTGTTTGTTGATTTTCTGTAGTTATCAAAACCTGCAAACCATAAACCTCTAGAATCTAGTAATTCCTTTCTTTTTAAGAAATTACCTAAATCATTGAAATCTTGTTTTGTTGTAGCTAAAGTGTTTCTTACCTCTATATCTCTAAATGTTCTCATAAAATCCCTCTCTTTCATTTGAGTACTTAATATCTATTATATACTAATCTAAAGGCAATTTGAAATAATGATGAGAATTAGTCATATGTAGTAGCTAATCACTTATTTAGAATTTATTGTACTTTACTATACCTAAGTGTATCTTATGTGCATAATATAGTTAGAAAACTAAAGCAGGTGAGACAATGATTGAAATCGATGCAGATGCAACGATATACCAAATAGTTAAGGATTATCCAGTAATAAAAGAGATTATGGTAGAATTAGGATTTAAGGATATCCTTAAACCAGGACTCCTACAAAGCGTAGGAAGAATAATGTCGATAAACAAAGGATGTTCAATGAAAAATATCCCTATTATTGAAGCACAAAATGTATTTAAGGCAAATGGATTCTATCTAAGGATTCAGGACTAATTATAGAAATCAAAATAAAAAGACAATTTAATTGTCTTTTTTTATTTACTTATTTGCTAGTTATTAGATTATAAATTTTATTGCAAATTCGGTGTGTTTCTAATGAATCATTATCTTTTAAAAGAAATTTAGGACTATTTTTTAAGTCTTTGAGGAATTCATTTATTAAATCCGTAAATCCTCTTTTCTCAAGAGTAGTAGTCCAGCTGCTAACCGAATTATGTATTTCTTTATTATTAATGCATTGATGACTAGTATCTAAGTTATTAATCATTACTTTTTTATTAGAATAGTGAAGATCAATTTTCTCTTCAGTTATTCCAGAATCACGGAACATAAGTGCATTACAGGAAACCGTTTCTCCGGTGATAAATACATTAACTGAGTATGTGCCCTTCTCATTTGATAAATGTTTGACTTTTAAATCAACTATTTCTTCATGCATTAGGAATCTTACTGTATCAATGACATGGATAAAATCATCGAAGATATAGCTTTTCAAACTTCCAGGTAAATTATGTCGATTCTTCTGATAGAAAATAACCTGGGGCGTACCAAAGCTGTGTGCGTTTTTAATAGTAGGTGCGTACCTTCTATTAAAACCTGTTCGAAACAAAGTGTTGTTACTTTGAGCTAAAAGAAATAGCTCTTCGACTTCATTTAAATCCATAGAAACTGGTTTATCTACAAAAACAGGAATGTGACTTTCTAAGAAATACTTACATAATTGATAATGAGAATCTGTAGCAGAATGAATCATGACTGCATCAAGATCACATTTAAGTAATTCTTCAAGCGTATTGCAAATTACTACACCATTATATTCTTGTTTAATACTAACTTGTGTATCTAGATTACGAGTATAGATATATAAATCTATTTCTTTTATTCTTGTAGTGATTGGTAGATATGCTTTTCTAGCTATATCACCAATACCAACGACACCAATTTTCATAGTTACCTCCAACTAGTTTACTGATTTAACAAGATTACGTAGCAACTCAAGATCAATTTCATTAAGATTATTACGTTCAAATTTTACACCACTACCTAAATGAATCTCCTCTACATTTGATTCCTTTAGGAACTGTGGCACATTATCAGGGTTAAGTCCAGAACCTGCGAGTACTGTGACATTAGCTTTTTTTCCTTCATGATAGAATTCATTAATTAACGGGATGTTTTCCATAACTTTATTCTCTCCAGCTGAAGTAAGAATTGTATCAATATTATAGGTGATTAGTTTTTTGAATTCATCTTTGATATTTTCCGTACTATCTAACGCTCTATGAAATGTTAGTTTTAAATTTCCCTTAAGCTCTAATACTTTATTCAAAGCTTGAAAGTTTATTGTTTTATCCCGATTAAGAGCACCGAAAACAATTCCGTTTGCCTTTGTTTTTGAAATCTCTAAGATATCTTTATAGATAACTTCAAGGTCTTTAGAATCATAAATAAATGATTTTGAATGCGGTCTCACCATTACATTAACAGGAATACTTACAGTATTGCAAACTAGTTCTATTAATCCTATTGAAGGGGTTAATCCACCTTCAAGAATACCTGATACTAATTCGATTCTATCAGCACCAGCTGTTTCTATATCTATTGCTTCTTTAAGGGTTGTTGCTATTATTTCTATTATCATATCATCACCTCGTTCTTACTATAACAAGTTTTCTTTTCACTTGCAACTAAGTGAGTTGTTTGTTAATCTTTGAATAGATATGCAGGAGGTGCCGCGATGAAAGTACTAAAAAATTTAAGAATATTTACTGAAGATGGAATAGTAGAAAATGGGTTTATTAGATTTGATACTTTGATTAGAGAAATTGGACAAGGTGATGTTGAAGGGGAAGATATGAATGGTAAAACCCTAATACCTGGTTTTGTAGATCAACATATCCACGGTCTTTTAGGACACGATATTATGGATGGCAACTATGAAGGATTAAATGAAATTGCCACAAATCTACCAAAAGAAGGAACTACTTCGTTTCTAGCGACAACTATGACAGAGACAAAAGAGAATATAATCAAGGCTTTACGAAATATCAGAAACTATAATAATATTAATCAAAATATAGGAGCTGAAATTCTAGGAGTTCATTTAGAGGGACCATTTATATCCTCTATATATAAAGGAGCACAAAGAGAAGATGCAATTCAAGATATCTCAATTGAGTTATTTGATGAATACTATCAAGCGTCAGGTGAACTAATTAAACAAGTTACCATTGCGCCGGAATTAAACAATGCTAATAAACTTATAAAACATATGGTCCGAAAAGATGTAGTAGCATCGATAGGACATTCGAATACATCTGGAGAAGAAGCTTTAGAAGCTATTAAGAATGGTGCAAAGTGTTTTACTCATGCATATAATGGAATGAGCAAACTACATCATCGAAACATTGGAGCTGTCGGAGCTATGTTCTTATCTGATACTTATAGTGAGTTAATATGTGACAGGATACACACTAGTGATAATGCGACTAGATTATTATATAAAGTTAAAACAAGTGATAAACTAATTTTGATAACTGATTCCATGAGAGCTAAGCTTCTTGGTGATGGTGAATACGAACTTGGTGGGCAAAAAGTTATCGTAAATAACAGTGAAGCAAGACTGGAAGATGGGGTTCTTGCGGGTAGTACGTTGTTTATGAATGAAGCGATAAAGAACATGCAAGATATTACCGAATGTGGTATATATGAGTTGATAAAAATGTCGTCTTCTAACCCTGCTATTCTCCATAATGTTTATGATAGAAAAGGATCTATAAAAGTAGGGAAAGACGCTGATTTACTTGTTATTAAGGATGATTTATCCATCGACGAAGTATATTGTAAAGGCACTAAAACGGCATAAACAAGCCGTTTTTTTATTTACACTTATGAATCCTAGTGAATTATACAGTAAATTGTTCGTTTTCCTTGACAATCTATGTAAGCATTTGTATAATGAAGTCATAAAGTGGTATATACCACACAAAAAAATGGAGGTTATTATGAAAGGATTTTTCTCAAATGTTTTAGGTTATTTACAAAAAATAGGTAGATCTTTAATGCTACCAGTTGCAGTATTACCAGCTGCAGCATTACTTATGGGGATTGGTTATTGGATCGATCCAAATGGTTGGGGTGGAGACAGCCAAGTTGCTGCTATCCTAATTAAAACGGGTGCTTCAATTATTGATAATATGTCAATCCTATTTGCTGTAGGGGTAGCATATGGAATGTCAAAAACTAAAGATGGTTCAGCTGCTTTAAGTGGTTTAGTTTCATTCTTAGTTGTTACAACTGTTTTATCAAGTGGTTCAGTTGCACAAATTACTGGTGTAGATCCTGCTTCAGTTAATGCAGCATTTGGTAAAATCTCAAATCAATTTATTGGGATTATTGCGGGGATCATTGGTGCTACAGCTTTTAATAGATTCGGACACGTTGAATTGCCAAAAGCTTTATCATTCTTTAGTGGTAAACGTTTAGTTCCTATCGTTTCAGCAGTTGTTTCATTATTAGTATCTGTTGTATTATTATTTGTTTGGCCAGTTATCTTTACTGCTTTAGTTGGTTTCGGGGAATCAATTATTTCATTAGACGCAGTTGGTGCAGGAGTTTATGGATTCTTTAACAGATTGTTAATTCCGTTTGGTCTTCATCATGCATTAAACAGTGTATTCTGGTTTGACGTTGCAGGAATTAATGATATTCCTAACTTCTTAGGTGGACAAACTTCAATTGATGCAGGAACTGGTATCTTAGGTATCACAGGAATGTATCAAGCTGGTTTCTTCCCAGTTATGATGTTCGGTTTACCAGCAGCAGCGTTAGCTATGGTTCATACAGCTAAAAAGAAAAACAAAGTTAAAGTTGCATCATTAATGCTAGCTGCAGGACTTGCTTCATTCTTTACAGGAGTTACAGAACCAATTGAATTTGCATTCTTATTCGTTGCTCCGTTATTATTCTTAGCACATGCCGTGTTAACTGGTATTAGTGTATTCATTGCTGCTTCATTCCAATGGATTGCCGGATTTGGATTTAGTGCTGGATTTGTTGACTTTGTACTAAGCGCTAGAAACCCATTAGCTCAAAACTGGTACATGTTAATTCTTCAAGGAATCGTATTTGGATTAATTTATTACTTCTTATTCAAATTCTTAATCCTTAAATTTAACTTAAAAACACCAGGTCGTGAAGAAGACGATGAAGATGGAGAACCAAGTTTAATAGTTGGTAAAGCATCTCATAGAGAAGTAGCTGTTAAAATGTTAGCTGCTTTAGGTGGAAAAGCAAATATCGTTGAATTAGATAACTGTATTACAAGACTTAGATTAGTAATTAAAGATATCAGTGTTGTTGATGAAAAAGCTTTAAAAGCTGCAGGAGCAACAGCATTAATGAAAATATCTAAAACAAATATTCAAGTAATAGTTGGTACACAAGTTCAATTTGTTGCCGATGAAATGAAAAAACTTAAATAAGATTACAGTGTATACGAGGGGTCATCCCCTCGTATACAAACTTATTTACTGAGGTGATATCATGAAAATAATAAAATTGAAAACAAACGAAGAAGTCACGAAATATCTTGCTGAACTACTTTTACAGCAAATTGAATCTAATCCTAAATCTGTTCTAGGTTTGGCAACAGGTTCAACACCGACATTGGCATATCATCAACTAGTAAAAAAATACTTAGTTGATCAAACCGATTTTAGTCAAGTTATCACATTTAATCTTGATGAATATATCGGAATCGAGCCAGAAAACAAAAACTCATACCGTAGTTTTATGAATGAGAATTTATTTAACTATATAAACATTAATCAAGAAAACACTTTTTTACCAAGTACAGATGATCAAAACTATGCGAAATACGACGATTTAATTAAAGAATATGGAGGCATAGATTTACAAATCTTAGGTATAGGTGAAAATGGACATATAGGTTTTAACGAACCAGGGACCAAAGAATCTACTTTAACCCATAAGGTTACATTAGCAGAGAATACTAGAGAAAATAACTCAATATTCTTTGATTCATTAGAAGATGTTCCTAAGGAAGCAGTAACAATGGGGATTACTTCAATTCTAAACGCAAAGAAAATTATTCTAGCTGCAACTAAATCAAACAAAGCGGAAATTATAAAACGACTTATTAACAATGATATATCAGAGAACTTACCAGCCTCATTTTTGAAAAAACATCCTAATGTAATTATCTTAGTTGATGAGGATTCTGGAAAGTATATAGAGGAGATGATTTGATGAGTAAAATTAAAGAAGTTATAATGCTACCAATCAAAGGTGATTATGCCGATATTGAAAAAACACCAGACCAAGTATTCTCAAATAAATTCTTAGGAGAAGGTTTTGTAATTTTTCCAAAAGAAGGTAAAGTTTATGCGCCAACTAATGGTATAATAAAATCAGTGTTTCCAACAAAACACGCCATCGCATTAACAAGTGATAAAGGGTTAGATATCTTAATCCACATTGGATTAGAGACTGTGAAATTAAAAGGTGAAGGTTTTACAATGCATACAAATCTTGGTGATACAGTAAAACAAGGTGACTTACTAGTTGAATTTGATAAAGAATATATCGAAGCAAATGCCGACTCAAGTGCGACACCAATCGTCCTTGTAGATAGAAAAAAACTAATCGTAAAAAAAGTAAAAGAAAAAGAAGGACAAACATACATAACGATAATTACAGAATAGGAGGGATCACTAATGAAACCGAAATACATGATTGTTATTGATGAAATTGAAAAGATAATTGAATCACAAGAAATCAATTCATTAATTCCATCTGAACGGGTTTTGTCAGAACGCTTAGACATATCACGAATGACAATAAGAAAAGCAGTTCAGATCCTTGTTAACAAAGGGAAACTTTATAGAGTTAATAACGTCGGTACATTTATCTCAGATGAGAAATTGTACAAAGTTGTAAATACATTGGTAGGCTTTACCAATGAAGTACATGCAACTGGAAGTGTCGTTGAAAATGAGATTTTGGAATATAGTTTCATTCCAGCTTCAGAAACAGTATCTGCAAAACTGCGAATACCTGAAGGAGATATGGTTCATAAAGTAATACGTGTTAGAAAGAGAGATGGTGTTCCAATCATGATTGATACATCATACTTCCCTGCTGATATAATTGATTTAAATGTTGATGTGATTAAAGGTTCAATATACAGTCACATAACTAATACACTTGGATTATCTATATCCTCAGCAATCCAAGAAATCAAAGCAGCGTTTATTCCAGAAAAATTTAAAGGAATACTTAAGATTAAGGAAAATGAACCAACAATATTTGTTGATTTAATTGGGTACTTAGAAAATGGACGTATCTACGAGTATGCGACATCATATAAAGATCAAAATAGATATGAACTAGTTATTCAATCATTGAGATAAGTTTTGCACTTATAGAAACATGTTTTATAGAAACTACTAAGTTGTTTTAGGAGGAATGAAAATGAAAAAATCTTTTCTAATAATCAATCAAACAGGTCTTCACGCAAGACCTGCTGCTAATTTTGTAAGATGCACTTCATCTATACCAGCTCATATTCTACTAGAATGTGATGGTCACGAAACAGATGCTAAATCAATTATGGGTGTTATCGGTATGCAAATTGTAAAAGGACAGATTATTACTTTGACAATGGATAACGATGAAGAGCGATTAATGAAGATTATTGAAAACCATTTGGTTGAAAACCAAATAGCAAAAGAAGTTAAATAAAGGAGAATTTTAATGAAACGTTCATATAAAGTAATAGATGAATCAGGTGTTCACGCACGACCTGCTGCATTAATTGTAAATGTAGCTAATAAATATCCAGACAGTATTGATATTGCATATAAAGGTAAAACTCTTACCTTGAAATCAATAATGTTAGTGATGAGTTTAGGCATTCAATGCGGAGACTCATTTGATATCATTATCTCAGGAGATAATGAAGAAACAGCATTAAATGAAATAGAAGCAATCCTTGTCGAAAACGCAATTGTATAATCCTATTAGAATATAGACATAGATTAGAAATTGTATATTTGTAAAAGAATAATATTTTAAGTTATTAAGAATAGATGCTAATATATTCACAAAAGTGATGTATTTATTAGCATCTTTTTTATATACTATAAAAGAATGATGAATTTAAAAGTACTAGAGGTGAAAGATATGAGATACATAAAAAGTAGTATTGATAATGTTTTTGCAAAATACCAAGATTACTACCAGGCAATTAATGGCGGTATTGACGGTTATTATGAAAATACGATCTTAGATGCTGATATATATGAAATTATCGAAGAAGAGCCAATTGCATGCATTTCAGTGCATAAAACTAGAGGACTTACTTCGTTAGTTGTTTATACTCCATACATAAGAGACTATAGTCTTATTTTTTCATACATTATTAATCTCCCATTTATACAAAATATCCTATTTACCGAGAAAGATATGAATTTCTTAAAGAATGTTAAGAAGCACAATCTAGATTATCAAACTCAATCATATAATTTTGAAGTAGAGAAAGAAATCACAACAAATTTACAAATGGAACCTACCAATAAAAAAATGCATAAAAAAATCATAAACGAGTTTGGACAATTTATTGATTATAATAATATGCGACTATCTAAAATAAACTCATTTTATCTTGAAGAAAATAATGAGTTAATTAGTTTTGGAGCATTAGAACCACTAAGATTAAATAAAACAAGATATTGCCTATCTATGATTGTTTCAGAAAAGTATAGAGGTAAAGGATATGGAGTTGAAACGGTAAAATTTCTAATTCAATATCTTCAAGCCAATCAATTACAAGTAAATGCGCGATGTTATGTTCTTAATGATATCTCGAAAAAGACGTTATTAAGCGGTGGAATGAAGATTACCAATGAACTATATAAAATCGAAAACTTTAAAAATAAATAACAATAATCCTGATAAAAAAGGCTTGAAAACACTTACACAATTCAAGCGTTGACATGTTAACTGAATCAATATAGTATTGTTGTAAGAACAAAAACATCATTAAGAGCCACGGAGGAAAGATAACCTGTGAAATGGCAGCAACCTATTTAATTAGGTGCTTATATCGAGGGGCGTATGCCTATCAATGAGAAGCCATTTTTTTAAAAAATAAAAAAACGACTTTCATTAGAAGGTCGTTTTTATTTTTAATACCTAAGGAGACAGAATATGATAACTTTAAGAAACGTATCAAAAACATTTTTGACAAAAAAAGGGAAGTTTAAAGCACTAGATGATGTTTCCCTATCAATAAAGAGGAATGTAATACATGGAATAATTGGTCCAAGTGGTGCTGGTAAAAGCACACTAATTAGACTTATAAACCAATTAGAGATTCATGATAAGGGAGTAATTGAGGTATTTGATTATACTGATTTGAAGCAATTAAACAAGGAATCTACACGAATGTATAGAAAGAGTGTTTCAATGATTTTTCAAGGCTTTAACTTATTGGAAAGAAAAACTGTTTACGATAATATTGCTCTGCCGATTCTTCTACAACGAAAATTGACCGAAAAAGATCGTGAGAAAGTAGCTAATTTGATTAGATTAGTTGGATTAGAAGGTTATGAGGAATCATATCCAACACAACTTTCAGGAGGACAACTACAAAGAGTAGGAATTGCAAGAGCGTTAGTAAATGATCCAAAAATACTTTTATGTGATGAACCAACAAGTGCATTAGACACGCTTACTATTAAAAATATTTTGGATCTGTTGAAATCAATTCAAAGAGAGCTTAATCTAACTATTATTATAGTTACACATGATATGAATGTGATTAAAGAAGTGTGTGAATATGTAACGGTCATGGATCAAGGGAGAATAGTAGAGAATGACACAATTGACAATATTATTTTTAACCCACAGAACGCTATTACTAAATCACTTCTTGATACAGTTGGATTCAATTTAGAAAGAATCATTACAATGTACTCGAGTAAAAAAAACTTGTATTTATTGAGGTTTACAAACTCAAGAAAACAAGAAAGTATCATCTCGAACGTAAGCATATCAACAAAAGTAAGAATTAATATACTATTTGCAAATATAACACCAAGTGAACAAGGAATTATGCTTGTATCATTAGAGGTATGTAATCATGATGTGATTGAGAATGTTATACGTGAATTAAAAGAAGAAGGAGTGGCGGTTAAACATGTTTAGTAATATTGATTTACATGAGTTTGTAGAAGCTTTTATAGATACAATGTATATGTCTTTACTTTCTACTTTGTTTGTCTTCTGTTTTGGATTAATTCTTGGTATTACCCTGTTTTTTATTGGTGAAAAAGGTGTAACTCCAAATAAGGTAGTTTATCAAGTAACGTCCATTTCAGTTAATCTACTGCGTTCCATTCCTTTTTTGATTCTAATTGTACTATTAATACCTTTTACTAGAATCATAATTGGAACAATTCTTGGTCCTAGTGCAGCTATACCTGCGTTAATAATAGGAGCAACACCTTATTATGCAAGACTTATCGAATTAGCTCTTAATGAAAAAGGGGAAAAATTAATAGAAACTGGGAAAGCATTTGGTGCAAGTAATTTTCAAATTATAGTAAAAATCATATTGCCAGAAAGTATTACCTCGATTATTAGAGGAATTACTACAACGGCAATAATGATAACAGGATATACGTCTATAGCTGGGGCAATAGGAGCTGGAGGACTAGGTAATCTAGCATACCTATATGGATTTGCTAGAAATCGAACAGATGTAACATTGGCCGCAACATTGGGAATCATATTAATAATACTGTTTATCCAATTTGCAGGCGACATCACAGTTAAAAAACTGGATAAAAACTAAGGAGAAAAAAATGAAAAAAATATTACTATTAGCATTATTGAGCTTGGTGGTAATCACCACAAGCTCATGTGAGAAAAAAGAAGTTTTAAAAGTAGGTGCTACGGCAGTACCTCATGCAGAAATATTAAAACAAGTTCAACCAATTTTACTAGAAGAAGGTTATGATTTTGAAATTGTTGTCTATACTGATTATGTATTACCAAATCTATCTTTATACAGTGGTGACATTATAGCAAATTTCTTTCAACATGTACCCTATCTTGATGCGCAAATCAAAGATAATGGATATGATTTTCAAAATGTTGGTGGAGTTCACGTTGAACCAATTGGTTTATACAGTAAAGAATATAATACGCTAGAAGAACTACCAGGAGCTATTGAACTAATTATCTCAAATAGTCCTGTTGATAGACCACGGTTGTTTGGAGTTTTAGAAGAGAACGGTCTTATATCAATAAATACCACTACAACTGACGAAGACATAATTTCTTCAAGTCTGAGAAATCTGAATTCACTATTTACATCATCAAAAACTATTACTTTCATAGAAGTCGATTCAGCATTACTGTTTACTAACTATAATAATGAATCAGGAGATGTAGTCCTTATTAATGGTAACTATGCTTTAGATAATGGCTTAAATCCTTTAGAGGATGCAATAGCATTAGAAGGAAGTGCGAGTCTTTATGTAAATATACTGGTTTGTAATACAGTGGATATTGATGACCCCTTCATAATAGCCTTGAAAAAAGCACTACAAAGTACAGAAATTCAAGAATGGATTGAAAATAATTATGGTGGAGCAGTTGTTCCAGCAGCATAATCAATTAAAAAGAAAAGGACATTCTAGAGCTATCTAGAATGTCCTTTTTTATTATAGTTTTAATGATAATTGCTCATACTCTAATTGTTGATATCTTTCTTCAATTTGAGCAACTAACTCATTGAAGTGTAAATGATCAAACATATCATCAACTTTTAAGTATAAGATATTTTGCTTTTGGACATTGTATCTTGTAAAGATGCTTTCCAATACATCAGTATAATTCTTATAATGAAACTTTAAGTAATCATATTGTCCTTTTTCAAGATCTCGAGATCTTTTCTTGACGTTATTAAAAAGACTTTCTTCATCTCTAACTAAGACAATGTGAATATCTAATTCTGGTAATAACTTCATATGAGCTTCAGCTATCTTATAAGTTAATTCAACTTCATCTTTATCCATGATCTTTTCTTTATTTAATAACTCAGCAAAAACTAAGTTAGAAAACATAGTTGAATCACATATTAAAAATGGCTCATCCTTTGTATGCCACATTGATAAGAATAACTCACCGTAAAAAGCATTTTGACTTATCAAAGCGAAATTCTCTTTATCCGCATAAAAAAGAGGTAAAAACGGACTGCTTTCGACTGGTTCCTTTACAAGTGGAACGTTGTAGTATGATGCTAATAAATGTGCTAGAGTAGATTTTCCACTACCGATCGGTCCGATAATTCCAATTCTCATTTTCTTCACCTCTGATGTTTTTAATAATTATACAATCTTTATAGTAAATAGTCAAAATCAAATATGGATATCTTGTGATTATTGCATCTTACTAAGCCGTCATTTTTATTTAGTGTATTATTAAATTATAAGAGAGGTGTTAAGAATGAAAAAATATATAGTGTTTGGTTTTACAAATATAGATTCATTTGATGATATAGGTGAACCATCAAATGAAGAACGGCAAGAAATCTTTAGAAGGTGGAATGAATGGAAATTTGAACTAGGAGACCTATTAGTAAGTTTAGGTAGTCCTTTAATCAATGGTAAAGAAATAGATGCTAGTGGAATCCTTGAAGCTTCTAGGAGTGGTTTATCAGGTTATATGATCATTAAAGCTGAAGATGAAAACCATGCTCATGAGTTATTAATGAAATCTCCTTTATTTGAAAGAGGACATGGACAAAATTACGAGATGTTTGAATGTATAATGTAAGTGATTAGACAATAGTGAACGAAAGATACTATCAATATATGATTGTGTCTTTTTTTATGGAAATTATATATATAGAAAATTGCATTGAACAAAAAAGTAATTTTTGATAGAATAAAAGAGAGAATGCAAATAAGGTGGTTTTATAAATGATTAAAATGAATAATAAATTAAATGTTATAAGTTATATTAGAGAACATGTCATAACAGATCGACAATCTGTTAGTACTTTTCTTGGGATAAATGTCTCTACTTCTAAAAGAATAGTTGATGATCTAGTTTCTGAAGGTGTGGTTCGTTACTTGGGAGTAAATGAATCAACAGGTGGAAGGAAATCAACAAAGATTGGGATTAACTACAACTATGGGTTAAATCTAGTAATTAAAGTAGAAGTGGACAAACTGATTTTTTCTTTAGTTGATTTTGAACCTAAAGTATTAAATCATTTAATATGTGAGTTTCCAGTAGGAACTTCATTTGAAGAGATTGAAACACTATTAAAGGAAAATATTGTTAAAATGATTGTTGAAGCAAACGCATTAAGTACTCCTTTGTTTTCAGTAGGAATAGCTATTTCTGGAGTGGTATCTCGTGACTCTAGCACATTGATATCTTCTACATTATTAGGATGGCAAAATATTGAGTTCAAAAATTTAATTGAGTCATGGTTCAAAATACCTACATATGTTGAAAATGATGTAAATTGTGCCGTTATAGCAGAACATTGGTATGGTAAAGGTCGAGGATTAAATTCGTTCGTACTATTAACACTTGGTAAAGGAACTGGTTCTGGTATTGTCTTGGATAATTTACTATTTAAAGGTAGTTTTGGTGGTGCTGGAGAAATTGGGCATAGTATCTTTGAGAAAGATGGTAAACAATGTTACTGCGGACAAAAAGGATGTTTAGAGATGTACACTAATGAGGATTACTTGTTAGAACAGTTTGGGGTTAAGCAACTTACAGAAAGTATGTTAGAAAAAATATATAATAAAGATAAAGAAAAAACGCAAAAGGTATTAAATGATTTTGCTGTTAATATTATTTCAGGGATTATAAATCTTGTTGTAGTTATTGAACCTGAAAGAATTGTTATTGGTGGAGAGATGTCATATATATATAATTATGTAGCAGATATAATTGCAGAAAGAGTAAATGCTAATTGGATAAATAGTCTTCATCAGAGTACGAAAGTAGATGTTGTAAAATCTGATTTAGGATCGGATAGTTTTGTAAAAGGTCTTGCTGTAAAATTGATGTCTAAAGTTTTTGAAAAACAATATTAATAAAGTTTCTTGCATCGTGCAAATAAGTATGGTAATATTTTTGTGTAAGCATTTTCTTTTGCGAGCAAAAATAAAAGAAGGAGAAATATTATGAAAAAATTATTCTTATTAGTTTTAACACTAATTGTAACTTTTGGTCTTAGTGCATGTGGAGAAGATAATGATAAAGTTACAATCACTTTTCTAAACGGAAAAGCAGAAGCTGTTGATTGGGTAGATGCTGTTATTCTTGATTTTGAAGCAGAATATCCAAATATTGAAGTTGTTCATGAATTTAACACAGATGCATCTAATGCATTAAAAGTTAAAATTGCTGGTGATGATATTCCTGACATTACTACAGTATATGATACTGCATTAATGAAAGACGGATATTATTATGATCTATCTGAACTTGAAGTTTGGGATAGAATCGATCCTAGTATTAAGGCTCTTTGTACAGATCCTTTAACTGGAAACCAATATCGTATAGCTACTAATAGAACGATGGCTGGATTATTTTATAATAAAGACATCTTTACTGAAGTAGGAGCTACGGAACCAGAAACTTGGGCAGAATTTGTTGCAGTTTTAGAAGATGTAACTGATGCTGGTTATGATGGATTATACATGGGTGGTAAAGACACATGGATGATCGGACACTTAATCGAATTCTGGGCGCATGGTTTAATTAAACAAGAATTAGGTACTGTAGATGCTAATGTAGCATTCTTAATGAACCAAACTACTTTATTAAACTTTGACTCAGCTAATGGTCCTATGGAAACATTTGCTGAAAGTTTCTTAGAGTTAAAAGATGCTGGATTATTAAATGATGACTTTTTAACTGCAACATATGATAATCAAATTGATGCATTCGCAAATGGTGATGCTGCAGTAATCTCTCAAGGTATGTGGGCTTTAGGTGGAATCTTAGAAAAAGCACCAGAATTAGCTGATTCTATTGGATTTATGCCTTATCCTGCTATGGATCCTACTAAAGATGCTGTTATCTTATCAGCAGAAGATTCAGGGTATGCAATTATGGAAGCTTCAGAAAATAAAGATGCTGCAATTACATTCCTAAATTATTTATTCCAAGCAGATATTCAAAAAGAATATAGTGAATTAATGAAATCACCAAGTGCGTTTATAGACGTAATTGCTGATTGGAGTCCTATTAGTGCAGCTGTTGAAAGTGCATTAGCAAAAGGAACACATATTGGATTTACTGCAACTCCAAGTGGATTTGGTGGAGGAGAAGCAGGGATTTTGGTTCAAAACTTATATTTAGGTGAATATACAGTTGCTGAATTTGTAGAAGAATACACTGATAGCTGGAATGAAGCGTGGAACGCAAGTAATTAGCGAGCTATGAGTTCAATAAATAAAATTTTGCGTCATATTAGAACCAATTTACATAAGGGGATGATTGTTCCAGCGGTCCTCCTATTCATAACTTTTACGTTATTGCCAATTCTATTTTCAATTGGGTTATCATTAACGGATTGGAATGGTTACTCATCTCCTGACTTTATTGGTTTGCAGAATTTTATAAAGTTTTTTGAAGATGAACGGGCAATGGGCGCAGTGGAGAATTCTGTGTTCTTTGCCCTTCTCTCTGTTCCACTTCTAAATATCCTAGGTTTAAGTTACGCCATATTATTAGATCGTAAGTTCAAAGGGGTAAATCTTGTTAAAGCAATAGTCTATATCCCAGCTGTTATTTCACCATTAATTATGGGTTATGTATGGATGTTTGTTTTACAAGATAATCATGGGGCTATTTATGCCGTTTTCGAATTCATCGGAAGAGGAGAGCAATATATCAATTTCCTCGGTGATCCTAAAATGGCTATGTACATAATTATCATTGTGAATGCCTTTCAATTTGTTGGGTTAACAATGACGATTTACGCAGCGGGATTACAAGGTATTCCCCAAGACTTATACGAATCAAGTGCAGTTGATGGCGCAACAAAGTTCCAACAATTTAAAAACATTACCTTTCCAATGTTGGGGCCTTCAATAGTAATCAATGTTATAACAAATATAATTGGATCACTTGCTATATTTGACTTAGTAGTATCACTAACAGGTGGTGGGCCTGGTTATGCTACAGAATCGATAAGTTTATACATTTTTAGGCAATCTTATGGAGGGCAAAGTGGATATGCTGCATCAGTATCACTAATCATGTTTGTATTAGTGTTAGTGCCAGTTCTTATATCACTTAGACTCATGAAGAAATCAAGATTGCATTTGGAGGATTAATTATGAAATATTTAAAGAGTATATCATTTTATATTGTCATAATTATTATCGTTGTCGTTTCATTCACCCCACTATTTGTCTTAATTAAACTAGCAGTAGCCGATCCAGGTTTATCAATGTATGAAACAATTACTAACTTTACAGACTTTAGATTTGCCAATTTTATCGATGCTTGGCAAGCATCGAATTTAGGAAGATCAATCCTAAATTCATCAATTATTACCCTAGGGTCGATAGCAACATGTATTACTGTTTCAGCAATGGCTGGATATGCCATTGCAAGATTTACAACATGGTATAATAAATTATTCTTTAGAGCTCTATTATTTACAATGATGATACCAGCAATTATAAATGCTGTACCATTATATGTAATTATGAGTAAAATACATGGTTTAAATTCATACTGGGCAATTATCCTTTTATTATCAGCAAACACTCTTCCTTTCTCAGTCTTTGTATATACTAGTTTCATTAAGTCGATACCAGTTGAAGTAGAGGAAGCAGCAATTATTGATGGTTGTACAAGATTCCAAGCATTTTGGAAAGTAACTTTTCACTTTCTAAAACCAGCTACTGCATCTGTAGTTATTATTCAAGGTGTAGGTATTTGGAATAATTATGCTCAAGTTGTTTTCTATTTAACAAAAAACAATATGCAAACAATTCCCCTTAGTATTAATAGTTTCTTCCATAAATATGGAGCAGACTGGAATTCAATGGCAGCAGCATCATTAATCAGTATCGTCCCAACAATTGTTATATTTATTCTATTCCAAAAATACTTTGTTAAAGGTATTCAAGCAGGAGCACTTAAAGGTTAGGTGATTATATGAAAATATTCGATATTTATCCACTTAAATCATTGTATAGTACTAATGATAATCTGAATTTTCAGATTAATTATGATGATTATACAGGAGTTAAAATAACTGACATTAAGATTTTACGCCTTAATGAAATAGTTATAAGCAAAAATATAGAACTAGACTTCTTAAGTGGAGTTGCTACTTTAGTATTACCTGCTATGAGTGTAGAAGGTAGTTATGGAATTGTTATTAAGATCAATGAAGTTAAAGTTTTAACAGCATTTGAAATTGAAAATGATTGGAAGAAAAGACCAAGATATGGTTTCTTATCTGACTTCAGTAGTAAGAATCTTAATGAAGAAAACTATATAAAGACCTTTCTAAAACTCCATATCAATGTTGTTCAGTACTATGATTGGATGTATCAACATAATAACTTGATAGCTCCAACTGAAGAATTTACTGATTTAATGGGGAGAAAACTAAATCAAAGAGTAGTAAAAGATAAGATCAAATTATGTCAAGAACACGGTATAAAGAACATCGCTTACGGTGCCATATACGGAGCAAGTAATGAGTTCTTTAATAATCATAAGGATTGGGCATTTTACAATACTAAGAATGAACCAATAAGATTCATAGATGTATTTACGATAATGAATTTTACAAAGAATTCAGAATGGCGAAACCATCTAATTGGAGAATATAAAAAAGCAATTAATGTGATGAATTTTGATGGGATTCACATGGACACTTATGGTTATCCTAAAGTCGCCTTAGATTATCAAAAAAATGTTATTCGTTTAGATGAACATTTTAATGATTTAATAAATGATACAAAAAAAGAATTACAACAAAATTGTAATTCATCTGAACTAATCTTTAATAATGTTGGAGCTTGGCCAGTTGAAACAACATACAAAGCCAACCAAAGTGCATTGTATATAGAGGTTTGGGATCCAATGTCAACGTATAATCATTTAATGACATTGATAAAACAAGTTAAATCTTTAACAAAAGATAAAGAACTAATAATTTCAGCATATTTAAAACCTTATTACGAAAAAGGTTCGAAAAATGCTGTCAATTCTCATAAATTATTATCTTCAATACTATTTTCAAGTGGCGCTTTTCATTTGATTATGGGGGAAGATCAAAAAACTCTTAGAACAGGTTATTACTGTGATTATGGTGAGTTAAATGATGACCAGTTCAACGAAATAAGAAAGTATTATGACTTTAATACAATGTTTAGTGAAGTCCTATATGATAGAACTTTAACTGACGTTTCTTTAACACATATGGATGGCGATAATTTAGAATACGTTTTTGATAACATCGAAGTATCTCCAACAGCAGCACCAGGAAAAGTATTAACAATCATTAAAGAAAATAATCAAAGAAAAATAATCCATTTAATTAATCTTATCGATTCTACAAGTGTAAACTGGAATGAGTTTCACGAAGATAGGAAACCAATTAATAATATCAAAATTAGAGTACTAACTTTGAAAGAAGTTTCCAATATATATGTTTGTTCTCCAGACAATGGAGTATTACCAAAAGATGTATCATTCAAAGTCGAAAAAACAAATCGCGGGAACTTAGTTACTCTTATGATTGATAGTTTATTATATTGGGATATGATAGTTATCAATGAAAAGTAGGTGTACCTATGATAAAAAAAGATTGGCATAAAGACATTATATATCAAATATATCCTAAAAGTTTTTTAGATACTTCAGGTAATGGATATGGGGATATAAATGGAATTATCCAAAAATTAGACTACTTTACAGACTTAGGTGTAAATTGCTTATGGTTGTCACCCGTCTTTGAATCACCAATGAAGGATAACGGATATGACGTTAGTGATTATCTAAAAATTGATTCTCGATTTGGAACAAATAAAGATATGTATAAACTTATAGATGAAGCTAAATCAAAAGGAATAAAGATTATGCTTGATCTAGTAGTAAACCATACTAGTGACCAACATAAATGGTTTCAAGAAGCCTTAAAGGGTAAAGCAAACAAGTATCGCGATTATTATATTTGGCGCGATGATAAAAATGAAATTGAGAGTATCTTCTTGGGAGATGCTTGGGAATATGATGAGTTATCAAAACAATACTATTTTCACCTTTTTGCTAAAGAGCAACCCGATTTAAACTGGGAAAATATCGATATGAGAAATGATATCTATAACATGATGAATTTTTGGATTGATAAAGGTGTCTCTGGATTTAGAATGGATGTAATTGAGTTTTTAGGGAAACAACCAGATCAGTTAATAACTGCTGATGGACCTAACTTGCATAACTATATCTATGAAATGAATAGAAGTACATTTGGTATAAGAGACTGTATAACTGTGGGTGAAAGCTGGAGTGCAACTAATGAAACGGCAAAGCTATACACAGACCCTAGTAGAAATGAGTTATCGATGATCTTTAGATTTGATCATATAACTACTTTTTGGGATGAAAAACTTGGGAAATGGAATCCTCGTAAATTTGACTTAGTCAAATTCAAAGAGATTCTCTTTGATAGACAACAAAAAGAAAAACAAAAATATTGGAACACTCTTTTTTGGGGAAATCATGATTTACCAAGATCATCTTCTTATTATATTAAAGATGAATATCTCGATATCGGTTCTAAAATGATGTTTGGTATTACATCGTTTATGAGTGGAACTCCCTTCATCTTTCAAGGTGAAGAAATAGGGATGTCTAATTTACCGTTATCTCCAGAAGAGTATAAGGATATTGAAGCAGTAAATGCATTATCAATGTTGCAAGAAGAAGGTTATGATAAATCATTAGCTATTGAAATGGTGAACAAAATATCTAGAGATAATTCACGTACACCAATGCAATGGGCAAATGTAAAGAATGCTGGTTTTTCAAAAGTTGAACCATGGACAAAAATAAATAATAAATTTGCAGAAATAAATGTATCAAATCAGGAAAACAAACAGGAATCTGTTCTTAATTTTTATAAGCAAATTATCAAATTAAGGAAAGAGTATATTGATTTAATACTTTACGGTGATTTTGAGCCATTATACATAAATGATAAAGAGTTATTTGCTTATAAGAGACATGATGATGAGAACGAAATTAAGATTTTCGCAAATTTCTCACCAGATGTTAAAAAGATATCTTTTGATATTAATCAGGATGACATAATAATAAATAATTATAAAACTAATTTCTTTTCATATAAACTTCAACCATATCAAATCATAATAGTAAAAGAGAAGACTTAGACCTTTTCTTTTACTATTTTAATTAGGTGAAACCAACGTTAACAGAAGAGTTAGCAGAAAGAATAGGTATTACCTATAAAACGATGTAAACGAACTATAAGTGAAGAGCATATGAAAAAGCATCTATAGAAAAAATGTTTACTATTGCAATATTGATGACAGGTTGGAGATTAAATAGAATAATAGAAAAGTATTCATAAATGAATACAAAATAAAATGTGGAAACCGTTTCCACATTCTGCTTTCTATTTATATATTTATACAGTATAATTACTTTAATGACAAAGGATTGATTATATGGCAACGATAAAAGATGTGGCAAAAAAAGCAGGTGTTGGAATCGCTACAGTATCTAGAGTAATTAATGATTCTGGGTACGTAGGGAAAGAAACAAAGTTGAAAGTTCAAAAAGTAATTGAAGATATTGGATATGTACCTAACGAGATTGCTCGAAGTATGAAAAATCAAAAGACAGATATTGTTGCTTTCATACTCCCTAACAGTACACATCTATTTTTTGGTGAGTTATTGTACAATGTTGAAAAAGAGTTGTTTAAACATGGATATAAAGTTATGTTATGCAATTCAAGTGCAAGGTTAGAAAAGGAAATAGTATATCTAGATATGCTTAAAAACAATAAGGTAGATGCAGTTATCTTGCTGACAAATAATGACATTGAAGATTACCTTCAAAAGTCATTACCACTAATTTCATTTGATAGAAAGTTTGACGGTGTACCGTTTGTTGCTAGTGATAACTTTAAAGGTGGAGAACTTGCTGCTAAAAGATTAATAAGTCATGGTTGTAAACGATTAATGTTTATTGGTGATGATGCCCAAGGAGATAATACTCCTGTAGAAACAGAAGTAACTAAAAGACGTTTAGGGTTTAATGATTATATAAAGAAAAACCAAGGACTAGATACTATTAATGTTGAATATCCATTAGGTGATTATATTGTTTCACCAGATGAAATCCATAAGCTGATTGAAGATTATCCAGAAATTGACGGCGTTTTTGCCATCTCAGATGCTGTGGCGATGGCAGTAATTAAAGAATTAGCAAAAAGAGGAAAAAAAGTACCTGAAGATGTAAAAGTTATCGGATTTGATGGAGGTAGAAGTTTCCTAAATATGGGTATTAAAATCACTTCTATTTCACAAGATCCAGTATTAATAGCTAAGGCAATTTCAGAACTAATTAAGAGTTATCTGACTGGAGGAATAATTGAAAATAAGATTATCCCAGTGCACTTAGAAGACGGAGATACGGCTTAGAAAAGCCGTATCTTTTATTTTCTTAATCCATTGAAAGTGCTATTTGACAACGCTTTCAATTGGTGCTATAATTTTTGTGTTAAAGTATTTTAAATATTTTTTTAATAATGTGTGGAAAGGTTTTCACTTTTAAGCCTATGACTTGGTCGTTTAAGGGACTACTCACCCATTTAGAAAGAAGACTTAACTAGAGTTTAATGTTTTTTTTAAAACAGTATGGAAAGGTTTCCTCATTTAGGAATTGGTGTTATTTATGAGTTTTTTTGAAAAATTAAATATCAAGTCCTCAAAAATGGGTTGTGTCCTTATTGGGGAAATACTTATTGATAGAATTATGGAAAATGGGACAGAAATTGTTGGAGGGAGTACCTTCAATATAAATAGAAATCTTCATCGATTAAATCAAAAATCTACATTGTTTTCTTCTGTAGGATCTGATTCATACGGAAACTTCATTTTAAAGAAATTGAACGATTTGAAAATTGATAAATCAAATATTAATGTTACTGATACAAGTACTAGTCGGGTAGATATTTACAATGACGGTGAAACACCGATACCTAATTTTTTTAGAGGTAGTGATTATCAAATTTTATTTGATGAACACATGGAGAATGTTATTAAAAACTCTAGTATCTTACATTTCTCATTTTGGCCTTTATCAATGGAACCTTCAAAGCAAACAATTATGAATGCAATAAAAATAGCTAAAGAGAATAATGTAATAATTGGGTTTGATCCTAACTATCATGAGGATTTAATTACCTCTGAATCGTTAACAAAAGATGAACTAATGGAGATATTGAAAGTAGTAGATATTGTTAAACCGTCATTAGATGATACGATTCGAATTTTTGGGAAAAGATCAACTAATGAAGATTATATAAAGATATATGAAGACCTTGGTTGTCAATTGATAATTTTATCACTTGGTTCAAAAGGAATTATAGCTTCATATAAAGGTGAAAGAATTAAACTACAGACTTTGGCAACTGAAATAGTTGAAGTAACAGGTGCTGGAGATGCATTTTGGAGTGGGTTATATAGTGGATTACTTACAGGTAATACAATCTATAATTCCATCGAATTAGGTCTAGCAAGTAGTGCTGAAGTCCTAAAAGTAATTGGTGGAGATGTAAAATTTCCTTCAATTAAAGAACTTAAAGAAAAATATGATATAAGGGTGAAAATATGAACATAATATTTTTGAATCCACAAGGAAACTTTGATAATGCGGATTCCTTCTGGACGATGCATCCTGATTTTGGCGGACAATTAGTTTATGTCAAAGAAATAGCTATCGAAATGGCGAAACTTGGACATAGTATTGATATTGTAACTAGGCAAGTTGTTGATGAGCAATATCCAATGTTTAAAACACAGATTGATCATTATGAAAATGTCGAAAATCTTCGAATAATCCGTATTCAATGCGGTGGTAATAAATTCTTGAATAAAGAACTATTATGGGAACACTTAAATGAATGGACCAATAATATTATTGATTTCTATGAAAAAGAGAATACCAAAATAGATTTCATGACAGGTCATTATGGTGATGGTGGATTAGCTTGCGCCATGATGAAAGACAAGAAGGGTATTCCATATTCATTTACGGGTCATAGTTTAGGTGCTCAAAAATTTGATAAGTTGAATGATGATTTTAAGAATTATGATGAACTTATCAAAAAATATAGTTTCAATAAAAGAATAATCGCTGAAAGAACAGCTATTAGTAATAGTGATATGATTTTTGTTTCTACATCACAAGAACGTGACGAACAATATAGACATGTATTGTATTTTGATACTTTTCATAGAAAGAATCCTCCCAATTTTACAATTGCTCCTCCAGGGGCTAACACTAGGGTATTTGCCCCTATCTGGAGCTTGAATGTTGGTGAAGAAACTAAAAGGAAACTAGATTTTACAATAAAAAGAGATATTGAGGAATCAAGAAGAGAACTACCACATATTGTTTTAGCTAGTAGGTTAGATCCTAAGAAAAATCATATTGGTTTAGTAAAAGCTTTTGCAAAAAGTAAAGAATTACAAAGTAAATCAAATCTACTTATTTCATTAAGAGGAATTGAAAATGCATTTATAGATTACAGTAATGCAAAACCAGATGAGATAATAATCATTGATGAAATGATGGAAGTTATAAAAGAAAATGATTTACTAGGTAAAGTAATGTTTATAAGTATTAACTCTCAATTTGAATTGGCGGATACTTATAGGTATATGTCTAAACTCAAATCAGTATTTAGCTTAACAGCTTTATATGAACCATTTGGGTTAGCTCCTATTGAAGCAATGTGCGCAGGATTACCTGTCGCAGTTACTAAATATGGTGGTCCAGCGGAAGTGCTAGAAGAAAATGGTAAGGAATTTGGTGTTCTATTAGATGTATTAGATATTGATGATATTGTTTCGGGATTACTGAAGTTATTTAGTAGTTACGAGTATTATCAGGAGCAAGGTTCAAAAAGAGTTATTAGTAAATATACATGGGGTGCAACCGCAAAAAAATACTGCGATAGTATTGAAAAAGTTTTAAAGAACTACAAAAATATAAAAGTAGATATACCCGCATATTTTTATAGCAAGAGTAAACATGATTTAAATAAGAACTTTATTAAAAGTAAACTAAATCAAGAGGTGACATAATGGTAGAAAAACCTAGAAAAGTAAAGTCATATAAAAAATCAAACAATTTTGTATTCTTTCTCTTTATACTTCCTTCGTTGTTCTGTTTTACATTGTTTGTAATAGTTCCTTTCATACAGGGGATTTATTATTCAATGACAGACTGGACAGGTTTGAATACCGGAAGAGAGAATTTTATATGGTTCCAAAACTATGTAACAATCTTTTCTGATTATGGATTTGCCTATTCATTCTTTAGAACTGCAATCTATTCAGTATTGAATATTGTTGCAATTAATGCCGTTGCATTTGGCTTAGCATTACTTGTTACACAAAAAATCAAAATTAGAAATATTGCTAGAGCAGGATTCTTCTTACCAAACTTAATTGGTGGATTGGTTTTAGGATATATTTGGCAGTTTATATATAACAATGCTTTAGAATCACTTGGTGGAATTTTTAGTCCAAGTATTCTAGCAAGTGGAGATTCTGCATTATTTGGTTTAATTGTTGTTGTTACTTGGCAATATGCTGGATATATTATGATGATATATATAGCCGCTATCCAAAACGTACCTCAAGATTTACTAGAAGCAGCAAGTATTGATGGAGCTAATATTTGGCAAAGATTAAGAACAATAATCTTACCGCTTGTAGCTCAGGCATTCACAATTGCTCTGTTCTTAACACTAGTAACATCATTTAAACAGTTTGACACAGTATTATCACTTACTGGTGGTGGACCAGCAACACTATTACCGGTGTGGTTAGCAAGTCTATATAATTTAGACATTGTTCCAGCAGTTCAGTCTACTGACTTAATTGCTATCAACATTTATGATGAGGCATTTACCTATACTCGAATGGGTATAGGACAAGCAAAAGCAATTGTATTCTTCACCGTGTTAATCATATTCTCTCTTACACAAGTTTACTTCAACAAGAAAAGAGAGGTGGAGTTATAATGGCTAGAAAAACTAAAAGTTTAAAGATAAAAAATACTTATAAGATTAATACATGGAAGTTTTGGAGAAAAGTATTACTCTATGTACTTACTATTTCATTGTTCTTAATATTTATGTTTCCACTTTATATGGTCGTTATAAATGCGGCAAAAGATGCCCAAGAAATTATACAATATCCAATGGCATTACCTAAAAACATTAGTAATATTTTTACCAATATACAAGATATATTAACTAGAGACAATGTAAATTATTATAGTTCATTTATTTACTCAGTAATTATTACTACGATAAGTCTTGTAGCAATTGGGATTTTTAGTTCAATGGCTGCATGGGTATTAGTAAGAACTAAAAAATGGTATTCTACTGCAATATTCTTATTATTCATTGCAGGAATGGTTGTACCATTCCAAGTAGTAATGCTACCATTATCAAGTTTATTACAAACTCTAAAGAACATAACTGGAATACCATTCAAAGATACAATTCATGGTATTGTCCTCGCATATGTTGGATTTGGAGCACCGTTAAGTATCTTTATGTTCCACGGATTCATAAAATCAGTTCCAATTGATATTGAAGAAGCAGCAATTATTGATGGTTGTTCAAAACCACAAGTATTCTTTAAAGTGATTCTTCCGATTTTAAAACCTATCTTTGTTACAATGTTAGTTTTAAATGGTATGTGGATCTGGAACGATTACCTCTTGCCAGTTTTAATCTTAGGTAAAGGAGGAGATATTCAAACTCTTCCAATCAGTGTATCAAATCTAGCTGGATTCTATGATAAAGAGTGGGGATTAATCCTTACAGCTGTTGTTATGGCGGCATTACCAGTTGTAATTCTATTCTTATTTGCTCAGAAATATATTATTAAAGGTATGACTTCAGGAGCTATTAAATAAAATCATGAAGAATATAAATAGAGTAAATAGAGTAAAGAAAGAAGAGTTGCTAGTAGATGAATCAATCTTTAGCATTGCAAATGGTTATATGGGTACAAGAGGAACGTTTACTGAAGGATATGGAACAGAATATGAGTATAATCAAACATACATCAACGGACTTTATGAATTTTATGATTACCACTATGAAGAAAACCTAACGGGTTTTCCTCAAGAAGGACAAAAGTTTGTAAATATCATTGATGGAACAAATATAAGAATTACGTTTCAAAAAAATAGAATAAATTTAGAGACGTGTAATATTGTGTCTTTAGAAAGAGAGTACAACCTTGAAAAAGGAATTACTCTTCGAAAAATTCATTATCAAACTAAAGATGAAAAATATGATTTTTATCTTGAAGAAACAAAGTTTGTTTCAAGATTTATAAAAGAACTAATCGGAATTGAATTAATTATATATTCACCAAACTATCCACATGAAATAAAAGTTAAGAGTTTCTTAAGACAATCAAAAAGAAATCATGAAAAAAATAATGATCCACGGATTCAAACTTTAGATAATTCTATGGAAATAATAGCTATTGATTGTGAAAAAGGTTCAATTACTTCGAAAACAGAACGCTCTAAATTTACCGTTGAATCGACAATGATCCACAATGTTGATTTATATAATAAAGTTGATGACAAGATGATTAAAGCATCGGGATACTTTAAAATCGATAAACCACTTAAAGTTCAAAAATATGTAATTCATTCTTCTTCTTTGTACGATGAGAATTACGAAGCAAGAACGAAAGAAATAGTTAAAAAACTAGAAAGTTTGAGTTGGGATAATTTACTGCAAGAACAAGAAAAGTATTCAAATGAATTCTGGAATAATTCCAATATAGAAACTACAAATGCGGAAACTACAAAATTACTTAATTATAATATCTATCAGTTGAACAATTGTGGTGGTGAAAGTGACATTCACAATATAAGTGCAAAAGGACTTAGTGGTGAAGGATATGAAGGACATTATTTCTGGGACACAGAAATTTATATGATTCCATTCTTTGTTCTTACCAATCCATTAAAAGCTAAGAACTTGCTATTATATCGTTATCAAACATTAGAATTAGCAAGAGAAGAAGCTCGTGAACTAGGATATAGTAAAGGTGTCAAAATCCCCTGGAGAACAATCAATGGTGAAGAGGCATCACCTTACTATCCAGCAGGAAGTGCTCAATTTCATATCAATAGTGATGTCGCTTATGCAATAGTAAAATATTTTGAGGCTACAAATGACATTGATTTCTTAATTAATTATGGATTTGAGATGCTAATCGAAACAGCAAGATTTCTTCAAGAGGCAACAAACTATCATGAAGGTTTTTACCATTTGAATAGTGTTACAGGACCTGATGAATATACGACAGTAGTTGACGATAATTTCTATACAAATATTTTGATGAAATATCACTTCAATGAAACGGTATATTTATACAACAAATATAAGAAAGAATTAGAAAAATGCATATCTAAACTAGGTATTACTGAAAAGGAAATGAAAGTTCTAGAAGATATTGGTGAGAATATATATTTACCATTTGATAAAGAACTTAATATCTTTGCTCAAGATAAGAACTTCTTATCAAAAGCCAGATTAAACCTTGATGATATACCAAAAGACAAATTTCCATTACTACTAAATTATCACCCGTTGTATCTATATAAACACCAGGTTTTAAAACAAGCAGATACAATGTTAGCCTTACTATTATTAGATTTTGAACAGTTAGATATATTAGAAGATACATTTAATTATTATGAACCAATAACTACACATGATTCTAGTTTATCTAAATGTATTTATAGTATTATGGCATTTAAACTTAATAAGTCTAAAATGGCTAGGAAGTACTTCAATGAAGTGTTGAACACTGATTATAAAAATACTCATAACAATACTGAACAGGGCCTTCATGTAGCTAATTTGGGTGGTTCATACATAGGGTTTGCTTACGGAGTACTTGGACTTAGAATCCACCGAGGTTATTTAAAATTAGAACCTCATAGGATGAATGATTTGGAAGGATTCAATCTGAAGATTCAATATCAGAATGAAACAGTAACGATTAGTTTATCAGATAAATTAGTCATTGAAACAACCGGGGATGTAAAACTTAATATATATGGAAAAATGATTGAAGTTTCCAACGTTTACAAAACAGATTTACCAGAATAACTATGTTTTCAATTTTAATTTTAATTAATTAAAACTAAATAAAATAAAAAAAAAATAGGAGGAAATTAAATTGAAAAAATTATTATTATTAGTAGCTGCATTAGTATTAGTACTTACACTAAGCGCATGTGGTGGACAAAAAACATTAGTAATTTTTCAAAACAAAGTTGAGATCGACTCTGTTTTAAGAGATTACGCTGAAGCATGGGGAGAAGCAAATGATGTTGTAGTAGAAGTTAAAACTTGTGGTGGAGATACTTGCGCCTATGGTGAACAAATCTTAGCTGAGTTCCAAGGCGACGAACAACCTGACATTTTCGTAATTGAAGGTATGGGTGGATACGATATCTACGAAGACAAAATATTAGATGTAACAGGTGAAACTTGGACATCTAATACAGATTTAGAATTCGTAGTTGACGGTGCTACTTATGGATTCCCTGTAGCAGTTGAAGGATGGGGAATGGCTTATAATGAAGACATCTTAACTGCAGCGTTTACACTTGAAGGTGCTGGACGTACAATTGCAAGTATAGAAGATGTTTCACAAGCTGAATACATTGAAGTATTTGATGCAGTTCAAGCTTATTATGACGCAAATGATATGGATGACTATGCAGTAGTATCTATGGCTGCAGCATCTGGTATGACTTGGGTTACTGGACTTCATAACTTTAATGGTTATTTATCTGCTGGTTTAGGTTATACAGATAATTCTGTAATCAATGATTTAAACGCTGGTACAGTTAACCAATCAAGATTAGATCAACTAGCTGATTGGGTAGAAATCTTATTTACTTACGCAGATGAAGATATCTTATTAACAGGAACTTATGACTTACAAGTTGGTAAATTTGCTAATGGTGAAGCAGCATTCTTACACCAAGGTAACTGGACTGATAGTTCTTATGACGATAGTGATTTCGAAATGGGTTACTTACCACATGCTGTATTAGAAACTGGTAATGATTCAATCTTTATCGGAGCTCCTTCATTCTATGTAATCAATAAAGATTCTGATTCTATTGATGATGCTAATGCATTCTTAAATGACTTAGCAGCAACAACTGAAGGACATGAATACATGGTTAATGATGCTCATATGGTACCTGCATTCAACTCTGTAACATTAACTCCTGCTACACCTTTAAGTGCAGCAGTAATGGAATGGAACCAAAAAGGTAAAGCTTATGCATGGTGGCAAAATGATATGCCTGCAGGATTTGGTATGGATACATTAGGACCAATCTATGAATTATATGCAAAAGGTGTTACTGGTACTACAGGTGGTATAACTCAAGCTGAGTTTATTGCACAAATGAAAGCAGTAATTGAAGATTTAGGATAGAATACTTAAATTGATTAAACCTCTGGGATACCAGAGGTTTATCTTTTGTTTGGAAGGTGAGAATTATGATTAGACTTGTAATATTCGATCTTGATGGAGTTTTAACTTCGACTTCAGTAGAACATTTTGCTGCATGGAAAAAAGTAGTTAAAGATGAATTTAATATCGATATAGATGATAGTGTTGAAGAACAAACAAAAGGTGTTTCAAGAATGGATTCTTTAGAGAGGATTCTTGAATCAATTGGTAAAGAGACTATTCCTCTAATCGATAAGCAACGTATCGCAAACACAAAGAATGAAATGTATATTAAAATGATTAGGAAATACAATGAATCAAACCTGTTTGAAGGTGTTATAGAACTATTTCAATTTCTTAAAGAAAAAGGAATCAAGATTGCACTAGGAAGTGCATCAAAAAACGGGCCTAATATTGTAAAAAGTTTAGGGATTTTCAAAATGATTGATTACATTGTTGATCCTTCTGAAAACAGAGGGAAACCTAATCCCGATATATTCTTAGATGCTAAAAATCACTATGATTTATTAAGTGAGGAATGTATTGGTGTTGAAGATGCTCAAGCAGGGATAAATGCAATTAACTCCGCTGGAATGAAGAGCATCGGAATTACAAAAGAAAGCGTATTATTCAATTTTGATTATGGATATCAAGAAATTAAGGATATTGACTATTCAATATTCTAGTAATTTTCAAATGAAACACCTTTGGCTTAATAAAGCCAAAGGTGTTTTTATTTTAAATAGAAACTAGTTCGGTTTCTAAAATATATTTCTAAAAAACACTTGTACTTCTATATAATGTATGCTACTATACTAAATATAGTAGTGTGTGACATACTGTTCATGGTGATTACTAACAACACATCTAAATAAAAGAAGAGGAAGAATAAAAAAATGAATAAGAAAGTTATTAAGTATTTTATTATCACCTTTGTATGGGCATGGATATTATGGTTACCATTTGTATTACCTTATTTTGGAGTTTATGAAATGACAGAAACGTTGCAAGGATTAATTATGCCAGCAATAATGCTTGGTGCATTTGGACCTTTGGCATCTGCTGTAATTCTTACTTATAAAGATGGGGGATTTAAAGCAGTAAAAGCTTTTTTCAAAAGATGTTTAGATTTTAAAATTAAACCTAAATATTATATTATTGCATTAGTTTTAGGTGTCGGGTTAACAGCTCTAGCTTATTATATTATTACTTTTACCGGTCTAGATGTTTTACAGGATAATTTATTTCCTGAAGAATTAAATATTCCGGTATATCTATTAATTGTTCCTTATGCTTTAATGATTTTGTTTGTTGGCGGGGGACAAGAAGAATTTGGATGGAGAGGTTATGCTCAGGATCCAATGCAAGATAAACTAGGAATCATTAAAGGTAGTTTAATCTTAGGTTTATTATGGGGATTATGGCATGGACCATTGTGGTTAATAGAAGGAGAAGGACATCAGTATTATTCGTTTCTAGCTTTCCTAATCTATACAACTAGTTGGTCTTTAATTATTAGTATTATTTATAATATAAGTGGAAAGAAAGTAGTTATCGCATGGTTTATGCATACGATCGCTAATGTATCAGTTCCTTTCTTCCCAATCTTATTCTTAGAAGATGTACCTCAACCTGGTTATTGGGTTTGGGCAGGATGTAATGTTCTAGCTGCTATTGGTATTGCTATTTGGTTTACTAGAAAACAGAAAAGAGAGCAATTAAGTTATGAGTAATAAAAAAATAGTTTTATTCTTTGCTATAACTTTTGGATGGGCTTGGTTATTCTGGTTACCATATACCTTACCAACTTTCGGTGTCGAAAACTTACCAGAATGGTTAACAACTTTTAAAATGCCGATTCAGGTTCTCGGAGCTTCAGCTCCTTTAGCTTCAGCATTGATCTTAATTGGTTCAGCTGAAGGATGGCAAGGAATCAAAAAGTTCTTTAAGAAAGTATTAGACTTTAGAATTAAACCTATCTATATCGTTATTGCTTTACTTTTATCTTCAGTTTCTAATATTATCGCGCACTATTATCCTAATATTATGGGATTAGAGGAATTACCAAATTCATACTTCCCATTTGAAGCAGGATTACCAATCTTCTTAACAGTCTTTATTTATATATTTGTTATGTTTTTAATTGGTGGGGGACAAGAGGAGTTTGGCTGGAGAGGTTATATTTTAGAACCACTTCAAGAGAAATTAGGAGTTATCAAAGCAAGTTTACTAATTGGTATTATATGGGGATTATGGCATTACCCATTATGGTTAATGCCAGGTGAAAGCCATATTTACTATTCATTTATTAGCTTTGTTATATTTGCTACTACATTTTCTCTTATCATTGGTATTATGTATAACGTTAGTGGTAAAAAGTTTGTTATCGCATGGATCATGCATGCAGCAAGTAATTTCTTCTTATCATTATTTCCAGTATTCTTTACGAAAGACGTTGCGCAACCATCATATATGGTATGGATAGCAATAAATATAGTAACAGCAATTGGTCTTACTATTTGGTATCAAACAAGAAAAAACAAGCAAGTAATGCAAACACAATAAAATATAAACTAAAAGGTATAATCACAAAATTATACCTTTTTCTTATTGCTAAATAATGAAGGTTTTAATGTAAATTAAGGAACTTATAAAACAAAAACCCATATTCTGTGTACAAATAACACAACGTGGCCAATTATTATAATTATTACTTTGACACACATAGTAATTTATAGTATATTTTATTTGGGAGTGATAAAAATGAAAATTGGTATAATCACAGATTCAGCAAGTAATCTAGATTTAAAATTTATTGAGAAGCATAAGAACCTTATTATGACACCTTTAATGATATCTTTTGAAGGTGAATTTCACAGAGACATTATTGAAGTTGATTATGAGACAGTATATAAGAAATTAGAAACTACAAAAGTAACTACAAGCTTACCAAGTTTGGAAGATTTCCAAGCAGCAATTAAGAAATTTGAAAAAGAAGGATATACTGACATTTTAGTTATCACTATTTCAAGTAATTTAAGTGGTACTTTCCAAGCATTTGAAGTGGCCGCAAAAGACCATGAAGGCGCAAACTTACATTTCTATGATACAAAGACTTTATCAGCAGCTGAAGGTGACTTAGTTAAAGTTGCTTTAGATAGTATTGAACAAGGTCGTTCAATTCCGCGAATTATCGCCGATTTAAATCAAGTTAGATATGAAGATAGTGTTGCTTTATTTACAGTTGAAACGCTTAGATATTTAAGAGAAGGTGGACGTATTGGTAAAGTAGAAGGAACTATCGGTGACTTACTAAACGTGAAACCAGTTATTACTGTTACTGATGAAGGTGTTTACAATACAATCACAAAAGGTTTCGGGATGAAACGTACTATGTTAGCTATGAGAAAAGTCTTAAAAGAGAAATATAAAGATGATCCTATCTCAATTACAATTCACTACGGAAACAATCTAGAAAAAGCTCAAAGCTTAAAAGATAAACTTGAGTCTGGATTAAATACTAAAGAGGTAATTATCTCACAATTAACGCCAGTACTTGGTATTCATACCGGTCCTGAGATGTATGCTATTATCGCAAGAAGAGTAAAATAATAAAAAAGCCGTCAGGGCTTTTTTTATTCTATAATGATCTATTAAAAGACAATTACTATTCAATTTATTATTAATTGAATAGTAACTATGATAAAATATCATTGATTAGATTTATATAGTTTAAGTTATCTTATATAAGGAGGTAATGGGTAGTGATATTTATTTCTGTTGTATTACCTATTCTATTATTAATATTAGCGTCATGGTTTATTTCTATAAACTACCGCAATTACATCACTAATTGGGGTAAAGAATTAACGACAAAAAAAATAATAAAATATGGAATACAAGTTTTTATTAAAAGTTCACTTATGTTTGGTTTTATTATTATTATTCATAATTATTACCATACTGAACATCACATTGAACTATTATTGTTTGTTGGAATATATTTTGTTGTATCTATCATCCAAAGTGCCTATTCTATCGGTGGCTTTTTAAGCCGATTTAAGTTTATTATGAATTACAGTTTACTTAAGTTTAGAAAAAAGAGCCAGGAAGCAGAAGACTTTAAAAATAGGATTACTGATAGTGCATTTGATAAATATACTTTTGCTATTAAATTAATTATTATTGCTTCGTTCCTCATAATATTTATTCCTAATATATCTGTTTTTATATTAGCAAATATATTTTATTTTCTATTAATTATCTCATTAATTATCCTTAGCTTATTATTGAACAATCTAATCTACTTTGGGTTTGTTAGCTTGATGATTTTCCAGTATGCACCAGTTGATGTTTCATTTACAGGAATTAATTATTTGGTAATATTATTATCATTTCTTGTTTTGATGATAGGGGTAATACTAGAGACTAGATTAGACAGTAGAATGGTTAAGATTGTTGCTAGTAGAATGATTAAGGATGTAAATGTTTCAGTAGGATTTACACCTGTTTACCAAAAGAAAGGAATCATTGTATATCAAAACAATCATAACTTGTACTATTATGTTTATTATCGGTACAATGGTATAGTTGTAGTATTTGAGAGTTTCTTTGATGCTAAACTCTCCAATTTCATTGTAAGAAAAATGGTTAATAAAGGTTCCCAGTATTTACAGTATAATGGTGAATTATAATATATATAATTGCAAAGCAAAAAGACCCAGAGAATCAGGTCTTTTTGCTTTTTTTATATCTTATAAAAGAGGAGGATTTTATATTTTTCAGGTATTTCATAAATTCTACTTAATATAGCGCTAATATAAATACCTCTAGCACAACTAGCACCACCTAAGGTTGCATTCATTTCCATTGCTTCTTTCCAAGAAGAGGATTTTTTAATAATATGGAAAATAAGTGGTAAACTTAAACCTATTTCACAAGCAACTCCAGCGTAGTTATCCACAAATACATCTGTATTTTCTATCGTAACTGCAGCATTTAGACTATTCTTGTATACTTCTGGAGCTAATTCAATAACATCCTCTAATGCATCATCTTTTTTAATACCGTAATCAAGTTTCTTGATTAACTCATTTAACATCACTGTTAAAGACGAAATATTAGTGTACGCTGTAAGTGTTTTTGAGTATTTTACTGCTTCACCAATTTTATCAATTGAATGGTCGTTTTCATATAATTCTAGTAAGAAAACTAAACCACCTAGTTGTTTATCAATATAAGTAGTTTCTTCTAATTGCTTTTCTTTATTCTCAATAGCTTCTTTAAATCGATATAAGAAGTCTTTACCATATGATTCAAGGTAACCATCATATTCATTTTCTTTTCTAAAATACTCGTATAAGTATTCCTGCCATCTTTCGATAGTATCAGCCTTCTCATATTCATAAAACATATGATATAAGTACAAAACTTCACCCATAAAGTCTAATTGTCCTAATTGATGATTAGGATAAACATCAAAGCTTTTTTCTGATTTACTATATAAATCATGATCAATAGTTCTAAAGATCATTGAACCTTTTTTACTTTCTTTCTTAAGTATTTCCCGATCGTATATCCAGTTTAAACCTAGAGCACTTGCACTACCTAAAAGTGCAGCTTCTAACATTTTTGTATTTCTCATAATACTACCCCCTATTTGGATACTTTCATTATAAAACTATAAACGATAAATATAAATCAATATGCATATGTTATAATAAGGAAGATGTTATTTAACAATCAGCAGCTGATTTTATGAATTATTAGGAGGATTATAATGAATTTTGTTATCAATTTATTAGTAGTATTAACTTCACTAGTTATTTTGTTTTACGCTTTCTTTAAAAAATCTGAACTAGGAAAATATAGTGTTTATGTAATATTTGGTTCTATGTTGTTACAAGAGTTATTAAGCGTTTTAACTACTCTAGCATTGTTTGATTTCCTAAGGGATATTTTAGGTACTGTTACTACATTTGTAGTTTATGGGGAGATTATCTTATTAATATTTCTAGTTATTACTAGATTAAGAAAGTCATCAAATAAGTATTTCAAGATTGCGTTAGTTTTCTTGATTGTGTTAAAGGTATTACAAGTATTAGGATTATTCTAAAAAAGACCTAATTGGTCTTTTTTTATAATCTATTTACCGGTATTCCCCACTTTCTTTAAACAAAAATAATAAAGTTATGGGCTTATGTTATAATAATTAAGAGGTGATTTTGTGAATAATCCATTTTATAGTAAAAGGCAGAGCACTTACGCTAAAAACGGGGTTGTAGCCACAAGTGAAGGATTAGCTAGCCAAGCTGGTTTATCAATCCTTAAACAAGGTGGAAATGCTGTTGATGCAGCTGTCGCGACTGCTGCAGCTTTAACTGTTGTTGAACCAACTAGTAATGGAATTGGTAGTGACTGTTTTGCTTTGGTCTATATCAACGCTAAATTACACGGTATGAACAGTAGTGGGTATTCTAGTCATAATATCACAATTGATAAAGTAAAACGCTTAGGACACGAAAGAATGCCAATAGGAGGAGTTGTACCTATTACTGTACCTGGTACTCCTAAAGGTTGGGCTAGTTTAATTAACAAATGGGGTAATTTAAGTTTATTAGAAGTATTAACTCCCGCAATTATATTAGCTCGAGATGGTTTTATTATTAGTGAGACTGTTGGGTTCTATTTTACAAAAGCGATCAATACATATAAGAAAAGAAATACAACAAGTGAATACGATCATTTCTATAAAGTGTTTACTAAAAACGGTGTACCTTATAAAGCTGGAGATTTGTTTAAATCAGAGTTTCATGCGAGTACATTGGAAGAAATTGGTAAAACAAATAGTAATAGTTTTTATAAAGGTGATTTAGCTAATAAAATTGTTTCTTTCATGGAAGAAAATAATGGTTTTATTGATATGAAAGATTTAAACGAATATGAAGCAGAGTTTGTGGAACCAATCAGTGTTAATTACAAAGGTTATGATATTTGTGAGATACCTCCCAACGGACAGGGTATTACTGCACTTATGGCTCTTAATCTATTAAACGATGAAAGCTTAATAGAAGGAAAAATAGAAACTACTCATAAACAAATAGAAGCAGTAAAAATCGCTTTTAGCGATACTTTGAAATATGTTACTGATGCTAAATTTATGAAAGTAAATCCTGATTTCCTAATTAGCGATGAATACGTTAAATTAAGAAAGAAAGATATAACTGATAAAGCATTACTCCATGAACCGATTGATTACAAAAAAGCTGGAACTGTATATTTAGCTACCGCTGATAAAGATGGAAATATGGTTTCTTTTATCCAAAGTAATTATATGGGATTTGGTAGTGGAATTGTTATTCCTGGGACAGGAATAGCAATGCAAAATAGAGGTCATACTTTTAGTTTAGATGAGAATCATCATAATAAACTAGAACCAAGAAAAAGAACTTATCATACCATTATTCCTGGCTTTATTATGAAAGATAATGAAGCAGTTGGTGCATTTGGAGTTATGGGAGGGTTTATGCAACCACAAGGTCATCTGCAAGTTGTGATGAATCTTATTGATTTTAAAATGAACCCCCAAAGTGCACTTGATGCCCCAAGATTTAGATGGGATGATAAACTTAAAGTATCAATAGAGAATACTTTTGACATTTATGTTGCTCAAAAATTACGAGAAAAAGGACATCATATCAATATTGATTTATATAATGGAGGATTTGGGAGAGGCCAAATCATCTTAAAGGAAAAAGATCATTACGTTGCTGGTACAGAAACCAGATGTGATGGTTACATAGCATACTACTAATAGGAGGAATTACAATGAAATCAGAATGCCCGAAATGCAAGGAGAAAACAATTAGTTACGGAAATAGAATAACAATGCACGGAAGTATGGGGACACATTGTCCTAAATGTAATGCTGATTTAGGTACAACAAGACTTTGGAATGTTTTACTGATTTTACTGATTCCAGTTTCGATTATGGTTTTAGGACCACTAGTTAGAATGGAAGAATTTATTCTTACTTATGTAGCTTTAGGTGTTTTAGTATTAATACTGTTTGTAATTTACGCAGTTATGCCACTAGTAGAAGTAAAAAAGAAAGAACAGAAAAAGTAGATTTTATGATATAATGTTAATGATACTAAATCTGAAAAGGGGTGATGAAATGAAAAGCAATAAACATATGTATATGGCTGTTGGTATAGTTTTCGTTTTATTCACTATTTCTCAGATTTTTTATTTTGCACAAGTTAGAATAGTGCCATTTTCAACTATTACTATTTCCACATTAATTAACATCACTATTTATCTTGCTGAGGTAGTATTATTTGTTGGTTTAAGTATTATAGTAACTTATATATTACCGATAATTTGTATCTTTAAATTATCCCCATTATTTATAGGGTTTAGAAACATTAATATACCTATTATATTGGTTAATGGGTATGTTAACATAAAAGAATTTATTTTGAGTGTAGCCGTTTATAAAAGATTACAAGTCATTAGATGTTGATCATATTTTAGTTTTTATAATAAAAATTAAAATATGAGAGGAGAATTACAATTAAATTTATTAAAAAAAGATACATGTGGATCCTGTTTGTTGTAACAGTCCTAACATGGTTTTTACCAAGGTTTAATCAATTCTATTACATTACAAAACATGCAATAACTTTTATCTTTACTGGTTTGTTTAGTATTAGGATATTGATTAGGATTTATAAAAATACAATAGAAAAATATCGAGATAGAATGGTAGGGAAACGATTAATCGCTTTTAATGTTTTTACAATAATTAGTGTAGTGATTGTTTTATTCAGTTCTTCAATTGCGCAAAGAAATTATATTTTAAACGCAGAAACACCACCAATCGAAAGGTGTTATTATTATGATCAGTTTGGAAACTATATCCATGGCTCTAGGTTGTTATACAATTGTCCAACTCCAACAATCGTTACACAAACAGATGCAAAATTAGAAATGACATTTGAATATAACTACTACGGAAATAGTGAAGGTTATAGTGGTATGAGTGGAACTGGTATCACTGGTTATGAATACCGAAAAGTGGAAGATGGAGCTGTTAAAATTAGTGTTGAACTAAGATACACCGAAGATAATATCGTCGAGTATTACCGTTTAAGAGAAACAGTTAATTATATTGCGGATGATTATTCCAAGGATGAATCAGAACCTGATTTTGACAAAGCCTTTACTCTAGTTAATCAAACAAAAATATCAAACTATTTTGAAGTAACTATGGAAACCGAATTTTCAGACACGTTAATTACTCAAACTAAAAAGGTTTATAATCATTTTGATGAAATAGACAGTTTTGATGAAGTGACAGATTTTACTTTCTATGAGTTTGACGAGGATGAAGTAGATTATGAGACTATATTTAGAGTGGATTACCATCAATACCTTGTAGGTGAGTCAAGAATTGAAGTCTATAAGGATATACCATCAAGAGATAAATATGCTATTGAACCAATTTTAAAAGGTACTATAAGCAATCCGAATTCTGTAACAGACGGAAGGATTACTGCTAATTTACACACACCATATGAAGTTTTTCCAGATTATGAGAATTATACAAGCCTTACTCTACAAAAAAGAGGTGACGGAGTTTCTGACATTAATTACTTCGTTAATGGTAATCAATATGATTTGGATTATGAGTTAATAGACGAATATGATGTTTATCTTTTAGAATCAAGGGAATATAAGAACTATTTTGATGAAACCGAAAATACTTTTGAAGCATTTGACATCATTAAATATAAGGATTTCTACTATTATAAAAATGATGATTTTAAAGAACATCTAATATATCAAACAAACTACGGGATTCTAATTGAGCAATACTCACAACAAGATGGAATCAAAGATGAAAGTGAATTATCTAACTATATCGGTGAAATCGCCTTAACAAATTCAGGAGTGGATGATACAATACTCAGTTTAAGTAATTTCCAAAACCTTTATTACAAGAATTCAATCATTTGGGATAATAATCCCATTATTGAATACTTGATGTTAAAAGAGAATTAAAAAAAACGCACAATTTTGTGCGTTTTTGTTTATTTTGGATTATTGTAAGAATCAAATCCACCTTCAAGAACATAAACTTGATGATATTTTTTTCTCATTAAACTACGTGCAACTCGTTTGCTTCTTCGTCCATTTTGACAATAAAGATAAACAGTTTGATCCTTACGTAATTTACTAATTTTTGCTGTTAGTTGACGTGTTGTAAAATTACGAGCACCTTTGATTTTGTCTTCTTCATACTGCGCTTTTTTTCTAACATCTATTAATTGTCCTTTACGCATATTATCTAGAAAATCATTTCTTTTTAAAACTGATATTTTAGAAAAATCAACACCTTGATTTCGCATCATTATCAAACCTAAACCAAGACCTAAAACGATTGCTAATGCTAAACTCCAAAAGTCCATAATGTATCACTCCTCAAATATGATTATAATTGTAAGTACCGAAATAGTCAAAAGGAAATTTTGTGAAGATTTATGTTTATGTTTTACATTATAATAAATATATATGAAAGATTTGTCGTATTGTATAGACTTTTTATGAGTTTTTATATATAATATATTCTATGATTAGGAGTGAGTATAAAATGATAACAACAAATGACTTTAAAACAGGAGTAACAATCCAAAGTGACGGACACTTATGGCTAGTAATAGAGTTCCAACACGTGAAACCAGGAAAGGGTCCTGCTTTTGTAAGAAGTAAATTGAGAAACTTACGTACTCGTGCTGTAGTTGATAAAACTTGGCGTGCGGGTGAAAAAGTAGCAACCGCTCATATAGATAAGGAAAAAATGTTGTATTCTTACAACATGGGAGAAACTGCTGTATTCATGAACAATGAAACTTATGAACAAGTTGAAGTTGATATGAATGGGATTAGAGAACAGTTAAACTTTATTATCGAAGGTATGGAAGTAAATGTAATTAGCTTTGAAGGAGAAATCTTAAGTGTAGATATCCCTGAAAAAGTAACATTATCAGTAACACAAGCAGATCCAGCAGTAAAAGGTAATACAGCACAAACAGCGACAAAAGATTGTGTTGTAGAAACAGGATTTAAACTACAAGTTCCTTTATTTGTAAGTGAAGGCGATAGAATCGTCATCAATACAAATACTGGAAAGTATGATACAAGAGCTCAATAAGGAAGTGAAGTAAATTGGAATATCAGTCCATGTTTTTACTAGCATTAGGAGATTTTAAATTATTAGCGTTAAGCGATATATCTCTAGGTTTAGTAATTTTAATGATTATCTTAGTAGTTGTTTCAGCGTTTTTCTCAATGAGTGAAACGGTTTTTAGTAGCGTTAACCCAATACGTTTAAAAACAATGATAGAAGATGGTGTCGGTGGAAGTAAGAAAGCTTTATGGATAACCGAACACTTTGATAAAACTATCACAACGATATTAGTAGGGAATAATTTAGCGAACATCGCACTTACCACAGTAAGTGTTGCTTTCTTTGCGAAATTATTAACAAATAACCCACAATTAGTTGAAGTAATAAATGTATTAGTTATCACTATCATCGTGCTTATCTTCGGTGAAATCATACCCAAAAGCTTTGCCAAAAACAATGCTGATAGGATGTCTTTAGCTTTAAGTAGTATTTTATACTGGTTAATTTATGTATTATCTCCAGTAACTTGGGTTTTCCTGAAAATCAAAGGTTGGTTAGTTAAAGAAAATGGCGAAGAAAAAGTATCTGTAACAGGAGATGAACTAGAAACAATTATCGATACTATGGAAGAAGAAGGTAGTATTGATGAAGATGAAGCAGAAATGCTCCAAAGTGTATTAGATCTTTCTGAAAAGAAAGTTTATGATATTATGACACCTCGTGTTGATATGATAGGAATTGATGTTGAAGAAGAAATTGAAGACATTCTAAAAATGTTTTTTGAATCTCAATTCTCAAGAATTCCTGTTTATGAAGAGACAAGAGATAATGTTATTGGTATCTTACATGAAAGAGACTTGTTTACTAAAATAATCAAAGGACAAAAAGTTGAACTAAGGCAATTAATGAAAGTACCGATGTTTGTTTCAAAATCAATGCGTGTCGATACATTAATAGAAACACTCCAAAGAGAAAACTCACATATGGCCATTGTAAGTGGTGAATACGGGGGAACTAGTGGAATCGTTACTATGGAAGACGCTCTTGAAGAGTTAGTCGGAGAAATTTACGACGAACATGATGAAGTTGATGATGAATTCATCCAACAACTAAAAGACAACAAATATGGAATAAATGCAGAAATAGATTTAGAAGATTTATTTGAAGAATTAGAAATAGGGAATCCACCTAAAACACAATATAGTAAACTACAAGGTTGGCTATATGAAATGTTTGAGGACATTCCTGAAGTAGATGAGGGATATACATATATACAAGAAATCCCTAATTATGAGCATGACGATGATGAACCAACTTTCTTATCTTTACGTTTTGTCGTAAAAGATATTAAAGAACGTCGAATCAGTTATGTATACTTAACAATAGACGAAATAACAAAAGAAGAATAAAAGAGGGAAACCTCTTTTTGTCTTGTTTGGCGGTGTAGAATGGAAAGACTTCAAAAAGTAATCGCGAGAAGCGGATATGCAAGTAGAAGAAAAGCTGAAACCTTAATTTTAGAGAATAAAGTTAAAGTAAATGGTGTTCTTTGTAATACTCTAGGTACCAAAGTATCTAGAAAGGATGTTGTTACCGTTAATGGTAGAACAATCGAACAAGAAGAAAAAGTTTACTATGTTTTATACAAACCTGAAGGGTACATTTCAACAACACAAGATGAGAAGGATCGTCGTAAAGTAACTGACTTAGTTCCTAATGATAAACGAATCTTCCCTGTAGGAAGATTAGATTATGATACTAGTGGTGTTCTTTTAATGACGAACGATGGCGATTTCATGAACCTTATGACTTCACCAAAACATCATGTTGAAAAGGAGTACCGTGTAAAACTACAAGGGTTCTTACGAAAAGAAGAATCTTTACAGTTAGCACGAGGTGTTGAAATAGATGGATATAAAACAAAAAGATGTATTGTTAAAAATGTCGAATACAATAAGAAAAATGAAACATCTATCGCTACAATCATCATTAAAGAAGGTAAATATCATCAAGTCAAAAAGATGTTTGAAAGTGTGGACCACCCTGTCCTAAAACTAAAACGTGAACGTTTTGGTGTGGTGACTTTAAAAGGCCTTAGAACAGGCGAAGCAAGAAGATTAAAGCCATATGAAATCAAACAATTGAAAGAATCAGCGAAAGATAAATAAAGATTATGAGATTTCATAAATCTTTGTTATAATGAATATTGGTATTAAAGAGGTGAATTTATGAAATATATCCAAATAGCAATTGACGGCCCAGCTGGCGCTGGAAAATCAACAATTGCGAAACTAGTCGCAGAAAAACTTAACTTTACTTACATCGACACTGGTGCAATGTACCGTGCAATTACTTTAAAAGCTATTGAGAGCAAAATAGATTTAGAAGATGAATCTAAATTTGATTTCATATATACGACTACATTTGAATTTAAGAATACTCATCTATTTATGGATGGTGTAGATATTTCAGAAAGAATTCGCAACCATGATGTTTCAAACAATGTTTCGTTAGTATCAAGTTATTTCAGTGTTCGAAAAGAGTTAGTAAAAATTCAACAAGAAATGGCAAAACATGACAGTATTGTTATGGATGGTAGAGACATTGGCTATATCGTTTTACCAAAAGCTAATTATAAATTCTTCTTAACTGCATCAATTGATGAAAGAGCAAATAGAAGACAATTAGATAATGAAAAACGTGGTTTAAAAAGCAATTTAGATTTATTAAAAACAGAAATAGCACGAAGAGACCACTTCGATACAACAAGAGAACACAGTCCTTTAAAAGCTGCGGATGACGCAGTTATAATCGACACTTCACATTTAACAATCGAAGAAGTAGTATCTTCAATTACTTTAAGAATAAGAGAGGAAGAGTTTTATGGAGTTTAAAATGAACAATGTCAAAGTAGGAAGAGTTGTTGAAGGGACAGTTTTTCAGGTAAACGATGACGTGTGTTATGTAGACTTAGGAGCATTCGCGGATGGGTTAGTAAATAAGGATCATTTATCTTTAACACCAATTGATTCTTGTAAAGATGTCGTTAAAGAAGGAGACGTACTTAAATTTAAAGTAAGTCAAATCAATTACGATGACCAACGCATCATCTTATCTAGATTAGATATGTTACGTGGTGAAAACCGCATGAAATTTGATGAAACAATGGGTAGCGATGTTAGAATTAAAGCAAAAGTTACTAGAGTAACTCGTGGTGGATTACAACTTCGCTATAATGATATAGAGTTATTTATGCCTGCAAGTCATGTTGACGTAAAAAGAGTTGAATTAGAAGACTTTGAAGGTAAAGTTTTAGAATGTAAAATAATCGAGAATGATGGACGTAAAGTCGTAGTATCTAGAAAATTATTATTAAAAGAAGATGCTAAAGTAGCTCGTAAAGAAGCTTTAGAAAACATCAAAATTGGTGACAAATTTGATGGAACAGTTACAAAAATCATGGAATTTGGAGCATTTGTAAACATTGGTTTAGTCGAAGGATTACTTCATAGAAGTGAAATCTCTCATTACCATGTTAAAACCGTTTCTGAGGTTTTAAAAGAAGGCGACAAAGTTCATATTGAAGTTATTAAAAAAGAGAAAAACAAAATTGGCTTCAGTATTAAATCTATGGAAAAAACACCTTGGGAAATCTTCGCTGAAAACAAAAAAGTTGGCGACGAAGTAGAAGGTACAATTATCCGTAAAATGGCAACTGGTATGTTAGTTGAAGTTGACAAGGAAGTTGTGGGGATTATCAACGACCGTGATTATTCATGGAATCCTCGTGAAAACTTAGCTGGAGAAGTTGAAGTTGGAAGTAAATTAACACTTAAAATCTTAACTTTGGATCCACCTAAAAAACGTATGAGCTTATCAAAAAAACACTTAGAGTATAACCCTTGGAACGATGTTTCTGTGAAAGTTAATGAAGAAGTAAGTGGAACTGTTGAAGCCTTACAAACTAATGGAGCTTTAGTAAAAGTTCAAGGCGTTAAAGCATTCTTACCAATCGGAGAGATTAGTGGAGAACGAGTAAACCAAATTAGTGATGTTTTAAAAGTTGATGACGTTATCAAAGCTTTAGTATTAGAAGTGGATAAACGCAACTGGAGAATGAAGATTAGTATTAAAGCATTAAAAGATAGAAAAGAACGTGCCATCTTTGAAAATTATAAAAAAGATGAAGTAGAAGTAAAAAAACAAACACTTGGAGATTTATTTAAAGATAAATTTGACGAGTTTAAATAGAAGGGTTGTGGTCTTATGTTACCAACTGTCGCAATCGTTGGAAGACCAAACGTAGGTAAATCTACACTCTTTAACCGTATTATCGGTGAAAGATTAAGTATCACCGATGATGAACCAGGTATCACAAGAGATAGAATTTACTCAAAAGCCGAATGGCTTACAAAAGAATTTAATATTATAGACACGGGGGGTATCGACTTTAACGATGCTCCTTTTATTCACGAAATTAAATCACAAACAGAGATAGCTATTCAAGAAGCTGATCTGATTGTGTTGCTTTGTGATATCAGAAGTGGAATTACTGATGATGATTTATATATTGCTAGAATGCTATATAAATCAAAAAAACCAATCGTTGTTGCTCTAAATAAAGCAGATGATATTAACTTAACTGATACAATGTATGAGTTTTACTCTCTAGGTTTAGGGGACCCTGTTCCGGTATCTAGTTTACACGGTGTTGGATTAGGAGATTTATTAGACGCAATTGTGCATAAATTACCTGAAATTGAAGATATTGAATATGAAGAAGACCGAATTAAGCTATGTTTAATTGGTCGTCCTAATGTTGGAAAATCTTCACTTACTAACGCATTACTAGGTGAAAACAGAGTAATAGTTTCTAAGGTTGAAGGTACGACAAGAGACTCAATTGATAGTTTGTTCAAATATGACGATCAAGATTATGTTGTAATTGACACTGCTGGTTTAAGAAAAAGAGGTAAAGTCTACGAGAATGCTGAAAAGTATTCAGTTTTACGAGCTTTAAGCGCAATTGACAGAAGTGATATTTGTCTAGTTTTAATTGATGCCGAAACAGGTATCAGAGAACAAGACAAAAAAATTGCTGGTTATGCAATCGATGCTGGCAAATCAATTATGGTAGTAGTAAATAAATGGGACACTGTAGAAAAAGATACAAACACGATGATTAAATGGGAAAAAGAGATTAGAGCTCACTTCCAATTTATTACTTACGCACCAATCATTTTCTTAAGTGCAACAACAAAACAACGAGTAAAAACATTATTCCCAGAAATAAACAGAATCTATCATAACTTCGCAAGAAGAGTTCAAACAAGTGTTTTAAATGATGTTATCCTTGATGCATTTTACGTTAATCCACCGAAAAACCATAATGGTGGTAAAGTAAAAGTATTCTACGCTACACAAGTAGCTACCAAACCACCAACATTTGTCTTATTTGTTAATGATGAACATGTTATGCATTTTAGTTATCAAAGATATCTATTAAATCGTTTAAGAGAATCTTTTGATTTTGAAGGAACACCAATCAAGTTGATTCTAAGAAAGCGTGATTAAATGAAAATTAGTGTTATTGGTGGAGGTTCATGGGGTTTAGCATTATCTAATGTCCTTAGTAATAATAAACATGAAGTACTTGTTTATGACAAAAGTACTAAAATCATTAATAAAATCAATAAACTACACATATGTTATCAATTAAACGAGAACATAAATGAAGATATAAAAGCAACTAATAACTTAACTGAAGTTCTAAACTTTAGTGAAACAGTATTATTTGCTGTACCAACAAAAGTGTTAAGAGATGTCTTAAATGATGTAAATAAAGTTCAAAGCAAACCGAAATTATTCATCAACGCTGCAAAAGGTATCGAACCAGATACGTTTTTACGAGTTAGTGAAATATTTAACGAGATGATTCCAAGCAAATTCTTAAAAGGATTTGTTGCCCTAAGTGGACCATCACATGCAGAGGAAGTAATTAAGAATATGACGACAGTGGTCACCACTGCAAGTGATGTAAATGAACACGCAGTATTCGCCCAAATGTTATTTAATAATAATGATTATTTCCGAGTTTATTCTTCAACCGATCTAAAAGGAGTAGAACTTGGTGGAGCTTTAAAAAATATTTTTGCTCTCGCTTCTGGTTTAATTGCCGGAAAAGGGATGGGAGATAATGCAAGAGCTGCACTTATTACACGAGGATTGGTCGAAATGGAGAAATTTTACGAGAATTACGGCGCAGATACGAAAAGTCTTAAAGGTTTAACAGGTTTAGGGGACTTAGTTGTTACATGTACGAGTTCTCATTCAAGAAATTACCAAGCTGGTTTTAAAATTGGTCACGGGAAAGATCTTGAAGAGACTTTAAAATCAATGACAATGGTAGTCGAAGGAATTAGAACATGTGAAGCAGCCTATAAGTACGCTGTTGAACATGATTTAGACCTACCAATAATCACAGCTATTTATCATGTTTTGTTTGATAAAATGACTCCAGAATTAGCCCTTAAAAAGCTTTTTGAACGTAGTTTGAAGAGTGAACATTAGGACCATCTATTTTTTATGTAAACTAATGAATATGCTTACATCAAGTCATGAAGCCATATACTAAAATTGACCACAAAATTTTCTAGATTTTGTGGTTTTATTGACCATTTATCAATAATCCTTGCAATGAAGCGCTCCAACTGGTATAATGAGGTTAGAAAAAAATTAATAGGAGGAAGATAAAATGAATAAAACTGAATTAATCGCTAGAATCGCAGAAGTATCTGGATTAACTAAGAAAGATTCTGAGACTGCTTTAAACTCAACATTAGCAGCTATCCAAGAATCATTAGTTTCAGGGGAAAAAGTTGTATTAACAGGATTTGGTACTTTTGAAGTACGTGACAGAAAAGAAAGAGTTGGTCATAATCCAAGAACTAACGAAAAAATTCACATTCCTGCTCAAAAATCTCCTGCATTTAAAGCTGGTAAAGTTTTAAAAGAAGCAGTTAGATAAAACCTACATAATAATTAAAAAAAATATCGCAAATTATTGTGGTATTTTTTTTGTCTATATATTACAATTTTTATGTAGTCTAGGGAGGTGAAAATGTGGAATTATCAAAATTTTTGGAAAACGGGAACGGACATAGCGAATCTATTTATATCGCTGCATTAACAAATGATACTAAATTTATCGTTAATTACTCAAAAGAGGGTAAGGATTTGTTTTTACGAGACGAAAGAGATCAATCGTTACTTCACTTAGCAACTCGTAATAAAGCAGTATTATCTTTAGAACTATTATTAGAACTAGGGTTAGACCCTAACATTGGAGATAAATACGATGATACACCATTGCATATTGCAAGTTATATGGGGAATGATGAAATGGTAGGATTGCTACTTAAACATAACGCAAATCCTAATTATCCTAATAAAAGAGACGAAACTCCACTTCACAAAGGAGCTTTTAAAGGGAATGTAGATGTAATAAGATTATTACTAGAAAACAATGCTGATATTTATTTAACTGACGAGTTTCACGCTTCAGTTATGCAATACGCTGTAAGAAGCAAAAAAATAAAGGCAGTAAAGTTCTTAATTGAAAAAGGAGCTATTATTAACTCCCTTGATGTTAGAAACCAATCAACTTTACATTACGCTGCCCTTTATTCAACTGTCGATATTGTTAAATTTTTAATTTCGAATCGCGTTAATCCATATTCAAAAACAAATTACTTACTAACACCACTTCACTTGGCGATAGAACATCCCGATTTTGAAATGGTTGAAGTGTTTTTAGAATCAGGAGTAACTTCTTATGATAAATCTAAGTTTAATCTATCACCATACGATGAGGCAGTTCAAAAGAATCGTTTTGAAGCTGTTGAATTATTTAATAAACTTAAGAATGATACGGATTATCAATCAAAACTAAAAGCCAATGCATTAACATTATCGATTGTCAGAAATGATTTCGATCAAGCTGACAGCTTGATCCCGAGAAGCAATGTTAACGCTAAAGACATATTTGGTAATACTGCATTATTCTATGCGATTGTAAATCAAGAACCATATTTAGTTGAAAAACTATTAGAATTTGATGCTTCGATATATGCAATTGATAAAATGAATTTAGATGCAATTTATTACGGGGTCCTTGTAGGTAACAAAGAGATTGTTAAATCAATTATGAAAAAACAGGTAAACCTGAATAAAAAGTACTTAGGATATACAGTATTAGAGTATGCATTATATACAAACGACTCAGAAATTTATAAGGTATTAAAAAACGAAGCTAAATAAGCTTCGTTTTATTTTTTTAAATCAGTTCTTTTTAACTAACATCCAAAGTTCTTAATTAATATTTATATTGGAGTTGGCGAGTTTTTAACTAAGTCATCAATTGATGCAATCCTAATGCTTAATTATGCATTGAATTAACAAGGTTAACAGACTATAATATATATTATATGTTGTCTGTCTTTGCTTATTATATGAATAATAGTCTGGAGGAAAGAAATGAATAAAGTGTCAAAAGTAGTAATTGGAAATGTTATTCTATTTGGATTGTTTTCTATTATAGGTCTTGTTGTTGAACTATCTACTGGAAATTATGAAATAAAATTCTTGTTTAATATGAAGATTGAAACCAGTTATGAATCATTGTTATATGTAACAATCTTGGTTGGGGTTCTAACAATTGTTATTAAATATCTTAAATCTTTGACTATATCAGAATAGTAGAGATAAAGTGTTCAATCTAGAAAGTTTGTAATCTTGTACCAAACATAAGAGCCACCCGAACGGGAGGCTCTTTTTTTTTTGTTATTAGTTTCATTTACTTTTATACTCGAAGTTTTAATATAGAAAGAACATTGAGAATGTTACAAATCCATTTAATAACATATGGATTACAATTGGGACAATGATATTCTTGCTTCTATAATAGAAGTATCCAAGGACAACACCTAAACCAGCATAATAGAAGATTTGCTCTAAATCAAATGATCCCATAACATGGATAAATCCGAAAATTAATGATGTTATTACAACAACGGCCCAAGAAGGTAAAACTTTAATTCTCATCAAGAAATTAAACCCAGCTAGTCTAAAGACCATCTCTTCAACCATTGGTGCTAAAAATACTGCAAATAACACTAAACTCATTTGATCAAACCAACCACCTTCAAGTAATTGATTGAGTTGCTCTTGATTATCTGATGTATCAGTTATTCCGAGTAAACTGTATATTACATTCATTAACATACTTACAGCTATTAAAGTTAGGAAACCTAAACCAATAAGTTTTATATATTCCCATTTGTTTTGCTTAAATTGAGCAAATGCTTTCTTCCAAAATGATACAAGCATTACAACAAACAATAATGCCATAATTCCATAAAATGATAAATTTGCTATACTATTAAATCTAATCAAGTTTTGGTCGTTGTTCCAATTAATATTGGTGGCAGCTAGTAAACCAACTTGTATAGCTATAAGTAATATGTACAAGCCTGCATAAGTTATCACAATTTTGTTCTCGATACGCATATTCATTTTTGTCACCTCACTAATAGATTATATCATAACTAAGCCAAACGAGTCATATTATTTGTGTTTATTTGACTTTTTGATAGTTTATGGTAATATATTATAGAGTAAAAGACTACATAAAAAAATAATGTTAAAGGGTGATAAATATGCCAAGAAAATCATTTGCAGTAATTGGAATGGGACGATTTGGGCAAAGCGTAGTTGAAGAACTAATCAAACAAGAAGTTGATGTATTAGTTATTGATAAAGATCCAGAAAGAATTGCCAAAATGAGTAAAATAGCAACCCATGCAGTTACCCTAGATACAACAGATGTAATAGCTTTAAAAGAAGTTGGAATTAGTAGTATTGATCATGTTGTTGTAGCGATAGGTAAAGACTTACAAAGTAGTATCTTAACAACCTTAATCTTAAAAGATTTAGGTGTAAAACAAGTAACAGTAAAAGTACAAGATACAAACCATATGAAAATAATCAAAAAACTAGGTGCTGATGAAATCATTCAACCAGAACAACAATCTGGTAAAAGATTAGCTAGTAAAATTGTCAGTGATAATGTCTTAGATTATATTGATTTAAATGAATCTCATAGTTTCATTGTAGTTAACGCTACAGCGAAAATTATTGATTCAACAATCATTAATCTAGATGTTCGTAATAAATTTAAAATCAATGTCGTTGCAGTAAGAAGAAATGGTGATATCATTATTCCTAACGCAGACACAGTTATTGAAGATAAAGATCAATTATTATTAATTGGTTCGAATAACGATTTAGCAAAATTTAACGCATGGCTAAAAAAATAAGCAGAATTTCTGCTTATTTTTATTTTTTATAGGTTATAATTTAAGTGGTGATAATTATGAAAGAATATATTTACTATATTAGTTATGGCAGTAACTTACTAACCAAAAGATTTAACTTATATATAACCGGTGGAGAAGACAAAGAACTAAACATTAAGCAAGTTGGGTGTCTTGATAAAACATCACCTAAAGATGTCATTAAAATTCAACTACCTTACAACATTTACTTTGCAAAAAGCTCAAGTAAATGGGGAAATAAAGGAGTTGCTTTCTTAGATGTTTCTAAATCAGGTGAAAGTTATTCAAAAGGATATCTAATTACAAAAGAGCAATACCTTGAAGTAAGTAAGCAAGAAGGTGCTTGGTATGACAATGAGTTTTATCTAGGAGAATATAATGGTTATCCACTTTATACATTAACTTCTAGTACTAAATATACTAATAATCGACCTGATGAGGCATATCTTGATGTAATTAGAAAAGGGTTATTAGAAACATATAAGGATTTATCTATCAAAGAAATCAATAATTATCTATTAAGGAGACAAACATGAAAGAGATATTAATAGCTACTAAAAATAAACATAAGATAATTGAAATGAAAAAGATGTTAGAACATCTCGGTTATAAGGTTCTAACTTTATTTGATTATGAGGAATTGCCCGAAATAATCGAAGATAAAGATACCTTTAAAGGAAACGCTAAAAAGAAAGCTGAAACGTTAAGTAATTATCTTAATAAAGACGTTTTAGCAGATGATAGTGGATTAGAAGTATTTGCTTTAAACAACGAACCGGGAGTATATAGCGCTAGATACTCTGGTGAAGATGTAACATATGCTGATAATAATAAGTTACTCTTAAGTAATATGGAAAATATTGATAATAGAGGAGCAAGATTTGTAACAACTATCTGTCTATATAGAATTAATCAAGAACCAGTATATTTTGAAGATTACTTATACGGAGAAATTGCTTATAAGTATCAAGGAGACAATGGATTTGGATACGATCCTATCTTTATACCTAGCGGTGATACAAGACATTTGGCAGAATACTCTCTTGATGAAAAGAATGTCATATCACATCGTGGAAAATGCGTTCAAAAACTAATTAGTTATTTAAAACTAGGTGAATAGGTAGTATAATTATATATGATAAATATAAGGAGGTAATGTTATGTCATTAAAAGGTACAAAAACAGAGAAAAACTTACTAAAAGCTTTTGCTGGTGAATCACAAGCTCGTAATCGTTACACAATGTTTGCAAAAATTGCAAAAAAAGAAGGTTACGAACAAATTTCAGAATTATTTTTGGAAACTGCTGAGAATGAATTAGAGCATGCTAAAATTTTCTTTAGACATCTAGAAGGTGGAGTTGTAGAAATTACTGCTGCATACCCTGCTGGAATTGAAGGAGACACTAAAGAAAACTTATTTGCTGCTGCTGAAGGTGAAATGGAAGAATGGGTAGATTTATATCCAGAGTTTGCTAAAATAGCTATAGAAGAAGGATTCCCTAAAGTTGCCGCATCATTCAAAATGATTGCTAAAATTGAAAAAGATCATGAAGAAAGATATCGTAAACTATTAAGTAATTTAGAAGAAGATGTTGTTTTCAAAACTGAAGAAGAAACAATCTGGTTCTGTCGTAAATGTGGACATGTTCACATTGCTAAAAGAGCTCCAGGTATGTGTCCTGTTTGTAAACATCCACAAAGTTACTTCGAAAGAAAAAAAGCTAACTACTAAAAACTAAAAAGTGAAGATAATTCTTCACTTTTTGTTTTAGTTATGAGAAAAAACTTATTTCTTTGTTATAATAGAGAAAAGGATGTGATTTTAGTGAAGGTAGTTGTATTTAGTGATGCTCATGGAGATAAACTAGCAGTTGATCGAATAATTGATTGGAATAGTGATACAGATTATTTCTTATCAATGGGTGATACAGAGCTTCCATTAGATTATTTAGTTAGTCATGATGTAGTTATGATAAAAGGTAATTCTCGTCATGATGCTGGATTTATGAATGAACGAATGCTGGAAATAGATGGGGTAAAACTGTTTATGACGCATGGGCATAAATATAACGTACATCGTTCTTTAGATAAACTGGCAAAACTCGCATACGAAAAAAATTATGATGTTGTTTTATTTGGACACACCCACATTCTGGAAATAGAAAAAGTTGGGAAAGTACAGTTTTTAAATCCCGGTTCGTGTGCCAAACCACGAAATGCTTTACCACCGACTTATATGATTCTTGACATTACTGAAGGAGAACTTACTTGGACGATAAAAGATTCAATTGACAATAGCACAATCGAGGTGTAAATATGATTGGATATTTAGGACCAGAAGGTTCTTATACGTTTTCAGCAGCACTATCATTTAACACCATTGAAGACTTAATTCCGCACAATAATATTGGGCGATTATTCTATGCTTTAGAAAATCATGAAGTTGAAGGAATTATTGTCCCATTTGAAAATATGAAACAAGGGATTAGTTTTGATGTTTTAGGTCGAGTTAGAAAAGGTCATTACCATATTTCTAGAGAAATCGTACTAGAGATAATTCTCAGTGTTGTTTCTAAAGAACCAAACAGTGAAAATATTGAGCAAATCTTTGCGACAACTCATAGCATTAATGAATGCTACAATAATCTAAAAAAAGAGTTTGGGAAATATCAAAGATTTGAAGTGAAAACCGATAAAATGGCTTTAGAAAAACTAAATGAAGAAACTAAAGTAAAGCGAGGTAGTGTTTTATCTAATTTTGAAGAATTAGGTAGCTACAATGTAGTTGTAAGTAATATAAGAGATACGAAAGAGAATACTAATAAGTATGCTTATATCACGAGAAGCTTACAAGTAAATGGCGTTCATAATAAAACCTTAATTGCCTGTAGTCCTAAATTTAACAGAACCGGTAGTTTATATGACATTATCCATGAATTTATTATTAGAGGAGTTAATATAACTAAGATATTATCAAGTCCGCAAAAGACTAGTGACGACAATATAATTATCTATATTGAAGTTGATGGTAATATCGAAGATAAACTTATCACAGAGGCTTTAAACATTGTAAAATTAAAAAGTAGATTCATAAGTATATTAGGTAGTTATTTCAGTAAATAAAAAGAGAAATCAGCGATTTCTCTTTTTTTTAATTCATTTCTTTAAAATGTAGAATCCATAACTAGGAATAACTATGTTTTCCCCAGTTTTAACTGTTTTATTGTGGTAAATGTCCTCAAATGTTTGATTTTGGAGTTCTTTTGGTAATACTATGTTATTTTCCTTATAACGTTTAGAAATTAAGAAATATAAATCTTGTTTTTGATAGATTATATATTCCTCATTGTCATTTGTTTCTAACCATTTTATAGAATGATGTTTAAAGGCATAATTATTATTTCTCAGTTCAATAAGCTTTTTGATATGAGATTGAATATCTTTATCTTGTTTATCCTCATTCCATTCCATGCAATGTCTGTTATCTGGGTCATGTTTTCCTGTAAGACCTATTTCTCCGCCGTAATAAATACTAGGAGCTCCTGGAAAGGAAAACATAAATAGATAAGGTAACTTCACAAGATTAATATCATTAGAGCAAATCTCTAAGATTCTTGTTGTATCATGAGAATCGACTAGGTTATAAAGTGATTTTAAGACATTCTTTGGATATGTTGTTAAAACTTGATTAACTTTGAATTTAAATTCAGTAGAGGTATATTGGTTTTTATCAATATTAGTCCCAAAATAGTTCCACAACGGGAAGAGGAGTTCATAATTCATAACCCCGTCATATTGGTCCCCCATCAGCCATGGTGTTGAATTAGCCCAATTCTCACCGATGATGTAGGCATCTTCTTTAGAAGACTTAACAGAATTTCTAAATTCTCTCCAGAATTTATGACTTACTTCATCACTCACATCTAAACGCCATCCATCGATATCATATTCGTCTATCCAGTATTTAGCTGCGTTTAGAAGGTGTTCTTTCATTAATGGGTGATTAGTATTCATTTTAGGCATATAAGGTGTGAAAGCGAAAGTACGGTAGTTTAAAAGACGATGATCTTTAAAGATTTTCTTGGCACTTTCTCTATTTATTGTTTTATCTTCATTCAATTCGAAATTGATAACTGGTTTATCTTTATCAATAATATAGAAGCAATCGTAATAAGGACTATCCTTGCCTTTCTCAACAACATCTTGGAAGAAAGGATGACGGAATCCACAATGATTATAAACCGCATCTAACATTACTTTTAAACCTTGTTTATGAGCTTTTTCAACTAATTCACCAAATAGCTCATTAGTCCCAAAAGCCTGATCGATTTTAGAGTAATCATTAACGTCGTACTTATGAGTACTATCACTTTTAAAGATTGGAGTCATATAGATTCCAGTAAAACCAGAAGCTTTAATATAATCTAATTTATCGATTATTCCTTGGAGGTCTCCACCAAATCTTTGATGGTTAGAATACTCTTTTGTGTCGCCCCATTTTAAAGTGTCTGGAGTATTAATAGAAGGATCACCATTACTGAATCTTTCGGGGAAGATACTATACCATGTTTGGTTTTCTACCCAACTTGGAGCATTAAAGATATCTTCTTCATTTAAGAAAGGAAAATTAAAGTAATTGAAATGATCTTTTAAGAGTTTTGGTTGTTTTTCTAAATCAATGATTTCTCTTGAACCATATAAGTATTTTTCATTGATAATGAATGCATAACGCATTCTTTTAAATGTTGGTCTTGCTTCAATAAAGAAATGATCAAATTGCTCTGTTTGATATTCTTTTTCTAGATAGGAATCTTCACTACTATCGATTAACCAAGTCCATTTGTCATTTTCATCAGGACCCCAGTTGAAAGGATCACCATAAATAACACGGATACTTTTTACTTTGTCTTTACTAGCGATAACTTTCAAATGAACGGTATCTTTATCATATATATAAGCGAATTTGCTTTTACCTTCGTGGTAAATTGTATAATCAATCATAGTAATTCCTCCTTAGATATTTCAAGTATAACATAAACATAATAACATTCTTTGTGGTAGCGGTATCATTTTTAGTTTAAACAAGGATTTTTAGTAATATTTAGTGTATAATTTTTACATAATATAAAGATTTTTAAGGAGTTTTAATATGAAAAGAAAATGGTGGCAAGATGCGATTATATATCAATGTTATATTCGTAGCTTTTATGATAAGAACAATGATGGTATTGGAGATTTTAAAGGATTGATCGAAAAGATTGATTATTTTGATGAACTTGGGGTTAATGCTGTGTGGGTAAGTCCACACTATAAATCACCAATGGATGATAATGGTTATGATATTAGTGATTTTTATCAAGTAAGTGAAGATTATGGAACTTTAGAAGACGTTAAAGAATTTATTGCTTTAGCTCATAGTAAGAATATTAAAGTAATTTTTGATTTGGTTTTAAACCATACATCAGATGAACATGAATGGTTTAAAATTGCTTGTGATCCAACTCATCCTGAGTTTGATAAGTATCATGATTACTATATTTGGCAAGATCCTAAATATGATGAAGAAGGTAATATGCAAAAACCAACAAGATGGTTAAGTTGGTTTGGTGGTGGAGTTTGGGATTATATCCCTGCTGTTAATAAATACTACCTTCATATCTTTAGTAAAAAAATGCCTGATTTAAACTGGCGTAGCAAAGATATGGTTAAAGATTTAAAGAAAATGACAAAATGGTTAATTGATTTAGGGGTTGATGGCTTTAGAGTCGATGCTTCAAATCATTTAGAAAAGAATTGGGATTTTCCTGATGCTTATCCTGGTTATGAGAATTTCTCTAGTTTACCAAAACATCATGAATACTTAAGTGAATTTGGCGAAGAGTTATTTGTTCCAAATGATGTTATGGCAATGGGTGAAGCTGGAGGAGGAACTCCTGAAGAAGCTGAAAAGTATGTTGGATTTAATAATACTGAATTTGATATGTTAATTCAGTTTGGACATTGCTGGCAAGATGGTGATTGGGATAACAAACTTACTCCTGGTAAATGGGCCAAAGGTAATTTATATGTTAAAGGAATCAAAGAAAGTTTTAGCCACTGGGCTAAAATGCTAGATGGTGTTGGGTGGAATTTAATATACTGGCATAATCATGATCAACCAAGAGTTATTAGCCATTACGGAAATGATAAAGAATACTGGGAACAGTCAGGTAAAATGCTTTGTCAAAGTCTATATTTAATGCCAGGTACTTCAATTGTTTATCAAGGTGAAGAAATTGGGATGACAAATGTTGATTATGAAAACCTAAGTGATTTTAGAGATGTTGAAGTTTTCACTGAATATGAAAACTTTATAGGATTTGGTGCTTCAAATGAAATCGCCATGCAAGCTCTAAGAGATCGTAGCAGAGATAATGCAAGAAGTCCCTTCCAATGGAACGATACAACCAACGCAGGATTTAGTAATAATACACCGTGGATAAACACGGTAGGTAACTATAAAGAAATCAATCTCGAAAAGCAAAGAAATGAAGAGAATTCAATTTTTAAAACATATCAAAAAGTTTTTAAACTAAGAAAAGAATTAGCACTTAGTGCAGGTAAAGTTACATTCTATGATTTAGAAGGTAATGATACCTTTATGTATAAAAATGAGACCAAAGAAAATAGCCTCTTTGTTTTATCAAACTTTAAGGGTAATGAAATTACTGTTAAGATTGATGAAGAGTTATTAAATTATAAATTCATGATGTCCAATTATGACAAAATTGAATTACAAAAGGAAATGATTTTAAGACCTTACGAATCAGCAGTGTTTATTAGGAAATAGAGGTGTAAATATGCATGAATATCGTGTTTTGAAAATGGACAGTCCCGAACTAAAAAAAGATAAACGAATCTATATTTACTTACCAAAAAGTTATGGAATTTCAGATAAATCTTATCCGGTTTTATATATGCATGATGGACAAAATCTATTTGATGACAAAACTGCCTTTATGGGAGAAAGCTGGGGGATTATGGATGCATATACAGAACATCCAAAATTACCAGAGCTTATCATCGTCGGAATTGATTCCGATGAGGATCGTGCTAATGAGTTAGTGCCTTATGAATTTACTGGGCATGACGGTAAGAAAGCTGGGGGAGATGCTGATTTATATCTGAAATTTATTACTGAAACTTTAAAGCCTTATATCGACCTTAATTATAGAACATTTAAATCACCAAAAAATACGGGAATTATGGGAAGTAGTTTTGGTGGAGTTAATTCAACATACGCTGCTTTAGTATATGGTGATTATTTTACACGTTTTGGTTGTGTTTCAAATGCTTATTACTATGGTGGATTCTTTAATGAGTTAAAATCACTTACTAAGAGTTCTGATTTAAGTAGTGTTAAGAAGTTCTATATGGATGCTGGTACAAAAGAAACACCTAATGAAGCAATCAGTAAGTTATATCTTGATACTAACCAGGAAATGTATGAAATACTTAAAGAGAAAATAGATGAATCACATCTAAGATATAATGTAATCGAAGGGGCAATTCACCATGAGACAGAATGGAAAAAGCGATTCCCTGATATAATTAAATATATGTTTAATGACTAAGACAACTATTGTTGTCTTTTTAATTGACATATTACATTTTTTTTATATAATTAAAGTGCAAACAAATTAATTGTTTGGAATTGCTATCTAATACTAAACGAAGGGCATCGTTAAGTATTTTTTTTATCCCTATAAAGGTGGTGCTTATTATGGACGAAATCCTTGTTGATTTAAGACATATTAAAAAATCATATGATGATAATGAAGTAATAAAAGACTTATCATTATACATTAAGAAAAACGAATTCGTTACTTTACTAGGACCTTCTGGTTGTGGAAAAACGACTCTTTTAAGAATCATTGGAGGGTTTGAAGAAGTTGATAACGGTGAAGTGATTTTTAATGGGAACGATTTACTTAGTGTACCAGCATATAAGAGAGAGATTAATACTGTCTTTCAAAATTATGCGTTATTTCCTCATTTAAATGTGTTTGATAATATCGCGTTTGGACTTCATATTAAAAAACAACCAAAAGAAGAAATAGAAAAATTAGTTTTGCATGCTCTTGAAATGGTAAAACTTAGCGATTTTGAAAACCGTAAGATTAATCAACTTAGTGGTGGACAACAGCAAAGAGTTGCAATTGCTAGAGCAATTGTTAATAAACCTAAGTTGTTACTACTTGATGAACCTTTAGGAAGCTTAGATTTAAAATTACGTCAAGATATGCAGTATGAATTAAAAGAAATGCAAAAAGAACTAGGAATCAGTTTTATCTTTGTAACACACGACCAAGAAGAAGCTCTTACGATGAGTGATACAGTCGTTGTTATGAAAGACGGAGTAATCCAACAAATTGGTAGTCCTTTAGATATCTACAATGAACCTAAAAATAGATTTACAGCGAGTTTTATAGGTGAAAGTAATATTATTGAAGGAATCATGAAAAAGGACTTATTGGTACATTTTGAAGGGTTAGACTTTGAATGTGTTGATAAAGGCTTTGAATTGAATGAAGCTATTGAGGTTGTGATCCGTCCAGAAGATATCATTTTATCAAAACCAAATCCTCAAAAGATTACTGGTCTTGTCGATGATATTATTTTTAAAGGAGTCCATTACGAGATAATTGTTATGGTAGGAGAAAAAGAGTATGTTATTCAATCAACTGATCCAGTTGCAGTTGGAGAAACAGTTTCTCTTAATTTTGATCCTGACGATATCCATGTAATGAAACACACCGATCTCTAACTTAAAAAAATTATCTTATCCATATGTCATATGGATGGGCGTTCTAGTTCTTGTACCAACAATCCTTATTGTAATCCTCAGTATTAGTGATTTAAATATCTTTAATATTGGACCATTTACTTTAAATTTAGATGCATTTCAAATCTTTGAAAAAGAAGCAGTAAGAATTGCTGTTAAAAATAGTATTAAATTTAGCTTAATAGCTACGGTAGTTAGTTTTATCATTGGTTATCCAATAGCTTATATTCTAGCTAATAGTAATTCCAAGAATAAAACCTTATTAGTATCATTGTTCATCATTCCTGTATGGAGTAATATGTTACTAAGAATCATGGCCTGGGAAATCTTATTCTTCCCCGAAAGCATTTTAAATATGTTTGGAATCTCTCTTGATTTAATTGGGACAGATTTGGCGATTGTAATCGGAATGGTTTCAATGTATTTACCGTTTATGATTTTACCAATATATAGTGTTTTAGAAAAAATAGATAAGAGTCTTTTAGATGCTTCAAAAGACTTAGGAGCAAACAAAATAACTACCTTCAGAAAGATTGTTTTTCCCTTAAGTATTTCGGGAGTGGTCAGTGGAGTTATTATGACATTATTACCTGCGATGACAGCCTTTGCTTTACCAGAAAGATTAGGTGGAGGAAAAATTAAATTAATTGGTAATATTGTTGAAGAGAAATTTATGACATATGGGGAATATAGTGCTGGTAGTTTGATTAGTGTTTTACTAATGATTATTATTGTCGCTATGTTTATTGTCACCTTAAGATTTGATAAAGAAGGTGAGATGCTCATATGATGAAAAAAACATTAAAAGTACTTTTAGTAGTATTCGGATATTCAATCGTTTATCTGCCAATCTTTATTATTACTTTGTTAAGTTTTAATAAAACATCTTATACTTATGAATGGACTGGGTTTAGTTTTCATTGGTACAAGGAAATATTTATAAATGATAATTTAAGAGAAGCAATCTTTAGATCTTTAACAATTGCTGTATTAAGTACTATTGTTGCGACGATTGCTGGTACTCTAATAGCGATTGGAATTAATAGTTTAACAAAGAAGAATCGTGTTAGAATGATGGTTTTAAATAATATACCTGTGATTAATCCTGACATCGTTACGGGGATTAGCTTAATGTTAGTATTTAGTTTATTACCATTATCATTCGGGATGACAACAATGCTACTTGCACATATCTTCTTTAGTATTCCGTTTGTTGTATTAACGGTCTTACCAAAACTAAAAGAATTAGATCCTAACCTATTTGAAGCAGCGCTCGATTTAGGTTGTACTCATATTGAAGGTATATACAAAGTTATATTACCCTCAATTAAAACAAGTATTATCGCAGGAGCATTAATTGCATTCACAATGAGCATTGATGACTTCGTTATAAGTTATTTTACAACTGGAGATGGGTATAACAACTTCAGTATCTGGTTATACTCTGCGTTAAAAGTTCGTAGTGTTAACCCAGGAGCTTACGCCTACAACACACTTATTGTTTTTATTACAATTGGTGTCTTAGGATATATTAATTTAAGAAACAGAAAAACAATTAAAAGGAGAAAATAAAAAGTGAAAAAAATATTTATGTTAATAAGTGGTTTAATTCTTGTCTTTGCACTTAGTGCTTGTGGGAATAGTGTAGAAACACTTAGGGTTTTAAACTGGGGAGAATATATGGATGAGTCATTAGTTGATCAATTTGAAGAGGAATATGATGTTAAAGTTGTTTATGATATCGTTGATAGTAATGAAGCTATGGAGTTACGTATCAAATCGGGAACAACAAAATACGATATCGCATTTCCAAGTGATTATATGATCGATAAATTACGTCAACAAGATTTACTAAACGAAATAGATTATGATTTATTACCAGGGTTAGATAATGTTTCATTTAAATCAGAAGTTTCAAGTTTAACTGCAGATGAAGCATACAATGATTTCTTTGTACCTTATTTTTGGGGGACTTTAGGGATTATGTATAATACTGATGAAGTAGATGAAGAAGATCTTACTGGGTTTGATGTGTTATTTGATCCGAACACTGAATACAAAATAGGAATGTATGATTCAGCAAGAGATGCAGCAGCTGCAGCATTCTTAGCACAAGGTTACAATGTGAATACAAACATAACGACAGAATTAACTGCTACAGAAGATTACATGGCTGCTGGAGTTTATGATTATTTTGGTACTGATAATTTAAAGACATTAGTTCAAAGTGGAAATCTAGATATGGCTTTAGTATATAGTGGTGATTATTTTGATCAATTATATGTTGCTGAAGAAGCTGAATTAGAAATTAATTTTGCATACTTTGTTCCAGAAACTACGAATATTTGGGTTGATGGATTTGTTATTCCGACAACAAGTGAGAACATAGATTTAGCACATAAATTTATCAACTTCTTCCTTGATCTTGATGTTACTTCACAAAATGCAGATTGGGTAGGATATGCACCAGTATTAACCGAATCATATAACTTACTGGTCAGTGATGAATATGGTTATGGTGAATACGACAATTATGATCCATTCCCAGCAGGTACAACTCGTCAAGTATATAAGTTTATAAGTGATACAAGATTTACTAGATTAAATGAATTATTGGATATTGCAAAAATTGACTAAAGCAAAAATCAAAATCCCACTCGGATTTTGATTTTTTTTAGTTAAAAATACTGCAGAATATTTCACAAGTATATAGCTCATTTAACTTTCAAAAAACCCTTATATATGATATATTAGTATATATAATTTATATTAAAAGAGGTAAGAATATGGACGAGATTAAAAAATTATCAAGAAGAGAACAACGTGAAGAAGTAATTCAAAGATTATACGAGATTGATATCAACAAGATAGAAGAACCTTTTTTAAGTGAATATGAGTTCGTTGACAAAGTAGTTAACGGTGTACTTTTAAACATTGAAAAGATTGATGAGATTATTAGTGTAAACTTACAAAAATGGAAGATTAATCGTTTAACATACGTTGATCGTGCAATAGTTAGATTTGCAACATACGAATTGTATTATACTGAAACTCCACATGAAATTGTTATTAATGAAGCTTTAAATCTTACTAAGAAATTTAGTGATGAAGGCGATAACAAGATGGTAGGGTTTACTAATAAAGTTTTGGACAACATCAAAAAGTACTTAAAGAAGTAGGGATATTATGGAAGAGAAACGTTATTTAACGGTATCTGCTTTAACGAAATACATCAAATATAAATTTGATAAAGACGCACATTTAAAAAATGTGCTTTTAAAAGGTGAAATTTCAAATTTTAAACATCACTCACGTGGACATTTCTATTTCACTTTAAAAGATGACAAATCTCAAATTAGTGCGATTATGTTTGCATCTAGTAGTAAGAAGGTTATTTTTACACCAAAAGATGGAATGAGTATTTTAGTAGAAGGGTATATTACTGTTTATGAAGCAAATGGTGGATATCAAATCTATGTCAATAAAATGAGTGAGGATGGTCTTGGTGACTTATACCTTGCCTATGAGCAATTAAAGAAAAAATTAAGCGACGAAGGATTATTTGATGGTATGCATAAACAACCAATACCAAGGTTTCCTAAAAGAATCGCTGTTTTAACTAGTCCCACAGGAGCTGCTGTTAGAGATATTATCAATATCGTAAACAGAAGATTTCCCGTTTCGGAAATCATTGTTTATCCAACTTTAGTCCAAGGACCTTATGCAAAAGACAATATTGTTGAAAATATTAGAAAAGTTAATTCTGATAATTTATCAGATGTAATTATCTTAGGTAGAGGTGGAGGAAGTATTGAAGATTTGTGGCCATTCAATGAAGAACTTGTAGCTTATGAAATCTTTAAATCAAAAGTTCCAATTATCTCAAGTGTAGGACATGAAACTGATTTTACAATAAGTGATTTTGTCGCAGACTTAAGAGCACCTACTCCCTCAGGAGGAGCTGAACTTGCTGTTCCTAATCAAGATGATTTATTCAAATACCTTAGACAAATGGAAGCACAAAATGAACTAAGCTTAAAGCGATTAGTAAAAAGAAAGAATGATTCATTAAATAATATTCTAACTAGTTATATTTTCCGTGATCCACTAAGACTAACAGAGCAAAAGTCACGAAAACTGGATCACATAATGGAAAAACTAGATTTACTACATCCAGGTAATAAACTAAAACAATCAACTGAAGAAGTAGTTCATAAAACAAAGTTATTGAACAATTACTACCAAAGGTTACTAGAAAAGAAACAAAATAATTACTTACTAAAAGTTAATAAATTAGAACTAGTAAACCCCCTTTCAATAATGAAAAAGGGATATTCATTATCAAAAGTTAATGGCAAAATAATCAAAACCGTTAAAGATGTAAAAATATCTGATAAAGTCGATATTTTAGTAAATGACGGTATTATAGAAACTACGGTAATTAATGTAAGAGAGGAAGAATAATATGAGTGAAGAAAAAAGCTTTGAAAAAGCACTAGAAGAATTAGAGGTGCTTGTCAAAGAATTAGAAAATGGAGAAATCGAATTAAGTAAAGCAGTTAATAAATACAATGAAGGTATGCAGTTAAGTAAGTATTGTCATGATTTATTAAAAGACGCTGAAAATGTAATTGTGAAAATGATGAAAGACGACAAATTAGTAGATTTTAACGAATAAGAGGTGTTACGAGTGGATTTATACAATATTGAGGATCCTAACTTTTTAAATGAGTTATCCACAAAAGAACTACAAGAACTAAGTGAAGAAATTAGACAGTTTATTATTGATAAGGTTTCAAAAACAGGAGGACATTTATCCTCTAATTTAGGCGTTGTAGAACTAACAGTAGCCTTACATAGAGTTTTTGATTCACCGAAAGATAAACTGATTTTTGATGTTGGACATCAAGCATATACCCATAAAATTCTAACAGGTAGAGCAAAAGAATTTGATACATTAAGAAAGTATCAAGGTCTTTCAGGTTACCTAAAAAGAAGTGAATCACCTCATGACATATATGAAGCTGGACATAGTTCAACTTCAATCGCAGCTGCTGCGGGGATTGAGTTTAGTAAAAAATACACCAAGGATTCACACAAAATAATCCCAATAATTGGTGATGGGGCATTAACCGGAGGAATGGCTTTTGAAGCTTTAAATTTCCTTGGTGGAAACAAAGATCACCAACCAATTATTATCTTAAACGATAATGAAATGAGTATTAGTGAAAACATCGGGTACTTATCAAATGTTTTAAATGAAATAAGAGGTAAAGTAACTTATCGAAAACTAAAAACTAAAACAATTCGTTTTATGCCTAAATTCCTAAGAAAACTTACTTCTAAAGTCGAAAGAGGAATCAAAGGATTCTTAACAAATAATACAATATTTGATGATTTAGGATTTTCATATTACGGACCGATCAACGGTCACAATATGAAAGAATTAATCAAATATTTAGAAATAGCTAAGAAGGCTAATAAACCTTGTGTTATCCACGTTTTAACTGTTAAAGGTAAAGGATACAAATTCAGTGAAAACGAGAAGACAGGTACATGGCATGGTGTTAGCCCGTTTAATAAAGAGACAGGACTATCACTAGCAGTAAAAGAAGAAAACATCTTATCTTGGAGTGAGATTATTGCTCATTATATGAGTGATTACGCTCGTAAAAATGAGAAGTTCACTATCGTTGTACCAGCAATGATTGGTGGGAGTGGCTTATTAGAATATCAAAAGGAATTCCCTAACCGAATTATCGATGTTGGAATTGCTGAGCAAATGGCGGTTACTATGAGTAGCGGTTTTGCTATTGAAAACGTTGATGTATTTGTACCACTCTATTCAACATTCTTACAACGAGCATACGATCAAGTAAATCATGATGTAGCTAGACAAAATCTAAAAGTAGTATTCGGAATTGATCGAGCTGGAGTTGTTGGTGCTGATGGGGAAACTCATCAAGGTATTTATGATATTCCATTATTAAGACATATTCCTAATATGACAATAACTCATCCCCGTACCCCAGAAGAAGCATATGAGTTACTTAATTACGGATTCAAAGAGAATACCGGACCATTTGTAATTAGATATGAACGTGGTACTTTTGAGTTTGATAAAACAAAACCAATCACTGATAAAGTAGCTACTCTTAAGTGGGACATTATCAATGAAGGTAATGATTTAGTATTTATTGCTTTTGGTAGTATTCTAAATGATTACTTAAAAGTAGTAAAAGAAGAAAAATTAAGTGTGAAAATCGTGAATGCTAAAACGATTAAACCATTAGACAAAGATATGATAAATCAAGTAATTAAAATGGACAAACCAATAATTATATATGAAGAATCAGCATTATTAGGTGGATTTGGTAGTAGTGTATTAGAATACTTAACAATCAATAATTTACCTACTAAACATATTCATTTAATGGGAATTGGTGATGAATATGTTAATCATGGTTCAAAAAAAGAAATTTTAGCTGAGTTAAAATTAGATGTTAAGAGTACTATTAATAAGACAAAAGAACTTATAAAGTAGGTTGATGATATGCTTTCATACATTAGTGTTAAAAACTTCGCAATTATTGAAAATATCGAAGTTGAGTTTAAAAAAGGAATGACATCCTTAACCGGTGAAACTGGTGCAGGAAAAAGTTTGCTAATCGATGCGATTGGTCTTTTGTTAGGAGACCGAGCAACTAGTAATATAGTAAGAACAGGTAGCAATAAAGCAGAAGTTGAAGGAATCTTTAACTTCCATAATCCTGAAATTACTAGGATATTAAACAATCTAGGTATCGATGCACTAAATAATGAACTAGTTATTAGAAGACAAATTACTCCTTCAAATAACAATATTATCAAAGTAAATAGCCAGACTGTAACTTTGAAAGATCTAAAAGAAATCACTTCAAAACTAGCAGATATCCATACGCAAATGGATACGCATAGACTAATAAATCCCCTAACTTATTTAGACATTATTGACGGTTTTAAAAGAAGCAAGATTGAGGATTTAACTGCTGCTTATCAAGAAAATCTTAAAGAATATAAGAGTGATTTAAAAGAATTAAAGCGTCTCGAAAATTCTAATAATGATCTTCTCGAAAGATTAGATCTTATGCGATTTCAGTTAAAAGAAATCGAGTCTTATGATTTAGAAATCACCGAAGAAGAAACATTAGAACAAGAAGTTGAAAAACTCGAAAACTTCGATAAAATCTATCAATCATTACAACAAGCTAAGCAACTTCTAGAATCAACTAATGCAATAGCATCGATTTATGATGCAAGTAAGTATCTAGAAGAAATAAGTGATATCAATGAAAGTTATAAGGAACTTCTAAATCGTTTTAATTCAAGTTATTTCGAACTTGATGACGCATGCCAAGAACTAAGTAATGAAGCTAGTAATCTTGATTTTAATCCAACATTATTGGATGGTTACCAGGAAAGATTAAATAGTTTAGATAGTCTAAAAAGAAAGTATAAAAAAAGTATCCCAGAAATCCTGGAATACCATAAAAAAATAAAAAAAGATATTAATAATATTGATAACTTCGATGAAGTTATCAACAATCAAATTGAGAAAGTAAAAACCAGTTTCAATGTTTGCTTGAAAAGCGCAAAAATTATTACTTCTTTACGTGAAGAAATAAGTAAATTTATTGAAGTAGAACTTTTAAAAATCCTCGCTGATTTAGAACTTGATAAAACTGATTTTAAAGTCTGTTTTAATGAAGTGAATAGTGATGATTATAAATCAAGTTCAATTTTCTTTGAAAATGGAATTGATGAAGTAGATTTCTTATTAACTACAAATGTTGGTGAACCTAAGAAATCACTAAGTAAAAGTGCTAGTGGTGGAGAGATGAGTCGGATTATGTTAGGGTTTAAAAACCTTCTAACTAAATCACTCGGATTAAGCCTTATAATCTTTGACGAGATAGACACTGGAGTTAGTGGTTATGTTGCTAATCAAGTTGCCAAGAAAATGGTAGAGATAGCAAATAATACGCAAGTTATCTGTATTACTCATATCCCCCAAGTAGCTAGTATTTCTAATCATCATTTAAAAATAAGTAAAAGTGTAAGCGATGGAAGAACTAGTGCTCATATTAAAGAATTGTATGATAAGGATCGAGTTCTAGAAATAGCTGAAATGATTAGTGGTGACATTGTCACTGAAGCTAGTATTAATACCGCAAAAGAATTATTAGACAATAAAAAAAGCCTATTTAGATAGGCTTTAAATTTTTACTATGTTTGTAAGGCCATGACTAATGTATAAATTAGTCCAACAAGTCCTGATAAAACAAAACTTAATGCTAAAACAACGATAACGACACGTCCCCATCTAGTCTTAACAATGTTCTTAGTTATAGGAGCTACATGTTGTGTTTGCTTCTTTACACGTTTTTTACTATTTGGCATATCTTCACCTCAATACTACTTGATATTTAACTACATTAAATTATATATTAAATTCACTTAAAAGGAAAGATTTTTATGGAAAAAAAATATCGTGTTATTTTTCACATAGATTTAAATGCTTTTTTCGCAAGTTGTGAAATGGCGCAAGATGAAACTTTGAGAGACAAACCAATTGGTATTGGTGGAACGACTAATCGTGGTGTTTTATCAACTGCTAACTATGTTGCTAGGAAATTTGGAGTTAGTAGTGCGATGAATGTTGTAGAAGCGAAAAGACTTTGTCCCAATCTGATTCTTTTACCTGTGAATTTTGATTTATATAATGATTATAGTGAAAAGTTTTTTGGATTACTCGGGGAATATGCTAGTGAAATAGAAAAAGGCAGTATTGATGAAGGGTATATTGATGTTACTGAATTAAGTGATACTATTCATCCCCTTGATTTAGCTAAGGAAATTCAAACCAGATTACTAGATGAATACAAACTCCCAGTAAGTATCGGGATTGCTCCTAATATGTTTTTAGCTAAAATGGCTAGTGATATGAAGAAACCACTAGGAATTACTGTTTTAAGAAAACGTGATGTCGAAGAGAAATTATGGCCCTTACCAATTGAAGAGATGTATGGTATCGGAAAGAAGACTTATCCAAATTTGAAGTTACTTGGAATCAATACGATCGGTGATTTGGTTAAATATGATAACGATAAGAAACTAGCAATAGTTTTGGGTAATAGAATTGATGAATTTAAAGATAAAGCACGGGGAATTGGTTCTAATAAAGTAGATCCATATCGTCATGTTGAAATGAAGAGTATTGGAAACAGTAGTACTTATATGCAAGATTTATATGAGTATCAAGATATTCTAGAAAAACTTACTAGTTTAACAAGAAAGGTCACTAAAAGAATTCAAGATGACAATAGTGTGTGTAAAACGATTAGTATTCAAGTAAGATACAATGATTTTACACAAATTAATCGAAGTTTTACGCTTGATTATTACACTGATAATTTCTTTGAAATATATGAAGTTGTCGAAAGATTATACGATGACAATCAAGGTGATAAACCAGTTAGATTGCTTGGTGTAAGTGTTTCTAACATAATTGAAAGTAAGAATAATATTAAACAATTAAATATTTTCAAAGTTGAAGAATATACCGAAAAAGAAGAAGCTGTAAAAAATTTACTTGATAGTATAAATAATGCATATGGTCAAAAAATAATAAAAAGAGGGTCTAAAAAATAGACTCTTTTTTGTGCAAAAACGATAAAACATTGATATATGGTCATTTTTGTGATAAAATTATTAACTAGATATTGGTATTTATTATTTTGGGAAGAAATACATTATTATTTATAAAATAATAAGCAATGATATGGAGGAATGATTATGCGTAAACTATTCATATTTTTAGGGATTATGGTCATTAGTTTAGTCTTAGTGGGGTGTACAGGTAGTGCTGAAGATAAAACTCCACCAAGTTTTACCGGAATTAGAGTTGAAGACACTAATCCAATGGACGGAACTGATTATGTGACTTTTTATCGTGCAAAACAAGATACGGTTTTAATTGAGATTGGTTTAGATAATCCTGATAACCTCACAGTTAAAAGTGTTGTTATTAATGGGATTACTTACAACTCACATCGTTTTACAGAAAGTTCAACGTTTTCAACCATCCTTTTTGAGATGAATGTTGGGACAAACTTAGAAGAGACAATCTACTCTGTTGATAGAGTAAGTTACTTAGACGGAGAAAGTACATTAACTGTTGAAGGATTTAGTAATAATGAGTTCAGGGTTTATGTGTTTAAAGAGTTACCACGAATCGAACGTGAAAACTACAATTTAACAAGAAATACTATTTCAGTTGATTTCAATATCATTGACATTGATGATGTTATTGATCCATTAACTTTAAAAGCTGAATTATATAGTGGTGAAACAAGAGTAGCTACTAAAGATATAAGTTCAGGGATGGTAAGTGTTGAATTCACTGATTTACTGGCAAATAGATATTATGAAGTGAAAGTAGAAGCTTCTTATGATTTGGATGATGGTAATGGTGTACAAACAAGTGTTGTATTATACAGTGGAACATATTTAACGTTATCTAACGGAACTCCTACAGCGCTTATTAATAATGTTGATGTCACAGAAAATGAAGTATCATTTGATGTGGATATTAACGATACAGATGAAGTAATCCAAGCCGGAAGACTTCGTGTAGAAATCTATAATGGTGAAACTAAGGTTCAAGGGATTGATTACACAACTTATATTATGGGTGATGAATCAGGTTTATCATTTGAAGCTTTATTAAATGATAATGAATACACAATCAAAGTTATCGCTGATTATGATTTAAATAATGGTGAAGGTGTATTAACTAACAAAGTGTTAAGTTCGCATACCTTTAGTACTTTACCTCGTTCAGTACCAACACCTGATATTGAAAATCTAAATCTATTAGAAAACAGTATTGAATTTGATATTAATATCAGTGACCCTCTTGGAATCATTGATCAAGATACAGTAATGGCTAGACTATATATTGATGATGTACTTGTGGATACTTCAAGTGTTCATGATACATTTGTTGATATGCAAATTAGTAATCTTTTAGCTGATTCAATTATTAGAATCGAATTATTAGCTGATTATGATTTAAATGATGGTAATGGACCACAAGTTGGTGAAATTATCTATACTGAAGAGTATTCAACAAAAATTAACGAATCGCCAACCGTAACAGTAAATGAAATTCTTGTAGAACAAGGATATGTTACTATCGGTCTTAGTGCACAAGATATAAACAATACAATGATCGGTTTATTTGAGGCAGTATTATATGAAGAAGATACTCCGGTTCAAGTTATTGAATTTGGATTAGAAAATGAGTTTATCATTTTCAATTATGCAACTGCATCTGGTTCCAACTATTATGTTGAAATCTTTGCTACATATAATTTAAGAGATGGTAATGGACGTTTAACAGATCAATCATTACGTAGAATCTTGTCTTATACTGAAGAAGATAAAGCACCGATAGCAGAAATTAACAATGTTGTAACAGACACTGGAAGTATTACATTTGACCTTAACGTAATTGATGCTGATAACACGATTGAAGCAGATTCAATTATGGTTTACTTATATTACATGGGAGTTGAAGTTGATTCACAAGCAATTCTAACTTCAGGAGAACATATTGTTGTATTTGATACGGATATTCTTTCTAACAACGACTACGAAATTATTGTTGAAGTTGATTATGACTTACACGATGTCGATGAAGGAAGTAGTTTATTATTAGATCAAGTATTAAAAACACAAATAGTTAAAACAGAAGCAAAAGCAGTTCCGACTGCGGCACATACTAATGAGGAATCAACAACTGAATCTATTCAATTTGATTTATTAATCACAGATGAAGATTTGGTAATTAAAGAAGATACAGTAATTGCAACTTTATATTATAAAGGTGGAATCATTGAAGCAATCACTTTAGATGAAGTAGCTAACTATGGAGTTCTATTTGAAACAGACATTCTTTCAAATAATAACTATACAGTAATTATTACTACAACTTACAATCTAGACGATGGTAATGGTGATGAATCAATAATATTAGTAGAATTTGAAATTACTACTATAGCAAAAATAACTCCGACTGCAGAATATCGTTACGAAGCATCTACTAAAGATACAATTACCGTTGATGTTTATGTAACAGATGATGATGAAGTAGCTGGAATAGGTACATTATATGCAGTATTAGTTATGGATGATGTTCAATTAAACGCAACTAAACAAGTTGTAAATGTTGGCTTAACTAGTAATGTTAGATTTGAAGATTTATACTCAAATGAAAGATATTATGTAAGAATCATTGCTGATTTAGATTATAACGATGATGTAGCATTAGATCCTGAACAAATCGTCTTCGAAAGTCCTATAACAACTGATTCATATGATGGATTAGAAGTTGATGTTGACGATATCGTTCCAACTTCAGATTCATTTATAATCACAGTTACTATTACCGATGCCCAAAGTGTTCTAGAAGGCAATCTTCAAGCAGTAGCTTATCACGGGTTAACTGCAGTAGCTAGTGTTGATTTAGATTTAGGAGATAATATCTTAGTCGCTTTAGAAGGATTAGATCCTGACACTGAGTATTATTTAGTAATAGAAGCAGATTATGATCTGAACGAAGCTGATGGAATTGTTTATGATGGTGAATTATATAGTACATATATATTCACTGAAGAAGCAACCCCACCAACTGCTAACTTAGTAGAATTTGAAACAGAAACTGTTAATAAAAAAGACGCAGTATTCTCAATCAAAATAGATGATGATGAAGGATTCTTAACTTCATTAGTAACAGCAACATTAGTTCAATATAATGGTGAAGAAATTGCGGCATTTGTAATTGCACCAAACGCAACAACAGTTATCGACTTACAACAATTATTAAGTAATTCTGACTATCAATTAGTCCTAACGGCTACTTATGATGAACAAGATGGTGACGGAGATCAAGATTATGAATATACTTATGATTTCACTACTCTAGCACTTGAACTTCCAACTGTAGTAGTATTAGATACAAGTAGTTGGGTAAGTGCTCCGAACTTAACGTTAAGCGTTACTATCGGTCCAGATACTGATAGTGTAGCTAATGATACGGAATGGAATGCTGTATTATATGAAGACGGTGTACCAGTTATGACAGTTGATTTAGACGCTATCGCAGGCAATCCTGAAGGAACTATTACAAACTTTACATTCGCAGGTTACGACCATACTGATCCATTTACTTACACAGTCGTAATTATGTCTGATATTCAATTAAATATGTTAGATGCACTTGATCCAGATTACGAAGTAGAAACAACAACAATGCTTGGTTCAAGATCATTTATCAACGCCGGAAATTAAGAAATAGTTAAATTAAAACCGCTCTAAATTTTAGAGCGGTTTTTTATTGCGATTAAATTGTTTAATTCAATTTTAGAACGATTATCGTGAGTACTAAAGTTATCTTTATCAAAGTTCTCGAGAAACTTAATAACCTCATTAGTTACTCTTGTTGGTGTCGAAGCACCACTAGTAACACTAACCTTATTATATAGTTTTAAATTCTCTATATTTATATCTTCAATATTTTCAACAAGAGTTGCAGAAATATTAGCAATTGTTTTGGAAACATGAACTAAGTTAAGTGAATTGTTTGAAAGTTTATCACCAACAACGAAACAATGATCAATTGATTTATCTTGATTTCTCACAGCTTCTTGACGAACTCTAGTCGCATTACATATTTCATCAATGAAGACAATAGTCGGATAAATCTTTCTAATCTCTTCAGCTAAAATGTAAATATCATACAAACTCATTGTTGTTTGATTAGTAACAGCGATTTTATCGTTATTAATCGTTGCTTTTCTTAAATCATCAATGTTTTCAATAACATGCACATTTTTACTAATCCCATCAGCCGCTTCACTTTCGGGATGATGTTTTTTTCCTATAAAGAAAACATCATAGCCTTGATCACTATAATCTCTAACTTCTTTTTGTGTTTTAGTAACATCAGCACAAGTAGTATCAATTACTTCTAAACCTTTTTCTTTAGCCTTTTTATAGACTTCGGGGCTAACTCCGTGTGCTGTAAAGACAACAGTTCCTTCATCAATTTCATCAAGTAATTCTAATCTTGTTTTTGATGTAGAATGAATTGTTTTTATGCCCTTTTCCTTAAAAAAATCAACAACTTGCTTGTTGTGGATAACCATTCCGAGGATGGTTATTGTTTTAAAGGTTGACAAATTGGTTAGATTTGATATAGTATTTATTGCGTTTACAACCCCATGGCAATATCCACGAGGGGAAAGTTTTACTGTTTTCATATAATCACCTATATGTATTATATCTTAAATTATATGATTTGGAAATGGTAAGACTGTAGTGTATAATTATTACCTAAGGAGAGATACTATGAATATTAATAAAGACTATATATTAAAGGCTGTAAAAAAGCTAGGATTCAACAAATTTACTGAGGTTCAGGAAAAAGTAATTCCTGTAGCTAGAAAACGAACTGATATCATTGGGTGTAGCCAAACGGGTAGTGGAAAGACCCATGCTTTTTTAATACCTATTTTTGAAAACTTAGATCTTATTGAAAAAGATGTTCAAGTTGTTATTTGCTCTCCAACTAGAGAATTAGCTAATCAAATCTATAAAAACGCTAAACAAATTGCTGAAGAATCAGAAACGTTTATCGATATCAGAAAATATACTGGTGGTTCTAATCGTACTAAAGAAGTAGAACGATTAAAAAAATCACAACCAGCTATCGTCATCGGTACTCCAGGTAAAATTAAAGATTTAGCTGTTAAAGAAAATGTCTTAAACATTTATAAAGCTGATACATTCGTTGTAGATGAAGCCGATATGGCTCTAGAAATTGGTTTCTTAGAGGATATTGACACAATTGCAGGTCTAATGAAGGACGAACTTCAAATGATGGTCTTCAGCGCAACTATACCGGAAAAACTTAAACCATTTTTACGTAAATATATGAATAACCCTTATGAGGTTTATATAAAACCTAGAGAGTTATCTAGTTTAAATATAGAACACATCTTCTTACCAATAAAATCATCAGAAAGATATACTGTTTTAGAAAGACTAGTAGGAGTTATTAATCCTTATGTAGCAATCATTTTCTGTAATACAAAAGAAGTAGTTGAAGAACTTGGTTCTAAATTATATGCTAAAGGACTTAAAGTAACTAAAATTCATGGTAATATTCCACCACGTGAAAGAAAACGTGTTATGGAACGTATTAACAAAGGTGAATTTCAATATGTCGTTGCTAGTGATATTGCTAGTAGAGGGATTGATATTGACGGTGTAAGCCATGTAATTAACTACGAATTACCAAAAGATATGGAATTTTATATCCATCGTTCAGGTAGAACTGGTCGTGCTAACTATACAGGTATGGCAATTAGTTTATACAGTACCAACGCTAATGATGGTAATTATATTGATTTCTTAGAAAATAAAGGAATCAAAATTGTATATAAAGATATTAAGAATGACGAATTAGTTGATCGTAGAGAAAGAAAAGAACGTATTAAACGTGAACATGTTACCGCAGGTTTTGATAAAAACACAGTTAACGTTAAGAAAAAGAATAAAAAAGTAAAACCAGGATACAAAAAAAGATATCACTCAAAACTCCAAAGAGAAAAGATGAAATCAATTCGTAAAAGAGGGAAATAATAGATGTTGAAAATTGGGAGTCACGTTTCAATGAATGGAAAAGAAATGTTAGTTGGTAGTGTTAAAGAAGCGCTTAGTTATAACGCTAACAGTTTTATGATATATACAGGTGCACCACAAAATACAAGAAGAAAACCTACAAGTGAAATAGGAATTGAAGAAGCATTTGCTTTGATGAAAGAGCATAATCTTTCATTAGACGATGTTGTTGTTCATGCTCCTTATGTTATGAACTTAGCTAACGGGGATCCAGAAAAAAGACAATTCGCAGTTGATTTTTTAACAAGTGAAATCAAAAGAACAGCAGCAATTGGTGCGAAACAAATCGTTTTACATCCCGGAGCTCATGTTAAACAAGGTCCCGAAATAGGTATTAAACATATTATTGAAGGTTTAAATAAGGTTGTTGAAAATACAAAAGACTTAAATGTATTAATAGCTTTAGAAACAATGGCAGGTAAAGGTACAGAAATTGGTAGAAATTTTGAAGAGTTAAAGGCAATCATTGACGGAGTAACAAACAATGAAAGAATTAGTGTTTGTTTTGATACTTGTCATACTCATGATGCTGGTTATCTAACAAAAGATAACTTTGACAAAGTTATCGAAGATTTCGACCGTATTGTTGGAAAAGAAAGAATTACGGTATTTCATATCAATGATTCTAAAAATGTTCTAGGTGCTTCAAAAGATCGACATGAAAATATTGGATTTGGATTTATTGGTTTTGAATCATTAAATTATATCGTAAATCATCCTGATTTCATGAATGTCCCGAAAATTTTAGAAACACCATATGTTACTGAACAAGAAGATTCAAAAGATAAAAGTCTACCACCATATAAATATGAAATTGAAATGTTTAGAAAGCAAATATTTAACGAAAACATTATGAACGAAATTAGAAACAAGTAAGAGATTACTTGTTTTTTTATTATATTTCATATGATATACTCTACTTGTAGTTGATAGGTTAAAATATCCTTAAATAGTCATTATTTGACAATATTCAACCTTAGGTTTAGTCAATTAAACCTATCAGTTATTACATTCAACACAAGAAAAAGATATTATTTGGGTGAGGTGATCAAAGATGAAAGAAAGTAAAGTAGCAAATGTATTAATTAATCTTAGAAAACAACATGGATATACCCAAAGTGATCTTGCTGAAAAGCTAGGTGTTTCCTTTCAAGCCGTGAGTAAATGGGAAAGAGGAGAGAATCTTCCTGATGCATTTACTTTAGTTGAACTTGCAGATATTTATAGTATTACTGTTGATGAAATCTTACATGGAAAAGTTAACATTAAAGAGTTATCCCCTAATAAACATAAAAGAAAGACTATAATCTTAGGAATTGCAGTTGCGATGATTATAATTGCTCCAGCTTCAATTTTTGTATTAGGTTATGATAATTGGAATTTGTATATCCCAATTATATTAGTAGTTACTGCAATTAGTGTCTTATTAATGATCTATTCTACAATGAGTGAGGAAAGACTAAAGAATTATAGTAATGTTACAAGAGAGCAAAAAAGAAAAGAAGAAATCATTTATGCAATATGTACAGGTGTTTTTATGGTATTAGGACTAGGATTTCAGCTGTTTCATATTGCTTGGGTAGTCTTTATATTTGGCTATGCAGCTACATTAATAGTAAAAAAATAGACCTGCATTTGCAGGTCTTATTTATTTAATAACGATTTAATGTATTCGATTTTATCAACTAGTTCATCACGATCTTGAGTACTTATAACTACTTTGTTCTTAGATTCAACCCCGAGTAAATAATCAGCACTAACATCACAAAACTCACAAAATAATTTGATTTGTTTTGGCGTTAATCTCTGAATATTACTTTCTATTTTACTATAGTTAGAACGATGTAAACCTAAATGATCTGCGATTAGTTTTTGCGGAAAACCTTTGTCTTCCCTGATTCTTTTTAATCTAGTTCCTAAATTATTCATAACATCACCACCTATATTGTAGCAAATTAGCACATTTATTGGCTCGTAAGTGGTGCATTGGCACAAAATAGTGTAAAAGAAGTAAAATAATACGATAATCAATTTTGACAATTACTATGAATAATATTATATTAGATGTAGGTGAGAAGATGAAAGATAAAGTAATTAGCATTTTAGAAAAACAAACAGATACTTATTCTTTTCTTAATGTAGATACATACATAAAGAATCATAAAGAAAACAGTATGCATGGTAATTTCGATAACTATGCTTTTTTAAATAAATTTAAAACCATTATTACTTTAGCTTTTCCTTATCCAAAAAAAGAGGTTAAATATATGGGTAAAGGTTACGGTATCTTAGCTAGATTTAGTTATAGTAATGATTACCACAAAGTAATAGCATCTAAACTCGATGAAGTAATTAGTGGCTTAAACACTTTGGGAATAAAAGGATATGGGAGTGTTGATGTTAGTAAAATAGATGAAAAATATGCTGCTAGTTTAAGCGGGATAGGTTATTTTGGGAAACATAGTATATTGATTAATCCTCAATATGGTAGTTATATGTTTTTAGCAACTATTCTAATAGATAAGAGCTTAAATGAGGATTATAAAGTAGTAGGTAGTGAGTGTGGAGACTGTACTATATGTATTGATGTATGTCCTAGTAATGCACTTGAAGATGGGTTTAACCGTGATAAATGTATTTCTCATTTATCACAAACTAAAATGCCTTTTAATGAAGAACAGATATCTTATTTTAAATCGATGATTTATGGATGCGACATCTGTTTAAAAGCTTGTCCAAAAAATAAAGGAATTGATTTCCATAAAATCGAAGAATTTGAACCAAACGGTATTGAAAACATTTGGTTAGAAGATATGCTTTTAATGAGTAAGAAAGAGTTTAGAAAAAAGTTTGGTAATAATACATCCCATTGGATTGGTGCTAGTACAATGAGAAGAAATGCATTATGTATTATTGGGAATCAAAAACTAGTAGAATACATCCCTAAAATTAAGAAAAGTATGAGTGTATATAAGGATAATTTATGGTATAATAAAACAGCTGATATTGTCCTTAAAAAGCTTGAAAGAGAGTGATATTATGAATCATGTAGTTTTATACCATCCAGAAATACCACAAAATACTGGAAACATTATGAGAACTTGTGCTGCTACTAATATGACATTACATTTAATTGAACCTTTAGGGTTTAGTTTAGATATAAAGCATGTTAGAAGAAGTGCTGCTAATTATATGGAACATGTTACCTATAAAGTATATAAAGATTTTAACCATTTTTTAGAAGAGAATAAAAATGGGAAGTATTTCTTTTTAACTAGATATGGGCAAAAAAGTCCTGATCAAATGGATTATAAATGTGAAGAAGATGTTTATTTAATCTTTGGTAGTGAATCTAGTGGAATCCCTAAAGAAATCTTAAAAGATCATTTAGATACCTGTTTACGTTTACCAATGACAGAAAAAGTAAGAAGTTTAAATTTAAGTAATACTGTTGCAGTTTTAGCATATGAAGTATTACGTCAACAAGGATATAATGACTTATATTCTTACGAACCAGAAAGTTTAAAAGGAAAAGATTGGATTATTAAATAAGGAGTGATCAATGTGGATAATAACGTACAAAGAGACATTCAAATTCAAAGTTATAAACATGATGAATCACTTCATCGTATTTGGGAAAAAGCAACGGTAATTGAAGAGAGCGAAGACCATATTGTTGTTGTTAATAAGCGCACAAAGGTTATTGAATCTAATGGTAGATTTTGGCATACTAGAGAACCTTCTGTAACGTGGTTTTATAAAGATAAATGGTATAACATCATTGGTATTATCAAGCAAGATGGAATTCATTTTTACTGTAATATAGCTTCGCCTTATCTAATCGATGATGAAGCATTAAAGTATATCGATTATGATTTAGATATAAAAGTTATTGATGATTTTAGTTATAATGTGTTAGATCGTAATGAGTATAACAAACATAAAACTAGAATGGCATATTCTTCAAAATTGAAGAATATCTTAGAAACTGAATTAGAGAATCTTAAATTGATGATTGAAAATAGAGAAGAACCTTTTAATCATGATTTAATCAAAAGTTACTATAATAAATACTTGGAGGACATTAATCATGAGTAAGGATAGTTTTTTACGTTTATATACAAAACTAAGTATTTTTATTGGGTTTGTAATGTTTATATTTGTTGCCTTCTTTGTTGGAAGATTAGGGATTGTATATAAATCATTATTAGAAGCAAATATCTTTGGAATCAAAGTTCTAATTATGAATAATGAATTTGTTATAGTTAATACACCACTAATTATCTTTTCATCTTTACTCTTATTAAATATTTATATGTTAATAAGAGTAGGAAATACAAAAGATGTTAAGCAAAAATTCTTACAAAACGTTGTATTTAACAATACATTCTTAGTGTTATTAATGATTGTTGGACAAATAGCATTTGTTCTTATGATGCCAGACAATATCAATGATCCACTTGTTAATAGATTTGTTATGATAACTTTCTATACAGGTACTAATAATCCATACAATGTAATCTTTACTAGTTATATTTTGACCTTGGTGTACTTCATTTATAATATTGTAGTTAGCGTTAAATCACCTGGTCCTAAACTTGAGGAAACTGAAGAAGTTACCCCATCGTACTACACTAGTAATGATGTTGAAGCTTTAATTGAAGAAACAGAAGAAGTAATAGAAGTAAAAGAGTAAAAATAAAACAGTTCAATTTAAATTGAACTGTTTTTTTAATCATTTATTCTATGCACATACTATCATTTGATATGTCTTCTATTTCTTGTTGATTAATGATATCGAGGATATACTCAATATTATTACCTTTAAGTTCATCAGCTAGAATTATAGCCAAACCTGATTCAAATAAAATTTCTTCACCGTCAAAATCGAATGTAAGACTCGTGTTCCAAATAAGTGTATATACTTTATCATCTAACGCACGAGTAACAACTAATTCATATGTGTTTAAATCAATTTCGCCATGATATAGATCGTTTCTAAAAGTTAAGATATCATCTATTTTAGTTACTGTGAAGCCAGTTAACTCAGCATACCTTATTGCTGTTTCAACGCCCTTATTACCATCATAACTAGGAAACTGTATTTCTGTTATATTGTGCATTAAATAGTCAAAACCAAGTATAGCATAAGTATCATCTTTATCAAGGTCATAGAATTGTAGGGAATCAATGTAGTTTTTACTATTAACTCTTATATGGATATACTTGTTCTCATCATAACTGGAATTAATTCTATAAAAATCACCTTTAATTGCAAATTCACTTAAATTGTATTCAGTTGTATCAATCATTGCCTGAACAATTCCAGCAGCAAATTCAAACTCTAACTCGAAATCATTTTGGACAACTTTTTGATAATCGTAATCAAAATTCCGATAGTAAAGGTAATTGCAATCATTTTCTGTTGTGGATTTTTCATAAAATGATTCATCATTCATAAAGTAGAAGTTATTGCCTTCTATTTTATTATATCTAAATCTCTCGTTTGGTTCTAAATCCAGTCCTTGTTCTCGATACATAATTGAGGTTAATTCTGAATCATTTACAAGTGCTGTTTCTAAACTTGCATTCTCAATATCATATTCGACCCCAAATTCATCTATATTAAACTGATCACAATGGACAAGTAACATCTGTGACAACCCAAATATAAATACCATAAACATTCTTCTCATAGCAACCACTCCTAGTTTATATTATATCATATTTCTTTTTACTAGTATCCTTAAAATATCCACATTTTTGTGGTAAAATAATTGATAGAGAGGTGATAGCATGGGTAAAAAGAGATTTTGGGTATTAATAGGTATTGGTGCTCTTATTGTTATCTTTTTTATTTTAGTAAGTAATATCTTAGAAGTAGGGGAAAGATTACGCGGTGTTCATGAATATATTGAATACGGATTTTATGGATTAAGCGCTATTTTAGTTTACTTCTTAGTATTGAATCCTTTACGAATCATTGCTTTTTCACCAACATTCACAGTTGATGCTATGTTAAGTGATGATAATAAAAGACATAAGATATATAAAGATGCAGCAAAAGTATTAATCAGTAATGAAAACATTACTGATGAGGATAAAGATTTATTAAAAGGTTCTATTAACAACAGTAAGGAATTAAAAACGTCTTTACAGACTGTTTTTACAACTTCAATTAGAACTAATATAAACGAAGTTATTGTTAGAAACTCAAAAAGTGTATTAGTAACAACTGCCTTATCACAAAATGGTAATCTTGATATGCTAAGTACTCTAATTATTCAAATAAAGATGATTAAAGAGATTGTTGAATTATCTGGATTTAGACCAAGTTATCCTTATTTGGCTAAATTAAGCGTTAACGTACTAGTTACCAGTTTAATTGCTGAAGGTATTGAGGAAATTGATTTTACTGAATATATGCCAACTAAACTGGGCGAGACTTTAACGGATATGCCTTTTATCAAAACAATAAGTAGTAGTATTATTGGTGGTATTTCAAATTCAATGTTAACTTGTCGAGTTGGAGTTATTACCCAAAAATACTTATATAACGATAATAAATTATTAAACAGAAAAGATATTAGAAGAATGGCTTATAAAGATACATTTAAGTTAATGCCTAAAATTATTACTGAAGGTTTAACTGTTTTTCCTAAAGGTGTTGCGAGTATTTTTGCTAGACCGTTTAAGAAAAGAAATAAGAAGAATAAAGAGAGTGAAGTAGATGAGTAAAATACTAAAGATTGGTGGAATAATCGCTGCTGTAGCAGCTGTTGTTTATTTGTTTTTCATCTTCTTTGTCTCACCAGCTGCAGCTAACGACCCCGAAACGCAAACAGTAAGTTATTTTGATAATATTACTGAAGATGATGTATGTGAAAAACACTTTAATTCAGAAACAGTAAGTTTCTGTGAAGTATTTAAAACTAACTTAGAAGACAAGATATTTACTTATGAATTAGTAAGTTCAGGAAGTAATATAGTTGCAACAATAACAATTGATGATGTATCAGATGATTTTACAGTTTCATTTATTGTTGAGGCAAATACTGGTATTAGTGGATTTTTCCATAGTTCTAATTATTATATAGACACAATCGAATAAACAAAAAAAAGCGCTATTTAGCGCTTTTTGAATACATTATAAGTGGTACTATCATTTCATCTTTACTAAGACCTGCGTGATGTCCAATATAATTACTTGATTTATCAAAAATAAACATATACTCTGAAATCGAAATTGCGAAGAAGTCTCCTAAAAACTCATCTAGTTTAGGATGAGGTGTTCCTTCACCTAATAGTTTCGAATCCAGGAATTCTTGTTTAGTATATAGTTTAAAATGATTGCTGAAATGCTTATTAAAGTTTTCTTTAAATTCCTTTTGCTTACCATCTTTGACAAAGAAATTTGCAGCTCGTGGTTCAATTGATGGTTTTCTTTTTAGTAAATCTGTTACATCAGGATAATCATAAAGGATAGTTTCTTTAATATTTGTTAAACCATGGTCTGCGATAGTAATAACTAGAGTATCGTCTGTAATGTTATCGATTAACTCTTCAAAGTCTTTGTTTAAGTTATTTAATACATCTTTAACTTGTTCACTATCAGTACCATATATATGCTCTGTAAAATCAGGTTCAGTCCAATAGATATAATTAAATGATTGATCAGTATTATGTGTTTTGATTAATACTTTTTCAATTTGCTCATTAAATGATTTACTACCGTTAGGTCTAAATGCTGGGAAAAACTCTGTTGTTTCAATGTTAGGATTAACATCAGTAATCTGTTCATATATCTTTTTAAATGATAAGTATTTAGTTCGTAAATCTTCTTTGGGAATTTTATTGGTATAATAATCTTCATTCAAGAAAACAACAACATCCATATCTTCATCTTTAAAGTATTGAGTCCAACCAATATGGCCATTAACAAGAGGTGGTAGTCCTGAAAGAACTGCATCTGTTGCGGCAACAGTTGTTGGTGGGAAGACAGAAGTAATTTCTTTCTTGATATGTTTCCTTAAAGCTTGTGATTTATCAAGGTGTTTATTGATTACATTAACACCCATTCCATCTAATAGAATGTAGATAATATGATTGTATCCTTTTGCTAATTCCATATCTAACAAAGGAATTGTACTGTATTTAGTTTTAACACCATAATATTTTAATATACTATTAGTGACATTCAAGATTGAGTTATTATAATCTGGGTAATATAACTTCATTAAATCACTCCTAACAGTGTATTATATTAAAAAAAATAGGAAATGCAAAGGCATTTCCTATTTTACGTAATTATATAGTAAATTGATAGTTGCTTCAATACCTTCTATATGAGTTCTTTCCATACCATGCGAAGCGTGAACTCCAGGTCCCATTAATGCACCTTTAAAGTCATTACCACCACGATTAGCAGCTGAAACATCTGAACCATAATATGGATAAATATCGACAGCATGGTTAATTTTGTTTTCTTTGGCTAAACTAATTAATTTGTTAGTTAATTCATAGTTATATGGACCACTTGAATCTTTAGGACAAATTGATACATCGTATTCAGTACAAGTTAAATCGTCACCGATACAACCCATATCAACCGCGATCATTTCATCTAATTCAGGGATGTATGAAGCACCGTGTCCAACTTCTTCATATGTCGAAATAATGAACTTAAGAGTTTGCTTTGGAGTTATATTGTTTTCTTTTAGGTATTTGATTAACCCGAAGATACTAGCAACATTGATTTTATCGTCTAAGAATCTTGATTTAACAAATCCACTTTTTGTGATTGTTGTTTTAGGATCGATGAAGATGAAGTTACCAACTTCAATACCTAATTTTTGAACGTCTTCTTTAGTTTTAACAACTTCATCAAGTCTAACATACATGCTTTCAGGGTTTCTTGCTTTAGTGTTTGCATCTTTATATACATGAACTGCAGGACTAGTTGAAAGGAATGTTCCAGTATATTCTTTATTATCTCTAGTTTTTAATGTACAGTATTCACCGTCTAAAGTAGGCCAACTAGGTCCACCAATTGATGTGAATTTAATGGCACCATCACTAGATATACTTCTAACCATAGCTCCCAAAGTATCAACATGAACACTTAAACCAAGAGTATAATCTTCTTTACCTGGCATCGTAATTATTAAGTTTCCTTTTTTAGTTTGCTCTGTTTTTAAGTTGTATAATTTGGCTTCTTTTAGAATTCTTGGGATGATTTCTACAGAGTATCCACTAGGACTTGGAATTAGTAAAATTTCCTTTGCTAAATCTAAGATATATTGTCTATTTAATTTCATAATTCTCACCTCACGTTATTATATCATAGATATGATAATATGTGTTATAATTAGTGTGAGGTGATAATATGATTGTAGTTTTTGGTGGAGCCTTTAATCCTGTTACCAATGCACACGAAGAAGTATATAAATATGTAAACAATAAATTTGATGACGTTAAGTTCATTTTTTTACCTGTTTCTAGTGCATATACCAAGAGTGATTTAGCTAGCAATTATGATCGGTTAAACATGTTAGATATAGCAATGGAGAAATACAATAATGTTACTGTTAGTGATTTAGAAATAAGTGATAGTGATTTTCTTGGCACATATCAATCATTGATAAGATTAGTTGATTTTTATGAAGAGGAGTTGGCGTTTGTCGTTGGTGCTGATAATTTATATGGTATGGAAGACTGGATCAATATCGAAGGAATACTCAGTGAATTTAAAATAATTGTTTTAGGAAGAGATGGAATTGAACCTAAAATTGTAATTAATAGTAATAAACTGTTGAAAAGATTCGAACATAGTTTTATAATATTTGAAGATTTCAATGTTAATGTTAGTTCAACTGGTTTTAGAGAAACATTTGATGAATCTTTAGTTCCAAAAGAAGTATTTGAATATATTATTGAAAATGAGTTATACAGAGGTGACGATGATGATGTATAAAAATGGGTTTATAAAAGTAGCAAGTGTTACACCAAAATTAAAGGTCGGTAATCCGACTTATAATATTGAAGAAATGTTGAAGATTTTAGAGACAGTAGAATCTAGTATTACAGTGTTTCCAGAACTTAGTGTAACAGCCTATACTTGTAACGATTTATTCTTTCAAGAAAGCTTACTAATTAACACTAAAACTGCTATTGCATATTTACTACAAAACAACCCTTATAGTGGTATAGTAGTTATCGGTGCTCCATTAGAAGTTGATGGAGTTTTATACAATTGTGCTTTTGTATTACAAGAAGATAAAATATTAGGAATTATTCCTAAATTTTATCTACCAAATACTGGAGAATTCTACGAAAAAAGATGGTTCCAAAGTGGTTTCAATATTGTTGAAAACTATGAAAGTATTGAGTACTTAAAACAAACTGTACCATTTGGTTATATTGTCTTCAAAGATAAAGAAGATCAGTTAAGTTTTGGTGTTGAAGTTTGTGAAGATATGTGGGCTCCGTTCTCACCAGGTAATATCTTGAGTTTAAACGGTGCGAGAATCATTTTAAACTTAAGTGCTTCAAATGAAGTGCTTGGTAAAAGAGAAATTCGAAGAAGAGCTATTTTAGAACATTCTAGAAGAAATGCTGGTGCTTATGTTTATTCAAGTGCGGGAGTTAATGAATCAACTAGTGAAACTGTGTTTAGTGGCCACAATGTGATCGCTCAAAATAGTGAGTTACTTGTAGAAACAGAAAACTTTAATCAAGATAGTGAAGTTATTTACGGTGATATCGATTTAGGAAAAATCGATTTTGCGAGAAGAACTAATTCAAGCTACCGTGATAGCTTAAATAGATATAGACACAAATTCTCAGAAGTGATTATCAAGTTACCAGAAAGTAAAGATTATACTTTCTCAAAAAAGTTTGATAGCACGCCATTTGTTCCTAAGGTAGATATTTTAAGTGACTTTGAAAAAGTCGCTGCCTTACAAGAAAATGCTTTAATTAAAAGGATCAAACACGTGCGTGCAAAAAGTTTAGTAATTGGGATTAGTGGTGGATTAGATTCAACATTAGCACTATTAATCGCATGCCGTGTTTATGATAATTTAAAGATATCTCGAAAGGATATCATTGCCGTAACAATGCCTGGTTTACATACTAGTAAGCATACAAAAAAGAATGCGCTAGATATGATGCATAACTTAGGAGTTACAATTCTAGAAATTGATATCAATAATCATGTTAAAGAGCATTTCAAATTAATTGGACATGACGGGATAACTGAAGATATCACTTATGAAAATACCCAAGCTAGAGCTCGTACAATGATTTTAATGAATTTAGCTAACAAACATAATGGTTTAGTTTTAGGGACAGGAGACCTAAGTGAAATGGCTCTTGGTTGGTGTACTTATAATGGAGACCAAATGAGTATGTACGGAATCAATGTTGGTATTCCAAAAACGTTAGTACGTTTTATGATATATAATTATGCAATTAATAAGTTTAGTAAAGAAGTTAGAGGAACATTACTGAGTATTGTTGATACTCCGATAACTCCTGAACTTACATCTAATCAAAAAACAGAGGATACAATCGGTAAATATGAAATTAATGATTTCATAGTTCACCGTGTCTTAAGATATGGAGATAATGAATCAAGAATTAGTTGGTTGTTACCACATGTCTTTGAAATAAATGAAGAAACAAGTAATCTATATAGTAGTAAATTCTTTAAAAGATTTTATTCACAACAATTTAAACGTCAAGCAACACCTGATGGACCTAAAATCTTAGATATTAGTGTTAGTCCAAGAGGAGATTTACGTTTACCAAGTGATATTGATTACTTGAAGTAATACTGGAGGAATTATCATGCAACAAAAAACAGTAGTATTAGGACTTAGTGGTGGTGTTGATAGTAGTGTCGCTGCCGCAATATTAAAAGAACAGGGCTATAATGTTATAGGCCTTTTCATGCGTAACTGGGATTCAACTACTAATAACGATATCTTAGGTAATCCAACTATAGACGATGAAGTATGTACTCAAGAAGTTGATTATCAAGACGCCGAGAAAGTAGCTAATAAACTAAATATACCCTTACACCGAGTAGATTTTATTAAAGAATACTGGGACAATGTATTCACTTATTTTCTCGATGAGTACAAAAAAGGAAGAACCCCAAACCCTGATATTTTATGTAATAAATATATAAAATTTGATGCGTTTATTGAACATGCTAAGAAGTTTAATCCTGATTATATAGCGATGGGACACTATGCTCGAGTTGAACACGGTGAACATCCAACAATGTTACGAGGAATTGATAATAACAAAGATCAAACTTACTTTTTAAGTCAGTTAACTGAAAAGCAATTATCAACTGTACTGTTTCCTGTTGGAGACTTAACAAAACAAGAAGTACGAGATATTGCTCATAAATATGATTTGGCTACTAAAGATAAAAAAGATTCTACGGGAATCTGTTTTATCGGTGAAAGAGATTTTAATAAATTCTTAAGTAATTACCTACCTTCTAAAAAAGGTAATATGGTTAATCTTGAAGGTGAAATAATCGCTAAACATAGTGGTTTAATGTATTATACTATAGGCCAGAGAAAAGGTTTAGGAATTGGCGGAAGTAATAAATACGGGAATGAACCATGGTTTGTAATAGGTAAGGACTTAGAAAAAAATGAATTAATTATTGGCCAAGGATTCCATCATCCAACCCTATATAGTGATTCATGTTTGGTAGAAGAAGTTAATCTAATTAATATGGGTAAATTTGATGGTGAATTAGAATGTACTGCGAAATTTAGATATCGTCAACAAGATAATGGTGTTAGTATAAAATGGGTTGAAGATAATCTAGTAGTAACATATAAAGAAGATGTTCGCGCAGTTACACCAGGACAAGCTGCCGTATTTTATTTAGGTGATGTTTGTTTAGGTGGAGGATTCATTAAAGAAGTATATAAAAATAATAAGATTTGTAAATACTAGGAGGAATTATGAAAGGTACAATTATTTTAGAGAAGAATGATCAAGTGTTAGAATTAGAATTATTTGATAAAGAAGCACCAGGAACAGTAGCAAACTTTAAAAAGTTAGCTAATGATGGTTTTTATAACGGTTTAACATTTCACCGTGTAATCCCTGGATTTGTCGCACAAGGTGGATGTCCTAAAGGGACTGGTACTGGTGGACCAGGATATACAATTAAATGTGAAACAAAAAACAATCCTAATCAACATGAAGTTGGAGCTTTAAGTATGGCTCATGCTGGTAAAGATACAGGTGGAAGCCAATTCTTTATTTGTTATGATAGTCTTCCACATTTAGATGGAGTACATACAGTATTTGGAAAAGTAGTTAGTGGTATCGAAAGTGTCTTTGATATTAAACAAGGAGACCGTATTAAAGAAATCATTATCTAGGGGTGATAAAATGAAAAAACTAGGGATAGCTTTTGCCGGAGGTGGAGCACGTGGTGCTTACCAAATCGGTGCATGGCAAGCATTAAAAGAACACGGACTTGATACAAAGTTCAGTGCTTTTAGTGGAGCAAGTGTTGGGTCCTTAAACGCAGTCTTATTTGCTATGGGTGACTATGATAAAGCATATGAAACATGGATGAGTCTTGATAAGAAAACTTTATTCAATTTAGAAAAGCACATTCTAAAACGTTTGATGAAAGAAAAACTAAACTTTATTAACCGCGGTGTTTACAACACTAGACGGTTAGAAAAGATTATCAGAAATACGATTGATTTTGAATCAATTAGAAATAAAGAAATTTATATCGCTACAACTCATTTAGGAGACCAAAAAAGTACTTTCTTTGATCTTATCAGAACCAACTACAAACATTTCTTTAAAGCAGATCAGCAAATTGAGTATATTGATTTAAATCAATTTGAAGATGAAGATAAACTTAAAACACTTCTTGCTTCTTGCGCAATCCCCGTTGCTTTCAAACCAATTGAGATTAACAAACAAACATACTATGATGGTGGGTTATTAGATAATACACCTTATCAACCACTAATCGACGCTGGTTGTGATGTAATCATTGTTATAGATTTATTCACGTTTAGTCCAATGAGGATTAAAAAAGTCCAAGGAGTAAAACTATTCACCTGTTATCCTAAAAGAAGTCTAAGGGGTATCTTAGATTTTAATCATAAATATATTACCAGACGATTTGACTTAGGATATCAAGACATGAGTAAGCTATTAGAAAAAATAAAAGATGAGTTAATATAAGAAAAAACACCTCTTAATCAATACTATATTGATGGAGGTGTTTTTTTTGAGGAAACTATTAATAGCAACATTATTTATCTTTTTAACAACATTTACAGCACAAACACTAACTGCAAACGAGTATTCAACATTTCAGGATTACGAGTTTGAACATTCAGGAATGTATTTCTTAGATAGTTATACTGATGATATGTATGAGGATTATTATGAAATGATTCCTAAAAAGAAGTTCTGGGGATGGAGTATCCTAACAGCATACAAAACAGAAAAAATCTACTATACTAAAGAAACTCTTTGGGTAATTCACAATGAAGGATTTACCCCGATTGTACAAACATTTAGCTTCAGTGCAGAGGATTCAGTAAAAAAACAGTACAACGTCTCAGGTGATTTAGGTTTAAAGGGTAGTGGAAGTGCTATGGGCTTTAAATTAGGGTTAGATGAAAAGTTATCATATTCCATTATTGCAACCACAAATTCCAAAATTGAAGAAGATTTCGATATAAAAATCCAAGTAGATCCTAACACTAAACTATATATCGAAATAAAAGGTGAAGGGAAAGTAAGTAACGGTGTTGCCAAGTACTACCGGTTTTGGCGAAAAGTAAGAGAAGGTGGTTGGGAAGTATTTTTAGTAACTACAGAATACTATTCAATTAGGAAGGAAGTTATCGATGAATCGTTACTTGATAGGAATCAGGAATAATGCTTTATATATTCTCCTAATCGCACTAGTTACAACACTTACAGTTTTACTTCTTGTTAGAGAAGAAAAAGAACTAATCATTATTTCAAGAGATTATCAGTACTCTATTTATCACAGCGATAACTACGAATCAATTGATATTGAAGTATTAACCAATATGCCAAGTAGTTATCATTTTAATCAAGATTACATAATTGACACTAAATTCTATAATAATGAAGAAGAACTTAGTATCAGTATAAAGGATATCACTATTTCAAGTAATGAGATAATGTACCAAGATGAACCATTTTATCAAATAGTATTTGCGTTTAAATTACCATTTGTTAGTAATGACTTATTAATAGAAATGGAAGACGTCAATTTAGAGATAGTTTATGAGAATATGGAAAAAGTAAGTATTAGTATCGGTGAACTAAATTACCTCTTTAAAGAGGTGGTTCCAACAAGTATTACACTGAGTAATCTTAGTGCAACTCATGAGGAAGTGAATGGATACAATACTATCGGTGGGATCAACTTAGAACTTGTAAATAATAGTTCTTATAACATTATGATTACTGACTTTAAACTGCTCAGTAAAAGTGTATATATAAACAAGGAAAGAGTAAGTACTAACAAAACATGTGAATATCAATCAACTACTTCAAGTTGTCTTGGAATTGATTATTATGACTTTTATAGTGACTATAATGATACTATTTTAAACATATTGTTAGGTAAAAATAATAGTACAGAGTTTTATCTACCACTACTATATAATAATGATTCTAAATTCATATATGAGTTTGTGATTGTAATAGAATATGAGATTAACAATCAAATAGAAGTAATGGTAATTGATGATTTTCCCTATATGAGAACTAGTATATTCAATACATTTAATGAGGATGATTTTAATGTCTACAAGTTCAGCAATACAGATTAGTAATTTTACTAAAAAATATGTAAATAAGACTATCTCAATTCACAGACTTGAGATAAAAAATAGAGTTACTCTTTTTATCGGGGAAAATGGTAGTGGGAAGAGTACAGTTTTAAAAGCATTAATGAGTATTATCAGTTTTGAGGGAGAAGTAAATCACTCAAATACACTAAGTTTTATGCCAGAGAATCCGTTCTTTCCCCGTGATATTACAGTTGAAGAATTTTTATTTAATCTATCTCAACTAAATCCAAATGATTATGATTACAAACCATATTTGACTAAATATGGACTTAATAGTAAGAAAACAGAAGATATAAGTTCGCTTTCAAAAGGGATGAAAGCGAAACTTAATCTGATTCAGTGTTTAATTAGGAACAGTGACTATTATTTACTTGATGAACCACTTAGTGGATTAGATGAAGGAAGTGTAAATATCCTTGTTAATGATATAAAGAAAAGTAGTAAATCGTTTATTGTCTCTAGTCATCTAGAAGAAGCATTTGATGATTTAGAAAAGGAGGTAATTAGGATAAATGAACTTACTGAAAGTACATTATAAATTTTTATTCACAAAAAAAGTCCTCGTAGTCATGGTTATCTTACTTATTATTAGCTATATGATTATATTACTTCAGTCTAACTTACTTAGTAGTTTAGTAGATCTCGATATAAATAGAGAGTTATATATAAAAGGATATAGTTATGATGGGTTGAATCTGATTAAGATTGTCACTGTGCTATTTACGATGTTGGTAGGTATTTATTCATTCTATATAAGTAAGTATGACGTTTTCTTGATTAGTAGAAATAGTAAAACCAGGATTATTATAAGTAAGTTTCTAACAGTATCGTTTATTAGTATTATGTTTAGTTTATGTTTAGTTCTCTTTTACTCAGTTTTATGGGTTATTCTAGATATTAATGTTGAGTTAATAATGATTGTAGAATTATTACTGAAAATGAGTCTATTCTCTGTCTATTATTCACTTTTATATGCATTCTTAGTTATAAACTTTAATAATTTATTTATTATGGTTATGCCTTTTATGGGTTATTTAATTAGTAATCTAAGTATTGATTACGGTGTCAAAATTGATGAAATAGAAAGAGGTAGTAGAATAATTAATGTTTTATTTCCTGACTTAATTGTCCTAGATGGTGCTTTTGAATATATTTATGGCAGTTATTTTGTATTAAGTGTCTTAGCTATTATCACTATATCTACAATTAGGCGCTATGCAACTCACGACATGGTTTTGTAAGATAAAAAATAAATTTGAATATAATCGTTCTTTGTGATATATTATCTCTTGTAAAAGGGAGTTGATTTCGATGTGCGGAATTGTAGGTTATTTAGGAACCAAAAATGCAAAAGAAATAATTATTAATGGCTTGAAACGTTTGGAGTATCGTGGATACGACTCTGCTGGAATAGCGTTAAGACTGTGTGACAACGGTGCTTTTCGTATATTCAAAGATAAAGGTAGAGTAGCTCATTTAGAAAGTTTAGTCGATGTTAAAGGTGAACCTTGCCTTGGTATTGGCCATACTAGATGGGCAACACATGGGGTGCCTAACCAGGTAAATTCCCATCCACAAACCTCTAGTTCAGGTCGTTTTTTTATTGTTCATAATGGTGTAGTAGATAACTATAAAGAACTAAAGAGTTCTAAATTAGGAGAAAGTGTCTTTGAAAGTGACACTGATACAGAAGTAATAGCTCATTTAATTGAAAGATACAGTTATAGAATGAGTGTTAGTGAAGCAATAAGAAAAACGATGAGTTTATTAGAAGGGTCTTACGCTCTTGCGATTATCGATAGAGATAATCCTCACCGTTTGTATGCTTGTAAAAACAAAAGCCCATTATTAATAGGTATTAGTGATGATGGTATAATTGTCGCATCAGATGTGATGGCTTGTGTTGGTTATTCAGATCGTTATGTTCCACTTGAAGATAAAACATTTGTGGAGATTGATGGTGCTAGTTATTCAATTAAAGATATTATTGGTAAAGAAGTGAAACATGAAGAGAAAGTTATTGACGTTGATTACTTTAATATTGAAAAAGGTGAATACTCACATTTCATGTTAAAAGAAATTAATGAGCAACCAGCGGTTATTAGAACGATTATTGGAAAATATTTTGATGGTGATAAACCAACAATTAACGGACCAGTAAAAAAAGCACTTGAAGAAAGTGATCGTTTATATATTATTGCCGCAGGAACTAGTATGAATGCTGGATTTATTGGAAAAGAGTTATTTGAGAAAATGGCTAACATTCCTACCGAGGTTCATATTGCTAGTGAGTTTGCTTATAACATGCCTTTACTATCTAAGAAGCCGTTATTTATCTTTATCTCACAAAGTGGTGAGACAGCAGATTTAAGGGCAGTACTTGTAAATATAAAAGCTAAAGGATATCGTAGTTTAACAATAACTAATGTTAAAACTTCAACTTTAGCTAGAGAAGCGGATCATTTTGTAGAAATTCATGCTGGACCGGAAATTGCAGTTGCTAGTACAAAAGCGTACACAGCACAAATCGCAATTCTATCAATCCTTGCTTATACATTAAATGATTCACATATAAATTTACGTAAAGAATTAAGTAAAGCCGCAATTAGTATGGAAAATATCATCGATAAAAGAGAATATATCGAAGAGTTAGTTAAAGAATATTTAACTAAACGCAATTGTTTCTATATTGGTCGCGGAATTGATTATTATAGTTGTTTGGAAGCTAGTTTAAAGCTAAAAGAAATTAGTTATATTCAAACAGAAGGATTTGCTGCTGGAGAATTAAAGCATGGAACGATTGCTTTAATTGAAGAAGATACTCCAGTTATCGCAATTATTTCACAAAGAAGTATTAGTAAAAATACGCGAAGTAACTTATATGAAGTTAAAAGTAGAGGAGCTAAAACATTAGTAATTTCAACAAGGGGTGTTCACGAGAGTGATGATCAAATTGTTGTTGATGATGTTTTTGAATTATTTAGTCCTTTACTAACAGTACTACCAGCACAATTTATCGCTTATTACGCTGCTTTACACCGTGGTTATGATATTGATAAACCACGTAACTTAGCTAAAAGTGTTACAGTAGAATAGGAGACTTATTATGGCAAAATATTTTGGGACAGACGGAATTAGAGGTCGAGTTCCTTTAGAAGTAAACAATTCAATAGCTTTCAAAGTAGGACAAAGTTTAAAAACAGCTTTAGGTACTACAAGATTAGTTGTTGGGATGGATACAAGAGAATCTGGTAGTGAGTTACTATTTAGCGTTATAAGCGGCGCTAGAAGTGTTGGAATAGATGTAATGAACGCTGGTGTTGTTTCAACACCACTAATTAGTCTTTTTTCAAAGGAAAAAGAAGTTGATGGAGTAATGATTACTGCTAGTCATAATCCTTATACTGACAACGGGATTAAAGTATTTCATTATGGAAATAAATTAAGTCATGATCAAGAATTAAAAATTGAGGATTATATTGATAATAATGATAAATTTAATATAGGAACACTTGGAGAAATATATGATGGTGAAGAAGTATTAGATTTGTATTTAGATTTAATCGATAGATTAGAGTTATATAGTACTGATTTAAAAGTAGGGATTGATAGTGCTCATGGTGCTAACTACTTAATTAGTAAAGGAATCTTAAGTGAATTAGCTGAGAATTTCTTCCAAATCGGAAATGAACCTGATGGTAAAAATATTAATAACGGAGTTGGTAGTACTCATTTAGAAGCTATTACTAATCTTGTTAAAGAGCAAAAGCTTGACATTGGATTTAGTTATGATGGTGATGGGGATAGAGTTTTAGCGGTTGACAATGAGTTAAATGTTGTTGATGGGGATAAACTAATCTTTGTTATTGCTTGTTACTTAAAAGAATTAGGATTACTAAAAAAAGATACTGTGGTTCTAACTAAAATGAGTAACTTAGGTATCATTAAAGCTTTTGAAGACAAAGGAATTAAAGTTATCCTAACTGATGTTGGTGATAAATACGTTTTAGAAGAAATAAATAAAAACGGTTATTCTATTGGTGGGGAAAACAGTGGACATATTATCTTAAGCGATTATATTAATACTGGTGATGGTTTATTAGTTAGTTTATTGTTACTAAAAATATTAGACGACAAAGAGCAATCATTAAAAGAACTAACAGATGAAATCAAAATGTGGCCTCAAGAATTATTTAATATCCGTACTTATAATAAAGAAATACTTAATGACAAAAGAGTAGTTAAGGTCGTTAACGAAGTAAAAGAAGTGTTAAAAGATAATGGTAAAGTCTTAGTAAGAGCTTCAGGGACTGAACCATTAGTAAGAGTTACTTTAAGTTGTGAAACGCAAAGTGAACTTGATAAACATATGAACAAAATTGTTTCAATGATTAATTTTGTTAAGGAGGAAGTGTAATGAAGAATTATGCAATAGTTTTAGCTGCTGGTAAAGGAACTAGAATGAAAACAGAATTACCTAAATGTGCTTTTCCAATTCTTAAAAAACCAATGATTCAATATATTCATGAAAACATCCTGAAAAGTATGGTTGATGAAACAACAGTTGTTGTTGGTTACCAAAAAGAAATCATTATGGGTATTCTTGGTGATAGCGTAGACTACGCTATTCAAAGTACTCAAAAAGGTACTGGACATGCGGTTATGGTAACAAAGGATATCATGGCTAAGAAAACAGGTACTACGATTATTATGTTAGGTGATATGCCATTAATTGATTACAAAGTAATTAATAAAGTAATTAAATATCACAGAGATAAAGATAATGATCTAACTGTTTTAACAACTAAATATCAACAACCAAAAGGTTATGGACGTATCATTAGAAATGAATATGGTAATATTGAAGCAATCGTTGAACATAATGAATGTACTAATGATCTAAAACGTATTAACGAAGTAAATACAGGTATTTACGTAGTTAATAACGAATTACTATATAAAATAGTTGATAAAATTAAATTAAATGAACGAAAACAAGAATATTATTTAACTGATATTGTTGAAATAATGAAACCTAATTACCGTGTTGATGCTTTTGAGTTATGGGATAACGAAAAAGTAATGGGTGTTAATGATTTATATTCAGCAAGTGTTGCAGAAAAGTACTTGCGTAATGAAATTAATAAATCTCATATGTTAAACGGAGTAAGTATTGTAACTCCTGAAACAGTAACTATTGGTGAGAATGTAATTATTGAAGGTAATGTTACAATTTATCCTAATACTTATATCACTGGTGAAAGTATTATTAAAAGTGGTAGTAAAATTGGACCTAATAGTGAAATTCATACTTCAGTTATCCACAATAACGTCAGAGTAAAACACAGTTTAATCTTTGATAGTGAAGTTAAAAGTGACACTGTAGTAGGACCATTTGCTCATTTAAGAAATGGTGCAGTGATTGGTGAAAATGCTCGTATTGGTAACTTTGTTGAAGTTAAAAACTCAATTATCGGTGATGGTACAAAATCTGCTCATTTAGCATATATCGGTGATACCGAAACTGGTAAAAACGTAAACTTTGGATGCGGTAGTATAACAGTAAACTATGATGGACTAAATAAACATAGAACTAAAATCGGTGATGATGTATTTATTGGTTGCAATACTAATTTAATCGCCCCTGTAGAAGTAGGTAGTAGAGTATTTATAGCAGCAGGGTCTACGGTTACTAAAAATGTTCCTGAAGGAGCCTTTACAATCGCCAGAAATAGACAAATAAACAAAGAAGATTATGCTAAGAACTTTATCACTCCAAAAGATGATAAATAACAGTTGACAAATTAATACTGTATAGTATAATAAGTATGCAATTAAATGTGGAAAGAAGAGTACCCACTCTCACCTGATAGAATCTATCTTTAGGTTGAAGCTACAAGTATAACTAATTAAATTTAGTGTGGGTACATTATGTACGCACACTTTTTATATACTTTCCACAAAACAAAATTTATATGCCCTGGGAGGTGTAACTATAAAGAAATATAGTCGTGAAATGCCAGCGAAACGAAAAGATGATAGTATCTTAAATGAAGGTATTAGAGCAAGAGAAGTTATGGTAATTACTGATTCTGGTGAAAAACTAGGAGTAATTAATACAAGAACTGCTTTAAGTCAAGCATATGATAAAAACTTAGACTTAGTTCTAGTAGCTCCGGGTGCTAAACCACCAGTTGCTAAATTCATGGATTACAACAAGTATAAATATGAACAACAACGAAAACAACGTGAAGCTCGTAAAAATCAAAAAATTGTATCGCTAAAAGAAATTAGACTTTCACCGAAGATTGACATTGGAGACTTCAATACGAAGTTAAAAAATGGTCGTAAATTCTTAGACAATGGTGACAAACTAAAAATTTCTATCCGTTTTAGAGGTAGAGAGATGGCATATACTAACAAAGGTCGCGAAATAATGCTTAAATATGCAGAACAATGTGCAGACATCGCAACAATTGAAAGTATGCCTAAAAAAGACGGTCGTAATATGTTTATGTCATTAACGCCGATCAAAGACAAAAAATAAGGAGTGAAACTATGCCAAAAATGAGAACTCATTCTGGTACTAAAAAAAGAATTAAAAGAACAGCATCAGGAAAAATTAAAGTGTCACACTCTCAAAGAGGACATTTACTAAGTCATAAAAGTACTAGCGCAAAAAGATCACACAGAAAAGCAAACTATTTAAGCGCTGGAGATTACAAAAGAATCAAACATCAAATTTCACAAGTGAAGTAATATTAGGAGGAATTAAATATGCCAAGAGTTAAAGGTGGAAACGTCGCTAGAAAAAGACGTAAAAAAATATTAAAATTAGCCAAAGGATACTTTGGAAGTAAACACATATTATATAGAACAGCAAATGAACAAGTAATGAAATCATTACGTTACGCTTACCGTGACAGAAAACAAAGAAAAAGAAACTTTAGAAAATTATGGATTACAAGAATCAACGCAGCAGCTAGACTAAGTGGTTTATCTTATTCAAGATTTATCAATGGTTTAACAAAAGCTGGAGTTGAAGTAAACCGTAAAATGTTAGCTGATATTGCTGTAACAGATCCTAAAGGATTTGCAGACATGTGCGAAATCGCTAAAAAAGGTTTAGCTGGTGAAGTAGTTGCAGCTCCAAAAGCAGCACCTAAAAAAGTAGCACCAAAAGCAGCACCTAAAAAAGTAAAAGCTCCAGTTAAAGAAGCAGCTCCAGTTGAAGAAGTTAAAGAAGTAGCAAAAGAAGAAGCTACAGATTTAAGCAAATTAACAGTAGCAGCACTTAAAGCTTTAGCTAAAGAAAAAGGTTTATCAGGATTCAGCGCACTTAAAAAAGCTGAGTTAGTAGAGTTATTAAAATAAGCAGTTTTACTGCTTTTTTTATACCCAAAATTATGGTATAATTTTATAGGTGATTTTATGAAAGAAGGACTAAGAAAAATCTCATATGACCTGTACTTAATCGTACTAGGAACATTGGCTTTCTTTAGCTTTACGGGGAAGATAGACGACTATATATTGTTGATATATGTCGGTATTGCATTCCTTGTTATTATAGCTAAGAAAAGTGTTTTTTACATACTCCCAATTTCCTTCTTTATGACTATGAGCACCAACATGTTACGAGACGATATAACCGCAATAACCATATTCATAATAATCATTCTTGTAATTATGGCTATAGATACCATAAGAAATCGTAATTTCACTAAGATTGGGTACTTATTCTTACCATTCTTAGCATTAATAATTTTAAGTGTATTTTCAAGTATGAATGCGGTAGATGGGTTTACCCCATTAGTTGGATTTGTCCTAGCAATAGCCATGGCTTTGTTTTATGTTTACTTTATTAATACAATTCAAAGAAGCAATGAAAACTATGCTAAAGTAGCGAAAATGTTTATGTATTTAGCTGTTGTAGTAACGATGCAAATGCTCCATCAAGTTAACTTACAAGAAGATGCGATTCAATTTATTCAAAGAAGAAGAATCAATCTAGAGTGGGAAAACTTAAACATTATAATCTATGTAAATCTAATTGCTATTCCGTTTGTTGCATACTTAATAACAAAAGTTAAAGTTAAATTACCCTATATGATCTTAGGGTTAATAATTACAATAGGAATATTTTTAACATTATCAAGAAGTAGTATTCTAACTGTTGGAGTTTATATTCTAATATTAGTTCCCTTGGTTTTAAAACTAGAAAAAGACAAGATGCTATTAATAATCCAAGGATTAGTTCTATTCCTTATTATTGTTATCGGGATATTCTTCTTAGAAAGATATAATTATGTCATATCAGACGTAATAAGAGCTATTACATCACGTGAATGGACAAAAACAGAAGATAGAACCGTTTTATTAGAAGTAGCGATAGAGCAATTTAAGCTTCACCCCATATTTGGTTCAGGTGGATTATATTCATCAGCCGCACACTTAGAGGCTTATAGCGCTAGAAACTATCATAATATCATAGCTAGAACTTCATCTTTAGGTGTTTTAGGATTCATTACAGTAGCGTTATTATTCATTAGGAAAACAAAACTTATTATGTTAAGTAATTCTAGTTTTAAATGGTTTGCGCTAGTCATGATATATGTGACCGCATTTGTTAATGGAATGTTCCAACCAATGTACTTCTATACTACATACATGATTTACATGATCCTGGTTCTAGCAGTCATAGAGGTTAACATAAAAGGCTCAATTAAGCGAATATAAACGAGTATGAAATTGTGTTCATACTCGTTTTTATATGCGCAACAAAATTGACTTATATATTTAATAAAGGTATAATTAGGTATCCTAAGTGGTTGGAGATCACCCAAACTGCGACCCCAATGTATTAGAAAAGGTGCCGAGACTTATCTTGTGTGGAAGCTTATCTTTATTAAGAACCCTAATAGATTAGTAAGAGGTTGCCGCATTAGTGGAACAGAGGTTCTGCATCGGGTGGTTTCCAACATCTTAGGATTTTTGTATACATTAATTTAAAAAGCTACTAAATAGTAGTATAATGATTATAGAATTAGATATTAAGTATTTTTAAAGCGAAGGAGGATTCAAAAATGAAAGCAATAAAACAATATGGGTGGTTACTACAACTCATCGGGGCAGCTTTACTGATTGGATTAGCATTATTCTTAGAATTTGGGAATGGTGAAGGAATTGTCGTACCATTTATCGGAGCAATTATCATTATCTCAGCAGGAGTAAGACTAGTTCCTTTTGTTAAAACACAAAAAAATGATTTAGTTAAGACAATAAACATTATTGAGATTACAATCGATGTCGCAATTGGGTTAGCATTAATCTTAGTAACATTACTTGCAGACAATGGGCTTGGTAATTTATTTGGTTATTTAATAGGGGTATATTTAATGCTTAGAGGTGCTGTTCACTTCTTTGGTGTTTCTGAATTTAAAGAAAATAGTGATCTACCTTTATACATATTCCATGTAGCAGCGTTAATTGTTGGTAGTTATGTATTCTTTAGTGGTGATTTTAGTCCTGCTATCTTAATTCATATCATTTTGTTCTTTAGTATCGTAGCTGGAGGTTATTTAACTTACACTGGATATAAAGGTTATAGAAGTTATCGTTATCAAAAAACATTGACGATGCCTGATATTAAACACAAGGATGATAGAGTTGAAAAAGAAGTACCAGATACAGCTGAAATAACTCCAGAAAAAGAAATAGAAGAGCCAACACAGCCACAAGATCACGTATCATAAAACTATAAAATAAAAATGAATCCATTTGGATTCATTTTTTTATTTTGATACACTTAACAGACAACTTTCTACTTACTTAGTAACACTATCAAACCTATTGACTAAATCAACACCACCAACAATGTTGATAACATCATAACCCTTTTTAGTTAGCACTTCAGTAACCAAGTAACTTCGTTGACCATGATGACAAAGAATATAGTAAGATTCATCTTTTTTTAGAAGTGAATTATATTTAGTTAATAGTGCATTCATTGGTATATTGATGGCATTTTCAAAAGGTAAATCAAGCAGTTCAAATGGTTCTCTTATATCAATAATGTTGATCGTGCTATCCTTATGTATCTTTATAAAATCTTTAGGGAATATATGTTTAATTCCATCTTGGATTTGGATCATTTTAGATCATCTCCTATTCGGAAATATTATATCACTATTTATAAAATAGTTAGTATAAGATACTTTTTTTATTAAAACCTTGTTAGTTCGCTTTACAAATCAAATATAGATATGTATAATTGATTTGTAATCTAAACTATATGGAGGTAAAGCTATGGTTAAAGAGATGTGCTATAAATTAAATAAAAGCAGCATGTTATACAAGAGATTAATGTCAAAACATTTAGAAAGATTAAATATCACTTATGCACAATTAATGGTATTAAGAGTTATTGATCAAGAACCAGGAGTAACAGCAAAAGAAATCCTAATGCAGATGGATACAGATAAGGCTACTTTAAGTGGTGTTATTTCTCGTCTAGAAAGAGATAATTATATCTACCGTGTTAAAAATGATAAAGATGGTCGTGTTAGAAATATTTATACTTCTGAAGGTAGTGAAGATATTTGTAAAGAAGTTAGTATAATAGAAGAAGCTTGCATTCAAGATTTAGTAGATGGAATCAGTCAAGATGATGCTGAGTTCTTTGTTAATGTATTAGATCGTTTTATTGCGAATCAAATTAAGAAAATTGGAGATTAAAAAAGGAGTTCTAACTCCTTTTTTTTATGATATAATTATTAGAGGGTGATAATATGACTGAACAGCAAAAACACTATGGTTATTTAAATAGATTAAGAATTATATTTTTAGTTGTTTTTTTTGTTTGCGTCGCATTACCGTTTTATATAGGACGTAACAACCTAGAATTTGATTCAGATGTAGCTAATTTTGTTTTAGGATTTTCGTGTCTCTTCCTAATTCCGGGGTTTATGATAGCGATGTTTAGAGTTGTTTCATTTGAGCAAGATACTGAACTAACTTGGCTTGCCTTACGTAAATCTATAGCATTAGGAGTAGTTATAGCTTTTGGGTTATTTGCATTTTTTGGAGTTTTGGATTGGTTATTACCTTTAACTATTAATTACTTAGCTGAAGGTGCTTACCATAACGTGTTTGCTACCGTCTTTTATTATTACAACTTAACGGTTTTGCTCTTAGTAGTTTTATATAAGGAATGAGGAAGTTTGTTTCGAGATGATAGATATAGATTTTAGGTTAATAAGGGGAAATTACATGGTGATAAAAAATGAGTTTTCAGTACTAGGTTTAATTAGAAGATATAAAGTGTTAATTGACAATGTACATGTTTCAGATCTTAAAAGGTTCAAATCGCTGGATATGGAACATCCAAATCATAAATTTTACATCCAGTTCAAGATATCTGATATTGCAACAAGTGTGAAGTATATTGTTGACGATTCACGGGTGAGTCATTTGAAAGTGGGGATAAATCCGCTAGTTAGATTATATTCTGTACTCTTTCTGGTACTATCTATACTTTCCATATTCACCAATTTTAAAATTGAGTATCTTTATCTTTACCCAATCCTATTCTTTTTTATATTTCTATTTTATATAGTTTTTCAAGGATCGTGAATTAAAGTCAAAGCATACGATAATAACAAGAAGAGGATAAAACTTAAAGAGTATAAGGCGTAGTATAACTTGGGAGGACCATAATAGTACGATAAAAGAGATATGTTGAAGTTAATCAGAGTTTTAAAAAAATATAATCAGTGGAGGAAATAATGCAAGGTATAAGAGAAGGTTTTGCGATTTACAAAAAGAATTTTATCTTTATTTTTAAACACCCATTTACACTAATTCCATTTCTATTAGCTTTAGGGGCTAGTATATTTGCAGGGATATATGTAAATTCTGTTTTCGATCTTGATTCACTTAGTATAGTCCAATTGTTAGGGCTAGTATATTTACTTACTATAGTTTCTACATTCTCAATCAGTGTTGCGTCACTATTCATTCTTGAACTATTGGAACAACACGAGACAACTGGGAAAATGAGACCATTAAAAGCTTTAGCTGACATGTTAACAAAGGATTTATGGAGAGCTTTACCAATAATCATTGTTTGGTCTATTATTGATTTTATTATTACATTGATTCTTGCTGTTTTTTCAGCTCTACGAAAAAACAAAAACGGTCGAACTACTAGACCAGCCGGTCCACTTGAAAGAGCAGTTAGGATTCTGCAAACAACAGTTCGTATGGGGATGATGGTGATCTTTACAGTGATAGCTTGGGATGATAAAGGACCCAAAGCTTCGTTTGATGAAGGAATGAAAGTCTATAAGAATTCTTTGGCAACGATGTTGACAGGAGTTGGAGTTTCTGAGATAACAGCAATAATCTTGATAGTACCGTTAATCTTGGTTCAGTTGTTAAGCAAATTTGTGTATATTCCTATTGACATATTTCTGCCAGCAACTTATATATATTTAGCTGTCTCTTGGAGTATTGGGAAATTAATCGAGCAATTATATGTTTCGGAACTATATTTATGGAATATTCACTACGAGAAAGCGTTAGAAAATAACGAAAATATTACTTCGATTTATGATGTTAGAAAGCCATCATTTACTGATAATTCATTTGATTTATTAGATCAGTAAAGACAAATAAAGTGTATAACTTATATAGCACATAATTAAATATCATAAACATAAAATTTATGTTATAATAATTTTGATTTAATATTTTGGAGGATCTGAAAATGGGATTTGTAGGAGAGATAGTAATTTCAATTGTTGGAGGACTTTTTCTTGGTGGTATAGCAACTTTGGTAGAACAAGTTGAAAATAGTCAGAGAAGTGATCAATTCAAAAAATATTGGTCTCCAACTAAAAAGAAGGTAGTTTTTTTAGTTGCATCAGTCATTGCTTCATATTTCATTTTTATAACAATAAGATAAATACAAAAATAAATTAATTTGGAGGACTTAGATGAGAAATATACTTAAAGATATGTGTATGTTAAACGGAATCCCTGGTAACGAAAGAGAAGTTCGTAAATATATGACAGATCAAATGCAAGGTAAAGCTGAAGTTAGTTATGATGGTTTAGGTAGTATTATCGGTTTAAAAGTTGGTAATGAAAAAGGACCTAAAATTATGGTGGCAGGACATATGGATGAAGTAGGATTTATTGTAACTACTATTACCGATGAAGGTTACATAAAATTTACACCAGCTGGTGGATGGTGGGGACAAGTTATGCTTGCTCAACAATTAGACATCACAACTGGTAAAGGTGAATTAATTAGAGGTGTTATTGGTGCGAAAGCTCCGCATATCTTAACTGCTGAAGAAAGAGCTAAACCAGTTGATATGAAAACAATGTTCTTAGACGTTGGTGTTAAAGACAAAGAAGAAGCAGAAAAATTAGGAATTAAACCTGGAGATATGGTTACTCCTTATATTGAATATAAAGAATTAGCTAACCCTAAATACTTATTAGGTAAAGCTTGGGACAACCGTGTTGGTTGTGCCGCAGCTATTGAGGTTTTAGAAAATGTTCAAGATAAAAAACATGATAATTTACTATATGCAGTTGGGACAGTTATGGAAGAAGTAGGTTTAAGAGGAGCCACAACAAGTGCTCATAAAATTAATCCTGATATTGGGATTGCTCTTGATACTACAATTGCTTATGATTTTCCTGGTGGAAGTAAAAATACTGTTTTAGGTAATGGTGTTGGAATCATGATTAAAGACGGTAGTATGGTTGGACATAAAGGTTTAAGAGATTTCACTGTAGCTTTATGTGAAGAAAATGATATTAAATATCAATTAACTTACTTAGAACGTGGTGGAACTGATGGTGGAGCAATGCATATGGCATTGGACGGTGCTCCTAGTATCGCTTTATGTTTACCAGTAAGATATTTACATTCTCATACTTCAATCGTTCACAAGGATGATTATGAAGCAATGGTTAAATTAGTAACATTAATGGTTAAAAAATTAGACCAAAATACAGTTGATAAAATTACATTTGGATAAAAAATAAAAGGCCTATTGAGGCCTTTTTATGAGGTGCTATTATGAGAGTTATTTCCGGAACTTTTAGAAGTAGAGTTTTAGTTGGAGTAGATAGTGATAAAACAAGAGAAACAAAAGATAGAGTTAAAGAATCAATCTTTAACTCTATTAGTAATAAACTTCAAGAAGCTACTGTTTTAGATTTATTTGCTGGTAGTGGTAGTCTAGGAATTGAAGCTATTTCTAGAGGTAGTGAATTCTGTGATTTTGTTGATCAAGAAAGAGAAGCTATTACTTCTTTAAGAAAGAATATATTAAATTTAAGAATTGAAGAGAATTCAGGAATCAATTTCATGGATTATAGTAGTTTCTTAGAAAAAACATATCATGAATATGATGTTGTTTTGTTAGACCCTCCTTATAAACTAGATGTTATTGATGAAATAATTAAAACAATAGCTAGAAAAAAACTTTTAGCAAGTAATGGAGTTATTGTATGTTTATACAGTAAAAATAATGAATTAAAAAGTGAAAATAATGGTATAATAGAATATAAGAAAAAAACTATAGGTATTACAAATGTATCATATATGAAATGGGGTATATAAATGAAATTAGCAGTTTATCCAGGTAGTTTTGATCCAATAACTTATGGACATATTGATATTGCAAAGAGAGCTTTAGAAGTATTTGATAGACTTATTATATTAATTAGTGATAACCCAAATAAAGAGAACCTATTTACATCAGAAGAACGAGCTGCAATGGTTAGAGAAGTAATGAAAGAATGTTTAGATAAGATAGACATTAAGACATCTAACGACTTAACTGTTAAGCAAACTAAGAAGTTAGGAGCTACACATATCGTTCGTGGTTTACGAGCTGTTACTGACTTTGAGTATGAGTTCCAGATGACTCATGCTAATAGAGTTTTGGAAAAAGGTATCGATAATATTTTCTTTATGACAGATAATAAACACTCGTATTTATCAAGCACTACCGTAAAAGAAATTGCGCAATTTAATGGAGACTTAAATACAATGGTTCCACCATTTGTTGAAGCAGAACTTCAAAAGAAGTTTAACTAATCTTATTTATAAAAAACTAATATATAAAAAAGAAACAAAATTAACTCAAAGGAAATAATTAATCATATTTCTTGAGTGTTTTGTTTTTCTTTTATTTATAAAAATGTTAATATGGGGTAGGTGATAAATATGGATGATAGAGAAAAGATTTTCGCGGAACTCAGAAAAAGTAATGTCCGCATAACTAAGCAAAGAAGAGCTATTATTGATGTTTTAGAAGATAAACATTTAACAATACAAGAAATTTACTCTGAACTAAAAAATCGTGGCTTTAATAATTTAGGAACAGTTTATAATAATATTGATTTCTTATTAGAAAATAAAATCGTAACACAGATTTTTATTAATGGTAAGAAACACTACGACTTAACTATCGATGAAAAAAGTCATAATGCTGATTCGCATATTCACGTAACTTGTAAAGTAAACAATAACATTATTGAAATTAATAATAGTAGTATTTTTGATGAAATAAAGGCAAATTCAATCTTTAGAAATTTTAATATCAGCAAACTACAATTGGTAGTTGAAGGATTTTGCAATCATTATGAAAAGGATACTTGTAAGAAAGATGGTAAGTGTTTTATTGGTACATTAGGAAAGGTTAGAAATTAACCTTTTTTTTATTTGTGAAATTAATTAAAAAAATTATTTATAACATTATTTAGAAAAATTATGAAATTGTTTGATTTTACTGATATGGTTGCCTATAATTCAATAGTGGAGTGATTATTATGAATATTACAGATTTGAAAAGAACTGAGAAAGCAAGTGTGCTTTCTTTAAAAAAATTAAATAAGAAATATACCGAACGTTTAATGGACGTCGGTATTTATGAGAGTGCTGAAGTTACTCTTTTAAATACATTAGCTATGGGAAGACTATATTTATTAGAAGTTGATGATATTGAGATTTGTATCAGACGCGATGACGCTCTTCTTATCGAGGTGAGAAAATGATTTATTTACTAGCAGGAAATCCTAATACCGGAAAAAGCACTTTCTTTAATTCGATGACACAATCTCATGTTCATGTCGGTAATTATAGTGGTGTAACTGTAGAAAAAAGAGTACATCATATTAAACATACTAAACTTGGTCATCATCACCATCGTCATGGTTCGATGCATACTCGTCATAATGAGGGAATGGATCTTGTCGATTTACCAGGGACATATAATGTTAGTCCGAGTGGAGAAGATGAAGGGGTTGTAACTTTTTCTTTATTAAATGAAAGCTATAATGGGATTATTAATATAGTTGATTCAACTCATTTAAAAAGAAACCTTCATTTAACAATTCAACTATTAGAACTAGGGGTTCCTAGTTTATTAGTTTTCAACTTAAAAGATGCCCTAAAAAATAATGGATATGTTATTGATACAGATAAAATGAAAAAACTCCTTAACGTGAATGCTATCAGCATTAGCGCTAAAGAGAGCAGTGATAACTATATTGATGAAGTGGTTGGTGAGTTAAGAAACTTACAAATGTCAAAGGCATTAGAACTTAATTATCCACAACCAATTAAGTGGGGATTACAAAGAATTCATGATCTATTAAGACATGATCCTGTTCAGGTTAAAAAGAAATGGTTAGCTTTACAGATTTTAGAAGGTAATGAAGGAATCTTTAACTTCCTAAATCTAACTAAAGAAGAAAAAATAAGAAATGTTGTTGAAGAAGTAGAGCAAAGAATTATAGATGAGAATATTGCTTTAAGTTTAAAAGGAGCTATTTTCAATACAAGAAGAGAATTCATTAATGAAATATATGAAGAATGTATGATTAAAGTAGAAGAAAAAGAACATTCTAAATACTTCAATCAGAAAATAGATCGAGTTTTAACTCATCAAGCATGGGGAATACCTATTTTCTTATTAATAATGCTTGGTGTTTATCAAATCAGTTTTGGTAATGTTCTAGGTTTAGGTAATTTCTTAACAGGAATATTTGAAATATTATGGAATGATTACTTACTATATTATACATCGCAATTTTTAGATTTACTCGGTGTCACTGGATTTGCTCATGGCTTAGTCGTTGACGGGTTATTAGCAGGGGTTGGAGGAGTTTTAGTCTTCTTACCACAGATTATAGTTCTGTTCTTCTTATTGGCTGTCTTAGAGGGAACAGGGTATATGGCAAGAGTGGCAATTGTTATGGATAGATTCTTAAGTAGATTTGGGTTTAATGGGAAAAGTATTGTTCCGATTATTACTGGTTTTGGTTGTACCGTACCAGCAATTATGGCAACAAGAACTATTAGTGATAAAAAAGAAAGAATTTTAACAATTTTGACGATTCCTTTTGTGTCTTGTAGTGCAAGATTACCAATCTATGTAATATTTATTAATCTATTCTTTGATCAATACCGTGCATTTGTCATGTTAGGTATTTACTTATTAGGTATTATTGTTATGTTAGTTAGTGCTAAGTTATTTAGTTTATCATATTTCAGAGGAGCAAGTAGTAACTTCATATTAGAAGTGCCTCCTTACCGTGTACCACAACTAAGAACAATTACTTATCAGTCTCTCGAAAAAGCAAAAAGATTTGTTAAAAAAGCAGGGACATTCATTTTAGTTGGTAGTGTTATTTTATGGTTATTGAGTAATATTGGACCTGCAGGGATTGATATTAATCCAGAAGATAGTTTCTTAAGTATTATCGCAGGATTTATTGCACCAGTCTTTACTCCTTTAGGTTTTGGGAACTGGCAAGCTGCAAGTAGTTTAATTAGTGGATTCTTGGCTAAAGAGATTGTTGTTTCTAGTTTAATAGTATTATACGGTGGAGAAGTTGGAATAGCTGCAGCATTTACTACTCTAGGAGCTTTAACTTATGTAATTTTCGCTAGTTTATATGTACCATGTATTAGTACTGTGGCTACGATCAGAAGTGAAACAGGAAGCACAAAGTGGACTTTGTTTGGTATTGTTTATCCGTTCTTTGTAGCTTACTTAATAGCATTAATAGTAAATTTAATATTTGGAATATTTATATAAAAAAAAGATGGAATAATTTCCATCTTTTTTTTTATTTATTACTCCTCGAAGGCTTTTTCGACTGCTTTTTCAACTTTTTCAGCGACTTTTTCGTCTATATCCTCTAGGTTTTCATCAAAACCTTTTTTAATGGCTGCTTCGACTAATTCTTTAATTTTACTTTGTCCAAGGAAAGGTAACAATGCTTGTTCTTTAAAGCCTTCAACTTTACCTTCTTTAACTTCTTCATAAAGTTTATTTAGTCTCTGACGAGACATAAATGGTAACGCAGTGTATAGATCTTTTTTATTTCCATCTTTAACTATTTCATCAACTAATTCATCAACTTCATTACTTTCTAAGAAAGGGTATAAATGCACTAATTTTACTCCTTTAACCTCTTTGGTTTTAATTTTATTTACTAATTCTTTAATGTCTTCGTCATCCATAAATGGTAATAAGTTTAATAATTTCATATTTATTCCTCCTTCAATTAATATTTTCTGTTTTTGTATTTACGGTTTGTTTTAATTGTGCTAAAGATATTTGATTGTAGATATTTAAATTCAGTACAGCAAATATCTCGTAGGTATTTATCATATTTCATTTAATTCACTCCTTTTTATTTTTTAGAGTTAAATGAATGGACATTTACCTTTCTTTGAACAAATAATTGTTCTTGGGTTGTTAGTTGATGGTAGATGTTCTTCAATTCAAAGGTACATTTTCCACCTAGGATAATTCCTAGGATGTAGATTCTTTCTTCATCGTTTAGATACGGCCAGATGTTTTTGATGACAAAACATTCTTCTGAGTGGACGATCTTATTGATTACTTTGAATCTTTCTTTTGAATTCAATAGGTAAAAGATATCGTTAATATATTGATACCAGTCTTCTTTAGATAAGAATTCTCCTAATACTGATTCACGATCGAAGTTTTTAAATTTTGTTTCGTAATCATGTTCAGCAATGTCGGTATCGTCTAATAGATAATCAATTGATACTTCTAATAGTTTGGTTAGTTCATAGAGAATATCAATTGTGGGTAAACTTTTACCGTTTTCCCACTTACTGACAGCTTGGTGAGTTACATATAAGCTTTCAGCAATGAAGTTTTGTGTAAAATCTAATTCTTTTCTGCGTTGGCTAATTCGTTTTCCGATTAGGCTTAAATTTAGCATCTTTTACCTCCTTTACACCTTAATTCTATCAAGGCTTTATCTATCTATCAAGCAACCTGTGGTTGAGTGGAAATACTCATTAAATTTTCATAAGTATATTATTAATAATATGTTATAATATGGAGACGTGGAGTGATGAATATGAAAACAAGAAGATACCATGGTTATATATACGTTATAGCGTATTTAATGGTTTTAAGAGTAGTACTAAATATAACAGTTGGTGTCAGTGCTTTTAGTACTGGGATGATTTTTGATTTAGTTATGTTAATGTTTTGGGTTGGCGCTATTGGTTTCTTTTTAAGAAGAATTCGCTCTCAAAAGATTTTTTATATAATAGTTATCCTATTAGCTACAGCGTTTGTTGTAGGTGATAGTGTTTATTTTGATTACTTTAGTGTAATTAGTGCTAGAAGTTCTTTAGCTGGATTAAAATGGTTACAAGAGGGTAATACATTAGAATATGATATTAAAATTCCTCTTGTTGCATATTTAATTACACCGTTATTAATAGGTACAATATATCTTATTATAGCAAATAAGGAAAAGGATGTCTTTCACTTACGAGATTTCTTAATTTTAAGTACTGTTTTTGCGGTTCAGGTTGGCTTTTATTTATACTGGGGTAACCAACAGTTTGAAACAAGAAATGATTACTACAGAAGTGATGCATATCTTTTTGAAAGTATGCATGACAGGATTTTATATAGTGAAAAATATGGGTGGTATCATTATCATTTACTTGATTTAACTAGATTTAGAACAATTCCAGATTTAGAAGCTTATAAAACTGAGTTAGATGATTACTTTAATAATAAGGAAGAACATGCAACTAATGATTATAGTGATCTATATAATGGATATAATGTAGTAACGATTTTAGGGGAAACTCTAGAAACAAGATTTATTGATGAGAACTTAACACCTAATTTATACTTAATGAGAGAAAATGGGTTAAGCTTTGATAACTATTACACTCCTGTTTACCAACAAGGAGCGACTTGTAATAGCGAATACATGAGTTTAACAGGATATAGTGGAATTACTACTAATGATTGGAGTAATAACGTGTGTGACGCATATAGTGGCAATGAACTCCCATATGCTCTTCCAAATCAACTAAAAGAGCAGGGATATAATACATATTACTTCCATAGTGGATTTGAATGGTTCTATAACCGTATTGAAATGGTTCCTAGTTATGGATTTGACACTGTCAAATTTCATGAAGATTTATTTAGAGATGAAGTTGTTGAAGAAGAGAACTTTACTGATAGATATGATACTGATATGATGTATTTCTTAGATGAGTATGTAAGTTTTGATGAGCCATGGTATATGAACTTATTAACTTACTCGATGCACGGAGCATATAATCAAGAAGAATTTGAAATGCATGCAGCTCAATTAGAAGCTGCATATCCTGATACTGAGTTAGATCCTGAAATTAGAAACTATATGCTGAAACTTGTTGAATTTGATAATCTATTAGGATTATTAATGGAAAGATTAGAAGCAGAAGGACAATTGGATAATACATTATTTGTCATCTATCCTGATCATTATCCTTATATGATGAATTATGATATTTATGAAGATTATATTGGTGTTGAAGATGATTTTCATGAAGTAATGAGACAAGAATTAATCATTTATGCTACAAACATGGAAAAAGAAGTAATTCATACACCAGGAAGCACAATGGATATTACCCCAACAATATTAAACTTACTAAACAGTAATTCTAACTTTGATTATTTCATGGGAGTTGATTTACTTGGTACAGATGAAAACTATGTTTTGTTCTCTGATTTAGCCATTACTGACGGCGAAAGTGTTTTATATTTAAACCAAGATTACAAAGGTAATCTTGTAGATAAAGAAGCACTAGACATAGCATTAGAACGTAAAATAAACGAGTCAGAACTTCAGAAAAAACTGTTAATTAGTGATTATTTTAAAAATGATTAAAAAAAACCGGTTTTAGCCTTTACAAACCGGTAATGTTGAGTTATAATTATCTACGCTAAATGTTTCGATAGCTCAGCTGGATAGAGCAATGCCCTTCTAAGGCATCGGTCGGGGGTTCGAATCCCTCTCGGAATGCCAGTAAACACAGTAAGTAAGCCATTTATGGTTTACTTTTTTTTTGCATTTTGAAGCAATTTTACTGTGTGGGCACTGGTCGGCCGCTTTAATTGGCCGTTCTAAAGTACTCTGACCTGACAAATTCGTTATCTAGGTGTAAATAACGCTGTGTAATCTTAATTGAACTGTGTCCAAGTATTAATCTAAGTGTTTCCAAATCACCACCTCGCTTCAAAAAGTTTGTAGCGAATGTGTGTCTCCACTTGTGAGGACGTACATTATAAGGTAACGATAATTTTAACTCAAATCGATAACAGATACTTTGTACATTAGTCACCAATAACCTTTTTTTAGCCATATAAGACATAAATATATAATTCTTTGAACGATCCTTAGATATAAGAGTTTTTAATAACCCTTTTGTATCGTCTCTGAAGTAAACATAACGGTCTCTTTTAGTTTTGGTTATCTTTACGTGTATTGTATTGGTAGAGAATTGAAAATCCTTTACCTGAAGATGTAGAGCTTCATTAATTCGCAACCCAGTATCATTTAGAAGTTTAAATAAGCAATAGTTTCTTAAACCTTCTCTAGTATCTTTTTGGTCCTTCAAATGATTCAATACTTTCTTCAATACAATATCATCAATAATTTCAACTAATGGAACACTTTCCTTTAATTTTTTTACATTAAGTCTCTTGTCTGTATGATACTCAATCAATAGTATTAATACTGATCTATACATATTAAGTGTTGTATTTTTAATAGTAGGAATTGTTTCTTTTCTCCAAGACCAAAACATTACAACATCATGTTTAGTGATATCTTCAATAGCTATTTCATTAAAATATCTTACTAAGACTTTTATTTTACGTTCATATTTGTCATAAGTACCAGCTGATTTAGTAATTTTTACATATTCTAGGTATTTCTCTGAAGCCGTAATAAACTTCATACAATCAACTCCTATACTAAACCATTAAATACAATGTAATCTTTTAAATCTTCCAAGGAATCGAATATATCGAGACCTTTTTTCATACGCTCTTTATTCACCATAGTTAAATCACTATTTTTAATTTTCTCTAACTTTTCTGAAATGATTGATTCATGCAGCTCTTCAAACTCAAGGTCAGTAGATGTAGCACGAATAAGTACTCGTGCTTTACCTGCAGATTTAACATACCAGTCTTTGGTACGAGTTATGTCTGTTTCCAACTTAGCCTGATTATATAAACGAATCTTTTCATTACCTTGAACAAACCTTTCCCAAGGTCGCCAAGTTTTCCATCGGGTAATTTGATTACTAGTACCTTTAGTTTTGAATTCCAACATACCTCTCAAGACCGAAAAATAAATCTTTGGAAGTTCTTCTATGCCATGAGCTACAATCAATTTAAGTAAATCCATTGTTTTTCTCTTTAATCTAATTTCAATTCTTAACCAGAAGTTAGTATCTACCTCATACCCTCTGTAATATCTTTCATACTGTTTGTCATAGGTACATATTTGTTCACCATCACGCCTACCATGATAAATAGTAGTACCAGTATATGAACCGTTCTTATGACCTTCAATCCACCAACACGAATTAACAGAACTAACATATTCTTTACTCTTAGCTTTCTTAAGTAGTTGATCTATCGTAAAGTATTTGGGAGTAAATATATCACAAGCTAAATGCCACGTTGATATATTTAAGTTATTAGTATATACGTACTCAAGAAGCTCGTACCAATCAATACCTAACAATTCTACTTCACGACAACCTTCTCCTTTTAATTCCAAAGCGTGAGTACGAATATCATTAACATTCGTAGGACCAGAATATTTAAAATCAATATGCTCCTCAAACTTGAGCAGTCTCTCATAATGTCCTATTTTTCCCTCATCAGTAAATTTTGTTATATCAACATCTACTAAACTCATAAAGAATCTAAAGAATTTGTTTTGATATAATGATTTCCAACTATTACCAAATTTGGAGATATAAATACTCTCATCTTCATCAATCGGGAATGTGATAGTTAAATAATCAAATAAGACATTCACCTCAGGAGTTTTCAAACCAATTTATATCACCTCAAATCTGATATTTTTATAGTAAATTAGCCTACCCTAAAATTTGCGAAGATACTGGGAGCCTAGTTGAGCGTTTTAAAGAACTTTTGAGTGCACTAGTAGGGGGGCTATTAGTCATAGCCCCCTGCAGGTGCATTTTTTTGAATAGTTTTATCCGTAAATATCGTAATCTACATCAGCTTTAGCTGCTGCAAATGCTTTAGTAGAATCTTTATCTTCAATCCATGTAATTGGAAAATCAATTACATCTAAAAGTTCAAGATCTGTTTCATCAAGAAATCCTGAAGCTACAGCTTTTCTATGTAATGCAACTTCAACACGTTTGTATTCTACTTCACCAGCTGCATTGTGTCTTACTAAGAATCTACAAGGAACATCTAGTTCATGTTTATCTTTGTTATCTTCAAATTTTCTAAGTACTTTTACAAGTTCATATTTATTGAGTCCGAAATATGTTCTATTACTTAAATCTTTTCTAAATTTTGGATGGAATATAGCTAGTAGTGATACTGAATCACCATAATTCTTTGAAGATCTTTTCTCTAAAGTTACATGACAAGTCGGTAAACCTTCAATAACTTGTCTTGGTAAATCTCTAAAATCTACATAACCAGTTTTCTTAACTGGTTTTTTAGCAGGGATATTACCTGCAGGTATTTTTTTATCTGTATCAGCCATTATTAAATCTCCTTAAAGTTTATTTTTAATATAAAAATGTTTCTAGACTTACCGCTATTTTAAGCAGCTAGAATACATATTAGACAACATTGCTTTCTAAGATTGGACCAGATGTTTAACCTGGTGATCTATTTCTATTCATCTCACATCTTCCTTTCAAAACGATAGTTTATTTTTGGCTATTCGAGCATTTATTAATTCAAAAGCTTCATAAATTACTTCTTCATAACTAAGTTCTAATCCCATGGTTAAAGCAAATCTTTTACAACAATTCTCAACACGATCATTAAATTCTAATTCTTTCAAGAAAACTGAATTAGGAGTGTGCCAGATAATAGACTTTAGTGTTTGAAGACTGTATCGGAACTTAAATTCGCCTTCCAAAAACTTAGGATACGAGAAATTAATTAACCATTTCATGCTTTCAGGGTTATTTATCGGATATTCTAGACTTAAATCTGTTATGCTTACTCGAAACCTTTTATCTATTGCTTCTTTTTTTAGTCTTTGATAATCGGCTTCATCGTATTTATTCTCGATTTTCATACTTATTTATTAAGGACATCAATACTTTTACTCAATGCTTTGCTAATATACTTATCAAACTCTGGAAATAGTCTTGTTTCAACTTTTGATTCCAAATTAATTACAACTGCCTTTAATGGATCCTCTAAGTATTTGAGTTCGAATAACGCAGGATTTGTTTTCTTATGCTTTTTAGGTTTTGCATATAAGAAAACATGATCATCTTTCCAACCTTTTGACTCGTAATAATATTCCTTATGTACGTTTGTAGCTATGTGTAAATCGATTTTTTGTAAAGTACCACTTGTATTTTTACCTAAATAAGTCAATTTTGACATTCCAGGACTTTCTTTCTTTTCTTTTGCAGGAGCATTTAATTTTTCTTTAGATTTATCAGCAATTTTTGATAAAAGTTTATCTAACTGTTTAAAATCTTTGAAACATTCAGACCACATATATAACTTATCGGATGACAAACTATATTTACTTTTTTCGGTTTCATGAAGCTTAAGTTTAATTGTAAAATCAACCTTCTTTTTATCTCTAAGAATAAGAAAATTAATAAATACTTCATAAGTTCCACTAAGCCATGAATGCTCATTTTTAGCTTTGTATTTTGATTTTATCAACTCATGAGTTACTTCGTAATTAACGAATCCTAGTCCTTTCTTCCAATCAAAAGTTTTGATGTGTTCGATTAATTGAGTAATAGAACCAGTTTTGTTGGTTAATGCTTTCAACTCTTTATTTACCTGTAACTCTACTTTCTTAGACCTTACAGCTTTTACGGACATGCTTGGAACAAATGATTTAATGTCTTTTTCATCGACACTTAGTAGTTCAACAATATTTGAGTAGCTAAAACCTTTATAAGCTTTTAATAAACTTCCATCTTTATCACAAAAACGATTTGCGATAGCAATTAAATTCTTAACTGAAGTCTTTCGTAGTTCAAATTCCTTAGCAGCGTAATCATAAATATTTTGATACTCATTGATTTCATAAAGCTTTTCTTTTTTAGCTAAAGCCAATTTACTTCCAATTTCTAAGTAGTTTCGATAAATACTTTTAACTTTGGTTTTGATTGCTTCGGTTATCTTGTTATAACTATAATTCTTTGCAATCAGTTCACCTGTGTCATTGATTTTTATAAACAAACTATCTTGTCCGACGTCGGACTTTTTAACTAATACTTTTTCCATTTTCACAACTTCCTTTTCTTTTTAGTTTTAATTCCATAATCTGAAAATTCTCTGGTTCTTAAAATCTAGTTTCTTCATTTCATCTATAGTCATTGATTTAGATGAAATGGTTGAAATGAAACTATTTAACTCATGTTTTATACCTACAACTTCGTCCAGTCTCTTTTGTTTTCGGTCATCACTTATATTAGTTTTTCTTTCAACAAACCTATATAAGCCTTCTAAGTAATTAATGTTCTTAATTAGATCACTAAGAATTACCTTTTGTATAATACTCATGGTTTATTACCAGTAGTAGCTTTGCAACTATAAAAGAGTATTATCCAGGTGCAAACTATTAATAAATCACAAAACATTATTAAGATCATGTCAGTAAACTCTAATATTAGTAAATATCTTAAGAAAGTAATGTTAAGCAATATTACTATCAACGTAGATAATACTGCTATGAAAAATGAAACTATTCGGCTTTTTGTTAATACCATTTCACATCTTCCTTTCGTTATTTTCTTTATTTATTTTTAAATTGCTTACTATGTTTTGATAGAGCAGAAAGATGAATCTTTGGCTCTATTACTTTAATTCCACGTTTTTTAATTTCCCATTGAAGCTCTTTGATTTTTTCATTTCTATTATGATTCCTTGTTGAATCTTTAAATGCTCTAAAAAATCTGCTTTTTAAAAACGAGTAGCTTAACTTCTTTTTATGATGATTTATCACCTCTATAATTCTTTTATTGCTTAAATGTGAATAATTATAGGGGCTACTAAGTAAATCATATTTCTTACCTCTTGTAGTTTTTCGTCTTTTCATCTTTTTAATTCCTTTCTAATTTTGCTATAAAAAAAACCTGGGGAGACAACAACCGGAAGATGTGAACTTGTGAGTTGTTATCTCCCTAGATTTAGTAGGTGTATGATTTATTCTTAAATCAAAGGAGATTAAGGAGTTTAATGCTTAAAAAGTCTTTTTCTCACATCTTCCAACTTTCGTAATAAGTAAGTTTCTAATCTCATTATAATACCAACTTACCTATAATGCAACTAAATATTTCTTTTTACGCAAGTTGTGTGTTTTTATAGGATTATAGTAGTAAAATACAAATAGGTGATTATATGAAGAATTTAAAGGCAGTTAGAAAGCAAAAAGGAATTAAGCAAATTGAAGTCGCAAAATTCCTAAATGTATCTGAAGGTACATACTCAAGATATGAATCAGGTAAGATTAACATGACACCGGATCAATTAATAAAATTGTCTGATTTTTTTAATGTTGCTACAGATTATTTATTAGGAATGATTGATGTTGCTTTAACACCTGAGCAAAACTTCGTTAAGAATAACTTGGATGATGCAGAAGTCATATTAAAAAAAGAGTTCAACCTGAAACTAGCGGGAGAAACTCTTACAGAAGCTGAAGCAAGAAAAATGCTAGATTTTTTAAGAATTTTGAGGGATGAGTAATGCAGTTTCCTACATGGGGTTCTTTCATCCTAGGATTAATTAGTTTTCTATTATCTATATGGTTGATTTATAATACTACAACACTTAAGAAGTATGTAAAAACTGTTGAACTAAAAAGAAGGCTTAAAGAAGATGAACAATATATAGTTTATAAAATAGAACTGATAACAAAAATAATTCTTGACGATGATGGATTTGATTCAACCACACAAAATCAAATCCTAGAAATAACAGAATACCTTACAATTTTGAAAGAAGTATTAACTAAAGAGCAAATCCAATTTATATATGAACTAAATCGTCTTATTCCTAATGTGGAAAGAAAGAATGAAATATGCAGGCTGCTAACTAGACTAAAAGTCACTTTAGTGAAAAATGTAAAGGAACTTGATGGAGGAGAAAAAAATGATGATTGATAATATGGTAAAAAAACTTATAGATAAAACAAAGAAGGGTAAAATAACTTGGATACATGTAGATAAAGAATCCGTAGAAATTAAAGATATTAAAGGCTTTAAACTAATTAAACTTTATGAAGTTCAACAAGCGTATTCGGTTATTGCAGGAGATACAAAATTGGTTATAACCGCTGAAAGATACATGTTGGGGAGCGCTTTCTCATATGAAAACACATATTATCTATATCTTTATTCAAAATCTGGAGTTATTTTTTCACAATATGGAGATAGCAATACAAATGATAAAACTTTACTTGAGCGCTTAATGACAATAATAAAAAAAGGCGGAGTCGATGAAAATGATCTATTAGAATCTATTGAGGGTTTTCTTGATAACTTATAAAGAATTAAATTAAATATAAAATAAAAAGACTAAGACGGATTGTCCGTTTTAGTCTTTTCTTTTAGTAATGCAAGGATAATATCTTCAATACTTACATCGATAATCTCATCTTGCTGTGGTGAATCCTCTTGTGGCATACATCTTCCTTCTTCCATAGAATTTCACATCTTCCATAACAATAAAAATACTATACTAATTTTCTTACAGTGTCAATATGACATTAATGTCACTGGAATTCTATGTTATAATGATTGAGGAAGGTGTGATTATTATGTATCGTGAGTTTAAAAAGGTTTTGATTAAAATTGCTAATGTTATCAAATATATTCTTAGAAAGTATTGGAAGGACATATTGATTTTGACAATTGTCTCTTTAATTGTCAGATACAATATTTTGAATAATGAAGCAATAGAAATTGTAGCTTATGATGGTTTTGACTTCATATTTATTCTTTTACCAACAGTACTAACAATAGTATCAATAACATTATCCTTGCAAAAAGAGACTATTTACGGTGTGGAGCAAAATAAATTTAGAAAGTTAAGTAAACATAGAAAATACAACTTCATGGATATGATTATAATTTCCATAGTTATAATGTGTGCCTATGTTACTTTTGACTATTACGGATTAACTATTTCTATTTTTCTCGCTATGGGAATAAGCGTTTTTTATACAATAGTATTTATAATGCAGGAGATTCCATTACTGTTAAGAAACGAGAGATATATAGAAAGAATAATTAAAAAGGCAGTTCACGAAACCGAATTAAGTGAATCATTAAAGAATGTTTTACACTATATGCTATTTACTAAAGGTCTTGAAAAAACATACAATGCTCTCAAAGTTAAAAACGATCCAGCTCTATTAATTTTACTTTTGACAGAGCAAAATGAATTTTTATTTCGGTACAAGAATAGTTATTCAATTGCAAGTAGTAAGTTTATGGATTCTAATAACCTTTACAATATAGTTGATGTTATTAAATGGTCTACAATAAATACCAGTAAGATATTTGATTCAACTGAGATATTAAACTATGCAAGTATAGTTGGTTCTAGTGAGCACTATTATCAAGTTACGAGAACATTATTTGCCTTGCACAATATTTTAGATGTCAATTTGAAACTAGAAGATATGTATATACATTCGATATCTCAAATACTTAGACCATTATTTTGGACAATAGACGGGAATAACAAGGATATTAAAGAGTTTAGCAATAAGGTTCTTACTTCAATGATGGTTAGTACTTTGTCAGCAAACGAATTATGGTTTGTTAAGTTTCTACGTAATCATTTCTATAATCACTCAACAATATACTCCGGTTCTAGTCAAATGTTTATATTTATTTCAATTTATCTCTACTATTTGTGTGAGATTGAAAAGTCAGTCTCTCCAAAATTCGCAACAGAAATTAAGAGTTTTATACAGAATACACCATTAATAAACTCTCATAATGAGCATGTTGATTCTTGGGAAGAGCATTTCAAACATGTCGTAGGATACGGAAATGTTAATGATGCAGGAAATCTATTAATTGATTTAATTAAGATTTTTGAATGTAGAGAAAGATTCAATTGGTATGATGTTCCATTTGGAAAAGTTAGAACTTCATCATTAAGTGATGAGTTTACAAAAGCATTGATTATTAACTGGTGGATTGGATACTTAATGGTAAGTGATGGGATACACACCGATAAAGACAATATATTGATGAGTTGTTTGAATAAACTTAACGATGAGGACAAAGTAATCTTTTCGGAGGAAATGAATAAAAATTGGACCGAGAATGAAATTCTAGTAGAGAACCCAAATATTACTTGGTTTGAATTTTATAACTTTGCATCAATGATACCCAAATATAAGAAGGATTCTGATATCTTTAGTGTACTTTTAGAGTTTAAAAATAAAGAATTAAAGGATAGAGAATTTGAAAATATCACCAAGAACGCTCTTAATCAAACTGCATTTGAGAGAATAAAAGAGGAATTGAAGGTTGGCTTCAATCGCGCTGTAGAAAGTATACCTTTTACAGACCATGAGATAAATATTGATGAGGAACCACAGAAAGCATACACTTTTCTTAGCGATTCAAAGTATAGTGAAACTATAATTAATCAATATATAGAGCAAATGCCTCACTCGTTAGGAAGATTAATTAGAGATGAGTTTGAGAAATCGGATATACAAGGTTCTATGCTTGAAAACAATACTCACACTATTGAAACATTAACAGAAATAATTCGGTTTTCACCAACTCTAAAAAGCTCACGAATTTATAGGTACACAAACGACCTAGAACTTGATAGTTTAATTGATAAAGTTAATAAGGTAAAAACTATTATAGATATATATATGCCTAGAAATCTTTTTATCAAGGAGAATGGCATAAGTGTTAATTTCAGGTTTAATAATGATCTCAGTTCCGTAAGAGAACTAAGTCCTGAGGAAATTGAGCAAATCATAGACAGAGATTACAAAATGACAAATGGGTATTATATGTATGTCGATGGAGTGGACGATGTTAGAAGTTTCCCTATTACACGAAAAGAATTAGGCGAGATTCTTAAAGAAAAATTGTTTTTCGCACAAATTGTATTTGCTTTTAAAGTTGAATTTAATAAAGAGAATATCAAGTATTATATTGAGTCATAGTAAGTTAATAATTATGAATATTAAAGGATTTGAATAGGTGATCCTTTCCATGACTCAACTTATTGGAATATTCAAATCTAGGATGATTACTTGTGGGAATGAAATCTTAAAATAATTGTCTTCATTACACTTTTATTAAAAAAAGCGATATTTCTATCGCTTTTTATTTTTATAATTTCTTTTATAAGAATTGTTTTTACGCTTTCTTTTACTCAAGAGAATAGAGACTAAACTGACTAATGCAGTCGCTATTCCTAATGAATAAAATGCGTATTGTAATTGATCTAAACTAGGCATTATCTATCAACTCTTCCAATAAGCTTACCACTTTTATAAATCTTAATTCCTGTAATTCCTGTTTTACTTCTAGAATAATAAGCTCTTTCGTTAGAATTTGCAACTCTTTTACTTCCAGGAGTCTCTTGCATACCAACTGTTATTGAGCCTTTTACCTTTCTAGGTCTAGTTTTATTAATTTTAAGTAAGGATTTAAGACGATTCTTAGCATATTTTCTTTGATCCAAAGTTAATGACATATCTTTTGAACGTTTTAGATAATACTTAGATTTATCTTGTTTTGAATATTTTTTCTTTGGTGATTCTTGCACTATCTTATGTGGTTTTATACCTTTTGGTCTATATCTACCATTAAGTAAGTCAAGTTCTTTTTGTGACAACGTTTTCTCTTTTGCGATTTTTCCACCGCTAATTCTAGCCATAATAACCTCTTTCTATTTTTGTAGTTTTAACATGTTTAAATATTTTCTAGCTAAAGAGAAGTTACCTTCATCTTCAGCTTTGTGCATTTTTCTTGATAATTCTGTAAATCTATTGTTTTTTCTAGGAGTAAGTACAGCTGCTCTATTCAAAGCATATTCTCTTTGCCTTGGACTAAGCTTTTTATCATTAATTCTCTTCGTGTAATAATTTAATTTCTCCGATTTTGTATAACTCATTCAAGTAATTCCTTCCTTAATCAAATGCTGAGTAATCATTTGTTAAATTTTGAGTATTAGTATTATCAAGACTATCCATTTTTTCTGTTATTCTTTCTATAGCTTTGAATCCCATGCTCAAATGCTCTTCTTTAGACATTGTAAGTTTCTTAAATGGTTTTACCATCGCTAATGGAACTGAAGCACTTGCGTTACGTTCGTCGAATAATCTAAAGTATGAATGAGTAGCATATTTTCCAAATGTGATCCCTGCAGGATAAACAATAAACATTGGAATTGATTTTCCTGATTCAATTAATGCAGTAGGATTTTTACCAATATTGTTAGAATCATCATGTAGGAACATGTACTGAACACAATATAGACTTTTACCTAGGAATATGTGAGTTTTCTCTAAAACTAACAAGATCCTTTTGTACAAGTTAAATCTAACTAGGTAATGCTCATACTTATTGTAAATTCTTTCAGACTTCTGAATATATCTTTTAATACCAGTAAGTCTATAAATCCAAGCTGCTCTCTTAACTTTTTTCATTTTCTTTCGAAACTTTTTCGATTCCTTCTTCATTAATCGATAGGCAAACCATTTTATGACATTCATTTCAAAATTGAATAAGAACTGATCTTTTGGTTCATAAAGTTCTATCGATCTATTAAAGAGTCTGCGTCTATTTGCAGTAACGTCTTTTTCACTTTGAGCAATAGTGAATCTAAGAGTAGTACCTTTACCACCATGACGCTGCAATACGTTTTCAACATCTTTTCCATCATCGTTCTCTTCTCTAGCTTCTTTTGAATTATTCGAGTTAGTTCGAGAATTATCTACAATCGCAGCTTCATCTTTAAAAGTGATTAGATATTTTTCATAAGCTCTATTGTTGGATCTAAAGAACTGGAAAGTAGATTCCTTCATTGGTAAAGACATCTTGCCAGTATTAATTGAATGAATACTAGTGTTAGATTGAATATTGTTATCTCTAAAGTATTTGTAATACATAAGTTCAACATATTCACCTAATAGAACAACAATACTTTCTTCTGAAAATGAAGTATCATTAAGTTTGTTATTAAAGTTAATCAAACTAATTTGCTTTGTTTTTATGTAATAATAGGCAAACATTTTATACATGAGTTCAGTATGAACATTTGAGAAATCGAATTTATCAAATATAAAATCATTGAAGTCTTCAAAATCTAAGTACTTAATCATTAGTAGATTCAGTTTATATAGACGTTCTTCCATATTACCGATGATAATACCTTCAGACATTTGTGTTAAGGCAGTACCATTTGCTGATTTACGACTTCCAATATAGCCGAAAATACCTATATTATAGTGTCTAACAACGTTTCTATCAACTTTTGAGATAGACTCACTATACAGCATGTTAAACAGTATGAATTGAATAAAATATCTATACACAATGAAGTTTATGATAAATGAGTAAAGTATGTATTCATTATATTCTTTTGTAAACATAGCAATTTGCATGTGATAACTGTCTATTAACCAATAACACAGATAACCTAAGAGACCTATAAATAATAGATCTACAAAGGTCATGTTTCTTATTCTAACCATAATTCTTCACCATCTTAGCTTGAAACAACGTTTTTAATAGTAACTTAAGTAAAATTAAATCAATAATCAGATATAGTAGAACAAATACTAATACATTATCTAAATGAATCCAGATGTATTTTTCTAACCATAAAATCCAACCTCTTTCAACTGAAATGTAACTTTTATACCAATACTCATAAATAACGAATGGCAGTACGCTTATTGTTAATAAATATAAGAATATCTTAAATTTCATTTATTTCTTCCAGGAGATTCCTTTTAAGAATAAATTAGCTAGTACACTTACACCTGCAATAAATGGATCTACAATAAGTTTAATAATAACTATTGCAATAGTGTTAGCTATACCTAACATAATTTCAGCCAATATTCCTAATAGTTTATCGCCAAAGTTCATACCAACTATGATAAGAACAATGACTCCTATTACAATGAAGACTACCTTTTTCAAAATGTCTTTGAAAGTAGTAAAACTTAAATCATTAATAGTAGGAGCAGTTGATTCCTCTGTTGGAGGTAAAACTTCTCTACAATTCTCATCAGTCTCTAAACATATTTCTTGAAATACCATATCATACTCTATTTCTGGGATAGCGTTGTATTCGTCATTAAGTGAAGATAGTAATTCTTGTTTCTCGGCTAAGGATAATCCATGATCTGTTTCTATTTGTGTTACTTCATAATCATACTGATCTTGAATGTCAATTTGCAATTGGTCTATTTCAGCGTCAGTTAATACATATTCAAACTCTAATATTTCTAGAGTATCAATGTCTCTAGTTTCACCATAGAGCTTTATTGAATAGTCATAATCTAAATCTGTTGGTCTTTCACCAACTAATGGAATGTTTCCATAATAAGTAATATTGTCGGCTTCTTGATACCATAACTCATCATCAACAGTGTTCTCATAAAACAATCTTTCTTCGTCAGCTTCTTCTACGGTACCAGGAATACAGATTCCAAAGAATGTAGTACAAGTTCTCTGAGTAGTGTAAGTTAACAAAATACTGTTTAATGACTTCAAATCTCTACTGAATTTTATATCAAATCTTGTCCAACCACCTAATAAGTGATCGTACATGATATTTATATCAGTAATATATGATACACCATGCCACTTGCCAGTAGTTTCATCGTATTCGATTCTATGATAAGTACCTTCTGTAGTTACATATTCACCTTCATAAACTCTGTCACCGACAGTAGAAGATGAAATACAAAGAGTATAGTCATTACCATCTTCGGATGTTCGTTCTCCAGGTGGAATACCACAATAAGAAGGTAGTTCAGAAGCTGCAAGTGTTGAAGCAGCTCCTAATGTTAAAGATATTGTAATCGCAACTAATAAAATCATTAGTTTCTTCATATTATCACTTCCTTTTTATACCTAGAATAATTACTCCGATAACTACTCCAACAATCCAGTAGTTACTAATGAATATACCAACTTTATCCCAACCTGAAGGATCCTCAACAACTAAGTTAATATCTGAAGAAATTACATGAAAATCAATTTCTCTAAGATACTCGTTACCATCATCACTAAGTAGATTAAAATTAAACTCATGTAAACCTAAACTATCAAAAGTATCTGTATAAGTATCTTTTGTTTTTTCTACAATGTAATTTGCATTTGATAAATCTCCAATGCTTTTTAATTCTGCAATAATTTCGGCTTCAGTAAATAAATCTTGATTACTTACATAAAAGTCATAATCATCAATAATCATTAAAGCATTAATACTGTTACTAACTGTAATTAATAATGTTTTGCTAGTTATGTTACCTGAATCATCTGTAATACGAAGAATTACTTCATAAGTACCAGGTACATTAGCATTACCTAAGTAATTATCTCCAACGACTTCGATTTCACTAGTAAGAGTTCCATCAACATTGTCATAAGCAGAATACATTTCTAAGTAAAAATCACTTGCAAGAATATAGTCAGCTCTTTTAATAATTTCCTCTGGACCAGTTAAAATTGGTGCTACTCCATCAATAACACTAAGAACAAAAGTTTGGGTAATATTATTTCCTGAAGAATCTGATACTGAGTAAATCAAATTGTATTCACCAATAACATCAGGATCAACTAAATCCAAACCAGTAATTTCAATTTCTTCGGTTAGATCACCTTCAAAAATGTCAGTAGCAGTTATATCTGGTAAGTTCAAGCTTAAATTACTACCTTCATGAATTGTTAATGATTCATGAACTACAACAAATTCAGGAGGAGAAACATCAACATTCCTAACAGTTATAGCTATGGTGGTTTCGATATCACCACTGTCTGTTACACCATAAACAACGATAAAATCTCCTAATGAGGATTCGTTGCCTGTGTAGTTATCAAAGACTACATATATTTCTAAAGTTAAATCACCATCAAATGGATCAGTAGCTGTTAATTCAGTTTGTATTTCTTCAACTGTCTTAGGACTATCTACATTATTTATGTAAACATAATCACTATCTTCAAAACCTTCAGCTGCCAAAGAACTGAAAGTTCCGAAGATAAATAAGAACATTGAGAAGAAAACTAAGAATAATTTCTTTTTCATAATCTCAACTCCTTCAAGTTATTAATCTAATCCTAATATCGTACGCATTTGCTCAACTGATAAAGAATTAGCATAATCAAGTGTATATAAATTAGCTGAAGTACTAAATTCTGGAGGTGTATTATCAATTACAGTTATCGTAATTGTATATTCAGAGTTCAACATTTGAGAGTCTTCAACCTCTAATACAACAGTATAAACACCTTTAATACTTTCATTGCCTGTATAATTATCTGATTTTATACTTATTGAACTAGTAACATCACCATCATAAATATCTGAAGCAGTGATATTGTCTAAAATAACTGACAATGCGAAAGGATTTCCAGTATTAAATGTATAATCTGTTTCACCAACAAAGCCTGGAGCAGTAGTGTCTCTAACTACAACAGTTCTAGTTAGTTGTGTAGCAACGTTTCCGTTACTATCAGTAATATTATAGTAGAGGTTATAAGTACCTAATACACCAACATTAACACTACCAGTAACAACTGAAGAACCTGAACCATCGTAAGCGTCAGTCCATGTAGCACCTGAATCGGTGAAATTATCACCAAACTCAACGTAAACATTACTTGGACCTGATAAAGTTTGAACAGGGGAAGTAGTATCTTGAACAACAACTAGTCTAGTTCTTTGTGTAGCAGAGTTACCGGAACTATCAGTAGCGTTGTAATATAAAGTATAATTTCCTAAAGTGTCGTTAGTAACTGAACCACTTACACTAACACTTAAATCAGTATCGAAGTTATCCGTTACACTATATCCAGGTTCATTAAATGTTGAAGGATATTCAACATAAACCGTACCACCAACTAAATTTATAATTGGATCTACTACATCAACTACTCTAAATATAATTGTCATTGTAGTACTATTGCCTGAACTGTCTTCAACAGTAAAATCAACTTCATGATCACCTAATACATCTTCGTTACCTGTATATAAATCACGACTTACTGTAATTGCAGAGGTTAAGTCTCCATCAGTTTCATCAGTAGCAGTTAATGTGCTTTTAAAAGTAGCTACTGAATTTGGTGAATCTACATTATTTAGATAAACAGCAGTTGCACCAGTAATTAATGGTGGTGTTTCATCACTGTTATTTATACCAATATATAAAGTAGCAGTACCTTGAGAAATCTTACCACCACTACAATACATTACATTGTTGACAGATATCTTATATCTTGTTGAATCTTCACCATCAATATCGCTACCATCAAGAGTATATGAAATAGTTTTAGATTGAGTACCACTAAAACTTAGACCAAGAGATACTGTTTCACCATTCAATTTTGCCTCATAAACTGTGTTTACATCTTTAATGATTGAATATGTAACGTCCATATTAGTATCATCACTATCGATGAATTCCGGATATTGAATTGATAGAAACGAACCACTACCACAACCATCATCAAATGGTTGATAAATACTTGATGTTTTTGCTCCATAACTAGCAGCACCTAAATCTGCATTTTCTTCTCCAAGGCCAAAACCGATAATACTAATTATCATTGATAAAGCCATTAACATTAATTTTTTCATTTTCTCACCTTCCTAGTTCTTTTTTTCTTTGGAAATAACATAGCCATTGTATTCACAATGCTATCCAAATGTCTATTTGCATGTTTGTTGTTTTTTGTTTCGATTCTAAGGTCTGAAACATGACCTAAAATACTATTTCGCATTATCTTTTTTTCTACTTGAGCATGTTTACCTTTGTAAATTGCCTTTTGCTTTTTGTTTTTGCTATTTTTCATCTTATTTTCGTAATAACTACTTTTCTCAAATAATGAATATTCCTTTTTCTCCATAATTAGCTTCCTTCCATTACTACAATTTCGTCGTTTGGAAATAAATCATTCCAGAAATCTTGTGTTTCAGTTTTTACGGTATTCCATGTTTCAACGACTTTGTTTTCAACAGAAGTAATAGTTGTTTCAGGAATAACTCCTTGATCTTTAAGACCAAAATATAAACCTACTAATAATGCAATTACGATAATTGTTTTCTTCATTTATTTGTTCTCCTCATTATGTCCGACATCGGACTTATTTTTAATAAAAAAAGACAGTCGTAGCTCGTAAGCTAACTAAACAGTCTTTTTAGTTTCCTTTTTTTGGATTTTCTTATAAACATAAGTACTACTAATGTTTAAAATCTTTTTTAATTTCTCATCTGAGAGGCTTTTATAAGGCTCTGGTAATGCTTTTATAAACCCTATTGCCTTCTCTCGATTACTACTAACATTTCCTTCCATAAATCACCTCTATTTTGGTTTCTAATGCCCTTCTAAGGCATCGGTCGGGGGTTCGAATCCCTCTCGGAATGCCATTTTAAAGCAAAAGCAAGCCATTTATGGTTTGCTTTTTTAATTATATATACATTATTTAACACCTATAGTATGTAGAACAATAACTGAATTCAATTTATTCTTATCAAGTAAATCTAAATATGATAAAATATAATCAACAAGGAAAGTTGCATGTCGCTATTTTTATGCCCAAAAGGTGGTATGTGTCCTAGATAATCATTACAGAGCAATCCTCGACAGATTCATGCTACTCAGTTCTTGTTGAAGATGAATCTAACTACTCACACATTCAATTATGTTTGGGTATGCTTATGAAATTAGATAATGATAGGAGAGATAATATGAGAGTTAGAAAGTTTTTGTTTATTATGGTTATTACTTTTATTACATTCCTGAGTAGTTGCAGGAATATAGAATATGATCAAACTAAGATTTCCTACATGACTAATGATGGTATCTTGAGTACTTTAGATGAGGATGAGTTCAATGTTTATTTTGGTGAAGGGATATACGGAGTTAGTATTTTTCTAGATAGAGAGCAGATCCAAAGTTTGTATGAATATCATAGTATTCCCGAAGATATTTTCGTGGAAATAGAACCCTTGTACAAACAACAACTTATTACAGAGCACGGTTCGTATTTTAATGGGATGTTTGTAGAACGTTACAATCTTATAGAATATAATATCATTCAATCACCAAATGACTCCAATATAGTTCTTCTAAATTTTGAGTTATCCTTTGAGGAATTAATGATTTTTTTAGTACCATTGGTTGAGGATATAGAATGTAAGGAGATATTATTAATAGATGATTTTCAGTAGAAGTATTGAGTAAAAGATAACAGCCAAAGGCAACTCATTCAGAAGAAGGATAGAGTTGTCTTTTTACTATACAAAGATAAATCTTTGTCCCTGAAAGAAAGCTATTATCTTTAAAATATTAGTTGTTTACCTTAAATAAAGTGCATACATAAACCTATCGATAAATGGACCAATGGCCTTCTAAGCCATCGGTCGGGGGTTCGAATCCCTCCCGGAATGCCAGCTAAGAACTAAATAGTTAAGCCATTTATGGTTTAGCTATTTTTTATTTACCTAGACCGATGGCCAGCCAGACCTTTGTTTACATAGATAATTTGGTATGATAAAATGTATAGGAAGGGGATGTGATAAAATGAAAATTAGAATTTATAATCATGGAAGCAACACAAAGAAATTCAGAGTGAATAATGCAGATTTTTCATTTGTAAATGCACATAAAGACAAAGCTATCATTTTGAATGGAAATGAAATTTTGGAGTTTAAGGATCAATTTTTGAAGAAAGCCAAACTTGACTTATCAAATTACAAAAATGATATTGATATTCATGCACTATCTTTTAGGGTTGTAAATCGTGGAATAGTTACTATTTTTGTTGTACCAATGGGAACACAAGTAAGTGTATACTAAAAAAAGACCTTCTAAGCCATCGGTCGGGGGTTCGAATCCCTCCCGGAATGCCATTTAAAAGCACAGGTTAGCCATTTATGGTTAGCCTTTTTGTTTACAATATAGTCATTTATAAAGGTATGGCCATCGGTCGGTGGCTGAAATTAGCGGTTTAGAGGACTTTTCTCATAACATTCTTAGAACATAAAAAAACAGCTTACTAGAGCTGTTTTTAATTACAATTACATTGTGATTGTTATGCTACTTTGAAATATTCATTTCTAATGAAGTCATTATCTAGATGTAAATACCTTTGTGTGGTCTTAATTGATGCATGACCTAATATCAATCTTAATGTTTCCAAATCTGCCCCACGTTTAAGAAAAGTAGTAGCAAATGTATGTCTCCATTCATGAGGTCTTATGGTATAAGATAGATTTAGCTTCTTTTCAATTCTAAAACACAAGGACTGAACATTATCGACACTTAGTCGCTTGTCTTTTTGGTAACTCTTGAAAATATAATCAATTGCTCTATCTCTGGTAATTAATTGTTTAATAAGCTTTTTAGTATCATTTTTGAAGTATACAAATCTTTCTCTCTTAGTCTTTGTAACTTTCGCATGTATAGTATTCGTTTCAAAGGAGAAGTCGCTTACTTTGAGATTTAATACTTCATTGATTCGTAAACCTGTATCAAATATCAGTTTAAATAGAACGTAATTTCTTAATCCTTCTTTGTACGTTGTTTGCTGTCTTAGGTATTCAAATACAGTAAACACGGTATGAGGATCAATAACTTCAATCATTATATGATTCTCCCGTAGCTTCCTAACTTTCAATCTGATATCAGTATGATACTCAATTATTAGTATTATGACAGTCCTATATTTATTTAATGTTTGAGGTTTAATATTGGGTAACGAAGCTTTTCTCCAAGACCAGAACTTGATTACATCTTTTTTCGTTATGACAGAAATATCAGTAGTTCCAAAATACTTATTAAGAATCTTTACTTTTCTAGTGTAAACATCCAAAGTACCATTTGCCTTAGTTATCTCAACATAATCCAAAAACTCTTTAGAAGCAGTAATAAAGTCCATGTAATCACATCCTTTCCTGATTTTTCTAGTAATTAATTTGGTAATCTATATTAATTTTGTTTGAGGGGGTGTAAAAGCATAGTAGGGTGGGTATTACCTACTGCCACCCCGCTTCGCTTTTCCAAGCGAAGGGTATTTCTGTATCGGTAATTTTAGGTGCAATAATTTCTAAAATAGAAACTATAACTTCATTATAATTTCTATAATAGAAAAAGTCAATGATTTTTCTTTCTTTTATGGAAATTTTATATTATAATCATATTGAGGTGATTACATGAGAATAGGAAGTACATTGAAGGATTTAAGAATGAAAAAAAAATTAAAACAAAAAGAAGTTGCTGATTCTTTAGGAATTACTGCAGTTGCCTATAATAGGTTTGAGAATGATAATAGAAAACCAAGTTATGAGTTACTAATCCTAATAGCGGACTTCTTTGAAGTAGATGTTGGCTACTTTTTTTACAGAGATGATATTGATAACGGATTCATATTGATACGTATTTTATTTAATGAGTATCTAAATACCTATATTGAAATTAACAAACTAGGTAAGAAATATTTAAATGAATCAGGGAGTAGAGGAAGTAAGTTAACATTGACTGAGCAAAGATTAGAAAATGAGTTAGAAGCTAAATACTTGCATCTGCAAAGTTTAAAATCTGAAATAAACCAGTTTACTAATTTGAAATCATTTGACTTATTTATTGATGACATGTGGATGAAAGGAAAAGTTGAACTGTAGATGAGAAATAATAGAGTTAGATTTAGAATTAGTAAAACACATTATGAAATTTTCAAATATTTCTGTAATAAATATAGATTCACATATAGTACAGGCTTTACTCACTTACTGTTACAAGAGAGAATACTAAAATTTATTGTGTATAGAAGGCATTCTAACAGTAAGGAGAAGGAACTTGAAATTTTCGTATCAGATGAAACTCAAAGAATATTCATGGGATTAGTATTTGAGGTTAAAATTGAGAAAGTACAAGTTTTTATTAATTTGCTAAAAACTATAAAGCTACTAGAAAATGAGATTTTATAGTTGCAGAATGATTGCTGGCTTATCTAAAATTGATGTTTGTAAAAATCTTGATGTAAGCATCTGCCATTATAACAAAATTGAGTCAAATAGCATTGAGCCTGAGCTTGATTTTATAAAGAGATTTAGTATACTTACTGGAATCACTGTAAACTATATTTTAGGTATTATTGATGAACCTTTACCCATAATGGGAGGGAAAGATCTAAAAAAGAGGAAACATTCTAGTTAATGCTTCTTTTTTTATTTTATCAGACTGTATCTATGATATAATATATAAGATAATGTGTTTTTTAAAGTCTGTACCAGCAACTTGAAATATCACTTGTTTAAGTATTTATCTACATAGGAGTCATTAGTGAGTTCCAAGAAAGAATGTATACCAATTAGATAACGAAAATACTAAAACAAAAGGTGTTGAAAATGAATATAGAATGGGGAAAATTATGAAATATGATGTAGTTGAAAAATATTTAGACAACCAAAAAAGTAAAATTGTAGAGGTTTATGATTTTGCTTCGAAAAAAGTTAAGTACACAAGCTCATTAAAAGGTATGAAAATTAGAAAATACAGGGGGGATGAAGAAGTAGTAAGATCTTTTATTCTCGCTAAACTTGTAAATGAACTTGGGTATAAAACTAAAGACATAGAAATAGAAAAAGAATATGATATTGGAAGACCTAAGGTTAACAAACCAAGGATAGATGTCGTAGTTAAGGACCCAAAGGGGGACCCATTTCTATTTATGGAACTTAAAAGCGCTTCTGAGTATGATATCGACAAAGATGAGATAATAGAAAAGCAATTATATAATCTTGCATCACAGGAAATTGGAATGGGAAATTCTGTGAAGTATCTTGTTTTATTAACTGCTGATACTATTGGAGATGCCATTGTAGAAAAGTGTATGATAATTGATTACCAGAAATACAGTTCTTTTTCAAGTTGGGTAAAATCAAGAGAATATGTTGATACTCTTCCTGAAAGATATGGTAAACCTCAAAAGATACCATTTATTAAGAGTGGTAAGAAAGATTTAGATACATCTTTTTCTCATCAGCAATTAGATAATTTGAGAAAGAATTTACATAATGTACTATGGGGTGGCGGAGGAACAGATGATAATGATATTTTTTCATCACTAGTTAATATTATCCTTGCAAAAATTCAGGATGAGAGTGAGAAGAAAAGTGGTGAAAAGTATGACTTTCAAATCTTCTCATACAAAAATGGGGAAAGTTTTGACTCTAATGAAGTACTGTTTGAAAGAATAAATGGTTTATATAGAAGAGCTCTTAAACAGAGAATGAATATAGTTGATGATGCGAAGGTGAATAAATCCTATGTTATCGATGAGAATAAGTTTTCCTTAAATAAACTAAAGTATACTATTTCAGAGTTAGAGCGTTTTAGTTTTGTTGATGGAAAAAATAGTTTAAGTGGAAAAGATATCCTTGGTGATTTCTTCGAAGGAATAATCAGAGATGGATTTAAACAAAGCAAAGGACAATTCTTCACGCACATAAATATTGTTAAGTTTTTGTTATGGGGACTACAACTAGATAAGCTAGCTATTAATAAAATTAATAATGAACTTGAATTACCATTCCTAATAGATCCAAGTGCAGGTAGTGGAACATTTTTAATTGAGTATATGAGATTTATTACAGAAAATGTTAAAAGAAGATTTAAAGACAAAATAGAAGATACCAGAGATGTTGAGGACATGTATGCAAACTGGTTTTTACCAGATCATAGAGAAAATAAATGGGCTTCAAAATATATTTATGGTGTAGAAATCAACTTTAATCTTGGAACTGCAACAAAAGTTAATATGATTTTACATGGAGATGGATCTACTAATATTTTTGTTAAAGATGGATTATCACCATTTAATCTTTATAACAAGGAAACTGCACCTAATTTCTTGAAACAATATGACAATGATCCGCTATATAATAATAAAAAAGTAAATAACCAATTTGATTGTATAATATCAAATCCCCCATTCAGTGTTAATCTTGATAATGACACTAAAAAAAATGTAAAGAAGGAATTTATTTTTGGATCTAAAAAGAATTCTGAGAATCTATTTATTGAAAGATGGTATCAATTACTTAAACCTAAAGGAAGATTTGGAGTCGTTTTACCTGATAGTGTTTTTGATACTACAGAAAATAAGTATATTAGACTTTTTATCTACAAATACTTTAATGTTAAAGCAGTAGTTTCTTTACCTCAACTTGCATTTCAGCCTTACACCAGTACTAAAACTAGTTTATTGTTTGCACAAAAAAAAGAAAAACAAGAGATTTGCGAATGGAATAAATTATGGTCTCATTATACTGGGGAGTATTCGAAACTAAAAACTAGAGTGGAGAACCTCATAAAAGTATATGTTGATGGCAAAAGCAGAAGCAAATATCCATCAATCAAGAATCTTTCCAAGCAAGAGGATATCAATATTCTTACAAGATTAATTGTGGATTTTGATTTGGAGAAATTTGAGACACCAGAAGATTACATTGCTAAATATAGGGATGAAATTGATAAAACTTTGAAGATCGATAATGATACAAAGGATCTATTTGGTAGAGTAAATACTTGGTGGGTATTTAGTCAAGTGGCGAAAGATTTAGATCAAAATATTCTTATGATAGAACTTGAGAACCTAGGGTATAAAAGAACCACAAGAGGAGAGAAAATTATGCCCAACGACTTGTACAGAACTAATGAGAATGGGGATATAATTGTAGATGATGGGAAACTAGAGACTGCACTTGATCACCTGAGAGGTATTGTATGGCAGTAATTACTTTTGATTCAAAACTAAAGGATATGGCAATTAGTATACATTGTAGACTTGATGAGAAATATCAGTATATTTCAAAGATAAAAAAATGGGAAGTATTTACTTCCAAGTTCAACCAGCTTCCTCTTGGGTATTTCATAACGGAAATGAATTCAAAGAAGTTAAAAAAGGGTATGTTGCAGAAAAAGTACAAAGTTCTTAACATTTCAGATCAGAAGCAAAATGATGGAATTATTAGAAATATTCAAATTACTGATGAGATAGGTTCAGATAAATCAATTTTAACAGGATCTGATATCCTAATATCAAAATTAGGAATGACTAGAGGATATATCTTCAAAAACACTATCAAGGATATGGATCTGCTGGGTTCAACTGAAATAATACCTTATGTAAATAATGGTAAAATGAGTACTATGCTATTAAAATATATTCTATTACATCCCAATATGGTTAATTCTTATTCATATATGCAGACAGGTAAAACACCATCACATCTTCGAGTAAACCCTATAGAATTACTACGAGTATTAATTCCTGTTATTCCAAATGAAATACAAGATAAACTTGAGAAGGAAATAACCATAATTGAAAAAAATATTTCAAAGCTAGAAAAAATGATTGTAGAACCTAAAGTGATCATTAATAAGGTTTTTGCAGATAAATTTGCTGTTGATAAGAAGTTATACAATAATGAAAAAAATAGGAAACACTTCAATGTTCCTTTATGCAGAGTAGCGAAGAATGATCATCTTAGAATGAGCACTCACTTTCATCATGTTAGCTTGAATAAGATCGATAAAGTAGTTTCTGATAAAAATAAATGGATTAAATTATCAAAAGTTTTCAAATTATCAGGAGGAAAAAGAATACCAAAGGGATTTAGTTATTCAAACTCCAACACTGATTATAGGTATTTGAGACCGGCCGAAGTGGACTTCGGAGGTATTCAGAAACAAGAATTAAAATATATATCTAAAGAATTATATGATGGACTTAAGAGGTATAGTATTCATACTGGTGATTTTTGTGTATCAATTGTTGGAACACTAGGCAAAGTTGCATATATTGATACAAAAATTTTGGGATTAAAGAAGGATAATTTGATATTGAGTGAGAATTTCATTAAGTTAAAACCTAAATTGGATTTAAATACTGATTTTATGATATATTATCTGAATAGTTTTCTTTTTGAAGCACAAGTTAATAGAGAATACACAATTACATCAGTTAAGAAACTAGGAATTGATAAATGGGATTATATTATGATTCCTAATCTAGATGAAGAAGAGCAATCTGAAATCGTAACTAACATTCGAAAGAAATTAAGAAAACAGAAGCTTATAATTGAAAGAGTAAATCAGGAAAGAATGAAGATCAACGATCTAATTAACGATAATATTTGATAACTAAATGATTAAGAAAAAAAATGGGTCTAATTTCAAGAATAAATATTTACATTTATCACTATGTATTCTGAGAAGTTTTTTATTAAACATATTAGACGCATTTTTGCTTGTAGACATTGTTAGAAAAGGGGTATGAGTATGAATAAGTCAAAAATAATAGAGGATTACAACAAATGTTTTGATAAGCTTGGAAATTCTTTTAGACATCAAGTAGATGAAGTAATTATCGATTTGAAGACATTATTGGATAAGGGTGTATGCAAAAGAAACATAAAAGGATATACTATATCTCAGTTTAATCTTCTTGAATATAAAGATATATCTGCAAAAAATGGAGTATATCTTATATTTACAGACTATCTTATAGTGGATATTCCTTCAACACAAAAATATTCATTTAAATATTTCGAAAAAGACTACTTTTTGGTTTATAGAGGCGAGGGTAGTAATTGTAGAAATAGGATCTCTAGTCACTTTCATTTTCTTAAAAAATATGATGAAAAGGTATTTAAATCAACAATGCAAGTTATAGTAAATGAGGATTCTAATTTTAATCCGAACATAAAGAAATTTAGAATTGATCTTGAAAACAATAAAATTGTTGAGGTTGTATTGAAAGATATATTCCGTTCTTATGGAATACCCAAGAATCTTAATTGTTCAAACTGGATAGTTCTTTTCTTACCTTTGGATAGCTCCAAAACGGGGTTAAGAAAACAGTTTGAGTTATCAATAAGTGATAATTTATGCTCCCCTCCCTATGGTAATGATGAATGAATATACCTCAGTTGAAAAAAAAGAACTTCTAAGCCATAGGTAGTAGAAGTATTAGATTAAATGCTAATTAGAAGTCATTTACTGACTTCTTTTTTATGCTAAAATTAAATGAAGTGTAGTTAGAAATAAAGGGGATGAAAAAGATTAATATATTAGAGGAAGTTAAAAGATTGAACGAATGCTACTTGGAGTATTTAAAAGAGATAAAAAATATTGTAGATTATGAGATAAAATTTGATAAAACTAATGCCAATAACTATATGAGGCAGTTTATAAATGAGAACACTACCAATGATGTACACTTACTTGATGAAGCATTAAAGCAAAATAAAGAAGTGGAATTTTTGCATATTTATGCAAAAACGAACATTAAAATGATGCTAAAGGACTTTATTGAAAATCTTGAAACTTCGTTTTATGCTTTAGATAAAAGACGATTGTCATCTGGATTCACATTATCTAGGAAACCAATTCAGGACACATTGTTTTATTTTGAGCAACTTTTGATTGATCACATAAGTTTCACTAGAGATTTATTGCAAGGTAAAGTTATAAGTATTGAAGAAAAACATAAGCTGCTGATTAATAAGAGAAATGATGTTTTGAGCAATATCAAGAAAATGAATACAACTTCATTTATGAATAATGAGAAGATAGAGCAAATCTATAAAATTAGATTTGATAATAACTACTTAGGTGGATTAAATTTCTTTTGGCAAAAAGGGAATCACCTTTTCACAACAAGAGGCGATGCTTATAAGACTGTTAGGGCAGATATGAATTTTGTTTTTTCTATGAAAGAAGATGAGGATGTATATTTAGAAGCATATTATCACAATTTGTATTACATGTTGGAATATTCTATGTTCATTCTTCTAGAACTGACAACAAAGACATTTAGTATAGTAAGAAAAAATACAAGCGAGTTTATTGAGAAAGTGCGAAAAATTACAAAGGAACATAATGAATATCTTCTGAAATTTGACAAAGCAAATAAGATTGGCATTGTATAGCGATTTCTCTTAATCTGTTTCTTTGTTAATTTGCGTCCAATATCATCTAATTTGCGCAAAAGACCTTCTAAACCATCGGTCGGAGGTTCGAATCCCTCCCAAAATGCCAGTTAAATACTAAATAGTTATGCCATTTAAGGTGTAGCTATTTTTTATTTTCCAAGAGCAACGGTATACGCTACAGTAAATTATGTTATAATATTTAGGAAGGAGATGAATGTTATGAGAAAAAATGTTTTATATTTTATTATTGGATTATTACTTTCTAGGTTAGGATTATGGATGCTTATGTCTGGTACGGATAGTGATTATTCCTTTGTTAAGATCGCAACATATAGTATTATATTTATTTGTATACCATTGGTATGTTGGATTTCAACTCTTATATTGATTATAAAAGATAGAATTAAGTTTACACCTCTATTTATTTGTAGTACCACATATATGGTTATTATTTTGTCTTTCTTCATTGTTTTCAATATGTGGGTTAATACGAGAATGTATCACTAAGTAAGGTTTTATGTAGAAACATAATTAGAAGAGAGATATCTTTATAAACCATAAATCCAGGATCAAAATAATCCTGGTAATAGCATGTATAAGTATAATAACCAAGCAATTTATGGATTGGTTATTTTTATTAGCTATCTTTGGTAATATTTATTATGATATAATATGAGGAAGGAGATAATTGAATGAAACATATATATACTTTTACGGTTATTGGGATATTACTATTTTTGCTATCAGGGTGTGATTTTCATAGAAGATCCCAAATTATTGAATCTGAAGGTGTTAATTACGGGGATGTATATGAGGAGTATTACTCAGATATCGAATTTGTACCTAAAGAAGGAAATATTTGTGATGATTTAGAAGATTCACAAAAAGTTTATTATGAAGTAGACAATCTTGCACCTGTAGACCTTGATGAAATGATTTCTGATAGAAGAACCAACTTTATTTATGGAGAAGTCTACAAAATTGAAGATTATAATTGTGTTAATTACAATGCATATTTTAAAGTGTTTGAGACAGGTTTTAGCGAAGATGAAGTCCCACTGATTAGAGTAATTGTTATGCATTCATATGAACTAGAAGAAGGTAAAACATATATCTTGAATCTTACATACTCTAAAGAATCTCAAAGTTATGCTTTATCAAAGGGTTATTCTTCAATATTTTATGAGGATGAATCAGGGAATGTAGTGAGATCTGGACCTGATGATTATGGAACACATAATCTTGAAGAGTTTTTAGATGAAATATTTATTAGGTAAATACCATTCGATATGGATTGTGAAATACTCACTTCTTGATTAGTAAGGAACTCTTTACTATGTGTTTGAAAAAGAGTACATATAGTAAAAAGACCTTCTAAGCCATCGGTCGGGGGTTCGAATTCCTCTAGGAACACCAGTTGAAAAGTAAAAGACCTAGTTTTAGGTCTTTTTTTATTTCCAATAGATAAGGAATATAGTATATCTTGCAACTGATTATAGTATATTAACGCATTTATGTGCTACAAATGGAAATATATCAATTTATGTGGCACACGTGCATGTGCTACAATTATAAAATCTATTGCAAATGTAGCACACATGGTGTATACTAAATTCAGGTGATATTATGAGTATATTGAAAAGCGTATTAGAAGAAGAACTCGAGAGAAATTTGAGAAATCAGAAAAGTTATGAAGAAATATTATTAAAACTACCTAAAGGAAGTATATATATATCGAATCGGAATGGGAAAGAATATATGTATAGAAAGAATAGACTAGGTAATAAGATTATAAATGAGTACATTTGCTCTCTTAGTAATGTAGAAAAAGCTAATGAGGAAAGGCAAAAATCAGAGGAATATATTAGAGTTAATAACAATATACGTATAGCTAAAAACGAAGAGAAAAAATTGAGAAAGGCATTGAAAGCTTATGAAGATTAGTTACGAAGATAAATTGTTAGAAATCATAAAAGCTTTTGGAGAAAGTGGTATTCTCGAAAATGTGATTGTTATTGGTTCATGGGCGACATATTTTTATGTTAAGATTTTTGTTGGATTTATTCCATCAATAAGAACTCTTGATTTTGATTGCTATATACCAAAAACGAAGAATATCAAGGTTTTAAAGAGTGTTAGTGAAACTTTGAAACCAATCAATTTTGATCAGGTGTTTGATTCCGGGACAGAAAAATCAAAATTTATCTCACCAGATGGATTTGAGATAGAGTTTTTAGCAAAATTAAAAAGAAATCAAAACAACATAGTGAAAGTTGATTCGTTAGGAGTGAATGCTGAACAGTTGGGGAATTTGGAACTTTTTGATAAAGGTTTTATAACAGTCAATTTTGAAGGTTGCAATGTTAAAGTTGCTAGTCCATCAGCATATGTTTTGCAAAAAGTATTGATATCTGGTAAACGCTCGGAAGAAAAAAAACTAAAGGATTTGGAGTCAATTAATCTTGTATACAAAGAAATTGAAAAGGATGTAGTTCAACTTAATCAATTTAAGACTATTATCGCTTCTTTTGGATTAAAAAGACAAAAGGCGTATAGGAAATACTTGAATGATAATAGTGTAAGTTTTCCTGAGATATAAAAAAAAGTACTTTGATTTTTTCAGAGGTGCATATAAGAAATCTAATTCTTACACTACAGATAAAAGATTTGGATGTAGCTAGATTTTATTCATATTTTTAATCAAAAAGACCTTCTAAGGCATCGGTCGGGGGTTCGAGTCCCTCCCGGAATGCCAGTAAACAACTAAATAGTTAAACCATTTATTGTTTAGCTATTTTTAATTTGCAATAAAAGATAGTGTCCTAAATCGTTATTTACTTCACTTATATGAATATGGTAGTATTAGATTGGTTTACATTTATGAGAGGGGGAGTTACATGTTAATTAAAGAACTTAAGTATGAGAGTATAAATTTAGATAAGTATATAGATGATATGGAGTATAACTTGTCGTTTTTAGCAAACAATAATGATTTTGAGACTGAATTAAATGCTATTAATGAGATTGTCAAGATTAAGGCAAAGACAGATACTGCTATTGGTCTAGCAGTCTTAAGACACTATTCTGATACATCGGATGAATTTTATAGTGAGGTAATGAAGAGTCTAGATACAATTGGTTTTGAAATTGATAAATATGAGACTATTTTTGCTAAGAAACTTTTAGATTCAAAGCATCAAGAGGAAATTACTAATCTATTTGGAGAGTATTATTTACAGAAAGCACAAATTGCACAGAGAACTAGCTCAGAAGAAGTGAAGGAACTGCTAATTGAAGAAAGCAGACTTGTTCAGGAGCGTACTATTTTGATGTCTAAGTCACAAGTTGAGTTTAGAGGTAAAACATATACTATAACTCAAATGCCACAATTTACTACAAGTGTAGATCGTGAAACAAGAAAAGCAGTCAGATTAGCTATGTCGAGTTTTTTTGAGAATCAAGAAGAACATCTTGATGAACTTTTTGATAAACTAGTAAATGTTAGAACAAAAATAGCTCACAAACTTGGTTATGACAACTTTCTTGGATTAGGTTATGATCGTCTAAATAGAATTGATTACTCCCCTTCTGACTTAAAAAAATACTATAAGTTGATGGTGAAACATTTTGTACCATTGAACGAGAAGTTAGTTGATAAAAAAAAGAAAAGATTGGGGATAGAAGACTTTAAGTATTTTGATGAGGCTATCAATTTTGTTGATGGAAATCCAACCCTAAAAGGGAATGCTGAATGGATAAAACAACAAGCAATGAAAATGTATTCAGAGATGTCTAAAGAAACTGAGGAGTTCTTTGATTATATGATGTCATATGATTTGATGGATTTTGAGTCACGAGATAATAAAGTTGATTTTGGATTCTACATGTACTTTGACATATATAAATCACCATTTGTTTTTGGTAGTTTTAATGGTACCTCTGGAGATGTCAAAATTATTACTCATGAGACGGGTCATGCATTCCAAGCATTTATAGCAAATAGGATATCAAATCTTTATTATCCACTTCAAAGATGTACCCCAGACATCATGGAAATACATTCAATGAGCATGGAGCTTCTTACAATGCCTTGGATGGAACTATTTTTTCAAGAAGATGCTGATAAATATAGAAGCAGTCATTTGGAATCATCAATTGGTGCTTTGCTGAGAATCACTTTGTATGATGAGTTCTTACATATTGTATATGAAAAACCAGAATTATCGAAAGATGAAAGAAAATTATTGTACAAAAAACTGGAGGAGAAGTATTTTCCATCCTTAGATTATGATACTAATGAATTCCTAAAAAAAGGTACAAATTGGTATCGAATTGATTTGCTATTCTCAGTTCCTTTTTATATGATAGACTATAATATCTCTCAAATGGTTGCGTACCAAATATATGCTATATCTAGAAAAGACCACAACAAAGCTCTGTCTAAATACTTTGATTTATGCAAAATGGGTGGAAAATTCTCATTATCAGAGTTACTTAGAAAGGCAGAATTGAATAGTCCTTTTGATAATGAAACGTTGATTAAGATAGTCGAGGAAGTAAGTAATCAAATAGATAAACTGGAAGATATAATAAATATGTAGTTCAAAAAGGCCTTCTAAGCCATCTGTCGGGGGTTCGAATTCCTCCCGCAATGCCATTTTAAAGTAGATAACCAAGCCGTTAATAGGTTTGGTTATTTTTTTCTAGATTAATGCAAGATTATTTATAGAAGATGTTTCCTCTTTATAAAGAATTTCAAATATGCTACAATTAAAATATAGTTGACATCTCAGATTACTGATTTGTCAGCTTTTTATACTATTTAAGGGAGATAGGATGTTCAAGGAATCGTAATTATAATAATTCTAACAATAGAGCTTTGATTAATTGAAATGAAAGGAGGTTCAAATGCTTGTAACCGATAGAGAAGTATATGAGAATGTTAAAGAATTAATCTCAGTTGGAAAATACAATCAAGCATATAAAATATGTAAGTCACACCATTGTAATGATAAAACATTAGAGGCAAAGATTAATTGTGCTAAATACATATTAAGATGCATTTCATCCTTTTCTGATATTGAGACGACATCCTTTAAATGGATTACATCATTGAAAAAAGAAAGTTATGTACCATTAAGAGAATACAAACGAGAAATAAATTTGAATTTCATGGCAAATCAAATAAATGAAATTAGAAATTTATTCGATTTACAATAATATCAATTGTTGTAACAGCAAAAGAAGTAGATTTCTACTTCTTTTTGATTAAAAGAAATCTTCTAGAAACAGTTTGGTTAGAGTTCCTCCAGAAATGATATTAAAAGCGAAAAAAGACCTTCTAAACCATCGGTCGGTGGTTCAAATCCTTCCCGGAATGCCAGTTAAGAACTAAATAGTTAAGCCATTTATGGTTTAACTATTTTTAATTTCCCTAGATCGATGGTGTTATACTAGATTTTACTTGATTATTGGATTATGATATAATTTAACTTGAAGGAGATGGTAAGGTGAAAAAATACGTATTTTTACTTCTAATTGTGCTTTCATCTAGTCTTTTTGGATGTGAGAATATCTTCAATGACGAGATTGTAACTTTAGAATATAGTTTGGAGGAACTTATTCCAACTATGGAAGGTGAGGAAATATCGGTTGATGAAGGGCTGCTACATAGTGATTTAATTGATAATGAATTTTATGTTGGTGTTTATACAAATGAATTTCAAGAGCAGGGAACAACATACACTTATAAACGATATATATCACCAAGAAGAGAGTTTTTAATTCATCTTAATGATGTTAGTGAGTTAATATATGAGAACTTTGACTTAATAAGTGATATATTTGAGGATCCAAATGATATAGGTCATATTGTTATCAATAATGATTTAGGAATATTATCCATTTTACCGAAGGACACATCATCTTTAACTACAAAAAACTCAGTAGTTTTATCTCTACCAGAGGAGTATATTATATTTGATGATGAGTATGATACTTGGCATGATGAGTTCACTGTTAATTATGAAAATGCAACTGGATTTAATTTTAGAGATATTATAATTTCCCAATTTAATATTGAGTATTCTGCTGAGTCTATGGACACGTTAGAATTCTATAGTTGGATTGTATTTACATGGTTAGAAAATGAGTTTACATTTATAGATGTTGTTATTGAAAAAACATCTGAATCGGAGAATACAAGATATCTTTATATTGATTCAGATGCATCAAGATTACTAATAGGACATCAAGGAAGTAAGGGTAACTTCACTTCAAATGAAATTCCATTAATAATTGAACGTGTATATGGTGATAAAGTATATCCTACTGATTACTTACTTAAAACGAATACAGATAAAACTGATAATAGTATAAGTGTGATTTTCTATCAAACTAGGTAACACATAGTTCCTAAAGCACCTTGATCCCATGTATGGAATCCCCAACCATCGGTCGGGGGTTAGAATTCCTCCCGGAATGCCATTATAAAGCAAAGAAGCCCTTTGGGCTTTTTTTATTTTATACCTTTTTCACAATGCCATAGGTGGGGGGAGCATTGGTGCTCATTGGTTATTTACTGCCCTCCTTTTTTATGCTAAAATATATAAGGAAGGTGATGCTTTATGAAAAAAATATGGATATTATCTATTTTACTATTATTAACTTCTTGTGGTAACTCTATCAAAGAAGTTACTTTTTTTGAATTTCTTGAGGATAGTGGATGGAATTGCTCGTTTGTAGAGTGTGAATACAGTTCTAATGCAAATAACTCTGAAACTATAGGGGGAACAAGATTAGATACTATCGATTCAATTGACTTTATTTATCACTTAGAAGAAAATTATTTTAGTGCTACATATTCCAAAGAAGTTACCGGAACAGACGAATCATTAGGCAATACCTTAGGTATTGAGGAGACAATTCTTATAACGTTTTATCCAGATTCAGGTAATGTTACTGCAAAAGCTGAATTAGATTATTACACAGCTGGATTTCAAACAATCTATAATACTGCAAATATATCTGTGAATATATTAGAAGATACTTATGAGTGTGATAGAGCTGATGGTGTAGATGATTGGTGTGGAAGTTTTATAGATACTGTGGTAACACATGTTGATTTCATGTTAGAACTCAGTAATACATACCATGAGGAGTACTAAGATTAGAATTTATAAGTTATGGTATATCCAAAATAAGATTATATAATATATTTTCATAAATTTTGATGTAATTTATAATCCAAATAAACTTTAAGAAGTGTAAAAGTTGATTTAAAAGACCTTCTAAGCCATCTGTCAGGTGTTTGGATCTCATAAGGCACTAAAAAATAAAATAAAGTTAATCCAATTATGGGTTAACTTTTTTTATCGAAGTCTTTTCACAGATCAAAGTAACTCAGGTTATTATATCAACTTCACATCTTGACTTATGCAATTCTATATGGTACTGTGTGGTATATAGTACTGTGTTACGACTTGTAGTTAAGAAATATGGAATTATTTCATAACTTATCTACATCTATGTAGCAAAAAAAAATAAGAAAGAGGAAAAAAAGTATGAACGAAGTAAAGGGTAAAATAATCATTTTAAACGGTGTCTCAAGTTCCGGTAAAACAACAATTTCCAAAGAACTACAAAAGGAAATGGAGGAACATTACTTTTGGGTAGCTAATGATACTTTTTGTGATATGAGTTCAAGTAAACATTGGAAGCAAGATTGGATAGCTATAATTAATGAAGCTTTAAATGGTATGATATATACAATAAAATCGTTTTCTGATTTAGGTTATAATGTCATAGTAGATCAGGTATTTCTTAATAATGAATCACAAGGTACAGTACTTCAAAAGTTTGTAGAGGTATTACACAACTATCCTGTTTTATTTGTAAGAGTAGACAGTTCATTAGAGGATTTACGAAAAAGAGAAATTGAACGAGGAAACAGAAGAATAGGACAAGCTGAATCCCAATTAAATATTGTTCATAGTCATCAAATTTATGATATAGCGATTAATACAAGCGAGAAATGTCTCGAGGATAATGTGCAAATAATAAAATCTGAGCTAAAAAACAATACGAAACATAACGCATTTTTCGATTTGTACAAGAAATATCAAGAAATAGATAGTGTTTATTAATATATATAGATGCAATTCATAATATAGGTCTTCTTAGCCATCGGATGGGGGTTCAAATCCCTCCTAGAATGACAGATAAGAACTAAATAGTTAAGCCATTTATGGTTTGACTATTCTTTATTTACCTAGACTGATGGCGTTTTGGGTCTTTGTTTTAACGCATGAATTTTATGTTATAATAATATAGAAGGAGAGGGTGTTATGGATTTAACAATACTAAACATAATTGGATTATCAATATTCATTGGATTGCCCTTGTTTTTCTCTAGATTGAGAATTTTGAAGAATGAGAGAGAGACCAAACTTATATATATTCAATCTTTTATCTTATTAATATATGTAGTGTTAATTACTTTAGGACAATATATTAATATAAGAAATACTGACATATATATGACTGAGTATATTGTTTATTTTTGGATTGGCTATTACTTTGTTATTGATCCACTTATAGTCTATGTATTTGTTTTCTTACAAAACAGGGAAATGGATACTACTTTTTTGTTGTATTTTATCAAGTCTACACTTTGGACTTTCATTTGGACAACAATTGCAGTTATATTATTTGTTACTTATGTTTTTTCAAGTGGAGCACTTCTAGTATGATTATTACTTAAAATTATTGGTATAGATGAGAATTAGATCTTATAAGACATCGGTCGGGGGTTCGAATCCCTCCAGGAATACTAATTAAAAGCAAAACCCCTCAATTGAGGGGTTTTTATTTCTTGTTTTTCTTCTTAAATATACTACTTTTAATTGTATTGAAATGTTCTTTTATTTCATTTTTTTGTCTTTTAGCATTTTCTTGACGTCTCGCTTTTTTCTTACTAGAACTTTTCTCCTTGTTTATACTGGCAAGCGATTCAACAAGTTTCTCATGTTCACTAAATTCTTGAGTGCTAATCGTAAGTTTATTTGAAATAACTTGTAAAGGTACATCTACCATTCCAAGAATATTTCCCTTAAAATCACCAACATCTTGTAATTTCCTTAAGAATTCTGTATCTTTGTCTAACGCAATTGTGAATAGAGTAACATACTCGGAAACAAAAAATCTAAGAAATTCTACCATGATTTGAATAATTAAAGATATTGAAGAGAATACAATTAGTGCATAAGCAATATCAGTTCCACCATGACGAATAATTTCAATCATATTCAATGCTAGCATTGAGCCATTCACAACATATTTGAAGATCCTAAAAGTTTTCTTTACTGTTTTAACGTTGCCATTACTTTTGTTTCGATAATTGGCTAGGAAATAGATGAATGCTATTGTTGATAAAGCCAAGAGTAATGTGTAAATAATCAAGTAAGTAAGATTTACTAAGTTTGTATAAATTGAATAGCCATAGTAGGCAAAGAATATTGCTTGAACTACAATTGTTGTCCAGTACAGGACTTTCTCAATATCTTTGATAAGCTTACTCGTTATTCCAAGTGTTCTGTGAAAAATCATTTTATAAAAACCCCTTCCATATTTAGAAATTCATTATGTGAATAAATCCCTTTGCTTAATATTATACATCATATGAATGTTTTAGACTATTTTAATTTATTCTTATATAGTGCTATATACTATGCTCCTGATGAAGTTCATTTCTAAATTGATAATTTTAGAGATTACTCCATTTAGACTTGAAAATATATCTAAAGACTTATAATATAAAGTAGATACAGTGAATATGAAAAGATAAAGCAAAGTAACGAAATAATAATGTTATATAAGGAGTGGTGGAATGATTGTATATCTAGATCCTAAATTAGTAGGTAAGGATAATTTTAATACATTAGTAGAAAGGTATCCAGAAATTGAGTTTGTCACTAATATTGATAGAAAGAATGAAATAGAGGTTCTGATTCCTTTTAATCCTAACTATGTAATGGGAATCAATGTCTTAGAGTATCCTAATTTGAAATGGATTCAATATTTTTCCGCAGGATTTGATGGTGTAGATTTATCACATCTAAAAGCTAATGGTATATTATTCAGTAATGCCCAAGAAATTTACTCAAAGGCAATTGCTGAAGATGTGTTTTCAAAAATACTATTTTTTAATCGGTCTTTCAAACACTATCTCCAGTCGATGAAGGAAAAGAAATGGCAGCCAATTCCAAATCACATTGAATTAACCAATTCAACGGCACTTATTTTGGGAGTAGGTTCTATTGGCAAAGAACTAGCTAAACGTTTTAAAGCTTTTGAAATGACAGTAATAGGGTATAGAAGAAATGCAAAAAAAGAAGCTAACTTCGATAAAATAATTACATTAGATACAGACTTAAATACAGAACTATGCAATGCTGATTACGTAATTTTAGCATTACCATTAAATGAAGAAACTGAATCTATGTTTGATAAAAGTAAACTTCAATTAATGAAGAAAGATTCGTTATTAATCAATGTTGCAAGGGGTAAGATAGTAAATCAGGATGATCTATATCATACTCTTAAAAATAAGCAAATCAGAGGAGCGGGTTTAGATGTGTTTGATCCAGAACCGTTACCTAGCAATAATCCATTATGGGAATTAGATAATGTTTTTATTACTCCTCATAATGCATCATCAAGTATATATATGCAGGATAGATTACTAAGTTTAATCATTATGAATCTAGATCTATATTTAGATAATAAAGCAGTAAACTATCAAATAGTTTAAGACTAATGATTAAAGAAGGAGATGAGAACTATAAAAAATTGGAGTTTGGATAAGAAAAACAGATTTGTTAATGCTTTTCTTATTGTGATTGTTTCAATATATATAATTCATTCTATTTTTGAGTCTGTTACACTATATAACTGTATTGAATGTAGTGCACCATGGCATGTTGCATTATTGTTTACCACAGCAATATACGCAATCCCAATTATCATTTTGATTGGATTGAAAATTTACTTAAAGATAATTAGGAGAGTGTAAATGAATAATAGTATAGGTAAATTAATGTATCTTATAATCTATACATTTCTAGCTGGATGTTTATTTGTGATGTCTATTTTAGGAAGTATTACTGGTTATTTGCTTTTAGCAGTAATTATTGCATTTACCATGAGTATAGTAGGGACTTTCTTTATGTACCTAAGAGTAAGGAAGGAAATAAAGCTGAATTCCGATGTTTATTCTAAGAAATCTAAACTATAAACTTCAGTCGGGTGTTTTTAACATCAAAGTAATTGAGTAAAAGATCAAAGTCCAGAAATGGACTTTTTTTGTTATAATATATCTTGGAGGTGGAACTATGAAAAAAAACACGATAAGAGTAATGATAGGTATATTAATCCTTTTGGTGATTTTGAATCTACCTATAATATCTATAAATCATAATGTTAGTTCTAATGATTATAGTAACTGGATGAAAGAATCTATTAAAGACAATGAGAAAGTAACTGAAATACATATGCTTGGAGCACATGATGCTTTTTCTAATGAAATCAATATTTTTAGTAAACCTGATTTATATGCAGATAGTATTGTGAAAGGTTTTACGGGTACATTATTAAAAGGATTTCTTGTAAGACAATCTATTACTCAAACAGCGGATGTTGATGAGTTATTAAATGGTGGAGTAAGATATTTTGATGTTAGGTTAAGCTATGATAATGAAGAATGGTATACGAAACATAATTTCATATCAAGTGAGTTTGAAAAAATTGCAAACTCGATTACCTCGTACTTAGATGAAAATAATGGAGAGATTCTTATTCTAGATTTTCAACATGTTGATGGTATCGATTATGAAAGTAACGAGGACTATCAATTATTTATTGATATGTTAGATATTTATGGATTACTTGAACATAGTTATTATAATAGTAATGATTCGTTATCTAATACAACCTATAGAGATGTAACGAGTAATAGAACTAAAACCAAAATAATTATTGTTGATAAATTTACACCTGAATTAAAAGTGACATATAATTATGAAACAACAATTAGATCAACTTGGGCAAATAATGATGATTTTGAAGCAGTAGTGGACCTCTTAAAAGCAGAGTCGATAGAAATTGAAAGCAATCCTGAACTAAATCAATACTTGCGAGTAATGCAAGCTGTAACTACAATGCAAATGGATGGTAAAGGAATCTTAAATGGAATAAAGACATGGTCATTAATTGAACGTGCTGAGAACTTCAATAGTTACTTAATTAGTCATGATGATTTTAATGAAATATTTGAAGAATTACCAATAATAATGGTAGATTACTCGAATAGTAACAATGCAGATTTCTTAGATTTGATAATGGATGAGATAATCAGTTTGAACTCAGAATAACGTTTGAAAGTTATATAAGAAAATCAAAGTTGGTAAAGTATGGATAAGTATAGAGTGTTTTGTTTTGCACTTTTAGCAATCATGTTTATAGTTTCTATAATAATGATTTTTTCAAATGATATTTGTGTTTTAAGTATCTTCTATTTCGTTTTTGGGTTTATTGGAATAATTGAGAATATTATTTTCTTTAGAAATAATAGATTTAATTAAGTCTTACTTTTACATTTAATAACAATTATATCCAATAGAAAGAATATTTACAGAGTAATTTTGCTATGTTAAAACGTTTACTGAAGGAGTGGATAAAAGATGGAGAAGAAAGTGCTTATCTTGTGGTTTTTATTTTTAGTTTTAAGCAGCTTACTATTATATTTATGTTTAACAAGTAGTTATGTGTATTATGAGGAAGGAACAATGACTATTCTTGAGTATAGTTCATATTTACATATTTTTATTATTATATCTCTTGTGACTTCAATGATTAGTTTGATTACTTTTAGTTTTTATTCACTAATTAAAGGTCCAGATGGCAAAAAAACAATAGCAGTATGGATCCTTTGTTTACCAATTCTTGGAATAGGATCTGCTATTTTCTCTTATTTTCAGGAAAGCATGACTTTTAGCTCGAGACTTAAGTACGGTCTTGGTGTCCGATTCATAAATGCTAATAGTGATTTATATCCAAATGAATTAGAAGCCCTGGATATCATTAGCATTGGAAATAGTTTAAAGTTTGATATCGGATTTTACTATGTTTTATTATTTCTATTATTAAGTGGAGTCTGGCAAATTTGTGTAATTAAGTTTCTTTGGCCTTATATTCAAAAAATTTCAAGATAGATTTCTATTTTGTTATGATAAGTATAGTAGGAGTTACTGTGATACAATATTAATAAGTAGTAATGATTGATATTATGAGAGGAGAGAAATAATGAATTATTTATGGGGCAGCTTGATGTTGCTGATAGGGGTACTAATGTTCTTAGGTGCAATGATGAAAAGTGAGTTTATACTTTATCGATTAATCCACGCAAGAGCGGAGAAGATGTGGGGAGATAATGCTCATACTTTCTTAATGATTTCAGGGTTAATCGTCGCCGGTTTAAGTTCAATGTTTTTTCTGAATGTCTGGGGATAAAAGAATATTATGGAATGAATTAGAAAAAAAGTCCAAAATGGACTTTTTTATTTTTTATAGATTAATCTGACAGTATCTAAATTATGTTATTTAGTACATCAGGGAAAAATGTTGATACTACTACAAAGGCAAGTATTATGAAAAAGATTGCAGCAATTAGTTTTTTACCTGATACAAGTTCTAGTCCAGCTATTCCCGCTAGAGCATAGATTAGATATTGTTGAACAAGATTAAAGTAACCAAAGATTTCATCCATTCCTTCGAATGTAAATCCAACAAGAGCTTGAACATTTTTTAAAGCATATAATAAAATGATTATAAAACCTAAAACAGAACCAATAACACTATAGAATTTTTTCATGATTTCCTCCTTGAGATTTATTAACTTTATTATAGTTAATAAATCAATGATTTTCAAGGAATTACATAGATATGAGATATAAGCAGGAAATTAGAATTGTTCTTTATTTGAAATATGTTACAATTAAACTAGGATAAATATCGGGAGGAATAAGAATGAAAAAACTTTTTGCTTTATTTTCAGTTTTAATTTTATCAGGATGTTCAATTGGTGGAATATTTTCAAAAGAACCTGAATTATTTGTAAATGCTGTTGATTTAGGGGTAGTTTATGATGATGATGAAGTAGCAGCAACTGCTGATTACAATGAAAAATATATTCAAGTAACTGGTGTAGTTAGTTATATTAGTACTAACGAAGATGAAGTTACTATTCAACTATATGGTGGGGTAATTTGCTTAGTTACATCAAAAATTGATGATGTTAAAGATGTTATACCACATAATAAAGTTGTTTTAAACGGAACTGTCGAAGGTCTTGATAGTGATGGAAACAAAGTAGTTATTAATAAGTGTAAATTGGAAGAAGTAATAACTGAGGTGGAGATAACAACAACCTCTTTAGAAGTTGCAGGTTTAGATATTGAAGAGATAGGATATAAGGTAATAGAAATAACTGGTGTAATCCAAGAAGTTGAGACATATCGTTTTAGTGGATGGGGACTAGTTACTGATCATGAAGAGGGTAGTCTAAATATCGTCTTTGAGTATGGTGAAGATCTATCTGGATTTGAAGCTGGAGATACCGTAACTATTATTGGGGTAATTGTTCCTTATTATGATTTCGTTTCTCCAACGAAGTATCGTATCTACAACGGAAGAATTGAAGAAATTATACCTGTGAATTAAATAAAAAAAAAGTCCATTTATGGACTTTTTTATTCAACTGGTGGTGCGTAATCGGTAAATGTACAAACACCTGCAACAAATGTTGCATCTATATAATCTCTTACAGTACCGGTACTGTCAACTGCTGATTGGACGATACCTAACATTCCTTCATCTTGTAAGACATCATTAGAGTAAAACTCATATACAGTGTCATCTTTATAGATATACTTAAATGTATCTCCTTGTGGACATACTGCAACGATTGCATCATCAGGAATCGTTGGTTCTGAACCACCACATGATGTTAAAAACAGTGCGAGTGTGAATAAGAAAAATAGTTTCTTCATATTACTCCTCCTTATTATTTAATCATTGTGTTGATATACCTTTATTTTACATAATTGATGGGACAAATGCAATATTGATATATTCAGCTCTTAAAACTGTTTTAATGTTATAATAAGTAAGAAGGGAATGATTTGATGAAATGGATAATAAGGGGAGTTATTATTTTACTGTCTGCTATTACTGTACTTTTTTGTTTGAATGAAACACCTAGAGCAATGACTAATCCGGAAATCGAGTTGTTTGAAGTTGCTTATGAAAGTGATAGATATTCTATATATGAAAGAATATATGTCGATCCAGACAACTATTATACAATGCAAGGGTATTATATTGGATCAAAGGATGATCTTTGTATAACCGGAGCAAAAGAAAATCATATCTATATGGTTTTATATAAATCAAAGTTTTATATTTTATCAGAGGGAAATAAGTTTGGGGTTATAACAACAGATGTTTTAAGGGAAATCGGGATTTGTGATTGAAAATATGTTAAAGGGAATGGGTAATCAGAGAAAGTTGAAGACATTATAAATACTGGATTACATTTAAGATACGATGTAGGTTTATTTGTCGTATAAATACTATTGATTATAATACTAGTTACACAATTAGTGTTTGCCATAAGATATAATAGAATCATTGAATTAGATTAAGGGGGTATTTTTATGAATTATGAAACCAAACTAGGAATTAGAGTAGGAGCCTTTATTTTAGATATGCTTGTTATTTCAGCAATAAGTTCTTTATTAACTAATTTAGGTCTAGGTGTAGAATATGAGGTTTTTCCTGGAGTAGTTATTAAAGATCTAACCATTTGGCAAAGCTTCTTGCTTTATGCAATATACTTTGTTGGTTTTGCTGTATTTAATAATGGAATCACTGTAGGTAAGATGGTAACTAATTTAAAAGTTAAAGATGTAGGTTATAATGAATTACCACAAAACAAAATAATATTTAGAGAAACTATTAAGGCAATTTTAATGCCGATTTCTTTCATATCATTTATTGTTGCGGTTTTACGTGAGGATAATAAATCTATCCATGATATGATTTTTGATACTGTGGTTGTAAAAGAAGTGAAAGATATCCAGGATCCTTATAATATAAAAGGAAAACGAGATATCAAAAGTGTTTTTAAAGAAAACACTTTTGAAGATTACCAAAAATCAAACCAAAAAGCACAACCCAGAAAATCAGAAAGACAGTTCAATGTACCTGATGATGAGTATTATGATGATCCGGCAGATAACGATGTTACTCCTGACAATGAGGACGACAATTATTACCAATAAAAGACAATATTTACCTTTTATTGTGATAGTATTGTGAAAATATTTGGATTATCAAATAAATGTGTTAAAATTGATTTGAAGATAATAAAAAGGAGAATAAATTATGGATTATAAATTTAAACAAGATGTTAGCAAAGATGATTATGTATCTTTCGTTACTAATCATATGAAACAAAGTTTTATTAAACCTTTAAATGTAATTTTATTCACAGTGAGTATTGGATATTTAATGATCAGCCCATTCTTAATGGCAGCTGAAGATAGAAATTATACATTCACGTTTATTGGTGTTGGATTAATGTTATTATTAGTCGCTTTGGTAATCTTTAGTAAAAAAGCTGCTGAAAGACAATATGATAAATCAGAAGGTGGATTCAGTATGGAATACGAGATTACTGATGATGCATTAATTTATATTGTTAATGAAGGTAATATCTCTAAACAATGGTATGAATTCTATAGTGTAAATGAAAATGAAGACTATTTATATGTTTATGTTAATAAGCAAAGAGGGATGTTAATTATCAAGAGTGCTTTAAGCGGGGATGCTTTGAGATTTATAAAAGATAAATTAAGAGCAAACATAAAACCAAGGAAAGTAAAATTAATCGACTAAACTACTCAATTTTGAGTAGTTTTTTTTTAGATAATCTAGGAAAAGTAAGGTTATTATGATAAAATAAAATGGAAGAAATTACTTGGGAGGACAATTATGACTAATATCTTATGTATGGACAATAGTGATACAATTAGAAAAATCGTTATGGACTGTGTTTTAGATTTAGGATTTAATTTTTTTGAGGCAGAAAACGGTCGAGAAGGACTCGAGAAACTCAAAGAAGTTAAAGATTTAAAAATGATTATTCTTGATTGGAATATGCCAGTAATAAGTGGGAAAGAGACATTGATAAATATTCGTAATATGGAAGAATATAAAGATGTCATTGTTTTAGTTTTAATTAAGATAGAAAATAAAGACCAAGTAATGGAAGCTATTGATTTAGGAGCTACTAATTATATGTTGAAACCATTCAGCGTTAACAACTTACAAAATAAAATAGAGGAATTAATAAATGATGCAGTGTAAGCTGCATTTTCATTTTGAGGTGATTTGATGGATATAGAGATTTATGATAATGGTATAGAAAAGGAAGATTGTATTGATGTTCCTTACCGAACTGCTTGTAGAGGAATTGTTATAAAAGATGATAAGTATTTAGTAGTACACCTTTTAAAACATGATATAACTACCTTTCCTGGTGGGGGTTTAGAAGAAAACGAAACATTAGAGGAATGTGTTGTTAGAGAAGTATTAGAAGAAACAGGGATATTGTGTAAAGTTATTAAAAAGAATATTAGTGTAACTGAATACTTTATCGATAGTAAATGGACTAATGTCTATTTTACTTGTGACTTTGTTAAAGATACTAATCAAACTAACTTAGTTCCAGAAGAAGTTGAATTACAACTTGTTAAAGAATGGAAAACTTTAGATGAACTACTAGATATCTTCGAAAACAATATGACAAAACATGAATATGGTCCAAATATCCATAATAGAGAATTCTTAGGACTTATCAACAGTATTTAAGGAGGGGTATTATGTCTTCAATGAATTTAACTAAAAGTAAGTTTATGGAATTTATTAGGTGTAATAGATATCCTGCTTTAAATAAGATTCATAAACGCAAAGATTTAGATGATGCCGAAAAAGATAGATTTTATGATCTGATAGATACATTAGAAAACTTTGATTTTGACAATGAAGATTTCTTAGAACCGGATTTAGAACATTTAGAAGTAATGATGCCATATTATAATGAGGTTGAAGTTCTTGCTGCTCGTAAAGTTATGAGCGAATGGCAAGGTGAAACCCAGTACGGAACTAAATTTGGTACACAAAAGCTTTTTATGAGAGATCATAAAAGCTTTAATTTAATGTGTTATGTCGATATTTATAATAAGGATAAATCACAAATCAATATTATTGAAGTTAAAGCAACGACTTCAAATAAATATATGAGTATGGGTTACCGTGTTCAAGGTGATTTAATAAGTATATTCTATAAGGATGACAACGGAATCATTAAACTAAAAGAAGAACAAGATCCTTCCTGGTTAGATGATCCTAAATATATGAAGAAAAGACAAAGACTTTTAGATAGATTTACAGGTGAAGGTGTGTATGTATATGACCTTGCCTTCCAAAGATTTGTCATTGAAGAAGATATTCAAGATGCAAAATACTATTTAGGTGTTTTAAATCATGAATACGAGTTTGATGGAACTTATTTTGAAGGTGAACCAGTTTATACTAATGAAAGTAGTTGTTTTATTGATTTAACTAAAATTACTAAAGAGTTACTGCCAATAATCGAACGAGATATTGACTTAGTAATTGAAAGAATCATCAATGATGATGAATCTCGAGTGCATTTAGGTAAGCACTGCCAATTAAAAAAACAAAGACAGTGTATATATAAGGATATATGTTATGACAAATTCCCTAAAAAAAATAGTATCATGATGTTTACTGATAAACATCATGGATTTAAAGATGAAGAAGGAAATAAATACGATATATGGGATTTGATTCAAGAAGGTAATTATGCAATGACAGATTTATCTCATGATTTAATGAATAGAAGGAATAATCAAATTCAAAGAGATTGTGCAATTACTCATAAACCGTTTTATGATTTTGAGAAAATAAGACAAGGCATTGAAGTATTGCAATACCCTATCTATCATTTAGACTTTGAATCCTTCCCTTGTCCTTTACCGAGGTTTAAAGGAGAAAGAGCATATATGCAAAGCTTATTCCAGTTCAGTCTTCATATCGAAAGAACGCCTGGGGTATGTGACAAGGAAAAAGATCACTTTGAGTTCTTAGCCTATAATCATGAAGACACTAGAGAAGAATTAGTTCAGAAACTTTGTGAGTACATTCCTGATGACGGGGGTAGTGTTCTTGTTTATAACCAAGCATTTGAAAAAACAAGAATCAAAGAGTTAGCTATATTCTTTCCTGAATATAGTGATAAACTTCATAATATTAATAGTCGCTTATTCGATTTAATGCATATCATAAAAAACAATACAAAAATGTATGAGAGTTTAGGGTTTGATACCGACAGAGCTAAAGCTTGGAATTATTATAGCGAAGACCTATATGGAAGCTTTAGTATCAAGAAGGTGCTACCTATTTTTAGTGACTTAAGTTATCAAGATATGGTTGTTGGAAACGGAATGGCTGCTGTCTATGCTTATGCCGGATTTCATAAGCTGAATCCTGAAGAGTTAAAAGACATCAGAACTGCCTTAACAGAGTATTGTAAACAAGATACTTGGGCTATGGTAGAGATATTAGATGAATTAAGAAAGATATAAACACTTTTGGTTTACAAAAAGTGTTATTATGTTATAATGAATTGTTAAAAATTATTAGGAGGAACAATAATGGCTAAAATTGATCAATTATCAGGTAGCAAAGTACGCATTGAAATCGAAGTTTCAGCAGAACAATTCGAGCACGGATTAGCACATTCTTTTGAAGCAATAAAAGAAGATGTTGAAGTTAAAGGTTTTAGAAAAGGAAAAGTTAGTAGAAAAGTATTTGAACAACATTATGGTGTTGAATCATTATATGAAGAAGCAATTAACCACGTATTACAAGAAACTTACATCGGAGCAGTTACTGAAAATAATCTTGAGGTTGTAGCTCAACCAAAAATTGATTTAGATATCACAAAAGTTGAACAAGGTAAAGGATTTACATATGTTGCTGAAGTTGCAGTTAAACCTGTTGTTACTTTAGGTGAATATAAAGGATTATCTATGCCTAAGCAAAGTACAGAAGTTAAAGAAGAGCAAATTGAAACTGAATTACAAAAATTATTAGAGCAAAATGCTGAATTAGTTCTTAAAGAAGAAGGAACATTAGAAAATGGCGACACAGCAATCTTTGATTTTGACGGATATGTTGATGGAGAACCATTTGAAGGTGGGAAATCAGAAAATTATGAATTAGCAATCGGTAGTGGACAATTCATCCCTGGATTCGAAGAGCAAATGATTGGAATGGCTTTAGGAGAAGAAAAAGACTTAAACGTTTCATTCCCTGAAGAATACCAAGCAGAAAACTTAAAAGGTAAAGATGCAATTTTCAAAGTAAAATTACATGAAATGAAAGTTCGTGAATTACCTGTAATGAGTGATGAATTCGTTAAAGATCTTGAAAAAGAAGATATTAATACTGTTGAAGAATTAAAAGCAGATACAGTTAAGAAATTAGAGGAAAGTGTTGAAGCACAAAACAAAAGTGCAAGAGTTGATTTCGCAGTATCAGAAGCAACTAAAAATGCTAGTTACGAATTACCAGAAGAAATGATTGAAGAAGAAAAAAATCGTTTAGTAGATAATGTAAAGCAACAAGCAAAACAATACAACTTAGAATTAGATACTTATCTACAATTCAGTGGAGTTACTAAAGAAGATTTCGAAGCAAACTTATTAAAAGATGCTGCAAGAAGTATTTCTTATAACTTAGTAGTAGAAGCTATTGGTAAACAAGAAGAAATTACTGCAACTGAAGAAGAAAGAGAAGTTAAATTCGAAGAAATTGCTAAACAATATAACATGGGTATTGAACAAGTGAAAGCTGCTATTCAAGCTTATGCTGTTGATAGTGAAATTATTTATGCTAAGACTATTGATTTCTTAGTTGAAAGTATCGTATTTGAAGACTAAATAAACTTAAAACTCAACATGATCAAATGTTGAGTTTTTCTTTTACTTAATTTCTATTCTCTATAGGACATATGTATCATAAAACAAAATAAAAGGATCAATGCAACGAAACTACACGGCTCATTTAGGCCGTTTTTAAATACTTTGATAATCAAAACTTATTTAGAATCAATCTAAAATAGAATGTATATATAGTGAACATTTGTGCAAGAAAGGAAAATAAGTTTACAAAATTATCGCCTCTAGTGCATACTTAAGACATGAAAAAAGCGTTTACAAAAAAGCGCAAAAAAAAATAATTTGGAGGTTAACAAATGGATTTTATTCTTGAATTTTTCCTTGGATTTATTAACAAATTCTTAGGACAAGCACCATTATTATTAGGTATCGTTGTATTCGTTGGGTACATGTTACTTAAAAAGAAATGGTATGAAGCATTAGCTGGATTTATCAAAACTTATGTAGGATTTAAAATTTTACAAGTTGGTACTGGGGGATTAGTTGGAACATTCCGTCCAATTATTGAAGCACTAACTGCAAAATTTAATGTAACTGCATTAGTAATTGACCCATATTATGGGCAATCAAGTGCAACAGAAATGTTAGACACTGTAAGTAGCTTACAATATGTAGGATATGTTATGCTTATTGCGTTCTTACTAAACATCGTTTACGTTGGATTTAGAAAGTACACAAAAATCAGAACTTTATTTATTACAGGTCACATTATGTATCAACAATCAGCTGTTATCTTATGGGCTCTTTACTGGGTAATCATGGGTGTTACAGGTGAACCTGCTGGTATCGGGGTTGTTATCGTTTCAGGTTTATTGATTGGTACTTATTGGGCAGTTGCTTCGAACTTAATTATCGAAGCTACTAACGAAGTTACTGATGGAGCTGGATTCACTGTAGGACATCAACAAATGTTCGGTGCATGGATCGCTTATAAAGTTGCTGGTAAAATTGGTAACCCAGAGCATGACGTTAATGAAGTACATATGCCAGGTTGGTTATCTATCTTTAATGATAATGTTGTATCTAACGTTTTAATCATGACTGTGTTCGTAGGAACTTTAATGTTCATTATCGGACCTAGTAACTTTGATTTTAACCATGATAAATATTACTTTGTAACATATGTATTTGAAAGAACTGCTTACTTCGCAGTATATATTACAATCATCTTAACTGGTGTTAGAATGTTCGTTGGAGAGTTAACTAACTCATTCCAAGGTATCTCTGATAGATTATTACCAGGTTCTGTTCCTGCTGTTGACTGTGCTGTTACATTCGGATTTAGTCCAAATGCACCTGCATACGGATTTATCTTCGGATTCTTCGGACAAATGTTAGCAATCGGATTCTTAATCTTAATTAACAGTCCTATTTTAATCATCGCTGGATTCATCTGCTTATTCTTCGATAACGGTACTTTAGCTGTATTCGCAAATAAAGCTGGTGGACGTAGAGCTGCTGCTATAATTCCATTCTTCGCAGGAATCATCCAAGTATTAGGATCTGCTGCAGTATTAATGGTATTAAAAGATTCACCACTAATCGTTGGTTGGATGGGTATGTTTGACTGGGCAACTGTATGGGCTGGAACTGTTTTATTAACAGATATGATCGGAATTATTGTTCCTATCGTATTAATCCCATTAATGTTAATTATCCCACAATTACAATACAGAAGACATAAAGAAACTTACTTCACAACAATGAGAGAAGAAAAATAATTAGATAACTACAAATTATAGTGAAATCCCAAGATTAAATTTGATCTTGGGATTTGCTATTTCAAGAGGTGAATGCAATGATAAAAATGGTCGTAAGTGATATGGATGGAACATTATTAAATAGTAACTTAGAAATATCACAGAAAAACCTAGATGCGATAGAAGGTTTAAGAGAAAAAGGGATTAGATTTTGTATAGCTACAGGTCGCCCTGAGCAATTAGTGAAAGAATACATCGAACCTTTAAACATGAAAGATCCAATGATTATGTATAACGGTAGTGTTATTGGACATCCTTTTCAGGATGAAAAACTGTATGATTTAAAGCTAGAGAAGAAAGATATCAAAGAGATTATTGAATATTGTGAACTAAATGATATTATCTATATGCCTTATACAAAAGATATGATCATTAGTAAACCTAACTACCGTGTTGAGTTTTTCCAAAACAGAAATGAAAAACTAGCAGACAAAAACAAATGTATTTTTGAAGATATAAGAGATATTGATGATATTGTGAATAACCACAGTATCAACAAAGTACTATTAATCGAGAATGATCAAGAGAAGTTTGAAAAAACAAAAGAATTAGTAGCAAACTATTCACAATTTGAAATTGCGAGTAGCCAAAAAGGATTTATTGATATAAATCCAAGAGGAGCTTCAAAAGGAAATGCTTTGAAAGTATTAGCCAAACACTTTGGTTATACTTTAGATGAAATTGTGGTCTTTGGAGACCAAGATAACGATGTTAGTATGTTAGAAGTTGCAGGTGTAAGTGTAGCGATGGCTAATGCTAGTGAGAATGCAAAAAATGCTGCCGATCATATTACAAGTAGTAATAACGATTCAGGTGTAGCTGAATGGATAAATAAAAACTTATTGAAGTGAAATTTTGTTCACTTTACGATATATTGTTTACATATGTTCACTATTATAATAAAATGTAACTGTAGATAAATAACAAGAGGAAATAATAAGGAGTTGTTAAAAATGATCGATGGTTTTAACTTAACTAAAGAATTAATTTGCTTTGAAAAAGGCTTTGAAAATTGGGAAGATGCTATTAAAGCATCAAGTAAAGGACTACTAGAACAAGGATTTATTAAAGAGTCTTATGTTGATAGTATGATCGACAGTGTCAAAGAATACGGTCCTTATATCGTAATCGCACCAAACATTGCTATGCCTCACGCAAGACCTGAAGCAGGAAGCAATAAAGTAGGATTTAGTGTAATGTTATGTGAAGAAGCTGTCGGATTCTCTAAAGCTCCTGAACATCAAGCTAGGTTATTTGTAACCTTATCTTGTGTTAACGCTGATACACATTTGATGATGTTACAAGCATTAGTAGGAATTCTTGGAGATGATGATAAATTCCAAAAAATCTTAAATTCAACAACTAAAGAAGAAATTTTAGAAATATTCGAATAATTAAAGGAGAAAAATAATGGCGAAAATTGATAATATAACAAGAGAATCTTGGATATTAAGTACATTCCCTGAATGGGGTACTTGGTTAAATGAAGAAATAGAAAATGAAGTAGTAAAACCTAAATCAGTTGCTTTATGGTGGTTAGGTTGTACTGGTATGTGGTTGAAATCAGAAGGTAACACAAATATCTTATTAGATTTATGGGTTAAAGCAGGTAAAAGAACACAAAAAGTAGCACAAATGAAAGATTGGCATCAACATACAAGAGCTGTAGGAGCTAAAATTACTCAACCTAACTTACGTAACGTTCCTGTTGTAATTGATCCATTCCAATTAAAAGAATTAGACGCAGTTATGTCAACACATGATCATGGAGATCATATTGATGAAAACGTGGCAGCTGCAGTAATGCAAAATCATCCTGGTGTACCATTTATTGGTCCAAAAGCTTGTACTGATTTATGGAGAAGCTGGGGAGTACCAGAAGCAAGATTAAAAACTGTACGTCCTGGTGATAGTGTTAAAGTAGGAGACGTTAATATCGTAGTTTTAGAATCATTCGATAGAACTGAACTTGTTACAGCACCTGAAGGTATGGTATTAAAAGATAAACAAGTTAGAGATATGGATGATTTAGCTGTAAACTATCTATTTGAAACAACAGGTGGAAATGTTTATCACAGTGGAGATTCACATTACTCAAACTATTATGCAAAACACGGAAAAGATCATAAAATCGATGTAGCTCTAGGTAGCTTCGGGGAAAACCCAATTGGTATGACTGATAAAATGACAGCAATGGGTATTTTAAGAATGGCTGAAAGTACACAAACTGACGTTGTTATTCCTATCCATCATGATATCTGGAGTAACTTCCAAGCAGATCCAAATGAGATAATGGTATTATGGAATATGCGTAAGAAAAGATTACAGTATAAATTTACACCATTTATATGGCAAGTTGGAGGGAAATTCGTTTATCCTCAAGATCGTTTAAGAGAAGTTTATATGCACCGTCGTGGATTTGAAGATGCATTTGAAAATCCAAACGACTTACCTTTCAAATCTTTACTATAATAAAAAGAAGAAAAGGAGATATGAATTATGTTAAAAGTCTTAGCAGCATGTGGTAATGGTATGGGTTCAAGCCAAATCATTAAAATGCGAATTGAACAAGTTTTAAAAGCAATGGGATTAGAATTTAAAGTAGATCACGCAAGTGTTGGAGAAGCAAAAGGACAGGCAAAAAACTATGATTTAGTATTAGTTGCTCAACAACTAGTAAAAGAGTTTTCAAATGTTCCTGAATCTTGTAAAGTCGTTGGATTAATTAACTTATTAAGCGCTCAAGAGATTGAGGCAAAAGTTAAAATAGCATTAAATTTATAATACATAATAAGCGACTAAAAATGCAATTTTTAGTCGCTTAAATTTTACTAAAAAAATAAGAGGAGAAAATAAATATGAAATTACCATTATTACAAGTAGCATTAGATGAAACAAGTTTAGAAAACGCTGTGAAAAGTGTTAAGCAATATGGACACATTATTGATATTGTAGAAGTAGGAACAATCCTTCACTATGCTGAAGGTGCAAAAGCGGTTAGTGTTTTAAGAGAAATGTATCCTAATAAAATCTTATTAGACGATATTAAAGGTGCAGATGCTGGTAAAACATTAGCAGAAATCTGTTTTGGTGCTGGTGCTGACACAATGACAGCTATTTGCTCTGCAGACGTAAATACTATGATCGCTATGAAAAAAGTTGGAGATTCATACGGTGAAGGTAAAGATGTGCAAGTAGAATTATATGGAGATTGGACATTTGAACATGCTCAAAGCTGGTTAGATGCTGGTTTATCACAAGTTGTTTACCATAGAAGTAGAGATGCTGAATTAGCAGGACAAAAATGGGGACAATCAGATATCGATAAAATCGCTAAGTTAATTGAAATGGGAATCAAAGTTACAATTACTGGTGGATTAAACGTTGAGGATTTAGAATTATTCAATGGTTTAGCAATTCACGGTGTAATTGCTGGACGTAGTATCAGAGGAGCAAAAAACCCAGAACAAGCAGCGAAAGATTTTAAAGCAGAAATCGCTCGTATTTGGGGATAGTATTGAAATTACAAGAAAATAAAATTGGAATTTATGAAAAAGCAATTCCAAATGCATTTGATTGGGAACAAAAAATTAAAGTAGCTAAAGCTGCTGGGTTTGATTTTATAGAAATTAGTGTTGATGAGAGCGATGCTCGTTTAGCAAGACTTGAATGGACCAAAGAAGAACGTCAAAACTTAGTAAAATTACTAAAAGAAAACGAATTTCATTTACAATCAATGTGTTTAAGTGGCCATCGAAGATTTCCTTTTGGAAGTAAAGATGAAGCTACAAGAAATAAAGCACATGAAATCATGGACAAAGCGATAGAACTAGCGCTAGATCTCGGGGTAAAAAATATTCAGCTTGCTGGGTATGATGTATATTATGAAGAGAGCACAGTTGAATCTTTAAACCTTTTTAAGGAAGGATTAAAGTATAGTGCTAAAAAAGCAGAAGAAAATAACATTATGTTAACAATCGAAATAATGGATACTTGGCTTTGTGGGACTATCTCACGAGCTATGGAATTCTGTAATTATGTCGGTAGTGACAATTTAAAAGTGTATCCTGATTTAGGTAATTTAACACAATGGACAGATGATCCTTGTCATGAGTTAACTAAAAACATAGATAACATTGAGGCAATTCATTTAAAAGATACAAAACCGGGGGTTTTCAAATGTGTACCATTTGGAGAAGGTAGTGTATTATTTGGTGAATTGTTCCAAACATTAAGAAATCTTAATTATAATCGTCCCTTCTTAATCGAAATGTGGGCAGATAATGATAGAGAATATACTTTTGAAGAGAGTGTTAATGAAATAGCTGAAGCTAAAAAATGGCTATATAATAGGATGTGAGTTAAAAAATGTTAGAAAAACTAAAAGAAGCAGTTTTTAAGGCAAATTTAGAATTAGTAGATCAAAATTTAGTAATTTATACTTGGGGAAATGTATCAGGTTATGACCCTGAAAAAAAATTACTTGTTATTAAGCCAAGCGGTGTAAGTTATGATATAATGAAGGCTAGTGATATGGTCGTTGTAGATTTAGATGGGAACGTAGTTGAAGGTAAAATGCGTCCTTCTAGTGATACACCAACACATGTAGCTTTATATCAAAAATATCCTGAATTAAGAGGAGTTGTCCACACTCATAGTGAATGGGCGACAAGTTGGGCTGAAGCAGAAAGAGATATACCTGTTTATGGAACTACTCATTGTGATTACTTTTATGGTGACATTCCTTGTACAAGACAATTAACTAAAGAAGAAATCGAAGGTAAATATGAATACAATACAGGGTTAGTTATTATTGAAACCCTTAAAAATAGAAATATCAAAGCTTTAGAAGTACCAGGGATCAATGTTGGTCATCACGGACCATTCACTTGGGGAACAAGCCCTGTTGATGCAGTACATAACGCAAAAGTAATGGAAGAAGTTGCTAAAATGGCGTACCGTGCTGAAAAAATCAATCCTCAAGCTCGAAAAGTTTCACAAGATTTATTGGATAAGCACTATTTACGTAAACACGGTAAAAATGCTTATTATGGCCAAAAATAAGATTTGAAAGCCGGTGAATATATGGATTCACGAGATCGAAATTTGTTAGTGGAAATTGCTGTAATGTATTACTTAGAAGGAAAAACACAAACAGAGATTTCTAAAGAGATGTTTATGTCTCGTCCTAAAGTTTCTCGTTTACTTAAAAAAGCGCGTGATTTAAGTATTGTTGACATTAAGATTAATTACGAGAGTGATGACTTTAATCGTGTAATTAAGCAAGTTCAACACCGTTTTGGTGTTGAAAATGTCGTAGTAGTTAAAACATTATCGAATGAACTTGAAACTATTAAAGAAATTGGAAGAGCTGCTGCTAGTGAGGTAAAATATCATTTAACCGATGGTATTAAAGTTGGTATGTCTTGGGGACGTACTGTAAGCTCAATGGTTAGTGCTTTTAAAGAGAAGAATTTAAAGAATATTAAAGTGATTGAATTGTTTGGTGCTGTTGAATACGGGGAAGACTCACAAGAGTTTCTTAGTATTGGTTATGAGTTTAGTAAGAAAATCAATGGAACATTTTACCCACTTCCAGCTCCTTTATATATCGCAGATGAAAAAACAAGAAATATACTGTTAGAAAACCCTATCATCGATAATACATTGAAAATGATTGATGAATGTGATTTAATCATTACATCAATTGGGGTAGTAAATTCGAAACATCCCCAACGTATTTGGGACGCACACGTTGATCAAGTAACTCGAGATAAACTGATTAGTGACGGTGCAGAAGGTTATTTATGTGCTCATTTCTTTGATCAAGATGGTCGTTTTATCGAACATCCTATTAATGATCAAATTATTGGAATAAAGACTGAAAGTATTAGGAAAAACAAGATTATGTTAGTTGCTGGTGGAATGACCAAATGTAAAGCTTTATATGCTGTTTTACGTGGTGGTTACGTCAATACTTTAGTTTCTGATGATTTAACATTAAAGAAAATCTTAGAAGTAGATAAAAAACTAAGAGGAGAATTCTTATGAAAATAAAAGGAATTGCGGCAAGTGATGGTATTGCCATTAATAAAGTTTTTAGACTAGAAGCAGTAATTTTAAATATTACTGATGCCAAAGTTACAAATGTTGAACAAGAATTAAAGAAATTAAATAACGCTATTGCTGTTAGTGTTACTGAATTAAAGGTAATTCGTGATAAAACAGCGATTAAGTTAGATGAAGAACATGCAATGATTTTTGATGCACATATTCAAATAGCTGAAGACCCAGAAATAGCTCGTCAAGTAGAAGATATGATTAACTCTTCGATGGTAAACAGTGCTCATGCCTTTAAAACTGTAAGCGAAATGTTTGCGCAAATGTTTGAAAGTATGGATAATGATTATATGAAAGAGCGTGCAGCAGACGTAAGAGATGTTGCAAGAAGAATTATTGCTCACTTATTAGGTGTTGCTTTAAGTGATCCAACAATGATTAACGAAGAAGTAATTGTAGTTGCTGATGATTTAACACCAAGTGATACAGCACAGCTAGATAGAGAGTTTGTTAAAGGATTTATTACAAATATTGGTGGGAGAACTTCACATAGTGCAATTATGGCACGTAGTTTAGAGATACCGGCAATCGTTGGAACTAAGAATATCTTAGATTCAGTAAAAAATGGTGATTTAGTTATACTAGACGGTCTTGCTGGGGAAGTTATCATAAACCCTAGTGAAGAGGAAGTAGCTAAATATAAAGCTAAAAATGCTGAGTTTTTAGAAAAAGTTGCTGTTTGGAGTAAATTTGTTAATGAAAAATCAGTTACTCTCGATGGTAAGCATGTTGAACTAGCTGCAAACATCGGAAGTCCTGATGATGTTGAAAGTGTTATTAAAAATGGTGGAGAAGGTGTTGGTCTTTATAGAACTGAGTTCTTATATATGAACAATGACGATTTTCCAACAGAAGATGAGCAATATATTGCCTATAAAATGGTTTTAGAATCATTAAAAAATAAAAAAGTCGTAATTAGAACTTTGGATATTGGTGGAGACAAACATTTAGATTACCTACCAATGGATGAAGAATTAAATCCATTCCTAGGACATAGAGCACTTCGTTTATGTCTTGAGAGAATCGATTTATTTAAAACCCAACTACGAGCTTTATTAAGAGCTGGAGTTCATGGTGATTTACACATTATGTTCCCAATGGTGGCTACTTTAAATGAAGTACGAAAAGCTAAAGTCGTATTAAATGAATGTAAAGAGGAATTAAAAACTGAAGGTATAAAATATAGTGATACTGTTAAAGTAGGTATCATGGTAGAAATACCAGCAGTAGCTATTTTAGCCGATCAATTCGCTAAAGAAGTTGATTTCTTCAGTATTGGAACAAATGATTTAATCCAATATTCATTTGCTGCTGACAGAATGAACCAAAAAGTATCATACCTATACCAACCATATAACCCATCATTACTAAGATTAATCAAAATGGTTATTGATGCTTCTCATAAAGAAGGTATTTGGACTGGTATGTGCGGAGAAATGGCGGGCGATCAAATCGCAGCACCTATCTTACTTGGTTTAGGTTTAGATGAGTTTAGTATGAGCGCAACTTCAATCTTACAAACTAGATACTCATTTAGTAAGCTTACTTATAAAGAAATGAAAGAAATGGCAGAAACATGTTTAACTCTTGGTACCCACGAAGAAGTTCAAGCATTTGTAGAAAATAAAATCAAAGGAGAATAGTAATGAGAAGAGAATATAAAATTATTGATGAAGCAGGATTACATGCTCGTCCAGCAAGTTTATTAGTTCAAACAGCTACTAAATTCCCTAATGATATCTTTATTGAATATAAAGAGAGAAAACTTACTTTAAAATCAATTATGGCTGTTATGAGCTTAGGTGTACCGCAAAATAGTACTATCGCAATTGACGTTGAAGGTGACAACGCAGTAGAAGTTTTCGGTGCATTAGAGGGTATTTTAAAAGAACATCGATTAGTATGATGAACTAAAAGTGAAATTGTAAACAATTTCACTTTTTTTTTACTCTTATTGCTTTCATTATTATCTAGAATGCGTTATAATTGTTCACAGTTTTGCAAAATGCTTTTATATTGTAATGACAAGCAATTATTAGTATAATAAACATATAGAAGAATCTAAAAAAGAGGTGATAACATGTTTGAAATGAATGTACTGACTGAAGGAATCTTACCAAGTATCGCTATTCGCGGAATTGCGCCTTTTCCTCATACAGATCTTCGTATTGAAATTGGTCGAAATGTTTCTAAAAAAGCATTATTAGAAGCAGAAAAAAACTATGATTCACATGTTTTATTATTAATTCAAGAAAATCCAATGCATGACATGCCAACTGAGGCTAATGTTCTTAACCACGGTGTTGTAGCAAAAATTGGAATTAAAATAAAATTGCCAAATGGTAACTTTAAAGTGAAATTTGATCCAATCATAAGAGCTGAATTATTACAATTCCAGCAAACAGAACCATTTTTTATTACAAGATTCAAAACAATACCTACAGTTCAAGATAATATCGATCAAGAACTAGCATTAGTACGTATGCTTGCTAAACAAGTAGTAGATAATTCAAAAGTATTATTAAAGAATCCAAAAGCTTCATTAGATGCTATCCAAAAAGGTGTTTCTAGTGATAAATTGTGTGATGTTGTCGCAAATAGTTTAAAAATTAGTGAAAATCTAAAATTTAAATACATTGAAACAGCTTCTTTAAATCAAAGACTTACATATTTACTCGAAGATATTGAAAAAGAGAAATATATGGGCCAAATTGAAAACCAAATCAATATGACTGTGAAGAAAAATATTGATGAAAACCAAAAGGAATATTACTTACGTGAAAAAATGCGTGCTATCCAAGAAGAACTTGGTGATAAAGCAAAAAAAGAAAGTGATATTGAAGAGTTAAAACTAAAAATATTAGACAAAAAAATGCCTAGTAATATAGAAGAGAAAGCACTATATGAGTTATCTCGTTACCAAACTTTACCAGCATCAAGCGGGGAAAGTGGAGTAATTAGAACATATCTTGATTTTCTTGTTGATTTACCATGGCATGAAGAGAGTGTTGATGAAGTAGATATCAAAAAAGCAGAAGATGCACTTGATTCAACTCACTTCGGTCTTGAAAAAGTTAAAGAACGTATCATTGAATACCTAGCAGTTAAGATTTTAACTGGTAAAAACCCACAAACAATATTATGTTTAGTAGGTCCTCCTGGTGTTGGTAAAACATCTTTAGCACAATCTATCGCACAAGCGCTAGGTCGTAACTTCGTTAAGCAAAGTTTAGGTGGAGTTAAAGATGAATCAGAGATTAGAGGGCATAGACGTACTTATTTAGGAGCATTACCTGGTAGAATCATGCAAGGAATGAAAAAAGCAAAAGTTGTTAATCCTGTATTCTTATTAGATGAGATTGATAAACTAGGTTCAGACTACAAAGGAGATCCTAGTGCTGCTTTACTAGAAGTGCTAGATCCAGAACAAAACGCTAAATTCAGTGATCACTACTTAGAAGAGCAATATGACTTAAGTAAAGTTCTATTTATCTCAACAGCAAACTACTTAGGAAACGTTCCAGCTCCACTTAGGGACAGAATGGAAATTATTGAACTTTCAAGTTACACAGAAATTGAAAAACTAAACATCGCTAATGAACATCTAATTCAAAAACAATTAGAAGCACATGGTTTAGATCCAGAAAAATTTATTATTGATGATGAAGCAACTATGGAAATGATCCGTTCATACACCAGAGAAGCTGGTGTAAGACAATTAGATAGATTATTCGGGTCATTGATTAGAAAATCTATTAAAATCATCTTAGGAGACAAAAAAGAGAATGTTATAATCAATAAAGACAATCTTGGTTCATTCCTCGGAAAAGCTCGCTTCAGTAATACAAAAGCAGAAAAAAAAGACCAAGTAGGTTTAGTAACTGGTTTAGCTTACACGCAATTTGGTGGAGATACACTAGCTATTGAAGTAACTTATTATAAAGGTAAAGGACATCTAGTCTTAACTGGTAAATTAGGAGATGTAATGAAAGAGAGTGCACAAGCAGCTCTATCATACGTTAAATCTAATGCCGAAAGATTAGGAATTGATATGAATGTCTTTAAAGAAAATGATATCCATATCCATGTACCAGAAGGTGCAGTACCAAAAGATGGTCCTAGTGCCGGCGTAACTATAACAACTGCAATCGTAAGTGCCCTTACAGGTAAGAAAGTTGATCATTTCTTAGGAATGACAGGTGAAATAACTTTAAGAGGCCGCGTTTTACCAATTGGTGGACTAAAAGAGAAATCAATTGCTGCTCATAGAAGTGGATTAAAAACAATTATGATACCTATGGATAATAAAAAAGACTTAGAAGACATTCCTAAATCAATCAGAGAGTCTTTAGAGATCATTCCCGTAGAAACAGTTGACGAAATTATCACAAGAGCATTAAAATAACTAGCAAGAAATTGCTAGTTTTTTTTTGGAATCAACCCAATGAGTATAAAGGTGTTATTTTTCGAAAAATATCTTAAAATAGCATTCATTTTTCTGAACGACTTTTTAGTTACCACGCGAACTACCACCTGACTAGTGGTTTATAATGAGTTCTAAACAAGTACTTAGTCAAGAAAACTCAATATGTAAAGTATTTGACATATGACCACTGGTCATATATAATTAAATTAGGCTTACCTAAGGGGAGTGATGATATGCCTAAGAAAACATACATAAATCTTGTAAAAGACAAGAAAGACCGAATTTTCAATGCTGGAGTACTTGAATTTAGTTATCACGAGTTTAATGACGCCTCAGTAAACACTATTGTGAGGATGGCAAATATCTCAAAGGGTAGTTTTTATCAATATTTTAAAGATAAAAGCGATTTTTATTGGCATATAGTGATGCATATCATCGTTGGACACGTCGGTGAATATGAAAGTTTACTAAAGAAAAACAAAGGTGATCTTTTTATCACAGAAGAACAGGTTTTTAACAATATGTTAGACTTATTTGACGATCAAAAATATAAAAATCTCATTAAAAATGCATATCGATCAACATATCTCGACATTGTTCAAAAAATTAGTTCTCGAGGTTCTGTTGTGTATATCAATATGTATGACATTTTGATGAGTTTTGGGTTTAAAGGATATAACATTAAGTCAAAAGATGACTTTATAGTCGTTTTTGATATGTTGCGAAACATTACTAATAACACGATAATGACAATGATTATTGATGATTTAAGTAAAGCAGAGACAAAGAAACTTTATATCAGGCAATTACTAGTCTTAGAGAAAGGTATTCTAAAAAGAGGACTATTTTAATAGAAAAAGGTATTTAATATGTCAAACCGTGCAAAAGGAATTATCGCCATATTAGTTGCTTCACTAGGATTTGCTTTTATGAGTATCTTCGTTAAACTAGCTGGAGATTTACCAGTAGCTCAGAAAGTGATTTTTAGGAACATAGTTTCAATGATTGTTGCTTTTATCATGGTTACGATCAATAAAGAAAGCTATTATGGTAAGAAAGAAAACCGTGAATTACTATATATTAGAAGTGCATTCGGGACTATAGGTATGCTGTTATTCTTTTATTCTATCTCGAATTTAGTAGCTGCTGATGCCAATGCTTTAAATAAGTTAAGTTCTTTTTTCCTCATAGGTTTTAGTTTCCTTGTTTTAAGAGAAAGAATCTCTAAACCACAATTAATAGCGATTATTATCGCCTTTATAGGTGCTTTATTGATTATAAAACCTAGTTTAGATTTTGAAATATTACCATATTTTACTAGTATTATGGCTGCAATGTTTGCTGGTGCTGCATATACTATGCTTCGCTTATTAGGTAACAAAGAGAAATATTACACAATTGTACTATTCTTTTCAACATTTAGTTTTATAGTGCTATTACCTTTTGTTGCATATAACTATGTTCCAATGACAAGTATGCAATGGTTGTATCTGTTTCTTACGGGATTAGGTGCTACAATTGGCCAATTTGGAACAACAATCGCATACAAATACGCACCAGCTAAAGAGATATCAATCTTTAACTTTAGTAATGTAGTTTTTGTAACATTACTGGCAATTCCTATCTTAGGAGAATTACCTGATTACCTAAGTTTAATAGGGTATTTCGTTATTTTTGGTGCTTCATTCTATATGTTTAAATATAAAAAACCAGAAGTAGAAGATATTTGATATAATATACTTAAGGTGATATTTTGGATTTATAAAAATATAAATGAAGAAGGTGCAAATAATGTTTGATTTTCGTAGTGATACAGTAACAAAGCCAACTAAGGCAATGAGAGAGGCTATGGCTAATGCAATTGTTGGTGATGATGTTTATGGTGATGATCCAACAATTAATGAATTAGAAAAATTAGGCGCTAAAATGACAGGGATGGAATCTTGTGTTTTTGTTGCTAGTGGCACAATGGGGAATCAACTCGCAATATACGCTCAAACTAGTAGAGGTGATGAGATTATTGTTGGTAGTGGTTCTCATATAAAGAATTACGAAGTAGGTGCTGCCGCTGTGTTAAGCGGAGTAAGTTATCATTTAGTCGATGAGGTTGATGGGATGATGCCTTTAGAACTTATTGAAAAGGGGATTAGAGGAGAGGATATCCATTATCCTGATACCGGTCTAATTTGCCTTGAGAACGCTCATGGTAGTGGGAAAGCACTTTCTTTAGAATATATGGAAAAAGTCTATAAACTCGCAAAAAAATACGATATAAGCATTCATTTAGATGGAGCTAGAATATTTAATGCAGCTACTTCACTAGGAGTTGATGCTAAAGCGATTACTAAATATGTTGATAGTGTGACTTTTTGCTTATCAAAAGGTTTAGCCAGTCCAGTAGGTAGTTTATTATGTGGGAGTAAAGAGTTTATTAAAAAAGCTAGAAAAGGCCGTAAACTAGTTGGTGGAGGAATGCGCCAAGTTGGTGTCCTCGGTGCTTGTGGTTTAATTAGTCTTAATGATATGACAAAAAGATTAGATGAAGATCATAAAAATGCACAATATTTAGCTGCTAAATTATCTCAAATTGACGGTTTTGAAGTAGATTATGATCATTTAGAGATAAATATGGTATTTGTTAAGAGTGTTTATAATTTTGAAGAAATGACTAAATATTTATTAACTAAAAAGCTAATTGTTGGTGGATATAAAGATGAATACTTACGAATTGCTCTTCATAACGATATTTCTAGAGCTACAATAGATCTATTAGTGTTAGAAATCCATAATTACCTTAAGGAGGCTAAATAATGCCTAAGAATGAATCTTTCTTCTTTGAGGGAAAACAAAGACAAGGTGTTTTATTATTACATACTCTAGCTGGTTCACCAGCTCAGTTGTGGGATTTAGGAAAAAAACTAAATAAAAAAGGGTATTTTGTTAGTTGTCCATTATATCCAGGACATGATAAAACATTTAATGAATTAATAAATACCCAAGTTAGTGATTGGTATGAAGCGGTTGTTGAAGCTTATCATGAATTGCGTAAATACACTGATGGCGTCTATGTTGTTGGAATGAGTGTTGGTGGTAGTTTTGCTGTAAAACTGGCTGAAGAACTTGATTTACTAGGTATTTGCACAATCAATGCCCCAATTATTGGTTTTGATGTCGAAAATGATATCTTTAACTATAAGAAGCTAGGAAACAGTGAAGAATCTGTAAAAACGTACCGTAAACACCGTACCTTATATTTTGATTTTATATGTAACCTAGGCCAAATAGAGAATTTGAAAAAAATTACGTGTCCCCACTTTGTTTTACAAGGTAGTTTAGACAATGCTCGTTATAAAACATCATCTCAAATGCTAATGTTTTATACTAATAGTGAGACAAAACAACGTAAAGATTATTCTAAGAGCCCTCATTTATTGCTTTTAGAAGCAGATAAGAAAGAAGCAATGAAGGACATTATTGCCTTTATAGAAGACAATTAAGAGCATAATGCTCTTTTTTTGTTTGTTATTATTATGTGTGGTAAAATATTAGTACCTTAGGAGGTTGATTTTATGGCTATATTAGGAATTATTGGAGTTATTGCAATATTTGGATTATTTAGTATCTCTTTTATTCAATTTAGAGGAGAAAATAAATTTACTAAAGAAAATTGGAAGAACTATTACGAGTTAGATGAATTAGAAGGAGAAGTAGAAGTAACAAAAAAACAAGAAGAAATCTATAATTATATGATTAATTCTCGTAAAGCAACGTTTGAACAGTTGAGATATGCATGTGATTGTAAGAAGTCTGACATTGATGAGATGGTAAAAATGGGAATTCTTAAGTTTAATGAAGCAAAAGATGTAAAACCTAGAATGAACTCTTATGTTAAAGGTATTATCTCTGTTATCATAATCGGACTAATGTTTTATTTTGCTAATTACTATATCCTTATAAGATTTAATTTTAGATATACAGGTATCATAATTTACTTAACAGCATTTATAATTTATGCTTTGATCTATTTTGGTAAATTCAACGGTAAATTGAAGAAGAAACTAAACAATGGAATATTTATTGTTGTTGGTGTTGTTGCATTTACTCTATTATTCTACACAGCGCTCGGTGGAAGAACGTATTTCCATGCCGAAGCTTATAGTAATTTAATTGATATCAACGAAGATGAATTTGGTGTAGACGTTGGGACTGTTGACGTTGATACACTGCCAATTGTTGATAAGCAATATGGTGAAAAACTTGGTTCTTTAAAACTAGGTGAATACCCTGGTATTGGTAGTGAGTTTGAGACTGGTGCTTATAGTGACATTATTTATCAAGGAGAGCAATATTTAGTGTCTCCTTTAGAATATAGAGGTATCTTTAAATGGTTCAATAATAAGGCAACAGGAACACCAGGCTACATTATGATTAACAAGGTAACAGCAGAAACAACGCTTGTTAACATAACAGAAACTGATGGAACAGGGATGAAATACACCCCAAGTGCGTTCTTTGATCAAGATTTAGTAAGATATGCGTATATGAATGGTATGAGTAAATACCGTTACGAAGGGCAATTCTTTGAAATAGATGATAGTGGTAATCCTTATTACATCTTACAGTATAGTTTACCAACAATCTTTATCAATGGTGGTAGAGACGTTGCTAAAACAGCTGTAGTAAATGCTATAACAGGTGATATTAAGATATATGATCCTGATAAAGTCCCTAGTTGGGTTGAAAGTGTTTATCCAAGTAATTTACTATTAACTCAGTTAAACTACTGGGGATCATTACAAGATGGTTGGATTAACTCAATATTTGGCCAAAGAGGAGTATTACAACCTAGTAATGGTAAAAGAACAATCATGAATGATGGTGAATTGTATTACTTCACTGGTTTAACAAGTGCTGGTAGTGATGAATCAACAATCGGGTTTGTATATATGAATACAAGAACTAAAGAAACAAAGCTTTATAAGTTCCCGGGGGCTACTGAACAAGCAGCAATGAATAAAGTATTAACCTTGTTACCACAAAATAACATATCTACTTCATTCCCAATCCCCATTAATGTCAACGACACACCAACATACTTTATTGCGATAAAGGGTGAAGATGGACGTATTTTAAGATATGTCTTTATGAGTGTTAAGGAATTAGAGTTATATGGAATTGAAGAAACAAAAAGTAGAGCTTATACTTTATATCTTCAAAGCTTAGGTAGTGCTAATACGGATGATTTAAATGAAATAACTGGTATGATTACTGAAATAACTAGTTATGTCTTGGATGGAAATACAATATACTGGATTCAACTTGATGACGATGAAAGGTATATGATTAATGTTGCATCCTTTGAAAGTGATGTTATGATGTACTTTATTGGACTTGATATTGGTGATTCAATCACTATGAGTTTTCAGGAAAATACTGTCTTTCAAATAACGATAGAATAAAATAAAAAAGGCTAATTTTAGCCTTTTTGTTTTTGTTTAGATTTTTTACGAGCTTGTTTCTTTCGCTTCTTTTCTTTTTCTAGATTAATAAAGATCTTTTCAATTCCTAAATTCAAGTTGTCTTCGTCACGAAGTAGGATTGTACTTTGTTTAACAATCTTCTCCTCAAATAACACAAGGGATAAGTAAAGCAAGAAGACTATAAAGAAGACGAAGAACCACATTTCAAACATTCCCGTATTACCAAGTGTTATATACCAAAATATACCTCCACCCCATGTAATACCAAGCCAAACATGAATTACTCTTGTAAGTCTCGGGTTTTCTCTGGCTACCCAAAATGCAAAAGGAATAAATCCAAATGAAAGTAATACAGCAAATAATCCAGCAGTTACAAGATGAACCCAAGTCCAAAATGGTAAATCAGGTAGTGATGGTGCTGCAGCGGTAGCGATTAAGAAGATACTTCCTGAAACTATAAAAATTGTTTGTCGCTTATTTCTATATTTCTCAATTTCGAATAAAGCAAGGATTGAGGCTTGAACAATAGTTCCAACAGAAATTGCCCAAACAACAAATAAAACTCGATTACCAATATTAAACCTATTCCCTATTTTACTAAATGTATATTGGAAAGGGTTCTCAATAGAACCATACGAAACAGTAAAAAGAAGCGCACCAAGTAAGAAACTCATTAATACTAATCTTAGTCTACGATCTTTAACTAATTCCTTTTGAATATCTAATATTTGTTTTCTTTCAAGTTCCTCTTTTACCTTATCTCTATCAATCTTTTTCATACTTTTTTTCTCTGCCATAATAATACCCCCTAAAACATTAATATTATAACATAATATAGGTGTTTTTGTGTAGATTTATGGTAAAATAGACCATAGGATGTGATTTGATGATTATTAGAGATGCAAAATTTATAACAAGTGGAACAAAATTAGAACATTACCCAGACGATAACTTACCAGAAGTATTACTCGCAGGGCGTAGTAATGTCGGGAAAAGTACTTTTATTAATAGTGTACTTAACCGTAAGAATATTGCCCATGTATCAGGAAGACCTGGGAAAACACAGACGCTTAATTACTATTTAGTAAATGAAGCATTCTATTTTGTAGATGTTCCTGGTTATGGATATGCCAGAGTTAGTAAAAAAGACCGTGAAACTTTCGGTGTTATGATAGAAGAATACTTAATCAATAGAAAACAACTGAGAATTGTAATTCAATTAGTTGATTTTAGACATAAACCATCAGAAGATGATGTTTTAATGTACCAGTTTTTATCTAGTTATGGGATTCCAACTATCGTTGTAGGAACAAAAGTTGATAAAGTACCAAAAACACAACGTGCTAAGCACGAGAAACTAATTATTGAAACACTTAAACTAGAAGATGGGATGTTCTTACCATATTCTGGTGTCACAAAAATTAATCTTGATCAAATATATGAACTATTAGATCAAATAGTAGGAGAATAGTATGAAGGTATTGTTCATTGGAGGTACTGGAGTAATCAGTACTGAGGTTTCTAAACTAGCAATAAAGAAAAAGATTGATTTGTGGATATTTAATAGAGGTAAGAATAATACTAAATTACCTAAAAAGGCTTATGCAATTAGAGCAGACATCAATAATATTGATGAAATGAAACGAAAATTAGAAGGAACAATGTTTGATGTAGTTGTACAATGGATTTCTTATACAGTAGATGATGTGAAAAGAGATTATGAACTGTTTAAAGGACATACAAAACAGTATATATTTATTTCAAGTGCATCAGCTTATATAAAACCAATCCCTGACTTACCAATTACTGAAGATATGCCACTAGGAAATGATTACTGGGAGTATAGTAAGAATAAGCAACTGTGTGAAGAGTACTTAAATACCGTAAACAGTGAAGATTTCAATGTTACGATTATCCGACCTAGTCATACTTACGATGATAGTAAACTAGTCTTTCAACTTAAAAGTAGAAAACACCCATACACAATCGTTGACAGAATCCTTAATAATGAAAAGATTATTATGCCTGACAAGGGAATGAGTTTATGGACTCTAACATATAGTGGTGATTTTGCTCAAGCTTTCGTTGATTTGTTTGGAAATGAAGCAACTTACGGTGAAACATATCATTTAACAAGTGATAAGGTATATACATGGGAAAGAATCTATGAGATTATTTGTGAAAAACTAGATCGAAAACCGAATGCACTGTATATTCCGACCGATTTTCTACTAAATTATTTTCCAAGTTATAAAGGAGAATTATTAGGTGATAAAAACCATTCATTATTCTTTGATAACTCAAAGATAAAGGCTGTGGCACCTAATTACCGTAGTAAAACGGATTATGGTGACATTGTTAAAAAGGCTATAGAAAGACTCTTAACAGATAACGAACTTCAAACTATTGATAATGACTTCTTAAATAAATACAATCAATGCATTAAAGATTATGAAGCATTACCAGAAGAGGAAAAACTAAAATAAAGGTAGATTTTCTACCTTTTTTTGAAACGTTAAAAAAAATTTATTGATTTCCAAAATAAATTTTGATAGAATAATATTTGAAGAGGTGGTATTTATGAAGATGAACAGTTATCGATACTATCAAGCAGATTACAGAGGAAATGGTAACAAACGTAAAAGAGATACTAATAAAGAAATCTCATTATTTTTTATTGTTTAAATAGAAAACGACCTTTTTAGAGTCGTTTTTTAATAACAATTTGGTTTACAAACAAAATGTTATATGTTAATATATCGGTAAATACAGAGAATTGGAAGAGTAGATTAAATGATTCTTATAGAGAGTTAGCGTTTGGTGGGAGCTAATAGATAATTTAGTTGAAGGTAGCCATGGAGTAGCTATAATGAAATTAATAGTAATTATAGACGTAGATCGCGTTAAGATATTGAGTGCCTAGATTATCTAGGAACATAGGTGGTACCACGGATTTTTAAAGTTCGTCCTTATTTTAGGACGGGCTTTTTTTATTATAAAATTTAGGAGGAAATAAAATGAAAGAATTAGAAAAGAAGTATAATCATTTAGAAGTTGAAAAAGGTAAGTATGATTTTTGGTTAAAAGGTGGCTACTTCAAAAGTGGTGATTTAAGCAAGAAACCATACACAATCGTAATTCCTCCACCAAACGTCACTGGTAAGCTCCATTTAGGACATGCTTGGGATAATACATTACAGGATTTAATTATAAGAAGAAAGAGAATGCAAGGTTATGATGCGTTATATTTACCAGGAATGGATCATGCAGGTATTGCAACTCAAGCTAAAGTAGATGCTAAACTGAAAGAACAAGGAATTTCTAGATATGATTTAGGTCGTGAGAAATTCTTAGAAGTGGCATGGGAGTGGAAACACGAATATGCTGGACATATAAGAGAACAATGGGAAGCATTAGGTATTAGTGTTGATTATGATAAAGAACGTTTTACGTTAGATGATGGTCTTTATCAAGCAGTTACTGAAGTGTTTATCAATCTTTATAAAAAAGGTTTAATTTATAGAGGAGAAAGAATTATTAACTGGGATCCTCAGGCAAATACTGCCTTAAGTAATATAGAAGTTGAACATAAAGAGATAGAAGGAGCATTCTACTACTTTAAATATGTATTAGAAGATGGTAGTGGGTTCTTAGAAATCGCAACTACTCGTCCAGAAACTATGTATGGAGATACAGCATTAATGGTTCATCCTGAAGACGAAAGATTTACCAGTTACATAGGTAAAAGAGCGTATATTCCAGGTACTGACCGTCTTATTCCAATTATCACAGACAGTTATGTAGATATGGACTTTGGTACGGGATGCGTAAAAGTTACTCCTGCGCATGACCCTAACGATTTTGAAGTAGGAAAAAGACATAATTTAGAAATGCCTCTTTGTATGAGTGATGATGGAATTATGAATGAACTTGCTCATAAGTACAATGGTATGGATAGATTCGCTTGCAGAAAAGCTTGTGTTAAAGATTTAACGGAATCAGGATTATGTACAAAAATAGAAAAACTTATCCACAACGTTGGACATAGTGAAAGAACAGGTGTCATTGTTGAACCTCGTCTTTCTAAACAATGGTTCGTAAAAATGGAACCACTAAGCGAACAAGCTACTAAAGATTCAAAAGTTGAATTTACACCAAAAAGATTTGAGAAAACATTCTTAAGATGGATGGATGGAACTTTTGATTGGTGTATTAGTCGCCAATTATGGTGGGGACATAGAATTCCAGCTTGGTACAAAGATGATGAAATTTATGTAGGTAAAGAAGCACCTGAAGGTGAAGGTTGGAAACAAGATGATGATGTACTAGATACTTGGTTTAGTAGTGCTTTATGGCCTTTTAGTACACTTGGTTGGCCAAATGAAACTAAAGATTTTGAACGTTATTACCCTACATCAACAATGGTGACAGGTTACGACATTATCTTCTTCTGGGTAGCTAGAATGATCTTCCAAGGTCTTGAGTTCACCGGAGAATCACCATTTGAAAATTGCTTAATACACGGTTTAATTAGAGATAAGGATGGTCGTAAGATGTCTAAATCCCTTGGTAATGGTGTTGATCCATTAGATATCAAAGAAAAATATGGGATTGATACTCTAAGATATTTCCTTACAACTAATAGTGCTCCTGGTATGGATTTACGTTTTGAAATAGAAAAAGTTGAATCAGCTTGGAACTTTATTAATAAGTTGTGGAATATTTCTAGATTTACATTAATGAACTTAGGAGAATTCACTATCGAAGACGTTGAAATTGATACTGATGAACTTAGTTTAGTAGATAAATGGCTTCTAGGTAAACTATATAACACAATTAAAGATATGGATTATAACTACGAGAAATTTGAATTTGGTGAAGTTGCAAGAGCTATTCACAACTTTAGTTGGGAAGACTTTGCAGCATGGTATGTAGAAATTGCTAAAATCGCCTTAAACAGTGATGATGAAAAAACTATTAAACGTACTAAATCAATTCTTTCATATGTATTGTTAGATATTATGAAGCTATTACATCCATTTATGCCATTTGTTACTGAAGAAATTTACCAACAAATACCTCATGTTGAAGAATCAATCATGATCGCTAAATGGCCTGAATTAGTTGAAGAGTTTGAAAACGATCAAGCTATCAAGGATTTTGAAATCATTCAAGAAATGATTAAGGCAATGCGTAACTTAAGAGCTGAATACAATGTAGCTCCTAGCAAACAAGTTAAGATCTTTGTAAAACCAGCAACAGCTAAAATAAAAAGCTTATTGTTAGAAAATACTGCAATCTTAGAAAAATTCTTAAATCCAGAAGACTTAGAATATATAACTGAGTACAAATCTGATGAGGAAGTCGTTTCTATTGTCCTAAATGATGTTGAAATGTACTTACCACTTGGTAGTTTAGTTGATATCTCTCAAGAAATTGAAAGATTGGAAAAAGAACTTAAAAAACTTAATGGAGAAATTAAACGTGGTGAGGGAATGCTTAGTAATCCTAACTTCATAAATAAAGCTCCTGAGCAAAAAGTGAATATCGAAAAAGCTAAACTTGAAAACTATAAAGAACAATACGGAGTAATCAAACTTCGTCTTGAAGCACTTGAAAAATAATGTTTAAAGATATTAAAGATGCAGTTAACTGGATTGAATCAGTAAAGAAGTTTGGAGACAAACTAGATTTATCAAGAATGGAATTAGCAACAACAATACTAGGACACCCTGAAAAGGAACTTAATGTTATACATATAGCTGGAACTAATGGAAAAGGTTCAACAGTATCTTACTTAAAACATATCTTATTAGAACAAGGATATAATGTAGGGACATTTACTAGTCCCTACATTGTTCACTTCAATGAACGAATAACTTGTAACTACAGTGATATAACTAATGATGAATTACTATACTATGTTAATAAAGTATATAGTTTGCATAACGAAGTATTAGATAAATTCAATGAAGTTATTACATTCTTTGAATTAATAACTTTAATTTCATTCTTATATTTTAGAGATAAAGAACTAGATTATATTTTATATGAAGTTGGTCTTGGTGGTAAACTAGATGCAACCAATATTGTATCGCCGATCATGACTGCGATAACTTCTATAAGTTATGATCATATGGGAGTCTTAGGAAACAGTCTTGAAGAGATTGCTTTAAATAAATTAGGAATTGTTAAAGACAATGTTCCATTAATCACAGCAATAAATCAAGAAGAGTTGTTTCCCCTATTTGAAGCATACACAAAAAAACGCAATAGTGAATTAACATTCATTAATTCCCAAGATATAACTAATGTCGAATATGGGAATATAACAAAGTTCGTATATAAAACTAAACCATATACAATTTCAATGCTCGGAAATCATCAAGTTTATAATGCATCTCTAGCAATAGAAATAATTAATCAAATGCAAGCAAAAAACTTGGTAACGATAGATGAGTCTAGTATAGTCTCTGGTTTATATAAAACATTTTGGCCAGGACGCATGGAAGTCTTTGGGAATATCATCATTGATGGTGCTCATAATGTTGGTGGAGTTAATGCTTTAAGAAATTCAATGGATTCTCTATTCAAAGATAAGTACATTAAAGTGCTATTTACCTCAATGGCAGATAAAGAATACTCTAATAATATAAAGATAATTGAAAAGTTTGCTGACGAACTACATTTTACTGAATTTGATTATCCTCGATGTGAGACTGCGGAAAATCTATATAGTGTCAGCAAATTTAAAAACAAATATATTCATAAAGATGCTATTAAAGCATTAGATGAATTAAGGAACTTAAAAGATAATGAAATACTTTTAATTACTGGTTCTTTGTATTTTATAAGTTATATAAGAAAAGAGATATGATTTAATATCTCTTTTTATTTTTAGTAATTATCCTTATTTATAAGTACTATTTTTTTGAAAGGATGATTAGATGTTTATGATTAAAGAAATGCCTTTAGAAGAAAGACCTCGTGAGAGGTTTTTAAAATATAAGACTGAATCAATTCAATCTTATGAGCTAATCGCTATTATCTTAAGAACTGGTTCTAGACAAGAAAGTGTTTTGGAATTATCTAAACGAGTATTATATCAATATTCCAACTTAAAAGAATTAAGTAATGCAGAGATTGAAGACTTACTAAAAATAAAAGGAATTGGTAAAACAAAGGCAATAGAATTGAAAGCTGCTTTTGAACTAGGTAGAAGAGCAAGCAATGAGTTCTTTACCAATAGTATTAAGTTGTCATCACCAGAAAGTATCTATAATTTTCTTAAAGACCAATTAGAAATGAAAACCCAAGAACACTTTATTGCATTGTACTTAAATACAAAAGCAGAGTTAATCAAGAAGGAAACATTGTTTGTAGGAAGTCTAAACTCAAGTTTAGTTCATCCTAGAGAAATATTCAGACATGCAGTATTAAGTAGTGCTGCTTCAATTATTATTGTTCACAACCATCCAAGTGGTGATCCAACCCCGAGTAAGAATGATATTGATGTTACTAAGATAATTCATCAAAACAGTCTGATGATGGATATTCAACTTGTTGATCATGTAATAATTGGGAGGAATAGATATTTCTCTTTTAAAGAAAAAAGTATAATATAAAAAAAGAGCCTGCTGGCTCTTTTTAGTATCTCTCTTGTTTTCCTCGTTGCTTTTTCTTGTAACCTTGTTGGTAAATATCATCATGATAATTACTTCCAAAATTTATAAAAGTTGTAAACATAATTAATATACCAATAACTCCAGTAATCACAGGAATAAAGTCATATTGACTATACAAGTGGTTAATTACTACTGGCAAATTACTAGAAATGATTATGTCTTCTTCAGTATTATAAGGCTCGTATGCATAATGATCCTCACTAAACTCAACTTTTGCAACGACATTATATCCTTTATATGTAGGATAATAGAACTCGGTGTAATTATGAACCACTATTCTATTTTCCGGGTCTGATAAAGGGGTAAAACTCATATAAGGACTGAAATTATAGTTTTTTAAAAAAGAAATCAGACCATCATCGTCAACAATAAGATCATATGGCTCGTTTTTAAAATAAATATAAAGTTCATCACCATCTGAAAATTGGACGTTAGTAGTGTTATAATCAGTTGCTTTATAATAATCTTGAAGTGTTACTTCTGGGTAAGGTTCTTGTAAGAGTAAGTAGGAAACAATAGAAATAATAATTATTCCTACAGCTAAACTCTGAAACCCTAGTTTCTTTTTCATATAGAGTTATTTCTTCAAGTGTTTCTTTTGATATTTAGAAATTGGAATTTGCTGGACTTTTCTAAATTGTTTGAATGTTAATAATGATAATAACACTGTTGTAATAGCTGTTAAACTAAATACTCCAATACGTGCTACATAATCAACAGATAATAATGCTAATCCACCAAAATCATCGCTATCAGCAATTGGATTAGTTGTAAATGTATATGTGTCCTCAACAAAATCAACTCTAGCGAAAGCTAAGTAATCTTTTGTCTTTACTTGTTTGTCATATGCCAGTGCAGTTAAAGTTTCTCCATCAGTATTAATTGAACCTCTAACTACTAATGTTGTTTCATATAACTCTGTTTCTAAATCTTCATCATCAACAACGGTTAGACTACTAGCGACACCGAATGTTTCCATAATCATGTGGTATCTAGTATTATCAGTATCTAATAAAACATAGTATCCACCAGGATCTGTTATTGTAATTTCTGTTTCTCCTGTTTTTGAAATAATAATCAATTCATTTTTAGATAAATTTATTCCAAATAAAATAGTTAGGATAAGTACAACAATAGATAATACTGTAAAAATAATTGGTAATCTTAATGGATTTCTTTTTTTATAGCTCATTCCCATCACCTCAAGTAATATTATAACATAATTATAGAAGCAAGAATCATTAAGTTAAAAGTTCTTATAGGGCTATTTATAAAGAAAAAGATGAAAATGACTTGCATTAATTATCCAGTAATGTATAATATCTTTGGCTATCAATATATCTTGCCGGTTTTGTATTGACAAAATTGGTACTAAATGGTATTATTTTTACGCTGATTAAAGGCATACCGCACAGAGAAGGTTATAAAGCATTTGCTACCTTAATGGCGCGTCTTAGCAAAAATAAAAATGAGGAGGTGCTTTATATGTACGCAGTAATTGAAACAGGTGGAAAACAAGTAAAGGTATCAGAAGGTAGTGTAATTTACGTTGAGAAATTAGACGTTGAAGCTGGAAGTACTTATACTTTTGACAAAGTTTTAATGGTTGGTGGCGAAGAATTAGTCGTTGGTAATCCTTACGTTGATGGTATAACTGTAGATGCTACAGTTGAAAAACAAGGAAAACAAAGAAAAATCATCGTATTCAAAATGAAACCAAAGAAAAAATATCGTCGTAAACAAGGACATAGACAACCATATACTAAATTAACAATAACTAAAATAAATAGATAGAAAGTGATTATGGAGGTGACAGAGATGTTATTAGAAATTAATATTCTAAAATGTATGGCTTCTAAAAAAGGTGTTGGATCGACTAGAAATGGTCGTGATAGTGAATCAAAACGCCTAGGAGCAAAATTATCTGACGGTCAATTCTGTACAGGTGGTTCTATCATTTATCGTCAAAGAGGAACTAAAGTTCATCCGGGTACTAATGTTGGAATTGGTGGAGATGATACATTATTTGCAAAAATCGATGGTATCGTTAAATTCGAACGTGTTGGTAAAAATAGAAAACAAGCTTCAGTTTACCCAGAATAATAAACATACGAGATAATGGCAAATCACACGGTGGTTTGCCATTTTAATTCTTAAAATGTATAATGAGAATATATAATAAGGTGGTGATTTAATGATTTCTTTAGCGTTATTAAAAGACTTAGAAGAAATTGATGAATTAGCTGTTAAAGTTATTAATCATATGGCTTTAGCAAAAATTCCGCAATGGACATTAAACTATCCAAGAAAAGCTCATTACTTTAAAGACGTTATTAATAATTGTCTTTATATATATAAGGAAGATAATGTAATTTTAGGGGCAATGACTATCCTCCCCGAAAATGATCCTCCTTATAAAACAATTGATGGATGGTTAAAAGATAAAAGTTTAGTTATTCACAGATTGATTGTTGATCCTGATAATTCAAAAAAGGGTGTTGCCCAAGAATTATTTAACTATGGATACATCTTAGGGATTAATGAAGATTATCAATCGATAAAAATAGATACTCATTTAGATAATTATAAAATGAGAAATTTTTTAAAGAAAAACAATTTCCAGGAAATTGGATACTTAGCTTGTATAAATAGACAAGCTTACGAAAAGGTGTTGGAGGAGTAATTATGAAAAAGTTACTTGTTGTTTGGAAAAGTGAGAATGAAATTGATATCTCAAAATTTATTGTACCATTTACGTACAATTCAAAAGCACAGAATTGGTTTAGTGGTGTTGAAGTATTAATCTGGGGAGGTTCTCAGGTAGTTATTACCGAAACTCCTAAATACCAAGAATATGTTAAAACATTTATTCATAATGAAATACCTGTTTATGCATGTAAAATGTGTGCTGATGATACTGGAAGTACAGAAATGCTCGAAAGTCTTGGCGTAAATGTAATGTATACAGGTGTTTATCTTGCTGAAAAATTAAATAGTTCTGATTGGGAAGTATTAACAATCTAATGAACCGCATTATTATTCTAGGACCAAGCGGAACGGGAAAAACTACATTATGTAGGAATCTTGGGAAAAAACTAGGTCTTGAAATACTACATCTTGATTCAGTTTACTGGCAAAAAGACTGGCAAAATTTAGATAAGCAAACTTTTGATTTACGGATTCGTAAGTTTTTAACAAAGCACCGTAAATTTATAATTGATGGAAACTATAGTAATAATAACCATTTTAAATATCGTCTTGAAATTGCTGATACTATCATCTTCTTAGATTTTGGTACAGAAAAAGCACTTGAAGGAATTCATCAGCGTGCTAATGAATTTAAACATCAAGTTAGAAGCGATATGGCGGATGGTTGCATTGAAGGAATAGATCAAGTGTTTTTAAAGTATGTAGCAAGCTATTACAAATTTCGTGCTAAGTACTTAAAAGCAGTAATTAAACAATATGAGAACAAGAAAAAAGTAATTGTATTTAAAACTAGAGAAGAGTTATATGTTTGGTATAATTCCTTATAGGAGGAATTCTTAATGTTTGTAGATTTAGTAAAAATTAAAGTTTCATCAGGTAAAGGTGGCGACGGTACAGTCGCTTTTCGTAGGGAAAAATTTGTTCCTATGGGTGGACCATCTGGTGGAGATGGTGGTAAAGGTGGTAATATCATCTTTGTCGGTAGAGAAGGTTTATCTACTTTAATTGATTTAAAGTATAATAAAATTTTACGCGCTGAAGAGGGCGAAAATGGAAAACCTAAAAAAATGAATGGTGCTTCAGGTAATGACTTAATTGTTCAAGTTCCTGTAGGAACTACAATTTATGATGAAGACACTGATAAAGTTATTGGTGATATCACTGAAAACGAACAACAAGTTATGATTTGTCGTGGTGGTCGCGGAGGACGTGGTAATGTTAAATTTACTACTTCAAGAAATACCGCTCCTGAAATTGCTGAAAAAGGTGAACCAGGATTTACAAGATTGATTCGTTGTGAATTAAAAGTTTTAGCTGATGTTGGATTAGTAGGATTACCTAGTGTTGGAAAAAGTACGATGTTAAGTATTGTTTCAAACAGTCGTCCAAAAATTGCTAGTTATCACTTCACAACTCTTAAACCTAATTTAGGTGTAGTTAGAGTTGAAGAATCAAGAAGTTTTGTTATGGCAGATTTGCCTGGTCTTATTGAAGGTGCTAGTTTGGGACAAGGTCTTGGACTACAATTCTTAAGACACATTGAAAGAACTAGAGTTATCTTACATGTTATTGACATGAGTGGTTCTGAAGGAAGAGATCCTTTTACTGATTATAAAGTAATCAATAATGAATTAGCTTCTTATAAATATGATCTATTAAAAAGACCACAGATCATTGTTGCTAACAAAATGGATATTCCCGGAGCAGAAGATAATTTAGAAATGTTTAAATTGGAATTAGATGATGAAGAGATTCAAATCATTCCGATTAGTGCAATAACTAGTTCAGGTGTTCAGGAATTACTGTATAAAACAATGGACTTATTAGAAAACACTAAACGCTTTGATTTATATGATGACGAGGATTACGATCAAGTTGTTGAATATACATTTGAGGCAAATGAAGAATTATTTGAAATCCACAAAGGTGATGACGGTATATTTGATGTAACTGGTATTCCCCTTAGAAAAATGTTTGATATGACAGATTTTTCCAAAGACCAATCAGTTAAAAGATTTAGTAGAATCTTAAGAAGTTTAGGAATTGATGCTAAATTGAGAGACCTAGGTGTTAAAAACGGAGACACTGTTAGAGTATTTGATTTTGCATTTGAATTTCTAGATTAAAGGTGCTTTTAGCACCTTTTTTTATTTGTAATCTTATAAACAAGCGATTTATGGTAAGATTAGAGTAAGAAAGTTAATTATAGGGGGAACAACATATGGATTTTTATGATCTTGTCAACAGTAGTTTACTATATATATTAGTATCTATTGTTATTGCTTTTGTATTCTTTCTTGCTTTTTATTTTGCAAAAAAAGCATGGAATCGAGCACTTGAGTTAGGTTATTCAAAAAAGGATTTATGGAAAGTTATTAAATCAACAATTACAGCTACTATCGTGCCAAGTATTGCAATAGTTATTGGCTTATTCACATTAGTAGCATCACTTGGTGTACCATTTCCATGGTTAAGATTAAGTGTTATTGGTAGTGTTGCGTATGAACTTGTTGCAAGTGAAACAGCAACTAACGCATTACTAGGTGAGAGTGCAAATCTTGCTGAAGCAAATGTTCAAGACTTAGTAACAGTAATGTTTGTAATGACAGCTGCAATTACTTCTGGGTTATTTACCTTGTTATTCTTTGGTAAGAAAATACAAAGTAAAGTTGATCAATTAGGAAGCAATAAAACATCGTTTGGTTTTGTTGCAATTGAATGTTTAATGGTCGCATTAGCAGCAACATTCTTACCAGCATTTTTAATGAAAGATTGGACATCGTTCCTAACATTTTTTACTAGTTTAGTTATTACAGTTTCCTTTGGAGTTCTCTCAATGAAAGTTAAGAGATTATCTTGGGTAAAAGACTTTGTATTAGCCTTAGCATTACTTGGAGGAATGGCTTCAAGTATCCTATGGTTAAGTTGGTTAGGGTAGGTGAATGATATGAAAACTAAAGAGCAATTTACAAATGAAATGAGTCGTCTTGGTAGAATCGGTATCATGATTACGATTATATTATTATTTAGTGTTCCAACTGTATTTGGATTGTATCATAATGCAATGCCAACGTTTATGGATTTCTTAACTGCAGGAGTTGGTTTGTTTGCAATCTATATTCCAATAGGTATTAGTGAAGTATTGATTTATTCACCGTTACTAGGTAGTTCTAGTTATATTACTTTTATTACAGGAAATATCTTGAATTTAAAAGTTCCTGTAGCTAATAATGCTCAAGAGTTGATGGATACAACTAAAGGTACTGAGGAATCTGATGTTATAACAACTTTAGCAATTGGCGTTAGTTCGATGGTTACAATAATCATCTTATCATTAGGTGTCTTATTATTTGTCCCACTAGGACCTATTATGGAAAATGATGTAATTCAAGAAGCTGCTAATTATGTATTACCAGCACTGTTTGGTGCACTGATTATTTCAGTATTAAGACCAAGTGGTGATGTCGTAATTAAGAACAAGTTATTATCAGGGGTTGTACCATTTATATTATTAATCATTGTTAATATATTTGTTATGAATACAACAGCATATTCAGGAGTTATCTTAATCGTTACAGTTCCAATAACTGTTGGAATTGCATATCTATTATTTAGAAAAGGTAAAATAACAATTGAACCTAAAGAAGATAAATAAACTAATGAGCATCTTAGATGCTCATTCTTTTTATCTAAGTTATAGTTCGGTTAACGAACTATAAATATAATGATAGAACATAGGTTAATATGCTATAATTTATATAGGAGTGTGATATTATGTATAGCTATTTACAAGGTGAAATTACAGAGATTCATCCAAATTATATTACTGTTGATATTAATGGAGTTGGGTATCTAGTATTCACACCGAATCCTTATGAGTTTAAACTTACTGAAGTTGAAAGAGTTTATATTCACCACTATGTACGTGAAGATGCAATTCACTTATATGGTTTTAAAACAAAGGGTGCAAAAGAATTATTTATTAAACTATTAAGTGTTAAAGGTATCGGACCTAAAAGTGCTGTTGCTATATTAGCTACTGGAAATCCTGATGATGTTATTGGAGCTATTGAGATTGGGAATGTTAAATTCTTAAGTAAGTTTCCTGGTATTGGACCAAAAGCTTCACAACAGATTATTCTTGATTTAAAAGGAAAACTGAACTTAGAGACTGATCGTATTATCTTGAATGATAATATTTCTGAAGTTGAAGAAGCTTTGAATTCTTTAGGATACCGAGCAAAGGAAATTAAAAAAGCGGTTAAGAACCTTGATGGTTCTAAACCGACAGATCAATTGTTAAAAGATGCTTTATCACAAATGTTGAAGTAGGTGATCTAAATGAGTGGTTTCTTTTCTTTTATGGAAAGTAGTAATACGTTTCAGGAATTTAGTTTAAATCATATTATACCGTTATTGTTAATTGTCGTAGGTGTAGTATTGATTTATTTAAACAGGGAAAGAATTAGAAATTCAAAATATGAGAAACAGATAAGATATGGGTTAGCCATATTAGCGATCTTAACTGAAGTGTCTTTCCAGGTTTGGCAAATGCTTCATGGAAGATGGAATTTTTATGATAGTTTACCATTACATTTATGCAGGTTAACTAATTACCTAGGAATCTATATCATGTTCACTAAGAATAACAAAGTATTTGAGATTGCATATTTTTGGTGTTTAGCAGGAGTTGTTAGTATATTGTTTCCTGATATTCTTCATGGTCCTGATCGATTTAGGTATTATCATTTTATGGTTAGTCACATCTTGTTTTTCTTTAATTTTCTGTATTTATTATTTGTTTCAGAACTTAGACTTAGTTTTAAGTCATATAAGAAAAGTTTAATTGCATTGTTCTTATTAGCAACTGTCATTATAATTCCGATCAATAATATATTTGGTATGAACTATATGTTTTTATTAGAAGCTAACGATACTCCTTTTAGTATTTTTGAAGGATATGGGTATTTTATATATTTAGTTGGATGTATAGGACTTACCGGTATTGTGATGACATTATGGTATTTACCAATTTATTTTTATAATAAAAGTAAAACATAAGGAGAACTAGTATGAAGTTTTTTAGTGATGAAGTAGGTATTAAGTTAGTACCTTTCAATGCGATTCATTTAATGCTGTTTGTATTTGTTATAGTAGGATGTATTTTAATCTATGTATATAGGGAGAAACTTAGAAATTATAAACATGAAAGAAAAGTAGCGAAAACCGTAGCGCTTTTAGCGTTTTTCTGGGAAATGGGATTATATCTATGGTTTATATTAAACGGGATATGGACATGGGAACACAGTTTACCAATAAGTCTTTGTGCCTTTACTTTGTTCATAGGTATCTTTGCTTTATACTTTAAGAAATATGAGTTGTTTGCAATTGGTTATTTCTGGACATGGGGAGCACTAGCAAGTGTGCTATTTCCTGATATAGAATTTAGTGTTGATCGATACAGATTCTATCAGTTTATGATAGGGCATGTGAATTTCTTCTTAATGTTTGTATATATGATCTTTGTATATAAATGGTATCCGACTTGGAAAGACTGGCGTAAAAGCTGTATTGCATTATCGATAATTGTTGGTATATTAATTATTGCAAGTAATGCTTCAGGAGCTAACTTAATGTTTATGCTTAATGGTGCTGATTCACCATTTGAAATGTTTGAACAATTTGGTTATTTTGGATATCTAGTTGGAGTAATATTAATGTCATTTGGAATTATATTGATATGGTTTATACCATTTATTATTTACCATAAGAGGCAAAAGAAACTAAACTAATTATTAGGGAGAAAACTATGAATTCAATTATTCTCTATCATTCAAAAACAGGATGCACTGAAAAATGTGCTAATTATATTAAAGAAAAAAATGATACAGATATCGAGAAGATTATTAAGTTTAGAGGAAGTCTTGATGACTATGAAACGATAGTTATTATGTGTCCAATCTATATGGGCAAAATCGAGAAAACTGGAAAAGAGTTTATCCAAAAGTTCACAAACGAACTAATTAACAAGAGATTGATAATAGTATTATGTGGAATGAATACAAAAGGATTTAAGGCTATGGTAGAACATAATCTTTCTGAGAAAATTAGAGAACATGCTGAGATTGTTTATGGTGGTGGAGCTTATTATCTAGAGAGAATGAGTTTCATGCAAAAGCGAATTGTTCAGTCTGTTGCTAGAGTTATTAAAAGCAGTGAACATATTAATTATGAGAATTTAGACAAAATAAAAATCTAACCGACCGGTTAGATTTTTTTATACTTTATAAAGTTTAGTTATATCATTAAAATCAAAATCATTAGCAATAGCAAGGCTAAGAAGAATACGGGCTTTTTGGCCGTTTAAGCTACCCCCGAGAATACAACCTTTATTAGTAAGATCTTTTCCTCCACCTTCATATGCATATGTATCAAGGACTCTACCTGCAGGGCATCTAGAAACAATTACAATATAGATTCCAACATTGATCGCTCGTTCAAGAGCATCTAACATAGTTGGTGGTAAATTTCCTCTACCCAATGCTTCAATTACTAAACCTCTAGCTTCATGCTCAATGAGGTAATCGATGAACTCTCCGTTCATTCCAGCATAAGCTTTTAATAAATAGACGGCATTGTTTATTTTGTTGGTTAATTGATATTTCTTATTACGTGTGACATCTCTATAATATATAACTTCATTATGGTCAATGATTCCAAGTGGACCGAATTCCATTGATCTAAATGTATCCAAACTCATAGTATGGGTCTTAGTTACTTCAACAGAACTATTAATAGTATCGTTCATAACAACTAAAGTACCTTTTCCTAAACTATCTGGAGACATACATACTTTTATACTTGAAACAAGATTAGTTAAACCATCATATCCTAGTTCACTAGCATTCTTCATTGAACCAGTGATGACGATTGGTTTGTTAGATGTAGAAACACAATTAAGATAAAACGCTGTTTCTTCTAAAACATCAGTTCCATGAACAACTATAGTTCCAACAATTTCATCTTGTTCTAAATAATCATTTACAACGTTCGCAAGATTTCTCATGTCTATTGGAGTAATCGATGGCGAAGGTTTACTTGAGAATTCATGGACGATCAAATTTTGAAATTCATCTATACCTGATAAAGTCTGAACGATTTCATTTGGACTAAGAGAGGGTATAGCTCCATGCAAATCTTTGTCAACTTTCATAGCAATTGTTCCACCAGTAAAAATCAATGCAACTTTCTTCATGATATCACCTCACATAAATCATAACATAAAGGAAGTAGAAAGAATATTAAAAAAAATTAAATGTTGCGACACAGTAAATGTGAACCATACAATATATAGGGTTTACATAATTCATTTGGATTAAGACCTTGAAAAGTAATATCAGATGACCATGTTTGTGAACCATATTGAATAGACATTTTTCGAATTATTAAAAGCTTACTATTAAAACTTTGCCAATGTAAGTTTACTGTTAGTGTTTAATTTGATTTTTGGTTTTGAGTATTTTCTTGAAGAGAGGCTGGATATGAAAAACGTCCAAATGTCATTGTGTAGGTTACTAATGGCTTTATATAGACCTCTATGATTGTTAACATAATATATATTATAGGAAGTAGAATCAATAGAAGGAAAAGGTCTCTCTTTTTGTTTTATTCTATGTATATGTGGTGTTTTATTATAAAAATCATATAATATATACCTTCTATCGAGCGGTTAACATATTCATATATATTCAATGACTATATTTAATCTCGCTACATACCTCTTCTTTTCCTATCTTCAAAAATGGGTAGAGAATATTGAGTGTTTTCGTGTTTCTATATCTCTTCTTGTATTATTGTCTAATATATAGAAAAACTGTTAGAGACAAAATTTGGCACAAAAAAACAGGTAGTAAAATTACCTGTTTTTTAACTACTTTTTGAATAGAAATTCAACTTGATTAGTCCCTAAATTTTTATAAACCACTTCTGCTTCTTTTATGGTGGTGTCATATATTTGTTCTGGAGAATGACAATCAACTCCAAAGATTGTTTTTACATTATGCTCTTTTACAAGATTCCAAAATTCAATTCTCGGATATGGTTGAGTTTTTCCCTGTGGAGTATTTCTTGTTCCTCTTCTAAATCCATTTCCATTAAATTCTAAAATCGTGTTTGTCTTCTCAGCACATTTGATAATTTTCTTAGCAACTGTTATTGCTTTTTGATTCCAATCTTGATAACCACACATATACAAATCTGGATGAGCTAAAATATTGAAGTTCATAGTTTTCATTCCTTCGCAAACAAATTCAGCATAGATTTCTATATCTTTATCTGATGTTAAAGCAAAGCTACTTTTTAGATCATTCATTTGTTTTGTATGAGAAATATAATGTTGTCCTAATATTAAGTAATCTAATTCACCTTTTAAAAATTCATAATATTTCGCATGGTCATAAAAGAATTCTACTTCCATGCCTTTTTTGATGGTCAATGAGTTCTTATATTTTTCTTGAACATATTTTATATCTTCTAAATAGGTGGTAAACTCCTTTGGTTTCATTCGAACCCCAAAATCATCTACTCTTGAATTAGGTGCATGATCACTAAAACCTAGTTCTTGATAATTGTTTTTTATTGCTTCTAATACATAATCCTCACAAGTACCAATTGCGTGTCCGCAAAGTTCATGGTGGGTATGATAGTTTGTTTTCATATGAACACCTCATGAAGTATTCTAACATTTTATATACTACTTATCAATTTATATAGAACGAAAGCCATGAACTTTCAAGTTCATGGCTTTGATATTATATATAATGATTTCATATATTATGAATCCTTGACTAACAGGTTGCAAACTATTGACCTATATAGGCTAGATATACCATAACCGGCGCAATTATCAATGTAGAGTAGTACATTAAACTAAAAAGATATAACCTCTTTTGGAAATTTGGAGCATATAAATCTTCAAGAAGATCTTCTGTACTCTCTAGTTTTTCCAGATAAAAAGTGTCATCAATGTTCTCTTCTTGTTCTATCGAAATGCTTGTTGGTGCAAAATCCGCATTCGATTTTATATGTATGTTTTTGAATTTGCTGTTGAGCATCTTGATAGTATTATCGTTGTCTTCTTTTCCGTAGGTTATACTATAGTGATTCTTTTGTTTCTTATTTTTAAGAATACCAGTTTTACCTACGATAATTATTAATGCTAGTAATCCAAAGATAACTCCTACTGTGATATGAAATGCTTTTTGGTGAATATAAGAACTTACTGAGAACAATAGAAATAGGCATACAAGATATACAATATTTGTAATTCTCATAAGCTTAGATGTTTTTCTATTGAAATGATCCTTGTTTGTTAAAGCGTTAATCTTTGCAGGTAGAAATGCAAAGATAAATGATAAAAAAATAGGTGCTATCGATGTATAAGTAGATCCTAAAAGAGTATCCCATTCCATATTATAATCTTCCTCCTATATATAACAAATATTTATGTACCTAATTGATATTATATCATAGATATCTTTGATTATATGTTAAAATATGTATAGGTGATAATATGGAAATAAAGAGACCTCTAGCATATCGAGCTAGACCTAAGAATTTAAATGAAGTTGTTGGCCAAGATCATATTCTTGGTAAGAACGGAGTAATAAAAAGAATGATTGATAACGAGAAGTTATTCAGTCTTATTTTATATGGACCTCCGGGAATTGGTAAGACAACAATAGCTGAAGCTATTGGTGAAATATTTGGTTTAAGAACATATAAGTTTAATGCTTCTACAGATCGTAAGTCCCAATTAAGTGAAATTATAAAAGTAAGTAAAAACTATGGTGCTTTATTAATCGTTGACGAAATCCATAGAATGAATAAGGATGTGCAGGATTATTTACTTCCACATGTGGAAGAAGGTAATGTTATTATGATCGGATTAACAACAAATAATCCTTATCATAGTGTTAATCCTGCTGTAAGATCTAGAACACATGTCTTAAAGCTTAAATCAATTAATAAAGATGATATTATAGAAAGATTAAAACAAGTTGAGATCGAGTTTAAAGATGAATTAGGTTGTAAACTTGATGATGTTGTTTATGAGTACATTGCAATGAGTTCTAACAATGAAATAAGAACTGCTATAAACAGTTTAGAAATTCTTAATATGAGTTATCCTAATGAAGAGATAAATCTTGAGAAGGCAAAAAATGTACTATTGTCACCAAGTCTAAGTTTAGATAAAAATGAAGATAATTACTTTAATATCTTAAGTGCCTTACAAAAATCAATTAGAGGTAGCGATGTTGATGCTAGTTTACATTATTTAGCTAGATTAGTTGCCATGGAAGATTTAACTAGTATCTTAAGAAGATTAACTGTTATTGCCTGGGAAGATATCGGATTAGCTAATCCTGCTGTTGTAACAAGAATGGATGCTTGTGCTAGAGCATGTGAAAGAGTTGGTTTTCCAGAAGCAAGGATTCCTTTAGGAACTATGGTTGTTGATCTTGCACTTAGTCCTAAAAGTAATAGTGCACATAGTGCACTTGATGATGCATTAAAAGAAGTTATGGAAGGTAAAACACCAAAAGTCCCTAATCATATTATCAATGTTGCTAATTTTGAAGATAAAACGAAATACAAATATCCTCATGATTATGATAATGCACTTGTTTATCAACAGTATTTACCTGATGAATTAAAAGATAAGGTTTATTATTATGCTAAAGAGACAGGTAAATATGAAAGAGCATTGAATGAAAGAAATAAAATTGTTAAAAAGGTATTAAAAAAGACGAAATAATATTTCGTCTTTTATTTTTGAATGTATTCGATAAATTTTAACCATTCACTACTTTCAAAAAAAGGTATATCACAAGTTGATGGTATTTTTAAATTAGAAATACTTTCAACAATCTTTTTTTCAAAAGGAATTTTTAAGATAATATCGATATTTTGCTCTTTACAGTATTTTTCTATTTCCTCAACCATGTCTAAGTTTAGATCATATTTGTTTATGATGATTTTTGCTTCAACACTAAACATTTCTGAAAGGCTTAAAACACGTTTTAAGTCATGAATTCCACTTAAAGTAGGTTCAGTAACAATTAGTGCTTTGGATACACCACTGATTGTACTAATAACATTGCAGGCTATTCCTGGTGAACCATCAATAAGGATTGTTTCAGCTTTTTCTGTTAATGCTACTTCTTTACTTCTTTTTCTAACTTCACTAACAAGTTTACCGCTTGATTCTTCTCCGGGAACTAGTCTAGCATCAATCATTGAACCAAAAATAGTTCTTCTTTGATAGATTTTACCGATTGGATGATCTACCATTGTGATTGCTCCGCTTGGACATACATAGTCACAAACACCACAACCTTCACAAAGACCTTTTTTTACTTCAATAGTTTCCGTTATTGCGTCAAAGTTGCATTTTTCATAACATAAACCACAGTATCTGCATTTTGCATAATCAATAACAGGTCTTTTAAAACCAATGAACTCTTCTTCTTTTGTAATCTCTTCACTTAAAAGGATTTTTAAGTCAGGAGCATCGACATCACAATCAGCGATTACTATTTTTTCAAAATAAGGAATCATAGACAGTAATAATGTAGATTTACCAGTACCACCTTTACCACTAATAACAGCAATTTCATTAACCATGATTTTCACACATTACCTGTGTTAAGATATTTTTGATTTTACTTCTAAAGATTTCATCATAATCAATTATTAATTCACCTTTACTGTATATCTCGGCTCGTTGTTTTGTCCACGGAATATTTTCTAAGAGTTTGATATTTTCATCTTCTAAGTATTTATAAATATCATCATTGCCGATTCCACTTTTATTAACAACAACTCCAAAAGGAATGCTATCTTCTCTAAGTAGTTCAACAACCATCCTCATATCACTAATTCCAAAAGGTGTAGGTTCAGCACAAATTATTGCATAATCAGTATTAGTTAATGCTGCAACTGTTGAACAAGAAACCCCAGGAGGACAATCCGTGATAATTAAATCATCATTACTGGTTATTTTGTTTAACTTATCAATTAAACGAACACCACTTACTTCACCAATATTAAGTTTTCCGTAATGGAATGTTTTTTCTTGGTCTGTAGAAGTAAATATTGAACCTATTTGCTTTTCCCTATAAGTAATAGCTCCTGATTTGCAAACAAGAGAGCACATTCCACAATCATGGCAAAGATCCTCGAAGACAAGGACTTTGGTCTTAGTTGGAATAATAGCGTTAAAGTTACAGTGATCTCCGCATAAACCACAAAAAGTACAAGCGTCATGATCTACAACAGGGTGATTTTTTAAAACTTCGATTGTTATTTCGTTGTTTGGTTTTATAAAAATATGGGAATTTGGTTCTTCTGTATCAGTATCAATTAAAGTAGCTTTCTCAAGATAGGCAAATAGGTTAACACTTAATGTTGTTTTACCGGTTCCACCTTTTCCTGACAAAATGGATATTTTCACTAATGCTTTCCTTTTTTTGTAAAAGAAGTTACTCTTTCTAGATTGTTTTCATAAAATTCATATACGGCATCTCTTACACTATATGATTTGGTATATCGATAAATATCAATCTCAAATGCTTCTAATGCATCATAGGCTTTTGGGCCTACTTCAGGAACTAATACAACATCAACATTTAAATCTGAAATTTGCTTAGCTGCTTTTCCACCAGCTCCACTCATTTCATCTTTGGCAATATTCTTGTAAAAAGTAAATTCTAAAGTTTCATGGTTGTAAACTGTGTAGTATTCGCATCTTGCAAAACGACTTGCAACGTTACTTTCAGTGTCAGTATCATTAGCACATATTGCGATTACCTTTACTTCTTTAACATTCATGATTATCGCCATGATTATGGTCGCAACTACTACCTGTTGATTGTAAAGCACCACCCAAATATTCATTAAGGTTTAATTCGATTGAACCCTTAGCCCCTAAAATCACATCAATATTTTGTTGGTTGAACAAATTAACTGCCATTTGTCCCATACCACCAGTTACAATAATGTCGATTCCTTGTTCTCCTAAAAAGCGAGGTAATACTCCTGGCTCATGTGGGGGTGGTGTAACGAAATTAACAGTTTTAACGTTATTACCTTCTACTGTGTATAAGGCAAATTCTTTTGTGTGTCCAAAATGTCCATCAACTGTGATTCTATCACTAGTTGGAAATGCGATTATCTTAGTGTTTTTCTCTTGTGTATTCATTTTATTCTCTCCCTTAAGTTTTATGTCTTTAATATCATTTTTAACTTCTATTGCTTTATTAAGAAGGATTGCTTCTATAATCTTCTTACGTCCTGTTTGCAACAGTCTTTGGATTGTAGCTCTTGAAACTTGCATGTCATCAGCTGCTTCAATTTGGCTTAGTCCTTCGTAATCAACTAATCGTAGTGCTTCGAATTCATCTAAGTTAAGCATGTTTCTTTCAATTTTACTTGCTTCGATACCTACTGGTTTTAAGAGTCGTTCACTACTTAGTCTTCTTGCATATCTTTTTTTTCTTGATGGCAAGACATCACCTCCTATGTGCATATGCACATTTATATATTAACTCTAAGTTTATAATATGTCAATAAAAAAAAGACGATTTCTCGTCTTTTTAATTATTTATCTTTTTCCTGGATCGTATGGTTCTCCTGATGCTTTAGGAGCTTGCGAATTACGTGAAGTAAAGGCAAGAACGATTAACGTCATTACGAATGGAATCAATGAGTAAACTTTATCTGGTAACCCAGCATCTGCTAAGATAGCAATTTTTGTATATGCACCTGATAGGTTTAACATAAATCCAAAGAAGATTGCTACAATGATAATTCTTCCTGGTTTCCATTGCCCACTAATTAATACAGCTAAAGCTAAGAATCCATATCCACTAACAGTTCCTGTGAAAGCAACAGTTAAAGGTATAATCATAATGATTCCACCAATACCAGCTAAGAAACCACTAATACCGACACCAGCATATCTCATTTTAGCAACATTGATACCAGCAGCATCTGCTGCTTGTGGATGTTCCCCGCATGCGCGCATTCTTAAACCAAATTTTGTCTTGTATAAAACAACTGATGCAATGATTATAAGCGCGATAGCATAAAATGTTGAAAGATATGTTTTAGAAAATAAGATTGGGCCAATAACCGGAATAGTTGTTAAGAATCCAGCATCCTGAACTAAGAATTGATCAGCAAAGATAATATCTTCTCCACCAAATAATATTTTAATAAAGAATAATGCGATTGCTGGAGCTAATAAGTTTAATGCCGTACCACTAATTACTTGGTTTGCTTTCATATTGATTGAAGCAAAGGCATGAATTAGTGAGAATAAGTATCCACTAATACCAGCAACGATAATACTTAAGAAATAAACTAATTGTCCGCTCATTCCAGCATCTTGTATTTTTACCATAAACAAGATACCAATGAATGCACCAAATACCATGATACCTTCTAAAGCGATATTTACAACACCACTTCGTTCTGAGAATAACCCAGCGAAAGCAACAACAGCAAGAGGGACAATGATATAGACACTACGTCTTAATACGAAGAATAAATCATCAGTTCCAAATATCCATAATACTAATATGATTCCAAGGATTGATGCGACAGTGATAATGTTCTTTCTCATAGATTTACTCACTGACATCACCTCCTTTTTTAAATTTGGCAATGATTTGCTTAGCGTATTTTTGGAAGATTAAACTTAACGCACTAAAATATACGATTGAAGCTGTAATAATTCCTGTTAAGTTCTGATCAAATCCCCAAGGTTTTAATTCTAAACCTCCAGCTTTGATATATGCAAAGAATGTTCCTGAAGCAATTGCTCCTAAAGGATGACTTAATGCAAGTAACGCAACAGCGATACCGTCAAAACCTTCACCGATTAAGTTTTGCTCGATTTTATATGTAGCACCACTAACATTTAGATATAAGACTGCAGCAGCTAGCCCAGCTAACGCACCAGCAATACCCATTGAAAGGATGATATTTCTTTTTGAATTAATCCCCGCATATTTTGCTCCATCACGGTTATGTCCTACTGCTTTTAATTCAAAACCAAATGTTGTTTTGTTTAAAACAATATGAATCACAATGGCGGCAAGGATTGCGATTAAAATCCCAATATCTAACCGAGGGTTATCAAAGATTTTATCTAAGAATAAGTTTGGCAACGCAGCAGCTTGATTTACTTTTTGTGCATTTTGAGTAGTCCCACCAACGATGTCAGCACTTGAATAAGCAATAAACGCTCCAAATACAGAAATCCAGTTCATCATTATTGTGGTAACAACTTCATTTACATTAAAGTGTGCTTTTAAAATACCTGGAACAATACCCCATAAGAATCCACCTATGATTGCGGCTAAAACAGCAGCTACCCATAAGAAGTCTCCTAGGAATGTCCATTTAATACCAACATAGATTGCAAAGAATGCACCTGCAGCCATTTGCCCACTAGCTCCAATATTGAATAAACCTGTTTTAAAAGCAAACCCAACACTTAAACCAGTAAGAATAATTGGTGCTGCATATCTTAATACATCTCCGAAGCCTTCTCGTCCATCAAGGAAACCACCGAATAGGATTGTGAACAATCCACCAAATGCTGAACCAGGTTTAACAATTAACATGATAACAAATCCGACCATAATTCCTGTTAAAATAGCAAGTATGGCACTTAAAAAGTTTATATTTCCTAAAACTTTTTTTATTTTACCCATTAGTTGTCACCTCTTTTTGATCCAGACATATAAAGACCAAGTTCGTTTTCTGTAGTTTCTTTTGGAAGCACATTTGCAACTAACTCACCTTCATACATAACAACAATACGATCACTAACACTCATTACTTCATCTAATTCTAACGAAATAAGTAATACAGCCTTATTTTGTTCACGCAACATTATTAGTTGTTTATGAATATATTCAATTGCTCCAACATCAAGACCTCTTGTTGGTTGAACAGCAATCATTAAATCGGGTTCACGATCAATTTCACGTGCAACGATAGCTTTTTGTTGATTACCACCACTCATAGCACGAGCTGGAGTTTTATCTCCTTGCCCACTTCTAATATCAAAACGTTCAATTAAATAGTTTGAGAAAGTAGAAATCTCATCAAATTTTAAGAACCCTTTATTTTGGAATCTTTCTTCGAAATAAGTTTGTAGGATTAGGTTCTCACCTAAATTGTAATCTAGAACAAGACCATGTTTATGTCTATCTTCTGGAATATGTCCAATTCCTGAAAGTGTCTTCTTTCTAATTGATAGTTTACTTATATCTTCCCCATTTAATATAACTAAACCTTTTTGGTGTGGTCTTAATCCGGTAATAGCTTCAACTAATTGAGTTTGTCCATTTCCTTCAATACCAGCTAGACATAGAATTTCTCCTCTTTTCACTTCAAAACTAACATTGTTAACATAGTTTTTGTGAGTGTGAGGATTTTCTACAGTCAAGTTTTCAACTTTAAGAACGGTTTCTCCTAGTTTCATAGGTTTTTTATCAACATCAAAACTAACAGGACGTCCAACCATCATTTCAGCCATTTGTGTTGTTGTAGTTTTATCAACTTCAACAGTACCAATGTATTTTCCTTTTCTAAGGACACTACATCTATCAGCTACAGCTTTGATCTCTTTTAATTTATGAGTAATTAGAATTACTGATTTACCTTCTTTAATAAGGTTTTTAATAATTCTCATTAGTTCATCTATTTCTTGAGGTGTTAAAACAGCAGTTGGTTCATCGAAAATAAGAATTTCGGCGTCGCGATATAACATTTTCAAAATTTCTACACGTTGCTGCATCCCTACAGTAATATCTTCAATAATCGCGTTAGGATCAATTTTAAGTTTATATCGATCACTTAGTTCCTCGATTTTTTTAATAGCATCATCCATTTTTAAAAATCCATTTTTAGTATCTTCAATACCGAGTACGATATTCTCAGCAACTGTGAAATTGTGTACTAATTTAAAATGCTGATGAACCATCCCAATGTGAAGGTCATTTGCATCGTTAGGATTTTTAATCTTAACTTCTTTTCCTCTAACCTTAATAATTCCTTCTTCTGCCTGATACAGACCAAAAAGAACACTCATTAAAGTACTTTTACCTGCTCCGTTTTCACCGAGTAAAGCATGAACTTCACCTTTTTTCAATTTTAAGGTAACATCATCATTTGCTTTAATACCCGGGAATTCTTTAGTGATATTGAGCATCTCAATAACATAATCCATTTGAATTCACCTCTAACTGTATTTATTACTTAAATTATATTATAAACACAAAAAAAATGAAAGGGTTTCCCCTTACTATCAACATTAATTTGTGCAATAACTATAATAAAAACGTTTTCTTTTTAATATCTTACCATTTGTGCTATTATTTTATTAATGACAAATGTCAGTAAAATGACAATAATTATGATTCAAGGAGATGTAATAATGACAGTAAAGCAATTCCACAATATACTTAATAATAAAATAAATAAAACAAGGAATGATAATGAGTTGATCGAACTACTAAATTCATTTGATGATGACATTTTACATAGATGTAAAATCGTTACTATAAAGAAGAACCATACTCTTCTTAAGATGGGTGACAATATTGAATACATGTATATAATTGTTCATGGACAGACTAGAGTTGTTAATGTATTTGAGAATGGTAAATTATATGAACCAGTTCTTATCAATGATAATGAGATAATCGGTACAATGGAAATCCTGCAAAATTATCCAACATATATTTCATCTATTTATACTACTTATGATACAAAGTTAATCAGAATAACTAAACAAGATACACTTAAATTACTAAATGAGAACTTGCTCTTTACTAAACTTATCTTAAAGTGTATCTCTAAAGATTTCTTTAATCAAAGTTTCCATCAAGGTGAAAAGTTAATTCAGAACTCGATGTTTCTACTTGTAGATTACTTATTACGTCAAGTAGAAACTTCACGAGATAAGAAAATTACAACAATCACAAATACTAGAGAGGTTATTTCTAACAGGACGGGAATAAACTTACGAACATTATACCGTAATATCAAACGATTAAGAGAACTAGAATTACTTGATGTGATAGATAGAAAGATTGTTATTAAAGAAAACCAAAGTAAACAACTTTATAAGTATTACGATAGATTAAGAGGAAAATAAAAAAAACACTACTTGGATAAGTAGTGTTTTTAATTTGAAAAACTATTATTCGATAATTGTTACTGTTGTATAAGTACCAGCAACATAATCTGCTAATAATTCAGCAGTAGTTTTATCTGTACCATCAACTTGTAAAGTAGCGTCAACTACATAAGTACCATCTTGAACTTTAGTTAATAAAGTAGCATATAATGTACTATCAAATGTAGTGAATCTGTCAAAGTTTTCAGGTAAAGCAACACCTAAGTTTTCAGCACTGAAACGTAATTGTCCACCTGGCCAGTTACCTTCATGCCAATCTTTTAATGTTTCATAAACTGAAGGAGCTAATTCTTTTTTAGCAGATGTAATAACTGTTGTAGATTCAGCACTTTGATCTACGTCTACACCGATTACTAATCCTTCTTCTTGCTCAGCAGCTTTCATTACTGATCCACCAGCTCCACCAGCACAAGCAAAGATAACTTCTGTACCTTCGTCATACCATGTAGCAGCTTTTGCTTGGAATGCAGGGTCTGGACCAAATCCACCTAAGTAGTTATACTTGATAGTTACCATTTTGTCCATTTCTTCAGCAGCTTTAGCAGCACCTTGAACGAATCCGTATCCGAAACGTACAACGGCAGGAACAGCTTTACCACCCATGAATCCTAATTCAGTTAAACCATCTGCAACAGCAGCATAACCAGCTAAGAATCCACTTTCATGTTCTTCATAGAAGATTGCAGTAACGTTTGCACCTTGAGTGAAATCCCAAGCTTCACCGTCAACAGTGTCTCCTGTATCCCAGTCAGCAACGTTATGAGGCGCACCATCTAAGATGATAAATTTAACTTCTGGATATTTATCTTGAACTAACCAAATTGTGTTCTCGAAGAAGAAACCAGGAGTTACAACAACTTCAGCACCATTTTCAACAGCTAAATCAATACTTTTTACATATTCATCTGTAGTTTGGTCATCTGGTTGATAGTATTGGTGAGAATATTCGAATTCTTCAGCGAATTGAACTACACCTTCCCATGCACCTTGGTTAAACGATTTGTCAGTAACAGTACCAACATCAGTTACTAATGCAACAGTAAATGTTTCTTTCTGACAAGCAGTTAAAGAAATCATTACTACAAAAGCAGCCATAAATACTAATAATTTTTTCATTAAAATCCTCCTATTTTTTCGATTTTTATCAAATCTTTACACTTATTATATGAAATTATGATGAAAAAGTAAAGTGTTTTCACCTTAATTTAAATATTTGTGTGAGCGAACGCTCATTTGTTCATACACTAAAAAAAACGGCTCATAAAGCCGTTTTAAATTTGAGTATCAATTAAAACTGGAATAATAATTGGACTTCTGCGTGTTTCTCTATACAAGTATTTACTAATATGATTCTTAACGTTGCTTTTGTAATTACGCCAATTTATGTATTTTCCAGTAAACTCGTTTTCAGAAACGTAATAGAATAAGTCAGTTACACCTTTAATGAGATCCTCATTTTCTTTCATATATACAAAGCCTCTACTTACCACTTCTGGATCACTTACTACTTTTTTGTTTCTCGCATCAATATTAGCAATGATTAATAAAACACCATCTTCAGCTAACATTTCACGGTCTCTAAGGACAACATCGCTGACATCGTCATCTAAAATACCATCAACAAGAATATCACCACTAGGTACTTTTTCCTTTGTACTAACTAATGATTTATTATTCAACTCACCAACAACACCGTTATCTAACATGATAATGTTTTTATTGTTATAACCCATGTCACGACATAAGTTTCTAAGTGCGTAAAGATGACGATATTCACCAATGACTGGGACAATATATTTTGGATTCAATATATTGATTAATAGTTTAATGTCTTCACTACTTGCGTGTGAAGGTGGTAAAATATTTTTACTGATTTTAATAACATTTAAATCATTTCTATATAGTATATCCAAAGTTCTTGCTGCGATCTTCTCAGTTCCAGGAACTGGAGGAGTCATCAAGATAATAGTGTCTTTTAAATCAGTATGAATTAAACGATCTAATTTTTTAACCATTCTTTGGAGCATATAGAAAGGTTCATGTCGATCACCTGTGACTAAAACAACGGCATCTTTTAATTCGTTTTTGTTTTTTTCATCGATGAATCGTAAATTAACTAGATTATCTTCAGGTATTTTTAAATACCCTAAATTTACTGCTATATCGACAGTTCTTTGTGTTTTACGTCCAATAATCGCAATTTTTCGATTATATTTCAAAGCGATATCGATGATTTTTTGAATACGGACTAAGTCAGTACTAAATGAAGTTACGATAATTCTACTTTCAGCTTGGTAGAATGCTTGGTTCAGAGCATAATCTAAACTTGTAGAACTATGGGTATAACCAGTTCTTTCAGCTCCTAAACTTTCTGTAAGTAAAGCTAATACAGGTTTACCGGCGATCCTACTTAGTTTGTCAAAATCAGTTTTATAGCTTTTATGAACGTTTTGATCAAAGTTATAATCAGGTGCATAAATAATAACACCATCTTTAGTTGATAATGAAATCCCGAAACTTTCAGGAATACTATGTGTTACATTATAAAAATCAATACTTACATCATCAAAACTTAATGTTTTTTTACTCGAAACGATATTAAATTTATAATCGTTAATGTCTAATCCGTAGTCTTTAATAGAATCTTTCAAAATAGCTAAAGTAAAGTATGATCCATATATTGGGATGTTTAGTGTTTTTAATAATTTAGGCACTGCTCCGATATGATCTTCGTGACCATGACTTAAAAACAGTCCAACAATACGCGACTTGTTTTTTTCTAAATAGGTAAAGTCAGGAACAATACTATCTACACCTAATAATTCTGTAGTTGGGTATTTTAATCCAGCATCTAAAATAAATAGACTATTGTCAACTTCAATACAAAACATGTTTTTACCATTTTCACCAAGTCCACCAAGAGCCAATATCTTAATTCGAGCCATAAAAACACCTCCTTTTCTTCTCTTTAATATTATAACATATAATTACTTATTATATAATTTAGTGTAAAATATTTTCGTTTTTTTCAATACATGCTATCTTATTTTCTTTATAGAACTATGTTATACTAAATTAACGAGGTGATTTGATGGTTAATTATCCAAATAAAAAGAACACATTTAGTAAGCAAAAAACTGATCATAAAAACAGAGGAATGACTTTCGAGGCAATGATTAATGAAAGTAATAATTATTACTTAGTTAATGATCTTGCTATTATTCATAAAAAGCCTATTCCAATCCAAATTGTTAAAGTTGATTATCCATCTAGAAGTGCCGCTGTTATCAAAGAAGCATATTATAAAGTGCCATCTACTACCGATTATAATGGTATATATAAAGGCTACTATATCGATTTTGAAGCAAAGGAAACCAATAATAAGACTAGTTTCCCGTTCGCTAATATTCACTCTCATCAAATTGAACATCTAAACAGGACATCTACACATGGAGGAATTAGCTTTGTATTAATCTATTTTAAAGTATTGGATGAGATTTATCTTTTAGAATCTAAGGATTTAGTTAGTTACTATAATCGTAGTAAAGAAGGTAGAAAATCAATTACAATTGACGAGATTAGAGAAAAAGGATATCTTGTTAAAGAAGGATATGCTCCACGTATTGATTACTTAAGAGTTGTTGAAGTTTTAATAAATAAAAAAGGCTAAAATTAGCCTTTTTATTTTAATGTACTTCCTGATTCAATTACTTTTGTTTCAAATTTAGCAGTACTAAAGATACGGCAATTACGTTTAATAATTGTACCTTTTGGAACAGTTACTCCACTGGCAATAGCATTAACTCCACTAACCAATAACTCAGGTTTATCAATATTCGGTGTATAGTCTTTCCCTTCACCAATTACTACATTCTCTTCAATAGTACAACGCTTATCAATAATCGCATTTTCAATATACGCGTTTGGCATAATTTCAGTATCATTTAAAATAACACTATTAATGACAGTAGCTCCGGGATGAACAATTACACCGGGAGATAATACTGATTTTTTAACAGTACCAGCTACGATACAACCATTTGATAGTAATGCTTGTGAGATAAGAGCTTTTGAACCAACTTTTACACTAGGGAGTTCTTCACTCTTAGTATAGATTGGCCATTCTCTTTCATACATATCTAGAGGTACTTTATCAACTGTACCTGTTAATTCAATATTCGATTCGATAAAGGCATCATAAGTTCCAACATCTTTCCAGTATTTATCAAAGACATAAGCATATAAATCAGAGTTTTCTAATAAATCAGGAATGATATGTTTACCAAAATCAAGATTTGGATCTTCTATTCTTGTAATAGCATCTAATAAAACATCGGTATCAAAAACATAGATACCCATTGAAGCTAGATTACTTTCAGGTTTTGCTGGTTTTTCGGAAAATTTAGTAATTCTCATATCATCATCTACTGATAAAAGTCCAAAACGATGTGCATCTTCCCAAGGTACTGGTTGAACAGCAATTGTCAATTTAGCATCATTTTTAATATGATGATCAATCATTTTTCGGTAATCCATTTTGTATATATGATCTCCACTTAAGATAAGTGTATATTTAGGATTCTTTTTTTTGATGTATTGAATGTTTTGTAAGACAGCATCAGCAGTTCCAGCATACCATTCTTTGTGAGGTTGAAGTAAGGTTACTCCTCCATCTCTTCTGTCTAAGTCCCATGGTTTACCAACACCGATATGTTCATTTAAAGATAACGGTAAATACTGTGTAAGAATTGCAATATCATAAATACCAGAATTTGTACAATTACTTAAAGTAAAGTCAATAATACGGTATTTTCCTGCGAATGGTACAGCTGGTTTAACGCGTTTTTCACTTAAAATATCTAATCTACTTCCACGTCCACCTGCTAGGATTAATGCTAAAGTTTCCATTTGTTACCCCCTTAGTTTTTTGTATAATTCAATATATTTCTTTGCTGATTCTTCCCAGCTAAAATCTTGTTGCATTCCTCTTTTTACTAATGCTTTCCAACTTTTAGGATCGCCATAAACTTCTAATGCATTATTGATAGCATAAAGCATATCAGCTGCATCATAGTTCTCAAATCCAAAGCCAGTTCCTTCGTCACTATATTTATTATATATTTCAATTGTATCTCTTAATCCACCTGTTTTTCTAACAACTGGAACAGTCCCGTACTTCAAACTGATTAGTTGTGCTAAACCACATGGTTCAAATCTTGAAGGCATTAAGAATATGTCACTACCGGCATAGATTTTACGAGCCATTTCATCATTATATCCAATATAAACACCCACATTTTTAGGGTATTTACTATGTAGTTCATTGTAGAATCTTTCAATATCTGGATCACCACTACCAAGTAGTACTAATTGGATATCACCTTTACTAACCAAACCTTCTATTACTTCACTAAGTAAGTCGAAACCTTTTTGATCAGTTAAACGTGATACAACCCCGAGGATAGGACGGTTATTTTCTTCTAGTTCATGATATTCACGAAGAGCTTTTTTATTCTCAGCTTTACCTTTTAAATAGTTATATAAACTATAATTATACGCTATTTTTTTATCTGTTTTCGGATTGAAAACATCATAATCAATTCCGTTTACAATTCCACCCAATGAGTCTTGTCTTTCTCTTAGGACATTTTGCATCCCATATCCAAAGAAATCATGAAGGATTTCTGTAGCATATGTTTCACTTACTGTCGTTATGTAATCAGCAGTAACTAGAGCAGTTTTTAAGAAGTTAATCAAGTTATCAAATTCTAAATCACTACTATATTCAACGTCTAAATAAGGCATTAGATCTTTACTAAATCTACCTTGATAAGCAATGTTGTGAATAGTATGAACAGTTTTAATTCCCTTATATTTGGTTTTAGAACTATATTTTTTTTGATATAAATAAGGTATTAACCCTGTTTGCCAATCATGAGTATGAATAATATCGGGATAGAATCCAATTTCTTCAAGCATCATTAATACTGCATTACAATAATAACCAAATCTTTCACCATCATCGTAATGACCGTAAAGAGTATTGCGATAACCAAAATAATATTCATTATCTACAAAGTAAAATGTAACACCATCAAGTTCTGTTGTTTCAATTCCAGCATATTCTTCTTTAGGTCCGACACTAACGCGGAAATTACACACTGGTACTAATTTGTCATTAAACTTCTCTTTAGTCCACATATGCTTTGGTAAAACTACACGTGCATCCATATCTAATCTGTTTAACTCTTTAGGTAAACTACCTAATACATCAGCTAATCCACCTGTTTTACTAAACGGAGTAGCCTCACTACCAACTAAAAGTATTTTCATTTGTATCTCTCCTCACTAATATAATTATAGCCTAGATACTTGAAAAACAATAGAATAAATCAATGTAAAGATTTTCATTGTATAAAATTGAACATTTGTAACAAAAAAACGCACAGAAATGTGCGTTTTTAATGATATACATAATTTTAAAATTATAAAACTAACTATTGTTACTTTTATTTAAAATAAATCTCCTTCAACATTGATTCTTTTCATTAAGAAATAACCAACGATGATAATAAGGATAGCACTTGGAACCATGTAGTATGCGTTATATACTGCACTATATGGAGCGATTGCTGTAAATTCACCAGGTAACCATGTTGGATTAGCAGTTACTAAGATTATTCCTGAGATAAAACTTGATAAAAATCTAAAGAATGAACCAATAACAACCATAAGAGCAAAACCTTTAAAGTTTTTACCTAATAGTAATACTCCGATGTAACCTAAACCTAGAGAACCAAATGCAATTAAGTAATCTAGAGGTACACTAGCCCAGTGATAAATGGCACCATCTAATAATAAATTCATAATTGAATAAATTACTCCGGCATAGATACCATATCTAAAGCCATGACGATACGTTACGATAAATATTGGTAACATTGAAAGTGATACTCTTCCTCCATAAGGTAAAGCTAAAAATGGGAAGAATGCAGCTAGTCCAGTGAAAACTACTTCAAGAACAACTGCTAAAGCTACAAGAATTGCAACTTCGGTGATAAGTTTTGTGTTTTTCATCTTTCTCTCCTTTTAAAATAAAAAATTTGTCCAATAAAACTTAGGACAAATTGTTTTTAAAAGAAAATTAAAAAGTTTATCCTACGCTGGCATTATCCAGATCAGGTAAGGTCTATTCTAGTTACAAGAATACTCTCAGCCTAGTTCTCTAAGCTCCCCGATTTTATGGCAATTTCATTATATAATATGTACCTTGTTAATGCAAGGTTTTTACAGTTTTGAAAGCGCTTAATAAAAAAAGAAAAAAAAGGTTGTATTATTTAATAAAAGGGTTTAAAATCTTTCTCGTAATTACTTTTTATTTGGAGGTTATCATGAAGAAAAAACCAGTAAGTCTAGAGACATACATTGTCCTTGGATTTTTTATTTTAGTTTTTGTAGTTTTCTCGTATGAAATGGGCCTAGCTAACTTCTTAGGAACAGCTATTGATACAGGTTATTACCTGTTAATTAACATTGCCTTTTGGATTATGGGAGTTGCTGTTTTAACAGGAGCTGCCGCAGGTGTTTTTAGTGAGTTTGGTATTGTTGCCTTATTCAATGTTATTTTGGGACCAATTGTTAGATTAATATATCGATTACCTGGAGTTGCTGGTATTGGAGCAGTTAGTGCTTATTTATCAGATAATCCTGCAGTAATTAGTTTATATAAAGAAAAAGAATTCAGGAAAAGATTTAAAGATTATCAGATTCCTGTATTAGTAAATCTTGGAACTAGTTTCGGGATGGGGTTAGTAATAGCAATTACGTTTATTAGTTTACAACAGGATTATGCTGAAGTAGGAAACTTCTTCTTAGCTGTTGGACTTGGTGTCATTGCGAGTATTATTGGGAGTATTGTTAGTGTTAGAATGCTTACGTATTATGCTAAGAAGCATTACAATGTTCCTAAGAATGACAATCCTATAAAGAAAATTGAAGGTGACGAATTTCTCCGTGAAACGAGAGAAGGTACCTTTATAAATAGATTGTTAGAAAGTGCACTTGATGGTGGTAAGAACGGAGTTGATATCGGCTTACAAATAATTCCTGGTATTTTAATTATCTCTACTTTCATTATTATGATCACAAATCAACCTCCTATTGGTGGGTTTACTGGTTCTGCGTTAGAAGGAATTGGTTATCTACCAAAAATTGGACAACATTTGATGTTTATCTTTAAGCCTTTATTTGGTTTCACTTCACCAGAGGCCATTGCATTCCCCTTAACTTCATTAGGTAGTGCTGGAGCTGCGGTTGGATTTGTTGAGGAATTCTTAAATCAAGGCTATATTGGGATTAAGGATATTGCAGTATTCACTGCTATTGGTACAACTTGGAGTGGTTACTTAAGTACTCATGTTGGAATGATGGATGCATTGCATTCAAGACCATTAACAACAAAAGCAATCATTGCCCATACAATTGGGGGATTAGTAAGCGGGGTTGCTGCGAACTACTTATTTATATTTGTTGGATTCATTACCCCTTACGCAATTACATTATTCAACTTTCTTGGAACTTATCTGCAAGATATTTGGAACTTTATAATTAATTTATTCTAAAAAAAAAGAAGAAATCTAAGATTTCTTCTTTTTTAAAAGCTACAAGATGCAAGTGACAACGATAAAGTCAGAGTAACTATAAAAAAAATCGCCAATGATATAGGAGAAGTTAGAATAATTGCCAATGTTCTTTTTATAGATGGTGATTCTTCAATATCCTTAAATGCGAATAAGTACTTCAGTAATCTTACTAAGCTAATTATAAAGTTAATAATGACAACATACATCATAAAGTATGCGAATACTAAGAATGTTCTAGCAATGCTTTCAATTGCATTTTGAGCTAAGAACATAAGCATAAGTAGGAATGCACCAAATCCAAAAACAAATAAATGAATTCTAAAAAAGATAGTTTCAAATTTATTAAACTTTTTAACCTTATCGTTCATTGTATCACCTCCACCTCATTATATGTAATTTGGATGACAAACTAAACTAATATGCAAAAAAAAGACCTTATTAAAGGTCTTTTTCAGTTATTATTTCAAAGATAATTGATTTTTTCTCTACAGGTTTTTCAGTAATAACAAATGCATCACTAATTTCTTCCAAGATACTTTCAATGTCTTCTTTATTATTATAAACATAAGCTAAAGCTTCATCTTCTTTAACAAAGTCTCCAACTTTCTTATTTAATACAACACCAACATCAGGATCTACATCTTGGTCTTTTGTTTCTCTACCAGCACCAAGTTTCATTGCTGCAACACCAATTGCTAATGCATCGATATCTTCAATGTAACCTGCAGTTCCAGAAACAACCTCAACAACTTCTTTAACTTGAACAAATCCGTCTAAGTCAGGAAGTTTTCCACCTTGCATTTCAATTAACTTGTGTTGTTTCTCACTAGCCTTATTTGATGTGATTTGCTCTTTTATAAGAGTTTTAGCTTCCTCTAAAGTCGCAGTTCTACCACCTAAATAAACCATATAAGCACCAATTTCATTGCATAATTCAGTTAAATCTTCTGGACCATTACCTTGTAATGTTTCAATAGCTTCAATTACTTCTAGTTTATTACCAACAGCAAAACCTAAAGGTTGTCCCATATCAGTAATAAAAGCAACTACTCTTTTACCAACACTTGTTCCAATTCCAACCATAACTTTACTTAATTCTCTAGCTTCTTCAATAGTTTTCATAAATGCACCGTCACCGATTTTTACATCTAAAACAATAACATCACTACCACTAGCTAATTTCTTACTCATTATGCTTGAAGCGATTAAAGGAATACTTGGTACTGTCGCAGTTACATCACGCAGTGCGTAAAGTAATTTATCAGCTGGACATAAATTAGCTGTTTGTCCTGCTACAGCGATTCCTAAATCATTAACTTGTTTAATAAAATCTTCAATTTCAATGTTAATTGATAAACCAGGAATACTTTCTAGTTTATCTAAAGTACCACCAGTATGGCCTAAACCACGACCTGATAGTTTAGCTACTTTAACACCAGCACTAGCAACAAGAGGTCCTAAAACTAAAGTCGTTTTATCACCAACACCACCAGTTGAATGTTTGTCTACTTTAATACCTTCGACCTTACTTAAATCAATAGTATCTCCGCTATTTAACATAGCCATAGTTAAAGCAGTTGATTCATCGTTTGTCATCCCATTAAAGTAAATAGCCATTAATAAAGCACTTACTTGGTAATCAGGGATATCCTTATTTGTGTATCCACTTATTATAAAGTTGATCTCTTCTTTTGTTAATTCTTGATTGTCTCTTTTTTTCTCGATTAAATCGACCATTCTCATATATATCACTCCTCGAAAACATTATATTATAACATAAACTGAATGCAAAACAAAAGAAATATGACAACAAAAAAAGAGGTTTACACCTCTTAATTAAGTTCTTTTTTAAATATATCAAGTTGTTTTTGAATTGTTGCTTTTACTTTAGCACTAACTTCATGAGAATTTAAACCTTCGTAATCTTCAAATTTTAGGATTGGATGGATGTGAACTCTAATGTGATATCTTTTCCATGGAATAGATTTAAAGGCTTTGCAAGTATCATATTGTGTCGCAATCAAAATATCAGCTTGCGGTTTCATTGCTAATTTCATAGCCCCTGATTTGAAATCAATCATTTCATTACCAAAAGCTCTTTTACCTTCTGGGAAGATTCCCATTGAGGTTCCTGATTTGTAATTTCTGATTCCCTTAATTATTGATTCAGCTGCACTTCTGTCGGCGTATCGAGAAATAAAGACATTTCCTAATACTTCAATCCATCTTCCAAAAATAGGTAAATTAGTTAAGGCTGCTTTAGCTATAAAATTTACTATGTGGTCTTTAAAAATCGGTTTAAGGATTAGGATATCCCAATTTTCTTGATGATTTGACATCAAAATGAAATTGTGATCAGGTTCAGGGATGTTTTCTTTTCCCGTTACTATAACCTTTGCGCGCATTAAATGAGTTCCAAAACGTAATAATGAATTAGCAAATTTATGGTTGAATTGATCTTTTATTCCTTTATTTTGTCTGAATATCCCAAAAATTTGTGTAATGATGATTTGTGTAGCGAAACTTATAATTGCTGATAATAAAATTGATACTACTAATAAAACATATAGCCAAGGATTGGCCAAGTTCGTAAAGTCTAAATTAAATATTAATGTAAATAAATAGGTATATATTACCCAAAATAGATAATAACTAGCAATAAACATAGGTGTTATCTCCTTTCGTAGATAGAGAAGTTTAGTTCTCCTATGATATTTTCCATAATTTTATTATATTTTTCATAATTAATTGTCTTAAAGAATACATCTCCCTCATATTCTTTATCGATATGAGTTATATATAATCTATCAGCTATATCTAAGGTTAAATCATAAATGATTTTACCACCAATAATAAAGATTTCCTTATCTTTAGGATAGTTTTTTAGATATTTGATGATATCATTTGTCGTTTCAACACCAGGATAAGTATAATCACTTAAAGTAGCTATTACACTCGTTCTGTTAGGTAATGGTTTATCGATATACGAAAGAATTGACTTGAATGTTTCCTCTCCCATAATCACGGTTTGATTAGTTGTTGTTTTTTTGAAGTATTTCATATCTTCTTTATAGTGCCAAGGAAGTTTATTTCCTTTACCGATAACGTTGTTCTTACCGATGGCAACGATTAGATTAACCATTAGACACTTACCTTACCTTTTATTAAAGGATGAGGATTATATCCAACTAATTCAAAGTCTTCATATCTGAATTGCTCGATGTTTTTGATATTTGAATTAATCTTCATTGTTGGTAATGCTCTAATATCTCTTGATAGTTGTAAATCTACTTGTTCTAAGTGATCCTTATAAATATGTGCATCTCCTAAAGTATGAACAAAGTCCCCATATTCTAAATCGCAAACTTGAGCTATCATCATTGTTAATAATGCATAACTTGCAATATTAAAAGGAATACCCAAAAATGTATCGGCACTTCTTTGATATAATTGACAAGACAATTTATTGTTATTAACATAAAAATGAAACATCATATGGCATGGCGGTAATGCCATGTCAGGGATTAATGGTGGATTCCATGCATTTACAATTAATCTTCTACTAGAAGGATTTGTTTTAATCATTTCGATTACTTCAGCTAACTGATCAACAAAACGTCCGTCAGGACCTTCAAAATGACGCCATTGCCTACCATAAACCGGTCCAAGTTCTCCGTATTTCTTAGCAAAAGTTTCATCGCTTTTTATCATAGCTACAAATTCTTTTAAAGTTTCACCTTTATAATCAGGACTGTCTTTAAAATCACGATATGGCCATTCATTCCAAATACGAACATTGTTTTCAACTAAGTATTTAATGTTTGTATCACCTTTAATAAACCAAAGCAATTCATGAATAATTGACTTTAAGTGAACTTTTTTAGTTGTTAGTAATGGAAACCCATCTTGTAAGTTAAAACGCATTTGATATCCAAAGGTTGAGATTGTACCAGTACCAGTACGATCTGTCTTTAATTCGCCATTATCTAGTATATGTTGTAATAGTTCTAAATACTGTTTCATAGTCTCACTCCTTGTCTCCTCTGATTCTTTTTACTAATTGCTTTAAAAAGACTGCGATAGCAAAAATGATCGGTATTGTTGGAGTGAAAGGACCTGCCCAGAATAAAACCCATGCAACCGCACCACCAAAATACCAACTATCACTCGTTACAATTCCAAAGAACCCAAGGGCCCAAACCGGAATGTAAAATATAAGTGCAGCAATTAAAATATATATAAACATATCTTTTACAAATATGTTTTCTTTAAGCCATTTCTTCATAATTATCACCATGTGTTTCTAGACTAAAACAATTATACCAAATTACACTATATATTTAAATATATATTACTATAAATAGCAAAAAAAGTGCTTTCGCACTTTTTTCTAGGGAAGTCGATATGACTTTGTTATTCTTTTTTAGTATTTATAAATGTAATCTTTTCAGCAATTACTTCGCCATAGCTAAATGTTTTACCCTCGTCATATTCAAAATACCTTTGAGCTAGTCTTGCTTTGACACCTATAACACTACCTTTTTTACAGTAATTTACGGTGTTTTCAGCAATTCCAGTCCACAGTGTACACTTAATAAAATCAGTGTCGTATTCACCAGTTTCAGCATTTTTATAGGGACGTTGTATTGCCATAGTAATTGTCGTAACTTTTCTTCCATCATCTAAAGTTCTTAATTCAGGATCATAAACTAATCTACCTACTAGTATAATTTGATTTAACATAATACCTCCTTTGTTATTTAGAGTATAGTACTTATGAGGAGAATATCTAAATTCTAAAAAAGGGCTATAGGTAAACAAAAAACCAGGATTTTAGAAAATCACTGGTTTTTATTTGTTATTTGATTGTTTTACTGTAATTACTCAATACTTTTTATCAAATTTTTAAGAAATTACAAATTAGAAACTAATTTCAACGTCTTTACGTTTTGAAATTTCTGCTTCAAAGAATTCTTTTTTAGTCATATGAATCGCATTAGCTACAAAGCTTGTAGGGAATGTAACGATACTTGAGTTAATTGTTGAAACATTTGAGTTATAAAGTCTTCTTGCAGCTTGTAAATGTTCTTCTACGTCAGTAATGTTTCTTTGTAAGTTTAAGAACGACTTTTCTGCTTTTAATTCAGGATAAGCTTCAACTTGAACATTGATACCTGATTGAACTGCATCCATTTTGCCCATAAACTCTTGTTTTTCTTGTAGTGTAAGGCTTTTAGGTAATCCTGCACGCCATTTAGTAACATTTTCAAATGTTTCTGCTTCATGTTTAGCATAACCTTTAACTGCTCCAACTAATTTAGTTAGTACATCAAAACGTTTTGTAAGTGCAACGTCAATTCCACTTTCTGCTTCGTTTACTTTTACTTCTAATTGACGTAAACGATTCATTGTTGCTATGTACCATAATCCCACTACTACAACTAATCCGATAACGACAAATAATACTATTAAAAAACCATCCATTTTACTTCACTCCTTATTTTTTATTGAAAAATTGAATTATTTAATTTTAATTCTATGATAACATCTTTGATTACTAAAAGGTCTCTTTCAAACTCAGCAAATACTGTGTTATCTAGTTTTCTAAACATCTTTAGTTCGAAAGTATCGATGAAATTATTTATACCGATATAAAGCATATTATCGATAAAAGAGAAATAAATCTTTCCTCTATTCTTCTTTTCAAAGTTTAATAATGCTTCCATAAAATGTGGTGTTAACACATAGAATGCACTATGTTCACTTGTTGAATATGTTTTGAATTTTTTATTAAACTGAACACTTTCCAATTTCACTTTTTTGTACTTACGATTGACTGTTGGTCTTGCACCTTCTAAGACTTGTAAGTATCCATCAAATGATTTGTTAAACTCAAAGACGAATAATCTTCCTAGGAAGTATGTTTCGTAATAAGTCTCTGTCCCGTTTTTAGTATGTCGAACATGTCTTTCTTCAAGTTTAACATCACTTGAAACAAAGTTGACATCTTCCATGCTTCCACTTAAGAAATCTTCACTGTGATAACGATCGGCTCTTTTCAGGAACTCTGAAGAATATACTTGAGTTTGAGATAAACCAAAGTGTGGATCGTATTTTCCATTATCAACTAAACTCTCCATTAAGCCAGAAATAACTTCTACTTTAAAGGTTTTAGATAGCTTTTGGAAATCATTAGCACCTAATCCTGCAAACACTCCACCAACAATAACACCAATTATTAGAATAATAAATCCATAATCTTGTCCTATCAGTAAACCAAGAGCACCGATAAGGATTATTGCTGCACCAATTATGATTCTTTTCTCAGCTTTCTTTTTTCTTTCTACGTATTTCTCTAAATCATTTACCATTTCTAATCACCCTCATAATATTATACTATTTATCATTTCTATTATAAACTATTCTACATTATACAATAAAAATGGCTTAAATAAAAGGTAGATGATAGTTTTTTACTTAAATTTTCGAGTTACTTCAACTGCTTTTAACCAGTTATTATACAAAGTATTTCTTTTCTCCTCATTCATATTTGGTTTAAAAGTTTTATCTAATGATGTCAGATTTTTAATTTCAGCAATATCTTTAAAGAAATTTGTAGCTAAACCACTCATATAAGCAGCCCCTAAAGCAGTTGTTTCATTGATTTTAGGTCTGAGGATTTCAATATCTAAAATATCACTTTGAAATTGCATCAAAAAGTTGTTTTTTGCAGCTCCACCATCAACTTTTAAAAATGTAGGCGCGATTTTTGATTCCTTACTCATAACATTGATAATGTCTTTAGTTTGATAAGCTAGACTTTCCAAAGTAGCTCTTGTGATATGTGCTTTGTTTGTTCCTCTAGTTAAGCCAAAGATTGCACCTTTAGCTTCAGTGTCCCAGTATGGTGTTCCTAACCCAACAAAAGCGGGGACTAAAACAACTCCGTAATTGTCATCAACACTAGTAGCTAATGCTTCACTCTCACTGGAATCCATAAAGAAATCAAGTTGATCTCTTAACCACTGGATTGCACTACCAGCAACAAAAACACTTCCTTCTAATGCATATGTTGTTACACCATCAATTGTGTAAGCTATTGTTGTTAAAAGACCTTTAGAACTTAAAGTTGGGGTTGTTCCGGTATTCATTAACATAAAACAACCAGTACCATAAGTGTTTTTAATGCTACCTTCTTCCAAGCAAAGTTGTCCGAATAATGCAGATTGTTGATCTCCTAAAATACCAGCTATTGGTATCTCTGCACCGAAGAATGTTTGTCTTGCGGTAATTCCAAATACACTATTTGAATCACATACCTCAGGTAAGATATTAGGATTGATTCCTAGTAATTCTAATATTTCTAAATCCCATTTCTTTTCAAAGATATTAAAAAGTAATGTTCTTGAGGCGTTTGTATAATCTGTTTTATGGACTTTATTCCCACTCAACTTATATAAAAGCCAAGTATCAACAGTCCCAAACATTAGATTACCTTCATCCATCAGCTGTTTTGCACCAGCTACATTATCTAAAACCCATTTAATCTTAGTAGCACTAAAGTAAGGGTCGATTAAAAGACCAGTTTTTTGTTTAAAGAAATCATTTAATCCTTTTTCCTTTAATTCATCACAAATATCGTTACTTTGCTTACTTTGCCATACGATAGCCTTATATATTGGTTTACCATTTCGTTTATCCCAAAGAATAGTTGTTTCTCTTTGGTTAGTAATTCCAATACTAGAAACCTCTTCTGGTAAGATTTCTGCGGTTAATAGACTTTCTGCTAAAGTACTAAGAACTGTACTCCAAATGTCGTAAGCGTTCTGTTCAACGTAGTTTTCCTTTTCGTATATCATTTCTATCTCACGTTGACTTGATGATACGATTTCACCTTTTCTATTAAAAACAATAGTTCTAGATGACGTTGTTCCTTGATCGATTGCAATTACGTATTTTTTCAAATTAATCACCTCTATTACTTAATATTTTAACAAATTTCTATGAAATAATAAACTATTTATATCGTTTATGTTATAATATTGACTAGAGGGGTGGTATTTATGAAAAAAGAGTTCAAACTTCAAGATCCTTACGAGCACGAAATTCATACTTACTTATGGGAAACAACAGAAAAACCAAAAGGTGTTGTCCAGTTGATTCATGGTGCTGCAGAATATGCTGATAGATATCATGAATTCGCAGAATACTTGAATAATATGGGTTATCATGTAATTGGTAATGACCATTTAGGACACGGGAAAACTTCTACTAACTTAGATTACGTATATTTTGAATCTACAATTGGTTTCCACCAATTATATGAAGGTATAAAAACCGTTCGTGATTACATTGAAGAGAACTATCCAAAACTACCTGTGATAATGTTTGCACATTCAATGGGTTCTTTTATTGGAAGATATTCAATTTTACATGATCATAAACGATACGATCAAGCAATATTTAGTGGTACTGGTTTGTTTGAGCCAATATCATTAACTTATGGACGTATTATCGCAAAAGTTATATCAATGATTAAAGGCGATAAATACGTAAGTAATTTCTTTAATCATAGTGTTCTTGATAGTCATATAAGAAGTATGAAAAAGAACGGAATTATTAATAAAAGAATTGAATGGATTAGTGACGATGTCCAAATCCAAAGAGATTTTAAAGAAAACAAATATTGTGGTATGCCTTTTACAATCGGTGCTCAATTAGATGTTTTAAGATTTATCCCTGAAATCCAAAATAAGCGAATGATTAAAGATAGTGCTAGTGCTACTGCCATTTTCTTTATATCTGGAGATTTAGATGGTTTAGGACATTACGGGATTGATGCTAAAAAATTATATAACATGTATCACGATTGTGGTTATTCAAACGTTAAATATACCGTATTGAATAATACTCGTCATGAGATTGTAAATGCTCAAGACAAAATTGCTCATTACAAACTAATTGGCGACTGGATTACAAGAAACTTATAGTAAATAAAAAAAAGCGATGAAATCATCGCTTTTTGTTTGGATTAACAGTGAATGTTGTATATGATTCTTTATTCTTTAGAAACTTAACCGATTCTTTAACATCTTCAAAGGTAATTGCTTTTGCGATATGTAGTATATCAAACAAAGATGCATTTTGAAAATGATATTTAGTGAATTGGTTTGCGATATACTCTAAACTATTAAGGGCAGTAATGAAACCACCGACAATTTGTTTTTTAGCTCTTGTGAAATGAAATTCACTAAGTTCATTTACATTTGCATTTATTAGAATATTTTTCATCTCTTTATAAAAATCTTCAGGGTTATTAGTGTTACCACCAAATAATAAGAAACCATAAGACTCTTCCAAAGTAATATCTAAACCGAAAGTATCATTCAAAAGTTCCTTCTTTAGCAAATCCTGATAATTGTTGCTTGATTTACCTAGTAACATATCTAAAAGTATTGAATATGTTAGTTCCTTCTTTATGATGTCTTCAGTATTATAATCAGTTGCTCCTAGTTTGACAGATAGTAAAGTATTTGCGATTAGAACTTCTTGATCTTTAGATCCATTAGCTTCATTCACTTTTACATCTTCGATTATGTGATTTAAGGTAACATCTTTTTTATCTATTACAGGTGCATTTGATTTTATTACTTCTAATACCTCATCTAAATCATAGTTACCTGTAACAAACATAATCATGTTAGATGGGTTATAAAACGCACTGTGGACATCATCTAACATTTCTTTATTAATTGTTCCGATTGATTCAACAGTACCTAAGATATCATTTCTAACCGGATGATTGTTAAACATATTTCTAATCGAACCCATATAAAGAACTGTGTTAGGGTCATCTTCATACATTCTTATTTCTTGTTCGATGATTCCTAGTTCACTTTTAATTCCTTCTTCTGTGAAGATTGGGTTAAACACTAAGTTTAACAATGTTTCAATATTTTTATTTAAGTTATCAGTACAGTGGAAAAGGTAAGTAGTTCTTGTGTTCATTGTATAAGCATTTACTTGGGCGTCATTAAGGGCAAATTTCTCACTTAAATCAAATCCTTCTTTATCAAATAATTTATGTTCCAAAAAGTGAGCAATTCCTAAGGGAATTGTTTTTTTAGTTCCATTAACTTGATAATCAGTAACGTTCGACCCTAGTGGGGTTGATATCGTTACATAGGTTTTATTGAAACCTTTTTTTGGTAAGAAGTAAATTTGTAGCCCATTAGATAATTCTTCACAGTACAGTGTTTCATTTATATCGGCAAAGTTAATTGTTTTCATGATTATCATTCCTTAAAAGATAAGTGATATCTCTAGTGATTAATTGTCCTAAATCTGCTAGTTGCTCTTTAGTGACATCGTTGACTTTACGGATTAATTCATCCAGGTTAAGTTTTTTATCAAATAACGATAAAGAATTTAATCTTGAAATTAATGAATTACCGTTATCAAATGATTGTAGTAAACCACTAATGATACCTTTTTTAGCTATTGTAAGGAATTTATCTTCATAGTTTTTGGTTACTATATTATTTATTACATTGCCAACTTCTTCTACGACTGCACCATAGTGGTCTTGATTTATACCACTGTAAATCATAAATGAACCTTTGTTTTGATCGTAAGCACTACCTATAAAATAAACTAAACTTAAGTCTTCTCTAATTTTCTTAAATAGGAGACTTTCTGGCCCACCACCGATTAAAGTATTTAAAACAATTGCCTGATAGTATTCATCAGTACTGTAATAAACAGGAAATTGATAACCGATAACTAATTTAGCTTGACTAACATTTTGACTTTCAATGATAACTTCATGATCTCTTAGAGGTTTTTCTGTATTATCGATTAATACTAGGTTGTTTGCTCTTGGTTTAAAGTTTAACTCTTTATTAATCATTGTCTTGATTTCATCTGCGTTGATATCACCAACGATATTGATATTGATTGTATCATTATTAATCATATCATTGTAAGCTTCAATACATTCTTCTAGAGTTAGAGTTTCAAGTTCTTCTTCATTACCGTAAGCATCGATATTATAAAGTTCACCCTTATACATGCTATTGAGAGCTTCCTTAACAGAGTAACGCATTTTATTAGCATAAACACCTTTGAAGTACTCATTTAATAAACGTTTTTCCTCATTAAAGATTTCTTCATTGAATTGAGGATTGAAAATAATCTCTTTTAGGAAATCAATTCCTTTCAAAAACAGGTCTTCATTATTAAAAGTGTATTTATTATTAATAATTGAAAGATCAAAAGTAATTATTTGCGTTAAACCAACTTTTTTAATTCCTGCGCCAAAACCAGCACTATACATATCTTCTAAAGCTATCTGTAAGCTTGAACGTGTTGGGTAAATTGTTGTGATAGATTTCAAAAGGTATGGTAAAAGCGCTCTTCTTGTTGTATTTTCCTTAGTTAAGTGGTTTGCGAAAGTAATTTCTACTCTTGTTGTTTTGAACTTCTTTGTCTCTAAGATATTAATGTTGAAGTTATCTTGTTTTATGTGTTTTATTTTCATGGTTATCATCCTAAAAAAGTGCTTAAAGCACTTTTTATTTTATTTTTGTTATTTAGCTAATCCTAAAGCAATATCCATCATTTTAGTAAAAGCATTTTGTCTTTCTTCTGAAGTTGTTTCTTGTTGTGTTACTAGGTTATCTGAAACTGTTAGTAAGCAAGCAGCTTTTTTTCCAAGGACTTTAGCATTATGGAATAATGCGAATGATTCCATTTCTACTGCGATTGCATTTTTCTCTTTGAAGATTTTTTGTCCAACTGTACGGTCTTCTCTATAGAATACATCACTTGAATGAATTGTTCCTTTTGTAACTGGGATATTCAATTCCTTAGCAACTACTAATAATTCTTCATTTAATGTTTCATCAGGGAATGTATATTCTCCTGTTTCAACACCTGATTGCGTTTCAGGATAAGTTGATTCGCTCCAAGCTCTATCAACTAGTAATACATCATAAAGATCTAAGTCAGCAGTATATGCTCCACAACTACCAATTCTAACAATGTTTTCAACACCATAGAATTTGTATAGCTCGTATGAGTAAATTCCAATACTTGGCATTCCCATACCGCTACCCATTACTGAGATTGTTTTACCATTATAAGTACCTGTGAAACCTAACATTCCTCGAACATTGTTGAATTGAACAACGTTTTCTAAATATGTATCAGCGATAAATTTTGCACGAAGTGGATCTCCGGGCATTAAGACTGTTTTAGCGATTACGCCTTCTTTTGCTTCTATATGTGCTGTAGCCATTTGTAATTCCTCCTCTTAATAATCTGAATCAGAAACTTTACCTTGAACTAGTTTAACTCCACTTGAAGTACCAATTCTTGTAGCTCCTGCTTCTACCATTTTTTCGACATCTTCAAAGCTTCTAACTCCACCTGAAGCTTTTACTTGTTTATCTTTTGCAACTTCTTTCATGATTTTAACATCTTCAATTAAAGCTCCACCAGTTCCAAAACCAGTTGAAGTTTTAACAAAATCAGCACCAGCTTTAATACAAGCTTCACTTGCTAATCTAATTTCTTCTTTAGTTAAGTAACAAGTTTCTAAGATAACTTTTAGAGTTAAATTACCACATGCTTCTTTAACTGATTTTACTTCATTATAAATGAAGTCATAGTCTTGCATTTTAACTTTACCAACGTTTAAAACCATATCGATTTCGTTAGCTCCGTTGTTAATTGCATCTTTTGCTTCGTAAACTTTAACAGCTGATGTATTAGCTCCTAAAGGGAATCCGATAACAGTACATACTAAAACGTCGGTACCTTTCAATTCTTTAGCAGCTTTAGCTACCCAAAACGGGTTAACGCAAACGCTCTTGAAGTCGAACTCTTTTGCCTCTTCTAATAATTTGTTTAATTCTGTGTCTGTTCCAAATGCTTTTAAATAAGTGTGATCAATTAGTTTGTTGATTTTCATATAAACCAATCCTTTCAAATAGTTTTAGATATGTTTTTAGGAAAATTCCTACTGTAATAGCAAATATTAATGTACCTACGCCAATTTTACCATAACCGATTCCAGCTATTCGACCTAAAATAAAGGCTATAAGCACTGCAGTTAATTCCATTATAACACGAGTTGGGACTAAACTTTTTAATTTTAACTTATGAACTACTGCAAGATTAAATTCATCAAATACTCCTGCTGGATAGTTAGAGATTAATAAGAATGCACCACCTAGTGGTAGTAATGTGATACCTAATGTAAAGTAGAGGATTTGCACCGTAAATATTTCAGCAACTGTCTTTGCATCAACTAAATAGATAAACAAATCAATTAGTGGACCAACGATTAAAACGGGAATCCACATTAATAGATATTTAAAATCTCTATTTAAGATTATTACCATTATCATAAAGAATGTAGCTACTATAATGGTTGCCATTCCAAACGAAATATTAAATAGATGTTCCATACTATAGTGTAAAGTATCCCAACTACTATTTCCAATATCACTTTTTAACATTAAAGTGACACTGAAAGCAATCAAAACCATTCCTATAACATATTTTATTATCCTTGATATACTTAGTTCCTTTAATATTTTCTTACCCATTGTTTTTTACCTTTAGTACTTTTAAGAAAAACTGTAATGTTGGACCAATAGTAAAGGCAAAGATTATTGAACCAAAACTTACTACGCCAATATGTCCTTCTGTTTGAAAAAAAGTTAGATAACCTATGATAGATCCAATTGTTAATCCAGTGATTTCAATTATAAGTCTTGTAACTTGAAAACTCTTTTTAGTAATTTCACTCATCATAAAGGTCCATTCTTCAAAAACAAATGCAGGGAAATTTGATTTAACAATAAACGATAGCCCTAGAGGAATTGCAATAATTCCTAGAAAATAAAAAAGAACTTGGATGATTATGACTGATTCGATATAGTTATCAAAAACAATAATATTCCAAAAGTCGATGACCGAACCCATTAAGAAAATGGGAATAAGCATAAACAGAAATACTATATCTTTTCGATAAATAAGAACCGCAAGCATAATTATTGTACTTGTTAAAGCTGAAACCATACCGATTGTAACCCATTCTAAATGTAAAACATTGTTAAATAAGTAACGACCATTAATAGTAACAGTATCCCAAGCACCAACACCAAGATCTGCGCTATTCATAAAGTTAACACCTAATCCAATAATAACGAAACCGAGTAAATAGAATGTGATGTTTTTTAATGAAAACTCTATTTTTCTACCTTTCATAAAATATACCTCCTAAAATATATCGTTGTTAAGTCAATTTTAGGGGACTTTTATTACTCCTAACCATATTATAGGATTAACGACCATTCTAATTGTACAAAATTTAATAGAAAAATCAAGTCTAATGTTCATTATAGTTTATTTTGCAAACATTTGGTTTGTGAGGAAGTTATATTATAAAAATATAGTATATAAAAAAGGTCTAAAATTTAGACCTTTTTAATTATTATTTTAAAACATCAGTACAGCGTTCACATAAACCATCATGAGTATGCTCTACAACTTGCCAACATCTATCACAAGTTTCACCATCTGCTTTAACAACATCAATACTTAATTCATTGAACTCATATTCACCTTTTCCTTCTTTCATTTCAAACTGGGAAACGATGAAGATTTGTCCTAAATTAGCATTTAAGTTTTCTAGTAATTCTTTAGTATCACCGGTAGGATAAAGCGTTAGTTTTGCGTTAAATGATTTACCGATTACTTGTTTATTACGAGCTTCTTCCAAAGCTTTTAAAACATTATCTCTAATATTCATAAACTTGTCATATTTTTGAAGTAATCCTTCACTACCTAAATCATTAACTTCTGGCATATCTTCTAAATACATATTTTTAAACTCTTGATATGGTAAATGAAGGTATGTTTCATGAGTTGTATGTGGTAGGTACGGAGTTAATAGTTTTAATAATGAAAGTAATGCTTCATACAATACTGATTGAACACTTCTTCTTTGTAAGTCATCAGCTTTAACGATATATAAGATATCTTTTGTGAAATCTAAGTAAAATGCACTTAGTTCTCTTGTCACAAAGTTAGTGATTTCTCTATATACTGCATCAAATTCAAAGTGATCATAACGGTATAAACATTCTTTAACTAAATTATTTACTTTAATAGTCATATATTGATCCACTTCAGGACGTTTTTCAAATGGAACTGTGTCAGTAAGAGGATTGAAGTCTTTGATGTTTCCTAACATAAAGCGGAATGTGTTTCTGATTTTACGATAACTCTCAGAAACTTGTTTCATCATATCATTAGAAATTCTAACATCACTTTGGTAATCAACACTAGCTACCCATAAACGTAAGATATCAGCACCCATTTGTTTGATGATTTTAAGAGGATCGATAACATTACCTAATGATTTAGACATTTTGCGCCCATCACCATCAAGCACGAAACCATGTGTTAAACATGTTTTGTAAGGTGATTTACCCATATGAGCTACACCAGTTGATAAACTTGAATTAAACCAACCACGATATTGATCACTACCTTCTAAGTATAAATCACTTGGATAAGGAAGACCAAAGTCACTCATTCCACCTTGGTGAGATGTTCCACTATCGAACCAAACATCTAAGATATCTGTTTCTTTAGTGAATTCACCATTAGGTGAAGCTTCATTTGTATAACCACTTGGTAATAGCTCTTTAGCTGTTCTTAAGTACCATGCGTTAGTACCTTCTTTTTCAAAGATATTGGCAACATGATTGATTACATTTTTATCAAGGATTTCAGTTCCGTCTTCGTTATAGAAGACAGGAATTGGAACTCCCCAAGTTCTTTGACGGCTAATACACCATGCTTTACGGTCTTTAACCATGTTTTCCATTCTTATTTCTCCCCATTTAGGGTACCAGGTAATTTCTTTAATCTCTTTAATCATATCATCTTTTAATGATTCGATACTAGCAAACCATTGTGCAGTTGCACGGAAGATAACAGGTTTTTTAGTACGCCAATCATGAGGGTAACTATGAGTAATCCAAACTAGTTTTAATAAATAACCCATTTCATCTAAATCTGCAACAACAGATTTATTACAAACTTCAATGAATTGTCCTTCGTATTTACCAGCTTCTGCGGTCATATGACCTTTACCATCAACAGGACATAAAGTTTCAAGTCCGTAATTTTGTCCAATCATAAAGTCATCTTCCCCGTGTCCTGGAGCAGTGTGAACTAAACCAGTTCCACCCTCAGTACTTACGTGGTGTCCTAAAACTACAGGACTGATTCTATCATATAAAGGATGTTTATAAGTCATGTTTTCTAATTCACGACCTTTAACTTCTTTTACTGTTTCAACTTTTTCCCATTCAAATAGTTTAGTAAGCTCTTCTAATAATTCAGTTGCTACTAAGTAGATTTCCTTGTCATCAACTTTAACAAATGAATAAAGCATTTGCTCACCAACAGCAATTGCTAAGTTAGCAGGGATTGTCCAAGGTGTTGTAGTCCAGATAATGTACTTAAAGTCAAAATCAACTAAACCTAGTTTTTCAACTGCGTCCATAGCAACATAAATAGAAGCATCTTTTTTATCATGATACTCGATTTCGGCTTCTGCTAGTGCAGTTTCACTTGAAGGACTCCAGAAAATTGGTTTTTTACCTTTAAAGATTAAACCTTTTTCTACCATATCAGCAAAAACTCTGATTTGTGAAGCTTCATACTTAGGTTGTAAAGTTATATATGGGTTATCCCATTCACCTAATATCCCTAAACGTTTAAACTGTGTGCGTTGTTTATCTACTTGCTCTTTAGCATATTCTTCGCACATCTTTCTAAATTCTACTTTGTCAATTAAATTACGATTTACTTTTTTAGTTTTCACTAAAGCAGTTTCAATTGGTAACCCGTGTGTATCCCACCCAGGTACATATCTTGTATAATATCCTCGCATTGCCTTATAACGAACAACAAAATCTTTTAATGTTTTATTCAAAGCATGTCCGATATGGATATTACCATTAGCGTATGGAGGACCATCATGAAGAACGTATTCCTTATTTCCCTCATTTTTCTTTAATCTTTCATTATAAAGATCAAGATCATTCCATGCTGCTTGCATTAATGGTTCATTATTTCCTAGATTACCTCTCATTTTAAAGTCGGTTCTAGGCATATGCAAAGTTTCTTTGTAGTCTTTACTCATTTTACTCACTCCTTTTTGATATAAAAAAAGCTCATCCTTAAATATAAGGACGAACTATAATAATCCGCGGTACCACCTTAGTTTCTAGTTACCTAGACACTTAACTCTTTAAGGCAGAGATACCTAAAATCTTACTTGATTCAGATTTTAACTCAGAGGTGATATATAAAACAATTATTTATCCAAGTTCTCAGCATTCTTGGTCTCTGTTATAAATGTTTTTATTCTATACTTGTCCTCGTCACAGTATTAACATTAATAATTTTAACAAATTGAATATAAAATACAACCTTTTTATATATATTTATAATAATTTAAGACAATTTTTCCTTTTTTAGATCGTTTATTTGAATTAATAATTTTAAATCTACCATATTTTCTAATTGAAATAATGTCATTATCCTTAATTATTACAGTTGGTTTCTTATTCATTTGATGATTTAACTTGATAAGTTCTTTTTCAATCATTATGTTTGATTCTTTACGGCTGATTTTACAGATCTTACTAATAACTAAATCAAGACGTAAACTATCAAGTGTCGTTCGATATTCTTCAAACTCTTTTTCACTAAATACTAATTCCTTATTATATGAGGTTAGTTCAATACTTACTTTATTTACTGAATTGAATGAAGTTAGTATTTCTTTACTAATCTCTTTAGTAGTAAAGAAAACTCCTTGTTTAGGTAATATATCACCGATTGAATCAATTGTTATTCCTAAACTAAGTAATGTTCCTAAAATGTTTTGATGAGTTAAAGTTAGGTACTTAGTATTGTAATTAATTTTAAGACATACAATATTAGCTTCTTCGTTATTGAAGAAGTAAGCACGTTTCTTTTCGGCTTCAGCATACCCACCATTTAAAACACATTCTTTCATCTTCTTTAGATATGTTTGTTCTTCTAGATTTAGAAAACGCAAGGATACACTTTTCTTATTATCTAAGATATTTGTTATCTTGTCTTTGAAACTAATCATCTAGATGCAATAATCCTGATCATTTCATTGAAGTAGTCTAAACCAACACGGTATAGGATAAAACCGATGATTGGAGTGAAGTCCATCATTCCAAATACAAGTAATCCTCGAAATATTCTCATATATGGATTTGCAAGTTGATTAATTGTTTGGCCGATTTTTGATTTTCTTAGTTCAGGTATCCAACTTAGTAGGATTGAAGCTATTAATACATAGTAGTATGCGGTTAGTGCATAGCTTATGAGTGTTAAAAATAAAAGCATAGTTATTACTCCTTATATTCGTTCACAAATTTTCTTAGAGAGCCATCTTTGTAGTCTTGTTTAGTAGCAAATAAGAAGATTTTATCTTGAATCATTTCAATTTCACCGTTAATTGCATAAGTTACACCACTTAAGAAAGTGATTACTTTATTTGCTTCGATTACATTGAATTCTTCAAAGTTCATCATCAAAGGAGTACCTTTAAGTAATTTGTTAGCTAACTTAAATACATCAAGGTCCTGATCCATCATTACAAAATCAATGCGATCAATTGCTTTTTTACTCTTTGCCATTATGACACCTCTTTCTTGAATAATACACTACCTAATCGTAAATATGTACCGTTATGCTTAATAGCTATTAAGTAATCGTTACTCATTCCGATTGATAGGTCTTTTAAATCGATGTTTAATGTTTCCCTTATTTCTTTTTGAATATCATTTAATACTTGAAATTCTTGACTTATAATGTCTTCATTTTCTGTTAATTCTGCCATACCCATTAAACCAATAACTTTAATGTTAGTGAAGTGTTTAATTGATTCTAAAAAGGGAATAATTTCATCTTTCTCAAAACCATGTTTAGATATTTCACTACTTATGTTAACTTGGATAAAACATTTTAATGGAGATGTTCTTCTTTTATTGATTTCCTCAGCAAGCTTAAATGTGTTAAGAGAATGAAGGAAATCAATGGCGTCTATCATTTTTCTAACTTTTTTGGTTTGCAGTGTCCCAATAAAATGCCAGGTGATAGGCATATCTTTAAGCGCTTCTTGTTTTTCTAAAAGTGCTTCAACTCTATTTTCACCAAAGTTAGTTATTCCTGTTTCAAACAGTTCTAACATTTCCTTAGGACCAAAGTATTTTGTAGCAGCAACAACTGTTACATTACTTGGGATATCTTTTAGAACTTCCTTAGTATAAAATCTCATCGTTTTCTCCGATTTGAATACGTAAAAATACTTGTTAGAATAATAGCTAAACTAGCGAGTATTAGAGTTAATGTATCGTCTAAATCTGGTAGTATAACAAGAATAGCAACTAAGAAAACCATGACAACTGCATAAATGATATTATAGATACCTTTTTTCTTCAAATCTATCACCTCGATATGTATTAAAAAAGCGCAAGTAGCGCTTATTTAAATCTTGATTTCAACCAAGAAGGAATCTTTGTTTTAGAAGGTTCTTCTTCTTTAGCTGGTTCTTTTTTATTACGGCGTTTTTTAGATTTCTTATCTTCTACAGGTTTCTCAGCAGGTGTTTCTTCAACTGGTTCTTCTACATATTCTTTAGAACCAATATCACTGAATTCAACAGATTTACTTTCATCGAATCCTGTTGCAATTACTGTAACGATAATCTCATCTTTAATATCGGTATTTACAGTTGCACCGTAAATAATATTAATTTCTGTAGAACTAGCATTTTGAATTGCTTCTACAGCTTCATTTACTTCCCATAGGGCAATATCTATCCCACTAGCTATATTTACTACTGCATCAGTAGCACCATCAATATTAGCATCTAATAGTGGTGAATGAATTGCTTTTTTTGTGGCTTCAATAGCGCGATTTTCACCACTAGCAATTCCGATACCCATAAGAGCAGTACCTTTATCTTTCATTACTGTTTTAACGTCAGCGAAATCTACGTTGATTAGTCCTGGCACTGTGATTATTTCAGCAATACCTTGAACCCCTTGACGTAGAACTTTGTCTGCCTCTCTAAATGCTTCTAACATAGATGTTGAACGATCAACAATATAAAGTAAACGATCATTTGGCACAACGATTAATGTATCTACATAAGGTTTTAGAGCGTCTAAGCCCTCTAAAGCTGTTGCGATTCTTCGTCTTCCTTCAAAGCTAAACGGCTTTGTCACAATCCCAATTGTTAAGCAACCACATTCTCTGGCAATACGAGCTATTACTGGTGCAGCACCTGTTCCAGTACCTCCACCCATTCCTGCAGTTATAAATACCATATCGGTTTCACTTAACATTTCACGTAGTTCATCTTCACTTTCAATAGATGCGCGTCTTCCGATTTCAGGATCGGCTCCAGCTCCCAGTCCTCGCGTTAACATTTTACCTATCTGTAAACGGGAATCTGCTTTTGAAAGTCTTAATACTTGTGCGTCTGTGTTGATTGCTACGAATTCAACTCCTTGAACTTCGTTTTCGATCATACGGTTTACAGCATTACCTCCACCGCCACCAACACCGATTACTTTAATTGTAGGTTTTTGATTAAAATTATCCATTGATTCAAACATATTTGTACCTCCAATTAACTTATTAATTTATTATATCATAATATTGCAAAAAAGAGTAAGATAAATTTTTCTAAATGGCTTATTTGTAGTATTTAGAGAAAAATTCTTCTTTAAATTCCAGTAATCGGTCATTTCTTATTGCATTTCTTACATTTTTCATTAAATTCTTCAAAAAGAAAAGATTATGATAACTTACCAATCTTGGCCCCAAATACTCTTCGGCCTTGAATAAATGTCTGATATAACTTCTAGTATATGTCGTGCAAACTTTGCAGGTACAATTAGCGTCTAATGGCGTCATATCTTTTTGGTAAGTTTTGTTCTTAATTGGGATTCTTCCCTCACTTGTCATCGCACTTCCGTGACGAGCCATACGAGTAGGATTTACACAATCAAACATATCAATTCCTCTGATAACTCCTTCGATTAAATCGTCCGGAGTTCCAACACCCATAAGATATCTTGGTTTGTTTTTAGGCATGATATCTTTTAAGCCGTCAAGAACTGTATACATTTCTTCTTTTGTTTCACCAACACTTAAACCACCAATACTATAACCTGGAAAATCCATTTTGATTAATTCTTCAGCACACATTTTTCTAATGTCCATATACGGTCCACCTTGGACAATCCCAAATAATGCTTGGGTCTCAGTATTCTTATGAGCATCTTTACCTCTTTTTGCCCATCTAATAGTTCTTTCAACACTTTCTTTCATGTATTCATAGGTTGAACTGAAAGGAGGACATTCATCGAATGACATCATAATGTCAGCACCTAGGTTGTTTTGAACGCTAATAGAGTCTTCGGGAGACATAAATAATTTAGCTCCTGATTTGTGGTGTCTAAATTCAACACCTTCTTCTGTAATCTTTCTAATATCACTTAAACTAAATACTTGGAAACCACCACTATCTGTTAGAAGAGCACCATCCCATTTACTAAAACCACGGATTCCTCCATGATCTTTAACAATCTCATCACCTGGTTCTAACCATAAATGATAAGTGTTTCCTAAAATAAGTCCATCTGAGACTTCTTTGATTTCACTATTTTCTAACGTTTTAACAGTTGCCTTTGTGCCTACTGGCATAAAGATAGGTGTCTCAAAACTCCCATGAGGAGTATGAAGGATACCTAGTCTTGCACCTGTTTGCTTGTCTTCGTGAATTAATTCATATTTTATTGCCATATTTATCACCACATTTATTATACAAAAAAAATCCTCAAAGTGTGAGGATTTTAATTATAAATTATTTTTTGCATTACTAATCATAAGTTTAATGCGGTTTAACTGGTTTATTTCTGTCGCACTTGTATCATAATCTATTGCTACAATATTGCTTTCGGGGAAATTTTTCTTGAGTTTTTTAATCATGCCCTTACCTGCAATATGATTTGGAAGACAACCAAATGGTTGCGTACAAACGATGTTTGGTGCACCCATATGGATTAGTTCAACCATTTCTGCGGTTAGTAACCAACCTTCGCCAACATGCATTGCATGAGGAATATAACCTTTTGCAAAACTTCTAAGATCGTAATAATTAGCTAATTCTCTAAAACCATACTTCTTTTGTAGTTTTCTTACTTTACCTTTTCTAAATTCAACAAATCTAATTAGGAAACGATAAGTTAAGGCAACGATTTTTCTACCACCGTATTTATAGATATCATGTCTTGAAGAATCAAATGTATATAGGAAGAAATCCATAATTGAAGGTGTGATTGCTTCACAACCTTCATTTCTTAGAGTTTGCTCTAAGTTGTTGTTACCTAGTGGACTATATTTAACATAGATTTCACCAACAATACCAACTTTTGGTTTCTTAATACTTCTATCAACTTCAACTTCACTAAACCTTTTTAATACTTTATCAAATAATTTTGTTGGATGATAAAATACTTTTCTTGAAGGATAATGAAAGTATTCGTGAAGTGATTTATTTACTTCTTGATAAGCTTTCTCAGTATCTCCTTTATTTAATTCATAAGGAGCTACTTCGTTATAGGCACTCATAATCATATCACCCATTACTAAACCAGTAATGAGTTTTAAAAGAATATTAGCTGTAATTTTAAATCCTGGATTTTTTTCTAATCCAACAGCATTAACACTAACAATTGGAATAAACTCGTAGCCGGCTTGAATAAAAGCTTTACGAATTAAGGATACATAGTTACTTGCACGACATCCTCCACCTGTTTGCGTGATCATTAACGCTACTTTATTGATATCGTAACCACTGTTTTTCATCGCATCAATAAATTGTCCAATAACTAGCATGGCAGGTACGCAAATATCATTATGCGAGTATTTCATACCTTCATGAATAACTTCAAAACTAACGTTTGTTAGAACTTCGGCTTTATATCCTTCGCTTTCGAGCATTGGGACAAAGTATCCAAAGTGATATGGAGCCATTGAAGGGATTAAGATTGTATATTCTTCCTTCATTTCCTCAGTAAATAGCAATCTTCCGGTTTCGTCATATTCTAGTTTAGCCATTAGTCTACCTCCTTCATTGTTGAAAGTAAACTTCTGATTCTAATATTTGCGGTACCAAGATTGTTTACTTCATCAATCTTGATTCCCGTATAAATCTTACCACTTTTCTCAATGATTTCTTTTACTTCATCACTAGTTATTGCATCTAACCCACAACCAAAACTAATTAATTGAATCAAATTAGCATTTGGAATAGTAGTTATATATTTAGCACTATCATATAATCTTGTATGATAAGTCCACTGATTTAAAACTTTGACAAAGTCTTGATCAGCGAATGTATTAACACTATCTTCACTAATAACAACTACATCAAGACTTCTTAAGAGCTTCGGAATTCCGTGATTTATTTCGGGATCTATGTGGTACGGACGACCAGCAAGTAAAATGACTCTATTCTTATGCTCTTTAGCATAATCTAAAGCTCTTCTACCTTCATTTAAAACGTCTTGTCTATAGTTAACATAAGCATCCATTGCTTTGTCATATGCTTTACCTGCCTTAAATAAATTAAGTTTTTTACCTGAACCAAATGACTCGACTAAGTTTTTAATAAAATACTTTTTACGGTTTAAACTCAGATAAGGTTGTAAGAATTTATCAAGTACTAGATTCTCCATATTTGCTGCAATTACTTCAGGATAAAAGGCGACTATTGGACAATTGAATTCATTATCGCGATAATCTTTTTCAATGAAATTAAATGGCATATTTGGATAAAAAATGATATCAACGTCTTTACTTATTAAGTTTTCTATGTGTCCATGAACAATCTTTGCTGGATAACAAGCTGTATCACTTGGAATAGAGTCTTGTCCTAACTCGTAGATTGTTTTATTACTTCGATCACTATAGACGACTTCAAAACCAAACTCATCAAAGAAAGTAAACCAGAACGGTATATTCTCATACATATTGAGAACAAGGGGAATACCTACTTTTACTTTGTAGTCCTTACTTTTATCAGATTGATAACTTAAGATCTTATCATATTTATATAAGTAAAGATTAGGAATATCATCTTTATTCTCCGTTGAGCCAGCACCTTTTTCACAGCGGTTACCGGAGATATATTTTTTATTGTTAAATTGATTAATAGTTAGTGAGCAATAGTTACTACATTTCTTACAAACTGCTTTTTTTGTAGTATATGTAAACTTCTCTAATCCTTCTTCATTTAAGGTAGAACTAGACTCTAGATGTTGTTCCTTAGCAAGTAATGCAGCTCCGAATGCACCCATTAAACCAGCAATGTTAGGTCTAACAACATTCATTCCTATTTCATTTTCAAAAGCTCTTAAAACAGCATTATTGTAGAAGGTTCCACCTTGGACAATAATGTTTTCTCCTAAGTCTCTTTTAACATCAACTGTTCTAATAACTTTGTATAGTGCATTTTTAACAACGCTATACGCTAAACCAGCACTAATATCAGTAGTACTTGCAGCTTCTGCTTGGGCTTGTTTTACACCACTGTTCATAAACACGGTACATCTACTCCCTAAATCAACTGGGTTTTTAGCATCTAATGCCATCTCTGCGAAATCTTTTATATCGTAACCTAAACTTGTACTGAATGTTTCTAAAAAGCTCCCACAACCACTACTACAAGCTTCATTTAAGATAATACTAGATATAACATCATTTTCTACTTTGAAACATTTCATATCTTGGCCACCAATATCAATAATAAAATCAACATCTTTATTGAAATAACTGGCAGCTTTGCAATGGCAAATAGTTTCAACTTCACTACCATCAAGATTAAATGCATGTTTTATTAGTTCTTCTCCATAACCTGTCGAGAATGAACCTTTAATAATTATTCCATCATGTAATAGAGAATACATCTCTTTCAGAGCTTTCTTCACTATATCTACAGGATTACCTTTATTTGATGAATAGTAATAGTATAGAATCTCATTAGTCTCGCTTAATAAAACTAATTTAGTAGTTGTACTTCCCGCATCAACGCCTAAATAAGCATTTCCATGATAACTATTTATATCAATTTCCTCGACTTTATCCTGATCATGTCTTTTAATGAACTCGTCGAACTCATTTTGACTATTAAATAATGCTTTTAATGTTTTCTTTACTTTACGGTGCGGATTATTGTTATATGTTACAACTCTTTCGATTAGTTCTTCTATTGTTAGAATTGTTTCATCAGCGCATAAACTAGCACCATATGCAACAAATACTTCACCGTCCTTAGGAACAAAAACATTTTCTAAATTAAGGAAATCAATGAATCTATTTCTTAATTCACTGGCAAATGTTAAAGGTCCACCTAAGAATGCAACGTTTCCTCTAATCTTTCTACCTTGGGAAAGTCCTGCGACTGTTTGGTTTACAATTGCCTGATATATTGAAATAGCTATATCATTATGATTAGCTCCTTGGTTTAATAATGGTTGAATATCACTTTTTGCAAATACTCCGCATCTAGAAGCTATCGGGTATATTTTCTCATAATCTTTAGCTAATTCATTTAACTCAGGACTAGTTACATCTAATAGAGTTGCCATTTGATCGATAAATGCTCCGGTTCCACCGGCGCATGTTCCATTCATTCTTTGCTCGACATTATTGCCATCAAAAAAGATGATTTTTGCATCTTCTCCGCCTAATTCGATGCAAACATCAATGTCTCTGTCTTGTTTTCTAATTGCTTTTGTCGCACTGATTACTTCTTGTGTAAAAGCTACTTTTAAATCAGTAGCAAGTAACATACCAGCACTCCCAGTAAAATTAAAAAACATATTATTGCCATTAAACTCTTTTTGGATTCCCTGTAATAAGGTAATTAGCGAAGCTGTAATACTACTTTTATGACGTTTATAGTCTTTGTATAATACTTTGTCATCTTCGTTTATTACAACACACTTAATTGTCGTAGATCCAATATCAATTCCAACTCGGTACATATTAAGCACATCCTTTTGATATTTTCATTACTTTTATTTTACTACAAAAAAATAATTTTGTATGTGAAACTTGTGAAAACTATGAAACCAAACATATAGTTTTGTTTTATAAGTATGTGGTTTTCATAAAAAAGAAAGGTCATAATCGACCTTTCTAGTAAAATGCAAACGGGAAATAATCTTTAATTATGTAATATGGGTCATTCATATTGAGTCTTGTTACTTGATAACTATAATCATATAGGCGAGAATACATTGGATTTGAAAAATTATGCACTTTTTCATAATCTTCAACTGATCTAAAAAAATCATAATTCTTCTCAGTTTTCCTTATTACTTTTTTACCATATGTTTTTTCTTGAACCTCATAATAATGGACACCAGTTGTATATATAGTTGTTCCTTCTAGTATATTTCTAGTAGAGAAATTCCAAATGGTATCAGAATTATCATAGGTTGGTCCTGAAATATAACTGTAATATAAGTAATCTTCATCTAATCTTCTTGAGTAATCAATAGAATAGCCATGATTGTTACCTATTCGACTTTCAGTTCTGACATACTCTGCAACATGATCTGTTGAGTGGCTAAATTCATAAATCAAATACTCTTCTTCATTAAACTCAACCATGAATACCGAAAATTCTTGGCCGATATCATTTTGGTTCAACATGAAGCTTCCTACAACAACAGTTTTTGAGTAACCATTTTCTGTAGTTTTTTTCATTAAATCAAAATGACGTGTTCCAGACTGATGGTAAACGATTTTAGTAGTATATATTTTTTCACTTACGTAACTACTGTCAGCAAAAGTGTAATAATCAAAATCTATTTCATCTTGCTTCAACAAAGTGATTTCAGCTTTCTTTTCTACTTGCTCAAAGTAATTAGACTCATTGATATTGATTAGATTACGGTGTAAAGAACGATAGTCGTGCATCGTTTCACCATCTATATCGTATGTAGAAATAACTACTAGTTTTGAATCGTAAGTTTCAATATTAAAATTATCAGTATAAGTTATTAAAGTGTGAGTTTTTATTCTCGCAGTTCCACCAGTACCATAGTCTCTTGTGCTAACTAAACCCATTGAGATTAAACCGTAAGGCTCCTGCTGATACTCTAAACTGATGTCTGTGGTAAATTCGAATATGTCTTTAGATTGTTGAATAACATCTAATTTTGGACATAGCCCTGCGAGTTGATTTGCATAGACAATATTGTCGAATTCATCATAGTATTGACAGTTATAATCAACAAACCCCTCTTTTTTATTTATGTAGTTTAGTTGGAATACAAGAACTAGTGATAACATTACTATAAAAGTAAGTGATCTTAGAATAAGCAATCTTGTAATCTGTTGGTCTAATAATTCCCTACTTAATAATTCCCTAGTTATTCTAGAAATAATTAAATAGATAGTAAAAGTAAAGAATATAAAGATTAAACTATGCTTAATAACAAAGGTCATGCTAGCTGGAATATAATTAAGTGTCACTGCTATATATATGGTTATTATAAAAATGTAAGTTAAAACTTTAAATTGTGTGTTAATGTTAATTCTCCTCTCGTTTTTAAAATTAGATTTCAAAAACGAGTTCTTAACACCTACACACTGATATTCTATTGTTTATGTTTTGATTAGAAATTATGTAATAAGTTTTTCTATTTGCTCTTCTAGTCCTATGTATTAAAGGCTTAAAGGTAATAAAAATCAAGCTTTTGGTAATAATCAAACCTGGAATAAAATAGAAAACAATGATGAAGAACATAGATAATATCACACCAATAGATATGTAGATTAAATCAGTCTTAAAACTAATTGTATGTATGACTATATTGACATTTAACAACTTCACAAGAAGGAATAGAAAGGCCAAAATAAAAAAACAGAAATTAATAATATTACTGATTCTTAATTTTTGTTTTGTGTTCATTGATATTCCTCCCCTCACAGTTTATAGATTTATTATAGCATAATTGGTAAAAAAAAAGCACTTTTTAAGTGCTTTTTAATGGAATTCTTACAAAGTAGAAACATATCTCCATACCACTATGCTCATATGCTTTAACAAAACTATCATCGACTGTATATTCTTTTAATTCAAAGTCAAACTCTTTTAAGGCAATTCTTCTTACTTGGTTTAGTGCTTCACCAAACTCAGCTTCCGAAAATCCTGGATGTTCAAACTTTAAGTATTTTTGAGTTGCGATTATCTTTTCTTTGAACCCATATTTTGGATCTATTTCATAATCAGAATTAGCATCTTTACCAAAGATATAACCCTTATCAGTGAAAGCTCCGTATCCTTCTGAGAACTCTCCGGGGATACTAGCTAGTATTCCGTGAAGTAAATTACAGTCTTTACCTGATTTTTCTTCTTCTGTCCAAAAATCAATATAATTGTCGACACCATCTCTTTCTAAGTAGATGAATTTATGTTCTTTTGTTTCTTCTAAGGTGATTTTAATCTCTTGGTCTTTTACCATAATAATCTCTCCTTTTTTGCTTAAGTTGTCGGGGTATAACACATCTTTCTTAAATACTAAAGGGATAGCTTTCTTTGTTTTTACGTATTCACCGGGATTAATATTAAATGCTTTGAAGAAACTTTTCGTATATGCTTCTTGAGAACTGAATCCATACTTGATTGCAGTATCTATAATCCTAACGTTAGTATCTCTTAGCTCTTTAGCAGATAACGATAATCTCCTTAACATAATGTAGTTTCTAAGAGTACTTCCGGTATACTCCTTGAATTTACGTGAAGTATGGAACTCACTATAACCAATAAAATCACTTATCTTCTTCAAGGTGATTTCATCTGTAATATTCCCATCAATCCAGTTGATAGCTTCTTGTATTTCGATTTTCATGTGTCACCTCCAATACAACTATAACAAAAGATAGAATCTTTGTTTTGGTTTGAGTTGCTCAATTATATTATATATTCTTTTGACAATTGAATAAATATATAATATATTAATTATGCTTTAAGAATATACGCAGTTCGTAACCATCCTGCGATATCAAAACTAGGAGGAATTATATGAGTAATTTATTATTATGGATTTTGTTTGCGTTAGTAAACTTTTTACTAATCGTTGGAATCTATAAACTGTTTGGAAAAACAGGTTTATTTGCATGGATAGCTTTAGGTACTGTTTTAGCTAACATTCAAGTAATAAAAAGTATTGAGTTTGATTTTGGTATTTTCATTATTGCTGCTACATTAGGTAATATTATGTACGGAACATTATTTTTAGTGACTGATGCTTTAGGTGAAAAGTACGGGGTTAAACAAGCTAGAAAAGCTGTTTATATCGGATTCTTTAGTTTAATTGCGACAGTTATTATAATGAGAATGGCGATAGCCTTTGAACCAGATCAATGGGGAACAGAAGCAAATAATGCTTTAGTTACTATCTTTGTCCCATTAACTAGAGTAATGATTGGTAGTTTAATCGCTTATGCTATTAGTCAAATGCTTGATGTTTCATTGTTTGAAAAAATCAAACAAAGATTTCCTGAAAAGAATAAACTTTATTTAAGAAATATTGGTAGTACATTAGTATCACAATTAGTTGATACAGTAATCTTTGTCCCAATCGCATTCTTAGGATACTTTCCTAATGAATTAGTATGGCAAATATTATGGTCTACTTATGTTATTAAATTATTAGTAGCTATTCTAGATACACCTTTCGTTTACTTAATTAGAGGTATTAAACCCTTAGATTTATTAGATGATAAAAATTAAAGGACCAATTTGGTCCTTTTTTGTTATAATAATTGTGAAGGAGATGATTATGTGAGCAAATCAGAGGAAATATTAAAATATGGATTTATGTTACTTAGTTCTGTAATACTATTTGTAGGGAGTGCTATTGTAAGTGTTATTGATGCAAATTATTTCTTTAACATTGTCTTGGTAATAAGTATTATGATGATGTTAGTATCATTCTATCTATTAGATAAAACAGGTAGAACACTATCAGATTCACTTAAAGAAAAGAAGAAAAAGGACAAAGAATAGTCCTTTTTTATTTACTCAAAGTAATCTTTCTTATTAGAAAAAGCCCTTATGTTTATTTCCCAGAGGAACATTGATGCGGTTGTTGCATATGGTGAGAATAAATCCTTATAAAAGGCAAATTCATCTTTAGTAATTTTATGATCGATATCATAAAGCCATTCTAATCCTTTTCTAATTGCTAAATCACCATAAGACATGACGTTAGGTCTTTCTAGACAAAATATTAACAACATTTCAGCTGTCCAGCGACCAACACCTTTTATCTTTTGTACTTCGTTCATTACTTCTTCATCGTTAAGTTCATGGAAGTTAGTATTGATTTCCTTGTTTAAAAAGGCAACAGCGATATTACGGATGTACTTCGTTTTAGAATTTGTTAAACCTTGCTCTCTTAATTCGTCAAAGGGGATTGATAGAACACTCTCTGGGCTAAATGGAGCATAGTTATCATAAATTCTTTCCCATATCTTATTTGCTGCTTTAAAGGAAATAGATTGATAAACTATTTGGGATATCAACGCTTCAAAAGGATCTTTGAAGCGAAACGTTTCTACTTCTTCAATTAGATCAATTAGAGCTTTCATCTCTGATGATTTATTTTTCAAATATGCGATTTCTTTTGGTTTATTTAAGATGTATGAATTAATGATAATCACCTCTTGAAACGATTATATCATACTTTAACTTGTTAAAGAATTGAATGAACCTATTGAAAACGCTAACACCATACTATATAATACATATTGGTATAATAATACGAGACTAGTAAGGAGCAAATACATGAATAATAAATACGTAGCCCCACCATATCGAATTAAAATGGTGGAACCAATTAAAGTAACAACTAAGGAAGAGAGAATTAAATTCTTAAAAGATGCAGGATATAATCCGTTTTCATTACGCAGTGAAGATGTATATATTGATTTATTAACTGATAGTGGAACTGGAGCTATGAGTCACTTCCAATGGGGTGCTTTAATGCAAGGTGATGAAGCTTATGCTGGTAGCCGTAGTTTCTTTAGATTAGAAAAAGTAGCAAAAGGGATTACTGGTTATAAATATATAATTCCTGCCCATCAAGGTCGTGGAGCTGAACAAGTTGTGTTACCACAATTAGTAACTAGAGATGGAATGTTCTTTATTAGTAACATGCATTTTGATACAACAAGAGCTCATGTAGAGTTAGCTGGAGCTAGAGCTTTAGATTGTACTATTGAAGAAGCAATGGATACTACTACTTACCATCCATTTAAAGGTAATTTTGATTTACCTAGATTAGAAGAGTTAATCTTAGAAAATGGTAAAGAGAATATTTCTGGAATCATTATGACGATCACAAATAATAGTGCTGGTGGACAACCAGTAAGTATGGAAAATATGCATGAAGTTAAAAAGATTGCGAATAAATATGATATCACAATCTTAATTGATGGAGCTAGATATGCTGAGAATGCTTATTTTGTTAAACAAAGAGAACCAGGTTATGAAAATAAATCAATTAGAGAGATAGCTTTAGAAGCATTTGAAATGGCTGATATCTTCTTAATGAGTAGTAAAAAAGATGGTTTAAGTAATATCGGTGGTTTAATTTGTATTAAAGAAGATGAAGATTTATATAACCAATGTCGTACATATATCGTACCAATGGAAGGTTTCCCTACTTACGGTGGTTTAGCAGGTAGAGATATGGAAGCTTTAAGTGTTGGTTTAGAAGAAGCTCTTGAAGAAGATTATTTACTACATCGTTTAGATCAAGTAAGATTCTTAGGTGATAAATTACGTGAAGCGGGAGTCCCAATTCAATATCCAACAGGAGGACATGCTGTCTTTGTTGATTGTAAGAAATTTGCCCCACAAATACCATATGATTTATTCCCTGCACAATCTGTTTGTAACGCTGTTTATATCGAAAGTGGAGTAAGACCTGTAGAAATCGGTTCTTTCTTGTTAGGAAGAGACCCAGATACTGGTAAGAACTTAGAATCTCCTTTAGAACTAATGAGATTAACTATTCCAAGAAGAACATATACTTATAAGCACTTAGAATATGTAGCTGATGCTGTAATTGAAGTTTATAAAAATAGAGAAAAACTAGTTGGTTTAGAATTTGATTATGAACCACCGGTATTAAGACACTTTACAGCAAGATTAAAACCAGTTAAATAATAAAATTCACAATTTATTCAAACAAAACCACTTCCTAAATGATACTTTAGTATTAGGAGGTGGTTTTTTTATATGGATGAAATCACTAAAGAATATGTTTTAATGTGGAAGAATTGGAATGTCTTTGAAGGACGTTCTAACGTTAGAGAGTATTGGATGGCAATTTTGATTAACTGGATACTTGTCTTGATTGTTGGAGCAATTGGTGGAGTAATTCCACTATTTAGATTAATCGACGCAATGTACGGAATTGCTGTTATTGTTCCTTCTGTAGCACTTTTTGTTAGAAGAATGCATGATATCGGTAAAAGTGGCTGGAATCTCTTATGGATCATTATTCCTTTATTTGGATGGATTTACTTAATATATTTACTAATACAACCTTCAAAATAAAAAAATGAGTAATTAACTTTCGTTAGTTACTCATTTTTATTTCATTCATCTTTTTCTAATATTACAGTATAGTAATCAGATAGTATATCTATATAAACTTGATGGATTGCGTCGTAAGGTATAGGAAATGTATCTTCGGTATGGCGGTGAACTACATTTAATTTTACTTGATTTGAGTTTGATTCATCATAATCAAACAACAAACTAATATCCTCATACATAAAATCGTAACTTACACGGTTAAATAGTGAAAAGTTTTGCGCGTCTTCTTGTAGTTGATATTCATCTAGATCAGATAGTGAGTTATACGAATTAAAGTCTGGTATTAACGACCGATACTTTCGTATATTGTCATCTAAGTAGATTAACTTTGATTCAAAACTCTCAACAGTTTTTAGTTCAACTTTTAAATAACTATAGTCGGCGTTGTTGGCAATCATATATGTAGATATTTTGTTAAATAATGAATTAAATGCAGCAATATCAATTGCCTTATTTTGATCTTTTCCCTCATAAACTTGTACGTATAGTCTTATGTCTCCACTTGTATATTCATCATATGTGACAATAGTTAGTTCATTTCGAAGAGAAATTGACATTTCTTCTTGAACCACACTATTTATGTATGTAATAACCTCTAAATTAGGATTATCTTTTGCATTTACACTTGTCGCTTCACATTCACTATCCTTAACACAACCAAAGAATGTTGGTTCTACGATCGTGCATGATGAAGTTGCTAATACAATTATTGCAATGAAAACTGTTATCCCTATTTTCTTCATATAAACTACCCCTTTATTATCATTGAATCCCCAAAACTAAAGAATCTATATTTTTCTTTTATTGCTTCTGAATATGCATTCATAATCATTTCTTTTGAAGTCAAAGCACTAACTAACATAAGCAGAGTTGACTTTGGCAAATGGAAATTGGTGATCAATTCGTCAATTGCTTTGAATTTATAACCAGGATAAATAAATATATCGCTCCATCCACTTGTCTCTATAAAGTTATCATAATCTCTTAAAACCGTCTCTAATGTACGTAAACTTGTTGTTCCAACAGCAATTATCTTGCGTTTATCAACCTTAGCTTGGTTTAATATCTTAGCTGTTTCTCTATCCATTTCATAATACTCAGTATGCATTTTATGAGACGTAACATCTTCAACTTGTACTGGTCTAAATGTTCCTAAGCCGACATGCAGAGTTACATAAGTAATAATGACACCTTTATCAGAGATTTTTTTTAGCAAATCTTTTGTAAAGTGTAGTCCTGCAGTAGGTGCTGCGGCACTACCTTTATATTTATTATAAACGGTTTGGTAGCGATCTTGATTTTCTAGTTTTTCATGAATATAAGGAGGCAAAGGCATTTCACCCAAGACATCTAATATTTCATAGAATACACCTTCATATATCATTTTTAACTCTCTTATTCCGTCTTCTCCTAGTTTAACGCATTTAGCTTTTATTAAACCTTCTCCAAAGGAAATAATCGTACCTAGTTTTATCTTTTTAGCTTTTTTGACTAAACATTCCCAAATATCTTCTTCTTTTTGCTTCAAAAGAAGGATTTCAATGGCAGCGTTTGTCTCTTCTTTAATCCCATATAAACGTGCGGGAATGACAGATGTATTATTTAAGACTAAAACATCATCTTTACTTAAGTAATCAAGAATATTACTGAATTGATCATGGCTTATGTTACCTGTATTTTTATCAAGAACTAATAATCTAGAAGCACTACGGTCCTTTAAAGGAGTTTGAGCGATAAGTTCTTCAGGTAAATGGTAATTAAAATCTTCTACTTTCATTTAAAACAACCTCATATTATGTGTCTTTTTGAGATGCTTATAAGCTTTCTCGGTTGCTATTCTACCACGTGGGGTTCTTTTTATAAAGCCTATTTGTAATAAATAAGGTTCATAAACATCTTCAATCGTCGTAGATTCTTCGCCGATTGATGCAGCTAAGCTTTCAAGTCCAACAGGACCACCACCGAAGTTTTCAATGATTCCCATTAAATAAGCGTGATCTTTATCATCTAAACCTAATTCATCTATGTGCAGTTTACCCAAGGCTAACTTACACATATCCATATCAATAACACCGTCATTTAGAACATCAGCAAAATCTCTTACTCTTCTAAAAATGCGGTTGGTAATACGCGGAGTTCCGCGACTTCTACGAGAAATCTCAATCGTTGCATCTTCATGTGTTTCTGTTTCAAATATTTTTGCTGTTCTCCTACATATTTCAGTTAACTCATCATTTGAATAATAACGTAACTTATGAACTACTCCAAAACGATCTCGTAAAGGCGCACTTAGGTCACCAAATCTAGTTGTTGCTCCGACTAAGGTAAACGGAGGTAAGTCAACTCGAATTGATTTTGAAGTAGAGTCTCTACCTACAATTATATCAATAACATAATCTTCCATAGCTGGGTATAAAATCTCTTCAACAACTCTTGGTAAACGGTGGATTTCATCAATAAATAATATATCACCTGGTTCAAGACTAGTTAAAATGACTGCTAAATCACCACTTCGCTCGATTGAAGGACCGCTTGTAATTTTTATGTTAACACCTATTTCATTCGCAATAATATTAGCTAATGTCGTTTTTCCAAGTCCTGGAGGACCATATAAAAGAACGTGGTCTAAAGCCTCGTTTCTAGTCTTCGCAGCACGAATAAATATATCCATCATTTCTTTCACTTCTGTTTGCCCAATATACTCTTTTAAATACTTCGGACGCAGAGAATAATTCTCGATATCTTCAGGGATTATTTCGCTTGTATAAACATTCTCGCTCATATTTTCACCTCATAAAAATTATACTTTATTGTGTTGTTTATTTCAAAACATTTTTGATTTATGTTCCCTATAACACTATATTATTGTATAATAAAAATAAATATGATACAATAATTTAAGGGGAACGGCTTAACAAAAAGATTTTCGGGAGGTGCATTATTTTGAATGACAATGAACTAAAAAGTTATGATATCGCTTCATTCGATATCGAGATGGATTACAACAAACAAATCGCACCGATTACTAAAAAGATAGAACGACTAAATAGTAATCATGAAACTAAGTCTTTAAGAGCACATAAAGACTTTTTAACTAAGGAAAAAAAATCAAAAGAGAGATTAAATGAGTTAACCGACAAGGCAATCATTAAAGATCAGAAGATTGAAAAAGCTGCACAAAATAAAGTTGTAAAACTTCACGCAAAAGAACGTCGTATTCGTAAAGAATATGAGGATTTTGTAATTGAGAGAAAAGAAATATCTAGTTTAGAATATATAAAAATCGATAAAGCAACAACTCGTCTTAAAAAAGAAGAGATTGTTGATACCAAAGAAATTGAAAAGAAATACAAAACTAATATCGAATCTTATGTAGAAAAACTAGATATCTATAATAATAACTTTGAAAAGAATAAAAACTATCATGTCGATGAAATAAAAAAACATCAAGAAATGATAAATATTCAACTTGAAACCCTTAAGCAATTTAATGAAAAAGTCGTGAGTGAACTAGATGAAAAACTAGGTTCATTTACTAATAATAAAAATACTCATGATAAGGAAATAAAAAAGACTACGAAAGAAACTTCTCGTATGCTTTCTAATTACGCTACTAACATTAGAAAGCAATCTAATGTTAACATCAACGAGATCGAAGAATATATGGATACACTTAAACAAGGATACGAAGAACATTTGGAACCAGTAATCGAAATCTTAGAAAAAGAGATAGTAAATTTAAAAGTTTCTTTTGAAGAACGACAAAAGTTAATTGAAGATGATTTAGAACTAAACATCATTAAATTGGATAATCAATTAGAAGGTTTCAAAGAGGAAAAAAACAGAAAAGCTATAAAAAATATTAATATGAAGATAAACCTATTTAACGTTCGTGCTACTACTACCGTTAAATATGAAGAAAGAATATTAAATGAAAAAGTCTTAGTTTTAGAAAATGAAAAAGATATGCTAAAAGAGAAATTAGAATACGAAATTCTAAACTTGGATAAACTTAGCATTTTCTTACTAAACGACCAGAATGAATTAAAGGAAACTGGAGACTACTTCAAAGAGTTAAATCTTGTTTTAAAAACAGAGTTAAACAATTTTGAACTTTCTAATAACAATTACTTACTAAAACATGAACAACTAAAAACTGATTTCATTAGAAACTATACTAAGATATTCTCTGATTTAAAAGAAAGCACAATTACTCTAGCCCAAAGTTATCTAGAGAAAATTGCTGATAATAACTTTGAAATCGATGAAATCAATAAATTTTTAGACACCGCAGAACCATTAAAAGAGATTGAAGTTAATCGCTTACGAGAAGATATTGAAGTAAGTGAAGTCATAGAACGTTTCAAAATCAAATATGCAAAACAAGATTATGAAACTAATCTTGTTCAGAACATTTTTAACACAGATTCTAAGGTTCGAGAACTTCAAATGAAGGAAGAACTTTCAGAAGTTAAAAAAGAAGATCAAATGATCAAGATAAAGGAAGTTTATGATAAGTCTTTAGAAAAAGCCAAATTGAAACATTCAAAAGCTCAAGAAGTATATAATTTACGTTTAAATAATACCAAATTAGAGCGTAACCTTCTTAAAAATAAATATGATACTGAATTAGCTATCAGTGTTCATAATAAAGAGCTAACTGAAATCGACGTTCGTAAACATAACGCTTTAGTTTCTAAGGAAATTGAATACTCAATTAACAATCACGAAATGGAAGCCAACTATAAAATTGAAGTAGTTAACAAAGGCCTTGAAGAAGACCTTCTTAAACTTGAAGAGCAAGTATCAAAAGTCAAATATGAGAAAGATGCTTATTCTGCTAACTTAAATTCTGAGATAGAAAATAAAAAATCCGAATTTAAAATAGAACGTGAAGACTTAGAACAACAATCACTAGAAAAGATTAATCTAATCGAGCAAGCTTTAGCTAGAGAAATCAAAGTTCCATCACGTAACATCCTTAAAACAGAAACTATTATAGATGAACGATTAAGTAAACTTGATATAAACAACGTTTTCTTTATCGATTTTATCAATGATTCTATTGAAGACTATAAAGACAACAAATTAACACTAGAGCAAATCAGAGTAGTTATTATCAATAACGATGCTGTATATGATAAGGCAACTAAATACATTAATCGAACTTACCAAGTATTAAATGAAGCTGTTAAATTCATGAACGATATTGAGAAACATGCCGTTTTAAACAATATCGCTGCTTCTCACGAACAAGGGGTTATTAAAAAACTTCAAAAGCAGAAGTTAAGAATTGAAGCAGAATATGTAAAACAATCAAAAGAGATTACCCAATCAGAAGGTGATCATTTAGTATTAATCAATAATCTAATCAAAGAACAAGTTAATCAAATAAAAAACGCTAACTTTGATGAACTAAATGAATTAGTTATGGCAACCGAACACGCCTACAACAAAATCTTTGATAAGTTAAAAGATATTCAATCAAACATAAAAGATGAATCGAGTAACTTATACAAAACACTAACAAAAAATGATAACGAACTAATCGCTCATGCTGAATTAAACGCAGAAAAAGCCATAGCATTAGTTGAAGAAAGCAAACAAAATAGCTTTAAACCTTTAAATGAATCTGAAACTGAGTTTATCATAGATAAAGAAAGTTTAAGAAGAGAATTTGATCTAAAAATGGATATTGAATTAAAAGAACTTCGTGCTGAAATTAATCATCATAAAAATGTTTCTCTTGAAAAAGTTCAAGAGATTAATACCGATAAAGATGTTTTAATTAGTACTCAAAAAGATCAAAAACATATCATCGAGGAATCTGAAGATAAAGCAATCACAGAACGCTACGAAAAAATTGCTGACAAACTACACCGTCTCAATGCTAACTATAACTACACACTTGAAAAACTAGACATTAAAGATGCTGAAGCTAAAAAAATCTTTGATTATGAGGATCGCATCTATAATATCGCTGTTGAAAGTGCTACTTCTCGTTTTAACGATGCTAATGTTAAGACTGATAACCGCCACCTAAACAAAGCAAAACAATATCGTGACTTATCAGATACTGCTGTTAAAAACAAAGATAAAAATATTGGTAATTTCAATAAGGAACTTTTAAATCTAACCAATAACTTTGAGAAAAACATTTTCACAGTACGTCCCCGTTTAGAGGAATCAATCGGAGATGCCCAAAAAGCTATCGATAAAGAAACCAAAGAAAAAGAACTTAAACTACAAGAACTAATTGAAAACAATAAAAAGTTAATCCTAACAACAGAAAATATGTTATATACTGCTTTCCATGAAGGATATGACAGATTAAATAATAACTTAACTAACTATATTGAAAAATACCGTATTATCGAAGAAGAATATATCGGTGATAACAATAAATCAAATGATGTTCTAACTACAAACAACATTACTTTTAGCAATGCATTATTTGAACTCGCAAAAAATAAACATCTCAAAACTCAAGAAGACTTACTTAAAATAAACACTGAGATACTAAGTGAGGAGGATAACAATGGCTAAACTATTTAAATCATCACTACCAAAGGTTATCTCCAAAGCTAATCGTGAGATATCTACTATTATTGAAAATGACATCGCTAAAGAATCAGAGATTTTAAAGAACTTAGTAGATCAAGTCTTAGCTGCTAACTTAGAAGTTAAAAAGAAAAACAATCAAAGAATAACGGATACAAAACGAAAACTCCAAGAATTAGATTTAGAAATTGATGATTTAAACAAATCAATTGATCTAGTTGATAGAGAAACAGTTATCGAACAACTAAATGAAATGATTGACGCTGAAAACAAAATCTTTACCGCCCGTCAAGAAATTCGTTTCTTTGAAAATGAAAATACGCCACAAAAACTTAAGAACCTAACAAGTATATATACTCAACTTGCTACTTCTGTAGATAAAACAAGGAATGTTGAAGAATCATATAAAAATATCCTCCATGATTCGAATAGTTTACTATTTGATAAGGAAATCGAAACAACTAATCAAGTAATAAAGTTAATGGAAGAGCTTTATGATTCAAAACATCAGTTTGTCAAAGACTCAATCGCTAATATGGGTGAGTTGAAACAACAAATCTTTGAAACAGAAACACAGTTTAATGAATACATCAAAGAAAACATTGAATCTTCACGCTTACTCCAGGAAAAAAGTACCACTACTTTCACTAGAGAAGATAATGCAATTGAACTTGGTGAGAAAATTACTACAAATCATAAACAAACACTTGAGACAATTCAAAGTAAAATTGAATTGATAAATCTTAAATTCGAACAAAAACAAGATGATATCATCGCTAACTACAAAAAGTATGAAAACTCTACACGAGAAAAACTAGAAGCTAAGAACGTAGAAAAAATAGCTTCTGAGAAGAAATTAGTCAAAGAACGAACTGATGAACTAAAGAATATAAGATTACTAATTATTGATGCCGAGAAAAAACAAGAATTTGGGAAAATGCAAAATTTAATGAAGAAATTCGATAAACTAGAAAAATCTAAAATATCTAAAGTAAGCGATAGAACTGATAAGTTATTAACAGCTCAAACTAAAAAGACAAAACTAAAAACAATATTGCAATTAGAGAATTTAGAATTAAAAAGAACTAGCGACATCAACAAGCAAGAACTAAACCTTAAATTAGAAGATGTTAAATTTGAAGAGGCTAAAATCCTCTACAAAATAAAATCAGATTACGATGGTCTTCATTCAGATATCTCAATCAATAAAGAAAAAATGCAAAATGTAACTAATTTATTGAATGAACAAGAACGTGTTACAAAAGAACTCTATAAACTTAAAAACAATTTACGTGTTGCAGAGTTAGAACTAATGAAGCAAAACGAACTTAGTGATAATACATTATTCGATCAATTCCGCGAATTATTAAAAGGTTTAAAGGAAATTGAACACAAGCGTATCCTAATCTTACAAGAAAACGTTTCAAATCATGAGATTATTCGTGTTGAACAACAATTCCAAATCAATAAAACAGTTCATGACTTACAACTAGAAAAAGAACTTAGTGATATTGATAAGTTAATTCTTAAAAAACGCAATGAATCTTTAATTAGAATCGAAAAGATTAAAGAGGATGCTAATAGTGAAGTTATCTATCAAGAATCATTAATTAAGATTGCTCAAAAAGAGCATGAACTACAAATCATAAAAGTTCAATCACTATATGAAAACGAACGAGCTTTAGCTGAAGAGCAAGTGGAGAGAATCAATCTTGGTGTTCAGGTTAATGATGCTTTTGTTAAAACAACTTTAGAAAACCAATTACTATTCGCTTCTCAACAAATTAGATGTTCTGAAAGTGAATACGATATTAGAATTGAAAGTATTGCTTTAACAAAAGATCAAGAATTAGCTTATGCTAATAAAAAAATTGATTACTATAAGCAAAAATATGAATATGAGAAATCTAAAATTAAAAAAGAACTTGATGATAAATTAGAAGATCTTAACTACAAACTACTTCTTTTCACTGATAAGGAAGACAACACTAAAATCCAAGCCCAAATTGATGAGTTAACAACTCGTTACGGAGCTATGATAGATGAAATTGAACATCGTGAAAATCAAGATGAAGAAATCAAACGTTATGAAAAAGTTATTGCTGCTGCTGAGGAACGTGCGATGCAAGCTGCTAATGAAGCACTTGCTTTAAAAGAGCAAACAACAACAGCCTTTGAAGCATTGTATCATCAAACAAAAGAAAAATATGAACTTATCGAACAAACAAGTCACTCTGAAGACACTGTGGGAATTATGCCTCTACTTAATAGTAGTGCTATCTCAAGTGCAGATGAACGATTACAACGAGCTATAAAAGAAGCTGATGAGTTATACAATGAGCGTATTTCAGAACCAAATAAAACAATTAACTTAACAAAACAGAAATTATTAGAACTAACAAAAGATGAAGCTACTGAAATCTTTTGTAATGAGCAAAAGGTTATTAAGAAACAAAAAATCTCTAATCATCAAGTTGAATTAGAGAAACTAGTTTCAGCTACTAAAATAGCTGTCGCTAATGCTAATGCAGAAATTGCCAGATTAAAAGAAAACGTTAAAAACAGATTGGAACAAGATTCAAGTACACAGTTTGATGCAAACTTATACCGTGATGAAGTAAAAATTGATAGTGACTATAAAGTATTAGTTCAAAAAGAACAATTATTCGCTAACGAAAGAATTAAAGAAGTAACTTCATTCAAGCAAACCAGAATCACTGAACAAAAACGTGTATTTAAAGATACTAATCTTTGGATCAAACAAGCATTAAAACCATATCGCAAGTATATCAGATATGCTTCAAGAGGTTTGAATGCAGAAAAACGAGAACTAACTCGTAAGAATAAACGTATTCTTAAAAAAGCACTTGCTGTTGCTAGTGATAATTTTGAAATTGAATTATAAAAAAAAAGACCTTTCAAAAAGGTCTTTTTTAATGGGTTAAGTTTTCGGCCCATTTATATGTAAGGAATCTCATATTAACTAAGATAAACTTAATAATTTCTTCAACATTTACAATTGCGATAATTACATATAAGTCTAACTCAGTGAAGATGCTTAAGATAAAGGCAAGTGGAACACCAATACCCCACAATACTACTACTTCTGCAATGAAAGCAAAAACAGTGTCACCACCACTTCTTAAAGTTCCGATAATATGCATTGCGTTTGTGAATTTAATTGGGACATAGAAACTAAAGACAATTAATAATAATCTAATGTTACTTTTTGTTGTTTCACTAATATCTCCAAATAGATTTGGAATATAAGGACTTACAAAGAATAAAATTACTCCAAGTAACACCCCAAAGATCAAAGTTAATCTAACAAATCTTTTACCCCAGTTTTTAGCTACTTCAATTTTACCTTCACCTAGTTTATTACCAAGCATGATAGCACAAGCACTAGAAACACCTGCATTTACTACCCAAACCATACCCATGATTTGATTAGTAATTTGGTAACTAGCAATTGCATCTATACTGATAAAACCGAAAGCAATGAGATACATTGTCATTCCTAGACCCCATAATGTTTCATTTAAGGCTACAGGCAAAGCTTTTTTAAGTAATTTTGCGACAAAGCCTCTCGTAATTTCTTTATAGATTCTAAAGTTAATTCTAAATACTTCTCTTTTGGTTGTTGCCATATAGATAACAAAAATTATTAAACTGACAACTGAACTGATAACCGTTGCGATTGCAGCTCCTCTAATTTCCATTCGGGGGAATCCGAAGTTACCAGTAATTAAAGCGTAATTTAGGAATGTATTTATTAGTACCATTATAATTGAAACTATTTGCGGGAAGATTACTTTCTCGACACTTCTCATTAACATATTTACAACAAAGCTCATCGCTGTGAAGAAATATGAGAAGGATGCAATTTTTAAGTATCTCATTCCTAGTTCTTTAACTATCAATTCATCAGCTACTTCACCACTGTTTAAATATATCTCCATGATTGTTCCACTAAAGAACTGGGCAAAGATAAAGAAGACGAATACAACAACAGTTGAAGCAATAATACTTATAATAAATGTTTTATGAATGCTTGTAATATCCTTTGTTCCCCAGAACTGAGCAAAGAATATAGCTAGCCCACTAACAAGTCCAAAGTTTATCATAATCATTAAGAAGAAAAAGTTAGCACCTATCCCGACTGCAGCAACTGCATTATCTCCTAAACCTGATACCATTACAGTATCAATAAAAGCTAATAATGAAGTTAGTAATTGAGACAAAGTAATAGGTAATCCAAGACGGATTACCTTTTTATAAAAGTATTTATTGGATGTTTCTTGTTTTATTATTTCATCCATTATTTTAATTCTTTTAAGAAGCTAGTTCCAAATTCAGCTTGTTTAGTTTTAAAGTTTTCACTAATCGTTGCTCCTAAATCAGCAAATGTTTCTCTAACTTTAATTTCTCCACCTTTAAGGCTTGGACTATAAGCTAACATTGGGACATATTCTCTTGTATGATCAGTTCCTGGCATGGTAGGATCATTACCATGATCTGCAGTAATCATTAGTAAGTCATCATCTTTTAACAGAGTCAGTAACTCACCTAATTGTGCGTCAAATTCCACTAATGCATCACGGTACCCAAGAGGGTTTCTTCGATGTCCGTATAAGGCATCAAAATCAACTAGATTTAAATAGGCTAAACCAGTAAAATCTTTATTAGTAAAATCAATGAAGTTTTCCATACCGTGCTTATTAGAAACTTGTTTATAAGCATCAGTAACTCCCTCGCCATCATAAATGTCTTTTATCTTACCAAATGAAACAACATCTAGTCCTGCTTCTTTTAAATAATCAAGAGTAGTTTTTCCAAAAGGTTTTAAGGCATAATCATGACGATTAGCAGTTCTTGTAAAGCTACCTGCTTTTTCACCAATAAATGGACGGGCGATAATACGACCTAATTTCCATTCACCTTCTAAAGTCATTTCACGAGCAATTTCACAGGCTTTATATAAATCATCTAGACCTACATATTTAGGGTCTTCATGAGCAGCTATCTGCAAAACACTATCTGCAGATGTGTAAACAATTAAATCACCAGTTTTCATTTGGTGCTCACCGTACTCATCAAGAATTAATGTTCCACTTGATGCTTTATTAGCTACTATTTTACGACCAGTACGTTTTTCTAATTCATCAATTAACTCCTTAGGAAAACCAGTATCAGTAAAGGTATTAAATGGTTTAACTATTTTTAGACCCATTAATTCCCAGTGACCTGTCATCGTATCTTTACCATTACTAATTTCTTTCATTTTTGTGTAATTACCAATTGGTTTATTAGTACTTGAGACACCTTTGATTTCAGTTATGTGTCCATATCCTAATTTCTCCATATTAGGTAATGATATTCCATTTGCCGCTTCTGCGATATGTTTTATTGTATTACTACCAATATCTCCGAATAGATCTGCGTCTTCTAATTCACCGCACCCTACACTATCAATTACTATTACAAATACTCTTTTAAACATTGTTATTCCTCCTTGTTACCACTTCGTGGATGGTATTCTTCATATACTTCTTTTAGTTTTTGTTTTGAGATGTGAGTATATATTTGTGTTGTCGAAATATCTTCATGTCCTAAGAGTTCTTGAACAATTCTTAAATCAACACCATTCTCTAATAAATGTGATGCAAAACTATGACGTAAGGTATGAGGACTTACATCTTTCATAATTCCTGCTTTAAAGGTTAAGTTTTTCAGTACTTTATAAAACCCAACACGGCTTATATTACTACCTCTAGTATTAACAAATAAGATATCACCAGGTACTTTTTTAAGAATTGTACGACCTTTATCAATATATTGTTTTAAAGCATAAGCTGCTTCAAAACCAATCGGAACGATTCTTTCTTTATTACCTTTACCATAAATATTAATAAACCCCATATTAATATGTAGATCACTTAACGTTAAGGCAAGTAATTCACTTATTCTTAAACCGCAACCATATAATAATTCAAGCATTGCTTTGTTTCTTAGTTCTAATGGCTCATCACCATCAGCAGCTACCATTAAAGCATCAACTTCTTCAACATTAAGTACGACTGGGAGTTTCTTTTGCTTTTTAGGTAAACTAACACCTAAACTAACATTGATTGAAACTAGTTTCTCTAATAATAAGTATTTATGAAATGATCTAATCGCACTCATCTTACGACTTATACTTGAAGGTGTATTGTGTTTTCTTTTTAGTCTTGCGATAAAGTTACGAATATGTTGTTTCGTAATATTATTAGGATCTTTTATCACATAGTTTTTTTCTAAGAATTCAATATATTCCTTTAAATCAGTAATATAAGAATAGATTGAATTTGGACTTAGTCCTCTTGTTACTTTTAAATAATACTCATACTCTTTCAATAATCTCTTTAACATTATAACACCTCCACGAAAATTTGGAATACTAAATTACCAAGTAAAATACCATCTCTTGTAAAACGTAAATATCCATTATTTACTTCAATAATATTTTGATCTAAATACTTATTTAAATCAGGGAAGTAAGTTAAGATATCAATGTTGTATTTTTCATTGATTTCATTAATATTTATCCCTTTGATCAATCGTAAACCAAGCATCATTTCTTCATTTAAACTATCGTACTCATAACTAGTATGAAAAGTAAAATCATCTTCTTCAATCATCTTGATATATTTAGTGATATTAGTTGGATTATAATACCTAAATCCTTGATACATAGAATGACTTCCAGTACCTACTCCTAAATACTCTAAATTTAACCAATATGTTTTATTATGAAGTGATTCAAAACCGGGTTTACTGAAATTAGAAATCTCATATTGCATCAAGCTATTTTCTTCTAAGGTGTTAATCACTTTATTATACATTAAGCCTTCTAATTCTTCACTATTCATGCTTATTTTATTTTTGCCTAATAAGTAGTACAGTTTGCTTTTCTCCTCTAAAATCAAAGAATAATAAGAGATATGATCAGCATCTAATTTAAGGACTTCAATTAGATCTTTTTCTAAGTCATCTTCTGTTTGATTTACGAGAGAGAATATCATATCAATACTAATGTTTGTAAAGTCGTTTTCTCGTAATAACTTAATCGCATTTAGTACATCATTTTTAGTATGGGTTCTTCCTAAGAATTTTAATTGCTCTTTATCAAATGTTTGAACGCCGATACTAACACGGTTTATATTATATTTCTTTAATAGTAGAATTAATTCTAAATTATAATCATTTGGATTACTTTCAGTACTAAACTCTAAAACATTATCCATATCTATTAGATTATTGATTGTGATCAGTAATTTTTCTAGTAATGGTAACTCCAGACTTGTTGGTGTTCCACCACCAATATATATGGTTTTAACGTTCTTAATCTCATTTCGGTGATATTCTAGTTCTTTGATAAGAGCGCTAATATATTTTTCTTTTTTTGATTGTTTTGCCATTTCTTTATGAAAATCACAATAAGTACAGATTTGTGAACAAAATGGAATATGAATGTACAAACTAGTTAACATAATATTCACCTCATTTATATTCTACCATAGAAAACACTGTAATATAAGTAAATAAAGACAAAAAAAGAAGAAATTATAAAATTTCTTCTTCATTATTTATTGACTCATTTATTGACTCTTCATCCTCTTTTGGCGAGGTTTCTATGTAATCATCATTAACCTCTTCGTTTTCTTTAATGAACAACTCAGGATTATCAATTTCATAAAAAGCTCTTTCACGGTATTCTTGCCATACTTTATCATCTACAACCATTGTTCTGGCAAACCTGTCTTGAAGTGTTCGTCCATGGCTATCACCAAATAGTAATACAAAACAGATTATATAGACAATAAACAACGCAAAACTTACAGGTGTACTAATCGCTTCTATTTGTGCTAGTAAGGCGATAACAGTAAAGAATGATTGTCTTACTAAATAGATAATAATATTTCCTGTATTACCATCAAAACTTATGATTCTTGTTCTAGCTGCCATTTTACCTAAAGTTTGACCTTTAGTTAAAACGGGAACAATTAAGTTTAAGAAGAGGCTAATTACTTGATAAATAACAATCAAGGTTGTAGCATACTTAGCTATATCTTCAATAGTTCCAGTATTAGATATGGTAAAGAATAATGAAATGAGAATCCCTAGAACCACTAATTCAATAAACCCATCAGCTAAACTTCCACCAACTCTACTCCAAGGATTAGATTTGGCAATTTCAAGATGATTTGGTTCAATATATAACTGTCTTGTTAAATCCTTTTCCATATGAATCCCCCTATAATGAAGAAGCCACTTTCGTGGCTTCTAATTTATTCTTTAGTTACTAATTTTTTAGCTTTTGGTTCAGCTTTTGGAGAAACTTCTTTTCCTTCTTTAGGTTTAACACTTAATAAATCAGGTAAGTTCATTCCTGCCATATTAAATACATCTTCTAGTGGAGGTAAACTTGATAACATACCACTTAAGAATTTTGCAGTCGCTGGTTTACCATCTCCTCCGCTACCTAGGTTGTCCCATACAGTAACTTTATCGATGTTAATTCCTTTAATTGCTTCTACTTGAGATGCTACGATATTTTCTAGTTTATCAGCGATCATTAATGATACTGCAGATGTTGTATTTCCACCAGCTGCTTTTACGATGTCATTGAATCCTGCTGCTTGTTTAGTTAAGATTTCATTAATACCATCAGCTTGTGCTTTCATTTTGAAGAAGATAGCGTCTGCTTCCCCGCGTGCTTCACGACGAGTTCTTTCAGCGATTGCTTCAGCATCAATTTCTGCTTTTTCTTTTTCAATTTGGGCATTTACTAAGATATCTGCTTCTTTTGTAGCTCTTTCTCTTGAAGCACGACCAAGTTCGGCATCTTTTTCAGCTAAATAAGCTTCTTCTAATGCTTTGGCTGATTGCACTTTTTCAGATGCAGTAGCTCTACGTAAAGCTTCAGCTTCACGTTCACGACGTAATGCTTCTGAGTTAGCGATTGTAACTTTTGCCTTATTTTCACCTTCAACTGCAAGTGAGTTAGCAAGTGCTACATTAGTTCTTTCATCTTGTTGGGCATTGGCTTCACCAATTGCACCATCTCTATTTTTCTCAGCAACTGTTTTACGAGCATCATTGATAGCTTTTGCAGCTGCTTCTTTACCTAACGCTTCGATATATGATGATTCATCACGAATATCTGTAACGTTAACATTGATTAGTTTTAAACCAATTTTTTTAAGTTCTTGCTCAACGTTTTTAGAAACATTTGCTAGGAATTTATCACGATCTGCATTGATTTCCTCGATATCCATTGTTGCGATTACTAAACGTAATTGCCCGAATAAAATATCTTTAGCTAATTCTTTTACAGCGTCATGTGAAAGACCTAATAATCTTTCAGCTGCATTTTGCATAATTCCCGCTTCTGTTGAAATAGCTACTGTAAATCTAGATGGTACATCAACACGGATATTTTGTTTTGATAAGGCATTAGTTAAGTTAACCTCAATACTCATTGGGGTTAAATCAAGATATTTGTATGCTTGAATAACTGGCCATACAAGTCGTGCTCCACCGTGAATACAGTTTGCACTCTTAGTTACACCTTCGGCACCCTTTCCGACACTCCCATAAACTACTAGGATTTTGTCTGATGGACATCTTCTGTAACGTGATGCTAGTGCCACTACTACAACAAATAGTATGACAACAATAATTAATGTAATTGTTAAAATTGGATCCATTTTACTTTTCCTCCCTGTTTTTGATTTCTTCTACTTCTAGCATTTCATTTATTATCCCTACAACTCTGACTTGGCTTCCAGTACTTATTGCATTGTCTTTTGCCATTGCGTCTAAAGTTTTAAGTGACTCTGATAAAACAATTTGAACTTTCCCAATTCCTTCATTTCGCTTGGGAATCGGAATATATACACTACCTTGTTTACCAATTGCTTGTTTTAAATCAACATTACCTTCTTGAGATAATTTCTCAAACAAGTAATAAACCATAGCAATTAAGAATAACATTATAGTCCCTGTTGTGAGTGATATAAAGAATATACCAACTCCGCCAATTTCACCGGCGTTAGTTAGAATAAATCCTGTCCATCCAAATACCATAAAGAAACTAATAATTCCTCTAATAGTAAATAAATGCATTGTCATGCTTATTCCATCAGCTATATCAACATCAACATCAACTTCTGCATCAAAATCAGCATCTATCTCAAAGTTATCTCCGATACCAATGAACGTGAATATTGATTGCAAAATGAAGAATGCACTTGAACCGACAGCTATATAAAAGTAAGCGTTACTTAATACACCTGCTAACAACATAATAAACCCTCCTCTTTGTTTCGACTCTATAATTATATCACAGCAGATAATAGTTGACAATTCTAAACAAAAATATACACAAGTGTCTTTACTAAGACGATAAATAGTATTTATATCACTTTTGTCTTTGAAATCTTTATAATTTCAGTTCAAAAAGTTCATAATATGCTATAATTGAACTATAAAATAGTTGTGAGGGTATTAATATGATTAAAGCACCGATAACAAAAACAGGAGAAATTAGATATTTAGAATTTATCAAAATTTTCGTTTTGGTATCGTTTTTTATTGCCTTAATTATGACAGTTATTGATCAACCTCAATTCTTACTACATATTTCACCAATTATTACTGGTAATGTATTAAGTGTTATAATGGTAGCTTCATTAATATCAACGATTATAACTGATTTAAGAACTATATTTATAACTCTAAAAGAAGTTATTATTACTTTCATACCAGTTTATTACTTTAAAACTGAAGAGCAATTTATGGAGTTAATTACTCCGTTTATTTCAATATTCAAAACTGATCTATTACAATCGAAGTTATGTGTTGTTCGTTGTTAGAATCCCTGTATTTTTAATATATATTTAAAATACAGGAGGGAAAAAATGAATTTTTTAAAAAACTTTGTAAATGAATACAAAGAAATTTTAACGATGAAAAAAACATATAAAGATACTAGTAATAAGACTAATCTTATTATTAAAACGTTATCTTTAACTTTAATAATGGCTGTTGTTGCTTTATTAACAGCACTACTTTTCAAAACTACAGAGAATCTAGGCTATCTATTCACAATGTTGAATATGATTGTTTTAGGTTCTTTTATTATTTACAAATCATTACATGAACTTTATATAAGAGCAAGATTGAAAGCTGATTATAAGATAAGAACACTTTTATTATTTGGTTCATTGGAACTAATCATTCTATTGTTATTATCTAATCTATTAATCTTTTTAACGTTGATGCCTAATACTACTTCTTATTTCTTAATGATTATATATGTATCTTTACTTATAATCTTTGTGGGAATTCAAGCAGGTTTGGAGACACAGCTCAAGAATACTAAATTTCATATAACTAAATTACTTCAGATATTTAAGGGTTCAATATATATCTTTGCTCTTTATTACGTTTTAGCAGTTTTGATTGCACCTTTTGATTTTTTTATAGGTACAATCATTATCTATTTTACTATATCGCTTGTTTATTTCTATAAAGTAATCACAAATGATGCTTTAGGTTATATATACAAAAGACGAGTATATTTTGCTTGTGGTGTTTTTGTTGTGGGGATAATGGGTTACTCAGTAGTAAATTCTGATATGCCGATAATACTCAACCCCTTAGGATTGAAAGTAACTGAGAATGCAAATCAGGAGTACTACGGTAATTCTAATATCGTTGTAACAGATGATGAAATAATTAATTTACAGGCAAACAAGATTCAGTTTTATAACTTTGACTTAGAGTTAACCTATACAATTAACAATTCACCTTTTACGAGGATCCATCAATGGGGCGATGAGATAGTTGTTAGTTATTATGAGAATACTTATGTCGATAAGTATTACTGTAAAGAGGCTACTTTTTATAACATTGTTGATCATCAATTAGTGTTTAGAGAGAAAAGTAAAGTATATGATGAAGGAACATATTACTATTACGATGGTAATTATGTCGTTGGATATAGTGATGATATTGGTTTTATTAAAGATGATTGTTATTATGAGAGTTTGACAACTAATAATCAGTACAATGAAAATACTATTATTGAGCAACAAAGCAATTATATAATGGTAAGTATTGACGGTATTGATGGAATTATTACTAATAAGGATCATACGTTTCGCAATAATACACCTTTTAAGAATACTCTAATTCTTTATAGTAATGGATATATCCTTACTGAGATTGATCGTGATGGCGATGATGAAACTACAGATGATATATTCCTTGGTTTAATCGAAGCTGAAGACTTCTTATACCAAAACACAGTTTCTCAAAATGCTAAGGTTATTGATGTTGGTGAGTATGGTAGTATTGAAACCTTTTATTATACAGAAGATTATATAGCTATTAGTGCAAGTGGTTATAGTGAATATCCATACAAGACTCATACGTTCTTATTAGACGACGGGCTACTTTTTACCAAAGAATCCTTTAACATTAAAGGCGCTAGTGGTAATTTACTAGTTTCTTATGGTTTAAACACGCTTGAAATTGGGGAGATTGATAAGTTAGTTTACTTTAAGATGACAAATAAAATCCAGACTCTAGCTTTAGTTTCCTTAGTTGTTTTGATATTTACAACAATGCCTCTTCCCTTCTTAAAAGGAGGTGAACTTGATGATTAATGTATATATATTAGGTTTAATTACCTTTGCCCTAATTGCATCTATTGTACGAGCAAGCTTATTAAAGAGTTTTTATATTGGTGTTATGAGTTCAATTTTCAGTATGTTTTTAGTAGCATTAATGGCCTATGTCTCACTATTTCAAGGATTCATATTCGTAAGTGACTTTCCAGTTTTAAAAGTTATCATAAGTGGAATAGCTATTGTAGGCATGGTTATAAGTTTAGTTTCAAAAGATAGAAAAGCTATTGTCAATATAGTACTATCTAACGTCTTCTTTATCTTCAATCTATGTATATTACCAATACTAGTAATATACAATGCATCAAGTAATGCAGATACTGATTATATATTACATGGCTTTTTGTTTAAGAATATTCTATGGATTAGTTTTCTATGTTTATTTTATTATTCGATTATGATTCTGAATGTATTCTTAGGTAGAACTAACGGTATTAATAGTTCAAATGTTTATTTGAAAGACATAAAGAATTTAGAAAAGAGCAATTTACCTGAAGACCAAAAAAGATACTCTAATCATAAAAGATTTTTATATAGCATTGAGAATACTTTTTACCCAATTAGCTATTACGGGCTATTTGTAGTTGCCGTGCTATTTATTGGGTTTTCCAGTATGTCATATACTAACTCTAATTCCTATATTCAAATTAAAAGTATGTTATACAGAGATCTATCAACCACAGAATCAAGTTTTATGGACGACTATGATAACTTCAATCTCTATTACAGTCGTGATGATGAGGCAACCGATGTAAGAATATATGATACTTGTGTAATTGATAAAACCTTAGAGGTAGAGACTTGTATAGATACAAGAAGCTACTCTACTGTTAAGATATCTAATAATGTTGGTTTGTACTTTGAATCAAAAAAAGAAATCTATTACTACGAAGACGAAGTTATAACAAGATTGTTTGATTATGATGAAATGAATGTATTTGGGATTTATTATCTATACAAGTTGGATGGTAAAGTTTACTTAGAAACAGATGATTTTAAGTGGGAACTAAACGGTAATACCGCAACGGTAATGAATGAATTTGAGTCAATCAATGATTTAGGAAAAGTATTGATTAGAAATGGCCATGTTCTTATTAGTTCAAATGAGAACACTACTTTGATTGATGGTATTGAGTATGACATTGATACTAATATCGATTCTATTCAATTTTTTGAGGATATGATAACCGATGGACAGTATGAGTTTAAAGATGGTGAGGTACTAAATTTTAGTGATCATAAATCTTACCTATATAATATCGACGGTGAATACTACCGAAAAATAGGTGATAGTATTTTTGATTTATTTGTTAATGTAAAAGATGAATATGATGTTATAAGAATAACTGATCATTATATGATTAGTAAACGGTATATCACTGATCAAGATGACAATACTTATATAGGCACCACATTGTACTCAGATGATCACGGTTTAAAAATTAACTTTCAAGCTCATTATTATAATGTCAACTTCTCGGTATTTTGGATGTTTGCATTATACTTAGTTCTTAGTGGTTTATATTTTGCCATAAGAAAAGAGACTTATCGAATTCGATAAGTCTCTTCATTTTTTTATTTAATCATCTAAGCTAAGAACACTTAGGAAAGCTTCTTGTGGTATTTCAACATTACCAACTGCTTTCATTCTTTTTTTACCTTTTTTCTGTTTCTCTAATAATTTCTTCTTACGAGAAATATCTCCACCATAACATTTAGCTAATACATTTTTACGCATCGCACTAATTGTGCTTCTGGCGATAATTTTTGTATTAATGGCTGCTTGAATTGGCACTTCAAACATATGTCTTGGGATAATTTCTTTTAGTTTTTCAGTAATTGCTTTACCTCTACGGTATGCGAATTCTTCATATACAATTGTACTTAAAGCATCGACGATTTCACCGTTTAGTAAGATATCCATTTTAACAAGTTTGTTTTGTCTGTATTCACTGAACTCATAATCAAAACTTGCATATCCTTTTGTACCACTTTTTAAGCGATCAAAGAAATCATAAACAATTTCTAATAACGGCATTTGGTATGTAAGTTGGACACGGCTATCACTAATATATTGCATATTTTCAAAGACACCACGTTTAAGTTGACAAAGTTCCATAATAACTCCAACATATTCTTCAGGAGTCATGATTGAAGCTGTAACATATGGTTCTTCTAAGTAATCGATTCTTTGAATTGGCGGCATATCACAAGGATTGTCAACCTCGACCATTGTTTTATCTGTCATATAGACTTTATAGATAACACTAGGGCTAGTTGCGATAATTGGGATATTGAATTCACGATCGATTCTTTCCTGGATTATTTCCATATGAAGTAATCCTAAGAATCCGATTCTAAATCCAAATCCTAAAGCTTGTGATGTTTCTGGTTCAAAAACTAATGATGCATCATTTAGTTTTAGTTTATCTAATGCTTCTCTTAATTCATTATATTTACCACTATCGATTGGATATAACCCACAGAAAACCATCGGGTTTAATTGACGGTAACCAGGTAATGGTTCTAAAGCGCTTGGATTAATACTAGTTATCGTATCTCCAACACGAACATTACCAACATCTTTAATAGAAGCTGTTAAGAATCCTACGTCTCCAGGAGCTAAGTATTCACGTTTTACTTCTGTTGGAGTTGTTACTCCAACTTCAACTACTTCATAAATAGCTTCACTTGCCATCATTTTGACTTTATCGCCTTTTCTGACTGTTCCCTCAACAATTCTGATTGAAGGGATGACACCGCGATATGCGTCGAAATATGAATCAAAGATTAAAGCTTTAAGTGGTGCTTCTGGGTCACCTTTTGGTGGTGGGACTAGTTCAACGATTTGTTCTAAGATATCTTCAATACCAAGACCTTCTTTAGCACTAGCTAAAACTGCGTTAGAAGCATCAAGACCAATTACGTCTTCAACTTCTTTTTTAACTTTTTCAGGGTCGGCACTTGGTAAGTCTATTTTATTAATTAATGGGAGTATTTCTAAATCATTATCTAATGCTAAGTAAACATTAGCTAACGTTTGCGCTTCAATACCTTGAGCGGCATCTACTACTAAGATAGCACCTTCACAAGCTGCTAAACTACGAGATACTTCATAGGTAAAATCGACATGACCTGGGGTGTCGATTAAATGAAAGATGTATGATTCACCATCTTTTGCTTTATATTCTAATTCTACTGCGTTTAATTTTATTGTTATACCACGTTCACGTTCAATATCCATTGTATCAAGTAATTGAGCTTTCATATCTCGTTTGCTAACAGTGTTTGTTTGCTCTAAGATTCGATCAGCTAAAGTACTTTTACCGTGATCTATATGAGCAATAATACTAAAGTTACGAATTTTCTCTTGTCTTATTCTTAAGGCATCAAAATCTATTTTCTTACTCATAAAATCACCTCCATTTTAACGCTAGTTTATTTTACATTATTTGCCATCATAAAGCAATAAATTTCACCTATTTATCCTTATCTAGTGAATGTCAGGTTAAATTGATCACTTAAATCACTATTAAAGGCATAGTCGTCTAGATTAAATCGTTTCATATCTTCTATGTTATTTAGTTTATTCTTTACTAAATAATCAAAGAATAAACCTCGTGCTTGTTTAGAATATGTTGGTTGGTTTAGATATTTATTATTCTTTAACTGCATAAAATTGATATTAATTATATCAGTATTTAAGATTTTACTAAATTCTTTAGAAGCCAGGTTTATAACTAGCTCATCTTTAAAGTAATGATCTAATTCCCAATGTTTATAAAGATTTATGTTAAGTTTGGCTTTCATATCTAATCGGTAAGGTTTAATCAGTGTTCCTGGTTCTAACAAACCATAAAATGCATCAAGGATTCTTAAGTGATCTTCAATATAATTATACTCTGCTTCTTTATAACTTGATTTATCGATATTGAAGTAAACTAAACCTGTATAACTGACAAAGGCATGATATGATTCTGCCTTTGAGAAGTTCTTCAAATTATGATATGTATTATTTAAGATATCACCTTTAATAGAAAGAGCTTTACCTAAATCAGTTTTAGTTAGTTTTCTTAAAGTGCTTAGAACTATTTTATGTTGTTTTGGAAAGAGTAATCCTTTATCATTTAAGTACTCGTTCTTCGCTAGTTTCATTGTTTTACTAGGGGATAGAATAATCTTCACAAAATCACCTCAAATATTATTATACTATATGATATAATATATACAATTAAAAGGAGTGATATTTATGCTTGGAATTTATTTATTTCAACGCTTTTTAAATAAAATGGATGATTATAAGTTTGAGAAATATTGGGAAATAAAGATTTTACGTAAACAAAGAATGTACTGGGGGTTAGCCGCAATATATTACTTTGTAGCGCTAGGAATTATTAACCAGATCCTGCTTTATGGCAATCAAAGTCTATTCTTAGGACTATTAGTAATAGTCTTTACCGCAGTAATTTATGGTGGTTATTTTATGAGAAGTCTTTTAAGATTTATTGGTTTAAATAATGGAAGATACATGCAAATTAAAACAGGGATGTATCAAGATAATAATACAAGTGGATTTAGTAAAGATAACGTAGTAGGATAAAAATAAAAGGCACATAATGTGCCTTTTTTATATACTTTCTTCTTCTGTAATTAAAGGTTGATCCTTTTTTAGGATGATATAACCCAATAGCGCATATATAACAATAATTAGTGGTGTAGAGATTATACTATTTATAACAGCAGAAATTGTGTAAACTATATACATTTGCGAGAACCCCATATGATCAAATAAATTAGTTCTTGAGAAAAACTCAAAAAATAGAGAGAATGAAAGAATTGAACTAAGAATAATAAGTAGTTTATTACTTTTAGTTAAAAGAGACTCTTTCAATGTAACAAACAGTATAGTTAGTATAACCAAGACATTCAAAATGAGTTTAGCGTATAAAACAAAATTATGAACTGCTTCAGTCTCAATTGTTTCGATATTGGTGAGTTTTAAGTATCCATAAGTACCTAGAGCTAGTATAGAAAATACGAATATGATAAGCGTAATTATTAGTATCTTTTGTCGTATGATACATTCCCTTATATTTAATAGTAACACAGTAATAAGTATTGGTGTTGTTGCATTTAGTAGCATCATTGAAATTGCCATCATCATTGAAGCTCTTTCCGAATTGAGCCAATTATCGTTGTCGAAAAACGATTTGTATTGTAAGTAGTAAAAATATGTTGTAATAAATCCTGACAAAACTATAATTGCGATTGCAATATACCCTATGTGTTTTTTCTGCATAATATCCCCCTTGTTAGTTCGAATTTTCGTATAAAAAAAGCGCTGTACAACTTCCTCTTGCTTCATAATTATACCATATATAGGAGATATGTAGTCATAATAACCAAATTTGATATTAAACTCTAGTGATAAAGATTACCTTTACATAATGTTAATTAGGTAGTAAAATTGAAATTAGTTGTAATGACATTATCTGTGAAGTCATTGCTATATGTTTAGGGGGTAAACTATGAGGAAAATGATTATTGTGTTTTTGATAGTATTGATTCCATTTATATCATTATTTTCAGTTTATAGTAGGCTTCAAAGTGATGATTTATGTGGAATAGAAATCAATGAATTCAATCTAGAAAATTTGATAGTGGAAAGCGCTTTTAGTTATAGTAACTCATATACTTTTTTAGATTCGTCAGATTTATATTATGATGAGTTCTTAAGTATTTCAAAATCTACATTAGAACGTTTATATAATGATAATTGTTCTTATCTTGGTGGTACTTACTATGGTGCACCTTCGCCAGTAATTGTCATTGCTCTAAAGACTACAAGTAATGAGAAAATATTTTTGTCTTTTTATGAATTAGAAAGCTTGAACTACTCAAACAGATATAGTGTTGACATAGTTTATTACGAAAATGGTGAACCTGTGGAACTTCGTTTTAATAATGTTGAGCATAAAATGATTACCGAGTTTATGAAAGGTAAATAAAAAGGAACTGAATAACTCAGTTCCTTTGTTTTATTCAATTAATGATTTATCCAAAAGTCTAACTTTTAGCCAGTTCCAGCAGAATAATATCCCTAGACTTCCATAAAACACATAGTCAGATAAAGTTTTTAGAAATACAACCAAACTATATGACAATGCAGAGAAGAATGTTATATTACGCTCTAATACAAATCCAAAATTACCAACTTGATAACTTGAAACTAAAGTTAATATAACTCCAGTATAATAAGAGATTACCAAAATATTAAATAGTTTGTCTTTCAACAATCCTTTAACTAACATAACTATTAAGATCACAATAAGTGAAGCAAGTGAAATTCCAATAATTATAAAAAAAGTTTGCATATTATCGATAATCCTGTCGAAATAGACATATAAAACAACATCTACTGTACGTTTAGCCAAGGCCACACAGAAGCCAATTACAGGTAGGTAAACAAATAATGTAAAAAGACCATTAAATCTAAATGTTTCAAATTTTTGCTCTTTTATCCTAATGATTGCAAAGCAAGAAACAATAAAGTATCCAACAAATGGTAGAGTATTTAATAAACTTGTATAATTCATATACACAAAATAGTTACCGATAAATGAAGTACTTTCCAAATCCATAGTATATAGCATTACTGTATGAATTACAGTAATTACCATAGCACCAATTACTGCGAATAACATAACTTTTCTAGACATCTCCACACCTCTTCCTAAGCAAAGTATAACACAAATTAAAAAGGAATTGATTAAATCAATTCCTTTTTTTATAAATAATAACTTATAAGCCATGTTCTGTACCCATAAAGGGCGGCAACCATTTATCTCTGCTTAAAGCAGCTCCATTGTCGATTCAAAATTCTCGCGTTGGAGTGCCCCTACCAAGTTTGGGTTTCTAGCTTGAGGGGTTTACCCGTTCCACCTGAATAGTTTCCTATCCAGCTCGTCTCTGTGGCACTTTTAAAGATACTAATACCATTTAACAGGTACGTTCTCAGCCGTTACACATTACTGTGTACATAGAGTTATTGTTTCCTCTATCACAATCACTACAAGCATCGCAGCTTGTGCTAGCATGGACTTTCCTAACGTTTACACGCTCGGTTGCCCGGTTATTATTATAATTCTTCTTCTAGTATTTCTTCGATTGCTTCGATACAGTATCCGCAGGCAATACCTGCGTTTGTTTGATCACTTATATCTTCAGCAATCTTTGCGCCATCTTTGATGGCTTTAAGTATTTCTTTGTAGGTTATTTCTTCACAGTGGCATATGATTTCTGATAAATCTCGTTTCATAGTAACCTCCGGTGATTAATAATTATTCTTTTTCTGTTTTTGGTGCTTCTTTTTTAACTTCTGTTTTAGGTCTTTCGACTCTTTTAGGTTTAGGTAATGTATCTTTTCTTGATAAGTCGATACGTCCTCTGTCGTCGATTCCGATTACTTTAACAGTAATGAAGTCGCCAAGGTTACAAACGTCTTCAACTTTAGCTACACGTTCGTGTGCTAATTTAGAAATATGACATAATCCGTCAGTACCTTTCCATAATTCAACAAAGCATCCGAATTTTTCTACTCTTACTACTTTACCTGAATAGACTTCACCTCTTTTTGCTTCTCTGATGATGTCTTCAATTAGTTTAACAGCAGTTTCGATATCTTCGTAGTTTGTATGCATGATTGTAACTCTACCATCTTGTTCAATATCGATTTTAACATCGTTTGAAGATTCGATGATTTTAGTAATCATTTTACCACCAGGACCAATAACGTCTCTGATTTTGTCTGGAGAGATTTGCATCAATCTAACTTTAGGCGCATGTTCACTTACTTGAGGTCTAGATGTATCAATAATTGAATTCATGTTATCTAAGATTTGCAAACGAGCAATTCTTGCTTGTTCTAATGCTTCTCTCAAGATTTCTTCTGAAATTCCAGCGATTTTAATATCCATTTGTAAAGCAGTGATTCCGTCTTTAGTACCAGCTACTTTAAAGTCCATATCTCCGTAATGATCTTCCATACCTTGAATATCAGTTAGGATTGAATAGAAGTCTCCTTCTTTAATTAATCCCATTGCGATTCCAGCTACAGGAGCTTTGATTGGAACACCGGCAGCCATTAAACTCATACTACCAGCACAGATAGTAGCTTGTGAGCTACTTCCGTTTGATTCTAATACTTCACTCACTACGCGTACTGTATAAGGGAATTCTTCTTCGTTTGGCATTACTTGACGAAGTGCTCTTTCACCTAACATACCGTGACCAATTTCACGACGTCCAGCTCCACCGTAACGTCCAGTTTCACCAACTGAATATTGTGGGAAGTTATAATGTAGCATGAATGTTTTTTTAACCATTTCATCCATACCATCAACTTTTTTATGTTCGCTTAAACTACCTAGTGTAGTTAAAGCTAATGCTTGTGTTTGTCCACGTGTGAACATAGCAGAACCATGAGTTCTTACAAACATATCAATTTTAGACTCTAAAGGTCTAAGTTCATTTAATTTACGACCATCAGGACGTACTTTGTCTTCAGAAATTAATCTACGCATTTCATTTTGAACTGTTTTAGAGCATACGCTTCTAACGTCCCCTAATAATTTACGTAAGTCATCTTTGTCCATCCCTAGGTTGTCTTCTTCAAATTGCTCTACTGCTTTCTTAGTAACAGCACTGATTGCTTCACCACGAGCTAGTTTCTCTTCAATTTTTACTGCTGCAATTATTTCAGTACCAACTAAAGTTAATACTTTTTCCTTAATTTCATCAGTAACTACTTTATAGATGAACTCACCATTTGGTAAACCTACTTCAGCAATAATCTCTTCTTGGAATGCAACTAATTTCTTAATCCATTCATGTCCAAACATGATTGCTTGTAACATATCTTCTTCATTAACTATTTTAGCACTAGATTCTACCATGTTAACAGCGTCTTTAGTTCCGGCGATAGTTAATTCAATATCACTTAATTCTAATTGTGCTTGTGTAGGGTTAACGATAAATTTACCATCAATTCTACCTACGTTTACTCCAGCGATTGGTCCTTCAAAAGGAATATTACTTACACCAAGTGCTAAACTTGATCCAAACATTGCAGTCATTTCAGGTGTATTATCAGTGTTTGCACTGATAACTGTGTTTATGATTTGTAAATCATAAGCAAATCCATTCGGGAATAACGGTCTGATAGGTCTATCAATAAGTCTAGATGTTAAAGTTTCATTATCACTAGGTCTTCCCTCTCTTTTTAAGAATCCTCCAGGAATTTTACCTGCAGCATACATTTTTTCGGTGTATAACACCATTAGTGGGAAAAAGTCAGCAGTTGTTGGTTGTTTACCGATAGCACAAACACTTAATACAGCAGTATCTTCGTATCTTACTAAAACAGCACCAGCAGCTTGTTTAGCTACCTCACCATGCTCAACGACTAATTTTCTTCCGTCGAAATCCATTTCGAATAATCTCACATTACTCATTTATTTTCCTCTTTTCTCTTCTTTTGTTTTTTCCGTATAGATAGTATCACATTATTTGTAAAAAAGATAGTTATTAGTCAATTTTTTTTCATATATATATATGCAAAAAAAAATAGCAGAGATTAACTCCCTGCTATTTTCGCATTAATTTGTATCCACCATAGACTGGTTTAATATCATTAACTGTTATAACTACATCCTCTTGGAATGATCTAATTTGCTTGACTGTTTGCTTTACTTTTTTACGCGGAATATGCATATAAAGAATCTCTCTTTTGTCATTCATTCCGTACGCACTAACACTCGTAACTGCTAACCCATTTGCTCGCAAATGTTTTGCTAGTTTTTTACCGTGAAGTTTATGAGCAATAACTTCGATATTTGTAACCCCTATTGCAAGTTTATTTTCTAGTAAACTTCCAAGGAAATTTCCAACAGCAAATCCTAAAGCATAAACAACAACTTTGAAAGGATCTTCTGTGATATTTTGTAAGACAGCACTTACAACAAGAACCCAAATAATAACTTCAAAAAACCCTATAGCTGCGCCTTTAACTCTTTCGTCCTTAGTAATTAGAACCATCCTCAAAGTCGCCAAACTCACTTCAATAACTTTAACAACAAATATTACTAAATATAATGTAATACCACTCATTGTAAACACCTCTTTTCAATTATTTTTTTGTGTATTAATAGCCCATATAATATACCCGTTATTTAGCTTTGTCAACACTAATGTTTACAAGTTTTTTTGAAAGTGTTTTCAGTGATTATTTAGTCATAGAAAAAGCGACCTACGTCGCTTTAGTTTTTGTGATTTTTTTTGGTTTTATTTTTGCTTTTTCATTTGCTTTTAACTCATTAAAATACTCAACACTTGTTTTAATAATTCCTGTAATTGGAATAGCTAGTATGATTCCGGTTATTCCAAATAATACCCCAAAGAATATGAAACTAACTAAAACAAGTAAAGGATGAAGGTTTACCTCTTTTCCCATGATATAAGGTTGTAAGATATTTCCTTGGAATGCTTGTAAAACACCATTCACACCAATTAATCCAATAAATGTCCATTCACCAAGCCATAATGTGTCTTGGACTGTGAATGAGTATAAGACTGGTAGTAATAAACCAATGAAACTACCAATGTAAGGAATTATGTCTAAGAATCCTAAGATAAAACCAAAGAAGATAGCTCGACCAAAGTTAAATCCGAAGGCAAAGAACATAATCGATAACAAAATCGACATAACTAACATACTTAAAAATCTACCATTAAAGTATTTTTGAATTACATAGTTAGCTCGTTTACCTAATTCCTTTGCGTGATTCTGATAGTTTTTCGGAACTACCGAAACAATACCTTTGAAAATCGTTTCTTTTTCTTTGAGTAAGAAGAATAAGAATACAGGAATTAAGACAATTACAACGATGAGTCCACTTAATCCTCGTAATATGTTAACTGCGTTAAATATTACTGGTTGTGCGTTTTCAAAGTTGATATAACTTATAACAGTATTATATATATCTTGATATGTATCATTACCAGCAATAAAGTTATTAAACCAATCAACAATACTTTCTAGATCATTTTCAAGAAATGAAACACCTTGTTTATAAATGATATCTCCAACAAAGTATGTAAACCCTGTTAATACAGCAATAACAATAATAAATACAATTATCACAGTGAGTATTCTTTTCTTTATTTTGGCTTTTTCTTCTAATAGTGTTACTAAAGGTTGTAATAAATAACTCATGAATAATGCAATCCCAAATGGAAGTAAGATTGAGTTAACAGCACTCCTAAATACACTAATCTGTGAACCAAACAACTCGTTAATATAATACATTGAAATCAATGCTAATGTAATAATCCCCATTGTTTGGAGAATTTTAATTCTTCTGTCTTTTTTCATAGTATCATCTCCTACATGTGATATTATATCAAATATTTAAGTAATTATATATAGTGACAAGTAAATAAAAAAAGGCACTTGAAGTGCCTTTTTAGTTTACTTATCTTCTTAAACCTAAACGTTTAATTAATTCTCTATATCTTACGATATCTTTTTTAGCTAAGTATTTTAGTAAGTTTCTTCTGTGTCCAACTTTCATTAGTAAACCACGTCTTGAATGGTGATCTTTCTTATGAATTTGTAAATGTCCGTTTAACTCTTCAATTTCTTTTGTAAGAATTGCAACTTGAACTTCTGGACTTCCAGTATCGTTATCTTTGATTTGGTAATCTTTAACGATAGCTAATTTAGCTTCTTTGCTCATTGCCATAATTAATTCCTCCTTATATTTTTTCTTACCTAGAACCTAGTAGATCGTTGGAGAACGATAAACAAAGTATTAGGCGCGTTTATTATTATAGCATACTGATTACAATATGCAAGTAATATTATATGATATCTTGTAAAATCTTAAGTGAATCTACACCATCTTGATCAATTTGTGCAACAAGGGCTTCAACAGAGTCGAATTTTAATTCATCTCGTAATCTTTTAATGAATTTAAGTTCGATTGTTTCCCCGTATATCTCTTGATCAAAATCAAAGAGATATGATTCAACACTAACATCTGTCATACAGTTTAATGTTGGGTTGTGACCAACACTACTCATTGATTTATGCCAAACTCCTTGAACTTTTGTTAAGGTAACGTAAACACCAGTTTTAGGAATTAAGTAATCATTCGTATCAATGTTTGCTGTTGGATAACCGATAGTTCGTCCTTTTTTAGCTCCGTGAATTACTTCACCTCTAACACTGTAGTAATCACCCATTACATCAAAGATTTGATCAACTAAACCGCTATTTATTAAATCTCTAATATGAGTACTACCAACTTTATAACCATCATAAGTGATTTCATCAACGATGATGGTATTGATTTCTGGATGCTCTGTTAAGGTTTTAACACTTCCACTACCTCTGACACCAAATTTGAAGTCAAACCCACAGACAATCGTATTTATCCCATTTAAATAGTAATTAATAAACTCATGGGGATGTAATGATGCTTTCTCTTTGGTAAATTCGATAACATATAAATAATCGATATCAAATTCTTGGATGATTTCGATTTTTCTTTTAAGTGGTGTGATATAAAAATAATCTAACCCAAATAAAATACTTTTGGGATGGATATCAAAAGTTATTACGGCTTTTTTTAGATTGTGCTTATTTCCGTATTCTACTGTTTTATTAATTAAAGCTTTATGCGCTAAATGGACACCGTCAAAAAAGCCGATAGCTGCGACTGTGTTTGGGGCTATTTTTCTACCATTTAGTTTTATTACTTCCATATTATTCAGTCCTTTTATAAATATTGATTGCTTTCATTTTTGGTTCTGTTGGATGTTTATCATAAATAGCTAATAGGTTATTGTCTTCATCAACTATTTTAGTTAAAGTGTGTTTATTAAAATATCTAAGACTTATTGCCATTCCGTTCTTGATATGATGTCTAAAGTCATCATGAATAACAACTGTTTGTAATTCGTCTAAAGCATCTGGTAGAGATATTAGTTTGTAGTTCCCTTTTTCGATTTCTTCTAAGGTATAACTATCCTCTATCTTAAACTTACCTGCTTTGGTACGATGTAGCTCATAGTTATGACTAGGATATCCTAGTTTTTTTCCTATATCATAAGATAACGTTCTAACATAAAGACCTTTAGAAGCAAGGACTCGGTAGCTGAAATAAGCTTTATCTTCCTTATATACAATATCACTTATTCTTTCGATGTCAAATACTTCGATATCCCGAGAGGGGATATCAGGTATTGTGATACCTTTTCTAGCGTATTCGTATAGTCTTTTACCTTGATATTTAATGGCGCTATACATAGGAGGTGTTTGGGTATATATACCTTTAAATGAAGCGATTACTTCATCAACATTCTCTAAGTCTTTTACAACAGCTGTATCGATAACTTCTCCGGTTTTATCTAGAGTTTCCGTTGAAGAACCAATACAAATTTCTGCGATATATTCTTTTATATCATTGTTTAAATATTTAATTATTTTTGTTCCATGGTTAACACCTAATACTAAAAGACCAGTTGCGTCAGGATCTAAAGTTCCTGTATGACCGATTTTCTTGGTTTTTAGGTATCTTCTTAAGACATTAACTACGTCATGAGAAGAGTAGTCTTTTGGCTTGTTTACTAATATAATTCCGTTCATAATATCACCGTAAGTATTATAACAAAAATGCAAAAAAAAACCAAGTTTTAAACTTGGTTATTTTTTATGCGTTTTTAGCCCATTCAACAAGAGCGTCTTTTGGCATAAATCCAGCTCTATTAGCTACATTTTTACCTTCTTTTAATACGAATAATGCAGGGATTCCTCTAACACCAAAATCTTGAGCTAATCCTTGGTTTTCATCAACATTAACTTTTACTACTTTAATATCTTCGTTTTCTTCTGCGATTTGTTCAAGTACAGGACCTAACATACGGCATGGTGCACACCAATCTGCGTAGAAGTCTAAGATGATTGTACCTTCTTTTGTTTTTTCTGCAAAGTCACTTGCATTTGCGTAAATTACTGCCATTCAAATTCCTCCTTCAATAATATTCAAATTAATTATAAATGTTTTTAAACAGTTATTCAAATATTTTGCCCATTTATTTAAAATAAACTACAGTAACACCTTGTCCTCCTTCACTACCTTCACCATCACGGTGTTTTAAAACGAGACTATTACTGTCTAAATAGGTTTTTACTAACTTTCTTAAGGTAAGCGTTCCGTACCCATGAATGATGCTAGCAAATGGCATATTTGTCATTATACAGTCATCAATATATCGATCTAGCTCTATTCGAGCTTCTTCATATCTAAGTCCTCTTAAATCAACTTCACCTTTTACGTGTTTTTTAATCTTTGATGTTACTTTACTTTTTAATACTTGGGGTTTCTTTTCTTCAATAAATTCAAAATCAGTTTCTTTAAATACTGAACTTAATGCGCCCATTTTTACAACCCATTTATTCTTCTGTTTTTTGATTAATTCACCAGTTCTACTAAACTTAAGGACGTTTACTAAATCACCTGGTTTATATTCATGGTTTTTAGTCGATGATTCTAATGATTCTTCTAAGTTTAGTTGCTTAGTTTTATACTTCATATTAGCAATCTGGTGATCTTTAATCTCCCCAGATTTCTTAATCTCTTCAATTTCTTTGATAAGGTTAAGAGCTAATTGTTTTGTTTCCTTAATAATTTGACTCTGTTCTACTGATACTTTCTTACTTAAAGACTGTTTTTCTTTAATAAGGTCAACCTTTAACTTCTCGTTCTCTTTGACCAATGATTTTGAATTAGAGATAAGATCTTCGTATTCTCTAATCTTTTGGTCGAGAGTGTTACCTTGTTTTTCTAACTTATTAATAAGGTCTGTTACTTCACTTTTTGAAGTTAAGACATTTTCTTTAGCTGCTTTAATTATCTTTTCATGAAGTCCTAGTCTTTCACTAATTAATAAGGCGTTAGATTTTCCAGGAGTTCCGAGTAATAACCTATATGTCGGACTTAAGGTATCAACATCAAATTCAACACTAGCATTTACTACTTCATCTTTATTATAAGCATAAGCTTTTAGTTCCGGATAATGAGTCGTTGCGATAACATAAACTCCTCTGATTCTAATATAGTCTAGAATACTTATAGCTAGACTTGCTCCTTCTTTTGGATCTGTCCCACTACCAAGTTCATCTAGTAAGATTAAACTACCAACACTTAAATTAGTTATGATATCAATGATTCTTGTCATATGAGAACTAAATGTTGAAAGTGATTGCTCAATTGATTGCTCATCTCCGATATCAGCGAAGATATTTTCAAAAATAATTGTTTTACTTTCTTCATCAACGGGTATCAGCATTCCTGATTGAACCATTAGTGATAATAATCCCATTGTTTTTAACGCAACAGTTTTACCACCGGTATTAGGTCCTGTGATAATTATTAATCTTTCTCCTTCATTAAAAGTAATTGTATTAGCAACAACTTCTTTTTGATTGATTAAAGGATGTCTTGCCTTCCTTAAATTAACTTCAGATTCAGTTATTTCTGGCATCAAGCAATCATATTCAAGTGCAAACTTTGCCTTGGCAAAGATTGCATCTACTTTTGTTAGCAAAACAAAGTTATTAGATAATGGCTCATGTTGATCTGCGACTTTAATTGTTAAATCTCTTAAGATTCTTTCAATTTCTTTTTGCTCATCTAATTTTAATAGACTGATTTTATTATTGAGTTCCGCAACAACTGTCGGTTCCATATATGCTGTTTCACCACTTGATGAATAATCAACGATAGTTCCCTTAAAGTTATTCTTTTCACTTAGTTTAACGGGAACAACAAAACGGTTGTTTCTTATTGTAATTAAACTCTCAGCTAATCTAGTTTTTTGAGTGTTTAAGATATTATTTAGTCTTTCGGTTATTCTTCTTTCATTTGTTTTAATCTTATTTCTTATTTTAAGTAAATCATTTGAAGCACTATCGTGGATATATCCATCGATAGAAATCACTTGTTCGATTTCTTGTTTGAGTCCGGGTAATTTCGAAATACTTAAGAAGTAATCATCGAGATATTCACCTTCTATAAGGTTATCTTTAACGTTATCATAAAATCTAACGTTATTCCTACTCGCTTCAATCAAACCAATAATATCTAAAAATTCAGTTGGTCTAAGAACTGAATAGATACGGGCTTTTTGAAGGGTATCAGATAAATCTCTAATTCCACCAAATGGTGGTTCTTTGTATTTAACTAAAATATCAAAAGCGTGGTTTGTTTCATTTAATTGTCTGGTGATTTGTAAGGAGTTATTTGTTGGTGTAAATTCATCAACGAGTACTTTCCCTTTTAAAGTATGGGCTTTTTGTTTGATAAGGGCTTTAACTTTATCAAATTCTAATGTGTTTGTATTAAAATGCATATTCATCACTCCTGAATATTATTTTAACAAATAATGTGTTAAAATAATAGAGGTGAGGTGGATTTAATGAACTTTGTGCTTAAATTAGATGAACCAGATGTATTAAGAGTCATCGCTTTCTATCAAGATTATAAAAAATCTTCGAATAATGAACATATCCGTTTTTTCGCAAAAACGGATTTTATTAGTGTATCGGTTTATAAATCAGGTAAAGTAATGTTTCAAGGTGAAGATAGTGAACCGGAATACGACATGTGGAAGATTATGTTAAATATAAGTGAAGAGCCTAAGGAAAAGAAAAAGGTAAAAACACCTTTATACAACGACTACTTCTATCCCTCAATCGGGAGTGATGAAGTTGGGACTGGCGATTTCTTTGGTCCGGTTACTGTATGTGCTGCTTATTTAAGGAAAGAGGATATCGAATTTGTTAAAGGATTAGGTATTGATGATTCTAAAAAGATATCTGATGATAAAATATTGATAATTGGTGAACAGTTGAAAGACCGTGTTCCTTTCAGTTTATTAACTTTACATAATGAAAAGTTTAATGAGTTAACAAAGCGTGGCTTTAATATGAACAAGATAAAGGCTTATTTACATAATAAAGCTATTCTTAACTTGTTAGGAAAAATAAACGGAACTCCAGAAGTTATTATTGATCAGTTTGCTGAAGAGAAACTCTATTTTAGATATTTAAATGATGAAACTAAAGTATATCGAAACGTTACCTTAACAACAAAAGCTGAAAGCAAATATGCTTCTGTTGCAATAGGTAGTATTATCGCAAGATATGCTTTCTTAAAGCATTTTGACAATTTAAGTAAAGAAGCTGGGTATCACTTACTAAAAGGTGCTAACGCCGAAGTAGATAAGGTTGCAGCTAGAATGATAAAGGATAAAGGTATTAATTATTTATATAGTTATGCTAAACTAAATTTTAAGAATTTAGAAAAAGCTAAGGCAATCTGTGAGGATTTACTAAAAAGGTAGTTATATAGTTGTTTTTAAATAATCAAAGGTATATAATATAAAACGAAAGAATGAAGGAGTGAATAATAATGAATAAAAGATTAGAAGACGCAATTAATGAACAATTAAATTTCGAAATTGAATCAGCTCATGTATATTTAGCTATGCAAGGTTATATCGCAACATTAGGGTTACCTGGATTTGAAAATTGGTTAGCTGTTCAATATCAAGAAGAGTTAGCTCATTCAACTAAGTTCATGAAATATATCAATGAACGTGGTGGAAGAGTACTAATTAAAGGATTCGAAGATCCTCGTACTGATTATAAGAGTGTATTAGAAGTATTCGAAGTTGCTTTAAATCATGAATTTGAAGTTACTGCAAGAATCAATAACATCATGAAGATAGCTCACGAAGAAAGTGATTACGCTACAATTAGCTTCATGGGTTGGTTTGTTGATGAACAAGTTGAAGAGGAAGATAACTTCTCTACATTAATCGATAAAATCAAATTAGTTAAAGATGCTGGTCTTTATATGTTAGATAAAGAATTAGCAACAAGAGTATTTGTCGATCCAAATCAAGCATAGAGTAAAAAGCGCTAATTAGCGCTTTTTTTATTTTAATTTATTTGATATAATATTAAAAAATAGGTAAAGGGGTGTACTATGCAAAGTTTAGAGCAGAATATTAAAAAATTAAAGCCAACTTATACAGTAGATTTTGTTTTTCTTACAATAGGACTAGCTGGATTAGTTGCAGGGTTTATATTGTCAAACTTAGTTTTCAGTGTTGGTGGAGGTATTATCGCTATCCTAGGAGTTCTTATGTTTGTTAAGAGCCATAGTGGGATTAGAGATTATAACTTCATATTAGAAAACTATAAAACAAGTCCAGAACAAGCTCTTGGTATTTTGAATAAAGTAATAGACCAGCAAAAGAAATCAATTGCGGTTGATCAAAGAAAAGCTGATGGTGGCGGTAAAGATTCTCGAGATAGCGCTAATGACGTTATTAGAAAAACCGCTAAATTAGAAATCATGTTAGCTGTAAAAGAGCATATTAAGCAATATAACTAAAAATAAAAAGCGCAAATTTGCGCTTTTTTTGTTAGTTATTCTGTCTCGATTAAATTAAGTCTTCATTTACAATTTCATTTTGAATTCTTGGCCCAAATAGTTTTATATATAGTTGCTTACCGAAATAGACAATAACAGTAAATAATATAATTAACAAGATACCAACATATTCAGGAATATTGTCAGTTATAAAGCTGAGTAACCCAAAATATACTAACGTGTATATTGAGTATAGAAACATATAAGCACCTAATACGGTAATAAAGTACCTTTTAAATGATAGGGTAGTAAAAGGAAAAGCTATCTTTAAAAAGAATGTTGGTACTAGCGGTAATCCGATAACAATTATGTGTTTCCATGATGGGGTTGATTCTAACCATTTCAATACATAACCACTTACTTTCTTTTTATAGAGATAGTGTTCGGTTCTATTATCAATTTTTTTAATGAATATAAATAAGATGATGATACCTAAAATGTTACTTACTATCAATAGTAAGAAACCTAATTGAAAGCCTAGTAAAGTAAAACTTAAACTCATTGTAAAGAAAGCCCATGGATTATCAATAATGGGATGAAGAAGTCCAAAGATAATTACGATTATAAAACCGTAATTTCCAAGAAAAAGCATTATTTGATCAAATAGTATATTAAAATCCATAGTATCACCTAATTTCAGTATATAAGAAAAGATGATGGAGAACCATCATCTTACTTTTTTATTTAAGTTACATTATATAATTCAGAAACCACTATGAGTAATTCTTCTTCTGACATACCCATTTGCTTACATCTATTTACGTTCTCTTCTAGAACGTTTTTTATAGTCTTCTGTCTCTTCTTTTCTAGGGATTTCTTTGTATTCTTCATAACATATGATCCTTTTCCAGCTACGGTATAAATATAGTTGTTTCTTTCTAATAATTCCCATGTTTTTTTAATAGTAATGATACTTACACGTAATTCTTTCGCCATGCCTCTGATGGAAGGTAATATGGTGTCAGATGTTAAGATGCCATTTAATATTTGTGATGATATTTGCTCATATAATTGTTGGTATATCGGCGTTTGTGATTGATTACTTACTGATAGAAATTCCACTAATTAATGCTTTCATAATTTTGGATTGATCGTTTGATTGTTATAATACTTAAGATTATTGAAATACCAACGCCTACTACCATAACAATTAATTGTGTTCCGATACTTCCTTCAAAGATATCACGTGCAATTTGCAGTTTGAATTGACTAAACTCTAATAAAAATGCATATATTAGGACAACTATGTTCCCATAAATCACTGGTTTTCCGAAATAATATCCAGTTTTGAAGTAGTTAGGTAAGAATACAATATTGAATATCGCATATAGTAATACCATTGCTCCAAAGAAAGCATAATTTATATCTAAGAAGAAATTCCATTGTCCGTAAATCATATTGTGGATTATTCCAAAGAAGAATCCTACAGCTAAATGTACTCCTTCTATAATAAATAAGGCTACTACTTTTGATAAAACAATTTCTCTCTTAGATACAGGGAGCATTGCGTTAAAACTATGATCTTGTTTTGCAATATAACCTGAGTATATTTGTGATATGGAAATCCAGAAGAAATACATAAACACAAGTGAGAATATCCAATTAGGGATAAACATTAGTAATCCCAATAATACTGGGAGTATAAAGAAAAACTTATGTATTGATAATTTCAGTTCTTTATATACTAGATTTCTCATTTGATTTCCTCCTTGTTAGCATAATATATCATGATGTCATCTAATGATGGCTGTCCATATCGTATTGAATCGCTCTTAACTACTTTATCTGTCTGTATTAAACCGTTAAACCCAAATGCATTTGTTTTATAAGAAATAAGTTTACTCTTTATTGAATCTAATTCTTTGACAGTTCCGTTAACCAATCGGTATTTATCAATTAAATCGTCCTTAGAACTTGATTCAATCATTTTACCTTTTTGGATAAAAGTGATATAATCAGCACATTTTTCTAAATCACTTGTGATATGTGTTGAAAACAAAATACTTACGTTTCCATCTTCTACTAATGATTGAAATAGTTCAAGTAATCCATCACGAGCAACTGGATCTAATCCACTTGTTGGTTCATCAAGGATTAGTAGTTCTGCGTGATGTGATAACGCAAGAGCTATTGAATACTTCATTTTCATACCTTTTGAAAGTTCTTCTAGTCTTTTAGTAGGATCTAAATCGAATTTCTTTAAATATTCTTGATATACATTATTATCCCATTCAGTGAAGAATCTTTTATATACATCAGTAATATCATTAACTTTACTTTTTAGATAAAACGAATCTCCTGATACAAACCCTATATTCTTTTTTAGTTCAAGTTCATGTTCATCTATGTTTTTACCAAACACAGTAACTGTCCCTGAATCTTTTTTTATTACATTTAATAGCGCATTGATTGTGGTAGTTTTCCCAGCACCGTTTTCTCCTATAAACCCCATAATATATCCTTTTGGAATTGAGAATGATATATTATCTAATTTAAACTTTTCATATGTCTTTGTTAAGTTTTCTACAACTAAACTATCCATAATTACACCTCTTTCACTGTGCTCACTGCACATACACAGTATATACGCAGAATATTGGTTTGTCAAGAGTTAAGATTAGGAACTTTAGGGAATCTCTATACGCTTCTGTAAAGTGTTAATTTTTACGCTTCTTCTTTATATATTAGCGTACTTGGCCACTGAAAAATAATATTATGATATCATTATGATATATAGTAAAAAGGAGAAATATATGAAGGCAATTATAAGAAATAAGTATGGTGGTTATAATAACATTCAATATACAGATGTAGAAGAACCAGAACTTACAGATGATTCAGTTCTAATTAAAGTTCATGCTGCTAGCATCAATCAAGCTGATGTTTATATGCTTCAAGGAAAACCATTACCATTACGCTTTATGACTGGTTTATTTAAACCTAAGAATAAAGTTCTTGGTTCTGATGTTTCTGGAGTAATTACTAAAGTTGGTAGTAATATTACAGACTATAAAGTTGGAGATGCTGTTTTTGGTGAACTTTTGATGAATCAAGCTTCAGGTTATTCTGAATATGCTGTAATGATTCCAAAGCAAATGACATTAAAACCTGATAACGTTACACATAGTGAAGCCGCTGCTGTTAGTATGGCTGGTTTTACAGCATTACAAGGTGCAAGATTAGCTAACGTTAAAGAAGGGGACAAGGTATTAATCTATGGTGCTTCAGGTGGGGTTGGTACTTTCATGATCCAAGTATGCAAATACTTTAAAGCACATGTTACTGCCGTAGTTTCTACAAGAAATATCGACGTTGCTAAAGCTTCTGGAGCGGATATAATTATTGATTACAAAGTTGAGAAATGGGATGCTAGTAATATTAAGTACGATGTCATTCTTGCTTGTAACGGATATAACAAGCTATCAAGATATCGAGATGCTTTAAAGAGTGATGGAAGATATGTTATTTCCGGTGGTTCAATGAAGCAAATAACTGATATTATGATTAAGAAACCTTTCTTAAGAGGAAAGAAAGATATGCTCTTTACAAACTTTGTTGCTAAAATTTCTAAAGACGATTTAGATTTAATGGCAGATTTGCTAAATAAGAAATTGATTGTTCCTCATATTGATAAGGAATTCCCCCTTGCAGCTGGAAAAGATGCAATTAAACACTTCATGGAAAACAAAACAATTGGTAAAACAATCATAAGAGTAATATAATATGTAAAATAAAAAAAAGCCCTCGGGCTTTTTTTATTTTACTATTTTTACCTAATTAAACAGGTATTTAATTATACTAGGGAAACGTTTATCCCAATCTTCTTCTATATGTTGCGAACCTTCTATTAATTCAAATTTGATTTTATCTGGGTGGGTTTTATCTTTTAAAATATTAGCTATTGTCTGATTGGTATCGACATATAATTTACTAACATTCTCATTTGGTGATTCATTCGTTCCAACATCTAGATACATTTTATTGATATTAGAAAAATCACTTTCTTCCATCAACTCAACCATTTCGTTATAGTTAGGTCTTAGAGCACTTGAAATACTGGCAAACAATTTGAAATGCTCTGAATGTGAGGTTGCTGCATACATCGAGCATACTCCACCAACTGAGATCCCTAAAATTCCTGTTTTATCTGGTGTTGTTAATACTCGATATTTTTTATTTATTACCGGCATCAATGTATTTACGATATAATCCAAATAATCCTTTGCCTTCCCACCAAACACTGCATCACTCTTACGAGATTTAAAAGTGAATGGGAACAATTCATTATTTCTTACTTCTGCTGACATAATTCCAACTAATACTACTTCTGGTGAACTTGGATCAGTTTTAAAACTTTCCATAATTCCCCAACTCTTACCAGTATATCCGTCGTAATCATTAAACAAGATTTCGCCATCATTCATATATAGTACTGGATAAGATTTGTCACTATTGTGGTAGTTATCTGGTAGTGAGACATATACTTTTACGTCTCTTTCTAATTCTTCTGAATAAGTAATTATTACTGTGTATTCTTTCATTTAGTATCCTCTTCTTTTTTTATTTTTTGAACCCAGTTATGTAGTGTTGCTACTTCCTGAATATGACCATTCAATGCATGATCTGGCATTTCTTTACTGATTAAACATACTTTTACTTCATTTTGATCGAAATCATAAATGACATCAATCACGCTTTTGTGTTCGACAAATATATTGTCTTTTACTTTTTCTCCGATGTTAGGCACAACACTTGCGTCATACATTTTATTAAAGATGAACCCGTTTGGTCGTTCTTTACTAAATACTTTTATTTCTAATTTTATCTTCACTTTTCACAACTCCCTAATTACTGAATAGTAGTTTATTTTTCTAACTATTAAAATTTTACTACAGTTCTATTAAATCAACAATAACTAGAAAATTGAATTTATTCAACTGGTAGTTGAACTGCTAAAATTGAAGTTGATATTACCTAAAATTTGATCATTTGATAATACAAGCGTTTTCTATTCTAGAATGTAATAATTACGCATAAAAAGGGTGTTTTCGGACTCTGAATATGGTACTATTTGTCTTGTGTTTTTTCGAAAGGCGAGGATTTTATGACAAGAATTATTAATAATCTCTTTAATAGAAAAAGAGATATCAAAACAGAATTATTAGCAGGAATTACAGTATCGTTAGCATTAGTTCCTGAGGCTATAGCATTTTCTTTTGTAGCCGGAGTTTCTCCTTTAGTAGGATTATACTCTGCCTTCATTGTAGGTTTACTAACAGCAATTTTTGGTGGTAGACCAGGAATGATTAGTGGAGCTACTGGTGCATTAGCAGTTGTTATGGTTGAGTTAGTATTTGAACATGGTGTTGAGTACTTATTTGCTGCTGTTGTGGTAATGGGTCTAATTCAAATATTGGTTGGTCTATTAAAATTAGGTAAATTCTCTAGAATTATCCCTGAAACTGTTATGTTAGGGTTTGTTAACGGATTAGCTATCGTAATATTTTTGGCTCAACTTGGTAACTTTAAAACAGATGGCGTTTGGGTATTTGATTTACGTTTTGTAGTTACTATCATTATTGTTATTATTACGATGTTGATGATGCAATATTTACCGAAGATTAAAAAGAGTATTCCTGGAGCTCTAATTGCGATTGTCGCAATTAGTTCAATTGTCTTTATCTTTAATATTGATGTAACTACAGTTGGTGATTTAGCGAGTGTTAAAGGTGGTCTTCCTTCTTTCCATATTCCTGTAGTCCCTTTTAAATCAGAAACTTTAAGCATCATTCTTCCATATGCATTTATCTTTGCATCAATTGGATTAATTGAATCACTAATGACCCTTAGACTTGTTGATGATATTACCGATACTAGGGGTAGTACTGATAAGGAATGTATTGGCCAAGGTATTGCCAATACAGTAACTGGATTATTTGGTGGTATGGGTGGTTGTGCTATGATTGGACAATCTATGATCAATGTTGAGAATGGTGGTAGAACAAGATTATCTGGTATTTCAGCTGCATTGTTCTTACTAACATTTATTCTATTTGGTTCTACTCTTATTGAGCAAATTCCTATTGCTGTATTAACTGGTGTAATGTTTATGGTAGTTATATCTACTTTTGAATGGTTAAGTTTTAGAATCATTAGAAAAATACCTAAAAGTGATGCTTTTGTTATCATCTTAGTAACAGTCGTAACAATCTTTGCCGATTTAGCAATTGCTGTTGGACTTGGTATTGTTGCTTCAAGTTTAGTATTTGCCTGGAAGAAGGGTAATAACATTTTAATTGAATATGCTGAAAGCAAGAATGGTTGTAAAGAATACCATGTAAAAGGTGTTTTATTCTTTGGTTCAGTCGCAAACTTCAATGAAAGATTTGATCCTACAAATGACCCAGAAAAAGTAATTGTTAATTTTGGGCATGCTAGAATCTTTGATTATTCTGGTGTTGAAGCATTAAGTTTACTTACTGAGAAATATGAAAAACTAGGTAAAAGAATTTATGTTAAAAATATCAACAAGGATTGTAAACGTATAGTTAAGAAAGCGGAGAATCTTGGTAAGATTTACTTGTATAGTGATTTTGCTTTTCCTGAGTAATTATAATTAAAAAAAAGGACAACTTTCTATAAGTTGTCCTTTTTTATTTTTTAAAAGTATTATCTATTTCTAGAGCGATTCTTATTGTCGTATTTTGAGTAGTTCTTAGGTGTCACTTTCTTATTTCTTGCTCTTTTACGAGAATATGATTTATTGTTTTTACTTTTATTAGATTGATTGCTGTTTCTTTGATTGCTTTTACTTTTTGATTCAATTGGTAAAGCACTTGGTTCTATTGCATATACTGAATCTGTCTTTACAGTAATTTGCATTTGGATATGCTTTTGAATATCTTTTAATAAATCTATTTCATCATGAGAACAAAATGAAATAGCAACTCCCCCTAGACCAGCTCGTCCAGTTCTACCGATACGATGAATATATGTTTCTGGGACTTCTGGTAGGTCATAATTGATAACATGAGATAACTCGTCAACATCAATTCCTCTAGCTGCGATATCTGTTGCGACTAATACTCTTGTTTTTTTCTGTTTAAATGAGTTTAGGGCTTTTTGTCTTGCACTTTGTGATTTATTTCCATGAATTGCTGCTGAAGCTATATCTAATTGATCTAATAGCTTAACAATTTTATTAGCTCCATGTTTAGTTCTTGAAAATACTAAAACAGATTTTAGATCTTTCTTTTTAAGAAGATCAACTAGTAAATCAATCTTTTTCTTTTTACCGACATAGTAAATAGATTGCTTGATTTTATCAATCATTTCTTCTTCTGGGGTTACCATTATTCTTACTGGTTTATGTAACATTTCATTGGAAAGAGTTACAATTGCCTGTGGCATTGTAGCTGAGAAGAACATTGTTTGTCTTTCTTTTTTAACCATTGCGACAATTTTTCTTACATCTTTAACAAACCCCATATCTAACATTCTATCAGCTTCATCTAAAACTAGATATGTGACATGTGCAAGAGTAAGTTTTCTTTGTTGGATTAAATCTAATAATCTACCTGGAGTAGCTACTAAAATATCAACACCGTTTTGGAGGATTCTAACTTGCTTAGATTGTGGTACTCCTCCGTAAATTACGGTAGTTCTTAGTCTAATGTTTCTACCGTACTCTTTGAAGTTGTCATGAATTTGTAAGGCTAGTTCTCTTGTTGGTGCAAGTACTAGTGCTTTGATATTTCTATTTGAAGGGTCATTAACTTTTTCAAAGTGTAGATTTTGAAGAATCGGGATTGCAAATGCTGCTGTTTTCCCTGTCCCTGTTTGAGCACTACCTAGGATGTCTTTTCCTTGTAACAACACCGGGATAGATTCAAGTTGAATCGGTGTTGGTTCAGAATATTCCTTAGCTTCTAATGCCTTTAATATTGGATCGATAACGTATAGTTCTTTAAATGTCATTTATTTGATTGCTCCTTTTTGTAGATTACATATATACAATCAAATGAATTATCTTTTGAAGATACATATCTCTATTATTCTAATCAATCATAACACAAAACAAATATTTTGCATTGTTTTTCACTTTATATCGTAATTCTATTTGATGTAAACGTTTTGATAGATTGCTTAAATGTAGTTACATTAAGGGGATATTTTAAAAAAAGACCGATAACATCAGTCTTTTTTTTAATTTATAGTATTTAAAGATATTGGATAAATCCTATTTTTTCGATTTAAACCATATATACATACCACCAATCGAAGTAATAAAAAGTGTAGTGATTATTATTATATTCATTGATGTCCTAAATTTAATATATTTATTATGTGATATTATGTCAAAACTGATTGGTACATTATTAGTGTATCCTTCACTATCAAGTTCTATAACTCTGTGGAGCAGTGTAGTTGGAGAATATATTACTAATTTATCGTCTTCCATGGTAAACGTTAATTTAAAATCAATTTCATCAAGTGTATTTATTGTTTGATATGAAAAAGATCTCTCATAATTACCTGATATAAACTTGTATCCTATATAATCGCCATTAGGATTGAACTTTTGAATATGGAAGTCGTACCGCAAAGTCTTTTGTTGACTTACTAAGTCAGTATCATAAGAAATTACGTAATAGTTATTATCCTTATCAACTATTATATCTCTACTTACGAGATTAATGTCTATCATAGTTGTTGCTTCGTTGTTGTCTTTTGAGATTTCGTCATATGTATATCTGTTAGACCAATTAGTATCGCCATCGGTAATACTTAGACTTTCTGTTGTTATAGTCCGAACAAAATTTGGTTCACTATTGTATTGAAATAATGAATCCTGTTCATATAAAACTTTAAGTCTATTACCGGTAACTAACACTTCTCTATTATGCAGATTGAACCCAGAAACGGTAAAGTCAGGTGTCGTTTCCCATTTCAATGTACCATCAGCATTTAAGCAAGTTATTTTGTTGCTAGCTAAATAGTAATAATTTCCATTTTTATAATGTAGAGTATCAATATGTTCAACTTCTATACCCTCTTCAATTCTTAGGTGCCATAGTTTTTCTAACGCATTGCTATAATGAATTAATAGGATTCCATCATGTAATTCTGAATACTTAATCGTGAATCCTCCATCGTCTGTATTAACAATTTCGTAGTTATCATGTATTCCAAGATGATCATATCCATATTCTTCTGTATCAACAAACTCTTGTTGAATAATTTCCCCTATTGGGCTGATGACTAATAAGGCATTTGCAAATATATCATTGTCTAAATTAACTGTTCTACCAAATGCAATAGTATTTCCATTTTCAATCATATCTACTGCATATGCATGAAACTGATAGTTATTATAAGGAATATTTTTGTCTATTTGAGAATAACCTCCTAAAGACCATATTAATTCATATTCATTATCATAAAGACTTATTTGCGAACTACTATCACTGTAACCACCTAAACAAACTTCATCAAAATCGGCATAACAATAGAATTGGCTATTTGAATATGAGACTAAATAGTTATCTTCGTTTACTACTTTAAAATCATAATCAGCAAAATTAGGATTATTGAATAATTTTGTTTCTTGATTAATTGTGTTATCAATACTGTCATCATTTAAATCGAAGCCTTCAATATAATATCTCGGAAAAACATTTATCAAAATAAGTAAAAATACAATAAAAAATAGTAACCCAATTAGATATCTTTTTCCTTTAATCATTTCCATAACAACCTCCAAAAAAAATAGTCATACAAGGACTATTTAATTTTCTCCCTTGATTTCTCTAATATATTATATCATATTTTGCTATTTTAAAGAATTCCTTTGGGGCCTATAGAAGAAAGCCACGGATATTGAATGAAGTACTACTTTTAGTCTTAATTAATTATGATATGCAATGCTATTGCGTGCTTAAATCTAAACTAAAGAATTCATATAGAAAAGGAAGCAATAATTTTCATTATTGCTTCCTTGATTTACAATATTATTTTGATCTTTTATACGGTTTATCATATCTCTTATCAAAAGCATTATTTTGGTTCAGCAAATATGAGAAATATCCCGTTTCACCATTACTTTCCTTTATTCCTGTTTTGAATTCTTCAGGAGGTAGTTCGAATCCTGCTAGACTCTTCAAGGTATTTCTATTAAATTCTATACCTTTTGAGATATCCTTTGATAATTCAACAAAGTCATTCTTAATATCAAGCATGGTGTTTTCAGGCATTAGTCTAATACCTTCTGAACTAGGTTTTATTGCTGTTCCCATATATTCAAAACCAAGATATTCAGACAGGTAAGTTAGATATTTTTCAACAGCTCTACTGTGTTTTGCTCCCATAAATCCACTATGAACAATAAAGTACATTTTTACGTTCTCTTTTCTATTTGCTACAAGCTCTAATTCTTCAAAAAATAACTTAGTTACTCCAGGCATCGCATCAACATAGAGCGGGAAAATTACTAATATAGTAGAATTATTGTCAACTGCAGTTACTGCTTCTCTTTGAGTAGTTATTTTAGCTGTATAATACTTATCTACTTCGATACTTTTATCTAGTGCAGTTGCGATCCAATTTGCAATAACTTCAGAGTTTGACGCTTTACCTCTGGGAGAACCATTAATAATTACTAATTTCATTTTTCAATCCTCCTAGAAGTGAATTATCCTTGATAACGAATTTTACACTAGTTCTCATGTTATGGGAGAATCTGGTGTACCAGTTTTGGATAATATCAAAAACTGGATCACTTATTTCTTTATCACCGGTTAAGACTAATGCAATTTCAGGATAACTATCATATCTTGCTGCATGGTGTACTTCACCATGAATAATATCGAAATATGGATGAATTAAAGGTATTGTTTTATCTAATACTTTCTTTAGTTCGCTACTAACAAAGCCAACTTTAACATCTGATATATATACGGTTAAGTCAGAGTTCATAATGGTTTGAAGGATTAAGGGCATATCATCTTTTTGAATACATAATCCTGGTGTTTTAGTCCAACAATCAAAACAACCTTTACAATACTTAAGATTAAGTGTTCTTGTATTGATAATACTTATTTCTTCATTATTAAAGTCGGTTTCTGTAAGGATATTTTCTGTGGTATTTATAATTGCAGTTTTCATTATTATCACTCCATCTCTTATTAATTATATTCTTAATGAATTACTAATTCAATACTATTGTCAACAGCTCCTGCTTCTCTATCATGGTTCAAAACATTTTCTTGTAAAGCAGTTAGATATTAAATATACTTTATAGTGTAAGTAACCATGGAGTATATTTCAAAAACTACAATTCAAAATAAACTATGTAAGGAGACTACAAATGAGCCCAATTTCTTTAATTGAAATCGAAAGAAACAACATGAAATCAAATCATAAGTTATACGCAAATGAGAATGGTAATTCTCTAGTTGTTGTTTTTCCAGGCGGAGGTAATTCTTGTGACAGACCGCTTCTTCAGTATTTAAGAAGTTATTTTTTAAATGAGAATTTTGATGTATTATGTGCTTCTTATCGAAACTTATTTAGAAGTGAGGAAACTAGTGACGAAATAATGGATAGTATCGCTGATGGCGTAAATAATGCTATTAATGAGGTTAGCAAAGGTAAAGACTATAAAGACATTATTTTCATATCGAGAAGTGCGGGGAATCTTGCTTCATCAAAATTAAGAGTGAAGCATTCTATTAATGTTAAAAAGAGTATTTACATATCACCAACTGTAGATGCTATTGAATACATTAATGAATATCCCGGTATTGTTGTCACAGCTTCTAATGATACATATCTTAATAATGACGAAGTTATTAAATTGAGTAATAGTGGAAAAAGTGAAGTTATTGTTTTTAAAGATGGTAATCATGGACTTGAAACAGAAAACACTCTTGAATCAATGGATTTTCATAAATTAGCTATGTCAAAAATAATCGAATACTATAACAAATAGATAATAAAAAAATAAGTTTTCTATAGCTGATTACTTATTTTTTATTTACTGTTTTTTTGATTAATTGCTATATTTCTTGTTGTTCTTTTCCCCCTCAAGGGGGAGAAATTATAAAAACACTTACATCCTAAAAATGATTGACGAGTAAGATATATTCTTGTTAGTATTGGTTTATCATAAAATTTTAGAGGCAGCGATGCAAATTAGTACTTTGTTGAGACGGTAGTCTATGAAGCAAACGAAAGGTAATCATCGCCGAATGTAAAATGTAGACATACATTTTATATGGGATTATAGGAAAAACCTATAATACTCCTACAAAAAGTAGAGGCGCTAATCCAATCCAATTTTTAATTTGATTGAAGCACAGCGTCCGGTTGCGCTTTTTTTATACATTTTTTGTGAAAAAACAAATCGGAGGAAAAGAAAATGAGAAAGATTTTAAGTTTATTTTTAGTACTGTCTTTAGGAGTTGTACTAACTGGTTGCGGTGAGAATGAGCAGGCAAATGTATTAGTTGTTGGGTTAGAGTGTAATTATGCGCCATTCAATTGGACAGTGTCAGACAGCAATGAAGTTGCAGTTGAGATTAATGGGGTTAATGCATATTGTGATGGATATGATATTAAAATAGCTCAGGAAATAGCAGATGAGTTGGAATATGAATTAGTTATTCGTAAAATTGAATGGGATGGTTTAATTCCAGCATTATTAGCAGATGAAATTGATGTAATCATTGCTGGTATGAGTCCTACACCAGAACGTTCTCAAACTGTAACTTTCACGGATGAGTATTATCGTTCTGAACAAGTCCTTGTTGTTCAAGAAGGTTCATCATTAGCATCAGCATCAAGTTTAGATGATTTTATTGGTACTGCTATTGTTGCACAATTAGGGACATTACAAGATGGCTTAATTGATCAAATCAATAATGTAAATCATTTAACAGCATTAACTGATTATCCAAGTTTAGTTCAAGCTGTTTCTAGTGGTATTGCAGATGCTTTAGTTGCTGAATTACCTGTAGCTGAAAGTATTATCGCTTCAAATGGTGACTTAACTATTGTCTATTTAGGAAATAATGGTTTCACTGTTAGTGACAATGATGTATCAGTAAGTGTTGCAGTACGTCATGAAGATACAGAGTTATTAGAGCTAATTAATAGTGTATTAGATAGTATTAGTTCTGAAACAAGAAATTCTTGGATGAGTGAGGCCTTAACTAGGCAACCATAATGAATGTAAATACTATACTTACAGCAAATATCCCCGAAGATTTTATCGGGGGTATATTGCATATTTTTTCTAATAACTATGAACTTTATTATGAAGGATTAAAATACACATTAATCATTTCAATTGTTGGAACTTTTTTTGGTTTATTTTTAGCTTTGTTCATAACTATCTTTAGAATCCAAGAAATGGATCAAAGAGATACATTACTTTCTAAAATCGCAAAACGATTCAGTATTATTCTTAGTTCATCATATGTTGATTTCTTTAGAGGTACACCAATGATGGTACAAGCTGCTATCTTCTATTATGGACTAGCGACACTCGGTGTTAGAATGCCTATCTTGGTCGCTGGTTTAATTATTGTTACTTTGAATACTGCAGCTTATTTAACAGAAGTTTTACGCTCAGGAATTAACTCTATTGATAAAGGACAGATAGAAGGTGCCAAATCAATAGGTTTATCTAAAAGACAGATGTTTCAATATATTATATTCCCACAAGTATTAAAGAATATGTTACCTGCAATAGGTAATGAACTTGTTGTAAACATCAAAGACACTGCTGTTTTAAGTGTTATAGGCGTAAGTGAACTGTTTTATATGGGGAAAAGTGTTGCAGGTACATATTATCGATATACAGAGTCATTTGTATTGGTAGCACTAATATACTTAGTAACTGTATTAATAACAACAAGACTATTAACCCTGATTGTTAAATTCATTAATAAACGAGATGATTATTCTATGCCAAACTCTCAATCAGTTCCTATAGAGGTATCTCATGGATAATATATTAGAGATAAGAAATGTCCATAAATCGTTTTACCAAACTGAAGTTCTTACCAATATAAACCTAACATTCAAGAGAGGTACTGTAACTACTATCATTGGACCTAGTGGGAGTGGTAAATCAACCTTACTCCGTTGCATCAATCAACTTGAAACAGTAACTTCGGGAGATATTTTGTTTCATAATAAAAGTATTACCAGTATTAAAGCTGATTTGAATCAAGTTCGTAGCAAAATTGGCATGGTTTTTCAAAACTTCAACTTGCTTGATAATTTAACTGTTCTAGAAAACTGTGTTATAGGACCCGTGAAAGTACTAAAAAGGAATAAAACTGAAGCAAATAAATATGCACTAAAGTTATTAGATCGTGTTGGTATGTTACAGTTTAAAGATCGTAAAGTTACTACATTAAGCGGAGGTCAGAAGCAACGAGTTGCTATTGCTAGAACACTAGCAATGGACCCCGAAATTATCCTATTTGATGAACCTACAAGTTCACTAGATCCAGAAATGGTATCTGAAGTACTAGAGGTAATGAGAGATGTTATAACACCCAAAATATCTTTTATCGTAGTTACACATGAAATGAGTTTCGCTAAAGAAGTTAGTGATCGTATTATCTTTATGAACGATGGAGAAATAATTGTTGATGAAACACCAGATATTGCTTTCAAAACAACTAATGAGAGATTAGCAAGATTTATTAACAGATAAAAAAAAAGGTAAAAACAAATCTACTAACACGACTTGTTTTTTACCTTTTTTTTATACATTACATATTGTAGTACTTTGCTTGGGCAGACCACATATTATGATATAACCCTTTTTGGTTACTTAGTAATTTTTCATGATTTCCTGATTGAATTATTTCGCCTTTATTAAAGACGATTATGTTATCACAAAACCTACAAGACGACATTCTGTGGGATATATATATTGCTGTCTTTCCTTTAACCAAATTATCAAATTTTGTATATATTTCATATTCAGATATTGGATCTAATGCAGATGTTGGTTCATCGAGGATTACTAATGGTGAATCTTTATATAGTGCACGGGCTATCGCTATCTTTTGTGATTCTCCACCTGATACTTCTACTCCTTGTTCCCCGAAGTTTGAATACAAGTATGTATTAATTCCGTTAGGTAGTTTCTCAATACGTTCGCTTAATCCAGCTTGGTCTAAATATTCAAGAATTTCTTCATCAATGCCTTCTAGTCCACCTTTAACGTTATCTTTTATCGTTGATGAAAACAGTTTAAAGTCTTGGAATACAATTGACATCAAGTCAATGTATTCCTTGTGATCGTACTTTTTAATGTTAATCCCATTTAGGAGAATTTCTCCTTCTGTTGGATCGTATAACCTACATAGTAATTTTATAAAGGTTGTCTTTCCGGCACCATTAGGGCCAACTATAGCTAGTTTCTTTCCTGTTTCAAGTTTCCATGAAACGTTGTTTAAGATTATTTCCTCATTGTTTGGATAATGGAATGTAACATTCTTGAATTCAAATTCATATTTCCCATCATCGCGTTTTTCAATAGGCAATGTCCCTTTATATAGTTTTGTTGATGTTTCTAGATATTGCTTATAGAGAGCTAAGTATTTAGTTTGGGTTGCTGCAGAGGAGATATTGCCAATGAATCTAACTAGTGCAGTATTAAATAATGTTACTGCACTTACAAGTAATAACACATTACCTACTGATATAAGTCCGAGTAATGCTTTAATTCCGATAACTGTATATGCTGTATATAAGACGATATTGTTTAATACCCCACCTTCTGCTGTCATGCGTCCGGCTTTTTTAGCAATGTTACCATAAGATTTACCAAATCTATAACATGTGTCTTGGATTTTATTAGATAGTAGTGTATCTATATGAAATAATCTAATATCCTTACTTATTTTGTAATCCATTGAGGAATCACGTAAATATAAGAACATTCTATTTACTGTAATATTCTCTTCATATATATCAAAGTGTAACTTATTGATGTTTCTGATTATTCTAAAGTTCAACAACATTGAGATAATTATTAATCCAATTATTCCTAACCCTATTAAAGGACTATTAAATATTTTAGTTATAATATCCGGGTTGTTTAGATCTACACTTATGAATAAAGCTACAATTAAAGTTAGGGAGTATATAAATGAAATTATATTCTCAATTGATAGTCCTAATAAGTTTATAAATGAGCCAATTCCTCCTGAGAATAAAACACCTTGATTTGCTCGTGAGATTTTATCTTTAATTTCTTGTGATTCCAATTGTTCAAAATCTAAATTCAAAGTCTTTCTAGATATTTCACTATTAAGTTTTAAGCTAATAAGATTTGTTTTTTGCTCACAGAAAAAGTTAAGTATTGTTCTACTGATTAAGAGGATTGCGCTTATTATTATCATTTGATAAACGTAGGACATTATAACTACTTTATCTAGTTCATCAATGAACCCATCAAGAATTAAGGCACTGTAGATTAAGCCTACAAAAGGAAATGATGCTGTTATCAATGATTTAAGAACTGTTAAAGGGAAATAGAGTTTGTCTGATTTATTAGATATTTTTATAACGTCAGTGATATCTTTAAATACTTTGCGTTGTAGTTTCATCTATAGATCCCTCCTGTTTATTCTCTTTATAGTACTGACTTTGTATTTCAAACATTTTGAAGTACTTTCCATTTTTTTTCATTAACTCTTTATGACTTCCTGTTTCTAAGATTGTCCCATCTTCTAAGTATATGATTTTATTACAAAATTGGGTAGATGATAGTCTGTGAGAAATAAACAGGGAAGTTTTATTTTCTGTTAGTGAATTATATTTTAAGTATAATGCTTGTTCTGCTAGTGGATCTAGTGCGGCAGTAGGTTCATCTAAAACTAGGATTGGTGAATCTTTATATAATGCTCTAGCGAGCATTAGTTTCTGGAGTTCCCCTCCAGAAAGCATGATTCCTTTATCATCGATAACTTGGGTTAAATTAGTATGTTCTTTCATTTCTAAAGAAGATACTTTTTCTTTTAATCCAGCTTGCTCTAATACATTATTTACTCTCTGATAATCAGTGTCTTCACCTGCTCTTCCTGATATATTCTCAGCGATGGTAAATGGTAGAGTATTAATATCTTGGAAGATTACTCCAAATAATTTGTAGTAATCGTATCTATTAAACGAATCAACTGGTTGGCCGTTAATTAAGATTTTACCTTCAGTTGGATTGTAAAGACCTGTCAGTAATTTTACTAATGTTGTTTTACCAGCTCCGTTTACACCTACAAGGGCAAGTTTTTCACCCGGTTCAATTTTAAGGTTTAGGTTACTAATTGTTGGTTGTTCTGCTTTTGGATAAGTAAATGAAACATTTTTAAATTCAATTGATAGTTTCTTATTTAATAATGGTTCAACTGCTTCTCCTTCATCCATATTGATATCTTCATCTATATCCATATAATCTCTAAAGTGATTGATTCTAATACTGGCTTCTTTTAATCTTCCATAACTTTCTGATAATTGATTTAGCCATACAGCAAATCCAATGACGATCCCGATCATAAATGTGAATTCAGCGACATTGATAGTGCCACTTAGGACCATTGTTACCAAGATTGTGTATGCAATTAAATTTCTAATGATTGAAAAAACTGAATCTGATAAACTTGCGAATGCATAGCGCATTTTTTGTTTCATAACTGTTGTTGAGAATTTATTTGTGAAAAGTTTTATGCCGTTATAAAACCACTTTTCTAGTTTATAAATTCTAATATCTTTTGCGTTTGATAATTTATTAGCTTCATCTTGATAGTATTTCAGTTTGGTTCGGTAAGTATTAAGTTCACCTTGGGTTCTTTCCTCGTATTTACGGGCATAAGCATTTAATAATAAGTTCATTGCTGCCATCCCTAACAATACTAATACTATGGTGAAGTTTATTGTTAGAATATATGAACTGTATAATAGAATTCCTGCAATACTTGTTATAAAGATTGGGAATACTTGGAGGAGGAGTTCAACTCCCACTCTATTTACTTCGATTGCACCTACCGCTTTCATTAGTTTCTCGCGGCCTTTTTCAAACTCGATGTTTTCATATCCTGTTGCCATAGCTTTATTGCTTAGAATTTCGAAAAAGGCATTTGTTCTAATAAAGACCTTATCAAAGAATAAGATATGCGAAAAGTATGAGTTTAAATAATTAACAAATGTATAAGCTAATACAATAAACCCGACAATTAAGGCAAAATTAATTATTTCATATCCATTTATGATTAAGTAAACAACTACTGTCGGAATGAACGTTGCAAAAACGGGTATGAGTAATCTAAGTAATATGCTAAATATCAATTTGAATTTATAACTTTTATTAAATTTATTTGCTTGTGAATATACATATAGTGCATTTTTAAATATATTTGTTTTTTCCATTAGTTTCCCTCCTAATATCTTTCACCTTAACTATATAGCAAAATCTCTTCTCATAAAAAAAAGTGCATGAAATGTAAAATTTCGTGCACTAATGGTTATTTTATAGGGGTAATAGTACTTCAGAAGCAAATACTCTTGGTTCATTTTGTCGATTAATAAAACCATCATATTTATTAACGATGTTATTAATTCTTTTTAAACCATGTCCGTGATTACCTCGTTTTGAGGAAATATATTCAGCATCTAGTTTCTTAATAATCTCATTGGTCGAATTTGCGACAGATATATATAGTTGTTTTTTAAATATTCCGATGTAGACTCTAACAAATTTAGAGCTATTATCTTTAATCTTTTCACAAGCTTCTACAGCATTATCAATTAGATTACCGATTAACACACATAAATCAATATCTGATATTGTGAGTGTTTTTGGAACTTTGGCTGTATAGTTTATATCAATATTATTCTTAATAGCTAAGGAAAGTTTAGAGTTAAGAATTGCATCAAGATTGATGTTCCCTGACTCAACTAATTGGTTAACGTTATCTAAATCAATTTCTAATTCATTCAGATATTGATTAGCCTCTTTTATTTGATCCATCATGATATGAGCCTTTAGCTTTTGTAGATGATTATGATAATCATGACGCCAACTTCTCATAGTTAGGTATATATTTTGAACTTCTTCTACTTGTTTATCTAAGATTTTATTTTGATACTCGGTTGCGGATTCTTCATAGGATTTTCTTATAAAGATTTGGTTATTCCCAGCTAACAGAAAAAGTGTCGCAACTAAAAAACTAAGGTATATAGAAGTTTCGTTAAACTTATAACTAAGAAATACTAACAATCCAATTGAAGAAATAAACAAAATTAGAAAAATAAGTGTAATCTTATTCTCTAATCGTAACAAGAAAAATATGATAAGGGTATCTGCAACAAGTAACGTAATTAGATTATTAGATAATGATAGTGACGATTTTAAAAGAAAGAATGTTACTACAGTGGATATAATAATTACTACCCCAATTATTAAGGCATTTAGTTGTTGGTTTTTATTCATTAAGAATATTCCATATAGGATCACTAAGAAAATCGGTATTAATATCAAGTATTCCATTATCCTATTTTTCCTTTGTAGTAATTTATAAATCTCTCGTTCACTGATTTATAAGAGTTCCTGCTTAAAGGAACTTTTATATTATTGATTAATTCACACTCATTCTTAGTGATTCGTTCTATATATTTTGCATTTACAACATATGAACGGTGAGTTTTAATAAAATCTGAATTAGCTAATTCATTACATAAATCACTTATATTATACTTATAATCAAATTCCTCATTTTCTAAGTGTAATACGATATAATGTCCCATTGATTCAAAGTAAATAATGTCTTTATAATTGATTTTTTTCTTTCCTCCAGATATTGACAAGATTAGATATTTCTCTTCTTGTGATATATGCGTTTTAGCATAGTCTAATAATTCAAATATTTGCTCCTCTTTTACTGGTTTTAATATATATCTAATTGCTTGAACTTCATAGCCATCAAAAACAAAATCAGCCATTCCTGATAGGAATGCAATTGTAACATTCTTATCTGTTTCTCTGATTTTTTTTGCGAGTTCAATCCCATTTATTTTACCCATTTGGATATCTAAAAGAATCATATCAAAAGGATACGATTCATTATTTTCAAACAACATCTCTTCTGAGCTGTGATAGAAATCAATGTGGAAATTTACATTGTTATTATCAGCCCATTTCTCAATTATAAGTTTTAAGTAATCTAGTTGTGTTGAATCATCATCGACTAAGCAAATACGCATATGAATCCCCCGTCTAATAAGACTTACTAACTGTTTACTTTGATCCTTATTTGTATTATACCATATTTATTTATAAATAAAAGATGCGCAAAATTCAGAATAGTATGCCCAAAATGGCTTCGAGAGATGATTATTATAAAGGTATCTAATAACTTTTGCAATAATGTTAACTTCTTATCAATCTATGATAAAGGGATAAATATTGGATAAGTGATGTAATGTGGTTGAGTATAGTCCTCGAAATTTAGTCTTGTCCGTGCACTCCTGAATGAGCCCACCACCGTAAGAATCCTGTTTCAAAAAAAGACCAATTTTTTTGGTCTTTTCACTTGTGATACATCTCGTTGTATTATTTTTAATTGCAACTTATTATGAGATTCATATGATTACCTAGGTATCAATTACTTTAACTTCATCACTTTACCTCATAGCATTAATTATTGCATCTCTTATTCTACTTTTCTCATTACTTTCGTTGGTTTTCAATCTAAGAATAGGTATATTATTTAAATTCAGAGCTTTATTCTTTATACTATCTCTCTCACTTTGCTTTGCATCTTGTTCGTGGAACGAAATCCCATCAACTTCAATAACTATTACAGGTTCTTTTGTCAACGTATTTAATACAGCATAATCCACGTGTGACCATTTATGTTTAGAATAATTTATTTCTCTTTCATTAAGCTGTTCTAAGTTTGTTATTAGATGTTTTAATGGATAGTGAGGTATGGCTTTCAAAGTATCTAGATTCAACTCATCTAGGATTTCATTAATCAGTTTATCAACAAGTTGTTCTGTTGCAAACTCTTTCTTATTTTTGCCCTTCCTAAATTTTTTGTATTCTTCACTATAATCACTATAAAGAATATCAAAAATTGAATGAACCTTCCCATGTTTTATACTGTCTTCAGGAGAATTGTACCTAATATACTTTACTAAATCGGAAATAGCATTATTCTTGCTAAAAAAAACTTTGTCCGAAACAACTAGTTTTAGTTGTTTTTTTGCTCTTGAAACTGCGACATTCAATAAATCATCTCTTGAAACAAAATCACTTTTACTATTATCCTCTAAATCTCTTGACTGAATATCATTAACTACTGTAGATAATATTATTACATCCTTTGCTCTTCCTTGAAACTTGTGCACTGTATCTACTTCTGTATTATTATCTGACATTAATTGTTCATTAAGTAAATCTGCCTGATATCTATAAGGAGTTATTACACCAACAGGTTGCTTGTCAATTTCCTCCAACAATACAATTATTTCATCTATCTCCCTTTGATTATACATACCACTTCCGTTAGGATTCTTACGGGCGTGGTTGCCTGGTACTGTTTTATGTATCGATAGTGGTTCATTACTTACATCCTTATTAGTAAGAATGATTAATTCATTATCATAGTATCGCTTATTACAAAAATTGATAATGTCTGGATGACATCTATAATGTTCTTTCAGCATTACTCTTGGAGCATTACTAAATACTTTCATTGATGAAGTAAGAATATTGTTAGTTAGATAATCATATTCATTTGAAACAAGGTAATGTTGCTTTAATTCTTCATTTACATTTATGAGTGCTTTATTCTCAATATGAGGTAATTGTTTAGTATCTCCTACTACTATCATGTTCTTTGCACAAGACATAGCTAAAGTTGAACTTAACAGATCTGTTTGAGATGCTTCATCGATTATTAAGTAATCAAACAAAAAACCTCTATCAGCACTTGGAATTAAAGCATAAGAAGTACTTAAAACAATTGGGTATTCTGTAATGAAGTGATCAAACAAAGAGCGATAATTATCATAAGTGTATTCTACAGATTGAATACTTGAGTACTTTTTATGAAGAACCTTCTTCAAATAATCAATTGAATCCTCCTGATATGATTTCTTGTTACTCTCGAAACTACCTCTTTCTAAGTATTTATATAATCTATTTATACTTGTAGTAATCTCACTAATCTTAAGCTCATAGTATAACTCATCTAACTTAACTAATAATTTCGGTAATACTTCTTCAATAACCTCATTCAGTTTTACTCCATACTTAAATCGCAAAACTATTTTCTCAAAGAAGTTAAGCTTTTCCTTGTTTTCAAGCATAGCTCTTACTGTTAAAGCATTATTTGATTCCTTTATTTTCTTTAATCTGATTAAATCATCAGGAATAACATTTCCAGCATTTTCTCGTTTGAAATAAATGTATTCCTTCTTATATGAATTAACTTTTTCACTTAATTTAGCTAATGTATTCTCTGCCTCATATAGTTTAGGCAATTCAGTTTGATACATCTTCAATGACTCACTTAACACTCTTAAGCTTATGGATGAAGATTTTTCTAGGAAATCAATCGGTTTGCATTTATTTACTGTTTCATTGAAGAATAATGATTTATTTTCAGAGTTACCTAGCAAAGCAAGTAAAAAATCGAGATTATACTCAACTAATTTGTCTCTTACATTTTCAATAGCTGCATTATTATTTGATACTACTGCTACGGTTTTATTTCTTATTACTGCATTCGCAATAATGTTAAGTATGGTCTGAGTTTTTCCTGTTCCTGGTGGACCTTCAATAATCGAGACATCATTATCAAATGCATTCTCAACTGCCTTCTTTTGACTTAAATTAAGTCCAAATGGAAAGATATTTACTAAGCCAGTGTTATTAACTGAATATCTTTTTTTACTGAGAAGCTTGTAAAGCATGTTATTTCCTTCAATGTAATCAAGACCTTCATACATACTTGCAAGGAAATCATTCTCATATACAGCAGACTCAGTTGCAAGTTCTTTAAAGTAATTGAATCTTAAAATACTATTAGGTCCTTTAGATTTCAAATCTTTATAACTAGTAATTTGATTTTCATTCACTACTCTTGTAAATCCATTTTTATAAAATACTTTTACCCAAGAATTAAAACCCAGAATTCTCGTATGGTTAACCAACTTGTGTCCATTTAAATAGACCTTTTCGTTAATTTTCAACTCTTTCGGATTCCTTAAAATATCCATATCACTATATGAGATATTATAGAACTTTTCATTATTGTAGAATTTAACTCTGATTGAGTTGTTGTCCTCAGAAAACCATTGAATTGAGTTAGTTTTATCAGCATACTTATTCCTTTTCTTGTCATAATGCATTATTAGAATTTTTTTTTCATTGTACTTACCCATATTATCCTCCTACCTAAAATAACTGTACTCCCAATTAGATAATATCACTAAATATGAAATAATATTAAATAGACTGAACAAATCAGCCTATTTGTATTAACATTCTCTCATTGTTATTGATGATAAATGCATTTTATACAGAAATACTTATTATACAAAGTATAACCACATAGTGCTTTATTACTGTAACAATAACTCCTCAAGCATATTGAATCTAGGATTCAGGAAGTATACTTTATCATAATTCTCCTCATCCCTCATATATTTGTGAAGAGCATATGCAAATAGTTGAGCTCTTTCCTTTTTTGATAACTTAAAATCCTTTTTCGTCTTAAAGTCAATCAGGCAATTATTAATAAGCAAATCGGAATCTCCCTTAATTGCCAAATCACCTTTATATAGAACATGTCCATCTGGATGAAAGTCGATTTCATTAATGATTGGAAAAGTTTTGCTAATGAGTTCGAGTGCAATTTTTGCCAATTCCGATGCTTTTTTGATGATATTATTCTTATGTTCGAAAATTTCTGGAGTATATCCATATCCTGATCGATATACAATATCATGTTCATACATCACAAAAGCTAATTCCTCATCACTTAAATTCGAATATTTTTCCTTGTTCACATCGTCAAAAAAACGTAGTTCCACAAGGCTTTTACCTAGTTTACGAGCTAACTTGATTTTCGTAATATATTCTGTAACTCCACCACATATTGTAGGATGTTCTTCTTTTGTAACATCTACATATTCACCAGGTTCTAGTTTCCGTGCATACATTAAGTTGTTTTCATTATAAAAATCCCTGAATCCAGTTACCTTCAATTCTTTTCTAGATAAATAATGTGTGATTGCTGCTTTTCCAAACAATGGTGTTTTTGATAAATAGTCTAATCTTTGCTTATACTCTTTTGCGCACTTTGATACATCCATAATTACCCCTCCTTTTTTCTTAAGATATCAAATGATTCAAGATATTATTTAGCTAAAGGATGCTTTGGCACTTCTTCCGGAATTGAATCATGTTGTTTTCTCGATTTAAAAGTCACATCAATTTCTCCTGTTGTTTTTCTCCCTGTAAAATAATAACCTTTTAGTTTCATATTGCTTTCATTCTTTATTAACTCCAGTATTGCTGTTCCTTCATGTATGGGACTTCTATCAGCCAATAATAAGTTGGGTTTACTTGTATATGTATATGAAATCCTTTTAGTGTTTGTTTCTCTGTCAAAGAAAATTTCCTCAGAGAATGATTCACTAACCATTTCTCCAGTATATACCTTGATTGAAATACTTTTATAGTTGTGAGTAATGGTAATCATACATGGGATTTGATCTATTTGCCTTTTTGTTTCAGGATTTATCCAACTTGATTGAATTTTTCCTAGCCATGTACCTGTCAAATCAGGAAACGGAACTAGCCACCTGGAAAATAGTCTCCATTTCCAAGCATAGTACTTAAATATGATATAAAATCCTAGTTCTAAGCTAATAACTTTCGGTATAACAAAAAACCATGATTCCATTGTTCCAAGATTTCTATTAAATAGAAAAGCTATTATAACTGAAATAACCACAGTAGCTATGACCAAAACAGAAATTAGAAATCTATTATTCTTGTCTCTCATTATTCGTACCCAACGTAATTCCAGGCTGCAGCAATGAAAGCATGAACACCACTAATAGTCCAACCCTGATTTCTGGTGAATAAATATTTTCTTCCACTAACTTCAGTCCATTTATCACAATAAGTAGTAGTACGTGTATTATTATATAAATGTGCTAATACCGCTCTTATTGTATCCTTATATGAAGAATATTGTAAATCATTATCAGGAGTATTATAAACTAAACACTCTATTAAAAAACTTGGAATGTTTTTCGCTTGAGCAATATTTCTTTCTAACATTTCATTTCTTAATTTTTTCATAATTCGAACTACTCTTTTATATCTTCTTCCAGTTCTTCCGTTCTTTCTAACTCCATTATCATAATGTTGAGTTGGCCAATTCAATATTTCAGATGGAACTCTATTATCGGGTAATAGTTTAACGCCTTTCAAGTAATTAGTCGTTGTTGTATAATATCGATAATCAAAGAAAGGAACAACATCCGAATCAACTCTATATGTATTTTCATTAACATCAATAGATTTATTTCCTCTATTTACTGCATTATGACCAAAGTAATCTTTTAATGCCTCAAACACTTCTCGTTTAAATACTGCATAGTCATATGTTGCTGGGCTTATACCAGATTTTACGATTTCCTTGTCAGTTTCCTCTTTTACTTCCCAATAAAATGTATTGTGACATAATATTCCAACGTCTACATCACTATCCTGACTGACATTAACTCTATTTTTGTACGACCCTTGTACAAAAACATCAATATTCCTGTCTTTTAATTTTTCACTTGCATCAATGGCTTTTCTAATCTGTCTTACTGCGTTATCTATTTTCGTCTGCTCTGTACTCGATGGTCCTGACGACCAATTCGAGAAAATTTGATCCCAATTCCTCATCATTACTCTCCTTATTTTAATTTAAAAAAGACCGTACAAAAGGCAACTTCTTATGAATAAATCTTATTTTCATGAAATCACGCCTTTCAACTGGTCTTTTCTCCCTTGTTTCCTTATTTATATTATATCACACTTTATTATAAATAACAGGTCATATAGGACCAAAAAGAAAAAGCCCAAAAGGGCTTTATTATGCAGTATATATCATTAGTTGCAATTTATTATTATATTCATATGATAGTATTCGGAAACAATGTTTAACTTCCATCCCTGAACCCACTCTAATCAAATTAGTTATTCCTATCAATTTTAGTACCTTTATATATATCTGAAAATGGACCAAAATCCACTTTTACACCATGACCATTCTTTTCTAAATCTCTAGGCCTATCTATTCTAATCTTATCAATCAATTCAAACTGATTAAATCTAGATATAATAACATTTTCCGCTGTACTAACGGCAATGTGATTCACTCTAGTTACATTTTCAACTCTTGCCTTTAGCATAATTCCATAAGTATCTGTCAGAAATTTTTGCGAATACTTTTCATCATTAATTAAGAATCTAGAATCAACCAAATGCACACAATATTTTGGTGATAAGGGGTAATAGAGTTCCAATCCATGAGAACAAAAACTAGTACCGCTATAAAAGTTATTACTTAAACATGTTCTCAGAATAGGTGCATCAGTTGTATAAAAACCCGTATTAGTCTCGTTTTTCATTATAATAAGATAACAAGAAGACAGGCAATCATGCATCTCTTTATGTAGTTCTTGATCCGTCAAATTCTCAATTTGCTCAAACTTTAACCATTTATTGGAATATAACACATCTTCAACATCCATACCATTCAGTTTTTTCAGAGTACTCTCGTATGCATTTCTCATATTAATAATTTCTTGTCTTCTCTGCTTAGTTCTAAGATATTGTGTAATCAATATCATAAATAAATCTCCTGCTAAGTGATTTGGGAACATCTTATGTTTATCAGTATATCTAATAATTTTATCTATGATACGTTTGTACCCATCATCAATTGGTGCAAGATTTTGAGTTTCGAATAAATAACCTTGATTCCAATACTCCTTAATTTCTTTTACGTTTTTTAATTCACTTTCTTCAGGAATATCATTATCGTTAAAATTATCTTTCACTTCGTTCCATGGAGGTAAAGTATAAAAATCAGTTTCACAGCATATATCATTTATATTTGCTGGTCTGCTTTTCCCTAAATTTTTATCAAAGACATATGTTTTGCCTTTTTCATTAGCAAATCTCTTCAAATACGATTTTGGTACATAATGTTGTTTTTTTGGCAATGTTTTTCTCATATTACCCCTCCTTTGATAACCTTTTTTTTAACTATATCATTTCATCAATAATATTTATCTTGATAACTCAACAGATTTTCATTATTATTCACTTTTCAGAACTAATTCATTTTATGTTGTAAAACCAAATCATATATTTCACTGATGTTTCGATGTGATTGATTGATACAGTTGAATCTCTTCAAAGGTGGTTTGAAGTTTAATCTTTTCGAACAGTATGTAAAAGAAATTTCTTTTTTTGCCCTAGATAATGCAACAAAAAAAGTGCTTTTGTCTTCCATAGGATTATTACTGTAATTCCAAAAAGCTGAATCCTCAAGACCTAGAAAAAATACATGTGTAAATTCCAATCCTTTACTCTTATGAATAGTCATTATAGGAATAGAATGTTCTCCTAAAAAAGCTTCATTTATAAGATGAATTTTTGATGTGTTTAGCCTTATATATTCTCTACAGTAGAGTTCACTAAACTTTTTAATGATATCCATTAGATAATTCCCTTGTGAATACTCAGTAAATACCATTTTAATTTTATTAACATCAAGTAATGCAACTAAAGTGTCAATTAACTCTACTAAGTCTTCTTTTGAGTTAAAATTCATTTTACTAGAACTTATATTTCTTATGTTTTTATCTAACTCAATCATATTTTCAATTTTGAAACCTGAAATATGTATTTTGTCAAAGTAATTTGATATTATGAGCCATGAATTTGGATTAGTATTGCCCTCAACTAAATCTAAGAGAGAAATTATCAACTTTACTATAGGCTCTTTAAGCAAATCTTGATACTCATTTTCAATACGAGCATAAATACATTCCTCACCTAATAATTTTATTATGTTTCCAGTATATTCTATTGGTAGTTGCTTTGTTAATATGCAGATATCCTTTGGATTAGTACCTGATTTAATTTTCTCAATAATTTCATTAGATATACAAATAGACTCGAAGTTATTATCATCAAACTCATATAGTGAAATATAACCTTCATCCTCTTTATATAGAGGATTATGCCCTATACTTATCTTATTAACATTCAATATATTGTAAACCTCTAATTGAAATTCGATCAACTTAGGAGCTGATCGGAAATTGAACATAAGTTCTTTTCTTTCAGCCTGAAAATCTGAGGTGAATTTAGTAAATGCTTGATTATCTGCTCCTGCCCAGAGCATAATTCTTTGTTTTTCATCGCCTACAGCAATCAATGTTATATCTGAGTCTTTAAAGATATTCCTAACTAACTCATACTGAAGGGTTGTTGTATCTTGAAATTCATCTAGGAAAACATAGTCATATGATGAGGAAATAATGTTTCTTATAATAGGGGAGCTACTAATCATTCTTAATACTAAGATTGTTATCATAGAAAATGTCAATCGTGAAGGTTTTGAAGTTAACAACTCATCCCAAAGTTTTAGGCCCGGTTGATTTAGCATACTGATTCTTGTAGAGTCAAGTTTCTTTCTAATATTTTTTAGTGTTATCCAATCTGAACGGTTATATGAATCGATTGAAAACTGTTTAATAATGTCTCCAACTCCATCTTCGATGATATAGTTAATATCTGGGCGGTTATCATCCGGTAGTATTCTATAGTATTGGTCGAGAATTTGTTTTGCAAAAGCATCGTAGGTATATGAATCAAATGAGTCTTCGTACTTCAACCCACAGCGTAAAAGTACTCTATCTTTTAAATTAACTGCAGCATCTCTTTTAAATGAAATCGCCAAAATCCTCGTTTCTTTTCTCGTAGTTTCAAAAATAAAACTAGACTTTTGTGCTAAAATTTCGGTCTTCCCGGCACCAGGTCCGGCAGTAACTAGTAAACTCTTTTCAGATTTTATAATATCGTATGCCACGCTATCTAATATTATGCCTTCAACAGCGGACCAGTCTTCTTTTCGTTTCATGTTTTTATACCAGCGATTCTTTGATTGAGTCTACTAACCTATTTAGCATTTCAGGTAGATGATCTATCAAAGTTTTCTTATCTATCACACTTAATGCACGATAATGACTAATTGGTTTACCTTTGCCTAAAAAGAAATATTTGTACCATATCATAATTTTTTTTTCACTATTTGAAAAACTAGAACCATCTCCTCCATCTCCTTTAAGTACCGCTTCCAAGTCTTGCTCAACTCTATTTACGTACTCATCTGGTTTTTCTTCCATCTTCTCAATTTCAGATATCTTACCTATTTTTTTAATTCTTGGTCCTTCATTGTTTTCCAATAAATTCTTGTATGAATTTTCATAAGCCCTAAGTAACATAAAATCTAAATCAAGTGGGTAACTCAAGAACACATTATACTTTTCAAGATATTCTATCCATGATAGATAATCTTCATCCTTATTTTCACCCCAATCTTTCATTTTATCGATAATATTATCTTTAATTAAACAAGTTCCATCCTCAAATTCAAAATCCTCAAAATCCTTCCTGAATTTTGATAATTCTTTAATTAAATATGAAATAGTCTTATATCCTCCATGCACACGTTCAGAGTCTAAATCCAGCAGTGTTAAGTAAGGAATTTTGTACTGACTCAGGAACTTCCAATAGTTAGTTACGAATCTTGAATCAATGGAAACTACCGATATATAAAATTCATCTATATTAACATCAGAGTCTTTGAGAAGTCTTGGTATAAATAGCTTCTCAGATTCACCTTCTACCAATATGACTAATTTGGAAAAGTAAATACTAGGTGTTTTCATTATTGTATTCTTAATGTACTTAAAATTCTCAACATCATCTGAGCTCAACTCCAAAGAGTAAGCATCACTAGAATAAGTAGATTTTTTATTAAATAATAATCTAATATCTATTGGATTGATCCTACTAATAATACTAACAGAATGTGAAGAAATAATTGCCTGGCACTTATGTTTAGTAGAGACATCCATTATAGACTGAATTAACTGTCCTAGTAAATGTGGAGCTATATTGTTTTCGGGTTCTTCAGCTATAAATATGGTATGCGAAGGTATTTTTATTTCATCATTAAACTTCAATTTAGAAAGTTCACTTTCAGCATCAAGAAGTGCAGATATCAATGAAAAATAGAGTAATGATTTAGACCCATCCCCCATCTCTTCTACAAGAAAATCTCTTTCAGTTACACTTGGTGTAAACCCAATACTCACTTTCTTAAGTATCTCTGTAATCTCACTATTTGAAAATAATATTTGCGACTTGTTAAATCTATAATCCGAATTAAAATTACCCCAATTATGCATTATTGAGTCATTAATTACTTTTATTTGGTCCTCGCTAGTTACTATACTGTTCAAAGATGTAGAGGCTTTCTCAACTTCATCTATCTTATCATCATTCCATTTTACAAGGTTAAACAACCTCATAAAAATAGAGTCAGAATTCAATTTAATCTCTTTTTCAACATTACGATTAGCTGGAATATAAATTAATCGGATTTCATCAAGTTCTTTTCTTTTTGCATTTATTAACTTGTCCTCCGTATATTTCTCACCTTCAGGACATACAACGTACACTACTCTTGACTCAATTGAACCTTCAGGGTTAGAACTTCTTTCCCATTCTGCTTCTAAACGAATTCTAATATATGGATAACTTTTTGGGTCTGATACAACAAAATGTCGTCTAAATATTGGAATTGCACCCATATCTTCCGAACTCCTAGTAACTTCTGGAAATTCAAACACTAATTCTATCGACATTTTTTTTGATTGAATATCTTCAGGTTTTTCGCTCTTCCCCAAATGAAAATCACTTCGCACTAACCCTCTATCTTTAGGATTGTTACCAAGTATTTTTTTTATTGCATCAAGCAATGCTGTTTTACCAGAACTATTGTCTCCTACCAAACAGGTCAAATCACTCATTTGAACAGTAATCTCTTCACCAAAACACCTAAAGTTGCACACTTTCATTTTTTGTAGTTTCATATTTCCTCCTAAAAAAAGTAGTCCATACAAGGACTTCTCTTTTTTTCCCTTGATCTCTTATTTATATTATATCATAAATTATTATAAATAACAGGTCATATAAGACCCAAAAGAAAAAGCCCAATAGGGCTTTGTTATGCTACGCATATCATAGTTGCAATTACTTATGGTACGGCTCATCTTTGTTTATTCTAAATGAACGAGTTATTGTGTCTAAGCCTTGTATCTTTTTATATTAATATCATACTAGGAATATTAATTAGCTCCTGGTGCGTTGTAATTGATTTCAGTTTCTGGAACATCGAAGTAATCAAATACGTTTCTTTCATTCAAATATATTTCAGTTGCTAGAGCAAAGAACTCTTGATCTACATTACTATCAAAATTATATAAATCTTGGATTGTATCATAGACAATTTCAGATTCAACAGCTTGATATTTATCAACTGTTCTAAGATAGATATATTCTGTTGTTCCATCACTTATGGTGAACTTACTATTGTCTAAATCTATTTCAACGTCCCACACCGCATTATTAAAGTTCAGTAACTGATCTTCTAATGTATATATTAATTCCGGATAATGTGACAAAACAAATTCAATTGCGGTATATTGAATATACTCAGGTATATCAAACTGAACTTCATTGAAGTCAGACATTTCTATCAATAATCCATACTCATCACTTTCAGCCTTGTAATATGTAATATATCCATCACTATCTACTCTAACAGTTATATTGACATCTTCAACACTTGCGTAGTAAACGTTATTCTTACTATCAAAGTCAAACTCAGGAAAATACTCTTCACCAACAAGTACTCCACCATATACCGGCATAAAGTCAGCACAAATATTGACACTGTTTTCTTTTTCAAGAATCCCAATGTAACTATCTTGATATGGATAGACTATATACCTTTCATCTTGATTAGAATCCATATACACTGAGTAATCAGAAAACTCCATTAAACATTCATCACCGATTACACTTACCTCAATCTCAGGTGTAACCCAGATTCTATATTTCATCGAAATCATATCTGATTTAGGTAATAACTTTACCTCTTCTACTTCTTGATATTCAGAGAGATTACACCCACTTAATAAAACTAGTATCGTTGATAGATAAATAATTAAACTTATTCTTCTCATTTCATTCCCTCCTAATTATCAGCACTTATTTTAAATCTATTATAACATATCGATGTGACAAGTATATGACAATACTGACAAGTCCTTTGATAAGTATAGTCACAAAATAATTAGTTTCTATACTTACAGATTCTAAGTTCTTCTTAATTAATTTTGGTGGATAAAGAAGATTATAAAAAACAAATCTCCATTTCGCAAAAAAAAAGATTTTGGAGATTTACTTAATAATGTGCTAAACTAAAAGTAGTTAGAAAAAGCAACTACAACTTGATTTTATAGGGATATAATTCGTGTTGATGTTTGATTACTAACACAACTATAACTTTGAAAAGCTATCAACTAATTTGTTGATGGCTTTTTTTATTTCTATTAGAAAGGATGATTTAAATGAAGAAGCTTTTGATACTTGCTTTATTTTCAATAATATTTATTGGATATCAAGCAAATGTTAGCGCTGAGATTTTGAAATTTGACGATTATGAATATTATGATGAAATATACTTGGACTTCTTAGATGTCGGAGACCATGCTGTTGCTGGAATATCTACTGATAAAAGAATATATACTTGGGGTGATGGTTCTAACGGTCTTTTAGGTACAGGTGAAACTGAGACTTACGGCTATCCTCAGGATATAACTGATAGTTTTAGTTTAGGAGTAGATGAGGAAATTATACAGGTTTCAGTCGGGGAAGCTCATATGCTTGCTATAACAAACGAAAACAGAGTTTTTGGGTGGGGCTTAAACACTGGTGGTAGAGTTGGTGACAACACTTTAACAACTCGTTTATCACCAGTTGATATAACTGCTAATTTCTCGTTTGATGTGGAGGAGAATGTTATTGATATCGCTGCTGGGGGAGATGCCAGTTTCCTCTTAACTGATGATGGTAGAATTTTTACTTGGGGATATAACTTTGATGGACAGTTAGGTGATGGTAGTTATACTACCGGATATAATGTTACTGATCAAACTAGTAATTTCAGTTTAGATGTTGACGAAATATTAATCGATATTGATGTTAATTACCGTTCAGTCCTTGCTTTAAGTAATCAAGGTAATATATATGGCTGGGGGAGAAATCAGAACGGGGAATTAGGGGTTGGTGATCAAACAGATAGAACAACTGCTGTTGATATCACTCCTAACCTATCTTTAGGTGTTGAAGAAGATATCACTGCTTTTGCTGCTGGTTATGCTCATAGTGTAATAGCTACCTCTGATGGTAATGTCTTTAGTATGGGGAGTAATGCTTACGGTGAAATTGGTGATGGAACTAGTATCAGTAGAACATTACCGACTAATGTAGCTAGTGGTTTAAATCTAGTTGCTGGTGATTATATTGTTGATGTTGATGCTAGTAATCTGACTTTAGTAGTTTCTGATTTAGGTAGAGTATTTGCCTGGGGGGCAAATCGTTCGTATGATATCCATGATAATGCTGAATTTAATCAAAGGCTACCTTTTGAACTTACATCATATCTAAGTAATAATGAAGGAGAAAAAGTGACTTCGGTCTATGCATTTGATCAAAATAGTTATTTGATGACAAATCAAAAAGCTCTTTACGTTTGGGGAAGCAATGCATATGGACTACTACTTTTAGGTAATTATGATTCAAAGGACAATTACCGTTCTCCGTTTAAAATTGATGGAACATTAAATAAAGTAAATATTAGAGATTTACTTTATTCAGAAATTGATATATTTGCGACGGGCCAATCACATGCTTTGGCATATACAGAAAGAGATAGACTATTTACTTGGGGAAAAAACCAATACGGGCAAATTGGTAATAATACAGTTGCAAATCAGTTTTATCCAATTGATATAACTGATAATTTACAATTAGAGCCCGGTGAAACTATTGTCCAACTTCAGGCTTCTAATCATTCATCAGCTGTCCTAACTAGTAATAACCGTGTTATTACATGGGGTGGTAATGTGTCAGGACAAATTGGCGATGGTACATATACAAATAGTTTAGTACCAAAAGATGTTACTGGTTATATTCCTTTAGATGCCGAAGACTACATTAAAGACATCTATATTGGACATTATACTAGTTATTATGTTTCTAATAATGAAAAGATATATGCCGTTGGTAATAACCATTACCGCCAAATTGGTAATGGGACAACAACCAATGCACTTGTTCCTGTTGATATCACCAATAAATTCACTTTTGAACCTGGTGAAATCGTTGAAAACATCGTTAGTGATGGCCATGCAATATTACTAACAAGTTTAAAACATACGTGGAGCTGGGGTAATAACTCGGGCGGCCAAACAGGAGTTGGCGATGATTATCCTGTTATCTATCCGGAAAGAACAGATACTTATATTACTTTCAATGCATCAGAAACAATCGAGGATGTTTATGCTGGATATCGTTTCTCAGCATTAATCACCACTGATGGAAGGATTATGACTTATGGTGAAAATAGTAATGGCTGTTTAGGAGAAGGAACAACGAGTGATCATCACTCGCCTTATGATATTACGAATCAATTTAACCTTGGTCCTTCGGAAGAGATAATCACATTAGATATTGGTGATTATCATGGATTTATTACTACAAACGAAGGTAATATATGGTCGTGGGGAGATAATTACCGGGGACAATTAGGTGATAATACAACTTCTGATAAATCAACCCCAATTGATGTTACTTCGAACATGGATATTGGTAGTGATACACTTGATACTATTATCTTAGGAGGATATTCCACATATCTTCTGACAGATGAAAATAATCTTTATGGTTTTGGTTCAAATGTTAGTGGTGAACTTGGAGTTGATTCTGATGAACTTGGTTTAGATCCAACTCAAAAGATAACTAACGAGGGAATTGATATAAAACAACCAAGATTCACATATGTTTCTGAAGAATCACATGTTGACGCAGATTATATCAAGTTCGAGATTTATTTTGAATTTGATTTAGAAAGTGTTATTGATTCTATCACAATAAGTACAGTAGAATATGAACTTGCCCAAATAGAGTTTGATGTTGGGAAAGTAACTGTCCTTATTCCTAACACATATAGTTTAGGGGCAGATCCTAACTTCGAACTTGAAAGTATTGAACTATACGACACTTCAGTTCATGTAATTTCTGATATGATTAACCATGAAACGGTTATTGTTGAAGATAATGAAGCACCAACATTTTTTGTTGAAGAACAGATATTTGAAGTTGGTGGTAGTTTCACAGGTGACTTAGTTCCATATGTTTTTGAATTAGATGATAATTTTGATGAAGATATAACTGTAGATTTCGTTGAAGATATAGACATTGATTTTCCAGGAACATATGAAGTTACTGTTACTGCGGTTGATGATTCAACAAATGAATTTACTGATACATTCATAGTTCACATGGTAGATACTACTGCTCCTGTTATTCAAGTAATTGGTGATAACTACATAGAAGCAACTCAAGACGATACATTCCACTTTGAAGATTTAGTATCAATTACAGATAATGTTACCCCTAACGGAGGAATAGTATTAGATATAACCGCAGATTTTGATTTAGGTGAGGTTGGTAATTATCAAGTTGAATACGAAGCAACTGATTACTATGGAAATATCCATACTTTGGCAATGTCATTCTATATTTATGATCATATACCTCCACGATTTGATTTAATTGAGACCCAATATATTGAAGCGGCTGAATATACTGATTTTGATTGGAGTACGCTAATTGTCAACATGAGTGATAACGCTAATGGAGCGTTATCACCAAGTGAAAACATTGATAATGTTGATTATGATACACCTGGTGCTTATTCAGTAACAGTACGTTTAGCTGATAGTCATAGTAACTTTACTTATCAATCATTTATGGTAATTGTAGAAGACACTACTAATCCAAGTGTAGATGATATTGATGATCAAACAATTGAAGCAGGTGAATATCTTGATTTTGATTGGACTTCGTTAATTACTAACTACTCAGATAACAGTGATACTGCTTATGTATCATATGAAGTTGTTGATGAAGTAGTCTATGATACTCCTGGTTCATATCCAGTTACTATATCGATTATGGATAGTTCGATGAATCTAATCGAGAAATCATTTGCTGTCTATGTTGAAGATACAACAAATCCAATCATTACCTTAATTGGTGATTCAGTTATTTATATAACAAAAGATGGTAACTATATTGATGAAGGAGTTACGATATGGGATAACACTTCTGAAATATTGGTTCCTTCTATATCATCAAATGTAAATACAAACAAAGTTGGTTCTTATACAATAACTTATAATGTTAGTGATGAATCAGAAAATGCAGCAGCAACAGTTATAAGAACAGTAATTGTTACTGAGACAATAGTCTTATTTGCTGAACTTGATGAAGGTGTCGATTCAATTGGTATCGGTGAAACCCATATTGATGCTGGTGTTGAAGTATTCTCCTTCTTTGCTGCTACCGTTTTAGTAGTTAGTGATGTTGATAATACAACTGCTGGTACTTATGAAATAGTTTATACAATTACTGATACTGAAGGTAGTGAAGTAATTCTAACAAGATTTGTTACCGTATATGATAAAACACCTACTGTTTTATTTAAACTAAGTGACACACTAACAACATTAGCTGTCGATGAAACATATGTTGATGGTGGTTGTACAGTATTAATCAACGGTATTAGTTACACTTGTACTATAAAAACAAACACGGTAAATACAGCTCTAGCTGGTACTTATACAGTTACTTATTCTTATACTTATAATGAAATAGAATATACTTATAATCGATATGTCTTTGTTCATTCCGATACATCGGTAGTAACATTCTATTATCGAAAAAGGGAAGAAGGTGTTATCGTATGAAAAAACTTATAGTCATATCAACACTACTACTTGTAATTGTCTTATCAGCTTGTAATGGTGGAACACCAGAAACAATTGATTTTATATTAAATGATGGTAATGATACTGTAGAAATAAATACTTTATGGGAAGATATGGGTGCATCATTAACTGATGGTGAAAATACCTTTATCATTTACTCAGATGATACCCTAAATTCTTCTATACTAGGTTTGAATGAAATTACCTATGAACTTATATATCTTGAAGAAACATTTGAACTAACAAGATATGTCATCGTTACAGACCAAACTCCACCTGAATTAACATTACTACCAGGATTAGATACTTTAACAAAAGGTACGGAGTGGGAAGATACCGGAATTACTGTTACTGATAACTCAAATGAAACATTAACTTATCAAGTAGAAGGAACTGTTTTACATAATATTGCAGGTGTATATGAAATAACATACACTGCGACAGACTCATCAGGTAATACAAATACTATAAATCGATTTGTTACGATAATAAATTAGATAAAGTAAAAGCCCTCAATTTTTGAGGGCTTTTTAATTATCTCTATTTTAAAAGGTACTACTTCTTATTTCTTTTGTTTACTTTCAATGTATTCCATTGTCTTTGCGATTGCCTGTTTACAATTCTCAATTGTTTCAAGGGTATCAAAACATTCAATTCTATGATCTCCACCTTCAAAAACGATGACTTCATGTTTTGAGAATGATTTGATAGTTTCTAAGTCGCCTTCTTTTAGAGTTTCATCATCGGTTGATGTAATTACTAAGCCAGGATACTTTTCAATTCTTTTAAGTGCTTGGCTTGTTGGTGAAGCGTAAATACTTATTACATCTTCATATTTGTAGTTAGTTCTTGTTTGATCAGCAATTAAGTTTCCAATACTTCTTGCTTCAAAGACATACTCTTTGTATTTCTTTAATTCTTTGACACTTTTTATGGCCTTATGTACTGAATGGGTAAGTTTACGTATTTGCTCATCAGAAGAATCATCACTATCAACTATGTTCCTATATGATAGAGCTAGAACATCATATCCTGCTCTTAAGAAATAGTATCTACTGTAATAAAAGAATGGAGCTCTAGTATTACTTCCTGCTCCAGGAAATAATACTGCTAGTTTATGTGCAGTTACATTTGATGAAAAGATATGTTCTGATGTTTTACCATATAATTCTATTTTTATTTCTTCTCTTTTAATCATAAATCCTCCATTAAAAACAGTCCTCAAAAGGACTGTTTTTTTCTCCCTTGTTATATATATTATATCATATATTTATATAGTAATACTTATATTTGATAGTAATCAGCCTGTGCTGTGAACAATTGTGAGTATTTTGTGTTTTCTTTACTAAGTAAGTTTTTATGAGTATCAATATCTTTAACAGTCATATCATCTAGGACAATGATTCTGTCACAAAAGACACTTGATGACATACGATGGGATATAAATATTGCTGTTTTGTTTTTAATAAGTTTTGAGAATTTCTCATAAATTTCTGCTTCTGAAATAGGGTCTAAAGCACTTGTCGGTTCATCAAGGATAACAAGTGATGCATCTTGATACATTGCTCTGGCAATGGCTACTTTTTGCTTTTCTCCGCCTGACATATCAATGCCTTCTTCTGAATAAATTTTTGATAGAAAACTATCAATATTATTTGGTAAGGATTCCAGTTTATCTTGTAGTCCTACTTTATATAGACATTCCTTAATATAGCTTCTATCTTTTTCTTCGAGATCAACGTTCTCACTAATTGTTAATGCAAATAGTTTAAAGTCTTGAAATACTGCTGATAACTGATTGATATATGATTGATAATTATAATCAATAATATTTTTATTGTTCCAAAGGATTTCTCCTGAATCAGGTGTGTAAAATCTACTTATTAGTTTTACTATTGTAGTTTTACCAGCCCCGTTTATTCCGACGATACTTATTTTCTCACCTTTGATGATTTTAAATGAGACATTCTTTAATATTATCTTATCGGTATCAGGATATGTAAATGTAACATTTCTAAATTCTAATTCTTGGAATGGCTCACACTGATATCCTTCTTGTGAGATGGTTATATCATCTTCTTTATCTAAAACTTCAAATATAGAATTAAGTAAAACAACGTTTTGCTTTATTTGGATAAACCTTGAGGCAAAACCATCAATCGCCGCTGACACTTTCATTGCTGAAGCTGTTAGTAAAATGTATGTACCAACACCAAGACTTTGTGTCACAGAAATATATCCGATAAAACCATAGATACCAATAATTTGAATATAGTTTATTAGCATAAAATATACTTGAAACTTTCCGACGTTTTTTCGGTAAGTTATTATGTTATTACATGTTTTATCTAGGAAGTAATTAAATCTTTGATTCATTAATTCACCAAGACTATAGATTCTAAAATCTTTTTGGTATTTCGTCTCTGTTGCTACTTTTGAATAATAACTAAAACGTCTATTAACAGGTCCTAATTCCTTGTAGTATTCTTGTTGTTTTTTTGATGAGATTTGTCCGACTATAAAGTGAATAGATACACCGGTTAATATTAAGACAATTATGAGAGGATTAAATAGGACTATTAAAGTAATTAAAGAACAGATTGTTATAAATTGTGTAATTAACTCTATTGTATGTCTTAAAAATATATTAAGAGCATCAAAACTGTCTATCGCAAATTTTGCTTTACTCACTGAGTCTAAAAACTCAGGTTGCTCGAGATATTTATATTCAACATTCATCATTTTTTTAGCCATGTATGCTTTTACTTTATGTTCTAGTTTATCATGAGCTATTTCTGTATAAGTAGATAATGTAATATCTAGAAATCTTAAGATACATTCTGCTAAAACAATTGCACCTGCATATATAAATGCAGTATTCATATCTTTATTAACTAAACTTGTAATGATTAGAGATAGCCCGTACACACCAACAATTGTTTTAGATGCCATTACTAGTGCTTTAATTAGGGATAACGTGTAAAACCATTTAGATAGCTTGAAAGTTAAACTTATTAGCCTACCAGTATTAGATTTAAGCATCATAATTCACCTCATCATTTTGATAATATTTTCCTTGAGTCATAAACATGTTTTTGTATTTCCCATTGTCATAATTCATTAATTCATTATGACTACCTTCTTCGTAGATCATACCATTCTCTAGAAAAATAATTGAATCACAAAACTTAGTTGAAGCTAAGCGATGGGAAATCATTATCGCTGTTTGATTATCGACTATTTCACTGAATTTCTCATAGATTCTTTTTTCAGCGATAGCGTCTAATGCGGCAGTTGGTTCATCAAGGATAATTAGTTTAGTGTTTTCTTTATAGATTGCACGTGCTATTGCTAGTTTTTGTGCTTCACCACCACTTAAATCTACACCATCCTTTTCAATCACTTTAAGTAAGTTCTGGTTTTCTTGATTCTTATATTCTTTTACTCTATCTAATAACCCAGCTTGATTTAAAGCATCAATTGCGCGGTTTTTTTCTTCTTCACTTGGGTTTTGTCCGGTAATATTTTCGAGGATTGTCGCTGCATATAGATTTACATCTTGAAAAACAACTGCGATATTTTCTTGATAGGATTTTAAATTGATATCTTTGGTATTTATCCCGTTTATGAAAATATCACCTTTTGTCGGAACATAGAATCCACAAAGTAATTTTACTATCGTTGTCTTTCCACTTCCGTTAATACCAACAAGGGCTATTTTCTTATTATTTGATATCTTAAATGATACGTTTTTCAGTACCTCTTGACTACTAGATGGGTATTGAAAACTTACATTTCTAAATTCAATATTAACATCTTCAAATTTACAAACTGTACCATCTTCTGAATCACAGTCATATTCCTCACTGAAGAATGATATATACTTCATGGTTCTAGCAGTTTCTTCTTTAAGCCTTGCGATTTCTTTAAAGGTTGTTTGTAGTTTTATTGTGATAGCTAGGACTGTCATTATTGCCATTGAAATCGTTCCAAGTGAAACTGAACCTTGGAAATAGGCTCTAATAACTAAATAATAAGTTAGTCCATTAGTTATAAGTAGAAATGGAACATCAAATAAGCTAAATTTATGTTCATTTAGATCTTTTGCTTTTAGCAGTTCTAAAAACTCTTTAGTTTTTAGAACAAACCGATTATATAATGAATTTGCTAAGTTATTAATTCTAATATCCTTACCAAATGCCGAATCGTGGGTTATATCATAATAGTATTCTCTATTTCGATCACGTTCTGCTAGTTCACCATGATTATGAATCATAAAATCTTTTGCCTTTAAGGCTAATAAAAATTGTGCTATGGCACAAATAAATGCAGCAACAATTACAATAGGATTAAATAACCCTAAAATAATTATGAAGCCAATAATACAGAAAATTTCTGGTAATTGTTGAAATACAATTGTTAGGGTTCCATGAAATCCTCTATTAGAGTATTTCATAGTATCAAATGCTTCGTTTCTTTTAGCATGAAAATTAGCATCTTCTAAATGGGACATTGAAACATTCTTAAATTTCTCCGCATAGTTTCTCTTTCTTCTCATACTACTTGCTTGAAATCTACCATTAGCCATAGCATTAAGTTTAATACTAAACAATGTGAGTATCATTGAAACAACACCAAATAAACCAATAAATATTAATGTCATCTTTAAATCAGAACTACTAATTGAATCAATAATATATTTAGGGAAGATAACAGCAACTAAGGGAATAGAGCCAGTTATTATCATGTTCAATATAAAAATCAATATCATAAACATTTCTTTATCTTCTTTAAATACACCAATATGAAAATTATATACATCCTTTTTGGATATCGTTTTATTCATCTTTCACCTCGTTATTGAATTATATCTAAATAGTAGGATACTTACATTACACTTACAAGCAACTGCTGGTTGAGTTCTTTTTATGTCTTTTGATTTACTACTTCTTCTATAGCATTACTACCATTATTTCAAGATTGAAATACACATATAAATCAATAAAGTCTCATAATTTAAATACATAACAATTAATTTATGAAAACTTTTACATTAAATACTTTCTTGAAATAATAATTGTTGTATGGTTAAATACTATCAAAACGTTGAACAAGAGTAGTAAGAGAATTTATATACACAAAGAGAGCTATTGGTTGGTGTGAAATAGTAGATGTGAATTTCTGAACGTGCTTGGGAGTTTAATTATCGAATTATATGAGGTAATTACGTATACCTGCGTTAAAGGATAGAGTGCTTTGTATTTTTACATACAAAGAATTTAGGTGGTACCGCGATATTTAATCGTCCTTTGTTTTTGAGGACGATTTTTTTTATACCTATATGGAGTTGATTTGATGGAAAAATTATTTGATTATGGAAGAATTAAGGAATGGATACCATTTTTGTTTAATGGTTTAAGTATTACAATAACTATTGCAATTGTTGCAGGGATATTTGGTGTTACTTTAGGCGTTATTTTAGTTATTATGTCAAAAAATAAGATAACAAATAGTATTGCTGTAGCATATATTGATATCTTTAGGGGAACACCTTTAATTTTACAGTTATCAATTATATATTTTGCTATACCGCAAATATTAGATTTAGTTATTAATGGAGTAATAGGGATGAATGTTGATTTCCAGTTGGCAGGGATAACAGCAGCGTTTATAACATTTAGTTTGAACTCAGGTGCTTATATTAGTGAAATAATAAGATCGGGAATTAACAGTGTTGATAAAGGTGAGATTGAAGCTGCAAAAGCTTTGGGTATAAGTAAGTTTCATACATATAAAGACATTATATTACCAATTGCATTTAGGAAATCATTCCCATCATTAATGAATGAATTCATTACTTTAGTAAAAGAAAGTTCAATTGTTTCAATTATCGGAATTCAGGATTTGATGAGAAGACAACAGATTGTTACCTCGCAAACCTATATGTATTTCGAACCACTAATAGTAATTGGGATAATTTATTATGTTGTGATAAAAATACTGTCATTTACAGGTAGAAAAGTTGAGGTGAAAATAAACTATGGTAGAAGTTAAAAACATATATAAAAGTTTTGGCCCGTTAAAAGTTCTAAAAGATGTATCTTATATATTTAAAGAAGGTAAAACCACGGCGATTATCGGAGCAAGTGGTAGCGGAAAAAGCACCCTACTTAGATGTATTAATCAGTTGGAGATTATTGATCATGGTGATATATTAGTACAGGGAAAAAATATCGAAACATTCAAACATAGAGATTTAGTTTCAAAAGTAGGAATGGTTTTCCAACATTTCAATTTATTTAGTAATATGACAATTTTAGATAATGTCATGTATGCACTCATGAAAGTAAAAAAGATAAAGAAAAGTGTAGCGAATGAATTAGCTATTAAAGCTTTAGAAAGTGTAAATATTCAAGATAAGAAAGATGCTTTCCCAAGCACCCTAAGTGGAGGACAAAAACAACGGGTTGCCTTAGCCCGTGCGATGGTAATTAAACCAGAGATTATGTTATTTGATGAACCAACAAGTGCTTTGGACCCAGAAATGGTAAATGAAGTTCTAGATGAAATAAAAAAGTTAACCCTTACAGGATTAACTAATATTATAGTAACTCATGAAATGGGTTTTGCGAGAGAAATTGCTGACGAGATCATCTATATGGATGAGGGAAAGATAATCGAAGCAGGAGATTGCAAATCATTCTTCGAAAACCCCCAAGAAGAGAGAACAAAACAATTCTTAAATAAAATATTATAGGAGAGATTAAAATGAAAAAATTTATATTAATTATGTTAGTTATATTTAGTTTCACTTTAAGTGGTTGCAAGGAAAAAAGTGATACAATTATTGTGTTAACTTCAAGTGGGTACGAACCATATGAAATCATTGATACCAGTGGAAATTTAACTGGTTTTGATATTGAATTAATGGAGGCCTTGGCTTTGGAAGCAAATGTAGAAATCGAATGGAAAGATGTAGATTTTGATGGGATTATAGCCAGTTTACAAGCTGGACAAGGTGAGTTAGCCATTGCGGGAATTAGTCCAACAGAAGAAAGAAAAGAGATGGTTGATTTTAGTAACATCTACTATAATAGTGATGCAGGACTTACAAACTTCTTATTGTTTGATTCCAGCAGCAATATTACAGGACTTGATGATTTAGATGGTCTTATTGTTGCAGCTCAGCTTGGTACAGTACAAGCAACACTATTAGACTCAATTAGTGATGAATATGGGTTTACAGTTGATCTTAGAAATACATATACGCAAATTGTCGAGGAAGTAAAAGCCGGTAGAATTGACGCCTTCGTTGTTGAAAAAATCATTTCAGAATCAATTCTTACAGTTAATGATTCATTAACTAAGGTTGGATTTGAAAGTAGTTTAGATGATGTTACAGGAAATGCTATTGCATTTAGTAAGGATTCTGAATATGTAGATTTATTTAATACTGCATTACAAGTTTTAAAAGATAATGGTGTATTGGATCAATTAATCGAAAAATGGTTCTAAAAAAACAGCAAAACTAATTATAGTTTTCCTGTTTTTTTTCTTTGATATAGATAAAAAGAATGTATATAGGTTGCCCAATAGGGCTTTGCTATACTGTGTATAAAAACAGCTTCTCCTATTTGTGATACGGGTTTCATCACTTTTAATTGCAACTTACTATTAATAGATTATCATTTGGTTCAACGTTATCTTTTGGTAAACCATCCATCATATGAACCCCATCTAGATGAAAAAAAATTATAATAAAACACCTCTATACTTTGTCCTGTATAGAGGTGTACTTGTTTATTCTTTGTCCATTAGAGTTGTTCGTAATTATATTATTACAATTCTAATACTTATCTTAAAAGATTCTAATAAATTTTAATTAATCAGTATTGGAAGATTAATAATATACGAGTATCCTGGTACGATTAATGAACTGTAATTATAACCCCAGAAGTATAAATCACCATTTGATGTTAGTAAAACACTGTGACTAAAACCTACTGAAATATGTTGAGGATTGATATTTTTATCGTTGAAATTTGCAGTTATATTAGATGCATAATGTGGGTCATGAGTGTTTGTTCCCATGTTTCCGTAATAATTGTAATATCCATAAGTAAATACATTATTTTTATTTGTAATTGCAACTAAATGTCTAACTCCTAAATCAACTTTCTGTATTTTTTCAGATTTTCCTAACATAAATTGATCAGTTACTTCAACTGGATATCTTGAGTATGGGTAGAATGGGTCATTAATATTTGGAAAATGATACGCAGACCACATAAAAATCCTTCCCTTATTTGTGACAATCACTGTAGTTAAGTCATAAGATTCTATCAAATGAACATTCTCATTTTCTTCAAAATTAAAATACTCAGTAATGTCATATGGAGTTCTTCTGGTAGTCATTGTTCCATCACCTAGTTTATAATAATAGTTGTCTCCCCAAGCAAAAACTCTTCCCTTGTTTGTTGCAGCAAATCTTGTATGACTTCCTGCTGAGATGTGAGTAATTTTTTCATTCACATCAAGTTGGAAGTTACTTGTTATATCTACTGGAGCAAACGCATGGTTATTACTATTATTTCCAACTGTTCCATAGTAATTAATTCCCCATGATAATACTCTACCAAATGAAGTAAGTAACATACCACCATATAATCCTAGCGATATATCCTTGATTTCTTCATCCTCTAGTAGATTAATGTGTTCATTTTTTACAGGGCTTCGGTGTAGGTTATAATAACTATCTCCAATCCCCAAAGCACCGTAAGCATTTCTTCCCCATGTATAAACATATCCTTTTTCTGTAGTAACCATATTTACGAGTCTAGAAGAGTAAATATGATTAATTTTATCATCTTCCTCAAGATTGAAATGTTCGGTAATATTGATTGGTTCTCCTGAATAATAGTGGTTTCCATCACCTAAATAACCATCTGGATTGAATCCCCAAGAATACAGTGTTCCATCTTTAAGCAACACCAATAAACTGTGAGCACTTGATGCGGTTTCTTTTATATTTTGCAATTCTTCATGAATTGGTTCTGTTTCCGTTTCTTTCTTAGCAGCATATACACTTGTATTTGTTGACATCGAGAACACAAGAAGTAAAGACGTGATGATTATTAATACTTTTTTCATAATTCCTCCTTATTTTTTTTATTTTTTTTCTGCACGTCACTGTGTATGCTATCCAATTTCAGTTTAGCACAACCAAGAATTGAAAACCATAAGAAATAATTGAAACATAAATTACAATTGAATAGAGATTTGAACTTTTTGAATAGCATTATTCAAAGTCTCTGAGAACAGTCAATTTTTGACCAATTGTTAGGTGCGGAACATAAAAATGGTATTAAAAAACTCCTAATAAGTAAAGTGAACCCTATATAGTGGACACTAAATAAAAAAACACTTTTATAAACCATATCAATTATGAGCTACAAGTGATACGACTCATTGTTAGTTTCTAAGTTGACAAAAATATTATGGAATTAATACCAAAACAAAAGACCTAAATAATAGGTCATTTCACTTATGATAAGGTTCGTCGTATCGATATTAGTTGCAACTTATTATGTTATTCATATTAATAATTGTTGTGATTTATGGTTGTTCATGTACATAAGTACAAACTCCATGCTCTTCCATATGGGAAAAAAAATAATCTCTTAACCTCACAATTCTTGAAATCATTTTTCTATTCTTTTTTTTCCAAAAGTTACTTTATCATAATTGTCTAAGTATGCTTTTATCATAAATCCACCATAAGCTTCTGATTCCATTGTTACATATATAGTTTCCTTAATAATCTTTGATAAATTATTTTTATCATTCTTCTTGATGCCATATATTAAGACACGAAAACGAGAGATATCATGCATTAGAATAAGTAGTTTTTTTCTATTCACTACTTCATAATTTGTATGCCATGCAAAATTATCATTGTCGGTATTTTTATTATATGGTTCTATTCCGAAAAAGTCTAAAACTTTTTTTGAAGATTGTATATTGATTATAATGATTTGAATTTCAAAGTATTTTTGTTGATACCACTATTAATCTTTAGTATACTAAATTTATCGAGAATGGGTGATTAAGTGAGTAGAAATTTTGAGAGTGATAGACTAAAAAAAATAAGAAATTATGACTTAAGAAAAGACTTAGATATTGCAAAAGAATATGCTTGGGAATATTTGAACAATATTCATAAAAGAAGTGTATATCCAAATCAAGTGGACATTGACAATATCCAGGAGTTTAGTGAGGAATTAAATGAAGAACCATCTTCTCCAACTGAAATCATAAAGAAATTACATAAGTATGGTTCACCTGCAACTGTAGCTCAAAATAGTGGGAGATACTTTGGATTTGTTTGTGGAGCTATGCTACCATCATCTATACCCGCAAAGTGGTTAGCAGATGTATGGGATCAAAATCCTGCAATATATGTAATGTCCCCTACTGTCTCAAAGATAGAGTCTATTGTTGAAGGATGGTTGATAGATTTATTTAAATTTAATAAGGAATGTACAATAGGATATGTTGGTGGTAGTGCCACAGCAACATTCGCTGGACTCGTTACTGCTAGAAATTATTTACTTTCAAAAAAAGGATATGATCCATTTAATAGAGGAATAACGGATTTGCCCAAAGTTAAAGTTGTTGTCGGGGAAGGTGTTCATTCTACTGTATTTAAAGCGTTATCATTATCAGGAATGGGATATGATAATGTCATACGGGTACCTATGGATCAAGAAGGTAGAATGATTTTTAGTGAACTTCCTGAACTTGATGATATGACAATAGTTGTTGCACAAGCAGGACATTTATCAACTGGGGCATTCGATCCTATTAAAGAAATTTGTGAAAAAGCACAAAAGGCAGGAGCTTGGGTCCACGTTGATGGAGCATTCGGCTTATGGGCGAGAGTAGATAAAAGGTTCAATCATCTTACAGTAGGTCTAGAACTCGCAGATTCCTGGAGTGTAGATGGGCATAAAACATTAAATGCACCTTATGATAATGGAATGATTATCTGTAAACATTCAAAACTACTTTTAGATGCAATGAATGTAGAAGGTTCCTATATTATTAGGAGCAAGTTTAGAGATGGTATGTTATTTACTCCTGAGATGTCTAGAAGAGCAAGGGTGATCGATTTGTGGTCTTCGTTAAAAGGTTTAGGTAAAAATGGACTGGGTGATATGATATATGAAATGCATGCTAAGGCAAAATACTTTGCACAAAGATTGAATGATTTAGGGTTCGAGATTATGAATGAGATTCATTTTAATCAAATAATAGTTCATTATAGTTCCAATGATGAAACATTGAAACTAATTGAATTGATTCAGAAATCAGGAGTGATGTGGTTAGGTGGTTCTAAATGGCAAGGTAAAAACATAATACGAATTAGTATTAGTTCATACAAGACCACATATGAAGATATTGATATGTGTATAGATGACTTTGAGAGCCAAATGATGCAACTACTATTTAGTGGCAATCAAAATGTATAAACAAATAGAGTTCCCTTCTCTAGGTGTTACCCTAAGAGGAAGACTTTATATACCTGATAAATATTCCAGACAACATTCTATAATAATTATGGCACATGGATTTACAACTACGATTAGTGGTATGACAGCTGATAGATATGCTGAGAAATTTCATGAAGCAGGATTCGCTGTACTACTATATGATCACTGTAACTTTGGAATGAGTGATGGTCACCCGCGTCAAGAACTATGTTTTTGGATACAAGCAAGAGGATATATTGATGCAATTGATTTTGTGTCTACTATACCAACAATTTGTAAGGACAATATTGTAGTCTGGGGTGCAAGTCTAAGTTCTAGAGAATCATTTATAGTTGGGGTTATAGATGATAGAGTGAAAGCAATAATAAACTTAGTCCCTGCATATGGTGATGATTTCCCTATAGTTATTTCAAATGAAGATGCTTATTCATTTGCAAAAAAAACAATCTTAAATAATGACATTTACAAACTTCCACATACTGTTAGTAAACCAATACCTATTGTCTCGTCAGATCAACTAGGCTCTCCATCTGCTTTAATTGAGATTTCTGCATATCGTTGGTTTATTGAGTATGGCGGAAGGTATGGTACAAATTGGAAAAACTATGTATCTTTCCTAAGTATTAAACAACCGGAGAATTTCCATATTGGGTGCTTAGCTGTACTTATAAAAGCTCCAGTCCTTATGGTTATAGCAGATAACGATGAAATGAGTGGAGCTAGTAGTGATGTTGCAATAAAAATTTATGACACAATTGATAGTCAAAAGAAGAAAGTAATGATAAACGGAGGGCATTTTGGCTTGTTACACTACCCAAGCACATTATTTAATCAAGTCTCTGAAATACAAATAGATTTCCTTAAAGAACATTTAAGAACTTAACAATCAAAAATAAAATTAGTAATGAGAAATTTATCATAAGTAAAAACCCGAGATAGTCGGACTTTTGAATTAAATCAGTATTCGATAATATTTTGTCATTGTTTAGCAATATACTGAGTCGTACATATTCACTATTAGTATCGAAAGACAACATATATTTCATTATAGTGTTGTCTCTTTCTTTTGGATTTGGTTTCGCATGGTCGAGATCTCCACCATGTGTACACGTATACGGTTAAATTTCTGGGACTATACTGGGCTCGAACTTGTGACACAGGTATTTAAGCCGAATTTCTATGTCAAATACAATAAATAAACACTTACCTTAAAGGGTTTTGTTATACTCTACATACCTATAGTTGCAACTATTTGTGATACGGCTCGTTGTTGTTTATTCTAAATGAGCAATATATTAGTTCTAGTAACATACTAAATATATAAAAAGCATTCTTGTAGGATACAAGAATGCTTTTAAAGATAATTTTATATTTGTCACTGAATTACTTTACATCTTTTTTGTGAATATACTCGTATTCCAACCATCGAGTTTTGAAGTACCATTTCTAATAATATCAACACAAATATCTACTACATTTTGATCATATAGTGTTCCACTATTATCTTGTAATTCTTTAATACATTCCTCTAGTGGCAACCCTGGTCGATAAGGGCGGTGATTTGACATTGCTTCAAAAACATCTGCAACACATATTATCTTTGCCTCTAATTTAATTTCATCACACATAAGTCCTTCTGGGTAACCACTACCATCACATTTTTCATGATGTTGTTTCACAACTTCTGCGATTGGTTGCTCAAATTGAATCTGTTTGATAATATCATATCCTACTTGAGGATGTTCTTTAACAAGTGATTCCTGTGAATCACTTAAACTACCAGGTTTTGTAAGAATCTCCAGTGGGATTTGGATTTTACCAACATCATGTAATAATGAGCTAAATCTAACAATTTCTAATCTCTTTTCTGAGAAATTCATTTCTTTACCTATTTCGATAGCTAATGAAGCAACTCTATTCTCATGTCCAAAAGTATATGGATCTCTAAATTCCGTTATTGCGCCAATGGTTGTTATCAAAGACTCTAATACATCTCTTGTATTTTCACGACTCTTGGCAATCTCGCTGATATCAACTGCGATTCCCGCAAGATATTTCTCATTATTTATAGATTCATATAAGAATTTATAAACTCTTAGCCATTTTTTAGGTGAATTTTCCGTCTCTTCAATATGTAGTTCAAACTCGACATTTCTACCGTTTTTTAAAAGCAATTTATCATAATCTGCAACTATTTCAATATTCTTCTTACTCAATATACCCTGTGTTTCTGTTATTACTTTATCCTCTAAATCTCCATTTACATTTCCGGTGATAATTTTTCTTGCCTCTCTATTAGAGTATACATATTTTAAATTCTCATTTTTAATATATATTGCTCCTGGAAAACAGCTCATAAATCTATTATATCTGTCTTCAATCATTTTTGATTCTGTAATATTTGTCAAAATAGCTATTAGTACATCGCTATTTTGATCAAACTTTTTTAAAACTACTTTGAACCATAATTTAGTACCCGATTTAGTTCTATGTAAGAATTCAAATTCATGATTGCCTTTTTCCAAGGCAATAGCGCAATGTTCAATTGCACTTTTTTCACTATCTTTACCATCTAGTTGAAATAATGGTGCAAAAAAACCAGGATTCAATCCGATTAATTCACTGCTATCGTCATATTCTAGCTCTTTAGCAGTTATTTTGTTAACCTCTTTAATCACATTATCCTTAATTGCCATTAATGCACAAGGAAACCCAAAAAATACATTTTTTAATAGAGTATCCTCAAAAGTTAATCTATTCTCCATAGTAATCCTCCTCGTAAGCTATTACAAATTATATCATACATACAGCAATCCGAAAACAAACTTTTTGTAAAACTTATCCGGTAAAGCACTAAATATAGATATTTGACTTAACGCAACATAATACTTTGAAGTAAAAAAAAGAAACACCTTTTCAAGGTATTTCCATAATCTACTCATTAAATATTGAGCATCATATCTTTTTTACTTAAAAACTTATTATATTACTAAGAGTTAAATCCCACATCTTTATATTACTTTCATTTTACTCTTTAAGTCATCCACTCGATAACTCACATACTAAATGAACTAATAATTAGATCTTAATATCTAATACTCTCTAATAAGTTCTTTTAAGATTAGAGACTGTGTTTGAATTGTATCCTCATGTTTATATTTAAGTTTATTCATTACTGATATTGCGTTTTGAATACCTTTTGTGGATTTAGAGACTTGACTTAGTCCACTCTCTATTTGATCTCTGATAGCTAGATTTGTAAAAATATTATCAAACCAGAAATCGGTAGTTCTATCTACTGCGACATTACCAGATGTAGAAACAACTACATCTGCTTTTATATCTTTTATTTCATTATTAAATATTTTGATTTTTTGTCTAGCTCTTGCGATGGAACTATTAGCACTATCTAAACTTTCGTGTTTTAACATATGGTTATATAGTCCTGTCTTCTTTGTCCAAGTATCCCATGAATGTAATCTTCTAGCTTTTTCTAATGAGGACTCGGCTGAAGATAAGTATTGAACAACTTGACGTCCGACCTTTATAGCATCTTCTACTTCAATAAGTTGTTCATTGGCTGAATTTAGTCTTGTTGTAATTGTTTCATATTCTTCTTTAAAAGCAGGTGAAGTTTTTATTAGTAGTTCTTCTTTATTGTTTAGGACTTCTTGTTTAGTATTTTGATAATTTGGTAAACTATCTAATTTACTTTTTTTATCTAAATAGTCTTCTTTAACTATTAGAAGTTCTTCTCCTAGAGCTTCTTTCTTAATAGCAGCATCCATTAGGTCTTTTTGTTCTTGTGATAATTTCTCACTTTTAGTTCCTATGATCGTGGTGAAGATATTTTTAAAGGTGAATGTTTCTAACTCTTTAACATCTTCTTGCTCTTTTATTATTTGTTCGTTATGTTTCCTTACTTCTAATAACTTTTCTTGATATAGGTTATTCGCATCCTCTGCTTTTTTAGAGATGCTTTTCTTTTTGATTATTAACGATTCAAGTTCAATTAACTTTTCGTTTAATTCCTTTACATTCATAATGTCCTCCTACCTCTTCTTTAGATATTGAATATCCATTATTTTACTCATTTGAGCCATCAACGACAAATGAATGATTTTCATCAAATGAGAGTCTTTCTTTTGATATAAATGTTGTCTCAAAGAGATCACCTTCACCACTTATGATATAAAAGTATTCAGTGTCATAATCATTAGGATAAAAATAGATAACAGATTCACTATAGATTGTGTAGTCTACAAGTACATAATCTATATCTAAATTCTCATCCTTATTACGAAATTTTATTGTAATCTCATTATCACTTAATTTTTCGATGAAGATTACTAGTTGTCCGTCAACACTTGCGCTATAGACATAACCATCATTAGTTTTTAAACTAGTTTCTTCTATAAGATTAAACTTATGAGTAATACTGGCATATTCTGGGTATTCTCTTATCCTCGAAGAGCTTGTTATAATAAACATATATGTTAATACTAGTAGAAAAGGAAGAGTTAGTAGGCCTTTTACCCATTTTTTTATTTTTGAAGAATTTTCTTTTTCCCCTTTAAATCTGTCAATAATAGTAAATAAAGCTATTATTGGGAGTAACAATAGTGGTAAGAAGGGATTCTTGTAGATGATAGAACCTATATTGGAAAATTCTTTAAATCTTGGAAGAAATACAATCTCATTGTTTATAAAATACATATAGAAAATGCTTGTGTTAATTGTCAGTATAAAAAAACTTAATGCTCCCATAAATCTCTTATTTCGTAAGCTTTCAATATTTTCTCTTTCATTAATTTCTCCTGTTTCATCTTCTTTACTAGGAGTTTTCTTTTCTACTTTTGGCATCAACATGACTATAATGGCAGAAATGATTGGCAACATTAGAATTTTAAAAGATAGACCATATAATTCATAGCCTATTCCATCAGGTAAGAAAATAAAAAGTAACAAGGAAGGTGCGAATACACTAGTAATTCTCCATAGCAATCTAAAGCTTAGAATAAAAAAATGCAGGACAAGTATTATACTAAATCTTGATGTTATAAAGAGGAAACTTTTTGGTAATCCCTCACTTGTTGAGGCAAATAATTGATTACCATAAGTAAGATAACCTGTAAGAAATAAAGTTAGACATAAAGAGAACAGAATAAAACTACCCAGTCTAAATTCTTTATCACTTTTACCCATATTAAATAAAACGCAAAAAGATAGTATTATTGCGACTAATCCAAGTAGTGCTTTTACTTGATACTCTTCCATGTCTGCACCTCATATAGTTCCTAATAAAAAGGGACCACAATATAAAAAAGTGGTCCCTTTACACTGTAAAAATATTATACCATAAAAAAGTAAGTAGCGCATATAGAATCTAATGAATGAATTACTATATAACTTCAATATTGGTTATCTGAAGAGCACTAACACTTTTCTCTCCAATAAAGATTAGTTTATTAAATAAGTCTGTTCTGGTGATATGTCCTTTAACTTTTTTAATTTTATGAGATTCAAAGTAAGATACTTCTATTTCATAGTTAAATAGATAAGCTGATTCCAATTGTCTATTTAATTCTTCTAACTGGTCCACACTTAACACAGGCATGGTTTTTCTTTCTCTACCGTGAAGTAAGTCATTAATATAATCTCCTTGTTCTAAGAGGGCATTAAAGGGCATCCACTTCATCATTTTGCGGTCATGGTATGTATAATCAGGCATTATGTCCACCTACCATATCTGTTCTAGCTATTGCGGTTGAGGTTTCATCTAAACTGGAAGCTCTAAAGATTGCTTTTTTACCGTGTCTAAATTTGATATTATCAATGGATGACATTAGTTTATGATCTTTTAATACTTTATTCATATCTTTAAAGAGATTTAATTGAACATAGAATTCTTCAACTAATTTGGTAACTCGTATAGTGACTTTTCTGATGGGTGAATCCCCATCATAAAATTCATCAAAGAGTTCCATACAGGAATTATATATTTCGGCCTCATTACAAGTTGGGAATGGTAATGTCATTTGGCGATTAAATCCGCCACCACCGTGATTTCTAGAATAAGATATTCCGAGATTAATTGTATAGGCTTTTCTGTTTCCTGCGCGGAGTCTTTTAGTTACTTCATCAGTCATCTCTAAAATGATTTGGACAATTTCTTCAGCATTATAATCATGGTATAGGGTTTGCCCCATACCATAACTTTTAGAAACTGGTTTATATACTAGTTTCTCATTAATAACTGACATATCAATTCCATGCGCATGATGATAGAGTTCTTCTCCCATAATTCCGTAATATCTTTGGAGTCGTTCTAATGGGTAATGAGCTAAATCATAGATAGAATGAATACCTAATTGGTTTAGGTTACGTTCCATATTGATTCCTATACCCCACATTTCACTTATTGGTGAAATAGGCCATAGTTTTGTAGGAACGTCATCATACGTCCATTTAGCGATGAATGTCGGTGACTTTTTACTTTCAACATCAAGTGCAATCTTGGCTAAAAGTAAGTTCGGACCGATTCCACATGTTGCGGGTATTTTCGTTGTTTCTAAAATATCCGCAAGAATCATTGCGGCGATTTCTTCATCGGTCTTTTGATAAAAATTAAGGTAAGTGGTCAAGTCAAGAAAGACCTCATCTACACTATAAACGTGAATATCTTCAAATGAAACGTACTTTAGGTAAATTTCTAAGATTCTTGTCGAGTATTCTAAGTACTTACTCATTCGTGGTTTAGCAAAGATTATTTTAGGATCTTCAGGTAATTCAAACACACGGCACCTTGATTTCACACCACGTCTTTTAAGATAAGGGGTAACCGCAAGAACAATACTACCGTTACTACGTGATTTATCTGCGACTACTAAAGGAGTTGTAAATGGATTAAGCCCACGTAAAGCACATTCTACTGAAGCGTAGAAACTTTTTAAATCAATACATAGGATATTTTTATGTAAACGATATTCTTCCATTCTTGCACCTCCTTTTCTTACTTACTAACCTTATTATAATCAATAATTATCTATAAGACAAGAGGGCTGAATTTATGAAAATTCGTTTACACTTAGTATCTGTGCGATGAACTTATGTGGATAAATAATTAAGTTTATTTCTTACTTGAAATTGTTTATATTATAGTGTAACAATCATTATATAAAGTGGTTAAAGTTGATTAAATCAAAAGAGAAGTCAACCGACTTCTCTTACGTTTGTATTATTGTTTTTTCTATGAAACACTTTGCTTTCTAGGTAATATTTTAAAGAACACATATAGATTATACATCAAATGCGATAAAATAAACAAAAATAATAAAATAAGTTCATTTCCTGTCAAATCGTCATAATAAAGCCAAAAAGCAAATATATCAATAATAGCAATTACAACAACTACTATTTGATTATATAATCTTCTATCTGAGAACAAATTGATTAATACCATCACAAATGTAAATGTTGGAATTTCATAGTAGATTGCAAATACATTATATCCAATCCCTATATATTTAAGTAAAATGTACATATATATATTTAGCATAATAATTCCAACACAATGTAACAATATATACTCTTTACTTCTTTCTTTGTATAACAATATAATAATTGCAAGTATCAAAGTACATAGTGTCAGTGACGAGCTTAGAAGACTATCAAAAGATACTGAGAAATAATTAATAATTAACAGCACCCCAAATAAGAGAGTCACAGCAATATTCCGCTTTACTTTAGTCATTATACATCTCCTTCCAATAATTATATCTCACAATATAATAGTCGATTAGTATGGTTTGATCAGTCTGATTAAGTCTTGGATTTGAAGTTAATGCAATTGCGTCTAATTCCAAATCAACATCAATGACCATGGTTATTTCTGGTGATAGTGCCTTACCGAAAATAGAATCAACATTGGCTGCCCCAGCAATGCTTTGAAGTACTAATTTCAATCCATTAAAAATTGGAGTTGTTTTAGCAGCATTCTCATACACAGCAAATTGAGCTTCTTGATCAATGTACAATTTCGCAATTTCAATATCACTTAAATCTGCATCACTAAAATCAACCTTTGCAAAACTTAATCGTTCTTCAGCTGCATTGTTATAAGTTTTCGCCATTAACATTGAGATTACTAAGGTCCCCACTGTAATACATCCTAGTATGAATAATAAGGCAAAATCTCCATTTGGGTCTACAAACATGACAGGAGTCATGACTACATGTAGCACCAATATATCTTGTCAATAAGTGTGTAATGCATCTCAACTAAGCTCTCGAGTCATCTAGCCCAAACTTATATTTTATTTTGAGTTAGTATTCTTCTTAGGTAGTAACCATATGTTAAATCCCATTATTGTACTTACTAGAATTGGGACTATAAATGATTTAGGGTAAGGCATATTACTATATATCATGTATATTAAACTAAATGTTAGGCTTATTGAATAAAGCATAGTCATGATTATTTTGTTAAATCTACTTATACTTCTAAATTCATCATCATATAGTGTGTATAAAATTATTGTTGAAGATAGCGCATAAGGAATTAACGCTAAATATATCAAATCAATAAACAAGTATGATAAACTTACAATTATAGCAATAAGTATCAAGACGTTATACTTTTTCATAATCAACCTCCAATTAAAACATTTTTAATACATCTAGCCAGTTTTTCCTCAGGTGTTACTGCAATTGAATCAACAACAACATATGTTATACCACTATAAAAAGCTGTTCCAACAACAATGATTAGAATAGACCCAACTACTTTGGTAACTGGTTCTGGATTGGCAGCAAACCAAACTTTTGCTGTAACAATAGCTAGACTACTACCTACTGCAACAGATGCCCAAAACACATTATAATCCCTATTATTATTGTAGTAATCATCATAACACTCACCTATTGAGCAATACTCATCATGACTCAATTCATCAGGTACCCCAATATTTAGTATATCATCGTAAGGTCTATACTCCTTGGAATCATCGCCAGTGACACCTCGTACAGGACTAAAGCCGGTGCTGTCTGTAAGCATGACTGGAGTAATGTAATTAAGCATAAGCATGCACTAGTCGGATATTCGTATAATAGTGCTTAACTATGTGTTTCCTGTGTTTATTCATTTTTCGAAGTTAACTATTTTTTTGATAAATAAAGTTATCCCGCTTTTATATTTATATATTTAAATCTACACTACTTCATACTTAAACTCAATTGGAACACCAGAATTAACCTTTAAATAATCAATATATCTTTCATATTCATTATTCTCGTTCTCTATATCAACATAACTGACATCATAAATATCGATTCGCTCGCATAAGTTATTCTCATAATAAATTTGAAGACTCAAAAAAATGATATACAAGTTACTCTTTAATAAGTCTTCAAGCTCTTTATAACTATAAACTCGATTATATAGTTTAATAGATTCTAATATTTGGTCATTGCTATCAAGAGTATAAATTTCAATAATATCCCCAACTACTTTGTACTCATTTGACATTGTGTTTAAGTCCAATATCATTTTTAGAAAAATCGAATTATCCTTTACTTCTTTTGTAGCTTCTATACTCAATTTCATTCTTCATCATCTCCATTTTTATCATCTGGATACTTATCGTAATCTACATTTAAATGCTCATCTTTTCTTTTGCCATCAACCCAATCGTGGTCGTGTGGCAAATCCATACTTCCTGGATGATCATAATCTCTATCTCGTTCTGGTAGCCCATCTTCTCCATACCATCTTTTTTGCTTTAAATTTCCATTTTCATCATATAAACGACCCGGAACATTTGCATCACCTCTATATGGTAAACTACTACTCTTACTTATGTAACTCAATAGTTTCTTTGTGTAATAAAAATCATTAACTATTTCCAAAATCATAACTGTTACAACAACTACAACAGCTACTATCAATACAAGTTCCAACATGGTCAATCCTACTAATATTCCGATAGCGACAGCAGATTCCCCGCTTATGTCTGAATACATTACAGGAGTGTTATTCACCAATTGCAGCAAGATCAATAATGCCTATATTCTTAAGGTATAAGTCAACTCTATCTTTGTTGTATATACCATTCCCTCTTGAGGCAATAGTAACCTTCTCTATCAAATGTTCAGCCATTCTATATGTAAGTTTGTTGATACTTTTTTGTAGCCCTATTTCTTCTACCATGTTTATGATATTTTGTTTCATTGTTTCCATATATAGTGTTGTTTCAGTATGTACGTTAAGTTTTTCTGTTATATCATTCTTCTCTTGTCTGAATTGATTAAGCAACTCATTGAATGTCTCTTGATCAATTCGCTTCAATGCAAAATCCTCATACAATGTTTTCAATAGGGAACTTATTGTTGCCAATCGAGTTTCACAATCATCCTTGAGTACTTCCGAACTACCGAAATCTTTTTTTTGAGGTACTATGTAAGAATATAGTTTGTCTATTACATTTTCCTTATCTAGATTTATTTGTTTATGTAATTTTACAAAAATAGTTCTTACACTCTCCACCGCATCTCGGTATCTCATAAAATGTGAAGTACATCGTTCTGTGCCGTGAACACGATATGTACTACATACATAAGCTGAGCTATTAACTCTGCGTTTATCAACAGCATAAATCATCATGCCCCCACAATCACTACAACGAATCTTACTCTTGAAAAGATGTTTATGGCGAATGACTCTTCGCTTTGGTTTTGATTGAAGATACTCTTGCACTTGATAAAACAATTTTGCATCAATGATAGCTTCATGAACATTCTTTGTTATAATCCAATCTTTTTCAGGGATTGAACAGAGAGTTTTGTCTTTGAAAGATTTTGTTTGATGTTTATTGCATACAATATTCCCAATATATACTTCATTGCATAATATACTTAGTATAGTCTGTGGCGACCAAGAGTAAGGGTATTTTTGTGCATTATCTAATTTGTACTTAGATGTTTTTTTGTATGTGTCAGCTCTTGGAGTTAAAACTTGATCTTCTTTCAATTGTTGAGAAATTCCATAAATTGTGCTTCTTTTAGAATACATTTTGAATATTAACTGGATTATACTAGCTTGCTCTGAATCGATGATAAGATGGTTTTTATCTATCGGGTCTTTAGTGTACCCATAAGGAGCCACAGCTCCAGTAAACTTTCCATTTTCTGCTTTTGTTCGATATGCACTACGGATTTTCTGCCCAATATCTCTTGCATACCATTCATTTATAATGTTCTTAAACGGTGTAAAATCATTAATTTTTTGACTTGTATCAACGTTATCGTTGATTGCGATAAATCTCACATTTTTACTAGGAAAATAGTGTTCAATGTAATATCCGGTTGATAAGTAGTTTCTTCCTAATCTAGATAAATCTTTCGTTATTATTGTTGAGACTATTCCCTTTTCGATATCTTCGATGAGTTTCTGAAAACCTGGACGATCAAAATTTGTTCCAGAGTAACCATCATCAACGTAATTCCTTAATTCTGTGTAAGAGTTTCGATTTGCATAATGCCTTAAGAACTCTTTTTGTGTCTTTATACTTGAACTAAAATCATTTGCTTCGTCTTCTCGTGAAATGCGGCAATATAGCGCTGTTGTTTTATTCATAATAATCCCCTAACAACAGACATACTATTCCATAACGAAAAGAGTTCTAGGAAAGAACAGACATTCTAAATATTTATCTTTAGTGAAAAACTCAATTATAGTCTGTCTGTTCTTTTCATTTATTTTTTATTGAATTTCAAAGTTTCTTTATAGTCTCTCACGAATCTTCAAATTCTCGTTATTCATTTTCATATAGTTTCTTAGTATATGCAAAACTTCATTATTAGATATAAACTCATTATTAAAAGTTAAGTTGACACTCCAATCTAAATCTATATAGATAGAATAGTCATAAGAATCAAACAATCGATTTGAATCCACTATTGGATTCTTAGTTGAATTGATATAGTAATCAAGTTTCATTGGTCCATTACTAGAAATGAAATGTGTATTTAAGGAGTGCGACTTTAATATCATTTTAATTATATCTAAGCCTGGAAAACTCCCGATTATTAAGCAATAGTCTGATTTACTCTTTGTCTTATTTGAATACATGTTTAATGAGAGACTTTTGCTTATTTTACAAATGTTTTTGTATGCGTCTTCATTTATTGCCTGCCAAAAGAACACATAATTGTTTCTTTTGTTTGGAAATTGCCCATAAATGTAACTTATAAATTTTGAAGCAGCTAAGCATAAATCGTTATGTCCATTTTCGAAATCCACATAGTAATGCGAATAATTAGTATTTTTCATTTTACTCTCCTCTATTAAGCGCTACATCAAAGAAATTATATACTCCATTAACAACCGGAACTGCAACTTCGACTATCAAAGTTCTATGAAAGTTAAACCCATGTGCAGCAGTAACATAATGCATATGAATACCCTGACTTAAACTTGCGTCAAATCCAAAAGATTTACCAACCCTTAGGAATGTATAATTTCCACTCTGTGTACCAAACATTCCTCTTACAGTATTGTTCATATTAACCGGCCGATGAAAACTGCTCAACTTACTTGCTGCAGCCAAGGACATTGAAACACCGTAAAACAGTCCTCCCAACATAAAACCATTTGAGAAGCTGTCAACTGCGGCATCTAAAGCTTTGTCTTTAAATCCTTCCATTCCTTCACCACTAATCGCCATAGAAACAGCCAATCCACCTACTCCCATGCCTGCTGAGACGACCCCACTTATTAGTGCCATTTTTAATCCTGCTGCTAATATTGGTAATGCTGCCCCTCCAGTTGCTGCTACAAGTATAGCTGCAATTGCAATTGCCCCGATACCAATTCCGATTTTCCAACCATTGGATAGATAACCGCTGTAATCAGTATACATTACTGGATTGTTTTGAGAGTATGCATACATGTTGGTATTAACAAATCCTCTTATTCTCCAAGTAGACCACAGGCGCTGATGAATCTTAGTGATTTTGACTTATAATATCTGCTAATTGTTAAGTTTGTCAATAACTCCTATCAAAACATAACTAACTATCAAATAACACAATGACATTGTTGAAAATACTATAATGTTTAATGTGCTATCTAAACTAAAAAACATAAGCATTCCATAGAAGAATAAAAACACTTGTAATGAACTAAACAAAAGTTTAATTAGTGAAATACCTTTTGCTAAATATCTTACAAACAGGCACAAGGTTGTTACCATTAATACTATTGCCACAAGGTTAGTCACATCTACATTATCTAAAACAAAAGAACCAAGAAAAACAAGTACTATGTTTAGAGCTAAAATCATACTCCATAAATACACTCTTTTCTTTGAGTATATAACAAGTATTGTTGGAAACACGGATATTGAAAGGAGAATAATAAATATATAACCATTAAGATCTGTTGAGTAGTTCCCAACTATTAAAAATAATAATCCACTGGTTAAAACCAGTACGGTTTTCTTAATGTAAATCAGCATAATACTTCCTCCAATAATCAAATCTATTTTTATAATATTCCACATTTTCTGGATTAAATGAATCAGCTTCACTTGTGTAACTATTAATAATCCCATCTAATTCATAATCTATATCAATAATTGATACTTGCTCAACTCCCCATGAATCAGAAAATGCACCATCAACACGTGCTAATTTGGCAATAGATCTTAATGTTAATCTTAACCCATTCATAATATTTGTTGTTAGGCTTACGTTATCTATCGCTGCAAATCTTGCATCTTGATCAAGTTTCATTTTAAGTACTTCATCATTACTTAAATCGTAGTCATCATAGTTTATTTTCGAAGTGCTTTTAAGCATTCTAGACGATTTCATCAGTTTAAAAGTGTTACCAATAGCTGTACCTAAACTTATTGCACCAACAATACTTACACATACAGCAATAACTGCAATAACACCAAAAAACTCTCCACTTGGATCAGTATACATCACTGGATTGTTTTGACAATATGCATACATGTTATGTCCTAAGATGTTTCCAGCTTCTCCTAGTAAACCATCTGAATTAATGAATCTACCAATATCAGGATTATAGAATCGACTATTCAAATAGTACAAACTTGTCTCTTCATCATATCTATATCCTCTATAGAAGTAACGATTGTATGAGTGCGCAGCTTGTGCAGCACTTAAATATGCGGAATTGTATGAAACATCAATGATACTTCCCCAAGTATCATAAAGATACTCGACAAGAACTACGCCGTTCTTGTTAACTAATTTTGTAATATCCCCTTGTTGATTTCTAACATAGAAGATATCACCATAACTACTAACTCCATTATCATAGTAATAACTTATGATTGTACCATCATTCTCATATAATAACTTGTTTCCACTAAGCCTTTCCTATTTGCAATTCAATCAATTTTCAAGAAATATAAAACAGCACAAAAAAATTGTGCTGTTTTTTTTAATATACACTTTACCCGATCAGCACATATCCAAATAATTCTTCCTATTCTTATTGTACTATTAGTAAATCTGTTTGTAAATATGTTTCATATTTGCAAATTAATTCGTATATCAAGTATGAGTAATAAAAATAGTGAATACTAACATTCACTATTTTTTGTATATATTGAAGTATTTAAAGTCCATTCCTAGTTTACATTCTTTACCACTATTAAATGATAGGTCAGTAAATAGATTATCCAGATTTACTTTTTTATTATGATTAATATATTGATCTACTTTTGTAATTATGTATAAGGCAAATGCTTTTGCCTCATTAAATAAGTCTTCTACTGTTGAAGTGAATTCTTCTCCTGTTAAAGGGTGAAGCCAGATGTTTTTAGAATCATTATGAAAATCGTATTTTTTTGTGTTTTTAAATAATGATAAATCACTCATAAACATATCAGTTTTTTTATTAAATAAATCTACTAGTTTATAAAATAGTTTTTTTAGTCCTGTTTTATCTGTGACTAAGTACTTTAATGTTTTATACATTGCTTTTGAACTTTTATCGTACATTGTATATCCATTTGATACTTTATATTCTTGTTTTAAAGTGTGATGCATTAAGTATAATACATCTTGTGGTGCTTCTTTTAATGGGTAGTATTTGTTTGTTAGATTCATTTTACGTGATGGGATGTTTAATTCCTTCTCGATTTGTCTACAATCGATTGTACGCTCAAATTTGAGGTGTAAACCTCTCATATGATGAGTACTAGGAATGTTTTCATGATAAATCCCTACATTATAATATACAAATGGATGAAGGAAAACATCCATTGCATAGTGAGAAATAAATCCAACTAAGAATGAGAATGTTGTTTTATTGTTATTGTCTTTAACATAGTTAACCATTGTTTTAAAGAAATCTCTAGTTCGGTAGCGGTGGATATTATCCGCTATCGTACGGTATTCTGTTCCTCCAGTATAATAAAGAGGATCAGGTCCTTGGGAACCTAAAAAAGCGATATTAATATCGATATCACTTTTTAATTCTTTTAGTAGTTCTTCTGTTAATCTACTATGTAAATAAACATCAGCCATAATCTATCCCTCGTTATTCTAAAGTTTCTAAATGTTCTTTAAAGTAATCTGGTAAATCTGCGTTAAATTCCATATACTCTTTAGTTGTTGGATGGATAAATCCTAATGTTTTAGCATGTAAGAATTGTCCATTCGTAGTATCAGTTTTTCTTCTACCATATTTGGGATCACCAACAACAGGGTGATCAATATATGCGAGATGAACACGAATTTGATGGGTTCTACCTGTTTCTAAGACACATTCAATTAAAGTATAATCTTCATATCTAGATAATACTTTAAAATTCGTTACTGAAGCTTTTCCACTATCAACGCATTTCATCTTTTGTCTATTTTTAGGATCTCTCCCGATTGGTGCATTTACTTTACCTAAGTTATGAGGAATAACCCCATCAACTAAAGCAACGTATTTTCTTGTTACTGTTTTTAAACGTAATTGATCGGATAAGTCTTCTAATGCTTTAGCGTTTTTAGCAACAACTAATAACCCACTAGTCTCTTTATCAATTCTATGAACAATTCCCGGTCTTATTTCCCCTTTAATTGCATCTAAATCTTTCACATGATAAAGTAAGGCATTTACTAAAGTACCAGTATAATTACCTGGTGCAGGATGCACCACCATATTATAGCCTTTATTAACAACTAGTAAGTCTTTATCCTGATAGACGATATCAATAGGGATATCTTCAGCTAGTACATCAACTTCAACTTCTTCAAATGGTGTTAGTACAATAACATCATCTGTTTTTATTTTGTAGTTGTTTTTAACACTCTTTTCATTCACTAAAACATTACCTTGTTTGATCAAAGCTTGAACTGTACTTCTTGAATGATCGGTAAGTGTTGTTAAATATTTGTCTAATCTTTCAAAATTGTTTTCTTCTAAAACTATGTATTTTTCTTCCATTTGAACACGTCCTCAATTAAGATATCGATAGCGAAGATTACCATCCCGATTACCAGGAAGATATCAGCGATATTAAAGATACCAAATAACTCTCTATTAAATATAATTAGAACTAACATATCTGTTACTTCTCCTAAAAACAAACGATCAATTAAATTACCAATCCCACCAGCTATCATCATTGTTAAACTAAATGAGTATAGTTTCTTTGAAGTGAAGTTAATGTCTTTTGCTAAGTAAGCAAATACCGCAATAGCAGCAACATAAACTCCAATAAAGAAGAATGGTCCGGCATCACTAAATCCACCATAACTAATACCAGTGTTTTTAGCGTGGCCAATCACAAAGAAATTATCAATTACTGTGATTAGTTCTCCTTCAGTTACATTGTTAATGATAATGAGCTTTGATACTTGATCTAGTAAAACCATAATAATGATTGTGGCAATCATTATTATGAGATGCTTTTTATTCATGTTAGTCACCTCTTAGTGAAGGAAGATATAAACAACAAAGACAATAATAAAAATAATTAAAGTCATTACGGTACTACATCTTACCTTAAATTTATCATAATCTATCAAGTCCGAGACTTGATAGGTTTTTAATGTATCAACAAATATTTTATTAAAATACACACTTGTTAAAGATAATGAAATATAAATCCCAATTAAGAAATACTCAACATACGGGATATATAAGTATATCATTTGTATTGTTGGAATCAAAATGATTCCAGCAATTATTGCAAAGAATAATAATGCGGTTAAGAATGATGATAATATATCTAGTTTTTTATATGTTTTAAAGATGTTTTTGATTTCAAGCTTACTCATCAAAGGCACCTCCAAATTTACTTTCTAAATAACTTCTAGCGTCATCAAATGAATCTACAGGAATTAGTTTCATATCGGTATCTAATGTTTCTAAAATAGCTTTTGCCATAATATAGTTATCAAACTCACTATCACTTAGATGTGGAACAAAGAAGATATCAATTCCGTTCATTGCGCTTGTTATAATCTTTTGTTCAATTCCGCCAATAGCTCCAACCTGACCTAAGTCATTGATTGTACCGGTTCCTGCGATCTTTTTACCACCTGTTATATCATTTGGTGTTAAAAGGTTAAACACATAAAGGCTTTGCATTAAACCGCCACTAGGTCCCATTGTAAAGTCATTATGAATTTTATAATCTACTTCACTAGAGATAATTTCTGTAAGAGGATTAATATATAATCCAAACCCACATTTCTCATCATCATAATAGTTCTTAGTTAGTTCAAATAACATTGTTTCATCATTTCTTACTATTTCAAAAGTAGCTACTTCTTCACAACCTACTAGTGGTGCTTCAGTATAAGGATTACCGTCATTAATAGAAATAACGATATCACCTATTTCTAATGTATCCTCTGTCATATAGTTATAGATTAAATAGACAACATCATTAACAGTATATTCTATTTCCTGATTAGATGCTTCAATTCCAACGACAAGTGCGTTGGCGATTGAATCGTCTTTCATTTGATAACCCATAACGTTGATATCACTATGATCATCAACGTATGTATAATAAGTAGGTATTTCATCTACTTCAATTTTATCTTCTTTATCAGCAAAGTACTTTTGTAAGATTGACATTTCTCTCACAACAATAACACTTGTTGTGTGGAAAGAACCTTCTTGTTCATAAGAATCATCAATTGTAATAAAGCTACTCACTTCATTGTTATAGCCAGGGGCTGTCATGGTGTAATCAACTTTGATTGAAGTAATTAAGATCATTACAAGCAGAAAAAACGATAAAATAGCTAGTTCTACTTTATGTTTTAAAAATATAGTTTTCATTATGTTAAAGTTACTTCAACTTTATCTAGTTGACGGTAGGTAACACCACTACTGTCAAACATTCTTCTAGAAGCAACAAAGCTATCTCTTTCATGGTATTTATCTTCCATAAAGACAACTTCTTTAATTCCTGATTGAATGATTAATTTCGCACATTCATTACACGGGAATAATGTAACATATAAAGTTGAATCGTCTAGAGGAACTGTTGCATTTAAAATAGCGTTTGGTTCCGCATGGACAACATATGGATATTTAGAATCTAACCATTGATCGTTTTTACCCCAGTTGTAGTTATCGTCTTCTACACCATAAGGAAAACCATTATAGCCAATCCCTACAATACGGTTTCGTTTATTTACAATACAAGCACCAACTTGAGTTACTGGATCCTTACTGCGCATCGCACTAAGTATCGCCACACCCATAAAGTATTGATCCCAGTTTATATAGCCTTCTCGTTTCATAATTACACCCCTAGTTTTTTAAGTTCCGTTGCAATTTGAGCTGCTAACTCACAATTATTATATACTAGTTTGATATTTGATTCTAGAGATTTTCCTTTTGTTAGTTCAACAATTTTACCTAATAAGTACGGTGTTGCTTCTTTTCCTTTAATTCCTAATTTATCCATTTCGACTAAAGCTTCATCAATAGCTTTATTGATGACTTCTTTTGGCATTGAATACTCTTTTGGGATTGGGTTAGCAACAAGCATACCTCCGCGTAGATTAAGTTCTAATTTTGTTTTAATTAGTTTAGCAATTTCATCTGGGAAATCGATTTTGAAGTTCACTTCAAAATCACTTTCTCGTGAATAGAATGCTGGTAAAGATTTAGTACCATATCCAATAACAGGAACACCTTTAGTTTCTAGATATTCTAAAGTTAAACCAATATCTAAAATACTTTTAGCTCCAGCTGAAATCACGGTAACTGGTGTTTCTGCTAATTCTTCTAAATCAGCAGAAATATCCATTGTAGTTTCCGCACCGCGGTGAACACCACCAATTCCACCTGTCGCAAAGACATGGATATTAGCTAAACTAGCAATGTACATTGTTGCACTTACTGTTGTTGCACCATTTATTTTATTAGTAATATTATAAGCAATATCTCTTCTTGAAGTCTTTTGGATTTTAGTTGCTTCTTTTCCTAAGAAATCAATTTCTGATTCTGATAAACCAATTTTAAGTTTACCATTTAAAATTGCAATCGTCGCAGGTACTGCTCCGTTTTCCCTAACAATTCTTTCACACTCTAAAGCTGTCTTAACATTTTCAGGATAAGGCATTCCGTGAGAAATAATTGTTGATTCTAAAGCAACAATTGGTAGATTGTAAGCTTTAGCTTTTGATACTTCTTTACTTAATTCAATATAATCATTTAACATTTATATCACTCTTTTCAATTGTACTTATTGTACTTTGTAATGTTTTGTTTGCTAAGGTATTAGCATTTAAGATTCTTTCAGCAATTGGTTTTTGGTTGATCAATGCTTGAATATATCCACTGATAAATGCATCACCTGCTCCTGTAGCGTTTACGATGTTATTACATGGTATTGTTTCATACTTCTCAGTATAATCGTTAGAAGCATAAAATACAGGGTTTTGTTTATTAGTTACAAGGAGTTCTTTTACTCCTTGTTTTAGTAAATCATTAATTTGGTTTATCGTAGTATCTTCTTTTGATAAAACGTCTAACTCAATTTGATTTACTTTTAGAACACTTATATATTTTAATAATGATTGTAGTTTAACAACTTTTTTAGCACTAACTGCATCTAATATTAGGGTTTTGTTTTGGTATGTTTTTAATAAGTACTCTAATGTTTCTTTGGCTAAGTTATTATCAATCACGATATATTCAAATTGATTAATATAATCGTGTTTGGTTTGTAGGAAAGTACGATCCATTTCCTTAATGATACTCATGTCATTTAAGCCTAGATATAGGTCATTAAGTTCATCTAAAACACCTAAATAAACACTTGAATTACTATCTAAACTTGTATAGGCATTTGAAGTATCTATCCCTAGTTTTTGGTAGTGATTATAAAGCATATTACCAAGTAGATCACTACTAAAAGCTGTGATAAAAGAGACTTCTAAATTTAGGGTATTTAAGTTAGTTGCGATATTACCACCAACGCCCCCAAATCCTAAAGTTATCTTAGCTAGATTAGAATCTTCTAAGACATATTTTTCTTCTGTATTCGCAAAGATATCAATATTAACCGCACCAATTACTAAGACTTTATTTGACATTTTTATGTGAGTTTAAATCAATATGGCAGTAGCCATTTTGATTTTTTCCTAAGTAATCTTGATGGTTATCTTCAGCGGGATAGAATGTCAGATTCGTTACTGTTTCGATACGGATTGGTTTTTGATATTCTTTTTGACGAACAGTTATGTAATTCTCAATAAACGGTAGTTGCTCAGGTTGATAGTTATAGATTCCTGTGCGGTACTGAACACCAACATCATTTCCTTGTTTATTGATGCTTGTAGGATCGATTATATTAAAGAAATGATCTAATATTTTTTTAATTGAGATTACTTCTTCATCATATCTTAATAAGACAGCTTCAACGTGGCCACTACCAGCACATACTTCTTTATAGCTGGTTTCACCGTTACCGTTGATATAACCAACTTCAGTAGTTGAAACTCCTTCCAACTGTTTAAAATATGCTTCTACTCCCCAAAAGCATCCTCCTCCTAAAATGATTGATTTCATTAATGATTCCTCCTTTAGGATTCTTGTGATTAAACTTGTTTTACCATTTGTGTAAAACTCGCGGTCTTGTTTACTATGTTTGATTAAGCTTTGTTTTAAGTCTTGGTACTGTTTTCTATATTTCGAATTATTTTGTAGTGCTCTTTTTAAGGTAAGATGATTATTTAAATTATCACTACCTTGTTTTATAACGTAGAGATGATGTTCATAAAAATCATCTTTAAGGTATTTAAAAGCATGACGATCTTCAATACCTTTAGTTCCTTCATATAGATAGTTATTTGTTTCTAAAATCTTAATAATGAACTCAAGATTTTCTGAAAAGATAACATCAATGTCAATAATTGGTTTTGCCCCTAATGATTCGACACTAGTACTACCAACATGAACTATATCAATGATGAGAGTTGTTAGTAGTGAATCAAGGTGCGTTTTTAGTTTATGAAATTCTTCTTTCCAAAGCGGATTATAATTACTATATCTTAGTGTATTACTCAATTGCCTTATTAAAGATATAACTAGCAGCGATAATTCCTGCTGTATTTGGAACAAAGGCATTGGAAGAAGGTGATTGGGTTGTAGAATCAGTTTTTTCTGGTATTTCTTTTGAAGCGACAACGATTATTTCATTTAGTTTGTAATCGATTCTTAGTTTCTTTCTCATTACTTTTGCGATAGGATCATACTCAGTTTTTGATAAAGGCATAATCTCTAGTTTTTCGGGATGATATTTATTACCTGTCCCCATTACACTAATATGAGGTATTCCCTTATCTTGACAAACTTTCGCAATATCAATTTTGAAAGTTATGGTATCGATACAATCGATGACATAATCAATTTTGTTTTGCCAAATTTGGTCCTTAGTTTCAAAATTATAAAACATATTATAGGTTATGACATTACATGCTGGATTAATATCTAAGATTCGCTTTTTTAGAACTTCAGTTTTAGTATGGTTAATCGTTGAATGAAGGGCTACTAATTGTCTATTTATATTTGATAATTCGACTGTGTCTTTATCAACTAAGATAATCGTGCCAAACGCACTTCTAGCTATCGCTTCTGTTGCACTTCCACCAACACCTCCTAACCCAAAGATAAGAACTGTTGATTTTTTTAGTTTTTCTAGTTTCTCTTCACCAATTAACTGGATTAATCGTTCAAACATAATGTCACCTCCTTAACAAAATGGCTACCAGGGTAGCCATTATTTTCTGTTTAATAAACTTACGTTGAAATAGCGTACTCCGACAAAATAGAGAATCGCGTACATAATTATTCCGATTGGGGTAACGACATGTGGTACATAATATGATGGTCCCCCGAAATACATAAACATAATTCCTAGTCCTAATACTCCTACTGCGCTAACAGTAATTGTGATTGTCATTTCTCGTGGATATGATGGTTTTAGTCTTCTTTCAAAATGTGGTCTTGTGATTAATAAATAGACAAGTCCAATAACGAAAAAGATTAACAATATAATACTAGCAATTAAAATAATTGAATTCGTTGATGCATATAAATGAAAATCAAATAAGAATGAAATCACTGTCAAAATTGGTACTAACATAATACATGTAATATAAAACATGATTAAGTTTATTTGGAAGACATTGTAAACTTTTCTATGATTCATTAAGGTGAATTACCCGAGGCGAGTGAGGCAGCCTCTCTTTCTGATTTTTTCTCACGGTAAAATGCAAATAATACCCTAAGTGCAGCAGCGATAGGTGCAGCAAAGATAACACCAAGTGTTCCAAATAAACTACCAAAGAACATAATTGACATAATGATTACAATGGCATGAATTTCTAATTGTCGTCCCATAATGATTGGTTGGAAGACATTTCCTTCAATCATTTGCAGTCCAACATTTACTAAAACTACAGCGATTGGTCCAGGACCAGTATCTGCGGTAATAATTGCATAAGCAACAACCGGGATCATTGCGATAATCGCTCCGAAATATGGGATGATGTTGGTGATACCAACAATAATACCAAATACAAAGAAGTATTGGAGTCCGATTAAACGGTATAAAATTGTTGCCGCAGCTCCGATGGCTAACATTAATAAGATTTGCCCGCGGACATAAGCTCCAACTGTACTATTTAATCTTGAACCTAAATCAGAAGCTGATTTTTCATATCTTTTCGGAATGATTGAACGAAGTGTATCGTTAATCATTTCGTAATCTATTAAGTAATAAATAAGCGTTACAGGTAAGACAACTGCGATACTAATAACATTTATTAATGAACTTGATAATGAAGTAGTTAACCCATCAACAATTCCACCAACAGTATCTTCAACAATTGTTGATTCGTTGATAAATCCTTCAATAGCATCGAATATATCAGTACCAAAGATAAAGTCTCCTCGTAAATCATTTGCGAAATATGATTGAATTGCTGGCCAATCTGTTTCGAAGAATAATCGTACTTGGGTTAAGATATAAGGTACTAAGAAGTAAATTATAAAGAAGATAACAGCAATTGTACTAATAAAGATTACTGCTACACTAAGTCCCCTTGGACCTACTCCTCTACGTTCTAGTAATTTGATAAGTGGAAACATTACTAACGAAACAAGCCATACGAGTGCTAGCGGAACCGCTACCCTTGAAATGGCACTGGTAATACTTATCCAAATATTACTAAATTGTGATGCTAAAAGAATTACGCCTAATGATAGTATGATAACTACTAAGACACGTATTGCTTTATTTAGGAATTCATCACTGAGGAATTTATTTCTGTTGTTCATTACATCACGCCCTTTTTTTCCTTTTCTAATTATACCATAAATTGTAAATTATTTAAATTATTTAATCGTTTTGATATTGAGTTCAACTAGTTGGTCGTCAGCGACTAAACTAGGCGCTTCTGTTAATAAGCATTGGGCACTGTTTGTTTTCGGGAATGCGACAACGTCTCTGATGTTCTCAGTATGAACTAATAACATAACTAGACGGTCTAAACCAAATGCAATCCCCCCATGTGGTGGTGTTCCATATTTTAAGGCATCTAATAAGAACCCAAATTTAAGTTGTTGCTCTTCTTTAGAGATACCAAGGATATCAAAGACTTTGTTTTGGATTGCTTCATTGTGAATACGAATACTACCGCCACCTAATTCTTGTCCTTGAACTACAAGGTCATAACAATAAGCTAGAGCTTGATCTGGCTTTTTATCTAACATAGGAATATCTTGTTCTTGAACCATTGTAAATGGATGGTGTAATGAGAAGTAACGTTCATGTTCTTCTTTATATTCAAACATTGGCCAATCGATAACCCATAAGAAATCATAATCATCGTTACTATATAGTTTTTGTTCTCTGGCAATATGGTTACGTAAGTTACCAAGTGATTGGTTAACAACACTTTCTTTATCAGAAACGATTAATAGTAAATCACCGTTTTCTAATTTTGTTTCTTTGATTAGTTTAGCTTGTTGTTCTTCTGTGAAGAATTTAACAACTGAACCACTAAGTTTATCATCATTAAATTTTAAGAATGCTAAACCTTTAGCACGGTACTTCTTAACGAAATCAGTTAATTTATCAATCCCTTTTCTTGAGTAAAGAGATGCTCCACCTTTAACGTTAATTGCTTTAACAATACCACCGTTTTCAATGTTTGATTTAAAAACAACAAAATCAGTTTCATCAGCGATTGCTGTAATGTTTTCTAATAACATTCCAAAACGAGTATCTGGCTTATCAACACCGTATTTGTCCATAGCATGAGCGTATGTCATGATCGGGAATTTTTCAGTTAAATCAACATTCTTAACTTGTTTCATAACGTGTTTAATCATACGTTCTGAAATATCAAGAATTTCATCTTGATCCATAAATGAAGTTTCAATATCAATTTGGGTAAATTCAGGTTGACGATCACTTCTTAAATCTTCATCTCTAAAACATTTAGCGATTTGATAGTATTTCTCAAACCCACTAACCATTAATAATTGCTTAAAGATTTGTGGTGATTGTGGTAAAGCGTAGAATTCTCCTTTAGAAATTCTTGAAGGTACTAAATAATCTCTAGCTCCTTCTGGTGTAGATTTTGTAAGTATCGGTGTCTCAACATCGATAAAGTCTTCTTTATTTAAAAATTCTCTTACTGCCTGAACTGTTTTATGTCTAACGATAAAGTTATTTTGTAAGACTGGTCTTCTTAAGTCTAAATAACGATATTTTAATCTTGTATCTTCTAAAGCATCTGTTTCATCAGCAATAATCATTGGGGTTAATGCTGCCTTATTTAAGACATTTAATGCAGACACTTCTACTTCGATATTACCTGTTGGTAAATTAGGATTTTTTGAAGTTCTTTCAATTACTTTACCAGTAATTTCAAGAACGTATTCTGATTTAATTTCTAGTGTTTCTTTATATAGTGGTGATTCAGGGTTAAAGGCTAATTGGGTAATCCCGTAACGGTCACGAAGATCGATAAATACTAATCCTCCTAAGTCACGTTTCTTACTAACCCATCCTTTTAAAGTTACTGTTTCATTTTCATTAGAGATTCTTAGTTCTCCGTTATTATGTGTTCTTCTCATTTTATACGTCCTCACATTCATCACAGCTTTCAGTACTGCAACCTTCACAATTTGATGAAGGTTTCATTAATTCAGCTACGACGTAATTATATAGTTGTGTTTTCTTGATTGTTTCTTCTTTTCCAGTTTCTTGATCTTTAATATTTATTGTGCCATTCTTTTGCTCTTCTTCGCCGAAGATAGCAACGAATCTAGCTTTTAAGTTAGCAGCTTGTTTCCATTTACCTTTCATTCCTTTATCAAGGAAATCAAGGTCGGTGTATAACCCACCTAAACGACAACGATTAACTAGTTGTAACCCATCTTCTTTTTGGTCTTCTCCTAAAATCATCATATATAGGTGTAAGTAATCAGGATCACCAGTAAAGTTAATTGATTCAAGTGCAAACATAAGTCTTTCTAGACCAAAGGCAAAACCAACTCCTGGTGTGTCTGGACCTTCTAATGATTTAACTAAATTATTATAACGTCCACCACCACATATAGTGTTTTGGGCACCTAGGGTATCAAGGTTAGCTTTTACTTCAAATACTGTGTGTGTATAATAATCTAAACCTCTAACTAAGCTTGTATCAACTGTGTAGTTGATACCCATAGCTGTAAGGTAATTACATGTTTTAACAAAGTGGATTTTAGCGGTTTCAGTTAGATAATCAAGTGGTTTTGGGGCTTTTTGTAAAATTGGGTTTTCAGCATCAATTTTACAATCCAAAATACGTAATGGATTCTTTGTATAACGAACTTGACAATCAGAACATAGTTTGTCGATGTCAGGAGCTAAGTAAGTTAGTAAAGCTTCTTTATAGTTCTTTTTACTTTCCGCATCACCAATACTATTGATGTGAACATTAACATCTTTTATTTTTAGTGCTTTTAAAATACTTACTGCGTAAGCAATTATCTCAGCATCTAATTGTGGGGAATTACTTCCAAATGCTTCAGCACCGAACTGACTAAATTGACGATAACGTCCTTTTTGAGGACGTTCATATCTAAACATATTACCGACATAGTACATTTTTTGAACAGGGACATTTGAAGTATATAGTTTATTTTCAATATAACTTCTTACTACTCCTGCGGTACCTTCTGGGCGTAGTGTATTAGCTCTTTTCCCTCTATCAATAAAATCGTAAGTTTCTTTACTTACGATATCAGTGTCTTCGCCTACACCTCTGTGGAACAATTCACTTTTCTCAAAGATTGGTGTTCTTATTTCTTTGTAGTTGTAGATTTTCGATACATTTCTAATGACTTTTTCTAGTTTTTGCCATTTGGCAACTTCTGTGGGTAAAATGTCATATGTACCTTTCATTTTTTTAAACATAATAAAACCTCCTTAAATATATAAAAATCGTCCTTAAACAACACGTTTAAGGACGAATAAGTATCCGCGGTACCACCTTAGTTCCTAGTAAGTCTAGGCCCTTATCTCTTAACGCGAGTGACGTCTTTTCCTACTATGTTTCAGAAAAGCCTTTAGAAGTGTCTTTCTAACTTTAAAACTACTTAGATACTTTCAGCCGTGGTATCTTTCTCTTTGAAGGTTTTTAGTTATACTTTCTTCGTCTTCAGTTTACTTTGTAAATTATACTAAAAATATCTTTAATAGTCAATCAATAAGTCCTTTTTGAATGATTTTAACCAAGGAAGATTTGTTTCGTTATAATCTTCTGTGGTGATTGAATAAACAACATCATCTAAAACTGTTCCATCATAGAGTAAATATTTGTTTCTTAAAACTCCTTCAAAGGTGAATCCTAGTTTCTCACAAACTCGTTTTGAAGGTGTGTTATGAGGGAAGTGACAATATTCTAAGCGTTTTAGATCAAGGAGTTCAAAAGCATAGATAATGCATGCTTTTGAAGCTTCTGTGGTGTATCCTTTATTCCAGTATTCTGGGTTAAGAACAAAACCGATTGCGCCTTTTTGTTCTTTATAAGAATGGATTTCGATTGTTCCAATCATTGCTTTTGTTTCTTTTAAGATAATACTATATACACCAGGTTGTCCATAATCTTTTTTACGGAGGGCATAAGTTATAAAATCATACGTACTCTTTAATGATTCATGTGGCTCCCATCCTGCTAATGGTCCAACTGTTGATAATTTAGCATAGCTATATATACTAGCTGCATCACTTTGTACTAATGGTCTTAAGATTAGTCGTTTTGTCTCCATTACTGGTTGGATGACTTTAGTTGCCTTCAACATCGCTCATCATTACCCATTTGCCAACATCCTTAAATCCGAGTCTTTTATAAATCTTTCCGGCTTTAGGGTTGTCATAAAATAGACAGAGATCTTTCTTTTTATTGATGATATACTCTTTCATTAGACTAATCATTAATTGTGAAGCATATCCTTGTTTTCGGTAATTAGTATCAGTTGCTACTCCTACAACCATAGCATTGATTGTTGTATCTGCGGTTGTCGCAACTGTTGAGACCATTTTACCATCTTTTTCAACATAGAGTTTTGTCCCCATTTCAAGTCCTTTTTCTGTACTTTTTATGAAGTCTTCTAAAGATTTATGTTGGATCCCAAATTCATTGATTGTGATAAGTAAATTATATAGTTTTATGACATCTTCTTTTGTTTTAACTAGCTTGATTTCTTCAGTAATTTCGACTTCGATATCAATTGATGTTGCTTGACAGAAATGCATTGGCTTAAAGTTAAATTCTTGAGATAGATGTGGTTTGATTAATGTCATTAATTCTTCTTTACCACTCATATAGTTAAATTTGTGATTCTTATATATGTCTAAGTAAGCAGTGTTAAATACTGTTTTATTGGCATAATAAATAGCGTGTTCATTATAAAATAATTGAACACTTATAAATTCATTGTTTTCAATCTCTCCGTAAATAGTTTGGAAGTCTTTATCGAAGCCAAACGCTTCGATGTCACCAATAATGAAAATATTGTATGATGCTTCCTTGTAGAGATAGTCTAGAACTTTGGTGCGATCTAATTCAGTTAGTTTTCTAATCATTTTTCTTTACTTTCTAACATGACAGTAACGGGACCATCATTAATTAGTTTGATGTCCATATAGGCACCAAATTCTCCGTTCTTAGTTTTTATATTGTATTCGTTATTTAAGATACTAGTTAGTTCTAAATATAGTTCTTTGGCTTTTGTTGGTACCATTGCTTTGGTGAAAGAAGGACGATTGCCTTTTTTAGTGTCACCGTAAAGTGTGAACTGAGAAATATTTAATATTTCATAGTTCATATCTTTAATACTTTTACTCATTTTATTATATTCATCCTCAAAAACGCGTAAGTTCGCCACTTTTTTAGCTAGGTATTTTACATCTTCAATTGTATCAGTGTGGGTAAAAGCTGTGAATAGTAAAAAGCCGTTGTTAATTTCGGAAATTATCTCGTAATTAACACGGCAGCTAGATTGTTTTACTCTTTGGACTAAAATTCTCATTATTTCATCATTCTTTCAATCGAATAGATATCACTGATTTTTTGCATATTAACAATCATGTTATCTAATTCTTTTTTATTTGCGATGCTAACTTTGAGTTTTATAATCGCTTCTAAGTTTTTATTTGTTGATGCGGCTACTTGAATTACTTTACCTTTGGTTGAAGTAATTGTATTGATAACTTCCGCAAGAACATTATCCCTATTTGAGGCGATGATTTTTAAGTTTACTGAATATTGTCTTGAGGTATCATTACCCCAAAATACTTCGATGTAACGCTCTTTGTCTAAAGATTGAAGGTTATTACATTTTGTTCTATGAACTGCAATACCGGCTCCTTTAGAGATATATCCGGAGATTTTATCACCTGGTATCGGTGTACAACAGTTTGATAATTTAATTGATGGTGTTGTTAACCCTTCAACAATTATGTTAGTATCACTTTTCTGATCAAGATAAACAATAGTATTAATTCTTTCCATTAAATCTTCTGGAGTATATTCTTCTTTATCTACAAATGAGTTAACAGCGTTACCTGGAGAAATTGTATTTTTACCAATTTCGTAGTATAGGTCATCTACACTGTTAGCACCTTTTTTATGGAAGAGTTCTTTGACACGTTTATCGTTTAATTCAACGTTAACTTTGCGCGATTGAAGTTCTCTCGTGAAGTCTTCACGACCCATTTCAATTAGAACACTTCTTCTTCGTTTGTTTAAATAGTTTTTAATTTTTGATTTTGCGTTTGATGTTTTAACAATTTTTAACCAGTTATCATTAGGTCCAAAACTGTTTACAGATGTTTTCATATTAACGATGTCACCTGTTTTTAGGACATATTCTAATGGCACAATACGACCATTAACAATTGCCCCTACTGTTTGAATTCCTACTTGTGAATGAATTCTAAAGGCGAAATCTAATGGTGTTGAACCATTTGGTAAATCGATAATATCTCCGTTGGGAGTAAAGACGTAAACATTTGACTGGAAGATGTCGTCTCGTAAAAGATTAAGAACGTCGCCATCATTGTCACTTTCTTTGGTGAATTTAACTAAATCACCAAACCATTTAAGTTTTTTGATTGCTTCATCAGTCATTTTACGACCTGTGATGTCTTCTTTATAAGCCCAGTGAGCTGCGACTCCGTATTCGGCTATTTCATCCATTTCTTGAGTACGTATTTGGATTTCATAAACTTTACCATTCGCAATTACTGAAGTATGGAGTGATTGGTAAAGGTTTGGTTTTGGCATTGCGATATAATCTTTAAATCTATTTGGAATTGGTGTCCATTTAGAATGAATTACACCAATTGTGCGGTAACAATCCTCAATCGAATCAACTTTGATTCGTAGTGCTATTAAGTCATAGATATCTTCAAATTCCTTTTTACGATCAACCATTTTTTTATGGACTGAATATATGTTTTTAATACGTCCTTTAACACTTGAATTCACATTGTTTTCTGAGAGCAAATACTCAATATTTGTTCGCATTAATTCTAAGTCTTTTAGACGGTTATTTTTTGTGTCAGATATTAATTGAGCGATTCTTCTATACGTTCCTCGTTTTAAATATTTAAAACAAGTATCTTCCAGTTCTGCCTTCATTATATTCATCCCTAAGCGGTGTGCTAGGGGTGCATAAATCTCCATTGTTTCTCTGGCAATTCTTTTTTGTTTAACTTCCGGAAGAGATGATAGAGTGCGAATATTGTTTAATCTATCGGCTAGTTTTACAATGACAACTCTAATATCTTTGGCCATAGCAACGAGCATTTTTTGGGCATTTCTTGCTTGAGCTGCAACTTTATCAGCTTCGGCGTCATCACCTTTGAATTTATACTGTCCTAATTTGGTAACTCCTTCGATAAGTAAAGCTACTTCCTCTCCGAATTTATCTTTAACATCTTCGAAAGTGGCTTCAGTGTCCTCAATTACGTCATGAAGTAACCCAGCAATGATTGTTGTTGGATCGGTATGATATTCACTTAAAATAATGGCAACATCTACAGGGTGAACAATGTATTCTTCCCCACTCTTACGATACTGTCCTGTATGCATTTCTTTGGCATAACGATAAGCATCTTGAATTAAATCAAGATGCTCATTATTTTTGATGTATTTGGATGTTTCTCGAATAAGAGCATCGATTCTTGCTTTGCTCATAGAACCACCTTCTTAGTATTTCATTAGTGTAAGTACGTTATATCCGTCTAATTTCTTTCTTCCGTTTAAAGCGATTAATTCAATTAAGAATCCCATACCAGCGATAATTCCACCTGATTCTTCAACTAGTTTAATTGTGGCTTCAATTGTTCCACCTGTCGCTAGTAAATCATCAATGATTAACACTCTTTGTCCTGGTTTAATATCTCCTTTATGGAGGCATAATGTATTACTACCGTATTCAAGATCATAACTAACTTCAATTACTTCTCTTGGTAATTTTCCTGGTTTTCTTACTGGAACAAATCCTAATCCTAATTGTGTAGCAACAGGACATCCGAAGATAAACCCTCTTGCGTCTGGACCAACAATAATATCTGCGCCAATTTCTTTTGTAAAGTTAACAAATTGTTCTGTGGCATACTGGAATGCTTTTCCATCGCCAATTAATGGTGTAATATCTTTAAATTGAATTCCCTTTTTTGGGAAGTCTGGTACATTAGCAATATAATTTTTTAAGTTCATAAGTTCCTCCAAATGAGTAGTTTTGATTTGGTACTTTTATATTATATCAAAATATGTAGTATATACTATATAAATTTGCTATTTAATATAATAATCGTCGATTATTATTTGCTTTTTATATTTACCACGGAAGTAATTTACGTCTAATCTTCCGAGTAATGTCACTGTATTCTTATTATATAGTTTTGAATAAAGGTTTTTATTATTAAAGAATAAAGCCTCAGATCCACCGTTTAAGATAAGTTTAGTATGTTCTCCTTTGATTAGATATCTATTCTCTGGATAGATATCTTCAAAGACAAATAGGGTATCTTTTAAGTCGTATTTATCTAATTCAATAATTTGCTCTATGGTTAGTTTATGAATATCAATTATTCCTTCTGCTATGACAATGTCATCACGTATTGCGTCAGGGATTAATTCGTTGAATCTTGTTTTGAATTCGTTTAAGTTTTCTTTAACGAATTCTAAACCAGCAGCATTTTGATGTCCACCGTGTCTGATTAGTAAATCTTTTAACTCGTTTAGGATATAGATAACATCGACACCGTTATAAGAACGAATACTACCTTTAAAAGTGAATTCATCCTCTTTTAAAACAACAGTAACTTTTGAATACTCATTAGCCAAACGTGACGCTACAATACCAATAACCCCTTCATGCATTTTAGGTGAATGAATGATAATGCTTGGTTGATTGTGGTTTACTGTGCTTAGAGATTCAGAATATAGGTCTTTTGTTAGTTGTTTTCGTTTATTGTTTGTTTCTTCAATTTCACTAAGAATTTGAACAGCGACAGCACTATTTTCACTTTGGAATAATCTTACTGCGAGTTTTGCACTTTTCATGCGCCCACATGCGTTTATTCGTGGTGCTATCTTGTATTGAACATCAGCGACACTAGGATTAATAATGTCTAAAAATGAGACTAAACTTCTAGCTCCAACATTACTTGAATTCCTTAATTTACTTAAACCAACATTAACTATCGCTCTATTTTCACCTTCTAGAGGCATCATATCGGCGATTGTACCGAGCGCAACTATATCAGTATATTCTAGAGCTTCTTCACCGATTAAAGCTTGAGACAGTTTAAAAGCAACACCTACTCCTGCCAAAGGTTTGAAGGTATATTTTTTTGATAAAGAAGTATGTAAAATTGCGTATGCATCTGGTAAGACACCTTCTTTTTCATGATGATCAGTAATAATAATGTCAATATTATTTTCTTTGAAGTACTTCACTTCATCAATACTCTTTATCCCGTTATCAACTGTTATTACAAGATTGTAACCTTCATTGATAATGTCAAATGTCTTAGAATATGATAAACCATACCCATCAACAAACCTGTTGGGAATATCATAATTGATATTTGCTCCTAAGTTTTTTAATGTATCATAAACGACAAATGTTGCAGTGATACCATCTACATCATAATCACCATAAACAAGAATTTTTTCTTTGTTTTTAATAGCTTTCATGATACGGTCAACTGCTTTGTCCATATCGTTAATAAGATATGGATCGAGGAATGCTTTTTCATCTAAACTGAATAGTTCTTGATAGTTCTCAATCCCTCTTGCTTTATATACTTCTTCAACAAGGTTAGTTTGGTCAAGGCTATTGTTGCGTATTTTCCATTTATACATTCAAGGCTCCTTACTAAAAAAGTGGTATTACCACTTTTTTTTACATTTTGTTTGGTGCACTTACTCCAATAAGAGAAAGACTATCTTTTAAAATTATTTTTGCTGCATTAAGAAGTGACAAGTGTTCTCTAGTTTTTAATTGGTCAGTAGTTATTACTTGTTCTGCATTGTAAAAACTATGGAATGCACTTGCTAGTTGTTGGATATAGTTTGTTAATTTATGTGGTGCTCTTTGTGTTGCTGATTGTTCGATTATGTTAGGATAATTTGCTAATATGTTAACTAACTCAAATGCTTTCGGGTTAGCTATTGTTTTGAATTCTGTTGGTAGATTTGATATATCTACTCCTTTTGTTTTAGCAGCTTCAAAAATACTGTTAATTCTGGCATGAGCGTATTGTACATAGTAAACAGGATTTTCATTAGTTTGTCTTATTGCTAAGTCTAAATCTAAATCCATTTGTGTACTAAGACTTCTAGCTGCAAAGAAATATCTAATTGGGTCGCTACCTACTTCTTCTACTAAATCAGATAGAACGATTGCCTTACCACTACGTTTACTCATTTTTACTTCGATACCATTTTGTAACACTTTAACCATTTGAAGGAGTTCTACTTCAAGTAAATCACTTTTTCCTCCAACCATTTCAATAGCAGCTTTTAAACGGTTAATATATCCATGATGGTCTCCACCAAGAATATCAATTAGTTTAGTATAACCTCTATCTAGTTTGTTTTTATGGTAAGCAATATCAGGTGTTAGATATGTAAATGTTTTATCACTTTTGATAATTACACGATCCTTCTCATCTTCATAATCGCTTGTTTTGAGCCAAATTGCACCTTCTTCTTCATAGGTGTAATCATTCTTAATTAAGTAATCAATTGTTTCTTTGACAAGTTTGTTATCGTATAATGATTTTTCACTAAACCATACATCAAATTCGACATTAAAAGCTTTTAAGTCTTTACGTAATAAAACAAGAAGAGATTCAACCCCATATTCTCTAAAGAACTCATATCCGTCCTCGTTTAAGAATTTATCATTGTGGATTGCTTTTATTTCCTTTGCTGTTTCAATTATTTCTGGTCCACGATATCCATCTTCAGGTAAATCAACTTTTTGATTAAACAATTGTTTGTATCTAGCATCAATACTTAAAGCCAGGTTATGTATCTGGTTTCCAGCATCATTAACATAATATTCCTTCGTTACTTTATATCCTGCTTTTTGGAGGATTCTACTTAGAGAATCACCAGCAGCTGCCCCACGGGCATGTCCTATATGAAGTGCACCTGTAGGATTAACAGAAACAAATTCGATATTATAGTGTTCATCTTTTCCCATTTCCAAGTTACCAAAGTTACTACCAAGCTTATTTATTTCAGTAATTGTTTCAAGTAAAAATGTTTTATCTAAAAAGAAATTGATAAAACCTGGCTTAGCTACAACTACTTCTTTTACAAATAATCCCTTTGTGTTTAGAGCATTCTTTATTTCTTCAGCAATCATAAATGGAGCTTTTCTAGCAATTCTTGCATAACGCATCGCCACATTAGAAGATAAATCTCCATTTGTTTTGTCTTTTGGAGTTTCGAGTATTATCTCAATGTTCTCATCAAAGTAACCTAACTCAGTTAAACATACTTTTAGAGAGTCTTTTACTTTTTGTAATAATTCATTTAGTTTCATAATTCTACCTCAATTAATTAAATTTTAGACTTATGTTTAGTGGTTTATAAGTCTGTGTTAAAGCCTCGACGCTGATAAAATCAACACCGGTTTCAGCAACACTTTTAATTCTTTCTAATGTTATATTTCCACTTGCTTCAAGTAGTTTGTTTGTATTGTGTTCTACACATTTTCGGATTAATTCATTGTTCATGTTTTCAAGCATTATAATATCACAATCTGTATGTATTGAATCCAAGAATTGTGTGAAGTTGTTTACAACAACTTCAATCTTAATAGATTGGTCAACTCTTGCCCTAATTAGTTTAACGGCATCTTTAATATTTCCTACTGTTTTGATATGCTTCTCTTTCAACATTACTTGGTTACTTAGATTCATCCGGTGATTAATACCTCCACCATCTAAGACCGCTTGTTTTTCTAGTATTCTTAAATTGGGAGAAGTCATCCTTGTATCAATAATCTTAGTAAATCTATTGCCAATTTCGTCAACATATTCTTTTGTCAAAGAAGCTATCCCGCTCATTCTTCGAATGATATTTAAGACTAATTGCTCACCTTTCAAAATTGATTTTGCTCTACCACTAATAATGGCTATAATGTCACCTTTTTCAACGAAGGTAGCATCACTATTAATTACCTTAATATATATTTCATCATCCAGTATTTGAAAGACTCTTTGCATAATTTTGATACCACTTAATACTCCATCTTCCTCTGCTATGAGAACTCCTTCTGAGAGTTGATCAGAAAAGATGTTGTCAGTTGTTACATCAATAGTTGGAATGTCTTCTTCAAGTGCATCATATATTATCTTGTCAATTTTATCATTCATAACGATACCTAAATATTAAGATCTAATTGTTCATATTTTAATTTATCACTATCAGTCTTGATCAATTTTATCCATTTAGCACTTCGACCTTTACCAAGTGGTCGAATTTTGCCTTCATCTCTTAACCGTTTCAAAGTCCTATTAATTGTTGAATCCGAAATGTACGGATGCACATTTCTGATGTCATCTTTACTGAATGTATCTTCTAATTTTATGATGGTATTTTCAACATTATTAGACTTATTTAATTGCTTATCAAACTCATAATCTCTGACTAAGAAATTAAGTGTTTGATACGAATCAAGTGATACGTTAATTACAAAACTATGAAGTGGTATTATCTGTGGATATCCAACTTCCCAGTTAAACGAAGATTGCAATACTGCATTCTCGAATACACTTTTAGATTTAAAGATTTTCTCCATGAAACTAATATACTCATATACTTCAAAGCCATTAGTTAATAGCAAAATGTACATCAAAAGAATTCCAAGTTCTTCATTTTTATCAACAAATGGTTTGATCTTAATAAAATCAATGTAAAAGTTCATAATTATGAATGATAACTCATATGTATTCTCTTTTACCGCTTCATTAAACAGTTGAATTAGATAATCAATAGATTCTCTTGTACTTGAGTACTTGCTATTTAACAAGTTAACATTCCGATCTTTTCTTTCAATTTTCCTGAATTGCATTTTACTAGCTGAGATAATGTCTGTATATAAGAATTTCATTAAATCTTGAATTTCATTAACTAACAACTCAAATGAAGAGGTTTCTTTATGTATCTTGGTAAAGGCATTCTTCAAATTGATAATCAGTTTTTCATCTTTGTTTTTAGGTTTTACATTTTTATAAATTAATGATTTAAACCTAGAATCGGTTACATTTGTATTAAATAGTTTAGCAAAAAAATACGTATCATTACGTACAGTTTGGCGCACCATTGCTTCATAATCACTAGTAAGTATTTCGTGATTAAATTGATTTACTCCAACCGATTTATATAGCTTTATGTATTTCATTACTACATCGTTTGGTATTTGTGTACGGTTTAGATTTTCCATACAATTCATAAAATCACCTCAAATATAACATTCATATATATATTTTACTATATTTAGAGATATTTTCAACATTTTTATTAGTTATTTATAGTCATTTTTGATTTATTTTGACTATAATAAAAAAAGTAGCGTTAGCTACTTTTTTATTCGAATAATTTTTGTTGAATCACTTCATGATCATCTTCTTTTACATAATCACTAACAGGAGTTATTGAAGGATCTTCTTCAACTTGCTCAATATTAATAAACAATGAATTTCCTAAAGACTTTTTGACAAATGTTTTTCCATTTTCTGTCTTATCATGTTTTATATCAAATGAACTAATATCGACAGAGGTTGTTGTTGTATTGACTGTAATTTTAGCTCTGTTCTTGTATTGAGTTGCATTTAATAAACACAGATCTTGTACCAAATAAGGATTTGATCTAACTTCTTTATAGATTTGAACCCCTTTATTAGTACGCTTTTTCTTAGGAATTTCATTAACATTGATTCGTTTAATCGTTCCACGGTTAGTTAACAATAATAGATCATGATAATCTTTTAAAACAATACCTGAAGCAAGTTCTTGCTTTTGTCCTAAGTTCATACCTTTAACACCCTTGGCAGTTGTTGAAGTTACTGGAATCTCACAAAGATTAAATCTTAGTGCTTGTCCTTTTGCTGAGAATATTACTAATTCAGCATCTAAACTTTCAGTTATATCAACACTTACAACTTCGTCATTTTTTGATAACGAGATTGCTCTTACAGGTTTTGTGTAACGAGAGACTTCAAATTCTTTTAGTTCAGTTTGTTTTACTAGATTATTCTTAGTAACAAATAGAAGATTTCTTTGTTCTTTAAAATTTCTTATTTTAAGAATCTTCACAATGCTTTCATTCTCAGATAATTGAACTAAGTTATTGATATGAGTTCCTAAATCTTTCCATTTAAAAACTGGCATTTTATATACTGGTAGATAAATATAATTACCTAAGTTAGTAAATAATAGCATAACATCTAATGTAGAAACTTCTCCTGAGAACAACATTGAATCATTATCTCTAAGAGATATTTGCTCTGTTGCCTTAAATGAACGGATTGATGTAGATTTTACATATCCTTCTCTAGTTATACCTATAATTACTTGTTCTTCAGTAATTAATTCTTCTTCAGCTATAGTAATTTTTTCAATTTCTTCTTCAATTACTGTTAAACGTTTTGAGTTTAATTTCTTCTGTGAAGCGCGTAATTCGTCAATTATTACTCTTTCTAATTCTTTTTCATTTTTCAGAATAAGATTTAGGTTCTCGATTATACCTTCTAGTTCACTTTGCTCAACTTGTAACTCATTGATGTCTGTTGAAGATAAACGATATAGTTGTAATATAACGATTGCTTCTGCTTGTTCTTCTGTGAATTTGAATGCTTTCATTAGTTTGTTTTTAGCATCACGTTTATTTTTTGAAGAACGGATTAGAGTAATAACTTCATCTAATACATCCATCATTGTTATGATACCTTCAACAATATGAAGTCGCTTTTGAGCTTTTCTTAATTCATAGTTTGAACGATTAGTTATTACTTCTTTTTGATGAATAATGTATGCATCAAGGATTTGGAATACACCCATTAACATAGGTCGTTTATTATTAATAGCAACCATGTTATAGTTGTAAGACTTTGTTAAATTTGTTTTCTTATGTAAGAAGTTTAAGATTACTTGAGGTTCAAATGCTTTTTTAACTTCAATAACAATTCTTAAACCTTCACGATCTGATTCATCTCTAACTTCTTTGATTCCGTCAATTTGCTTTTTAATTCTTATATCATCCATTTTTCTAACTAGTGTGGCCTTATTAACCTCATAAGGTAGTTCTGTGACGATAATGTCATGATCGATAATTTCTGTTTTAGATTTAACAATTATTCTACCGCGTCCTGTTTCAAAGGCTTGTTTTATTTGCTCTTTACCTTGAACAATTGCCCCTGTAGGGAAATCTGGACCACGCATCACTTTAATTAAATCATCTATATCCATTAACGGATTTTCAATTCTTTTTACTACTGCATTAATTACTTCACGTAAATTATGGGGAGGAATTTCAGTTGCATAACCAGCACTAATTCCTGTTGCCCCATTACATAATAAGTTAGGGAATCTAGCAGGAAGTACTGTTGGTTCGTATTCCTCATCGTCAAAGTTTGGAATAAAATCTACTGTTCTTTTTTCAATATCTTTAATAAGCATTTCACTAGCTAATGACATTCTAGCTTCAGTATAACGCATTGCTGCAGCGCTATCTCCATCTATAGAACCATTATTACCATGCATATCTACAAGTAAATTTCTCATTTTCCATGGCTGACTTAATCTAACCATAGCATCGTAAACTGAAGAATCACCATGAGGGTGATACTTACCAATTACGTCTCCGACAATACGGGCTGATTTCTTATAAGGTTTGTCTGAAAACATTCCTAGTTTGTACATTGAATATAACACACGTCTTTGTACTGGTTTTAAACCATCACGAACGTCTGGTAAAGCACGATCTTGAATAATATATTTAGAATATCTACCGAATCTTTCTCCAACTATATCTTCTAAATTTTCTTGAAGTATTTTTTGATTTACGAACTCTTCTATGTCTTTAATTACTTTTTTCGCCATTGTTAGTCTCCTTAAATCCTAAAGTCATCTTCAGTAGAGAATACAACGTTATTTTCAATCCATTCTCTACGAGGTTCTACTTTATCACCCATTAAGACGTTGATTCTTTGATCAGCATCCCCAAGGTTTTCAATTTTTACTTGGATAAGAGTTCGTGTTTCTGGGTTCATTGTTGTATCCCAGAGTTGTCCGGCATTCATTTCACCTAAACCTTTGAATCGCTGGATATTGTATCCTTTTAAAGACTTAGTAATTTCTTCTAATTCTTCATCGGTCCATGCATATTCAATATTGTTTTTATTTTTTATTTTTTTAGTTACTTTATATAACGGTGGTAAAGCAATATATACTTTACCTGCTTGCACTAATTCTCGCATATATCTAAAGAAGAATGTTAATAATAACACTTGGATATGTGCTCCATCAGTATCAGCATCTGTCATGATTATTACTTTGTCGTAGTTACATTTTTTTAGGTCAAAATCAGGACCTAAACCTGCACCTATAGTATGAATAATTGTGTTTACTTCTTCATTCTTTAAAACATCTTCAATTTTAGCTTTCTCGGTATTTATTACTTTACCACGTAAAGGTAGAATTGCTTGAAAACGTCTATTACGTCCTTGTTTAGCACTACCTCCCGCACTGTCACCCTCTACTAAATATAGTTCATTTCGTGCAGGGTTTTTTGATTGGGCTGGTGAAAGTTTACCAGAAAGGTTTGTTTCAACTTTGGCTTTTCTTTTCTCTAGTCTTGCTTCTTCACGTGCTTTACGAGCTGCATCTCTAGCTAATTTAGCTTTTAATGACTTTTCAATCAATGTATAAGTTAAATTGTTATTTTCTTCGAAAAAGTAAGTAAGTTTTTCACTTATTACTTGTTCAACTGCAGTACGTGCATCAGGAGTTCCTAATTTATTTTTAGTTTGTCCTTCAAATTGAAGTAAGTCTTCAGGAATTCTAACAGATAATACCGTTGTTAATCCCTCTCTAATATCTGCACCTTCAAGTTTATTACCATTTTTTATTAAACCAACACGTTGTCCGTATTCGTTAAATAGCTTTGTTAAGGCAGATTTGTATCCTGTTTCATGAGTACCACCATCTTTTGTACGGACATTGTTAACGAACGATACTAATTGATCTGAATATGATTTAGTAAATTGAAAAGCCATTTCAACTTCTATTTTCATACTTGATCCTTCTAAAAATTTAGTATCATGAATCGCTGTTCTTTTCTCGTTAATAAAATCTACATATGAGATGATACCATCTTCATATAAATATTCTTCTTTGGCATTCGAACGTTCATCGATTAATACCATTTTAAGTCCTTTTAACAAAAAGGCACTTTCTCTTAATCTTTCTGAGATTGTTGTGAAGTTAAACACTGAAGTTGAAAACATTTCACTTGTCGGTTTAAACCATACGATTGTCCCTGACTTTTTAGTGTCTCCAATAACTTCTAACTTCGTAACTTCTCTACCACCATTATTAAAACGAATGTGGTGTGTTTTTCCATCTCGTTGTGCTGTTACATCGACATAATCACTTAGAGCATTAACTACACTGGCACCTACACCATGTAACCCTCCAGAAACCTTATATCCTCCAGCTTGGCCAAATTTACCACCTGCGTGTAATCTTGTATAGATGATTTCTACAGCACTAACACCGCTCTCATGCATCCCTACAGGTACACCACGACCGAAGTCTTGGACTACTACAGAATTATCTTCTTTAATAGTAACTCTGATTTCATTACCATGTCCTGCTAACACTTCATCAATTCCGTTATCGACAATTTCCCATACCAAATGATGAAGCCCTCTTGAGTCAGTAGAACCGATATACATACCAGGTCTTTTACGGACAGCTTCTAGTTCTTCTAAGATTTGAATCGACGTTGCATCGTATTTAATTTTGTTCTCTAACATCATGTAACACTTCCTCTTCGTCTCAACTACTTTAATAATTATAACAAATAGAAATTGATTTTTGTAGTGTAAATTGAAATTTAGTATGATATAATATGTTGTATTTAAAAAAAATGGAGTTGATTTTGATGCTTTTGAAATACGGACTTTTGGTCTTAGCTTACCTCTTAGGCTCTATTCCATTTTCGGTGATTTTAGGTCGAAAATTTAGAGGAATTGATGTCCGAGAACATGGTAGTGGAAACCCTGGTGGAACTAACTCTTTGCGATTTTTAGGTAAATCTATTGGATATTCAGTACTAATTTTAGATGGTTTAAAAGCTGGTTTGATTGTTTTATTGATTCAGTTGGAAGTTTTTGATGGTAGTACACTCTTTAATCCTCTGGCTTATGGTGTTGCTGCTGCATTTGGACATGTATATAGTGTATATATAAAATTCAAAGGTGGAAAAGCCGTCGCTGCTACTGTTGGTATTATGATTGCTTATAACCCGTTATTTGCCTTTATTATGATGTTTGCATTCTTGATATCGTTACGAATATTCAAATATGTTAGTGCATCTTCAACAATAGCTGTTGCTACTGGCTTTATCCTGGGTATTTTTGCTTGGATAAGTGGTTCAATGATTAGTTTTGTAGGAATGGTTTCTTTAGAGCCAAATACATATAGTGTTGCTCTATATTTAGGATTACTACTTCTGTTAGTTGCATTTAGACATAAAAAGAATTTCCAGAATATTAAGAATGGTGTCGAACCAAAAGTAAAATTATTTGATAAGAAAAAGGTAAACTCAAATTAGAGTTTACCTTTTTTATATTGTACAATTTCTTTTTTTACCATTTCGATGTACTTATCTGTAAATGGTTCCCAAAGTTCAATAATATTTCCAAAAGGATCTTTAAATTGTCCGAACTTACCATAATCATATCGTTTGATATCATCAACAATTTCAATACTATTATCTACAAACTTTTTGAACATTGCATCTATATCATCTACTCGTAAATTAATAAATGGACTATTTTCATTTGAACGTTTAAAAGATAGCAAAACTAACTGCTCTCCTTCATAAAACCCAGTTCCATATTCAGTCATATCAAGTCCCATAAACTCATTATACCAATTTTGAACCTCTTTTTTCTCACCTTTAAATTGTAAGAAAACTCCACCAATACCAACAACTTTAGCCATTTAATTCTCCTTATTCCGTTAAAGTTCCTTGATGAAACAGCAATTGAAAACTATCTCTACCTATCCATATGCTAGATCGATTGCTTTTAATGGATTTAGTTTTTTCGATTACTTCTGCTTGATATGTAATTAAATAACTGATTTCGTCAATTTGCTTAACTTCTAAATTTTTGAACGGAAATTTAGATTCCAAGTTCAAATCTAAATTATTTAGAATATCTTCTTTTGAAAAGATACTCCCACTCATCCCAAATTCTTTAAAGTTCTTGTGCAGGATCTTATCTAAGTAATCATAGTTATTTCTAGTTTCCTTTATCCAAAGAGACATTTCTAATTTTAATAATAATTCAATCATGTTACCACCCCTTAATATTTTAGCATATTATAAAAAAAATAACCTCAAAAATGAGGCTATTTCGCTTGATTCATTGATTGCATAACTTGTCTTACTTGTTTTTCAGACGGTTTTCTACCCATTTGCATCATCATTGCTCTGATCATATTTTCATTTACAGGTGGATTGTCACGTAAATACTTCTTGAAATATCTTTGTGATAGGAAGAATCCTAATGCCCCGCCTACTAAAAGTACACCTACTAATATTAATACAAATGCCCAAGTTGCTAAACTAACCATAATATCACTCCTTTTATTCTTTTTTATTCTACAAGAAATTGAGTAATAATACAAGGAATATCGTACTTTATAAGCATTTTAGTAATTAGTAATTTAGAACTCATTGTAAATAAAATAAAAAGTTTTTAAATTTTGCTTTTTTGTGTTTACAAAACGGCTTAAATAGACTAAAATATAGTTGAATAATTAGTACATAAAGGAGGAATGAACTATGCCTAGAAGAATTAATAATGACTGTATTGCATGTGGTGCTTGTGTAGCTGAATGTCCAGTTGACTGTATCGCTGAAGGTGATATCTACGTAATCGACGAAGACGTTTGCATCGACTGTGGTGCTTGTGAAGTTGTTTGTCCTGTAGACGCTATTTCTGAAGTTTAATAAAAAAAAGAGTTTTCAACTCTTTTTTTTTATACAATTTTATATGGATTAACATCTAGATTACTTAGAAAAACTCTGTAGTCTTGTGAGAAAGTTTCGAGTTGACTTTTAATACTTAAAATACCGTGTCTTTCAACATGATGCCCAACGTCAAGAACAGTTAAACCTCTATTTATGGCATCCAAAGCATGATGATATGTGACGTCTCCTGTTATGTAGATATCACAATATTTAAGAATGTCATTACCCAGCAAACTACTACCACTTCCACCGCATATTGCAACAGTTCCTATCATATAATTCATTTTCTGGTTACTTATCAATTTGACTGTATCCAGGTTGTACACATTCTTTACTTTTTCAATAAACTTACCAAGTGACATAGATTCGTTCAAATTACCATAACGACCTAATCCTTCGTCCAAAGTTTCTAGTTCAATTATCTTTTGATCTTCAATTTCCAACATATCAGCAAGTACCTTATTCATACCAAAATTACTTAAATCAAAATTCGTATGAGCAACATAAATATTTATGTTGTTTTTTATTATTTTAGAAAGCAGATTTCCTAAATAGGTATTTGTGTTAATTTGCTTCAATGGTGTAAAAATAATAGGATGATGAACAACTACAAAATTAGCATTTTTTTCAATTGCCTCATCAATTATTTCGTTTGTAAGGTCTAAAGATAGTAAAATATTAGTTATATTTTCTTCATCACTACCTACTTGAAGGCCTACATTGTCCCATTTATAAGCCAAATTACTTGGAAAATATTGTTCGAATTTTTTAATGAATTCACTAACTATCATGATAACACTTCCTCAATTTGATTTAGACGTGTCTTTATTTTCTCTTTTTCTACTATATTTTCAACATTTTTTACTACTAGCTTCAAATATTCGTATTCTTTGTTTAATCGCTTCAAAAAATAATGAGATTTATTCTTTAGGTTAATTGGACCGAATTCAATTTCAATTTCTGTTAAATCACTTTCACCCTGTTCGATTACAATAATATCGTACATTTTCTTTTGATCTTCGAAAACTAGTTCATCATAAATTTTATAATTTATCGATTTCAAAATCGCTCTAATTATTTCAGGATTATTATTCGGTTGCAAAATGAATCGCTTAACATTTTTTTTGTCATCTTTTGATAAAATTTGTGAAATTAAATCTCCACCCATTCCTGCAATTACAACGACATCAGTATCTTCATCAATTTCACTGATCCCATCACTTAGTTTTACAGATATTCTATCTTGCTGATTATATCTTTTTACATTACTAAATGCTATAACAAATGGTCCTCTTTTATTGTCAATTGCCTGTGCTTTTATAACGTAACCATTCTTAACACAAACGATCGGCAAAAGAGCGTGGTCAGTCCCTATATCCGCCAGATTTAAGAAACCATCTGTATATTTGGCACATAGCGAAAGACGACGCGATAATTTCATTATTTACCACTCATAAAGTCTTTTAACTTTTTACTTCTTGAAGGATGTCTTAGTTTACGAAGAGCTTTCGCTTCAATTTGTCTTATACGCTCACGAGTAACTCCAAATTCTCTTCCAACTTCTTCTAAAGTTCTACTACGTCCGTCTAATAATCCAAAACGCATTCTTAGAACTTTTTCTTCTCTATCTGTTAATGTTTCGAGCACATTATCAAGTTCTCTTTTAAGCATCTCTTTAGACGTATACTCCATTGGAGTAAGGGTATCTGGATCTGCTATAAAATCTCCTAAACTTGAATCTTCTTCTTCACCTACAGGTGATTCTAAACTGATTGGTTCTTGTGCAACTTTTTGAATAATTTGCACTTTCTCAACACTGATTCCCATTCTCTCAGCAACTTCCTCTGGATGTGGTTCACGCTTTAATTCTTGAATTAATTGACGTTGAGTACGGACCAATTTATTAATAGTTTCAACCATATGAACAGGGATACGAATAGTTCTTGCTTGATCCGCAATAGCTCTAGTTATGGCTTGTCTAATCCACCATGTAGCATATGTAGAAAACTTAAATCCTTTAGTGTGGTCAAACTTACCAACAGCCTTCATAAGACCCATATTTCCTTCTTGAATTAAGTCTAAGAATTGCATCCCACGACCGACGTATCTTTTAGCAATAGAAACTACTAAACGAAGGTTGGCTTCAACTAATTTATTTTTCGCTAATTCACCTTTATAAATCATTCTTTCTATCTCTAATTTGTATTCTGGTGAAATCTCTTCCCCAGATAACACTAAGTCATCAAATTGCTCTTTAGCAACTTCTGCATTAGCTATGTCTGTAGCCAATTCAACCTCTTTTACTCCTTGAAGTAAATCAACACGACCAATTTCTTTTAAGTACATACGTACTGGGTCATCTACTTTGATTGAAATTTGGTTTTCAAATGATTTATCTTGTAATAATTCCTCTTCAATGTCTTTACTAAAGTTTAAATCTAAAACGATAGATTCATCAAGTTCTTCCTCTTGAACAGGAACTAATTCATCAGTATCATTCTCAGGAACTTTGTAGTTCACCATTTCCTCTTCACTAACAACATCTACTAGTTTTTTCTCTAATTCAGCAACAATTAAATCAAAATCTTCGCTGTCATCACTGACAAATTTAAGGATTTCCTTAACTGCTAGATATCCTTTACTCTTACTGATTTCCACTAACTCTTGGACGATTTTATCTTTATCCATTATGTTTTCCTCCTTTTTGTGGTCTTAGTACTGAATCTCTTTTAATTGCTAATGCAATTTTTACATCAGAACTTGAGGCCAAAGCTATTTCTTTTTCTATTTGTCGAATCTGTATTTCATTGTCAAAGTAATAATGTAGTACCTCTTTGAAGTCCATATATTCATCGTCTCTTAAGTCGATGTTCTTTGTGTATTTTACTTCATTTAAATAGTATCTATATTCATCATCACTCAGCACTGATTGCAGTTCTTCAAGTGTTATTACCTTTGATTCTTTTTCTTCATCATAGATGTACAAATCTTCTACAGCTATTTTAATATCTCTTACTTCTTCAGAAATAAAGAATAAAACATCAAAATTAGCATTAAAGTCCTCTACATAACGATAACCCTCCATAAAATAGTTTAATATACAACGCTCTGCGTTAATAAATTTATCTGTTATATGCAGTCTATTCATAGGTTGATATATTCTTTTTCTACCAGTTTGATTTTGTGATCTTCTTGTATACTGCTCATAATCTTGTCTTACAGAAACATCTGAAAGATGTGCATCTTGAGCTAATAATTGAAGATAGATATCAACGTTGGTATGTGATGTATTTTTTATTAAATCAAAGACATTTTTCTTAAGTCTTTCAATATCTAACATTTGTTTTAAATCGGTTGATTTAAGTTGCATATTATATTTGAATTTTACAATATCAATACTTTTATCATTAATGAAATTTGCTAATTTCTCGACACCGTATTTTGTAATATAATCATCTGGATCTAGTCCATCCTCGAGATTGACAATTAGTACTTGCATGTTCTCGTTTGCAAATAAGGTAATTGCTCTTTCAGTAGCTTCAATACCCGGTTTATCTCCATCATAGCAAATAACAACATTGTTAGTATATTTCTTCATTAACTTAACTTGTTCTTTAGTTAACGATGTACCCATTGATGCGACACTTTCCTTTATACCAGCTCTATGAGCTGCTATAACATCCATGTATCCTTCAAATAAAACAACACGGTTATTCATTCTAATAGCATTTAACGCATTATGAAGATTATATAAGATATTTGATTTAGTAAACACCTTGGTTTGAGGACTATTGATATATTTAGGAGAGTCTTTATCCTTATCTAAATATGTTCTCCCGCTAAAAGCAACTGTATTCCCCTTTTCGTCTTTAATAGGGATAATGATACGTTCTCTAAACAAGTCATAGAACGTCTCCTTCTTGCTTTGCTTGGATAGTCCTAAATCATATAGGTCTGAGACTAAAATACCGTGAGAAGTCAATGTCTTAGTTAATAACTCGAATTCGGCAGGTGCTAATCCAAATTCAAATGATTGGATTATCTCGTTAGAGATACCACGGTCTTCTAAGTACTTTTTAGCGACTGTCCCAGGTTTAGTATTTGACAAATATAACTTATAAAAATTAAGAGCTTCTTCATTAATATTGTACAATCTTGAAAGAGGATTTACCTTTTTCATATTTGATAGATCAATTTCAACATTAGCCCTATCAGCTAAATCTTCTATTGCTTCTACAAATGATAAGTTACTAGTTTTTTGAAGAAAAGTAATGGCATTACCTTTTTCTCCACAAGAGAAGCAATTATAGATTTTTCTTTCTGGTTCAACACTAAACGAAGGTGTTTTCTCATTATGAAATGGACACAAACCAAAATAACCCTTTCCTTTTTTCTGAAGAGTTACTTTTTCACCGATAAGATCAACGATATCTGTTTTACTCAGTATTTCATTGATTTTTTGTTCGCTAATTTTTGCCATCTATTCTCCTAGTAATATAATTTTTCTAATAGATATGGTACTAATTTTTCTTTAGATAATGATACTTGTTCCATTGTGTCTCTATCTCTTACTGTAAAGACATTTTCATTGACACCTTTATCATCAATAGTAATAACAAATGGTGTACCAATAGCGTCTTGACGACGATATCTTTTACCAACTTTACCTGATTCATCATAGGTAACTGAGAATATTTTACTTAAGTATTCAACCATTTCTGAAGCTTTTTCTTTATGGTATTTTTTGATTAACGGTAAAACTGCTACTTTATATGGCGCTAGATGGGGAGCTAATTGTAAATTAATACGTGTGTCTCCACCTTCTAAAGTTTCTTCTTTGAATGCTGAAGTAAGAATCGCTAAGAATAATCTTTCAACACCTAAAGAAGGTTCAATAACGTATGGTAAATATTTTGTATTATCTTCTGGATCTAAATAAGTTAAGTTTTGCTTAGAATGTTCTTGATGTTGCTTTAAATCGTAATCAGTACGAGAAGCTATACCCCATAATTCATCAAATCCCCACGGGAATTTAAACTCTATATCTGTTGTTGCGTTAGAGTAATGAGATAATTGTTCTAGATTGTGATCACGTAATTTAATATCTTCATCTTTTAATCCTAAAGATAATAAGAATTTATGTGATTCATTTTTCCAATAATTAAACCATTCCATTTCTGTTCCTGGTTTACAGAAAAATTCTAATTCCATTTGCTCAAATTCACGAACTCTAAAAATAAAGTTACCTGGGGTAATTTCATTTCTAAACGATTTACCAATTTGGCCAATTCCAAATGGTATTTTCTTACGTGAAGTTCTTTGGACATTTTTAAAGTTAAGGAAAACTCCTTGTGCTGTTTCAGGGCGTAAATAAATATCATTTGATGAATCAGTAACTACACCTTGAGATGTTTTAAACATCATGTTAAACTGTCTGATTTCGGTATAATTTAATTTACCGCATTTAGGACAAATTATATTGTTGTCATTAATGAACAGCATCATTTTTTCGTTACTCCAACCATCAGCATTAATTGTATTATCAAAATCTTCAATTAATTTATCTGCCCGATATCTTGAATTACAACTTTTACAATCAGTTAATGGATCGCTAAATCCACCAATATGTCCACTTGCTTCCCAAGCTTTAGGGTTAAGAAGAATACCACTGTCAAGTCCAACATTATGTTCGTTCTCTTGCACAAATTTCTTCCACCATGATTGTTTAATGTTGTTTCTTAGTTCAACACCTAGTGGTCCATAATCCCATGTATTGGCTAAACCACCATAAATTTCACTACCTTGATATACGAATCCGTATGTTTTGGCATAGTTTACTAAATCTTCCATTTTAATTTTGCTCATAAATAACCTCCTGGCTTACATTTTTGGACATAATTATGCAGTATATATTATACCATAAAAACAAAAAAAAGAGGCAAGCTCTTTTAGTATTTTTCAATTTGTTTAATAATCTCTCGTGATTTTGTTTTAAAACTTATAAATTCATTATACAACATATCAATGATATTACGGATAACTGCTTTTAGTGGAGTATCTAGTTTAGGGATATCAGTTACACTGATATCAATCATGTATAAATCCTGTAAAATTAGATAAATATCTCTATCATAAGAAGGATCTTTAAAGTTTAAATGTTTACTGCAGGTTAGACCCCCGCTACTTGGATTGAAAACTAAATTCTCATTATCATTACACACATTACACTTTTTAAAATTTAGTCCGTAACCGACAAAATATAATAGCTTTAATTCAAAAATAAAACTTAATATATCTGGGTCTGTTCCTTCATCCATTTTAATAAACAGTTTTTCTAAGAAACTAAACATCTTTTCATGATTTAAGTCATCACTAATAACACTTCGTACTAATTCCATAATATGGTTCATATAAGTATATTTGTAAATATCCTTTTTGATACTTTCATAGTCATTAACTAAATGTCCTTCTTTTAATGAAGGAAACTTTCCTTTTGAAATCGATAAGCTAATTAAATTACCATTTTGGCTTAAAAAACGATTGATACTATTAAGTTTTTTAACACCATGTGCAAGCACACTTAAATGACCATTAACGGTATATAGATAAAGTATTTTACTGTTATCTTTATAGTCCAATGAATTTAACACAAACGCTTTATCGATGTTCATAAGTTCACCTCTTATAATTCTTCAATATACCCGTAATTACGTAAATGAAAATCTTTATTACGCCAGTTTTTTACAACCTTACAATGTAAATCTAAGAATACTTTATTCCCAAGTAAGTATAAAATATCTTTTCTAGCTAAAGTCCCAATTTCTTTTATCATTGCGCCACCTTTACCTATAATTATACCTTTTTGAGAATCTCTCTCTACAATAATTGAAGCATGGATATTGATTAAACGAGGATTCTTTTCGTCATACTCCATGTAATCTATTAAACACATAACACTATGAGGAATTTCCTCTCTTGTTAGACGGAGAACTTTTTCTCTCACTAATTCACTAATAATAAATCGTTCTGGATGATCTGTTATTTGATCTTCAGGATAGTATTTCGGACCTTCTTCAAGTTCGTTTTCAATATCCTCAAGAAGTCTTTCAATATTGTCTCCACGTTTTGCAGAGATTGAGAAGATACCTTTAAAATTATATGCTGCTTTAAACTTATCAATATTTCTTTTCAATCTTGTAATATCTTCCGTTAAATCAGCTTTATTTACGATTAAGAATACTGGTATTCTTACTTTTTTAAGTTCTTCAATAATGAATTGATCACCACGTCCAAACTCTTCATTTCCATCTGTCATAAATATGATTAAATCAACACTTTTTAAAGTGTTGATTGCTTCACTAGTCATAAATTCTCCTAGTTTATGTTTAGGTTTATGAATACCAGGAGTATCAATAAAAATAATTTGTGAAGATTCTCTTGTGAAGATTCCTGAGATATTATTTCTAGTTGTTTGCGGTTTATCACTTGTAATAGTGATTTTCTTACCGAGTACTTTGTTTAAAAATGTTGATTTACCAACGTTGGGTCTTCCAATGATAGTTACAAAACCTGATTTAAACATTATAAATCCTTCTCAGTAAATGCGAATGGTAACAAGTCTTTATTTAAAACAGTTTTAGTTTCACCGTTTACAGTAGAGAAATGAACTTTTGCATCATCTGGCATTAATTCTCTCATTACTTGTCGACAAGCACCACAAGGAGATATAAAATCTTCTTGTTCGGTTGTTATTAATATTTCATCGATGTCTTCTTTACGGTATCCTTGTGAATATGCTGTAAATAGTGCACTTCTTTCGGCACAATTCGTTAAACCAAAAGATGCATTTTCAACGTTGACACCAGTAATTATTTCACCATTTTTTAAACGTAGCGCTGCTGCTACTTTAAAGTTAGAATATTGTGAGTAAGAGTTTGGTAAAACTCCCTTTGCTATTTTGTATAAATCTTTCATCTTTAAACACCTACCTATATAGTTTTGCTGAATTTAGTATTTTGTCTTGTAACTCGGTCATCACTTTTTCTTCTTCATCAGTATGATGATCATACCCTAGAGTATGTAAGAAACCATGGATTGTTAAGAATCCAAGTTCTCGTTCTTTACTATGTCCTAAGTCTTCACTCTGTTCAATTGATTTAGGAATGGAAACAAAAACGTCTCCTAAGTTATTTAAATAACCATCAGGAAATGTTAGAACATCAGTAGCGTAATCTTTATTACGATACTCTTTGTTTAATCTTTGTATTTCTTTATTATCAACTAAGATAATATTAATACTTTTGTTTTGATTATTGGTAATATTTCCAGCTTTTGTTAAAACTAGATTGATTGTTTTTGAATAGTCTTCTTTATTAAAAGAGTTTATTATATTTATTTTCATAATTCTCATATCTTTCTAGGACTTTTTGTACTAATGGATGTCTAATAACATCAACACGTTCAAAAGCAATGATTTCGATTCCGTCAACATTACTCATAAGATCAACAGCCTGAACTAAACCACTGTATGTTTTCTTAGGTAAATCGATTTGAGTAATATCCCCTGTTACAACCATTTTAGAATTAAATCCTAAACGAGTTAGGAACAACTTCATTTGGTTTGTCGTAGTGTTTTGGGCTTCATCTAAGATAACATAAGCATTTTCTAGTGTTCTCCCTCTCATGTAAGCTAGAGGAGCAATTTCAATAGTGCCTTTTTCTATTAAATCTTCAGTTTGTTTATTACCAATTGCTTCATATAATGCGTCATATAATGGTCTAAGATATGGATCTACCTTTTCTTTTAAATCACCTGGTAAAAACCCTAGACTCTCACCAGCTTCAACAGCTGGTCTAGTTAAAATGATTTTCTTGATGCTGCCATCTCTAAGTTTACTTACTGCGTTCATAACTGCTACATATGTTTTCCCTGTACCAGCTGGTCCTATCCCAAAGACTAGATCGTTATTATTAATAGCATTAATGTAATGCTTTTGGTTTAATGTTTTTGCATAGATTGGTTTCCCTGTTAATGTCTTTGTAATTAATATCCTATTAGTGTAGATTTCAGAGATTTTTTTAGGTTCCATATCCTCTGCCAATTTAGCAACATAAAGAACATCTCTTTCTGAGATATTAACATTGTTTCCAGCGATTAAAATAAGCGTTTTAAAGATTTTCTCGATTAAAGTAATTAAGTCAGAATCATCTGTATTAACAAAGATGTCTTCTCCCTTACTAAAGATATTGATATTTAATAACGAGTTTAACACCTTGATGTTACGGTCATTACTTCCAATAACCATACGGAAGTTATCATAATTAGTAAATCTCACTTCAAGTTTATTTAATTCAACCAAAATATCATTCTCCCATCCTGTAACGATACTACAATTATATCATAATCTCGTTTTAAAGGGAAAAAAATAACGGTAAAATTACCGTTATTTTTAATTTATTATTTTCTTTTTGCGTTTGCTTTACGTCTCATTTTTTTCGAGATACTAGGTTTTACATAGAACTCTCTTTTTCGAGCTTCTTGCAGGGTACCTGATCTAGAAACATCACGCTTAAAACGTCTTAAAGCGTCCTCGATTGATTCATTTTCTTTGACTACAGTCTTTGCCATCTTTGGTCCCTCCTTTCACTCTTTAATTGACTTCTATTTGCCTTATATATAATAACAAAATAAATTACTAATGTAAAGTTTTTTTGGAAATACCTCGGTTTTTCTCTAAAAAGTAGTCAATTATTTACAAATATGTTAAAATAGGTGTGATAAGGTGGTGGTATCATGAATTTCGATGCAATAATACAAATCATAATGGATAATATACTAGTAAGTGTTTTTGTAGGTGTTATCGTTATCTTTATAATCTTCAGATTAATTAAAACTGCAAGAATGTATCTTGGTGCTAAAAGTTATGTAAGAAAAGCACGAAGATTGGATAAAAAGAAGTTTAATGGACTTAATTTAGTAGAGAAAACTGCAAAAAGACGTAAAAAGAATACAAACACGTTCAAGAAGCTTAGAAACCGTGGTAAAAAGTGGGTTAGAAAGTATTTAACACATAAGTTTGATGAATTACCTATCATAACTAGATACTCACGCGGAAAGCTATTTAAGCGTTCTAAGAATAGATTGATCATAATTGTTAAGAACGAAAAGAAAACAATTAAGAAAATATCTACAAAACGTGGAATGAAGCAAATAATTGACATTTCAAATAAGTATGAATGTTTAGATGAGGTAATTACTTTTTTACACCATCTTCCTGAGGCAATCCTCAATGAACAAGAATATGATATTTTCTTCGGAGAAGAAGGAATGTTATTAACTTATCAAATAAAATAGGCTAAAATTAGCCTATTTTTTTTACGTATAGATTGCGATGTGTTCCTTTAATGATTTTAGTATCAATTAGTTTATTGTGTAGCGTTAGATCTTTATCAGTTTTGACATATAAGTAATTATCCGAATGACCATATGTGAACTCACTATCTGATGTCTCAAAAATGACACTTAAAGTATTTTGTGCGTCAATATAGTTATTGGCTAGTTCTTCACTTAGCACTAGTAATTGATTTACTCGATAACTCTTAATGATTCCGTTTATTTGATCTTTCATTTTCGCAGCTATAGTTCCGCTTCTTCTAGAATAAGGGAAGACATGCAGTTCGGAGAACTTCATTTCTTTAATAAAATCAAACATTTCTAAATATTCTTCATCGGTCTCACTTGGATAGCCAACAATAACATCAGTAGTAATAGCAATATTAGGAATTATATTTCTAATATTAACTATCATATTCCTAAATTCATCTTTTGTATATTTTCTTCTCATTTCACTAAGGACTCTCTCACTACCACTTTGTAGAGGTATGTGTAAGTGTTTGGCGAATTTCTTATTAGAAGCTATAAGGTTTAAGATATCTTCGGTTAATTCATTTATTTCAATTGAAGAGAGTCTAATTCTGTCAAGATTATCAATACTACTTAAGTCTTCTAATAAATCATAAAATGAATAACCCTCTAAATCTGTACCATATCCACCTGTATGAATCCCCGTTAAGACAATTTCATGATATTTATTCTTAACTAAATCTCTAGCTTCTTCTAAAATAGAATCTTTGTCTCGACTTCTTACTGGTCCTCTAGCAAAAGGAATTATACAATAGCTACAAAAGTTATTACAGCCATCTTGTATTTTCAAAAATGCTCGAGTATTTTCGGTAAAATTAGTAACATGAGTTTCATCAAATACACGGTATTTTGAAACATCTGTTACATTTTTAATTCTTGTTCGTTCTCTTAAAACTTTCTCAACTAGAGGATAGATTTGCTCGCGGTGTTTAGTACCAATCACAATATCTACACCGTCTATCTCGTATACTTTTTCCGGATCCATTTGCGAATAACAACCCATGACTGCAATGACGCTTTCGGGGTTGTTTTTTATTAGTTTTCTAATCGCTTTTCTACTTTTAGAATCACCACTATTAGTTACTGTACAAGTATTAACAATATAGACGTCAGCATATTCATCACTTTTTACACGGTTATAACCGTGACTTTTAAAGATCTCCCAAATACTTTCAGTTTCATATGTATTTACTTTACAACCTAATGTATAAAATGCGATTTTCATGATAAATCACCTTTTCGTACTATTTTAATATTTTTAACATGTTGAAAACTACCATTTATTATTGATGTGGTAGTTGTTTTGTGATTTAGCTTTTCAATGAAGTATTCTTGCATTATGATCACCTTGATTTATTATAACATAAACAAAAAAAGTTTCAGTAAACTGAAACTTATTTTCTTAAGAATTTCTTAAACTTATCAAATATTGAATCTCCTGATAAATCAGTTTTAGCTAATTGATCAAATAGTTTTGCTTGTTGTCTAGTAAGTTTCTTAGGTGTAACAATATTAATTACAACATGTTGATCACCTTGTCGTTTTGATCTAACGTTAGGAATCCCTTTTGAACGTAAACGGAAGGTTGTTCCATTTTGGGTTCCTGCAGGTATTTTAAGTTTGACGTCACCGTGAGGTGTTGGGATTTTTATTGTGTCACCTAAAGCTGCTTGAGTAAATGTCAACGGTGCTTCTACTACAATATCATCACCATGTCGTTCATATAATTCATGCGCTTTTACATTGAATAGAATATACAAATCTCCTGAAGGTCCACCGTTGTATCCTTTGTTTCCGTAACCCTCTAAACGAATTTGTTGTCCTGTATCGATACCAGCAGGTACTTTCACTTCAACTTCCTTGTTATGAGTTTCAATACCTTCACCGTTACATGTAACACATTTTTTGGTTATTTCTTTACCTTTACCTCGACATCTTGGACATGCTGTTTGTGTTCTAGTACGTCCGAATAGTGATTGTTGTTCAACAACTACTGTTCCTTTACCATTACACTGTGAACATGTTTTAACATCATTTCTTGAATGTGCTCCCGTTCCATGGCAAGTATGACACTCTTCATGAACGGTTACTTTAACTTTCTTCTTCGCACCGAAAACAGCTTCTTCAAAACTTATGTTCATACGGCGTTGCATATCTTGTCCTTTACGTCTTTGATTAGTTCTTTGCGCTTGTCCACCACCAAAGAAACTAGAGAAGATATCATTGATATCAAAATCAAATCCACCACCAAATCCTCCTTGAGAGAATCCTGCTCCGTTGTTAGCTTGGTGTCCAAAACGATCATATTGCGAACGTTTTTGTGAGTCACTTAAGACTTCATAAGCTTCTTGGACTTCTTTGAATTTGCTTTCTGCATTATCCTCAGTTGAAACATCTGGGTGAAACTTCTTTGCTAAGGTACGATATGCTTTTTTTATAGATGCGTCATCGGCTGCTTTTTCAATTCCTAAGACGTCATAATAATCTCTTTTGTCGCTCATTTTCCATCACCTCTAAAATATAAAGATAAGAAGCAGTTGCCTGCTTCAAATCTATTAGTCTACTTCTTCAAAATCTGCGTCAACTACATTGTCATCGCTAGCTGATTCTTCAGCTGGTTCTGCGTTTTCTTGTTGTTCTTGTTGTGCTTGTTGCGCTTGTTGATATGCTTTTGTAGCTAATTCTTGAGCTATGGTATTTAAAGCTTCTTTTTTAGCTTTGATATCTTCTAAGTCTTTACCTTTTAAAGCTTCTTCTAAATCTTTGATTTTATCTTCAACATTTAGTTTTTCTTCACTAGTTACTTGTTCGCCAAGATCTGTGATTGCTTTGTTTGCAGCAAAGATTAATTGATCTGATTCATTACGCAAGTCTGCTTCTTCTTTCATTAATTTGTCAGTTTCAGCGTTCTCTTCAGCTTCACGAACCATTCTTTCGATATCGTCATCACTTAAACTAGTATCACTTTGGATAGTAATTGATTGTGATTTTCCTGTACCTAAATCTTTAGCGTGAACATGTACGATTCCATTAGCATCGATATCGAATTTAACTTCGATTTGAGGAATACCACGTTGTGCTGGTGGGATGTCCGTTAATTGGAAGCGTCCTAATGTTTTATTTTGCGCTGCCATTGGTCTTTCACCTTGTAATACATGTAAGTCTACAGCTGGTTGGTTATCAGCTGCGGTACTAAATATTTGTTGTTTAGATGTAGGAATTGTTGTATTTCTTTCGATTAGTTTTGTAAATACTCCACCTAAAGTTTCAATACCAAGTGATAATGGTGTAACGTCTAATAATAATACATCTTTAACGTCTCCACTTAAAACTCCACCTTGGATTGCAGCACCCATTGCTACTACTTCATCAGGGTTAACTCCTTTATTTGGTTCTTTACCTAATTCTTTTTTGATTGCATCTTGAACAGCTGGGATTCTTGTAGATCCACCAACAAGTAATACTTGGTGAATATCGTTTTTAGTCATTGACGCATCTTTTAAAGAGCGTCTAACTGGTCCCATTGTTTTTTCTACTAAATCATGAGTTAATTCATTGAATTTAGCTCTTGATAATGTTTTTTCTAAATGGACAGGTCCACTTGGTCCAACACTGATGAATGGTAAGCTGATATGAGCAGATGTAATTCCACTTAAATCTTTTTTAGCTTTTTCAGCAGCATCTTTTAATCTTTGTTTTGCCATTTTATCAACACTTAAGTCAACACCAGTTTCTTTTCTGAACTCGCTGATTAAGTAATCCATAATTTTTTCATCAAAGTCATCTCCACCAAGACGGTTATCTCCAGCAGTTGATACTACTTCAAAAGTACCATCAGCTAATTCAAGAATAGAAACATCAAATGTTCCTCCACCTAGATCATAAACTAAGACTGTTTGTGTTTTATCTAATTTATCAATCCCATAAGCTAATGCTGCAGCTGTTGGTTCATTGATAATTCTTTTTACTTCTAATCCAGCAATTTTACCAGCATCTTTTGTCGCTTGACGTTCAGCATCATTAAAATATGCAGGAACTGTAATTACTGCTTCAGTAACTGCATGACCTAAATAATCTTCTGCAGTTTTCTTTAAGTTTTGTAATATCATTGCACTTATTTCTTGTGGTGTATATGTTTTACCATTTACTTTTACATTCTCTTTTGTACCCATTTTTCTTTTTACAGATGAGACAGTATCTGGATTAGTAATTACTTGTCTTTTCGCTACTTCTCCTACTTGTATTTCTCCATCTTTAAATGCCACTACTGATGGTGTTGTTCTTGCTCCTTCAGCATTTGCGATTACTTTAGCTTCTGCACCTTCCATAACAGATACACAAGAATTTGTAGTTCCTAAATCAATTCCGATAATTTTTCCCATTTTAATTTCACTCCTTGTTATTCGCTTATTTTTACGATGACAGGTCTAATAACTCTGTCTTTAAACATATATCCTTTTTGTAATACTTCAATTACTTTGTTTGGCTCTACGCCTTCTCTTTTTTCAGTCATGATAGCTTGATGGAAATTCGGATCATAATCCTCATCTAACGCATCAATCTCACTTACGCCTTCTTCTTCTAAGGCTTTTTTTATTTGGTCTTGAATCATTTTAAATCCTTGCAAGAAGTTCTTTGTTGCTTCGTCATCGACTTCGTGACTCAATGCAAGTTCAAATGTATCAAGGGGACTGACTAATTTCTTAGCGAAATTCATCGCTGCGTATTTACGTTCTAATGTACGTTCTTTTTCTAATCTTTTTTTAATGTTTTCTAAATCTGCTTTTTCTTTTAAATACTCATTTTGTAAATCTTTAATTGCTAGTTCCAATTTCTCGATAGCTAGTTGTTGTGCTTCTTCTAGAGTTAGTTCTTCTTCCTCTATAAGTTTGTCTTCTTGTTCAGTTACCTCTTCAGTAACTTTAGTTTTTTTACTCATTACTTTCTCCTCTTATATAACTTCGACATATGTGAAGCTAAATATTTTACTAGGGGTATAACTTTTTGATACTCCATTCTTGTCGGACCAACAATTGCAATAGTTCCTGATTCCTCATCATTCAAATCATAGGGAACAGTAATTACTGTACAATCTCTCATTGCGGTTATTTGGTTTTCTTTCCCAATTCGAACACTCATTTCCTCGTTTTTGGTATTTTCTACTAAGCGGAAAATATCGTTTTGCTCAAAGAAAGTAAGTAACTCGCGAACTCTTGTTAAATCACTAAACTCTGGTTGATATAATACTTTATTCTTACCAGATAAGTAGAATTTGCTTTGTGTAAACTTAGTAAAAGCTTCTAAGAATGAATCAATAATTGTTTGATTGTAAGATAGAATATCTTCAATCTTTTTAGCATTCATTTCATAATGAAGTTTTTCACTAACTTGATTGATAGGACAATCGTAGAGAATATCATTTAAAACTTCAATTACACGTTTCATATCATCTAAAGTAGTGTTTTCAGGTACAATAATTTGTTTACTTTCAACATGTCCCTGGTTTGTTATTACTAGTAAGATACAAGTGTCTTCAGATAATGGTACTAATTCGACTTTTTTCACTTTCGAGCCATAAGCACTCGGGCCTAGAGCTATCGTTGTGTAATTTGTCAGTTGACTTAAAAGATTCATCGCCTGTTTAATTGCTTCTTCACGTTTTATATTTGTATTATCAAATAACTCATCAATTGCATTAAAACTCTGAGTAAAACTTTCACCATCTTGAAGAATAGTCTCTATATAATAATGATAACCTTTATCACTAGGTACCCTTCCACTCGAAGTGTGTGTTTTTTCAATATAACCTAATTCCTCTAAATCAGCCATTTCATTTCTGATTGTAGCTGAAGAGATTTCTAAGATTTTAGATAACGTTCTCGAACCGATTGGTTCAGCTGTTTTAATGTATTCTTCGATAATAAGTCGTAGTATAACTTCTTGGCGTTTTGATAACATAAGTCACCTCCATTAGCACTCTAACTATTTGATTGCTAACAACATTATAATACATTCTTTTAGCAGTGTCAAGAAAAGAGTGCTAAATAGTAAAAAAGACCGTATCCGGTCTTTTATTTGAATTTTCAATAAAATTATTTCAATAATCTCAAGTACTGATTTTCGTGTTTCTCATTTAGAATTGTTGTAAAATTACCATGACCTGGATATACAACTGTATTATCTCTTGTTACTTTTAAAATGAGTTTTAAAGATTCCATTAATTGCTTTTTATTTGATGTCGGTAGATCAGTTCTTCCGATAGTTCCTTTAAATAAGGTATCTCCAGAAAATAAGAATCTTTTGTATTTATAACAAACACTACCTCTTGAATGTCCTGGCGTATGTATTAAAGTGATTTGCTCTTTCCCTAATGTGATTACACTATCTTTATCTAATGTAATTACTTTATCTTTGTTCTTAAAAATAATTGGTTTATTCAGTGAACTTGAAAGATTTAAATTAGGATTAAACAGAAAATCTCTTTCATCTATAAAAATATATACCGGACAATCATATGCCTTTTGTGTTTCTTCAAGTGTGTATAAATGATCAAAGTGTCCATGTGTTAACAAGATTCCTTTGACATCATACTCATTTTCCTTTATATATGCATCAATTTCTAAAAAATGTGCTCCAGGATCAATAATCAGAACTTCTTTTTTTTGATTTATAACATAGGTGTTTTCTGTATATTCATTTATAATTGCTTTAACCATTGATAACCATCCTTGCTGCACCATAAATTCCGGCGTCGTTACCCAAAGTTGCACCAACAATTTTGGTGTTTTCTACTGAGACAAACGTAAACTTCTTGAAATATCTTCGTACTTTTTCAAATAGGAATTCTCCAGATTTAGAAACACCACCACCAATTATGATTACCTCTGGGTTAGATGCAACACTTAGAATCGCACAAGCATACCCAATATTTTTCGAAGCTTCTTCAACTACTTTCGAAGCAAGTTCATCATTATGTTTAGCTGCGCTAAAAATTGCTTTTGCTGAAGGTAATTCTAGTTTTTCCAAAGTTGAATTACCTTGAAAAGATTCTTTCATTTTATAATAAAGGTTTCTAATTCCAGTTGCACTAGCTACTGTCTCTAAACAACCCTTTTTGCCACAATTACAAGCAAATTCGTACTCCTGAGAAACATATAAATGTCCTATTTCTCCAGCAGCACCATTATAACCTTCTACAACATTACCATCAACTACAATTCCGCCACCAACACCAGTACCTAGCGTTAACATTGCAACTTGTTTTTTTCCTTTGCCAGCACCATAGAAAGCCTCACCCAAAGTAGCAACATTCGCATCATTACCAACACATATATTGTCATTTTCTAATAAGTCTTTAAATTCGTTTTTCAGATTGACATCTTTCCAACCCAGATTAACTACAACACTAACATTGTTTTTTATAACTGGTCCAGGAACACCAAAACCGTATCCGATAACTTCCTGTAAATTAGGTGTTTTCTTAATAATACTCTGATAAATATCGTTAATAACATTACGTCCGTCGTTAGTTTTGCTTGTTTTAATCTCCCATTTTTCTAATAGGGAAGTGTCTTGATTGAATAGTCCCATTTTTATTGTCGTTCCGCCAATATCAATTCCATAAACGTATTTTTTCATATTTAACACCCCTTATTAAAAAAACTTCGGTATTAGACGAAGTTTTTATTTTTTCTCTTTATGTTGTGTACTTTTTCCACACTTAGGACAGAACTTATTTGTTTCTAGTCTTTCAGGATGAAGTTTTTTGTTTTTTGCCATACGATAGTTTTCGCTTTTACATACAGTACATCTCAATGTAAATCCACTTCTCATGATAATACCTCCTAACTAAAAGTCTTTTATAATATATCATTTATTCATTATAAAATCAACACATTTGTATATTTTTCGTCATACATATTGTATAATTAAATCGGTGATAATATGATGACGAGAAAAAATACAAAATTAATTAAAGTTAGAGATGTTTTAATTGGTAATAAAAATAAAATTGTGATTCAAACAATGACAACTACCAAAACTAGTAATATCGAAGAAACTATTAGACAAATTAATACATTAGCTACTGCTGGTGCTGATATTGTCAGGTTAGCCATCTTTGATGAGAGTGACGCAGATGCTATTAAGGAAATCAAAAGACAAACAAATGTTCCGCTAGTAGCTGATATTCATTTTAATTATCGCTTTGCGCTTACTTGTATTGCTAACGGGATTGATAAAATCAGAATTAATCCTGGCAATATCGGTAGTGAGGATAGAATTAAAAGAGTTGTTGATGCATGTAAGAAGAAACAAATACCGATTAGAATCGGAATCAATGGTGGTAGTTTAGAAAAACATATTATCGAAAAATATGGTGTTACTGCTGAAGGTATGTTAGAAAGTGCTAAATACCATGTTAGTTTATTAGAGAAATATAAGTTTTATGACATTGTACTATCTTTAAAAAGTAGTCATATCGATAAGACTGTTGAAGCATACAGACTAGCTAGTAAAGAATTTGACTATCCCCTTCATTTAGGAGTTACTGAAGCAGGAACTAAATTCGGCGGAACTATCAAAAGTTCAATTGGTTTAGGAATTCTTTTATACGAAGGTATCGGTGATACAATTCGTGTTAGTTTATCGGCTGATCCTATCGAAGAAGTTAAAGTCGCAAAAGAATTATTAAGTAGTCTAGGTTTATACACCAAAGCCCGATTGATTAGTTGTCCGACTTGTGGAAGACTTCAATATAAGATGTTTGATTTAGTTAACAAAGTAGAAGCTTATCTAGAGGACAAAGAATACGACCTCACTGTTGCGGTGATGGGTTGTGCTGTCAATGGTCCCGGAGAGGCAAAAGCTGCTGATATCGGAATTGCTGGTGGTAGAAACGGTGGGTTAATATTTGTTAACGGTGAGACGAAACGTAAAGTTAACGAGGAAGATATGTATGACGAATTGATTAAGGAAATTGAAAATTATCCAAAAAAATAGAGGAAAGCTTTTTAGCTTTCCTCTTCTAATTCTATATCATACATTGCTAGGAATGTTACAGTAATTCCTAGAAAGTCTTCATCTTCAGGAACTTGATAAGCTACATTCCTAATTACAAAGATTTGATCATTATCATTTAAAGCATCAATAAAATCAATTACTAATTGTGCTTCATCTGTTGTAAAGAATACTTCAACTTCAACAAATTTATAACTTTCAGCCAACTCATAGAAGATTGATTCTTGAGCAAATACAACGTTTTGATCTACTAAAACATTTCTTTGCATATCACTTTCTTCTGTGACTCCTAAACGTTCTAAAATTGAGATTGTTTTGTATGTTAATTCTGTTCCTGAATAAACACTTGGAACTTTATCATAAAGTTCAAATAAATGACTTGTTTGAACTTCACGGTTATCCTGAACAACTTCTTCTAAAGCCGTAATTTCTTTTGCTAAATTAATGTTTGATAAACTTGTATCTTCAATTTCACCGTTAATTCGACCCATTACAACTAAATTGATTAACAGAATGATAATTGTAATTAAAGCTAATGAACCATAGAATAAATACTCACTTAATCTTCTATTCAACATGGTAATCAACTCCAATCTTGTAGATATAAGTATTAGCATCTTCACCTGATTGTTCAGCTTCACTAGTTACAACCCAATCTAAACCAAGAATTTCTGTGTTTAGCGAATTGTAATAGTATTGCGATGGGAACGATACTTCTATTGTAAACTCTTTCGTTTCTGCTCGATAACTAACAGCTTCAATAGTACCTTTATATAAATCGGACTTAATTTCTAAATCATCTAATAAACCATTAAAATCAACACGAAGTAATAACAACTCAGAGATATCTTGATCAAACTGAATTGCTGAAAGATCAATTTCATATCCTTCAAACTCAGCTTGTGTTAAAGATAACTCATGACGATAATCATAGTTTTTACTATTTAAATCTTCTAATTCAAACATTGCTGAACTATATGGTCTATATATTAAGAAGAAAGCTAATACAATAGCATATAACAATGCGATAATTACATTCATATTAAATTGTCTTGAACGTTTTACTGTTGGTAATAAATCTACATAAACAAAGTCTCCAAACCCATGTGTATCTTTTGAATAAACGTGACGTTTAGGCATTTTTAGAAAATACCTTTCGTCTCTGGCAAACTAGCAGCAAGTGGAATGTAGCACTCACGATCTATTAGAGTATCTACTATTTTACTTACTGTTTTCATATCGAAGACTTCAGCTTTTAGGTTTGAACCTTCTTCATAGAAGTAATCATGGATTTGATCATTGGTTAATTTGGTTGACATATTGAACAAGACAAGGTTTTCAATAGTTCTGTCACCAGCGTTCAAGTTATATTTATAGTAATTGGAAATTTTAGCAACTTCTTGATCTAAAACACTTAAGTATTTTTCTCCTTGAAGCTGACTAACATTCAAGTTTTGTACTAAACTGAAGATTGGAATTTCCTGATCGAAGATATACATTGAATATGTATCATCAAAAATCGCTAGGAACATGATATCAGTATCGAACTGGATATCAGAATCTTCATATTTACGATAATAATATAAACGATGTAATGATAATGGTGGAATATCTGTTCTTACCACTTGCATATTCATTTCATAGAATAAATCAATATATGACTTAAGTTCATGCTTTGGAGCATAGAACATAATAACTTCATATGAATCCTCGTTTTTCTTATGAATAATATAATCCATTTTCATATCATTGAATGGGATCATAATTGTTTTACCAATTTGCGATTCAATATAGTCACCAATTTCACTTGGTTTGTAGATAATCGGCACTTCAATCTTTCTGAACGTAAAAAGTTCCTCGTGGACAATTAGATTCACACGACGCGCTTTAATCTTGAATAACTTAAATGTATCCTTCAAAAGTTTTAGTAAACGTTCTTCTTTATAGATTATCCCATTTTCAATTGTTCCAGGAGGCAATTTAACACTAGAATATTTTAACTTTTTCATGTTATAGCCGTCTGGTTTTTCAATAAAGTTGAACTCTTTATCAGTAAAGAAACAGTTAATTGTTAGTCTTGACATTCCAACACCTTCTTCCTTAGAATATTAACCCCATATACCAATCAAGAAACATTGGTCCGTAATAATAAGCAATCATACTACCAACCGCGATAAATGGTACAAAAGGTAAATAACCTGATTTTTTTCTAAAAACAACACTATAGATCAAACCTAGAATAGCTGCGAACAGTAATGAAAGAAAAACTGTTTCAACTCCTAAGAATAATCCGATTAAAAAATACAGTTTAATATCTCCGCCACCAAGTGCCTCACGTTTAAAACGTTTTTTACCATACCAGGCAAGGAAATACATAAAGCAAAAACCAAGTACTCCTCCTAAAATTGAATAATACCAAATGATTTCTGAAGAAAACATTCTTAATCCAAAAATGACCGGAAGAAATACAAGTAAAATTATGTTCGGTACAATTTGGTAATACATATCACTAACAGTCACAATAACCATTAAAGATATAAATACCACTACTAATATATATTCTACCACATTTTCATGTAAAATTACAAATGAAACCGAAAATAAAACACCGGTTATTAGTTCCATAATCGGATACTTGACCGAAATAGGTGTTTTACAGTTTTTACACTTACCTTTTAAAACAATATAACCAATTATAGGAAACAGTTCTAGCCATCCTAATGTTTTATTACAATTTGGACAATGGCTTCTTCCTAATAACGTTTCCTTTTGGGGAACTCTGATCCCGACAACGTTATAGAATGAACCAAAGAATAAACCGATAAAAAATAAATAAATCGCCCAAGCCATAATCATAAAATCACCACTTTACTATTCTCTAATTAAAAAAACTTCGGTACCTATAAAAAAAAGAGTCTAGACTCTTTTTTTAAGGTATAAATACTTGATCTTTTGTTGATGAACTTGGAACAGCTCCAGTACCAGCACTAGCACCGAATGAATATTCTCCACCAGTTGTTGTTCCTGCAGCATTTGCAGTTAAGATTACTGTCCATTCTCCACCTGAGTAAGACGCTACTAATGTATCAGCAGTTCCATCTCCGTCAGTTTCTTCATATAAATCAGCATCAAACACTTCAACACCAGAACTTAAATCAGACCAAGTTAACCCAGCTAATTCAGTTGATGTACAAGTTTTTTGCCCACAATATAGTCTAGCAGCAGATTCAATTGCTCTAGCATCTTGAAGAACAGCTTCTTTTTCAGTATTAGTAATAATATCTCCAACCGCTGGAATAGCGAATGCACTAATAATACCTAGTACTACAATTACGATTAATAATTCAATTAAAGTTACACCTTTATTATTCATTATAAATTCCTCCTTAAGATAATATATCAAATTACTTCTGTAATTAATATAACATTTTTGTGTACCTGATGTCAATAAAATATCTGTAATTTACTTAATTAGTCAATCGGACTTTTCCACAAATTTTAGATTTGTGCAGTAAACGATAAACTAGGCAACATAATAGCTAAAAGCATTACTACTACTATACTAAATATTACAATCAGTAATAATGGTTCTAACAATTTTCTAACGCGGTCGATTTTAACAGTACTATCTTCATCATAGAAAGTTGAAAGGTTTTTAAGCATTTTCCCTAAGTCCCCTGTTCTCTCTCCAACACTGATCATTCTAGTAAATACAACTTCAACTGCATAATGATGTTCAAAAGCTTGAGACATATAGTCCCCATTATTAACATTTTTTTGCGCTTCTATTATTAAATCTTTATAGATCTTATTAGTTAAAGTATCATAAGTCGCTACTAAACATTCTTGTAATGGTACATGATTATTTAACATTTGAGATAATGTAGCAGCAATTCTTGATAAATTGTTCAATTTAACAATTTGCCCGATAATTGGCATTTTGATTGATAACCATGATAAAAACGTTTGAAACGTTTTTGACTTTCTTTTTAAATAAGTAAAAGTCAAAATAGTTAATGCAAACACGCCTACAATCATTATTGCATTGCCTTTAACGAAGTTACCAAAATCAATAAAGAATTGGGTTATCGCAGGCATTTTGGCGCCTTCAATTGTACTAAACATGTCCTCATATCCTGGCATTACAAATACGAATATAAAGATTGCTACAAAGAATGCAACTATTAAATAAATAATTGGCATCATCAATGTTTGTCTGATTGAAGTTTTAATTCGAAACTGTGTTTCAAAATATAAAACAATCTCTTCTATTGCACTTTTTAAATCCCCTGTTTTTTCACCAACTCTAATCATTGAAACTAGAATTTCAGGAAAATCTTTAGGATATTCACTATATGCATCAGCTAAAGTTGTCCCACTATTAACTTCAAAGTAGATTCCATAAAAGATTCTTCTTATTTGTTTATTAGTTTGCTGAGTTGCTAATATTTCACTTGCCTCATTTAATTTAACACCTGCGTTTAGTAATGAACCAAGTTGTCTTAAGTAAAATATTAAATCTCTTTCTTTTAAAACTGCACCAAAACTAATACGACTCACATCACCAAGCCAAGACTTTTGCGTATAAATCTCAATTGGTTTTAATCCTTGCTCCTGTAAAAACTTACTCACCATGTTTTTATTAGGTGCTTCAGTTAAACCACGAACAATTTTTCCATCTTTTAGTCTTCTTGCACGATATTTATAATCAAAAATTTTCATAAGTACACCTCTAATCTAAGCTAATTCGCATTACTTCTTCTAGCGTGGTAATACCTTCTTTAACTTTTTCTAATCCTGCTTCAATTAGAAGTTTAGTCCCGTTTGAACGAGCCTTTTCTAATAACTCATATTCTTTTGCTTCATTAGAAACCATTCTAACAATTGATTCATTAACATCTAGTATTTCAAATATAGCATGACGGCCTTTATATCCTTTATTATTACAAAGTTCACAACCGACTGCTCTTTTAATCTTCGTTACTTTAACGTTATTCTTTTCAAATACTTCTAACTCTGATTTAGTTGGCTTGTCTTCTTTAGCACAATGAGGACATACAACTCTAACGAGTCTTTGAGCAACTACTCCACTTAATGAAGAAGCAACTAAGAATGAATCAATTCCCATATCAATTAATCGGGTAATAGTTTTAACCGAACTATTCGTATGAATAGTACTTAAAACTAAATGACCTGTTAATGATGCTTTAACTGCAATTTCAGCAGTTTCCCCATCACGAATCTCCCCAACCATTATAATGTTTGGATCTTGACGTAAGATAGAACGTAAAGCATTGGCAAATGTAAAGTTTATTTCAGGATTTACATTTACTTGGTTGATACCTTCTAGTTCAATCTCTACTGGATCTTCAACAGTAATGATATTCACATCATCAGCATTTAGTTGATCTAAAGATGCATATAATGTAGTAGTTTTCCCACTACCTGTAGGCCCACTTACTAAAACGATACCATTCGGTCTGTTTATCAATCTTTCAAATATTCGACGGTCTCTATCACTTAATCCCAAGCGATCTAAACCTTTATTATCACGTGATAAATCTAAAACCCTCATAACTGCTTTTTCCCCGCGTATTGTCGGTAAAGTAGAAATACGAAGATCGATAGGACGACCTTCAATAACAGTCTTAATACGACCATCTTGAGGAGTTCTTGTATCAGTAATATCCATATGAGACATTACTTTAATACGAGAAATAAGTTTAGGTAAAATAACTTTTGGTAAAGTTCTTTCAGTCCCTAAAACACCATCAATGCGGTAACGGATTCTAAATTCAATATCAGTTGGATCAATATGAATATCTGATGCTTCTGATTTTACTGCGGTTAATAAAATTTGATTTACTAACTGAATAATTGGTGATTCATTTGCATCAGCATCTGGATCTGATAATAATTCTTCATAGAATTTCTCATCTTCACGTTTTTGCTCTTTAACTTCGATACCCAGATTCTTTAACGTTTTACTGAATCCGTAATATCTAGCAATAGCTGTATCTATATCGTTTTGCGTAGCTAAAACTGTCTCAACATTCATCCCTGTACGTAATCGTACATTTTCAATTGTCGGGAAATCTAGAGGGTCATTTGTTGCAATAACAACACGACGACCATGGATATTGATAGGCATAATTTTAGCCTTAGTAACAAACTCTTCATCGAGTAACTTTAATACTGTTTCATCAATATATAATAACTGTAAATTCACTCTTCTTATTCCCAATGAAGCTTCCATTGCATCAACAATTTGAGAATCATTACAGTAATCAAAACGAATTAATGCTTCACCGATTTTTTCGCCTTTATCGCGTTTTCTCAGTGCTTCATTAATCTGTTTTTCTGTTACTACACCTTGCTCAAATAAAACATCTCCAAGACGTTTTTGGACATTTCTTGCCATGATACCACTCCCCCTAGCTTAATGGATCAAATACTATTTCTTTAACCGGTGGATAAAATTCAAATAAAATATTTGTTTCAGCTGAAACGATATCACCTGAAAGATTATAAATAGTTCTTGTTACTTCAATGATTACTCCTTCATGTCCGTTTCGTAGTGAATCAACATTTAGAGTTCCTTCAGTAATAAAAGGTAATTCTGTTCTATTTACTTCAACAACAATTTCATATTCAAATGGTAATCCTGATAATGATAACGTTGCAGTTAGTTCGTTTATTTTAAACATATAAGCACTCGCATTAGGATTATAGAATGTAAAACTTTCATTTATAACCTCAGCTGTACGGGCATTTCTTGCATAATATGGATAGTTTTCTAATGTAAACTGCTCAAACTCAATCGTTGGTTTGTAGTGAACCTCATTAACTATAAAGTTAGTTTCTAGTACAAGCGCCAACATCGCAGACGCCAAAACTGTCATTTCAGAGTCATTCATGTTATCTCCAAATACTTCTACTACATCAAATAAACTTTCCTTTTCCACAATGATATAACCATCTGGATATTTCTCTAAAACTAAGTCGATTAAGACGTCAAGTTCAACGCTTTCTGGGATAATTAAATCAATAGAACTTAGATCATCTTCAGACACAGCTGGTTGAAGTAAATAATCCTCAACATTCTTAATTGAAAATGACTTCATTAAAGATGCATCATATAGAACATCATTAATTAATCGATCTAAATCCACATTTTCAATCACATTATCTAAAAATTCTAAATTACTAATTTGGGTAACTACACCTTCGCGGTCAGTACCCTGATAATAAATTGATATTTCGTTAATTACTCCATCATTTATCAAATGAAGTGACTCGTCGATATCAAAGAAAAATAAATTACGATTAAAAGCGTAAGTATATCCTTGGTATTCCAATTCAAAAAGAATTGTTTCATCATTATACCAATAATTTATTTTCTCATCTAAACGAGGTGTAACCTCTTCTTCAGTAAGTCCAGCGATATAAACACTACCTAGCCTTGTATCAGCACCATAGGTCCCAAGCTTGTAACCAGCAGTCATATACCAAATCACAAAAATAGTAGCTGCAACGATCAATGTAATGATTGCAACATACAATACTCTTCCGAAATTACTATTTGAGAAATTTGAATTCATAAAATCACCCTACCTCTAGTATATTCAAAAATATTATACAACATATTGACTAGTTTTACAAAAGAAAACCAAGATTTTTGCCATTTATTTGATAAATTCACCCTTAACATACTCTAAATTGACTGTTTTTGTAAATATTTTCAATTTAAATTAATTAACCATCTCAATAATCAATCAAAAGGTTTTTTTTAATGAAATCTTTATTTTTACACAAGCATTAGCTAAGTAGCCTTCACTCTTAACTATATCAAACACGCAAAGCGAGTTTTCCACATTATCCTTATGGTCAAAATATCTTGTTGACTTTTATTTGATTTTCTTCTGCTTAAGATAACAATTTCACTTAATTTTCACATTTATTTTCTAATAATAAATTATAATGAAATTAAACTGACTATAACTTTACATTTTCTTAACAGGCAAAAAAAGAATCTACATTATACTATTTAGATACTTTTCAACTACGACAATAATTAGCATTGTTATTTTCCACCTAGTCAAAATGATTATTATGTCTAATTTAATTTACTTTCGTAGTTAAAAATGGTATAATTACAACTTGATAGGATAGGAGTGTGTGCAAATGGTCAAAAATGAAAAAGGATTCACAATAATCGAATTGTTAGCAGTTGTTGTTATTTCAAGTATAATAATTGTTCCTTTGATGTTCTCATTAGTAGGTAACATTAACACCAATAAACTGCTGCATACAAGACGAAGTTCTGTCAGTCTAGCAGAAGGTGCTGTTTATGGTTTTGATAAATTATCATATCCTGACATCAATTCTTTATTAACTGCTTCTACTGATAATTATATTGAATTTGATTCAACAACATGTACACAACTAAGCGCATCAGATGATCAAACAATTTGTGATGTTATCTTTGGTTCTGAGTTTAGTAATGTTAGTTTTGATGAAAATCATTTTAAGGTATATATATATGATTATAATATGACTTCGACAATTCAATCACAACTTGTCATTGATCCAAGTATCCCTGCTGAGGTTCAGGAGGTTATTGGCCTCTTAACACCTTCTACTGATCCTAATCCAGGATTAATAAGGTTAACAGTTTGGATAAATTATAGTGATGATCCCTATAACACCATTGTTGTAAGCGGATTACTACTTGAAGGGTGGTCGGACCCAATATATGAATAAACTAAATGAAAAAGGATTCACTTTATTAGAACTTATCGTTTCCATTGCGGTTAGTAGTATCGTACTAAGCATGTTAATCCAAATGCTTGTAATGTCTGTTGCTGCACGTAATGAAATCCAAATTAATAGTAGACTACAAGATGAAGCATATTTAATTGCTGAGCAGGTAAAATGGAATATATTTGAACATCAAACCCAAAGTGTTTCTATCACAGAAACAGCAAGTGCAATTACTGTAACATTCAATCATGACTGGGATATTACGATTGATCCGGTATCTTATGTTATTACATATGAACCTTCAACAGTCCCAGCACAAACATTAGTATTTGATAAAGATAACAATCAAATTACTTATGATGGAGCTGTCTTACATGGTCCATCAGTATATTATGATGATTTAACAACATTCACAGTTACACCAGTTGATTCAACTTGTGATCCAACTACCGAAGCTTGTGAAGATGTTGTACTAACATTAACATTATATATATCAGTATATTTAGAAAATGGTGTGCTGATTGAAGTAAAAACTTTTGAAACTACAATTATAATTTAAAATCACTCTGTAGAGGAGGGACAACTATGATTATGCAAATATTAAAACTATTTAAACCAAAGAAAGTTAATAATGAAAGAGGTAGCATTTTAGCAATCGCCTTAATTATTATTACTGTTTTGACGTTTAGTGTTTCAACAATTACAGCAATGAGTATTAACTTAGCATCAAGTACAACTGCCGAGATGCAGAACTTGAATGAGGAGAGTGAAGCCAAAGCTAAAATTAGATTAGCAATTATCCAGTTTGAAGAATGGACTGCTGCTAATGGTTTTAATTTTGATTCTTATACAGCATTGTATGAAAATAACCCTACTGCTACTTATGGAGTTACTGTAACTGAAGTAACTGATACCATCGAAGGTCTTAATAACCAAACAACTGTTTACGCTAGAGCTTACCGCTTTGCGGTTACTCTAACAGATGGTCGCGATGTTGTTATGTACGATTACGTTAGTAGTGTCGGTGTTGAAACAACTGCCTTTGCACCTTTTGAATACTCAATTGGTACAAGTGGTGATTTGATTTTCAACAGTGGTGTTTATAGTAGTGATGCTGGATGGGGTGGTACAACTACTCCTTTAAAAGCATTTGGAAATAATATACTATTAAGTAGATTAGCGCCATTTATTGAAAATGGTTCAACTGATCAAAACTTAACTTCATTTAGTATTTCACGTGATCCAGTACTTACAACAGAAACTGCTGCTGAACTTCATTACAATAGTTCAATTCAGTATTGTGGTGGTTCTAACTGTTATACAACAAATGCAACAAACGATCCATTCATTATTGAAAAAGATAATTTTGCAGATTTCACAGGTTCTATACCTTCAGATCAAGGTACAACTGGTTCGGTAGTTATTCAAGATTTCTTTGGAGATTTTGATTATAATGATTATATAATTGATTTCATTGAAAATGATGCCCCTACACTTTCTAGAACTATTAATGCAACATGGGACACATTAGATAATGACATCTACGATAACTCATCTGAGTTAGAAGTCGAAGCAAGATATCATCCTCGTTGGGGTTACTTAATGGGTTATAGATATACTTGGCCAACTGATGATTTTGTTGATATAACAGCTAATGTTGATGCTGTAGATTTTTCATCAGATCTATTCCAACAAAGAAAATCATTTGTGTATTTTGGAAATGATACAAATCCAAGCTACGATGTACCTACTGCTGTTGCTGCACCGTTGGTAATAAATGATGATTTATTAATTAGAACTTCAGAATCTTTAATCGTATTTGGAGATTTATATTTAAATAGTAGTAACACTCAAGATATACACGGTGAAGTTGTAGTTACGGGTAACTTATATATTACCGGTGGAAACAAAGACTGGGAAGGTTCTATTATGGTCTTTGGTGAAACATTCATTGAACTAGATGATTATCGTCAATTCTATACTCATGGATTTAATTCAGGAATCACCTTCATGTGTAAAGATAATATTCACTTTATCTCTCATGATGAGAGTCACAGTAGTTCAGCTCAATCTGATCGATTCTATATGTTTATTTATACTGATGAATCAATTATTATTGATGCTGTAAACTCAAGAATTAATATGAGTGGAGTAATATATGCAAGGGCACTCGGAGTGAGTGGAAATAATATCTTTATGGAAGACGGCACAGATCCAATTAGAGGAATTGTTGTTAATAGTTTCTATGGATATGTTAATAATTCTGGTAACTTTGTTGATGGAAATGGTGATGATTCATACCGCTTTGAAATTAATGTAATGTCTAGTAGCTGGTATGCAGATCGATTTGAAAACTTACCTACATTTAATAGTGTCGTAGTATCAACTTCAGAAGACCCTGAATTCTTAACTACAGAATTTATGATTGAATAAAAAATAAAAGGACCAAATTTGGTCCTTTTTTAATGAAATCCTTTAATACATTCTCCAACAACTTCACTGATAGTAGGATGAGCATGAATTATGTTCTTATAATCTTCAATTGATATTTTTGTATACATTACACTTGTAACTTCATGAATCAAATCACTAGCATGTGGTCCAATAATATGGCAACCAACTAAAATACCTTTCTCATCTACTAACATCTTAATAAAGCCATCAGTTTCATTTAAACACTGTGCTTTAGCATTAGTCTTAAACATAAATTTATTCTTTTGGTAATTGGTACCTTCGAGTTCTTCTTCAATAACTCCGACAGTAGCAATTTCCGGTAGTGTAAAGACAACACTAGGTACTTGATTGAAATTAATATTCATATCTTTACCCAATATGTGTGCGACTGTTTTATATCCATCGTATGTTGCTTTATGAGCAAGCATAAGAATCCCAGTTACATCACCTATTGCATAAACATTAGGAACATTAGTAGCGAAGTTTTCATCAACTTCAATCCCAAGGTCTGTATAATCAATCCCAAGTTTATCTAAATCAAGATTACCAAAATTAGGTTTTCGTCCAGTCGAAACTAAGACAAAATCAGTTTCAATTTCTATTTGCTTTCCTTTAGACTCAACAATGGCATAAAACTTATCATCTTTTTTGATAACTTCAATTAAACTACTATTTGTGTAAATATCTATCCCACTTCTTTTGTATAGATTACGAGCACGTTTTTTAATTTCTTTATCTAATGGTGGAAGGATCTCATCTTGATATTCAACAAGTGAGACTTCACAATCAAACTGATTAAAGATAGAAGCCATTTCAGAACCAATAACACCAGCTCCAATAACAACCATTTTTTTAGGAAATAATTCTAAGGCTAAAATATCTTTAGATTTTTTAACAACGTCTAAGTCATTACCAGGAAAGTTTAATTTCTTAGGAGATGATCCAGTCGCAATAATAATATTTTTAGTTTTTATTTCTTCACCATTAACTAAAACAGTATTATTATCAAGAATTGTAGCTTCGCCTTCAATTAAATCAATTTTCAGTTTCTTGATTGTTGTTAAAATATTTTTTATTTGATTAGAAACAATAGTTTCTTTTCTAGTTCTTATTACATCATAATCAACAGAGAAATTTTCAACATTGATCCCAAATACTTCAAGAGATTTGAGTTCTTTTAGTTTCTTTGCGTTATGATATAGTGCTTTTGTGGGGATACAGCCGTAATTCAGACAAGTCCCACCTAGTTTATGCTTTTCTATTAAAACGACGTCTAAGCCCATTTCTTTAGCGTATATAGCGGTATCAAAACCACCAGGTCCAGCCCCAATTATAATTAAGTCTCTCATTTTAGTAAATCTCGATACTTAACAATTGGTTTTCTTGCAGCTTGAGCTTCATCAAGACGTTTAACAACTGTGTTATATGGTGCACCTTTTACTAAATCAGGATTCTCTTTAGCTTCGATAGCAACTTTTCTCATAACTTCAATAAAGTTATCAACAGCAACTTTACTTTCAGTCTCAGTAGGTTCTATCATAATTGCCTCTTTTACAACAAGAGGGAAATAAATTGTTGGGGGATGAACATCATAATCTAATAATCTTTTTGCGATATCTAAAGTAGTAACATGATCACTTTTATCAATTAAACCATCAAAAACAAACTCGTGTTTACAAACACCTTTAATTGGTAACAAGTATAAATCTCTTAATGATTCTTTGATATAGTTAGCATTTAAAACACTTAACTTTCCAACATTGCTAAAGTTTTCTTTACCGATTGATAACAGATATGTATACGCTTTAATAACAACACCAAAATTACCATAGAAATGGCTAATTTGACCTAATGTAGTTTCATTGTCTTCTTCTAGATAGAATCCATCTTTACCTTTTTTAACAACTGGTTTAGGTAAATATTTAACAAGATGATCAACAACACCAACAGGTCCACTACCAGGCCCTCCTCCTCCATGAGGAGTTGAGAATGTTTTATGGAGATTAATATGCATAATATCAAATCCCATATCACCAGGACGAGCTATTCCTAAAATCGGGTTTAAATTCGCTCCATCATAATATAGTAATCCTCCTGCATCATGGACTAATTCTGAAATCTCATAAATATCTTTTTCAAAGATACCTACAGTATTTGGATTAGTTAACATGATTCCGGCAATCTCATCGTTTAGAACTGACTTTAAATCTTCTAAATTTACAGTACCATCTTCATTAGATTTTACTTCTACTGTGTCAAATCCAGCAACAGTTGCACTTGCAGGATTTGTTCCGTGAGCACTGTCTGGAACAATTATTTTATTACGTTTTGTGTCATTGCGATCTTCATGATATCTTTTCATAATCATTAATCCAACTAGTTCACCATGTGCTCCAGCGTAAGGATTTAATGTAAATGTATCTAAACCACTTAGTTCAGATAATATTCTTTGTGTTTCATAATATACTTCTAATGCACCTTGAATTGTGCTTAGTGGTTGGTATGGATGAAGATTAAATCCAGGAAGACTAGCAATATCTTGATTAATCTTTGGATTATATTTCATTGTACAAGACCCAAGCGGATAGAAACCTTTTTCAACACCAAAGTTTTTAAAACTTACATTGGTATAATGTCTTACTGCTTCTAGTTCGCTTACTTCAGGTAAAATTGCTTCTTCACTTCTTAATAGTTCTTTAGGAATACCATATTGCTTAATTCCGTAATTGGGTAAACTATATCCTTTACGGTCTTTTTGAGAAATTTCAAATATTAGATTATCGTAATACATTATAATTCCTCCAATACATTTACTAATAAATCAATTTCGTCTTTAGTTCTCTTTTCAGTAGCACTAAATAATAATTGATTTTGCTTAGTATTATCATATTTTCCTAAGTGAAGCGGTCCCAAAAATCCTTTTTCTAATAATTTTTCATTTATCAATTCGACGTCTAATTTTGTTTCAATGACACAATCTTTAAAGAAAGGTTGCTCATATACAGCACTAAAATTAGGTAATGCAGTTATTTGATCATATAAGTAATGAGTAGCATTGTACGAGTTTTGTTGGACTTCTTTGAGTCCTTTTTTCCCCATTACAGCAGCATATATTGTAACAAATAAAGCTAATAAACTTTGATTCGAACAGATATTTGAATTAGCTTTTTCTCTTCTAATATGTTGTTCTCTTGCTTGTAAAGTTAAGACAAATGCACGTTTTCCATCAGTATCTGTCGTAACTCCACAAATTCTACCAGGCATTTTTCTCATTAGTTTTGAAGTAGTCGCTAAATATCCGATATATGGCCCACCAAATGACATTGGTACACCTAATGCTTGACAATCACCAACGGCGATGTCAGCACCAAACTCTTTTGGAGATTTTAATAGTGCTAGAGTACTAATATCACTATTAACAATAAGTAATCCTTTTGTTTCATCAAGAACTTCTCGATATCCAGATAGATCTTCAATGATTCCGTAGAAGTTCGGACTTTGGACTATAACCCCTGCATATTCTTTAGAGTTTTTGTTTTTAAAGTCTTCTATATCTGTAACACCATTAACTTCATTAATGTAATCTACGGTAAACTCACGGTATTTAGCATATGTTTCAACAACACTTATAATGTTTGGGTTCATTGTTTTAGAAATAAGGATTTTATTTCTTTTTTTACTGTTAGTAGCCATAAACATAGCTTCAGCAGTTGCAGTTGCACCATCATACATTGAAGCATTTGAAACATCTAAACCAGTTAATTCAGTAATTATACTTTGATACTCGAAAATATATTGTAAAGTACCTTGTGAAATTTCTGGTTGATATGGTGTATATGCAGTTAAGAACTCTTGCCTTTCAATTAAATGTCTAATTACGGTTGGTGTATAGTGATCATAACTTCCCGCTCCAACAAATGGAATCAAGACTTTATTCTTATTTGCCAAATTATTGAAATGCTTAAAAATCTCTAATTCGCTATGCGAGTTAGGGACGTTTAAATCTAAGTTTTTTAATTCCTCAGGAATCTCAAGAAATAAGTCATCAATACTTTTAACACCGATAACTTGTAACATTTCTTTTATATCTTGCTCTGTATGTGGGAGATATTTAAACATATTATTTACTCCTACTCACAAATTTCTTTATATTCTATAGCATTTAATAATTTATTTAGTTCACTCTCGTTTTCCATGTCAACTTTAACGATCCAGTTTTCATATGAGTCCTCATTAAGAAGTTCTGGACTATCTTCAAGTTCATCATTTACGACAACGATTGTTCCAGTAATAGGAGAACTAATATCACTTGCTGCTTTAACACTTTCGATAGTTCCTAATTCTTCCCCAGCTTCGATTGCGTTTTCTTCTTCTGGTAATTCAACAAATACGATTTCCCCTAGACTTTCTTGAGCATAATCAGTAATCCCGATATACGCAAATCCATCTTCCACTCTTACCCACTCATGAGTATTAGTATAATATAACCCTTCGACAACTTTGCTCATAACTTTTCCTCCTCTATTTCTTATAATTTTTATTATAAAACTTTTTTGTTCTTACAACAACATTTTTCATTTTACCTCTTACTTCAACAGTTAGTTCCGTTCCAAGTTTATCATATGGACGATCAACCATCGCTAAAGCAACAGTTTCACCTGTACTAGGTGATTTATATCCAGTAGTAACTTCTCCTACTAATTTATTCTCATGGAATACTTGATATCCATGTCTAATAACCCCTTTATCTAGTAATTTTATACCACAAACTCTTCTTGTAGTTTTTTGCTCTTTTTGCTTAACTAAAACATCTTTTCCTATAAAATCTCCAGAATTTAATCTAACTGCAAATCCTAATCCTGCTTCTAATGGTGTAATATCTTTTGAAAGTTCATTACCATAAAGTGGTAATGCTACTTCAAAACGAAGTGTATCTCGAGCTCCAAGACCGATTGGTGAGATATTGTCTTTACCTTTTTCGATAAGTTGATTCCAAATATCGACAATATCACTATGTGTTCCATATATTTCAAATCCGTCTTCACCAGTATATCCAGTTCTAGAAACTAGAACTAAAGCACCATTAACATTTATATTTTTACATGTAAAGAATGTAATTTCACTTAGATTAAAACTAGTTAATTCCTGTAGTAACGTTTGTGCGTAAGGTCCTTGTAGAGCAACTTCAGCGAAATGTTCTGACTCGTTAGACACTTTACAATCGAAAGTATTATTCTCTAAAACCCAAGCATAATCTTTATCTACATTTGAAGCATTTACAACTAATAAGAAATGTTTGTCATTGAACTTATAAACTAATAAATCATCAACAACTCCTCCTGTTGGATAACACATCATTCCATATAGTACTTGATTGTCATGCATTGAAAGTACATCGTTTGTAAAGATATGATCAACAAACTGTGCAGCTTCATCTCCTCGAACACATATTTCCCCCATATGTGATACATCGAATATTCCACATTTATTTCTTACATAGTTATGTTCTTCCGTTATTGATGTATATGAAATTGGCATTTCATATCCTGCGAAATCAACTATCTTTGCTCCTAATTTAACGTGAGCGTCATACAATGCTGTTCTTTTCATATTATTCTCCTTTAAACTGTTTATATGCCTGATAACTACTTCGAACCATTGGTCCAGCAGCTATATATCTAAATCCTAATTCTTTTCCTTTTGCCTTATATAATTCATAGTCTTCTAAACTAATATAATCAACAACTTCAACATGTTCTTTAGAAGGCTGGAGATATTGGCCAATTGTCATAATATTGCAATCAATATCGCGTAATTCTTTCATCAAACTATAGACTTCTTCTTTTGTTTCTCCGATTCCAACCATAATACCTGTTTTTGTTAGAATCTTAGGGTCTAATTCTTTAACAGTTTTTAAGACTTTTAAACTTCTATCTAAATCTGCGTTATCTCTAAAACCTTTATATAGTCTTCTTATCGTTTCCAGATTATGATTAATAACATCTGGTTTAGCTTTAACAACTCGCTTAATTGCATCGAAATCACCCATAAAATCAGGAATTAATACTTCGATTGTTGTATTAGGTACTTCTTGTTTTAACTTTGTGATTACATCAACAAAATGTTTACTACCATAATCTAGTAAATCATCTCTTGTCACGGATGTAATAACTATATGTTTTAAGCCCATAACTTTCACTGCTTTTACTAAGTTATCAGGTTCGTTTTTATCAGGTGCCATTGGTTTACCATGTTCAACATCACAAAATCGACAATTTCTGGTACATCTTGTCCCTAAAATCATAAATGTAGCCGTCTTGTTGCTAAAGCATTCTAATTGATTTGGACAACTTGCTTCTTGACAAACCGTATGTAGATGATTCTGATTTAATAAAGTTCTAATCTCTTTAGTCTTCTTATTTAAATCCGCTAAATTTATCTTAAGAAAATCAGGCTTTTTAGACCGCTTTTTTTCAACTTCACCAAAAAATAATTCTAAGAATTCTCTAGTTTTCAATTTATAGATATATTCCCTTACCTTAGAGCTTTTAGTGACTTCCAAAAAACTTTTTCTTGTAAATTCAATACCAATAAAAGCGTTTTCAAATTCTTGAATTTTTTTGAGACTAAAATAGTCTCCGGTTATTCTTATATTTTTTACTTTATTATTCTTAATATCAACATCAACTGTAACATTTCCTGAAGGAAATTTAAGTTTATTATGATATTCAAATTTTGGATTTTTACCATAATTCCATTCTTTTGTTAAGAATTTTTGTGTATATGTTTCAATTTTTTTATGATCAAGTTCTTCTAAAGGAATTTCGATTGATTTTATTTCATTCACTAAATAATTATAGAACTTATCTATATCCATATCAATCATAGACCCAATGTTTACAACACGTGATTTCACACTTGAAATTGCATGTTTTGTTAGCTTAGATTTATCAGGAGTTAAAGAGCCAATTAAATGATCTAAATTACTATCAAATAATATCGTTCCATGGATTACCATTTTATCTTTATGTATATATTCAGCATTACCACTAAATTTACGACCATTAACTAAAATGTCATTTCTTCCAGTAAATTTCGCCTCTAAGCCAAGTTTATTAATAGCTGCAATAATCTCGTTAACGTGAGAACCAAATATATCCTCATGATACTTTTTATCTGTGATAAAACTAAATTGTAAGCACCCATGATCTGTATAAACAGCACCACCACCACTATTTCGTCGAATGATTTCAATATTGTTTTCATTAACATATTTTTGATCTATTTCAACTGTAGTTATTTGGTGTCTACCGATCATTACAGTAGGATTAACACTCCATAATAAAAAGATGTCATCATCGCCCTTATAATCCTTGATTAAATATTCTTCTAACCCAAAGTAGTATGAGCAAGAGTGATGATTGGTGGTATTGGTATTAATAAAGAGCATGTCATCACCATCTTTCTACCATTATGATAACATATTTTTTTTGGAATACAACCATTTTTTCCAACAAAAAAAAGGTGGTAAAATTCCACCTTTTAATGGTTGTTCATTTTGTCTTTTATTTCTTCATCAAAACGTAATCTAACTTGATGATGAGCAGGAACAACAATCTTCTCATTAGTTTGAGGGTTAACGGCTTCTTTAGCCGGCATTTCTATAGTTGTAAAGAATCCAATTCCTTCTAATTCAACATCATCTCTACTCGCTAATTGTTGCTTAACAACTTCGGCAAAGAATTTAAGGAATTTGTTAGCTTTGTTTTTGCTTAAATCTGTAGTTTCATCCATCATTTCAATGATTTGTTTTTTAGTCTTAACAGCTGGTTTTGGTTTTACAGGTTTTGGAGGTGCAACAGATTCATCTTTTTTCTCTTCAACCTTTGTTTCTTCTTTAACAACTGCGACTACTTCTGGTTTTGGTTCTTCCTTAGGTTCCACTACTACAGGTTCTTCTTTAACTTCTTCAACAACCTTTGGTTTCGGTTCCGCTTTAGGTTCCTCTATTACAGGCTCTTCTTTAACTTCTTTGACAACCTTTGGTTTCGGCTCCACTTTAGGTTCCACTACTACAGGTTCTTCTTTAACTTCTTTGACAACCTTAGGTTTCGGTTCCACTTTAGGTTCCACTACTACAGGTTCTTCTTTAACTTCTTTGACAACCTTAGGTCTAGGTTCCACTTTAGGTTCCACTACTACAGGTTCTTCTTTAACTTCTTTGACAACCTTAGGCTTTGGTTCTTCTTTAACAGGTTCAGGTTCTATAACTTCTTCAACTTCAACACCTTCATTAAGACGTTGCAAGAATGGTTTGTAAGCTATAAAATCAACTGTATTATGTTCCTCTATTTGAATTTCAATTTTAGTTTTAGGATCAATCTCTTTGTGTGCCTTTATATGCACTTTTGCAAAACGTCCAAATTTGGCAAGTTTTACTTCTTCACCTTCAATAACACTATCTTTTACTACTTCAAGGAATGAATTAACAAACAATCTTGAGTTATTTTGTGTCAACTCGGTATTCTTGCTTAATAGGAGTATAAGAGCAGTTTTATTAAGTTTTGTTCTCGCTCTTTCGAGTTTGACTTTCTCAATTCTTTGTTCTTCTTCTTTATTAGCAATTACCTCAGCAGCTTTGTTTTCAGCAGAATGCTTTGCTCTGTTTTCTTTAGCTTCTTTAAGTTTCGTACTGATATTATTAAAGAAACCAGAAATAGAGGCTGAGAGTCTTTTAAAAAATGGCTCTTTGTGAACACGTTGTTTTCGATTCCCACGTCGTAATTTCTCATATAAGTCTTCTCGAGAAACAACATCATCAGATTCTTGTTCTTCCTCAATTGATTTCTTATAATCACTAACACTAAGTAAGTCTGATTCTTTATGCGCTAACTTAAAGAATATGAAACCAGCAAGTATGAATACTAGGGTAACAATAATTAGTGGCAGTAATGTGATTTTGTAGAAAGGATATGCCTCGCCAATTCCACAAGTTCCTGAAGAGCAACTAAATGCTCCAGTCATCATTGCGGCAGAAAAGTCAATCAATGCTAAGACAAAAAATATGCCTCCAAAAATGTAAGCAATTCTCATTAATTTTTCATATATTAATTGTAATTTGGACATCAAATCACCCCTTAGAGATATTGTATAACAATTTCACTACAAATACAAGAAAAAATGGTCAATGATTGACCATTTTTTTATTTCTCCAAGGCTCAAAACGGTTTTTTAGATAGTAAAAGTGTCTATTTTTGACGCATCAGCATGTGTTTCATATAGTTCTTTTGCGTACGATAATTCACCACTTAAATCCTTAGTTCCACTAAAAGAAACTATGAACAAAAGTATCCTCTTTGTCTTTGAAGTAATCATTGTTCTTTCGGTGTCACTTGTGCCACTACCAAAAGGTCCTAGGTCATCCTCATATAAAGGAACATTTTCTATGTTAATTTTACCTCTTCCTATTCCATAATAATCATCATTGATTTTTCCAAGACGAATTAACACATCACCTTGAATTTTATCATAGTCTAATACTGCAATACTCTTTCTAGTTCTAATTGATAATATATTCCCTAAGTCAACTAAATTGTTGATTCGGTACAGTTTATTTCCTTTTGCGAGTCTTCTAATCAAACTCTCAGTAGCTAATCGATATCTACTAGGATCTTTACCGTACTTCTTATAAGCATCACGACCATCTTTGATAATTGGTAAATTCACCACATCTTTTATATCAATTGATTCCGATATCTCTTTTTCTATTGATATAATCAAATCATTAATTCGATTATCCTCTTTTACTTTTACATCAGCTATCATTATCCCTAGATTAAAATTGGGAGTAATTGATTTTAAATTGCTTGAAATTACTATTTTCATAAAGTCACCTCACAAATGATTATAACAAACAAAAAAGGAAAGGTGAAGTTCCTTTCCTTTTATTATTGTGTATGAGTTAATTTCCTAGTCTTAAAGTATCTCTAGCAATCATAACTTCTTCATTTGTTGGTAATAAATATACTTTTATTTTAGAGTCCTCTGAAGAAATTAATCTTTCCTCACCTCTAATTTGATTTTTCTCTTCATCTAGCAAAACTCCGAGAGGTGCTAATCTTTTTGCAACTAATTGTCTAGTAAAAATTGCATTTTCACCCACTCCAGCCGTAAAACATATTGCATCTACTCTACCCATTGTTAATGCATAAGCAGCAACATAATCACAAATCATCTTAACTTGTTTCTTCACAGCTAATAAACTAAGTTTGTCGCCTTTATGTGCGGCATTCCATAGATCTCTTGAATCACTAGAATTTTGACTTAAACCTAAATATCCAGATTTCTTATTTAAGTCATTTATAACTTCTTTTATTGTTTTTGATTCTTTGTCTGCTATAAACTCAACTATTGCAGGATCTATATCACCACTACGAGTACCCATAAGGATCCCTGCAAGAGGTGTGAACCCCATTGTTGTATCAACACTTCTACCACCTTGAACAGCACAAATACTTGCCCCGTTTCCTAAGTGTAAAACGATTGTATTTATATCTTTCAAGTCTTTATCCATTAGTTTAGCAACACGTTCAGCTACATAACGATGACTTGTCCCATGGAACCCATATTTTCTTACAGCATATTTTGTATACCATTCATAAGGTACTCCGTAAAGATAAGTTTCTTCATTCATTGTTTGGTGAAACGCTGTATCAAAAACAGCTACACCTTTAATATTTGGCAATGCCTTTTGAAAAGCTCTAATTCCAGTTAAGTTGGCTGGGTTATGTAATGGAGCTAAGTCACTTACATCTTCAATTGCTTTGATTACATCTTCAGTAATAACTACACTATCACTAAATTTTTCTCCACCATGAACAACTCGGTGTCCAACACCATTAATTTCATTTAGGGATTTAACTGCTTTTAAATCTAGCAATTTTTTCAATAATAACTCAACTGCTACACTATGATCAGAACATACAAATCTTTCAACGATTTTATCGCCATTTAGTTTTATTTTTATCTCTGAATAATCCATCCCTATTCTATCAATCACTCCACTCACTAAAACATCTTCTTGTGGCATTTTTAGTAATTGAAACTTTAAAGATGAACTACCTGCATTAACCGCTAAAATTTTCATACTCATTCTCCTTAATATACTGTTACTTTATTTTTTCCTGTTTGCTTGGAGTTATACATTGCCTTATCAGCACGGTTGACAAGACTTTCTAAACTTTCACCAACATTAAATAATGTGCTACCAATTGAAACTGTAATTTTAACTAATTCATTATTGGTTATGATCGAAGATTTCTCTATAAGAATTCTAAGTTTCTCAGAAACCAAAGATAACTCTTCAGGTTTTGAGCATTTTACCACAACGATAAATTCTTCTCCACCATATCTCCCCAATACATCTTCACCTCTTATATTTGAATTTAAAGTTCTTGAGACTAGTTTTAAAACTTCATCTCCAACAACATGTCCATAAGTATCATTAACTTTTTTGAAATTATCTATATCCATATATAATAAACCAAATGCTTGTTCAAAATCGCTATAAGAGTTAATTAGGGATTTAATTTGAAAATCAATATATCTTCGATTATATATTCTTGTTAATGGATCCTTAGTAGATAAATCTTGAAGTCTTCTATTCTGAGTATATAAGTCTTGTTTATATCTTGAATCTGTAAAGATTTCTAAAGAACCTACTACAACGTTATCCTTATCATAAATAGGAGATGTCCTAACAATGACTGGAATACGATGTCCATTTTTATGATGCAAGAATACACTTGACTCTTGTTTAACACCAGTTTCCAAAGTGGCTTTCAATGGACAACCATCTAAACAGAGTTCTTTACCGGTATGATCCACATGACGTAAAATATTGTTAAAACAAAATGAATTAACTACTTCATCTTTGGAATACCCCGTTATTTTTGTAGCACCATCATTCCAATACAAAATTTGTCTTTGATCATCAACCACATACGCACCTTCAAATAAATCATCTAATACATCTTTTAATACATCTGTTATCATAATTCACCTCGCAAAATACAACTGTTTTAATTATACCATAATCTAAAAGAATTACTCGAAATTTATTTCCTCTTTATATTGTCATTGTGTCAATGTTTATAATACAGAAAGTGGTGAGGCTGAGATAGAATATTTATCCAAGGCAATTATATTGTATTTAAAAAGAGAGCACTAAAATAAAGTGTTCTCTTTTTTGTAGGATTTTGCTTCCTTTTAGTTTAAAACTTGGTACCAGTAGTCGGGGTCGAACCGACACGACGTTACCTCCACAAGATTTTGAATCTTGCGTGTCTACCAATTCCACAATTACCGCCTTATCAAGACGTTTATACGAGCATATCCACGGGCAAATCCGTAAGATTAATTCCTTGATAACAGTGTAATCTATCGGCCTATATTTGTCAATCCCCAATTTAAATGATAGGACAACAATATATTACTCTTTATCTCTTTTGAGTTTCACACTTTGCTCTAATTTTCCTTCTTTTATATCCAAGAAAAAAGACTGTGAATACTGTTCATCTTCATAGAAGTAATTTAAAACGAAATCATATTTTATTGTAGGTGAATCTTTAATGTCTATTAGCAAATAAAAATATACTTCTTCGTTAACCTTCATTAGTTGTGGAACAATATTACTACTCACTACATCAATGTCATTTGTAACAATTAGCGGGTAAAATGCATCAAGAGCTACATTACCAACATTAACAATCTTGAAAATACTCAAATGCTTTGATTTTTCTTTTAATACTGCACTTTTTTCATCTCTCACAACCTCATAATCTTGGAGATATTTAGATATTTCATTTATAGGGTTGGTTGAATACTTCACTTTTGTTTTGTTCAATGTTATATAGTTTTTTCGAGCGGTTAAGGGAATTTTATCTTCTATAACTATTATTGGTTCTTGGCTTAACATAGCTTGAGGATGTAAATTTGCATAATACCTTACTAGATCAAATGAAAGCTTTGGTTTCTCATTATTCCCTATCATTTTATATTCGTTATAATTTATGGCATTAATTTGATTATTTATCAATTCTATTGTTGTCTCATGATTTTGAATTTTAACTTCAAGTTTAGTATTTTGGTTAATTATCTTTTTTGAAAAGTTAAAAGCAATGTTAATAGTTACAAAAAAACTAACTACTAAGGATAAAGCTAAGGATATTTCAAAAGCGACCTCTGGGATTGATTTTAACAAGTCATCAAATATCGTCCCTAAATATGATACAATACTCCACAAATATGCTAGCAACTTCTTCTTGTTTTTGTTCCAAACATCTAAGAAAACTTCAATTATATACTTTTTCATTAGTTTACCTTCCTTTTTTTCAGTGTGTTATGCGATGATACCTTATGTTCTTCTTATCACTCATATGACACCAGCAATTTTCAATATAACTTATTTGTATTATATCATAATTTTTACAAATAAAAACAAACATTAAGTCAAATCTCACATTTTAGTTTCTCTTTTTTGCACATATCTAAATGGATCATATTATAGTCTTGAAATGAATTAAACAGACCTATAATTCATAAGATATAACGACTAACTCAGAACCAAAGCAAAATAGAATATCCCAATTATGATTTAATTAACTATAAGTATCGATTCCTACTTCTTATCTTTCGGTATATGAATCACTGTACTCGCAGACATTGGATTCTCAAAATCATGTATCCTCGTCTTTGTAAAGTCATAAACAAAATGATTGTCTACTACATAATTTTCTAAGTTCTCCAAAGTAGTTCTACAGAATCTATTTACAACCTCCGAGTTTGAGCTTTTATCATAGTGCAATATAATTCCATCAAGTTCAGTTTTCCCCTTAAGAAAATCAATGAATCTGATATCATTTAATACATTGACAGCCCTCATTGAATAGACTTCATTGAGTATAAAACTTGGAAAAAGAATATCACATTGTATAAAGAATATAGTTCTATATTCAACTTTCGTTCCAAAATAAGTATGCAAATTATTGATGTATTGAGGAATCTTCACATAATGCTTATCAAGGCTCCTCACAGTATTGTTTAATAAATTATCAAATGTCAAACTGGTCATAATACTTTCTGTTTCTAAAGCAAAACCTTTCGTTGAGGAAACTGCTTTATCTGTCAAAATATCAAATTGTTTCTCTCTTACTCTCTCATTATATTCTTGAAGGTATGTACTTCCACCCCTATCACTTTCTGATGCATCCACTCTAAAATGTTCAATACAATAAACTATATCTTTGAATTTAAGATACAAGTCCGGACTTTCAGAGAAAACAATATCCTCAGCTTCCGCAAATGCATGTGCAAAATCTTGTACAAAGGATAACTCGCTATTAAAACTTATACTAATCGTATTTCCTATAAGACTGTCACATATATATTTCGAGTCATCAATTTTCATTCTACCCCTCCTATTTTGGTATCAAGGTACTTTTACTATATTTCTATTTTACCATACCTATTTTATAAACTATAAAACATATTATATCTCGTATGAATTCATTCCTATTGCTCACATTATGTAAGCTATCTGCTGTGAGCCCAAATATCTGAAAGTATTATAGATTTAGTTTCATAAACTACAGTATTACCACTTCAAAATACACTCAAGGGTCTTTAATTAGACGTTACCCTCGGTTTCATCATGTTCGTTTAATCTTATTATTCTTCTGACTTTTCTTTCCTTAGATACGATTGTAGAACATAGCTATAATTACTCATTACATTGCATTTAAGTATGCCCCCCTCCCCTCGGGGGCCCACTCCCCACAATGCTCTACATCTAGTGGTTTCAAAATATGGATATAAAATTTTATAACCCAAAGTGTCTATAATTCCACAAACAAATAAACTTACATTCCTCTCTTCACAATACTACTCAGTATAAGTAGAACCATTTAACAGCTTACCCATTAGAAAGTGCAGTATTTGCACCTTAATAAACAGTATCCAACCGTATAACCGTTATTACCGTTAATAACCGTTAATGGGGCTATATGAAATAATCTCAATTATATATATAATTGTTAGTAACTATAAAAATGATTGTCGTACAAAAAAAGGCAAGCCGATTGGCCCACCTTATATATACTTATTTCTTCTTAGTTGTTTTCTTCTTCTTATCTGCTTCCTCACGTCGAGCTTTTTCTACTCTGACATGATAGAACCATTGTGTACGGGAGATTCCAGTTTCAGCGATCAACTGTTTAGCAGTCGCTTCTCTACGGAAGTATCGTTCTATTGCTGCGTCTACCTCTTCAGCATTTTTACGAGGAGCTCCAAATTTAACTCCCTTAGCTTGAGCCGCTGCCATTCCCTCTCTAACTCTTGACGAAGTTATAGCACGTTCATACTGAGCTAAACCGGCCATTATGGTAAAGATAAAGTCTCCCATTGGGCCTTGAGTATTTAACCATGTATCATTTATAGAAACGAAGCCTACGCCTCTTTTCTTGAAGTCATTAACCATGTGGATTAAATCTTGAGTAGAACGAGACATACGATCGATTTCCGTTGTAACAACCATGTCTCCTTCTTTTAACATCTTAATCATTTGCTTATATTGAGGGCGGTTCTGTTTCTTCTTACCACTTACTTTTTCCTCAAATATAATGTCGCAACCATAATCCTTAAGAGCTATTTGTTGACGATCTAATTTTTGTTCTAATGTTGAAACCCTTGCGTATCCTATTATGCGGTTCTTCTTTGCCATAAAATGTTTCTCCTTTATATTCTCATATACCTTGAGAAAATACTCTATGAACACTTTATCATACAAATAAAGAAAACGAGCATTTATATATTTAATAGAAGTTTATATTGAATCTATTTTGAGTTGTATTACTATCCTAATTGATTGACAATTTGTCTTTATAACTTCTTTTATTTCTGAATAAATTCTTCTTTGTTGTAGTCCGGACAATCAGTTGTCACCCAATATCTGAAAATTAATAATTTACAATTATTTTTTAGTTTATATTTGATTTTGTACCCAAACTTAAAAGGTTATGATTTGTATCCTCTAATTTTTTGCATTAATTCCTTATATATAAAGTAATCTTGATTAAAATTCGCTGACATCATACTGTTCACATTACTTCGAGCACTATATTGAATATCTTTGTCAATTTTTGCTTTTATTAATTCGTTGTATTCATACCCTTTTGTAGATATCATTTTCTCTTTATAAACCCTACTTAAATTACTGTAATATTTGTAGATTGATTCTATGGTTTTTTGAGACTGAAATACATATCTAAATGAATCAACAAAGTTCTCATTTTCATGTCTAAATTCACTTCCTAAGAAACCAACGACATAGTACGATATTGGAGTTCTTTTGTCTTCACTTGCCTTTTTAGCTTTTTCACATTTTAAATATAACAAATACAGATATAAAAGATCTTTTCTTGTGAGCTGTCCTTCTTCTATATACTCTATAATCGACATATTGATACTATCTTCAAATTTAAGCACTCTGTTCTTTTTAGTAAAAGCATCATACCCACCCTTACTAAAAGCTAAAATAACTTGAAGTAATTTTTCCAATGAAATCATTATACTTTCAAGATTATTAAACTCAAGCCCAAATAGTTTTCCAACTTCTGTGACTTTAGGTCTGAAGTCATTAAAGTTTTTATTCTGTTTAAACTGGAATTTATCCGATTGTTTAGTAAGTAATAAAAATCCAAGCTTTTCAAAATCTCTTTGTAAATTTGTATATAATCCTTTGCTTGCTTCGAAATTCTTTTCATCTATTTTATTTTGAGAATTATTATATCTAACAATATCCTTATAAAGTTGTTTGTCTTCTTCTTGTTTGGCATTTAAAACTAGCAATTTAACCATAACATATGTATCCTTAAATTTTTCTTCTAGGTCCTCTTCTGGAATCTTAGATAAAACATTATTTATAGTGTTTACAGTCTGACACCCGTTTACAATTTGAGGATTGTAAACTTTAAATATTTTGTTATATTTTGAATTTCTGATTGAATCATTATTTGCAATCTTTTTACAGATAATAGTTATTCCATTATTATAATAGAAAAAGTTGTTCCTATCATTTTCATCATTTAGAGTATTAATGATTTTAGCATTTACTCCTTTATTTCCAAGATATTCTCTAATGTTTTCTTCAAATAAACCGTACCCTTTTTCATTTGCTTCTTCAACAATTCTATGAATTTGAGTTACTGGAGTGAAAATATATTTTGCATCAATCATGCCTGGCAATTTATAACTTTCACTATTTATATTCAAAACAGTTCCTTTATTGATTGTCATTAAATCACAATTAAAATTCTTTTTTTCAATAATTCTATCATTAAAATAAAGATTTCGAATATCTTCTAAGTAATATATTTGAGCTTCAACAATACAATTTAATCCATCAATACCTTGATATTTTTTAATTATGTTCATAGTAGACTGGTCTCTTAGATCATTAGTAATATATAGCCTCAAAAATATTTTAAACTCGCAGTTATCCTTATTTTTATTAAAAATTGTCTGAAGTTTTTTAGATCTTGTGTATTTATCATTAAGCAAAGTACTTATAGGTTTATGAAGGAAATCATTTTGCACATACCTGTAGTCTAACTTATTATCTTTACCATGAAATTTATTTTGAATAATATATAATTCTTTCAAGTCTTCAAAATACACATAACAATCAACGCCATCATCTCTGTATTCTGTTATAGAAGAATCTATAACTTCCTCATCAATATTATACAATCGTGATAGGACCCAATAGTTAAAGGCAAAATCACTTTTCTCAAGTTTCGGCTCATTTAACACATACTCACTCTGAATAAATTCAATATCTTCATTAATTTGATTTTTAAAACTCATAATACACCTCTTTCTATTTGTTAATTGAGTCAATTATAAACTCAATTCCATTTGAATTATCCTCAATAAATTTTAACACTCCAAATATATTCGGTAATCTTCTCTTTATGGTTTCCAAAGCAAGAAAATCTATCTCCTTAGAAACACTGACATCTTCAAAATATGCCTTTACTAAAATATATCTAAAAAAACTTGAAGTAATGATTGTATTAGTAAGAACAAGATCAATAATTGAGTATTCGTTTTCAGAGATCAATTTACCTAAGTTTGTTAAATAAGATTTATGAGGTCTTGTACCCCTATCAATAAATATCAAACCAAACATTTCAGCAGTTTTAGCATGATTTTCACCATATTTCTTATATGCCAACTGCTTGTGATCATCATCTAAATAAATCTCACCTATTTCGTCATATGTAAATCCATAACAAAAGTCTAGTTTTGCTAACCTATGTACTAGGTCAAAACCGCAATGTTTTAATTTACTAAACTGAGGAATATCCCCACTTTTAATTTCTCCATAATCACTATTATTTTTAGAAGCCTTTGCCATTTTTCTTATTAGTTGAATTGGTTCAACTGTTATAATCAAATTTAATTCCTCTTTACTTAAGTCTCCATTACTCTTCTTATACTTTGAAAAATACTTGCTAGATCTGTCTATTAAGTTATTTTCGATCCTACTCACAATATCCCCCCTTATTAATATTTGATTAAATCCTCATACCTAATATCGAAGTACTTTTTTGCAATTTTCGGATATTCATTCTCGAACTTCCTTAATACATTCAACGTAGAGCAAAAAGTAGATTCATTTTTATGATATTTTTGGTTAGCATCTGCAAATTGTCTAAAAGACATTTTCTTAAAAAATCTCGGTTGATTGCACCATCTAGCCAATTGAATATACATTCCTTTAAATTCACTATTGTGGTATTCCTCATATCTCATAATATATGGTAAGCACCCAAATTTCATTAATATCTTTATTCTCTCAAATACACTAATAATATCCTTGAGATCTTGAGAGTCATATGCACATAGAACGTAAAGTTTAGTTGTTTTTCTGGCATATTTTTTCCATATAGTTAGTTTTTTTGATATTATTTCCTTATCTTCGATATGATCAAATGCAAATATATAATCACCATGATACCTTGATTTAGCAAGTAATCTTGCTTTTTTATCATTCATTAGCCTAATATCAAGTCCTTGACGAAATTGAAAAGGCTTTTTAGTCTCATTAAGTTTATACAAAATTTCCTCCCAATCTTTATATGCCAGGAAATTATCGTCCCAAAGATAGATGTATGGCTTTACTGGATCTATGAACTCAGTAATTGGAGAGTGACACAGTACTCTATCATATTTTTTATTAACACAAAACTCACATTTTCTAAAGCATCCTCTTGTTGTAAATCCTATAGAATAATCTAAATAATCACTATATTTTGCTCGTTTATATCCTTGATCAATCTTTGCCTTAACAAAACTAAGATATAAATCATAATCTGGTCTGTGATGCTCAATCTCTAATTCTAAATCTTTATCAAATTCTGGGAGTCCAGTCCCACCAAGTACTAAATTATTATAATCATCAAATTTTATTGGTATTCTTGTAAAACTAAAAACTTTTGATATGTATACTAAATCATAATCATGTAAATTCGAATATTCTTCAAGTAAAATAGTTTTATGACCTTTACTTTTATGCCATGCAGATATTTTCATAAGTGCAAGATTTGGATGCCTAGTTCCACTATCTAGTAAGTCAGCATCTATTAGTCCGATATTCATAACAAATCTCCTATTCTTCCTATTAAATTTAAATTGAGTGGTAAACCTTCAATTGTTTTTTTTCAATATAAAAACAGCTCTCGCAAGCTGCTGTACTTCTTACACCTTACATGTGTTCTCTCTCTTATTTATAATTATATACAAATTAGTAATGATTGTAAACTAAAATTTTAGACAAAATCGATATATAAAAGAGCAATAAACCGCTTTCTAATTAGTCTACCCTTGAAATGTTTTAAGCCTTCTGAAAAACATTGATTTACTGATTCCAGTCTTTTCAATGATTTCCCTTGTAGTAAGTCCACCTTCCTTGTATAACTCCAACGCCCTCTTTACCCCAACATCCTTCTTCTTTGGTCTCCCCAGTTTAACTCCTCTTGCTTTAGCAGCAGCGAGTCCCTCATTTACGCGTACCGTAATCATATCACGTTCGAACTCATATAATACTGCTAGCATTCCAAAAAGCATACGCCCACTTGGAGTATTCGTATCTATGCTTTCTTTAAGAGATACAAGTTCTATGTTACGTTCTCTGAATAATATTGATAAGTCAATGAGGTCTTTTGTAGAACGCCCCAGACGTGAGAGACTACTGACAACAATAGTATCTCCTTCGTGACAATCAAGTAACATTGTTTCTAGTTCTGGACGTTGTAAACTCTTCCCACTTATCTTATCCTTGTATATCATTTTACAACCATAGTCTTTTAAGGCAATCAATTGTCTTTCCAGATTTTGGTCCGTTGTCGACACTCTTGCATAGCCTACAATAGTTCCCATTTATAACACACTCCCAGTCATGCTAAATCGCTCCACATTGCTGTTTAAAGACTCTAATGGATTAAACCTAGCGAATGTCTTAGAGACGTCCTCAGAGCCTATTTGGAGGTATCTATTAACCATTGATAAATCACTATGCCCTAGTAATCTTTGTAATGTAAAAGGGTCTCCTCCACTAGTAATCCAAAGCGTTGCAAAAGTGTGTCTAAACTTATGAAGACCTCTTGAGTATACACCTCTTGAAAAGTTGTACTTCTTAATTTCTTTTCCGAGAGAATCCACTGCTAGCTCGGTTCCATATATAGTTGGAAATAGTAAATCCTCAGCATTGCCATGTCTAAACGATATATACAATTTCAGTGTTTTAATCAATGCTTTTGATAATGGTATATTCTGCTGTTTACCGTTCTTAGTATGTCGGTATAACACCCAACCCGATTGCAAGTTTAAATCACCTATACGCATTTTTGTTAAGGTTCTTGCTCTACAACCAGTTCCTAGAAAGAACGTACATATAGACCAATTCCGAAGCTCTGCGAATGTACATGATTTTGTATCCGGTTTCTTTAATAGTTTCTTCAACTCAACTTCAGAGTATACTTCCTTAATTGGTTTTCCGCTTTTAGGTATAATAACTTTAAACGGATTCACCCAACCCTTCTCCATATAGTAATACAATACAACTCTTAAACTTCGGATATTAGTTGCTCTTGTCACGTCATTACCCTTGTAGTTATCCTTAAGATATACAAGGTATCCTTCTACTGTATCAACTGTAATACTTAAAGTATCGATTACGTCATTTCCTAAGTACCTTACGAATATCTTCCAGTACTGCTTATAACTTGTTATTGTCCAAGGACTAAGCGTTTTATATTCACACCTTGACATAAAACTCTCAAATGCTTCACCGATATTATGGTGCTTACTACTGTTCATTGTAAATACTTTGCTTCGTTGCATAAAAAAAACCTCCTATTTTTAGGAAGTTAATCTTACGGCCTATTTGCGCTAAATCTAGCGGTGCAAATCGAGTGCAATTGCCGTTAAATAGCCTTATTGGTACCAGTAGCCGGAGTCGAACCGGCACGACGTTACCGCCACAAGATTTTGAATCTTGCGTGTCTACCAATTCCACCATACTGGCAACAGCAATATAATTATACTACATATTTCATAAAAAAAGAGAAAAATTTTCTCTTTTTTATATTTCTATAGTTGAACCTGTTTTAAGTCGTCTCAGTTTCGAACGCATTGCTTGTTTTAATTCGAAGAATGCATCATCTCCGGTGCAATGGCAAGCATATACATTTATATCTTTTTCGTTAGCAAATTTATCGCCAATTTTTTGAAGATAATCCGTTTGTTGAAGATTGAATGAGTCATAATGTGAAAAATGCAATCCGCCAATTATATGAGATACAAATTTCTTGCTATTATTCTCAACTGATTCAACAATATTGCCAATCCCTTTATGAGAACACCCACTAAAGAGAATGTTATTCTCACCTTCAGTAACTATCAAGTATATTTCATGATGAAAATGGTCTTCAATATATTGCCCATCCTCATATATCATAAGATTTCTATCACCAATAGGTGGTTTTTGATAATCTACCAAATCACAAATTCTGATGTTAGGAGTAATTGAAAATGTCTCACGGTAAATGTAATTGATACGATCGTTTTTTGGAGCTTTCCCCAGTCCAATATCCTCGTATTGTCTTCCTTCACTTTTCACATGATCTTCAAACGCTCTTTTAGAAATAAAAACTTGAGCTTTCTTGTTCATTTTTAAGAACTTTTTGATTCCTGTTCCGTGATCGTAATGGCCATGAGAAATAACTAAATAATCAACTTCACTTAGATCTACACCTAGTTTTTTCGCATTCTTTTGATAGTAATTGTTAGGACCTAAATCAAAAAGTATTTTCTTATTTCCAGTTTCTATATACAAACTTAACCCATGAGCTGAACTCAAAGTATTGTTATCATTCTTATTATCTAATAATGTAACTACCTTCATCTAATCTCCCCTATACTATTCCTCGTTTTTAAGTCTCTTAATAATCATTTCATATCCACCAGGGCCAAACGAAAATGATTTAGATATTTTGCTGATAGTAGCGGCACTGATTCCTGTAATTTTTTCAATTTCTTGGTAAGTCATTTTACTTTGCAACATTTTAGCAACTTCTAGCCTTTGCCCAAATGCTTCTAGTTCATTGACAGTACATAAGTCATCAAAAAAACGATAGCACTCTTCAATGCTTTCTAATTTTAGAATTGCATTAAATAATTTATCGATTTCTTCATTTTGAATTTTATATCTATAGTTCATAATATCACCTCAATATACCATATTTTAATTATATCATAGTTTTATAGACAAAAAATAAAATAATTTTAAATAACTACCAATAAAAATTACTACTCCTTTGTTATATTAGTGTAGTAACTTTTTCAAAATACACAATCCCTCGTGTACAGAAGGAGGATTCTCCTCCTTCTACCCCTTTCTGCTTTACTTGCGGACTTTTTAAACATATAATATATTACGAGGTGGTTTGTATGAATAGTAAAGAATTAAATAAACTGGTATCCCAGTTGCAAAATGGTGATTTGGCTGTTTTTGATTTTATTTATCATGAAACAAAAAGTGTTGTTTATTACACAATTCTTGGCATTGTTAAGGACAAATCTTTAGCCGAAGATATTATGCAAGACACCTATTTAAAGAGTTTAGAAAAGATTCATTCATTTAAACCCAGGTTTGGTTTTAAATCGTGGATTGTAACAATTGCTAGGAACTTGTCAATAAATGAATACAACAGGAGAAAACGGGAACTGAGTTTTGATCCTTCGGTTGATGAATATATATTTGGACAAGAAGAAAGCACCTCAGAAAAAGAATTGATAGTTAGAGATGTATTAGAATATTTAGACGAAACAGAACGCGAAGTTATAATAATGCATGTTCTTGGTGACTTAAAACATAGGGAAATTGCAGATTTGTTAAAGAAACCAATTGGTACAATTACCTGGATTTATAACAAAGCAATAAAAAAAGCAAAAGAAAAATTTAGAGAGTAGGTGAAATGATGGATGATAAAAGAATAGAAAAGAAACTAAAAGATACTTTCAATACAGAAGTACCTGATGTTTTAACTAAAATCAAAGCAAGTCCTGAATTTCGTGTACCTTTAAAAGAAAAAGGATTTAGCTTGAGGAACATATTAAATAAACGATTAATAGTTTCGTTATCAAGTTTGTTTGTAGTTGTTATACTTCTATTTGCCGTTATTGGAAGATCTAATTATATTGTTGCTAGTACAGTCACATTAGAATTAAACCCATCGATAGAAATATATTTAAACAAGAATGATTACGTCATAAAAGTAGTTGCTCTCAATGATGATGGTGAAGAAGTTATCGAAAAAGATATTAAGTATCGTGGTTTATCAATAGATGATGCACTTGTAATCATTGTTGAAAGACTAAATGAACTTGGTTATGTTGTTGATACAACAGATGAGAATAATATAATCTTGGTTTCTGTCAACAGTGATAATGAGGCCATTAAAGCAAGACTACAAAATAAATTTGCCACTCAATTACAAATGGAATTAAGTAAATATAACAATTCACATTGGGTATTTAATAGTGATGATTTCCAATTAACTGATGAGCAGTTAAGATTTGTAAAGAATAACGACTTACTATCAAAATACTCATTTGCTAAAATCGCACTTGCTTATCGTATAAATAGTTTAGAACCAGATTACACTTTAGCTACATTATCAAGAATGAGTATTAGAAATCTTTATGATTTATATATTGCATTGGAAAATCCTGATAATTTACCTCAAAAGAACCAAATGCCACCATCACGAAACAACAATCAAAATGAATCGTATAGTGGTGGAGATTTAAACATCGGATTTTAAAAAATAAAAAGAGCCACTTTAGATAAAGTGGCTCTTTCTTTTTACATTGTTTTTGATTCTTCAATTTTTTCAGAAAGAAACTGATTAGTATATAACTGATAGTATCTTCCTTCTTTTTTAATTAATTCTTTATGTGTTCCTGACTCAGTAATTTTACCATGTTCAAGGACTAAGATTCGATCACTTGTAGTGATTGTAGATAAACGATGTGCTACTACAAAACTTGTTCTGTTCTTAAGGACTACCTCGATAGCTCTTTGAACACATTTTTCTGTTTTAGTATCAACACTTGATGTTGCTTCATCTAAGATTAAGATGCGTGGATTTGCGATTAAAGCTCTAGCAAAACTAACAAGTTGCTTTTGCCCTACACTTAAACGAGCTCCACCTTCTCCAACTTTGGTATCATAACCTTCTTCAAATTCCATAATGAAGTCATGTGCTTCAACTAGTTTAGCTGCTTCAATAACTTCTTCGAAAGTTACATCTTGATTAGCATACTTAATATTATCTAAGATTGTTCCACTAAATAGATGTGGTGATTGTAATACATATCCTAAATTATCATGTAGCCAACCTAATGATCTTTCTTTATAGTCTTTACCATCGATCAAGATTTGTCCTTCAGTTGGTTCGTAGAAACGACAGATTAAGTTTACAATTGTACTTTTACCAGCACCTGTGTGCCCGACAAGAGCAATACTTTCTCCTTGTTTTACTTTAAGGTTGAAGTCACTTAGTACTTGTTCACCTTTATTGTATTTAAAAGTTACACCTTTAAATTCTATATCACCGTGTAATGTTTCCCAGTTCTCTTTTTTGAAATTTATTGCATCTCCGTATTTTTCAATAACTTCGTCAGTATCCCATATCTCAGGTTCACTTTCGATTAATGCCATGATTCTTTCAGCTGATGCTTGTGCTTGTTGGAAACGAGCAAGAACACTAGCTAATTGCATGATTGGATCAAAGAATTGTCCAATGTATGCTACGAATACATATAGTATTGATACATCGATTACTGTCAATAATACTTTGTTACCACCATAGTATAAAACTAGTGCTGTAGCAATTGACGCAATGAATAAAATTGTAGGAAAATATAATCCAGCAAACATTGCTGCTTTAATTGAATGTTTCTTCATCGACATAGTTTTTCTATCAAAATCAGCAAAATTTGTTTCTTCTAGAACTAATGTCTTTGTCGTTTTTGCACCTGTAATACCTTCATTGAATGCTCCAGTAATTTTTGAGTTTTGCTTTCTTATTTTACGGTAAGAAAATAACATTCTCTTACGGAAAAAGTAACTTAAATATACTAGAATTGGAATAACTCCGATAGCGATTAAAGCTAATTGCCAATCTGTAATAAACATAGCAATTGTAATAAAGATCATCATTAGTGAACCCCAAGTCATATCAATTAGACTCCAACTTAGAATATCACTTAAATTTCTTGAATCACTTGTCATACGTGCCATTATCCAACCAACTGGAGTTTTATCATAATATGAGAAAGGTAATTTTTGTAGTTTCTCAAATGCTTTTTTTCGTAGAGAATATGCCAATTTTCTTTGCACAGCTCCCGCTTGCATAATGAATGTATAAACCATTGCACCGATAAAGATTACAACAACTGCATAAATACCGATAAATAGTGGTAGTTTTGATATATCACCATTTTCTGCTAAGACAATTGCGTATCGATTTATCTGTGGATAAATTGTATCTGTTAAAGCAAGTAATGCTGCGGCAATTAAACCGATTATCAAATGATGTTTAAATGGTGCCATCATTTTAAAGATTTTTTTCCATACGGCAAGATCAAACTTGGAGTCAGTGTACTCTTCTTCTTCGAAGTAGTTCATATTATTTCACTCCTTTCACTGTTTGCTTATAGTCGTATTCGACATTTGTTTGGATATCCCATAATTCACTATAAAGACCATCTTGGTTTAGTAATTCTTTATGAGTTCCCATTTCAACGATATCACCTTTATCTAAGACAATAATTTTGTCTGCTTCCATCGCCGTTGTAATACGATGAGTTATGATAAAGACTGTTGTATCTTTCCAGTAATCACTTAATGCTCTTCTGATTTGAATATCAGTTTCAGTATCTACTGCACTTAAACTATCATCAAAGATTAATACTGGTTTTGAATCTAATAACATTCTAGCAATAGCGACGCGTTGTTTTTGTCCACCTGATAGTGTTACCCCACGTTCACCTACTATTGTTTTATATCCACCTTCAAAGCCAAGAATATCTTCATGTAAAGCAGCGATTGTTGCAGCTTTATAGACTTTCTCTTCTGAAGCATTTTGATCCATAATTCCTATGTTATCGTAAAGCGTTCTACTATATAAGAATGGCTCTTGCATAATGATACCAACGTTTTCACGTAAATGTTTTTTATTGATATCTTTTATATCTACACCATCAAATAGGATACTTCCTTCTTGATTATCTAATAAACGAATCATTAAGTTAATTAATGTTGATTTTCCACTTCCTGTTTTACCAACTATTGCCAGACTTTCACCAGGTTCTACCTTGAATGAGATACCTTTTAATAATGGTTTGTTATCATCTTCAAATTGGAATCCAACATTTCTAAATTCAACTCCACCTTTTATTGGTGGGTGGTTTTCACTATCACCATCGTGTTCAGATTCTTTTAACATAATTTCATCTAAACGGTCTAGTGCTACTGTTGTTTTACCAAAGTCTTGAACGATTCGTCCTAATTGACGTAATGGCCAAACTATCATCCCGATATAAGATAAGAAGGCAATGTATTCCCCAGTAGTTAAGTCTTGCGTTGAAGCTAAGACGATACCTGCTGCAATTGTAATTGCATATTGGAAGAATGTAATAACATCAGTTCCACCCCAATAAATAGCCATAAGCTTCAATAAGTGGAAGTCTTCTTTCATATAATCTTTTGAATCAGCATCAAATTTTTCAATTTCATATTTTTCTTTGGCAAATGCTTTTACAACTCTAATACCTGTAACACTTTCTTGAAGTGTTGTAGTCATTTTGGCTTCAGCTTCTTCTACTCTTTTGAATATTTTTTTTACCCATTTAAAATAGATGAAAGCGGTAAGGAATATAACAGGTGTAATTAGTACACTATATATTGTCATAACTCCATTAAGTTTCGCCATTTGGTAGATTGTTAATGCGATTAGGAATACTAATCTAAATATTTCGATTAATTGTTCTCCTACAAAGACACGATATGTTTCAACATCTGTTGTACATCTTTGAATTAAATCTCCTGTTTCAGCGTGTGTATGATATGAGAAACTTAAATCTTGTAATTTTTTATATAAAGTGTTTCGCATATGGTATGCAACACTTTCAGTGAAGAATGCATTTATCATTCTTCTACCAAACATAATAACTACTCTAAATAATGTAAATGATACATATACTAAGGCAATTATAGCAAGGCGTTCTTTTACTGTGTCTCCCGTAAAAAGGCTTGTCATAAATGTTGGTAAAGGTGATTTTAAACCATCAAGTTCAGCATCAATAATATGTGCGATGAACAATGGTGAGAGTGTTCTAAAATATTGCAGGGCAATAAGAAGAATAGTTGAGATTAAGAAAATTAATTTGTATCCTTTGATCCATTTAAGAAATTGATTTATTCGTTTAACGCTTTTAACACGTTTAACTTTTTTAACATGTTCCATGTTTACACCTCTTCTCTTTCGCTCTCTTCTAACAAGTCTATATAATCATGTTCGATCCTATGTAAATCTTGTTCAAGTAAGTCGATCTGTTTGTTTAAATCATTCATTTTTTTACCATTAGTATAGTTTTCTTCTTTAAAGGTATCTTCCTTTAAACCATCTATCTTAAGAGATAATTTTTCAATACTCTTTTCTAATAATGATAATTCTTTTGGATAATTTATCTTTTTAGTTTTGTTTTTCTTAGTTTTAGTTTTAATTTTCTTTTGCTTAATTTCTTGATCCTTAAATTCATCGTACGTTCCTTCAAATTCTATAGCTTCATCTGTAGAAAGATGAACTAGTTTGTTCGCAATTTTATTAATAAAATAACGATCATGTGAGACAAAGATGATTGGTCCTGTAAATTCATTAAGGACATCTTCAATAATGTCTTTCGTTTCAATATCTAAGTGGTTTGTTGGTTCATCTAGAATTAACAATTCTGGTTCTTCTAGCATAAGTAATAACAATACTAAACGAACTTTTTCACCACCACTTAAAATACTAATTGGTTTATCTAAATCTTCCGCAAAGAATAAGAATCTGGCTGCAACAGATCTAACATCTTTATTGGTAAACATTGGATAGTTATCATGAATTTCTTCATAGATTGATTTACTATAATGTAATGTTTCTTGATTTTGATCAAAATACCCAATTTTATATTCTCTAAGGAACTCTACTCTTCCTTTTAGAGGTAATAATTTTTTTTCAATTGCTTTTAATAACGTTGTCTTTCCAGTTCCATTAGGTCCAACAATCGCTAGTTTATCAAACCCACGCATACTGAAATCAATATTTTCAATTAGGGGTTTATCATAACCTATTGAAAGGTTTTTAGCTTTTAAGATAACTTCAACTGTAGCTCTTTTTTGCTCTAGATTCATTTTAACTTTTCGTTTTGATAAATGTGGTTTATCTATTTTATCAATTCGATCTATCTTTTTTTGTCTGTCTTTAGCAAGACTGGCTTTTTTAGAGTTATATCGAAAACGATCAATGAAACTTTGTAAATGTGCTATTTCTTTTTGTTGTCTGGAATAGCTCCTGATCAGTATTTCATATCTTCTGATTCTTTCATCTTCATATTCATCAAATGTTCCGTAATACGTCTCAATTGTGTGATTTTCTATTTCAATTATCTTCTTACAGACTTTAGAGATGAAATACTTATCATGAGTAACGATTAGCAAAGCGCCTTCATACTTGTTTAAATAGTCTTCTAGCCAATCAATTATCTCAATATCTAAATGATTTGTTGGTTCATCTAGAATAAGTAATTCTGGTTTTAGTAATAGTAGTTTAGAAAAAGCTACTCTAGTTTTCTCTCCACCACTAAAGGTGTTTATCTTTCTAATATATTCATCTTTAGTAAAACCAAATCTACTTAAAATCATATTAATTTGATAAGGATAATCATATCCTCCTAAGACATTATAACTGTGTTCCATTTTCGCATATGTATTTATTAAGTCCTCATCATGAGGATTACTTTCTAACTGTGCAGTTATACTGTTTAATCTTTCCTCTAACTTGATTACGTCTTTAAAGACTTCCAGCATCTCTTCATAAAGTGTATTAGCTGAGTTCTTGATAACACTTTGCGATAAGTATCCAACTCGTGCTCTTTGGTTTTTATGGATTTCACCACTATCAATACTTTCTTCACCAGTAATCATTTTTAGTAATGTTGATTTACCTGTTCCGTTTTTACCAATAATGGCAATTTTATCTTTACTATTTATATCAAAAGAAATGTTTCTGAATAAAACTTCTCCACTGAATTCCTTTTGTAATTTTGAAATACTTAATATATTCATTTTAGTCACCTACTCTATATATATAAAAAAATGTCTTTCATCACATGATGAAAGACATATTTAGTTTATTGAAAAATATCTAAATTTCTAATTTATATAAAATTAGTGTCAAGTCTTCAGTGATGGTTCGGGCATAACAAAAAACGCGTGATTTAATACGTTATATGTTCTGTTTGTAGTTTGTTTTATTAACATTACCATCACCTCTTTCTGTTTTTATTTGGCCTTAACCTCTAATAGTTTAGCATAGAAACTTTTTAATGTAAAGGCTATTATAGACTTTTGTTAAATTTCATCATCAATGATTATTTGTGTAGGTTTTTCCCTTAAAACACTAGGACTTTCCATAATCTTTGTTGCCATTTTAATTGCTTGTGAGAAATAATATCCATCAACAATTCTTTCATCGACAACCACTTTTAAATCTTGTGACTTTCTTTTATCAATTGTATTATCTCCATTTAACTCGTGTTGCTTTCTTCTTGTACCAAATGCAATAAATATTGAAGTTGTACCGAAGTTATATAAATGATGATAAACAGGTTTAATTCCTAGTGAACCTAAATCAGTTACAAAGAAACTTGTGTGAAATGGACTTAAACTACGAATGAACTTAGGTAAAAGTCCACGACGATCTAAGAACTTCAAAAATCCAACAACTCCCCCATAGATAAATCCAGGTACTTTGCTCATTACTTTTACAAACTTATCTGTATCATTTTTCTCTTCTACTATTTTACTCGCATCAATAGCTTTATTCATTTTATCGATTACTTCGTAAATAGTATCATCAGGATCAAATTTTATTGTTATTGTTGTTTCTTCTGCCTCTTCGCTCATTTCTTTTTTTACGGCAAGAGCAACTACAATTTCATTTCTTGCATATGCTTTTTTACCACAAATAAAACGATTAATTTTTGGTTTTTGAGAAATAACTCTTACCATAGTAGCAATAGCTACTTGTAAGAATCCAACTTTATAGCCTTCTCTTCTTATTTCACGAATGAACTTCAAAGTCTCTTCTAAATCGATATTCTCAGAAAAGAAAACTTGTGCATCGTTTCTTTCTTTCATAATGTGAGGAATTATTTTAAAAAACGGATCGACTTTCCTCAAACGCCAACCGTCCGAACGGTCCCCTAATCTTCTTTTCATACTATCATCTCCAACAATTATTATATCGTAATATTTGAATTAAATAAAGATAAAAAAAAAGAAGAGGAATTATTCCTCTTCTAATACTAAATCCTTAAACTGTGTTGTGTATAGGTCATAGTAGAATCCTTTTTCATGAAGCAATTTGTTATGATCACCATTTTCAATTAACTCGCCGTCTTTAATTACCAAAATGTTATTTGCATTTCTGATTGTTTGTAAACGATGAGCAATTACGAAACTTGTGCGACCTTTCATTAGTGTATTCATGCTTTCTTGAATTTTAAATTCTGTACGGGTATCGACATTAGAAGTTGCTTCATCAAGGATTAGAACATCCGGATCACTTAAGATTGTTCTTGCGATTGAGATTAACTGTCTTTCTCCTTGTGAGAAGTTTTCTCCACCTTCATATACTTCACTTTCATAACCATGAGGTAAACGAATGATGAAGTCATGTGCGTTTGCGAGAACGGCTGCGTGTTCAACTTCTTCTTTTGTTGCATCTAAGTTCCCATATGCAATATTATCATAAACTGTACCTATAAATAGTTTTGTATCTTGAAGAACAACTCCGATATTTCTTCTTAAATCATCTTTTTTATATTCTCTTATATCAACATTATCAATTTTGATACTTCCTGAATCTACTTCGTAGAAACGGTTGATTAAATTAATAATTGTTGTTTTCCCACTTCCAGTAGGTCCAACAATCGCAACTGTTTTTCCTTCTTCAGCGTTAAAAGTAATATCTTTTAAGACAACTTTATCAAGTTCATATCCAAAAGTTACATTACTAAATTCAACATGTCCTTTTAAATCTTCAACAGATTCTTCTCCATCGTAAACATATTCACTTGGTATATCAACTAAAGTAAATACTCTTTCAGCTCCTGCAAGACCTTGTTGTAATGTGTTAAATAATTGAGCTAAGTTAGATATTGGTTGGACAAACATTCTAGCATATTGTGTAATAGCAATGATTGAGAAGACCATGTTTTCATTACCACTTCTAATAGCCAAGTAACCACCAAGAACAGTAATTACAACATAGATTAAGTTATTCATAAAGTTAATTACTGGCATAATTAATCCTGCTTTTGATTGTGCGCTATAACTTGCTTCTCGTAATTGCTCATTTTTTTCTTTAAACTCATCAACAACTTCATTCTGAGAATTGTATAATTTAATATTTTTGATTCCAGAAATGCTTTCTTCAACAATTCCATTTAGGTTTCCTAAATGCTTTTGTTGCGCTGTAAATCCTTTTCTAGTGTATTTTCCTATTTTACCAGTAAATAATACCATTACCGGTACAAATAGTAATACAACAAGAGCTAGCAACCAGTTAACAACAAACATCGCAATCAATGAACCTATTAATGTTATAGCTGATGATATTAACTCCATTATAACTTGAGCTAACATATTACTAATTAAATCTACGTCATTAGTAATCCTTGAAACAATATCTCCAGATTGATTTTGATCATAATAGCTAACAGGTAATACTTGTAAGTTATCAAAGGCATCTTTTCTTATTTTTGCTACAGTTTTCTGAGCGATTACCGTCATTACGTAACGCCCGGTAAAACGAACAATTGAAATAAATAATGCTAAAGCTAAAATGATAAGTCCGTATGTTTTTGCGGCAGTATAATTAAATGCAATTAAGTACTCAGATAAAGCTTTTGCAAATAGTACTGGTAGGATAACTCCTAGAACTGCTTGGATAAATATTGCTACTGCAATACCTACTAATGCAGGCTTATAATTACCTAAGTATCTCCACAAACGAAGTATTGTACCTTTTCTATCTTGAGCGTTGCTTCCAAGATAAACTCTATGCCCATGACCACCAATTACTTTATTTAATTGTTTTGAGTAGTCTTTGTTTGCCTCATTTCTAATTTTAACATCGTGTTTATTTAAAACTGTTTCTTGATGATTAATATTTTTATATGGATCTTCTTTCTTAGGTGGAATCACGTGTGCTTGTTTCATTTTTTTAGGCATTCAGACCACCTCCTACTCCAAGTTGAGAAAGTGCAATTTCTTGATATACCTCAGACTTCTTAAGCAAGTTCTCATGAGTATCAAATCCATCTATCTTTCCTTTATTATTAAGTACTATTATTTTATCTAGATTTTTAATAGTTGAAATTTTTTGTGAAATAATCAAAGTTGTCATCGATTTTGTAAGTTTACCAATTTCAGTTAATATCAATTCTTCACTTTGAGCATCAACTGCGCTTGTTGAATCATCTAGAATCATAACTTTGGGTTTCCTTAGAAAGGCTCTAGCTAAACTAATTCTTTGTTTTTGTCCACCACTAAGATTTGTCCCTTTTTGTTGTATTTCATGATTATATAAATCATCGTAATCTTCAATAAACTCTAGAGCTTGAGCGCTTTTTACAGCTTCATTCAACTCATTAATGTCAGCATCATTTTTACCTTGAAGTAAATTTGTACCGATACTACCACTAAATAGTGTTGCTGTCTGTGTAACTACACTGATTTGTTCTCTCAATCTGTTTAATTGTAATTGCTTAACATTTACATCATCAAATAAAATTTCTCCTGATGAAACATCGTATAATCTAGGAATTAAATTTATAAGCGTAGTTTTTCCACTACCTGTACTACCAATAATTCCAACACGTTCTCCAGATTTAACTTTGAAACTTATATCATTCAATACGTTATTTCCATCTTTTTCATATGAGAAGCAAACATTTTTGAATTCAATATTTCCTTTTAGTTCAAAATCTTCTAAACAGTCTTCACAATCGATGAAATCAGATTTTTCTTCAAGTACTTCTTGAATTCTGTTTGCGCTAGCTAAAGCACGCGATACAAATATAAGGACCATTGCGAACATCATTAAACCAAATAATATTTGCATCATATAACTGTAAAACGCTGTCATCACACCAATTGAAGGCATCAATTCACCATAAACCAAATGTACTAAACTACCTTGTTCAACATAGTATGAACCAAGTAGAACAATCCCAGCTACAGTTGCATTGAATATCAACATAATTATCGGTTCAGCAAACACCATTACTTTTTCTGCTGCTACATTAGTTTTCCTGAACAGTTCATTCGCATCATTGAATCTTTTATTCTCATGTTTAGTTCTAACAAATGATTTTATAACTCGTGGTGAATTAGCTGTTTCTAATGATACTTTGTTTAATCCATCTATTGTTTTTTGAACTTTTGAGAATCTTGGGAATGCAATAATAACTATAATAACGATTGTTATCAATAACAATGGTATTGAAATAATCAGTAAGTTTGATAGTTCTTTTGATGTCTCAATTGCCATATACAAACCAATACCAACCATGATTGGTGCTCTTACAATAATTCTTAACATCATTTGAAAGAATTGTTGCACTCTTAACACATCGCTTGTTGCTGTAGTTACCAATCTACTTGTCTTGAATTTATCAATATTTTTTGTTGTTAAAGATTGAATCTTAACAAATAAATCATTTCTTAAATCCATTGTTGCACTTGTTGCAACTTTTTGGGATGTAAAAGTATTAACAACACCTGCTAATAGTGATATAAAAGCAACTGCTATCATAATAATACCTGTTTCCTGTAATAATGATAGGTCATTAAAAGGTAATGCATCATCCAAAATAATTTTCATATATGATGGTATTAAAAATCCTCCAATAACTTGTACTAACATAGCAGTAATGCTAATTAGCACTGCACCTCTATACTTTAAGGTGTATTTAATTAATTTTCCTAAACTCTTCATGTTATTCCTCCTTAAGTAGTCCATGTTTTAGGATGTCCAGATGCCAATCTAACTCTTTTCTCGCTGCTTCAAAAGTCAGATTCTTCATTAAGGCTCCTTGAATTACACTTCTCTTTATATGTTGTAAAAATTCATACAGTCTTACTAACTCATCTATTTCATTACCTATTCTTATATCAGATAAATCCATACGATTCAGTATTGTTATAATATAATCTTTTCTACGATTGTGATGGTGTTCTATAAATTCCATATTAGAACCTATGCTCTTAAATACATTTTTCATAAATCGATGTCTTTTTTGATTTGCATAAGCATTATAATCAACATCAAATGTTAATCTTATATACTCAAATAAATCATTAGTCATTTCTGAATGTTTATAACCCTCGGTAAATATCTCATCAAACGTCAAATCAATAACAAAATAATAAAGATCATCTATATCTTCAAAATATTGGTAGAAACTACCTCTTGGGATTCCCGCTTCTTTAATTATATTTGATACACGAGCTTTATGAAGTTCATTCTCCGTAAACTCTTTAATCGCGGCATCAATAATGATATTCTTTTTATTTTCATCTAGATTACTAAATGTTTCTTTTGGCATAATAATCCTCCTTTGTGACGAAGTGTCACTTTATTATATATGACGAGTTGTCATATGTCAACATTTAGACATTAAAAAAGTTCCTGGGGGAAGGAACTTTTTCTTTTAGAGTTTTTGTTATTAAATCTAGAGGATGTTGAAAAGAATTTTACTCTCTCATTATACAAAATTCTTATGTAGAGAGTATGAAGGAGTTATGAAAGAGTTGTGAAAAAAAAGACAATGAAAAATCATCGTCTTTAATTTAAATTCTTTTTGTGATATTTTACTTTTTCAATGCTTTAATAAGTTCTGCTTTTTTGAGTTTTGTATATCCAGTAATACCCTTTGCCTTAGCAAGTTCTTTTAGTTCTACAACTTTCATAGCATTATAATTAACTTTTGGTTTAGGTGCTACTTTTGGTTCAGGAGCTACTTCTGGTTCAGGTGCTACTTCTGGTTCAGGTGCTACTTCTGGTTCAGGGGTAACCTCTTCAACTACTTCTTCAACAACTGGCTCCTCCATAACAGGTTCAACTACCTTTACCGCTTCTTTTACTTCTACTTTTTTATTTTTCCCAAATAATTTACTCCAAAATGACATATCATTTCCACCTTTCTATATAATATTTTATTCCCTTTAGTTACTACTCTATAATTATAAGTTATCCAGAAAACTATTTCAAATGATATTCGATGAAAACATTTTCCTAAATGTAAAACGCTTTTATTAGTGTTTGATATAAATTATATAATTATATAGTGTACAATATAATCGAGGTGAAGAATATGGAAAAAAGTAAAGTTGTTGTTGTTGGAACCGGGTTTGTAGGAATGAGTTATGCTTATGCATTAGTTAATCAAGGAGCAGCTGAAGAGTTAGTATTAATTGATATTGATCACGAAAAAGCTGTTGGGGAAGCTATGGATTTAAATCATGGTATGGCTTTTGCGCCAAGAAAAATGAATATTAGTGCGGGAACTTATGATAATTGCAAAGATGCAGGATTGGTGGTTATTACCGCTGGAGTAAACCAAAAGGATGGTGAAACTCGTATTCAATTGTTAAATCGTAATGCCACAATTGTTAAATCCGTTGTAAGAAGTGTTATGGCAAGTGGTTTTGATGGAATCTTATTAGTTGCTAGTAATCCTGTTGATATTTTAGCTTATGTAGCTTGGAAAGAATCAGGATTAGATAAATCAAGAGTTATCGGGAGTGGTACTAGTTTAGATACTGCTAGATTGCGATATGAAATCTCTAGCTATGTAAATATCGATCCAAGAAATGTACATGCGTATATTTTAGGTGAGCATGGCGACAGTGAATTTGTTGTTTGGTCTAATGCAAACATTGGAGGTAAACCAATCTTTGATGTAATCAATTCAATGGATGAGATAAATTTTGAAAACCTAGAACATATTTACGAGAATGTAAGAGACGCTGCGTATGAGATTATAAAACGCAAACGAGCTACTTATTGGGGTATAGGTATGGCATTAGTTAGAATCACCCGAGCAATCTTTAATAATGAAAACCGTATAATGCCAATTAGTGTATTGAACGATGGTGTGTATTCTATAGAAAAAGATGTTTATATCGGATTACCAGCTGTTTTAAACAGAGAAGGGGTTCATCATGTAGTTCATTTTGCTCTTTCTCCTAAGGAAAAAGACAAGTTAGCTGCATCTGCAAAAATATTAAAAGATAATTTAACAAACATAGGGTACTAAAAAAGCTGCTAAAGCAGCTTTTTTTATTTGGAATACTTAACTCAAGTTCTAATACTTTTCTGATATATCGAGTGCTGCTAATTTCCCTGTAGCAAAGGCGATAGTTATATTGTATCCGCCTATTGGTCCGTGGATATTGACAGTTTCACCGATAAAGTAGAGACCTCCTACTTTTTTAGTTTCTAAAGAATTTGGATTTAATTCATTTAAAAGAATTCCTCCCTTATTCACATAAGATTTATCTCTATCTTCTACTTTTGATACTTCAATTGAAAACCTTAGAACTGTGTCTTTTATTCTATCAAGATCCTTTTTCGATATTTCACTAATTCGTCTATTTTCAAAGCTCAATATTTCTAATATTTTTCTAGCTAATCTTTTACTAACTAGTTGTTCCAATGCTTTTAGAATTAATAACTTGCCATCATTAAACAATTCGTCCACTTCATGATTGGTTTTCGAAGTGAGTGAGAATTCTAAAATTACTGGTTCATTTGCTGATTCATAGATAAATTCTGATAAATGATAAATAACTGGACCACTCAAACCAAAATGAGTAAATAATAAATCTCCTTGATGTTTAATTTTAGAGTTTTTTATCTTAACAAGAGTATTCTTTATTGTAGTACCTTGTAAATCCTTAAAGTTATTTACGATTTGCTTTGAGTAAATATGTGTCTCAGCTGGACTGAAATCTTTAAACTTAATATCGAATGAGTTTGCTATTTGCAGTCCAAAACCAGTTGAACCTGTCATTGGAAAACTCTTAGAACCTGTGGCAACAATTAGGTTATCTGTTTTGTAAATCTTATTCTCCGTTTTAACTATAAATAATTTTTCAACTTTAGTAATTCTTTTTACTTCAGTCTCTAGTTTTATATTATCCTTGTTTATATTCTTCAATAGAACATCTATAATACTTTGGCTTCTATTAGTAATTGGGAAGTACTTAAAGTTGTTTTCTAGAACAAGTTTAAGATCATTGTCATTAAAAAACCTTATTACATCAGTAGGTCCAAATGTATATAGTGAAGGATATAAGAATTTTTTGTTTTTTAAAGTAAGATTATTGATGAATTCATCAATATCTAAGTTATTAGTTACATTACATCTCTTACCACCAGAAATGAAAAGTTTTTTTGCAACTTTCTCTTTCTTTTCTAGCAATAAGTAATTAATATTCTGTTTCTCAAATTCAATTGCTGCCATTAGTCCTGCAGGACCAGCACCAATGATAATTGCCTGATAGTTCATTCTTATTCTCCTCTCGAGAAAAATAAGCACCAATGGTGCTTATTAAATACTGATTTTTCTTTTTCCCTCTTTTTTTGATTTATAGAGCAATTTATCTGCTTGGTCGTAGTAGTCTGAAAATCTTCTTCTCTTATCGTTGATTTTCATAACTTTTATCCCTGCACTAAAACTAACATTGATTGATTTAGTATATGGATAATCTTCGACTTCTTTTTGCATTTTTTTAAGTTTTTCTATTACTTCGTCCTCAGTATTTTTGATGAATATTAATGCAAATTCATCTCCACCAATACGATAAATAAATATATTTTCATCTTTATTATTCATAAATATTGATGCAACATTTTTGAGAACTTGATCTCCATAACTGTGGCCATATATATCATTGGCTGGTTTAAAGTCATCCAAGTCTAACATTACTAAATATGCATCACTACCTGTTTTGACATGTGGTAAAACAATCTCATTATATTCTCTTACCATCATTCGGCGGTTTCCTAATTTTGTTAGTTCATCTACTAGAGATAAGGCTTCTAGTTTACGCTCTGTTTTTATTTTTTCAGTTACATCAGAAATAATATATAAATCTGCACCTTGGTTATTATACTCAATTGCTTCAGTTACAAATTTAACAAAGAAATCTTCAGTATAGCCGTATAAAACAAAGTACCCCTCTTCTTCGACTAAGATTTGATCAAAAAAGACTTTGCAATCGATATTACGTTTACCAAATATTGCTTTATTCCCCAAGCTGTTTGTAAAGATTACCTCTCCTTGTTTATCCGTTATCAAAATAATCTCTGATGTTAAATTGGCGAATTTACGATATAACTTTTCATCTTCTTGAACAATTATTTGTGATTTTCTTATTGTCTGTGATAAATAAGCAAATATTATAAAGCTAAATAGTGCTATAAAAATGTAACTGGGTATTTTGATAGTGAGCATTAATTGATAGTTTGATTCAGTGTAATTATCAATAATATCGTTGTATTTACTTTCTGAAACATTTGAACCAACTATTATTTCCCATTCACTGATGACTTGTAAGTACCCTATGTAATCCTCCACTTCATCTTCACTATTATATAGTTCTAAATCTAAGAACCCATTTGATTTTGTTTCAGTATATTCTGTGACTTTATCTATGAATGTTTTTAATACTTGATCCTCTGTTGTGGTATTCAGCCCAATATATTCAGGATTAATATGGTATAGAATAGTTCCATCGAAATCCATAATAAAAAGATTTGATGTAATCGAAGAATACTTTTGATCAAAACTTCTTAATCTGTTCATTTTCTTTTCTAATGAATAAGTTTCCATATTTACTACATTAGAAATTATCAAATCTGTTCCTTCAATTATTTCACCGTGTAATACAAATTTCACTACTCTTTCATCTACAATATTATAGTACTCTACAGAGAATTTATCATCTTGATCAAATCCTTGAATAAACTCCTCAATATATTTTGTACCAAAATAGTCTTCTTCTGCAATCATAGAAGACGAATCAAAAGAATCAGTTTCACCGTTATAATGAATGTTTCCAGATAAGTCATAAACAAAGTAGTTATGAAGATTATCCAAAGCACTGTATTCCGAAGTTATTTCTGAAATACCATCAATAATTTCCGAATCGGTGTATGTTGGATTCATTAATAAAAATGTGTTTGATGCAAAAAATAATCCTTCAGTATTTTTTTCTGTATGAAGAAGTAAATCATCATGAAGGTTATCTATTACATAATTAAAATCATCAGCTATCAATTGAACATTATTCTCAGTTTCATTATGAATATCGCGATTTAACTCGTCAATAATCATATTTGTCTCTTGTTTAAAGACAAATACTTCTCGTAAAACATCTTGTCCGACAATAGCTATAAAAAAGATTATAAACATAATTGACACAATGCGCCAACGTCGATTAAGAAGTTGATTATTACTCATAGAGTCACCGCTTTCCTATTTCATAATTTCACTTAAATACATTATAACAAATATAACGTTATTTTTGTAGGCAATACTCGCCTTATCCACTAAATTAGTCTATCTTTATGGATTTTGCTTAAAAAAAACGACATTATTTAATGTCGTTTTTTGATTGGTCTTGGTACTGTATTCTGTATAGATTGTAATAATGTCCACGTTCTTTTAAAAGTTCTTGGTGATTACCACTTTCAATGATTTCACCTTTACTTAGAACGATTATCTTATCTACATGTTGAATAGTAGATAGACGATGAGCAACAATCAGCATTGTTCCTATAGACATCATTTTATATAGCGATTCTTGAATTAGTTGTTCTGTTTCGGTATCAATATTTGAAGTAGCTTCATCTAAAATCATTACTTTGGGACTGTGAACTATCGTTCTTGCGAAAGATAACAATTGTCTTTGTCCTGAACTAAAGTTATTTCCTCTTTCACGCACTTCTTCATCAAATGTATTGTCTAGTTTGTTTATGAAATGAGTTGCATTAACATACTCACAAGCTTTGATCATTTCTTCATCGGTTATCTCTTCATTTCGTAATTTAATATTGGAGCGGATTGTCCCACTAAACATAAAGACGTCTTGAAGCATTTGTCCTATGTACTTACGAAGTGTTTTTTTAGAAACAGCAGTTATATCAATTCCATCTATAAGGATTTGTCCCTGTTGAATATCATAGTTTCTCGTAATAAGTCCTAAGATGGTTGTTTTCCCTGCTCCTGTTGCTCCAACAAAGGCCACTGATTCTTTTGCTTTTACTTTGAATGAAACATTTTTTAAAACCCATTCATCTTCAACATATTTAAACCACACATTTCTAAATTCGATTTCACCTTTCATATCTGTTAAATCGATTGCATTTTCTTTGTCTGCTACTGTTGGTTTAGAATCTAAGATACCAAAGATTCTTTCACTTGATGCAAAAGCTGATTGAAGAATATTGAATTGCTCTGCTAATTGTTGAATTGGTTCAAAGAAGCGACCAATAAATTGATAGAATGTTAGTAATACTCCTATCGTGATCACATTATTTAATACACTCTCACTACCAAAGTAAAAAACGATAATAGTTGCTATCATAAATAATAGGTACATTGTTGGACGGTAAATACCAAAGATAGTAATTTGCTTATAATATGATCTTTTAAGTTTTGCATTTCTTTCATCAAATTGCTTAAACTTAACTGCTTCCTTATTGAATATTTGAATAATCTTCATGCCTGATAAATGTTCTGCTAAAAAAGCATTTACTTTAGATAAATTACTTCTTACCTCGCGATAAGCTCTTCTTGATAAAATTCTGAAGAGAAATGAGAATAAGATAATAAATGGAATTACAATTAATACATAAAGAGTAAGCGTTGCATCAATCACAAACATTGCGATTAATATACCAATAATCATCATTACGTTTTTGAATACAGAAATGATTACACTTGTATACATTTCATTGAGGGTATTGGTGTCATTAGTAACTCTGGTTACTAATGACCCTGTTGGACGGCTATTGATATAAGCTATATCGTGATGCTCAAGATGGGTAAAAATCTCCTCACGAATATTGTATATAACACCTTGTCCAATTGTATTTAGCATGATTGTTTGGATGTAGTTAAAGACATTACCGACTATAATAATTCCAACAAGAATTGATAAGTATTTTAATAAATTATCTAGGTCAAAATCATAAACAATAATATCAATACTTTTACCTAATAAAATCGGTTCAAAGATACCAAACATTACAGTAGCAATCATAAAGATGAAAACAATAACAAATTGTCTTGTGAATGGAATAGCGTATTTCAATAGTCTTTTAATGATGTCGCCATCTTTCATTGTGTTCAAGCGTTTATCATCAGAATCTCCTATTTTTCTAGGCATTTATTCCACCCCCATTTCGTCTTCGAGTTTTTGTCGATCAACCATGTCTTTATAGAATTCACAACGAGTTAAAAGTACATCATGTGAACCGATATCAATGATTTCACCATTATCAACGATAATAATTTTATCAGCGTTCTTAATAGTGCTGATTCGGTGGGCAATAATAAGGGTTGTTTTTCCTTTTCTAACAGTCTCTAGATTTGTTAGAATAGTTTCCTCGGTTTTAGTGTCAACAGCACTTACACTGTCATCTAAGACCATTATGGGTGAATTCCTGATAAGCGCACGAGCTATCGCTACTCTTTGTCTTTGTCCACCAGATAAAGTAACACCTCTTTCACCAATTACAGTGTCATATCCTTCAGTAAATTCAATGATGTTATCATGAACATCACTTAGTCTAGCTGCTGATTTTACTGAATCTAAAGCTTCACTTTTTCCGAATGATAAAGATATATTGTTTTGAATAGAATCACTAAATAAGAATCCATCTTGTGGGACATAACCTATTGCATTTCTAACGTCATATACTGGTAACTTCATAACGTCAACACCATCGATAAAGATTGTGTCTGCCTTTACATTATAAATTCTTAATAATAAATCTACAATACTAGTTTTCCCACTACCAGTTCTACCAAGGATACCAACGGTTTCTCCTGCTTTAATTCTAAATTTGATATTTTTCAAAACATCTACGTTTGATTTGGGATATCTAAATGTTAGATTTCTAAACTCGATATTCCCTTTGATTTCATCTAGGTGGACTGGGTTTTCGGGATCTTTTACGCTAATTTCTTCATTTAATATTTTTTCAATACGTTGTAATGAACCTTTCCCTCTAGATCTTATATTAATAATCATAGCAAGAGCCATCATTGGCCAAACTAATGAACTAAATAGAAAATAAAATTCTGTTAACTGTCCAGCTGAAAATCTTTCAGCTTCTGGTAGCGCACTTGTCATAAATACTAAGTAACCACCAAATCCAAGGATAATAACAAAAATTAAACTTACCAAAGTTCTAATCATGATTTGGAATTTAGCTTGCATTTTGACATACTCAATATTTTTAACTCGAGCAACATTATTCGTTTTTAAGAATTCTCTTATTTCCGATTGTTCTTTAACAAAAGCTTTGACAACACTTAATCCACTTAGACTTTCAGTAGCAAAATCACTTAAATCCTCAAATGCTTTTTGAGCTTCTTTGAATTTTTCACGCATTCTTCTACCAACAAAACTACCCACTAATGCAATAACTAACATTGGAATTGCTGAATATAGTGTAAGTCTCAAATCTAGGAAAGACATTTTATATAATGCTAATCCCCCAAGATATACTGCATCAACAAACATTATCATTCCTGGACCAACTGCTCTTCTTACTGATTCTAAATCATTTGTAAAGTAAGCCATTAGTCCTCCAACTTTATTCTCAGAATAAAATTCATTAGACAATTTCTCAGCTTTTTCAAACATGTCGTTTCTTAGACCATAATCGAATCTTCTCGATGCTGTAAAAATAGTCATTCTCCAGACAAATCTACCACCCATAATAATTGCAACGTATATTGCAACTGTTTTTAGGATATCGATAATACCGCTCATATCGATAGTACCTTTATCTAATCCATCAATTATTGAACCAAGTAATCCTGGTATTTCTAACTGAACTGTATCTATTATGACTAAGGCAATGATTCCAAAGAGGAACCAATGAAAATTCTTTATGTAGTATTTATTAATTGCTTTACCAAATATCATTGATCACTACCTCCAAGTTTACTGAAGATTTTAACCAATGTCTTAATATCCTTTTTAGGAAGTTTATCAAACATTCGATCAACAGCCCTTCTACTTTCTAAAGTATTAGTGGTAGCTAATACCACCCCGATGTCAGTCAAAGAGATATAGTTAATTCTTTTATCCTTTTCACTTTTCCGCTTTTCAATAATCCCATTTGCCTTGAAGTGATTTATCACTTCGTTTACAGTAGGTTTAGAAATTGAGAAATGGTCTGCAAGTTCTGTTAGTGTGACTTCTTTTCTTTTATGAATTTCTTTTAAGTATTTAAATCTTATTCCTTTAATCTGATTGAAGTTTATTTCTTCATAGACTTCATTACAAGCATCAAAATATAGTTTTAAGAACTTATTTAAAGAAACTCTTACTTCTTCTTTCTCCATGTATAATTCTCCTCTCAAGTAATATATTTAGGTCAAACCTAATCAATTAGTTAGGTAGTACCTAATTATTATATATTCAAACTTATAAATAAGCAATAAAAAAAACTGGATTTCTCCAGTTTTTAAATTATTATTAGTCCAACTATTATTACAAGTATTAAGTAAATAACAGCAGGTATAATTGTTTTTCTTATTATGTTTCCTTCTTCATTCTCAAGTCCTACAACGCTTGAAGCTGCTACAACATTATGTACACAAATCATATTTCCTATTGCTGCCCCAATGACTTGAGTTGCAAGGACTAAGTTTACATTAAGTCCCAATTCTGTTGCTACAATTGATTGAACATTCCCAAATGTTAATGTAGAGACTGTTGCACTTCCACTAACAAAACTACCTATAGCTCCTAGGATAGGACTACCAATAATCCAGGATTCACCAAACAAAGAAGCTAACTTCATGGCAAGGAATGTTGTCATCCCTATTCCATCTCCACCATTTATACCACTATATCTAAAGATAGTTACCATAATTAATGTTGGTATTAACGCTAGTGATGCATTTATTAATACATCTTTTGAATCAAATACAGCTTTTTTGTATGCTTTAAATCCGTTTCCTTGGAAGAAACTAGCGAATATTGCAGCTATGATTAAAACCGTACCTGGTGAATATAATATTTCAAATTTACTACCTATTCCTGTATTCAAGAAGTTTGTCAGGTTCAGGAACTTAAAACTTAATAACATTTCTTTAATGAATGGAACCATTCTACCAACAAGAAGTAATACTACTACTATTAAATACGGGCTCCAAGCTTTTAATAATGACATTTCGTTTTTTGTCTTAATTATTTCTTCAGTTTTCTTTGGTAATAAAATATTGTACTTAGCTAAGAATATTGTCAAAATCATTACCACGATTGGTGAAATGATTGAAGTGAACTCATAGCCAATTAATCTAGTAACACTAAATGCTGTTAGAGTATATAGAATACCTATCATAATACTGAATGGTACTAGTTCGATAATACTTTTAAATTTCTTACCTTCATATTTACCACTTATTACAACATATAGTGCAACAACCATTAATGGAATAAATGTCCCTGCAAATAAATCAATAAGAGTTATGTAGTTAGGAATAGCCGCAATTACTGGCTCACCTAATCCAACTGTAATCGGTGTCCCTACCGCTCCAAAAGATACAGAAACGCTGTCACTAACTAACGCTATTACAGCTGCAGTAAAAGGATTAATTCCTATCGCTACCATTAAGGGACCGGTTATAGTAGCTGGAGTTCCAAACCCACTAGCTCCTTCAATCAATCCTCCAAATAAGAATGCGATTAATATGATTAATACTCTTTTATCACTTGTTACTGATAAAAATCCGTTGTTAATTCTTTTAATAGCTTTTGTATTCTTTAATGTATTAACCAATGTAATAGCACCAAAGAGAATAAAGATAATTGTAATTGCATTGTGGACCCCAATCCCAATAGATGCAAAGATTACATTAAGATCAATCTTCCAAACAAGTAATCCAAATACAATTATTAAAACCATACTCAATGACATTCCAACTTTAGCACTTTTTCTTAGTATTACTAAGAATACTAATGGACCTAAAATTGGTATAAGACTTACTATAATATTTATAAATTCCATGATAACACCTCGAATTTACTTTAAATTATAAACATATTTAAGTCAACTGATATGAGTGTGAATACGCTTTTACTTTTTTGTTTTTACTATTACAGCAATTACAAATGATACCGAGACAGTATAGACAATAATATTTCTAACTAAATACTCCTTGTCTATTAATGAGTCTCCTTCTGGAACTTCAATAACAAAATCCTTCAAAAGACTAGAACCATCTTCATCAGTAAACTTGATTGTATATAAATATATTCCAGGAATTTCTTCATTTCCTGAGTATTCATCTTTAATTACTTCTACTTCATAATTTTGATCAGGAATTTCCCTGTTTTTAATCATAACATTTAAAGCATCTTGCTCATTAAAAGTAGCATTCTCAGATAAAGTAATAAAAACATTGTCAACGTATATTATCGGAGCTTGATCATCCATAATTGTTACTTCAATTTGATGTGTTGTTTTATTAAAACTAGCATCTTCTACTTCTATATTAATATAATACACACCAACTTCACTAGTTCTATTAGAAAATGTATCACTTGTTATCGTTATATCTTCATTGGTTAGTATGTCATAATTATCATTAACTTGAAGTAATGATAATATATCATTCAAAGAATGTGGATTTGTGTAGGAATATGAGTATGCTACTGGGCCAGTAATCGTTGGGTAAATATCATCAGTTATTTCTATATTTATATCAACAACTATGTTATTGCCAGAACTATCTGAAACCAATAGATTTATAAAATAATCTCCTGGAGCCATATTTGCAGCAGAAAAGTTATCAGCTAAAACTTCTTTTGAAAGTGAAGAAGATAGATCGTAATTATCAGTGAATATTAGTGCGTCTATAATTTCAGTTATTGTTTTTGGATTAGAGTGTAGAACTACTATATTACTACTTGAAACTAGCTCAGGAGATATGTTATCAATAACGTTAATACTAATGCTCTTGATTGTCTCGTTACTAGAAAAATCTTCAGTTTGCAGGGATACTGTGTACAAACCTAGTTGATCTTTGTTAGCAGTGTAGTTATCTACTATTATGTTTATTTCCAAATTGGAGTCATGGCCATCAGTAACTACATAGTTCTCATTGATAATTTGTTCTAATGTTTTAGTTGTTTCTACACTAATATCTACTACATCATTACCAGTTATAATCGGCGCCACTTCATCTTTTACAATGATAGTCAAATCGAAATAAGCACTATTACCAGCAATGTCAGTTGCTTTTAATTCAACAAGATATTCACCAACAGAATTCATATTTTGTGTATATTCATCACTTACGATTTCTATTTGATCTGTAATGTTGCCATCAATGTCATCAATTACCACAATATGTTGCCCAATAATATAAGCTAATGAATAACTATCATAGTAAGAAGTTATATATGCTCCCGCGCCAGTAAACTCAGGACTATTCGCGTCTACAAAAGGAATAATGTATTCCTCATACACAGTTCTTGATGAACCTTCTTCTAATTGGAATTCATCCATATCGTAGTAATTATAATATAATGCCATTCCATCCGCAGTTATTGATATATCAATATAACTGGTTGTTGAAGTTGTTGTAAAAGTACAGATAGTATATTCCATACTTACACTACAATCGTTAATAGAAGACGCTAAATCATCAAAGTATAAATAGTTACTTGATTCAATAGTTACTTCCGGTCTTTCGATCAACCCTTCACCTGGAAAGCTTATTGTATATTCTGTATCCCCCTTGACATATATGCTGTCAATTGTGGATAATCTATCTTGATTAATGTTAAAATTATCAAATTCAAGATAATTTTTCCCTCCAGGTAAATAATTTGATAAATTACTAGCAGTTACATTGCCTGTGGCAAATAGAATAAGTATTAGACCTAATATCACATATTTTAGTTTCATTAAAATCACCTCGTATAGATAATACTTACAAAGAGCTTTTTTTCTTATAAAAAAAATAAGAAAGATTTAATCTTCCTTATTCTTCTAATTTTAATGCAAAATTCAGGATTGCTCCAGTTTTTGTATAGTCTTGTCCTTGAAGATAGTCTTCATAATCAAAACCGTAATGGATATTTACGTTGTTTTCTTTAACATGTTTGTATACTTGTTGAATCTCGTTATGGATATCATCAAAGTTGATCTCAAATAATAAGTACTTACCTTTAGGTAGTTTTTTTGATGAGAATCCGTCTTTTTTTACTAACTCGTTAGTTTCTAGTAAAGCGTAATAATCAAATGTTTGTGATTCTCTAAAATCTGGAGGATAGCATTCCAAACCAATGAATTTATTTTTATTTGGTATATCTTTAAGTAATTTGATATCCTCTCTTAAGAAATCATCCCATAGTTGTCCGAATTTTCCAGTCTCACCTGGTTTTACGCCACCTTCGTACTCGATTCCAATAAAAAATCTATCTTCAAATTCAGCAATTTTATGTTTCATATTATCACCTCTATCTTTATTATACTACATAATGAAAAGAACACTCAAGTTGAGTGTTCTTATTCTGGAGAATTACTTATGAAAGTAATTATATTTTTAGTAAGTTCATCAGGACAATCCACTAAAGGACTATGACCTGAATCTTTAAGTGTAACTTTTTTTACATCGTGAAGTGCTTCAACAGTTTCATCAATCATATACTCTAATACAACTGCATCTTTTTCACCCCAAAATGTTAAGACAGGACAAATTACATCTTTTATTGTTCCATCACCAAGGGTTACACCATTAGTGAAGTTTGACATATTAAAAGTTGTTAGACACCAATCAAGATCAACTAGATTACGTTGTTTCATTGTCTCACTTAGATATAAAGCATCATCTTCAGTTGATGGTTTATTTACTGTGTATATAGCTTGGTCCCAAACGGCTTTCATAACTGGTGTATTACCACTTTCGAAAAGGTTAACCATAGGTAGAACTTGAACAGGATCTAATGACATTTCATGTTTTGATGAATAGTATTCACCAATTTTTGCTTGTCCTAGTTCATCTTTCTTAAAAATAGGGTAACCTCGATAAGAACATGATTCTAGTAAGATTAGTTTTTTGACAGCTTTTTGTTTTTGTGAAGCTATCTTCATAGCTACAGCGCCACCAGTAGACCAACCAACTAAATAGTATTCTTCAATTTTCAAGGCTTGTAATAAGATTAAAATGTCGTCACCTAAATCTTCTAATGATTCAATTCCATTTAGGTAAGTTGAATCACCAAAACCTCTCATATCTGGCGCGATGATTCGATAATCATTTTTTAATCTTTCGATAAGTGGTTTAAAGTGTATACCACTACTCATGTTTCCGTGGATCATAACAATTGTTTCTTTGCCAGTTCCTTCATCTATATAGTAGATTTTTTCATTATTTGCTAGTTCAACATAGTTTTTTTTCATAATAACTCCTTATATCAATTATTTTACTTATTGATGTGATTTAGTACTAAGCTTGTAAATTGCGCAGGAACTTCATACATTGAAGCGTGTCCGCAATTTGGAACCTTTACTAATTCTGAGCTTTGAATATTCTTATGGATTATGATTTGCTCATACTCTGGAGTTAGAAAATCTTCTCCACTACTTATGATTAAAGTCTCAGCTTTAATCATATGCAAATCATTTAATGTGTCGTGAGTTTCAGCGCTAATTGTTAACCGAGTGATTCTATCTAAGAATTGATCATCACCAAATAATGGTAGTAAGATTTCTTTTCTTTCTTCCATCCATTTAATGTTCTTGGTATAGAACTGTGGTGAATATATATATGGTATTGTAATGTTGTAGTAAGCAAGAGCATTTCTTGATTTAGCTACTTCATTCCATCCGTCACCAATTGCTTTTAACCATGGAGAAGTTTTGGCAACACCATTTGCGATTACCATTCTGTTTATTTTACTAGGGAATTTAATACTATATTGGAGCGCTACACTAGAACCGTAGCTAATTCCAACTAAGTTTGGTTTTTTTAGTTCTAAATGATTGATTAGAGCATCTAGAACTTCAACTTGAAGTTCTTGAGTGTATTGAAAGTCAACTTTCGAACTTTCACCTTGATCAATCATATCAAAACGAACTAAAACGTTATCTTTACTAAGAACATCTACAAACATTTCCCAACTTGCAGTTGACATCATAATTCCATTTAGAATTATAATTACTTCCTTGTCTGAATTTAAATCACCATCAACTAAATAGTTAATGTGATAATCTTTATAATTAAATATCATTTAATGTATCCAATTTCTCTTGCTTCAGTTAATAATTCCTCACGGAATTTAGGATGAGCTACACTAACTAATAATTTTACTCGTTCTTTGATTGTTGTTCCTCTCAAACGTACTGCTCCGTATTCAGTAACGATATAATCTACATCATTTCTTGATAAAGATACTGCAGCACCCGGTTTTAAAGTAGCAACGATTTTTGATTTTTCCTCTTTAATTCCAGTTTCTTTATTTCTTACCATTGCTGTTGAATATAAAGCGATAAAACTACGGCCATTTTTAGATCTAAGAGCACCTGTAGCAGTATCTGTTTGTCCACCAGTTCCACTAAACTGTCTTGTTCCAATTGATTCAGAACAACATTGCCCAGTTAAATCGACTTCAATTGTTGTGTTAATCGACACTTGATTATCGTTTAAACCAATAATATAAGGATCATTAACATAGTTTCCATCAAGTAATAATATCGCAGGATTATCATCTATAAAGTCATATAGTTCTTGAGTTCCAAGAGCAAAAGCTGCGACCATTTTTCCTTTATGAAGAGTTTTCTTTTTGTTGTTAACAGCTCCTGATTTAAATAATTTCATAAATCCTGTTGTTAACATTTCAGTATGTACACCTAAATCTTTTTTATCTTTAAGTGCTGCGGCTACTGCATTTGGAATGCCACCGATTCCAAGTTGAATTGTATCGCCGTCATTTATTTTACCAGCGATTAGTTCTCCAATCTTGATATCTTTTTCATTTGGTACTGTGTCAGGTAAAACTGGAGCTAGATAATCAGTTTTAACAAAGAAATCTACCTCATTTTCATGTACTTCTAAATCACCTAAAGTTCTTGGTAGTTTAGGGTTAGTTTCGAGTATAACAATATCTGCGCTCTCAATCATTACTTTTTCATAAACATTTGATAATGACAATGAGACAAATCCATGTTTATCTGGTTCTGTACAATTCCCAACATAAATATTTGGTTTTTTATGTTCAAGTCTTCTTACTCCAGCGAAGTGAAGTTGATTTGGTATAAATGAGACATTTTTATTCTTAAATGCTTTTCTGATATCACCTGAAAAGAACCAGCTATTAACTGTGAAATTTTCGCTATATTTCTCATTAACCATGAATTCATATGGTTGCATTGGTAAACAGTTGTCGATTGTTAGGTGATTTAATCTTTCACTTACTTTATGTAAGTTTAGAAAAAATTCACGTCCCTCACTAGCTGCCATACCTGCGACGATATGATCTCCTTCTTTGACAAGTTCAAGAGCTTGTTCTATTGTAATATATTTCGCCATAATTACCTCCTGTTAAAGACAATATAGGAAGGGGAACACCCTTCCTATACATCAATTAAATACTAATTTAGTCTGCTAAAATTTCTTCTATTGTTTCCATTGGTTGATTAGCAACAAATAACGCCACTGCTGGTGTATCACCATCAGCTGGAGTATATGTAGCTTTTAATAAACTCATACTTTGAGTTCCTGCACGACGACCATCTGCATAGTCAACAGTACCACCAAGTGGATTTAAGACAGGGCTTTCTTCCATTGCATCAATAAAGTTATCCCAGTTAAGAGTACCTTCACCAACACGTTCTAAACCTTCAACGAAGAATGCAGCAGCAACCCAACCTGCCATAGCATAAGGATTAGCAGCTAAAGCGGGATCGATTTTTGAAACTTCAGTTACAAACATATTATATCCATCAGATAAAGTTCCGTCTGCGTTAAAGATATTAATCCATGCACTAGCATAAACATCAAAGTTTGCTAATTCTGCAGAAATTAAACCGATAAATGAAGCAGCAGCATTTACATATGAAACGATACAATCAACATCACTACCACCTGCAGCTAATGCTTTAATAGCAATACTAGCTGGTACTTGGTTTGCAGCAACGATGATAAAATCAACTTCAGCATTGATAAGTGTTAAAGCAGCACTACTCATATCAGTAGCATCAGCAGCAACTTGTGCTTCAACTAAAGTTACATCTTCAGTAGTAGCTTGAATTCTTACACCATTTAAGATTCCGTTACCAGCGTCATCATTTGTATAAATAACACCGATTTTTGCAGCTCCAAAATTACCAACTGCACGTGCAACCATTACTTGACCTTCTGCATCGTAAATAGGTTGTACTGGGAAACTTGAACGATCGTTATCAGTTGCTTCTTCATTAAATAAAGCACTGATTCCTGTTGCGAAATAAACTTGAGGGATTCCTTGTTCTCTTACATAATCAATAGTAGCTCCAACTGTAGGTGTACCGAAATGTCCTACAAGTGCAAATACTTGATCATCTTCAACTAATTCCTCTGTGTAAGTTAAACCTGTAGCAGCATCAAATCCATCGTCATGATTGATAAATTCGATAGTTCTACCTGCAACTCCACCATCATCGTTAACCATATCGAAGTATGCTTGCATACCTTGATTAAATGGTAACCCTACAAATGCAAGAGCTCCCGAAACTGGTGCTGTATTCCCAACTGTAACAGTTGTATCTGTAACACCTTGACTGGCTTTTTGACATCCTGATAAACTAAATGCAAATACCATAACTAAAACTAATAATAATACTTTTTTCATGATTCCTCCTATATTTTTTTATTTTTTTATTAGCGTGAAACTGTAATTATTTACCTAAATAAGCTTCCACTAATTTGTGGTCTTTTTTCAATTCTTCTGCTTTACCTTCTATAATAACTTCACCCACTTGAAGTACATAAGTGTAGTCGGCAATTTTAAGTGTTTGTAAAGCATTCTGTTCAACGATTAAAATTGTTGTACCTTCATTTCTAAACTCTTTAATAATTTGGAAAATATCTCTTACTATTAGAGGTGCTAAACCAAGTGATGGTTCATCTAGAATCAATAGTTTAGGGGAAGCCATTAATGCTCTTGATATAGCAAGCATTTGTTGTTCTCCTCCACTCAAAGTTAATGCAACTTGATTTTTTCTTTCTTTTAGTACTGGAAAGTATTTATATACTCTCTTGAGATTTTCTTTCAATCTAACCTTTCTTGACACACCATCTTTAGCTTTTAAAGTAAATGCCCCAATTGAAAGATTTTCTTCAACAGTTAAATCTGAGAAAACTTGTCTTCCTTCTGGTGATTGGACGATTCCTAAACTAGCAATCTTTTCAGCGCTAAGGTTCGTTATATCCTCACCAGCAAATCTAACAGTTCCTTCAACTGCTTCAATCAAACCTGATATTTTTTTTAGTAGTGTTGTTTTCCCACCACCATTTGAACCAAGAATTGCGACAATTGAACCTTCTTCAACGGTAATACTAACTTTTCTTAAAGCTTGAATAGCACCGTATGAAACACTTAGGTCTTTTACTTCTAAAAGATTACTCATCGTCATCACCACCTAGATAGGCTTCTTGGACAAGAGGATTTTGTTGGATTTTCTTTGGAATATCCATTGCTAAGAATTTCCCAAAGTTGATTGCACAAATGCGATCACATATATCCATTACAAATCCCATATCATGTTCTATTAATACGATTGAACAATTAAAATCATTTTTAATCTTATTGATTATATCAGCTAATTCACTAGTTTCTTTATCGTTCAACCCAGCAGCAGGTTCATCTAAGATGATTACTTTAGGATCAAGCATTAAAGTTCTCGCTATTTCAACTTTTTTTAATACTCCGTAAGGTTGCCCGTACACAAGTTGATTACAAACTTGATCAAGCTTGAGAGTCTTTAAGATACTCATTGCTTTTTCTCTAATGTTTTCTTCTTCTTCAGCAGCTTTTTTAGTTTTAAAGATATGAGAGAATACATCAAACTTAAAACCCTTGTGAGCCCCGATTAAGACGTTATCTATAATACTTAAATCTTTTACCAATTCGATATTTTGGAACGTTCTAACTAACCCATAATTAATTACATCAGTAACTTTTATATTGTTTAAATTAATTTCTGTTCCTGTTTTATCTCTAAACCAGATTTCACCTTCATCGTCCTTATAGAATTGGGTTATACAATTGAATACAGTAGTTTTACCCGCACCATTTGGACCGATTATTCCTACAATTTCTTTTTCTTTAACATCAAAACTAAGATCGTCAACAGCAACTAACCCACCAAATCTCATTGTGAGATTTTTAACTTCTAAGACAGTGTTATTCTTCATTGTTGCCACCATCCTTTTTCTCAAGTTTCTCTTGTTGTAGTTGTTTTTTTAAGTTAGCTATTAGTTTACGATGATTATTTTTGAGAACTTGATAGTCCTCTTTTGTTTTAGTTGGATCTTCTTTTAATTTCTTAAGTTCCTCATCATACTTATTATTCATGATGATATACGGTAATCGCCTAGGATAAATATGTTTATAGTATAGTTTTTTAACATCATTTCCAATATAGACAGCTCCGTAAGGATAGAACATAATAACTACAATAATTAGAACACCAGCGAAGATATAACTAAAAGCTGGGTTAAAACTAAAGAGGTCTTTTAAATATAATTCAGGAACTCCGTATATTACAAATGCTCCAATCGCTGTTCCAAAGATTGATTTAAATCCTCCAACAACTACCATTGCGATTATTAGTAAACTACGATTTAAATTCCATGCTGATGGTTCAACAAATCTAAAGTATGAAACATAAAGTACTCCACCAAGAGCAGCTAATACAGTTGCAGTTACAAATGCCACAGCACGATATTTTATAATACTAATACCCATTGCTTGCGCAGCATGTTCACTTCGACTCATCGCCATTAAAGCACGACCTGTTCTACTATGAACTAAATTATATATTCCTATCATCACTAGTACTAAAACTACTACTAACAATACATAAGTCATATTTCTAGATAAGGTAACCTCAGTAAATATTAGATTAAATTTAGGATGATGAATTTTAGCGCCACTAAATCCTCCTGTAAATGACACAACACTTCTAAATATTTGGAGAAGAATTTCCCCAATAAATAGGGTGGCAATTGCTAGGTAGATTCCTTCGACCTTCATACTTAGTAAGGCAATTAATAAACCAAAAACACCTGCTAAGATTAAAGTAATAATTGTTGCTACTAAGAATCCATCAAAAACGTTATTACTAACATATACAAATAAATATGCTCCTAGACCCATAAACCCTGCAGTTCCTAGTGATACTAAACCACTAAATCCAAGGAGTAAATTAAGTCCTAATGCTACTACAGTAAATATTATGGTAAAACCAAATAATCTTACTGTAGAGTTAGCCATTATTCCTATTTCACTAAGTAAAGGTATAATTGCTAAGATGATACCAAATACAATATATCTGAATGGATAAGATGTCTTATAGAGATTTTTTATTTTTTCCATAATTACACCTTCTTCTGTGTTTTCTTACCAAATAAACCATTTGGTTTTATGTATAATAGTAAAAGTATAATTACATAAACGATTACGTTACCCCATTCAAGAGATATGTAATATGTCGCACTATTTTTAGCAAGAGCAATCATATAAGCTCCAATAACAGCTCCGTAAAAAGTTCCAAATCCACCTAATACACAAGCAAAGAATGCATTTACTTGAACATCTGTCATCATAAAGCTGTTCACACTACCTGCAGGTGCGATAAAAAGTGCAGCTAAAGTACCAAATATTGCAGCAAATGCCCAAGTTGCCATTGTTACATTTTTAGTTGGCACTCCCATTAATCTTGAAGTAACTTCATTTGAAGCAGTTACTCTAATTGCTAGACCCCATTTGGTATATTGTAAAAACCAGAATAAGAATCCCATCAACCCTAAAGTTACAGTTATGATAAAGAGCGTATTGTAACTAATTACAGCTCCGAAAATATCAACTTGAGTTGCAGGAGATACTGCAATAAAATAGTCAAACTTCAATGGATCTACTCCGAATAGCATTGGGATCAATCCAATTATTATCATAATTAAACCTAAAGTTATAATTTGTTTTGATATAGCACTTGCTTTTGAAGCTGGTCTTATTATAAATCTGTCAATAAGAACTCCTGTAATAAAAGCAGTAACTATTGATATTAATGCAGCAGCCCAAATCGACCATCCCCAACTAAGGAATAAAGTTGCTGCAACAAATGCATTTAGGGTACCAATAGAACCCTGTGCAAAGTTTGTTGTTTTAGATGTTCTAAAGATTAGAACAATACCTAATGCAGCAAGAGCGTAAACACTACCTGACTCTAAACTGTTAAAAAGGATTTTGAAAAATACACTCATTTAACCCCACCTCACAATACTAGAAGCCCATACATAACCAATACCAGCTGCTAATAGACAAATATTATCACCTGATTTGATTTTACCTTGTTCGAGCCCAAGGTGTAATGAAAGAATCTGATCTACTTGTCCTATATGACCATATTCCTCTAAGTATATTGTTTGTTCCTCAGTTAATCCTAATGACTCTAACATCATTAAATGTCCTGAGCGTTTGATATGTAGTATTGCAAGATAATCTAAATCATCTCTCTTCAAATTAGATTTCCTTAGAGATGAATCAATACACTTAAACCAATTATCCATTGATACTTCATTTAAACGTTCTTTCATTTTATTTGGTTCCATAAGGGTTAGTGATTTATATGCTTTATCAACATTTTCTTTAGTAATCGGATTACAAGTTCCCCCGTAAACTACACCAGCAGTTCTAGCTAATGTTCCATCCCCAATAATATGAGAGCCTAGAAGGAGATTCTTGTGATATCCTTTTCTTAAGATTAATGCTCCAGCGCCAGCTGAAAGATTAAACATCATTGACATTGTTTTATCTTCAAAATCAACAAAGTCACCATTGCGGTAACCACCAACAATCATAATAGTATCTATTTCATCATCAGCAATTAACATATCTTTAGCTATTTTTAATGCAGACACAGTGGTACAACATCTGTTTTGCAAGTCGATACCCCATGCATTAATAGCACCTATTTTCCCTTGAACATATAGTGCACTTGTAGTTAATGGATATTCTTTCCATTCCTCAGTTACACTTAAAATTACATCAATTTCTTTAGGATCTACTCCTGTATTAGTAAGACAATCCATCGCTGCTAAATAGGACATTTCTTGGGGACCTTCATTGTCGTTAGCTATTAACTTTTGTTTTATTCCTAGTTTCTCAACAACTGCTTCTTCAGTCCAAATACCTTTTGTTCTAGCAGCAATTTCTTTCGCTGTCATTACTTGTTTAGGTAAATAGATTCCCGTGCCCACAATCCCCACAATTCTTTCGGACATAGATTTCACCTCAAATTTTTATTATAGTCTCATTCCACCATTTACACTTAATGTATGTCCCGTTATATAACTTGATTCATCACTAGCTAAGAATAATCCAGCTTTTGCGATTTCTTCAGGTTGTCCTAAACGTTTCAACATTGTTAGTTGTGCAAATTTATTAAGCAATTCTTCAGGGACAGTTTTTAAAATGTCTGTCATAACATAACCAGGCGCGATTGCATTAACTCTTACAGGTACACCTTTTCTAGCAAATTCTTTAGCCCAAGTTTTAGTTAATCCTAATAACCCAGCTTTTGTTGCACTGTAGTTTGCTTGTCCAATATTTCCATATTCTCCGACAACACTACTAATATTAATAATTGAACCGCCACCAATTACTTCCATTTGTGGTCCAATATATCTTACTAAATTGAATACACCTTTTAAGTTAACATCAATAACTAAATTCCATTGTTCATCAGTCATTTTTCTAGTCATTGCGTCTCTTGTGATACCAGCGTTATTAACTAAAATATCAATTTTTCCATATTTTTCAATGATAGCATCGAAAAACTCTTTGCATTTAACTGAATCAGTAACATTTAGGATATATCCTTCAACATTAGGTACATCATATTCTAATTCTGCCATATCTACAGCAATAACTTTAGCTCCTTCAAGAGCATATAGTTTTGCGAATTCCATACCAATACCTTTTGCTGCGCCAGTTACAACAGCTACTTTACCTTGTAATCTCATCATTATTCCTCCATATTTTTAACGATTATAGCAGTACCCATACCGCCACCAATACATAATGAAGCTAATCCATTTGCATTGTTTCGTTTTTTCATTTCATGAATTAATGTTACTAAAATTCTATTTCCACTTGCACCAACTGGATGACCTAATGCAATAGCTCCACCATTTACGTTAGTACGTTCTATGATTTCTTCTTTAGTTAAATCATGTTGCTTAACTAATTCAGTAACAACACCTAAACTTTGTGCTGCGAATGCTTCATTCAATTCTAATAAATCTATTTCTGATAATTTCATATCAGCATTTTTTAAAGCTTGTTTTATTGCAGGAACTGGACCCATACCCATAATACTTGGATCTACTCCACCTTGTCCTATAGAAACGATTTCTACTAAAGGTTTTAAATTATATTTTTTAACTGCTTCTTCTGAAGCTACCATAACAAAACTAGCACCATCATTAATTCCTGAAGAGTTACCCGCAGTTACACTACCTTCTTTTTTGAAAGCAGCTCTTAATGTTCCCAATTTTTCTAATGTAGTTCGACGATTTGGATATTCATCGTTTTCAAAAATGATAGTTTCTCTTCTTGATTTTACTTCGATAGGAACTATTTCATCTTTAAATTTTCCCTCATCAATAGCTTTAATTGCTTTTGCTTGTGAATTTATAGCAAATGCGTCTTGTTCTTCTCTTGTAAGATTATATTTATCAACGATATTTTCAGCAGTAATACCCATATGATATTGTTCAAATGCATCAGTTAAAGCATCATCAATCATATGATCTTTAAGTTTAAATCCACCCATTTTAATTCCACCACGAGTTTTATCTGGGACTAAGTATGGAGCCTTACTCATTGATTCTGTTCCCCCAGCAATTACTAAATTAAACATATTTGCTTTGATATTAACGTATGAATTCATAACTGATTTCATACCACTACCACAAACCATATTTAAACTATAAGCAGGTACTTCAACAGGAATTCCTGCACCAATAGAAACTTGTCTACCCATACCTTGACCTAAACCAGCAGGTAAGATATTACCTATAACTAATTCATCAATCTCAGCAGCAGGTACTTTTGTTTCTTCTAACATGTTTTTAACGACATCACTTGCATATTTTGCAGGATGCAGCTTACTAAGTGTTCCTAAAAAACTACCAATAGGAGTTCTTTTTGCGGAAACAATATAAACTTTACTCATTTCTTCCTCCATCGTTATCTCACTCTTGATAACTTGCTTTTTTTAGTATATTCAATTATACTTAACAGTGTAAAAGTCGAGTTTTTATGAATGGTTCTTCATAATATGAATATCTATTCAGTATTATAGCATAAAGCGTTTTCATTGTCAACGACAGGACGGCCAACCGAGGAGAGATTATAATGATGGAAAACATCAAAGTACCAAAAACTAGAAATGGGAAAGCAACATTTAAATTGATTGTGGATACAACAATCAATTTATTCTATGAAAAAGGTTATTTTAATACAACTATAGCGGACATAACTAGTGAAGCCGGAGTTGCTGCAGGAACATTTTACTTGTATTTCCCTAACAAACTAGCGTTATATAAGTATGTATTAATGGATTTCCAGCACGATATTAGACGAGAAATAGCATCTAAAGTTTCAACCGTAGAAGGAAGATTCAATAAGGAACGTGTAGGGATTAAGACATTTATAAAATATGCACTTGATAATCCCCATTCATATAATATAATTTGGGAATCACTTTACATTGATAAGAAAATATTTATTGATTATTATGATGGATTCGCGAAGAGATATGAAAGAGGATTAAAACAATCTATTGCTGACGGTGAAATGTATGACGTTGATACCGAACTTGTTTCTTATATCCTTATGGGTATAACAAACTTTATTGGTTTAAAGGTTCTACTTAATCTTGGTAGTAATAACGAAGATGTTGACGAAGTTGTTGACAAGGTAATGGCAATTTTGAAAACAGGAATTTTTAAAGACTAGTATATTATATATATAGAAAGCAAATAAAAAAGACCATCAGTTAAATGATGGTCTATTTTCTAATTTAAGTTCAAGAATTTCACCACTTGTTACTAAAGCGATGAAGATATCTACTAAGTTCGGATCAAATTGTAATCCTGAGTTTTTTCTTAATTCATATACTGCCTGCTCTAAAGATAACCCTTTTCGATAAGGACGATCTGTTGTCATTGCATCAAATGAATCGGCAATACAGATAACACGACCTAGAATCGGTATACTTTCCCCTTTAATTCCACGAGGATATCCTTTACCATCATATCTTTCATGATGAGATATAACTACAGGGACTGTATCAATCAGGTTAGGAATATGTTTAATAATATTGATTGATTGAACAACATGACCTTGCATTATTTCATATTCATCAGGAGTTAAGAATCCTGGTTTAGATAGTACACTTTCAGGTACTCCCACTTTTCCAATATCATGTAATAATCCAGCATTTTTAACTGTTTCTATTTGCTCATCATTAAATCCTGCTCTTCTAGCTAATGCTTCACTCAATACAGCGACATTATTACTATGGCCGTATGTATAGTGATCTTTAGCATCAATTGTTGCTGCTAAAGCATAGATACTAGAAATAAAGGCATCTTTGATTTGGGCTTGAACTTGTGAATCAGCACTTTGTTTATCTTTGTCTTTACGATAAACAATTGTTTTATTTCTACCTGATTGCTTACCTTGATGAACAGCTTTATCAGCTTTAGTAATTAATTCTTCCAAAGTACTACCATCCACATTGTAATTCGAGATACCAATTGATACAGTAAGGAACTCACGTATATCTTTTGATAATAGAAATTCACTTTCTACGGTTTCTCTGATTCTTTCAGCTCGTTTATATACTTCTTCTGGTGAGTAATCTGGATATAAAACAACAAACTCTTCTCCACCATATCTTACTAACATTTCAGTCTTAGATGTAACGGTTTGAATTATTTCAGCAATACGTTTTAAAGCAACGTCGCCACTAGCATGTCCGTAAAGGTCATTATAGATTTTGAATTGATCAATATCAATCATTGCTAAACCAAAGCGAGTATATCTTTTCTCTTTAATCCATTCATTCGCTGTATCTTGGAAATAGCGGTGATTAAAGAGTTTTGTTAATTCATCTGTAATTGATTGTTTTTGAATCAATTCGATTGTTTTCGCGTTTTCGATAATTGCTGCTGCATTGTTAATGATTGTTGTTAAGAATTCTGTTTCTTCATAACTATAAGGTGTATCATCAGCACGACCTGAGATTACAACCATACCAACGATTTCATCCATATGTCTAATTGGGACAATTAACTCGGTGTTCATTGTATGAATCATTTCTTTTTCACTATCCCATAATCCTTTAAACATTACGTGGTTATCAATCTGGTTTTTAAGTAACAGATTATTTCCATTTTTAAACCATCTAATAACCGGATGATTGAAGTTGAAATAGATTTGACGATAATCTGTTTCATCGCTTGATGAGTCTCTTAATTTATACTTTGTAGCACCTTTTAAAAGGATGCAAACCTTTTTAGAATTTATTGCATCAATTATAGCGTCGATAAGTGATTTAGAGATTAGTTTTAAGTCTAAAGATGAATTAACTAATGCACTGAACTCTTTTAAGACGATTTGGCGATCTGTTAAACCACGATAAAAGACGTGTTTAGTTAATTTCTGTAACAATAGTCTAATTGGTTCTAATAATAGGAAAATTGGTGACATAATCAAAAAGACTGTCGATAGGCTAGTATCACTATATTTTATGGTTATAATATTATAAGCAGCTATTACTAGAAATGCATACACAGTAAATAAAACGATATTATAGACTGATATAGAAATCCCTCGTTTCACAACGAGGTTAATTTCTAAGAATTTATTACGGTAAATCGCAAATGTTATTAAAACAGCATTTACAGTATTAAATAATATATCGATACCGATTTTTCCTATCTCGGTATTTATGTTACTTGCTCCACCGATTACTACTAAAGAAAGACCGATAATTACTAGTCCAACTTTACGTAAAGATACTTCCTGATTAATAGTTTTCTTAACCATAATCCCAAGAGCTATAATACTATATGTCATCCCAACAACAGCAAAAGTGTATGCTCCCCATGGGTTAACGATATATTGATATTCTCCATTAGCATCAATCCAAGAAGATGAAATAATATTTCCTGTGAAAGCTAATATTATGAAAATAAAACTAATTAAGTATCCAATTCTAACAATTGGCTTCTTGTCATATTCATCAGTTAAAACATAACTAAATCTTAGTAACAAAACCGGTACAGATAAATACCCAATTTGAAGTGCTTTATTCCAGAAGAATGTTCCAGGATAAATATCTAGTTTCATTAGAAAAGATCCTAATGACCAAATCATCATAGCCGCAACATATAAGCTAAAAGTTTTAGCTAATTTTGTGCGGTTTGATGTTAAGATAATCATTAAGATTATTCCATACAGTATAAATGATATTAGTGGAATGATAATTATTATGTTGAGCTCCATATCAGCACCTCTTTGTCAGTAGTGAGTTTACATTCCCTTTATAATAGTAAGTTCTTCCTTATCCGGATTTATTCTTGAGATAGTACGTGAATACTCATTCTTGAATGAATCGAATGCTCCATCTTGAATTGTTGTTAATTTCAATGGATCATAACCAAGCATTGAATGAACATCACTGTAATCAGAATCAACAATTTTCATCTGATTGTTAATTCTATTACGAATTTCATCTAATGATTGCTTAGCTGTGTTTTCAAAGTAAAGATTAATGTATGGTCTATCCTCACCATACTCTTTAACAGCTGTCCAATTATCAATTCCTAAATCTGCTAATTTTATTGCATCACCCATTATTTGCTTTGTAATACGAGTGAATCCTGCAAGATCGATTATATTATTAACACGATCTAAATACTTAACTTGTGGTAATTTTACTTTATCTTCTTTATTTTCAAGAGCTATACATTTCATAACATCACCGATACGGTAACGAACAAATGCTCCTCCTCTTAATTTAGTTATAACTAACTCGTAAACTTCTCCTGCTTTTAATTCATCAAGAAGGATAGTTCGAGGTTGGTAACCTGGATTTTCTTGTTCTTTTTTCATTTCTACTTCAGGAATAAATTCCAAGAAATTTACATCTGGAAAGAATGTTAAACCATTTCTACTCCATGTTTCTGTAGCTACACCGGCACTTTCAGTTCCACCAAATATTTCTAATGGTGTAATCCCAAATAAGTGTTCTATTTGTGATTTATATGTATCAGAGTCTGTCCCACCGCATACAATACCTTTAAACTCGAACAAGTCTTTCGGTAATAGTTTTTCCTTTTTTACTTTCTTTTTCCAAAAAGCTTTAACTAGTTTGACTGCCTGTTTAAAGTTCCCTGGCATCATAAATTTACTAGAACCTTCACTGTTACTAAAAGTTTCTCCTATTTTAACTAGCACACTTGATACTCCATAAAATAAATCAGCACCATTTTTTATTGCTAGTCTAAACCCTACCACATTACGATCTTTAAAGCTAAGTTTCTCAGCTTGTTCTGTATTTGGTAAGTACTTAAAATCAATGTGATGCTTTAAGATATATGGTGCGTATCCTGTAAGGTAGGGACGTGGCGCCATACCATATAAGAATTTATCATTATTTCGTAAATTAAAATGCCCTCTTCCTTTACTCGTTGAGATTATTAGTGCTGATAAGAACATCTTAGTATTTTCCTCAACCATAGATTTTGAATATGGGGCAAGTTTTATTGATCCAGCACCACCTTTCCAAGTTGTTTGAACCCAATGTAAAGGTTCACTTGGTAAGTCTTCGCTCTTTTTATTCAAAAGAGTTTCAGCGTAATCCTCATAAGTTGTTAGTGGTACTTTTTTACGAAAATCTTCTACAGTGTTAATGCGATTTCTTCCAAAGAATTGCTTTCCTAAGTTACAATCTTTTAATAGTTCGATTTGTTCCAGAAGTAAACGGTTTTGAATATCCATAAACTCCTCAATTGATAAATCTAAAAAACCTAAATAAGCCTTCCAAATCTTATCATAATCCTCATCTCGTAGCATCTCTCTAAGTGTTTTCATTCTTTCCTCCAGTTTTTTGTAGTAATAAATCTCTTTACGCTTAAGTAATTTGGAATAACCATTGGTGTTGATTTAATATACTCAGAATAATTTGGAAAAATTTTGACAAGAATATATTTTTCCTGAACTATAACATAGATTGTATTTACTGTTGTCCAGATAATAGCTGAGAGTAATAAATAACTATTTTGACTGAATAAAGCAAGAAATATATATGCTAAGAACAACCAAATAACGCCTGGATGGCGAACTAGAGAATATGTACCGTTGGTCACCAATTTTGGTTCAGCGAACTTCTGGTAGGAATTTCCTCCAACTTCAATAAATACAGAATACACCAATAATACCATAAAAATTACAGCAAACAACAAGCTAGCAATTCGTAAATAACTGTTAATAAATAAATCGGCGTTGTAACTTACCAATTCAAATGTTGAAAAGATTATTAATGCTAAACCTAAAAAGGCAAAAAAGTACTTAAAAAACACTTGGTTCTTTAATGACATGAGATCAAAAACCAATAGTGCAATGAAACCAAATGCACCAATTAATATATATAACATACAATCACTCCTTTTTAACGTTTATTACAATTAATATATATTATATTATATATAAGAAAAAGGTCATATATGACCCATATTTCAAAAAGTTTTTTGGTTCAGCAAATTAAAGTGCCACTTTACGGCTTATTTAAGACCTTAAACCCCTATTTAAAAAAATGTCTAAATATCTATTGTAGTGAAAACGCTATCATGTTATAATGTAGTCGATTTAAGGTAAAAACAAAAATATTGGAGGTTACTTTTATGTTTCAAATACTCGCAATAAATCCAGGTAGTACTTCTACCAAAATTGCAATTTATCAGAATGAAGAATTAATTTATAAGAAAAGCATTAGACATAGCACGGAAGTTATTCAATCATTTGATCGTGTTTTCGATCAATATAATTTTCGAAAGGATGCTATTTTAGATACCCTTAAAGAAGCAAATATCTCGATTGACTCATTTGATGCAATCGTTGGTCGTGGTGGTTTGTTAAAACCGATTGAAGGGGGTACTTATTTAGTTAATGATGAGATGTTAAACTTCATTGAAAGTGCACCTCGTGGTGAACACGCAAGCAACCTTGGTTGCGTTATAGCCAAAGACCTTGCCGACCCTTTAAATATTCCCGCATTTATTGTTGATCCTGTTGCCGTTGATGAGATGGAAGACATCGCAAGATTCACAGGTATGCCATCAATTCAAAGACAAAGTTTATTTCATGCATTAAACCAAAAGGCAGTTGCCTTAAAAGCGGCTAAACTACTTAATAAAGACTATCATGATATTAACTTAATAGTTGCTCACTTAGGTGGTGGAATTAGTGTAGGAGCTCATGAACTTGGAAGAGTAATTGATGTAAATAATGCCTTAGATGGAGATGGGCCAATGTCTCCTGAACGTAGTGGAAGTGTACCGCTTGGTCCACTATATAAGATGGCTCTTAGTGGAGAACATACTTTAAAAGAAATCCAAAGAATGAATTACGGTAATGGTGGCTTGGTAGCACATATCGGAACTAATGATGGATTAGAGATAAATAAACTGATTGAACAGGGTGACCAGAAAGCAAAATTTATGGTTGAAGTGATGTGTTATCAAATCGCAAAAGAGATCGGTAGTTGTGCTACTGTCTTAAAAGGAAAAGTTGATGCAATTGTTTTAACAGGTGGTCTTGCGTATGATGATTTCATTATTGATGAAATTAGATCACGTGTTTCATTTATAAGTGAATGTATAGTATTCCCTGGTGAAGATGAAATGGAATCTTTAGCTTATGGAGCTCTACGAGTATTAAAAAATATAGAATCACACAAAGTATATAAATAGGAGGGGTAAAATGATTAAAACAATTAATGATTTAGTATTAAAAGCTAAAGAGATTGAAACTAAAACTCTGGTTGTTGCTTGTGCTGCTGATGAGCATGTATTAGAGGCAGTTGAAATGGCAAGACAAGAAGATATCGTTAATCCTATCTTAATAGGAAACAAAACTGAAATATTAGGAATTTTCAAACAACACAATATCAATGAGAGTAATTACGAAATCATTGATGAACGTGATAAACCTACTGCTTGTTTAGAGGCAGTTAAATTAGTTAGTGCTAACAATGGTTACTATTTAATGAAAGGCCTAGTAGATACAAGTGTAATCTTAAAGGCAGCGTTAAATAAGGAATTCGGTCTAAGAACTTCTAACCGTATTTCTCATGTATCAGTTATGGAAGTACCAACTCATGATAAACTACTTTATATGACAGATGGTGCAATGAATATAGCACCTAACTTAGATGAGAAAAGACAAATAATTGAAAACAGTGTAAAAATTGCTCATGCTGTTGGAAATAAACTACCAAATGTAGGAATCATCTGCGCAGTAGAAAAAGTGAATCCACAAATGGAAGCCACTTTACATGCTGCTGATTTAGTAAAGATGAATGAAGATGGAATCATTAAAGATTGTATCGTTGGTGGTCCTTTTGCAATCGACAATGCAATTAGTGTTGAAGCTGCAAAACATAAAGGAATTACAAATCCAATTGCTGGAAATATTGACATTCTTGTAATGCCACGTATCGAAGCTGGAAATGTATTTTATAAAACAATGATGTTCTTAGCAAGTGCAAAAAGTGCAAGTGTAATTGCAGGTGCGAAAAAACCTATTGTGCTAACAAGCCGTGCCGACTCTAAGGAAAGTAAATTTTACTCAATTGCTCTTGGCGCATTAGTAACTAACTTATAGAGGTGATATTATGTCAACTAGAAGTAAATTAAAACGAGAAGAAATCGGTACTACTACTCCTAACTTATTCAGTAGAATTAGATCGACTATCGAAACTGCATATTATAGAAATAACGTTATTAAAGTTACTTCTATTTCTGAAGCTTATAATTTAGCTAAAAAACACAGTGGTACAATCGTAACTGATTTAGATGTCCATCGTGCAGAGGATTTAGGTTTGCCTAGTGATGCTAAAGTATTAGTCTTTAATGATGGTGTAATTACTGGTAGGCAAGCTCATGCAAGAAGATTGGTAAACCATAAAACACAAGAGAGTTATGCAAAGACTTTACGTAATTCAGTTTTCAATTCACGTAAGAAAAAAATGTATCATGGTGTTGCTTATGTTGGTCTTCATGAAGACTTCATGGTTAAAGCACATTTGTTAATCCCTGAAGGATATGAGAACACTCTTTATTCGTGGATGTTAAACTTCCAAAATCAAACTCCAGAAATGGATGAACTGTATAATAACTCAACAGAGATTAACGAAGGAGACATCTTCTTATATTCTGATCCAGATGAATTCATTGATGAACATCCTGAAGGTTTAAGCCTATTTGATCACAAAAACAATGTTGGTGCTTTATTTGGTCTTAAATACTTTGGTGAACATAAAAAAGCTACTCTAACTATGAGTTGGAGTGTAGCTTCAAGAAATGATTATACAGCTTGTCATGGTGGACAAAAACGTTTTAATTTAGATAATGATAAAACATTTATCGCTGGGGTATTTGGTTTAAGTGGTAGTGGTAAAAGTACAATCACTCATTCTAAACATGGTGGTAAATACGACGTTACTGTACTTCATGATGATGCCTTTATCATTTCAAACAAAGATGGTTCAAGTATCTCTTTAGAACCATCATATTTTGATAAAGTACAAGATTATCCAACTGATAGTCCTGACAATAAATACTTGTTAACTATCCAAAATGTAGCTGTTACTCGTGATAATAACGATCAATTAGTCCCAGTCACTGAAGATATTAGAAATGGAAATGGAAGAGCACTTAAATCTAAGTATTGGACTAAGGATAGAGCATATAAATTCAGTAATAAAGTAGATGCAATATTCTGGATAATGAAAGATGATTCTTTACCACCACTTCTTAAAATCAACTCCAGCACTCTAGCTAGTACATTAGGAGCAACTCTTGCTACAAAACGTTCTAGTGCTGAACATGGAGCTGTTACTAATAGACTAATTATTGAACCCTATGCTAATCCTTTTAGATTATACCCATTAAGAAGAGATTACAATAAATTTAAAGATCTCTTTGAGAATCAACAAGTAGATTGCTATGTTCTTAATACTGGTTATTTCCTAAATGAAGATATTAGACCTAAAACAACATTAGGTCTAATCGAAAAAATAGTAACAAACGATATTGAGTTCAAGAAATTCAACGGTTTAGATGAAATTGAATATCCTGAAGTAGAAGGATTTAATCCTAACTTCAATGATGCTAAGTACATTAATCTATTCAAAGAAAGATTAAGTTCTAGAATCGACTTTATCAATAATTTATTTAGTCAAGATATCTTGCCTGTCGGAGCGAAACAAAGTATCCAAAACATAATCGACAAAATGTAAAAAAAAGTGCCCTAGGCACTTTTTTGTTTTTGATACACTATTTCAATTAATAACATGAATATCCCAAGTGAAATCATCATTACATGGATTCCGTAATAATCACTGAGAAATCCAGCTAGTGGCGCTAAAATAATGATCATGAGCGATGTTAGTTGTGATTCAATTGATAAAACACTAGCTCTCTTATCATTTACAGTTGAATTGCCTATAAGTTCTACCATATATGGTTTTCTAACGTTTAAATATACATAGAATAAGATAAATGCAAAGACAACAATAAATAAGTTATCCATAAATAAACCAAGTACTATACATGTTATCCCAGTTAATATCCACATCATTGAAGTTATACTACCTTTGGTAAATAATTTTTGTAAAAGATAAGCATTCTTTGTTACAAATATATTAACAAAATGAGCAGTAAAGTATATCAACCCAATATAGATTTTTGTATTCTCATCAATTGTGAAATTGCTAAATAATAGTAAAGTAATACCTAACCCTACAAAAATTGGTTGAATATAGTCTTTTATTGTCTTAAATATAGCATTATAACTTGATGAATTTAGTATAACTGCATTTAATTTTCTTGTTGTAAGTGCATATTTTACACTGCTAATGCTTTCCTTAATAAAGCTAGTGAATTTAAACTCTGTTTCAAGTTTTTTATTTAGAGATTTCGGATAACTTAAAATTAGTCCTAAATCAAATATATATGGAATTATAGCAATTAGGAATAAATAAGAAAGATTTGGAGTAAAGACCACAAGAGCAATTCCAGTAATACTACTAATTGCAGAACCAACATTAGAATAACTTCTCGTTAATCCATATACTTGTGATTTACTTTCTTTTAAATCATTCTCATCAAGATACTGCATAATCATTGCTTTATGAGTTCCACTTCTAAAAGCTTCTCCTAAACCATACAATGAGATGGCAATAATAAACAAGCCAAAATTATTTGAAAAGAAAAACATAACGAATGAAAAGATGTAGAAGATAAAACACAGAACAAGTTCGTTTTTCCTACCAAAGCGATCAGCCAAAACACCTGAAGGTATCTCAAATATATATACTATCGTTTCCCGAATTGCATATAAGGCTCCAATTTCTAGTAGTGATAAACCATTTACAAGGAAATATAACCACAAAAAAGGTTCAAAAAACTTTAAGTTTTTTAATAACCCATAAAGTCCGAATTTAATTATTTGAGTATTCTTCTTAATAGTCATAATCCTCACCTACTCTAAAATTATACTCTTGAAATTCCTAATTGACAATAAAAAATAGGTGAATAAATCACCTATTTTGCTTGTTTCCAACCAATAATTACTTCATCATATGTAATTCGTGCATGAAGCATATATACCCCTGACGCAAATGACATCTCGATAGTTTTACCATCAAGTTTCCATTCGTTAATAACAGCCTTCTCAATATAATCTAATGCTCCCTCAACATCTAAAGGAAGTTCTTCAATTTCTTTATCTTTGGAATTTAAGTCCTCTCGATAAAGTTTTTTTATTTTCATATTCTCAATAACAAATAAGCAATCTGTTGCATGAAGAGCATCAAATGTAGTATTCTCAGGATGTCCTCCCTTAACTTCAAGAGTGCTTAAATATAGGAATACATTATCTCCTTCAATTAAAGCGTCATCTATCAAAGAATTCCTAAAATTAATTTCTTCAATAAAACCTGGAGTTAATATAGGAAACTCATGGTGATATTTCTCATATATTTTCTCAGTTTCTGTGATATCCTCATCATCTTCAATTGAAACTGAATTGTCATTAATAATTACTTTTATTGGGCGAATCATAAAATCTTTCTCTTTATCAAAAGTTTTACCCTTTGCTTCTAGTATTTCAATAATTGGTTCTACCTCTTCTTGGAAAAGATCAGTACTAAGAACAATTTTGTGTTTATTCTCTTTGATTAATATTCCTTCTTCACCAATTTTAAAATCAGTAATTTCATCAAATTTAAGAACGATGAATTCGCGTTTACTAATTCTTTGAATCAAGTGTTTTGGAGTTACAATTATCGCTTCGAATTTACTCTTTGTTAAGGAATAAGGAGCTACAATTAAAACTGCTAATAATACAATTATGATACCTAACGACATAAAATTAGCAAACACCTCAAATACATCTAGTAGGTAAAATATTAACGCTACTACAAATAGAATAGTGGAATACAATACAACTCTACTTCTTCCTCTATGAATTTCATGGATAGCATAGTCCTCTAATTGATAATCAAATTTCGATTTCATAATTCTACGTAAAATTTCAACCATTTTATCACCTCTTACTACTATTTTATCACAAGTTTTTTATTATACAAAAAGCAAACCCTTATTATTTTAATAACTATTTTAAATCATTAATATAAATGTCAAATTTATGCAATTTATTTGTAGGTATAAATTGCATAAAATGTTATAATTATTGTGTTAAATCTAATTATATTTGGGGTGATTATATGTCTTTTCTAAACAACCATAGTGATGGTAAAAAAATGGTAGATAAAGTATTCAAAGCAGCTATTAAAGCTAAAGAGGCAAAAGACAAATTTGGAGACGATGAAGTTGTTGATGCAACTTTGGGAACTCTATTTGATGAAGATGGAATCTTTGTTGCGTATGACAGTGTTTGGGGTCCTTACGATCAACTAGATAAAGTCGAAAAAGGAAGATATGCTAGAAGTATCCAAGGTAATCCTTTATACCGTGATGCCGTTTATAAATGGTTATTCGGCGAAAATGAAATGCCTGCAGAAATAATTGTTTCACCTGGTGGTGCTGGTGCTGTTAGTGCTACGATGCACAATGTCTTAAATCCTGGTGACACTGTTATCAAACCTTCTCAGGGATGGGGACCATATAAAACTATGGCTAATGAATTTGAACTCAAATTGGATAGTTATAATTTATTTAAAGATGGTGCCTTTGATATTGCTGATTTCAAAGATACTTTAACTAAGTATATGAATATACAAGGAAAAGTCTTAGCTATCATTAACGATCCATGTCATAACCCTACTGGTTATACCATGAGCAGTGATGAGTGGGATCAAGTTCTTGATTTCTTAAATGAATTATCTAAGCAAGGTCCTGTAGTAATAATAAATGATATTGCATATGTAGATTACTCAACAGACCCTTCATGGAAGGACCACTTCCTTAAGTATCGTAATCTTGCAGAGAACGTTATGATTGTGATTACATTTAGTTTATCTAAAACATTTACTGCATATGGTGCTCGTGTTGGAGCTAGTGTTGTTGTTTCTAGTAATAAGGAGGAGTTAGCTAAATATAAAGACGCAGCTATCTATAGCGCTAGAAGTATTTGGTCGACTTGTAATAATAGTGTTATGGAATTATTTGCTAAAATAACTACTGATGAAACACTATATACAAACTATATTAATGAGAAGCAATACTATATTGAATTATTAAAAGAAAGATCGCGTATTTTTATAAATGAATGTGCTTCTGAAGAAATAGAATTATATCCGTTTAAAGAAGGTTTCTTTGCAACATTAAAAGTTGTCGATGACAATGAGAAAGAAGCTTTAAATTTAAGACTACAAAAAAGTAATATCTTTACTGTTGAAGTAGATGGTGGATTAAGAGTAGCTTTATGTAGTGTTCCTAAAAGGAAGCTTCGTGGTTTAGCTAGAAAAATTAAAAAGTGTATGTAAAAAAAAAGATGAATCTTGGATTCATCTTTTTTATTTTAGTCTAATTTTAGTTCGTGTAACCATCCTTCAGGAGCTTCAACGTCTCCGTAATAGATACCTACTAATAAATCATATAGTTTTTTGATTGTTGGTCCAACATTACCATCACCAAATTGATGTACATTTCCTTGATGTGTAATTGATTTAATTGGTGTAATAATTGCTGCTGTACCACAAGCACCAGCTTCTTTAAATTCAGAAATGTTGTCGACGAAGCATTCTCTTTCTTCTACTTTCATTCCTAGATAGTGTTCTGCTAAGTATAAAATTGATCTTCTTGTAATACTTTCTAGAATAGTTGGTGATTTTGGAGTAACAAGAACGTTGTCATGTGTTACTGCAAAGAAGTTTGCAGCTCCAACCTCATCAATTTTTGAATGTGTTTGTGGATCGAGATAAATAACCCCAGCATATCCAGCATCTTTAGCTTGTTTACGTGGATATAAAGATGCTCCGTAGTTACCAGCAAATTTAACTTTACCCATACCATTACCAGCTGCGCGATCATATTGAGTTGTAATGAAATCTAAAGCTTGCAAGCCACCTTTGAAATATACTCCAACAGGAGCACAGAAAACACTTAATAAGTATTCGTCTGATGGTTTTACACCTAAGTTCATTCCTTGTCCAATAACAAATGGTCGCATGTATAATGATTGTCCGGTACCATATTCAGGAATATCATCAATATTCGCTTTTGCTACACTTGTAATAGCTTCGAAAAATAGTTTTTCTGGGATTCTTGGAGCTACTATTCTTTCCATTCCTCCATTAATTCTTTCGAAGTTTAGGTCTGGTCTGAATAAATACACTTTACCATTTTGATGTTTATATGCTTTTAAACCTTCAAAAATAGCTTGTCCATAATGAAATACATTTGAACCTTCGTGAATTGTAATGTTTTTATCTTCAGTTAGACTTCCACCATCCCAAGCACCATCTTTGGTCCAAGCTCTAAATCGATATTTAGTTTCTTTTAATGCATACCCCATAAAATCACTCCTTTTTTGGGAAAGCTATTAATATTTACCTTGTGCAATCATTGCGTCTGCAACTTTAGTAAATCCGGCAATATTCGCACCAGCGATTAAATCATATCCGAATCCGTAACGTCCACTAGCACGTACACAGTTGTTGTAAATATTTTTCATAATTCCACGTAATTTTAGATCCACTTCTTCTGCAGTCCAGCTCATACGTTGAGAGTTTTGAGACATTTCAAGAGCACTAGTTGCAACCCCACCAGCATTTGCAGCTTTACCAGGACCAATTACTACTCCAGCAGCTTGTAATAATGCAACTGCTTCATTTGTTGTAGGCATATTTGCGCCCTCAACAAGATATTTAACACCATTTTTGATAATCATTTCAGCGTCAGCTGGATGAATTTCATTTTGTGTGGCGCAAGGCATAATAATATCTACTTCTCTAACCCATGGTTTTTCACCTGGGAAGAATTCAACTCCGAAACGATCAGCATAATCTGTAATCTTACCATCAGTATTTGCTCTCATTTCAATCATGAAGTCAATTTTCTCTTGAGTAACGATACCTTCTGGGTCATAAATATAACCTTCTGGTCCACTTAAAGTAACTACTTTTCCACCTAAATCTCTAACTTTTTTACAAACACCCCAGGCAACATTACCAAATCCTGATACTGCTACTGTTTTGTTTTTAAAGTCTAATTCATCATGTTTTAACATTTGTTGAGCAAAATATGTAGCTCCGTAACCAGTAGCTTCAGGTCTAATTAAAGATCCACCATAATCTAAACCTTTACCAGTTAGAACACCATTTTCAAATGCCCCTTTAATTCTTCTGTAATGCCCGAATAAGAATCCGATTTCACGTCCACCAACACCGATGTCCCCAGCAGGCACATCAACATTTGGTCCAATATGGCGATATAATTCAGTCATAAAGCTAACACAGAATCTTCTAATTTCTTCATCTGATTTTCCAAGAGGGCTAAAGTCAGAACCACCTTTACCTCCACCAATAGGAAGTCCAGTTAAACTGTTTTTAAAGATTTGCTCAAATCCTAAGAATTTGATTAAACCTAAATAAACAGACGGATGGAAACGAAGTCCACCTTTATATGGACCAATAGCTCCATTAAATTGAACACGGAATCCTCTATTTACTTGTGTATCTCCTTCATCATCAACCCAAGGTACTCTAAATTGGATAGCACGTTCTGGTTCAACGATTCTTTCTAATATATTGTTATCAATATATTCTGGATGTTGATCTAAAACAGGACCTAAAGAATGAAGTACTTCTGTTACTGCTTGTACGAATTCTTGTTGGTTTCCGTCTTTATGTTTAACAATTTTTAATGTGTTTTTGATATATTCTTTTGTTTCAGGACTAACTACATCATCAGTTTCAGTAGCAATTTTGAAACTATCGAATTTATGAACGAATAATCCACTACGTAATTTTGGTTCGAACCAAGTTGATTTAGCAGGCATAATTAATCCACTATCAGATACATCCATGATTTCACTCATAGACACTGGGTACATTGCGAATCCACATCCATCAAGTTTATCAGTTTTATCCTTTAAGCCTTTTAAACCTCTAATTCCACCAACAAAACTAATTCTTGATGAATTACGCATGTTTTTGATTCCTAAGATATTATTTAAAACATGAGTTTCTAAGATTGAAGCATCAATACATTCTAATAAATCAGATTTATCGACAACTCCCTCTTTTAAAGTTAATTTATACCATTCCTTGTTTACATACATTCCAAAAGTTCCACGTTCAGTAGGTTTATAAGGAGCTTTTGATGGAGTAACCACAAATATTTCTTCTAATAGACGGAAATATTCATCAATTGGTAATCCGTTTGGATCATGTACAACACGGTTGTAAGGTAAAATATTTAAGTTTGATTCTGGGAAAATCACACTCATAAAGAAGTTAAATTCTTCTGTACCAGTATAATTAGGATTTTCTTCACGTCTTTTTAATGCAACTTTGGCAGCTGATGCAGAACGGTGATGTCCATCAGCAATATATAAGCTTTCGATTCCACCGAATAACTCAGTGATTTCTTTTACTAACTCTTCATCATCAATTGCCCAAGCAACATGACCAACACCATCATCTGTAACCATGTCAAAATCTGGAGTTTTTTGTGTCCACGCTTCTAATATTTCATTTAAGCGATCATTGTCGCGATATGTTAAGAAAATTGGTGCAGTGTTTGCATCACAACGATCAAAATGGTTTAAACGATCTTTTTCTTTACTTAATAATGTTAATTCATGTTTTTTGATTACGTTATTCACATAATCATCAACACTCGTACAACCTACAAAACCAGTTTGTTCTCTACCATCCATAATTTGACGGTAAACATAAATCATTGGTTGTTCATCTTGTACTAAAATTCCATCATCTTCAAATACTTTTAAGTTCTTTTGTGCTTTTTTGTAAACTTTTACATCATATGGATCTGTTGACGATGGGAAATCAATTTCAGATCTAATGATATGTAGGAAACTATAAGGGTTTCCTTTAGCCATAGATTTGGCTTCTTTTCTATCCATTACGTCATAAGGTAATGAAGCAACTCTCTCCACTAAGTCTTTTCTAGGTCTTAGCGCTTTAAAAGGTCTAACAATAGCCATCTTTATCCTCCTAAGATAAACTTTCTAAAATTACTTGTATTGTTTCTTCACCAATACGAGCTTGAGCTTCTATAGTTGAAGCACCGATGTGAGGTGTTAAAGAGATTTTATCACTTGTATAAATCAACTCATTTTTAGTTGGCTCTTCTTCATATACGTCAAGAGCAGCTCTTTCAACAATCCCTTCATCTAATGCCTTAAGAAGTGCATTTTCATTCACCACACCACCACGAGCGGTATGGATTAAGTACATCCCTTTTTTCATTTCATTGAAGTCTTTTTCATTTAAATAAGGTCCAACTTCTTTATTGAATGGGATGTGTAAACTAATAAAATCGCTTGTTTTTAATAGTTGTTCTTTGCCAACAAATTTACATTCAGTCATTAAGTCACTTTGACCTAACATATCATCATATATAACTGTCATACCAAGAGCCATTGCTTTTTTAGCAACACTTCTAGCGATTCTACCAAATCCTACTAAACCAAGTGTTTTACCATTTAGTTCAATACCTTTATATTGTTTCTTATTCCATTTTCCAGCGCGCATTGTAACGTTAGAAATGTATATATGTCTTGCTAAACTAAACATATGTCCAATTGCAAGTTCTGCTACTGCATCACTAGAGCTGTTCGGAGTATTACGAACTGTAATCCCTTTTTCTTTTGCGTATGCATGATCGATATTATCAATCCCTACACCTGCTCTAATAATTAGTTTTAATTGTTTTGTTTCTAGTGCGATATCAATTAGAGATTCTCTAACTTTTGTTGCACTACGTACGATAATACAATCAACTTTTTTAATCATTTCATCAAGGTCTGCGCCTTGATAATGATTTGTATCTACTTGGTATCCTAATTCTAATAATTTTTCTTCAGCAGATTTGTCGATACCGTCATTAGCTAATATTTTATACATATAATCACCTATAAATTCCAAATAGCTTCAATTTCATTTAATAATGCAAGTAAATCTTCTTCTTGACGATCAGCCATATGAGCAATACGGAATGCTTTTTCTTTTAAATCTCCGTAACCATTACTGATCATAAATCCTCTTGTTGCTAATTCTTTGTTTAATTCAGCAACACTGTTACCTTTAGTATTAAGAATAGTTGTTACAGTATTTGAGTAAAAACCTTCTTTAGCATAAAGTTTAAAGTGTTTATTTGCCCAATCTCTAACTATGCTTGCTAAGTGTGTATGTCTATCAAAACGATTGTCTATTCCTTCTACATTGATGATTCTATCTAATTGATAATCTAGAGCCCACATATGTGGTGTCGATGGTGTTGAAGGATATTGATAATCTTTTTTAACACGATTTACAACATTTAGTAAGTCTAAATAGAAACCTCTATTCTCAACTGTCTCTGCTCTTAAAATAGCTTTTTCACTAACGCTTGCTACTGCTAGTCCTGGAGGAAGTCCTAAACATTTTTGAGTTGATGCTAAACAAATATCAATATTTGATTTATCAACTTCAACTTTAGCTCCACCTAAACTACTTACAGTATCAACTAAATATATTACGTCAGGATATTTAGCTACTACTTGTCCAATCTCATAAACAGGATTCATAATACCACTTGATGTTTCATTATGAGTAACTGTTACAACATCGTACTTCCCAGTCTTTAATGCTTCTTCTACCATTTCTGGTGTTGTTGGCATTCCTGGTTCTGATTTAAACTTATCAGCTGGTATATTGTTAGTTACTGCCATTTTATACCAACGATCTCCAAACGCTCCAACACTAAATACTGCAGCACGTTTTTTAGTACATGACTTAATCGCCATTTCCATAATTCCACTACCACTTGAAGTAGATAAAATTATTAAGTTCTCAGTGTACATTAACTTTTGCAATTTCTCTGAAATACCTTTTTGTAAGTTTGTTGCAATCTTGCTTCTATGAGCAATTTGCTCTGTTGCCATTTTTTCTAAAATCTCTGGTAACACATTTACTGGTCCAGGGATAAATAATTTCAAATTCATACACATTTTCCTTTCAAAATCGAATCGTTCTAAATACATAAGCATTTTAACAACTTATCAAAACAAAAACAAGCGTTTTCATTAAAAAAAATAAAAAATTTATAACCAATTTATAAATGGCTACAAATAGCCATTTGCATTGTAACATTTTTCAATTTACATACTTTTATTTATGAAAATACTTTCATTAAATATTTAATGCTTTAATTCATAAACTATTTTTACTTTTTATTGTTTGTGAAAGAGTTTTCATAATATCCATTTTTAATATTGATTTAATTAAACCATAGTGTTAAAATATAGTTGATTTTTTGGAGAAAGAAGGTAAAACAATGAAAATATCAAACCGTGTACTAGAAATGCAGGAATCTCCTGTACGTAAGCTAGTTCCTATCGCAACAAGAGTTAAAAAACAAGGAAAGAAAGTTTATCACTTAAATATTGGACAGCCTGATATAAAAACACCTGAAGTATTTATGGATGCTATCAATAAATATGATACTTCTGTCATTAAATACTCATTCTCACAAGGGGAACCAATTTTAATTGATGCAATAAGAAATTTCTTTAAAAGGGATGGTATTATCTTTAATGAGAATAATGTCCTTATTACAAACGGTGGAAGTGAAGCAATTACTTTTTCTACTATTGCTATGTGTGATCCCGGTGATGAGATTTTAATTCCTGAACCATTCTATACAAACTATAATGGCTTTACTGGTGAAGTTAATGTTAATTTAGTTCCAATAACTACTTTAGCTAAAGATGGTTTCCATCTTCCCAAAAAAGAGGATATCGTAAAATTAATTACCCCAAAAACAAAAGCTATTTTATTTAGTAATCCAGGAAACCCAACTGGGACAATCCTCAGAAGAGATGAAATGGAAATACTCGCTGAAATAGCTATCGAAAATGATTTGTATATAATTAGTGATGAAGTATATAGAGGTATGGCTTTTGATGGTTTAGAAGCTCTATCAATGGGATGTATTGAAGGAATTGATGATCGATTAGTAATCATCGAGTCTGTTTCAAAGCGCTATAGTGCCTGTGGTGCACGTATTGGAGCTATCTGTTCACATAACGAAGACTTAATTAAGAATATTTTGAAACTTTGTCAAGCACGCTTATGTGTTGCAACTTTAGAGCAAATTGGGGCTGCTGCTTTATATTCTTTACCTACTGAATACACAGAAGGTATAAAAAACGAATATCAAGCTAGACGTGATATCGTTTTTGAAACATTAAGCAATATTGATGGCGTTGTATGTGAAAAGCCAACAGGAGCGTTTTATGTTGTTGTTAAACTGCCTGTTGATGACGCAGAAAAATTCATAATCTGGATGTTAGAGGAATTTACCCTAGATAATGAAACTATAATGTTATCTCCTGCTGAAGGGTTCTACGGAACCGAAGGTTTAGGAAAAGATGAAGCTCGTATAGCGTATGTTTTAAATACCGAAGACATGAAACGTGCTATGCTTATATTAGAAAAAGGTTTAGAAGCATATAATCAAAAATAGAACTGAGATAGACTCAGTTTTTTAGGAGGAATAAATATGTTATTTGATGCACACGCGGATATCCTAACAGATATGTATGAACAGAATAAGAAAGGTAACAGAAATTCTTTTAAAAGACGTCATTTAGATTATTATAAAAAGGCTGGAATTACCCATAGTATTTTTGTTAATTGGACAAATCCAAAAACAGAGAATACTCAAGAGTTTAATGAGATATGGGAAAATGCATTTATCGAATTGCAAAATAACAAAGATGTATTCAATATATGCTTAAATTACGAGGACATTATCAATTCCACTACTACTGATAGAATCGGTGTCATTATTGGTATGGAAGGAATTATGCAATTAGAGAGTGTCAACCATCTTACTGAGTTATATGACAAAGGTGTTAGACATGCTGGGTTAACTTGGAACGAAGTTAACAAATATGCTGCTGGATTATCTAGTGAAACTGAGGGTCTAACTTTACTTGGTAAAGAAGTCTTAATAGAGATGGAAAAACTTGGTATGATAATTGATTTAGCTCATGCAAATCCCCGTACATTTAAGGAGATTTTCGAAGTAACTACTCAACCTTTAATCATTTCACATGGAAATACAAAACAACTTTGTAATCACATTAGAAACTATACAGATGAGCAACTTAATATGATTAAAGAAAGAAACGGTGTAATTGGGATATGTGGAATAGCTCCATTCATCTCAGATAAGAAGGAAAATCAAACAGTAGCATATATGGCAAAACATATTGATTATGCTGTTAAGACTATTGGAATTGATCATGTTGGAATCGGGTTTGATGTATGCTATTACCTTTATGATAATGTAAGTAGTAATCATGTCGAAGGATTCATGAATATGGGCGAGGCAAATAACCTTTTTACAGAATTAGAGAAATTAGGATATAATTTAGAGGATATCGAAAAGATTAAATATAAAAACTTCTTCAGAGTTTTCAAAGAAATCTTATAGGTTGGTGATTAGATGACTTTAATTAAACATAATGATAAACTCCCTGTAGTTGATCCAACAGCTAAAATATTTCAAAATGCTGTACTCAGTGGAGACATCACAGTAGGTAAGAATGTTAATATCTGGTTCAATGCAAGTTTAAGAGGAGATATGGCTCCCATCTTTATTGGAGAGAATACAAATATTCAAGATAACGCTGTAGTTCACACTAATCTTAATTTACCCACACATATCGGTAAAAATGTAACAGTCGGTCATGGAGCAATAATTCATGCTTGTACTGTTGAAGACGATTGTTTGATAGGTATGGGTAGTATAATTTTAGATGGTGCAGTAATAAGAAAAGGTGCACTCATTGGCGCTGGAGCTGTAATTCCACCCAACAAAGAGATTCCTGCAAATTCATTAGTTGTTGGTAACCCAATGAGAATCATCAGAGTACTAACAGAAACAGAACTAGAAGCAAACAAGAGTAATAAGGATTTTTACCTAAAATTAATGAGTGAATATAAGTAGTGGTCAACCACTACTTTTTTTATGTCCATTTGTAAGAAACCCTAAAATTTGCTATAATAAAGATGATTAGTAAAGAGGTGATTTAATGGATATAAATAACCTTTCAATTTCAAGAGCAAAAGAACTAAAGGAAAAAACCAAGGAATTTAGAAAATTCAAACTAGGTCAAATAGGTGTTATTGAAAAAAGATATCAGCACTATCTTTCTCAAAAACAACGCCTTCTTAAATATTTCAATGCCACTAACGAAGATTGGAACAATTGGCACTGGCAAGTAAAAAATAGAATTATGGATGTAGAAACATTAGGTAATTTTATCCCACTAAGTAAAAATGAGTATTCAGAAATCAGACAAGTTGCGCTATTAAATCGTTTTGCTATAAATCCCTATTATTTAGCTTTAGTTTGCGAGGACGAAGGCCCTATTAGATCATTAAGTATTCCTTCTATTAAAGAAATACTTTCCAATGATGGTGTTTTGGATCCAATGGATGAAGAACATACTAATCCTGCGGGTAGTATAACTAGAAGATATCCTGATAGATTAATTATAAATGTTACTAATCAATGTTCTATGTACTGTAGACACTGTCAGCGAAGACGTTTGATTGATGAGACTGATAAGCAAACACCTTTGAATAAAATCGAGGATTCAATCGAGTATATTAGAAGGAACGAAGAAGTAAGAGACATTTTACTTACTGGTGGAGATGCATTACTTCTATCTAATAATCACTTAGAGTATATTTTGAAAGAATTACGAAAAATACCACATGTTGAAATAATACGAATTGGTACTAGAACACCTGTAACAATGCCAATGCGCATTACTGATGAACTAGTAAATATGATAAAAAAATATCACCCCATTTATCTAAACGTTCATTACAATCATTTTTATGAAGTTACACCTGAAAGTAAACAAGCATGTGAAAAACTTTCAGATAATGGTATAGTTGTTGGAAATCAAGCAGTTCTATTAAAAGGTATTAATGATGACCCATTTACTATGACTCTGTTAAATCAGAAACTATTAGAAGCAAGAGTTCGTCCATATTATATTTTCCATGCAAAAGATGTTAAAGGTACAACTCATTTTATTCCACGACTTGAAGATGGTTTAAAAATCATCGAATTCTTACGTGGAAACACATCAGGTCTTGCTATCCCAACATATATAATGAACGCTCCAAAAGGTTTGGGTAAGGTTCCATTACTCCCAAAATATATCCATAAAACAGGTAAAGACACTTATACAATTAGGACCTGGGAAAATAAAACATTTGATTATAAAGAAAAGTGATTTCACTTTTCTTTTTTAATTCATATGATATTAGTAACAATTTATCTAATTCGTTAGATTGAGCTAAACATAAATAAAAAGTGCCGCAAATTTGCGACACTTTTTTTTTATTTAATTCCTCTTTGTTTTGGTGTTAATTCTGGAGTATTAAACTTAACTGCTTCTTTCATTTTCGAGACAGTTTTCTTAGTTTTGTTTTTCTTTGATTTTTTGTATAAATACTCATCAATAGCTTGAGCTGAACGATGTCCATCAGCAACACCACTAATTAAGTCTGGACCTCTAAAGATGTCTCCACCAACAAATAACCAATCAAGTTTTTCAACTTGTCCTTGTTCGTTAGCTTTGATTTTTCCACGACTAATTTCGATAGTATCTTGGAAGCTTTTAGGAATGTAGTCATAATCTGGTGATTGTCCGATAGCGATATAAACTTGTTCACCATCGATAATCATTTCACAATCTGAATCAAATTCAGGATTGAATTTACCATTTTTGTCAATGATACATAAACATTTCCATAAACGTAATCCTTCAACATTACCTTTTTTAGAAATCATGATTTCTTGTGGTCCATTACCACATAAGAATTCAACGCCTTCTTCTGCACCTTCAATTACTTCATCAGCGCTTGCTGGTAACATATCAGCGTTTTCTAGTGATGTTAATTTGACATTGCTTTTTCCATATTTAAGCATTTGTAATCTAGTAGCACTTCTAGCAACATCAAATGCAACATCTCCACCACCGATTACGATGACACTTTTAGCTACATCAATATCTTCTAGTTTTAGATTACCTCTCTCATATTCTCTAACTTGAGGTAAGAAATCCATTGCTCCGATAACACCTTTATTTTCACTACCAGGAATATTCAAATTTCTTGGTTTAAAGAACCCAGTTCCTAAGAATACAGCATCATAATCTTTTTCAAGTTGATCCATAGTTATATCCTTACCAACTCTTGTGTTGGTTTGAATATTTACTCCGATACTTTTAATGAAATTGATATCTTTATCAATTGCAGAATCTGGAAGTCGATATGCAGGAATACCATATCGCATAACTCCACCAGTTAATTCTTTTTCTTCAAATACATCAACTTTATAGCCCATTACTTTTAAGTAGTATGCAGCACCTAAACCGGCTGGACCACTACCAACAACAGCAATTTTAGCGTCAATAACTTCACTTACAGGTTCATTAATAATTTTCTCATACATGTCAGTTGGAGCGCTATCGATAATGTATCTTTTTAACCATCTAATTGCGATTGCTTCACCTCTGACAGCAATGGCACACGATGTTTCACAGTTATGAGTACAAACTCTACCACAAACACCAGGTAATGGATTAGTTTCATAGATTTGTCTTAAAGCACCTTCAATGTCGTCTTCCCATATTGCTTTAATATATTCAGGGATATGCATTTGGACAGGACAACTACTTGTACAAACACCACATTCAACACATCTTGCGGCTTCCATTTTTGCATACTCTTTAGAGTATCCTCTAACGATTTCAACAAAACCTTTTTTACGTTCGTCAATATTTTCATGAACCATATCAACACGTTTTAAATCTAATAAATCACTATTTTCATCTTTTATCCATCCTTCTTTAACTTCTTCACCTTGCCATGTTGCTTCTGGCATAATAATGAAGTCATCAGGATTGATATTAGCATAAATATATTCTTTACTCATTTTTAGTGAACCTGTGGTACATGTATCAACACATAAAGCACAGAAACAACATCTTCCGTAATCAATTACTGGTCTTTGTTGTAGTTCTCCAGCTTTCTCATCAACGTCTAATCTTTCAACCATTGTGATGGCTTCTGTTGGACATATTTCTTCACAAGTAGCACAACCTATACAGTCTTCCCAATCATTAGTATGGAATCCTCTAAGGTTATCTGCACCTTCACGAGGTGAAGATTCTAATCTTTTTTTATCTTTAATAATTGAGTTTTTGTTTAAATAGTCAGCGTTTTTCTTTGTCATTATATCTTCGAATGGTATGGTTACAGGTTCTTTAAAGAGATATTTCCATAGTCTAATTGGATTAAAGATACTTACTTTAGGATATTTTTTAGCCATTTGTATATTCTCCTATCTGTCTATCTCAGGAGAACATACACCCATTGTGTCAACCCATAAAGCTGCATCATCAATACGTGTTCCTGGTAGATATTTTTCAATTCCTAGTAACCCTTGAGGATAACTAGCACCTCTTACTCCAATTCGGTAAGGATGAACACTCTTACCATCACTAACTATATAATAACCAAACTCTCCTCTTGAACTTTCAACTGTAGCATAAACATGTCCTTTTGGAACAGTCCATCTCATTGATTGTCCAGGAGCTACAGGTACTCTGACATCACCTTCTGGCATTTTTGCTAAACACTGACGAATTATTCCAATTGATTGGACTAATTCTTTTAATTTAATATCGACACGACTTCTCGCATCACTATAATCACTTACAGGTACTTCAAAATCAATTTTATCATATCTTGCATATGGCATTACTTTACGTAAATCATACGCTTTATTTACGGCACTTCTCATTCCAACTCCAGTAACTCCTAGTTCCCATACAACTTCTTCTGGAAGCATAATAGTATCTTTGATACGAGAGATGATTGTTGGATTTTCAATACCTAAATCACGGTATTCTGTATATCTACTTTCTAAATCATTAAGAAAGGCATGAATATCTACTTCAATTCCTTTTGGTAAATCTTTTCTAACTCCACCAGGGACGATGTATTGGTGATAAATACGGTGTCCGGTGATTTTTTCAAAGATATTTAGAATTGAATTTCGATCAGCATGAGCATGATACATTAATGTATAGTTACCAGTTGGACTACCAAGTCCACCATATGCCATTAAATGAATACTAATTCTTGCTAATTCTAAGATGATCATTCTTATATAATGAGCTCTTTCAGGCACTTCAAGTTTAGCTAATTTTTCAACACCCATTGCAAAAGCCATTTCATTGATATCAGGTTCAACAACACATACTCTAGGGATTAAACTAATATTGTTTACCCATGTATGACGTTCCATTCCTTTTTCAAATCCACGGTGAAGCATTCCCGGAAGTAAGTATGCACGTTTAATGATATCTCCATCAACATACATATGAATTGATGCATTACCATGCATCCCAGGATGCTGAGGTCCTAAAAATAATTTTAATTTTCTCATTATTTTTTACCTCCTTTTAGTCGTGAAATAAATGATTTTCTTTCAGTTCTTTTTTCTTGTTTACTTGGTTGATTATTTAAGTTTGTAAAATCTTTTGTGTACTCTCTTTTTGCAAAGTGAGCATCACTATAAGCACGTGGATCAAAATCTTTTCTTAAAGGAGGAATATCATCCCATTGCTCTAAGATTAATTGCTTATGATAGTCAGGATTACCAGGGAATTTTATTCCAAAGAATTCATGTGCTTCTCGTTCATAGTATTTACAACCTTCATAAATTGGCATAATACTATTCATTTCTGGATTAGTTCTGTTTATTCTTGTTCTAATTTGAACATGAACAGCTCTTTCCCAGTTCATAACAATATACACTAATTCAAATTCGTTTTCAGCGATCCAATCAATAGCACTTAAATAAGATAATTGAATCCATCCACTTGATTTTAAAACAGTTAAAATCTGATGGATATCATTTTTCTCAACTTCAAAGCTAACTTGATATTGATCAATAACTTCAGTTTTCTTAACTTTAAAACTTTTTTCTATTAAATTACGGGTAAATTCGATATTAGTCATGAAATTCATCCTCCACTCGCAATACTCCTAAAGAATCTATTTGATTTTTCTTATACCACTCATAGTTTTTCGCATAGCGTTTCCAACCATCAGCTTTTTTAGATTTGATTAAATCCATTAAATCAACAAATCCATTCATTACAGCTTCTGTATTTGGCATACAACCAGCTACATAACTATCAACTGGAATATATTGATCTAGTTGATTAATAACTGCATGAGAATCATGATAGATTCCACCGTTAATTGTACAACTACCAAATCCTACAACGTATTTAGGTTCACTCATTTGCTCGTATGTGTAGATTAAACGACGAAGTGTTTTAAGTGATAAGTAACCAGTAACTAATAATACGTCTGCTTGTCTAGGTGTAGCCATAGGACCCATACCTAAACGTTCCATATCATAAGCACTTGTCATCGCTGGTGGTAACTCAATCGCACAACAACCTGTACAATACATTAGCATCCATAATGAATTTCTTCTAAAGAAATCTCCTATTTCCCACCATTTACGATCCATAGCTTCTTGTTTAGCTTTAGGAATTGGACTAAACTTTGTTGATTCATATTTCCATTCGTTCATTTAAATCACCCACTTTAAGTAAATTGCCATAACAGCTTGAACCACTGCTAATAATAATGGCCATTTATAGAAGAATAAAACTACTTGATCGATTTTGAAACGACCATTTACATTACTAATTAAGTTTACAAATGTGTAAACACTAAAATATTTTATTAAGAAGATTCCAATTGTCGGAGCTCCTCCTAAGAATAAGTGGACAAACAAACTCACTTCAATAAAGATTGTGATTTCATGCATAATAAATAACATACCTAATTGTTTTCCACCATATTCAACCATTGGACCTGATGCAATTTCTGCTGGAGCTATATAAGTTTCAAATGGTTTTTTTCCTAACATTCCCATTAAACTCAATACTGCAACGACAAATCCAATTGGTAAAGCAATCATAAACCAGTTATTACCAGCAATTTGCTGAAATTCAGCAATCCCGCTAACACTTGAAGTTCCTGTTAATTTTATGATTGTCATAACAACAATCATAAATGGCACTTCATAAGCTAACATCGTAGTTAAAGCTCTCATAACTCCAATACTAGCAAGTGGGTTACCACTACCACTAGCACTCATAGCCATACCTAACATTCCAACAGCGATTAAGTAAACAAAGATAAAGAAATTATCAAAGTTTTCAAAAGCGACGATTGAGTTAGTTACTGGCATGAACATTGCAGTCGCAATAATTCCACCAAGAGCCATAATTACACCAAAGTCAAATATCCAACCATGTGTTGTAGCTCTTTTTGATAGTAATTTAAAGATGTCAATAAATTCTTGATACCATTTTGGTCCTCTTCTTTTTTGTAATCTCGCTACTACTTTTCGGTTAATTCCACCAATCGCAGTCTGCAATACAAATCCAAATAGGGCAACTCCCAAACCAATTAATACATTAATCATACGATTTCACCCCACAATAAGAAGATAATTGTTAATACGATAAATAATACTGTTACTTCTGGTTTATTTGTAAAGAAGAAGTATTTAACCACTCTACCAAATTCTTTTACTTTATTAGCTAGAGAATTGTAGAAGTTTTTCATAATATGAATATATTTTTCATATAGTCTTTCTAATGGAGCATAGAAATCAACACTGTAATGTAATAACTCTTCAGTGTAAACAAAGTTACCAGCAGTATAGGTATCCATTAAACCGACTTTTTTAGACTTTTTAAGGACGATAAAGATTAAGAAACTAACTGCAACTCCGATTCCGAAGATTGCTCCGATAAGACCAGGATTTAAGTCACCATTCTTACCAGTTATTGTCCATGTAGTTATAACTAATTGTTCAATATTTAATTCAACAAGAATTTTATTTATAAATACTAGAATATCCTTAGGATAAACTCCAGTAAAGATATTTAAAGCACTTAAGATTAATAGAGGTAACATCATTAATAACGGAACTTCTTTTATTGTTTTCTTATATTGTGGTAATTCTTGACCTAAGAATAAAGCAGCTAAAGGTCTAAATACATATAAGAAGCTACCAATACTACCGAAGAATGTTGCGATAGCGATAAAGATTAACCCTTCATCAATAACACTTTGGAAGATTAACCATTTACTAACAAATCCACCCATTGGTGGAATTCCTGCCATACTGATTATTGCAATCAAGTAAACTAAATAAGTAACTGGCATTTTGTGGATAATTCCACCCAACTGACTCATCTTTGCAGTTCCCGTTTGACGTTTAACAGCACCAATTGCAAGGAATGCTGCTGTTGAAGCTAATGCATGTGCTAAGACGTGGTATAAAGCACCACTAACACTTGTATTACTCATAATTGCAAGTCCTACTAAGATATAACCAGCATTACTCATAGAAGAATAAGCAAGTAATTTTTTAGCATCATCTTGTCTAATAGCCATCAATGTCCCAAAGACAATTGTTAAAGCCCCTAAGACTGTAATTAAGTAGTGCGTAACTTGCATATCTAAAACTTCAATATTGTATGTTACAGGCATTACTTTTAATAATCCAATTACAGCGATAAATGCTCCTAATTTTTCTAACCCACCACTAAATACTGAAGTAACAGGATCTGGTGCATGTGTTAATACCTTAGGTAACCAGATATGAAGTGGAAACGCTCCTAATTTTGCAAATCCTGCAATCATTAATAGGATAAATACTAATACTCTATTAGAACCAGATATAGCACTTAATGAACTAGCAATTTCAAAACTTCCACCGTTACTAGCACTCATGATTAAAATTGCAAATAGTAATGCAAAACTACCAAAGGCACTAAAACCATAATACCAAGAAGCTGCTTTTTTACTTTTACCTAGAGGAATTAAGAATAAACTTGACCAAACAACTAACTCGAAGAAAAAGAATAGTACTATAAAGTTGTTAGTAAAGAATACACCGATAACACCTGCTAAACTGAATAGATAAAGCATTGAGTATAAACTTGGATATTTATATTTGTCGATGAAATAAGGATTAAAGAACGAAACCATAAAGAACACGAATGTCACAATAATTCCGAAATACAAACTAAGATTTTCTACACCATAAGTAACGAATGGTAATAAATCACTAGTTGTATCTAACCCATTATTAAATCCATAATATGCAATACTTACAAAAGCAAATCCTGAAGCTAAAATCGTAACTGAACCAGATAGTACTTTATTAAGTTTTCCAAGTAAGTAAGCGAGGACACCAGCGACTAATACTATTATTAAAATCATTTCTAAACTAGCCATTATAGAATCCCTCCTATCATGAAGTTAGTATAATTATTTAAGATTTCTCTCAATGGTTCAAAATAAATTCCAAATACGACGATAGCTAATGCGATAACAACAACGATATATTTAGTTACATTATCAAATTTAACTTTTTTAACTTCGCCTTTTTCAAACCATAATTTAATTAATATTTTGATGAAGTAAACACCTTCAACAACACTAGAAGCTAGAATCGCAATAACAAACAATAAATTGCCATTATCAACTAATGTCATTAAGATATTCATCTTAACAATGAAACCAATGAATAAAGGTAAACCTAATACACTTAATACTGTGATTGAGAATGCAGCACCAACTAATTTGTTTTCAGTAAACAATCCGCGAAGATCATTAACTTCATCAGTTTCAGTTTGGTCTGTAACAGTATTTACGATCAAGAATAACACTAACTTGCTGAAACCATTTAAGATAGCTAGAACTAAACCAAACCAGGTAAACCCTAATACAAATAACATAATTACAATTGCTGCTTGAGCGATACTACTAAAGAGTAATACTTCTCGTAATTTACTACTAGCATAAGCCATCGCTTCTCCAGCTAAAATACTAAAGATTAAGACAACAGATATAATTAACATCAGTTGATCACTAATAACAAATACATTTGTTAGTAATCTACCAAATACTAATGCCATAGTTGTCGCATAAACACTAGCAATCATCGGTCCACTAAGTTTATTAGAACTTCCTAATATTCCTTTAACCCATGAATTGAATGGTAATAACTTAGCTTCAACACCAAGTCCAATAAACATTAATAAGAATGGTAAGGCAACTTGTGTAGCTGTTGCACTACTTGCTGTGATGTTCACAGCTAAATCAGCCATATTCAATGTACCAAACATTGCGTATAAGATAATTAAACCTAATAAGTATAAACTACTTCCAACAGTACCAAGTACTAAATAATTAAATGTAGCAACTGGCTTCTTGTTTGTAGTTGTGATTAAGTAAGCAGCAATTCCACTTACTTCAATAAATACGAACAAGTTGAATAAATCTCCTGTAAGTAATAAACCATTTAATCCTGCTAAAGCAACTAATAAGATAGAAGCCATCTTAGCATATTTTCTAAAAGTTACAGCTACAACTAAGAAGAATAAGATATTCACAATATAAATACCTGTAAAGCTATAACTATCTAAAATTAAACTAATTCCGTATGGTGCAGCAAATCCACCAATTGTAACGGTACCTAATTCAATAAGATCAAATCCTAATAATACAAGAATTCCAAAAGAAACCACAAGTAGTAAGTAAGGAGCAATTTTCTTATTTAAGATACTGACAAATGCTGCTAACAAGGGAATACTAATTATCAATACAACACTCATTATTCTTCCCCCATTTCATCAAGTTCAAATGTACCATGTTTTAGATACATTTTTCTTGCTAACGCAAGCCCTAAAGCTGTTGTTCCAACACCAATTACGATAGCTGTTAAAACTAAAGCTTGTGGTAATGGATCTACAAAATTAACACTATTGTTATTTGATACTAAAGTATAGATTGGAGCAATACCACCATGAACATACCCAGTACTAATAATAAAGATATTTAACCCGATTTCTAAAATATTTAATGAAATTATAATTTTGATAACATTTCGTCTAGTTAAAATTCCATACAGTCCTAACATCATTAGGAATATAGCTACAAATTGCAACATATTATACTCCCTCCTCTGTCAAGAAATTATCGATAATACCAGATATTTCACTACCAACTTTTAAACCGATTAGGACATAAATAATTGGGACAATACCAGCACTAAACAATTCTCCTAAAACACCATTATTTAAGAAGTTAACTAAGAAGTAATCAAATGCGAATAATCCAACTAAACCGATTATTACATATATACTTCCTGCAACACTTTCAAGAACTTTGAATCCTGATACTTTAGTTCTAAACTGATCATCAGCTAAATACAGTAATAAAATACTACTAGCGATCATCGTTCCACCAGGAAAACCTCCACCAGGAGTTAAATGTCCATGAATTGTAACAAATACACCAGTCATAAGAATAATCCCAAACAATGCTCTACTACCAACTCGTAACATAAAGTTTGGTTTAAAGTTTAATTCAAGTCTTCTCTTATTTCCAGCTGCCAAAAGTAAAGCTACTCCTAAAGATGAAACAAATAACACTGTGATTTCTCCAAGTGTATCAAAACTTCTATAATCAGCAACAATCGCCGTAACGATATTTGCAGGACCACTTTCTAAATCAGTTGATTCACCGAAATCTACTACTGCATTATCCTCAGTAGTATCACGATTTATATAACCACTACTAACTCTTTCACTTACATCCGCTTCACCGTAATCTGGGAATAAAACATTATTGTTTAAACTAATAATGATTAAAACCCCTAGTAATAGTGCAACAACTAAACCTAAGAAATTCTTCATGATTTGTGTCCCACCTTTCTAACACCTAGTAAAGTAAACACAAATAAACTCGTTACTAAACCACTACCAATAACAGCTTCAGTTACAGCCACATCTGGTGCTTTCATAATTACGAATGCGATAACACTCAGCATACTTAGTGATGACATAAACATTACACCTCTAATTAAAGACTTTGCGTTAATCGCTAAGAAAGCTAAGATAAGAAGTAAAACACTAATAAATAAACTTAGATAATCAATTAACTCCATATTAGTAAAATATTCAATTATACTACTCATCATCTTCACCTCCATAAACATCTTTCAAATCATCTTGAACTAAATTTGAAGGTAATGGTTCACTTCGATATGCTGCTTTAGCAAGTACCGATGAACCAATTGGATTTGATAAAGCAATAAATACAATAATCAAACCAACTTTTAATAACCAATCAGGGTGGCTAATACCCACACCTATTAACAAACTAAAAGCTCCTAATGTAGTTGCTTTAGTTCCTGCTTGAATTCTGTTAAATACATCTGGCATTCTTAAAACGCCTAGTCCACCTAAGAGGAAGAATAATCCACCGATTATCATAAAAACATAACTAACTATTTCCATTTTTACCCTCCAAGTATCTTGCGAATACAATTGTTTCTAAAAATGCTAATATAGCGTAAACAATTGCAATATCAAGATATAGTGAATTTTCAAATTGGTGTGCTAAAAATACTATTACACCGATCACTATAATGTTGAATGTATCAAGAGATACAATTCTATTTGCCATGGTTGGACCTTTAATAAGTCTAATAATCGCAAATAGCATTCCTAATCCTATGAGAAGGAATACAATAATATCTAATATCATTTAAAAATCCCTCCTAGTATTTTTTCAAAAGGTTCTTTGATGTTTTGTTGCTTCTCTTCACTTGTTTCACCTTTAACTTCAACAGTATGGACATAAAGACTATTCTCTTCTACATCAATACTTAATGTACCTGGAGTTAAGGTAATTGAATTTGCTAAAGTCAATTTTGCAAAATCCCCCTCAAGTTCAGTATCAACTTTGATGATTCCAGGATTTAATGGAATCTTCGGACTTAATACTCTTCTTGCGACATCAATGTTAGCTAAAATCAATTGCCAGATGAATACAAATAAATAGACAAAAATGAATTTAACTAATCTTATTGGAAATAGTGCATCTATCTTGTAATCAACATATTTTGCGATAATCAATGTTAATACAAGACTCACAATAGCTCCTAATATTAATTCCTGAACAACAAAGCCTGATAATAATACATAGACAAGAAATAATACAAGAAAAGTTGCTAAATATTTCATAATTTTACCTCCTTATTTAATTTACTCTTTTCATATATTTTGAGCTTGATAATCAGATTGGTGTTGTCTTTAAATGGCCACTTAAGCCATTTGTAGATACCAGCATTAATCTTTTCATCAAGATTGTAGAGACCAAAATCCCCGAGGCCCATTCCGTACTTCTTCGTATATTGCTCATATATGTGATCCATTATGTTCCTATCTTTTATTCCTGAAGTAATTCGCAAATCAAATTCGCTTCCCACATTAACTTCAAAAATGTCGCTAAGAACAAATAGTTTCCCATATTCACCCATCAAATGAACAATATTACTGTTGAAACGATTAATAATATTAACCATTTCATCTAAAATCACGTTCTCAATATATTTAAGCAAATTCTCTTGATATCCACCTTCTCTTAGTAGTGAACATTCAAGTAAAATCTGATTATAGATTAACTGTGTGTAGATTGGTGAAACATAAATAAAATCATATTTTCTAAAATCATTTTTTAAGAACTCATAGTCCTTAATCTCTTCAAACTTTGTTTCAAGAAACTTATCAATCGCATCAAAAGTTGAAATCTTATAAATCTCACTTCTAAAATCAGAAAAGAAATTTGCTTTTTCAAATCCTGTATATTCAACTTCTTTAATTATTATTTTCTTCCGCTCGCTTTTGCTCAGTTTCATTTCATTTACAACTTTGCTAACACTAAGAGTATCAATATCAGTTATTACTACTTTGTCAAAATACTTCGTAAAAAAATACAGCGAAAAATCTTCCATTTTCCCTGCGCCAATGATTAGTGCTTGTCTAAAATTTTTGTTTTTTTGAAGTGTAGAATTTAGGATAATATCAACTTGCTTAGAAAAAGATAAATTCACACTACTTCTTTTTGTAAAACTTTGGTTTAGCTTATTGTTAAAACTTTGAATTATACTCATCTATAATCACCACAAATACTATTATAACTAATATCCATAGGCTCAACAAGAACTATTTAGTATGCGAAACATATAAATATGGCCAAGTTTGGTCGTTTTCACACTTACAAAGCCAAGAAACTGTCTTTTTGTTCGCATACTAATTATAAATTTTGTGATTTACATAATGTTTCTATAAATTTATGAAAACTTTTCATTAACTAATTTATAAAAAAAAGACTCTTGTTATAAACAAGAGTCTTTTATATGATGTTTTTTTCTTACGCTAATTGAAAATAATCTAAAATGTTGTTTTGCTTTTCTGTTTTCGGATCAAACTTAAACACTTTGAAGAAGAATTGAACTAAGTATCCTGCAACTATAATCATAACTACTGTACCTACGCCAAATTGTCCTCCTAATAGGATGCCAATTCCAAGAACAATAAATTCTATTGTAATTTTAATATATTTCACTTGGAAATTTGTGATTCTTGCTAAACCAACAAACAATCCATCTCTTGGTCCGGGACCAAGTCTTGATGCAATGTAAAAACTTCTACCTAGTGTAGTAAATAGTATCCCGAAAATTAGTACAATTATTTGCAAAACTAAATCATCAGGCATAACAGGATAAATTTTATCAAATAGATCAATTAAAGGTCCAACAATAAAGACATTTAGAATCGTTCCAAGACCCACTTTTGTTCCAAGAAAAAAGATTGAAAGCAATAAAATAATTGCTCCAACTATCATTGTTCCGCTTCCGAAACTTAACCAACTAACTTGAATAGCTAATCCATCATGAAATACACCCCAGCTACTCATACCTAGTAAAGAAATTTTTGTTAAATATATACCCAAAGCTAAAACTATGAAACCTAAAAATAGTTTTGGTAAACGTTTTAAATCTTCTAAGAATAGTTTCATAATTAACACCTTCTTCATTCCGCATTATACAATACAATTATTAATAAATAAAGTCTAATTGTTTAAAAAATATTATAGTAATGTTATTATGTTTTAGAGGTGGTATTTTATGCTTACGATAATTAAAGAACAAGCAAAAACAAGAAACAATATTTTAATGTTTGGATTATTGTTTATAATGTTTTTGGCCTTATACGTTTTTTTAGATTTTGAAGGAAATTCAAATTACCTAATAATGACGAGAAATTTTGGTATTGGAGTTACGATAATTCATGTCATAATTAATATATTAATTGCTACGTTATCTTCTATAATGGTCGGATTTAGTATTATTAATTATAAGTTAACAAAAGTTGAAGCAAAAGGTTCAAATGCTATCCCTTTTATAACATTTCTTTTTGGTATTTTAACTTTTGGATGTACTTCTTGTGTTGTTGCTTTCTTAAGTGCTGTGGGTATAGCGTTTACTCCACTAGTACTACCTAACGGAAACTTGCTTTGGAAGTTAGCTGCTTTACTATTTGTAGTACTAGGATTTGTATTTGTCATGTACTCAATAAAAAATACAAAATGTAAAATTAAAGAATAAGCTTTTATAGCTTATTTTTATTTTACTTTATCTTAATATCATATATAATTATTACGAGGTGAATACAATGAAAAATATTGTTACATTCAAAATTTTACATACAAGTGATATTCATGGTTATATTTATCCTAATTCTTACACAACAAAACAAGAAGGTGATTTTGGTTTAGCTAAATTATCTACATTGATAAAAAGTGTGAAAGATGAAAAGACAATTCTAATTGATTCTGGAGATACAATACAGGGTAGTCCTTTAACTTATTATTACTCTAAACAAGATCAAGATAATGCAAATCCTTTAGCTAATGTACTCAATGAGATTGGTTTTGATTATGTTACTATAGGTAATCATGACTTTAATTATGGAAAAGAGTATTTATTAGGTTATTTGAATCACCTGGATGCAAAAATATTAAACTGTAATTTATTGGATATCAAAACCAAGAATCCTTTTAAAGGTATAACTGAAGACATTATGATTATTGATGGTGTCAAGATTGGTTTAATTGGTGTAACAACACATTATATACCAAACTGGGAACAACCTTCTAACATAGAGAATATTGATATCTTAGATGCTTTTGAATCTACTAAGAAACAAGTAAATTCATTAAGAGACAAAGTTGATTTCCTAATCGTTAGTTACCATGGTGGTTTTGAAAGAGATTTGGAAACAAATGAATTACTAACAATTGATACTTCAGAGAATCAAGGTAGTAAAATTCTTAATGAGATAGAAGGAATAGATTTACTTCTTACAGGACATCAACATCGTTCATTATTTGGTACCCGAAACAAAACTATTTATACACAACCAGGATATAATGCGCAAAACTTAGCAGTGGTTGTTATAGAATATAATAAGGATTCAAAATCATATCAAGTTTTGGAAAACAAATTACTGGATTTACAAAATATAAAGGCTGATCAAAAAGTACTGGATTTAGTCAAAGAAATTGAAGATGAAACACAAAAGTATTTAGACACACCTGTTGGTCATATAGAGAATGATTTACTAATTTTAGATCAATTAGATGCTAGAATAAATAAACACCCAATCATCTCTTTGATTAATCATATCCAAATGAAATATACTAATGCTGATATTGCCTTATGTGGTTTAGCTAATGAAGTATCAGGATTTAGAAAAGATATTAGTATTAGAGATGTTATAGGTACATATGTTTATCCTAATACATTGGTAGTTAAAAAAATGGATGGAAGAACGCTCAAACTGGCATTAGAAAAAACCGCTGAGTTCTTTGATTTAAAAGATGGGGAAATTGTTGTTAGTGACGAATTTAATCATCCTAAACTACAGTTATATGCATATGATATGTATGACGGAATTGAATATACAATTAAAGTTGGGAATAAAAAAGGTGAAAGAATCACTTCTTTAACTAAAAACGGAATAACGATTAATGATAATGATGAATTTAGTGTTTGTATGAATAATTATAGAAGTTCTGGTGGTGGTGATTACTTCTTTATCAAAGACTGTGAAGTAATCAATGATACACAAACAGAAATCATTGATTTGTTAGTTGATTATATCGTTGAAACTAAAGATATAAAGATTCCTCATAAAGACAACATCAAAGTTATTAAATAGTGTTGTGGAATTTAGTTTTTTTTAGTACACTATACTGTTAATACTTAAGAGGAGTGACTAAAATGAGAAAATACTTAATCGGAATACTACTAATACTTACACTTTCGCTAAGTGCATGTGATTTTGGTAATAGTCCAATAATAGAACTAGATACAATTGATAAAGTCAAAAGTGAATTAGTCCTTGATGACGAAATTGAAAATATTACTTTACCAACAACTATTGATGGTGTTGAAATTACTTGGGAATCAGATGTCGAAAACACTTTGACTTCAAATTACACAATTATTCAACGTGCAGAAGATAGAGATATAACTCTTACCGCATATTTAATATTTGAAGGTAGAATGTTAATTAAAACCTTTGAAGTGACAGTTATAAAAACTGAAATCAATACTGAATATACAGATTATTATTCTGGTGCTGGTGGTTTAACTGGTGAAGCTCTAAAAACATTTTTACATTATTTAATTGATGATCATACCGAGTTATCATATGGTGCTTTAAGACAAGCTTTACAAGTAACTGATGAAGATCCAAATAATACTGACAATGTTCTCCTTTTCTATACAGGAGACAGTGTAGATAGTACTTGGGATTATGGAGCTACTTGGAATAGAGAACATGTATGGCCAAAAAGTTTAGGTGATATGTCTGATAATGATGCAGAACATAATGATTTGCATCACATAAGAGCTACAGATCCAGACGTTAACGGTGCAAGAGGAAACAAAGAATTTGATGAAGGTGGAACTTTAGTTAAAAACACAACTGGTTGTTTCTCTGATGGTAATTCTTTTGAACCTCGTAACGAAGTTAAAGGTGATGTTGCTAGAATTATATTCTATATGGCCGTTAGATACGAAGGTACAAACGGTGAAATAGATTTAGAAGTCATCGAATCATTAACTGGTTCAGCTCCTACTATTGGAGTATTATCAATATTAATTCAATGGCATTTACAAGATCCTGTAGATGATGCTGAACGAAATAGAAATGACTTAGTCTTTGGTTATCAAGGGAATCGTAATCCGTTTATCGATCATCCTGAATTTGTCGGATTGATTTGGGGTAGTAATTAATAAGAAAAGGAGCTAAATTTTAGCTCCTTTATTTTTTTGTAGGTGTATCTTATTTTTATTCTACTTCTTCTTCAATCTCTACTTCAATTTCTACTTCTTCTTGATCTCTTTTCACATGAAAAGGATCCAGTTTTATTACTACTTTGTATAAATCATCTTCAATTTTATAAACATCGATACGATGTCCTTCTTCACCTTTTTCATTAACAAATGCTACTAAATCTTCTTTTGAAGTGAACATTTTAGTTTTTTGCTTAGGCCCCCTAGGTCTTCTAGGTCTATCAAAAGGTGGACGACCTTCAAAATGAGGTCTTCTTCTTTCATCATCTTTAAAATCTACATGAATATGTTTTTCATGTCTCTCATGTCTCTCATGTCTCTCATGAGGTCTTTCGTCTCTAAATTCTCTCTCACGTTTATCTCGTGGGTAGTGTTTCACATACACTTTTTTTTCCATATTGTGTTCTCTCTCTCTCACACCTACAGAATATATTATAAACCTTTTAAAAAAAAGTGTCAAATTAAGACACTTTTTTACTTACAATTCTTTTGATATCCTCAATATCTAATTCACTAAGAATTATCCCAATAAGAACTAAAGCCATTCCTATTCCCATATTATTACTAAATATATCTCCATAAAGCCAAACCGCGAATAATGGACCAAATAAACTTTCAGTTGATATTAGAATTGCAGCTTCAGCTTCATTAGTATTCTTTTGTCCAATACTTTGAAATATAAAAGCTACAAATGAAGCAAAGAATCCAATGATAATTGCGTATATTAGAATTCTAACGCTTTCCACATCTTGAAAATCTACAGGCGGTGCACCATCCTTAACAACCATGACAATGAATGCTACAACACTAAATAATAGTAACTGAAACGCCATTAATACAACAAGATCAACTTGTTTAGCTTTCTTCCCTAAGAAATAAATATGTATTGCGTAGAAGAAAGCGCCTATAAACGTTAATGAATCCCCAAAGTTTATCCCTGATTCTAACTCATTGAAATTAACTGTTATAAAGAGAATACCTATTAAAGTAATAATTCCTGCTAAGATAGTTTTAAAGTGAATATGTTTTCTCTCAAATATATAAATAATACCAGGCATTAAGACAATATATCCTGCGGTAATTAATGCATTGTTTGAAGGAGTTGTGTTAGCTAACCCCCATGTTTGGAAATAGAATCCTAAATATAAGAATACACCAAGGAATACTCCCCATTTAATTGTTTCCTTATTTGTCTTCATTATTCTTTTAAAATATAAAGCAAAGATAGCGATGGTTGCTGTAAAAAAGCGGACAAATAGTAATTCACTTTCTGTCCATCCAAAATCTAAAATTGTTTTATTAACGTAAAATCCAAATCCCCAGATAAGTCCTGCGGCTACAAGAACAATTCTTGCTAATGTACGATTCATCTAATCACCTCGATGCTAATGGTATTATATAGTATATTATTAGAATTGAAAAGCGATTTTTTAAAGCCTTTACATTTCTAGCGATTTGTAATAAAATATAGGGTCCTAGACTTACAAGGAGGTGGATAATATGTTTACAATTAAATACAACGAGAAATCAGTTGAATACAAAGAACATATTAGAGTAAATGAATTATTAGAAAATGAAAATAAGGTATATCCTGTAGCGTTAGTAAATAATAGACTTCGTGAATTAAGTTACATGTTTGGATATGATGCTGAAGTTGAATTTTTAACTTTAGATCATCCCGAAGCAGTACATATCTATGAAGCATCATTACGTTACTTAATAGCGATGGCTTTTAAAAATATATATCCAGAATACGAAATCAAGTTTAAATATAGCGTTTCTAGAAGTATTTTTTGCTATGTAGTAAATGATAATACTATTCAAATTGAAGAGGTATTAGAAAATATAGATAAAGAGCTTAAGAGATTAATAGCATTAGATATTCCATTTGAAAGAATGACTAAAACAGTTAAAGAAGCTAAAGAATTCTATCAAAGAAACTTTTATCAAGATCGTATTGATATTTTGGAATATCGACCTGAGAAGAAAGTTCACTTCTACCGTTGCAATGGGTACCAAAATTATGTATATAGTTATATGGTTCCTAGTACTGGTTATTTAACAAAATACAAAATGAGACCTTATGATATTGGTTTTGTAATTCAGTATCCGCGTGCGGAAACTGATTCGAAAATTCCAAAATTCAAAAACTCGCCAAAATATATTGAAACATTAAGAGATGCAAGTACTTGGGCTCATTTAGTTGAAGCTGACACTATTGCTAATTTAAATCGTCATGTAGAAAAAGACAGTGTTGTTGATTTTGTTCATATGTGTGAGGCAAAACATAACGCAATGTTAACTGAGATTGGTGATTTAATAAAAGATAATGATGATATCAGATTAATTGCTATTGCTGGTCCATCTAGTAGTGGTAAGACAACTTTTAGTAATAGACTGCGAATCGAGTTAATGACTAGAGGATTAAAACCAGTAACAATTAGCTTAGATGATTACTACTTAAATAGAGAAGATATTCCAACAGATAAAAATGGTAAAGTTGATTTAGAACATATTAATACTTTAGATATTGAATTGTTCAATCAAAACATGACTGACTTAATTAAAGGAATCGAAGTAGAAATGCCTGTCTTTGATTTCACAACCAAACGTCGTGGAGGTTATCGTAAGCTCAAAGTAGGAACAGATAATCCAATTATTATTGAAGGAATCCATGCTTTAAATGATAAATTGACAAGCAGTATCCCTCATGAGCAAACATTTAAGATTTATATAAGTCCCCAATTACAAATGAACTTAGATGATCATAATCCAATTAGCATTACTAATGTACGTTTACTTAGACGTATCGTTAGAGATAAACAGTTTAGAAATGCTAGTGCATTAAGAACAATTGGAATGTGGGAAAGTGTTCGTGCCGGAGAATTTAAATGGATTTATCCTAACCAAGAACATGCTGATTATGTATATAACTCAGGACTACAATATGAATTAAGTGTTCTTAAGAAATATGCATTACCTACATTAAAAGAAATTGCTAATGATAGTGAATTCTATATTACAGCAAATAGATTAATAAAATTCTTAAAGTATTTCGTTGATATTCCTGATGAACATGTACCATGTAATAGTTTATTACGTGAATTCATCGGTGGTAGTTGCTTTAGAGAGTAATTGACCATTTAAATAAATTAAACACTGTAAAAGTTATAAAATAACTTAATACAGTGTTTTTTTAATATAACAACCTTACTAACTACTATTTCTAAATTTGCTTCTTTTCGGTAGTTTTCGTCCATTATATAGAAGGTTTTAGACACTCTTCACAGTCAACCACTTCAGTACTTATTTGATTAAAAAGTTCAAAAAAAAGAGGATTACTCCTCTTTTGAAAATTTTTCTAAGTCTTTTCCATCCATTCTAAATGGAATCCAACCACGTAATGGTTTAGCTCCCAAATTTTCATAGAATCGAATTGAAGGTTTGTTCCACTCTAGACAATTCCATTCAAAACGTAAGCAATCATTTTCTAATGCAATACGTGCTAAATATTTAAGCACTTTTTTACCAATTCCTTTACCTCTTTCCTTGTCTTCAACAAAGAAATCCTCTAAGTGTAATGTTGGTCTTGCTAAGAATGTAGAGAAAGAGTAATAATAAATTGCGAATCCAATAGGTTCACCGTCTCTTCTAACAAAGATAACTTCAGCACGTTCATCATCAAAAATATTCTTCACAATATCTTCAACTGAAGCTTTCACGTATTTCCTCATTCTTTCGTATCTAGCTAATTCTTTGACGAAGTATAAGATTTTGTCTGCTTCTTCTCTTTTAGCTCTCGTAATAGTAATTTCGCTCATTTATTCATCACTTCCTTTTCATTTAATTTTTCTTATTTATATTTTATCATATTTTTAGTTTTTTTTATAGTTTTTATGCGATATAAAAAAAATTAAAAAAGTGTTTTCAAAATCAGTTAATGTGTTATAATGTGCGTGTGAAAGCGTTTTTAGTATCTTTGAAAAGGAGTAGAATTATGTTTAAAAATATTGAAGAAATGATTAAATTTGTACAAGAAGAAAAAGTTGAAGTAATTGATTTTAAAGTTGTTGATATGAAAGGTAGATGGCATCGTCTAACTATCACTTCTCAAAAACTAGATAAATCTGTAATGGAAAAAGGAATTGGTTTTGATGGTAGTAGTTATGGATTCTTAACAGTTGAGAAATCTGATATGGTGATGATTCCAGATCCTGCTAGTTGTTTCTTAGATGAATATAAAGAACACAAGACAATTGTTTGTATAGCCGACATTTACCAAATTGATGGAAATAATTTAATTAGATTTGAAGATGATCCAAGATATATCGCTGAAAAAACTGAAAGTTTTATGCGTGATAATAACTTAGCAGATGAATGCTTACTTGGTCCTGAATTTGAGTTTTTCGTTTTAGATCATGTATCATATAAAAACACAAACCAACATATGGAAGTAAAACTTGATAGTGCACAGGCAAACTGGAATAGCAGTGATGATAGTTATAAAAATATCGGTTATACTGTTCCTCATCATGGTGGATACCATGTTGATAGTCCTTGGGATGCTAGTTATGAATTTAGAACTGCTGTTAGTTTAGCTAGTGAACGAGCTAATATTCCAATTAAATATCATCATAGTGAAAATGGTGGACCTGGACAAGTTGAAATTGAAGTAAATTTTGCTGGAATCAAAGAAATGGCAGATAGAACAATGAAGATCAAAAACATTTTGAATCTTACTGCATTTAAAATGCGTAAAAGTGTAACATTTATGCCAAAACCTTTTGTAGATGAATGTGGGAATGGAATGCATGTTCATATTCAACTTAAAAATAAAAATGAATGGATTATGTATGATAAAAAAGGATATGCTGAATTAAGTGATATAGCCCATTATGCTATTGGTGGAATTTTAAAACATGCAAAAGCAATTACGGCAATTACTAATCCTTCTACTAACTCATATAAACGTTTAGTACCTGGTTATGAAGCACCAGTAACTATTGGTTATGCTACTGCTAATAGAAGTGCAGTTATCCGTATTCCCGGATACACAATCCAAGAAGATGAAAAGCGTTTTGAACTACGTAGCCCAGATGCTACTGCTAATCCTTATTTAGCATATAGTGCAATTATGATGGCAGCATTTGATGGAATTAAAAACAAGATCCATCCGAATGATATTGGTTTTAAACCTTATGACTTCAACTTATACACTTTAAGTCCTGAAGAGCAAAAGAAAGTTAAAACCTTACCAACTACTTTGATGGAAGCCGCTAAGGAGTTAGAAAAAGATTATGAGTTTTTACTACAAGGTAATGTCTTTAGTAAAAATATTATCAATAATCATCTAAAAAGAATTAAAGAAGAATATTTACTCGTTAATAAAATGCCTCATCCAATTGAATTTGAGATGTATTATAGTTTGTAAAAAAAAGGAGCTAAATTTTAGCTCCTTTAATCTTTTTGTATGCTACTTAAATATAAAATGATTTTTTGCTTATCGTTAAGTGTAAATTGATGACTTGAATCTTTTAGAAACTCAATTAAATGTGCATCTACTAAAACTTTATATACTGCTTTAAATTTCTTGAATTTAGTTTGCGATAAATTTAAGTTTTCATCAATTTGTCTGAATCTATTGTTTGTATCTAATGTTGTATAGATTTTTTCTTCTTGATAAGAACGCATTACTTTTAACATGTTCATTAAAGCACGTTTATTTTGTTTATTAGTAAGATATGGTTTGATTTTCTCATAATCAGTTGTTTTCGCTTTAGTTGTTTTTGCTTTTGTTGTTACTGGTGCTTTTGATTCTACTATAACGCGATAATCATTAATGATTAAGATTTTATCAGTTGATGATTTAAAGACGATTCTTTGTGAATCATCTGGTGTTGCTACTAACCATACTTGTTTATTGAATTTACGTAATGTATTCATTACGATAGAATAATCACTATCACTTGTTAAAAATACAAATAAATCAAATGCTGGGTTTCCAACATGTAATTTCTCTAATGCATCAACACTGATCATTAAATCAGCACGATTTTTTTTACCTGTTATATGTGGTGCATCTTCGATTGTGAAGTTTAATTCACTTAGTTGATTTCTATATCGTTTTAGAGTTGATGATTCTCCAATGGCTTTCTTTAATCCAAAGACGGCTTTTTCTGCGCCTTCAAATTCATTTGTTACTTGTAATCTAATATCATCTAGTAAGTCTTCAAGACTTATTAACCCTTTAATGTTTTCTACATCTAAGTATATAGCTACGTTTACTGTCTTCATAATTTCCTCCTTTTTACTTCTTTTTTATTATAACACACTATTAAAAAGAAAGAACTATTTAGAATAGTTCTATTTTTTATAGTATTTTGCTAATCCACCTATACTTGTTTCACGGTAATTTTCATTTAAGTCTTTTCCTGTTTCCATCATTGTATGAACAACTGTATCAAATGATATTTTTCTACTACCCATTAATAGGAAAGATAATTCACTTGCGTTGATTGCTCTATGAGCAGCAACGGCATTTCTTTCAATACAAGGTATTTGAACATGTCCTTTTACTGGATCACAAGTTAGACCTAAGTGATGTTCTAAGGCAATCTCTGCTGCGTATTCAATTGTATCAATATTGTTATTAAATAATTCACTATGAGCAGCTGCAGCCATACTGCATGCTGTTCCTACTTCTGCTTGGCATCCTGCTTCTGCTCCACTGATAGAAGCATTGTGTTTTATAATATTACCTATTAACCCTGCTGTTGCTAAAGCGTCTAAAATACGGATGTCACTGAACTTATGAATATCTCTTAAATAATATAGTACACTTGGTAAAACACCACTAGCACCGCATGTCGGTGCTGTAACTACTGTTCCACTGTTTGCATTAACTTCACTAACTGCATAAGCGTATGCACTAACTAGTCTTAATTGATTACTTGTAGTTAAGTTTTGATTATATAGTAAGCTTCGCGCTTTTCTTACGACTTCTAATTCTCCTGGTAATACTCCTTCAGTGTGAAGTCCAAGATTAATTGAATCTTTCATTTGAAACCAAATAGTTTCTAAAAATTCTTTGAAGTCTTTGTCTTCATACTTATATACATATTCATAAAGTCTAAGATTATTCTCTTTACAATATTTTTGAATTTCATCAAAGTTTTTATGAGGATAAATATGTTTAGATTCTTCATATTTATCTCCTTGTTTTAGGATACTTCCTCCACCGATTGAATAGTAACGATCATTAGCTATTAATTCATCACCTTTATAGACTAATACATCCATAGTATTAGGATGTTCAATATCACAATTCGAACTAAAAACTACTTCAACGTTTTCTAAGATATCTTCAATAACTTTATCAGTTAAATGCCCTTTTCCAGTTAAACTTAAAGAACCATACAATACTACTTTATATCTGTCAGCATCATACTCACTTTTAACACGATTACAAATTCTTTCAGGTCCAATTGTGTGCGAACTTGAAGGGCCTCTACCAATTTTGTATAACTCTCTTATTGATTCCATATGAACACCTCACTTGGGTTTATTCATTTTTATAATAACACTAAAAATAATAAATACAAGTACAAAAAAAACTCAGATTTCTGAGTTTAGTTTGCTAGTTCTTCAGTTTCTAATTTTTTAAGAAAATCATGTAGTGGTTGTTCAGGTACAAAACCAACGTTTTGTCCAAGTACATCGCTACCTTTAAAGAATAATAATGTAGGAACACTACTTACTCCATATTCACCTGCTTGAGGATGACTATTTGCATCTGCTGCTATGAATACTACATTTTCTAAATCTTCTACACCACTAAGTTTTTCAAAGACTGGTTTTAACATTTTACATGGTGGACAAGTTGTTGTGGCAAATTTTACTATGGCGATTTTTCCTTCTTCTAAATGATCTTGAATTGATTCATTACTTTTTAATTCTACTAACATAATATCACTCCTTTTTTAAATACATTTGTATTCTACTCCTAAGTGTAATTTTTTTCAAATAGTTTGCTCACGAACTTTAGTCTGATATGCTATAATGAACTGAGGTGATTTTATGGTAAACAATGTTATACCATTTGTTCATAGTTTATTACGTGATAATGTAACTAAAACCGATGTTGTAGTTGATGCTACTTGTGGGAACGGTAATGACACTTTGTTACTAGCGGAATTAAGTAAATTTGTATATGCATTTGACGTTCAAGATGTAGCAATTAGTAATACTGAAATGTTACTTAATGAAAGTAATGTGAGTAATTATAAAATCATCCAAGATTCTCATGAGAATCTTGGTAACTATATTGATAGTGAGTTAAAGGCGGTTACTTTTAATTTAGGTTATCTACCGGGTAGTGATAAAAGTATCCAAACTTCATTCAAAAGTACAATAAAGGCTATTGAGGATTCACTTAGTTTACTTGTAAGTGGTGGTATAATTACGATAATTCTTTATGTCGGACATAATGGTGGATTAGATGAGGCAAACGAGGTAAATAGCTTTTCAAAACAACTAAATAGAAAAGCATATAAAGTTCTTCAATATAGTTTTATAAATAGGGATACTTCTCCTTATGTAATAGTTATTGAAAAACATTAGATTAGTGATATAATGTAATGTTACTGAGGTGAGAAAGATGAAAAAATTATTTACAATATTATTGTTATTATTGATTAGTTTTACTCTGAGTTCTTGTGATAAAGAACCAGAAATTACTGTTGAAGATTATTTAGAAGTCTATTACTTAAATGATTTTCATGGAGCGCTTACTCCAAGTAGTGATCAATTAGGAATATCTTATATTGCTAATTTAGTTAATACAGCACAAACAGAAACTCCAGAAAACTCTATATTCATTGTTGGTGGAGATATGTTACAAGGTAGTGCATTAAGTAATTACTATGATGGTTTAAGTACAATTAATTTACTTAATTTAATGGGATTAGATGCTTTTACACTTGGAAACCATGAATTTGATTGGGGTCTAGATGTTATTGCTACTTATAAAGATGGTAATTTAGAAAATGGTGAAGCAGACTTTCCGTTTTTAGGTGCTAATATTTATTATGAAGGTACAACAACCAGTCCTGATTGGATTGATCCATATGTAATTCTTGAAAGAGGAGAACATAAGATTGGTGTTATTGGAACAATGGGGTATGGTTTAGAATATGCAATAGCTCAAAGCAAAATTGATGGTTATGAATTTGGTGACCCTGTTGAAGCTATTGAACATTATAGTGAATATTTAAGAACTACTGAGGGATGCGACATTATAATTGTTTCCTCACATGACTCTGGTAGCTATTTGAATAATGAATTACTACGTTTACCTGATGCAGCAAGAGTTGATGCCATTTTTAATGGACATTCTCATTCATCTTATCAAAGAATTGATAATGATGTAGCTATTGTTCAATCAGGAAGTAATGGTGAATTTGTTGGTTATGTTAAATGGGATTTCAGATTTGATCCTGTAGATATCGAGGTTGATAATATCGATGCATATGGATCAGCACTATTAGATGTAGCAGACCCAGATGTTGAAGCATTATTAAATCAATATATTGCTGAGACTGATGAATTCTTAGGAGACGTTATTATTACAAGTAATGATAACTATTCTAAAGGTGAACTTAGTTGGTGGTTAACAGATTTAATGAGAGAAGTTACACAAAGTGATATAGCTTTCCACAACTATGGTGGAACTAGATCAGATATTAGTTTAGGTGAAGAGATATCATTAAGTACGTTATATGATATTTGGCCATTTGATAACATTATTAAAACTGTTTTGCTAAGAGGAGATACAATAAAAGTCTTAATTAACAGTGGTGATTTAGCTTATAGTAGTGATATATCATTATTTGAAGATGATGTACTTTACCGAGTAGCTACAAATGATTATGTTTTTGATAAAACAACTAACCCATTTATTAATGGTGAAGATATCGTTAATACTGGTATTGTCATTAGAAATTTAGTTAATGATGAGTTATTATTACAAAGTGAAGAGTATTCAGATTTTTCTACTAGAAATAGTTTTATGATAGATCACAATGATTACGTAATCGAAGAATAAAAAAACAAAAGACGATTTTTAATCGTCTTTTTTAATTACCCATATCAAATACTATTTTCCACTTACCTTCTTCTTTTTGCCATGTTGTTACGTATTTCCCAATCTCTTTAAATTCTTTATCTTCAATCTTATAAGTTCTTATATATGTACCTGTAGTAACTCCCAAAGTGCTATCTTTACTTATAAAAGCATGAAGTGGTTCCCAGGTAAAATCAATATTATCTAAGCGATAAATCATTCCTACTAAACTCACCATTTTACTTCTATCTTTGATGTATGCTTCATGTTTAGGAGTACCCATTATTGCTTTTTTAGATAAGTATTTAGCCCAGCTTTCTACACCTGTTTTTTGTGACTCCAGACAAAACAGTTTATCTAACTCCATTAGTTCTTTAATTTCCTTTTTCATATTATCACCTATTTAAATTATATCTTATATTTTTGAAGTATGTAAGTGGTTTCTTATTGAATTACAAGTGCTTTCATATATGATATAATAGAAGCGCCGTAGGAGGTTATATTATGAAGAAATATATTTTAGGTATTATACTAATATTAGTTGTTGCTTTAAGTGGTTGTAGATCTGGTGTTAATACCGATGTAACATTTAGTATCGATAGTGATACTGTGGTTTCACAATTCGAGGGAGAAAATTTTGTTAAACTTTATGATGTTAGTGCTAGTGATTATCTTGGAAAAGATATTAGTGCTTTTATTGAAGTTAGAGGTACTTATGATTTAGATGTACCCGGTAACTACAATATATCATTATATGTAGCTGATGATTACGGGAATAACGGTGAAATTAATATTGTTTTAGAAGTTAAAGAAATCACATGTGAAATAGATGACACTCAAGAAAAATGTATAATCCATATTGAGAGTATTAATTTTAGTGAAGTTACTAATAATATAACAGGATTATATTTAGATGATTTTGTGAAAATAACTGTTGAAGTTACTCCGCAAAATGCTGATAACAGAACAATTATTTTTAGTTCAAGTGATGAGACAGTTGCTACTGTTTCTGAATATGGTTTTGTCTTTGCTCATAAAGTAGGTACAGTAACAATTACTGCAAAAAGCGAAGATGGAAGTTTTGAAATTACAAAAGAAATCTCAGTTTGGGAGAAAACATGTGATGTCGATCCTTTGCAAGACAAATGTGCAGCTGATATTCTAGATGATCAATCAAGAATTGTAACACTTGGTTCTAGTAATGTTAGTGGTACTAATTATAATGAAGTGTATGTTAATAATCGAGTTTATTATCAAATATATGTTAGAACATTTGCTGATTCTGATGGTAACTATAAAGGTGATATTAATGGTATCATTGATAACTTACAATATTTAAAAGATCTAGGTGTTGGGGGAATATGGTTAATGCCTGTTACTGAATCTAGAAGTGATCATGGTTATGAAGTTGATGACTATTTTGATATTGATAGTGAATACGGTACAATGAGTGATTTTGAAGACTTACTTGTTGCTGCTGATTTACTAGACATTGATATTATAATAGATTTAGTTATAAACCATATGGGAGCTTATAATGAAATTTTCCAAGACGTTTTAAGAAATGGGACTAATAGTGATTATTACAATTGGTTTAGCTGGTTAGATAGTGATGATCCTAAAGCAAGTTATAAAGGTTCTTGGGGACAAACAATTTGGTATGCTCCTGAAGGTAGAGAATGGTTAAAGGACGGATTCTTTGATATCCATCCTAGTTTATATGATAAGGTTTATTGTGGTTACTTTAGTGATTGGATGCCTGATCTAAATTTAGAAAATCCTGAAGTTAGACAATATCTCGAAGATGTAGGAGAGTTTTGGTTAAATAAAGGTGTTGCTGGTTTTAGAATGGATGCGACTAGTCATTTCTATGCTAATAACGAACACTTTGGATTAAATAATCATGAAGAGAACGTTGCTTACTTAACAGAGTATTTTAGTTTCTTAGAAACTGTTAACCCTGAAGTGTTTGTTGTTGCGGAAGCTTGGGAAGGTTATGGAACTTATGCTAGTTACAATGCATCTGGTGTTAGTACGATAAACTTTGAGTCAAATTATAAAATTAAAGATGCTGTTAACGGAAATTATATCAATTTCGCAGAAAGCATTAATGCTGTATACAATGAATACAGTAAGTATAACCCTGATTTCATCGATGCACCGTTTATATCGCATCATGACGGCTTAGGACGTATCGCTTCTCATACTGGTGGTTTTGAAGAAACAAGACTAGCTGCGGAGGTTCTACTGACTTTAACAGGTAATCCGATTATTTACTATGGTGATGAAGTTGGAATGAAAGGTGTTTCTAATACGAGAAACAATATGATCTGGGGGAGTTACTATAGTGGTTTATTTGCAGCAAGTATTGATATCAATACTGATACAGTTGATGAGCAATTATTGGATCCCGATTCATTACTAAGTGTTTATACTAATATAGCTAATGTTAGAAATGATTCTCTAGCTTTAAGCTATGGTGATTTCACACCATACCAAGATGGTTATCTAGAAGGTTACTACCGTGCATTTGAAAATGGTGAAGATAAAGAGGTTGTTGTTGTTTTATTCAATTTCACAAATACATTCTTTATTCCAATACCTGATGAATTTACATCATATGAAATCATGTACCGTACCAATGATTCAAACTTTGGAGGAATTAGTCCAAACAGTACAATGATTATTAAAATCCCTTGGGATTTATATGAAAGTCTAAACTAAAATAAAAAGGTCTGAATTTAATTCAGACCTTTTTTTTGATTGTTATTCACCGGCGATTCCAGATTTATCAATACTTTCAATAAAGTATCTTTGGATAAATCCGTACATAATTGCAAGTGGTAAAATACTAAGGATTGTCCCAGCAAACGATTTTGCTTCTGTATAATCAACATTCACATTGCTTCCTGAAGTATTAAAGTCAGCAACACTGTTCCATGTTGATTGAAGTTGTCGTAAGAACATCGGGATTGTATCAATCTGGGCATTTAAATATGCACTGGTGAGGAATGTTTCATTCCAGTTTACTGCAAACCCATATACGAAGGCAATTACAAAGGCAGGCGTTGCCATTGGAATCGCTATTCTAACAAATATTTTGAAACTATTCGCACCATCTAAGTAAGCTGATTCTTCAATTTGTCCAGGCATCATTGAGAAGAATTGGTAGAAGATAAGAATAAAGAATGTAGCTTGAATACCTGAGCCAAAGAATGCTGGTACCCATAATGCAAACATTGTTCCCTTTATACCAATTTCGTTATACATTAATGCACGAGGGATAAATAGTAATGTTTTAGGTAAAATATAGATTAGTAATAACATTACGAACAAGAATCCTTTTAATTTAAACTTAAATCTTGCGAGTCCATAACCAATTAGAGCACTACTTATAACAGTAACAAATGTTGTTGTACCACTAACAAATAGTGTATCAGTTAAACTTTTTGGTAAGAACAATAAGATAACTGTTAAGAATATACTTGTACCAAATAATTTACCTTTATCTTCGGTATATAATCTACCTAGATATGTAGCAAAAACTGGTAATAAGCACACTAAAACAAATTTGAATGTTTCAATATGTTGTAGTTTTTCAGTTAAAGTATAAACAGCTAATCCTGTTGACTCATCAACAGCATTTAATACCCCAAATGTTCCTTTAACAAATGTTATATCTAAACCTAATCCACGCCATGCATATAAGTAATTATCAAAGAATACCCTTGAAGGGATCCACATAATAGTACTATCTACTAAGTCTGTGTTTGACATCAAACTGATCATAAACATGTAGAAGATTGGATATAAGAATACAAATGCAAATGTAATACTTAAGAAATATACTAAGAAATAATATAGGATCCCTTTACGGTTTCCACTACCTAAAATTCGTGCTCGATAATGAGGCCAATTAAGTTTGAAGTCTTTAAAGAATTTTCCTGTTTTTTCCATAATTACGCCCCCTTACTCTCTAAAGCTAGTTTTTGTGACTTGCTTAAGAGTTTTTTCTTACGATTTTTACCAAGAAGGGTTCTTCTTAACTGTCCATTAGAAATGAACAATAGAATGGTAATAACGAGGATTTGCACGAATGTATAAATTAATGCCATTGCACTAGCGTATCCTTCCCTTCGATCGAAGGCGGTACGTGAATCATTAATGATTCCATTGATTGGGTTACCATCAAAGTTTCCTAAGAATACAACGATAAAGATAATACTTACTGTAATCGCAGGACTTATGATTGGAAGAGTTATCTTCCAAAACATACTCCAAGAGTTAGCTCCATCAATACTAGCTGCTTCATATAAACTTTTGTCTACTTTTTGAAGCATTGCTAAGAAGATTAAGATTGGCACTCCGGTATACCAGAGAATTTCTATGATAATACCGAATAATTCCATAAAGAGATCAAGAGCAAATTCGGGTACAATTGTTGTAATAACATCGATTACAAAGAAACTTAAGTTAATATCCATACCACCGTACTCGCTCATATTAGCAAGTAGTTCACCATTTAAGATGATAATTGGTAAGAAGAATATCATTCTAAAGAATCCTTTACCTTTAATACTCTGATTTAACAACATCGCAATGATTATTGCTAATGTAATAATAACTGGTGTAAATAATAATACCCTTACGATAAAGTTTTGCACTTCTAATACAAAATCAATATCTACTTGTAATATTCTTCTAAAGTTTTCAATTCCTACCCATTGGTAAGTAAATTCTGTTTGGTATTGGATAACATTGTTAAAACTCATATAAATGATTCGTCCTAGTGGGTATAAAACTAAACCTAATAAACCAACTATAAACGGTGATGTAAATGCGTAACCTGTTGCCGCTTTTTTCTGTTCCATTGTTAACCCTCTTCTACCATTTTGATGTCTTGTAAATAAAGGTTTTAAAGTCACTTTATAAAGCGGGTATAAGATAAATCGTTTTATCCAACTAAGTGGTGGATATTTGAATAGGAATAGAATAAATCTACCAATATTAACAATAACTGTGCGGTAAATCCAAACAATACCCATAATAATAAATCTTATGAAATACTTATAAATATTATAGATGATAAATCTGTAGATTGGACTAATAACAAAAGTATAAATATGAATTAATACATATCTGTTTAATAAAACAGATGCAAATCTAATACCATACCAAATACCTTTTGCAATAGTAATAAAAAACCATTCGATTCCATTGATAGCAAAACCACATATTTTAAAGTATCCATTAATGATACCTTTAAAGAAATCTACTATTCTAGTCATGATATCACCACATAACTTTGTGGATCTACAGTGTAAGTGTCCACTGTAATTTCACTTGTATTGTAGTTAAGGAGTATTTGCGTTCCATCATCGTATTCAACAAGAACAACTCCTGAAGAAATAAAGGTGTGGTCAACCATTTCTTTTTGGATTGTACTATTTAATCCTTCGGAATAGAAGTCTTTATAAATTTCCATTCTATTTTGAAGAATTTGATATTCACTAATATATACATTACTTGAATTAGTAAGTTTTAAATCATAAGTAGACCCACCAGTTAAAACATAACTAGGGAACACTCCAAATTCAACTAATCTCAGTAAGGTAAATTGCTCATCTGATGCAAAGTTAAGGTGCTCTGAGTACATATCTACAGTTCCACCAAGTACTAATTGTACAAATGGAATTGAAGCACTAATGAATGAATAATCACTACTACTAATAGGTGCATCATAGTATGTGCTAACATATCTAAATAAGTATGCATCTGGTGTATAGATACCCGTATTAATATTGTTAGTGTAATAGTAATCTAACATTTCAAGCATTTCTGCTTGATTTTCATTGGCGTATTTAACACCGTCATCCCAACTCGTATATACTGTACGGTCAAACCCTGCTAAGGCAATGTTTTCGATACCATATTTACTTAGACTTTCAAGATCATCTTCTGCTCGACCAAAGAAAGTACCAGTATCATTTACTAGATGTGCAAAATACATTGAAGAAAGTTCTATATAATATATCTCACGTTTACTTAATGTTTGAGCGTGGTTTCTTGAATAATCTTTGTAGCTTCTAACATAATCTAAATAATAATTAAACTCGATTCCTTCATTTTCAAAGAACTCTAACATATCTTTAAAGTCACCTTTACCACCAAGTTGACGGTAAACATCAAAACTATAACCCATATCAGACATATTAAATGTTTTTAGTGAAGTGATTAGTTCATTGTAACCTTCATCTTGAAGTAGTTTTACTGTATCTACTACTTCTTTATATGAAGTTATCTCAGTAATTGTATTTGATAAGATCCCTTGAGTAATCTCAGCACCAATGAAATCTACTTTTGTTGGTACTTCTGCGTAGTTTTGTCTATTTTGATCAGGGAATGTATCGTTTTCAATTAGATAGTCTTTATAAGATTTTGCTACACCAACGTAATCAGCTTCTTCACCTGTCATAAAGACAAATTTTAAAGTAGCATCATATACATTAGGGTCATCTTGATATGAAATACGATATTGATCTTCATTTGAACGCGATTGATATTGCTCATAACTTTGACGATATCTAAAGTTAAAGAATGAAGAGTAAAATGCATTTACATGTCCTGCTGTACGGAAGTTGTACTGAGCATAAGGTGCACCTGATTCAATAATTGTATAGAATCCAGTATTACCTGTATCATGAACTACTCCGTATATTGGTAATGTAAGTCTTTTAGTATCTTTTAAAGTAAAAGCACGTGCTCTAGGAGATAGTGATGAATAACCCAAATCTTCTCCATAAACATCAAGAATTAATGTTGTTTTATTTTCTGGATTTTCTTCTAATGAGATTAATGCTCCACTTCCATCAGGAATAATTACATATCCATCATCTTCACTTAATGTTGAACCAAAGTATTGGAAGACAGTGATGTTTCTTAATAAGTAATAAGTAGAGTATTGACTATTATCCCATAAATCTGGATTGTATTCTTTAATAGATTCATAAGGAATATTTACATTTAAACTTCCATCATCTATTGTAACTTCTAAATCAAAACTGATTTGAATGTAAGGATGATCAAAATCAACCTTAGCAACATAACCATTACTCAACGTTTCTATTGTTGAAGAGGCTGCTGGTTGTGAGTCGTTTACAACGTTAACGTTACTTAGATAACTTACAGTTACAGGAGAATCTAAGATAAATAAATCTAATGATACTCCTGATTTTACTGGAGCTAACGCTTCATCAGTAAAACCATTATATCTAGCTAAAGCTTCGGGTGTAATACTATATGAGCTATAAACATAGCCATTAGCTTTAACTCGAACAGCAACAGCTAAAGTGTCTCTTTCTAAGTATAATTCTAAATCACCATCATCTGCCATAAGTTCAAATGTGTCAGGGATAGTAATATCATATGTTTCTAACTCTTTTTCTGGTACTTCAATGTAACTATTCATATCAATTGAACCATTTGATAATCCGTTACCTAAATTGATATCATAATCAATTTCATTTCTTGCGTTTACTTTTGAAATAACAAATGCCCCAAATATAAAGGTAGGAATTAATAGTATAATTAGTAGTTTTTTCATCGCTCAATCAACTCCCTTGCAATTTGCTCGGTGACAGTGAATATCTGTGTATCTATTGAGTAGATAACAAATAGGAAGATACCCATTATCAACATTGTGAAAAGACTGATTCCAATAACTCCAAACGTTTCTCCTACTTCGTAGTTATGAATCTCTTTAATCATAAAGAAGAAATAAATAGCTACCCAGATATAAGTAATCGTTAATGGACCATTGTAGAATACAGCTTCTTGATAAGTTAATACATTACTCAAAATAGTTATTAGTGGAAAGACAATTAGTAACGGAGTTAAGCTCATAGCAGTTGCTACAAATACATTTTTGAATGAGCCTTCACCATCTCTTATTAGACAAACGAAATAATTAGCAACTACCCAAAGTGCCAAAATACTTATTAAGATGATTAATTCATACATAATATTTGGATTTGGATCAGCTAAGAAGATAACGTTAGTTACTGTTTGGTACATAATATATACTAATGCTAATAAGAAGTATATTATACCTGCAGTAGAAACACTAACCGCTGCTTTGCGCTTTATTTCATAGTAACCATCTAATGGATGTTTTAAGAAATGTTTTATATAAGTTAATTCTCTTATCGTTTTATTCTTTTTCTTAATTTTTACCCATAATTCTTCAAAACCTTTTGTGAAATGGGTACGTTTATTTACAAACTTAAATATGAATCTTGTTAGAAATAGAATAGAGAATATCAAAATTACCGTTTCTAAGTTTTGTTCTAACCAAGTTTGGCGTATTTGCCAATAAGCATCACTAATACCATCATTATAAGAAGCTAATTTGAAGTGATATAATGCCTCTTCGTAATTATCTTGTCTTATAAATGCATCACCAATACCTTCATGAGCGATATCGAAAACAGTAGCATACTCTAAACTGAACTCCCAGTTTTCTTTAGCTAACTCCTCATCACCATCTTGATAAGCTTGGAAAGCGTTGTGAACAGAGTTAGTAAACTCTGTAGGGTCATAAATTTGTAAGAAACCATTACCTCTATCGACAACAAACAATCTGTCTCTTGAGTCAGCTGCTATACTTGTTGGATTAAGTAATAATCCATCACGGTTAGCACCAATATCAGTAACACTGAAACTGAAAATTAATTCTCCATCAGCATTATACTCATTGATCCAACCATATTCCTCAATTACAAGAACATTTCCATAATTACCAACCCATAGATCTACTGCTCCAACCCAACCTCGAGCATCATTGCTAAAGAAGTTCGTTCCAGAAACATTAAACTTTTTAATAACATCATCTTCTAAAGTTGAAGTTACTGTGTAAACATATCCTTTTTCATCGATAGCTACACTTGAAACATAATCAACTAAAATATTAGATTCAGTACGAAGTTTATCTTTTTGCTCCTCAGATAATAACAATGCTCTAATTTGATCTAATAAAGGCATCCTAATTGGATTCCCACCAAAGAAAGTAATGTAATCACCATCACTATCAAGCATGATAAGTCCGTTTTCACTTTGAGCACCAACAACGTACATATTACCTCTTGTGTCAACTGCGACTTTTTTAGGTGTAAATTTATATCCACTAACAGGATCTTCAGGATCACCAATAAAAACAGGATGATCAGGTGTAGTTACTGTTTGGATAGGTTTATTTTTTTCTTGGAATAAAGTGTGACGGAATAATGTTTTTCCTGCAAAATCTGCAGTCGTTCCGTTTACAACTTTACCAAACATTTCTTCAAAATTAATTTTTCTAAATATTTCTTCTTTTGAATCGTAATCTTTAAAGATTACAGTACTATTTAAAGAACCATCAGTTGGTACAACGTCTATTTCATAGACAGGAGTACCTATTGGATCGTTTTCATCATCTGAAAGGTAGAATACATCACCAGTATTCATTGTCTCTGAACCATCCACATCATCTAACCAAATAAAAGACGATGGTGCTCTGTTCAATACTTCATCTCGATCAAAGATAAAGATACTCTTTTGGAAACTGTCAGGAACATATACTTTATCTTCTGTAACAAAAATACTGTTTACAGCGATAAATCCATGTTCAACATTTAACTCGTCCTTATCAGAGTATGCAATCTCATCAACATAGTTTAAATCTTTATCAAAAATAAATACTTTAAACCACCCAGAATCCGTCACATAGATATAATCTTCATGATCTACATAAACATACTGAGGGTTTTTAAATTCTACACCATTGGCCGATAAAACTTGGCCTGCGGGAGTATATGCATCACTAGTTCTTATCCAACCTTGTTCATTATCAGTTGTATAAGTATAGTATGGAGTTGAACTAGCAAATAAATTATCAGTTGCGACACTAAACATTACAAATATAATTAATGTGAAAAGTCCGAATGTTACTGCATGGACTAATTTCCTTCTCATTATTTGATACCTGAAGTGGCCATTGAAGCCATTACTTTATTTTGCATAAAGATGAAAATCAATAAGTTTGGTAAGAACATAATTAACTGTGCAGCAGCCCCAACACCGGCAGTAACGACGATGTTTCCTACTTGGCTAACTACAGTACTCATATAAAATGGTAATGTCCTTAGTGCTTCTTGATCAACAAATAGATTTGAACCTTCGGTATATCCCCATGACATTTGGAAAGATAGGATAGCTACCGTTACAAGAGCAGGCATAACTAATGGGAGTGCTATATTCCAATATATACGCCAATTCCCCGCTCCATCTATTTTTGCTGCTTCTAATAGTTCTTTAGGTACGTTTGTATCCATAAACTGTTTTACTAAGAATAATCCAACCGGCATTGCAAGTAAAGGAACGATATGTGCTAAATATGTATTGTAGATACCAATGTTTATTAATACTAAGAAACGTGGTATAGCTACTGCCACAGGCACAAACATTAAACTGTATTGATTAATTTTGTTTAAAGTATGTTTTCCTTTAAACTCTAATTTACTTAGAGCAAATGCTGCTAAACTACTTATAATCATACTCAAAATTACAACAATTAAGGTTGTAAAAACTGAGTTAAAGATATATCTACTAATCGGAATCCCTGATTCCTGACTAAATGCTACTAACCTCGCAAAGTTAGCAAATGTTGGTTGCTTAACAAAAAACTTTGGAGGGTAAGCGAATAATTCACTGAAAGGTTTGAACGCATGGTTAACTATAAAAACAATGGGTAGTCCCATAAATACAGATAAAGTAATTAAGAATATATGAAAACCATTTTGATTTTTGTTATATCGGTCTGGGTTAAATGTAATTCCACTTTTAGCCATAAGATCAGTCCCTTTCTCCGAATAATCGGTAAGATATTTGATTGAAAAAGACAACAACTAAGAGGAGGATAACAGTAACGGCACTTGCGTACCCCATTTCAAACCTCGTAAATCCAAAGTCATTGGCATGGTCGACAATCAACCAACCTGCATACTGTGGTGGTGTTGCTCCACCAGCAAGAGCACTTGCTAAACCAGCACTATTAAATGTTCCGATAATTGCCATTACGGCTCCAAATAACATTTGTGGTTTCATAGAAGGAATTGTAATATAGAAGATTTCTTGCCATCTATTTTTCATTCCATCAATAGCTGCTGCTTCATATAAACTTCTATCTATATTTAATACCCCAGCTAGCATTGCTAAGAATCCTAGACCCATACTACTCCATAATGAAACGATAATCATAATCGGGAATAAGATATCTGCGTCTTGTAAGAATTGTATTGGAGAATCAACGATATTTAAAGTGTACATGAGGAAGTTATTCAAATAACCAGTCTCATCACCACTAAAGACAATTCGCCATACATTAGCCATCATGATTGGTCCAGTGATTGATGGTGAGTAAATAATTACCGCATAGATAGTACGAGCACGATGTGGTACTTGAGCTAACATCCACGCTAAACCAAAACTCATCATATAACCAATTGGTCCAACAATAATACTAAATAAGATTGTATTTGATAATGCTTTTTGTAAAAATACACTATCTCCAGTAATAATATCTACATAGTTTTGTAAACCAATAAATACAGGAGCCTCAATTGTATTGAATGAAGTAAAACTTAGTACAAGAGCGGCTAAAACTGGTAGTGCAATAATTATAATGAATAATGCAGCGTATGGTGCAATGAATAGATATGGAGATTGTAAAATTCTTTTCTTTTTCACTATTCATCACTCCCTTCGATCATCCATAAATGGATGTTGTCAGAAGTTGGAACTAGAAAATCTTTAATTCGAACTCCGTCTTCATAATAACCGAACTCCGTTAGTTTTCGTTTAAGCTCTCTATTTATTATGATAACTGCGTCATCGATGGCTACACGAGGGTTAGTTCCGTCATTGACCACCTTGTTCCACGCATTACTTAACTCTCTTTCAACTAAGTAATCTCCTGGAACTTTTCCGGTAGTTCTTACCCATTCCCATTGCTCTAAGATTTCATATTTACTATCACTTGGCCACGCTGAAGTCTTAAATGCTTCTACATTAGCTGTCATATGTAAGAATTCATCTCCAAGTAATGATTGTAATTGGTAAGTAAAATCACTTTGGATATCTGATTTAAACCACCACTTGAAATATTCCCAAGCAATGTCTTGTTTATCTGTATCTTTAAAGATTACACTACTAGTCCCAAATGTTGGATCCCATCTTTCAATACAGCGACCATCTGTTAATGGTCCACCACATGTAGTTTCATCTTTATCTTCATACTCAATTCCAGGAATCGGCATTACTGCCCACTGTCCTGCTAGTTCTGGTGCTGCATATTTTAACTGAATATATGTATTACCATCACCAATCCCGATTGGAGTTTGGCCATCTCGGAATTTCTGGAAGAAATTTGAAGTTGTAATTGGTATATTATAAACACTGAATAAATCTGTCATAAATTCAAATGCATCATATGCTCCACCTTCGTTTAGTAATACTTTATCTCCGGTTTCATTATAGATAATCCCACTGTGTTGGTAGATAAATGGAGTTGTTTCCCCGAAGGTTTTAAACGCGTTATCTCCGCCAAGTGGCGTGTAGAATGTGTAATTATATTTTTGCATTAGAGGAATTAAACTAACTACTTCTTCCCATGTTTGAGGGGGTTCGACGTCTAAGAACTCTAATATATCAGTACGGTAGAATAATAATTTAACATCCATTGTTTCAGGTAAAGAATATACTCCTTCTTCATAGATGAAAGGAATAAAACTATTCATATTAAATTCACTAACTAAATCGTAGAATCCATCCATTAAACTTAAATCTTCAACCATACCCCTAATTGCGAACTCAAACGGTCTTGTTACGGTTAATCCCATTGCAGCATCGGGAGTTGTGTTGGCAGCATTAGCTAAGACAATTTTATTTTCATCTGGCATAACGCTTAGTTGAACTTTAATTCCTGTTTCTGGAGTAAACGTTTCATCAACCATTCTTTGCATTACTTGAATATATAAACGAGAACCACGAACCCATATTTCAACGGTGTCTTCATCAACTTTTGCAGCTTCGTTATATTTCGGATCAAAGAATGAATATGTAAATGCACGAATACCTTCCCATGCTTTAACAAAGATGTTTGCATTGGTATTAGGTAATTCTACATCTTCACTATGCATATAGATTGCGTCTAATTGCAACGGTGAATCAATCAGTCTTGGTAAAATAACATTAATTCTACCATAAACAGAACCTTCACCTTCATTAAATCTTGATTTATAAGGGGGAATTTCATCAGGATCATCAATAAATTCGTTTAAGTACTTAACACATAAATCTAATTCATTAATAATCGATAGATTATCGTCATCATAAATCTCGATAAACTCAGTTTTTGCGATTAATATTTCTGCCTTAATATCATTTAACTCTTCGACTAACGTTGGCATATAGATTGCTAGTTTATAATCACGATCACGGTCGGTTAATCCACCAGTGATTTTATTTATTTCTCTAGATAAATCATCAATGTGATTTAAAACTTGTAATAAACGGTGATATACGTCTCTAATTTCATGATTAATTACTTTTAAAGTAATCGAATGTTCTCCTGCTTCTAAATATATTTGATAAGGACTTTCTCCATCACTTAATGTTTCTGTTTTCCATGAACGGGTAAATCCAAAAGCATAACTTTCTAATTCTTCAAAAGGTATTTCACCATCAATATAGATAGCTCTTTTACTATCTAATTCGTCGTTTTCACTTTGCATATATTTAAGTGAAATATTGTAGTATCCAGTTTCTTCTACAGTGAAAAGGTAAGTTACACCATCCCCACTCTTGCGGTAACTAGTTTGATCAAGGACATTTAAAACTCTGTTTTTATAAGAATAAGGTGTTAATGAAGGATCTCTCATAAATTTAGATCTTATATTTTGTCTTGATTCGTATGTATAACGTTCTGCGGCTAGTTCAATTGTTGAAACATTTGAACTACCTGCGGGTTGATCATTTAAATATTCGGAATATGCTGAAGGTGCTTCGTATAAATTACCAATTGTGATATCTCCGTAAAGAACATATCCTTCATTAGTTGTAATAGATACTACGCTAACTCCCTCAGGTAAATAAACTTTTAATGGTTCTACAAAATAGTAGTTAGGATCACTAACGGCAAAACTACCCCAACTGTTTTCTAATTCACTGTTTGGTGTTAATTCATCACCAAAACGATCAAAAACAGGCTCATCATCGATTAGCCATTTTGTTGGTACTTCTATATTTGCCATTTCGTTATATTGTAATTCATCATTTATTTTAAGACTGATAGTTGGTCTTAGTAAAGTTTCCTCCAGAAGGTAATAATCAAAATAAATTTCATATAGTCCTTCATTCGTTGTTGTAACTTCAAACTCGATTTCGTCTAATGGGTTAGCTTTGATAACATTTTTACCATACCCATTGCTATCTTGTCCAAAGATAACCTCTCCACCAGTTATATCTGATGATTCTATAATATATACTTCACTTGGCAAAGTTCCTTCGACTTCTAACCAATTAGTATACACTCCATAATAACTACTACTCTCATCGTAGCCTTCAACGTAAGTCGTACTTGCTGAATTTATCTCAGAAAGTTTAACGCTACTTAGGTCTTTATCCTCACCATACACCTCTGCATTGTGATTATCTACGAATATACATGCTCCGAATATTAATGAAAGTAATAGAGTAAATATTAGTATTTTTTTCATAACACTCACTCCTGTTCAATAATAAACCAACGGCTCTTCAAGTAACCTTGAAGAGTCATTGGTCATTTATTTTTTATGATTCTTCTCTTAAAATTATTATTCGTCGTCTCCAACTGTGTAATAATATTGTAAGAAATCAACGATTTGATCATTTAGATCAGTTTCGTATTCTAACCATACGTCACCCCAGCTTAAGCTTTCGTCACGCATTTTATCTTTAATATCCCATGGATCAAACTCGTTAGCAACACTTGCGAATGCAGGTATTTGACGAGGATATGGGTTTGCATTTGATAATTGATATTGGAAGTCCTCAATTTGGAATGCAGCAAAGTTAAAGATGTCTAAACCACCTGAATCTGTTGCAAATCCTTTTACTAATGGATGATTAGCTAATGCATCAGGGTTAGAAGTTATTGGCCAACCTTGAACATAGTTCATTAAATATAAATCTCCATTAACAAATGGGCTATTTCCTTCACCATCAGGAACATTTAATTCATCAATTAAGTCCCATCTAGCTTGTAATCCTTCTTCACCAAATGTTAACCATTTGATTAATTGGAATGCAGCTTCTGCTTTTACTCTATCAGCTTCTAATAATTTTGACATTGAATAGTAGTCATGATATGTAAATGTCGCAGTTTCTCCACCCGTAGGCGCTTCAGGATATGGATAGATATCAATATCGAATCCTCTACTTACCATTTCATTAACTTTTGCGTTAAATTCATATAAGTACATTGTATTGATTGCACGTTTTCCACCTACCCAAGAATCAGCGATTCCCGGACATTTTTCTTCACGTGCAGTTTCTTCTAAATCATAGAAATGCCAACCTGAAATTGCTTCTGTAGCTACAGTTTGTAACCATGTACCGTAGTTTGTAGCACTTGCAAAATCAAATCTTTGTGTTTCGATATTATATCCTTTATATCCACCTGGTACACCATCAAAGTAGTTAGCACCAAATAAACTAAAGTCAATAACACCTGGGAATACACATTCATCATTAGTATTTAAATTTCCTAATACAGCACGTAAAGCTTCATACTCAGCATAAGTCCAGTCGTATCCAGGAGCTGTAAGTCCATACTCAGCTAATAAACTAGTATTTACAACTACTAATGGTCCAACACCTTGCCAAGGAATACCCCACATTTCGCGGTTATCATAAGTCATCATACCCGCTAATGCATTTGGTGTAATCATTTGTGCTTCTTCATCAGTTCTAATATAAGGATTTAAATCTAAAGTCATTCCTTTATCATATGTTTCAGCAGCTTTAGGATTAAAGTAAATATCTGGTAAACTTCCTTCTAAAAGAGCAGACTCTTGAAGTAGTAATAAACCATTATCTCCATCTTCCCAACCTGTTGTAAATCTTTCATCACGAGTTACAGTAATGTTTGGATATACTTCCATAAATTTCTGGATTGAAGACCAAACAGGGTTATCTGTACCTTCGATTTCGTAATAGCTCCAACCCATTGACAATTCAATTGTATCTTCTTCCCAATCGGCAACACCATTACTATCTTCATCAACATTGTAAATTGTACCTTCAAATTCTTCTCTTGCAAGATCTAAAGGTGTTTTACAAATTTCTTGAGTTGGATCTTCTTCACATGTTAAAGCAACTACACGAACAGTTACATTAAACGCAACACGAAGTCCATCTCCATCAGTAGCACTAAGTACTACATCATATTCTCCAACTTCATTTAAGTTGAAGTTTCCGTTAATTGTTACATCAACGCTATTTCCTTCATCATCTGTAGCAGTGATAGAAGCTAAATCTAAAGCAATTGTTCCTACTTTAACTTCGATTGTCCCACCATCACTAATCCCAGCGATTGTAGGCGGAGTAGGCTGTACAGTCTCTCCACCACAAGCAGCAAGGGTTAAGACGAATATAAGAGTAGCGAATAATAAGGCAATTCTTTTCATACTATATATTCCTCCTATTAATTTTTATTTTTGTTTTCTAACAAAGAATAATACGGCACCACCAGCAATAGCAGCAACGATAAGTCCAATTGAGCTTCCTAATCCAAATGATCCGAAACATCCTGTATCAGGAGCAGCTGTAATTGTTACTTGTAAAGTTTTTAAAGTTTGGTTTCCAGAAGGATCCGCAGCAGTGTAATTTACATAATATACACCAGCAGCAGCCATGTCAACTTCAGCAGCGTCAACTGTGATTGTACCATCACTTGAAGTAGCGAATGTTGCCCAATCAGGAGCAGTTGTTCCAGCTTCGTATTCTTTAGCAGCATCTACTACTAATTCTGGATTAGTATCATCAACGATAGTAAATTCAATAGCATAAGTTCCTTCGTTACCCCACATATCAGTAGCAGCGATTACGATTGAAGCAGTTCCTGCTGTACTCATATCTAATGGAGTTTTAACTGTAAAGTCTAATTCACCTTCACGGTTATCTACAAATCCTAAGATAGTGAAGTAATCATTTACATCAAAATCAGTAACAGTATTGTTAACTGTAAATACTGCAGTAGGATCGATTGTAGCTGTAACTGTTGGAGCTTCTGTATCCATTAAGACAGGCATCATGATATCAATACCAGATACATCATTGAATAATAAGTAATATTCGTTATCTTTATTTAATTCAGTGTCTAACATAATTGTATGATATTTAGAAGTGTCAATTGCACTAGTACCTTCTTCTAAGTAATAATGTCCCATATTCTCAACAGTAATGTTTACATTATCTGTTACTAATTCAGCATCATCATCATTGCTCCATGCAAATCCATCAGCAGAAATATCATATAAAACTTTGAATGCTACTTCTTCATCAGTTGCAGGTAAACAAATTTCCCATACGTAGTTACCTTCAGAGTCCATACCGATTGGAGCGATAGTATTATCAATATCCCAATCTGCAGCAACTTGAATAGAACCAACGATACCTAATTGAGGTAATGTTGCAACTTCTGTATTCATAATATTCATATGAATGAATACTACGTTTTCACCTTCAGCACATGTAACAGTTTGAGTATAGTCACCAGCACCATAAGTTAATCCATAATCAGAACCACTAACGAACATAAATGTATCGTCTGGACCGAATAATGATAACTCAACGTTAATTCCAAATACCATTGCAGGATCTGTAAATTCTACTTGAATTTCAGTTGGAGAAACAGCATAAGTACCCATTCCTTCAACTACATTAGGTTGTTCTATATTAACAACAGTAGCAAATTCTAAATCCCATGTAATGATTTCAGCATCAGCAGTTTCATCAACTTCTGTAGTAGCTGGGTTATCTTCAATTGCAGGTATATCAATATACTCTATAGTATATGCTTCACCATACATGAATCTATCTTCCATAACGATATCGAAAGAGCTATATTTTGCTTGATATTCTTCAACACTTGGACCAAAATCAGTCATCGCGTTAGAATCAGTTAAATCGATTACTAATACTTTAGAAGTATCTCCAGCTAAATCATAATTGAAGTTATCTTCTGTTATTGAATCAGACCAAGTAAATCCGTCCATATCAGTATCAATAAATAATTTGAATCCACCACTATTTGATGTCATTTCGATATCAAATATATAATTACCGAATCCGTCTGAATAAGAAACAAATTTAGGTGTAGTTTCTTGCCAACCGTTAAAATCTCCAGTTAGACCTAAATTATGATAATCTTCTTCATATCCTAGTATATAAACACTTAATCTATAAATGCTTGTAGGTACTAAAACAGCTTCATGAACTAATGTTTCATCAATCATTGGATATAATGCAACAGCAGCTTCAGTTGCTTCTTCAGCAAGTTCAATTGCCATATTATTAGGAGTTACTTCTACATCATCAGGATTACTCCAAGCAAATCCATCGTCGCTTGTGTCAAATAATACTTTGAATTCTCCATCTACATCTTCAGTACAAACTTCCCAATAAGGAACGCCTTCAGTTGTTTCACCAACAGGAGCGATTGTATTTTCAATATCCCAACCATTTAATGTACCAACTAATCCAAGTTGTGTATGTGCTAAATCTGTATCAATAAAGATAGTAAATAAGTTATTAACACAAGTTTCATCAGCAGTATAAGTATACATTGTAGGATCTATTGTTTTAGGTGTGTTTTTTATATGGTAATCGTTTGAAATATCATTGAAGTATACTTCAACAATTCCACCACCACTAGTATCAACATTAATATTGTTATCTGGATGAGAAATTTTAGTATCATTCCATCCTAATACAGTTGATTCATCAACTTCAGTAGTTTCAACATCATCTTCACCGTTTTCTTCTAATATAACGAAGTTAACTTCAGTTTCAAATGTTGATAACTCGAATACATAGTATCCATTAGCGTCAGTTGTTGTAGAAGTTACTGCAACGTCTGGAGACCATCCTTGGAAGTCACCAGCAATACCTAGATCAGCAATGTCTAATGCTGTATCTACGTAAACTACTACTACAGTTTCAACCATTGGTTCAACATCAGATTCATATAATCCAACATTTAATGCTTCAGGAATTATGATTTCTTGAATTCTTAACATAGCTCCATTTGCATCTTTAACCATAAAGTTACTTGGAATTAATTCCCAAGGTTGTTTTAAACCAAAGAAATCAACACTAATTGTTGAAGTACCTGAAATTTCAGTACCAGCAACAAATTTATTTTTTAAACCAGCTCTGTATCCATCTTCAACACTTGTTAAGAATGAAGCGTAATCTGCTTCAAAGTCACAAGCACCATGAACATAGTACATTACTTTTGCTCCACCATCAGATTCAGCGTCAGCAGCTTTGATATCAGAAACATCAGGTTTGATATCTGAAGAACAAGATTTTAACTCTTCACCTGAATCAATACCATAATGCATAATGAATCCGATTGTGTTTTGTGCATCAAATCCAACTTCAATTCCACCAAGTCTCATTGGTACACCGTCAAATTCTCCAGCGTCCAAAGCAACATCGATAGCTAATTCAGGGAATACCCAGTAATCAGCTCTTGGAGTTCCTAAAGCACCTTGATCCCATGTATGGAATCCCCAACCATCATAAATATCAGCATTAGCAGCTACAGCAGGGTTTGCATAAACAAATAATAAAAGAGCATTTTCTTCATGTTCTTTTATAAAGAATCCGTCTGCACCCTCAACATAATAAGCATGTAACTCTGTGATAGTTTCAGCTTTTAAGTCTGTGATGTCTAACATAACTTTACCTTCATTAGCAGGTGCTAATAAAGTATTATCTGGATCTGTAGTGTTACTTACAGGTTTAAACTCTAGTGAATCAGATAATGCAGCTAATTCAGCAGTTGTATAACCTATTGTAATAACTCCACCGAGACTGTCTGTTGTATCTGCAGTATCTCCCCATTCATTCCAGTTTACACCGTCCCACAGTCCTGTTCCTGTGTTTGTATAATCACCGTCATGTTGGTAAACATGTACATAAATCACTGCGTCATATGCAACAGCACTAGCTTCTTGCGAAACTCCTACTACTGTTAATGACAACATTAAAACTAATAATAAACTTAATAATTTCTTCATTTTTATTTCCTCTCCTTTTTGCAATTTTAAAAAACGCTTACATATTACTTCTTCCTAATTTTACAATTATTTATCTATATAGTCAACTTATACAATCAAATGTGAAACTGCTTTCACATACTAAAACAGTACATTTCCAAGGGCTTTAGCTCCTTAAAGTGTAGGGCCTATTTTATGTATATAACGGCTTTGCTAAATAGTTTAATGAAAATGCTTTCATAAAGTATTTATACTTTAATTGAAATTGAGTAAAAAAAAGTACGAAAATTCGTACTTTTTATTTATTTTTTCTAATTAAGAACAAAATACTGGCAAAGCCAATAAAACTGAATCCTAATATAAACAGAGAATTGTTCGAAGCAATCCCGCCAAAACATCCTGTTGAGACTTTGACACATTCACCGTCTTCTACTGTTTCTCCGTCCAGACAAACAATTGGTTTTGGTAAATCAACACACTCACCATTAAGTTCGGTTTGATCATCATCACAAACCAGTGGTTCAGGGTCAGCTACACAGACTTCATTTTCATTGTGAAATCCATCGTCACAAACTAGTGGAGTATCATCAATAAACTCTAATACTCTTAGGGTATAAGGTGTACTAACAGAGCCATAAGCATCTTTCATTACGATTTCGTAATCACCTGGTTCTAAATCACTTATTTGGACAGTTGTAGATGGTGTAACTACAGTTATAAAATCGCCACCATTTAAACTGTATGAATAAATATCTGTGTTTGATTTTAAACTAAATATTCCAGTATCATAAATCGTTCCAACTGAACTAGTAATGACTGGTAGATGATGTGGTGATGGAATAACATCTTCAACATTACCTTCAACGAAGACTAATGTTTCTGATTCTTCGATTGGGTATCTTGTTTGATATGTACCTAATCCTGTTAATCCTGCTTCATCACGATCTGATAATAATGTCCAAGCTCCACTTGGTAAACTAATATCATTCTGTTGGTTTGCTGAGTTATGATAAACAAGTATGTTTTCATCATTTTTTGTTAGATTATAACCAATCAATCCATATCCTGGAGGATTTAGGAATGAAAGATGACTATTTATATCTGTTCGTTCTACCATTTTAAATGAATCAAATTGCTTTCTTATTTCAATGATTCCTTTATAGTAGTTGAAAGTTTCTATATTATTTGCTTTTTTAACATAACTTAATTGGTTTACTAAATCACTAGCATTATAACTATTGTGTTCTCCACCTTTTGTTCTTAGGAAATCAACTCCAGCATGAAGGAATGGAATCCCTTGACTAAAGAGAACAATACTGTTTGCTAGTCGTGATTGGTAATCAACATCTTGGTGATAACTAAAATCATTTCCGTAACCATTAGCTCTTACTAACTTATCATAGAGCGTTAGATTATCATGAGCACTTACATAGTTAATTGATTGGGAACTATTCATCCCAAATGAGTTACCTTTAATTCCGTTAATAACATCAGATGTTCCGTAACCACTAGATACATATCCTTTATCGTTACCGTCAGGAGACCCTTTTAGTGCGTTTCTAAAGATATCGTTAAAGGCAGCAATTTCTGGCATATTGTAAAGGTTATTCTTCCCGGCTTGAAGGTTGTAATCTAACTTAATAGTTCCTCCACCCCAAGGTTCTCCGTAAACAAAGATATCAGGATCTACAGCTTCAACTGCATCAGCTACGTTATTCATATTTTCATAATCATGAACAGCCATAAGGTCAAATCTAAATCCATCAATATGGAATTCTTCTGCCCAGTAAACTGTACTATCAACAATGAATTTATTAACCATATATCGTTCTGTGGCTGTTTCATTTCCTACACCAGTACCGTTACTCCAACTACCATCATTATTAATTCTTGAGAAGTAGTAAGGAACAAAACGATTTAAACTAAATCCACCACCGTCTGCGACGTGGTTATATACAACATCGTTTATAACATTTATTCCATTTTCATGTAATGCCATAACCATTTGTTTATATTCATTTACCCTTACAGCCCCATCAAATGGGTCTGTAGCATATCCACCTTCTGGTGAATTAAAATGTTGTGGATTATATCCCCAGTTAAATTCAAAATCAGTTTCATTATTCCAACCATCTTGATCATAAGTTGGTAATAAGTGTAAATGAGTAATTCCTAATTCAATTAGATGATCTAAACCAGTACTTACAGTTACTCCAGTAGTTGGATGTGTATAAGTCGTTCCCTCTACTGTTAATCCCATGTATGTCCCAGCGTATTCACTTGGTCCACCCCATGAAGTAGCACTAGTTAAGTCTCTGACGTGCAGTTCATATATAATTGCTTCATTAGGATTTGTATAACCATCAATACCACTATCTGAGCCCCAACCTAGAGGATCAGTAGCATCTAAATCTAAGACCATTGAACGTTGTCCGTTTAAACCGAAACTTACTCCATATGGGTCTTGTATATTTGTTGTTTCATTACCAGAGTTATTAATATCGTATGTATAGTACTTACCATCTAAATCACCGGTAATGGTAACTTGCCAAACACCTTTTTCTAAATACGTTAAACTATGTTCTTCATAAGGTGTATTTTCTCCATCTGAAGAACGTTGTGATGTTGTATGCCCGACATTATATAAATTCAATTCTACTTCGTTCGATAAAGGGGCCCATACTTTGAATGTAGTCTCTACAGGTGTATAGATATACCCAAGACTACCATCATAAGCAAAGTTACTTACAAACGCAGTTGAATCATAGTTAAAATCTCTACCTAAAAGTTTGGTAGTTGGTTCACCATCATAATCAATTTCAATTCCGTAATTTGCGGTAATATCAAAACCATCAGTTAATGTTAATTGCCCATTTTCTCCACTAGTAAAACCAGTAAAAGGAACTGAAACTTCATTCTCATAAATTGTAATATCAGCACTTGTAACTACTTCACCTGATAAGAACTCTACCTTGAGTTCCTCATTAATATAGGCTTTAATCAATTTATTAGATAAATCTATAGCACATAAATCCGGATCAGGAACAAGCGGATTACATCCTGCTTGATCTTCACTTACATAACTAAAGAACTCTTCACCTTGTAAGAAGTAAACATGTACTTCTCCAGAACCGTTAGGATTAGTCATATCAATAAATCTATCACTATCAAAATCTTTAACCCACGAACCACTTGAATCATCTTTAATTAATATCCCGATACTGTCTGCAGTATCAAGATTTGTACCTGATAATGTGATATCAGCTGTAGCACCAAATGTGTCAGAACCATTAAAAGCATAATCAGAACCGTCACTACCACTTGGCCATAACCACATATCCCAATCTGAATAATTATCATCATATCGATGATAATGAATAACTAATTTATTTGCAGTACTAGCAAATACACTACTTGTATCTATTGCGAATATTGCAACTATTGTAAATAGGATTGTTAATATTAATTTTCTAAGTTTCATTTCTTTCACCTCAAAGGTATAACTTTACTTACTTATTTTATAATATTGAAAGGGTTTTTACTAGAACCGTACTATAACCTTTTATTGATATAAAAAAGGCATCACTACATATTATAGTAGCAAAGCCATTTTTGTAATATAGAAACCCTTTACATGTTTTAGAGTAAATAGAGATATACTAGGGCAATTCCGAGGAAAGTACCTATCGCATAACCAATACTTCCGGTAATTAAACCAGGAACTGTAAGATCATCATTTTTAATTTGTTTTGTAATTGCTGGTACAAATGCTGGTCCGTATAATCCAGCAGTTAAAGTAACCATTGTACAATCAACATCTATATTCATTAGTTTACTAAAGAGAACATGAAGAATAAATACCCCAATTGTTATTGAACCATAAAGGATCAAAGTATCACCAATGATTCCTGTTAATAAACTTAAATCTAAACTACTAGCTAAGGCAAAACTGAAAACTAATATTCCGTATTGCCCAACAACATTCATTCCTTTTGTCTCTCTAATTTTTTTATTAAACGAGAACACTATCCCAAGAATCGTTACAGTCATCATCATTGCTGGGACTAAGAAGTCTGTCATTTTAGCGTTAGTATCGTCTTTTAAGGTAAAGATTAAAAAGCCAATACCTGCTCCTAAAACAGTAATTCCAAATGCTAATAGAATTCTATTTAGTAATTTTTTAGAGAATTTGAATGATTTGATATCTAATTCATCAGTATTTTTAAATTCTGATGAATTTGTAATGTAAATATCTTCATCTCTTTTTCGTAAGAATTTAGATAATAAAGGTTTACATAGAACCAGTAAAAATATGTAGAATATAGCTCCAATTATCATATCTGATAAATTGGCAGATGAGATAATTACTGAGCCAACACCATTACCCCTAAAGAAGTTACCAATAGCGTTCAAGTTAGGTGTACCCCCAGTATACAATCCAATTGCCATACCACTCAATTCAGCTCCGTTAGTAATTGTTTTCGCGTAAACGTAATAAACTATAGAAGAAACAATTATGGCACTAAGAATTAATGAACCAAATGATTTTAAAACCGTTTTTGAAAGTTTCCTTACCTCTTTAAGATTTGCACTAAAGAGTAATAAGGGAATTGCGATACTAATTGCTAAATGAGAACCAATTTCTCCTAAATCTTTATTTACAGAAGCATCTAAACCTAGTTTGTTTAAAACAAACATAAAGATTGCGACTAATATTCCAAATAAATATGCACTACCGATTGTTCCAATCCATCTTGTGATAAACATATTGTGATACTTAATAATTAATACTGGTACTAAAAAGATTGCGATAACTTGTACAAGTAACCAAACAATTGCCATTATTAAAACTCCCTTCCGTAAATACGGTAAATTTTAATGATTTCTCCACCAAACTTTTTAAAAGCGTTTATTGGTTTTGGATTATCCTCCATCATTGTTCCACCTTCAAAATGGGTGTATCCTTGTTCAACAAAGACATTAAACAATGTTTGATATATATGAGCGATTAAACCGGTATTTTGATATTCAGGAACGATATACTGCATCATTCCTCGTGCTCTAGTTATCTTTTTCTTACCTAACAACATTCTTATTGGTCTAATATGTCCTTTTGTTTTCTTAAATATTTGATTAAAATCTGGTAAAACAAAACAGAATCCTACTGGTTTATTTGTTTTATTTTCACGAGCAATTCTGACAAAATCAGGATTAATAAATAATTTCATTTGCTTTGCAACATCTCTTATTAAATCAATCGATGGTGCATCTTGATATACAATATCTGTTGTTGCCTTAATTAATATTTCATGAACATCATCAATATCTCTATCAAAGTTCTTATAATCAAGAGAATCTACTCTTACATCATGAGAACGATTAAAGAATTTAGAAAATGTATTTAATCTTTTTCGTGATGCATCTCCAACTTCAGCATTAAGTAATACTGTGTCGATTGCTTTTGTTAATCCGACTTTTTCTAATAGCTCGCCATAATACTCGTAGTTATATGTAGTAAATATAATTGGATCTGAATCAAATCCTTTTATTAAAACACCTCTTCTATTATCGGGATCGTATGGTGTAAAGGTTCCTTCTAAGTAATTGATATTTTGACTTTTTAAATCTTTTAAGCAATAATCAAATAACTCATTAGCTATCTTTTCATCGTTTACACAATCAAAATATGAGAAGTAACCAATATCCATATCTTTCTTTTTTGATTCATCTATTGTGTAAAGAAGTCGTCCTTTAATCTCACCGTCCTGTAATGATAGAATAGCAGTGTATTTTTTCGTTTCTAAGACTTCTTTTGTTAATTCTTTGGTAAGAACACTAAAGATTGGATAAACCATGTGTGGGTCATTCTTATATAGGTCCTTGATGTAATGGATAAATTGTTTTAGTTGTTTTTTATTTTCTACTTTAGTAATCATAAGAGTACCTCCCAATTATCAATATTTTAACACAGGTTTAAAACCTTAACAAGAAGACTTTATATGATGGAATTAATGCTTAGTAAATAAAAAAACACTTCAAAATTTGAAGTGTTTTTAAGTTTGTTATTCGACTGCTGGATTTATGATAGCTAATAATGTAGCTTCATCATAAATAACATTTAGAGTTAATGCATAATCTGGTTCAAAACCAAACTCAGTATTATGATACTCATATGGATCTTCCACTGTCCCTGAACCTGTACGAGTAGCTCCAATTGAGTTAGAACTCATTGTGAATGCAGTACCACTTGGTAATAAGACTGGAGTAATTGAGCAAGCTCCACCACCAGTTTTCATTCCGATGATATCTCCTAAGTCTTCAGTAATAAAGATTGCGACTAATTCATTAGCAGCACTATAAGTAACTTGAGTAGTTAATAGACTCCATTTTAAATGTGCATATGAAGGAATACCACTATCGATAGAAACGTATGATGTTGAATAACCATATGTGTCACGATCAATTTTACTAACTCCATAAGGTTCATCAGTAATGAATCCTAAGACTCTGTATAATGCACCAATGTTACCTCCACCATTATATGTAAGGTCTAACAATACGTTTTCAACTAAAGGTTGTTCGATCATTATTTGATCAAATACTAATTCTAAATAAACACCATTGTCACTATATACTGAAGCAGCAATGTCCATGTCATTTAATATTTCAGTGTTAATTTCATCAACTACATTAATATATAAAATATCGTATTCCGTATCATAAGTAACATAAATCATATATGTAATTCCACTAACTGATATTGAATAATAATCGATTTCTGTTGTTTCATCATCAGTAATCAATGTTGCACCTAAACCTACTAAAGCAGCTTTATAATCAGTTACGTATGTTTCATTAACATCTTTGATTAATAATTCTAAGATATTTTCATCTAATGTCGAAGATTTATAGTACCAGAATTTAGAACCTTGAGTTACTTGTGGTAACACTGTATCAGCATCTGTTACTTCTAATATATCTTCAACCATTACTTTATCATATGTGTATGAAACTTCCATATCAACAGTATTGAAGTCATCTAAAGAAATAACTACACTTTCTGAATCTAAGAACCAGAAATCAGGTCTATCTTCAAATGTTCCCCATTTTACATCAATAGCGTCAGCAACATCCCAGAATCCGTCAGTTTGATACATAGCTTTATATCTTGATCCTAGTTGATCTATACTAGTTAATTCTGGACCTGAAGCAAATTTACTGTTATAGAATGAACTTAATCTATAACTTGTATGTGGATCATCTAAACCTTTATAAATAAAGTCAAATAATTCTTCTTCAATATCAGCGATGTCTTGTGATAATAAATTATCTTTTCTATCATATAATTCAGTATAGAATGTTTCAACATCTTTAATATCTTTTAAACCATAAAATGTATCAAGATTAAATGCTATCATGTTAAAATTGTGAATTACCATATCTACAGGAATGTCTTGGCTATTTTGTGATGAAGTTCTAATTGTTGCCATTTCATCTGAATCATCTGCTGGAATAGCGTAGATTCCGTATAAACCATCGTAGTTATAATATACATTGTAGTAACTTGAACCAGCAAATAATTGGTTTGCGATGTAATATGGCAGATATACTTCTCCACCATTTAATACAACATCCATATTATATTCATCTAAATCATAAGAGATATCATCACCTTCAACATAATCATATCCAGGATATGTATCATCCATATATTCAATGTGTCTTCCATAATTAGTTTCTATAGAATAACCATATGCCCAGAAGAAAGCTGGATCATTAACACTAATTGTATTTTCAATACTATTTACAGTTAGGATTAAATCGTATGTATAATCTTCATCTTCATCATAATACTGATATTGATATACTAAAATACCATCAGTAGTATCATCAGTAAACACGATTTCAGGATCAATAAATCCTTCTAATAAATCAAAGAAGTCAGTAAGTTTGATGTATGGAACTTCTCCATTCGCTTCAAACATTAAATCTACATTAGTGTCTTCAACATCATATTCAGTTGTTAAATTCTCAAATGGTATTATTCTAGTTGTAGCTAAAACAACATCCTCTTGAGCTTCTAATGTAATATTAAATGTATGTTCTTTTTCAGTATCTCTTAATGAGAATGTAGCAGTAACTTCCGCTACCATATCAGCATCACCTTTTGGTAAAGGTATGATAATACCAGTAGTTGAAATGTAAATAGAATCAGTACTCCAAGAGATAGTACTACGATTAATTTTACCTCTTGTAATCATATCTATTAAATTTGGTTCTTTCATTAAGTTATCAATTACATATTGAATATCTTCATCAATTAAATCTTCATCAGTGATTTCAGGAACAAATAAAGTCCAGTAAGCATTGATTGTGATATCAGCAGTAATTGGAGTAGTAAAATCAAAATCTACTGTATCATCAGTTGTGAACCATAATGTAAATGTATAACCTTCTTTTGTAGGTTCAGTTGGCAATGTAGCAAGACTACCGTCTTCTACTTCTTGACTAGCAACTGTAGTCCCATCATTTGTGTTAAATGTAACTGTAAAAGTATCTAATACAGGATCTACACAAACTTCTTTTTCGTTTAAAACTTGGCCATCAGTACATACTGGAGTATTATCACATGCACTTAATGTAAAAATTGAAACTGTTAGTAATAATAGTAAAGCAATTTTTCTCATTTTCGTTTCCCCTCTTTTTTAAAGTTTTCAAACTATATCATTATAAATATAATACTATAAATTATTAGGAAGTGTCAAGAAAACTTAAGGGATAGTAAATCTATCGTTATTGTCTTATTTAAGCCATTATTTTAATACAGTTACTGTATGCAGCTCACAAAAAAAAACTCTTACATTTCATTTTCATTCTTTTTCATAAAAATATGACAATTTTAACATGTAAAATAACATTTTTATAGATAAAGAAAAGTATGGTAAAATATTAACAGTATGTAAAGCGGAGGTTAGTATGAATGACAATTTAGCAAATATTCAGAAAAAGGCTTTTTTTAGTGCAATTATCATATTATTTGTTTTATTAGTTTTAACGGGGATAATGACTTTCTTTATTCCGAGTGGTAGTTATGAATATGAATTAATTGAAGGTGTTAGAACAATAATACCTGATTCATTCCATTACACAAATGAAGGTAATATCAGTTTCTTCCGAATTTTCACCGCCCCTTTTGAAGTATTTGCGGCTGAGGGAAGTTCAATTCTAATTGCGATAATCCTCTTCTTATTAATAATTGGAGGAAGTATTAAGATACTAAATAAAATAGGTGTTATCGAACATATGATTTTTGTTATTATAAAAAGATTTAAAGATAACAAGTATTTACTTCTTGCTTTGATTACTTTGATTTTCATGTCAATAGGAGCATTGATTGGTGTATTTGAGGAAGTTGTTCCTTTAGTTCCGATTATGATTGTCCTAAGTAGAAAATTAGGTTGGGACACTAAGATAGGTTTAGGTATGAGTATTTTAGCTGCTGGTTTTGGTTTTAGTGCAGCTATTACTAATCCTTTTACAATTGGTGTAGCTCAAGAGTTAGCTAACTTACCAATCTTTAGTGGTTTCTTATATCGTTTAGTTATTTTTGTTATTGTATATGGCGTTCTTATTACTTTCTTAATCATTAATGCTAAGAAAGTTGACAAGTACCCTAAGTTCGATGATATTGAAATGACATATCACAAACCAAATCGTAAAAGTTTAATTTGGACAGGTATTTGTTTTAGTTTAATGATTATTAGTATTGTCCTATCACCTTTCGTTACTTTCTTACAGGATTATAATTTAATCCTAATTGCTTTCTACTTCTTGTTAGCGGGGATTGGTGCTGGTTTATTAAGTGACCTAGAGAACAAGAAAGCACTTAAAATATATCTTAGTGGTAGTCTTGATATGGCTCCTGGGGTTTTGCTTATCATGTTAGCAACTGGTGTTAAACATTTAATTACAATAAGCGGGGTAATGGATACTATTTTATTTGAAGTTGTTAGCTTAATGAGTAATGAATCTAGTTTTGTGGTTATAATTGGTGCATTCTTCTTTACCTTGATTGCGAATTTCTTTATTGGTAGTGGGAGTGCCAAAGCATTTATTATAATTCCAATTTTGAATCCTTTATTAGACTTATCAAATATATCTAGACAGTTAGGGGTTCTAGCATTTCAGTTAGGTGATGGGTTTAGTAATATGTTTTATCCAACTAATGCTGTTTTATTAGTAGCTCTTGGTTTAAGTAGTTTCGCCTATACAAAGTGGTTTAAATGGACTTTGATTCTACAGATTATTGTTATTTTGTTATCTGTATTGTTCTTATTTGTTGGTCTACAAATAGGCTATTAAAAATATATTTTGAATTGTTTTAGAAATTTGTTATAATTAACTATCAAATCAAAACCTTAAAGTAATATTTCATAACACTTTTTGGTGCGATGTATGATAAAGCCAAAACTGGAGTGATCCAGTGACGGAAAGCTATAGGGTCTCATGAAGACAGCCAGTTACCTAACAAGTGCCCATTAAGGAGTGTATTATGAAGAAGATATTATTTGTTGTGGTTTTGATTTTTTGTTTACTTACAACTACTGAAACAGCATATTCATACTTTGAAGAAGAAAAAACGCCCTCTCTTGGCGATAGCGGAGAGCTATACGTGATTAGTCAATCAATGATTAAAAATGAGGGAAACCTCATACCTAAGGGATGCGTACTTGGTATTAATGATACATATTCAATAATTTTTAAATATCAGTTGCTTGTAGAGGGCTCTGTTACGCTCGATTCTAGTGTAATTAACCTTGTATGGGAAAACTCTAATCTAAGCGAAGAAGAGCTAGAAAATGTATTCAATTTTGACATAAAAATTGACCACATTGATGATGCCACTTCTAATAGGGCATTGTTTGATAATCAAAATAATGATAAATTAGTCGAAATCACCATTGAAGTAACAATGAATTCCGTACCTGAACTGGTGAAGTATAGTGCACCATTCGGCGATGAATTGTCTTTTACTTATCTCTTAACAGTATCAAAACCATAAAAGTTAATTTTTTAAATCATTTTGTTTGACTCCACTTGACTCTTATAGTATTATGGTAATTACAAACAGAAGAAAACGCCAAAATTGGAGCGATCCAATGACGGAAAACTACAGGGTCTCCAGAAGACAGCCAGTTGCCTTTTAATATTAGGCAACTTTTTTGTTGCCTCAAAAATAAAAGGAGGGTCTTAAAATGATCAAAAAATTATTAATCGCACTAGTAGCTTTAGGAGCACTAGGAGGAACAGTATCTGCATATGCATGGTGGGATACACTACAAGAAACACAAAATGAAACAATAACTGTTGGTGAAGGAACTGACTTAGTTGTAGCTGTAAATGCTACTGCACCTGCAGGTAAAGTATTAATCCCTACAGGATTCGTATTGGGAGTTAATGACGTAAACGAAATCGTATTAAGTTATGATGTAAACTTAAGCAAAACTGCACAAAGTGATTTAACACTTGATGTTACTGCTTCTAACGTTGAAATCGGTGGTGTTACTACAAATGCTAGTTTAGTAAACATAGTAATTACTCCATCATCTACAAATGTAAATAGTGGAACTACTACAGTTACAGTAACTATTACTCTAACTGAGCCAACTACTGAAGCTATCTATAATGCAATCATTAATGAAGATATTACATTTGATTTAACATTCATCGCTTCATAATAACTAAAAAATAAAATTGGCCATTTAATGGCCTTTTTTGTCATTTTAGGAGGTGACTGTATGAAAAATAAAATTATCATAGCTATATTATTTGTAATGATTATTGTTTCTAGTAATACCGTTACACCTTCATATAGTTATTTTGACAGAAAAGAAAAAATTAAAAATGAAACAATTACGTTAGGTAGTTGGGAATTTATAGCATTATTGATTGGACCTGATTTCGCGGCAGATTTCGGTGGTTATGTTGACAATGAGATAGCACAGGATCCAAATTCTGTCTATCAATATATTTATACACAAACCGATTTTCCAGCTAATGAGATTATTACTACTCCAGACATTGAAGTCTTTGGATACTCATGGACATTTTGGGGTAAAGGTAAGACTAATAACTATGAAACACTTGGTTATCCATCATTAATAGACCGTGATACTGATACCTTTGGTAATCCAGTTCACGATATAAACCCTGAGTATTCTATAACACCTTTATATCAAGATTACAATTTCTTCACTGTATATGATGCGATGAACTCATTAACAAATAATCAGTATAGTTTAAGATTGAACTACAATAACAGAATGACAACTACTAGTTCTATAAGTAACATTACAAATATTTCATTCTATGCTATGTTAGGTCTATCTGATCCTAATGATCTACAACCAATGAGATCTGGACAGAAAATGTATGTCGAAGTTTCTTTAAACGGTAATAGTTGGACTAAGATTGGTACACCTACTCCTGTTCAAGTTACTTCTGAAAGTGAGAATTTTACTCATTACTCATTTGATATACCTAATAATTTATTAGGCCAAGATTTATTTGTTAGAATTAGATATAATGGTCGTACTTTATCAGGTGGATATGGTCGTTTAATCATAGACGATTTAACTATCTCAACCAGTTAAAGGTGATAAAATGAAAAATATAAAGTTAAAAAAAGGAACCATAGAAACTCTTAAGTTTATTGGTTTACTTATTATAATATTTGTTATACTAAATCTCATATTCACGTTTATCCCCCCATTTAGTAAAATGAATTTATTTGCTGTTCAAACCGATTCAATGAGTCCAGTGATTTCTCCTGGTGATATAATTGTCACTAAGGAAATAGATCCTGAAGACATTGAGGTTGGTGACATTATGGCATTTAGAGTTGATATTACCAGTGATGGTATAGATGATGTTGTTGTTCATTATATCGATGAGATTAACACATATGAAGGTGAATTAATTTTTAAGAGTAAACCACATGTTAGTGATATTCAAGATAGATGGACTATCGAGGAAGAAGATCTTGTGGGAATTTATAAGTATCAGATAAAAAGTCTGGGTAAGGTTCTCTTATTCGCTCAATCGTGGATAGGAAGAATTATTATTCTTGTTGATGTTATAATTATCTCGGTAATCTACGACGTTCTATTTGGGAAAAAGAAGAGTAACGAGGAAAATATTAATGATACAAATGAAGATAAAGAAAAAACCTCTGTAGAATAGAGGTTTTTTTAATTTCACAGGAGCTTTTTGCACATTTTGATTACAATAAAAAAAGATATCACTCAGTGATATCTTTTTATTTTAATCTAGTCTTCTTTAGTAAATTCTTCAATGATTGAATCAATTAAATGATTAGGAACTTGATCATATCTTACGAACTCACGTTGGAATACACCCGTACCTTGAGTCATCGCTTTTAGATCTATTGTATAACTTACGATTTCATTTTCTGGTACTTCAGCAATAATTCTTTGTTTTCCGTTTAAGATATCCATTCCGAGTAATTGACCACGACGTTTATTAATATCACCCATTACGTCTCCAACATATTCGTCACGAACGATGATTGATACTTTCATAATTGGTTCTAAAATTGTTGGTTTAGCATCTTTTAAAGCATTTTTAAATGCAATTGCAGCTGCAAGTTTGAATGATATTTCATTACTATCAACACTGTGATAAGAACCATCAAATAAAACTGCCTTCACACCGATTACAGGGAATCCTGCAAGTGGTCCAACTTGGAAATGATCAATTAATCCTTTTTCTACAGCTGGCCAGTAACCTCTAGGAACTGAACCACCATGGATCTCCTCATCAAATTCAAATGTTGATTCATTTGGATTAATCGGTTCGAAGCGAATTTTAACAACGCCAAATTGTCCTGATCCACCTGATTGTTTTTTATGACGACCCTCGGCTTCACATTTTTTCGTAATTGTCTCACGATATACAATTTTAGGTTCTGATTGATCTACTTCTACTTTATATACATTTTTAAGTTTCTCAATTACTAAATTGATGTGTACCATTCCTTGACCACCAATTAATAATTGTGATGTTTCACGATTTCTTTTATATTCAAATGAAGGATCTTCTGCAACTAATTTATGTAATGCTGTTGAGATTTTGTCTTCATCTTTTTTGTTTTTTGGATGGATTGCAATAAAGATTGTTGCTCCTGGAATTGCCGGTCCGTCAATAATAATAGGATTTTTCGAATCGCATATAGTATATCCAGTTTTGATTTCATCTAATTTAGTTACAATACCAATATCTCCAGCAACTAATCTATCTGTATCAATTTGTTCTTTACCTCTTAGTAATGACAATGTCCCAATTTTTATTGAGTCTCCAGTGTTAGAAACAATTACTTTGTCTCCACTTTGCACTGTACCACTGAATACTTTAATCATACTAATACTACCAATAAATGGATCAATAATAGTATTGAAGCAATATCCACTGAATGGTTCATCATTCGATGAAGTTCTTTCAGCAGTTTCTTCTGATTTAGGTAAATGTCCTTTTACAGGTTGTAATTCATTTGGAGCAGGGAAGAATTTCTCGATGATTTCTAGCAAATCAGGAATCCCGATATTCTTAAGTACCGTCCCAGCTAGTACAGGTTTTAAATCTCCGTTTAGTACACCTTTACGTAAACCACCAACGATTTCATCTCTAGTTAAAGGTTCTCCTCCGAAGTATTTATCTAATAAGTCTTCACTTGTTTCAGCAACACTTTCCATGATGCTTTCTCTCATATCACCAACAATATCCATTAACTCAGGTGATACATCTTTTTCAACTACTTTTCCATTTTCTAAAACACGTGTTTTTAGATCAACTAAATCAACGTATCCTTCAAATTTCTCATCTTTGACGATTGGCCAAAAGAATGGAACAGCTTTATTTCCCATACTTTCACGTAATTTTGCAACTAGTGTTTCAAATTTAACATTATCTTTTTCCATTTTGTTTAAGAAAATAACTGTAGGAATATTAACTTCTTCTACTTCTGATAAAACTTGATTTGTAGCAATATCAATTCCCTTTGAAGCATCAATCATTATTACTGCACCTTTTACTACACTTAGTGCTTGTTCAACTTCACTGATTAATTCTCTGTGACCTGGAGTATCCAAGAAATTCATCTTGTATCCATTATATTCTACAGGAATAATACTTGTTGAAATTGAAGATTGATGATCCTTTTCTTCCGGTAGGTAATCTGACGTAGTACTTTTTTGTTCAACAGAACCTTTTTTAGCAATTGCACCTGTCACTTGAAGTACTGATTCCATAAATGATGTTTTACCAGAACCAGGGGCCCCTACAACAGCGATTGAGCGTAAATGATTTGTGTCATATTGTTTCATATTATGCATTCCTCCGTTTTATAGAAATTTGCTTTGCTTTGAAAGCCTTTACTCTATTATAGCAAAAACCAATATTTTGTGATAGCGTTTTTATTATTTAATTATTATTTTCATAAACTTGGTTTTCCTTAAAAAAATGATTCCTAAAAATATAGGAATCATTTAGTTTCTTTGGGATTATCTTTGTAATAATCATCCATTAATTTTGAAATTCTAGTTCGCATTGCTTGATCACCTGGTTTACAACTTGATAAAGGTTGATTTTTAAAGACAATTTCGTTGGCATTAGCCATACAACCAGGGGTTCCGCAAGCCCCACAATTAAAATGTGGTAATTCATCATATACAGCTTGAACAAGTGGATGTGCTTTAACTTCTAGATACTTATTCGCAATACCGATTAATACTCCTAAAAGTAAACCGATTGCGCCAATTTCTAAGATTGCAATAACCATTAGATTAAACCTGCGAATCCTTTAAAGATGAACGCCATGATACTAGCAGCAATTAAACCAGCAGGAATTCCTTTAAATCCTTCAGGGATTGGTGCTTTATTCATTTGCTCACGAATAAAGCTAAAAGTAAAGATAACAGCACTATATCCTAAACTTGTGAAAGCACTAAAGATGATTGTTTCTGTAAATGTAAAACTATTTTGAATATTTAAAAGTGCTACTCCTAAAACAGCACAGTTCGTTGTGATAAGAGGTAAGTAAACTCCTAAAGCACTATATAAACTTGGAGAGAACTTTTTAATTGCCATTTCGAGGATTTGAACCATTGCGGCAATTACTAAGATAAAGACGATAGTTCTCATAAATGTTAAATCTGTATAATTATTAAATTCACTTGGGGATAATATGAAATAATAAATTGCCCAAGTAAGCATTCCTGTTAATGTAATTACAAAGAATACTGCCAGACCCATTCCTAAAGCTTTAGACCTTTTATTAGAAACACCTAGGAATGAACATATTCCAAGAAACTGATTTAAGATTATGTTTTGGACAAGAAATGAGGTAAAAGCTAACGTTAATAAATCATTCATTGACTAAAACCCCCTTTGCTTTTATAATTGATTCTTTTTGATTTTGTTCTTCTAAAGCTTTTTGTTTTGCTGCTTTTTTAGCTAAAGCAGCTTTTATTTTAGCATCCATTATTGCTTTGGCTTTCTTTTCTCTACCAATTCTTACAGTATTAATAATACCAATTAATAACCCAAGAGTTAAGAATGCACCGGGAGGACTTATTAAGAATGAAGCTGCAACACTTGATTCATATAAAGTTATTCCTAATAATGCGATACTACCAGTCCCAAATAATTCTCTTGTGATTGCTAGAGTACTCAATCCAAGGGTAAATCCTAGACCCATACCCATACCGTCAAAGATAGAATCAAAAACAGTGTTATCACTGGCATAAGCTTCAGCTCGACCTAAGATAATACAGTTTACAACAATTAGTGGTAAATAAATACCTAGAGCGTCGTATAAGTCTGGCATGAATGCATTTAAAGACCATTCAATTAAAGTTACTACAAGAGCAATTAGGACGATATAAACGGGTATTCTTATTTCATTAGGTACGATATTTCTGATTGAGGCAATTAAAGCATTAGTTAAGATCAAAACAAAGACAACACTTAGTCCCATACCTAATGCATTTTCTAAACTTGTTGTTACACCTAAAGTTGGACACATACCTAATACTAAGACAAAGGTTGGATTTTCTTTAAACAAACCTTTGATTAAGTTTTGTTTTGGTGTAAGTCTTTTTTTCTTACGACCTTTTTTCTCCTTAGCCATCGATATGCACCTCCTCATCTTCAAAATGAATACTGATTATATTGAACATATCGTTAATAGCATTCCATGTTGTTGTCGCTCCTGATATTTGATCTACAACAACATTATCTATAGTTTGATTTATCAGTTTAATATACTCTTCTTCTCTTGTATATCTTTCTCCTAAGTTCGGAGTTTCTCCGTGTTCATAATATGTTACTCCTACAATTGTATTCTCATAAGGATCAACCGCGATAAGAGCATTAACAATCCCGTTTCTACCTTGGGCATTAACATTGTAGATTATAGCAACTAGTTCACCATCGTTATCTAACACTTCATAGATACCACTAATGTTTCCACTAGAGTTATCGGTGTATTTACGATTTTTTTCACTATAAGTGTTATCAGATTGATCATCATTTTTTGTAAAACCATCATCAGGTGAATATAAAAGAGCGATATTTTCAGCTATTTTCTTATTTCTATTTTCAATAATTATTGGTTCAGTAAATTGGAACCCTAAGTAAGCAATACCAGTAACTAGACTAGCTGTTACCATTAAGAAAACTGCGAAATATAATGTTTTCTTCATTTTATGCACCTTCCTTTTTAGGAAGAGCTTTTTTCTTTGGTTTTGCCTTAAATCCTGCATTGATCATTGGTGTTAACATCATCATAAAACCAACAGCATAGAAAACACCTTCAGTGTTTGTTCCTGCATTTCTGATGAGCATTGTTAAACTACCAGCAATTAAACCAAAGATGATTTTACCTTTATCATTTATTGGTGTTGTAATTGGGTCTGTGGTAATAAAGATTACTACAAATAAGAAACTTCCACTAAATAACTGATACCATATATAACTCATATCATGGGGCACTCTTATAAATAATCCTTCATGGATTTCTACTTTGTTAGTTATCGCAATAATCCAAGCAATTAATGTAAATGATAAAATCATTGATACAGGAGTAACCCAGTTAATTGCCTTTTTAAATACTAAAAATACACTAATTGGAATAATGAATACTGCACCTGCAATAACACCTGGTGAGATACCTATAAAGACTTCTTTGAGAGAGTATATTGATGAGTTATCACCGAAATAACCCCAGTCACTAATTACATTGAGAATATGATCTAAAGTTGGGATGCTTGCTGGATCATATAGATTTCCAATACTTAGCGTCTCATTAAAGAAAGAATTATTGAAGATTAAGTCGATAATATAATTATCAAAAGATGTCATAAACGGTACAGAATCAACTAATCCAGGCCAACCTAAAGTAACAAAGATTACCCCGACTAAAGAACTATGAAAAACCATATGGTGGAAACCACCAAATAGGAGTTTTCCTAAAAGGGTTGCTAAGATAGCACCTAGTCCTACTAACCATAATGGAGTACCAATCGGGATTAGTAATACATAGATTAAAGCGGTAATTTTTGGATAAGACTTCTTTATCAATTCTTTTGATTCTTGTCGGTTGATATCTTTATCTATTGTATAAAACAATATTTCTGTTTCAATTGTAGCAATAATTGCGATTAATATCATTAACAGTAATTTAAATCCATACATAAACGAATACATATAGTAGTTAAGGAGTACCATAACAACGCTTAGTACGATAAGTGAGTAATAGATTAATTTCATGTTGTTTGCCTTGACGAACTTACTCCTAGCGGACGGCCAAAGCATAATTTTTTTAGCCATTGTTATACCTCCTATTCTTCATCGTTTAGTTTTACTTTTTGCCAAAACTTTTTATATTTCCATGTTTGATATCCAATAATTATTGGATAGAAAATTGATACAGTAGTTAAAATAATTCTTAACCCGTTAGCACTACTCATTGCTTCGACAATAGTTATTCCGTACATTGGATTAATGTTTGATGATAATACATATGGGAAGGAACCAATATAACCTGAAATCACAAATAACACAGTAACTGCTATTGCGTGAATTAGGAGTTGTCTTCCTTTTTCTTTGAATCCGTAGTATATTACCATTAATCCTGCTAAAACAGTTAGAATAGGCAATATATATAGTACTGGGTAATTCATATAGAGTACACCAGTCCATAAAGAAGCATCAGTGTTATTCCAGCCCATAAAGACAAGTAATGTTAAAACAGGGATAGTGTAGATTATTCCTACTTTCTTAACAAATCTAAGTCCTCTATCCTTTATATCTCCTTCGGTTAGAAGGTTGATCCATCCTGCTCCAGCAACAAAGCTTAAGGCAATAAATAGTAATCCTCCGCTAATACCTGTAACATTTAAAATACTAAATCCAGTACCTTCAAGTCCGTTAGGTCCAATGGGGAATCCAAAGAATATATTTGATATGTATGTTCCTAGTAAGAACATCATTGCGATACTAGAAACTAACCACATCATAACCATTGATTTTTGCCATTTTCGGCTATCTAGTTTATAGATAACTTCAACAGATACTCCTCTTCCAATAATAGCGAATAATAGTAAGAACATTATTACATATAGGTATGAGAATGTCGTACCAAAAGCAAGAGGAAATACCCCTTCAGTTAATGCGATAGCGGCAATTAACCATACTTCCATTCCGTCAAAGTGAAGGCCACTTATTACTTGAAGTTGTTTTCGTTCTTTCTCATTTTTACTAATTGCAGTATTTAGTAATGCAACACCGCTTATAAATATTTCTTGAGCTAAGTAAACCATCCATGTAAAACCTAAAACGAAGAATAATATATTACCTAAAGTTTCACTAAACATTATCTTCACCTCCGGTTTCATCAATGATTCCTTTTTTAATTCTTGTGATAGTTAAAGCATAGTCCATTACAAATAATATTGCGTAGAAGATAGTAATACTGATAATACTAAACCATACCTGATTGACAGGTACATCACTAATACCATCACTAACTCGCATAATATCGTATATTATCCATGGTTGTCGTCCCATTTCTGTTACCATCCATCCAGTAATAATTGCGATATAAGGTAATGGTACTAAATACATATAGTATTTTTGTAAAGTCGGAGATTCAATAAATCTTTTAAAGAACACGACTGTGTATAAACTAATTAGGATAAAGATAGAACCTAGTCCGACCATAACCCCGAAAGCAATTCTAACAACAGTTTCTAAACCACCACTGGCGGCGCCAGTAATCATATCTATTTTTCCTGGTTGTAATGGGGTTAAAAAGTTCATATACGAGTTTCCAATGATTGGCATCAATATAGCAGAAATCAGTAGAATCCATGCAGCGTATTTCGCACTAATTATAAATAATTCCTTATCTTTTTCCTTACCATATAGTAAATGCCAACTACTTATAGCTAAAACAACAAACCCACTTAGTACTATGGCACTTGTATGATTATGAATCAACATATACCAAGCATATGGATTTAACACTATGTCTAAGAAATTAGTAATAATCATTCTGTCTCCTACCCACATTGCTCCAACAGGATTTTGCATAAATCCGTTGGCAGTTATGATCCAAAGGGCACTAAGTGTTGTTCCGAGTGTAATCATTGATACAGTTGTTAACCGTAGTTTTTTAGATAACCTATTTCTCCTAAATAACCAAATTCCATTAAAGGTTGATTCTAAGAAGAAAGCGATAATTGCCTCTAATATTAAAGGACTTCCAAATACTTCTCCCATGGCATAACTATAACCTGCCCAGTTAGTCCCAAATTGAATTGTCATTGCAATTCCAGTTACAATTCCAAAAGCATAATTAATTAAGAAAATATCACTAAAGTAATTTGATAATTTCTTAAATCTTTCATCGCCTTTTCGATAATATCTGATTTCAAATATTAAGATCATGATAATAAGTCCCACTGTTAGTGGAACAAATATGAAATGAAATGCAATTGTAAATGCAAATTGAACTCTCGATAAAATTTCAATCATTGTTTCTCCTCCTGTACTCTATATAAACTCATTTATCATAATGTTATTTTTTAACTATCAAATACATAAATACAATAACTCCTAAAACCGTAGCAATTATGCCACCAATCATATGCGAATTGTAGATACTAGTAATCTCGAATACTCGTAAACCAACACTAATGATTACATAGATAACTAAAAAAACTATTCCTGAGTAAATAAACTTTTCTAATAACTTCATTTTCTCAGCTCCTTAATTAATTTATTGTTGATATAAAGGGTTAAAATAATCCCGTACACTACTTTATCAGGCCATGCGGCTACTACCATCAAATGTATGAATAATATCCCATAAACTACATAAGCAGCCTTTTGGATATTTAACCAATCCTTAGGATCTATTTCTTTTCTAATTAGTTTAAATGAAACTATTGTTAATGGTACCATCACAACATAAGCAGCTATCCCAAAAATATTGACACTGCCAATCAATCCAAACACTCTTAACAATGCATGAGGACTAATTAAGATAAAAGCCAATATTGAATAAATTCCCCGATTAGTTTTTATATTTCTGCTTAGAGTCCAATGATTAGGTAAAACCCCAACTAACATAACAACAAGCAGAAACCCATACCCAATAATTCCCTTAGTGACCAAGTAAGTCCAATCTTCTTTATAAAAAACAACACTTACAATACTAATCCCTAGGGCAAATGTATAGAATATAGTAGATTTTTTAAAGAAGTCTCGGTACTTATAAGACATGGTAACAATAATCCCCCAAACGGCTATAATACTAAATGCATTAGAAAGAAAACCTAATGCTAACAACGCGATTAATATCAATATTATACTAAGCATACAAGCTAGCCCCCTTTATTTATAATAACTCTAAAATAATTATATCATATGCAAACTATATAAATATGATAAACACTCAATAAAAAATAGTCATTTCAAAATGACTATTAAATCAATCGTTCATCAAGATATTCTTCTATACATTTAGATGAGCTATTTTTTACGCTATTAACATACTCACTAACTCTCTTTTTAGTGATATTTTGTTGATTAGATGTATCTAAGATACTAAATAATTCTTCAACTTCTTGAACGTCTTTATCCAGCCATAACTTAGCATTATCTTCATCTAAGATAATAGGCATTCTATCATGAATATCCACAAGCTCATTACTTGCTTCTTTTGTCAGTATTGTTGTTGAATAAATCACTTTATTATCCTTATCAATATACTTACTCCATAACCCAGCAAAAAAGAATATCTTGTCGTCCCTGTTTTTAATCAAAAATGGTTGTTTTTGATTTAGTACTTTTTTCCACTCATAATATCCATCTGCTAAGATTAAACAACGTTTATGTAAAAAAGAGTCCTTAAATGAAACTTTTCTTTCGATACCTTCTACTCTTGCATTAATCATTTTATACCCAGTACTACTCTCTTTTGCAAAGAATGGTATGAAGCCCCAAATCAGGTTTCCAGCACGATAATTGTCACCATCATTAATTATGCTCAACACTTCTGTTCCAGGAGCAATATTGTAACGTGGTGCTTCTATTGAAGGATCTAAATCAAATATATCAAAAGTACTAGACATAAAACTCACTAATTCAGCATATGTATAACTTACAATAAATCTTCCACACATAATATAACCTCCTATAAAAATATTATAGCACTTTCTATAAAAATCATATAAGAAAACCACCTAAAACTGGTGGTTGTATATAACTATATATATCTCAAAGGCATAAAGATAATTCAAATCATAATAGTAAAGCTTCAATGCTCATATTAAGTTCTAAGACAAATACATAAAAATGATTCAGGAATACTATCCTTGGAGAGTTTAATTATCGATGCGAATCATCCGATAGTAACAGAGGAGACTTAAAAATATAAGTGCACTCCCAAAATAAATACTCGCAATTTGAGTAATCAAAAACCATACTTATAATTGACCATAATTGAATATTGCCACAAAATAACAAAATAACTAGAAAAATAATTACATAAAAAATGCAACTGTATAAATAAAAAAATAGGTGATTATCCCCAATGTTACACAGATAAAATCTAAAAAAATGGCAAAATTATTGAAATTCAGGTGTTTATTCGAGAGAAATAATCATCAATTTTAGTAAAATAGGGCAAATTATGTGTATTTTCATTTTAGACGATATAACATATATTTAAATGGTCATAACAAATATAAATGAAATATATAAATATTGGATCAGGTAATATATTAATGTCTTAATTACAAAACTTTATTATATTTCATAAATAATATTAAAAACAATAATTCAAATTATTCAGATGTTAAAAAACACATATTCAGTATATCGGTAACGTACTCGTAAAAATTAATAACAATTTCAATGTATTTATCGTATTCTTAAATTACAATTTGAAAAATATAGAGATATTTCTGAAAATTCAATATCTTCTAGTATATAAATTCGGCTCATTTAAGAAATATTTAAAAATCATTCTTCGAAACTTCTACATTTCAGGCGAGCAAACTTAATGACCACTTATGGAATATTATAGATATTTACTTATCATTTTCAAGTTTTGATTGTTTCTCTTGATTTCATTAAAGGCTTTTTTATAGACTGACTTTATCCTATCCTCTGAAACATGATCGAAAACTGTATCTATATCAAACCATTGGACACCGGAATTTTCATCAGGTTTAATTGTAAGTTTATCATTTTCATCAACAATCATCAAAGATATAGCTTTCAAGTATAAATGATCATTTATATATACACCATTCTTGATATGATTAAAAACGTATATAACATCTAGAATAAATATATCCTCAGAATAGATCTTCATATTTTTTATTCCTGTTTCTTCCACAACTTCTTTCATAGCAACATTCAATGGGTCATCATCACCATCATTGTGCCCATCAACCCAACCCCATGAATTATAGATATTATGGTACGCGAAAAGCACCTTTTTCATTTCTTCATTTACAACAATAGCACTACTCGACATAAGAGCTACTAAATTAGATTGAAGTAAATAATCATTATTATGATTCATAAATTGAAGAATTGCTTTTTTGTCTTTTTCTTCCTGTTTGCTAAACGGAATATAATTTTCAATTAAATTTCTCATTTTATATCCTCCAATATAGCAAATGTACTATTAGGTAATATTTTGTACACTTCAGGCTGTTTCTCTCAATAATCACTAATTTTATGTAAATAACGCAAAAAGAACATACTTTTCATAAAAATTAGCAAAAAATCACCCTATTTTTCGTATAAATATATACCGGCAATAAACTGAATGATTTTATAGAATTTTCGTGATATATATGCAATTATACCATATTAGACTGTTAAATCTCTTTCAGTTTATTATATCTACAATTATAAGTAATGCAATTTCTATATCTAATGAAAATTTTATAGTATTATCAGATGAAAATTCAGATATAATTTCACTTCAGGTGGAAATATCCATAAGTTATTACTTGCCATGTTAATAGAGACCTCCTACAGTAATACTAAAATTAAAAGTTAATTCCCCACTTCAAAACATAAATCTAAATAATTTTTTTTGAGTTACCTTGATTCAATTCTCGATATTATATTTTTTATATTTCAGCTAATCATTGTTTTTCATTATAAGTCATTCAATTCAGTTTCGTCACTTTTTTTTGAACTTACATTCATTTGCATTTTTCTGTCGGATTTTAGAATCTGAATCTCTATTTCTTGGAATGAGAAATGCAAAAGTTAAAATCGTCTTTGATTCGGTGATTAAAGGTGAGATGAATACTCTCCTTTTTTTATCCTTTTTAAATGATAATATCAATTTAATAATACATATATCTAGAGTTGACCAGTATATCAATAACTCTATTGACTTACCAATTTATTGCAGATACATATTGATATTCAAAATATATAAAAAACACCCTAGAAAACTAAGGTGTTTATTCTTCAATATTTCATTTATTCTGCATTAAACTTTCTGTGAGTTCCATCGCAATACGGGGGATTAGATGTGTTTTTACATGTGCAAAGTTTTTTCGTTATATTTTCACTTACTGTAAACATCACAGGTTCACAAAAGTAACCCTTATGTGATCCATCGCAAAATGGTTGATTATCACTTTGCCCACATTGACACCAGTAATATTGTTTATTTTGTTTTAATTCTACTGCGATAGGTTCACGCTTCTTCTTAGACATTTAATCACTCTCCTTACTTAATTTTACCACAGCTGGTAATATTATTTTAATGGTATGAATATATTTCATTCTAATTCTACATTGTCAGTCAAGCAAATTCCAGCATTGCATCGTTCAATAATTAATTCATTTCCAATCACCTCGAACGATACCTCATAATGCTTCCCAATCCTAGTTTGGTATATTTCTTTGAAGAAGAAATTTCCATCCTCACAAAACACAGTTATGTTGTATCTTACTTCATCGTCAGTTAATCTTACAATTGCTTGGTGTTCATTGTTCTCATACACTTCATAATCTGTATTATCTCTAATAGCAAAGAGCACTAACGACAAAACACTATAAAAGACTAGTAGTATTGTTACAATTTTCAAATAACCAATATCTCTTTTGGTTAGTTCAAGACAGATAAGAAAAATCGAAGACCAAAAGAAAATCATAGGCAAACTAAAATCTATATATCCTTGCAAGCTAATGATTCTTCCTTCTGCCAAGTTGTAGGCTAAAATTGCAAATACAAATAATGATAAAAAAGCAATAACTCTCATTGATATTTGTAGTAGTTTCATACATTTCCTCCTTTTTAAGGATAATTAATTATATCAAAATATATTTATATTTCAAATCTAGTAAAGAATCACTGTATAAGGTAATTCTTTTTTTCACTTCTGCAATTATGATTGATAAAATGACCATTATAAATATTGCATAATTGACTAGTAAAACATGTGCAACAAAGCGAGTCAAAACTACAACCTATTTTTTGAGGAAAGATCACATCCTGAGTAATGATTATTCATTACACCAATTGCCTCTAAATATGAGTATGTTGTAACACTTCCTAAGAATTTAAAACCTCTTCTTTTTAGATCTTTTGTTACTTTATCAGACAATTCATTTTTAGTCACAAAATTATCACCTTTTAGTACCATAACTTTGTTATCAGTAAAAGACCAAATATAATTACTGAAACTACCAAATTCATTCTGAATTTCTATGTATTTATTTGCATTATTAATAGCTGCTTTAATTTTACCTATATGTCTTACAATCCCTTTATTACCTAGAAGTTCATAAATCTTTCCTTCATCATATTTAGCCACTATCTCGGGTATAAAGTTATCAAACGCTTCTCTAAATGATTCTCTTTTTCTTAGAATTATTAACCATGATAATCCACAATGAAATGATTCTAAAACTATCATCTCAAAAAGGTATCTATCATCGTATGAAGCAACACCCCATTCGTGGTCGTGGTATTCCTTATATATCTCTGAGTTTTCCAGACTAGGCCAATTACATCTATTCATTTATACTCCTCATTTCTTAATGTTTAATGAATGCCATCTCTCATTGATAAAATGAATATCGTCTTTTTTATAGAAATTTCTTAATTCTCTGTCTTTAGTATCAGCGAATTCAAGATATTTCTTTCTATAACTAAGTTCTTTTAATTCCTTTGTAATACACCCATGGGATGGTAACAATGTGTATCCCTCATAGTTTTCAATTATCCTAGTTAATGCGTCTATATGTTGTGTGATTGTTTCTGCTACATATGGTAATACAGGTAAATTATCATTTGTTGTCATATACTCATCGCCTACAAGTAAGTACTCATCATCGATGTTTATCAACATTCCACAATTAGAATGTCCTTTATTTAGAGATAATGTGATTTTATGATCATAAAAATTGATTATAGTCTCATCATCAATAAGCACAGTAGGGATTAATTTCATATTCTCTAAGTCATCAAACATTTCTAGGGTTTCTAGGGAATATCTACTACCTATTAGATTTTGTTTTGGTAGCTCATTTAAGCCATAACAATGATCAGGATGAAAATGTGTACAGATCACGTAATTAATCTTGAAGTCCTTCAATTTTTCCCTTAGAACAACCATATTTCTTTCGTATCCAGCATCAAAAACGATGCATTCTTCATCATTGTATAATACATATATGTTTAATCCCAATTGATATTCATTGATAGATTCAAACTGATATTGATAAAAGTTATCTTTTATTTTAAGTTCTTTCATATTTACACTTCCCATCTTAAATATTATACCATATATATTCTTATGATTTTGTATCAAAAAAAGAGCTATTCAGCTCTTCAGTTTTTAAAAGTACAGATTTCTAATAATTATGTTACCATTTTCTAACGTTATAGTTACAACAGTTTTGAGATCTGACCAAGAACTCTCATCTAAATCTATCACTATAGCATAGAAATCAATGTCTTGTTCATTGTTATTGATTTCATATTCTTCATCTGCTGTTATATACTGCGATAATAATGCTTCCATGTCAGTTGGTGATGTAAGCGTAGAATTCCTTACGAGTACATCTTCTTCATCATAAACCATAAAGTTGACAGTAGAAATAGTAAATTCTTCAATATCTTTAAAGATATTTGCTACTTGAATTATTACAAATTCTCGATCAGTGCTTTCGTTAATTCCTGGTAGCATGTATGCACTAATAATTTGATCAACATCTTCCTCTACTTCAATATTAAATAAGTCTTTTTGAGTTGTTGTTGTTCCTTCAATTAAGACGCTTATTGTGTAATCATATCTATCTAAGTTTATTGCAGCATGATAAGAAAGCGATTCACTAACTAGTAATGTTTTCTCAATGTTAATACCTTCTTCTATAACAATATATACATCTGCCCCTGTATCTAATTCAAGTAAGGTGAATTCGATGTCATAGACAAATAATTCGTCATTCATATCAACTAGTTCATATCCACTACTTTGTATTAGTTCTTGTGACTGGATGTATGAGTCATTCAAACTCCTGATCGAGTTAATTGAACTTCTTAAAGATGTGGTTTGATTATTTACTTGATTCTCTAAATTATTTACTTGAGCTTGTAATGCATTTATTTTTGTAAGTGTTATAATGCTTAACACCAATAATGCTATAAAGGTAAGTGTTTTAAGTAGTTGGCCAATATCTATTAGCCCCTGTGTTGCGTTACCTTCTAATGCTTTATTCATATTTTGCTTATATATCATTCGGTATGCTACTACAATTATTGCTGAAACAATTAGTAGTAAAAAGAACCAAACTATAATTATTGCTGACATATTTTCTCCTCCTATAATCCAATACTTCGTTTAAAAGCCTGATTGTAGTTTCTAGTTACTGTTAATTTCTCTTTATTCCTCATTAATAGAATAATACGAGAATTGAATGTTGGGTTAATTTCTTGAATGGCTTTTTTATTGATGATTTGTGATTTATTTATTCTAATAAAATCTTTATCATGTAAGACACCTTCTACTTCATAGAGTTTTTCTCTAATAGAATAGGTCTTATCCATTGTATGCAGACTAATTTCATGTCCAAAACTTTCGATAAAAACTATTTTAGAATAGTGGATGATTTCATATTTTGATTCAACTTCTCCGATAAATGTTTCCTGTTTATAATCGTCTTCTCTAAATGTTAGTTCGGCATCTGCAGATATTATGAATCCCGCTTTCTCTAACATTGATTTGTATTTGTCATAATTATCTTTTTGACAAACGATTTTTATCTTCACTCTTCATCACCACCCGATCAAATTTTAGTATAAAAAAAAACTTATGTATACGAATAATGCATAAGTTGCACTTATTCAATCATAAGAGGATATTTCTCCCATACACATTAGTAATTATATCATAAAACTATAACAATAAAAGAAGAGTATAAATTAATATACTCTTCTTTGTTAGTATCTTTTTAAAGCTTCTTCAATCATATCCCAAAACATTTCTTCATCAATGTCTTTTGCGATATAGGTGTTTCTTTCTAATTCGAGAAAATCAAAGATATCACAATTAGTACGACCATAACTAGTCCCATGAGATATATCAATATCACAATGAACATGTTGTATTTCTAATAAATCAGGATTTATTAAGTATCCTATTGTTACAGGGTCATGTAATGGTGAACCATCAAAACCAAATACTTTCTTTTGATTCTCATTAAATACTCGCATTAATTTTACGAATAAATCAGAACCGTTGTTATTTATTTTTTCCATTCTATCAATAATGTGCGAGAATACTTTCACTTTTCTAGTAACGTCTAACCCAACCATTGTTACTTTTACTCCAGAATTAAAACATATATATGCTGCTTCTGGATCACAGTAAATGTTGAATTCTGCAGCAGGTGTTACATTACCATTTTGATAAGAACCACCCATTAAGACGATTTCTTCAATATTTTCTATTATCTTTGGTTCAATTCTTAGTGCAAGACCTAGATTAGTCATAGGTCCTGTTGTAATCATTGTTACCTTTTCTTTACTTTTTAAGATTTCTTCAATCATAAATTCCATAGCATTACGCTTATCAAAATCAATTTCTAACGGGGGGAAGTCAAAACCATCAAGTCCTGATTCACCGTGGATTGCCTCGCATACTTCAACTTCTTTTATAATAGGATTTACTGCACCTAAACAAACAGGTACATCAAGTTCTAAATACTGTACTAAGTTTAAGGCATTTCTTCCTGTTTTAGCTAATGTTTGGTTACCAGAAGCTACTGTAATACCTAATAAATCAAATATTGGATTTTTACCTGCTAATAGAATTGCTATTGCGTCATCATGACCTGGGTCACAATCTAATATTATTTTTCTTTTTTTCATAATTTGCATACATTCGAGATGAATGTATCTCCTTTCAGTATATGGATTGTTAGTCTTAGAACAATTATATCATATCTAAGGTAATAACTTTCACATTACCTACAAAAAGAGCCTATGTATAGTAATTCACCTTCTTATTTACTTAAGTATCTTGATAATGAGTAACCATTCTTAATTAGTATAAATTTTGATATATAAGGGGTGATTGCTTTTTGGGGACACTCTGTGATACACCTCATACACATTTCACATTTAAGTCCAAATTTTGGAATGTTGTATTTATTTGGCTTTATATTGTTTTCAGGACATCTATTCCAGCAAATCGAACAAGAGTTACATGCCTTAGTGGCATGTAGTTCTAATCCAAATAGTCGAGCAGCTGGATCTTCAAGTTTCCCTATTAAATTAACTGCTTTTGATTTGAATTTTACTTTTCTATTTGATGAATGGTTTTTAGAAATTATGCTACTGATATCATTTATCTTATCCTCGGATTCTTTGACTAATTTCCGACCTGCAGCATCAGGAAAACTCATTACAAAAGTAAGTGGCATTGCCAATACTTCATCTAAACCAACTACATAATTCTTCGAGTGTAGTATTTTTTTGATATCTATAGACACTGCATCATTAAGCCATAAAGTATTACACCCTACAGCAATTATATGGACTTTCTTGTATAATCCTTCTGGTAAATTCTTGATGAAGCGTTTTACTGTGCGAGGTGCATTAAACCCTTGTATTGAAAACATCAAAATAAGGGTATCATTAGTTTTTAAGTCTTCCGGCTTTGCAAATTCTAAAGGGAGAATGTAAGTTTCATCAATTTTTAGGTTTTCACCTAATTGTTTTGCTAGATGTTTTGTATTCCCCGTTGGGCTAAAGTATAGCAATGTGTACATAGTTATTCCTCCAATAGTGAATTTATATTTTTTTCTTTCATAAAATACTCAATAGCTTTTTCTAGAAATAATTGTGATTTCTTTTGAATTTCTCCAAATTCAGCCGGCCAGTTTCCAGCACCACTATAAAATTTATAGAGTTTCTCAAGGAGTTTGGAATCACCCTTGGTGTATTTCATAACTGATCTCCACCACTCATTGGCTATCTCTTGTCCTTGGACACTTTCTGGACTAACTCCCTGCTTATCGAGCAAAACAGCTTTCTCGAGGCATTTTTTTAGCCAATCCGGTGACATTCCTTGGTTCTCATCTAATTCATGTGTCTCGGTAATACTTGTTAGAATATCTTTGTCTAAGAAATTTATTACCCAGTAATACTCGTTGTTATCATTTATTAGTTTTACCATATTGGAGTACTTAGCCCAATCGACTTGATTTGTCTCGATTATTTCCCTTTTTATCATTTCAATAGATTCAACAGTTTTATTTGCTTTAGATATTTGCTCTTTGATAATTTTCGATTGTTGGTCCAACATGTGTACAATATCATTATTCGAATTTATAGGGATTATTCTTTTTCCTATGTCCTTCAAAGATAGTCCAAGTGATTTAAGTGTAATTATCTGATGGATAATAGATATATCATTTGAGTTATATATTCTTCTCCCACCTTCACTTATCTCTGAAGGTTTTAGTAAACCTATTTTGTCATAGTATTGTAATGTTCTTACAGATACATTTGCTAGTTTAGCCATTTCTCCAACTAAAAGCTTATTGTTAATCGTCATATTGAGCACCTCTATTCACTATAATAATACATTACGTTACGTAACAAACAAGGTATATGTTATTTAATTTATAATATAATAAAAAAGAGCATAAATTTATATGCCCTTTATTTTACTACTTGAGGTGGAGAGCGGCTCTAAAGGTTCCTCTCTTCCACAACTCTACAATACTTAGTTATCATGTATTCTTGATACTACTAGTTATAAGTTACATTAACCAAACACAATCCTTTTCCAGGAACTGTAAAGCCTGCTTCTTCACGGATTCCACTTGAAAAAATTTGCTGAATTACATCAATGTCTTTTTTTGATTGCCCGATCTCGATAAGTGTACCAACAATAATTCTAACCATATTATATAAGAAACCTTCTCCAAATATGTCGATAGAAATCATTGATCCTTCACTTGAGATATTTATGTTATAAATATCCTTAATTGTATTTTTCTTTTTACTTTTAGAGGAAAACCCAAGAAAATTATGTTTACCAATTAATAATTTAGAGGCTTCTCTCATTTTGCTTATATTTAAAGAGTCTTTTACCCAATAACTATTTTTTCTTTCAAAAACACTAGAATGAATTCCATTCCAAATTTTATATTGATAGTGTTTTTCAGAAACATTGAATCTAGAATGAAATTGCTCATCCATTATTTCAATATTACTAACTGCAATATCCTCAGGAAGATAGTGATTTACATATCTATAAATCTCTTCCGTAGAATAAGCATTCTCTGCATGAAAGTTAGCTATTTGACACAATGCGTGTACTCCAGCATCAGTTCTTCCTGAACCAATTATCTTAATCTCAGATTTATATAATTCAGACAAGACTCTTTCTATCTTAAATTGAATCGATTTCTCGTCATTTTTCAGTCGTTGCCATCCTTTATAATGTGTGCCATCATATGAAATTGTCATTTTATAATTTTGCTTTTCAATACTCATATTCTCACTTCTCTCTTTAATTTATATTAATATGTGTAGAATCAAATTCTATCATATTTTGTGAAATAGTTCACTAGGTAATTCCGCAATTCAAAATGTTATGTTCCTTATTCTTTAACCAAATTTGTTATATATTTCGAGAAGCTTCTTATTTAAATAGTTATCATATGACTACGATGCAAATCACATCCAGGATTCAATTTACATTACAGTCCAAAATTGTACTTGGTTTCAATGTTTTTAAAATGTAAATGAAGTCTATGGAACTATAATCGACTTTAAAAAAAGAGCACACGAATGCTCTCTATTTCTTATAATTCTGTGGATTTGAGCGAGTTTGAACATCTGTCAAAAATACAATCGTGAGTTTTACTAATAATGCAGCAACTAGTGCCCCAACAATTACCGGTATCAAAAAGAACGAACCGAATAAAGCAGCAAGTGCATCTCCCATATCTGCAGAATAAGCTATTGAAAATAACATGATCATACCTATTAAAGATGCAGCAGATACTAAAATTTCTATAAAGTAGATTCCTCTTTTTTTACTTATGAAGAAATACCATAACATTGATATACCATACATACAAGGTACAATAAACAAAATTGCCATAAATATAAATCTTTCAGGACTCATACTATCACCTCTTCTAAAACATTATATCACATAACAAACAACAAGGTATAGCCTTTCATCAATTTGCTCAACACACATCAAACTAATTAACAGGCACATTGTTGAAACAATTAATAAATGCAGATAGGAGTTCAGAAGGTAGAAAATACATACTAACTACATTGCCACATAAAAATATCTACATCTTGAGAGGGAGAATTTAAGCAAACAACACAAAGCATACTCCCCACTATCTAAACTATGATTTCTTATTGACCAATTAAAAAAGACCTCTCAACTGATAATCAGTTAAAACGCCTTAGTTAAAGTCTTTTATTGGTGGAGTTGAGGGTCCCTGAAGGATACCATCGTCCATGACAATTACCTAATTACTTTCAACCATAACATTTCAGATTCAACGACAAATTCCGAGACTAATTTAATGAATTTAGAGTAGTCCATTGTAGTATGAGCATAATCTAATGTGTCATAATATTCAGCTCTTTTAGTCTTTGTAATTATTATTGGAGTATATCCATACTTCATTAATTCAAAATTTAATATCAATCTCGCTGTTCTACCATTTCCATCAATGAATGGATGTATCTTAACAAATTCCCCGTGTAACAAACATGCTTTTATAACTGGATGAAATTCATTCCATTCCTTGTTATATTCAATTATTAGTTTCTGCATAAGTTCTTGTAAAACCACATGGTTAGGTGGAATATGACTTGCTCCACTTATTATTACATTCTCATTTCTATACTTCCCTGCATTTTTATTATCTATGTCCTTAAGTATTAAAGAGTGAACATTCTTTATATTCCATTCAGATATCTCTTCATTACCAGAAATTAATTCCTCTAAAAATAATATTGCATCTTTGTGATTGATTGTTTCTAAATGTTCTATAACACTTTTACCACCAATTGTGATGCCTTCAAGTACTACTTTTGTTTCAGACATAGTTAAGGTATTGCCCTCAATAGCATTACTATTATATGTCCACTCAACTATAAGTTTCTCATGTAGACCTTTTGATATTCTTTTCGGTAAGGGTCTATATGAATCTATTTCTTTTTTCAATAAATCAATATTTGAAAAATCAGACTCTAAACCAATATATTCTTTATTACTTTTTCTTCTTGCATCATAAGGTTTCCCCTCATCTTCTCTAATTAACCAACTCTTTCCAACTTTCATCGCACTTTCAATACGACCTTCTTCACATAATATTCTTACTCTACGATCATTGATACCCCATTTTTTTGATATTTCTTTAGTTCCAATATATTTCATGATATCACCTCTCAATACTATATTAACCCGTTACCGGTATATTGTCAATATTTACATCTTGAGAGGAAAAATTTAGTAGAACAACATAATGCCTACTCCCCACTTAAGAAACTGTAGTTTTTTATTGACCAAATAAAAAAGCCCCATCAACTGACAATCAGTTAAAAGCGCTTTATTTACTTGTTATATTGGTGGAGTTGAGTGCAATCGACCCCCTGTTTTACGTCTTAGCTAGATAGTTTCTTAGATGTTGAGTACGAAACAAGCAACGCTAATACACTTATGAACAGTACTACAATTGATAAAAATAAGCCATATGATGTATCTTCCATATTAATTGACATATTTGCATCTATATTTAATCTACCAGTTAATATCCAAGTAATTGTGTAATTGAATACTACCAAAGCCATGATTGATAAAAATCCATGAATATATCTCATCTTCACATTTATCATGAAAGCTGTGGGCATAAATGCAGCAAGTACTATAAATGAGTATCCAATTGAATAAATTGTACCAGCGAGATAAAAAGGATCATTTACTGTATTGTTTTGCACGTCTGTAAGAAGTGTGAACAATAATAATGTTGTAGATGCTAGTAGCACCATTATAACTACTACACCCAAAAAGGTAAAAAACACACTTATGTAACCATTTATTACCCTATCTTTATTATCTAATGGAAACTGATAAATCGGATGAGATGATTCTGATTGGATAAGATATACATAGTAAATCACTGCAAATAAAGACCAAAAGAACATCACTGCAAAACCTGTTGTAAACATGTCTGTTAGACTTACAAACTTGTTATAAACAATTATGTTTAGTAGTACAAAAAGTAAAGTATAGAAAAAACCCTTTTTTGATGGAGTTGTTAATCTTAATATATTGTAATACTTAAAATATTTTTTCATTATATCTATCCTCTATGCACACAGGTGAACAAATATCTGCTCTAATGAAGCCTGATTATGTTTACCTGCAACCTTTCCTAAGTCTTTAGTTCGAACAAGTCCTTGAACTCCAAATGGAGTGCTTTTTGGATTAATAAGTATCACACTGTTCCTATCATTTTCAGCTAATGTAATCATTTTATATTTGTCTAGTAATGTTTCCTTATCCTCAAATAATACGATCTCCCCTTCATTCATAAATGCAATATAATCCGCAATCTTTTGAACATCATCAATTTGGTGGCTAGACCATATAATGGAATGCTTCTCATTCTCCATATAAGACTGGATTATATTGATGAACTCTTGTTTATCAATTGGATCGATTCCTATTAACGGTTCATCTAATAAAAGTGTTGTAGGATGAACTGAAATAGCTAGTATAAGCATAAGTTTCTTTTGCATTCCTAGTGATAAGCTACTAACTCTCTTCTTTAAATCAATGTTGAATCGTTTTATTAATTCATCGAATAATTTCAAGTCAAAATTCGGGTGACTTTGAACGTAAATTTTTCTTAGCCACTTTACTTTCGCATATGGATTACCATTAAAGAAATCATAAACAACTGCCACATTAGTTCGAATTTCTTTCTCATTGTCTATATAGTTCAATCCGGATAACTTTAAATCTCCTGAAGTTTTAATGTATGATCCATGTAATGTCTTGAATAGAGTAGTTTTACCTGCACCATTCCTCCCAATCAAACCTACAATAGAACCTTCTGGTATCTGTAAATCGATATCTTTCAGTTCAAAATCACCAATTTTGGCACACAATTTATTAGTTTCAATACTATTCATTTTGTCCATCTCCCTTTTGCTTTAATATCCCCTCAAGTACTTGAAAATCAATATTAGCATCATCTTTTAGGCGAACAACTTCATCAAGCAAATCATTAATTCTAGATAAATACATATCTTGTACTTTATCAAGATCAATTTCACTTACAAAGTAACCTCTCGCTGATTGGCTAAAAACAAACCCTTCATTTACAAGATCATCATAAGCTCTTTTTACAGTCACTATTCCAATCTGCAATTCTTTTGACAAGACTCTTACACTAGGCAATTTATAGTGTTTCTCTAATTCACCTTTGATAATAGCCTTTTTCAGTTGATCTTTTAGTTGCTCATATATTGGTTTATCAGAATACAATGACACATTTAGATTCACAAAATCACCTCGTTCTACTGTTATCATACAATGGATACAGTTATAAGTCAATAGCATTTTTCAAATCCGTTTAAATGAATCAGTTCCCTTAACTCCCTCTGTTTTTTCATATATACTTTACAATTTTATCGTCCTTATTAAAAAAGCGTAGATATAGTCTGATTGGACCTTTTTCCATGCTTTTTAGGACACGGGTTCGACTCGTTAAAATTTGAAATTTCCCTATTGTAATAGGGCTGGCGAGAAAAAACACCGATTTTTTTGTCAGTTTTCACTATAATTTTGGGTAAATAAAAAACCGAGGATTCCATTAACGGCTAATTAAAGCCATCTGAAATTCTCGGACGCGGGTACTATTGGTGGAGTTGAGTTTGGACCAACCCCTTTCCCAATAATGATGAGTAAAGTTGAAGAAAACTATTAAGTAAATATCAGTTTCATTTTTGATCCATTAAATTGCAATAAAAACTCCCTAAATAATAGGGAGTTTAATGTTTCTTTAGTGTTACTTGGAATAATTACATTTCTGTTCAAAATAAACCATTTTAAATATTTTATTCAGTTAATAAAAGCAAGTATTTGAAGATAGGGTTGTAATCAAACATTGGTGCATCTTCATAAAATAAATGTGTTTGATTGTCAAAACCAATAATATTATCATCTGGTCCACTATTAACATGCCCAATTTCTCCTATGGTACTGCTTAACTCTGATTCATCTTTTATTCCATCATTTCCATATTCTTCAATAAGATATCCATAATCAGTTTCATATAATAAACACGTCTTGTAATTATACTCGAAAAATGTAAATCCATTATAGTTATCAACATCATAACTCGATGTAATCTCATTCTGAGAATTTTCTAGACTAATATAGTTTTTCTCTGTTAAAACTGATAATTCAGTTTCTTTCAAATTAGTGAAATCGTAATCCCAAAGGCTTTGATAATACTTTCTCACATATGACGATGTATTATCCCAACTATTAATCGTAAAGTTATACATTTGAGATGAGTACATATTTTCTCCTAAATCTGTTTGTTCATTTTCAAAATAGATCCTATATCCAGAAAAGATGTTTGATACAAATCCCTCATACTTTGATTCTATACTATAAGAATCTCTTGAAGGTACATCTTCATAGAATTTAAATTCATAGGTATTTTCTTCAGCTAACTCATATTCAACTCGATATTCTGTTTCATAGTCTGGTTCATCTGCACTGAAATCATGAAATGGAAAATCTGTTATATCAGAAACCCCATCAATAACCCCTGTTAATCTGAAATTCTTTTTGTTTTGTATTATATCTTCAGAACCAAACTCTGTTTCAATAATTACTTCATAATAATTTGAGACTAATGTCTGATTTACAAGTGTAAAAGCCTTATCAAAGTCACTTATAGATTCATCTTTGGTATAGTCATCTGCATAGTAATTACTAATCTCCTGTAAGCGATAATACTCAATAATATTATCATCTGTGTATCTGACCTCAACCCTGATCTTTGATCCGCCAGTATCCACTTTCCGATACTGGTAACCTGTCATACCAGTTCCTGATAAACCATTGTATCCATTACCGCTACCAAAATAATTATATTCAAAAGTCATAATTAAAGAGTCTTCTGTTTTAACTACTACAGGTTCTGGACAATTATACATTAATCGAGAACCATGGATATAATTTCCAAACTCATCGTAATAATAACATCTCTGGATAGGTGGTGTTTCTGCCTCCATAATATAATTTCTTTGTGTTATTAAGATTACCGTTAGCGATGTCACTATTGATACAACTGTTATAATTCTAAAAAAGATTAACCGCTTCTCTTGGAAAACGTCACTGTTTCTATCTAAATTGCGTTTAAATAATGCCATTGTTATTTTAATACTTAATAGTCCTAATAATAGAAAAGTAAGTGTATGCTTAGTAACATACAATAGTTGGTTATATCTAGGTGTAAACCAAAAAATCACCACGATAACTAAAAGTAATATCGTATAATATTTCTTAATATATTTAATAATAATTTCTCCTCTCGTATTTTAGATTTCTTTTACAAACCAAAATACGATCAACATCTAATCACTTGAAGCTTTTGCAACTTGTTTTTATTAACTAGAGTTAAGCTCTTTTTTGCGTAAACTTGCTTAATTGCTTTCGGGAAGCTTGTTTCACTAAGTGCAATATTCAGTCTATATATTTTTACTATACAAACTATTGGTAATATATATGTTATAAGAATACTTAATCCCACCAAGATGCATAATTCTAGAACAAAAAACAGGATATTCATTAATGTTTTATAAGTAAAAATACCAGTTGGTATTATATCAATTTGAGCAAAATAAAAAACTTGAATTATTGTATAGAATATAAGAATGCTCGAAATAATTATTTTCATTGTTCTATCATTTCTCATATTCTCACCACCTCCAAATTTACTTAATTAACCATATATATATTTAAAAAGTCAGAAATCTTTGATATTTACAATAATCTAGATTAAGTATCTTAAAATCCCTATACTCCCTCAGTTTTATTACATGAATCATGATTCTAAGACTTCCTTTTGGACGCGGGTTCGATTCGTTAAATTTCTAATTTTCCCTATTGCAATAGGGCTAGAATGAAAAAACACCGATTCCGAGCTACATTTTCCCTGTAATTTTGGGTAAATAAAAAACCGAGGATTCCATTAACGGCTAATTAAAGGCCATCTGAAATTCTCGGACGCGGGTACTAATGGTGGAGTTGAGTAAAAGTGACCCCCTGTGCAATAATAAAGAGCAATACTTGGATTTTCAAATCATTTGAAATTTATAGAATAATATCATTTCCTAATGATTTGATCAATAAGTTCTTTTGTTGAATTCCATTCGTGTATTTGCTTTTCGAGCATACTTTTACCTTTATTAGTGATTGAGTAATATTTTCTTTTTTTGTTAGAAGTGCTTTCAAGCCAATATGTTTTAAGATAATCTAGTTTAACTAATCTTTTAAAACTAGTGTAAAGAGTTGCTTCAGTGAAAACAAAATCACTATTTGTCATATCCTCAATTTTTTTGTTTATCTCATACCCATAAGAATCTTTATCACTTATTATACTTAGTAGCATCATATCAGTGTGACCTCTTAATGAATCACCGTTTAAACTCATTTTATTTTCCTGTTAAGATTGAAATCAATTATAAATAGTAAAATGAATACAATCCCTACAAAGAAGAATATTGGTCCATTCACACTACTTATACTTCTAGTTGATTCAAGGGCAATCCAGACAATAAATACTATAACTGAAATAAGTATATTTATTATCGGAATTAATAGATGGTATTTAATTTTACCAAGTACTATGAGTATAGTTAATAGTAAATACAAACAGATAATTATAAGGTTTTCAATAATGAAAAATCGAGATAAAACATACCACTCATATTCAGAACTATCCGATACAACATTAATATCAATGAGTAAAATTAAAGATATTATAAGATGTAATACTGGATAAAACCACTTTCTCAGAAAGATATTTTTCTTCTGAGTATAATTGTGAGTAATAAACTCTTTTGCTTTTAATCCAATTGATTTTACATCATTATTACCTGATAAGTCTGTATATTTTTTTATTAATCTTCGATATAAGCCTATGAACAATGAACCTATAATTGCAAAAACAATTAAGAATCCAATGACTGAGAAAGTAATAATACCATAAAAATCTTCTATACCTAATGTATCCATAGTCATTACAGTTGCAAATAGTACTACAATACCATAAATCATTCTTGTGAAAATCAATGAAAGTGATATAGCCCAAAATACAAAATTAGTTTTCATATATGAAAAAACTTTATCTATAAATGATGTATATTTTTGAATATCGTACTCTTCTCTTTGAATAAATTTACTATATTGATAAAGGTAGACAGCTCCAACAGCATACAATGTAATACTTATCCCAACTACAATCGCTCCTGCAACACCGCTTAATAGTGTAACAATTAAACTAATAACTGAAATTACAGTTGCTGAAACCAAAAACATTTCTGCAACCAGCGGTTTGTATGAATCTTCATCGGTAGAATCAGCGGGAAAATCACCAAATGTTTTTATTGCCTCTACATATGAGTAAGATTTATCCTTTGTTTTTTCATACAACTCATCATATCTATCAATGATATTTGAAATAATTTCTTCTTTTTTCTCTTCATGATCTTCTGAATGATCACTTTTCAATTTAAAATCAACATATTCCCTAATTTTTTTATGCATTTTTCTCTCTCCTTACCTAATCTAGTTAGGTATATAGTATCACCTTATACCTAATCTGTCAATGTATAAAATTGAATTAAAAATTTAAAATATTTTTGTTCCACTTCCCTCTACTCCCTTAGTTTTACTGCTCACATAGTAAATCATATAACAAATATCTCTCAATACTCTAATAAGGCTATTTAATCCGGTTCAATAATGTGTTTTTGGACGCGGGTTCGACTTGTTAAAAATCTCGTTTTCCCTATTGCAACAGTGCTGGAACGAGAAAACACCAATTTCGAGCATCATTTTTGCTTCGATTTTGGGTAAATAAAAAACCGAGGATTCCATTAACGGCTAATTAAAACCATCTGAAATTCTCGGACGCGGGTAATATTGGTGGAGTTGAGGGGATTTGAACCCCACAACTTTGAAAAATCAAAAAAATAAGTATATAATTAAAGTAGTCAACTTAATAATAATCATACTTGGTCAATTATTTAGTTACAGATATTTCGATAGTTATTAAAGACCTAAAATACATTACATAAACCAAAACTTAAGATTATTAATTAAAGCGAACTGATACAAACTAAACAGAGTCATAGTTACTGCTAATATTGAAACAATCCAGTTAATTATCATACTTCTTGTTTTTTTAATATCTCTTTGCTCATGCAAATACTTGTATTCATAATTTTCAACTAATAAAAGTCCATACCTAGATAACATATAGTTTCCATTAGCAAAATTATTTAGCATTCTTTCAGTTTCAACTTTATTATAAGCAAACTCTTTTATTTCAACACCTATATTTTTCAAGGATATTCTATTATCATGAAAGTCGTCATCAATATACATTAATGGGTCTCTTCTCAAAAAACTAAGAGAATCAAAAAGTTCCATATCTACTTTACAATCATTGAACTTAATGTAATCAACTATCTTAAAAGATTTGCTTTTGTACTTTCTCAAAAAAGTATATTCTCTTTTCGTAATTCTTTGCGCATAATTTTTATCACTCATTGCAATCATCTCCTTCCATTCAATTATATCATATCGAGGTCGTGAGGTAAAAAATGTTCTAACCCCAAGCGAGTCCCACGAGTGCGGTAGTCTTATAAACAATCTTTTGACTCTGGGGGTTATTCATAAGGGGGCAAAAGTGCCCCCTATGAGATAGAGTCTTGAGAGCGTGTCACTATTACTAGACAATGTGACACATTTCCCTCACTTTACAAATAATAAAAAATAATTATAAATAAGAGGTGTTTAGTATGAATGATTTAAACCGTATAGTAGAACTACTTACAAAGGAAACTAACAAGACAATAACGATAGATAATTTAATACATTTATTCTTAAAGAATTCAAAGTACACAAAGCGATTAGGTACTTACGATTATGAATCAAAACACCTAGAAATAGTATGCAGGTATTTAGATTCTAGAAAGATATACATGACTAAAGATATAACACTATCCGTAATGTATGATTTTATCGAATTACAAAAGCTAAAAGGTATAAGCAACAATACAATAAACAAGCGTATAGGATTACTCAAACAATGCCTTAACTTTTCAGTAAGAAACAACTTTATAAGTGACAACCCAATACAAGGTATCACAATGTTAAGAGTACGAAAACGAGAAACAATCACTATACCAAGATACATAATATTGGATATCCTCTACTATCTAGATCACTTGAAACCCACACCACTAAATTTAAGAAATAAAGCAATAGTGTATTTACTTCTAGATACTGGTATGAGATTGAGTGAGCTAGTGCATTTAAAGATTGAGAACTTAAACCTATCAGAGAATACAATCAATTTAACTTATACTAAGACTTCCGAAGACCGTACTGTATTTATTTCACAAAAAACTAGTGAGATATTAGAGGAGTATTTAAAACTCTTAAATCGCAAATATGGGCTTCTAATTATTGAGTTTAGAACTGAAGGGAAAATATATCCAAGATATGTAAATCATCTATTAAGCGATATCGCCAAAACACTAAATATCAATCAAAGTATCAGCCCTCATAAATGGAGACATACTTACGCAACTATGTGCTTACAAAACGGAGCGAACTTAGAATTCGTAAGGAAAACACTTGGTCATTCAAATCTACAAACTACACAAAAATATTTACATCTTGAGAGGGAAAATTTAAGCAAACAACACAATGCATACTCCCCACTTACGAAACTGTAGTTTTTTATTGACCAAATAAAAAAGCCCCATCAACTGACATTCAGTCTCTAGCGCTTAATTAAGCCATAATATTGGTGGAGTTGAGGGGATTTGAACCCCTGTCCAAAATAGCCGATACCCAACTTTCTACATGCATAGTTTGCCCATTGTTTTAACTATTAACCAAGAAGCAAACAACCAAGTTAATAGCGAGCCTTATTGTATTCATTAAAGTTCTTAAGACTGCAGACCTTTAATATATCCTAGATTACTGATCTCAACCGATACAACTCTAGGAAGTCGTAAAGGGAGAACGCGCTTATATATTAAGCAGCGTAAGCGTAATTTTGGTTTCCGGTTATATTTAACCTAGTGTTTTTACAACCACAACGTTGGCATGCTTATCAAGCTCTAAACTACTCTGTCGAATCCATAAACAACCCCGAGTTAGTTAGATAGTTCCTAAATTTACTGTAAATGCTATTACTATAAGTGCAATCCCAATTACAACATAAAGTATTTGTGTTGGTACAACACCAATCAATTTAATCCATCTTTGTGCTTTTCTTCCGTTAAACCCAAATCTAGATAATCCTACAATAATAACAAGAATTCCTGAAGCAACAAAAATAATTTGCGGTAAACTCATAAGAACACCTCCATATATATTATAACATAAATCTATGAAAATATTGTGAAAATGTGTTTTCCAAATATACCTACATAGATTAAGTTACTACCAAAAATTATTAAAACAAAATTCATAACTCTTTGGAAGATTTTATCACTTACTCGACCAGATAGATAGACTCCAAATACACAAGCACCCACTGCGAAAGCGAAAACAATCAATATATTATTAATAATAAACGTGTTATAACTACTCCCAATAAATCCATGAGTGATAATATAAATAATATTCATTACAAGGAAATACGTTACTAATGTCGATTTAAATACCTTCTTATCCATTTTTGATGAACCTAGTAGAATTAATACTGGAATTCCTCCTAAACCAAACATCCCGTTTAATATTCCTGAAATAACGCCAGTTATACTATAGTGCTTCCAGTTCAACTCTTTGAAATGGAATTTTAGTTTAAATATTCTATTTAGAGTTACTAGAATAATCATTGATCCAAGTAATATTTTAAACGAAGATTCATTAATTGCATCGAGGAAGAGTAATCCAACAATGCTAAAGACTGTCCCAAAGAGTACTAAAATCCATATTTCTTTTATAAACTTTAAGTTGAAGTTCTTACCTTGAATTATCATATATATGTTCAAGAACAAGTTTACTGTTACAACGATAACCATTATCTCTTTTGAGTTATCAAATCTTGATAAGAAAAGTAATAACGGTGGTACAACTAGATTTGTTCCAAATCCAGCCCATCCTTTTAAAAAGGCCCCAAACATAAATATTACAATCATTAATAGTATGGAAATTTCAAACACTAATATCGCTCCTTAAGTCTACGATCAATATTTCTTTTATCATCACGTTCTTTGATACTTTGACGTTTGTCATAGTTTTTCTTACCTTTAGCAAGGGATATCTCTAATTTGCAAAGTCCTTTTTCCATATAAACTTTTGTAGGGATTATCGATAAATCTTCTTGCATAACTTTATTGTTCATTTTGATAATTTGCTTTTTATGTAATAAAAGTTTTCTTGATCTAGTTTCGTTATGATTAAAAACGTTACCATGATCATATGCTGAAATATGCATATTCACGATAAACATTTCTTCGTTTCTTATTATACAGTAAGCATCACCTATATTTACTTTGTTTGCTCTAATACTTTTGATTTCAGTACCTTTTAAAACTATACCTACTTCAGTAGCATCTAACAAAAAGTAATTAAATTTTGCTTTCTTGTTACTTGCAATAATTTTCATATCAATCACCTAAACTATCTTAAAATCAACTTCTCCGTCTGTAATATTAGCATTCATTACTTGAATTGTTACTTTATCTCCAACACGGTAGATTTTCTTTTTTCTTTCCCCAACTAGCAGCATAAGACTTTCATCGTAGTGATAATAATCATCTGTTAATTGGGTGATATGAACTAATCCTTCTACAGTATTTGGTAACGAAACATAAAGTCCAAAACTCGTAACACTGCCTATTATACCATCAAATCTTTTATTAATATAACCTGATATATATTCAGCTTTTTTCATATCAACGACTTCTCTTTCTAAGAGAACAGCACGTCGTTCTGTTTCACTTGCTTGAGCTGCAATTTCCTTCATTTTCTCATTATAGTAGTCAATCACTTCAGTTGATTGATTTCCCTTAAACAAATACTCTCTTAATAAACGATGAACAATCAAGTCTGGATAACGTCTAATTGGACTTGTAAAATGAGTATAGAATTTAAAGCTTAGACCGTAATGTCCTAAGTTTAGTTCGCTATAGATTGCCTTTTGCATACTACGAAGCATTAATAAGTTGATTCCTTTTTCAGCTTCTGTTCCATGAACTTTTTCAACTAGCTTTTGAAGTTCAAAATTACTAATTTCATTCTTAGCTTTGACTTGATAACCTAAAGCACTTGCCATTGATAATAAACGATTAAGTTTCTCTTCGGTCGGTTTATCATGAACCCTGTATATAAACGGTAAATTTAACCAGTGAACATGTTCTGCAACTACCTGATTTGCTTTTAACATAAATTCTTCAATGATACTCTCACTGATTCCTCTATCACGTAATTGAATATCTATTGCTTTACCATTTTCATCTAATGTAATATATGATTCATCTGTTTCAAAATTGATACTACCAAACTCTGCTCTTTTCTTTTTCAAGATTTTGGCTAGGTTTCTCATTTCATAGAATGTACCAACTAAATCAACATATTCCTCAGCTAAATCAACATCACCCATAAAGATTTTATTGATTTTATTATATGTCATTCTTCTATTAGATTTTATAACAGATGGATATATCTCATATTTAACTACTTTACCACTTTGATCTATTTCCATTTCACATGTAAGAGTTAGTCTTTCTTCATCAGGTCGTAAAGAACAAACACCGTTACTTAGATTCTCTGGTAACATTGGGATAACTCTACCGGGTAAATAAACACTAGTTCCTCTTTGATAGGCCTCTTTATCTAAGATACTTCCTTTAGTCACATAGTGGCTAACGTCAGCAATACTTACACCTAAGAAGAAATTACCATTAGAAAGAGTTTTCACTTGAACTGCGTCATCAAAGTCTTTGGCATCATCACCATCAATAGTGATGATTACTTCATTAGTTAAGTCTTTTCTATCTTTGTAGTCTTCAGGTTTAACCCCTGTGAACTTATTTGCCGCTTCAAGCACTTCCTCACTAAATACAGGATCGACATTATATTTTAATATCTTACTTAAGATATCAACACCACTATCGTTCTTGTTTCCAAGAACATCAGTTACTGTTGCTTCTATTTTCCCTCTTAATGAGTAGTTAAGTATTCTACATCTAACTTTATCAAACTTTTGAGAACCATTAAGGTTTTCTTTTTTTACAATAATATCGGTATTAATAGTTTTATCATCACTAATCACATACCCCATACCATTTCTAAACATCATAGTTCCAATAATATGTGTATATTTTCTTTCTAATACTTTTCTAATAATTCCTTCTTGTCTTACACCATATCCATATTTTTCAATATGAACTAAGACAACGTCATTATTCATTGCATCATTTATGTCTTTCTTACCTATATAAACATCATTTCTTGAAGGGTCCTTGGGGATAACAAACCCAAACCCTCTTGGTTTTAACATTAGTCTACCTACTAAGAAGTTAGTATTTTCAATTAAGGTAAGTTCATGTCTACTACTTTCAATAAGCTCAGCCTGATCTATTAATTCATTAATTGTCTTCATTAATAAAACTAAATCTGGACCCGACGAAATATGAAAAACTTCACGAAGTTCTTCAACAGTTGCTTTTTTATTATCTTCACTGCGTAGATATTCTATAATTCTGTCTTTCATAATTCCACCTCTTATCTATATTTTAGAAAAAAAAAGAACACTATACAAGTGTTCTTAAATAGCGATTGCGACAATACTCAATACTACAAACGATATTCCAACTACTGTTGTAACACGATTTAGTATCAATTCATATCCACGTTGCTTTTGGTTGTTGAATAATTCACTCTTTTCCCCACTAAAAGCATTTGCAGCACTATCTTTTGAACTTTGCATAACAACTAATGTAATTAACATTAATGCTACTAATAATAAAATCATATCAATTGGTCTCATGTTGATTCCTCCTATAAACTTAATCCAATGTATATAAAATATGCTACCAAGATTAATACACTTGGAATTATATACGTAATTTTACTTTTTTCATCTTTTCTAATTAAAGCTAACATTAATATTATAGAGTTAATTAGCCCTAAAATCAAGAGGTAAGATATATTTTCTCGAACTGCTCGATTATCAACTAATTCTTTAAAAATATCTTCCTTAACATTTATGATATCTACAACACTAATTATCGTCATATTAAAGATATTACTACCAATAATATTACCTAGCGCTGCTTCATAATTTCTCAATTTCATTAAAGTCATAACTGCAGTTAATTCAGGTAAACTAGTTGCAACTCCTAAGAAGATTGCTCCAGCAAAACTGCTTCCTAAATTTAACTCAGTACCTAAATTATTTGCAACAATTGTTACAAAGAAACTAGATACAATAACTACTACAGACCATAAGACAAAGGAAATACCGATCTTTTTATAAGATAGTTTACTAACTTCTTCACTTTGTTCTGTTTCGTCCTCATTCATTGCTTTGATGCTAAATAAATATATTACTACTATAACTAGTGATATTACATTAAATATTAATAAAATATTTATTGTAAATGAATTGTAGTCTAAGCCAGTAAATCCACTTAGTATTAATGGAATCATAAATACAATATACATCAATATAACTAACGCATTAGTTTTTCGTTGAGTTTTAACTTTATTAAAGAACATATGTTTAATGAAGATAATGTCAGCTACAGCTAGTATTACAATATTGAATATATTACTACCAAAAACATTCCCAAATGCTAATCCAGGTTCTCCAAGTCTTACTGTTGAAGTAATACTAGTAATAAATTCAGGCATACTTGTAACAGTTGCCAATAGTACCCCACCAATTAAGGCTCCACTAATATGAGTTTTTTTATCGAGTTCATCGATAAAATAACTTAATCTACTCGTTGCGAATATTACGATAAATGCTAATAGCAAATATTCTAAAATTAATAAGAACATCTCACCACTCCTCACGACCTTTCTATTATATTACAAAACCTTCTAAAATGGTAGTGTTTAAAACAAAAAAAGAGCGTAAGCTCTTTTTGTTTTATGCTCCTTCAGGTACCACTTCTTGGCTAAACTTTGAATCAATAATTTTAGAGTCTTCTTCAATTCCTTCAAGAAGAGTTTTTACTTTCTTATCAAATAAGAATCCAATCGTTGGAACTAATAGTATTAACGAACAGATAACTCCTAAAAACGCAACATTTGTTAAGGCAATAATTGGTCCACTTAAGAAGATAGCAATTGGTACAGCACCACCACTTATTGCGCCGATTGTACTAAATACTTTCCCTCTAAGTTCAGGATCTATTACTTTAATCATTCCTGTATTTAAAGGTACATTTGTAGCCATCATTGCGGTTGCCATCGAAACGTGAAGGACTAATATAATAATATAGAATACATTATATGAGATTGTTCCATTAGTTAATAGATATATATTTACTGCAACTAGGATAAAACTTGCAGATAAGAACATTAGACTAACTCTTATGATTTTCGTCATTGATTTCAAAACAATACTACCTACAACTAATCCTGCAGCCATCATAGCAATACCAAATACAATATCAACTCTTGCCAACTCCCATGCACCTTTTTTTAATTCATCTCTAAATAGGAAAGGTACTCCAACACTAAAAAGTGGTGTGAACGCAAAATTTAAGAATAGACTATAAGTCATCAGTCTTAGTAATCCCTCTTTTTTCTTAATATAGTTAAATCCTATTTTAATATCATCTATCATGTGAGGAGGTTCATGATCTGGAATTTCTTGTTTATGTTCTGATTTTATAAACATTTCACTTACTCCAGATAGAATAAATGAAATCCCATTTATAAGTAAAGCTATATAGAACGGAAATATTCCGAATGTTGCAGCTCCTAGTACTACCCCCATAATCATAGTTATACTCAGAATTATACTATTTGCTCCATTTGCTTGTTGAACTTTATCAAGCCCAACAATTTCTGGTGTAGCAGATGTAACTGCTGGCCCGAAAAAAGCACTAATAATCCCTGATAATATTGTGACTATTAACAAAACAATTACCGCTGTAGTGTTATCCACACCACCAAAGATTATGTATGCAGTAGCTATGAAAATCGACCCTCTGATAAAGTCTGTCAGATAAATAATTTTAACTTTATCCCATCGATCAACTAAAACACCTGCAATAGGACTAAACAGTAGTCTTACTAAAGCTCCTAAACCTAAAAATACTGCTAATAAAATTGCGCTTCCACCAGTTATATCAATTACATATAGCGCAGCCACAAATCCGAATAAAACATTTCCTATTTCAGACACAAAGTTACCTGTAAATAACAATGCATAATTTGTATTTCTAAACAAATCTCTCATATGTACACCTCTTTTATGTTATGTTATAAATTATATCAATTTTCGATTGATATAAAAATCTACAATATTCAATATTATGTCACATTAGTTTTTGTTTATTTTAACAAATACATTAATGCACCAAATACTTTAGCAAAGCCAATAGCTACGCCCCAATCACAATACCACCGACAGCAACTCCACCTAGACAATACCACCTATTGCTACCCCACCAATACTAATAACACCAACAGCGACATCTCCTATAGTAATAACACCTTTAGCTACTCTATTTTGGTATCTCCCACACATATTAATATGAACTAAGGGTAGTCCGAATATTGTAACCTTACTTTTGAACTAATGCATTTTCAAACTATAAGACATCCCAATAGTGACTGGGTATCTATCAGGTATTTTTAAATTCTCGTTGAATTCTTTAGCTACTTCTAATGGATCTCCAATTTCTTGCATCAAGTCAAAGAAAGGAACATTCTCTTCAGCTATTTCAATCCTTTGTGATAAATCTTCCTTGATTCTATTTTAGAGTCTTTTTATCTGCAGCTATGTTTCTTAAAACGTCAGCGATGTATTTATCTTTATTTATATCCATCTATCCTTTCAAGATTGCATAAAAAAAAGATAATTGCTAGTTACTGCAATTATCTTTTAGAATTTTCATAGCTCTTATTAAGTTACTTTTTGATAAATAACCGATTGCTTTTGTTTTTTCTCCATATGTGAAGGTAATATCTTTTTCATTTAATGCAATATCTCCCATTTCTGCATAGTTATACTCTTTATTACTAAACCAATATGAGTTAATAACTACCTTTTCCACTTGAAACGATACTTTTAATTGATCCTTTTTCATCTTTAATAAATCAACTACATCTAAACAAATAACAACTACCGCAACTCCCAAGAAGATGTATTCAAGTGCTCCATATCCTTTTGCAATATCGAATCCTGTTACAAGTGTTACAACAATAAATATTACATAAACTAGTGCAATAGTTAAACTGCTTACTGCTCCATTTTTACTTTTTATTAAAAAGTCCTTATTCATAATTTACCAACTTTCTTTATATGTCAGATTACTATCTATAAATCATTATATAAAAAAAAGGGCTAAATTAATAGCCCAAATTGTTGCATTGTTTTTGTTGCAATTATTTTAAGTTATAGAATGAAGCGATTCCGTTATAGATTGAAACCTCTCCTAATTCATCTTCAATTCTTAATAATTGATTGTATTTTGCAATACGATCAGTTCTTGATAATGAACCAGTTTTGATTTGTCCTGAGTTAGTAGCAACTGCGATGTCAGCGATTGTTGAATCTTCTGTTTCACCACTTCTGTGTGATACTACTGCAGTGTATCCAGCTTTCTTAGCCATTTCAATAGCTTGGAAAGTTTCAGTTAAAGTACCGATTTGGTTTACTTTAATTAAGATACTGTTAGCGATACCTTCATTGATACCTCTTGCTAATTTTTCAGTATTTGTTACGAATAAATCGTCACCTACTAATTGGATTTTTTTACCTAATTTTTCAGTTAAGACTTTCCATCCGTCCCAATCATTTTCATCTAAACCATCTTCAATTGAGATGATTGGATATTTATCTACTAATTCTACATAGAAATCAGCTAACTGAGTTGCAGTTAATTCTTTTCCACCTTCACCAGCTAATACATAAACACCTTTTTCTTTGTTGTAGAATTCACTTGAAGCAACGTCCATTGCTAACATAACGTCTTTACCTGCTTCGTATCCTGCTTTTTTAATTGCTTCTAAGATTACTACGATTGCTTCTTCATTAGATCCTAAGTTTGGAGCGAATCCACCTTCGTCACCTACTGAAGTGTTATAACCTTTTGCTTTTAATACAGCTTTTAATGCATGGAATACTTCAGCACCAGTTCTTAAAGCTTCTTTAAAAGTTGGAGCACCTACAGGCATAATCATAAATTCTTGGAAATCTACGTTATTATCTGCATGAGATCCACCATTGATGATGTTCATCATTGGAGTTGGTAATTCTTTTGCATTGAATCCACCTAAGTATAAGTAAAGAGGTAATCCTACGTAATCAGCTGCCGCTCTAGCACATGCCATTGAAACACCTAAAATTGCGTTAGCTCCTAATTTACTTTTATTTTTTGTTCCGTCTAAGTCAATCATAACTTTGTCAATTAATACTTGTTGTGAAACGTCTAAACCTAATACTTCTGGTGCGATAATTTCGTTAACATTTTTAACAGCTTTCTCTACACCTTTTCCTAAATATCTAGATTTAACTCCATCACGTAATTCAACTGCTTCGTGTTCTCCTGTTGAAGCTCCACTAGGTACTAAAGCTCTACCAAATGCACCTGAATCTGTATATACCTCAACTTCGATAGTTGGGTTACCACGTGAATCTAATACTTCTCTTGCGTATACATCAGTAATGTATGGCATTTAAAACATCTCCTTTTTACTATTAGTTTTTATATAATTTACGTACATATTAATTATAGAATAATTTACTTTTATTTACAAACGATATATATTAGATGAAAACACTTTCAGTAAATTTTCATAAAAAGAAAAGTTCACACAAGGTGAACTTTATTTTTTAACTAAACTAGTACCAGTCATTTCTTCTGGTTGTTCAATATTTAAGTATTCTAACATTGTTGGTGCGACATCTGCTAAGATACCACCTTCACGGATAGCAATTGCTTTATCAGTGATAATCAATGGAACAATACTTGTTGTATGCGCGGTAAACGGGTTACCATTTTCATCTAGCATTTTCTCAGCATTACCATGATCTGCAGTAATTAAAGCAACTCCACCTTTATCTAAAATAGCATCTACTACTTTACCAACACATTCATCAACTGTTTCAACAGCTTTTATAGCAGCAGGAATAATACCTGTGTGTCCAACCATATCGCAGTTAGCAAAGTTCAAAATAATTGTATCGTGTTTTTCTGCAGCTATTTCATCTAAGATTTTATCAGTTACTTCATAGGCACTCATCTCAGGTTGCAAATCATAAGTAGCGACTTTGGGACTATTAACAAGTACTCTTTCACTATTTTTGATTTGTTTATCCACTCCACCATCAAAGAAGAATGTTACATGGGCATATTTTTCAGTTTCAGCTATACGTAATTGTGTTTTACCAGCATTACTAATAACATCCCCATACATATTATCTAACTTTTGTAATCCAAAGGCAATTTCACCTTTAACATTTTGACTATAAGACATTGTAGAAACAAATGTTAAATCTGTTGGTCCATTACTTGAATCTAATCCAGAAAGTTCTGGATTAGATAAAGCTGTACCAATTTCAATTGCTCTATCTGGTCTAAAGTTAGCAAAGATTATAGAATCTTTGTCTTCCATAATACCTTCTGGTACTACATTGAAGGGAATAACGAATTCATCATAAACACCAGTGTTATAAGATGCTTCTATACCTTCTACAGCATTATCATAATGTGGTCCTTTTGCTTCAACAAATACATCATAATGTAATTGAACACGGTCCCAGTTTTTATCACGATCCATACCATAATATCTACCACCAACACTAGCTACTTTTCCATAATTAATCTCAGTCATATAAGCTTCTAAGTCTTTGATATAATTTACTCCACTATCTGGAGGGGTATCTCTACCATCTAAGAAGGCATGGAAGTAAGCTTCTTCTACACCATTATCTTTAGCTAATTTGAAGAATGCTTTAATATGTTCAATATGAGAATGAACTCCACCATCGCTTAACAATCCCATAATATGTAATTTTGAGTCATTAGCTTTAGCATTTTCTATAGCATTTAAGTATGCTTCATTAGTGAAAAATGTACCTTCACTTATTGCTTTATTAATTCTTGTTAATGATTGATATACAATTCTTCCTCCACCTAAGTTTAAATGTCCAACTTCACTGTTACCCATTTGTCCTTCAGGTAGCCCTACACTAAGTCCACTAGCTTGTAAAGAACTTGTAGGATATTCTTTCATTAATAATTCAATATTCGGAGTTTTAGCCATATGGATTGCATTTCCAGTATCACTATCACTCAAACCAAACCCATCCATTACGATTAGGATTACTGGTTTTTTCATAATAATCACCTCTATCGAAGATATTATACTCTATTATGAAAATTTTTCATAGCGAAATAACCCAGGTGGTAGCGTTTTCACATTTGTGCAATTCTATTTAATTTACTATAATGTTATTATATAATAGTTTTGAAAGAGGTTGATATTATGAGTAAGTTAGTTCTAGAAAAACTACTGAAAACATTGAAGAATAATAACGACAAACAAATATATAACTACACAGTTCCAGATTTATGGAATTGTTTTGACTATGATAAGAAAAAATACATAAGAACAAGTAATAATGAGTTAATGGTAAATCCTTATGACTTTTATGCTAGTGTGATTGAAGATTATATCTTACCTAATAAAAAGGATAAAACTAATTATAAACAAAGTTTGTCTTCAAATAAAACAATACCAAAACGAGGATACAAAGGTGGAGACTGGATAAAACAAAGTGTTTGCTATTCTACTATGATTCGTGTATCTAGTGCCTGGGATTTTGATCGAAGTGGAAAACTTGAACAAGAGAATATCTACAAAATGACAGAGACTGGTAGTTTTGTTAAGATGTTAAGTTTATTACCGCTACTTAAAAAAATGGGTGTAGATGTTGTTTACATGTTACCAATATCTAAGTTTAGTTTAAAAGATAAAAAAGGTGATTTAGGTAGTCCATATGGGGTTAGCAATTTTAATGAATTAGATCCTAATTTAAAGGATCCACTTACTGGAGATAATATTACTCTTGAAGAAGAATTTAAAGCTTTCGTTGAAGCTTGTCATATTCTTGATATGAGAGTAATGATTGATATAATACCTAGAACTAACTCAGTAGAAAACGATCTAATTAAAGAACACCCAGACTGGTTCTACTGGATTAAAGACAGTGAATATGATAAATACCAAGTACCTTTCGTTGAAGGTGTTAAAAAGACAAGTGCGCCGACTATAGAGCGAATGGAAGTCGTATATGAATCAAAAGATACTTTACGTCATATTGATATGTTCCAATATGACCCAAAAACTCAAGACGAGGAAAAATGGAATAGAATAAAAGATAGTAAAAATATTAGTCAGGCAATTGCAAAAGAGTTTGATTTAAGAGTTGCTCCTGCGTTTAGTGATCATATTAATGATCCTCAACCTCCATGGACTGACGTTACTTTCTTTAGAATGTATAAAGACTTTCCTAAGGAAACCGTTAAATTCCTAAATACTAAAAACCGTGCTCCTTATATTTTATTTGATACAATCAAATCAAATATGTATCATGGAAAAGAGCCAAATATTGAATTATGGGAAACATTGGCTGACATCGTTCCTAGTTATCAAAGACGTTTTGGAATTGATGGAGCTCGTATTGATATGGGCCATGCATTACCTAAAAAGTTACTTAATATGATCATGGAAAAAGCGAAGGAAATAGATCCAGACTTTAGTTTTATTGCTGAGGAACTTACACCTTCTAATGCAAAGAAAGCAAAAGAAAATGGTTATAATATGATTATTGGTAATGGTTTCATTATGGAACCACGTATCTGGGATGGTAGTTTAAGAGAATTCATGTATGAATCAATTGATTTACCAATTCCAACATTTGCTTGTGGTGAAACACATGATACACCACGTCTAGCTGCTAGAGATGGTGGACCAACACTAAGTAAAACATTAACTGTGCTAAATATGTTTATGCCTAATGCAGTTCCATTTATTAATAGTGGACAAGAAGTATATGAAACTCAACCAATGAATACAGGATTAGATGCTAGAGAAAATGAATTATATATGTTACCAGAAGATGATCCTTATTATGGTAAACTAGCATTATTTGACCTTTATCAGTTTCATTATACTAATCAAAGACGTTGGGAATTACCTGATTTACTAGAGCAAATAAAACCTATTAGAAAGAAATATTTAAAAGAAATCACAAATAAAAAAGCGTTTATGCCAGTTTATGCTGAACATCATCCAGATACATTTATTGGATTTAGTTATATTAAAAAAACTGGTAAGGATAAAAAGAATATTTTACTGATTTTAGCTAACTCAAACCCTTATGACCAACAATACTTAAGAGTTGATATAAGAAATCTTAGACAAATTACTGATAACCAAGAAATGAAAGGCAAACTATTATTTAGCACTCATGAGAGTCCTAGAGAGTTTACACAATTTATCGATTACAACACATTAGATATTCATCTTGGTGCTGGAGAAGTAAAAATAATTGAATTATAAAAAAAGCAGTAGAATTTCTACTGCTTTTCTTCTTCTAAAATTTCAATAAATAGTTCAATTAATTTATTATCAAATTGAGTTCCTGAACACCTTTTAAGTTCATCTATAACTTCACTTAAAAGTTTAGGTTTTGAATAAATACGTCCTGATACCATTACATCAAATGCATCACATATTGATATTATCTTAGCATACATTGGAATTTCATCTCCCGACAAACCAAATGGATAGCCGTTTCCATCAATTCTTTCGTGATGATATAGAACCCCATAGGCTATATCATCAGATTCGACAATATTTCTAACAATCTTATATCCTGCTTCAGCATGTTTTCTAATTTTCATATACTCATCTCGAGTTAGTTTTCCACCTTTTGAAAGAATATTTTCAGCAACAGTGATTTTACCAATATCATGAACCTTACAAAGAAGTTTCATATCTTCTTGATCACTAGATCTGTTATATCCTACTTTTTTCATCAGCTTTACAGCATATCCCGACATGCGTTCACAATGTTCTTTTGTTTCCTCAGTTTTCTGGTTTAAAGTTTCAAGAACTGTTTCCATAGTTCTACTTTTACGAGAATGTCTTTCGTTTAGTTTACGACGATACATAAGATTCTCTGCTTCAATAAAAGCTTCAGAAAACTCCATTTCACTATCAACAATTTCATAACCCCATGAAATATTGATTTTTATGTTATATGCATTATAGAATTCTACTAAAGAATCTCTAACGAACTGTATTTGTTCCTCTAATACTTGATGTTCAACTATCGATGAGATAATAGCATACTCATCTCCTCCGATTCTAAAGAGATCAGAAGTATCACCAAAGAATTGGGTAAGTTTGTCTGCTGTAAAGGCGATAGCTTTGTCCCCCATTAAATGTCCAAAAGCATCGTTAATAAATTTAAGACCATCTATATCCACAATAATTAATGAGTAATCAAGATCGAGATTATGTGAAATAATATAATTCTCAAACGAGTTTCTGTTTTTTAAGTTTGTCATCTCATCATAATTTAGGAGATAATCATTTCGCTTTTCAGCTATTACTTCAGCAGTGACATCAGTCATAAATCCACCACGAACCATCAGAGTACTATCATCATATCTTGTCTCAACTTCAAAATTATGTTCGAAATACATTATTTCTTTATTCTTTATATTTTTATGCTTAACAATAACCTTCTCAAATGAATCCATAACTCCGTCGATGACTTTAAGTTTATTATCTTTGTAGTTTTTATCTAAGGAAATCCCCTCTTCATCATCTATGCAAATTGATTTATCAAAGTCTTCAACATGAAAAAGATTATTAGTACTTCTTTCTAGTCCTAACTTATCAATAATCATATCATTTCCATAGAAGTAACCTTTTTCTATTTCGGCATCATCGATAAACCAAATCATTACTTTTCCAGACTTCAAAGCCAATGTATGAGCTCTCAAAAGACTTTCATTCTCTTTTGCCAATTCAACATTTACATTACCCAAATTTACTCTGTCTGTCATATTAAAGATATAACCGCCAATCTCCTCAATAGATCCATCAGCATATCTTTTTTCTACTTTAGTATTATGTTCTAAATAAACCGCATTCCCATTTTTCTTATTCATATGTTTTACTAGTACTTTTTCAAATTGATCTAATTTATTATCAATGCTCAGTTGGAACATCTCCAATAACTCACCCATTGATTTTGTTCCTTCTTCATCTGGGTATCCAGTACTTATAAAATCACTTAGTTTAACATACCCATCTCTATTTCTTTTAAGTCCAAGTGTTTCTACATAACTATCGTTAGCTAGAAAATAATCGCCATTTGGATATGCATTGTAATCAATTCTCCATACTAAAATATCAGCTAATTCTATCGCACGGTTATTGGCTTCTTCTAATTGCTTATTAGTTTCTTTTAAATCACTTATAGATTCACTAAAAGTCATTTTATCAGTTATATCAATTGATGATCCTGCTATCAATATTGGTTTTCCTTTATCATCTTTTTGAATAACAGTAAGTTGATTTTCAATCCAAATCATCTTATCTCCTTTAGATATCCACGGAAAAAAGTTGATATAATTATCAAACTCCCCTTCAAGTAATTTATTGAATAATCCTTGAATATCATCAATGTATGACTTGTACGAATCATCTATCGCTACTACTTTATCTGCAATTTCATGCCATCTTTTACCAAAAATCTCCCTCTTTAAACTTTTAGTATTATGGCCAAATAGTTGTTTCCCGGAATCAGGTTGATAAATGTAATATTTTCCATTATCCCATCTAACCCACCAAACTCCAAATGCATGTTTCTTCTTTGATTCATTATTTGGATGGTTCCCTTTTACGTAATTCGGCATTCGTATCACTCCCAACATCTTAGTACTATTATACTATTATCGAAATACGTTTGCATAGAGAATTATTGATTATAAAAAAAGACAAGAAAACTTGTCTTTTATTCTTGTCCTATAAGTTTAAATTGCATCATCAATACGCGATGGTATATTACTTCGATTGCTAATACTTGAATTGGTAATTTAATTAGTAGAACACCAATTCTATAGTAAAGAGTTCCTAGCATCCCACCCATACCGTTAAACTGAATAATACCAATCGTATTAAGACCAAATGATAAGAAGCTTGCGATCAATATTGTAGTAATTAAACGACGTCTTGTTAGTTGTCTCTTAAATAATAACAGTCCAGGGATGATTGCCCATACCATATTAGATAATGTAAAAACACTAAATGTGAATGCCCATGGACTAAACATCATGTGGAAGAAATCTACAATAATTCCTGTTATTCCACCAATAAATGGTCCAAAAATTATACCGATAACCATCATTGGTATATCGTAAAAAGTAAACCTAAAAGTTCCTGTTTCTATTACTAAGAAACTTTTTAGAACTACTGCCATAGCTATTAAGATAGCTACAAGAGTAATTTGTTTTGTTGTTAATAATGTTCTTTTTTGCATAATAAAAAACCTCCTTAAAATATTAAGAGGTCCACACGAAAATGATAATTTCAGCGGACGCACTATTTCACCGCCACGATAGTGTTCGTCATTACCCGACTTCCCATGGTAAAGCACTTAACGCGAAATAGTTACTCTGATACTATGATTTTAAACAAAATATTTCTTTTATTCAAGATATATTTTAACTAATTAGTGAGACAACTAAAACGACTCCAAATCCAGTGATCATTCCTAGTATTATTAAGTTTAAACTTTTTGAATAACCTTTTGGTGAAATCATGTCCTTATTGTCTAATTTCTTAACAATTGGGTATAACTTCCAGTAAATTAAGTATTGTACAAAATCCTTGTTTTCATCTTTTATATTAGTGTATGAGTTGAAAAGCCCTATTCCAGTTCAAAGTCTATTATACTTCTATAATTATTAAATAGGAAATCATTAATTTTTGTAAACACCTTGCTACCAAAAAAAGAATGTCTTGCACTAAGAGGAGAAGGATGCGAAGTTTCAATGATTAAATGTTTAGGGTTATCAATGAGGATGTTTTTCTTCCTTGCGTTGTTTCCCCATAATACAAATACTTTGGGTTTACTATCTTTATTTAATTCTCTAATAACATTGTCCGTAAATGTCTCCCAACCTTTTTTAGAATGGCTCATCGGTTTATGAGCTTCTACTGTAAGAATGGTATTAAGTAGGAGTATCCCTTGTTTTGCCCAATTAGTTAATTCACCGTGCTCGGGGACAGACAGTCCTAAATCACTATTTAGTTCCTTATATATATTTCTTAAAGAAGGAGGTATTTTATTACCTTTTTTTACACTAAATGCTAACCCATGAGCTTGATTGAAATCATGGTAGGGATCTTGTCCTAAGATTATAACTTTTGTGTCAACAAAAGGACAGTAATTAAACGCATTAAATATATCTTTATATGGAGGAAATATTTCCTTTGTTTCATACTCTTTTTCAGTAAAGTCTTCTAACTTTTTAAAATAGTCTTTTTGCTTTTCTTTTTCAATATAATCATGCCACATATTATCACTTCCTAATTACTAGTATAACAAAAAAAGCACTGAATATTCAGTGCTTTTAATTTATTTAATTACTTGTTTCTAAGTTCAGCTTGTGCAGCAGCTACGATAGCTACTGGAATACGGAATGGAGAACAAGATACATAATCTAATCCAGTTCTATGGAAGAAATCGATTGAACTTGGTTCACCACCATGTTCACCACATACACCAATTACGATATTTGGATTAGAAGTTTTTGCGTTTTTAGTACACATTTCAACTAATTGCCCAACACCTTCTTGATCTACTGCAGCAAATGGATCGTTAGGGATGATTTTTTTAGTAGCATATTCTTTTAAGAATTTACCAGCGTCATCACGGCTAAATCCGAATGTCATTTGAGTAAGGTCATTAGTACCGTAAGAGATGAATTCTGCTTCTTCTCCAACTTGTCCACCAACTAATGCAGCACGTGGAGTTTCTACCATTGTACCTATTTTATAATCTAAATCAATACCAGCTTCAGCGATTAAGTTATCTGCAGTTTCTTTAATGAAAGCTTTAAGATATTTTAATTCTGCAACTGTAGCGATTAGTGGAATCATGATTTCAGGTTTAACAACTTTTCCTGATTTAGCAACAGCGATAGCAGCCATAATGATTGCTTTTGCTTGCATTACTGAAATCTCTGGATAAGTTACAGCTAAACGACAACCACGGTGTCCTAACATAGGATTAAATTCATGAAGTGTTTCTAATGTTCTTTCTAATACTTCAGGTTTAATTCCTAAATCTTTAGCAACTTCAGGCACTTCATCTAATTGAGGTAAGAATTCATGTAGTGGTGGATCTAATAAACGGATACACACTGTTTTACCTTCCATAGCAGTAAATAATTCTGTAAAGTCTTTTAACTGATGAGGTAAGATTTTAGCTAATGCTTCTTCTCTATCAGCAGTATTATCAGCAATAATCATTCTACGAACATCTAAGATTCTTTCTTCATCAAAGAACATATGTTCTGTACGACAAAGTCCAATTCCTTCTGCTCCAAATTTTAAAGCTTGTTCAGCATCTCTTTTGTTATCAGCATTAGCTTTAACACCTAGAGTTTTGATTTCACTTGCCCAGTTAAGAATTGTTTGGAATTCTTCACTGAATTCAGGATCTTTAGTTTCAATTGTACCAGCGTAAACATTACCAGTAGTTCCATCAATACTGAATGGAGTTAATTCTGGGTATTTAACACCGTTAATTGTCATATATCCTTCTTCTTCATTAATTGATAATTCTCCACATCCTGATACACAGCATTTACCCATACCACGAGCAACTACTGCAGCATGAGAAGTCATACCACCAAGTTGAGTAACGAAACCTTCACAAACGATCATACCTTCAATATCTTCAGGTGAAGTTTCTTTACGGAATAATAATAATTTTTCGCCAGTTTCATCTTTAATTTTAGCAGCTTTCTCACTTGAGAATACGATTTTACCAGTTGCAGCCCCAGGAGATGCAGCTAAACCAGTTGTTAGAATCTCAGCGTTAGCCATAGCTTCTTCATTAAATACTGGGTGTAATAATTGATCGATAGCATTAACATCAATTGAGTTAACAGCTTCTTTTTTAGTTAATAAACCTTCTTCATGCATATCTACAGCAATTTTGATTCCTGCAGCACCAGTACGTTTACCATTACGAGTTTGAAGTAAGAATAATACTCCTTCTTCAATTGTAAATTCAACGTCTTGCATATCATGATAATGAGCTTCTAAGTTATCTAAGATGTCAGTTAATTCTTTATAGATTTTAGGAGATACTTCAGCAAATTCTGCTAATTTTAATGGAGTACGGATACCAGCAACGATATCTTCACCTTGTGCATTAAATAAGAATTCTCCCCATGTTTCTTTTTCACCAGTTTTAGGGTTACGAGTAAATAATACTCCAGTACCACTGTTATCTCCAGTGTTACCAAATACCATTTCTTGAACATTTACAGCAGTTCCCCAATGATGAGCAATTCCATTATGATCTCTATAGATTACAGCACGTGGAGTATCCCATGATTCGAACACAGCATTAACAGCCATTTCTAATTGTACCATTGGATCTTGCGGGAATGGTTTTCCAGTAGCTTTTGCAACGATTGCTAAGTATTGTGTTGCAACACTTTTCCAATCAGCAGCAGTTAATTCTAAGTCACCTTTGTATCCATTTTCTTCTTTGATTGTTTCAAGTACATTGTCAAATAATTCATATTCAACACCTTGAACAACTTCACCAAACATTTGGATAAATCTTCTGTAGATATCCCAAACAAATTTTGGATTTCCAGTTTTTGCAATCATAGCTGCAACTGCTGAGTCAGTTAAACCTAAGTTAAGAATAGTATCCATCATACCAGGCATTGAAACTCTAGCACCTGAACGAACACTTAATAATAACGGATCAGTATCAGAACCGAATTTTTTTCCAGTTTCTTCTTCTAATCTTTTTGTATATTCGCGCATATCAGCAAGTAATTCATCTGAATTCTTACCTCCATTTGCATAATAATCTGTACACATCTCTGTTGTAATAGTGTATCCTGCAGGAACAGGAACACCCATTGTTTTCATTTCAGATAAGTTAGCACCTTTACCACCAAGTAAGTTCTTTTGTTCTTTGGTACCCTCACCAAACATATAAATTCTTTTCACTTTGACTATCCTTTCTATATCTCATTTATTTTCTAAAAAAGTTCGGTTATATTATATCAAAGTAAATATATTTATTCAACTAAAAGGACAATAAAAAGACACTAGGAAACCGTTTTTATTATGAAAACGCTTTACATACCAGAACTTATCACTAATGTAGGAATTGACTCAAAAAAAAAACATAAAATTTATGCTTTTATTTTTCTTACTTTGAAGTATAGTTGATCGCTTTGTTAGTCATTTCTTCCTTTTCATTAGAGCTAAATAGTTTATCGGCAAATAATGCACCGAGAATAAAGACTATGAGCATACTAGTATTAATGATAGTTGTTAATTTCCATCCTACTTGAGAAATTTGAAAGAGAATGATCGGTATTTTAAGTGTAGACCATGTCATAATGAAAAATATAACGTTTGAATACTTAGCACCTTTTTTCAACATAATTAATGCAACCGGGAATGCCGCCATTGTTGGTCCTGCTGAGAATGCACCTAAGAAGAATGCTAAGAACATTCCTTTTGGTCCAGAATTTTCTCCCATAAGCTCAATAACTTTTTCTCTAGATACCCAGACATCGAATAATCCGATGAGTATAAAGATAGGTGGGACGATCAATAACATACTCTTTGTTTGACTAACCGTATTTGATAATGCCTTGATTGTTATGCTCATATCGAAAATAGCAAATATAATTAATAGAATAACTGAAATGACTAAGAACTTATTTTTCATAATAATTTTCATCATATTAATACACCACCAATACTATAAGAATAATTAATAATGCACCAATAAAACTCACTACATTTCTATAAATAGCGGCTTTTTTACTAAATAACTTACTTTCAGCAGCATAATATACTACCCCAACACTCATTAATGTTGCTAAGAAAGCAGCTACTTGAGCTACTCCTGCTCCACTTGCAATCAGTTCAGCTCCTAGCGGATATGACAGAAAAGCTGGCATAAAAGTAATACTACCTACTACAAGAGCAAATATCATTCCCATAAATCCACTTTCTTCTCCGAGCATCTTCGAAATAAAATCAGGTGTTACAATTGCTAATAGAATTCCTATAAATAAAAACAAAGGTAATAAAACAGGCATTAATTTCATAAATGCCTTTCCACCTTTTTTTAATCCTCTTAATGTTTTTTGCCTATCAGCAATTAATGATGCGATTAATAAAATTGCTGTTAAGACATAAATTATTACTTGATCAAGACTCACACAAATCACTCCTCTTAGGTATTTTATAATATTGAAAGTATTAAGTCAAAATAAAAGCAGGCGGTTGCCTACTTTTGTATTTTTAATATACTACCATCACTATTGGGATTATCTTTTAGATATTCAATGATTGCATTATAGTTTTCATCTTTACCTGGTTTACACATCGAAAGTTTTTCTACTTCACCTTCCATGATTCCTTCGGCAAATCCACTACAACCTGGATAACCACAAGCCCCACAATTATACCCTGGTAGTCTTTTCTCTACTTCTTGAAGACGGATATCCACTTCTACTTTGAAGACATCAGCCGCATAAGCAAGTCCAAGTCCTAGTAAAAGTCCCATCACTGCTAAAGTAATCGTCGCTGCCATTTCTATTCGCCTCCGTGATGTCCACATGCGAAGTTATTACAACTTGTACATGCAGCAGTATCGATATCATCTAAACATTCTTCTGGAACTGGCGTTCTTTTATTTAAAGCATATGATAATACATATACTAAAACTAAACCACCAATCATAATGAACGGTATTAGTTCTTTCATTAAATAACACCTACCAATCCAGCAAACGCTAAACTCATAATTCCAGCAACAACTAAACTAATTGGAACTCCGGCCCATGCTTTTGGAATATTTGATGAATCTAATCTTTCTCTAACACTAGAGAAAGCAAATAAAATTAAACCAAATCCTAATCCTGTACCTACAGCATTAGATACTGAAAGAAGCAATCCATTGAAGTAAGGCATTGTTTCAGTCCAAACACCGGTAATATTTCCTTCTGCAACTCCTAAGATAGCACAGTTTGTGGTGATAAGTGGTAAATAAATACCTAAAGCTTTATATAGTGATTTACTATATTTCTTCATTATCATTTCAACAAATTGAACTAAACTTGCAATTACTAAAATAAAAGCAATTGTTGAGATATATGGGATATCAAATGGGAATAATACAAGATCATAAATTGTATATGTTACTGCAGTAGCAATTACCATAACAAATAATACTGCTGCACTCATACCTACTGCACTACTTGATTTCTTACTTACTCCTAAGAAAGGGCAAATACCTAAGAAACGCATTAAAATAACATTGTTAATTAACATCGAGCTAATAATAGCTGCTACAAATACTGTCCAACTCATGCACTTTCACCTACTTTCTTAAGTGCTGCTGCTTTTTTCTTTTCTAAAGCAATACGTCTTTTCTCAGCAATTAATGCTTTACGTTCTGCTTCTAACTTTTCAGCTTTTTTAACTTGTTTAGATTGAATAAAAGATAAGATTAATCCAAGGGCTATAAATGCACCCGCTGGTAAAGCAAACATTGGAATTGCAACATCTTCAATAGATCCATTTACCAAAATTGAAATATTTGGAATTAGATTTATAAGATATACAACACCATCAATCAGCCAATCAAATGTAAATAAGTATATTGGTTTATCAACGAAAAATGGTAGGTAGTTACCATACATAATACTACCGGTACTTAATAATTCTCTTACAAAACCAATAACAACTAAGGCAAACGTAAATCCTAGACCCATTCCTAAACCATCAATTGCACTATCAACAACTTTGTTTTTAGAAGCAAATGATTCTGCTCGCCCTAAAATTAAACAGTTAACCACAATTAAAGGTATAAATACACCTAGAGCTTCATATAAAGCATAAGCTTTCCATTCAGTTAACATTCCTACAATTGTTACAAAAGTCGCAATAACAACGATATAAGAAGGTGTACGTACATCATTTGGAATTAAGTTTCTTAGTAAACTAACAACAATATTGCTCATTGTTAATACAAATACAACTAAAATCCCCATACCTAACGCTGTTTCAAATGTTGAAGTAGTCGCTAAGGCAGGACACATTCCTAATAAGAAGACGAATATCGGATTTTCTTTGAAGAATCCTTTTAAGAAGTTTTCTTTTTTACTCATTATTCGTCACCTCGATTCAACAGATAATACTCAACACTAGCATCAACAACTTTTTTAACACTACCATAAGTAAATGTTGCACTAGTTACATCGTCATAATCAACATCATTTGCATTTTGATTAGTTAGACCTGCTAGATTATCATCTTTTACTGCTTTAACATATGTTGGAGTATTTGTTGAACTTGAAATAATAACGTTTTTAATAACTCCGTTAGTATCAATCCCAACTAAGATAACGATATCTCCATATGCGTTTGTATCAGTCATTTTATAGATATACCCAATAACATCACTATTTGCATCTACTAATTCAACTTCTTCTAACCCTGATTCTAAAATCTCTTTAGTAAATGTAATAACAAAATCATCGTCTAAATTAAATAGTTCTTTATAATATCCTTGTTCTCTAATTTCTCTATTTTCTAAGATTCCATCTTTTGATAATTCATTTGTTCCCCAAATTAAGAATCCACTTATTGCCCCTATAACTAATAACACGAGTGCTGTTTTAAATTTAGAACCCATAATGAACTCCTAACACTGTGACTAAGATAGTTGCTACTATTACACCAGCAAATATTAAGTTACCTTTATTTGTAAATCTAGATTTACTCCATTTAAAGTAATCGAATGTAGGGACAAACATATTCATAATTAAAATCGAGAATACTACACCTTCTGGTAAAGCACCAAAAAGTCTAATAAAGAATGTTATAACACCGAGACCAAATCCAAAGTAGATCCGTCCTGGTTTAGTTATTGGTGAAGTGATTGGATCTGTTGCCATGAAAATAGCTCCAAATAATAATCCACCACTTAATACGTGATATACCGGATACCATAAACCTAAACCTTGTTGTATAGCAACAACTCCTGCAAGCAAGAAAACTGTTCCAACATAAGCAAGTGGTATTCTAACTTCAAAACTAGTTCTAAGAGCTAAATAGATTCCCCCTAGAATTAGTAATATTGCACTAACTTCTCCAAGACTACCCGGTATTCCCATACCGGTAAATAAGTTCATTAAACTGAAATTATCAAGGACTGCAGGATTAAATGCATTAGTAATCATCTGTCCTGCATCGGATGTATATGCAAAGTTTGTATATTGTAATGCAGTTGCTCCACTCATTCCATCAACAGTACCTGCTAAGGCAAAGTCTGCTGTATGAGAACCATAAGCAATGGCAAAGTTTACTACTACTATTACTCTAGCTACTGCAGCTGGATTAAAGACATTTTGACCTAACCCACCAAAGATTAACTTAGCTAAGAATATTCCAAGTATTCCTGATACAGCAACAACCCATATCGGTGTTTGATCAGGCAAGGTTAATCCGTAGATCAGTCCACTTGTTAGAGCACTAAAATTATAAAGAGTAAAACTTTTGTTTTTAAATTTAAATGTTTCTCCTTTGATTTTATCAACAATTTGATAATAGAAATACTCAGCTAATACCATTGAGATTATAGCTGTTGATAATATTTTTACAGCGTCCATTCCGAATGAATAAATTGCAAAGATAGTAATTGGCAATAATGCTATAACCACATCACGCATCATTCTAGAAACACTAGCTTGTGGTCTTCTTAAATAAGGAGATGTTTTTCTAATTATTTTTGGTTGATGTTCTATCATGATATCACCCTATTAACTTTTTAGCTTTACGAACATATTCAGTAACATGGATTTTACTTGTACAAACATAAGCACATAATCCACACTCAATACATTTATAAGCCTCAAGACCTTTCATCGCTTCTTTATCATTACGTTTTACTGCATTCATTATTTGAACTGGTTCTAAATGAGTTGGACAACTATAAACACAACTACCACAACGAACACAAGGTTCTTCCTGATAATCAATATTTTGTAGAATAATTACTGATGTTGTAGTTTTAGAAACGATTACATCATCACTAACACTACTTACACCCATCATTGGTCCACCCATTACTACTAATACTTCATCATATTCTTCTTTATAACCATCGCTTAAAGCAATTAATTGTTTTACACTTGTACCTACTTTAACACGGTAGTTTTGCGGAAATTTGATCGCATCACCTGTTAAAGTAAAGTATCGCTTAGTTACTGGCAAGTTATGTTTTATTGCATCAAAAACACCTGCTGCTGTTGATACATTAAAACCGATAACGCCATACTTCATTGGAAGTTCTCCATGAGGAATGGTAATTCCTAAAGCATTTTTAAATACTTCTACTTCCCAACCTTGTGGATAATAGTTACCTAAACGCATAACTTTAATATCTAAGTCTGGGAAACGGTGATTTATTACTTGTGTTAAAACTTGGTATAAAGAATCTTTGTTTTCTTTTATTGCGATAACACCTTTTTTAGTGTTTAAAGCTTGCATGATATATTTCATACCAGCAACAACACGGTCTGGATGTTCTAAGATTAATCTATAATCACTACTAAGATAAGGTTCACATTCTACTGCATTAATTACCACAGTATTAATCTTTTCTTTTGTAGCTAACTTTATGTAAGTTGGGAACCCACTTCCACCTAAACCTACAAGTGATCTATCTTTAATAATTTCAACCATTTCTTCTTGTGATAGTGTATCAATAACGCTATCAGGTCTATCTACCACACTATGATGTGGTGTTTCTCTAAAGTCATTTCTAATTTCAACACAATCAACCTTGCGGCCTGTACGGTGTAATTTTCTACCAACTACTCCAACTGTCCCACTGACAGTAGCATGGATTGGTTGTTCAAAAAATCCACCATGGCGAATCCCAATAATTTCACCAAGGGTTACTTTGTCACCCTCTTTGACATAAAGATCATACGTTTTACATCTACCATTTTGGAGGTGGATGTAAACAGCTTCTGGTTCAACATATCTAAGTGTTGGTAAAGCTTTTGTAAGTTCTTTATAGTCCCGTACCTTTCTTGATTTCTTGATCATTTTCTCTTCACGTCCTAATGTGTATTTTTAAACTCTGTCGATGATTTTTAAAACTGCTTCTTTAATTTCCTTATTTTTACTTAATGAATCTTCTAATGTTTTTCCTACAACACCAATATAAATTTTAAGTTTAGGCTCAGTTCCACTTGGTCTAAGTACAAACCAACTTCCATCTTCAAGAACAAACTTAAGTACATTTGAAATTGGTAAATCGATTTCATTTGTATGTTTCTCAAAATATCTAGTTCTTGTCAAATAATCTTCTGTTTTAAAAACTCTTAAATCTAAAATTCTTGTTGGTTTATTTGCACGGAAGTACTCAATAATCTCTTTGATACGTTCTTCTCCTTCAGCACCTTCTAAGACTATATTTACTAAATCTTCTTTATAAAAACCATGCTTTTCATATAAATCAATTAAGTAATCGTATAGTGTTAAACCTCTACGCTTACTTAAGTTAGCTACTTCACTAATTAATAGTAATGCTTGAATACTATCTTTATCACGAACAAAGTCTTTAATTACATAACCATAACTTTCTTCATAACCAAACATAAATTCATATTCTGTATCTTCTATCTGTTTTGCTTTTTCACCAATGAATTTAAATCCAGTTAAAGTACTTTCAACTTCCATACCATAACTTTTAGCAATTGCTGCTCCTAAACCACTAGTAACTACCGTATCAAAGACTTTTCCTTTAGTAGGTAAAGTTCCTTGATTCTTTCTTGTTCTTAAAATGTAATCTACAAGAATTGCACCTGTTTGATTACCTGTAAGTAAAATATATTCACCATTATGTCTTACAGCTACACCTAAACGATCAGCGTCAGGGTCTGTAGCAATTAAGATATCTGCTTTATGTTTTTTACCGTATTCAATTGCCATAGCAAAAGCTTCTTTACTTTCAGGGTTAGGACTTTTTACAGTACTAAAGTCAGGATCAGGTTCCAGTTGTTCGATAACAGGAATAACATCATAACCGTTTCTTTCTAAAGCAATTAAACCAATCTTAGCACTTGTCCCATGTAAAGGTGTAAAGACAACTTTAAGGTTTTTGTCTAAATCTTGATTCAATTGAACAGTATCAACTGCTTCTAAATATTCTCTATCGATTTCTTCACCAATAATTTCAATTAGGCCTTTAGATAGTGCTTCTTCATAATCCATGTAATCAATGTTAAATACATTTTCAATCTCATTAACATTTTCAATTACTTTGTCAGCCATTCTTGGAACATATTGACAACCATCTTCATCGTAAATTTTATATCCGTTATATGCAGCAGGATTATGCGATGCTGTAACTACGATTCCACCAATAGCTCCTAATCGTCTAACGGCAAAGCTTAATTCCGGAGTTGGTCTTAGACTTTCGAATATGTATGACTTAATGCCAAGACTTGCTAAAACACAAGCACTTTCCTTTGAGAATTCGACACTTTTATGACGGTTATCATGTGCTATAACTACACCACGTTCTAATTCGCCTTTATATTTCTTAACTAAATACATACCAAAGCCATAGTTTGCTTTTCTAATTGTGTATTTATTCATACGATTAGTTCCAGCACCGATGATACCTCTCATACCGGCAGTAGCAAATTCTACTGATTTGTAAAATGCATCCTTTTTAGTTTCCTCATCCATTGCATTAAGTTCTAAACGTAGTTCTTCATCCAATTTCTTATAACGATTCCACTTCTCAAATTCTTCTCTAAACATACCCATTCTCCTCTCTAAAAACATCTAAGATATTATAACAAAAAAAGACATATTTTACAATGTAAAATAGCCTTTTCTATTTAATGTTCGAAAATATCAATCTTATTTATATAACTTATAGTTATAAAAGCCAATTATCTATTTCTTTACAACAAAATCTGAACCCGGAGTCCAACCACAAGGAACTAATTTTCCTTCCATTTCATTTTGGAAAACTTCTAATGTTCTTAAAACTTCATCAACGTTTCTTCCACCTTCACCGTGGTTTACGTGAGCAGCTTTTAAAGTACCATCAGGAGCGATAATAAAAGTACCTCTCCAAGCTAATCCTTTTTCTTCATCAAGTATACCATATGCTTCAGAAACAACGTGATTACCATCTGAAGCATGAACATGGTTTAATCTACCTAAATCAGCTCTATCTTGCCATGCTAAATGACTAAATACACTGTCTGTAGAAGCTGCAATTAATACTGCATTTTTCTCTTCGAATTTTGTGTTTAACTCATTAAATTTTTTAATTTCTGTAGGACAAACAAAAGTAAAATCTAATGGATAGAAGTATAATACAACCCATTTTCCTGCTTCTAAATGTTCATCTAATGTTACTTTACCAAATCGATCTACAAATTCACCTTCAGGTAATACTGCATCCATTTCAAATTTAGGTGCTGGCTTTCCAACTTTTGCACCTGTTACATAAAAATCGTTATCATAATTCATTTTCTATTTCCTCCTCAATAATATAATTATTATCCAACTCGATTTTACTAAATATTTAGTATTATTACAAATAATATGATTTGCAAATATTACATGTTGAAATAAAATATTATGGTCAAGTATTATCTTTTGTTATTTGAGGATATACTTAAAAGGTTTACATCAATAAAATGCAATAAAAAAAACCTACAAGTCAATTAATGACAAATAGGCTTTTGATAACGTTAATAGTTACCCTTGAAATACTGAATCATCAAATGCTAGTATAGCCCAAAAAATTGGACTTAAGAAAATTAACCCTAAGGCGAATCCTCCACCTTTACCGAAATTCTCAGCTATCTTAAATAATAAGACAAATGCGAAGATAACATTAACAACTGGGATAAAGAATAATAATAATGCCCAACCACTAAATCCTCCCATTTTTACTTCAACATAAACGTTATAAATTGGAATAATTGCTCCTACACCTGGATATCCTGCTTTCTCGTATACTTTCCACATACAAACTATCATAAAAATACCAAATGCTAATGAAAATAAATAAAAACCTACCCCTATACCTTGCAATAAATCAAAATCTGAAAAACCCATAGTAACCTCCTTATTTTTTTAACTCTTTTAAGAGTCCCTATTACTATTATATCATATTCAATAGTTATAAAAAATAATTTAAAATAATCAATATTTATGGCTTTATTAAAGCATTAACTTATAATTTAAAAAACAACTTAAATTATTAAGTTGTTTTATTTTGTTAGCTTATATCGATTTTACTACTTCTTTTATCCAAAGAGCTAATTTTTTAGAAGCTTCACCAGCTATCTTTACTACATTCTCATGAGAATGTTTTACTTTTTGAATTCCTGTTGCCATATTAGTAATTGTTGCAAAAGCTAAAGTTTTAATTCCTAGATAATTACTCACAATTGTTTCTGGTACTGTACTCATACCAACAGCATCACTACCCATTGTTTTAATCATTCTTATTTCGGCTTTTGTCTCATAATAAGGACCCATAAAGCCAGTATATACTCCCTCAACGTATTCGATATTTAACATTTTTGCTTTCTCTTTAGCCAGTTTTCTTAATGACAGATCATAAGGTTCAGTCATATCAGGAAATCTTGGTCCAAACTTTTCATTGTTTTCTCCAATCAAAGGGTTTGATGGCATAAGATTAATAAAATCATTAACAACCATAATACTTCCTGGGGACAGTTTCTCAGTGTTGATTCCTCCACAAGAGTTCGTCAGAATCAAGTTTTCAATACCTAATAGTTTAAATACATAGATTGGAAATGTAATATCCTTCATTGAGTATCCCTCATAGTAATGAAATCTTCCACTCATTAAAAGAACATCATTACCATTAAGTTTACCTGATATTAATTTTGATGTATGACCTTTAACAGTGCTTGTTTTAAAGTTTGGAATATCTGCATAATTTAATTCAACTTTGTCAGTAAGTTCGTCCATGATACTTGTCAAACCACTACCCAACACTATCGCTGTCTTTGGTTCTGTTGTTATGTTTTGTAAAATATAGTACTTAGCTTCGATTGCTAAATCATACATTGAATCACCTCTTAATATTAGTATAACAAAAAAAGGCATTAAATGCCTTTTTACTTGTTACTTTTGAAATCTTTTTGCTAATTCATCAATGAAGTGTGAAATACGTTTATAGACTAAGAATGTCACACTATAGACAATAACACTTAATAGTAAGTTAAACGGAATAGCTGCATATAAGATATACTTACTCATAAAGTTTTCTGCTGTAATTCCTGGGATCATACTAGCCATTCCAACAAGTGGTTCGATTGCGCCGTTGAAGAAAAATTCAACGTAGAAATCAATAACAAAGAAATAGTTTGCTGCTACTGCTACTACAACCCATACAATTGTACCAACACCCATACCTAGTAATGCCCCTTTTAAAGTACGATTACGCTTATAGATGTACGCTGAAGTTAAAACAGTAGATAGACCAATAAGTAAATCAACTAGTTCTCCAACATATGCTGTTGTTGAGAAAGGTAATTTAATTAATGTTCTAATAACTACAATTGCACCACCGGCAATAGGACCAAGTGCATATCCACCTATAATTGCAGGTAGATTTGAAAACTGGATTTCTAGAAATCCGGGGAAGAATGGTAAAGGGAACTTTGGAAAGAAATAGAATAGAACTGCTAGTGCAGTTAGGTTCGCAATCACCGTAATTTGTAAAACTTTGCTTCTTTTCATCTTTTTTTCACTCCTTTAAAATAAAAAAATTCTAACGAAAAATCGTTAGGACTCATTTCAAAAGATATAATATACCCAAAAAAGGTATATATTTTTATCTTCTTCCATCTAGACTGTACTATCGGTATTGGAGTTACACCAATTCATGCACTTTCGTGCTCGCGGACTTTACCGCCGGTCGGGAATTTCACCCTGCCCTGAAGATTGTTCAAGTGTATTATATTCTAGTTTTTAAAAGTTGTCAAATAAAATTATAATGGTTTATAAATACTATATCAATCTAGAATATGAGACTAATATTTAGTTAATAAAAAACGGCTTAATTAAGCCGTTTTATTTAATTGGTTTTATATTCCAAATTTCTGTAGCATATTGTTTAATTGTGCGATCGCTTGAGAAGTAACCTGATTTTGCGATGTTAATGATAGTTGCTTTAAACCATGCTTCCTCGTCTTTATAAAGGTCATTAGCTCTAGCATGTGCTAAACGATAACCTTCAAAATCTTCTAATACCAAGTAATTATCAGAGAATAGTAATCTATCACTTATTTCTCTAAATTCTTCTTTTGCAACATCTTCGAAGAATCCATTAGTTAATTGATCAATTACTAAATGTAGATCAACATGATTATCATAAATAGCTTTTGGATTATATGTTTTGTCGATATTAACTTGGTTAACTTCATCAGCATTTAAACCAAATAATAAGATATTCTCTTCACCAACAAGTTCAGCAATTTCAACATTTGCTCCATCCAAAGTACCTATAGTTAGAGCACCATTCATCATAAACTTCATATTTCCTGTCCCACTTGCTTCTTTTGAAGCAGTTGAAATTTGTTCACTTAAATCACAAGCTGGCATAATTGCTTCTGCATATGTTACATTGTAATTCTCAACGAATACAACTTTTAGTAAGTCGCTTGTTTCAGGATCATTATTCACTTTTTCAGCAATGGTATTAATTAGTTTAATAACTTTTTTAGCGAAATGATATCCACTTGCGGCTTTTGCTCCAAAGATGAAACTGTGTGGATAATAGTTTTCTTTAAAGTTACTATCACTTTTTAGTTTGTTATAAACATACATAATATGTAAAGCGTTCATAAGTTGACGTTTGTATTCATGAAGTCTTTTAACTTGGATATCGAAAATACTATTAGGATCTAATTTGATTCCTTGTTCCTTTTCAATTCGCTCAGCTAAAGCGACTTTCTTAGTTTTTTTCATTTTCTTAACTAGTGTACGATACTTTTTAGTTGTTGCTTTTTTCAATAATTTCTCTAACTCATTAGGATCATTAACCCAGTTGTCAGAAACCATATCCATAATGCTGCTTAATTCTGGGTTTGAATGTAACAACCATCTACGGTGTGTAATACCATTAGTTTTATTATTAAATTTATTTGGATATAGATTACTAAAATCTTTCATTTCAATATTTTTTAGGATATTAGTATGTAAAGCAGCTACACCGTTAACACTGAAAGAACCAACGATAGCTAAATGAGCCATATGTACTCTTCCATTTGAGATGATAGCTAATTTAGTAACTTTTTCTTGATCATAACCTTTGTCTAATAATTCTTTACAGAATCTACGGTTAATCTCTTCAACTATTTGATAAATTCGTGGTAAGACAGGTTGGAAGATGTCTACACTCCATTTTTCTAAAGCTTCTGCTAAGATTGTATGGTTTGTATAGGCACAAGTTCTTGTTGTTATATCCCAAGCTTCATCCCATTCTAAACCGTGATCATCAACTAATAGTCTCATTAATTCAGCTACAACGATAGATGGATGAGTATCATTGATTTGAATTACTACTTTTTCAGGTAATAATGCAAAATCTTCATATTTTTCTAAGTGACGCTCGATAATACTTTTAACACCAGCAGCACTGAAGAAGTATTGTTGTTTTAAACGTAATACTTTTCCTTCTCTTGTTGTATCATCTGGATATAAAAATCCACTAATTTTTCTAATTTCAGAATCATAGGCAAATGCATCTTTATCACTTGGACGTTTTTCAGTTGGTTCTGCGTTCCATAAGCGTAAGTGAGTAATAACACCATTATCATTACCTACAATAGGGACATCATAAGGTACAGCATTAATTAATTCATCTGGATAATAAACAGCATTTCCTTCTTCAAAAATTACTTTTCCACCAAATGGAACAGTAATGCTTTCTTCATCTTTTCTTACTTCCCAAACATAACCATCTTTTAACCAATCATCTGGTTTCTCGATTTGATATCCGCCTTGGATTTTTTGTTCAAATAAACCATAACGATATCTAATTCCATTACCGTATCCTGGATATCCAAGAGATGCAATTGAATCTAAGAAACAAGCAGCTAGTCTTCCTAGTCCACCATTCCCAAGTCCGGCATCACTTTCGAAATGTTCAATCTCGTTTAAGTCTAAACCCTCTATTTCTAACCCTTTTTCAATAACATTGCGTAATCCTAGGTTCATAATGTTATTAGTTATTAATCTTCCCATTAAAAATTCCATAGAGAAATAATAAACTTCTTTTAAGTTATTGTTACTTAGGACATTTTTAGTATCCATCCAATTATCAGCGATAACTTCACTAACCATTTCTCCTAAGACATTATATTTTTGTCTTGTACTTGCATTTGCAAGCTCTACAATATATCTTTTTTCTAAACGTTCTTTAAATTCGCTTAAGAAAGTATATTCATCTTTAAAATAAGTGTTCATTACAAATCACTCCTATTCATTATATATTATAGCAAAAGATAACGGATTTCATTGCTGAAACCGTTATCTTATTTTATTTTATTTTTCGGTAATTGCTCGATACAATTCAATATACTTCCTAGCAGAGCGTTTTAAACTATTATCTGATTTCATCGCTCTTTTCATTAGGATGTTCCATGAATCAGGATCGTTTTTATAAATATAATATGCCTCTAATATCGTATTCCTTAATTCATTAGAGTCATAGTTAAAGAACTTGAACCCATTACCTTTTCTAGTTAAGCTATCGTACTTCTCTACGGTATCTGCTAACCCACCAGTATCTCTTACTATTGGCAAAGTTCCGTATCTTAAAGCAATCATTTGGCCTAATCCACACGGTTCAAAACGAGAAGGCATTAAGAAAGCATCAGCACCGGCATAAATGTAATTTGGCACAGTAGCATCATAACCAAGATTAAGTTTGATTTTATCTGGATATTTATCTTCTAACTTTTGAAGTTCAGCTTCATACTTCTTATCCCCTGTCCCAAGAAGGACAAATTGGATATCATAATTACTGAAAATTTCATCAAAACTGTGGATAATTAAATCAAATCCTTTTTGTTCTACAATACGAGTAACCATTCCTATTACAAATATATCAGGGTCTTGTTTTAAGCCCATTAGTTCTTGTAGATATTGCTTATTTTTCGTCTTGCAATCTCTATTTTCCGCATTGTAATTACAGTATACTAACTTATCTGTTTCTGGATTAAATGATGTTGAAACACCATTTAATATGCCGTAAAAATCACGTTCTCTATTTAAGAGAGAATATGTTAGATTTTTACCGTAATATTCATACTTTAATTCTTCTTTATATGTTGGTGAAACTGTTGAAAGTTTTGTTGCAGTATTTATTCCGATTTCTAGACAATTTGTTTTATCATCTCTAAGAGCAAAATCCTTAATTCCTAGTTTATCAATTATATCACTAGAACCAATACCTTGGTATGCTATATTGTGTAATGTCAGTAGTGTTTTTATACCTTTATGTGGTGAATTATCTAGTAAAATAGGGACAAGTCCTGTATGCCAGTCGTTAATGTGAATTAGATCAAATGGCTCTAAATCATCCATAAATTCGACAGCTGCTTTACTAAAGAATGCAAAACGATCGACATCGTTTTCATAACCATAAACATTTTCAAAATCAAAGAAATCATGTGATTCTATGAAGTAGTGTTTTACTTTTTTGTATGTATAAGAAAAGATACGAATATGATAGACTTCCTCATCATATACTACTTGTCTTGATGAACCTCTAGTTAAACTTTCTCCAAAAGAGTCTTTGATCTTTTTGTATAGTGGAATAATTACTGAAATCTCTTGTCCAAGACGAACCAAATTCCTACTTAAAGAACCAATAACATCAGCTAATCCACCAGTTTTAATAAATGGATAAGATTCAGCAGCGATAAAGAGGATTCTCTGACAATCGGTATTTGTTACTAATTGTTCCTTTTGTGATATATATGGATTATGTAATGTCCCAGAAATAACTGTATCTTTTTTTACAACTGTTTGCTTATCTAAAATAGCATATTCGATATTAGCATCTTCTTCAATGTAAGAACCTGATAAAACATAACTATTTTTTATTACTGCTCCTTTTTTTATAACAACATCACGACCAATAATACTATCGATAACGGTACCATCAATAATGCTTCCTGAAGATACCATTGAGTTGTTCATTTTTGCATTACTAAGGTATTTAGCAGGTGGAGCTGTTTTATCTTTAGAGAAGATTGGACGATCACTTCTAAAGATGTTTTTACCAATATCAAATCGCAACATATCAAGATTTGATTTCAGGTAATTAAAAGTATCGGTAATTGTTCTTGTATAATCTTGGTGCTTATAAATATAAACATTCAGATTCGGTGCTTTTTGAACTAAATCTAACATCGTTTTATATTCTAATGAGTCATAAGAAAGAATATATTCTAAAAGCAGTTTTTTACTGATTATAAACGTTCTATTTCTGATGTTTTGATACATTACTTCTGTGATATCTGCTCCTGCTTCAATATGTTCATATAAAACATCATTAAAATCGATGTTCCACACGATGTTTGGAGCTGTAAAAACAGCGTATTCTTGGCGAGATCTTTTAAAGAACTCGATATGTTCATACATTCTTTGGAATGTAATCATATTACCAGGTAAGATGTATAAATTCTTAGGTGGAAGGATAAATAATCCATCACGTCTTCGATCCAAATCCCATCTTTTACCTCGTCCAACATGATCTTGTAGAGAACGATAATTACCATAGGGGAAAATCGCGACATTGGTAATGTCACTATTTCTAATATTTGATAATGTAAAATCGATTAGCCTAAATTTACCACAAAACGGTAGAGCTCCAGGCATACGGTGTAACGTAAGTGTATCTAAATTATTTTTAAACGTTGCATCTACAATAGCAAGCATATTATTCATTCGTCTCACCTAACTTCCATAAGTACTCATTGTCTACAACAGTAACTTTGTTAAAGACAAGTTTGGTGTTTGGTAAGATAACACTATTTTCCATAATAATTGCATTTTTAATATAACTTAGTTTACCGATTCTTACATTTTTGTGAACGATTGTATCAACAATTTTACTACCATGTTCAATAACAACTCCACTACTTAAAATGCTATGTTCTAAATCCCCGTATATCAAGCAACCATCACTTATGAGCGAATTAATTACTTTACACTTTTCAGCGATATGATGGGGTGGTAAATTACCTGATTTAGCATAGACAGGAAAATCAACATATTCCCTTAGTTTTAAATATTGAGGGTTATCTAATAGGTCCATATTTGCTTCATATAAACTTTCAATTGTTCCAACATCTCTGAAGTAACCATTAAACTCAAAGGCATGAACGTTTAGTTTGTTTTCCAAAGCAAGAGGAATTATATCGCTTCCAAAATCAGTATTTTGTTTTCCATCTAGTTCCAGAAGTTCACGAAGTACTTTGGAGTTAAATACGTAAATCCCCATAGAAGCTTGATTAGATTTAGGTTTCTCTGGTTTTTCTTCAAAACTAACAACTTCACCTTTTTCATTAGACTGCAAAATTCCATATCTTGAAGCATTTTTATCAACTGTGAAAGTAGCTATTGATATTTCTGCTTCTTTTTTTATATGTTCATTAATCATGTCATTGTAATCCATTTTATAAATGTGATCCCCACTTAAAATTAGAACATAGTCAGGATTATATTGTTCGATATATTTAATGTGCTGATGAATGGCATTCGCAGTTCCATTTTGCCATAACTGATCATTTTGTGTAGCATATGGTGTTAAAAAAGAAATACCTCCTTCATTAACATCTAAATCCCAAGTACTACCATGTCCAATATATGACATTAATTCATGTGGTTCATATTGGGTAATAATTCCACATGTTAAAATATTTGAGTTAGTTAGGTTACTAAGAACAAAGTCGATAAGATGATATTTCCCGCCAAAAGAAACAGCTGGTTTAGCTGTTGATTTAGTAATATTTCCTAGTCTCGTTCCTCTGCCACCTACCATAACCATGGCAATTACTTGTTTTTTCATATTTATTCACCAAATTTCAAAATAGTGATTGATAATGGACTTAATATTACATTGATTGATTGTTCAAAATCATGCATTTTAATAACTTCTGATTGAATTGGTAAACCATTATAAAGATTACCTCCACCATATACATCTTTGTCACTATTAATAATTTCTTTGTATGCTCCTTTTTTAGGTACACCTAAACGGAAATTATGATGAGCCAATGGTGTTAAATTCAAGATAACTACAACAAAATCATTTTTATCTTTGGCATATCTAATGAAGCTAAAAACACTTTGATCTGAGTTATTTGAATCAATCCAGGCAAAACCTTCTTTGTTATGATCTAATTCATATAAGGGTTTATGATGTTTAACAACTTGATTCATATCACTTACAAATCTTTTTGCACATGAATGAAGTGGATATTCTAGTAGATTCCAATCTAATTCGGTATAGTCTTTCCATTCGTGCATTTGAGCGAATTCTCCACCCATAAACAATAATGTTTTACCAGGGTGAGTAAAGAATAATCCCATGAGTGCTCGGTAGTTAGCAAACTTTTGCCAGTAATCTCCGGGCATTTTATCGACTAAAGAATGTTTACCGTGAACTACTTCATCATGTGATAAAGGTAAAACATAGTTTTCACTAAAGGCATAAGTTAAGCCGAAAGTGATATCATGATGGTGATATTTTCGATGAACGGGATCTTTCTCAAAGTATTCTAGTGTGTCATTCATCCATCCCATATTCCATTTATAGTTAAAACCAATTCCACCTAAATGAACTGGGTGAGTTACTTTTGGAAAAGCTGTTGAATCTTCGGCGATAAGAAGAGCTTGGTTGTGTTCTTTAAATACTTGTGTAGATAGTTTTTTCAAGAACTCTAATGCCCCTTCATTTACACCGTGTCTTGAATCTCCAAGGTAGTAAATAATGTTTGAAACTGCATCGATTCTAAAACCATCAACATGAAATTTTTTCATCCAGAATAAAGCATTTGAGATTAAGAAGCTTTGAACTTCACCTTTACCAAGGTCGAAATTTGCGGTTCCCCAAACAATGTTTTCTCTTTTCCATTCTTCGCTATATTCATATGTAGGTTCTCCGTCAAACATATATAACCCGTGATCATCACGGCAAATATGTCCTGGTACCCAGTCGAGAATTACTTTTATATTATTTTGATGACATTTATCTACTAAATACATTAAATCTTTAGGAACTCCATATCTTGAAGTTGCTGAATAATATCCAGTACCTTGATATCCCCATGATTGATCCAGAGGATGTTCTGTGACTGGCATTAATTCTAGATGAGTAAACCCATTTCCTAATAGATATGGGATTAAATGATCTACTAACTCATTGTATTTATGTGGTGTCCCATCTGGTTTATTCATCCACGAACCTAGATGTAACTCATATATACTCATTTGTGATTCATAAGGGTTTTCATTATGACGGTTTTTCATGTATTTGCTATCATCCCAGTGATAACCATCTAGATCATAAACTTTAGACATTTGCTCAGGTCTTTCAGCACTAAAGAAAGCATAAGGATCAGCTTTATAGAGTGTTCTACCATCATTAGTCTTGATTTCATATTTATATGATTCCCACTCTTTTGCTTCTGTTATAAACAGACTCCAAATTCCCGCTGAATCGACTTTTGTTAGATTATGGACCCAAGCTTGAAAGCCATTGAATTCTCCTAATACGCTTACTTCTTTGGCGTGTGGTGCCCATACTGTAAATTGAGCCCCAACTACATTTCCGGCTTCATCTTTTTTTACATGTGCACCAAAAACACGGTAAGCATCAAATAGCTCTCCTTGATTGAAGAAATATAGGTCATCTTTAGTCATGATCATTTTGTTCCCTCCTTATTGATGAACACTTTTACTGTTTCGTAATTGTGTCCTTTAGACATTAGTTTCTTAATTAATCTATTTTTTTCCTCATAAATACTTAAATCGTATTTATCTTTAACTCTTAAATAATCTTTTTTTAATAAGTCTTCTTCATCAATCATTAACTTGATATCATCTTTCCTTGAAAGCAAAGATGATTCAATAATATTTAAGTTGAAGCCTTTAGTGATTAATTTTTGTTTTAAAGATAGATAGACTTTTTGATATGGTTTCTTTTGTTTGTACTTTATTTCTTTAGAGATTAATTGGTAAATTTTATCAAATTGAATATGCTCATTATAGCTTAGTAAAGCCTCACTTATTAAATCAAAATGAATACCTTTTTGAATTAATTTTTCCTTGATATACCTGGGACCTACTAAATCAAATTCCTTTTTTTCATTAACAAATTGTTGTACATATTCTTTATCGTTTAAGTATCTGTTTTTCTTTAATTCATCAATTATTTTTGTGATTAAAGTATTATTCTTAGTGTCTTTGTTTAAGTGTTTCTTTACCTCACTAATTGTTCTCATTTGATAACTAATATAATTAATTGCTTTTAAATAAAGTAGTTCATATTCATTATCTTTTATAATTTTTTTATACTCTTCTTTAGTTAGAGTATCTTTACTTAGTAAGTTATGTTTGATAATTGTATTTTCGGTTATTATATGTGGAACCTTTGTTCCTTTTTCTTCAATTTCGATAATGTAGCGGTCATTTTTTAGTTTTCTTAAACCAATAATTTTATTCATCAAATATGTTTAACGATGCCGCTAACTGCGAATCGTTTAGATAATCATTTTTATAGGTTGTTAAGAATTCATTAATTATTACTAAGACCTCTGAATCTACATCACCGGTTATTGTTAATGAGTTATTTGTTTGGATATCTATAATAGCGTCTTTGGTTTCTTGATCAAAGTATCCGTCTTCTCTTACAGTATAACCCATTGCATTTAAGATAACTTGAAGATTTTCAGTACGATGATCGACTGTGTCAAACCCAAGACTTTCATCAGCAGCAAAGAACAACTTATATGCCAATTCTGTAGATGATTGTTCAACTATTACATCAGGTATAACACCATCAGTTCCACCATCAAAATGAACCCAATTACCGTCTGCAGTTAACCATTTACCAATGGTTAAGTGGATAAAGTCACTTTCATCTTCTTGTAATTTAATATCTAATTGCATTGTTCCTTTTCCAAATGTTGTTGTTCCAACTACAGGATATTCTCCGTGCTCTTGCATAGCAGAAGCAAACACTTCAGATGCACTGGCACTATTTCCATTTACTAAAGTTACAATATCATATGATTTTTTAGCGTCCAGACTACCAAAGAACTCATCTCTTTTAAATACACCTTCAGCATAGTATTCAATACTAAACATTTCTCTTCCATCGTTAACGAGAAATTCTTGAAGCATTGAAACAACAGTACCAAGATGTCCTCCACCATTATTTCTTAAATCAACAACTAAACCATCAATTCCTGCTTCTTCTAAATCTAAAACTGCAGCTGTAAATAATTCAGCAGTTGCATCTCCAAAAGTACTAACATAAATATAACCAATTGTTTCTGTTCCTACATTGTATGTAGTATAAGTTACTGTTGAATTAACAATGACAGTTCGTGACATTGTTAATGTAATTATATTTTCTACACCTTGACGAATAAGACCAATTGAAACTTCGGTATCTTCTTCACCAACAATGTTACTAATTGCTTCATAAAAACTCATCGAAGTGATATCTTCACTTTCTACCTCAATGATAATATCGTTAGGTAAAATTCCTGCATTATCAGCTGGTCCACCAGCTTTAACTTCTTCGACTACAATACGATCGTCTTGAAAAACCACAGTTATTCCAATCCCAACGTATGTTTCACCAAAACTGCTCCTATATGTATCAAACTCATCATAATCAAAATAAGATGTGTAAGGGTCATCAACTGAATCTAAAATTCCGTCAATTGCTCCTTGCCATAATTCTTCTTCAGTTGGCTTTGTATAATGGTTATCTAGTAATTGATTCATTACTTCATCAAATACTAGGTTTGTTTCACCTGATGGTGTATTTACAAATGTACCTAAGTAGAAACTAGCAGCTACTACTAAGATAAATGCGACGATACTAACTATTCTCTTCTGCATGTTATTCACTCTCTCTTTCAAAGAAATCGCCGTGTATTTCTGTTGCTGGTGTTACATATACGAAGGCATTCTCATCAATTTTAGCGATGATATTTCTTATGATGTAATATTCTTGTCTTGTAATAACAGTCACAAGCATTGTTTTTTTATCTTTAGTATAACCACCTTTAATACTAACTTCAGTAACACCTCGAGTGATCGCACTATATATCGCATTTTTAATTTCTTCAGGAAAATCAGTAATAATTTGCATTGCTTTTTTACTGTTGCTTCCGACAATCACAACATCGGCAACACGGCCACTTATATAAATAGAGATTAAGGCATATAATCCCCCTAATATTCCATTTGTATCAAAGAAAGCAACAATACCTAATGCGACGATTATCCCATCAATTAGATAAATACTAAATGAGACTGGAATGTTGAATTTCTTATTTAATATTTTAACTGGTATATCAGTTCCACCACTTGTCCCACCATATTTCAAGACAACTCCAAACCCGATTCCTAGCAAAGTTCCACCAAAAATTACGGAAATGAACAAATCATTTTGTAAATCAAATAACGGAACGAATCTTTCAAATAGATATAGTACTGCTGGAAAGAGTAAACTTCCGTAAATACTTCTAAAAAATATTTTTTTTCCTAATATTACTAGTCCTAGAATCAATAAAAACATATTGAAAATAAGTACTGTAATAGCTATTGGAAAATCAAATAATGTGTTTAGAACTAGTCCTAAACCAGTAACTCCACCTGCTACTATTTCGGCAGGTATTAAGAAGAAATAGAAACCAGAAACCATTAAGACAATTCCCAAGGAAATCATAATGTATTGCTCAGGTTTTGATATTTGTCGAATTCTTGTACGGTTAAACATTATAATTCTCCTTTCGCTACTTGTTTTAAGTATGTATTAATAAACCCGTCTAGATCACCATCTAATACTTTTGTAACATTACCTGATTCAAAAGATGTTCTGTGATCTTTAACCATTGAATATGGATGCATAACGTAACTTCTTATTTGTGAACCAAAGCTATTTTGGTCTTTAGCTCGATAACTAGATATTTCAGCTGTTTTCTTTTCAAGTTCAATCATATATAATTTCCCTTTTAAGATTTTTAATGCTGTTTCTCTATTTTTAATTTGTGAACGTTCGTTTTGTACAGTTACTACTGTGTTAGTAGGTAAATGAGTTACTCGGACAGCACTATCAGTTGTATTAACGCTTTGTCCACCTGCTCCACTACTTCTATAAGTATCAATTTTCAGTTCTTTTTCATTAAGTTCTACATCGATAGAATCATCGATTTCTGGGATTACAGTGACACTTGCAAATGATGTGTGACGTCTTCCACTACTATCAAAAGGACTTATTCTTACTAGTCTGTGAACACCGTGTTCTGCTTTTAGATAACCAAAAGCATTTGGCCCCTTCATACTGAAAGTAACACTTTTGATGCCAGCCTCATCTCCGGCTAAATAATCTAACAACTCTAATTCGTAGTGATTTATTTCACTATGTCTTTTATACATTCGATAAAGCATGTCGGCCCAATCTTGCGATTCTGTACCACCAGCTCCAGGATGTATTTCAAGGATTGCATTCAATTTGTCGTTCGAATCTGTTAACAATAACTCAACACTTAGTGAATGGAATGTTGATTCATAGGTTGAAAATGTAGAAGCAAAATCATCCGCCATATCTTCTCCAGATTTGATAAAATCAAATAAAATCTCTAATTCTTCAAATAATGAAACAAAGTTATCAATCTTTTCAATTTTATTTTTTAATGACTTTAATTCTTTTATGACTTTGTTTGCTTTTTGACTATCATTCCAAAAATCCTGATCGTAAGTTTCTTGATCAAGGGCGTTAGTTTCCCGTTTAAGAGTATCATAATCAATCATTGACATGATTTCTTGATGGTACTGAGAGGAAATATGAAATTTTTGCTTAATTTCACTAAGTTGCATAATATCACCTATTGCAAAAACTCAAGAATAGTCTTGAGTTTTATTATTTTTTTATCTACCGTGGCAGTTTTTATATTTCTTACCACTACCACAAGGACATGGATCATTACGTCCTACTTTTGAAGAAGTACGTGGTTTACGTTTTGTTTCTTCTTTTCCACTTGATGTATGAGTTGGTTTAGCAACTTGGATACGTTGCATATTATCTCTTATTTGTGCTCTTAAGATGTATCTAGTTACATCATCATCTATTGAACCAATCATATCATTAAACATACTAAATCCAGTATCTTGGTATTCACGTAATGGATTCATTTGAGCATATTGTTGAAGACCAATTCCTTGGCGTAATTCACTCATTTGATCGATATGTTGAACCCAATATGTATCAACGACTCGTAGGATAACTGCTTTTAAAAATTCATTAAATTTACCATCGATAAATTTAGATTCCTTTTTAGCTATATCTTCATTGATAATTTCCATTAAGTAGCTATAAACATTTTCCTTTGTATCTTTTAATTTAGAACGTGATATTACATTTGGTGCGAAATAACGTCCTTGTAGTATTTTATATAATTCAGTTTCTTTAACTAATTGCTCTTTTGATTCTTGATTTACATAGTTAGAAATGATTTTATCGATACTTCTTTCTACCATTCCCATCCCAATATCTTTGATATCATCTTTGAAGAGAATATCTCTTCTTTGAGCGTATATTACTTCTCTTTGACGTCGATTAACTTCATCATATTGAAGTACTGTTTTACGACGGTCGAAGTTGTTACCTTCAATTTGTTTTTGAGCTCTTTCTACAACACGGCTAAAGAATCTCATATCAATTGGTGATTCATCACTACTACCTCTTGTACGAGTTAGTAACTCTAATCTAGTTTTAAATGTATCGCCACCGAATCTTCTTAGTAAATCATCTTCAGCACTTAAGAAGAAGCGTGAGAAACCTGGGTCTCCTTGTCGTCCTGAACGACCACGTAACTGGTTGTCAATACGTCTTGATTCATGACGTTCTGTTCCTAGTACAGCTAATCCACCTAATGCAACAACACCTTCACCAAGTTTAATATCTGTCCCACGACCAGCCATATTGGTTGCGATTGTAACTGAGAATTTTTGTCCGGCATTTTCGACTATGTCAGCTTCTCTTTCATGTTGTTTGGCATTTAATACATCATGTCTAACACCACGTCTTTTTAATAATTTACTTAGTAATTCTGATGTTTCAATTGAGATTGTACCGACTAAGATTGGTTGCCCCTTAGCATTACGAACCTTAATTTCATCTGCTATTGCGTTATATTTAGCTTTCATTGTTGCAAATATTAAATCATTTGCATCATCACGAACTATTGGCATATTTGTCGGGATTTCAATTACTAACATATTGTAAATATTTCTAAATTCTTCTTCCTCTGTCTTAGCTGTACCAGTCATACCAGCAAGCTTAGTGTACATTCTAAAGAAGTTTTGGAATGTAATTGTTGCTAATGTTGATGTTTCCTTTTTGATTTCAACACCTTCTTTAGCTTCTAAAGCTTGGTGTAATCCTTCACTAAATTGACGTCCATGCATTAAACGTCCTGTGAATCCATCAACGATAATTACTTTGTTTTCTTGAACTACGTAATCAACATCTCTGTCCATAGTAAAATTTGCCTTAATAGCGTTATTAATACTATGTAAGATACCAACATGTGACAAATCATAAAGATTTTCTAGGCTGAAATATCTTTCAGCACGAGCAATACCTTCTTCTGATAAGTTAACTGATTTTGTTTTAATATCTACTTCATAATCTTCTTCACCTAAATTACGAGAAAATGCTTGTGCTTGTAAATAAAGATTTGAAGTATTTTTAGAACCACCAGAAATAATTAATGGTGTTCTTGCTTCATCAATCAAGATACTATCAATTTCATCGATAATAGCGTAGTTTAACGGTCTTTGAACCATTTGTTCTTTATAGATAACCATATGATCTCTTAAATAATCAAACCCTAATTCATTGTTTGTTGAATAAAGGATATCACAGTTATATACATCTCTTTTTTCATCCTTAGATAATTCTCTTCTGTTGTAACCAACAGTTAATCCTAACCAACGGAATAAATCTCCAATTTCACCTTCAGCCTCACGTCCAGCTAAGTACTCATTTACTGTTACGATATGAACACCTTCACCAGATAGAGCATTTAAATAGGCAGGCATAACACTTGTTAGTGTTTTACCTTCCCCAGTTTTCATCTCTGCTATGTTACCTTCATGGATAGTTGTAGCTCCCATTACTTGGACTTTAAATGGTGTCATATGAAGAACACGTGTAGAAGCTTCCTTAACTGTCGCATATGCCTCAGTCATTAAGTTTTCTAATGTTTCTCCGTTTTTAACACGTTCTTTAAATTCAATTGTTTTATTCTGTAATTCTGCGTCTGTCAGTGCTTTAAATTCATCTTCAAGTGCAAACACTTTATTTGCAACAAGTTCTAAGCGTTTTAGCTCTTTTCGACTGACATCAAATAATCGTTTTAGCATTTAATATCACCTCTTTTTAGTCATAAATATCATATCACATTTACTGCCAATATTTTAATTATAAATATAATTTATAATAAATATGTGAGATTTTTATGAAAACAAAAAAAATACGCCGAAGCGTATTTTAATTACTCTGTTTCTATAACTCCGTATTTACCGTCATTTCTTAGGTAAGCTACGTTTACATGTTTAGTTTCTTCATTTTTAAAAATATAAAAATCATGTCCTAGCATTTCAAGAGCTGTAATTGCTTCTTCAATGCTCATAGCGTCTAATTTTATAGCTTTCCTTCTTACAGGACTAGCTACTAATTCAGTTTCTAAAGCCTCTAAATCAAGATCTTCAACAAACATATTACTTACACCATCACGTTTTTGAAGACTTCTTGTAATTTTTACTTTATGCTTTCTTACTTGGGATTCTAATTTATCAATTGTTAAATCGATAGCAGCGTACATATCAGGATTACCAACCTCTGCACGCATTGTATAGTACCTCGTAGGAATTGTAACTTCTACTTTGTGATGATCTTTATAGATTTTACACACCACGAACGCATCTAAGTCTTCTTTAAAGTAGCGTTCTAGCTTCTCAAGCTTGTTAACCGTATAGGTTTCAATAGCTTTTGTTACTTCAAATCCATTTTTTCCACGAACTTGTACATTCATTATATCAACTCCCTTTTTTCTTTGTTTATACCTAATTATAACACAATTACAATATTCTCTTACAAAAACACTAATGTAAATAAGTTATAGCTTTTCATTGTTCTTACATTATGTTCTCATTAAAAACCGAGATTAGAAGTATAGCTTTTTCAGCCAAATTTATGATTAGCATCATTGTTTCTGAATCAATTTCATTTTCCACAAACATGACCACTGACCAGTCTTTGTTTACATTCATCCTTTCAATCAAATATTGACCATATTTCAAGAACAAAAAATCACTGTCCGATTCTTCATATTTTTCTTCAAAAAGATAATCCAAAAACACAAGTTTTTCCAACAGTGGAAAAGTCGTATATTCGCTATTTTTGTTTAATAAATTCTCACATTCTTCATGAATGTAATAATTAGACTTAAATATGTTCCTAAATGTTATATTTTTATACAGATGTTCACCACATAATTTGCAAAACAAAAAACCACCTCATTAGAATTATACTAATGAGGTGGTTTTTTATCTTTTTAAGAGTTCTAAATATAGCTCATGTGTTGCATAAACATCACTTAAAGCACGATGTGCATCTTTATTAGTAATATTGAATACACGGCACAGTGCCGCCAACGAATAGCTTCGCAATCCTTTAACCTTACTCCTAGCTACCCATACTGTATCTTTAACTTGTAGTTTATCAAACTTTATAAAGTTACGAACGAACTCACTTTCCAAAAATGGATAATCAAATCTCTTCGCATTATGTCCTACTAAATAGTCTACATCTTTAATGAAGTTATAGAACCTAGTTAGTACTACTCCGGGATAATCCGCACCCTCTACCATATCATCATAAATATGATTAATGTCAGAAATATAAGGAGGAATAGGAAATCCTGGATTAATAAGTTTATCAAATTCTTCAATAACAACTCCATTTTCTACTTTAACTGCTCCAATTTCGATAATTCGATCATTATTAGTATCTAACCCTGTGGTTTCAATGTCGAAAACTACATATTTCAAAGTAATCACCTCATCTAAATTTTACCATAGTTATGCCTTTATATAAATATTTTTCTAGTTTAATATATAAGTATTTATTATATCTAATTATAAAGAAAAGGTGAGAAATTCTCACCTTTTAATATGTCTTAAGTTCTAAAATACCTCTTTGTAGTTCACATAAATTGAAGTTTAATGCTTCTAGTTCATCTTCTCCAGGATAGACAACTATTTCTCCTAGATGATTTAGATACTCTAAGAGAGGTTGTATTACATCCTGATTATAGGCAAGTCCACCAGTTATGATGATTGCATCTAAGTTATTTCTTGTTACAGCATATAAACCACCAATCTCTTTGGCAATTTGATATACCATAGCCTTCATTACTCTTTTAGCAATAACATGACCTTCACTAATCATTTCGCTTACCTTTTCAGCATCATTGGTATTCAAATATGAAACTAAGCCACCAAATCCATGATTTAGTTTTTTTATTTGGTCTAAACTATACTGACCACTAAATGCTAATTCATATACACCAGCAACAGGTAAACCACCCGTTCTTTCTGGTGAGAATGGACCATCACCGTTTAAGGCATTGTTAACATCAGTTACTCTTCCTCTTTTATGAAGACCAACACTAATTCCTCCACCTAAGTGGGCAACTATTAAATTCAAATGTTCATATTTTTTACCTTGGTTATTTGCATATTTACGAGCTACTGCTTTTTGATTTAATGCATGCCATAATGGTCTTCTATTAATTCCATTAAGTCCACTTATTTTTGCGACACTACTCATTTCATCAACTACAACAGGATCAGCAATATATGCTTTTTTATTAATTTCATCTGCAAGTTCCTTAGCAATTAAACCGCCTAAATTACTTGCGTGATTGCCATATTTACCACTTGATAAATCTTCCACCATTTTATCAGTTACTTGATAGATTCCAGATTTAACTGGTTTCATTAATCCACCACGACCAATAAACCCGTCAATACTTGATAATTTTATTTTTTCCTTTTTTAAGAACTCAAGGATAACTTTTTTTCTGAACGACAATTGTGCATAAATGTCTTCAAACTTTTTAAGTTTTTTAGCTGAGTGTCTAATCGTCTCATTCTTTAGTAGTTTATCATCATCAAATACCGCTATTTTTGTTGATGTACTACCAGGATTAATTGTTAGATTAATCATGTTATATCGGTGCTGACCACGGCTAAAGCAATCGAATACAGTTTACTGCGGTATGAATCCGATCTACTTGTTAATACTATTGGGTTCTTAGCACCTAAGATTAAACCAGCTACATTAGAATTTCCAAAGAAAGTTGTTGATTTATAAAATGTATTTCCAGCTTCTATGTTAGGAAATATTAAGACATCTGCGTCACCAGCAACAACATGTTGAATACCTTTTGTCTCTGCTGATTCGTGACTTACTGCGATATCTATACTCATTGGTCCACCAATATAGAATTTCTCTTGATCTCTTAGTGCCAAAACAATATTTCTCGATTCAACAGTTGATGGTACTTCTTCATCAACTGTTTCAATCGCACTAACAAGAGCAATTTTTGGTTTATATATACCTAAACTTTTCACGAAATTATATGTATTATCAATGATTTTAATCTTTTCTTCTTCGTTTGGTAAAACGTTTAAGATAGCATCACTAATAAATAATAATTTGTGATAATTTGGTATCTCTAAAACTCCGATATGTGACAAGAAAGAACCGGTATATAAACCATGATCTTCATCTAGGACTTCATGAAGTAATGTTCTTGTTTGTAATAATCCTTTCATCAATATCGAGTTCTCATGTTTACTTACTAGTTTTACACTCATTAAAGCAGCGTCTTTTGGATCAACTGCGTTGTATATCTCATATCCTCTTTTACTTATCCCTAGTTCCATAAGTTGATCAAGAATTTTCTTCTTGTCGCCAACTAAAACAGGTCTAATTAAGTTCATTTGATACGCATCATTAATAGCTATTAAGATGGTAGTATCTTCTGGACTTGCAACGATTAGATCCTTTGTCTCTAGTTTTCTAGCGTAATCAACTACTTGTGTGAAATTACGAAACATGTAATTCACTCCTTACTTTTTAACAGCTTGTCTTCCTGTCTCTAAAGCGATTTTATTGATATCAATTAATTTCGCTTTACTTCCTGTAAATTTCTTTCTCATAATGCTAATTACTTCTTCATCTGTAAATAATCCAGTTACTTCTAGATACGCACCTAACATAATCATATTAGATACTTTTAAGTTACCGATTTTTCGCGCCAAATCATTGATTGGGACTTCGTATACTTTTACATCGTCACGGTATTCTAAACCTTTAACTAAGTTTGTGTTAACAAATAAGTTACCACCTTTTTTCAGTTTAGGCATAAATTTTTGTAATGATGGTTTGTTCATAATAATCGTACTATCTGGGGTGCTAATTACTGGACTGTTTACATATTCCTCAGATATGGTTACAGAACAATTAGCAGTACCACCGCGTGTTTCTGGTCCGTATGAAGGGAACCATAATGTATTTATATCTTTTGCTGTTGCGCAAAAAGATAATAATTGTCCCATTAGCATAACACCTTGTCCACCGAATCCGGCAATAATTACTTTTTCATTAATCATTATTTTTCCTCCTCTACAGTTTTATCTTTAAATACTCCTAGAGGATAATAAGGAATCATATTATCTACTGCCCAATCAACTGCGTCTTTTGGAGTCATTCCCCAGTTTACAGGACATGTTGAGATAAATTCAATTAATGTGAATCCCTTGTTATCTTTTTGAATTTGAAATGCTTTTTTAAGAGCTTTTTTTGCTCTGTTAACGTGTTTTGGATCGTGTACACTAACACGTTCAATATATGTTGCACCAGGGATAGTAGCCATCATTTCACTTATTCTAAGTGGTAATCCAGTTGTTGCTGCATCTCTACCATCTTGTGATGTTGTTGTTTTTTGTCCAATTAAAGTTGTAGGGGCCATTTGTCCACCTGTCATACCGTAAATTGCGTTATTTACGAATACGATTGTGATGTTTTCACCACGGTGTGCTGCATGGATTGCTTCTGCAATACCAATACTTGCTAAGTCTCCGTCACCTTGATATGTAAATATAATCGAATTAGGTCTAACTCTTTTAATACCAGTTGCCACTGCTGGAGCTCTACCGTGAGCCGCTTGTTGCATGTCACAACTAAAGAAATCGTAGTTTAAAGCACTACATCCAACACTACTAATTCCGATTGTTCTATCTAAAACGTCTAGATCAACTAAACATTCTGCTACTAATTTATGAATAATACCATGTGTACATCCAGGACAATATGTTGTTCTAATATTTGATAATCCTTCTGATTTTTTATATACAGTTTTGCTTTCTGGCATTATTTTTCACCTCCAACAATTTTCATAACTTGTTCCGCAATTTCTTCTGCTTCTGGAACAACTCCACCAACGCGTCCGTAGAAGTGAATTGGGTGTTTAAATTCGTCTGCTAATCTTACATCATCAACCATTTGACCAGTATTCATTTCCACTACTAATAACTCTTTTACTGTTTTAGGTATTTCTTTGAATGCATTAGTCGGGAATGGGTAAATTGTGATAGGTCTAATAATCCCACAGTTAATACCTTTTTCAGCTAAAAGTTCAATTGAAGTTCTAGCAATACGAGATGTAGAACCGAATGCAACAATTGCAATTTCAGCATTTTCCATGTTGATCATTTCATATCTTTGATGATTTTTCTTCATGTCATCATACTTTGCTTTTAATTTATAATTGTGTTGTTCTAAAACTAAAGGATCCAAATATAAACTATTAATTATATTTTTTGGTCTTCCGTTTTTTCTATTTCCATCTGCTGCCCAAGTTTTTTCTTCTAAGTCCCATTTTGGAACTTCATTTTCAAAATCGACAGGTTCCATCATTTGTCCAATTAAACCATCGACTGCAATCATAACAGGATTACGATAGTAATCTGCGATATCGAATGATTCTTTAATTAAGTCTACTGCTTCTTGTAAACTTTCTGGAGCTAAACTATATAAGTAGTAATCTCCGTTTCCTCCACCACGTGTGATTTGCTTATAATCACCTTGTGAAGGTTGAATTCCACCTAAACCTGGTCCACCGCGCATAACGTTAATAATAACTGCAGGTAATTCTGCACCAGCGATGTAAGTAATTCCTTCTTGTTTTAAAGCAATACCCGGACTACTAGAACTTGTTAAAACTCTTGCTCCTGCTCCAGCAGCACCATAAACCATGTTAATAGCAGCTACTTCTGATTCACTTTGAACAAATACACGCCCATTAGCTTGCATATGTTTACTCATGTATTCAGGCAATTCATTTTGCGGAGTAATAGGATAACCATAAAAAGCTTCGCAACCTGCTTTGATAGCAGCTAATGCCATAGCTTCGTTACCCTTCATTAGTACTTTTGCCATTATTTAGCCTCCTTAATATATCTTTCTACTGTAATAACTGAATCAGGACACATTGTTGCACAAAAAGCACAAGCAATACATTTCTCAGGTTCAGTTACCATAAGTGGAGTGTACCCTCTTTTGTTTGTTTTTGTGTCATCCAGTTTTAAAATACTAACTGGACAGTATGAGGTACATAAGTTACATCCCTTACATTCATCTACATCAATAATAATATAACCTTTTGCCATTTATATTCCTCCTATAGCCATCTTTTAGCGACTAGTCTTTCTAGTATAAGAAGTTCACCTTCAAAAATATGATCAAATGTGTGATTTTCTTCTACTACAGTGTATTTGATAGGTAAATTAAGTTCTTTACTAACCTCTTTCAAGACTTCTTCACCCTGTAAAACCTCTTCTAACGTTGTTAAATGCATTAAGTTAGTATTATTAATTAATCCAGTTACTTTCAACTGTGATTCTCCTTCTAACTTTCCAATAGCATTAACAATTAAATCTTTGTTTGCTGTTTCTGGTCTAAATATATTTACAACATATAATAAATCAATATTTTCAATATCTTTAATTCTATCCACAAACTGGATTAAAACTCTACCACCGTTTTCAGTTCCACCTAAGTCATAAATCGCAGTAACACCTGTTTGAACAAACGGGACTGCCGCTTCTCCTGAAACATATGGCATGTCACTATTTAGCTTACCTCTAATTGTAGATTCAACTAATCGTATATTGTTTGCTTCAAAAACATCATTTAATGCTCTGCTTCTAAAGTAAGGATTGATAATATCTAAATCAACAATGTAATCTAATTTGTGATTTAGTGCTAAGTTAACACTTATCTCGCTTTTCCCACTTCCGTAATGACCTGCAATAATTGTAATTCGTTTCATAATTTCATACGAAAATTCCTAACAAACACCATTAGGAATCTCTACCTCCTCATTACGCTTCAAAATGAAAGCGTTTTTAACCAGTTGTATTATATCAAATAAAAACACCATAATCAACAAACTCACCAGAAATAATGTGATTTTTTCTATAAATTGAAAACGGCCATAATAGGCCGTTAATTTTTCTGAAAACTATGAAAATACATCATATTTTTTTGAAAGAATTTTCACTACTCCAAATGACAACAGGAAGAATAGTCCAATTAAGCCAATAATACTTATCATTAATCCTAAAATTCCAATTTCACTCACTTGAAAAAACGGATATAAGAAATCTCCTGTGATAGTCCCAATAATAACTAGAAAAATCAAATAAATAACAGGAAATATAATCCATGTATATGAATCGCTAAACTTAAAGTCAAAGTCATTTCGATATGTTATCACATAACCTATTATAATTATAGGATTAATATAGTGTAAACATAGACTACCTACTAAGGCTAAGTTCTTCTCTATGTAAAGACCTTCTAAGAAGATTGAGAATACTAAAAATGTTATTGTGGTGTATATCATAACACCACCTACTAGATTTTTCCATTTTCGTGATTTCTCATCAACTCTTAAACTGAATATTAACCAAAAATATATTACAGCTAGTAAATTTGATAGTACTGTAAAATATTTAAATAGCCTTAGAGACATCATAGGATGTTCAGGGTTAACAATAAATGCATCATCAAACACAAGACTTAAGATGCCTATTGTCCCGACTAAAACAATTAGTAATCTATAATATTTTTTCATAATAATCACCTTCTTAATTATAGCACACAATAAATAGACAATAATACTGAACTATATTATAATTATATTAGGAGGTGGTTATATGAAAAGGATATTTTGCATATTATTGATTACAATAATGTCGTTTTTTTTATTGGGCTGTGAATTATTCAAAAAAAATATCACCATTTCTGAGAATGCCTTTATTGAACCAAGTGTTATTTTCGAGGATAATCAAGTAAGTGATGAAATATCTACTTTCTTTAATAGTTATGAAATAGAAGATATTATACTTCATGAAGGTATATTCGTGGTTTTGTATATAGCTGAAGATGGCAGCAATAATATTGCTGGAATCAATGATGATGAAGTATTATGGACTATCGGTCCTTTTAGATTAGGTGCTCGTATCAGCAGATACAAGGATAATATAACTGTCAGAATAATTGAGGGCTCTGGTGAAAGTAGTTACGGTTTCCTAACAAGTGACGGTGTTATTACATATCAATATAAGAATCCTATTTTCGTTTCAAAAGTCGAGAATGGATTTATTACAGTTGAAAGAGATCATATAATTGTTGATCACTCTTACTCTAGAAACTATTTATATACAATTTCTAGAATATATGAGAATTATCGTGAAGTTTTTTACACTATCACAGCTAGATACGGAATGAAGATCGAAGAATTAAATAATGATAATTATGCTATTTCTTACAAAACCATCGAGGATAAGTACATATTCAAAATAATTGATATATATGGAACCGAAATAATATCAATTGAATCTAATGATGAGGTTACTTATCAACAGGCATTAAATGGTATGTTATATATGTATTATACCGATGATTCAAAGGGATTGGTAACTAAGTTTTATAACTCTGATGGTGAAGATTTATCACCTGACATTGATATGACGAATAAAGAACTAGCATTTACAAATAACCGAATTGTATTATTTGAAGATTATAAAAGTATAGAATTGTTAGACTTTGAATTTAGAAGTAGAGGAACTTACAATCTTGATTTCAACTACGAATCACTAGTAATATCTACAAGTGATTATATAGTGTTTACTTTTGGAACACTTTCAGGTAATAACTATGCTAAGCTCGAGTATGATGGTACTTTTACTCCTTATTATGAATATACACCAGAAAATACTACTGAAATATTTGTTAAGAAATATCCAATATACAATACCGAAGACCAAATTCTATACTATATAGATGATGCAACAACATTTCTATCTAGAATAGATAAAGATGAAAAAGAGATTTGGAATCTTGAATTCGAAGGAAAGTATTCTTTTGTAGAAATCAACGATGATATTATTTATATATCTAACTCGTGGGAAGAAAGTTTAGTTAAAGTCTCTACAGAAGGAAAAATAATAGAGACACAAGAACTACTTTGTAGATTAATGATTGTGACTGATGACGGTGGATACATATGCTCTGCAAACTATGGTCTTGTGAGATATGATAGAGACTTAAACATAATATGGGAAAGAGAGTACTTACAAATATATACTATTGAAGTGGTTGTTGACGGTAATATAATTGTTACTTATCCAGATACTAAAGCATTTGATTTAATAGATCTAGGTTTCGCGATTTATAATGGTGCATTTGATTTAATTTCACCTAATGGTGATTTAATCAAAGTATTTAATAAAATCGAGACTAGTGATTATAACGACATAATACCTTATGGACTGATATTCATCTATAACGACAATACATTCTTTACTGGTTCTTATGAAGATATGGAAGCTCATAACTATACCTGGAGAAATAGTTTACTTTTTGAAATAGATGAAGAAGGAACCATTATTAATGAGCACAAGATTCTTTGCAGTTATAACATTGAAGGTTATAGTGTACTTCTTATCAAAGATAAAGATATTATCACTAGTATCAAAATACCAATAGACTACTAAAAAAGCACAATTCATCACGAATTGTGCTTTTCTTTATTTTTCTTCTAATGCCGTATTTATTTGATTGTGATATACAAAATATTTTGTATAGATAAATTCAGTTACAAAGTTAGTAATCATTGTTCCAAATAGAACGATATAATAATTCCATCCTATGTCTGTTAATGAATCTCCCTACCATAGTGAAAGGGGTGTAAATATTGCGTAGAATACCGTTACTTTCATCATAGCAATTGGTACATTGGCTGCGCTTTTAAAGGTAAACTTTCGATTTAATGTGAAGTTCCATAATACAGAAAGTATTAAAGCAACTAAATAAGATGGCCAATATATAAGATTGAATAATTCGTGAAGTATAGTGAACGATAGAATTTGAATCAATCCTGCAGAAACAGAAAAGAAAAAGAACTTAACCATATGTTCAGTATTTTCATTCTTATTTTCCATTAGTTGTCCTCCATTATTGAAAACATGTTGTTATACTCATTCTCAAGTATCTCTTTCTCATTATGCAGTTCTTGTAGTTTATCTAAATCATTGCCAAATTCATTCATTTTATGATTTATATCATTAATTTTGCTTTCAATTGATTCTAGTTCTTTATAGTAATCTACTTCTTTTTCTTTCTTAGGTGATTTAACTCGTTGCTTCTTTTCTTTTTTTACTGTTTGAATTGCCTGATCCTTCTTCATAAAACGGAAATACTCATAATCACCATCATAGTATGTAATTTGTCTATTCTCTATCTCACCAATTTTAGTAGCTATCTTCTTAATGAAGTATCTATCGTGTGAGATAAATAGAATTGTTCCAGTAAACTCTTCTAACATTTCTTCTAATACTTCTCTACTATCAATATCAAGATGGTTTGTAGGTTCATCTAAGATTAAGAAGTTCGTCTGATTAAAAGTTAATGAACAGAGTTTAAGTTTTGATTTTTCTCCACCACTTAATACTCTTATTTTCTTGAGAACATCATCTCTAATGAATAAACCTTTGGCAAGTTCTCTACGAGCTACACCTTGATTTACACTATGTGTATTCATGAAGTAATCAAGAATTGTCTGATCATCATTCTCAAAATTCACTTCTTGAGCAAGATAACCAATGTTTAGTTTTGTGCCCCACTTGAAGTCGTTATCTTCTTTGGGAAAGTCTTCTAAAAGCATTCGTAGTAGAGTTGTTTTTCCTGTACCATTATTCCCAAGAATAGCTAAACGGTCTTTATAAAACATCTCAAGAGTAGCATTTCTTAATAATTCTAAATCTCCAAATGCCTTATTTATGTTCAATGCTTCAAGCACTCTTTTACCACTTCTTGAAGTATCAGCATTCCTTAGTTTCATTTTATCATTGTCATATTTTGGTTTATCTAAGCGTTCAATTTTAGCTAGTCTTTTTTCTAATTCCTTAGCTCTTTTAAACATTTTGTCGCTATCGCGCATAACTCCCCAAATACGGTATCTTTTGATTTGTTCTTCCATACGGTTTATTTTTCTTTGTTGAGATAAATAGACTTTTAACTCTAGTAAGAATCTTCTTTCTTTTTCAATCACATAGTAACTGTAATTACCATGGAATATATGAGCTTTGTATGTTGAAAGTTCAACTATTTTCTTACAGACATTATCTAAAAAGTATCTATCATGAGAAACAATTAGAACACTACCCTTATAACTGTTAAGATACGTTTCTAACCATTCGATAGATTCTAAGTCTAAATGGTTAGATGGCTCATCTAACATTAAGACACTTGGTTCTTCTAATAGTATTTTAGCAAGAGTAACCCTAGTTTTTTCACCACCCGATAAGGTATTAAATGTAGAGTTTCTCATAACATCATTAATTCTTAAACCAGCACAAACTTTGTTTATTTTAGTATCGGTGTTATATCCGTCCATATGTTCGTAGATTTCAGTAAGACGAGAATATTCTTTTAGTGCTTTGTCAAGTTCGTTGGGACTCAGGTCACCAAACGAATGGGATAGTTCGTCCATTATTTTCTTTATTTTATATGTTTCTTCAAAAGACATTTCTAAGATTTCTAGAACTGAAACATTATCTTCATAATCAGGAATTTGATCTAGATACCCTAGTTTGGATCCTTTACGAAAAGAAACACTACCGGAATTTATGTTTTCAACTCCATATAACATTTTTATTAACGTTGTCTTTCCACTACCATTTGGTCCAATTAGTCCAATTCTCTCATTAGTTTTGATATCAAAACTAATGTTTTCAAAGATTAAATCAGCACCAAAGGTTTTAGATATATTATTGATATTTACTTCTATCATGTTGTTCACCTCTTGGTGTTATTATATTTTGAATAAGTTCTTTGCATTATTATAAAAGACATCTTCTTGATGTTCTTTTGGTATTAGTTCTTTTATGAATTTAATGTAGCTTCTAGTATCTACTAAAGGCCAATCTGAACCGTATAATATTTTTTTATAGTTATCTAGATAGACTAAACCTCTTGTTATGTGAGATACAAATTCTTGTTTTCTAAATCGTTCTACTTGATGAAAGTCACCAACAATTAGTCCACTAAGATCGATATAAACGTTAGCATTTTTAGCTGCGACCTCAGCTGCTGTCATAATCCATGGATCACCGAAATGAGCTATCATGAAGTTTATATCAGGATTCATAACAGCTAATTCATCTACTTCTAGTGGATGAGAGTATTTGAGTAATCCTTTTTGACTGAATGTATCTCCTGAATGAATAACAACAGGGAGGTTATGTTTTCTTGCGATGTCTAGTAATGGCTTATAAACATTATCATGCACATGATAATGATAGTATCCAGCATATATTTTAAGACCAACAACTTTTTCAGTAATCTGCTTTTCAAATTCATCAATATTTATATCTTGATTAGGATTAAAACCTAGACAAGTATATAGGTTGTTTGGATTAACATCTAAATCAAGTGTCATTGGATTTATACTAGTATCGTCTGGGAATATACCTTTGTTTTCTGTGACTCCCATCCCAATAGCTATATAATCTTCAAACTCGTTGTTAAATCCTTCTAAAGAATAATCAACTCTTGATTTAGAGCAAATTTCTTTAAATGACTTAATGTTTGAGAAATGAATATGTGCATCGATTATCTTCATGTTACACCTCAAATTTTATGTTTTCTAGATCTATAAGAGCTTCTTTGGTTAAGTCTTCTTTAGTAAAGATTATGAAGTCTCCTGCTTGTTGCTTAGATTCATTGTCTGGAATTGTCATGTTCTTTTCAGAAAACAGGATATTGTACTTTTTCTGTGTATCTGCTAGAAGTGTATTATCTTTGTTATATACTCCAAATTTATACTCTCTTGAACTGCTATAAAGAACTAATTTATCGGCAATCAAAGATAATTCAACCTGATTAAGTTTGTATGAAGTATTCCCTTGTTTTATAGTAGCCTGTTCTTTTTTATCATCAATTTTCAGGACGTTATACTTACTAAACTCTTTGTTTTCAATTAACTTACCAGTTTTATTTATTATGTTGGCAAATGAATGTACAACAGGTACTCCTGGCAATGTCATTGTGTATGTTTCTACAACTAACCCTTTATAATCAGGATCGTTTTCAATCATTAAAGATACTTTGATACCTTGCCACTCATTTTCAAAGTTGTCTTTGAGAGAGACAAACTCAACTTCTCTTGTTTCTTTTAAAGAGCTATTGTCTTGAATTCCACTTACTCTAGTTGTTAATCCTCCGACAAAATCACCCCACCAAGCTCTTTCTTTTGGGGTAGGATAGTTCGAATCTAACCATTCATTATCATTGAAGATCAAACTATAAATCGAATCGGCATAATCTTTCGATGCTTTAAATGTTAGCAAGCCGTTATTAATAACTAAAGAATCGTCTTCAATAGTTTGCTTAGTTGCTCCTTGTTTCTCAAATACCAATCGTTTAAATAATACAGATTTCTCTTTTATATCAACGATGATCTCTTTACTTCCAGGAGTAGCATGAATACTCTCTTGGATATTGGTTTCCTTTGAATCGACTGTAAAAGTTCCTTCTAAAGGTGCTTTTTTATTATTTATCACTTTGATTTCAACATTGTCACTAGCAAATGGGTTCCCATTATTTATATCTAGTTCGAGGAAACTATTAGTTCTCTTTTTCGTGACATTTCCAGCAAATGCTCTAAAGTCCTTAACATCCTTATGGACAAATGAACTATAGATTTTCGGTGTAATAAATGATGAGTTTTTTTCAATTTTGATATCAGCGATATCAAATTTTAGTTTCCAATCACTCAGTTTCATTTCGATTGAGTTGTCCCAACATAAACCATATCTAGCTTTTGCATTGAATAACCAATTCTCATCAATTTTTATTGAATCTAAATTACCTAAATCAGCTTCAACTATTCCTTTTACAGATAACAGTTTATTATTATAAGGTACTACATTGTCTTTCATTCTATACCATACCGGAATTGATAGAGATAGTTCTCTATCTTCACCTTCATTAATTATTTCATAGTATGTTTCTAAGATTCCAAATGTATGTTTGATATTGATTATTAATTGAATTCCTTTGAAATCATTCGAACTATATATTACTTTAACTTCATTATCAGAAATAATTTTGACTTCAGGTTTAGCTGTCGCAAATTCTAAACTATAAGGTTTCCCTAACGATGGTGCCATTAATGCACTAATATTGTTCTCATGAAATGAATTGATCATAGCTAAATTATTGCTTTTTGTGTTTAAAATAGTCACGAAGTTACCACTAACCATATAATAAAGATACTCAGCTGAGCCAATAAAGCTACTCATGGCCCCTTTAAATATTGAATAAACAATCTTATTCAATTTGTAGTTCGAGTAAGTTACTTCTGCTTTTTCTTTATAGAACCCAAACTCACTTAATGTGTACTTAATAGTTATTGATCTCTTTTCTTTTGGTTTTAATACAATCTTATTGTTCTTATCAAACTCAACAAAGTTAGAAGGAAGGTTTATTGTGAATTCCTCTTCTGTATCTAGATTGTTTTCAATATCCAAATAAGCTGAATACTGTTTATTTAAAACGTGAGTGTAGTCTAAAACACGAAGTCTAAGGTTTACTGGTTCTTTTGTTTCAACTCCAGTTTTAAATAATACATGTTTACCATTTATGTAAATATTTGCTTCAACAACTGGATGTGTTCTACTCTTATCTTGTTCTTTGTCAGTAGGTACAACATTGAACTGACCATTAAACTCAATATTATCAATTACTTTGACATCTTCATCCATAGAAAACTCTATGTTTTTATTGTTATTTCCTTTGATTTTAATAGCTAAAGGCTTATCTGTTTTATTGCTTACCACGAAATCAACCTTGTAGTTGCAATTATATACTACTTCATGATTTTCTACTGTCATCTCGATTGTATATTCAGGTGTGTCTAAGTATCTCATTCCACGACCTGTTTTTTCAAACTCACATGAAAGTGAAACATCGTTATTAACATAGTCATAGCGATAATACTCAAACCCATTTTTTTCAATTCCATCTTGTTCCATATCGATAATTCTTTTACTATCATTATAGCAGTCTATCTTATCCATATATTCATTTATTGCATCTGTTTGATATAGGTAAGGAATGAAGTTCATAAGATGTACATCCCTATTTAGTTTCTCCCAAAAGAAACCACATTTTTTATATAGAGGCATAGCTTTGATGTTTCCACTCCAAGTAAATAAATCAAATCTTGACCAGTTTGATTTTTTTGCATCCTCTATTACTTGTAATATTAATGCTTTTCCAACTTTTTTACCGTGGTACTCAGGAATTACATTTAACAAGGGTAAGTATGAAGCTCCTTCATCGTGTTGGTATAAGGAAAAACTGCAATAACCAACGATAATATCGTTGTCCATTGCTAGGTATAGTTTTATGTTACCTGATGTGGTCTCAGAACGAATTACATCCTCAGCAGTTTGTATTGTTTGGTCGTCTCCCCAATTAGAACTACTCTTGTTCCACATATCTGCAACTTGTTGTGCATATGAATCTCTGTATTCAATTATTTTCATGATAGTATCCTCTTTTCATATATTTCTCACTTTAAATTTTATCATATTATTATGATTATTTCACTATTTGTTTGAAATCCAAAGTAATAGAAAAAGACACCGTTTGGTGTCATTAGTCTACTTTTGTGAAATTAAGACTCTTTTTATATACTCGTAATTTCTCTTTAGAATCTAATAATGTATTTAGCTGATTATATGCTTTTTAGTTCGATAATAAAATTCTTCAACAATTCTAGTTGATGAGTAAATTGGGGTGCATAACTAAATTTATCTGTGTTTGAATCTTTATCGTTAGGCATAAACATCTTTTCTTTGTATTTTATCTTGATATATAATCTATTTCTTATATATGAGTATTCAACATTACCAAGTAACTTTGAATCAAGATTAACCAATACTTCTCTTAGTTTCTCAGATAAATCAACTTCGTTACCCTCTTCTTTAACATAAGTGTCAAATTGCAAATTAAAGAATGAATTAGTGGTTCTAATAATCTTATACTCATTTGGAACTAACGACTTAGACTTCTTAAATATGGTATCTTGACTGAAAACATCTTTAATGCTCAATTCATAGACCGATGAAAGTTGTTTTAAGGGAATAGCAATATCTTTTGTTTTGTAGTCATACACAATTGCGTGTCTAATATTAATCCCATCTATCTTACTAATATAAAAGTCACGACAAGATTTAATTGAATTGAATTCGTATAACCCAGTTTCAATTAACTCATTATCCGAGTAGCCACCTTTTGGGTAAAATAGATTTTGAGGTAAATGAGTATCAAGTAACTCTTGTAAAGAGTTTGATTGATCTTCATCAATTTCGATTTGAATTTCTGTTTCAATTGCCTTATAGTTATCATTCGTTTTAGATAATTTTGAAGCGCCATTACCTATTACAATGACCCCACCAATTATCAATAGTATTCCAAAAGGAATAAATAGCCCTATTACTATAAGGAATATCCCCGATGTAATAGTTGCATAACTACCACCATTCTCAGAGAACTTTGTTTCAGTTGCATCTTTTTCAGCCTTTGCTTTTGCTTCAGCTTGATGTTTTTCTCTACTCTTGTTACCCCAAAGTTTATCAACATCGAAGTAATCATCTTTCACTCTCATATTCTTAAAAGTATCTGATTCTACTTTATTATCTTCTTTCATCTCTTTATCCCCTTATAATTTATAAATTATAGTTAACTATTATATCTTTGTAAAAATTAACCGCTTCTGTGATTGTTGATTTTCTAATTGATTCATTTTTACCATGCATTTTACTTAACTCTTCATTGTCTAGTCTGGTGGGACTAAAACGATATGCACTATCAGTTATTTCACTAAAGAAACGGCAATCGCTACTTCCTAACATTATGTAAGGACTAACTAAAACGTCAGGGAAGTTTTTAATGATTGTTTCTGTTAAGTATTTATATACATCATTATCTGTTTTTGATATTGGTGACGCATCTCTATCTCCTGAAACTTCGATAGTTAGATCATGTTTTTTAGCTATATTATTTAGAACTTCATAAGTATCCTTAATCCCTTGAATCGGATGTAATCTTAGGTTTGCCATAACATAAGCTTCACTAGGAATAACATTTTCTGCGTCACTACCTTTTTGCATTGTAAAGGCAATTGTAGTTGATAATAATGCTCTACCAAATGGATTTATCTTTGGTAATAAAAATGTAATTAAAGGTTTAAACAACCACATATTCCCAAATAGATAACGGTAAGGTCCACTCATTGCTGGTGCAGCATTTATAAACATATCTCTAACTTCAGGAATCATTTTTGTTTTTAATGGGAACTTAGTTTCAACATCATTGACAAATGCACTCAATCTAGCGATTGGTGAATTCTTAGCTGGTGTTGATGAATGTCCACCTTTACTTATGGCTTTGATTGTAAAATTGACATACCCTTTTTCTAGTACCCCAATTAAAGCTAATGGTTTACTTACTGATGGTAAAGCTCCTGTAACTATTGCTCCACCTTCATCTAATACGAAGTATGGTTTAATTCCTTTTTCAGTTAAATACTCAACACTAGACAATGCCCCAGTTCCACTTGTTTCTTCATCTGATGAACTTGATAAGTAAACATCTTGTTCTGGAACATAACCTGTTGCTATTAGTTCATCTACTGCTTTAAAGAAAGCATATAGCGTACATTTAGTATCAAGTGTTCCACGACCATGAATATCTTCTTTTGTGATGTCACCACTAAATGGATCATGGTTCCAATCATTTTTATTAGCAGGTACTACATCTTGATGAGCCATTAGAACCATTGGTTTTTCACTATTTTTACCTGGCCATTTAAGAAGTAGTGCGCGACTGTCAAAAACAGTTTCATCAACAGTTTTATATACGTTTGGAAATAGTTCTTTCATTAGTACTTGGAGTTCATCAAATGATTCGACATTGTTCTCTTCTTGAGAATAAGAAATTGTTTTCACTTGAATCATTCTGCTAAATTCTTTTGCATACTCCTCAGTTTTTTCTTTGTCTATATCTAAAGGTTTTATATCATTATTCTTATCCTTAATCATAAATGAATTTATCAAAGCAATAAGCAATAATACTATTAATACCCCTAAAAGACCTAAAACTATGTATATGAAAATCATGGTGTTGCCCCCTTTTTATGTGTTGCTCCTAATTATTATTATAACACTTTAAGAGTGTAATTGTAGAAAATAAAAATACCTATAGTGCTAAGTATTTTTATTTTTGATTAACTTTATTGAATCTGTGTATAACCATTCTCTTAACTAAGTCTTTTGGAATATCCTTTTTATACGAGAACTGAATGGTAGATTCTAATACTTTATAAGGTATTAATTCTTCTTTGAATACCTTAATTGTATCTTTATGAGGATAGAAACTTACATGATTTTTAAACCCACCAAGCATAATTTTGTCGTTAAGTTTTGCATTAGGTATAAGGTCAAATGCAGGAGAACCATAACCCATAGATTCAATAACGTTAGGTGCTGCCTCTAAAATTAACGATCTTAATTCAATTAACATTTCTCTTCCTCTTTGGGATTGAGGTTTAATGTATTCTTCAAATGAATTGTACTTTTCCATATGTAACAACCTTTCTTAGTCTATATTTCTATTATACAAAAAAAAAGAGTCTCTCGACTCTTTTTATTTTACAACTAGGTTTACTAATTTATTTGGTACATATATTTCTTTAAAGATTTGCTTACCTTCAATTTGAGGGATGATCTTCTCTGCTTTTTTAGCTAGTGCTAATATTTCGTCTTTTGCCATATCAACAGATATAACTATTTTATCTCTTACTTTACCATTAATAGATACTACTATTTCAATGGTCGAAGAGACTAATTTAGATTCGTCATACTCAGGCCAACTAGCAAATACCATATCTTCTTTATGACCTAATTTTTCCCATATTTCCTCACAAATGTGAGGTGCAAATGGATAAACAATTTTAAGAACTTTCTCATAATCTTCTTTATTCACATATGTCTCTTTACCTAGAACGTTCACTAAACTCATTAGTTTAGCAATAGCGGTATTGAATTTAACATTCTCGATATCTTCGCCAACACTCTTAATTGTTTTATGAAGTTCTGTTTGATAATTGTCATTTGGTTTATCTGAAAGTTTATCTTCTAAACGAGCTAGTTTATCTAGGAATCTACGAGACCCTTTTACTCCATTAGGATTCCATGGAGTTGCTTGTTCATAATCCCCAATAAAGAGGATATATAAACGTAATGTGTCTGCACCAAATTCTTCAATTATTTCAATTGGGTTAACAACGTTACCTTTAGATTTTGACATTTTGTCGCCATCTTCTCCAAGGATTAAACCTTGTGCTGTACGTTTTTTATATGGTTCTTTTGTAGGGACTGCTCCAATATCATATAGGAAATGATGCCAGAATCTTGAGTAGATAACGTGTCGAGTAACATGTTCCATTCCACCGTTATACCAATCAACTTGTAGCCAATATTTTAGTTTATCAAAATCTGCTAAAACCTCTTCATTTTTAGGATCAGCATATCTTAAGAAATACCATGAACTACCTGCCCATTGCGGCATTGTGTCAGTTTCTCTTTTAGCTGGTTTTCCGCATTTAGGACATGTTGTGTTAACAAATTCAGGAATGTTAGCTAGAGGACTTTGTCCATCTTCTCCTGGTTCAAAATTTTCAACTTCAGGAAGAATTAATGGTAATTCATTTTCAGGTATATGAACCATTCCACAATCTTCACAATGAATGATTGGAATTGGTTCTCCCCAATAACGTTGGCGGTTGAATGCCCAATCCTTCATTTTATAGTTAGTAGCTTTTTTACCTATTTCTTTTTCTTCGAGGAATTCTAGAATTTTAACTTTGGCATCTTTTACACTAAGTCCATCAATAATACCAGAGTTAACTAGTGTTCCTTCATTAGTATCAGTATATGCTTCTTTTGTTATGTCTCCACCACTAATAACTTCAATGATTTCACAACCAAATTTAGTAGCGAATTCATAGTCTCTTGAATCATGAGCTGGTACTGCCATAATAGCACCTGTACCATAACCAATCATGACATAATCAGCAACAAAAATAGGAATTTCTTGATCATTAACTGGATTAATAGCGGTAAGTCCATCAAGACGAACACCTGTTTTATCCTTAGCTAATTCTACTCTTTCAAATTCTGTTTTCTTTCTAGCTTCTACTTGATAAGCTTTCACTTCATCCATATTCTTAATACGTACTTCTTGACGTTTTAAGATATCATGTTCTGGAGCAATAACCATAAACGTAGCTCCAAACAATGTATCAGGACGAGTTGTATATACTTGCATAACTTCGTCTGTATCTTTCACTGTAAAATCAACATGAGCTCCAGTTGATTTTCCAATCCAGTTTTCCTGTTCAATTTTTATACGAGGAAGTGTTTCAAGATCATTCAAACCTTGAAGTAATTTTTCAGCGTATTCAGTTATTTTTAAGAACCAAACATCTTTTTCTTTTTGAACAACAGGAGTTCCACAACGGTCACATTTTCCACCTTGTGAGTCTTCATTAGAAAGAACTACTTTACAACTTGGACAGTAGTTTACATATGTTTTATCTCTAAAAGCTAACCCTTTTTTAAATAATTGAACAAAAATCCATTGAGTCCATCTATAGTAATCTTTATCTGTTGTATCAACAGTACGATCAAAATCAAAACTGAAACCAGTTTGCTGTAATTGATTTAAAAAGGTTTTGATATTAGTATCAGTAACTTCACGAGGATGAGTGTTGGTTTTAATTGCGTAGTTTTCTGTAGGTAAACCAAACGCATCAAACCCGATTGGGAATAATACATTATATCCTTCCATTCTTCGTTTTCTTGAGACAATTTCCAAACTTGCGTAAGCTCTAATATGTCCCACATGCATTCCTACTCCACTTGGATATGGGAATTCTACAAGATTATAACATTTTGGTTTTGAATCAAAATCAATCGCTCTAAAACGTTTCTTTTCATACCAATGTTTTTGCCATTTAGCTTCAACACTTTTGTGATTGTATTCCATCTTTCTCACTCCTTTTAGATATAAAAAAAGCCCGTCCTAAAATAAGGACGAACTTATAATGTCCGCGGTACCACCTTGGTTTCTAGTTAGACTAGACTCTTTAAACTCTTAACGTGAGTTAACGATGCACGCTTGACTTACCTGCACGTACACAACTCCCTAGACTAATTCATAAAATTACTAACTCCTAAATTTCCAGCACTATTTAGGTCTCTATAAGTCTTCTTTTTACTACTACTTCTAGTTCACAGTATTTCTATAATGTATGATAACATATGGTATTTTCCTTATCAAGGCTTTTTACGTAATCTCTTGTATAATTCCATACTTAGTTGTGAATTTTGTCTAATAGCTACAAACAATAAAATTATTACTAAGAAGAAGTTCAAGTTATATAGACTATTTAGAATAAGGATTATATATAAAGCAGTTGATGAGTATGCTGTCATTGTGAATAGTTGTTTGAACTTAACCTCTCTAAAACGCATTCTAAGCATCCACGAGCTTAATAGGATAAAGATCATAAACATAACTAGATTTGTTAGGAAATCAAATACTATCATTCCAGCTCCCCATGCTGTTTTTGTACTTATTAAATATGAATCAGTTGCATCAAAGATAGCATCAAAGAAAGCTTCTTGATCTGTTTCATATAAACCAAAATCTAAGTTTTGAATTCCTGAAGGTAACTCACTAACAGGTACTTGGAATAGATCTTGTCCTGAAATTACAACATGTAAAGTCTCACCATGTATAACCATATTATATCCAGTTTCTTGGTAAATACTTGGGTTCCAATTATCAAATGAATCAGTAAAGAAAGTAACCATAACCGTTTGATAAACAAATGTTGATTCTTTCGCACCACATTCTAAACTACTATCAACAATCATACATGTCTCGTTAACATCCACGAATTCTTCTTGTACTGCTTCTTTAGTCCTTTGATTTATTCCATCAAAGGTAATAATGTCAATTGTCATTCTTGTACTTAATAGTAAAGCAAAAAACAATATATAAAGAAACACTTTAAAAAGTGAGTCGTCTTTAAAATTCACGATATTCCTTGGAGAGATAATACTATTATAAAATCTTGTATACATTTTCATCACCTTGAATTATTATAACATAGTTTTTTCATATTTTGTGTTAAAATGATGAAGAGGTGAGATTATGAATTTAATGACAAAAGAGAAACCATACAACACATTAAATGCTTTCTATCGAGACAAATTTGGTAAGAAGGTTTTCAAGGTATCATTAAATGGTAATTTTACTTGTCCGAATCTAGATGGAACTAAAGCTACTGGTGGTTGTGTTTTTTGCACAGAAAGCGGTAGTGGCGACTTTGCTGGTGATAAGAATGATTCTTTGGAAACCCAGTTTAAACAAGTAAAAGATATGATGAGTATGAAATGGAAAGACGCTTTTTATATCGCATATTTCCAGGCAAATACTAATACATATGGACCCATCGATAAACTTAGAAAATTATATTATAAGGCAATTAGTTTAGACCCTAATATTGTTGGTTTAAGTATTGCAACAAGATGTGATGCACTAGATGAAGAAACTTATGATCTACTTAGTGAATTAAATGATAAAACTTTCCTTCAAGTAGAACTAGGATTACAATCAATTCATGAAAAAACAAGTGAGTTTATCAATCGTGCTCATTCATTAGAATGTTTCACAATAGCAGTAAAAGAATTAAGAAAAAGAAATATCAATGTTGTAATTCATATTATCAATGGTTTCCATATCGAAACTAAAGAAGACATGCTTGAAACAGTTAAGTTTATAAATACTTTAGATATTCAAGGCATCAAAATTCATTTATTACATATTATGAAAAAAACTAAATTAGGACATATGTATTTAAATGAACCTTTTAAAGTCTTATCTTTAGAAGAATATGTGGATATCGTAGTAGCTCAGATAGAAATCTTAGATCCTAATACAATCATCCATAGGATTACAGGTGATAGTCCTAAGGAACTTCTAATAGAGCCTAAGTGGAGTTTAAAGAAATTCATCGTTATGAATGAAATAGATAAGGAATTGAGAAAAAAAGATAGTTATCAAGGTATAAAATATAAGAGCGAAGAATAATCTTCGCTCTTTTTTTTGATTAGTTTAATGGTTGGATGTTTGTTACAGTAACAACTGGTTTTTCTTCATTACCAACATAGACATCTCCTGTTACAATGTTGATTGACACCTCAGTTGTACTAAGATTATTTGCTATTTTTAGATTGATATATGAGTTTTCAAGAAGTATTTCTTCATCACGTCCTATATTACCTTCATATAGTAATTCTAATTCATCCAATTCGAAATCATATCTATATATTTCCGATAAAGTAAGCAAAAATAACTTGTTATCAATTTTTGCGAACTCAATAACTCCGTCTTTTAGTTCGATTGAATTTTCTATTTGTAATGAATCTAGATTGAAAATATTAATGTAGTTACCATTTAGGAAGTAAACTAGATTCTGATCTTGATAAACTGGTATTTTAAAATATTCAGAACCAACACTAGTTTCACCAAATTCAAAAGAATCCACTTTTTGAAAGGTCATATTGAATTTCTCGACACTGTTACTTCTAAACAAGAAAATCTCATTGTCATACTCGTATATATGTTGAACATAATCTTCTCCGAGATCAACAAAAGTACTAAAATCACCTAGCATGGCATGATTCATCTCAGCCTGTCTGTAGCCTAAAACTCCCGCGCTAGTTATAAACAACGGCACTAATTCAACCTCAGTTGTGAAATCAGTAACATCTAACTCGTTTGTATCTGTATTAAAAACAAACTTTGAGAAGTGAAAAGATTCGCTATAGTAAGCAAAATAGAATGTATCCCCATCAAAGAGAGTCTTCATTATTTGTACACCAAAAACATTCCCATCCTGAGTTGTTTCAGACATTTGCTCAGAATTCATTTTGTTTAAGTCGAATACTTTTCCTGAAATGTTATGAATGATAATCCCCTGAATATCACCATCTGGATGACTATCAGATATCATTCTAGACAAGAATGTTTCTCTATCTAAATTTGAATCTATAATTTGAAGATTATATAAGAACCCGTTTAAAGGCTCTTCAAGTTTTGTATCCATTACTATATACTTAAAATCGTTTTCTATACTCTCAAAATCATTTCCAGTATAGTAAAAAACAAAGGAGTAGTTTGCAACAACTTCTAAATACAGAATACTATTATCAACTTCAACTACTTTATTATCCTCATTGTAAAAATCTACTATGCTTACTTCCCCATTTTCATTAACGGTTACTAATCTCTCTGGTTCTGGTTCTGGCTCCGTTTCTGAATCTGCACTAACTGTAGTAATATTATATGCATTCTTTTCCTTCTCAACAGAAGAACTTGTTCCAATAAAACTTGCATTATTAAAGTTTACATGTAAATTTGAAAAGTCAATCTTTTTATTACCACTTAAATTGCACGATGATATTGTCATCACAACAATTATAAGTAAAACCGAAACTACTTTTTTCATATGTTATCCCTCTTCATCTAGTATTTTTACTCAAGTAAAATTATAACATAAATTGTAACAATATATAATCTTTTATTTTGATGCTTGTAAAGACCATTAACGCCTTCTATATTGGCTATATAACTGATTATCAAGTGTTCTAAGTAAAATTCCATAGAAATGGTATAATATATGTGTAAGGTCTGTTGCAAGTCGTTTTTTTATTGAAAGGGGATTAATTATGACATTATTTATTTGGATTGCACCATTACTACTAGCTATTTTTACTACACTATTGTTTAATAAGAGAACTGCTACTAACTCTATCCATGAGAACTTTCTTCTTTATTCTATAATAGATATAGTTAAAACTTATTCTTTTATGATGATATTTTTAAGTTTGATTATTAATCAGAGGTTCTATTTTCCTTTGCTATTTATTGGATTACTCATAGGTAGCACGCTAATACATTTATTGCTAAATAAAGATCAGGACCAGGACATACCTGTTGTATATGAGACATTAAAGAATAATGTTGTCATACAGATGACAACTATCGTTTTGTTCTTAGTTTTTATGTATATATATAGAGATGCCTCGACCAGTTTGCTGGCAATTCTATTTTCAGTTCTAAGTACTTTTGTATTATTTGTTTTATCCTATTGGATGAAAAAAGTACCCTTACCACTATGGGATTATATTGAACTTAAGTTGGAAATGTCATATCACTTAACTAAACTTGTAGCTTATTTTTCTTATGCATTTGCTGTATCATTAGCTATAGTGATATTTTTCTTAACAACAAAAGCATATGTGCAAGTAAAAATTGATCCTGAGAACACATATTATATTGAAAAAATTGATAGAGAAAATGTTTTTGATTGGAATCAAGTTATGATCATAGACTCTATAATAACTGTAGAAGATAACGGCTTAATTAACAGTACTCGTTTATTGATTAAAGATGAGGATAATATTGAATACTTAGTAGTTCTTGATTACAGTGAAAGCATCCTTGTCCCAGGTATGAAATACTACCAACTATCTGAAGAGAATAAAGAAGACTTAGGAAATAATAGCAGATTATATATATCAAACAGCAATATCATACCTTCTAGTTCTGGTTTGTATAGATATGTTGGTAATGATGTAACTATAGTTTCAGGTACAGAAGACAAAATGACAGGATATATAATTAATGATGGGATAAAGTTTTACTTGGTAAAGGAAGACAATCAATCTTACTTATTACTAAACACTGTTTTTGAAACAATAGAAATAATATTAGATCAGGATCTAGAGATAATAAATAACCAGTTGTTTATTAAAGATGAGGAAAATTATACAAACTATTTTGAAAGCACCGAAATATTTAAAATCGTAGAGAACGCCGTACCGTTCTATGATGTGTCATCGGGAACCTTATATCAGATTGTCTATAAGAGCGATGAGGCAATAATTAACATTGCCAAAAATGAAACTACTGTCGAGGAATCTATTACAATAAATGTAGATGATAAAATCATTCCAATATTTAATGGTATCTTATATAATCACTATCAGTTCTCATATCAGGATAAAACACGCAAACTTAATGAGAACTTAGTAGTTTTTTCAATGAAGAAATCTAATGATAGTTATGATGGTTTTCTGATTTACAATGAGAATGAGTATTTTGTAAACTCAGATAATCATACAACAATATCAGTCTTTGATAAAGATAGTTTGAGCTCAGAATTAACCTATGAGTTAACAACATACAACTTTGTAGGAAATGAAACTAGGTTAAGAATTAACATGATAAATATACTCATCCGTTATAGTATATTTATAGCATTGTTCTTATTTGTGCCTATAACTAATTATGAAAAGCATAGTACATTTGATAGTATTTTTAGAGATAACGATTAAATATAGTTCAAAAGAATAATAAAAAAGTGAATCCCCTAGTGCTACTTACTGGGGATTCACTTTTAATTTACAGCAAATTATTTGATTAGTTTTTTCAAATCCTCATAAATGATTTTAACAACCAACATATCTGCACTACCTCCAGGAGATATGCACTTTGTTTGATATTCATCACTGATTTTATGAACTAGTTCTTTGTTGCTTTCATACCCATTGTTGTTAATAATTTCTTTCATTGAATGTTGTACTTCATCTAATGTTTTCTGATTTGTTTTATGAATTATTGTAGTATCATTTAATTCGCTCATTAAATGTATTAAGTAATTATGGTGAGTTATATTCATATCGTAATCTTTGTATTCAGGTATTGTAAAGATTAACTCTAAACCTTCTAGTGCCTCACCTCTAATACCTTTAAGTCCTGTTTCCATGAATATTTTATCAGCGTTACTTAATTCTTCTTTACTCTCTAGATTACTATAATAATCACCAACAATTGTTTTTGTAATGTCTTTTATTTGCTCTTTTAGATAGGCTTTTGATTCATTTAGTATAATTGTTTTGGTTAATGCTGGGAGGAATATTCCGAGTAAGAAGATCAGACCTTTATGGGTGTTAACTCCCTTTGTAGCTTTGTACATTCTTTTTTCAGCTCGAAGTCCTATTTTTTGAAGTCGAAGTGGATCAAACTCTTTTTCCAACCCTACTTCAACATACTCAATTAGATACTTCTTAATTGCGAATGTGCTTTTAATGAATGTTTCATAATCCATATCGTTATGACACCCACTATCGATATGAGATACTAACCCAAATTTAGGGTATAGTTCTAATTCACTATAGATAGCTTTTATGGTTATATTTGTGACGTATTCCTTTAAGAAATTGTGGATAATCTCTTCCATCTTATTATGGATTTCTATTTGTGGATGTTTTTGCTGTCTAGCGCAGAGATGAGCATAGTTATCACAAATTAAACATTTTCTCATTTCACAAGATAAATCTTGTCTTGTAATTGATTTTTTATGATAGACATCAATATCTATTAATCTACCAAGTGGTGTTGCTTCTTCTATTTCAATAGTTCTTATTTTTACCATAGCACCGATTTCATCGACAACAAAGAAACAATAGTTTCCATCTTCAGAAAACTGATGGCCATTTACGAGAATCTTATCTTTAAAGGTATCAAAGATAATATCGTTAAAAAAGGCGCACATGAATTTTAAATGTAGTGGGTTTTTATCTTCACCCACTACATTAGTTTTTAAGATTATTACGGTTTTATTTGGATATTCTATCATTAAATCTTCGATATGTTTTGCACGAACTTCTCTTGCTTGTAAGATTTCATTCATTAATGTCTACCTAGTTTCTTATTTTGGATTTCTTCAACTATCTTTTCCCCTTTTTGGGAAGTTAAATAGTTATATGTAGCTAGAGGAACATAATCTTTAATCTTTTCAATTTTATTAGCTTTAATGAGTTTACGGACAAGTGATGCACTTATTGCTTTATTGTTTTTTTCTTTTCTTGGGATAATCTTAATATGTGAATTTAAATAATCCTTCAATACTTGATTATATTTAGATGTATTAAAACTAAATGGTTCATCGCCTAAATATCGTTTCTCGATATTAAAGATTGGTTTGTAATACTGTTTATATACTAAAACATCTACTAATGTCTGTTCTTCTTGGATTAATTGATCTTCTTTTAGGAAGTATTTCGGGAAAGTGATTTTTGATACTAGATAACTTAATGTTGGTAATACAGTAACGTTATCTAAATGTTTTGTCGCATCTTTGATTATTTCAATTCTATCTTTGAATGGAAAACTACTTAAATCTTCACTTACAACAAAGACTAAAACTTCTTTATTTTCTTTAGCTGCTGTTTCTATTAAATAGACATGTCCTAAAGTCATTGGATTTGCATTGATAATTACAGCTGCTTTTTTATTGTTTGAAATATTGTATTCTAATTTTAATTCATGTAGTACGTTTTTAATGAAGTCTCCACCCTCTAAAAGGACGGTATTCATCGTTTCAACGATTTTCTTCATGTTTAAGGAAGTAAATACTTTTTCATTGTTAGGACTAGTATAAACAAAGAAATTATACATTCCTCGTGTTTTAAGGATATTTTCTAAATGATGAAACATTAAAGTAGTAATATTTTTGTTCTTGTAGTCATTTCTAACTAAAAAACACTTCATTACATTATTAGCGATAGAACTTGTAGCAACCAGTTCGTCACCATCATAGACTAGAATAGAGTAATCAATGTCAAATTCATACTCAAGGTTGTTTTTGTGTAGAAAGGAAATAAGCTTGTTTTTCTCTTCTTCTAATAAAACTTCTTTGATTTTAAACATATTTATTCCTCCTTTACCATATCCATTATACTACTTATTTATGAAGAAAGTATGAAAAAAAGGCTTAAAAAGCCTATTTTTTATAAATATTATCGATAATATCGTAGGTTCTATCTTCTACAACACCGATTTTTGTTTGATGGTTAGTTGATTCTTTAGGTATTCCTGTGTAGCTGTAAGCCTTGTTAGCCAAGTCTTCAATGGCTATTATATTTAATCTTGTGTTTTTTAATTTTTCTAATATATCAGTTCTCTTTGGATTAATAGCAATTCCTCTTTCAGTTACAAAACAATCAACATTTTTACCAAGAGTAGTTATTGTTGTTACTCTGTCTCTAATAATAGGAATTCTTCCTTTTATTAATGGAGAAACAATAACTGTCAGTTTAGCTTCACTTGCAGTGTCACTGTGGCCACCACTTCCACCAATTAGAGTTTGATGAGAATCGGTAGTTACATTTACATTGAAGTCATAATCAATTTCTGTTGCTCCTAGAATGACTACATCTAAATCTTTTACTACCATTTTAGGATCATCAGGATTAGCGTATCTTGAAGCGCTAATTGCATGATGCTCTTTATTTCTTGATAGTGAGCTGATAGCTTCTAGATCAAAACATTGAACATCATATAGTTTTTCCACTAAGTTCTCTTCTAACATTTCGACATGATATTTGGTTATTCCACCACTAAAGAATGAAGCTTTAATCTTTTCTTTTATCATGATATCTTTGACATCCTTTGTTACTCTTAAGCTAACTCCTCCAGCTCCACTTTGGAAACTAAAACCATTCTTAATTACTCCTAGTTCATGAAGTAATCTTGAAGTATTCTTAGCGATTTTAACACCGATAGGATTGGTAGTAACATTGGTAGTTCCTGAAACAATACCATTATTGTCTCCAATTGAATCAACTTTAATTATATAATCAACATTTGAACCTTTTATCTCAGGATTACTAATAGTGTCTTCAGTTATATAATCAGTAACTAACACTACTATTTTAGCGTGTTCACTATCTGGAATAGCATAACCTAGACTACCACATTTATTAGGTCCTTTATAACCTATACCATTACCATTTTCATCTACATAAGGACATGCGATAAAGGCAATATCAATACTGCTTTTTCCATCAATGATTGAGCGTGCTCTACCACCATGTGTTTGCATTCTTAGAGTTCCGTTTAGTCCATTTGAAGTAATATATTCAGCGGTCGGACCATTTAGATAATTTGTGGTTATATTGTTGATTTGGTTATTCTTAAGTAGTTCTAGAATATTAGTATAACTAGGGAATATCGCACTTGGGAAAAGGTTGATATCAGTTATTTGATTTTTAATATAGTAATCTAAAACCATATTCAAAACATAATCACCGTTTCTAAGGTGATGATGAAATGAGATGTTTTTGTTTTCATTGATGGGGATAACTTGGAAAAATTCATCAAGAGAATTGATGAATTTTATTTGTTTTATTATTTTACTATTATCCATAAATATCACCTACAGTAAGTTATATTTTTTGGCTTTTTCTAGAGTCTTTTTGGCTTTTTCAATGATTGGTAAATCAACCATCTTACCATCTAAAGAGAAAGCACCTTTAGTTGTTTCAGAAGCTTTTTTTACAATTCGTTTAGCTTCTAAAATCTCTAATTCATTTGGTGTAAATGCTGTGTTGATAACATCAACATGGTTTGGATGGATTGAAGATTTAGAGGTAAATCCTAAGTTCGTTGCATTAAGTGTGTCCTCTAATAAGCCTTCTTGATTATCTTTATCAACCCACGGTGTATCAATTGAATTAATATTATAGGCATTACATACTAATACTAGTTTGCTTCTTGTATATAATATTTCTGTTCCTTGTAGTGTTCTTTTAATATTTAATTCTTTTGTTAGATCTTCAGCACCTAATAGGATACCTTCAATATTTTTTTGCATAGCTATTTCTTCCATTCTTAAAACACCCATTGGTGATTCAATAATTGGAATTATTTTTTTGTTAGTTAGTTTACTTAGCTCCTCAACATGAGAAGGTAAGGCTTTTGGTAGTACATATCCTTTAATTGGTAAATCCTTTGTAGCTTTAACATCTTCTAAGAAGTTTGAACTAAGAGCATCGTTAATTCTAATAAAGATTTCCGTGTTAGAAAAGTCGTATTTATTTAGAAAATTACTTACTAATATACGGGCTGCATCTTTGTCGTAATCAACAACAGAGTCTTCAAAATCAATGATAACTGCATCTGCTTCAAATACGTCTAAATTTTGAAGCATGCTTGGAGTATTACCGGGGATAAATAAATAACTTCTACTCAATGTAACCACCTCTTTTTAGGGCTGTTTCTAAGCGAGCTTTTACAGTGTAATCAAGGGCACCTTTATCGTAGATGTCCACTTTTATGTTAGTTAGATTATGTGCTTTTAGTGTATTTGTAATTACTTCTTTAATTTTATCACCAAATTGTTCAAAGACGATACTTTCAATATTAATTTGCAAAGTATCATTCTTTTCTACAGTTATATTACAATCACTTGATTCATATGTTCCTGCGCTTGCTCTCATATTATCACCTATTTTTTACTATTTCTATATTCAATCATTGCTAAAGTACGATTCATCATATTGTTAACAATCATGATTCCTTCATCAGTTCCCATACCAGGTTTTGCAAGGCATTGTTTTGCATCACAAGCCATTGCGATAGAAGTAGTTACTTCTGCTGATACGTTGGTTTCATTACATGAACCACCACTGTATGCTCCAATATTTCTATCTTTACAATATAGTAGAGCTTCAATGATATTGTTTACTCCACCTAAATCAGGTGTTTTAACTTGAAGCATATGTCCAGCATTATTATCCGCAAAGTATTTAACGTCGTCTAAAGTATTACACCATTCATCGGCAACGATTTCAACGGTACGGTTGTTATCGTTGATTAGTTTTGTTATATCTCTTAATGCTTCCATTGTTTCTTTTCTATTTCCAGCATCAACTGGACCTTCAATACGAAGAGTGAATGGTTGAGCTAATTCTTCTAACTCTATAAGATAATTATACATTTTTTCAACATCATTGTTAAAGATTGTTCCAATTGTTCCATAAACATCGATATGGAAAACTGGTAGATAATCACTTGATTGACGTAAATGTAAAACTCTACCTCGTAACCAAGATACATATTCTTTTAATATTTCACCTTGGTGACCAAGTTTAGTTTCAATATTATTTATTAAGGCATGAGGCATTACTTCAACTGCTTTAATAATCATCTTATCAACGTTTGAATAACGGTCATCCCCCGATTGTGCAAACATCGGAACTCTTGTATATTTCTTGTTTTTAATGTTATATTCATTTCTGATTACTTCAGGCATTGTAATTGAGTTAGCTTTTGCTGTAGCATGTAATAATGCTTGGGTTAACCCGTATCTTAAAGCCGTATGAAGTTGATTGCCATTAATAACTAAGTTATCAATCTGCTCAGCGTTCTCTTTAAAGCAAGAAACATCTTTACCAATCAGTAATGGTTTAATGTATTCATTGATTGTATTAATCCCATCATCACTTAAGAATAATGGATCACGACCCCCAGCTCCACTATATTGAACAGCTGTCGCATCTCCAAATCCAATTTGACCATCTTCCAAAATTATCATAATACTTACTGCTTCACCTTTTTGGCGGATAGCTGTAAATTTATCTGTCACAGGATCTCCTACATAGGTAAACCCATCTTGTGTTGCTCCTGCTTTTATTGCTTTTTGATCATCGAAATAGAATCCCGTTAAGCTTTTAGAGCATATAATATCAACTATTTTCATGTTGTTATTCTCCTTTTTCTCCTACTAAGTTACCCATGCTTACTGCGTAAATATCATCAATAACCATTTGAATTTCCATTTTTTTTCTGTTTTGTTTATCAGCACGTTCCTGTAGTTTCTTATGATGGAATTCTTTGATTTCTTCTGTTAAACCTAAGTTCCCAAATTCTAAGATTCGAATTTTTCCATCAATATCTCGTGCTGGTAAAATCTTACCTGCATTGATTTCTGATGGAGCGAATGGAACATCAATGATACCATCCTTAAATGCTTTTACTGAACCTTGGGCTATGTCGCCTTTTCCTGCTTTAACCACACTTCTGATTAAACTATCAACTTCTGATTTAATTTGTGCTATTTCATCTAATAATTCTTCACTGTCAGGAGTTTTTTGGTCTTTTAATAAATTAGTGATATATCGTGAAGTTTTTAATCCTTTTGCATTTGCTTCTTTTGTTGGAATACCAAAGGATTCATGTGTTGTTTTTGTAATCATTTTAGTTGCTTTTCCTAAAGCAGCAACAGTACTAGCATATCCAATTAAAGCAACTGCTTCTGATTCATCGGCTGGGAATCCACCCATCCATTGATGAAATACAGTTGTTACAAATACATCTTTATATCCGAATATTTTTAAGTAATGGTTAGTTTGCTCTTCAAGTGCTCTTAGAGCTGCGATGTCTTGTACTAAGTTACCACCTTGTCCGTAACCAACTGTAATATTTTTAACACCTTGTTCAGCTGCAAGAAGACTTTCGATTATTGCAACAGTATTAGAAATACATGGCGGACATAATGTACCTGTTAAAGGCCCATAAGGTTCACGGTTTAATTCAACACCATGTTCTTGATAATATCCAACTAAACGATCACAATACTGCCAGTATTTGATTGTATCTTCTAATGATATTTTTTTACAGTAAGGAATATTATAACTAATTCCTCCACCTTCATTACTTGTCCACCCTGAAGCATGGATAATTTCAGACAATAATCTAGCATCAGGTGTACCATGTCGTGCTTGTAGAGGTACTTTAACACTATCTAGAACTTTAGAACATCCATCAACTCCGTGATTAACAGCAGGGAATCCATTTAGTAATGATCTTCCTTGTTTTTCTGATTCTTGAATTCCATCTTCGGCATTACTGTAACGGTTATGTCTTGTATAAGAATCTATTGTTGAAGGTAAGAAATCTGCTTTTCCTTCATCTTGTAGATATTGCATTAATTCAATATGTTCATCTAAACGTGCAACTCCGGCACGAGGTTGCACTAAAGTTATCCCTTTAGCTTTTGCTTCACGTAATTTGTGAGCAAAATGTTTTTCCTTTGGTAAGTTTTTAAGTTTTTGGACAGCTCTATCCAAATCTAAATCTGGATGAGTTCCTGTTTTCCAATGTCTAAGTACTTCTTTTCTGATCTCAAGAAATTCCTCAAGAGGCATTTTTTTGTTTTGTACCATGATTGTACTCCTAACTACATTAAGTATTGTTTCATTAATTTTAAGGCTACTTTAGGATACTTTTGACTTAGTAATCCCATTGCACTTAAGATATATGATTTATCTAATAAGATTGATGGATTTGTTGGTCTTAATTCTAGAACCTTATTAGATTTCTTGTTTACTTGTTTTAATATTTTTTTTGCATCATTATTATTGATTAATACTCCACCTGTTCCAATAACATACCTAATCCCTGTAAGGTCTTTACCTGTTTGGTAATACATATCTCCTAAAGGTGTATGAACTACTTCTACATGACCTACATGACGGCTCATTGAGACATCACAACAGATCTTAGCAATTGCTTTATCAAATGATTCTTCATCCTTTGTTTTGGGGATAAAGTCAACATTTTTCGCTCTTCTTTCAAGTGATTCTTCAATGTTGTGTTCACACTGATCGTCTTCCTCAAAATACTTTTTGAACTCGTAATTTGATACATTTGTAAGAAGGGCATTAGCGCTATAGCGCATACCTAAATCTCCTTCTACGGTTCTTTTAGCAAATGGTTCTTCTAAACCTTTTAAAATTACTTCAGTTCTTTTCGGGAATCCTTCACCAATCGTATGAACGTCAGTTGTAGCTCCACCGATATCAATAATGATTAATTCTCCGTAACCTTCTTCATCTTCAAAACCATCAGCTAATAATTCAGCTGCTTGTAAAACTGCTTCTGGAGTAGGCATAATGATTTCTCCAATTTTTTCCTCAGCTTTTTTAATACCTTTTGCTTCGATGATTTTTTCAATAAAGATTTTTCTTATTGCATGTTTAGCTTCTTGAACATTAAGTTTCTTTAGTTGTGGCATAACGTTGTCTACAATATAGTATTCTACGTTTGTACCTTCTAAGATATCATCAATTTCATCTTGAGCATCTTTATTCCCTGCAATTATAATTGGGACATCTATTTCAACTTCTTTTAGTCTTTTGGCGTTATGAATGATACATTCTTGATTCCCACCATTTGTTCCCCCAGCGAGTAGAACAATATCAATATTTGCTTCTTTTAAATCTCGTGCTTCTTTTCTTGTCATATGGTGTGAATAAACTCGTTTAACGATTGCTCCTGCTCCTAAACAAGCACGTTTAGCAGCTTCAACTGTTAATTCTTCTACTAGTCCTATCGCAGCCATTTTAAGACCCCCAGCTGCACTACTGCATGCTGAAATACCAGATATTTCTTTAATTTCTGGATGATCGGTAATTAAATACTTGAAGGCTCTATCGTATCCTTCTAGTACATTAGTTTCAACAGTAGTAGGTGCTTTAGATGTACCGATGATGTATTCGCCTTCTAAGTCAACACATGTTAACTTAGTATAGGTTGAACCAAAGTCAACTAATAGATAAGGTTTCATTACATATCAAGATCCTCTCTTAAATCAACAAGTGCTTCTTCAATTTTTGTTCCTGGAGCATATACTCTGTCAAATCCCATATCTTTGAAACGGTATTCAACTTCAGTAAAATCTTGTTTTCCAACAACGATATTTCCTCCAACATATAACTTAACATGGCCGAGTCCTGCTTCTTCACATTTCTCTTTAAAAAATTTACAGTCCATTTCACCATGACCGTATAAACTTGATACTAATATTGCTTTCGCGTTTGTTTCGATTGCTGCGTTGATAAAGTCCTCTTGGCTTGATAAAACACCGATATTTACTACGTTAAATCCACTTTCGGTTAAAACGTAATCAATTATTTTGTTTCCTACAGCGTGTACATCTGCACCAATTACTCCAATTACAACAGTATTCATAGTACTTTCCTCCTGAAAAAATAGAAAAAGGATAAAATCAGTATTGTGATTTTAATCCTTAATTTTAGTCAAGTATAAACAAAGGTCGTTTTTTTGAAAAACGGCTGCTATTCTCACAACTTTTAACTTCTGTTTAAAGTTCTGATTCATAATCTCTACCTCGTCTATTACTATTGATTTTGTTATTTAAAAACATACTTATATTATAATAAGATTTATTTAAAAGCAAGTCTTTTTTTCATTTTTTGTAAGCGTTTTTAAAAATGCTATTTTTTTCATTTAAGAAAGGTTAAAATGATGGTTTTTTCATAGTTTTTTGACTATTGTTCTATGTGAAAGTATTTTCACAAAAGAAAAAGAGTATTTTTAGCCAAAATACTCTCTTAGTTCTAAATTCATTCTTAATGCTAGATATCTTGTAGGAAACACACTAATTGTTTGGTTGTAAATTAGGACGTTAGTATTGTAAATACGTCTAACTTTTTGAAGTTCATTGAATTCTTTCTTTAACAAGGCAAATTCAGCCTCTTCTAGTTCTTCTATTTCATCAAAGATAATATTAATCGCATTGAATAGAGCTTGTCTCGTGCTTAATAACAAGGTACGTACATGCTTTTTACGATAGCGAGTAATTATTTTAAAGAATTCTTTATTATCTTCTGTTTTAAGTAGTTCTTTGTTTTCGTGAAATAGCGTTGCTACTTTTTCTAATTGCTTATGAAAGATAACTTCTTTTGTAGTTACATCTTTCCATAATTTTAATAAATGCTTGTGTAGTCTTGCGAATAATAGTGCGACAAGAGCACAAGCAACAACTACAATTAATAAGTTTAGATACCAAGGCATTTTGATTCCTCCTTATAAATATTTTTTAAGGATTTCTACTTTATCCAATTTTTCCCATGGTAAGTCGAGATCATCTCTACCGAAATGTCCGTAGGCTGCGGTTTGCTTATAGATTGGTTGAAGTAGATTTAGTGAAGAAATAATTCCTTTTGGTGTTAACTTGAAGTTTTCTGTTATTGCTTTAACAATAACTTCTTTAGAAACTTTTTCTGTATTAAATGTTTCAATTAAAATACTCATTGGTTCACTTACACCAATTGCATATGACAATTGAATTTCTAAGCGGTCTGCAAATCCTGCGGCTACACAGTTTTTCGCTACATAGCGTGCAGCGTAAGCTGCTGATCTATCAACTTTAGATGGATCTTTACCACTAAATGCTCCGCCACCATGGCGGCCCATTCCTCCGTAAGTATCAACTATAATTTTACGGCCTGTAAGTCCGGCATCACCATGTGGTCCACCGATTACGAATTTACCTGTTGGATTGATATACAGTTTTGTTTTATCATCCATTAATTCTTGAGGAATAATTACATTTATTACGTGTTTTTCAACATCTCTTCGTAATTGCTCCATTGTAATGTCTGGTGAGTGTTGTGATGATACAACAACACTATCTACTCTCATCGGAGTATTATCTTCATTAAATTCGATTGTAACTTGTGTTTTACCATCCGGTCTTAAATAAGATAGTAATCCATCTTTACGAACTTTTGTTAATTGCTTTGCTAGTTTATGAGCTAAAGATATTGCGATTGGCATATACTCTTTTGTTTCATTAGATGCATAACCAAACATGATTCCTTGATCTCCTGCACCTTGTTCTTTAAAGTCACCTTCACCTTCATTTACTCCTTGAGCAATGTCTGGTGATTGGGGATCTATAGCTACTAATACTGCCAGATTTTCAGCATCAAAACCATATTTACCACGATCGTATCCAATCTCTTTAACAGTTCTTCTTACGATTTTTTGGATATCAATATATGTTGAAGTTGTGATTTCTCCAGCTACTAGAACCAATCCTGTAGTAACACTTGTTTCACAAGCTACTCTTGCATTTGGATCAGTCTTAAATATTTCATCTAAAATTGCATCACTGATTTGATCACAAATCTTATCTGGATGCCCTTCTGTAACACTTTCTGACGTAAATAATTTTCTCATGTTTCTTCCACCTACTCTTTAAACTTAAATTTATCGTAGAACGCTTCAAATTCCATTTGATATTTTAAAAATCTGTCTAAAATATATGGTTCGAAGTATTCTTTAAATTCTAACTGTAATAAATCTACTGCGCGTTTATGTTTTAATTCTGATTTATAATTTCTTTCTTGTCTTAATACATCATAAATCTCAGCAAGGAGGATGATTTGTCCTTCTTGTGATCTTTGAACACGTTTCATTTTTTCTATAAAATTTGTATCTACTGTTTTTTCAAAATGAACACGAACTATATCTTCTGATTTTTGGTTTAACTGTAATCTTTTAATTACAACTGAACCTAAAATTGTTTTCTCTCTAATAACAGCGTAATCCCGTTCTGTTAGTGTTTCTTTTCCTTCATACTCTAAGATTGATAAATCATTTACTCTATCAGTATGGATGACACTATATTCATATATTTCAGTACAGATGTTACTGCTTAAACCAAGGACATTGGCTAAGCGAGAAGCAAGTTCTGCGACTCTATGAACATCATCTTTTGTTTGGTTGATTGTATGGGAATTAAACACACCGATAACGTCGAACACATCACCTACAACTGCGGTAAAGTCTTTTTCCATATCACGGCGTTTTATTAATTCTTCTTTACGTTTATTATTCATCATTTGTCCAATTGATACGCTTGAATACAAAGCGATATAAAAGACAACAAGGGTTATTGTTCTTAAGACTATATCGATCGTAACATTGGCGTGGTCTATAAATAGGTATTGATATAAACCTAGTAATCCTCCGGTAATACTATATAGCGGATACATGACTATAATATGCAGGATTGTCATGAAAACAAATACCCATCTAAATAAGATTCGTAGTAATGTATTATCTTGGTAAAGACTGATTACTACAAGTGCGAAATAGATTAATAAGTATCCCGCTTGAGATATTGATAAATCGGTAATAAATGAGAAGATTCCTTCAACATTTCCATTACCAACAGCTTCAGCAAGACTTATGTTTCCAGCGGAAATCCTCAGTTTTGCATAAACACCAATAGATGCAACGAGAATATAAATACTTCCAATATACATAGCCATCTGTTGTTTTAGTAATGTTCGTGGTTCTTCGTTAATTACTCTTCTTAATGTTCTATTTATTGTAAACATGAAAATCGCAAATCCTGCTATAATTACATAGTTAGGACGTTGATTGCCAATAAATGTAAATAAGATAAACACAAAGTTGGTAAGAACTAAGATATTACGATTAACTTTATTACGACGAAACAAAACTGATGTATCATCTAAGATATCTACACCCGCTTCAAAGTTAAACCTTTCAGTAACATTTCTTATAATGTACTTCCAATAAACTTGAATTCTTCGTCTAAATGTTGATGTTTTATGTAAGGTTTTATCTTTCTTATTACGATTATAATAAATTCCAACTTTGTCAGCTAAGTTTTTAAAGAAGAATGCGACTCGGTCTGTGACCGTTTTTTTGTTAGGATCAACACCCTTATTTAAATCTTCATAATACTTTACTAACTCTTCTGGTTCATCATTAGATTTTTTAAAGAAGTCATCAAGCTTTTTATTTGTGTTTGGCATTTTAAAACCTCCTTTAAATATCTAAATCTAATTTAATCTCCTCAACACTAGGATCTTTTAAGGCTTCATTTTCATTAGTTATTTGCGCAACTCTAGTAGATGCTGCGGCTGCAATGGCTCCGACTATATCATCTAAGAATGTATGACATAAACCACCTTCATGTTTCCCATCTTCATTAAGACGATCAACAACTAAAGGTTTATTTACATCGATATCTCCAAAGTTAGTCTTACCGATAGTACCATACATACCAGCAAGTTCTAAACCAAACAGTTCATCGATACCAAACATTCCTAAGTCAGTAACTAAAATCTCTTGAATAGGACCTTTAAAAGCTCCCTCATCTGTTAATCTATCTATTTCTGCACCTAGTTGAAGGATATGGAATGTATCTCTTAAACTAAGTATTTTCTCTACAGAATCAACACATTGTTGAAGTGAGATTGTTTTTGACCATTTAGATTGTTGACGAAAAGCTACTTCGGCAATTTCTATAACAGAAACGGTTCTTTCTTTTAAGGTTTCAACGTTCAGTTTCAACATTTCTTCTCTTGTATATAATGCTTTATGTTTCATATTTATCACCTCTTATAATATTTAATTATACCATAATTACGAATTATTTGAATACTTTATCTATGATAATTATATTTCTCCCTGCACCATTCATGAAAGTTTTTATGTCTTGTCTTTTCTTTCCTGACAGTTGAACTTCGTAAATATAAATATAACCATTTCTTACCTTGACCCCTATTTTTTCTTTTTCGATAATTACAATTGAACCATTAGCTTTCGACTCGTCTGCTTCTTTTAAATCTAAAGAGAAGAGTGTATTATAGATTTTAATTTGCTTATCATCGATAGTTGTATAGCAACTTGGAGTAGGAGTAAAAGCTCTTAAATGAGCATCTATTAATTGTGCTTCTTGATCCCAATTAATAACTTCTTCTTCACGTTTTAAGTTATATGCATAAGACACTAAGTATTCATCTTGTGGGATACGTTTATTCGTACCTTCGAAGATTGTAGGTAAAGTCTCTAGTAAAAGATCACTTCCTAAATAGCTTAGTTTCTCAAACAAAGTACCTGAAGTATCATCTTTTAAGATAGGAATACTTCTTTGAGTAATAATATCTCCACTATCCATCTTCATTGCCATATACATAATGGTAATTCCTGTCGTATTATGTAATCTTTTGATTGATCTTTGGATTGGTGCTCCACCTCTTAATAATGGCAACAAACTTCCGTGAACATTGATAGCACCATATTGGGGATTATCAAGGACTATTTTTGGTATAATTTGTCCATATGCAGCCGTGATAATAATATCTGGTTTTTCTTGTAGAATTCTTTCATAATCGTTTCTGATTTTCACAGGTTGAAAGACCTCTATTCCTAATTCAATAGCGGCAATTTTAACAGGAGAAAAAGTAACAATTTTCTTTCTCCCTACTTGCTTGTCTGGTTGTGTAACAACAAGACTAACTGGGTATTTCTCGTGCAAATCTTTTAAGACTCTCACACTAAAATCTGGTGTTCCCATAAATACTATTTTCATGGTATCAACTCCTTATAGAAGTGATGGGTTTTTATCAATTGTAATAGTTAATAATTCACTGTATTCTTGATAGATATTCTTTAAAACCTCATCAATAACTTTTGATTCTTTATATTTAATAATTATCTGAGCTCGGTAGTAATTATTAATTCGAGCTATTTTAGGTAATACTGGTCCTAAGACTTGAGTATTATCCTCTAATTGTTTTCTTAGTTTCATTACAATTTTAGTCCCTTCTTTAAGGACTTTTCTGACATCTTGATCAGTTAGAACTATTTGGGTGATATTAAAGAATGGTGTATAACCACCTATTTCTCTAATCTTCATTTCAGTTTTGTAGAAATTTAAATAATCGTGATCTTTAGCATACATAATCGCATAATGATCTGGATTATATGTTTGAATTACTACTTTCCCAAAGATATCGTGTCTGCCAGCTCTACCTGAAACTTGAGTTAATAACTGGAAGGTTTTCTCGATTGCCTTATAATCTGGTAGGTTCAAACTCATATCAGCTGCTAAAACTCCGACTAATGTTACTTTGGGGAAATCTAGCCCTTTAGCAATCATTTGCGTACCTATTAGTATATCACCATTATGCTCAAAATTGTAGAGTAATTTTTCATGAGCATTCTTAGTTGTAGTGGTATCACTGTCCATTCGAGTAATCCTTGCATTAGGGAATGCTTTCTTAGTAAACTCTTCTACTTTTTCAGTTCCTATTCCCATGAATCTTATATGGGTACTGTGGCATAAAGGACACATTGTTGGATTTGGTTCTTCGTGGCCACAATAGTGGCATTTTAGTTTCTTAGTTTTGTCGTGATAAGTAAGTGAAATATCACAGTTAGGACACATAATAACTTCACCGCATGTACGACACATTACGAATGTAGAATGGCCTCTTCTATTAAGCAATAGAATAATTTGCTCTTTCTTTTCTAGTCTGTCTTCAATTAGTGTTTGTAGTCTTCTTGAGAAGATTGATCTATTTCCACCTTGAAATTCAAATCTCATATCTTCGATAAAGACTTCAGGCAATGTAGTTCTATTAGCTCTCTTTTTAATTTCTAAGAGTTTATATTCATTATTTAGTGCTTTATAATAGGAATCAATACTAGGTGTAGCACTACCCAAAACAATAGGTATGTTATAGTATTTACTTCGTAATAATGCCACATCTTTTGCGTGGTAATTAGGAGTTGTTTCTTGTTTATAAGAGTCTGTATGTTCTTCATCAATAATGATAACTCCTAGATTCTCAAAAGGTGCGAATATAGCACTTCTAGCCCCAACTACTACTTGGACTTCTTTTCTTCTAATTTTACGCCACTCATCGTATTTCTCTCCGACACTTAGACGACTATGTAGTAAAGCTACATTGTCGTTGAATCGTCCTTTAAACCTAGAAACCATCATAGGAGTTAGGGAAATTTCTGGTACAAGCATGATTGCCTCTTTACATTGTTTTACTACTTCTTCAATAATGTTTAAATAGATTTCTGTTTTTCCACTTCCGGTTATACCATGAAGTAGAAAAACCTCATTTTTATTTAGACTATTCTTTAAGTCGTTAAGGCAAATTTCTTGTTCATCGTTCAATGTTACTTGTTTGTCATTAATCGCATAGATACTTTCTACTTCTCGATATGTTTCCTCACTTAATTCTTCAATTACACCTTTATCCACCAGTGTCTTTATAGTTGAGTTTGATAAATTAAGATTCTTCATTAATTCTAATTTAGGAATTACTTCGGTTCCTTCTAATAGTTGAACTACTTGTTTTTGCTTTTCTCCTCTTAAAGGAATACTACTATCAAGTAGTTTTATTTTCTTGATGTATTGCTCTTTATTAACCTGTTTAACACGGTAATCTAGATTGATTATACTTTCATTAATATATTGCTTAATTTGTTTCAAATATGGATCAAGTTCTTTAGTTAGCTGTGCTTCGTTATAGCGATTAAACTTTAAAGCCAAATCAAGAGGCAAAAGACTAGTATCCTTGCAAGTTAATACTTTCTTGTATTTAGACTTTAACGCTGTTGGCAACATTGCTTGATATATTGATACTAAAGGACTTGTATTAGTTACTCTCAGTTCTTTACCTATCTCGATTAATTCTTCTGTTAGCGTTGGAATTAGATCCATTATCGAGGAAATATTTCTTAGTCTTTCAAAGTCTGATTTCTCTTTTAGATGAAGTACATAACCCATAATGAAACGCGGTCCAAATGGGACTTTCACCCTTTGGCCGATTTCAATAACATTTTCTAAGTTTAGAGGTACTTTATAATCAAAAGTACGATCTACTGCCTTAGCTTTAACATCTACTAAAATCTCTGCGATCATATGTTTAGAGCCTTTCTATAAAATTATCTTTATCATTAAGGAAATGTTTCATAAATTGAACACTTTCTATGTCTTCATATTTAATTTCCTTAATACTGTTTTCTGTAAAATTGTATATTTTAGCGCCTTTTAAAGCCATTAGTATTGGAGAATGGGTAGTTAAAATAACTTGTGATCCATTCTTAACTAAGTCAGTAATTAGCACAACTAATTGGTATTGATTAATTGCACTTAAAGGAGTCTCTGGTTCATCAAGAATGTAGATACCCTTTTGATGCATTCTCGCTTTAAAGAATTCTAAAAACCCTTCTCCGTGTGATTTTCGACCTAATTCCCCTTGATATTTGTCTTCTAGTGCCCGTAAGCTTTTTTTGATTGGACCTAATGCTAGTTGTAAGCTATAGGCATTTTTTTCTTTAAATTCTTCTTTTATATCAATGAGATCTTTTTCTAACTGTGATTTCATCATTTTAAGAGAATTGATATAGGTAATAAACTCTTCTCCACTAAAGAAAAATCCCTTTCTAGTTTTAACTTTATAGACTAACCTCATTTTACTAGATAGTCTTTGGATAGCTTCATAATAATGACTATCGATACTAGCACCTGATACATTGATTGAGTTATTATAATATGCAATAGCTTGCAACAAGGTTGATTTACCACTACCATTTTCGCCTACAAAAATGGTGATATTGTTGTCTAGTTCTAATTCTTTTGTGTTTTTAATGGGTACGATATTAAAGGGATAGGAATTATCATCAAAATCGTCAAAGTATAAACGCTTAATCATCAAGTAATCCTAAGGCAATAAGCCCGTTTCTTACTCCGTCATCCTTAATGTCATTTGTTAGATATCTTGCATGTTCTTTAGCTCTTTTACTAGCATTACCCATTGCGACGCTTTTAGGTATATAATCTAGCATTTCGATGTCGTTATCTCCGTCACCAAATGCATAAGAATTCTCCAATGGAATTCCCTCGATTTCAAGAACTTTTTTGATCCCTTCACGTTTACTCATTCCCTTACTTAAGACATCAAATCCTCCACCAAGCCAGCGAACAACTTCTAAATCTTTAAACTCTTTTTTGAAATAATCGTGTTCATCTCTTTCGCAAAAAGCCCACATTTGAAATATCTCATTATCTTTATAGAAATGAGGATCTATTTTTGGTAATTTCATATCAACAAGTTCGAAAGCTTCTTTTCCTTTGTCATCAACGATATTCAATGTTTCATCAAATTCACCTAAGAATCCATATTTCATGTTATTTTTATTAAAGTTTTCTACTACTTCAAGTACTTGTTTTTTTGGGATAGGATTTTTGAATATAGTTACCCCATCTTTGATGATTATTTGGCCATTTATTAGGATGTAAATGTTGATATATTCTTTAATCTCTTCGACGTTGTGTAACATATAAAAAGCACGACCTGTAGCGATTGCAATCTCTACAGAAGGGTCGTCATGTAATTTCTTTAATGCTTCTATTGTAGAAACAGGTATACTTCTTGTATCTGGGTCGTATAACGTACGATCTATGTCAAAGAAGATTATTTTCTTGTCAGTCATATAAACACCTCACTAAGATTATATCATATATTAAATAATATATAGGTATTTGTAAAAACATTTTCATAACATATATCTATAATTTAAGCGATTTGTTTGTTATAATAAAAATAGAGAAATATCGATTCTTTTAGAAAGGACTATTGATAATGCAAAATATATTAAAAAACAACGAAGTCGGTGTTTTTGCATTAGGTGGTCTTGGTGAAGTAGGAAAAAATATGTATGTGGTGGAATACCAAGATGAAATTCTTGTAATTGATGCTGGAATTTTATTCCCAGATGATTCATTACTGGGTATTGATTATGTCATTCCCGATTATACATACCTTTATGAAAATCAAGATAGGATAAAAGCGCTTATTATAACGCATGGGCATGAAGACCATATTGGTGGAATCCCTTATCTTTTACGCCAGGTAAAAATACCAAAAATCTATGCTAGTGGTATAGCTATTGGATTAATTAAAAACAAAATGGACCAGCACAAAGGGTTCAGAGCAAATGTTTTAGAATATCAAGAATATGAAAAGCTTGTTTTAGGAAAAATGAGTGTTAGTTTCTTTAGAACAAATCATTCGATTCCTGATTCTTTTGGTGTCGTAATCCATACTCCTCAAGGAGTAATAGTACATACAGGAGATTTCAAGTTTGATTTCACACCTACAGGACCAGATGCCAACTATCAAAGAATAGCTGAACTAGGACGTAAAGGTGTACTTCTTCTATTAAGCGATTCAACTAATGCAGAACTCGCTGATTTCACTAAGAGTGAGAAATTAGTAGCTGAAAGTATTAAAGATATATTCACCAAAATTGATGGTAGAGTTATCGTTGCTACATTCGCGTCCAATGTTCACAGAGTTCAACAAATTGTTGAGGCAAGTGTTGCTACTGGAAGAAAGATTGCAGTTTACGGTAGAAGCATGTTAAAAACTCTAGATGTTGGTGGTGAAATGGGTTATATAAGAGCCCCAGGTGGTACTTTTATAGAATCTCATAACATTAATAAATATCCAAAAGAGAAAATGACAATAATCTGTACTGGTTCACAAGGTGAGCCCCTTGCTGCTCTTAGCCGTATTGCAGCTGGTACACATCGCCAAATTAAGCTAATGGAAGGCGATACAGTAATATTCAGTTCAAGCCCTATTCCTGGTAATCAAATAGGGGTTAGTAGAACGATTAATATGCTATTTAGACGAGGAGCAAACGTTATTACTAATTCACCTCTAACTGATACTCATACATCTGGACATGGTGGACAAGAAGAACTAAAATTAATGCTAAAACTAACTAAACCAAAATACTTTATGCCAATTCACGGTGAATACAGAATGTTAAAGATCCATTCCAACATTGGACATCAAACAGGTGTTCGTAAGGATAGATCATTTGTTATGGACAACGGTGAAGTCTTAGCAGTTACTAAAAGTACTGCTAGATTCGCAGGAAAAGTTCAAGCTGGGAATGTCTATATTGACGGTAAAGGTATCGGAGATATTGGTAGTATAGTAATCCGTGATCGTAAGTTATTAAGCGAAGATGGACTACTTAGTGCCATTGTTACTATCGATAAAAAGAATATGAGATTAATTGGTTCTCCTGTAATCATTTCAAGAGGATTCATCTATATGAGGGAACATGGTGCATTAACTGAGGAAATTGCAAATTTAACTGAACGCGAAATGACGAAAAAATTAAAAGCTTATAAAAGTTTAAATATAAGTGCATTAAAAAAATCTCTAACAAAAACATTAGGAGATTTCATTAGAAATAAAACTGAACGTAATCCAATGATTATGCCAGTAGTTATGTTAGTAAATGAGTAGAGAGAAATCTCTACTCTTTTTTTTGCATAAAAAAAGAGTGCTATGCACTCTTTCTATTGTGTAATTCTTGAGCAAAAAATGATGCAACATCTTCAGCAAATTTCTTAGGTCCAAACCCAGCATCAAAACCAAGTTCCTTGGCTAATTCATGCGTAATACGTGGCCCACCAACTATAATCAAAAATCGTTCTCTAAGTCCTTCTGCTTCTAGTAGTTCTACTAGGTTAACAAGGTTCTTAATATGGACATCTTTTTGTGTTACAGTTTGACTTACTAGTAGAACATCTGCATTAACATCTAAAGCTTTCTTTATAAGTAGCTCATTTTCAACTTGGCTACCTAAATTATAAGCATCAATGTTCCGATATCTTTCAAGTCCGTAATGACCCGCAAAGCCTTTCATGTTCATGATAGCGTCAATTCCAACAGTGTGAGCATCTGTTCCTGTAGATGCACCTACTACTACAATATTATTATCAAAGTTCTGTTCAATAAAATCTTCAACTTCGTATTTACTCATTACATCAGTGTCAACCGTCTCAACTTCAATTGTTGTGTAATCAATTGTGTGATTGACCCCTCCGTAAACTATGTACATAGTAAACTCATTATCAAGGGTAATAGATTCAGCAACTAGAGGGTCATTTATACCCATTTTTCTTGCTAAAACTTTTGCTGATTCAGCTCCCTTTTCATCATTTTTGATTGGTAACGTAAAACTCAGTTGAATTTTACCATCATTCATTGTATCTCCGTATGGTTTAAGCCTTTTAAGGTCCAACTCTTTGGAATAATTTTTAGCATTTAAGTCATATCCCATATTATTTAACCTCCTCTAACTCTTTTATCATCTGGTCAAGAATTGGATTAATGTATTTATCATCCTTGAACGCTACACCTTTTAATCCTTTTCCACCAGTTTTTTCTCGTTTTATACCTGCAAAAATTCCTCTTTCTAGTGTTTCAAAGATACCAATGTTTGCAATTTCCTTTAATAAATCATTGGCGTCATCAAGTACTTTTGTAGCTCTATTCTCGATGATTCCACCTTTCTTAAAGACTATTTCCTCACCTAAATCTTGCATTGTTCTATTAATATAGTTAGCATTCTCAATTGCTAAATATCTATCACTCATAAAGGGTGTATGTACAGCTTCAGTTAACATTCCTAATAAGTGGATTCTTTGATCTGTTATCTTTGTTACTATGTTAAACAGAGCGTTCTGTACCTGTCCTTTGAATATATTACCAGTCATGTACTTAGTTGGTGGCATATACTTTAAAGGGGCATTAGGGAATATTTCACGTGCCATTTGTGCTTGTGCCAGCTCGTACAAGAATCCATTTTCTACCTCTGGATCAATTTCAAATGCATGTCCTAACCCTTGCAGCTCCTCTTTCATGTGTGCCAGTAATGCAAATTGCTCATTTATAAACTGTGAAGCTAAAACAGTGTGTGCTTCTGTAACTGCATCACTTGTTGTTAGATAATTATCTTCACCAGTGTTTATAATTATACCAGAGTAGGCATTTATAACTCTGGAAAAGTTCTGGTCAACAAAAGTTCTTTGCACATTTATATCTCTAAATAAGATACCATAAAGTGAGTCATTTAACATCATATCTAGACGCTCTAAAGCGCCCATTGCTGCTATTTCAGGCATACATAAACCTGATGCATAATTTACCAGTCTAATGTATCTTCCTAGTTCTTCACCTACTTCATCTAATGCAGAACGCATTATTTTGAAGTTTTCCTGCGTAGCATAGGTACCACCAAATCCTTCAGTCGTTGGTCCATAAGGAACGAAGTCTAAAAGGCTTTGACCAGTTGTTCTAATTACAGCAACTACGTCCGCTCCAGCCTTCGCTGCAGCTTTAGCTTGAGTAACATCCTCGTAAATATTACCTGTTGCTACTATTACATATAGTAATGGTCCTTCTTTGTCACCATACTTATCGAAGTAACTTTCTCTTTTCGATTTGTTCTGGTTGATCTTAAAAAGAGATTCATCAATATAAGGTTGAAGAGTGTCGATAACTTCTTGTTTTGACAATAGCGGATAAGCTGTTAAATCAATCTCATTTGAAACTACGCCCTCAATAATTTCAGAAAGTGATAAATTGGTCGATTCAATAGTAGAAGCTAAATAATTAGAAACTCCTATTCCAAGATCACCTTTCTTTTGAATATGGTCCACAACAATATTTGGATATGGAACATCAAGATCATCAACTCCATCAATTCCAAGTAATCTACAAATAGTTCTTTCAACTGTTACTGTTGTATGTTTATCAATAAAAGCCTGAGTATCTTCTGCAATTTTAAATGCATATTCTCTTGCTTCTAAAATTTTCGTTTTATCTAAATTTAACTTTGCCATACTTCTCACTCCAAATCTGTTAAAACATTTATTATTTTTTTACTTATTTTTTTCTGCAATTTTTCTCTTAATTCTTCATTATTGAAATCATAACTAAAAGGTGAGTAAGGATTAAATGTTACGAATAATATTTCGATTTGATTTAGGACCTCTACTTCAACTCCGATTTTCGATAAGTTACGAAAATGATTTGGCTTCATTAAGATATTTGTAGCATCTTTAACTACTATTTTGAGTTTTTTGAACTCATTACGATTATTGACCAATATTTGGTAAATTCTGTCCGTTAAAGCACCTTTAATATAAAGTAGATCAAATTTACCTAGGTAAGTAGACAAAATATCCTCATTATGTAAAAGAGATTCATGAATTACCTTGTTTTCATTAGTATTTACATTGGTGTAAAATGTGTTTTCATATGTTCTTACATTAGTATTTACTGGTCGTTTATACTGTGGTAAAGATAACTGGTCAATAAATATCTTTGTATCTGTAACTACTATATCTATGTCTTTATTGTAACTTGCACCTGTCGACAAAATTATTGCATCTGATAAATAAGTATTCGCAATTGATTTACGGAATAGTGCTCCATCTATCAATATCATACTCGCTTGATACTTTTTGAGTAAATTTACGATGAACTTCATATCATTATTTGTGGAAGGCCCGGCTACTAGTACTTCGCCTTGTTTAGTAATTTCAGCTATTACTATAACTCCTAGAGGAGTACTTATATTTGTTTTTTCATGAATAACATATTCACTCGTTGTTTCTTCGAGACAGTTTAACGCTGTTGCAACAAGCATTTTTGGGTATAACTTAATGCGTGGTTTATCTTGCATTGTTACGTTATCTACCTTTTCACCATCTAAACCAATAGAAGTAACAGCTATGTGCTCGTTCTTATATTCATCAATGATACGGTTTAAAGCGGTTGTTTTACCTGCATTCTTTGCGATTCCGATAATTGATATTACTTTATGATCCTTTAGATAAGGTCTTAGATTAATTATTGTGTCTTCTCTTTCGATGAACGTTGTATTGATCTAATCTAACATTACTTGCTAACTCAGGATCAACGATACCATTTCTAGCTGCAACACAATCTTCACAATCACATTCGTTATCATAACTAGTAGGTCCATGATATGTAGTAATCATCCCTTCGTAGTTACGTAATATTGTTTTACCTGGAGCTTGCGAGATAATATAGTTTGGCATAACTGGAATTTTTCCACCGCCACCAGGTGCATCAACAACAAATGTAGGTACTGCGATTCCGCTTATGTGTCCTCTTAAACCTTCAATAATTTCAATCCCTTTAGAAACAGGTGTTCTAAAGTGTTCGATACCTTTAGATAGGTCACATTGATAAATATAATACGGTCTTACTCGTACTTGAATAAGTCTCTTAACTAGCTTTTTCATTACGTTAACACAATCATTAACCCCTTTTAATAGTACTGATTGATTACCTAGAGGTATTCCTGCATCAGCCATTAGGTCTAAAGCACGTTTAGCTTCCGGTGTTAATTCTTTTGAATGATTAAAATGCGTGTTAACCCAGATTGGGTGGTACTTCTTAATCATATTAACTAAGTCTTTAGTGATACGTTGAGGCATAACTACTGGTGTTCTTGATCCAAGTCTAATTACACCTACGTGATCTATCTTACGAAGTTCACTAAAGATGTATTCAAGTCTTGCATCACTAACTAGTAAAGCGTCTCCTCCACTAATCAAAACATCATTGACCTCTGGATGATTCCTAATATACTCAATTGCCTTATCAACATTGTCCATTTTTGAACCTGTATCTTTTTGTCCAGCAAATCTTCTTCTTGTACAATGACGACAATACATACTACACATGTCTGTGATTAAGAATAGCACTCTATCGGGATAACGGTGCGTTAAACCAGGTACTACTGAGTCACCTTCTTCATGTAATGGATCATCTAAATCATGTATTCCTACATGCATTTCATTTACCATAGGTACTGCTTGTAGTCTAACTGGATCCTTCTTATTATCAGGATTTATTAAAGTTAGATAGTACGGAGTAATAGCCATACGGAACTGACCAAGTACATTATTTATAATATCTAACTCGCTTTCGTCTAATTCAATATATTTCTTTAAATCTTCGACTGTAGTAATACGGTTTTTTACTTGCCAATGCCAGTCGTTCCATTCTTCATCTGTAACATTTGGGAAATACTTATCTTTTCTCTCTAAATACTGTGTATATAATTTAACTGCCATGATATCACTCCTATGTGTATATTCTTTCAAATAATTCTTTAATCTTTGGTGCGTTATTCACTAAGTCTAGCGTTAATTCTGCATGTCCTTTAGTATAACCATTACCTATTATCATTGTTACATCACTACCTACACCTTCAGCACCTAGAGCTGCTTTTGTGAATGAAGTGGCCATACTAAAGAAATACACAGTTCCTGTATCCTTAGTTATTAAGATACAACTCATTTCTGTGTTTTGTACATTTACAACATTGATTGTTACATCAACAGCTTCTTTATTAACTGCCATTACTTTATCATATACATCAATAGCATTTGTTGCATCTGCTAATACTATCTCATGACATAATCCTAATTCCTCTAATTGTGTAATTTGCTTTTCTTCATTTACTACTCCAATAACTTTTCCATTATCACCAGCATTAATCATTGCTTGGTAAGCACAAAGTACTCCACTTTTACCTGCAGCACCGATAATTGCTACTGTATCGCCCTTTTTAACAAGTTTGTTAACTTGGGCTGGTGCACCTGCTACATCTAATGCAGCAAGGACTAAATGTTCATCCATGTCATTTGGTACTTTTGCAAAGATACCTGATTCAAACAAAATTGCTTGTCCTTCAATATTAACTTGATCATTATCAATATTGACTGAATTAATTTTATTAATCACCAACGGAGTTAACGAAAGTGATACTAAGGTCGCAATTTTATCTCCTACTTTGATTGACTTGTTAGGGAAGTCTTTTCCTATCTTCGCTATAGAGCCTATCAACATCCCCCCACTACCTGTGACTGGATTCTGCATTTTACCCTTCGTCTTAACGATATCTAAAATCATTTCTTCCATCTTATTGATATCTTTATTACAAGCTTTTTTAATTTGTGTGAATGATGCACTATCGATATTCAAAGTTATAACATCTATTAAGATCTCATTATCATATATTTCCATTGTATTATCGACTCTTACTGCTGCTTGAGGTAAAACACCTTTTGGCTCAATAACGCGATTAGTACCATATTTACAAGTTTTCATGTTAATTCTCCTTAATGTGTAAAATTCTTCTAGCTTCTTCTGGTGTTGCTATTTCTCTATTGTGTTTTTTAGCTAATTCAACAACTTTACGTACTAAATCAGCGTTTCCTTCAGCTAAAACACCCTTTTCAATATATATATTATCTTCTAACCCAACACGAACATGGCCACCATACTTTATAGCTAATTCTGCGAGTGAGAACTCATAACGTCCGACTCCCGCAACACTATATGTTGCATTTTGTGGAATACTTTCTCTTAGAAAATGAAAATCTCGTTCTTCACCCGTTTGCCCACCATTAATACCTAGGACAAAACTAAAATGTAAATGGTCATTTATGATTCCTTTTTTGTATAATCTTAAAACTTGGTCAATATGTGATTTTCCAAAACATTCTAACTCCGGTAAAATATTTCTTTCATAAATCTTTTCAGCGAAGTACTTGATGTCATCCTCAGTGTTAATGAATACTTCACTACCACCAAAGTTTACGCTACCGCAATCTAGCGTACACATTTGCGGATTTAAACGGGTTGGTTGCAACCTTTCGTCATTTGTCATCCCAACTGCTCCTCCTGTGGACGGTTGTATGATAACTTTTGGACATTTTTTTGCAATTTCGTTCATAACATCTCTAAATCTATCTATATTTTGGGTCGGTTTTCCATCATTTTCACGTACATGTAAATGAATAATACTTGCTCCAGCTTTATAAGCTTTATAAGCCTCAGTTGTAATCTCTTCTATAGTATAAGGAACGTAAGGATTATGTTCCTTCATTACCTCTGCTCCACATATAGCAGCAGTTATGATTAATTTTTCCATTAGAAGCGTTGTTTATCCTTCGGAACTATGCATGTACCTGATGCTTTTGCAACCAAAATTCTTTCCTCTAATACTTCAGCAGCACTATCACTTAAATCCGGTAATGCCTTTATTACTTTATATGCTTCAAACTCCATCTTTCTTGATGTATTGCCTTTTTTAGTAATCCAACCATATGCTTCTATGTAGTCCCCTGCATATAAAGGTGCAAGAAACTCTACATTATCATATGCTCTGAATAAACCTTCATCACCATCTGATCTAATTAGTAATTCTGTAGCTACATCTCCAAAGAGTTGTAGTGAGTAAGCGCCATCAACTAGCCCTCCACCATAATGTGCATTATGTGCACTAAGTCTTATTCTTATCATTACTTTTTCCATTTATATCACTCCAATACCATTTTCTTAGGATTATTGATAATCAATGTCGCTTCAGTAGCTTCAATGATTTCATTTATTGTGAATTCTGGGTTAAATTCAATTAAGTGTAACCCATCATCTTTAACATCGATAACTCCCATCTCTGTAACTATGAGATTAACTTGATTTCTAGCTGTTAAAGGCAATGTACACTCTTTTAGAATCTTAGGTTTTCCTCTATTAGTATGTGTCATTGCAAGAATTACTTTTCTTGCTCCTGTTACTAAGTCCATTGCACCACCCATGCCAGGGACCATCTTACCAGGGATAATCCAGTTAGCTAGACTACCTGCTTCATCAACTTGTAAACTTCCTAATACAGTAACATCAACATGTCCACCACGAATAATTCCAAATGAAGTGCAACTATCAAAGTACATACCACCAGGAAGCAACGTAACAGGCTGACCACCAGCATTAGTTATATCAGGATCTATGTTATCTTCAGTAGGAGCTGGACCAAGTCCAATTAAACCATTTTCTGACTGTAGAAATATGTGGATATCATTGGGTACAAAGTTACCGACAAGGGTAGGTAATCCAATACCTAAATTAATGACATCTCCATCATGAAATTCTCTTGCAACACGTTTAGCAATAAAGTTTTTTATCTCTTTTCTATCCATCATTGCACCTCCTCGATAATATTATCAATAAAAATATGAGGGGTCAGTACATGATCAGGGTTAATCTCATTAACCAGTTTGCGCGCTAGAACGATAACATGTTTTGTTGCAGTTGCCATAACTGGGTTAAAATTTCTTGTAGTTTTTGAATATACTGTATTTCCAAGATTATCCACTTCAGCTCCGTAAAGCAAAGCAAGGTCAGCCTTTAGCGCTGGTTCCAAAATATATCTTTTGCCCTCTAGAGAGATAATCTTTTTATCTTTTTCTACTATAGTACCGAGTCCAGTTGGAGTTAAAATTCCACCAAGTCCAGCACCACCCGCTCTTATCTGTTCTGCCATAGTTCCTTGGGGTCTAAGATCTACATCTAATTTACCTTCACTCATAAGTTGTCCAGCCATAGGGTTTAGACCTATATGAGAAGCGATTAATTTACTTACTTGACCATTAGAGATTAATTTACCTACTCCTTTGTCAACAAAACCAGCATCATTGCAGATAATTGTTAGGTCTTTCACGTTAATTTTCACTAGTTCATCCATTAAATTCTCAGGAGTACCTACAGCCATGAATCCACCAACCATTATACTCATTCCATCAAAGACAAAATCTTTCAATTGTTCTCTTTTAATAAGTTTACTCATAATTACACCTTTCTTGGAGGCATTATCTCAGCTTCACCAGTTATAACTATTTCATTATCTTGATTATAAGCAACACAATCAAAGTAAACTCTGTTACGGTCTATATTCAGTTCTTTAACTATAACTTCTGCTTTGATAACATCACCGAAATATACTGGTCTTTTAAATCTAAAGTTTTGTCCAATATAAATGGCACCTTCACCAGGCAGATCTTTAGCAAAGACCTTACTAAATAAAGATCCAACATACATACCATGACTTATTCGCTTTTTGAATATTGTCTTTGCAGCATAATCACTATCAAAGTGAATCGGATTAAAATCGTTAGTAATCTTTCCGAACGTTTCTACGTTTTCTTCTTTAATTTCTACCACTTGTGAGGCTTTATCGCCTACATTAATCTCATTAATTGTTTTCCCAATCATTGGAAACCTCCTTTATAAAAAATAAAAAGAGCTATTTATGAAAAAATTCATAAACAGCTCATCATTTTAAATGACAATGAATAAAGTGTGTCCTTATTCATCAAATAACACTATATGAACATAATGTCATTTTCGGCGATAGGTACATTCCTTAAAGGCTTCTGGGGTTCATCCCATTATCATACTTTAAGTACCAAACATATCGCTCCTCTGTATTTTCTAAAGTCCCTTAACGTAGTTATTATACTAGAATATGTAAGCGTTTGTCAATGCTTATTTATAGGTATTTACAAAAATAAAAAGAGTGTAAATCTACTCTCTTTATTTTACTTCAATTTCGATTATTTTGTCTTCAAAATTATTTGATGAGATAGTTACTTTTGCAGTACCTTTCTTACCAATAGTTTTTACATACAAACCAATACTACCACCCACTAAAGCTAAATTTGAAGGTCCGATTACCTTCAATGGTCCTTCAATACTAATATTAATTGCTTCATTAGAATATAATAGTGGTCGTAAATTTTGATCTAGATGTTTAATGATAATTCTTGTTGTTTCATAAGTTGAAGTCTCTTTAATAGTAAAGTGATCAGATTCAATATAAAGGTCATTTGAATGCGATGTACCAACTGTTTTGGTAATAACAACCAATTGGTCCTTTATTCCTTCAAACTTGTACTCAAGTGATTCTAAGCCCCATTTGCCGACATATTTGTCATACATCTTCAATACTTGATCATTTGATTGTTTATATTTGAATTGGATTATTCTCATTTTGATTTTTTTGAGTAATGGTAGTTTGGATCCAGTTCTCATAATGGTTAAAAGTATATCTTTAACAATATCAGCATCTTTATCTGTGAATTCTTCATTCTCATGAATCATGCTTCCGATAAAGTCATCAATTAGTATTGGTGGGTGAGGTAGATGTTTATACTCTTCACTAGGAAAGAACTCACCAACATATTCTTCATTGATATAAAATTTTATGCTATCTACATTAGTTAAGATAATTGCTTCTTTAGTTTCTGACGCTTCTCTGTCACCTATTTGAAGACTATTTACTACTTCTAAGAATATATATTCATCATCTTGAGACTTGTATACACCAGCAGCGGCTTTTGGAATTCTAAACATATCCATAACTCCGTGATAGGAAATTCTATCACCACTACCAAAATCCTTATGAGTATTATAATCAAACATACACCAACCAATTGCACCGCAGTTTTCTTCATACTTGAATGAGTCGTTTTGCACTTTTAAGTGACGCTTAACTTGATACTCACGGTGATATTCATCATCGAACTTCTTCGTTGGATACATATGTCCATTATATTCAGTAACAAGGTATGGTACTTTTTTCTTTGAGATACTCCTTGGTTTGGAAATACCGGCATTGTCTCCTCTATGAAGGAAATCATTATAGGTATAGACATCTTCTACAAGATGACTACCAGCAAAGTTTCTTACTCCTCCTGTGGGACGGGTCGTATCATAGAGTTTAGCTACTCTATTTGTTTCTTGGTAAAATTCGTCATTATCTTGTGATTCATTTATTCTAGTTCCCCATATAAAAACGCTAGGATGATTATAGTCTCTATAAATCATTTCTTTAATATTTTCAATAGCTACTTGTTGCCATTCTTTATCACCAATATGTTGCCATCCTGGAATCTCATTAAAAACAAGTAATCCAATCTCATCACATCGGTCTAAGAAGTATCTACTTGGTGGGTAATGACTACTTCTAACAGTATTGACCCCTAATTCGTACTTTAAGATGTCAGCATCTAATTTTTGTGCTGAGCTTGGCATTGCGTAACCAACATAAGGGTATGACTGATGTCTATTAAGTCCTATAAGTTTAAGATGTTTACCATTAAGGAAGAATCCTTTGGTTGTCATCTCAATTTTACGGTTCGCAAACTTAGATTTAAATGCTTTTTCATCACTCATTATGATCTCTAGTTCATAAAGATTTGGTTCATCTAATTCCCATAAATCTAGAAATACTTTTTCAACTACTAATACATTATTCTTTTTAAGATCATATTCTCTTTCAAAGAAATACACTAATTGATTCTCTTTATAGATATTAAATTTAAAGATTGTGTCTTTAATAGTATTTACATCTAAAAACATACGAATGTTTAATTCGTCGTTTTCTACATGAATAAAGGCATTGTCAACATAGTTCATTTCTTTTTCTTCTATATATACTTCTCTATAAATACCACCATAGGTCAGATAATCAACGACAAAACCATAAGGAGGAATATCTTTTCTCTCTGTACTATCCACCATAACAAACAAGGTGTTTTCTCCTTTGTTTAGCCTTCTAGTTATTTCCACTTTGAAAGGAGTATACCCACCTTTATGAGTAACTATTTGTTTACCATTTAAGTAAACCTCAGCATATTCCATCACTCCGTCAAAGTGAAGAATATACCTTTTCCTTGCCGTTTTTTCAAAAGTAAACGTCTTTTTATAACTAGAAACAAATTGATAATCTTTCTCACTAAAATTATTGTAAGGTAATTCAATGTTTGTATGTGGTAATTGTATTTTAGTGCTTTCTGGGAATTCGCTGATATAACTCTCGTTATAGTCAGGAATGTATTCCCAATCATGATTTAAATAAGTTGTATTAATCTGCAGTTTCCCCACTTAACCTCACCTCTTTTATAAAAGATTACTTTTGTTTAATCAAATATTTACTTGCCACTCAGGTATTTAGAAAGTGATTTACTTTTAGTTTAATAGGTATTGTGTGACTTATCAAGGTCCAAAAAGTTCTTAGATTGATATATTGCCTTATTTTTACTTCTTCATTCCATTTACTTATGGATTACTTCTCGACATTAAATTTATAAAGGGTTTTATGATAATAGTCTTCACCTTCGCGGAGAATACTACTAGCTAAACCTTCTATATTAACTCCGTTAGGAGGATTTTGTGTTTCAAAACATATTCCTAAATGTTTATCGTGTTTTCGGTTGAATAGTAAATCTAGCCCATCAGGAAAATTGTGAGTATAACATACTACACATGGATATGTTGTATAGACTTCCAATTTCCTTTTGCTGATTGGATCTTTAAGGGTTATTTGCGCTTTATTATAGTCAACGTTGTTCAAAAGATATGGATTGTCGATCCCTTTTTCAGGTCGTTTGTAGACATCTTCAGTAAAAACATCCTTTATCACTTTAGATTTATTAAAATCTAAATGAGTATTAAGTAATGACACAACTTTAACAGGCACGAATTTGCTGTCTAAAGATATTGTTTTATCAGCATTTATTGATAATTCATTATCTAGGACCTGTCTTTTTAAGTTACCAGAAAGATTGAAGTATAAATGACTTGATAAATTGAGTATTGTTGGTTCAGTTGTATCTCCCATAAACTCAATTTTAAGTTCAGTCTTTCTAACTGTGTAAGCAATCTGAATTAATTGGTTACCAGGGAAATTAGAACCTGATTCTAGATTATGATATTTAAAGATTACTTGTGTTTGCTCTTCTTCATCGATAATCTCAAAATCAAAGAACTTGTATCCAAGGCAATCATTACCTCCATGAAGATTTTCTGTTTCCATAAAGTTTTTTTCAATATGATATGGTGAATCATCGATATTGAATGTAGCATCTTTAATACGCCCACTTGTTGGTCCAATGATACAGTTTAGAAACATTTCCCCATCTATATATGAAGATAACTTGTCATAACCAAGTAATACTGTTTCTTTTTTACCGTCTTTATCTGGTACTAATATACTCATTACTGTCGCACCAAAGTCCATAAACGTTACTTCAATATCTTTTTGCTTTACTTCGATAAATGTGAATTCTTCGTCTCCTAGTTTATGCTTGTCAATTTTATACATAGCTTAACTCCTTCACAAACCTATTGAATTGCTTAATTCCTTCATCTGTTTGTTTAAAGACACCTGAATCTTCAATGCATTTCATAAACTTGATAGTAATTTGATCATTTATGAATATATCGATGTCTTCATTCTTATAGATTGATTTTAAGTACTTCAACCATTCTTGATGATGAGTATATTTTGTTAACTCTTTATTATTTAGTAAAGCTTCTTTTAGGGCTGGTATTTCATCGTTTAATCTAGCAGGTAATACAGCTAGACCCATTACTTCAATTAAGCCAATATTCTCTTTTTTAATATGATGATGCCCCGGATGTGGATGGAAGATTCCTAAAGGTAATTCTTCACTAGTTAAATTGTTTCTCAAAGTCATATCAACAATGTATAAATCATCCTCTTTACGGGCGATTGGCGTTATTGCATTATGGGGTACATCTTCAGTATAAGCATAAATCCCTGCTTCTTTGTCTGAGTAGTTTTCCCAGAACTTAAATAATTTATCAGCATGGTCTATTATTTGGTTTTTATCTTTTGATGAAAGTCTAATTACACTAAGAGGCCAGTAAAGTTGTTCATAAGTGACATTTTCTCTTATAAATGAATTCAGTACCTTAGCTCTTTCAATTGGGAAGGAATGTCTTCCACCTTGGTAATGTTCATGAGAAAGAATACTCCCCCCAACTATTGGTAATCCAGCGTTACTACCTAAGAAGTAATGTGGAAATTGATCTACAAAATCAAATAGTCTTTTAAAAGTATTGATTGTCACATTCATTGGTTCATGTTCTTTCTTTAAAACAATGCAATGTTCGTTGTAATAAACGTATGGACTATATTGTAAATAGAATTCTTCATTATTGATATTCAATGGAATAATTCTATGACTTGTTCTTCCAACGTTTGTTGACGCTCCGTTGTATCCAACGTTCTCTTTACAAAGCAAACATTGAGGGTGACTACTTTTTGTTTTATTGCCAGCAGCTATTATGTCGCGTGGATCCTTCTCAGGCTTGCTTAAATTAATCGTCATATCAAGGTTTCCATATTTTGTTTTTGATTTCCAAATAACGTTCTTTGAGGTCCTTGATGTTTTTATATAATTACTTTTAATTGATAGGTTATAATACCAATCTGTAGCCACTACAGTATCTTTGAATGAATTAAATTTATGATTTAATTCACTTGGTCTTGGTAATAGACAATCCATGATTTTTGCCTCAAATATATCTCTTCTTGTAATTGTATCTGGATTGATCAGATTTTTAGTATTAGCGCTATTTAAAAGAGGATCTAGTAAGGCACTTGGCTCACCGACCATTTTGAAATCACTAATATCGATTAGTTTAAAATTCTTCTCGTCTAATAAATCACAAATCTTATTGATTGCATAGATTTTATCTTCTTCTTTTAGTAGTCCATTATGTTGAGCATACTCAATTAATTTTAAAATATCCTCTGAAAGATTAATCATTAGAGAATCCCTCCTTATATTTTTGATGGAAGTACCCTATTGAAGATATAATATCTACGATGTTGTCGCATTTCGGGTTACATCCTTACTCTTATTCACTTTTAATATTGAATCTATTAGATGTACAAGATCGTCAATCCTTTTCATTATTATGTAGCACTAATAATTAAAGCACCTTTAATTACACTTTATGAAGTATTTAGGATCATTAAGACAATAATCTTCCTACCTTATTTTTAAAGAATATAACTCAAGAAGTTAGATTTAATATTGTACCGTTATTTTTAAGTATATTTATGTACTCAAATCGATTGCAGTTCGAAAGAAATATCCATCCAAATAATCAAAATTTATACGAGGCCAATTCAATTAGACTGCAAAAAGTAAATTTGAGGATTTTTTTTCTAGAATTTCAGGTTATAATGGTTAATTTCGACCAAAATCGACCTAATTCGTTTTACCCTAAGTAAATATTTACTAAAATGTACTTCTTTTTACTAACTTTGTTGGGATAATCTTTTTAATTGGAATTGATCTTCCCTCTATCTTTTCGTTTAAACTAAAGAGAGCCTGCTCACCCATAAACTCAGTATAAACTTTTACTGTTGATAAAGGTGGGTATGTAAACTCACTATTCGGGTTATCATTGAACCCTACTATAGCAATATCCTCTGGAATCTTTAATCTCTTCTCATGAATTGCTCTCATTGCTCCTAAAGCTATAGAATCATTAGCACAGAAATACGCTCTAGCGTATTCACTCTTCGATAATGCTTCTTTCATCATTAAATACCCCGATTCAGTAGAAAATGCTCCTATATGAATAAACCTAGTATCAAGCTTATTGCGCTCAAAAAGGAAATTTCTAAAGACTAATTCCTGTCTTTCACCTAGTTTAATGGACTTGCTAACATATTCCGTTCCACCTAAGTAGCCAATCGCGTTGTAGCCTTCCATAAGCAACTCTTGTAATAGTTCTTCAACCGCTTTAGTAAAATCAATAACTACACTATCATATACATTAATATCAGGTGAACTATCCACAAATACTATTGAAGTGGTCACTCGTCTGAACTGGTTAATTTGAGCCCTTGAGAACTTACCAATACAAATAAGCCCATCAAAATGTCCACTGTCTTTGAAATTGAAGGTATCACTTTTCTTATATATTAGAGTTGTTTCGATATTAGATTTGCTTGCAAGCTTCTCTATACCTCTTCTAATTTGAATATAATAAGGATCATCAATTTCTTCGTGGATATTATACCAATGAACTATTCCTACTCGTATTTTTTTACTAGTTTTAATTTTCGTTCTGTTTCTCGGTGTACGATAGTTCATACCAGAAGCAGTATCAATTATCTTCTTACGCATTTCTTCACTAACAGACAACGTTTTATCGTAGTTAAGAACACGAGAAACAGTCGTGATAGAAGTATTTGACTTTAGAGCTATTTCTTTCAGTGTTGCCATACAATCACCCCATAAAAAAATCTTCAGTAAAATTATACTACATTTTTACTAAAGATTAAAGTTTTTTTTACTTATAACTTGAGATATCCACATTCAACTTATTGTTTACCACCTGTTTAAATCCATAAAATATTTTCCTAGTTACTTCGGCATCTTCATATGCATTATGAGCTTGAATTTCATCAAAACTTTCATAAAGCTTAAGAGCGTTAAATAACCCTAGATCATTCTTTAGATTAAAGAAATTCTTATGTATTTTCAGTAGGTTAATATACCTTGTTTTTGAAGCCAACGAAGGCACATGATTGATATTATATGCTTGGTTTAGTGCTAGGAAATCATTTCTTCCCCACACTACGATACCTGGATTGTACTTATGTATAACATCTTTGAACTTGTCATAGAAAACGTCAAAAACGACTCCACTGTCCACTTCCTCTTGTGTCATACCCAAGAATTTAATGGTTCTTTTTGTTATTTTTTTGTGGATAGTTGGTCGTATATTCTGATTATAAGTTTCAATAACCTTATCGTTGTTATCCACAAGAATATATCCCACTTGAATTACTTCTTGAACAAAGTTTTTATCCACTTTATAAGGATGCATTGACATTTCTAGATCTAGAAACATTTTATATTCAAGGTCGTTAATTAGCGCTTTAGTGCCAACTTTGATGTTCTTTACATCATAATAAACTATATTTCTTCTGTATCTTATTTGCATTATCTTAATGATGTAGTCTACTGTAGATACTTTGTGTCTACGATAGAGTCTTTCTTCATCTGTAATAGCAAATTGAATGAATCTATTAATTTCAATATATTTTGCTATTCTATTTAGTAATGACCGTTGTATATAAAAGTATCTTATTTTATCTGATACATGTAGTGAAATCATACGATTTTCTTCATCGTATGATAGAATTCTTCCCGAAATTGTCTCTTTCATAATATCACCTGGCTATTCTTGCTTCAATTTATCGATCAAATTGATTGCTTGTTTATGATTTAAACCTAATTCTTTTAACTCTTCTAGTGTTGCTAGCTTAATAATGTTTACTGATTTATAGTGCTTTAGAAGTAAGTCCTTCGTTTTCTCTCCTATACCCTCTATGTTATCTAGTTGACTGTTGAAGAGCCCTTTAGAGCGAACTTTCTTGTGATAGTTAATTGCGAACCTATGTGCTTCATCTTGAATTCTAGTCAATAAGTGAAATACGTTTGATGTTCTATCTAATTCTACCTTCTCTAAAGATGAGGTCAATAGGTGTGAGGTGTTATGTTTTTCGTTTTTAACTAGTCCAGCTATAGGTATATCAACATTTAGACTTTGAAGTGTTTCTTTTGCTGCATTAATCTGTTGAAGTCCTCCATCAACTAGGAGTAATCCTGGTTGATCTAAATCATCCATTAGCACTTTATAGTACCTTCTATACAATACTTCTTTCATTGTATGATAATCCGATGCTTTATTGTCCATTGTTTTAACTTTATACTTACGATATTCTCTTCTTGCTGGTTTACCATTAATAAATACAACCATACTACTGACCGCATCTTCTCCAAATAGATTTGAATTATCGAAGCATTCAATTCGATAAGGTGCTGGTATCTGTAATATCTCACCGATTTGCTCTACAGAATTGATTGTTCTATCCAATTCTCTTCTTACTATTTCTGTTTTTTCTTTTAGACCTTGTTCAGCATTTAATATTGCTAAATTCAACAATTTGAATTTATCGCCTTTTAAAGGTTTAACAATTTTAGTATTCAAATAACTTACTAAAATTTCTGTTGATAAATCCTTTTGAACAAAGATTTCTTTAGGAATTGCTTCTTTTTGGTAGAACTGTGCGATGTAGTTTTCTACTGTTAAGACAGGATCATCATAATACTCAAATAATTTTTGATGTCTTGCACTGATTTTACCATTTCTAACAAAGAATATTTCAATTGATAATAGATACTCATTGAAATAGTAACCAATAATATCTCTGTCTTTCATATCATTTAGATTTATTTTTTGGTTGTTTGTGGTTGTTTTGATGCTTTCTATTGTTTTTTTATATTCATGAGCTCTTTCGAACTCAAGTTTTTCACTAGCATCATGCATATACGATTCTAGTTTTTTAACTGTTTGGGAAATATCTCCTTTTAAGAATTGCTTAATTGAATTCTTTATTTCTTTGTACTCTTCTTCTTTTACTTCTTTTATACAAGGGGCAAGACATTGTCCCATGTGATAATACAAGCACTCTTGTTTAGGAAGTTTTTCACATTTTCTTAAAGGGTATATTTTATTTAACAGTTTAACCGTATTCCTCGCTGCTTGAACATTTGGATAAGGTCCAAACAGTAGTCTTGATTTCTTTTTTATATTCCTAGTTACTATAAGTTTCGGATGTTTCTCGTTAGTGATTTCGATATATGGATAAGTCTTATCGTCTGTTAGCATTATGTTATATCGTGGATTATATTTTTTTATTAAGTTCAATTCCAATAATAATGCATCTAGCTCACTATTAGTAACAATATATTCAATATCAGTAATATTCATAACCAAACGTGATGTCTTAGTATCATGAGAACCCGTAAAATAAGATGAAATACGTTTTTTTAGGTCTTTTGCTTTCCCCACATAAATAACGATTCCATCTTTGTTTTTATATTGATATGATCCCGGTAAATTGGGAATACTTTTTATTTTTTCTTTTAAATCCATAATAACACCTATAAGTTTCTATCTTCAAATAATGCGATATATACGCTTCTAAATGCTCCTAAGTATATTTTCGCTAATCTTGTAGGAGTCTCTTCTTTACCTGTTTTGTGCCATCTAGATAAAAGTGTCCAACAACTCGAAGATACAATATCCATTGTGTATTCTTCAGTTTTCTTATTTGTTTTAACTAATTCATAAAAACGATCATTGTAATAAGAAATAATATTTTGGATACCTTCAATCATTAAATATTCTAGATTACTTTTAACCACTGTGTCAACTAATTTCTCTTCCTCGTCAATACGCTTAAAAAACTCCCCGATCAAATGTGTCTCATCGTGGGGTTGATTTATCGCATAAAACTGTAGCATAGTTTTATGAAAATCATTAAACATTCCTTTTACTTTTATGATTACGATATCTTCTTTAGAACTGAAGTTACGATAAAAAGTAGCACGTGAAATACCCGCTTTATCAATGATTTCCGATATTTTGATTTCGTTGAATGGTTTGATTAACAACAATTTATGTAATGCTTCAAAAGTCCACTCTCTCGTATACTTAATACGCATATCTACTTTCTCATTTTCAAACATAATGCCCCCTCTTGTCTCATAGAATATTAAACATTTGTTTCAATACAATATTTAGTATACCATATAACTAGATACGAAACAAATGTTGCTTATTTGAATGTTTGTTTTGAAGGGAGACACCATGAAAAGACTAATAGATTTAATATTCTCAAGACGAAATTTAGTAATAATGTTGTTTATAATTATTTTAGGATTCGGGGTATATAGTTACTTTGTTATCCCCAAACAAGAAATGCCTGAGATAGATACACCTTATATGACTTTAAGTATCACTGCTCCTGGAGTAAGCGCTACTTATATTGAAGCTGAAATCATTGAGGACATCGAGAAAGTCGTCTTAACTTTTAGTGATGTAACTGAAGTAAGAAGTTATGTTTTTGATAATTATGCAATATCATATATCTTGTACAACTATTCAGCTGACGACCCAGATCAGACGACACTTGATATTTTCAGTAAAGTTAACGAATTAGAGTTAGATGATAGTATCTCTAATCTTGAATTTGACAGTGGTTTCGATGATCCACATATCATTTTCAGTATTCATAGCGAAAACCTCTCACAAACCGAATTAGAGGCTTATGCTTTAGAATATAAGAATGATTTGATTACAATCGATGAGATAAGTACTGTTAGTATAGATAACGCCTTCTTAGAAGAAGTCGTTATTGAGTTAGATCTAACTACTTTGGCTCTTTATCAATTAACTATCACAGATATTTATCAAATACTATACGCAAACTCACTTAATATTCCTTTAGGAGGAATTAGTACTGCGTATGGAACAATTAGTATTAGTGGTAATATTACCTTTGATGAATTAAGTGATTTAGAGAACTTAATTATTATTCCAGAAATACCAACAGTCACCACTGAAGTGACTTTAGGTGATTTATCAATAATTACTTTGGAAGACACTTCTTTAAAAGAATACACATTCAATGATGAAAAGACCATTTTCCTAAGTGTGTTTTTTGAAGAAGACATTGATTTCACAAAAATGGGTGATGAAGTACTAGAACTTAAACAAGCCTTTTTAACTGAACAAGACGATAGTGAACTCGCTATCAGTGAAATGTTATTCTTACCTGATTACGTTAACGATCAGATAAACAATGTATTCTATAGTTTATTAAGCGCTATTGGAGTAGTTATGCTAGTTGTTTTAATTGGGATCGGCTTTAGAAATAGCTTACTTATAATTTCTACTATTCCGGTTATTATCTTTGGTACTATTGGAATTTTATATCTCGCAGATTATGAACTACATAAATTAACTATTGTAGGTTTAATCATTGCGATTGGTATATTAGTAGATAATAGTATCGTTATCACAGAAGGAATTAAAAGGAACATTGATAAAGGTATGGACAAAGTTGAAGGAGCTAAAAAGGCAATATATGACAACTTCGCACCAATCCTTAGTTCAACACTAACTACAATCGCTGCATTTATCGTATTAGTTCTCCTACCTGGATTCCTCGGGGAAGTAGTTAACAGTATGCCTTTAACAGTTATTATAACAATCACTTTAAGTTATATTGTTAGTATGGTATTAAGTCCTGTCATCGCAGTATTATTCTTAAAACCACGCAAAGTAAAAGATAGACCAAAAAGTGGTATTCATGAAAGACGTATTAAAAAAATGATTTCTACGACAATCCGTTTTCCAGCTTTGTGGATAGTAATAAGTATAGCAGGATTAATCGCTAGTGCTTATTTTACTTTCCAAAATCAACCATTGGATTTATATCCTAATGACGAACGTAGTATCATCTATATTGATTACGAAAATAATGTGCTAGGAGACTTCGAGTCAACTAAGTTACTTAGTACTGAAATCATTAAAACATTCAAAGACAACCCAGATGTTATAAGTTACGCTTCCAGTGTAGGAGGCGACTTACCTAACTTCCACTTTAGCGCTGAATTGATAAGTAATCTCAGTCATTTCGGTAGAATTTATTTGAACTGCGATCTAAATGAAGAAGAGTTGTTAGACTATGTTATTGAACTTGAAAATGAATTTCAAGATTTTACTGATGGTAAAATAACGGTCAACATATTGGAACTCAGTCCACCAATCGCCCCAGTTCGAGTAACTGTCAGTGGTGATAACATTACAAAAGTAGATGAGATTTCCGCAACACTCTTTACCGAAATCAGTGAACTTGATAACGTTAAAAGTTATAGTTCAACAGTTAACCAACAAGCTCCTAAGTTCAATATTGCATACGATCAAACAATTATGAGCAATATGTTTATAACTAAGGTCCAAATCGATCAAGTTATCGCTCTCAATTTAAATGGTTTTGACTTAAATGTATTTGAATACAATGAGGATACTATCAATATTAGTATTAATAGTGATATTGATCAAGTAACTGATTTATTAGCATTAACAGTCTATAGTGAGACACTAAATCAACATATACCTTTAAGTACTTTTATCACTATAACCGAGGTAGTAGATTATAGTGTTATCTATAGGTACAACAACGAAAATGTATCTTTTATCGATTTATATTTCACAAACGATTCAAGTATTCCTGAACTAGAAAAAGATGTTAAAGCTATTGTTGATAACACTAATACTACAGGAGTAACTATTACTTATGGTGGAGAAAACGAATTATTCACAGAGATAAGCGGTGATTTAATTAGAGCTAGTATCATAGCTATTGTCTTAATTTATATAATAATGTATATCCAATTCAACAACTTTATAAAACCATTGATTGTCTTTGTTACAATCCCATTAAGTTTTACTGGTAGTTTCTTGTTCATGTTGATATTTGATACTCCAATAACAGCAACTGGTTTAGTGGGGATGGTTAGTTTACTAGGGGTGACAGTTAATACAGGTATTCTCCTAGTTGAGTACATAACAAGGCATCACAAAAATGGTGAGGATGTTAAGGATGCTTGTGTTGAAGCAGTATTTCTAAGATTTAGACCAATCATGTTAACTAGTTTTACAACTATACTTGGTTTAATTCCTTTATTCTTAACTGGTGGTAATTTCTTTAGACCATTAGCTATTACGTTTATGGGAGGAATGGTAACATCAACACTTATTACTATCTTCTTAGTTCCTAGTATTTACTCATTAATCTATAGTAAAAAAAGAAAAAGCGCATAATTGCGCTTTTTTTAAAAACTCTATAAGTAAATACTCCTGGTTTATAATCACTCAGAAATATAATTATACTATTGATACAGTAATATATATTCTAATTTCAAATATTGTTTACATTCAAACCATTAATGATATAATTGTTTTGAAGTAGGTGTAATCATATGAATAATGACGACAAAAGAAGGTATTTAATTTTGAAAGATCCCAATATAGCCAAGGGATTATTCATCTTGTCTTTACCAATAATGTTAAACAACTTTATTAGAACTTTTCATGATTTAATTGATATGTTCTTTGTTGGAAAAATTGCTGGATATGGTGAGCAATCAATTGCGGCAATCCAGATAACATTCCCGATTACATTTATGTATATAGCTCTTGCAATGGGATTAAGTATTGCAGGTACTGCTTTAATATCCCAGTTATACGGAAATGGACAAACCGAACAAGCTAAAAGATATGCTGGGCAATTAGTGTTTATTAGTCTAGCAGTTGGTATTATCTTAAATATATTTGCTTACTTTGCCGCTGAACCCATTATGGGTTTAATGGGTGCTGAAGGTTATACTTTAGCTGAAAGTGCTAAATACCTACGAATAAGATCATTTGAATTACCTTTTTTATTCCTCTTCTTTGCTTTTACATCTATTAGACAAGCTAGTGGCGACACAGTTACTCCTGTTATCTTGGGAGTTGTTGCTACAGTTTTAAATATTGCTTTAACCCCTGTATTAGTACTGATTGCTGGATGGGGTGTTGGTGGTGCAGCTTACGCTACACTATTTGCTAATGTTGCAATCATGCCATTTGGAATTAGATTACTATTTACCGCAAAAACAGGGATTACAATATCATTAAAATATATCAGTTATAATGCTAAAATATTGAAAGACTTAGTTAAAACAGCAATTCCTGCATCTATGGGACAAGCAATCACTGCAATTGGATTTGCTGTATTAAATGCATTCATCTTATCATATGGTGATTCTACTGTTGCTGCATTCGGTGTTGGTAATAGGATATCAAGTATCTTCCTACACCCTGTTATGGCAATTGGTGGAGTTATGGCTGCTTATATCGGCCAAAACATTGGTAACTTGAATCCCGAACGAGCTAAGAAAACATTTAAAGTTGGATTACTATTATCAATGGGAATAATGACTTTGGGTAGCATTGTTGGTTTATTAGTAAGACAACCTGTCGCAGCACTATTCTTAAATCCAAATGATGTAACAGAAGTTGTGGCTTATAACTTGAGTGTCACATACATGTTCTATCTATTTATTGGGTTACCTTTGATGGCTATCTTCCAAGCTTATATAGGAGTATTTAACGGTACCGGTAAAACAATATTTACTTTCTTATTGGGGGTAACAAGGTTATGGCTCATAAGAATACCACTAATTATTATTATGAGAGAATTTACTGATTTAGGAAGTAGTGGTATTTGGTACGCTATGCTAGCTAGTAACTTCATCATTGCCCTTGTTGGAATAGTCTTCTTGACTCGAATAGAGTATAAACCTAAAATTGAAATAGAACCAATCCTATCATAAAATAAAAGCGCTCAATTGAGCGCTTTTTCATTTATTCCACGTAGTCATCATAGAATCCTTTTTCAATTCGAGATTGTTCAAGGAATAGATTAATTAATTCAAAGATTTCTAAATCATCGTTACCTATAAATAATCTTAAATCAATATAATTGTCTCCTTTTATATAGGTTAAACTATCAGAACCATTATTTACAACCAAAGTGTCATATGCAATATCTATAGAACCATCAAAGTCTTTATAAAACCAATTGTAATTATATTTGTTAACTGATTCAAAAGTAAATCCTATTTCATTAAGTCCTAAAAGCATATACTGAATCGGATCATAATATTCAGCATTTGGAAGTTCTACAATAGTATTATTGTGTCCATTGAAGGAATATTCAACTTCAATTACTTCTTCCCCGTCTTCTATACTAGTTACTTTTATGTAATCAATATAGTTCCTAGAGTTAACTCTAACTTTCATTTCATATTCAATAAATGTAGATGTGAAGACATAAAAGTTATCCTCGATTGAATAATCTGTTAGATTTCTTGTGTGTCCTTGAATAAGTCTATATGCATTTTTATCAGGACTAACATTTAAAGCATAGATTGAGTTTATAGTTGGGTATTTAATGAACTCTCCATTAATCATCTCATAAGCTAAATAGGATACATTATGATAATCATTTGTATATGAATATACATTCTCATATGAGTTAAAATTCTTCAATCCATCGATTTTTATGTTCGATTTTCTTTTTAGATCTTCATCGTAATCAATTATCGTACACTCAATCGAAGTTATTGTTAGTTCATTTTCTAGTGCTATCTCAATACTAGTATCTTCAATATTGTATGCAAGCCCGTACTCATCTATATCATTAATACAAGATGCTAATGAAAATGTTGAAATTGCTGTAATTGTTATAAGTAAAAATTTTCTCATAATTATCCCCTTATTTATATTATATTACCTTTTATATCCTTCTCTAGCAAATCCCTTGCAGATTCCAAAGTATTAACTCTGTCTCTACTCAATTCTAGTTTCTTTAGTCTACCATAATATGTATCAGGCTCCATAAGCATTCTTTTAGAGTTCTCAGTTTGCTTTGTTAATTCATTCCGCTGATATAAGCAAAAAGAAACCAATGATTCAAGACCTTGTTTCTTATCTTTTTGTATTTCTTGAATAATTTTACTAATCCTATTATTGTATTCATTATCTCTTTTACCTAATATGAAGTGATAAACAGAAAACGCTATAGAAGCAAATAAAGCTAAAACTCCATAAATATTAAGTGAGGAAGGGATATTAATAAAGAAAATAGCAAATACTGTAATTATGCAAAATACAGAAAGAAAATAATTGTAACTCTTAATTTTTGTACTTAATATCATAGTAATTGCTTTACTCATAGAAAAACCCCCTCTTTTCATATGAATATTATATCATATTCTAAGTAGTTATTTAAATCGCTATTAAGTAAAAAAAAAACACTCATTGAGTGTTTTTTTATTCATCTTCTGTTAATACTTTTTTTAATCCTTCAGTAATCAAATTACCATGATCTAATGATTCATCATATTTGAATAGTAAATTAGGTACTTTACGCATTTTAACAGTTTGTGCTAATCTTGAACGGACGAATCTACTTGAACGTTCTAATGCTTTACCTGCTGCTGCACGTTTGTTGTCTGCACCTAATATTGTGTAGTAAATAGTTAAATAACTATAATCATTTGTTAATCTTACTTCTGTGATTGTCATAAAACCAATCGCATCATCTTTAACGTCACGACGATAAATATTAGTTAGAGCTCTTAAGATACTTGTTTGTAAGTGATCTATTCTACTCAAGTTCTTTTAATTTCCTTTTCAATTGAAGCTTCGATGATATCTCCTTCTTTGATATCATTGAATCTTTCAATCATAATACCACATTCAAATCCTTCTCTAACTTCTTTAACATCGTCTTTGAAACGTTTTAATGTTGCCATTTTTCCTTCAAATGCTACTACACCATCACGTAAAACACGTACTAGTGAATTTCTTTCGATAGTACCATCTGTAACATAACATCCACCGATAGTACCAACTTTAGAAATTTTAAATGTTTGACGAACTGTTGCTTGTCCTGTTACTACTTCTTCAAATACTGGGTCTAACATACCAGTTAATGCTGCTTCTATTTCTTCAAGTGCTTTATAGATAATGTTATATAATCTAATATCTACACCTTTTTCTTTTGCAGTTTCCCTTACTTTAGATGTTGGACGAACATTGAATCCCAAAACAATTGCGTTAGAAGCAAGTGCTAAAGTAACATCTGTTTCTGTGATTGTTCCTACACTTGAACGGATAATATCAATTTTAGTTCCTTCAACATCAATTTTTTCTAATGATGCTTTTAAAGCTTCTATCGAACCATGAGTGTCACCTTTTACGATGATTCTTAATTCTTTTAGAGTTCCTTCAGTAACTTGTGCAAATAAATCCTCTAGCGAAACAGCTTTACCAACACCGCGTTCTTCACGCCATACTCTGTGAGCTCTTTCTTCACTGATTATTCGAGCTTTTCTTTCATCGTCAAATACCATGAATGAATCTCCAGCTTGTGGTACATCGTTTAATCCAGTTACTTCAACAGCTTTTGATGGTAATGCATTTTGTAATCTTATGTTAGTATCATCAACCATTGCTCTTACTCTACCAAATGTTGTTCCAGCTACTAATACATCACCAATTTTTAAAGTACCGTTAGCTACTAATAAAGTAGCAATTGGTCCTCTTCCTTTATCTAGTTTCGATTCAATAACATTTCCACTAGCTAAACGGTTTGGATTAGCTTTATATTCATTGATTTCAGCAGTTAACTGAATCATTTCTAGTAAGTTGTCTACACCTTCACCAGTTAATGCACTTAAATTACAGAAGATAGTTTCTCCACCCCAAGCTTCAGGTAGTAATTCTAATTCTGATAATTCTTGCATAACACGGTCGGGATTTGCACCAACTTTATCAATTTTGTTTACAGCAACAATAATTGGTACACCTGCTGCTTTAGCATGATCAATTGCTTCTTTAGTTTGAGGCATAACCCCATCATCAGCAGCAACTACTAAGATTGTAATATCGGTAACTTGTGCCCCTCTAGCGCGCATTTCTGTAAATGCAGCATGTCCAGGAGTATCAATGAATGTGATTAAACTACCGTTTTTACGAACTTGATAAGCTCCGATATGTTGAGTAATTCCTCCAGCTTCACCTTCTGTTACACGACTATTTCTAATAGTATCTAATAATGTAGTTTTCCCATGATCTACGTGTCCCATTATTGTAACTACAGGAGGACGTTCGATTAGGTCTTCTTCATTGTCGACTATTTCCATGTCTTCAAATCTTGATAAATCAGTTACTTGAGCATCTTGTAATTCATATCCAAAATCTAGGGCAACTAATTCTATAGTTTCACGATCAACACTTTGCGTTTGTGAAGCCATAATTCCAATCATCATAAGTTTCTTAATAACTTGTGAAGCTGATTGGTTTAATCCTTCTGCTACATCTCCTACAGTCATATTAGGAGTGTAGTATAAGATACCTTCACTTTTTTCTTGAGTTTTAACAGGCACATTGGAAATACGTGTGTCTATTTGTTTTTTTGATTTTTTAGCCATAAAAAATCACCTCTTTCTTAGGAATTTAAGTATTCTCTAAACTTCTTGTTAAATCCCTTATCATTAACTAAAACTAATCTTCTATTTTCTTTACCCATTGCTTTTGATATTTCTTCAGCAGTAAACTGAGTAATTAAAGTAAAATCATATATCTTAGTTTTGTCATTTATTTTCTTCTTGATATTATCACCTGAATCTGAAGCTAGAAACACTACTGTATTAGGCGTTCTTGCAAGTTCTTTTAGAACGAATTCTTGACCTAGTACAACTTTTCTTGCGCGATAAGCCAAACCTAATAAGTTAAGTATCTTTTTATTCAACAGTCTTTAACAACTCTTCATAAATAGTTTCAGGGATAGTTGTTTCAAGGTGTCTATCAAGTTTTCTTGTTTTAATTGCTTTTTTTATTACATTTAAATCTTTCTTTAGGTAAGCACCACGTCCATTTAACTTTCCAGTTAAATCAACATTAACATTACCTTCTTTATCTTTAACAACACGAATCAATTCTTGTTTGGGAAATCGTTCATTTGTTATTATGCATTTACGCATTGGTACTTTTTTTGGGTTCATTAGTCTTTTTCGATTCTTCGGTATCTTATTCCTTGTTCTTTAGCTACTGAAACTGACATAATTTCGATTTTCCAACCAATTGCTTGTGATGCTAATTTAGCATTTTGTCCTTTAACCCCAATTGCGCTTGTTAAATCTTTATCATTTACAATACATAAAGCTTCGTGTTTCTTTTTATTTGGATTAACCGCTACTACTTTAGCTGGCGCTAAAGCATTAAGTACTAAGTTAGTAGGATTTGTATCAAATTCGAAGACATCAATTTTTTCACCTTGTAAGGCTTCTAATACTTCTTTAATACGAGTTCCCTTATACCCAACAACTGCTCCAATTGGATCTACATTTTCATCATGTGATAAAACAGAGATTTTACAGCGATCTCCAGGATCTCTACTGATACCCATAATTTCTACTGTACCATCTTGAATCTCTGGACATACTTGTTCTATCAAACGTTTTACTAAGTTTCTATCTGTACGAGAAACAAATACTTTAGGTCCTTTTGTAGTCATATCTACTTTAGTTATATAAACTCTTAAACGAGAACCTTCATATATCTCATCACTTTTTAATAACTCTTTACGAGGTAGCGATGTTTCCATATTATGTCCTAAGTCTAAAGTTACAAAATCACGGTTAAACGATACAATCTCAGTTGTGATCATTTCATTTTCACGTTCTTTAAAATCATCATAAGCTTTTTCACGTTCTAATTGTTTTAACCCTTGAGTTAAGATTTGCTTAGCACTAGATACAGCGATACGTCCAAATTCCTTTGGTGATTCTTTGATAATAATTGTATCACCAATTTTAATCGTTTTACGACGTTTTCTAGCTACTTCTAAAGCAACTTCTCCGGGATTTTCTACAGTTTCTACTACAACATACTCTGCAAACAGAATAATTTCATTTTTAACTGTATTAAACTCGATTCTTGCATTATCACTAATCGCATGATCTTTTTTATAGGCGTTTAAGATTCCACGTCCCATAACGTCTAAGATTTTTTCTTTGGAAATTCCTTTATCTTCAGCTAATAATTCTAAAGCTCTAAAAAAGTCCTTACTGATCATTTGTTTATCCTCCTAGAATTTGATTGCTAATCTAATAAGATTAACATCAATTTCGTTTATTTTACTTGTTCTTTTATTGGAATGTTTTAGTTCTAAGAAACCTTCTTTATAACTTAGCAGATCACCGGATACTTTTTGTTCCATTGTTTCAATGTAAACATATTTTCCAACAGCACGCTTTATTTGTTTTTCTGTTTTAAGTTCGCGTTCTGCTCCAGCGCTTGTTACTTCAAGATTATAAGGTTCAGTAAATGGATCATCTTGATCTAAATGTGCACTAATCTTTTTACTTGCTTTAATGCAATCATCAATATTAATCACTGTTTCATTTTCAATCATAACTCGTAAAATATATTCATTATGTTCTTGAACATATTCAATATCATAGACGTCATAATTCAGTTCATTTACTAGCTTAGTTATTACATTTTTTAATTTTTCCATACTACCACTCCTTTATATCAAACAAAAGAGCGGGTTTTGACCCACTCTCTAACTCATATGCATTAGTATTTTATCATATTATATTTGTAAAATCAAGCACTAAACTTAACCTTATCTTATATGGACTTCATACTTAAAATGATGTTCCTCTAGAAGTTTTAAGATTCTTTAATCACGATTGATTCCAGCACCCATACTAAAGCGAAATATGCCGTTTCTAGATCCTCCTTGTATATAATGTATGATTCGGTGTTCTACACATTCTTAACAAGGACTGAAATTGTCATATAATGATTACCTCAAATCGAGTAATCGTCAAATACAACGAACACTGATTCATCCTTCAAAGTGGTTTTGTTGATGAACTTAAAACTTATTTCTACTAAAAAAACAAGCAGATACTATTTTTCTCATTGCTTTTTTTTGGAATACACAATGATATTTATTACTATAAAAAATGCAAACAGTATTATTCCAATTATTAAGTTTCCTAAATCATTCTCTACAACAAAATCCAATCCTTTAAGTATATAGTTTCTATAAACTTCCGCTAACAAAACAAATCCAATCATTCCAGATAAAAATGAGGATATAGCATAAAATATTATTTTCAACAAAAATATCAACGCTCCTTTTTTAGTTAGTAATGTAATGCATTATTATACTTCCAGCTACACCTACATTTAAACTTTCAGTTTCTGCCATTTCGATAGTAAAATTAGCAGTTGTGTGGCTTAAGACCATTTCACTAACACCACTACCTTCATTACCTAATATAATTGCTATTTTACCCTCTTTATTAATATTACTTATTGGTTGACCATAAAGTTTAGTACCATAGAATTTGTAATCTTTATTTCGCTTAATAAATTCAAGGGTGTTTTCATGAATTATATTCAATTTAAAGATAGCTCCTTGTGTACTTCTTAGAACTTTATCATTATAAATATCAACGGTGTTGTCTAATACTATTGTTTTAAATCCAAATGCCAAAGCACTTCTCATTAGAGTACCCAGATTACCGGGGTCTTGGATTTGCTCTAAGATAAGAATTTTGTCGCTTAATTCTTCATTTGCTATTTTAGTACAAACAGCTAAAACTGGTTGCGGGGTTTTGGTTTGTGCAAGTTTTTCTAATACTTGATCAGAAACATAAATAACCTTGTCCCCTTTTATTGCTTCATCTGTTGTGAAAATGGTAATTATATTACCTACTTTACTCGCTTCTTCAAACAAGTGATATCCTTCTACTAAAAACTGATTAGAAATATCACGGTATTTTTTTTGATGAAGTTTTGCGGTATCTTTAATTATTTTGTTGTTTATACTAGTTATTTTCATACTAACACCTCTATATTATTATACACTAAATAAATAAAAAACGGAGTAATAATTACTCCGTTTCACCTGTCCAACCTTGAATACCATCTGTTAAGTTATAGACTTCTGTGAATCCTTCTTCAAAGAAGATATTAGAAGCATCAACACTTCTATTTCCACTGTTACACATGATTACTACTGGTTTATCTTTGTCTAAATCATAAACATCTAAAATAGAGTAATCATCTTCGAGGATATAGAAATCGATATACGTAGAGAAACCACGAATATGTTCCTCAAAGTATTCATCTTTAGTTCTTACATCAATAAATTGATAATCATCTTTATTATCTAACATCACTTGCAGCTCTTCATTACTGATATTTGTGAAGTTTTGTTCCTTGCAAGCTGATAGGGTAAATATACTGGCTAATAACATAATTATAAGTACTACTTTCTTCATTTAATATCACCTCTATAAGTATTATATCAAATAATAGTTCGTTTACATACAAATTGTTCTATTTTGTTAATTTAAGGAATAAATCGATATCCTCTTTAATAACTTCTAAAGAAGTTTTCCAAAATTCTTTTTTAGTTACATCAATACCCGCCATTAAAGCAACATCTTCAACATCCATGTTGACAGTAGCTTTTAATAACTCATCATATTTTTCAGTGAATTCAGGTCCTTCTTGTTGATATACTCCATATAATCCTTTAGCAAATAAAAGACCAAAAGCGTAAGGGAAGTTATAGAAAGATAATCCTGTTGAATAGTAATGAGGTTTCCATAACCACATGTATGGGTGTAAGTAATCAGGATCTAAACCATCACCATATGTTTGTTTTTGTGCATCTAACATTAATTCTTTTAGTTTATTTTCATCTAAGAAGTTTGTTTTCTGTTCATCAAAAACATTTGATTCAAAGATATATCTGCTCATGATATCTACGATTACTGCAGTAGTACCTTGTAAATCAGATTCTAAGATTGATAATTTTTCATCACCTTTTGCATCTTTTAAAGCTGCTTTTTTAACGATTGTTTCGCAGAAAGTTGAAGCAGTTTCTGCTAAAGGCATTGTATAACTACCTAGTGGGTTTTCGGTAAAGATATTATCACCATGATATGCATGTCCTAGTTCGTGAGCTAATGTAATTACATCACCAAACCCACCTGTAAAGTTTGATAGGATTCTTGATTCATTGATTGGTCTTAAGTTAGCACAAAATGCGCCACCACGTTTACCTTTATAAGGTTTATAATCTATCCAATTACCGGTAAATGCACGTTCAGCAACACTTCTTAAGTGTTCACTAAATGTAGAGAAATTCTTTAAGATATAATCTTGTGCTTCAGGAATTGTAAATTCTTTACTTGATTCTCCTATTGGAGCATAAAGATCATACCAAGGTAAACCATTTTTATGACCTAGATATTCTCCTTTACGTTTTAAGTATTTTCTGAATTCAGGTAAGTAATCTTTCATAGCGCTAATCATTGCGTTTAAAGTTTCTTCTTTCATTCTTGAATTAATCAATGTTCTTTCAAGGGCTCCAGAATAACCTCTTTTTTCACTTAAAGTATTTACTTGTCCTTTGATCCCGTTCATTGCAAAAGCAACAGCCTTGTCAATTTTCTTATATGCTGCTAATTCTGCCTCGTAAGCAGCTTTTCTTACTTTGGGGTCCGATGTTTCCTGTTTGTTGATTATCTCTGGTAAAGTTAAAATTTCACCATTAAATTCAACTTCAAGTGTCGAAGTTAAAACACCTTGCATTTTAGACCATAGGCTACCACTTGATTGTCCTAATTTGGAAAGTAAAGTTTCCATTTCTTTATCAAGATTAAATTTATTAGATTTTACAGTATTCTTTAGATTATAAGCGTGTTCTTTTAAGAAATCGCTTGAATCTAATACATTATCTAATTCAGGTACACTTGATATATAATCACTCCACATTGTGTATACTTCTGTAAGTTCAGTTTGTTTTCTCATTAGTCCCATCATGTATTTACTACTTACTGGGTCTGTTGTATTTGTTGCTTGTGATAAAGAGATAAATGAAGCTAATCTTCTTACTAACATTGATAATTCTACTTGATTTAATAAGAAGTTAGTGATTACTAATTGATAATCATCACTTTTAAAACGTTCTTTAAAGGCATTTGTTTTATCTACTGCTTGATCAAACTTTTTTAAATCGTTTTGAAATTCATCTGATTCATAAGATGGATAAAGTTTCGTTAAATCCCAATTTTCCATTTATTTTTCTCCTTCTTTTATTATTTCATCTATTACTTCACTAACGGTGAAACCTAAACTAGGTAAATGAGGAGTTTTTCCTACTTCAACGTTAATAAATCTTGTGTTTTCGATAGTTCTTTCAACAAGTTCAGTGAAATCAAAATGTCTTTCATACTGTTCACATTTATCCAAACGAGGAGATGTTGTTGGTTTTTTTGGTACATAAACTGTACAACAATCTTCAAAAGGCATAATTGAAATATTGAAACAATCGATTTTTTTACTAATGTCAATTATATCTAATTTATCATATGTCGATAATGGTCTAATAATAGGTATTTTAACAACATCATTTATTACAACCATACTCTGTAATGTTTGCGAAGCAACTTGGCCAATGCTGTCACCACAAAGTAATACTTTACATTGGTATTTCTTTCCAACACCCTCAGCAATACGGTACATCATTCTTCTCATGATAGTAATATTGTAGCTTTCAGGGATATTGTCTAATAATGCTTCATGTATTTCTTTAAATGGTACCATATGCAATCTTATTTTATTACGAGGGGCATATTTAGCCATTTTCTCTGTTAAATCCACAACTTTTTGAGCTGACTCAATACTAGTTAACGGTGTTGATTCGAAATGGATACAATCAATTTCAACACCTTGTTTCATAGCTAAGAAACCAGCAACTGGAGAATCGATTCCTCCACTTAACATAAGCATTCCTCTACCGGCAACACCGACAGGAAATCCACCCATACCTTTTATTTTCTTACAATATACAAAAGCGGCATCCGGTCTAATTTCAACATGTAGTGTTAATTCTGGATTATGGACATCTACTTTTAACATATCAGTATTTTTCAATACATATCCTGCTACTTGTTGAGTAATCTCAGGACTTTTTATCGGATAATTCTTATCACTTCGTTTTGATTCTACTTTAAATGTAACTACTTTATCTTTTAATTCGCCCTTTACCACTTCAATAGATTTAGCTAATATACTATCCATATCTCGCTCTGTTTTAGAAACTAGACTGTAGCTTCTTAACCCTGAGACTAAGTTTAAACCGTTTATTACTTCTTCGTGATTCTCTCCGTTTAAAAGAATGTATAAACGATCATGGTTCTTCTCGTATTTTACATTAGGATTATTAACTTTTTGAACTATTAAATCATTTACTCTTTTGATAAATACTTTTTTGTTTTTTCCTTTAAGGGTTAAATCCCCATATCTTACTAAAATTCTTTCATACATATAACTCACTCCTAATCAAAAATATAATAACATAATTGTTTGCATTTAACTATGATTTTGTATAATATTTTAGTAGGTGATATTATGTTTATTCAAGTCAAAAAAAGTAATGATAAAACGAAAAACTATCTGATAATGTTAGATAGTTTAGAGCACTTTCTTTATGAGAAGGATACTGAAGTTACAGCCCTTAGTAATCTAAGTGCATTTTTAAACTATTTCCTGGATGATATCAACTGGGTTGGGTTCTATTTATACAACAATGATAAACTTGTACTAGGTCCTTTTCAAGGCTTACCTGCTTGTACTGAAATCAAGTTAGGAAATGGTGTTTGTGGAAACAGTGCAAAAGAGAGAATTACATATATTGTAAATGATGTAAATACATTCCCCGGACACATCGCATGCGACTCTAACAGTAGTAGTGAAATCGTTATACCTATTGTTGTAAATAATCAGTTGTACGGGGTATTAGATATTGATTCACCTATAAAAAACAGATTTGATCAAATTGATAAGGAATATCTAGAGAAAGTAATCGACAAATTAGTTGACATCGTTCTCTAAAGTATATATAATATACATTGCGCAAGTGTAATAATGGCAGCTAAATAATGACTTTCATTAACTGCTGAATGTAGCTTATAAGTGTTGTAAGTAATCTTTGCTGACAAGGTGAAAACATTAATACATTCTGATTAATAAATCATTGTTACTCTCGTAAAAAAAATAATAGGAGGAACACACAATGGCAAGATACACAGGACCAAGTTGGAAAAAAGCTCGTCGTTTAAAATACTCAATCAGTGAAACTGGTAAAGAGTTAGGTAAAAGACCTTATCCACCTGGACAACATGGACAAAGACGTACTAAGATTTCTGAGTACGGATTACAATTACAAGAAAAACAAAAAGTAAGATTTACTTACGGTGTAAATGAAAAACAATTCAAGAAAACTTTTAACGAAGCTAAAAAAATGCAAGGTAGACAAGGGGAAAACTTCTTATTCTTATTAGAATCAAGATTAGATAACTTAGTTTACAGAGTTGGTTTAGCTAAAACTAGACGTCAAGCACGTCAATTAGTAAATCATGGACATATTTATGTTGATGGACGTCGTACTGACATCCCATCTTACAGAGTAATTCCTGGACAAGTTGTCGCAGTTAGCGATAAAGCTCAAAAATTCCAAATTGTTAAAGATAGTTTAGAATCAAAAGTTATGCGTCCAGAATTTGTAAGTTTCGATGATAACAAATTTGAAGCTACATACATCAGATTACCTGAAAGACAAGAAATCTTATCAGAGATTAAAGAAAACTTAATCGTAGAATTCTACAACAGATAATTAAAAAGCATCCGATGGATGCTTTTTTTATTTCTTCATATGAGTTTATTATCTTTCAATTTTAGTATTACAAAGTGAATAGAGAAGTAAAAAACAAAAGGTGAGATTATATTCTCACCTTTTGTTTTTTGTTAACATTGCAATCAACTGAGAAATATACATTAATAATACAATTCCTGATATTACTGTAGTATACCTAAGCATAAACTCTCCTTCATAAACTGGTCTATAATAATTCATTAAGCTCATCATTGAGTTCAAAAGAACGTAATTATGCATAAACAGAACACCTACCACCATTAGACAGATAGTAACTTTCATTACAGCGCTTGTATACTTAGTTACTATAACAAATACTGCATATAGAATTAATGATAATCCTAAATACTTTATAAGAACTTCAATGATTTGAGTGTATCTATAAAAGAGTAAATACTGTGTTTGGAGATACCCAACAAAAACAGTATCAACTACTGATAAAATTAATAAACTATAAATTCCTCCAATGAGGAATTTGTGTAGAGGTATTTTCTTTATTATCTCTTTCATATTGAAAAAGAAATATGAGAATAAAGCCACTTTAATAATACTGACAATAACCTTATTTAATTCAAGACTAACGATTGTTACTAATCTAAATCCATAACGATGAGGAAAACTCAAACCATCATAGGAAATCAAAAATGTAATAGTTAAAGCAAATACAAAATATATTATTGGATAAACCTTTTTCATTATCTTATCCCCCTTTACTTTGATACTCTAATTGTAAATCTACAATTATTAAAAATCTAGTATTAATTATTTTGTATTATTTTTTAGTTTACATTAATTGTTCTTTGAACAGTTGAGATATTACCACTATCATCTGTGGCGGTGTATGTTATTAGATATACCCCAATAGTATTTAAATCAGGTGTTATATCTTGAGTTACTATAATTGTTTGTAAATCTGATGTTGTTACGTGAGGATCTGTCCATGAATCACCAACAGTTAAATTAATAACGGCATCTCCGTTCAAAGTGATAACTGGGTCTGTTGTATCTACAACGTTTACTGTTCGTTGTACTGTTGCAGTGTTATCACTAGCATCAGTTGCTGTATAAGTTATAAGATAAATCCCAACTAAATTAGAATCTGGTGTTATGTCTTCAGTCACGATAACTGTTTGTAAGTCTGAAGTAGTAGTTCCTGGTTCTGTCCAAGTTGAACCTAACTCGATATCAATGATTGCATCACCAACAAGATTAATTACTGGTGCTGTTGTATCTACAACATTTACTATTCTATTGACTGTTGCAACATTTCCACTTGGATCTGTTGCTGAATATATGACAATATATTCTCCTACAGTATTTAAGTCAGGAGAAATGTTTTGGTCAATAGTTACATTCTCTTGTACATCAGTTGCATTAACACTTGGATCTACCCAAATTCCAGCTATTTCTATGTTAATAACTGCATCCCCAACAAGTTCTATATAAGGAGCTGTTGTATCAACTACTTCAATAGTTATTTCAACAGATTTGCTGTTTTCTAATCCATCTGTTCCTGATATAGTATAAGTTAATTCACTATCTAATTGGTCAGTAGGAACCAACTCCGGTAAAGTCACTGTGCAGGTCTCTGATATAGACGACATACAAGTAACTACTGGTAATAAATAAGGCATTCCTAGTTCCGTTGTAGTTAAGTAAGTTCCAATCTCTAGAGTAATATATGTGCTTCTATCGATTGCTGTTATTGTTACTGTTTCAGTTGCAATATTTCCTGCTTTGTCAGTCGCTGTAAAAGTTACAGTGTGTGTCCCATGAACTGTTAAGTCTGGATAATTAGGAGTACGCACTAAACAAGTTTCGTCTTCGTCATCAGTACATGTTGCACTAATGATTGGTGTTGTCCCTCCTAAATAGAACTCTTCTTCATAAGGGTTAATAGTTATAACTGGCGCTTCTTTATCAATTCTTGTGTATTGCGATGTACACGATGATAGTAATAATATAAGAACTATTACTATACTTACTATTGTTTTTTTCATAATGATTACTCCTTTAATCAGTAAAAATCTTTTTTAGATTGAATCTTTCTATGATTATATCTGCGGTTATCTTCGCATCAATATTTGTATTCTCGATTCTAATGTAATTCGAGAAAGGCACTTCTTCGTCAAATGACTGGGTACGGTGGTTTTTGTATGTCTCCAGCATTCTTAATTCACTTGCTTCAATATCCAGTTTAGTCCATTTCTTTTCTAAACGGTTATGTGTTTGATTGCGATCTAATCTTGTCTCTATTCCACTATTTAACTCAATGTAACAAACGTTATGATCTCTAAAGATATTAGAGATATGATCAATATAGTCCCAATCAGTTAACATATCAAATGCCCAAACATAGGTGAAGATTAATCCAGGTTGGTTTGATTTAGCCATTTTCTTGAGGATTTTTTGACGGAAATCATAAATTAGATCTTTTCCTTCTTCCCATGTGAAAAACTGTAAGACAAGATCAATTGTCATATGATTGTGAAAAAGCTTATAACCAGTTTTTTTGGCTAACTCTTCTCCCACTGTCATTTTCCCAACAGCTTGTGGTCCAAAGATAATAATGAAATCCATAAATCCACCTCCTTAAGATAAATATTAACTATCTCTTACTTAGATTATAACAAAAAAAGAGGATTTCTCCTCTTTTATTTTTTTACTGCAGCGTTAACTAATGCTAAGAAGCTTTCAGCGTCTAAACTAGCTCCACCAACTAAAGCTCCATCAATGTCACTCATTGATAATAATTCATCAATATTAGCAGGTTTTACACTTCCACCATATTGAATTCTCATTGCTTCAGCAGTTTCATCGTTGTATAAACCTTTTACAACGCCTCTTATTGCTCTAATAGTATCGTTTGCCATTTCTGAAGTAGCTGTTTTACCAGTACCGATTGCCCAGATTGGTTCATAAGCGATTACTAATGCTTTGATTTGTTCTGTTCCCAAACCTTTTAAAGCAGCTACTACTTGATCTTTAATGTAAGGATCAGTAGTTCCAGCTTCTCTAATTTCTAGAGATTCTCCAACACAAAGGATAGGTGTTAATCCATAGCGGAATGCTTGATGGATTTTCTTGTTTACATCAGTATCTGTTTCATTGTAGTAAGCTCTTCTTTCACTATGTCCTAATACAACATATGTAACACCGATTGATTCAAGTAATGGTGCACTTATTTCTCCAGTAAAAGCTCCATTGTCTAAGTAATGCATAGTTTGTGCTCCCACTCTTAAGCTGTCCCCTTGTCTTTTAACAAGATCTCTTAAGATAGGTGATTGAGCACATACAACACTGTCCACAAATTCACTTGATGGTACTTTCATGTTTACGTTATAGATGAATTGTAAAGCTTCATCTCTACTTTTATTCATTTTCCAGTTACCAGCAATTATTGGTTTTCTCATTTTTTTCTCTTCCTTAACTTAATATTTTTTTTATATCCTTTAGGGCTTTTTCAGCATCTTTACCTGAGCAAACAACTTTAACGTCGCGTCCTTGTGGTACAGCTAAGCTGATTAATCCTAATATGTTTTTAGCATTTACTATGTCATTTTCGTATTGCACAAATACATCTGCTTCATACTTCCCTGAAACTTGTACAATCTTAGAAGCAAGAGCAGCGTGCAGACCAGCAGTGCTATTGATAGTTATTTCTGATTTCATTAAAAATACTCCTTTAACAGTTTGAAACTGTTATCTCTTTTTTAGGTTTGCTTATATTATTATAATTCGTCTACTGCAGCTACACCAGGTAATGTTTTACCTTCTAAGTATTCTAATGAAGCTCCTCCACCAGTAGAAATGTGAGTAAATTTAGGAGCAAATCCTAAACCAATTGCAGCAGCTGCACTGTCTCCACCACCGATAATAGTAGTAGCGTCTAAATCTGCTAAGATTTTACAGATTCCAACAGTTCCGTGTTCGTAATTTGAGAATTCAAATACTCCCGCAGGACCATTCCATACAACTGTTTTTGCATCTTTTAATATTTTACTGTATTTTTCTAATGTTTTAGGACCAATGTCTAATCCCATTTCATTAGCTTTAATATCATCAAATGAAGCGATTCTAGCAGGTGAATCATTGCTAAATTCTGTTGTTACTTTGATATCTAATGGTAATTCAATTTTACCATCAGCTTGCGCTAATATTTCTCTAGCTAAATCTAATTTATCGTTTTCACAGATTGAAGTTCCGATTTCATAACCTTGAACTTTAAGGAAGTTATAACTCATTCCTCCGACAATTAAAATTTTATCTGCTTTTTTAAGTAAGTTAGTAATAACACCAATTTTATCTCCGACTTTAGCTCCACCTAAGATAGCAACCATTGGTCTTTGAGGATCATCTACAGCTCCACCGATAAATTTGATTTCTTTTTCTAGTAAATATCCAGCAGCTACTTCTTCAATATTTGCAGCTATACCAACATTTGAAGCATGACTTCTATGCGCAGTACCAAATGCATCATTAACAAATACATCTCCTAAACTTGCCCAATATTTCCCAAGTTCTGGATCATTTTTAGATTCTTTTTTACCATCAATATCTTCAAAACGTGTGTTTTCAAACATTAGGATTTCACCTTCGTTTAAATTAGCGATAGCTTTTTCTAATTCAGGTCCTCTAGTAAATGGAACAAATATAACTTCTTGTCCTAATTTTTCTGCTAATATAGCAGCAACAGGAGCTAAACTTTTTCCAGCTTTGTCTTCTTCTGTTTTTACACGTCCTAAGTGAGAAAATAAAACTACTTTAGCTTTTCTAGCTACAACATCTTTAATTGTAGGTAAAGCTTGAACGATACGGTTATCATCAGTGATAACTCCATCTTTCATTGGTACGTTGAAGTCTACTCTCATTAAGACAGTTTTACCTTCAACTTTTAAATCTCTAACAATTTTTTTAGCCATTATTTTTACTCCTTTAATTTGATTTCATACATATTATACTAGAAATAGTAAATAATATCCATTAATAACCATGTAATGAAAACATTTTCTTTCACGTTTTCAATAAGCATTTTTCAACTCAAAAATTGTTTGTGCTCTAAGTAATTGCCTTTTAATTTTAACTAGTGAGGCATCTACCTCAATCTCTGTTAAATCACTAAATATTATTTTAGTGAAGCCGTTTAAAGATTCTCTAAATGACAGCACTTTATGATAATTGACGTAAATACAGTCATAATTTCTCATGGATTTTGTGGGAAACAAGATGATTTCGTCATTAACATAGATGGGTAAATTGCTTTTCAAGTTAAGAATAATTCTTGCAGCTTGCTCTCTTCCTTCAAAAGTAGAGAGGTTTTTTATACATTGATCGTTGATGTATTGCTTCAAACCTTTTGTTAAATACTTTGCTTTTTTATCTAAAACTAAGATTCCTTCTGTTGCTCTTTTTACGTATTTCATGTTTTATCACCCAATAAGTAAGTACCGATAGAATTGTAATTTTACTTATGAAAAAAGCAAAAAAAAGTGTACCTAAGTACACTAATCTAATTTCTTGTATAATAGATATCCAACTTCATATCCACTTGCAGTTGGCATTTCTTCATGCATATATAAGTCTTTCTTTGTATGACGTAACTTCCACATATAATAGAAATCACCAGTACTACCACTTAGGTACATAATAGACGCTATTCCAAGTGCAACATCTTTTAAAACAAAAGCAATTATAAGCATTGGGATGCAAACAATATAAACTGGCATCATTAAAGATACTCTCCCAGCATTAACTTTCACAGGTACTTTTGAGATACAATATGCCATACCACTCTTTAGGACTAAGCCAAATTTTATTTGATTCCAACTTGTTTTATTCCAAATCATAAAAGCCATGCCATGGAGTAATTCATGAACGATAACGTATATTAAAAAACTAAATAGTAATATTGATAATTCAATTAAATTAACCGTAAAATCCTTAGGCATAAAGACTATGACTATGATTATCCCAACAACTGTCATCAATAATGTGTACAAGTTTAATTTCATTATAAACTTCATTTTTTCCTTTTCCGGTATTATATTATTTTCAACTACTTCAAAGTTTCCTGTCTCAAAAGCTCTTACCGTTCCTATCTCTCTCATGTCATTGCTCCTCATCTTTTTTTACGTTTGGAGTAAACTGCTTTACTCCACTTCTAAGTATAATTATAACAAAAAAATATCCTCTTTCGAGGATATTTTATTAGTTATTTGATTTTAATCTTAATTCTGATTCTGGATTGAAGAAATGAACACTATGCATATCGAATGCTAACATAATTTCATCACCAATATGAATATCAGTACGAGCGCTAACTTTAGCGGTTAATGTATGATTTCCTACTCGTGCATGAATGTTTGTTTCAGCACCTAATAGTTCAGCTACGTCTACTGTTAGTTTTACCATAGAATCTTTAAACCCAGATAAATCTTTACCATCATCATGGATATGTTCAGGACGAATTCCTAAAACGATATCTTCATTTAATAATTTGTTTTCTTTGATTAATGCAATTTTTTCTTCTGGCACAGCAACTTTAACACCTTCACCAATAAAGAATCCTTTTATTACTTTACCATGAATAAAGTTCATTGGTGGAGTTCCGATAAATCCTCCAACAAACATGTTTGCTGGGTTATCATAAATATCTTTAGGTGCTCCAACTTGTTGGATATATCCATCTTTCATAACAACAATTCTAGAAGCCATAGTCATCGCTTCTATTTGATCATGTGTTACATAGATAGTTGTTGTTCCAATTCTTTCATGTAATTTAATAATCTCAGCACGCATTTGAACACGTAATTTAGCATCTAAGTTAGACAGTGGCTCATCCATTAAGAATACTTTTGCATCACGGACAATTGCACGTCCTAAAGCAACACGTTGTCTTTGTCCACCTGATAATGCTTTAGGTTTTCTATCTAAATAGGCAGTTAATCCTAAAGTGTCAGCAGCATTTTTAACGCGACGTTCAATTTCGTCTTTTGCCATTTTTCTCAGTTTTAACCCAAATGCCATATTATCATATACACTCATATGAGGATATAATGCATAACTTTGGAATACCATTGCGATGTTTCTATCTTTTGGTGCAACATCATTTACTAATACGTCATCTATAAAAAGATCTCCAGCAGTAATTTCTTCTAATCCGGCTACCATTCTAAGTGTAGTTGATTTACCACAACCAGAAGGTCCTACAAATACGATAAATTCTTTATCTCTTACTTTTAATGAAAAGTCGAATACAGCTTGTACACCGTTATCATAAACTTTATCCAAATTGTTAAATCTTAGTTCAGCCATAATGTTCTCCTTTAGCTAATTATATTTTTTTCTCACTGTAATCATTATATAAAAAAGAGAGTGTTTTAGAAATGTGCAAAATGCACAAAACACTCTCTTATACTCTAATAAACTGTAAATAGATCAATAAAACTAGAATAACTACTCCAATAATTCTTATTGTTGTCCTTCTCATCCCGTTATACTCTATTCTAATTCTAAAAATATTTAGAAACATTCTTGGAGAAACCACCATGATAGTAGCTAATAGAATAAATAGATAAACTAAGATATCATACAAGATATCCATTAGTATTTATATAACATATATACTGCGTTGGCACCTTTAAAGGTTTTAACGTTTATATGTGTACTTTCAATAAAGTTATCAACACGGTAATTCAAGGTATTTCTATGCATAAATAGTTTCTTTGCGCTAACACTAGAATTCATACTGTTTTCGATAAACTCTCTTACGGTATAAAGGACATCGTTATTTACTTTAGAAGTAATAAACTCTCTTAATTTTGTTTTTAGTTCTTGATTATCTTTTAATACAATATAGGTAATTATATCTTCAAAGTAGTAAACATTATGAGGTAATTCTTTGATGAAACTTTTAATTGAAGTTCCTAATTTGAACAGTGTATCTACATATGGTTCAATAAATATCGTAACTTCACTATCAAAATCTTCAACTAAAAGCATATGATAACTTTCAAGATCAATTGGTTCTTCGTTATAATAATCAGAATCTATTAGAGTTATAATATCATCTTTTATTGATTCAATGATTATATTGTTATTTAGTTCTTTGAAGAATAAAATTAGTTCCTCATTTAAGTTCTTTTGAAAAATGTAGATTTTTCTTCTCATAATATCACCTAGAATTATTATATCACAAAGAGATATAGGATTGTGAAGAGAATATGAAAAAAGAGCCATACAGGCTCTTTTTATTATTCTACCAAATCTACAATTTCTTGGAGATTTTCTTCATAGGTATTTGTGAATCCGATTGAACTCATTATTCCCAAGTATTGTTCTATCATATATACTTCTTTTTCACTGAAGTATGATTGATTGTATTTTGCTTCTAAATTAAAGATACTTAATGATAGTACCTCATTAGGTGCTCTTTCGGTTAAATCTTCATATTCGAAGTAAACGAACTCTCCATTATTGAATTCGACATTTGCTCTCAATCCAGGTAGTAAATCATCCCCATAAAACACATCGTAAAAACTACTAATTGTATCTTTAACAAGGCGATCCCAGCCTTCAATTTCCGACAGATTTACCCAGTAGTATTTTCCAAAATCAGAGTATTGTACTAATTTCTTATCGTTGGAATATTCAATATAAGTAAAATTTGTAAACATGTCTACCACTGAATCAGTTTGTTGTGTAAGTCTATAGTACTCTTTCGCTTCACCACTAAAATAACTATATACATTACTCGATGAGCTTTGTTTTAGCTGATAAAAATCATTTGTTGCAATATTGTAATAAGAACTTGCTATATGGATTTCGTTCTCGGCATCTACTGCCACTAACTCGTATGAATGTGACTCTTCGTATTCACCTTCAAGATACTTGGTATTAGATATTTTACTATATTCATTTGTGTCAGTATTCAGTTCCTTGTACGTCAGTTCTAATCCAAGTCTGTTACCTACCTTATAAAAGTAAAACTCCACATTAATCTCAATTCCACTTCTCTTATGTGAGAACACAAATAAAATATCAGACCCTTCTTTTTGAAACTCCAACTTATAATCCTCAACATAAAGACTTGTGCAAGTCTCACCCTCAGTTAAATCATAACAATCTCTTAGTCCAAAACTATAAGCTTGCTCTAGTTCTGTTGTAACATACCATAAATCAGAGAATCTTAAGTAATCCCTTTGCTCTGTCAAATTATAGTTTATTAGTTCATGTCTAAGATACTCACGTTTGTATTTGTTAACTACATAGTAATTTTCATCATCAATAATATCGTAATCACTATTGAAGCTAGGATAAGTTTCATCAAGATATTCTGCAATTTCTTTTCCATAACTTTTAAATAGATCTAATGCGTCATCATGTGGATCTATTGTTGTATTCTCAAAATAATCGTTCTTAGGTAATTTAGTACAACCTGTTAAAGGTATGATCATAATTAATAGTAATGAAATTAGTAATTTCTTCATCGCATCCTCCAAATAAAACAGCCCTAGTAGGGGCTAGTATTTTCTCCCTTACTTACATGAATATTATATCACGATTACACTGTAAGATAAATTTTAAAAAAAAGAGCCTAAAAATAGGCTCTTATAGCGATTTGTATAAGTTTGCAACTGTGTCAACATCGAATCCAAAGAATTTAATAGCTTCGTTACCAGGTGCACTTACACCGAATGTTTCAATACCTTTAACGTTTGAAGCAAATTGGTACCACATATCAGGAGCACCCATTTCTAAAGCTAAACGTTTAGTACAAGAAGCTGGTAATATAGTTTCTTTGTATTCTTTTGATTGTGCTTTGAATAATTCCATAGAAGGCATCGATACAACACGTACATTGATTCCTTCTTTAGCAAGTTTTGTTTGTGTATCGATTGCTAGCCCTACTTCAGAACCAGTAGCGATTAAGATACCTTCAAAATCTTGTGCGTCACTAATTACATAAGCACCTTTTTTAAAGTCTTCGTAAGTAGTTTCTTTTTTAACTTCTAAGTTTTGTCTTGAAAGAACGATAACACTTGGGTTCTTTTTACTTTCTAGAGCGCTTCTGAATGCATAGTTAGTTTCATTAGCATCTCCAGGACGGTAAACATTTAAGTTAGGAGTAGTTCTTAACATACTTAATTGTTCGATTGGTTCATGTGTTGGACCATCTTCTCCTACAGCTACACTATCATGAGTGAAGATATAGATTGAAGGGATATTCATGATAGCTGCCATTCTCATTGCAGGTTTCATGTAATCACTAAAGACGAAGAACCCACCACTAAATGCTTTTAAACCGTGTAATGTTAAACCATTAACGATTGCCGCCATAGCGTGTTCACGAACACCAAAACTAATATTTCTACCTAAAGGATTTTTACTTGAGAAATCTCCGTTAACTCCTTTAGCTTTTGTTGATTTTGTTAAGTCAGCAGACCCACCAATTAAGTTAATTAATGCTTCACTTAATGTACCAATTGCTTTTCCTCCACTAACACGTGATGCTTCATTAGTTCCTAATTCAGCTTTAGCTAGTACACCTTCTAAATCAACAGGTAATTCACCATTGATGATTTTTTCTAATTGTGCTGCTTCTGCTTTATAAGATTTTTTATATTCTTTGAATAATTTATTCCAAGCTTCTAATGCTTTATTTCCTCTTTCAACCGTGTTAACTTTGAAATCTTCATAAGCACTTTCAGGAGCTTCAAATTCTGCGTAATCGTAGTTCATTCTTTTTCTCATTGCATCTGTTTCTTCTTTACCAAGAGGTGCACCGTGTGTAGCACTTTCTCCGGCTAAGCTTGAACCAAATCCAATAATAGATTTAACTTCGATAATTGATGGTTGATCTTTAACCCCTTTAGCAACATTAATTGCTTCATTTAATTCATCAAGATCATTAGCATCTCTTACTTTCATATAATGCCAATTCATCGCTTTATATTTATCTTCTACATTTTCAGTATTAGCCCATTTTAATGGTCCATCTAATTGGATATCATTTGAATCGTATAAAACGATTAATTTTCCTAATCCTAAATGTCCAGCTAAACTGATTGCTTCTTGTGTTACACCTTCTTGTAAATCTCCGTCCCCACAAAGAGCGTAAGTGTAATGATCAACAACATTTAATCCTTCTTTATTAAAAGTAGCTGCTAAATAACTTTCCCCGATTGCCATACCTGCTGCCATTGCAATACCTTGTCCTAAAGGACCACTTGTTGCGTCAATTCCTTCTGTATGTAAATACTCTGGATGTCCTGGAGTTAAACTGTTTAATTGTCTAAATTGTTTTAAGTCTTCCATAGTTACTTTATATCCAGCTAAATGTAATGTAGGATATAACATTCCTGTTGCATGTCCTGCTGCTAAAACAAAACGGTCTCTATTAAACCAAAGAGGACTCTTTGGTGTAAGGTTCATTTGTTTTGTATATAGCGAATAAATCATTGGTGCCGCCCCTAATACGATACCAGGGTGTCCACTATTTGCCTTGTTAATTGCATCCATTCCTAAGAAACGAATGGCATTAATACTTTTATCCATTTATATATTCTCCTTTTATCTAATTCTTTTACTTGTACATTATATATGATTACTGAAATAAAATAAACAATTGTACTAACTTTTGAACTTTTGCTCACTATGAAAGGGTTTTTACTGTATTATCATGATTATTACAATTTATTTTTCTAAAGTGTTATAATATCTATTGAAGGTGGTGCTTTTTATGAGAAGAGGTACAAGTAGTTTAGATTTATTATTTGGAGTAATTGGGTTGATTGCAGAAGTTGTTGAATCAAGTTCTCGTAGTTCTAACAGACGAGGAATTAGTTCTTATACACAGAGTGCAAACAAAGGTCCAGCTAATGCCTTATCTAGATTACAGCAAATGGAGCAAGACCATAAAACTGGTGGAGGTCCTGTTTATGATCCAATGAAAAACAAACCTGTTAAAACTGTAAGTAAAGAAGATAGAATGGCAGCATTTGCTGCTCTAAAAAGTGGCAATACATCTCGTGAAATCAAAAAATCTGAGGAGCAAATATCTACAGAAACTTCTACTCCTTACATTGTAAACTCGATAGCAAGACAGGTAAAACTAGAAGTTTTACTACTTAGTTATATGTTTGAAGAGGATGATGGGAGAATCTCTAGGAAAGAGAAAAAAGCTATCCAAAAACACTATAAAACATATGCTAGTAGTTTAGATAAAGACGATTTTGAATATATTAAAGATATTAAGGAATCAGACAATTCTTTAATTAACATAAGAGCTTATATCTCACAACAAAATGTCACGGATTCAGAGATTACTGGTTCTATAAGAACATTAAAAGAGTGTAGTAAAAGTGGAAAACAATATTATCCTATAATCGAGAGAATTGAAAAAACTCTTTTAGAAAGTATGGGGTATTGATGGAAAAAGGTAAAAATCCAAATCAAAAACCAACAAACTACATTGATAGACAAACTGGTGGTATGTCAGCAGGACTTTTTGGTGTAATGAAATCTATATCAAGTGAGATAAAAGCGGAAAGAGAAGCTGTTAGACATCAAAAAATGATGGAGTTAGAAGAAAAAAGAATCGCCTTTGAAAATCCAGGAGCTCATAAAGAGACTCCTAGAAGCTTTTTAGAAGAGACGAAAAAACGAATGGACTATAGAGCAAAACTAGGTAGACTAGAAACACTACTACTTGCTTACGTATTTAATGCAGATGATGGCAAAATATCATTTAAAGAAAAACGTTCTCTTAAGAAGTTTTTTCTTACACTCAATAAAAGAATAACGATTAGTGCTATGGATGAGATAATCGAACTATCCAAAACAACAAGCACTCTAAGTGATATTTCATTGTTCATAAACCAACAACAGTACTCTATTGAGGAACTTGATCATGTGATCAATTCACTTCGAAAAATTTGTATTAAAAATAAAGAATACAATCAAATAATAGATCGTTTAGAAAGATCATTATCTGATAGAATGGGGTATTAAAAATGGCTGAAGGTCCAAGAATATCTGAAATACTATCCTATGCTCAAGGAAAAACAAATCGTGGAAAAGATACCGATATTTCTATGAGAAAAATTGATTCACAGTATATGGGAAACTTAAGAATAAGTAAGGAAGATACCTCAAGAGTATCTAATACTAGTACGAGAATCTCTGAATACAATAATAATGAACCCAAAAGAAACTATCTCGATGAAGCAAGAGAAAGAATGCGCAATAGAGCAAAATTAGCTAGACTAGAAGTTCAACTATTAGTTTATGTTTTTAACACAGATGATGGTAAGATTTCATTCAAAGAAAGACAATCAATAAAGAAATACTCTGTGTCTCTTAATAAACTAATTACTTCAAAAGATATGAATGATATTATTAGAATGTCTAAAACACCTAAATCACTTAATGAAATTCTTAATTTTATTACTACACAAGATGTAAGCAATGAACAGATTAGTAAGGCCCTTCACCTTTTGGAAAAAATTTGCAAACGAAATTCAAGATACAATAAGATAATACTAAATCTTAGAAGCAACCTAGAAAATCTTAAAATGGAGGGTAAAAATGGGGAAATTTAGTGCAAAGCATTTGGCTGCTTCGGCTGCTTATTCAAAAGCATTACGAAGAGCATCAAGCCGTGAAGATGCAAAGTATGTTCGTGAAAAAAATAAGCGAGTATCGGAACAACTTGGTGTTTTTGATAGACGTGGTGTAAAAGAAGAGGATTTAGACCAGGGTCCAGATAGAGATTATTTAAATGATGCTAAAAAAAGAATGATTCAAACTGGAAAGTTAGCAAAGTTAGAAGTATTATTACTAAACTATATATTTCATGAAGATGATGGTAGAATTTCCTTTAGAGAAAAACGAGCAATTGGTAAACACTTTTCAGGATACTATAAAAGAATAACTCTTGCAGACTCAGATTACATCAAAAATCTCTCAAGAACAGATAATTCTTTTTCAGATATTAAATCCTTCATTTTTCATGATGGTGTTGATGATGACACAATAAAAAAAGCAATTCATACTTTAGAAAAAACGTGTAGAAAGACAAAAAACTACAACTCTCTAATTCAATATATCAAGACAAATTTATTAGAGTATAAGATGTATTAATAAAAAAAAGGACCCAATGAAATGGTCCTTTTTTATAGAATTCATCTTCTTATTGCAGTTGTTTCTCCATCTAGTGAAAATACATCCACAGTAATTGTTTCTTTTAGTTGACGATGTTCTTTATCATTTATCATTTGGATTATTTGATTTGCAGCTATTTGACCAATTTTATATGTATCTTGTTTAATAGTTGAAAGTCGTGGTGAGATTAATTGAGCTAAGTCTATACCATCAAAACCAACTATACTAAAGTCTTTAGGTACACTTAACCCTTCATCATTAATAGCTTGAATCGCTCCAATAGCTAACATATCTGAAGCACAGAATATAGCCGTTGGTTTGTCATCTAACTCTAATAGATGATTCATTGCATTATATCCTTCTTCTATACTAAAATGATCTCCTGAGATTAAATAATCGGCTTTCACTACAAGATTGGACTTAATCATCGCTTTTTCAAAATACTCTTTCCTTTTTCTACCTATTTCTTGATTTAAATCGCCATAAATATGAGCGATTTTCTTATGGCCTAGATTTGTTAGTTTCTTGATTACTAGATTTACTCCTTTTTTATTATTAGAAGTCACTGATGAAATCATCGAAGACTCATGATCTATAACACAAACAGGTATCTCCGATTCTAACAGTTTCTTTAAATCATTACTTTCAAAATCAGCACATAAAACAAATACAGCTTCAACCTGTTTCTTTTGTGAATGTTGCAAGTAAGAACCTTGTTTAGATATAAACATAACATCGTAACCTTGAGATTCAACCCTTAGCTTAAAGCTTTCAAGTATTTTCGAGTAAAGAGGATGTTGTAACCCAACACCTGTTACTTCATCAAAGATTACACCAATGGTATATGATTTCTTACTAATTAGACTTCTTGCTGAAGAATTTGGAACATAACCCAATTCTTTACAAAGTTTTAAAATGTGTTTCTTTGTTTTGTCACTAATATCCGAATAATCATTTAAAGCTTTTGAAACTGTTGTGATACTATAACCACTTTTCTTAGCCACATCTTTAATAGTTACCATTACTTCACCTCAATCATTTAGATTTTTGAACAGCCTTAGAAGTAATTGTCACGATTTACGAAACATTTCGAAATCGTTTTCGTATTAATTATAACTCTATATTTTTCTCGAGACAAGAAGTTTCAATATAAAAAAAAGAGAAATCAATTTGATTTCTCTTTAGATGTTATCCGATTGAACCTTCCATTTCGAGTTTAATTAATTGGTTTAATTCAACTGCGTATTCCATAGGTAATTCTTTAGCGAATGGTTCAATGAAGCCCATTATAATCATTTCTGTTGCTTGTTCTTCTGTTAACCCTCTACTCATTAAGTAGAATAATTGTTCTTCAGAAACTTTAGAAACGGTAGCTTCATGTTGAACTTGAGCTTGATTATTAGAAACGATGTTATAAGGTAGTGTATCTGAAACACTTATATCATCAAGGATGATTGTGTCACATTCTACATTACTTTTTGCACCGATTGCATTTTTACCATGTTTGATCATTCCGCGGTAATTAACTCTACCACCTTTTGCTGCCATTGATTTTGAGATGATTTTTGAAGTTGTGTCTTTTCCAATATGGATCATTTTAGCTCCAGTATCTTGGTTCATTCCCTCACCTGCAAAAGCAATAGAGATTGTTGTACCTTTAGCTCTGTCTCCTTTTAGGATGCAAGTTGGATACTTCATATTAATTTTAGATCCGATGTTACCATCGATCCATTCCATATGTCCATCTTCTTCTACTAAAGTACGTTTAGTAACAAGGTTAATTATATTATTGGCCCAGTTTTGAACTGTTGAATAACGACAATATCCACCTTTTTTAACAAATATTTCAACGATTGCAGCATGCAAACTGTATTTAGTATATACAGGAGCTGTACAACCTTCTACATAGTTAATACTTGCCCCTTCATCTACAATTATTAATGTTCTTTCGAATTGTCCCATTTGTTCTGAGTTAATTCTAAAATATGATTGTAATGGTTTATCTACATGAACACCAGGTGGTACGTATATGAAACTTCCACCACTCCATACGGCACTATTTAAAGCAGCGTATTTATTGTCTGTTGAGGGTACTACTTTACTGAAATATTCTTTAAACAGTTCAGGATGTTCTCTTAGCGCTGTATCGGTATCAGTGAAGATTACACCTTGATCTTCTAACTCTTTGATTGTTGAATGATATACTACTTCACTCTCAAACTGAGTTGAAACACCAGCTAAGAACTTCTGTTCTGCTTCAGGGATTCCTAGTTTTTCAAATGTATCTTTAATTTCTTCAGGTACATCGTCCCATGAATCTTCTGATTTATCTGATGGTTTGATATAATATGTTATTTCATCAAAATCAATCACACTCAAATCAGGACCCCAAGTTGGTTGTGGTTTAGCTAAAAACTGTTTATAGCTTTTTAGTCTAAAGTCTAACATCCATTTCGGTTCACCTTTTACTCTTGATATTTCTCTGATGACTTCTTCATTTAAACCCTTACCGGTGTTTAATACACTTGTAGTTTCAGTTTTAAAACCGAACTTATAATCACCAATTATATCCTTTATTTCGTTTTTCGTTTTCTCACTCACAAGTAATCACTCGCTTTCTTCTACTGTTCCTTCAAAGGCTTTCCAAGCGATTGAGGCACATTTAATTCTTGCTGGAAACTTTCTTACTCCACTGTAAACAACAGCGTCTTCTAACTCAACAGTTTCATCATAATTTTGATTAGCTAACATGTTAAGATAGTTTTCAGCAATAACCATTGCCTCGTCTTTTGTTTTACCAATTAGAACTTCAGTCATAACACTAGCACTACTGCAACAAATACTACAACCAGTACCGTCATGTCTAACGTCCTTTACTATTCCATTTTCAACTTTTGATTGAATAGTTATATCATCACCACATGTTGGGTTCTTAATATGAACTGTTTTGTATTCTGGGTCTTGTTTTAATCCTTTATTACGAGGATTTTTATAATGATCCATAATTACTTGGCGGTATAAATTTTCCATGTTATTCATAAATATTCACCTCTTAGAATCCCATTTTCTTAAAGAAGTCTCGTGCGTTTTTAAGAGATTCTACAAACTTATCACAATCTTCTTTTGTATTATATAAATATATTGAAACACGCAAAGTAGCAACTACTTCTAGCCATTTAATGACTAATTGTGCGCAATGATGTCCTGCTCTCATACAAATATTATCTCCATCAAAGAAGGTAATAGCATCATGAGGATGAACACCTTTTATATTGAAACTAATAATTCCGGTTTCACTTGTTGGATTATAGATTTCAATATCTCCGATTTGTTTCATTTTTTCTACAGTGTAATCTTTTAATTCTTTTTCATGTTTTGCTATTTCGTTAAGCCCGATATTTGTTATGTAATCAATCGCAGCTCCAAGTCCAATTGCCTCTGCGATTGGTGGAGTACCTGTTTCAAACTTATATGGTGTGTCTTTCCACGATGCAGCAAATTTTTCCACATTGTCATTCATGTCCCCACCGAATTCAATTGGTGGCATACCTTGTAGTAAATCTTTCTTACCATATAAAACGCCAATACCGGTTGGACCTAACATTTTATGTCCACTAAAGGCTAAGAAGTCACAATCTAAATCTTTAACGTCTATTTTGGTATGTGGAGCTGATTGTGCAGCGTCAATGCTCACCTTTGCCCCTTTTTCGTGGGCTAGAGCGATTATTTCCTTAATCGGAGCAATATATCCCATTACGTTAGAAACGTGATTTAAGGCTACAAATTTTGTTTTATTTGATAATACTTTTTTGAAGTTTTCAATGGTGATGCGGCCTTCTTTATTTAAAGGTACATAAATAAGTTTAGCACCAGTTATATTACTCACGTTTTGCCAAGGCAATACGTGAGAATGGTGTTCTAACTCTGAGACGATGATCTCATCATCTTTGGTTAGATTGTTTAATCCATAACTTGAAGCAACTAAGTTAAGGGCACTTGAAGCACCTCTTGTGAAAACAACTTCATCAAATCGTGAATTGATGAATGTTGCTACTTTATTTCTTGATGCCTCGTATTTCTCAGTAGCAATAAAAGATATATTATATACCCCTCTATGAACGTTAACACCATACTTTTTATAGTATTCGTCCATTGTGTCTAAAACGATGTTTGGTTTTAAACTTGAAGCGGCAGTATCTAAATATGTTAAAGTTATATCTTCTAATACTGGGAAATCTTTTTTGATTTCATATGGATTCATATTATTCACCTAGTTTGTTTTATTTTCGACACTTAAGATAAATTCTTGTTTTAGTTTATCGGTTGTTAAAACTTTTAGTACTGGACTTAAGAATCCACTGATGATTAATCTTTCAGCAACTGGCAAACTTAGTCCTCGACTCATTAAGTAATATAATTGCTCATCATCAATTTTTCCAATTGCAGCACCATGTGATGCTACGACATCGAACTCATCAATTAAAAGTAAAGGGTTAGCGTCTAATCGTGAATTAACACCTAAAACGATACCATTATTTGATTGTCTAGCAATACTTCTTTTCATACCTTTATTGATTTTACCAATACCTTCAAATACAAGGGCTGATTCATTGTTAGCTACTCCGTAGTTTTCAATGTATCCTTCAGTTTCTTTAGCTAGATGTTCTACAAGTTGTGTAAAACTAGCTTCTTGGTTATTTGAAGTAATAGCAACTGTTTTAGTTGTTCCACTTGCGTAATCTTCTTGTAAAAATATATTTGTGTTAGAAACAGTAGCACCATCGTTTACTTCAGCTACTGAGTAATTAGCTCGGGCATATCTTTTTAGAAAAGCATTTCTGGTAATACTAGCAACTGATTTTTTTGTGTATTTACTGATTGCTGTGTATTCTAGTGATGCATTTTCTTTTACGATTGCATTTGAAACGAAGTTAATTGCTGTGTCTGTTTGGTTTGATAAGTATTCAAAATATTTTAATCCTGAATTGTCTTCTAGGACGATTCGGGTATTTTGGACTAATTCTATGTTTTCTTGAACATAAAAAACGTGTAAAACATCTTCAATATATGTGTTTCTTGGTACGTGGATTAGTAATCCACTATTAACATTTTCGACATTGTAGTTATAAGCTTCACCTTCAGTATCATTAACGTATTCAGTGTCTAGAAAGATATTGATTTTCTCAGGTAAAGCATCTTCATATGTCTCTACTGTGATACCGGAAAATGATTCATCTAGTTTTCTTTTTATAATATGTCCATCTTTTAAAACAATATAGTTTTTAAGATCTTCAGTTAATAGTGCTTTAATACTATTTGGTATTTCCTTATTCTTAAGAGGGATTAGTTCGTATGATTTCATTTATAGGTCTAGAGCTTCTTTGGTTGCGCAAACACCAAGCATAACTCTTCTTTCCTCTTCTTCTTTAATTACACGTACATCTTCAATACCAAGTTCTTCTTTAATCCAGTCGTAACCTTCTGTATCAATTCTTGTAATGATTTCCATTCCACCTGATTTAACTACTCTACCTTGCATCATTACATGAACTTTATCTGCTTTGATATAGTCTAATAATCTTTGATAGTGAGTAATTAGTAATAAACCTAGTGAATCGTTTTTCATTGCGGTAACATTTTCACCAACGATTTTTAATGCATCAACGTCAAGTCCACTATCGATTTCATCGAGGATAGCGATTTTTGGGTTTAACATTTTCATTTGAAGAATTTCATTACGTTTTTTTTCTCCACCACTAAATCCTTCATTTAAGTATCTATGTGGTAAGTCTTCATTCATTTTTAAATCAGTAACAGCATGATCTAATTCGCGAATGAACTTGAATAAGCTTACGCTTTTTCCCTCTGCCATTCTTGCGTTTACTGCTGTTTTAATGAAATCACTATTCGTAACTCCTGGTACTTCTGCTGGATGTTGCATACCTAAAAATAAACCAGCACGACTTCTTTCGTCGACTGACATTTTTAGAACATTTTTACCATCTAGTAATACTTCACCTTTTGTTACTTTATATTTAGGGTGTCCCATCACTACAGAAGCTAATGTACTTTTTCCAGTTCCATTAGGTCCCATAATTGCATGTGTTTCCCCACCGTTAATCTCTAAATTAACACCTTTAAGTATTTCTTTGCCATCTACTTCAGCATGTAGATTTTTAATTGATAATGTAGCCATAATTTTCTACCTCCTTGAGTCCAATTTATATTATATATTTTTATAAATAATATTCCAAACAAAATGATATTTTTTTTAATTAATTATTTGTAAAATAAAAAGAAGGATAAAATCCTTCTTATACGTACTGTTTAACTAGGTCTGTGATTACTTGGTATCCCATCTCATTTAGATGGAACCCATCGATTGAATAATCAAGGTTTAATTGGTCGAAATTATTCTTTAAATGTTTATTAATATCTACAAACTTTATTCTATTTCTAACTGCATAATTTTTAAGGTAGTAGTTTAACATTGAGATTTCTGAATTATCTCTTGAATCCACAAACTCACGGTTGATGTAATCATCGTTTGCCGGGTTTACTGGAACAACAGTGAGTAAGTATATTTCTGTTTTCTTACTACGCTTTTTAATTTCCTTAATTATTTCGATAATATTATTATAAACATCTTTTACAGTTCTATTATCAAAACCAAAATCGTTTGAACCAATTGAGATAAACAGTTTACTTGGTTTATATTTAATTGCTCTCTTATAAAGAGTCTCTATTAATGAAACAGTAGTATCACCACTAATTCCATTATTGTAAATTGCATATCCCTTAAAATATTTTTCAATATCTAAGTTTTCGATTACACAATCTCCAAGTAAGACAATTTGTTCTTTATCATAATCGCGATGAGCAATTTCTGATAATTTTAGATTATAATGCTTTTTTATGTTAGTCATATTCATTGTAATATACCTCTATTGTTGTGAGTCGAATTGCTGCTTGAAAACACGTTTAACTATAATAAGGGTCACTAGTGTTAACATAGAAACAATGATTCCTAAAGTTGTGTATCCAAGACCAAATATTATTCCAATAATCGAACTGATCCACAACGTCGATGCAGTTGTTAAACCAGTAATATATCCGTTTGTTTTTATAATAGCACCAGTTCCTAAGAACCCCACTCCTGCAATGATTTGTGCAACTATTCTTTGTCTTTGCACTACTACTGCTTGCATGTATTCAGGGTTTTCACCTAAGAAGGCTAAACTATCAATTACCATGTACTCTTGAACAATAGCCAATGCTGCCGCACCAAAAGCAACAAGTAAGTGAGTGGTCATACCTGCTATTTTATGTTTTTTCTGTCTTTCATATCCAATTAACCCAACAAATAATAAAGTTAATCCTAAACTTTGTAAAATGTATAATATATCGATTGTTTTATCCAAATTAGTCACCTACTTTCATTTGAACATATCATTATAAACGCTTACAATGTAAAAAGCAAGTGGGTTGGGTAAGTTTTTAGTAATTTTTACAAATAAAAAAGGTGGAAAATTCTCCACCTTTTTATTTAAATTGCTTTTTCTTATTCTACTGAGTAATCCATTGCTGCATAACGTTTATACATACTCCAACGACGTTTAGCTTCTGCTAAGTTTCCGTCTAATAAATCATCCGCTTTATCTGGGTTAATGTCATATAGTTGTGCATATCTTGCTTCATTCATTAAGAACTCTTTGTAACGATCCCAACTTGGATCTTTACAATCGATTTGGAATGGATTTTTACCTGTAGTTTCTAAACGAGGATCGAATCTGAATGTTGGCCAGTAACCACATACAGTTGCAAGTTTAGATTGGTTTTGTGAATTAGTTAAACCACCTTTTAATTTGTGTGCGATACATGGTGAGTACGCTAAAATTAATGATGGACCATTATATTCTTCTGCTTCTTTGAATGCTTTAAGAACTTGTTGTTGAGAAGCACCGTGTGATACTTGAGCAACATATACATGTCCATAACTCATTGCGATTGCAGCTAAATCTTTTTTCTTACCGTCTTTACCTGATGCAGTAAATTTAGCAATTGAACCTGTAGGTGCTGATTTAGAAGATTGTCCACCAGTATTAGAATACACTTCTGTATCTACTACTAAGATGTTGATGTCTTCTTTATTAGCGATTACGTGGTCTAATCCACCATATCCAATATCGTAAGCCCAACCGTCTCCACCGATGATCCAGTTAGATTGTTTAACGATATAGTGTGATAATTCTTTAATTTCTTCAGCGTAAGCATCTGTAGAACCTTCAACAAGAGGCATTAATTTATTAAATACATCTAAAGTAATATCTCCATCAGCTCTGTTTTCAATCCATGTAGTAAATAATTCTGCTTCTTCTTTAGAAACGTTATCTTTATTGTTAACGAAAACATTTTGTAATCTATCACGTAATGTTTCGTTAGCATGTCTCATACCGTAACCGAATTCTGCATTATCTTCAAATAAGCTGTTTGCCCATGCAGGTCCACGTCCGTTATCAAGAACAGTGTATGGAGTTGCTGGGAAAGACCCACCATAAATTGAAGAACAACCAGTTGCGTTAGCAATTTGCATTCTTTCACCGAATAATTGTGTAACTAGTTTAACGTAAGGAGTTTCCCCACATCCAGCACAAGCTCCACTGAATTCGAATAATGGTTTAGCAAATTGTGAATTTTTAGCGTTAGCTTTTTTATCCATTAAAGTATCTTTGTAAGAAACTTTGTTGAATAAGTATTCAGTATTTTGGATTTCACCTTTTTCCATTTCTTCATGGATTGGGCTCATCGCTAATGCTTTAGTTTTAGCAGGACATACTTCAACACATACACTACAACCTGTACAATCTAATGTACTGATTTGGATTTTGTATTGTAATCCAACTAAAGCTTTACCAACAGCTTTTTTAGTTTTCATACCTTCAGGAGCATTTGCCATTTCTTCTTCTGTTAATAAGAATGGTCTAATAACACCATGAGGACAAGCGAATGCACATTGATTACATTGGATACAGTTATCTTCAATCCATTCAGGTACATAGTTAGCTACTCCACGTTTTTCATATGCAGTTCCACCGTTATCCATTGTTCCGTCTTCATATCCTGTGAATGCACTTACTGGTAAATCATAACCTTTAATTGCATTTACTTTATCAGCGATATTTCTTACGAATTCAGGACGAGTCATATCTACTTCTTCTTCTTTAGCTACTAAGTTAGTCCATTCAGGTTTAACTTGAACTTCGATTAATCCGGCTTTACCAGCATCGATAGCTTTGTAGTTTTTCTCAACAACTGCGTCACCTTTACGACCATAAGCTTTTTTAGCATATTTTTTCATTAACTTAACAGCTTTGTCATAAGGTAAGATTTGTTCGTTTAACGCAAAGAATGCACTTTGCATTATTGTATTAATCATAACACCTAAACCAGCCTCTTCAGCTAATTTAACGGCATTGATTATGTATAGTGTAGCATTAGCATCAGCTAATTGCTTTTTAACTTTGTTAGGTAATAAAGCTTCTACTTCTTCAGGAGGGTTAACTGTGTTTAATAAGAATGTTCCACCTTGACGAAGTCCAGATACCATATCGTATTTTTCTAAGTATGAATCTTTAGAACAAGATACGAAATGAGGTTGGTTAACTAAGTAAGTACTACGGATTGGATCTTTACCAAAACGTAAATGCATACGAGTTACACCACCTGATTTTTTAGAATCATAACTTGAGTAAGCTTGTCCGTATAAATCAGTGTTTTCCCCGATGATTTTAATAGTGTTTTTAGAAGCACCAACAGTACCATCACTACCAAATCCGAAGAATAATAATTCTGTAGTACCTTCTTGAACAACGTCAATCTCTTCATGTGGTAATGAGTTTCCGTTTACGTCATCAACGATACCAATTGTAAATCCATCTCTTTGTTCACCAGCTAAGTTTTTGTAAACTGCTACGATTTGTCCTGGAGTTGTATCTTTAGAACTTAATCCGTAACGTCCACCAACTATAACTGGAGCATTTTCTTTACCATAGAATACAGATTTAACATCTAAGTATAATGGTTCACCAACTGAACCACTTTCTTTAGTTCTGTCTAATACTGAAATTCTTTTAACAGTTTTAGGTAATTTATCTAAGAAGTATTCAGTGCTCCAAGGACGATATAAATGTACAGTTAATAACCCTACTTTTTGTCCTTTAGCTGCTAAGTAATCTATTGTTTCTTCGATTGCTTCAGTAACTGATCCCATTGCGATAATAACATCAGTTGCATCTTCTGCACCATAATAAACGAATGGAGCATAATCTCTACCAGTAATTTTACTGATTTCAGCTAAGTATTTAGCAACGATGTCAGGTACATTTGCATAGTATTTATCTTGAATTTCACGAGCTTGCATATATACGTCATCATTTTGAGCTGAACCACGTGTAACAGGGTTCTGTGAATTTAATGCTCTTTTTCTGAAACGTTTAACAGCATCTCTATCAATTAATCTATCTAATTCTGCATAATCCATTACTTCAACTTTATTAACTTCATGAGAAGTTCTAAATCCATCAAAGAAATGTAAGAATGGAATACTTGATTCAATTGCTGCTAAATGAGCAACAGAAGCCAAGTCCATAGATTCTTGTACAGATCCACTTGATAAAATAGCGAAACCTGTAGGTCTTGCAGCCATTACATCTTGGTGATCTCCAAAGATTGATAAAGCTTGTACTGCGATACTTCTTGCAGCAACATGGATAACACCTGGTAATAATTCACCAGCAATTTTATACATGTTTGGTAATTTTAATAATAATCCTTGTGATGCAGTGAAAGTCGTTGTTAATGCTCCAGCCTGTAAACTACCGTGTACAGTTCCAGCAGCTCCTGCTTCTGATTGCATTTCAATTACTTTAACCGGCATATCAAATAAGTTTTTCTTACCTTGTGATGCCCATAAATCAATGTACTCAGCCATCGGTGAAGATGGTGTGATAGGATAGATTCCTGCAACTTCAGTAAATGCATATGCATTATGAGCAGCAGCTTGGTTCCCGTCCATCGATTGGAATACTTTTTTTGCCATTTAGCAATACCTCCAATAATATATTATTTATTTAATTTTATAGTGCTTACATACAGTTTAGATTATAAATCATTTTATTATTTTTTACAACATTATAAAATGCAATTTATTACAAATAAAAACACTTACATTTTACTATTTGTAACAATTCTTAAAAACAGTATATATTATTTGGAAATACTATGAAAATCAACAAAAAAAAGACACTATTTTAAGTGTCCTTAGTTTTTGATAATTAATCATTTATTTTATTGAATCTAGGAACTTTTCTGTTTTATCTAAATATAAGTTAGCAATAAAGTTAAAGTCTACTCCTAAATCAATACTTAAACCGATAAATTCTTTATATAAAGCAACATTATGCCATTGAAGACATTGGAATGCTCTAAAGAAATATAGTCTATTATATTCTTTTGTTGATGGTTGGTGTCCTAAATAAACTGGTAGTAATGAAACAGCGTGGTTAAAGTCGTTATTTCCGAAACATGCAATATCATAAAATGGATCGTTATTTCCGGTGAATTCCCAGTCCATTAAACGCAACCCATTATCAGTAACGACAAAGTTAGATATTTGTGAATCACCATGAGTTAAAGTTAGGCGTTTATTATCCATATATTCTTTAGATAATTTTTCCCATCTTTTCTTAAGTTTTAAATATCTATCTGTATGTTTATAATCATACTCTTCTAAATGTGACTCATAGAACGCTAAACGTCCTTTAGGATCATAATCATTTTCTGCTTTTAAACTACTATTATGAATTTTATGTAATACTTCAGCTGCTTTATTTAGGTAATCTAAAGGATTTAGTTCGCTTAGTGGTTTACCTTCAATATATTCAGCAATTTTATATCCTGATTCAACGTCTAAGAATAAGGTATGATTGTTTAACCCTAATTCATTAACTGTATTGATATTTTTTTGTTCAATAATTCTATCAACAAATTTTTCAGCATTTTTACCGGGGATACGAAATGTGTATTTCTTATCATTTATCTTAAAAACATAAGTATAGTTACTCATTCCTCCCATTAATCTTTCTACTACTTCTACTTGATTAGAATTTATCCCAAATACTTCTGAAGTAACTTCTTTAATAACTTGTTCGTTTGTCATCATTTGTATCCTCCTAAATTTCATATGTTTCTGATGGTATATCTTGATGCGCCACTTCTATATTGTAGTCTTTAATATTTAACCCATATTCTTTAAATACTTCATTATATGTTTCTAAAGCTTGTTCGTTGGTATTACATTCTTTACTTCTATGAGCTAAGACGATTTGCTTTGTTTTATCGCCAACTAATTGTGCTAAGTTATAAGCTGAATCATTGTTTGACATATGACCCTTAACACTATCAATTCTTTGTTTTAAATAGAATGGTCGATTGGAAGTGAATAATAAAGTGATATCATAATTAGATTCAAAGACATACATGTTAGCATTTTTAAGTAGTTCATGATCCCGGTTTGGCAAGTATCCGATATCAGTTATATATACTAGTTTCTCTTCTTTATATTTTATAATATATCCTACCGCATCACTAGAATCATGGGAGATGCTGATTGGAAGTATTTCTACTTCATTAATCATAAACGATTCATATGGAGTAATATACTTTAATTTAGAAGGGTGAAGGTTGTCTTTAACCTTATAATACATTCCTTCAAATGTATCTTTAGTTAGGTAACAAACGGTGTCTAATTTCCTTAAAGAAACATCTAATCCTTTTATGTGATCTCCGTGTTCATGAGTTATAAGAATTCCATCTAAATTTTCAATAGTTAAATCTCTTTGACTTAACCGTTGATTAATCTGTCTAAATGAGATTCCACAATCAATTAAAATTTTGGTGTTATTTACTTCAAGAAAAGTAGCGTTCCCACCCGAACCACTAGCTAAAACTGTAATTTTCATTTTACCACTCCAATACAATAGAAATTATACTATATTTTCCATTTTTTACAATAAATTCATTGTATTATATGTTTATATATATGTAAGATACTTTATATCCTATAATAATGGCTAAAATATATTGTTTTTATAGTAGTAAAATGATATTATAGATATTGCGTAAATAATAAGGAGTGATTTAACAATGAACAAAGGAACTGTAATAAGAGCAGGAATTATTTTCGGACTATTTGTTATTATCTTAGGGGCTGCCTGGATAGTAAGTTCAGTGAAAGACAAAAACGATTCTGCAGCTATTTCTGACCCAAGTGAAGCGTATCTTACTGTAGGAGATTATACGGTAACGAACCAAGAATTATGGGAAAGAATGTTATTAAATGATGGTATATCATATTTAACACAATACATTGAAAAAGAATTCTTCTTCGCTAGTGAAATTGCAGAAGTAACTGTCGATGAAGTTAATGAAAAAATTGAATTTTATAAATACGGTACTAACGATGAAACTGAATTAGCAGATATCTTTGCTGATGAAGATGTAAGAGCTAAATTGGAGAAACAATTTGAAGATAGCATGAAAGCTATTGATTATGATCCTTCTTCTATAGCTGATTTAACTAGATTCGTCGAATTAGAAATTGCTAAGGAAAACTATGTTAGAGCTTATGTAACTAACGCTAGTGATGATGATGATTTAGCTATTACTAACGATGATTTAGAAACATATTATGAAGAAAACTATTTTGGTGATGTTTGTGCTATTAACTTAAAGTTCAATAGTGAAACAGAAGCTAAAAATGTATTTAATGAATTCTTACTTGTACCTAACTACAACTCAGGTTGGGGTTTATATGATGGTACTGATGGAGATATCGCTGATTTAGGTACTGGAGATTTTGATGAAGATAATACAGTTCAATTAACTGAAGAAGAAGTTTTAACTCAGTTCATTAAAATGTATAACTACATGAATCCTAGTAAACCTGAAGTATTAGAAACAGAAACTGAAGCTACAATCTGTTTAAGCCATACTGAAGAATTCACATATAATTATAATGATATGTATGAAGGGCAAACACTTGGTTCTCCATATTCATTATTAGCTAATTATATGTTTGATACTTTAAACTTTGATGATGATGGAGCTAGATTCTCATTTACTTTACAAGGTTTAGGAGAATTTGAAATCTTAACTTATAAAGTAAGCCAAGAAGAAGTTCCAGTATTTGCTGATTTAACACAAACTGAATTAGATGATTTAAAATTAGAAATCGTTGATAGTTATATGACTACAACAATTATTACTAATATTACATCTGCTGTTTGGGATGATGCTGAATTTGAAATTTTTGAACCTATCTTAAAAATTAAACATGTTGCAAACGGTGGAGACGAGTACAATAACTCAGGTAGTACTGAAAAAATAGCTACAATTAATGGTACTGATATTACTGCTGATATGTTATTTGCTTATATGGAAGATAAAATTGGTACTTACTATACAATCGATATGATGAAAACAATCATGTTATTAAATAGTGATGCTTATACTGAAATCTACGAAGGTGAAACTGATTACTTAAATAGTAGTAACGAAACTATCGTAGGACATAGAGACGAATTCCGTACAATGAAAACTGCATTTGGTAGTGGAGCTTATGCTTCTTATGGATTTGACAATAGTATTTATTCATGGGATGAATTCTTAATCTTAGCATTTGGTGCTGATAATGAGAATGATGCAATCTTCAACTTATTCGTATTAGGTAATTTACAAGCTTACTTAGTAGGAGATACTGTTGATTATGCTAAAGCTGCTAATTTAATCCAAACTCAAGTTGATGAATATTTCAATCTAGATATCGTTCACTTATTAGTTTATACTGATATGGATAATGATTTAACACCTGATGAATTTAATGATTATGTTGATGGTTTAACAGGACAAGATTTATTAGATTATGAAGCAATTAAAAATGAAGTTGAAAGTGTTATCGAAGATAAATTAGATGACGAAATGAATTTCTCTGAAATCGTTGATGAGTTCAATGACAGTTTAATTGGTGATACTGAAAATCCTTGGGCTAATGCTAAAGCATACGGATTCCATATCTTAACTCAAGATTTAAGTTCAACTGATAGTTTAACTAACATTAACACAACTAGCTATGATGAAGACTTTGTAGCTGCTGTTAAAGACTTATATGATGAATATGTATTCTTATTAGGTGCTAGTGCAACTGACGTTGATGAATTATATGATGATGAATTAATCCAAACAAACTTCGGTTTACATTACTTATACTCAGAACAAGGAAGTGCATTTGAAATGCCTACTGCTGTTTATAGTGAAAGTGATGATTTAGATAGTGAATACCCAATTGAAGCAAATGGAGATACTTTAATTCCTAATGCAATTCAAGTAGGTCTTTATATCGAAATTGAAACTGCTGATCAATTAGGTAAAGCTACAGATGCTAAATTACCTACATCTGTTTATCAAGCTATTGATGCATTCTATGGAGCAACTTATGATTCTTATTATTCTTCAGGATATTATCAAGTTGTAGCTGCACAATACATCTTAGATAACAATGGTACTTATGGAACAAATAATACTGATAGCATCGCTTATTTAAATGATGTAATCGGAGTATTACTAGATTCAACATTCCCAGAAGGATTTATTGTTGATTAATTAACTAAAAACCTCAATTAATTTTGAGGTTTTTTTTATACAATATTATAAAAAAAAGACCTTTTAAAGGTCTTTTCTATAGTTTTGATTTATAGTATCTTTCACGGTCTAAGACAGGGATAGAAGGTGTGAATTCACCTGGTTCTATTTGTTCTAGAGTTTCTTTTAAAACTGTCATTTTAGAATCAATATTATCAATAAAGTGAAGAATTAATGCTTCAGGAATATTTGTTTTCTTTGGACTACCATAATTACCATAGTAATGATGAGATAAAATCATGTGTTGAAGTAATAATACTTCTTCTTTTTTTAAGTGTCCTAATTCATAAGCTACTAATTCAATTTCTTTTACACCCATTGTAATATGTCCAAGTAATTTACCTTCTTTGGTATATTCTGGACCAGCGTAGTTCGATAGCTCTTCTACTTTTAAAACGTCATGAAGTAAGATACCAGCGATTAATAGATCTTTATTTAGGAATGGGTAAACATCCATAAATCCATCAATTAACTTCATCATTGTTGAAGTATGATAGCTTAATCCACCAATATACGCATGATGGAATTTTGTTGCTGCTGGATAAAGATAAAAATCTCTTTCATGTTTTTTGTAGATTGTATCTACTACTTCTTTAATAACTGGGTTTTCGATTTGTTTTACATATTTCTCAATAATAGTTTTCGATTCAACTGAATCGACTGGACTATACTCATAGAAAGTACTCATTAATTCTTGGCGTCTTTCAAAAGCAATCTCGCTATCATCAATATGTGTAAACTCTAAAACTTCTAATTGCTCTTTTTCTTTGAAGATGATTGGTTGACATTTAAACTCATAAATTGAACCAACATCTAGTTTTGAGTTTTCATCTACTCGTAATGTGTAACCTTCTTTATTCTCTGCTGTAACACGTAATGTATTTGTATCATATGATGTACTATTTACTGTTTCTAATTTTGCATAAAACGATTGTTCCATACACTTCACCTATTTTCTTTTTAATATGTATGTTGTGATTTCATCTACGTTTATTTTAGCTAATAAACGACGTGATTTCTTACGACCATCAAAGATTAAATTGTATCTTCCTTCTAAGTCAATTGTTTCTTTTTCTTGATTATTTTTGAAGATAACAATTATATCATTTTCAACATCTTTTAATTTATAAATAATGGTTCCTGATTCTAAGCAATGAATCTCAATGTAATCCCTAATTTTTGAAGGAGCAGTTAAGCGGAATAAATCATATTTCTTTCTAATTCGGATTAACTCTTTGATTACTTCAATATCACGCATATTTTCATCAACTAGATTCCAATCAACTAGGTTAATTTTATCTGGTGATTTATAAGAGTTTTCTACACCTTGTTTAGTTCTATAAAACTCCTGTCCACAATGAATAAATGGAACACCTTGCGAAAGGATAACCATTGCTGTAGCTAGTCTTTGACGTTTTTTAATTTCGTCTTCTTTAACATCTACTCCTAAAGCACCAATTGCCTTATCGTAGAATGAGTTATTATCATGACATTCAACATAATTAATTGATTGTGATGGATAACGGAATAAGAATTTATGGTTTGCGCTACCAAGAATTATATTTTTAATATCATCTAATTTAGCATTAGAACCAAGGGCATAACCTTTTTGTTTTGAATCAAAAGTTGCACCTTTAATAAGTTCTCTTGTTTTATCATTGAAATGTCCAATGTTAAATAACAAATGTTTATTATACATATGAGCGCTTCGTTCATAACCAATTTCAGTTGGCATTCTCCAACCTTCACCATAAACGATTATATCTTTTCTAAAACGGTCTAGTTTTTGACGTAAGGTATTCATTGTTTTAATATCAATTAATCCCATTAAATCAAATCTAAAGCCATCTACTTTGTATTCTTTTGCCCAGTACATAACGCTATCAATGATAAACTTTCGAACCATTTTTCTTTCTGTAGCTAGATCATTTCCACAACCAGAGCTATCAGTCATTAATCCTTGTTCGTCAAAACGATATCCGTAACCTGGAATGATTTTCTCAAAAGCAAACCATTTGTGATCAAAGACATGATTAAAGACAACATCCATAACTACTCTTAAATGATTTTTATGTAAGTTATCAATTAGTTCTCTTAACTCATTGATTCGGGCGTAAGGATCGTCAGGATCAGTACTAAACCATCCTTCAGGTACATTATATTGTTCAGGGTTGTAACCCCAATTATAATGTTTTGTTGGATCAGATTCATCTACTCCACCAAAATCATAAATAGGTAATAACTGAACATGGGTAATTCCTAAATCGATTAAATAATCTAATCCAGCTTTATTTCCTTGTTTAGTTGTTAACCCTGGCTCTGTGTAAGATTTATATAAACCGGGATATGTTGCATTTGTCGAATCACTAATCGTAAAATCTCTAACATGTGATTCATAGATTACGGCATCATTCGGTACACCACTAAATTTAGGTCTTTGTTGACGCATTTTATATAGTTTAGCAGGGTCGATAACATAACTATATTCAGCGTTAGCATTTGAACTAATTCCGTATGGATCTACTAATGTATGTTCTTTACCATTTACGTAACTGATATAACGGTATTTATAACCTTCATAATCACCGCGTAAACGTAAATACCAAACACCCTGATTATCATATTCCATTGGAACTATTTCGCTTGCACCTTGTTTATCAACTAATTCTAGTTTCATATACTTAGCTACCGGTGTCCAAATTTTAAATTTAGTACGGTCTCTTCGATAACTAGAACCTAAATCAGTATTTTCGTAATAATAAATATCATCGAATAATTCAGTGCGAACTATTTTCCCTGTGAATAACTCACTAGATTCATTATTATCATCAAAAATATGATACATATGATTTAATAAAATGTACCCGTCAAATCTTGTTATATACTTTCTTTCGTTCCCTAATAACTCTGTAGAGATGATTTCTAAATCAATCTCTTCATCATTCCCGATTACTTTAAATGATTTTACAAAGTCATCACGGTATTTATTGGGAACAATTACCGTTATTTGACTAAAATCATCTAAGTACGAATAAAATTTGCTACTCATTGAGATCTCCCATTTCTTTTTGTAATTCTGCTACTCTTCTTAAAGAGAATTGTTTTAATACTTCATACTCGTTAGGCATTATACCCATAATTACATTATAAAGCAAGTCATCAATTACTAAACTAATTAATCTTCGGTTATTCATCGTTGTTAGAGCTAAGATGTCTTGTCCTTTGAATTTAAGATCACATACATCCATTACTGGCATATCTTTGTACATGTCCATAATAAATTGCTTTTGATCTTTATATCCTAGTAAGACATTGATTCTGTTTGTAAGTAAACATGGATCTAATTTATTTGAAAATAGTATATATTTATTAAATTCGTTTTCTTTTGTTACTTCATGTAAGTTAACTACCTGTTTAATAAGTCGGTAGTTGTTATTACTAAAACGCCAAGTATCTTCTAAATCTCCTAAAATGTCAGAGATAATAAACACTTCTAAAGGATAGACAAATTCTTTTATGTTACTGATGTATTCTAAACCTTTATCTATACCGTATAACTCTTCACTAATACCTGTTTTGACTAAATATTTAATAGCTTTCTTTTGATAATCACCATTAAATATTTTGTCCAGTTCAACCATAATTCTCTCGATTGTTACAGTCTTTACTAAATGTTTTAAAGAAGTTATTGCGGCTAAGGTTTCTAATTCAATATCAAAACCTAGTTTACTGACAAAACGAAAAGCTCGTAATATTCTAAGGGCATCTTCATTAAGTCTTTCTTTAGGGTCATTGATTGTTCTTATAATTTTATCTTCAATATCTTTTAAACCATTAAATTTATCATTGATATTTTCATTTTCATCCATATATAATGCATTCATAGTAAAATCACGACGTTTAATATCATCAAAGACTTCTTTAGAAAAAGATACGTCTTTAGGATAACGATGTTTAGCGTATTCACCCTCTAAACGAAATGTCGTTACTTCATATTTATGATCATCAATTATAACTGTAACTCCTCCAAATTTTCTACCAGTATTTTTGACATTTTCAAATACTTCATCTACTTCTTCAGGAGTTGCACTTGTTGTTATATCGATATCATCTGATTTCAAGCCTATGACTTTGTCTCTAACATAACCACCAACGATATATGCGTCATAGCCTTTAGACTTTAATCTTTTTAAGATTCCTTTTGCATTTTCAAAATATCTATTCACTTAAATCACCAATAAAAATTATACTATACATATAGAAAGATTTCCACAAATAGCGTATTTTTTTCTTTTAAGAAGTGTTATACTTAAATCGGTGATTTGATGAGAAGTGTAAAAGAAACTATTAGTAGCGAAACAGTCATAAACAAGAGTAGCTTTATCTGTTATTTAACACCTGTAGGTAGTGTTAAAACAGTAAATTCTATCCTTAAGGAATTACGTTCTGAACATCCTAATGCAAATCATCATTGCTACGCATATATTATTGGTAAGAATCAAGAAATCCAAAAATATAGTGATGACGGAGAACCAAGTAAGACTGCCGGTATGCCAATGATTGAAGTTTTAAAGAAACAACAACTCACAAATATTCTTGCTGTAACGGTTAGGTATTTTGGTGGTATAAAATTAGGTGCGGGTGGACTTGTTAGAGCTTATACTAAAAGTGTAAGTGAAACAGTTATTGAAGCCACTTTTACCATTTTAGTACAATACACCAAAATGAATATAATTATCCCGTTTGATCAAATTGGAAATGTGGAGAAATACCTGAGAGATAGTTACCACCTTATTAATACTGAATATACTAATGAAGTAATTTATACGATTGAATTGAAAAGTGAAAATTTAGCGAAAATGAAAAACACTATTACTGAACACACTAAAGGTGTTGCTAAATATAAGTATATTGATGAGTACGAAAGATACGAATAAAAAAAGCAGACAATTTGTCTGCTTTTTAATTGGTTAAATTTATTGATAATTCAATAACATGCATTAATGATCTTGTTAGTAAGTATGTAAATATAACAACAACAAAGAAATATAATAATTGCATTCGTCTTGGTTGTGTTCCTTTCTTAAACAATTTATCGAATTGAAGTGTATTAAGAAGTTGTAGATTAATAACTAAAAAGATAAAGAATAATCCTAATTCAAATAGTGTTAATAACAGATCGTTCATAAGCGTCTCCTAACTAGTTGTATCATCAACTGGTGGTAATACATAAGCTCCAGTTTCAATAGCAATTACGATATTATTTGGAAGGCAAGTTAGAGGGTATAAAGTTGAGTTTGTCCACCCTTGAGTTTGACAAATATGTTTTGGACTTTCCTCATCAATTACCTTTACTCTATTATTATCATATTTAATGATTACTCCGTATGGATTAGATCCTTCAACATGAAAAATAAATTCATCCTCATCAATCTCAATAATTCTAGTATTATCGAAGATTTTATAAGAACCATCTTCTAATTTAATCTCTAATATCTTTGTACTGTTATAGTAAACAGCTGCAACACCATCTTCGATTGTGTTCTCACTATTTAGCTGTCTAAATATTAACCAACTACTTAATGCAGCAATTAATATAACAGTAATTAATATAATATCTGATTTCTTCATATAATCACCTTTTTATTTTGTCATTATATTATAACATATCTATAAGATAAGAAGAAAGAATTCGAATAACAAACACACTTTTTTTATTTTCTTTATTTACTTTACTTTTTTAATACATTTAGTTCTTATACTAACTTTATATTAATTTAATTTTTTTTATTTAGAATATTCATTAACGGCTTTATTAAAGGGTTTCGTATTAACTGAAAACATTGACATTTAGTAAACAAACTATTATAATTATAGAGAATTAAAAAAAATAATATTAGGAGGAATTTTTTAATGAAAAAGTTATTAGCATTATTTGCTGCTATCGCTTTAACACTTACATTAACTGCATGTGGTGGAGAAGCAAAATTACCTGCACAAGGTGAAATTGATATGACAAATGTTGATGAGTACTTAAACAGAGAAAACGTACAATACGTTGACTTAAGAAACTTTGATGACAAATTAAACAAAGGGTATATCGCAGGATTCGAATTTATTCCATTCTTCGATTACTTACAAGCTGAAGGAATCATTACTGGACAAGGTGACACTACTGCTGTTGGTGATGCAACTAGATTAGAAGCTTTATTTGATAAAGACGCTGAAGCAATTTTCTTAATGTGTCAATCAGGAGGACGTGCTGGTTGGGTTAAAGCTGCTTTAGAATCATTAGATTATACTAACGTTTATAACGTTACAGGATTTGGAACTTACGAAGGTAACAACGTTGTTACTGGAGACGGATCTTACGTATTAGAAAACGAAGTATATGGTACTTACACTCCTGGTGTATATGTTGCTTCTGCTCCTGCAGATTCACACGGGAATGTTTACTTTGTAGTATTAACTATTAGCGCTAACGGTGGAATCGAAGCTTTATACATTGATTCAGCTGTTCCGGGTGAAGAAGGTTCTACAAAACAAACTTTAGGTGATGCTTACAACATGGTTGCATTTAGTGATCCTACTGCAATCGCTGAATGGTATGTTCAAGCAAACACTTTATCTGCTGCAATCGTTGCAAACCAAGGTTTCGACGCTGCATGGGCTACTGATGGTTTAGCTGGAGTATCAATCGGATATGACGAAATTGAAGTAGCATTCAATGCTGCATTAGTTTTAGCTGAATAATTACTAACTTAAACACAAAACTAAAAGAGAAACTTAATTGTTTCTCTTTTTTCTATGATTTTTTTAGTTCTAAGCAATTCTAAGGCTATACTATCAATCTATACTCATATGCGAAGTAAATCAAATATAAGGTAAAAAAAAGAACGTTCAAATGAACGTTCTTTTACTATTACATTTTAACTTTTATTGCATCTACTCCATTAGCATCGTTATCATATGTTTCTAAGAACTCTGCGATATCTTCTCTCATTTCTGCTGTACCTGGTTTGCATTGTGATAATTTAGAATCTTCATTAAGAATAGCTTGTGCCATTGCTTTACAACCGGGATTACCACATAAACCACAGTTTTGGTTTGGTAGTAAATCAACGATTCCTTGTAGTCTAGGATCTTCTTCTACATGAAGGGCAACACTTGCTCCCCATAGTAATAAGGCTAAGACAACACTAACGACAGCAGCTAAAATAATTACATATACCATTATACAATTCCTCCAAATCCAACGAAGATCATAGCCATGATGAAGGCAGTGATTAACGCGATTGGAATACCTTGCCAGTTACGTTTGATTGGATAAGCAGCCATTTCTTCACGGATAGCACTGAATAAGAATATTACAAGTGCATAACCGATTGAAATACCTAAAGCATAAACAGTTGCTTCAAAGAATGTTGGAACTTGTCCTGCAGCCATTAAGATTTTACTTGAACCTGTACCATTAACAGTAACATCAATTGCTACCCCTAATACCGCACAGTTAGTTGTAATTAATGGTAAGTAAACTCCAAGTGCACTGTAAACAGTAGCACTAAATCTTTTGATAACCATTTCTACTAGTTGAACAAATGAAGCGATTACTAAGATAAATACGATTGTTGATAGATATTCAATACCGTTAGGTACTAATACTTTATGATAAATTACATAAGCAATCATTGTACTTAATGTGATTACGAATGTTACAGCCATACCCATTGATAAAGCACTTGATTTCTTAGTTGAAACTCCTAAGAATGGACAAAGACCATAAAACTGGTTTAATACAACGTTACTAACGAAGATTGCACCAAATGCGATTGCGAGAACACTCATCTATGCCACCTCCTGTTGTTGTTTGTCTTCTTTGTTAAAGCGGATCTTATTAACTTGTGCTACTAAGATTCCGAATACCAAGAATGCACCAGCTGGAGCTACTAAAATTGAAATTTGATACGTTTCAGGGATTAATTGTAATGCTAAGTCTCCCCAAATTGTAATAGAACCTGAACCTAGTAATTCACGGAAGAACGCAATTAATACGATACCTCCTGTAAATCCTAAAGCCATTCCAAGTCCATCAGCCATTGATTTAACTGGACCATTTTTAGAAGCAAATGCTTCTGCACGTCCTAAAATTAAACAGTTAACTACGATTAAACTTAAGAATGTTCCTAGTGATGCTGCTAAATCTGGTACAAATGCATTCATTAACATTTCTAATACTGTAACTAATGAAGCGATTACTACGATATAAATCGGAATACGTACTTCATTTGGTACAAAGTCTCTAATTAATGAAATTATTAAGTTTGATAATACTAATACGAATATAACACCCGCACCCATTCCAAGTGCATTCTCAACACTACCTGTTACAGCAAGTGTTGGACACATTCCAAGGAATTGGACAAATGTTGGATTTTGCTTGAAGAATCCAGCTGTGAACACTTCTTTTAATGATTTTGGTTTTCTAGCCATTAAGAAGCACCTCCTACTGAATTGTCTGTGTGGAATTTAAGAATTTGATATACACTATCGATTAAACCGAAGTGAGTATCGTCTCCACCTGTTGTTGTTGATACACCTGAAACTGCATCAATGTCTGTTGAAGTACCAAATGTCGGATCTGTAGCTGGTGTGTAATTAGCAACAAATGTTCCATCATCTAAGCCTTCAAAGTTTAGAAGCCAATCACTTGTTCTAAAGTCATCACCTTCGCTACCATCATAGAAACCAAATCCAGCATTAATCCAAGTTTCGTCTCCTGAGTAAACATTAATTTTTACAGTTGTTCCTGTTAAATCAACACCAATTGTATATAGTATGTCTGAATTGTTTCCAACATATTTTCCGGCATATACATATCCAAGTAATGCTGCTTCTGCATCATATGCTTCATATACATTAACAATTCCGTTTTTATAAGTATAATCACTGTAGATAGTTGTGAATGAAACTGCATCAGGGAATGCTGGAAGTAAATTAGCATCAGCTATTACAACGTCATCACGTAAAGGATATTTCTCATCGTGGTATGTTCCTACTTGATTTAAAGTAGCTTCGATACTAGCGATTTGTGTTTCATATCCTACTATTACATCTAAAGTTATATCTTCAGTTACTGTTAAACCTACGATTTCATCTGCGAAATAATCAGTTCCATCAAATACTGTTGGATCAGTAATTAACAATTCAGAATCTAACAACACTAAATCTGTAGTTTCTAGAACTCTTAAACCTGTATAGTTACCATCAGGATCAACTCCGACTAAGAATTGAATAAATGTTGGACCGTTATTGTAGGCTCCTAAAGTATTAACGTAGTAAACAGTTCCTAAGATATTTCCTAAGTCATCTTTAACATCATAAATGTTTGAGATATTTAAGTTTGCTACTTTTTGTTCTTTTACATCTTCAATTACTGTATTATCTGTAAACTCTACTGATAATTGTTCTTGGTAGATATCTAGTAATTCTAATGTTGTATAACGAATGATTCCCATGTATTCTCCTTGATGGAAAATTGAGATTCGTTGCATTGCATCTTGCCAAGTACTATATGAAGTTGTAGCTCCACCTAAATCATCAAATGCACCTTCGAATAAGAAGTCTTGATTTTCACCTTCTAATTGTGCCCATCTTGCAGAATCTAAAATTACTCCACCCCAATCAGCGGTATCGCTATTTTTAGTTGCTTGGAAGTTGAATACTGTATTATCAGCTAAATCAACAACTAAGAATACTTCTGCGTCTGGTTTATATGATTCATATACTTCAAAGTAAACAGCGTATTCAGTAGTACCGTCAGTTGCTGTATAAGCTCTGTCGATTTCAAAATCTTCTAAAGATTTGAATCCTGTAACTACCATCTCTTCGACTACGAATGAATCTCCAAGTACACCATTTGTAAATATTTTGTCTTTATCTGCTTGTGATAATTCTGGGAATACTCCAGCTGAAGCATGAAAAGCTTGAACATCAGCAAATGATTGTTTCCAAGCACTTGTTGTTACTGAAGCACCGGTTAAACCATCAAATCCACCATTACCAACAGCTTCTAATAGTAATCCAGGGAATTGTGTCCAGTTTGCAGAATCTGCAATTTGTGCACCATAACCTGCTGTATCATTTTGTGATATTGTTTTGTATCCTGTGATTGTTCCTTGGTTGTCTAAACCAACAACATATGTAATATCAGAACTAAATCCTCTAAATACTACAGTATAGACTATACCAACTAAGATGTCTCCATTCTTAATCTCTTTCGCACCAGTGATTGGTGAACCAGAGAAATCAAATTCTGAATCTATTACATCCCAGGTAGTACCTGTAATAGCAGGGAATACTTCTTCGACTGCAGCTTGTATTTCTAATCTTTGTCTTTCATCTATAATCGGGGTAGTTAGGTCTTCTACAAAGTAAACAGCAACACTACTTAAGATTACTACTAATGAAAGCATAAATACGATTTTCAATCCTTTAAACATTAGAATAACCCTCCCATCAATGCTGTCGCATTAAATAGTTCAATAAATCGACCTTGAAGGATAAATCCTAAAACAAGTCCAGTTAAAATTACAACAAAGAGTGAAATAACCACTGTTTTAATAAATGTTGATTTGTTAGAACGTTTAACTGTTCTATTTAGGAATGGTGTAATCATATTACCGAATAATACGGCAAATACAATACCTTCTGGGTTTGTACCAAGTACACGAACAGCCATTGTAAGAATCGCAATTACTACTGCATAAATGATTTTAGTTTCCCTAGAAGTTGGACTAGATATTGTTTCACTTATTAAGAAGACAGCCCCGAAGAGGGTTAATCCTGTTAACAAGTTAACTAATGTATAAACTAACATACCGTTTAAATCAAAGTTAACAAAACCAATTCCTAAACTAATTAAGATAACTGATAATACGAATACTCCACTACTTCTTAAATCAACAACTTTGTTGATTAATAAGTAGATGAATAAAATGATTAGTAGAACGGCAGCTGTACTACCGATAGCTACTGCTTCGTAGTTACCAACTAATAAATTAGCTAAATTGAAGTTTGAAGCTCCACCAGCTAATGCATCTTTCAACATTAATAACGGAGTTCCTTCAACGATCATTTGGCTAGCAAATGAGATATTCGCAAATAAGACACCGACTAATACTGGATTAAAGATGTAATATCCATATCCACCAAAGACGATTTTACCAGCGTAAACACCAACTACAACTGCTAATACTAATACGTAAATAGGTGTAACTGTAGGTAATAATAATGCGATTAATAATCCTGTGTTGATTGGATCAACAAGTCTTTTATATTTTGTAAATTCTTGGGCTTTACCTTCTGTTAATGCATAAAGCAGTTCAAGTAAGACACTTACTCCAACTCCGACAGCTAACATTAGGAAAGATTTGAATAATTCATCTGGCGCCCATTGTGCACCTTCCTCAAGTAGAGGTATAAATGCTCTGGTAAAGATTGCTCCTAGAGAAACGATGATAAGTGAGATGTGAAGTGTTAAGAGTTTTTTGTATGAACGTTCTTGATTTGTTTTAATAGGAGGTTTTTTCGTAGTAAATTCCATATGTATATCTCCTATCCGACACGACGTTTAGCACGTCGTACCCATTCTAGTACGTTTATTTTTGAAGGACATACGTAAGTACAAAGTCCACACTCAATACATTCACTTGTATTTAAATCAACGATACGTGCATTAACATTTCTTAACTCAGCATCCATGATGTTTTGTGGTAAGATTCCTGCTGGACATACGTCGTTACAGTCACCACATTTGATACACACTTCTTCTTCATCTTCTCTAATAACACCAACGTTAACACTGTCAACGCTTGATGTAATACTAAATTCATCTGTCTCTAATTGGTATCCCGTTAAGAATGAACCAATGTGTAAGTTTAAGCTATCTGTGATTTGGTAGTTTTGTAAATCTTCTACGATATCAGTGAATAACGTTCCTAATCTAACTTCATATAATGCATTTGCTTTAAATGCATCTCCGGTTACAGCAATTTGGCGTTTAGTGAAAGGCAAGCTATTTACTACTGCGTCGTATGTTGCTTTAGCAGCACAAACTGTAGTATATATAACACCGTCATCTAATAAGTTATTAGTAAGAGGTTTCTTAATAAGTTTTCTGATTAGTTTATAATCATCGCCTTGCATTTTTTTAGAATTGATTGTAATAATCTCAATTCCTTTATCGACTGTTGCTTTTCCTAAATTATATAATGTTTCTTCATCCATAAATTTATCAACGATTAAGTACAAGTTTTCGGTATGAGCAGCTCGTCCTAATAATTTAATACCAAGAGCGATTTCTTCTGCGCTTTTCTTGATGTACTCATAATCAGTTGAGATAAATGGTTCATTTGTATATGTAGCGTTTATTACGATGTAGTTAACTGGTTTGTTGAAATCAACATCAGTGTATAAACCATCAACACTGATTTGATTAACACTCATTTCTTCTAAACGGTTTTTAATTTCAGATGGACTAGCATCTAAAGTTAAATCTTTATATTTTACAGTTGAATAGTTGTAGTCATTTTCAATAATGACATGATCAATTTTTTTACCGAAACGATCTTCTAATTCTATAAATCCTTCAACAGTTCCACTTACTGTTGAAATAACTGGTGTTTTGAATTTTCCATTATACTTATCGGCAATTACTTGTCCGACTTTAACTTCTTCAGATTGCTCAACTAGAACGTTGGCAATTTTAGAAGTTCTATCAGTTAATGGGATATATACTTTTCTAGGATCTAGAAATTGTTTATTTTCCGTTATCATAAAAACACCTTCTATTCTTTCGTGAACTCTTTTTGTGAGTAGGTAGTGTGGATTAAGTCTTTTAGTTCTTCACTATAAGTTTCAGTAACTAACTTATTGTGAGTAGGATTTGATAGTTCTAGTTCGTCGTTTTGGTGTAATGCTTTAGCTCTTAGTTTGATTACTTCTTCAATTGGTAATGAATTGAATGGCATTCCGCCACCATTGATACATCCACCTGGACAAGTCATCATTTCAACTAAGTGATATTGTTTCTTAGAAGCTATTTTAGCAAACATTTCTTTGAATGCTGCACCACCATGACAGATAGCAACATTTAATTTGTTTCCTGCGATAACTACTTGAGCTTCTTTGATCATTCCAACTGCTTCATTGAATTTTTCGCCTCTTACTACTTTGAAGTTAATTCCTTCAAGTGGTTTAGAGTCTAATAATTCTGATACTGCGTTTAGGGTAGAAATTAATGCTCCATGTTTTACAAGTGGAGTTTTTTCACCAGTTAATTCGTTTTTATATTCTTTGTTTTCTAGTTTTTTGTAATTAATGTTTTTGCGTTTTAATAGTTTAGCTAATTCACGAACAGTTAGAACATAATCAACTTCGTTATTAAGTTCATCTCTTGTAATTTCGTTTTTCTTAGAAGTACAAGTATCGATTGTCACAACTTTTACATTGTCTTTTACTAATTTTTCTTTTAGTAAAGCAGCTTGTAATGTATGTGGTGATTTAACTGTTGATAAATTATCTAATAGTTCTGGTTTGTATAACTCTAGGTAACGATTAGTTGCAGGACAAGTTGAAGTGATTACTGGGAAGTTTTTACTGTTTTCTAATCTAGTAATAACTTCTTTTGCTGTTGCATAACTTTGCATATCTGTTCCAAAGTCTAAAGTTGTTACCTGATTGAATCCTACTAGTTCTAAAGCACTAATTGTTTTACCGAACGTTTCATCAACATCAGTATCTAAGTCATAACCAAATTCTTCTGCTAATGCGCTATTAGCTAGAGTATTGATTTGAGCAATAACTTTAGTGTCTTTATCGCGTAGTAATGCTTCAACTTCTTTTGTATGATCAGTTTCAAATAACGTACCTGTTGGGCATGCTTTAACACATTGGCCACAGAAAGTACAACCTGCTTCATCAAATGCTAATCCTGGAGTTGGACTTACGATAGGATTAATTCCATCTTCGTCTCTAAATTTTAATACTTTTGCTGTAACTACGTTTGTACAAACAGCAACACATCGTTTACATAAAACACATTTTGATTGATCTTGTGATATTCCACTTCCATATATCTGTTCAGGATTTCTTCCTATTCCTGGTCCAAATTCTTCAAATGTAACATCGAACTCTTTTAATAAGTCGTAGAACTCACATTGTCCATCTTTTGGACATCTCCAACAATCGAAGCGATGTCGAGATGCTAAAAGCTGTAATGTAGCTCTTCTTGAATTGATGACTTTTTCAGAGTCTGTAGCAATAACCATTCCGTTTTTAATTTCTGTGTTACAAGAAGATACTAAGTCTTGTTCACCTTCTACTTCAACAACACAAATACGGCAAAATCCAATTTCATTTATTTCTTCTAAAAAACATAATCTTGGAATTTCTATACCGATGCTTTCAGCAGCTTTAAGGATGGTTGTACCACTTTTGACTTTGACAATTTCACCATTGATAGTAACTTTAGCCATTTTGCTCCTCCTTAATATTTCTTAACCGGGTTGTATAAAATGTTGTAGCTGTTTTCTAGAACAACTTCCATGTTTTTACCAATGTCCAACCCTACACTGCATCGGCTTGCTCGTAAATTATATACGATTCGCTCTATTTCTTTTAAAGTTTTCAAGGTCGCCTCACCTTGAATATATTGTTCAAATAATGATTCTAACTTAACGACACCATCGCGACATGGTATACATTTCCCACATATTTCCGGATGCGTTGATTCTAAGTATGATTTAACATTACTAAATAGTTCTTCTCTATCTAGTTTTGTATCAGCATCGAGAATCCATTTTTCGAACAAAACATTTACTTCTTGAGACTTACTTGTCATTGCGTTCACCTCTTTTCGCGTAATAAAAAAATATAACCTATTTAATTATAACAAAAGGCATTTCAAAAGTGAATATAATTTTATTATATTATTTAGAAATCTTTTGATATAATATTATATACAATTCTGTATAATTTGTTATAATAAAAAACGGCAGTATTAGGAGGCGTTTTTATGAGAAACATATTAATAATTTTGGCATTATCATTGCTAGCTATTACCTTAGGTTCTTGTGAGCAAACTGAGGAACCATTAGTTATAACTGCAGAAAGTGAAATTTCTATGGAAAATCTAGATTTATACCTTTTTAGAGATGATGTTCAATACATCGATCTAAGAAACTTTGAATCTTCATTTAAATACGGAATCATTGAAGGCTTTGATGTTATACCTTTCTTTGATTATTTAGACTTCCGTGCTTTTAATCGCGATCGTACATATGAATTTGACCCTGACCAAATTTTAGATGAGCGAATCTTATTAAGACTTTTCGAACCTGAAAAAGCAATCTTCTTATATGCTGATGGTTGTATTAGAAGTGGTTATTTAAAAGACGTATTAAACTACTTGGGTTACGAAAGAGTATTTGTAATTGGTGGTTACTATGAGTATTTAGGAGAACACGTTATTGGAGGTTCTGGACACTACAATATTGGTAATACCTTCTATGATACTTATATTGATGAGACTAATGATTTAACATATGTTATGTATGGTGACTTCGATGTGGCAAATAATATTACCTATATTAGATTTGATATTTTGAATGACGAGAATATTTCAGTAAGATATGATGTTGAAATGAACATGGATTCTACATTGACCATTGTTGAGAACTTTCTTACTGATGAAATATACAACTTTAATGAAGTTTATGAGGACATCTATGATCACGACACGCTTTTATATCTTCTACTTGGTTCTGAATGGAATAGTTTAGAGAGTCTTGTAGCGCTATTAGAACTTGAATATATAGATTAATTATTATGCAAATTTGTATTGCTTTATAAATTAATATTTTATATAATAAGAAAGAGATTTTAAGTCGATAATAATTTGAGAGGATGAATATTAAATGAAAAGAATAGTTTTATTGATTGCTGCAGTCTTAGTTGTAGTAAGTTTAAGTGCTTGTGAGGACATTTGTGTTGGACCTGAGTGTTTAGGTGAAGTTGGTGCAGGAGAATCTGATGGTTACTCAAATGGACAAGGGGAAGCAGTTCCTTTCGTTCATCTAAATGGTGAAGGTCACGAAGTTGATATGAACGCATACGTTTTAATGGAATATAATAAGTTAGCTGATTATGTAATTTATCAATTAACATACTTATCATGTACTTGTCGTGATGGTGACGTTAACTTCTGGAATACAGTATATGTACAAATTAATAAAGGTACCAATGATATTAGATTAATTTCTTGGCACTATGATTTTAACTCAAAAGGTGACGAAGGTCATTACTTAGCTGGAGCTTGGGGAGACTCAAGTGGAGCTGCTGAACAAGGTGGAATTACTTTAGAAGATCTTGAAGAAGGATACTTCCCATGGTTCTTAGAAAAAACTTTGGCAGATTTAGACGGTATGGTTGTCGCTACTAATGGTACATTACATGGTATGACAAATGCAGGAGCTGTTGATTTTACTGAAACTAATGGTTGGGACGTTGATGATTTCTCAGCAAGTACAGTAAGTACTAATAACTTCTTAAGAGTTATGATTGAGTTATTAAGATATCACGAAGCAAATTATTAAAAATAAAAACTGGGAAACCAGTTTTTTTATTTACAGAGATATATAAAATTGTTATAATCTCTCTTGAAAGGATGAATGACATGAAAAAAATAATAACATTAATTTTAACATTACTTATTACTTTAGTACTCAGTGCTTGTAATAATGGTGATATAACTTTTACTCTTCAAGGCGAAACTCAAGTTAACTACACATTGAATGAAGAGTATGAAGAATCAGGATTCGTCGCTTTAGAAGGTAATACAGATTTAAGTGAATATGTAACTATAACACACACAATAGATACTGAAGTTGCAGCTGATTATTTAGTAACCTATTCTCTTGACTATAATGGCCAAACAAAAATCTTACAAAGAAAGATTATGTACCGTGAAGATGGTTGTTTAGTTATTAATGATACTGGTACAACACAGTGTACTGTTAATTACTCTCAGTATTTACATACATATATCAAACTAAGCATTTTTTACGAAGGTGATGAATACAATAATCAATCAAAAACTATTTTCGAAAATGTCGAAAACATCATAAGTGATTATCATAACCTAAGTGATAAATATGAATTATATGATGGGTTTATTAACGTAAAAACTATTAATGATAACCCAACCCAAACTCATACTATCGATGAAAGACTATTTGATATGATCCAGTTTACACTTGATCATCAAGATGAAGTGAATAACCTATTTAACTTAGCACTCGGACCCGTCTTACAAGTATGGCATGATTATCGTGAATTAGCTGATCCATTCTCAAATGCAGCTTTGGAAATTCCAGCTATGTCATTATTAAATGAAATGAATCAATATACTGATTCAAGTAAAATAGTTTTAGATGATGAGAATTATACAATTACAATGGAAGAGAATATGAGTATTGATTTAGGTGGAATGTCAAAAGGATATATTTCGAATATTTTAGTAGGGTATTTAGATTCATTAAATCTAAGTGCATATTTACTTAATAACGGAAACTCTAATATCTCAATTGGTGGAACTCATCCAATCAGAGATCATGGTAAATTCATCTTAGCAGCAACAGACCCTTCCGGACAAAAGTACCCTGGTTACGCAACAATATTACTAGGTGATGGAGATCAACTTGTTACTAGTGGTGATTACCAACAATACTTTACAGTTGATGGTGAACTTTACCATCACATCATTAATCCTAATACGTTAATGCCTGAAAGATATAGCAGATCTGTTAGTATAGTTGTTAATGGTGATGCTGGACTAGCCGATTTATACAGTACAGCAATCTTTACCATGAGTATTGAAGATGGTATTGAATTTGTAAATAACACTAACGACCTAGAAGCTATTTGGTATGGTCTTGATGGTACTATTCATTATAGTGCCAACTTTGAAGAGTTATACTTAGGTGACATAATAGAGTAATTAAATAAAAACAAAAAGACATTACTACACATACGGGAGTTACCCACTTGTGATAAAGTATTGTCTTTTTTTCTATATTATTTGAACGTATAATAGACGAACCACTTTGACCAAAAGCAGAATATGGTCGAGAGTTATTTGTAATACTTTATAAAAAGAGCTAAATAGCGTTGTTTATAATATTTCATCCTTATCGACCATTATTTGTAAAAGTTATTACTTTAATTGTTTCATTTTCAAACTATGGTAAAATATCTTCGAAACAACAAAATAAAAACTCAATGGAGGAATTACAATGAAGAAAACATTATTATTTTTAACTGTTGCATTAATTTCATTAACTTTAAGCGCTTGTCAACCTGATACTACAGATTTAGATGAGCAAATTACTGAACTTACTTCAACAGTAGCTGATTTACAAGATGATTTAGCAACTGCTAATCAAAATTTAGCTAATGAACAAGATGATTTATCTGGTACTTACGTAGGTTATTCTTGGAAAGGTGAAGCATCTGGAACTTTATTAGAAGATGCAACACAAAAAGTTGAAACAACAATTACATTAGACGCTGACGGTATTGTTACTGATGCATCTGTATTATTTTGGAAACTAAAAGACGGTTCATGGTATACTCGTCAAGACGGTACATCACGTATATCTGTTGATGCAACTATCGAACCTATAGCAGCTACACCTGGTTCTAGTTATGCAAAAGGAACTTCTATGTTTACAATTGATACTCATGACTTTATGTCATTATATGCTGTCGAAGTATACGCTGATGGATCAGCTGTGTTCTTATTTGTAGATCCTACAACAAGATACCAATTTGAAATATCTTTACCTGTTGGTTATAATTATTCAACTTTACTAAGTGCTGTTACTGTTAATGGTGATGCTGGTGGATTTATTCCAACAGTTAGAACTTCTGGTTCAGGTGTTTTAAAACCAAGTTCATGGAGCCAACTAGATGGTAAAAATATGTTTAGTATTGCAGGGTACAATCATGTAATGAGTGATTATGGAGTATTTGAAGGAATCACTGCAGATTCAACTATGCAAGAATTACTAGAAGCAACTGGAGTTACTTTTACAACCACAGTTCCTGATGTATTCGCTTTAGATTATGGTAGACATTCAATCGGTGGATGGGAAGGTAATTATCAAGCAATAGAAGCATTCCTAATCGGTAAAGATGTTACTTCAGTAACTTCATTAGTTGATTGGTCTGTAACTAAATGGGGAGATTCTATTAACGAAGACAATTACTTTGGTATAGATTTAGTTGCTGGTTCAACAAAAACTGCTCAAGATTCATTTGATACAATTTCTGGTGCAACTGTAAGAATGTCAAGAGAAAGCACTTCATTCCAAAGAGCATTAGTTGCTGCTGGAATTCTTGATGAATCAGATGTTATTGTAGGAAGATTCTAGAACTATAGAAATCGGTATTTATTAGAGTGTAGGATATATAATGCGCTTATTTAGCGTTTACTACTCATATTAGATAACATGAGATATGCTCTAAAACTAGTTAGAATACCCTTGCCATAATAAAATTTAAATGATACAATAGCTTAGGTGATTTTATGCGAACAAAAAGACTTACATTACTAGCAATTATGTTATCTGTCAGTATTGTATTATCAATAGTAGAGTCTTTTATACCTGTCTTCATTCCTGGTGTAAAAATAGGGCTTGCAAATGTTGTAACACTAATTATTATGTACTTATATGGAGAGAAAGACGCATTTTTAGTATTAATCTTAAGAATCCTTCTAGTTGGAATACTTAGAGGTACAATCTTTAGCGTAACTTTCTACCTTTCATTATCTGGTGGACTCAGTGCATATCTTCTCATGTTTACTTTTAAGCAATTTCGAGTATTCAGCATGATTGGAGTAAGTATTATGGGTGCATTCGGGCATAGTGTCGGACAAATAGCAATGGCAATATTCCTTATTGAAAGAACAGAATTAATTTACTACTTACCATATATTTTAGTTCTTAGTGTAGCCACAGGAGTTCTAACTGGTATGATTGCAAATAGATCACTAGCAATCGTAAAAAAAGCAATTTAAAACCCGCTAATTTTAGCGGGTTTTTTTTATATTATTTTTTTGTTAGATCGAAATAGGCAATCCCTACTGTACCTACACCAGTATGACAGCCAATTACAGGAGTAATTGGTGCTTCATAGTATTTATAACCTGGGTAAGCTTTTTCCATTTCGTCTTTAATATATTGTAGTCCTTCTAAATTGTCTGATGTATCGTATGTTACAACGAAATCATCTATATTTGCTAGATCGGAAATAACTAAATCAACCATTTCTTTAAGAGCTTTCTTTTGAGTTCTTATTTTTTTAAACGGGACAATATGTCCTGTATCATCAACTTCTAGAATCGGCTTAATTTTCAACATACTTCCGATAAAACCAGCAGCGCCAGTAAGGCGTCCATTAGCAACGAAAAGTCTTAAATTATCAACCATAAAATATTGCTTACGATTAGTTCTTATAAATTCAATGTACTCAATAATTTCTTCTGTTGATTTATCTTCTTTAATTAGTCTTAAGATTTCTAAAGCAATCCAACCTTCACTGATAGCAGCGTTTCTTGAATCAATTACGTGAATTTTAACTTTTCCGTCGTAAGTAGATTGTACTCCAAGGCAAACATCATAAGTCGAACTCATACCTGAACCTATGGTAGTTACGAATACTTCATCATAACCTTTTTCTTCTAGTTCATCAATTAGTTCTAATAATTCACCTGGTGAAGGCATTGAAGATTGTGGGACTAATTTGTCATCCTCAAGTAATCTTTTATAGAATGCATCTGCAGTTATATCTATAAAGTCATTGTATGTGTCGTCCCCCATGATAATTTTCATTCTTAATATTCTTAAATTCTCTTCATTTAAGTCTAAGTAGTCTAAACATCCTGTTGAAGTTGCAATTACAGCTTTTTTACTCATCACTATCTCGCCTACTTTCTCTCTTATTTAAAAGGTTATATAGAACAGCTAATGGCCAAAATAAAACGGCTAATGCTGGTATTACGAACCAGATTACATCTGGTGCATACATTAAATTAATAAAAATTAATGCACCAATAATAATAGTTGCTGATACACTACTAAACATTAAATCATTTCTGTAATGTTTAATCGTTTTTAATCGTTTAGCCTTTTTTTCTTTTTTTTGCTCTTTTAGGAAATAGTCTTCCAGACTACCAAATTCTATTAACGTTTGATCTATAGCTACGTTTTCAGTTATTCCTGAGTCGATTAAGTCTTCTACTTTTTCTAATAGTTGCTCGATTACACCATCAATGATTTCGTCTCTATTTTGCTTGGGGATATCTTTAAATGTATTTCTTACAAAGTTTTCAATTCTGTTCATGGTTTAAGCCTCCAATAGTGTATTTAAGATTTCTTTTAGTTCGAGCCATTCCTGTTTTTTCTCATAGTAATATGCCCTTCCTAGTGAGGTAATCTTATAATACCTGCGTTTTTTCCCATGTGTTTTTTCCCCAACGTAAGACTCAATTAATTCTTTTTTCTCTAGACGACTTACAATACTGTAGAGTGTCGCTTCTTTTATGATAAATTTGTTATCAGTTCTTTTTTTAATACAGCTTGCTATTTCGTAACCATATCTATCTTGTTCAATGATAAGTTTTAAAATAACACTTTCTAAATGTCCTCTAATAACATCAGAATTCACCATAAAAACACCTCTACTTCTCTATATTTTTACTATATAATATAATATCAAAAATATAAGGTAAAGTAAAGGTGTATATTCGCTTAATACTTGTTTTTAAAGTAGGTACTAATATTTTTAAGTGATTGAAGTAAAACCTCATCTTGGTCTAAATTCATGTCTTTAATGACAGAATCTATCATCTCTTCATGAAACTCTTCGTGTACGGCAAGAGCTTCTACAGCTTTTTCAGTTAAAGCTATCAAGACTTTTCTTTTATCTTCTTCTTCACGATATCTAGTGCAATATCCCTTTTCTACTAATCTATTCATAGCTGTGGTTAAAGTCCCAACTGTCACTCTCATTCTTCGTGCTAAGTGAGTCATTGTTGGTTCCTCTGTTTTAACAATAGCTTCTAAGACATGAACTTCATTCATTGACAGTTTAACCCCTCTATTTCTTAAGGCTTCTGCCTCAATACTTAAGATATGATTAAATACTTCAACCAATAGCTCATTAATTACTTGCTTAGGTGTGTCCATCTAATACCTCCCTATTTAACTATATATCCTATTCCTACACACCCAGGTCCCGCATGTGCGCCAACTACTGGTGTTAAAGGATAGGCTTTTATTTCTTTTATATCTGGTCTTGCTTCTAGTATCTTTGATCTAATATATTCTACTCTTTCTTTTGCTTCTGCTTCAATCATAAAGACTTCAACATCTTTATCTCCAAGTTCTTCTAAGAACTTTTCTATTATACGTTCAGTAGCTTTTGAAAGGGTACGAATTTTTTCAATTGCTTCGACTCTACCATCTTTGGTAACTTCTAACATTGGTTTAATTTTTAACATACTTCCAAAAAATCCTGAAGCTCCACTTAAACGACCGTTTTTAACAAGGTATCTAAGAGTTTCAACACTGAACAATATACGATGATTATCTCGCAATTCCTCTAAATGTGCAACTATTTCTTCAGTTGTTTTTCCTTTTTGGACCATTTTAGCGGCATCTAATGCCATTCTTGCCTCTGGGAAACTAACAGTACCAGAATCAAAAACAGTTATTTTAGCATCATCAATCATATTAGCAGCAAGAACACAACCCTCATATGTTCCACTTAGTTTTTGAGAGACTGAAATCACGATTAGTTCATCGTAACCTTTTGCAATCATTTCCTTATATTGTTCTACGATAACACCAGTTGCAGCCTGGGCTGTAGTTGGGGTTAAACTGGGATCCTCTAATAACATTTTATAAAAGTCTCCGGCTTTAATATCTACGTAATCTGAGTATTCAGTATGTCCGACAAATAAAATAGATCTAATAACAGATATATCATACTTATGATCAATATAATCTATTCCAGAATTTCCACATACTAGTAAACCAATTTTTGACATAAACTCCTCCTAAATTTTGATTTGATATTCAAAGTATCTAAGAAAAGTGTATATCTTTTTGATTATTTTGTCAAATTTACTGCAGATTCTTAATATATTTATCCATATAAATACTAGCATCTTTACCAGCACCCATTGCTAAAATAACAGTTGCTGCTCCACTAACAACATCACCACCAGCAAAAACACCCGGTATCGACGTTTGAAAATCATTAACAACTATCCTACCCCACTTGTCTGTTTCTAAATCTAGAGTAGATTTTTTTAGAATTGGATTCGGCTTTTGCCCAATAGATATAATGCATGAGTCAATATCAAAAGTAATATAGTTCCCAGTTGGCATTGGACGTCTTCTACCTGAAGAATCCTTCTCACCTAGTTCCATAATTTCACATTTCACTCGTTTAACAATATAGTTTTCTCCAATAAATTCTACTGGGTTTCTAAGTAGTCTAAAATCTATATCTTCTTCTATTGCATGATGTATCTCTTCAAGTCTTGCAGGTAAACTTTCCATATCTCTACGGTATAAGATAAACACATTTTTTGCACCTAATCTTTTTGCTGTTCTAGCTGCATCCATTGCTACGTTACCACCACCGACCACTGCTACATTACTACCAATTTTTACAGGTGTAGGATTATGAGGAAAATCACGTGACTTCATAAGGTTAACTCTTGTGAGGAATTCATTAGCATAATAAACTCCACTGAAGTTCTCCCCTGCTATATTTAATGCACTTGGTAATCCTGCACCACTTCCTATAAATACTGCTTTATAGTCATAGTCTTCTTTTAGTTGGTCAATAGTTATTGATTTTCCTATTAGTACATTCTTTTCAAACTTAACACCTAAATCTTTAACCTTGTTAATCTCTTGTTCAACAATAGTCTTTGGTAATCTAAAATCAGGGATCCCATATTTTAGTACACCACCATATTCATGTAGTGCTTCATACACTGTAACATCATATCCTAGTCTTCTCATACTAGCGGCATTACTTATACCACTAGGACCACTACCTACAACTGCAATTTTAATACCATTATTAGATATTGTTTCTTCCTTAACGAGATCATTACTTAATGCATAATCGCCTAAATATCTTTCTAGTGCACCAATCGATACACTTTCACCTTTAACATTTAGGATACAAGCCCCTTCACACTGCTTTTCTTGAGGACAAACTCTACCACAAATAGCAGGTAAGATGTTGTCATTATACAGCGTAAAATAAGCATTTTCTATATCATTACTCAATATTTCTTTTATAAATTTCGGTATATCTATATGTACAGGACAAGCATCAACACATCGTGGATTTTTACAGTCCAAACAACGTGAAGCTTCAAGTTTTGACTCGTCTAGCGTGAATCCACATGCTACCTCTTCAAAATTAGATTGTCTTTTAACGCTATCTAAAACATTCATTTTTATTCTTGATTGCTTCATTTTAACTTCATCTCCAGATTGCAAATATGTTCCTCATCATGATAGTAGTTTTGTCTCGCTAAGAGTTCATCAAAATCAACTTCTTCACCAGGAAAGTCTGGTCCATCAACACATGCAAAAAATGTTTTACCACCGATAGATACTCTACAATTACCACACATACCAGTACCGTCAATCATTATAGGATTAAGAGAAACATCGGTCTTAAGATTGTGCTTTTTATTCAATTGGACAACGTACTTCATCATAATTAAAGGTCCAATTGCAATTGAATGGTCATAAGTCTCATGAGTCAAGAGTTCTGAGGCAATCTCAGTCACAAAACCTTTCTCACCAACAGAACCATCATCAGTGCAAAGGTAAACATTATCACAAATATCTCTAAATTTATCAGTTAGAATTAAGTACTCTTTCGACTTTGCACCTAACACCAAATCAATACTGACCCCTTCATTATGATATGCTTTTAATTGTGGATAAATAGGCGCGGCTCCTACCCCTCCTGCTATAGCAAGTATACGTTTAGAGCCTCTAATTTTGATAGCTTCTCCAAGAGGTCCTACTATATCAGAAATAGCATCTCCAACTTCCATAGATCCAAGAAGTCTAGTCGTATATCCAAGCTTTTGATATATAATTTCAACTGTTGTTTCATCATGATTTACAACAGTCAAAGGTATTCTTTCTCCGTCTTCGTCAACACGCAGAATAATGAAATGCCCTGGTTTACAATTTTTAGCAACCAATGGTGCTTCTATAGTCATTTGGTCAACTAGATTATTTATTTCTTTTTTCGCTAGTATTTTATACATCTCTACACCTTCTTTATAAGAAAAGTACACGAAAACGTACTATTCTTTATATATTATTATAACAAATTTGCTTTCTTTTTACCATCCAAGAATATAGAAAAAGAGACTATTATTGTCCCTTTTTAACGACAAATTTATTTGATCTCAACACTAATAGTAACGCAACGTATAGTACTGAAACTAAACCAGCCAATATCAAAAATGATATTTTATAAGATGAATATTTCGCAATAGCTCCTAATATAGGGAAAATTATGATCATAACTATACTAAATGCAAAACTACTAAAACTTAAAACTGTAGCTCTTTGCTCAGATGGTATTATTCTGTTAACGTAATCAGACAAAACTATATAAAGCAATGAATCCAAGAATCCTAAAAGAACAAATGGAACAAAAACGATTAAATCAACTTGGATAGCCCAAAATGAAACTACTAATAAAAGTGGTACGATATACAATAATAATTTCTCTTGAAATTTCTTCTCTAATCGTGATGCCAGGTATCCACCGAGTGCACCTGCCAAAGAATGAACTGCTAAAAGTATCCCAATTAGATATTCTGGATAATTTAGAGATTCTGATAGATAGAGTTGAAAATAAAAAAAGATAGAAGTTACTGGAGCAGCAAGTAAAGCTCCTAAAATTATCAAAAATGTTAGATTTTTATCATTAAATACAGTTTTTGTACTTCGTACAAAGTGTTCGTACACAAGATCATTGAAATTACTATGCTTTTTCACACTATTTTGTTTAGTTTCCTTCATTAGTAAAACAGGGATTAACGCCACAGTGAAGGCGATAAACACTACTAAAAAGTTTAGTTTATAGCTCATTAGAGCAAGATAACCACCAATGAGTAAGGCCAATGTGCTACTCAATTGAAAGATTATTTCCCTATTCCCGTTAATTTTCATGAATTTGTCTTGATCGTTAGTCATAACCAATGAATCATAAATCAATGCCTCACCACTACCAGATTCAAATGCATATGAAGCTCCACAAAAAATAAATGCTAAACCAATAAGTACTACATTATTGCCATAAACTATTAGAATGACATATACCAAATACAGTAAAACACCTATAATACGCGATTGTTTCCTACCAATCAAGTCTGCTAACATACCACTAGGTATCTCAAATAGCAAACTTGAGACATGGAATACACTTTCAAAGATCCCAATCTCAAGAGGATCAAAGCCTTTTAGGAGCAAGTATAAGAGCCATATTACGTTTGTAACATTGAAACTCCTAAGTCCAAGCTGAATATAGTCTAGAATTATGTTATTTTTATATTTTTTCATCGATACTTACCAATATTTCACCACAATGAGTGCAGTATTTGTCCTCTAATACATTATCATTGCCACATTCAATGCATTTAACAATGTGAAGACCTTGCTTCATTAGTGTTTCAATATCTAATTTCTTGTCTTTTCCAAATATTGCTAATGATGAAACCATTATGACCACAAAGACGCTGACCACTAAAGATGTACCACCAATTATTAGCAATATAATCGAGTTTTGATACATAGACAATACAATTACACCAATACTTGCTAAAATCGCTGAGAACCCAAATATTCGTGTATATCTCTCATTCATCTTAATCACCTTCAAATATTATGTTAATTTAATCGGTCAATAGTTTAGTTAACATTTTGATACATTTAAGGGCTATAGCTCTAATATGTATCAAAACGGCTCTATTCACACAATTCAAGGATTGTTTCCCCCTGATTACTTGTATATTTTCTTCTATTAATTCTACGAGATCTGATCCCGTTTGGACTTCTTAGTAATTCTTTTAACTTATCTCCACCATGATATCCATGAATTACAACAAGTTCAGTAACATTTTTATCTAGTTTTACTATAGTTCTTTCAATATACCTTCTTGCTTCTTCTACAGTGTATCCGTGTATATCAATTGTCTTCGTCATTATTACTCTCCATTTTAACTATGTCTAGATCAGCTTTTGTATACACTCTACGTCCATTCTTCTCCACAAAGTCATCAAGAATCTCGTTAATTACCTCTGGTTTGTCTTTAATACTATCTAATTTATCTAAATCTACGCCTTGTGTTAAAGGGCAAGTAGAGATACAAGTTCCACAATCTGTTCCAGATTTTAACCACATATCGTAGCATCTATTATCATGAAATTTATAGAATTGTCGACCATTTACATACCTTGGAAGATGCGTTATAGCCTTGGACGGACAATTACTCAAGCAAAGTGCACATCTCTTACAGAACTCAGTTAAGCCAAAATCGATAGGTTTATCATAATTAACTTCTAAATTTGTAAAGACAGCACCCAATCTTACGTTGTTTCCGTATTCTTTGGTAACAATATGATTACACATTCCTATTTGTCCTAGTCCAGCATCATGTGCTAATGGAACTAATGGTCCTAAGTAGAATTCTGAATTATTAAACATTGCCTTATATCCTAATTCTTTTAGATACATTGTTATTCTACTACCAACAGTTGCTACTTTTACATAAGCTTCTTCGGTAGCTAGTAGTTCTTCATATTGAGGACCTCTATTTATTTGCTCCTTATCCATTAGTACAGTAAAGACTATTGCTGTTTTATATTTTGGTAAAATCTTATTATTATATGTATCCATATTTAAAGCCTCTGACAACCCACCATGAGTAGAATAAAAAGAATAATCATTCAATTTGGTTATCCCTGCAGATGTAGCTCCATAATATTTAGCTATTTCCTTTAAATTAGACGAGAACTCAAGATTAATATCAACCCTATTTGGATTTACAGGTTTGCTCTCAGCCATATCAAAGATAGATTTTATGAAATATTTATTGTCTTTTGTCAATGGGAAAAAGAGTTCTTTAAAGCGATCGCTTTTACGAACATTATTTCTAAACGAAATACCTCTTTGCCTATCATCGTCTTTTTTTGCAGCTCTATTTTTATTATAAAAATCCTTATACTCTTTAGAGCCTTTTTTTAATCCTACTCTAGCGAATAGAACTTCTCTTTCGTCATATTTCTTCATAAAAATCACCCATTTAATTATAACATAAAAATAAGAGAATTAAATTAGCATTTAATTCTCTTATTTATTACATATCTAAGTATTCTTCAATTGCTTCGACATCTTTATCTCCTCGACCTGAAAGGTTTACTAAGATAATCTTATTTTTTGCTAATGTAGGCGCAAGTTTAACAGCATATGCTAATGCATGACTTGATTCTATTGCTGGAATGATTCCTTCTTCTCTAGATAGTTCTAAAAATGCTGCTACTGCCTCTTTATCTGTAGCACTCGTATACTGTACTCGATCTATTGATTCCAGGAAAGCGTGTTCCGGTCCTACTCCTGGATAGTCTAACCCTGCAGATATTGAATATACTGGACTAATGTTTCCATCATCATCAAGAACTACTTTTGTATTCATTCCATGAATAACTCCTTCTTTACCGAGAGTCATGGTAGCAGCGTGTTCTTTTGTATCCAAACCTTTCCCCGCAGCCTCTACACCAACGATTTTAACACCTTTATCGTTAATAAACTCAGTAAATAAACCAATTGCATTACTTCCCCCACCAACACAGGCAATGATTGTATCTGGTAGAATTCCTTCTTCTTTAAGTATTTGTTCTCTTGCTTCTTCACCAATAACTTTTTGAAAGTATTTCACCATAGTTGGGTATGGGTGTGGCCCTACTGCACTACCTAATAGGTAAAAAGTATCTTCGATTCTTTCAACCCATTTACCAATTGCATAATCAACAGCATCAGCTAATGTCTTAGTACCTTGTTCTACTCCTGTTACTTTAGCACCTAGCATTTCCATTCTAAATACATTTAGTTTTTGTCTCTCCATATCAATTGCACCTTGGAAGATTTCACACTCCATACCAAACATAGCTGCAGCTGTAGCTGTAGCTACACCATGTTGTCCTGCACCAGTTTCTGCAATTACTTTAGTCTTACCCATTCTCTTTGCTAATAGAATTTGTCCTATTGTGTTATTGATTTTGTGTGCTCCTGTATGATTTAAGTCTTCTCTTTTTAAGTAAATCTTAGCACCACCGTATTTCTTTGTTAAGTTTTCACAATAATAAATCGGACTTGGTCTTCCAACGAAGTTCTTTAAATAATATCTATATTCGACGTCAAATATTGGGTCTTCAATGGCTTCATTAAAAGCTCTTTCTACCTCGTTTAACGCTTCTATAACTGGTGGAGGTACAAATTGTCCACCAAATTTTCCAAATTCATAATTCATAATAATCTCTCCTTTAGTTTTTTAGTTTTATGTTATGTACTTGTATAATCACCTCTTCAAGGTCCCATAATAATCCTCCTTTTTATTGTATAAAAAAAGTCCTCTACACAAAATATTGTGTAGAGGACGTTATAAACGTGGTGCCACCTCATATTTAGTTCTATAAAGAACCCTTATTTAAGTACTATCATACTCTAGCTCTATAACGGGAGCTCCCGTGACACCCTACTATAATTCAGGTATCCTCTCATAGATCCATTCAGTTATTTAATTATTACTAGTTTCCACCAAACACTAGTTCTCTATAAATAAAATAATAACCTACTACTTCTATTCAATGATTTATTTAATTGTATTTTATAATCGATATTCTGTCAATACTCTTTTTACATTTTTATGCTTTTGAGGGGTCTAAATGGTATATATTTGTGTTTTAGATAGCTCTAAACAGTAAAAATCATTAAATTACATTCTTAAGATTTAGCTTGTCTTCAAAGTTTTCATCACGTATTTTTCTTAGTATTTTTAGTAGATCTTTGTTTACTTCGTAGTTTGTATTTTCAGTAAATCCTCCAGAATGATTTGATAAAACTACGTTATCCAATTCATGAATTGGATACTCTGAAGGCAATTGTGTTTCTTTACCTTTTGGATAGTTAAACCAAACATCTGATGCATAGCCTTTTAAGTTTCCATTTAACAATGCTTCATAAAGGTCTTTCTCATTACATATCTTACCTCTACCAACATTTACAAGAAACTTATGTTTCATTCTTGAAAATTTTTCTTTATCGAAGACTTCCTCAGTGGTTGAGTTAAGTGGTACTGATATAATTACAATATCAGATACTTGAATGAGGTTTGTTAGATTTTTAACCAGGTTTATATCACTCGGATAGTCTTTGTGTCGATCTATAGTATAGAAGTCACAACCAAGACTCTTCATTAGCTGATGCGAAATTTTACCTATTCTACCATATCCAAATAATCCAACACTTAAATTTTGAATACTTACCCATGGTAATCGTTCATCTGTATTACGAGAACCCCAATTTCCTTCTTTTAGTAAGTTATGATAAGTAACTGTGTTACCTAGAAGTGATAATGCAAGTGTTAAAGCCTTTTCAGCTACATACTTTGATCTTGTAGAAGTAATAAATAGCATTAATTCTTTATCTCTTAAGGCCTCTAAATCAATTCCATTATGTCCTGTATAAGGAATAACAATCCCTTTAAGATTGGGATTAAACTTAGTGTTGTTGTATTTCCCAGTTATTATGTAATTAGCTTTCTTTATATCTTCGACGATATCAATACTATCGATAGGGTTTTGCTTTAGGAATTCTTGAATCTTTTCGTGTTCAGCAAATACTTTCATATTAATACCTCCTAGAATAGTGAAACTTGTTCACTCTTAACGCTTTCAGACATACCTTCTATAATGTCTTTCATCTTATATACTATACCATATTTCTTACATAATGTCTCAAACTTATTTTGTAGCAATTTGTGATTTAAAGACGCACAAACATATGAATCTCCATATGTTTTTACATACCTATCAGTTAACTCAGGACCGATTTTATTAAAGAAGTACTGTCTTTGGTTATCTCTTAAAGTTACAGCCCACGAGGCAAAGATAAACTTTGCTCCAACTTCATGTGCTTTGGTAACTATTTGCTCAATGTTCGCTAATGTATCATTAATAAAGGGTAGAATAGGCATTAATGTGATTCCTGTATAGATTCCACTATTAACAAGGTCTTTTACCACTTCAAATCGTTCTGTGCTTGATGGTACATTTCGCTCGATTCTAGCTTGTAGTCTATCATCTGCAGTAGTTATCGTAATACAGATACAAACAGGTGAATGAACATTTATGTTTTGCAAGACATCAATATCTCGTAAAATCAGTTTACTTTTAGTAATTATATTAACTCCGAAGTGATATTTGTCCATCGATTTCAATGAGTTTCTAGTGTAGTTTAGGGTCTTCTCATAGCGATTATATGGGTCATTCATCCCTCCCATGGAAATTACTCCTTTTTTGCGTTTTGTAGAAAGTTCCAGGTCAACCATCAAGTCAGCTTCCTGCTTCGTCCTAATGGTGTCAAAATTTTTTATCTTATAACAACTACTTCTCGAGTCACAATATATGCATCCTTGGTCACATCCACGATAAATATTCAAGTTATGAGTTACACCAAACCAAGATTGACCACTATTTACAGAATGAACAATTTTCTTCGCTCTAATATATTCCATTTATAGAAATTCAGTCACTTTTTCTAGAGTTAAATACGGTGTTTCATTTATGATTCTTTCTCTGTATTTCTCAATATATTGTTTCCCCCAAGGTGAATCTACTAATTCCTCTCCTGCCATATGAATTACAACATACAATACGATTGTACGTAGCATTAGGAAATCGTTCAAATTTGATAAAAACGAAATATCTATTGAATTTTGCTTAAGGTATCCTTTAAAGAAAGGGGCTAACATTAGCGCTATTTCTTTATCTAGTGCATCACCTGATAGCTTTGAATTCATAAAACGATAGAATATCACTATAGCTATATCGCTTATGAAATGCTTATATGCCGCATCATCCCAATCAAAAAACATTAGTTCTCCGCCATATAAGTGCATATTCCCAAAATGAAGATCCGTGTGAATTAGGCCAAAATTATCGATATTTTTAGGTAACTTCTGAACTTTTTTAACTAATTTCTCGTATTTTTCGACCAATATTCGATCATTTTTACCTAATAATTTTCTTGATTTTTCAAGTAGTAATTCTTCATCCCAATCTATTCTTTTATGGATTGGTTTATACTTTTTTGTCAATTTATGTAATTTTCCTACTTCTTCTCCAAACATTTCATAAAACTCATTTGTCAGGTCTATTAACTTTATTTTTTCTCCTGGAGCTTTGACAAATACAGAGATTATGAAATAATCGTCTTGATTGATTTTAATTACTTCTAGCAAGTTATCATTTTCTGAATGGATAACAGTGGAAACACGTGCATTGTTTTTATCTAAGAAATCAATAAACTCTAATTCCGCAAATACTTGTTCTTTTGAGCGATGAGAACTATGAACAAACCTAAGAATGTAGTTTTCACCTTTTTTCTCATACTCATATACGAAATTTTCAAAGCCACCTATCTTCTTAATGGTGTCAAAAGGTGTATCGTATAATCTTGCTGATTCTCTTATAATGCCCTCTGTTAGTGCATTTTGAATGGCTATCTCCATAATTGCTCTCCTTTAAAAGTGTATAATCTAATTTTATCATATATGTTGTGCTATTAAAGTGATAATTTAATTTATTATGTCATAAAAAAAGAAGACTATTGGTATAGTCTTCTTTTGCTAATCTCTTTGATTTCTATAATATATAATGTCTTCTAACACCGCATTTGTCTTTGCGTTTATATAGTAAAACTTGTCGTTAGACATATCAAACTCGTTACCATATGCGCTCTCGAGGGTATTAAAAAGGTCACTATAATAGTTAAAACTAAAATATCCATCATTGATAAACTGCTCCAGATAGTCCTCATACAGGATTTGATACTCTTCAAACTCCAATATCTTGTCAACTAGAGGTGTGTAATCTGAATATGAAGAGAATCCACTACCTTCCCATTCATATATATCATTACCTAGTGTGTAATCTATAAAGACAGGGGAACCACTCCAACCTACACCCATAGAATGATCATAATCAAATGGGATAAATGTTAAATAGTCGCTTTCATCAAAATATAAGTAATAGTTATTAGCGTTACCACGGTAATCATCAGGATTACCTAGTAGAACGTTCACCGCAAGGGATCTAATAAACATATCTACGTCAAAATTGTCTTCTAAGTAGTTTTTCAAAGTAAGACCTGAATAGTTATCGAGATTCCGAGTGAAGTTAATAAGCGAGGAATAATCACTACTGTCTTGATTGGTCTCTTTACCATATGTAGGGCGATAATTACTTTTCCAATCTCTTATTCCTACACTATATAAGTTAGTTATAGGCTGTAAAGTACCTGGCCATATTACTTTGTATAAGTCTCCAACCTCTTTAGTAGGGGTATCTTGTAGGTGTTTCCTTATGAATTCTTCATCAATTACTTCTTGAGCAGTGTAGAGTTCAGTCATTTCAACTTCTCCATTTATCCTAATAATCAGTTTAGTAAGAGTAATATTAGGCATCGCTACACCAGCTTCTTGGAATAATCGATGGCTATATAGTTCATTAATATATGTTTGATCATTGTTTCTATTCCATTTAAAGGCTAGTTTCTCTAAATCAAAGACTTCTCTTGTTTTAAGCCAATCATATTCAGTTGTTCCAAATGTTGTATCAAATGTTTCATTAAACTTCATTACATAATGAATTGGAACAACAACTCCTTCAGAGTTTTCTGGGAGTCGTCTTGAATAGTTATTACCTTTTGATCTAATACCAACATCAGGTATGAAGATTAACTCTTCGTCTCCATAATAAGATACATCTGCTTTAACATATTCATTACTTTTATAGTTTCCAAACATATCATGATACTCATTCATCGAATCTAAGAGATGTTGCCATTCTGACCTATCAAAATCTAGGACAAAGGTGTGTTTGATACTATCATCGAATAGGTTTTGATAGTCTAAAGGCTTATCTCTGTCGCCTAAAGTGTAGTTGTTTTCCATTGCTTCTTCGATAGCTTTTATTCTATCTTCTTCTTGTCTTGCGTTTTCAATTAATATAAATTCTTCTTGTTTTATTATTTGTTCTTGGTAGTATTCTACCATCTTTTCTTGTGCTGCTATATAATCAACTTGTGCTTTTAGAATCTCTTCTTTTTGAGCACGTTGTTGAGCAAGGACATCAATAATCTCTAATTCACTTGGTAAGTTTAATAATAGTGATTCATCAGATAAAGAATCTAACCCAAATAGTACAGTTACTAAGGTTGCGATTATAAGAACTCGTCTTAGTACAAGATTAATCATTATTCTGAGATGTAATCTCCATTATGAGAAAGCAATACGATACTCTTCACAGATGCTATATCTTTAAGTCTATTAACCATTAGCGATTTATCCTCTTTAGATCTAACTTCTAAGGTTAAATCAAGCGAATTGTATTTAACAGTCTTATTTCTTAAAGTATATTTACCATAAATGGCACTTACTTCTGTTAAGATTGCTTCTTCATTTTCTGTAGAATTAGTACGAATTATTAAGAAGTACGATGAAACGAATACTTCTAAACTAATTAATGCAAATATAGCTAGTGCAATAATAACTGTACTAATGAATGCTACCAGGATTAAACCAGCACCTACTTGGATACCCAATCCCACAGCCCAAAACATAAATACTGTATCAAAAGGATTTTTCAAGGCAGTACGGAAACGTACAATAGATAGAGCCCCTACCATCCCTAGAGATAGAATAATATTTGATGCTACTGAGATAATGATAACACTAGTAACCATGGCGACAATTGGTAATCCAATTGCCAAACTACGGTTATAAACGGTAGTTTGGTAGCTTTTCTTATAAGTATATAAGATAAATAAGCTTAATAAAAATACTACGATGATATTGAATATTATTGATTCTAGTCTGATGTTCTGTGAATTATAAAGTTCTAAGATATCTTGGTTGATTAAATCTGAAAATGACATAATGCCCTCCTAAAGTATTATTTGATCATATCCTAAGAAGTACTTAGAATATGCTATTTGATTAGCTGCAATTGATTTTATTATTGTTTTTATTTCTTTGGGAATGAAGTGTTCATACTTTATTTCCATCATTAGCATGGTATCTTTCATTAATTTGATGTTTTCCCCCGAAATTTCTTTATCAAAACGGGAAACTTCTAGAGAGTGGTCAAATGTAATTCGAAAATTATCACTTTCATCACGATAAGCTTCTCTTTTATAGATAATATTACACTTTGGTTCAAGATTATTTCTAAAGAAATCAAGTGTATATAACCTAATCAACTTATCATCGAAGTGCTTCTCTAAAATATCTATATCATTATCAACGATAGCTTTAAACACCTCTTCATTAATAGGTGTTGATATTTTAATACTACTATTTCCTGTCTTTTTCTTTAATTCTAATTTCTTCATTGTTATATCGTCATAGTATCTAATACGGTACTTCTTATGTAATTCATTACCAAATGCTTTATCCTGAGCCCCTGAGAAGTAAATATCATCTAAATATATACTATTTACTTGGTACGATTCATTTGGACCATGTTGATCATGAATCAAAAGAGTTTTAATAGCCTCTCTTACTTTAAAATAATCGACGTAAGAGATTAGATACTTGTGTTCCTGGCGATGAACTTCCTTCATATTACCACCTCAAATTAATAATTGTATTATACACCGTTTTTCTTGTTTTTCCAAAACTGTTTAAGATAGTCTTGAAGATAAGTATTCTTTTTGACAGTTTTATAATGATTCCAGTTTTTAGGGTACAGACTCTTATATTTACGATGAGAATATCTATCATCAAACAATATTCCAATCCCTATATCTTGTTCTGTCCTAATAACCCTACCAATTGCTTGAATAACTTTGTTCATTCCTGGATAGGTATATGCATAATCAAATCCTTCATCAAATTCATCATCAAAATAGTTTCTCAAGATTTCATTATACTTATTGAATTGAGGTAACGCTACACCAACTACTAATACCCCACTTAATTTGTCACCAATATAATCGACACCTTCACTAAAACTCCCACCTAGTACAAAGAATCCAATTTTTGATACCTCTCCGACGGTATCAAAAGCGTCTAACATCTTCTGTCTAGCTCTAAATGACATATTTCTTGATTGGACTAGCACATTGTAATCTTCGCTCTCGAAGTGCTCTAAAACATTATTTAGATACTGGTAAGAGGGAAAGAAAACAATATAGTTCCCAATTTTGGTTTCTAACATTGCATATATACTGTCAATGATTCCATTAACACTTCGGTCTCGATCTCGGTATCTTGTAGATGTAGATTCATCAACATATAATCCTAAATTATTTTGTTTAAACGGAGAAGGGATTTGAATACTCTTTCCATTTCCATTTGTAATAAGTTTCACATAGTAATCAATAGGTTCCAAAGTAGCACTGAAGAAAATTGTTCCTTTAGCTCTACGTTCAAGAACATCTAATATGTACTTAGATGCATCTAAGCATCTTTGAGAAACAACAATGTCTTCTCCTATCACTTCAACCACATACTTATAGCTAAGTGAATAGTAATCAGTTATCCTTAAAAACTGGGTTAGCTCAAAATAGCCATCCAGGACTTTATCTCGGTCCTTAAACCTCTTATTCTCAACCAGGATTTGATCCAATTTATTAACTATTCTTTCAATTAACTTAATTAAATCTTCATCTAATTCATCTTGATAGTAGAATTGCGCTTTGATTATGTCATTTACTTCAACAAATTCATCAATATATTTTATTAACTTGTTAATTTGAGTTTTAACTGCGGGTTTCACCTTGTTAGAACTCTTTCTTAACTCGAATAACGTCGATTTTCTGATAAAACTCGAGTACATTGAACGAGATCGGTCAACCATATTGTGAGCCTCGTCAATTAAAAGGATAGGATTATAGTAATCTTCATCAAAATATCTAATTAAATGTGTTCTTGGATCAAAAGCATAATTATAATCACAGATAATTACATCTGAATAGTTTGAAATTGCTAAGCTAAACTCGTGGGGACATATTGTATGATACTCTCCATATTGCTTAATTAAGTCCATTTCATATACATCCTGGTGAACAAAGATATCATTCAAGCCTTCATTTAAGCGATCAAAGAATCCTTTCGCATAAGGACAAATATCAGGATCACAATCTACTTTATCCATTAAACACATACTCTCTTTAGAGTTAACTACTACAGTTTTACAGACTAATCCCTTTTCTTTTAGTAAATTTACCGTGTCTACAACGATTTTCTTACCAGCATTCTTAGCTGTTAAGTAAAATACTTTGTCTTTTTCATTTTTTATAGCTTTTAAACTAGAAAATAACGACGCTATTGTTTTTCCAATACCTGTAGGGGCAATACTATATAGAATATCTCCCTTAATTAAGGTTTGATAAACAGCACCCATAAATTTGTATTGTCCTTCTCTGTAATCATCGAAAGGAAATGATAAACCTTCTAAAGATTTTAACTTATTTCTTTGATGTTCATCAAAGATTTCAAGCCAATTCGTATATTCTTCGATTGTTTTCTCGAAAAAGCGCTTTAGTTGGCTGTAATTATATCTTTTTGTAAATGATTTAGTCTTGTATTCGTTCACTGTTACATAGGTCAAACGCACAGAAATGGATCTCATTTCCTCTTTTGTCATATACATATATGCATACATTTTTGCTTGTGCTAAATGTTCAGGTCTTGTATTGATTTCCATTAGATTCAAATCTGTTAAAGTACTTTTTATTTCTTCAATTATGTACTTATGATTCTCTTTTAATAGCCCATCCATTCTTCCAGTAACATGAATACTATATTTACCAGTATCATAAAGGGTTTCTACCTTTACTTCTTTACGATCTTCTTCATTATATTGGGACTGCAAAAAAGTATGCGCTTCAATTCCTTGCTTCGCACGCTTATTTGATTTGAATTCACTTGTTAAATCTCCGCCTGAGTAAATAAACTGAACAATTTCTTTGGCAGTGATATTGATTTGTTTCATAATATCACCATTTACTTTATTGTTTTTGTAATGTAATTATATTTTTATGGTTATTTGATATCTCTATTAAGTTATATCTACCTTTTAAGTAATTAAAGGTATTATCATTAAAGAAAGATATGTGAGTGGGATCTCTGCGATACCACCATGTTGTGAAGCCTTCTACATCCATAGTTCTAAAGTTAGTCATTATTACTAAGTATCCTTGATCATTTAGTAATGACAATAGGTGTTCTATTTCCTTGATCGGATTTACAAAATGTTCGATAGCTTCTGTGGTTGTAATTAGATCATACATATTATTTTGGTAAGCTAAATCCTTACTAAAAAATGGGTCGTAGATAGCAACATTGTATCCATCTCTATCTAATATCTTTTTTAGCATTGGATAGGGTCCAGAGCCAAAATCTAAAATGTTTTTTACCTTTTTGAGAGGTCTAACGTGTAAATCTATTAAATTGTTAAACATATTCATATACCCAATATTACCTTCATCATCGTTCTTGTGAGTTGCGTATCTTCCTTGTTCTTCATCAGGTGTCAAAAGGAAAGATTCTTGTTTAGAAATAAAGTCACATTTATGACAAACGTCATATGTGACTTTTAGTTGTTTATCGAATAATTCGTCTGTAGGACTATTACAGATTTTACAGAGACTAATTTCTTTTACCATCTTGTTCATGAATTATTTGATCAATAATGATTACGATAAATAGGTATAATTCTGTATTTAGTTCATCTTCGACACTTATTTCATAAGTATCACCCCATGAAATGTATTTCTTTTGGATAGAAGCTACTTCTTGTCCACCTCTAAATATACCAAAGCTATGTCCAAAGAAACTTCCATCAACTTGAAGTTCCTCATTACCAACAGTAACAACAAATTTAGGTTTAATTGAAAATTTCTTTTGAATTGTAGCTAAATGGTCGTTGTGCGGTGTATAAATATCATAACGTGGAAACAATTTAAATAGTTTCTTTTGCGAGTTTAGTACCTGAGACCCATTCATATTCAATAACTGTAGTTTGTTTTGAATACTAAAGAACTTGCCTTCCACTGTATAAAGTTCTCGTTGAGTTTCATCCATAATACTGAACTTATCTCTTAAAGAGAATACTTTCTGTTTAATATAGAATCTCATAATTTCCTCCTAATTGATAATAGCTTTAATTCTTACTGCTTGCGCTAACAAGAATAATGACAATGGTGTTAAAAATCCACCTTCTAGTGAAGTTATTTTAAAATATCTCTTACCTTTGATCCTATTCACTTCTAATGTGGCTATTATTCTTCTTTTATCATATACTTGATATTTGATTTTCCAGAATGCTGATTTAACAAAGTAGTACTTGTCAGCTTCTATGATTGAGTGAATTATTTTAACTCCAGCGCTAATTTTAGCGACTTGGTTTCCACCTTCGTCATAGATAATGTACTTTGGTTTGAATTTAAGAGGATTAGTTTTAACTAAATACTTCTTAGAATCTAAATTATACATACATGAAATATTATAATCAGAATTTTGCTTATGATATTTGATTTCTCCTATTTCCTCAAACTCATCATTATAGATTAATAAGTCTTTACGGCTTAAAACGTTACGGCATTCGATAAAATAATTCATTAAATCACTCCTACTTCAATAAGATTTTTAGTTCTTGAACGAAATCATTTTGGAGAGTTAGATTTTTCTTTGCCCAACGAGAAAGGACGTTCTTAACAACATCATCTTTAACGTGGAAATACTTAAAGAAAGTATGTTTTCTCTCAGGTAAGTATTCAAATCTTGTGTTAAATCTAGTATTAATAAAGTCTTTGTCTGCATACAGTTCAATTACATCTCTTTGTAATGAACCTTTTTTATGTGTATCACCATCTGTAACAACGATGGTTTCAAAACCTTCTTTTTTTAATTGTTCTTTTACAAAACTAATATTTCCACTACCACCACAAGGGATAACAGTGTACTTATTCTGAAGGTCTAAAAGTTGTAATGCTTTTTCAAACCAATTGACGTCATATTTACCTTCAACAAGCAAATACTTTTTATTATGTTCTTTGAAAGTTCTCTTCTTAATGGTGTCTAAATCGTCAATTTTGTCACCTTTATATAGTGCGGAGACGTAATAATTATAATTCTTCACTATATCTTTATCATTCGTTGTAAAGATTGTTTGATAAGAGAATTTAGTAAATTCATTTAGTGATTTTACATCAAAATTAACTTCAAAATTATCAATACCGATAATCAAATGTTGATATGTAACATTTGATATTAGTCTTGAATAATCTTCTTTTGTGAACCGTACATCATCGGTAATACTCATTTCATATTTAGTTGAGACATTAAATATCTTGTAGTTACTGTTTCCAATGGTACCATCTATATAATCAGACACTTTAAAGATTAACGATTGTTCTTCAGGTGGTACTTTCTTTGTCATGTTAATCGTAAGTAGATCATTCAGCATAGTATGATTATTGATATTTTTAGGTATATATAAATATTTTATATGATTTATCTCAAATATATTACCAATACACTTTGTAAAGTTTACTTCATAAAGTGGTGGGGAATATACTTTTCGGTATCTTTCATCGTTAAGATTGATTTCAATCACGACATCTCTTTTATTATCGATGATGAATTCCCGATTGAGAGCACTGTTAAAAAACAGGTCCAATGCTTCTAATACAGTTGTTTTACCAGAGTTGTTAGACCCGATTAAGAGTGTATTTTTATCTAGTGGGATATTTTCTCTTGAAAATGCTTTATAGTTTTTAATAAAAATATGCTCAATCATCCATATCACTACCTTCTTACTTAATTATAGCATAAAAAAAGCACAAATTAATGTGCTTTTAGAAATCATATTTACTTAAAATTTCCGCTGGTGTTTTTCGTAGCAAGTTAGAAACCGGAATTAATCCAGCAATTACATTAACTACATAAATTATTACAATACCAGCAATAATGCTTAGTGGTGAGATATAAATAAATCCTTCAAAGATATCTTCTGTGAACAATTGGATTCTATAAAGTAAGAATGTTGTAGCAAAATATCCAATCATACTTGTTATCGTTGTTATAAAGATAACTTCAGTTGTAAACATCTTTCTAATGTCACCTTTTGATACCCCTAAGGCTCTATAAACACTTACTTCATAAATACGTGATAGCAAGCTAGAACGTAAGATGAAGAAGTAACTTACTGCTGAAGCAGCAAGTACTACTATTGTAAATGTTATAGTAGGAATACTATTAGCTAATCTATTTGATCTATATTCTTCTAATTGAATATCATAAGAACTCTCAGAAATAACATTATCAGTTTTTAAATGTGCGATAGTTGCTTCTAAATCATTAGAGTGGAAGTTTATCTTAGAGTAATTTCTTAGATAGACACTATTGAAGTATGCTTTTTCAATAGTTTCCATTCTAACCAATACATTAGGCACGTCTTCTTCGGTAGTAAATGATGCTGTACTATTGAAGATTCCATATCCTGTATCAATCTCATTACTAGCAATTGGGTTTAATAGTAAATCATTATCCCTAATTATTAGTCCTGTATCTGTAGTAGGTAGTGAACCATCTAATAAAGTAATATCATCTTCATATACTTCATATAGTCCAACGTTGAATGTTGACATATAGACTAGTTCTTTACTAGCGTAAATAACTTTAGCTTTATCATCAACAATTCCAACAAGTTTTACAGGAATTGTGAAATCAGAATCATATTGTGATTGTACTCGAACGAACATTTCTAGATTCATTAAATCTTCGTATGTAGTAACACCTAACATAGTATAAGTAGAATCAGTTAGTAGGTCATCTACCATATCCTTTTCCATAACGATTTCATGTAATCCAACTGCTGCTCTACCAGCTACTAGTTTTGATGTATCTAAGTACTCTGAATATACTGCGCTTCTAGTAAGTCGTCTTGTATTCTCATAGCTTTGATAGACTGGAGGTAAACTAATTGTTACTGAAACCTCGTTAGCTAGTTGGAAATAATTTACTGATTCATGATCAGCTAGTGTAATAATATCATCATATTCATTGGATCCTTTATCGAAAACGATAATCTCTTCAGGTCCTTGTAAGAAGTTAGAAGGATCCATATTCAAGATACCACTTAACATTCCGACAGCTACAGCGATTAAAACCGCTCCACCAGCAAATCCAACATAGAATAACTTACCAATCTTAGATGAGTCTTTGATACGGTTCCAAGCGAACTTTATACTGTCTTTGATAGTGATAACACTATGTCTTGATACTTCATCGTGAGCTTTCTCATTAATGATTGATTGTAAATTGAAATCAGAATCATCAAATGAAGATTTATCTAATTTTTCATAATTACCATCGTAAATATTAATCTCACTATCTGATTCGATTAACTGCATTTTCTTATATTCTTTTGATTTTACATCAAGATAGATTGTTTTGTTTTTAACAATTAACTTAATATCTAACTGATCTTTAATATCTTCATCTGAATAGATGTCGATATTGTTAAGATTACTAGTATTAATCGTTTCTACTTTGCGCATATCTCCAAGATATATATCAGTCTCATGTTTAACGTCTAAACTACCGTTAGATGAGTTTTCAATGTCACTGACAACTTTCCCATCTTGAAGTTTAATAATACGGTCTGCGTAGAAATTAGCGATGTTTTCTTCATGGGTAACTAGTACTACTAATTTATTTTGTGATATTTTCTTAATTATGTTCATTATTTCTTGAGTGTTTTTACTATCTAAGTTCCCTGTAGGTTCATCGGCGATGATTACTTTAGGGTTTTTAGCTAGCGCTCTTGCGATAGCTACACGTTGTTGTTGTCCACCTGATAATTGCGCAGCACGACGTTTACGGTAGTTAATCATACCCATTGAGTCTAAAATATAATCGACTCTTTTATCAATTTCTTCTTTATCATAAATATTAATCATATTTAATGTTAACGAGATATTATCATAAACAGTTAAATTAGTTAATAAGTTATAATTTTGGAAGATATACCCAACATGTTTATTACGGATTTTATCCCATGTTGTAGCGTTATAGTGTTTAATCTCTTGCTCATCAAATTGAATTGAACCACCTTGGACTTTATCAAGTCCACCAAGTACATTCAACAATGTTGTTTTACCACTACCTGAAGGTCCTAGTAATACAACTAATCCTTTATCTGGTAATGTTAAGTTTATATCATTTATTACATGAATTTCATTTGATTTCTTTCGGTTAAAGTACTTATGTAAATTATTTAGTTTTATCATGATGTCACCTACTCTTGCTTTAAGCTAGTAATTACAGAATTACTAAAGATTTTTTTGTTGAATCTTCTTCCTAATAGTAACGATAGTACTGTTAGTAATAGGAATATAAATACATAACTTCCAACCGAGAAGAAGTTTAGGTATTGTGGGATTGGACTAACAAACATTTCATTTATTGTTAGTAAAACCATTGTAATAATATATGACATAGCCATTGTAAAGAATAGCTCTAATAATGTTACTTTGTTTAAGTCTTTCTTACTTGCTCCAATAGATCTGAAGATTAAGTAATCTTTTTTCTTTGCATTTTGGACATTTCTAAGCACTACATAACTAATGAAGTAAATAATAACCATGAGGATTAACACTTGAAAACCAAAACCTATATTTGAAACTAACTGAATCATTTCTGAAAACTGATCAGTACTATTTGAAGGATACATTGCGTTGTAATCTGTATTGAAGAAGTGATCCAATACTTGATTTCCTTCAAACAAACCATCAACAAACAACGTTATTTGGTATGGTGATTGATCAAACATTAATTCGTAAGTTGCCTGATTCATTTCTACTGAACCATATGTCTTACCATCAGTTAGATCATGAGCACCAATAATTTCAACTTCAATATCATTATCATAGAATGCTGATTTACTTGTAACTGTAAATGTTTCTCCTACATAACAACTAAAGTCTGGTTCTTCTTCTGAGTCGTCATACGCTCTCATACAGAAATTTTGTAATTGTTCTTCTGATAACTTAAGTTCGCCATCAGCTAAATTATTATTGATAACGAAGTCGATACCACTTAGAGACATCATAATTGGTGTTTCATCCTCTAATGTACCCGATAATGTATAGCTAATAAATCTTGATTCACCCCAAACACCAAAGTAACCATAATTAATGATTTCATCATCTGTAAGGAAATCCTCATGGAAATACACTCGTGTATTCCAATCAGAAGGGAATATATTATTAACAATTCCAACTACTGTAAACTCAGTAGTATTGGTTGGGAATGATTGAGTATCATTATCTGCCCATTCAATAAAACTGAATCCCATTTCAACTGTTTCACCAATTACGTATTCATCATCTGCTTCAACGATTACTTCGTATTTACTTTCAGGCATTCTACCTTCTTTTAAATCGCCAGCATCCAGCATTCCTGCGGGATTGATGAAATTATACATTTCGTATTTATAGTCATTTCTTGTATCTTCATGATATGACATAATACGTGAATCCATCAAAACATCGTGGTCTAAAACATAATTAACATCAGCTATACCTCTGATGTCTGTTAACTCATCAGCTGTAAATGCTGTTTTATCATATTTTGTAAGAATAATTCTTCTTTCGGTAACATTATTAAAATAACTATAACCCATATAATTTATATTGGAGTTGGCGTTCTTTTGATAACTACCATAACTAAACGTAAAGATTAAAGCGATAAATATCCCAATAACCATTGTAAAAATTGTTCTTCTAGGAGTTCTAAATAGATTTCTTAGAGAAATTCCCATTAAATTTTTTAAAGACATGTTGTAGTTAGCTAGTTTGACACTTTCTACAACATTATGTTTTTTATGCAATTGTTTATCTTCGACGATTTCGCCATCAAATAAACGAATCTTTCTTGTAGCATACTCTGCTACTTCATCATAGTTATGTGTAACGACAATAACTAATTTGTCTTTCGAAATCTCTTCTAGTAACTTCATGATTGTTTCACTTGATTCACTATCTAAGTTACCAGTAGGTTCATCACAAACAATGATTGGACAATCTTTAGCAAGGGCACGAGCAATTACAGCTCGTTGCTTTTGTCCCCCAGAAAGTTTTGAAGCTTTATGGTTTATATGTGTCGAAAGACCCACTTTTTCAATAAGTTCTAAAGCTCGGTCTTTAATTTCCTCTTTTGGATACCCTTGAATGGTTAAAGCAACCATTACATTTTCCAAAACACTATAAGAATCAATTATATTATAGTTTTGGAATACAAAACCAATATATTGTCTTCTATAACTTTCCCATTCTTCACTTGAGAAATATGATGTTTCCTCACCGTTAACATACATTTCTCCATCTTCATAAGTATCTAAACCACTTAAAACGTTTAGTAAAGTTGATTTACCACTACCACTTTCACCGGTAACAGCTACAAATTCACCAAGTTTAAATTCTAAGTTTACTTTGCGTAAACCAAGAGCTACAACTTCGTTACTGTGATAATACTTAGAAATATTATTTAATTTAAGCATTTATATTCACCTCGTAGTACATTTCCCTTCAATATTTTTTTTACAATAACCGACAATATTATACTATATTTAATTTACGTTGACAAACAAAGTGTGTAACTTACGAAAACTATACTCTAGATTACATTATCTTTACTTTCTCTATAATTATTTGTTATATTTAAGAACATAATCTATAATAAAAACAAGAGGTGATGGGAAATGCTTAGAAAATCGAATGACTTTGTAAAGAATATTTATGTATCCGCCTTTATATTAGTATCTTTATACACTCAGGCAGCCTTTTTAACTTCTGATACTCGTTATTATACAGTATTCATAAGTAGTGCAGTTGCTACTGGGTTTTTTATATCTTTTGGTAAAAAGATATTACCAAGTATTTTCTTTACTTCAGTAATAGGAACACCCATTATTGAAATACTTGTTAACGGTACTGCTTTAAGTCATGCATTTTTATATGCTTTACCAATCACATTCATCAATACAGTTACACCTTTAATCTTCTATAATTTATTGAAATTCTTCAAAATTAGTATTCCCAAAACAACTAAGGAAGGATTACTCTTTATTCTTAGTTTATTGCTTACAGTATGGCTTGTTGCGTTACTACCTAGTTTGCAATACTATACTACCAACAACAATAGTTTCATTTATGAGTATTCACGGTTTGTTAAACCTATGTTTATAGGGATGTCGATATTTGCTACAAGTATTATTATGTCTAATTCTTATGATAGTTATTTAGGACGGGACAACATAACCAATTATTGGGATATTTTATTTGCTGTCACCTTTGCTATTATTGCGTACATGATTTTCTCAGGAATGATTGAAGGTTTTAATTTCACTAGATTCGGACCGATTTTCATTATATTATTCATAATTAACGCCTTCGTTTTTAACTATCGAATGTTAATATTCATTTCCTGGTTATATATTTGTATTTATAATGTTGTTTACTTTAAAATATTAGACTTACCTTATAATTCTGTAAGTATTGAATCAATAAACTTGTATTTATTGATTCTCATTATAATCACAATCTTCACAAAAGTTCTAATTTCTGAAATCACTTCAAAAAATCAAGAACTTCAGGAAACTAAAGATCGATATGAGGATATGCTTAGTTCAACGTTTGAGCTCTTTAAAGTTAGGGAAACATTAGCCTATGATGATATCAAATACATTGAGACTAACATAAAAGATATCTTTAGCATCGCTATGAGAATATTTAACGACATAGAGTATGGTAAATGTGTAGTAAGAGGACCAAAGAACATAAAAGTATTAGCAACAAAGGGATATGATCTAGATTTATTCAAATCAATGCAAATAAATAAGCAAAATTTCAACTGGAATAACTTCTCACCTACTTTGAATAAAGATGTTAATAAAAAGTTCAAAATCGCTTTAGGGGAAAGATATGAGCTATATAAGAATGAACTACCTGATGTTAAGGAATCGGTTAGCATTCTTATAAAACTAAATGAAGAAGAAATGGGTGCAATCAGTTTTGATATATTAAGTTCAAATAAAAACAACTTTACTAAAGGTGATATATACAACATTGGAGCTTTCCAAAGTATGATTAATTCATTTTATGAAATGAATGAACTATCCATCAAGAACAATAGTCTTCGTGATGATATCGTATTAAGTCTAATTAGAACATTAGAGTTATACGATCAATATACAGGTGGACATAGTGAGGATGTAGCATTCATTGCCAACCAGTTAAGCAAGAAGATGAATCTCTCAAGTAATGAGCAATATGATATCTACTGGGCAGGTATTGTCCACGATATTGGTAAGATAGGTATTAGTAGTGATATAATCAATAAAACTTCAAAGCTTACTTTAGCAGAATATAAGAAAGTACAAGACCATCCAATCTTTGGATATGATATCCTAGCTAAATCAGAAGATTTAAAAGAAATCGCCAAATTAGTGAAGCATCATCATGAATGGTATAACGGTTCAGGTTATCCTTCTAAACTACAAGGTGATGAGATTCCAATTGGTTCACAAATATTACAAGTCGCAGATAGTGTATCATCAATGGCAACTAGAAGAAGTTATCAAAAAGAGAAAACTTTTGATGAAATCATTGATGAGTTAAATATGTATAAAGGAGTTCAATTTAATCCAGAAATCACAGATTATATGATTGAGTTGATCAATGAAGGTGTCATTAAAGATTACTTCAAAACTCATAAAAAATAAGAAAAAGGAAATTCAATGAATTTCCTTTTTTTACGCGTTTGACCTATCTAAACGTAATCTTTTTTACCGTTTAGAGGTATCTAAGGGGTAATATTACTTATTTCCCTTTATCATTAATTCAACCATTAAATTACTAAACTCTACTGGATTATCTAAAGGTAATCCTTCGATTAATAATGCTTGGTTATATAAAATCTTCGCATATTTCTTAACACTATCTGGTTTAGTTTCATATAGTGTTTCTAGTGTATTGAATATTTCATGGTTAGGATTTATTTCTAATATCTTAGTAGCTTTAGCATCATTAGCATTAGGCATGTTCTTTAGGACTTTCTCCATTTCCATACTTAACCCTTCACCACTAACTAGACAAACAGGACTATCTTTTAGACGTTTAGAAAGTTTAACATCAGTTACTTTATCCGCTAATGCTTCTTTTAATGTATTTAGTAGTGATTCTTTTTCTTTTGATAGTTCATCAAGTTTTTCTTCAACTTCTTTATCTACTAAATCTAAATCTCCTTGATTGATTGATTTAAATTCAAAATCCTCATACTTCATAAGGATATTTACCATAAACTCATCGATATCATCAGTGAATAATAGCACTTCATAATCCTTTTCTTTTACTAAATCCATCTGTGGTAAAGCTAAAATGCTATCTTTCGTCTTACCTGAGGCGTAATAGATTACTTTTTGTTCTTCTGGCATTGCGTTTACATAGTCTTTAAGAGTAACAAATTCATCATTTTTCGTTGTTTTAAACATGATTAGATCTTGAAGTTTTTCTTTATTTACTCCAAACCCTTCGTAAATCCCATATTTTAAATTGATACCATATGTATTATAAAATTCAATATATGTTTCTCTATCATTTTTAAGCATTTTCTCTAACTCAGCTCTAATTTTCTTTTCAACGTTAGTAGCTATTTTCTTTAACTGACGATCTTGTTGAAGCATTTCACGTGAAATATTTAAGCTTAAATCGCTAGTATCGACTAATCCTCTAACGAATCTAAAGTAATCGGGTAGTAAATCTTTGTTTTTATCCATGATAAAGACACCTTTAGAGAATAGTTGTAGTCCTTTTTCGAACTTTTCACTATATAAATCAAATGGTGCTTTTCTTGGTATGAACAATAAACTTGTATATGTAGTTAATCCTTCTACTTTAGTATGAATGACTTTAAATGGCTCTTCAAAGTCATTAAACTGATGTTTATAGAAATCAGTATATTCAACATCAGTGATATCTGATTTATTTCTTTTCCATAAAGGAATCATTGAATTCAATGTTTCTGTTTCTGAATAAGTAATTGGATTTTGATCTTTATCATCTGGATAATCTGTCTTAGTTACGTCCATTTTAATAGGATATCTCACATAATCACTATATTTTTTTACCAAACTCTTAATTTTGTGTTCAGTTAAAAACTCATCATAGTTCTCTTCTGTTTCTTCATCGTTATCTCTTAACGTTAAAATAACAGTTGTTCCATACTCCTCTTTACTTGTTTCACTTATAGTATAAGAGCCAGTTCCACTACTACTCCATTTGAATGCTTGCTCATAATTTACTGATTTCGTAATAACTGTAACGTTTTGCGATACCATAAATGCACTATAGAAACCAACACCAAACTGCCCAATAATATCAATATCGTCATTCTCTACACCCTCTTTAAATTCTTTACTACCACTTCTAGCAATGGTTCCTAGGTTATTAACTAACTCTTCTTCAGTTAAACCGACACCATTATCAGTAATAGTTATAGTTCTTTTTTCATTGTCTAATTGAATAAACACTTCATACTCATCTGCCTTAGAAGCATCTGTTAAAGCTAAATAATGTCTTTTATCTAATGCATCACTTGCATTACTGATTAATTCTCTTAAGAATATTTCTTTATGTGTGTAAATTGAATTAATCATTAATTCCAATAGTTTCTTAGATTCAGTTTTAAATTGTTTTGTTTTTGCCATTTATTTTGTCCTCCTACAAACAATTATTTCATTGTCTAAAAACAATTATACAACTACCAGTTAGCACTGTCAAGAATAGAGTGCTAAAATTAAAGGAATTATTGCAACATTTATTGACCTATTGATTATTCTGGTGGGTAAACGATAAAAAGTAATTGAGTAATGATTATCTTGGAACGTTTCTATTCAGAAGGTTAAAAACTGCCAAAAATGAATAAAACCGGCAAAATAATCATACATTTATATAATGAACTTTTAGAATAATTGATTGATTCAATATATGTTTTAATGGCTCAAAATCAAATATGCTAAGAATTCAAATAATTAGCGTTTGATAGCTCTAAAAGACAAAAATTATATAATATTTGCACTTTAGACCGCTCAAAACATATAAATCATTAAATTACCGATAATAAATACGCCATATTAATCTCGATATCTCTAGTAATTTTTAGCGTTTTCAAGACCTGTCAAATATACTTATTCGTAGAAGCATAAGATTTCGTGTATCTTTCCAATGTAGAAATGATAATAGTTAATGATTTTTTAATGGAAATATGATTTCCGGAGGATTGACTGTATTAATTGAAAAGTTGTATAAAACAACAGATTATATAACATAAAATATCCAAGAAACTAATTTTCAACGATTCAAATATATAGTATTCTTAAAATTCAAGAATTTTTTCCCGCATAAACAATAGCCAAAATGAATCACAATTTACTGTATAATTGTGATGACATTCCTTTATAGATTTTGCACAAAACTGATAGAAAACATGAAAAATCTGTATTTCTTATTACTTATCACACTCTATTTGCTATTATTCAAGTTGAATTAATAATCACTTTATAAAGAATTATGTATGGTGATTTTCGAATTTCTTCCACTTTTTCTTGATCGAGTTCTCAGTTTTTGATGATAAATATAATTCAAGGCAAAACGTATGATTTGTGACAACATAATCGTTTCCAATTTCAATTCTAAAATACTATTTGGCAATTTTTGGCATTTCATATATTTATTGACCTTCATAATATAATCATAAATATACCTTTCTCTAGAAGTATCAAATGTATGTTTTCTATTATTATTTCAGGCATTCTCAAAAAATATAATGCGTCAATTATAGCTTCTTTTATTGAATTTTAGGATTCTCTATTATTGAACAAACCATATTTATTTTGGACTACTAATAATTATCGTTTTAGAGAAGGATTTGTGAAAAATATAAATAGTCTAAAATATGTAATTTTATCTTTTGATAGGTCTAAAGAGTATTTTTTTACTAATATTTTAAGTTTTGATAGGTCTAAAGTGTTATTTTACATATTTCTCATTACTTCTATATATTTAATTTCAATCGATTTAAAATGCAGAATGATTCCTTAATTGTCATATTTATTTTTCAGAGTTCATTCAAATATGACTATATTTGGTTAAAGATCATTAGGTCTTTTTTAGCACTTTTTAAAAGATTAATTACTGTTTTCATTTCAAAAGTTGACCAATTGCTTATGTTTTCACTACTTACAACATATTTACACGATAAACTACTAAATATTAGACTTAACAGGAGAAAGATAATTCCCTTTTGAATGTCTCTTAAATTCTTGCATTATTTTGAATAATCACTTTTCTTTAGATAAAAATTCACCAATAAATAAACTATTATTTTGCAAAGATCAATAATGTATCTGGTAGATTTTGGATTCTATTATAATTATGTAGATCTCTACTCATTTCATAAACTATTAGGTTTATTTTGTAATTTTTTGCTTATTTCTTTCTTATAAAACGTTCTAATTATATAATGTAAGTATATAAAGGAGATGATAATTATGGGTAATTTCTTAGTAATTGCTGGTATCCTATTAATTATAGTTGCTATATATATAGGTTCTTATTATTTAAACGCAAATACAAAAGCACCAGAAGGTGCTAAAGAAGTAGGTTGTGATACTTGCAATAGCTTAAGTTGCTCCCTACGTAAAAAAGATGGACCGGACGATATAGATGATTGTGAAGTAGCTAGATTAGACTAAAAATAAAAGTACAGTTCATTTGAACTGTACTTTTTTAGATCTCATAATCAATATCTACATCGTAACTAATATCTTCTAGGTAAAGTTCAAGTATCTTATCTACTTGAAGCTTTAAATCAACCATACTCTCTGGTTCTAAAACAATTACATTACCGTCTTCTAGAGCAAATTCATATTGTTTTCTATTTAAATTCTCGTACGCTAGGAACTCTGTCGGTACTGTAACACCACAGTCTTCTAGTGTGTAACGTTTTAACCTACTTCTTCTAATCAGTATAGGTACAGTGTTAAAAACCTTTGAGAGTTCTAAATAACCGATGTAATCTATAATACAAACACTAAATCCATCTTCTAATTTACTTATCATTTTACCAAAGTGGTATCCATAAATGTTTTTGAGGCAAATTATTTCTCCTAATTTCTCTTGGAGTAGCATTTTACCTAGGGGTAAGTATTCAAAAGTATCAAATTTAGATTTCTTCTTCTTTGATTTCTTAGTTGTTACGCTCTTATATGGGTGAAACTTGTATGCATCTATTAGATATTGGTAAATTTCGTACTTACCATTACATACGTCACCCATTACACAAAATAGTAGTCTCATATGTTTCTCCTTGTTTATCTCTTAACTAAATTCTACATTAAAACACAAAAAAGATAAAGAAAAAAACAGTTAACATAATGTTAACTGTTTTATTTAGTCTCGTGTAAACTCGTTCCGCAGTAATCACATTGCGCAGGTAAGGTCTCAACAAAGTTGTTGGCACTACATGCTGAACATCTGATCGTTTTTGGTTGAAACGGTTTATATTCATCTTCGACAGGTCTTTGTCGGGTTTGTCTCTCATCACGGTGAGGAGTTGAAGGACGGTTATATGCATCTCTATGTGTAGTACTTGGTTTAGGACGAGGAAATTCGATTCTACCATTGTTTAAGTTTAATCTTGCTCTTCCTAACATACCTTTACTGATCATCCCATTAACATCTCTGATAACGACATCTTGAGAAACATTCATACGACGGGCTAATTCAGCTACGTCATGTACTTGGTTGTTAACGATGTAGTTAATATATGCTTTGTTCTTGTAACCATCGTTCTTTATAACTTTTGATTTCTTTAATAGCCATATTCCAGGCAATGCAAACACTATAGCCATTATGATACCACCAGTCATAACACTACTATCACCACTGGTGAATGTTGTTAACCCCGATACTGCGATAATTAATAGTATAATACCTACAAATTTAACAAGTCCTGATCCACCACCAAAAGATGCAGATCTATCGTTAGATAGTTTACCAATAAGTAAGAATAAACCTACTGGCCAAAACACAATTAGTGCTATAACGACTATCGTCCAGCTATATGTTTGTTTTTGATTATTCATGTTGTTCCTCCTATTTGTTGTCGATTAATGTGCGATTTCTTTTTTCAATTAGGAATAATACGCCGTTAGAGTCTTTCATTACAGCTTTGATTTTTCCAAAATGTTTATTTTTAGCGTGACGTAAGCCTGTTTTTAAACCACTAACGATTTGACGTTCTAATGGATATACACTTTTATGTGATACAGGATCACTGTATTCTAAGGCTTCATCAACTTCTTTTAATACTTTGATTGCTTCAGAAGCATCTTTTTTGTATTGATCAAGAATAAACATTGTTTCTTTTGCTAGTTCTTGCATTTTACTTAAACCATGTTCCCCTTTTGATTGGTTCTTAATAGAATCATTTAATCCTCTATACATTAGTTTCAAGAATAAAATACCTAATACTGCTAATCCAACGACGATCCAGTATAAACCTAAGAACGTAGTCCAATCTAAACTAGCATTAGCATATAAAGCACTCATTACAAGTGAGTGTATATATATGAATGCAACAATTACCGATAAATAAATGTAGAAGATTCCACTTTTTTTACCTTTAGTAAGTTGATATTGCCAAAAGTATAAAACACATCCTAGTCCTGCAATTAACGGATACATGATAACTGCTTCACCGTTAATAAAACTATTAAATAGTAAAATTGTAAGTAGTCCTACTGCTGCAAAAATAACTAATGGTACTAATAATTTTTTAATAAATCCCATAATACCCTCCTATTGTTTTTGTCCACAGTTTGGACAGAATTTTGCACCGGGAGCCAGTTTGTGGTTACAACTAGAACAAACTAATTCCATTTTCCCACCACAAGTGCTACAGAATTTAGCATTTGCAGGATTGTTGGCTTGACATTTTGGACATTTTTTCATCCCTGAAGGTGCATCACCTTCAGCTTTTTTTAAGTTTTTACCACATGTATGACAGAACTTAGAACTAGCTGAGTTCTTAGCATTACATTTAGGACATATAACTTGAGGTTCCTCATTTTGTGTATTACCTTGTAAGTTTGAAGTCATTTTACCCATTTGAGAGCCTACAGCGGCACCCATTGTTGCACCCATACCCATTTGCATACCTGCATTCATTAAGGTAGCTCCGCCACCTTCATTTGATGCAGCTTTGTCCATAGTATCGTATGAACGTTGTTCTTGGTAAGAATAACCCATAATATCCATTTCAGCTTTTTTAGCTAAAGCTGCTTTTAATTTCATAACAGCGGGATCATCTTCTGGTACATTGATTGAGTTAACCATGAAGTCATGTACTTCAACACCATATTTTTGGAATGTTTCGTTGATTTTTTCTCCTACTTCTTCACTAATATCATCGATATATGCATTAACATCTAATATAGAGATTCTTTTTAATACTAAGTACTCACTGATCATATCTTTAATTTTAGTCATAACAATACCACGGAAATACTTAACTAGTGTTGGTTTATCAAATGTTTTTGCTGTCCCAACTAATTTAACTAAGAATTTTCGAGAATCTTTAATTTGGATACCAAATTGTCCGAATGAACGAACTGGTATAAATACACCGTATTTAGGGTCTTGCAATTGGATTGGATCCATTGTTCCCCATTTAACATCTAAATCAACTAGTTTGTTAATATACCAAACTTCAGCTTTGAATGGAGTTTGTCCACCAAATGGTATTTTAGCTAATTTACCTAATAACGGTATGTTTTGTGTTTTAAGAGTATGTCTTCCTGGACCAAACAAATCTAATGCTTTACCACTCTTATAAAGTAAAGCTTCTTGTGATTGGTTTACAATCACTTGTGTCCAAGTACCTAATTCATCACTCGGATATTTCCAAGCTAGGACTTCAGGTTGTCCTTCGTATTTAATTATCTTGATTGCCATATCTTACCACCTTTATATCTTTATTTTAAATAAAACCCCTTTAGTAGTCTTTGCTACTTGATAACAACTAGGTTTTCCCTCATTAAATAAATTATATCATATTAGTATTTATAAATAAATACAAATTAAGTAATGAAGATTTTTGAATTAGTTTATTTCATAAAATCTTCACTACTAAATCTATGGTATAATGTACAATAGATAGGAGTGAAATTATGACAATTAATGTAGTCGAATTCTTTCAATCATTACAAAGTGGCTTTTTTGATTTTTTCTTCAATATGATATCGTTCTTAGGTGAACAATATGTTTATATTCTGATTCTTGGTATAGTTTACTATGCTTATAATAAGAAGCTTGGTGAATACTTAGCTTTTACTTTATTCTTTACTGGGTTATTTAATAATACTTTAAAGTTATTAGTAAATGCCCAGAGACCTTTTCAGAAGTATCCAGACAGAGTTAATAACTTAAGACCGGAAACTTCGACAGGACATAGTTTCCCGAGTGGGCATGTTCAAAACTTTACTGCATTTCTATTTGCTGAAGGGTTTTATGTGAAGAAAGTTAGATTCTTTGTTGTTGCTAGTGTTTTAGCAGCGTTAATGGCTATCTCAAGAATGTACTTAGGAGTACACTTCTTAGAAGATGTACTAGTAAGTATTATCTTAGGTATATTAACTGCTTATGCATTCTCTAAATTCTTCTTTAAATTAGATGATAAGAAACTTCATATCCTTTATATCATTACAATAACCATCTTTACACCATTTGTATTCTTACTTGGTGAAGAAGACTTATTTAAAGCATATGGTTTAATGATTGGTTTATTAGGAGCTATGATGTTTGAAAAGAAATATGTTAAGTTTACTATGGATGTTTCACTTATTAAAAAAGTAATAAGAGTTGTTTCAGGTTTAGTTGTGATGTTATCAATTCAATTAGGTCTAGGAGTTCTCTTTGATATGCTAGCGAGTGAAGGTTCAATGTTGTTATTTGCTCTCGATGCTATCAGATATGGTTTAGTCGCATTTATTGGTTTAGGAGTTTATCCTATTCTATTTAAGAAATTTAACTTCTAGGAGGAACATATATGTTTTCAGTATTTCAAAGATCAGGTGATTGGCGACAGTTCTATAAGAATGCCCCTGTTACCTCAGTAATAATAATATTAAACACCTTATTCTTAATTGTCACTTTGGTAACTGGTGGATTTAGTCCTAACGATTTGATTGAAATCGGGGCAATATATAAACCAGTAATGACTGAAGTAAGTGATTACTGGAGAATTATAACTGCTGCATTCTTACATGGAGGGATTATTCACTTCTTAGGTAATATGATTATCGGAGTATTAACTCTTTCAAGTGCACTTGAAAGATTAATCGGAAGTAAGAAGTTTAGTATTATCTATTTTGGTAGTTTAATAATTTCTGGTTTAGTTGTTGTTTTCTTTAGTGAGGTAAACGCTGTAACTATAGGAGCAAGCGGAGCGATCTTCGGAGTATTAGGTAGTTTACTATATATCACTTTCTATCGAAGAGATATGTTATCACCACGAGATACACAATCGATTAGATCTTTAATCTTAATAAATATTGTTTTTACTTTCTTATCAGCAGGAATTAGTATATGGGGACATGTTGGTGGAATCCTAGCTGGGTTCTTATTATCATTCTTAGTTATTAGAAGAAACATATTTAAAGTACTACATTAAAAAAAGGAGCCTAGGCTCCTTTTTATTATTTAAAATGGTAATTCTTTGTTTAGTTTACACTTCCTTTAAAAGAAGTTTAGCATTATCAATGAATATCTTATTTGCATATTCTGTACCATACTTTTTAAGACAATAAGTATAAGCTTTTCTCATTTGTTGATAGCTCTTTGGATTCCCATGTGAATCACTTGCAACAAAATCAACAAGTTTATTTTTTAATAGGTATTTAACTTTTCGATTAATATCCTTATTTCTTGGAGAAATAATACTTGATGCATTAACTTGAATCAATGCACCTTGTTTTTTAAAACTATCAAAAATGCTTAAGGTCTTGAGATATTTATATCTTTCAATATGAGCAATAATAGTCTTGTACCCAAGCCTATTAGTCTCGTAGATGAACTCCTCAATATCGGCTTTTCTTGCACCAAAATCTACTAAAACATAATGAGAATTATTCAATGTTGTACAGTTTTGATTATCAAAACATACCTTTAAATCATCAATCTCATCAATTTCTCTACCTAAATAGATATTAATGGGCATTTTTAGATTAGTGATTATTTGCTTCAGTTGAGTAAACTTATTGCTCAATTCTTCATATGTTTTAATGTATCCTTTTGTAGGTCTATAATGAGGTGTCATAAAAATATCTGTTACACCACTGTTAACAGCTTCTTCTATCATCTTAATTGATTCATCTATATCCTTACAACCATCGTCTACATCCCACAACAAATGATTATGCATATCTATCATAGTATCTCTCCTTACCTAATACAAAATACTGTAAGATTATTACTCCCCATAGTAGTAATAATAATCTGCACCATAATTTGAATCTCTTTTACTCACTCTTGTTAATACTCCTCCAAGAATGTTAGCTCCATTTTTTTTCAAATCATTTATTGCCTTATTTGCCATATCTCTATTAGTTCTTCTAGATGCTAATACATAAACAGTCCCATCACTAAAGTTTGATATTATTGATGCGTCTGTTACTGCAGTCATTGGTGGACAATCAATTATAATAACGTCATACATATCTCTTAATTTCTCCATCATTTCATTTACTACTTTACTAGCTAACAATTCTGATGGAAATGGGGTTTTCTTTCCTGTTACTAATATATCTAAATTATCAGTACCCTTTTGAATACATTTCTTAATATCTCTTGAATCAACATAACCAGAGATTCCATCTTTATTAGGCAAATTAAAGAATCTGTGAATTTTAGGTATTCTTAAATCCATATCAACTAAGAGTACTTTCTTCCCAGTTTGAGCATAAACCATTGCTAGGTTAATACTTGTAACAGTCTTACCTTCACTTGGAAAAGTACTAGTCAAATTTATTACTTTTACTTTTTTATCAATACTAGAAAAATCTATCGCTGTTCTGACTTTTTTATATTGTTCAGTTACAACCGAATGTGGTTCTTCTTTTGTAATTATTTTATAACTCATATTAACCAGCCTCTCCCGTATCATATTCAGGAATAGTTCCCAAAACACGTAGATTCAAATGATTTTCAATATCTTTATCATTTTTAATGTTTTTATCCAAAAACTCAATCAACAATACAAATACAACACCAACCATTATCCCTATCACCATACCAGTAAAAACATATAGAAATCTATTTGGTCCAGAAGGGTTTAATGGTACATCTGCTTGATCAAACACTTCAATATCTTCTAAACCACTAAATATAGTACTTTGTTCTTGTACAATATCGGTAACAGTATTTGCGACATTTGTAATCATATACTTGTCAGTTCCTTCTACTGTTAGTTTAACAATTAGAGTATCGTGTACTGAGGTTACATTTATCATACTTTCTAACTCAGATACAGAGAAATCATAAGAAGGTAATCTTACAATCACCTCTTCTAATACTTTATGAGATTTTGAAATTTCTGTATAGGTGTCTACTAATCTTTGCCCAGTCATTAGATTTGTATATTCACTATCCAACGTGCTTTCAACTTGCACTATCATACTTGTTTCGGTACTATAAACATCATCCAGTATTACATATGAGTAAATACCCGCTAACACAGTACAAAATACTGTAATTAGAGATATAAAAATCCATTTACGAGATATAATTTTAAGTAATAGCATTATATCAATTTCAAGTTCATTATCTTTTACTTCATTCATAATTTGCTCCATTTCTAAAGTACACTTTCGTACATCAATTATCTTTCCTAAGTATAACATACTTACAACAATTATTTTAGAACTAAAAGTGTAGAAACATTAAGTGATATCAATGTCTCAAATCCGTGATTAATTATTTGATACTAAAAAAGGAGCATAGCTCCTTTTATATTTTAAAATGGTAATTTTTTGTTTAGTTTAAGCGCTTCATTAACCGTTTTAATATCGTTCATCACTGCTTCATTAAGGGGTACACCTTTATCTTTTCTTTCTTGCCAGGCAAGGTATTCTTTTTCTCCTGCAGTATATATTTTTTCTTCACCTGGAGCTAATTCACTATTACGAAGGTCTCTTAAAATATTACCAGCTATCTTCTTAAAACTATCTAACCCCATAAATGCTTCTGTGTCTATTGCTATAAAGAAGTGCCCTAAATGATAAGGTTTTAAATTACCTGATTCATCTTTACCTGATAAAGCTTTTAAAAAGTTACCTGCTTGTAAAGCAGCTGATAGTATTTCAACTACTGTAGCATAACCATAACCTTTATAACCTGCTAGTTCTTCACCAATACCACCAAGTGGAGCTAAAGCTGCTTGTTGAGTAGTTAAATCTTTTAAGATTTGATTACTATCAGTTTTTGGTAACCCATCTCTACCTACTACCATACCTTCTGGAGTATCTTTTCCGATTTTACTGTAATACTCAATTTTACCCCTTTGGGTAATTGAAGTGGCACAGTCTAAAACAAAGGGAAATTCTTCATCTGTTGGTAAGGCAAATGTTAGGGGATTTGTCCCTAACATATTCTCAACACCAAATGTTGGAGCAATGCTTGGTCTAGCATTTGTACCTGTTATACCTATCATTCCTGCGTCACTGGCCATTGTCGCCCAGTAACCAGCAATTCCGTAGTGAGTTGAGTTTCTAACTGCAACCATACCCATACCGAATTTCTTAGCTTTTTCAATCGCCATATCCATAGCTCTTTTACTAGCTACCATACCCATACCATCATTAGCATCAAGTACTGCTGTAGTTGGTGTTTCTCTTAATATATCTATTTTAGTTACAGGTAATTGAATTCCTGCATTAATACGATCTATATAAATAGGTTTAAACCTATTACATCCATGAGATTCAATTCCTCTTCTATCACTTTCCATTAATACATCAGCACATACTTTAGCATCTTCTAAAGGTACACCAATTTCTACAAATGCACTTACCATAAAATCTTCTATAAATTCCCATGATACCCAAGTTCTTTTATCCATAATTTATGCCTTCTTTCTTTATGTGTTATACACCTCTATAACCATTATATCACTTATATTATTTGAAAGATATATCGTTTTATTATAAACTTATCATAAGAAAGTTAAGGTGGAGTTATGAAAAATTTTATTGGTGAATTTAAAAAATTCATAAACAGGGGAAGTGTAATAGATCTTGCTGTTGGGTTTATTATTGGGGCAGCATTTAAGGATATCGTTAATAGTTTGGTTAAAGATATCTTAACACCAGTAATTAGTTTAGTTGTTGGTGATGAAGGCTTCAGTAATTATAAGTATGTAATTACTGAATCTAATGAAGCTTTAGGAATTATGGAGAACGCTATTTATTATGGTAATTTCATTCAAGCAGTTTTTGATTTCTTTATTATCGCTTTTGTAGTTTTCTTAATCGTTAAGCTTATCAACAAGGTAAATGATACAATGGAAAAAGCTAAAGAAGACGCAGTTGGAGAAGTTATTGAAGCTGTTGAGGATGTTAAACCCAAAATGGAAGTGATATTATTAGATATTAAAGAATTATTGAAACCAGGAAGAAAAAAAGAAGAGTAATTTTCTCTTCTTTTTTTTGTTTCTATAATATATCATTTTACATACTAAATATGATACAATTCTATTAGGTGATAATTATGATTATTAAAATGAAACCAGTATTAGTTCAAAAAGAAGTATGGGGAGGACATAAAATCAAGGATAACTTTGGTTATATCGATGCTCCTGATAGATGTGGTGAGGCATGGGGTATTAGTGCTCACAAGACATTCAGTAGTGTAATTGCAAACACTTCTTTTAAAGGAATGACTTTAAGAGAACTATTCAATAACAATAAAGAATTATTTGGTAACTATGAAGGGGAAGAGTTCCCCATCTTAGTTAAGATAATCGATGCTAGAGATAACTTAAGTATTCAAGTTCATCCTAATGATGATTACGCTAAGCAATTTAAAAGTTTAGGTAAAGAAGAATGTTGGTATGTTTTAGATACTAATGAATATACAGAAATCATTATTGGACATAAAGCTAAGACTAAAGAGGAATTACACAAAGCGATAGATCAAGATAGGATAGAAGACTTAGTTAATGCTTTCCCAATTAAAAAAGGTGATTTCTTTTATATCAATGCAGGTACCCTGCATGCGATATGTAAAGGTACTACATTATTAGAAGTACAACAATCAAGTGATATTACATATCGAGTATATGATTATAATAGATTACAAGATGATGGTACTTTGAGAGAGATTCATAAAGGAAAAGCTAAGGATGTTATTACAGTTCCAGATAATAGAGTCAATAAAATACACCGAGATAGATACTTTACTTATGATATTATTCAAAACAACACCTTAACAAAAGAAGTATCACATAAACATGGTGATTATATCTTTATATTAGAAGGCGAAGGGCTATTTGATAAAGTACCCGTAAGAATAGGTGACTTCTTAATGGTATCTAGTAGTACAGAATATAAAATATATGGAACATTAAAATATCAAAAAACAACATTTTAAAAGGAGCTAATTATAGCTCCTTTTTTTATAATTTAATCTAGTAGAAAATCACTTTTCTACTCTTAAGGTATAATCTGTCAATGTCATTATTTCTGTATCTTCATTGTATATTGTATATAGTAAGTAATAATCTCCTGGTTCGAAAGCAAATGTTCTTCTTAACCTAAAGTCCTCCACTAAGACACCATCACTGGTATATAGTTCACATGCATACTTAACTGAATAGAATTGGTAATCTACATCCATATTGTAGGTGCTTGATTGTGAGATAGTAAAATGTACTTTCACTTCATTTTGGTATTGATTTAAGAAAATGTCAGGATGTTCTGTTAGATCATTTATATTGATATCCGTAATTTTCGACTCACTTGTTGGAACATCTTCATATTGATAATATAAAGTATATGTTCCTGCGATGTTTGTGTAAAACCTTAATAAGTAGTATGAGTTAGCTTGGATATAAAGATATGCTTCAGGATAACTATCAGCATCAACACCACCTGAATATGGGTTATGAGGCATTAGCCCAACACCAAGATATTCACCCATTTCTTCGCTAAGACCTACATCTAACAAAGACAGTTTTAATAGTTTATCTGAATCTTCTTTAGGTATTTTAATATAACTAAAGGTATCTTCTGTTAGTTGAATTGAGACTGAAGTTTGATTTGGATCCAAAGTTATGATACTTGATGGTTCAACATCAAGTTTTTTAATGACAAATCTTAAACCATCAGATGTGTATGATTGATTTGTGACCCTAATGTAGTACATTCCACTATTATCTATTTCAAAGACTTCGCTATAAGTTACAGTTTGTTGATCAGAATTCATTAGTTCAAAAGTAAGAGAATCACCATTGATATTATGATCTAGTTCATATATCCCTGGCTCTAAGTATATTTTTGTATATCTAGTCTCTAGACTTAAACTGGTTACTGTAAATGTATCTACTTCTGTAGGAAAGATAATATCTTCGATAGTCTCTGAGAAATTACATCTTGCTAGTTCATTATCCATCGGATAATAATGATCAAACTCTTCAAGAGTATTTGCTATTGTTCCACTAAAAGGAACTTCTTCTGAAGATGAATATCTGACAATTCCAGCAACATCAAATTCAATTGTCATAGTTTTATAATCAGCTGTGAATTTGATTGTTGCAGTTACTGTTGAATCTAAGAAGTTAGAATATGCACGATCATTATCAGCAAATAAGAACTGATTCTCATACCCTAATATACGATAGTCTCCAGTAACATCAAATTCAGTATCAGATACTTTAGTTACTGTATCTATTCCTGTTAGAGGATCATAAATATTATTATCACTTGTTACTAATTGTTTGAAGTTTTGATCGGTATCATCTTCAAAGATAGTTTCTGCTTCATAGACATTATTACTACCAATAAGTTCTATTATGCTATTATCATATGGATAAACAGCATATCGCTTACTAGGACCTCCACCCATGATATATCGATAAAAGTATAAGTAGTGAAGATCATTGTCGATATATGTTTTTCCTAAAACCTCAGAAGTACCTAAAGTTGAGACTTGTTCAGTTCTTAGTAGTCCATACGATTCAAACTCATCTTCAAATAAATCCATTGCGGCCACTAAGAAAGTTCCATCATCGGTGTTGATAGGATCATCTGGATTATCGGGAATACTTGGAATATTAGTTCCTTCAATTGAAGCTCTAATATCAATATCTAAGAAATTATATAAGTCTTCTTCTAAGGTTGAACCAAAGAAGTCGATTCCATTAACTGTAAAATGTTGTTTTACAGTTTCTATGTCATTTATTTGAATTGAATTAAAGTAGGATAGAGATGCTCTTGTATGATCTAAATTCATTCCTAACGAATTTAGATCAAAATGTTCATCTGTTAATAGCTCTTTGGTTATATTTTGTTTAACAGATGCAAATGCATACAAAGGGTTATAAGTAAAGTTTAGGAACCCTACATAAACAGGAGTTCCACCATTTTTGTAAACACCCTCTTCTTCTTCAAAATATCCCGATGATGCTACTTTTACGTAATCATATCCAGTAGCTTCAATAAAGTTAGTAGCTAACTTTATTGATGAGTCACTAATATCAGTATCTTCATAACGATATAGTAAACCATTTTCTGTCATTACATCATATACTTCTGAAACGACTTGATTATCTACTACTGTTATAAATACTTGTAATAGTTCTTCATTATCATAATAATTGATATGATATCCGTCTTCACCACCATTAAACTCTAAATCATTAGTACTTTGGATTGTGAAATACATGTCTTCTTCAATAGAAGTATAAGATAGGATATGACTTGAATCATATTGATTGACATAAACAGCTTCTTTATCTTCAATAAAGCGGAAGTAATTATACGACAGTTCTGTTTCACTCATCAAACTTGGATTAAAGTCTTCTTGGCTATATAGTAATTCTGAGTACTCTAGCTTGTCATCACTCATACCAATTTTTATGAAGCGATTCTCGATGCCGTTATTAGCATCAATAATTAGGTAACCTTCTCTTCCTGTTAGGAAAGTATATGTTAAATCTAAGTTATCTGGGTCAGGATTAAACTCCACACCAAACTTTTGGTATAGATCATCAAATATCAATTCTTTTATTCTCGAGACAAAAACTTTGGCATCAAAAAGATTTTCCATATATCTCGATTCTATTTGTGCTGGAGTATATGTTTGTAGCCTATCATTCAGTTGTTCTCTAGTGTAAATGTCATACTCTATTGTAGTCGATGACATTCTAGTCCCAATTGGTGCTACATAACTATCCGATTCTATCAAATCGTTATCTGTTAAATCGTTTAGTCTGTTCTCATACATTTCTATATCTTGATATATCTCAGATATTGTTTTGTCAGCATCTAAATCATTGGGAGTATCATTCCCATCATTATTGTCTTTTTTGCAAGCAGTTAGACCTAGAATAAAGATTAGCATTGCTACTATTAAAAGTATTTTATTAGCTTTCATTCTATTCCTCCTAAAATTTAAAAAGACACCCAAAGGGTGTCTTTTTTTCCCTTCAAGTATTATTATACTACTTGAAGTTTACTTTTTAAACTCATTTCTTAGTTTCAACTTCGGTAAACTCTATCCCAAAATCTTTTTTAAATTTCTTTTCATATAGTCTAGTTTTACTTGGTTCATCTAAGAACTTTAAATAATAATATAGTTTCTTATAGTAGTTTTTCTTGTTTGTACTATCTTTTAAGTTTCTATACGATAATGCCAAATAATAATAGAAAAAGTCGAAATTGAAGTGAATTTTAGGTCTTTTACTTAAATCTATAGCATTTAAGCATAATTCTATTACTTTATCATCTTGTTTACTTACACCATATTCTCTAGCAAGTCTTAATGTTACATATTGTCTAGCATAAAACTCAGTACCTATAGTTATCTTATCTTTAAGTAATTGCTTACTAAGTTTATCCATTAGCTTTATTTTATCTTCACCATCTATAAACATAAGTAATAGAGCTAAGACTAATAACTCACTTTGGTGAAATAAGTCTTTTTCTAAGATCCTTGGAAAATCTATTATTCTATATATTTCAATACGACAATCTTTTTTTGGTTTATCATCTCTTAAATAGTGTAATAATACAACAGTTGCTCGAAAGTATACTTCAAGCTCTGGTAGTAAAAAGAAGTCTTCATCAACTTCTTTCATGTATTCCTCTGCTTTTTCATACTCATGTCTAATCACAGAGTTATAGAAGTTTTCTATCTTCTCATTCTCTGTTACTTTACTTTCCTCTAAATCCCCTTGAATTTTTGTTGGATTAAATCCTAACTTCTTGGAAAAAGAAATAAAAGTGCGATAAGGCATTTCTGATGTTCCACTTAGATACCTTTTATATTGTCTCACTGAGACAATATCAAAAGTAAAATCATCAATTGAAATATTTCTTCTTTTCCTTAAAGATTCAATATATTTACTTAACTCTTTTGAGACCATAGCTATCACCCTTTTTGTTAGTATATCTATTATATCATAAAACAAAAAAATACCAATTGAGTTTCTCAATGGGTATTTGATTTATAATAACTTCGTTAATTGTTTTTGATAACCTGACTTAATCATATTATCAGCAATCTCTTTTAAATTATCGTTTGATAAGTATCCTTTTCTTAGAGCTATTTCTTCTAATTGTGCAACTTTCTTAGAAGTTCCCTCTTCATAGGCTTTAATTTTGATAGATGCTTCTAACATACTATCGTATGTCCCGGTATCTATCCAATTAATGTCGGTACCCATTAATTCGCATTTTAGGTTTCCTTCATTTAAGTATATCTTATTTAAATCAGTTATTTCAATTTCACCACGCGCTGATGGTTTCAATGTTTTCGCATTATTAGTAGCCCCTGGAGTATAAAAATAAAGCCCGGTAGCAGCATAATTAGATTTTGGTTCTGTAGGTTTTTCTTCTAATGACACTACTTCTTGTTTATCATTAAACTCAATTACTCCAAATCTTTCAGGATCATCTACTTTATATCCAAATACTGTGCTATATCCGTTTCTTAAGTTCTCTTTAGCGTTTACCAGATTCTTTCTTAGTGATTCACCATAGAAGATATTATCTCCTAAGATCAATACTGATTCATCGTCACCGATGAATTCTTCAGCGATGATGAAAGCATCACTTATTCCTTTTGGTACATATTGAATAGCATAATTCATTTTAATACCAAATTGTGAACCATCACCTAATAAATGTTTAAAGTTATCTTGTTCTCTTTCACTTGTTATTAGTAGGATATCTTGAATACCAATCTCCATAAGAGTACTTATAGGATAATAAATCATTGGTTTATCATATATTGGTAATAATTGTTTATTAACACTTCTAGTTATTGGGTACAGTCTAGTTCCTGCACCTGCTGCTAGCACAATACCTTTCATAATCAAATCTCCTTTGTTTAAGTTTCCTTTATGATTATACTATACTATTTATTACTTGTCCATATGTTAAGAACATGTGGTTTTATTTAATCATTTCAATATGTCTTATTAAAGATTGTTCTAATTTATGTTTTGGCTTCCATGAAAGTAAATCATAAAAAGATTTAGAATCAATCTCCTGAGTTTTATAGCCAGGGTTCAAGTTTACATCAACCTCGGGTTCAATGCTAGAATCAGTGATTTCAGTTATTCTTCTTATTACTTCTTCATATGAATAAGAGTTCGGTGCACCAAAGTTGTAAATCTTATTCCATTCGCTACTCGATGTACTTAACAATCTTATTATTCCCTCAGTAGCATCTCGAACGTCTAACCCATTAAAACGATTACCACCATTTACTATTTTTATAGGTTTTCCTGAATAAATGTTGCTTGTAATCCTAGATATAAAATCTATAGGAACTATGCCCTTAGATGGGCCAAAAAGGAATCCTAGTCTTAACGATGTATATTTAAATGTAGGTCTAATACTTGATGCTAATTCTAACATCTGTTCTACAGCATATTTTGCTTCTGCGTAAATTGATTCTGGGCTTACTTGTTCTTGTTCTTTGACGCTAACTATTCTATCAGTTCTATAAACTGATTTTGAGGAAATATTTACAAAAACTGGTACTTGCCTTAAAACTGTATTCTTGATTAATTCTTTCGATAAACGGATACTTTGTGCAATTTGTTCGTTTGATTTGAAAGGTCTTGCAAAAGCACAATGTATTATAGCATCAATTAATTGAAAAGGAATCTCATTAACTGATGTCTCATTAGCATTCAAGAACACTAGTCTATCTGACTCAACAAGATTATTTGCATTGAAATCATAAACATAAACTTTATGACCAAAATCCAATAATTCCTTCACTAACAAGTTTCCCAAATACCCATTACCACCAGTAACTAATATTGCTTCTAGTTTCTTAGTTTTTTTAATGAATAAAGCCATATTTTCTACTTGTCTCACTCCACACTTATTGTAACTGAATTCTAAAGGTAATATTTTATTATTAGGCAAGTTCAAAACATCCAAAATACAATGTTCAACTTCGTTAAATCCCACCATAGATCTCCATCCTGTAATACCAGTAAATCGAGCATTAATCTCAAATATTTTGAATCCTTCATCTGTTAATCTTCCTTGTATATTTAATGGTCCTGAGTACCCTAATGAGATAAATGATGGTAGCAACTCATCTATAACTTTCCATACTTTTTTATCATCATATGGAATCATTTTAATAGGCACGCCATTCTTCAATTCATTCTTAGTACACATTCTTCCTAAAACATTTCCATTCTTACCAACTACTATCTGAGCTGATATTTCCGAAATTTGACAAATAACTCCTTTATCAATACTTTGACAATACAACTCAAAGTTTTCATCTAACGACTCAGGAAATGCAATTTCCTGATAGAAGTAATTATCATTATCTCTATTAATTTCAGTTTTATTAAATATGATACTAACACCATTTGATCCTGAACCTTCATTTGGTTTACAAATGACTGGAAATTGAATTTCTTCATTTTGCAATTCAGTGGTAGAAAATGATTTTACAAAGTGACAGCAAAAATTGCTAAATACACTCGCATAATCCTTCTTGGCTCTGACAACACTCACAAAACTGTGATCAGCTACGATTATTTTTATACCTTTGTCTTCAAAGATTTTCTTGTTCCTAGATAAAACTAAGACTTCAAAATCTAGACCTGGTATCAAAACATTAATAGAATATTCATAACATTTCTCAATTAGTACATCTAAATATTTTGCTTCCTTAACACCAGGAATAATATCAAACTTATCACATAAAAAGCCCCCATATGATAGGTGAGAGTTACTAAGTCCCACAGTAAATAAATTTAGATTAGATCTAAGACAAGAATCTACTACAGATTGTCCTATACCACTTCCAACACTTAAAATACCAGCAACTATTTTTCTCATTCTAACCCTCCTTTTTTATAATTCTATAATAGCATATTATTTGTAATAAATAAAAAACTGTCCAAAGGACAGTTCTTATTCATCGTAAGACAACCATAAATTACTAGTCGTATAACACTCTATAGCTTCTTCATATGTGAATTTTTCTTCAGGTAAAAACTCTCCCAACTCAGGATTCTTAATACTTCTTCTATTCATAGCACAATAGATATTCTCTTCTGGACTAACACCTTCAACAGGAGCATCAGTACTAAAGCCAACTTTGATACCTTCATTGTACATTGTTTTAAATAGGTATGTTTCTTTCGCTCTTTCTTCGCCTAATCTTTCTTTTATTATAGCAATATCACTATTTAAGAATATAGGTTGAACAATAACATTTATTCCTAACTTCTTCATCCTTTTAATTTGAAGTCTATCTGCTAACTGTGCATGGATGATTGAGTGTCTATGATCAAACCTTTTTGTTTTATTAATTGATTTCTCAATAGAATCAATTACTATATCTATCATACCATCTCCAATGGCATGAATAGCTACATCAATATTATTACTATCAGCAATATAGATAAGTTTTTCCAATTCCTCATCCTTAAAGACTTTTATTCCTCTATTACCAGGATCATCAGCATAATCTTCTCTAAGATATGCTGTTCTCCCACCTAAACTACCATCAGCTAAGAGTTTTAGTGGTCCCATTCTAAAACCATTAAACTTTTTAATATGATACCCTTTACTAATATAATCTAAAAGCAATTCCTTGGAAGGTAGATTTACTTGCTCATAAAGATTCACTTTCATTCTTCCTTCACTATATAATTCCTCTAAACATTCAATTATCAATTCATAAGATACATTCAATGTACTGAAGTCATCTGACGCACATTTTGTGACATTGTGGTTTAATAGTAAATTATTACCTTTGACAAAGTACTCTTTGATATCTTCTTTTGAAGGCTTAGGTACTATTTTATTGATTAAAATTAAAGTATCTTCTGTGAAGATACCGGTCTTATAATCAAAAGTACCTCCTTCAATTTGAGGTGTTGATTCATTTATACCTGCAATCTCCAGTGCCTTGTCATTACATACTAAAACGTGTCCACAAACACGTGTAAAAATAACAGGCTTGACTGTAGTAATCCTATTGAGATCTTTCTTGTTGATATACCTCTTCTCTTTGAAATTAGACTGATGCCAACCTCTACCCAATATTATAGCTTTATCAGTCCTAATTCCAACTATATCTTCAATACTCTCGAACTCGGATAAATCGAGCATAGATTGAATGTATCCAAGGCCTAATAGATGAAGGTGTGAATCATAAAAAAAATTACTGGACATTCTTTCACCTCATTTTCTCATATGAATTAACTAATTATTTTCCTTACAATCCTTTTCATTGTCTTCAATACAAATCCTTTCTCAGTCTCGTTGATTCCAAAAAACCACATAACCAAGAAATATAATGTAACTATTATTGCTCCCTTAATAACAATACTCATCCATGAAATACCTGAAAATAAGAAGAATGAGGAATATGAGAGCACAGTTACAATGAGACTTTGAATAATAAACTTAAAATGAACACTAGCAAAAAACCTACGCACATTGATTCCACAATACTTATAAAAAAGTACATTCATCAGAATATTTCTAATAGTATTAGAAATCAATATTGAGAATCCAATACCTATAACACCAAATCTAGTCATAAGAATGTTTGACAGTATAATAAATATTACAAATACAATTAATTGTACAATAGCACTATGTTTAATCTTATTTTTCGCAAGAACCACTGCATTCCCAATTTGTTGAGGTAGATATACATACCCAGGTATCAAAATCAACATTAAAAGGTAGTAAGATAATGCATACTCATTTCCTACCCACAAGGAAATAAAATCCCTCCCTAAAAGAAGTAATCCGATATAAATTGGAGTAACAATAAGTAACACAATCCGACCAACCTTAATCATTAAATCCGTAACCAACTGGTTTCCATTCTGCATTATTACTCGCCTAGATATTTTAGGTAAAAACATTCCGTTAATTGCATTAGCAAAAGTATAGACATAATTCTCTATACCACTTGCTATTGAATATATTGTTATACTTACAGAACCTACCCAAGCACCAATTAATGATGGTGATAAAATTGGTACCATACGAACTGAAACCGCAATTATTGAAGTCCAAAAAGTGAATAACAGGATTTCCTTAAATAGTTTCAAATCAAAAAACAAAACATTAATCTTAACATCAATCTTCCTAATAAAAACAATAACTTTTGAAATTATTAATATTAATCCAGATATTATAGGAGCCAGAATCATAATATATAGGTCTTGTTCAAAGAATAAAAATACAACTATAAAAACAACAAGAAAAACCTTTTGAAACAGACCACATATTTTAAGTAAAAACGATTCCTCATAGGACAAAAGGATTCCGTTTAGGGGAATAAATGCAAAACTTATTACTCCATAAGAAGCAACAAGAATAAAGGGTGTCTTAAACCTTTGAATCTCTTCAAATGTAAGTTGAGTGTAGATTGACTCAAGGTTAAAGAAAACTATAAAAAGTATACCTATCAGTAGTATATCTATAAATACATACAATTTAACAATTATACCAAGGAAGTTACCACTTTGTTCTTGATTTCCTTCAGCACGATACTTTGACAAGTATCTGGAAACTGTATCACTTAATCCATAATCAAGCATTAGGAATGTTATTAGAGAAAGCCCCAAGGAATATAATCCATAATCAACTTGTCCTAAATGTGATATAAGTAAAGGAGTATATATGAGTCTAGAAACTATACTGAAAATAACAGAAGCATACGCTACAATAGCTCCTTTTTTTATAGTCTTTGTACTTCTTTTCTCAAGATCGTTACTCATAATTGCCTACCTCGTTCAAGCTTCTATTTTGATTACCGTATAAATACCATAACATGAATTGTGCTACACCAGGTCCATATGGATAAGTATACTCAAAAACACTAATAATTAGTGCTAAAAGCAAAATACCACATAGCAACAGAAAACTAGAATTCCTTAATTTTGATATCATTAGTCCTTTCAGAACTGCAATCCACAAGACTACATAAAAAATCATAATAGGTATAGATAGAAAAACACCAATCTCAGTGATTAGATTTATAACATAATTATGTGGTGTATAGTTTAGTATAGGACCAGTTATCTCACCAAGTAAGTAATTGTCTTTAATGTAGTAAATCCCCTCAATGTATCCCTTAATTCTACCTGCAGAAATAGAATTTAAATCAGAAATATCATAATTTAGAAACAATGCATCATAGACAAAATTAAAGATTTCACCCAAATATCCAAAGACAAACAATCCAAACAATGTAGTTAAACATATTCCAATCAATATTCCTATGTACATTACCTTTCTTACTTTCAAAAGTCTAATAACTGAAAGAATAGATGTAACCAAAAACAAGGCTAGAAATCCACTTCTATTTCTAATTATCAAGATAGTTAGAATCAAAAATAAATATAAAGATAGATACAAAAGACTACGCACTTTAGAAGTCCTAAACCCTAATTTAGAAGGAAAGAACAATATAAAAATTGAAATTATAGCTCCATAGCCAATAAGTGGTCCAACTTGATTCTTTGTAGGAAGAAAATATGTTGTAGTTATTGTAAATCCCGTTCCGCTATATAGAATAATTGATAATGATAACAGTACACACAGAAATACATAAGTTCTTAGATAGATACGAAGTTTTTGCCTATTCACACTGTTAGCGTAACTATAAATAAATATACCAAAGGGAATAACAAAATTTATTATTCCAAATGATGAATTTGTACCATATGCTAATACTCCGATGATGATACTATATACAACTACAAAGCTAAAAAGAATTAAAAAAGCATTGCTAGATTTCATTCTAAACTTTCTGAGAGAAAAAAGGATAGAAACCGACAATAGTATATACAAAATATTTCTTAGAAAACTATATACTGATGCGTTTAGATAAGGCACTTGCTGTGTAAAAATAATAAATAGAATCACAAAAAACAAAAACTCAGTTTTAGTAAATCTACCAATTTTCATTTTGCTTATACTCATCACATTACTCATACAATCACATCTGCTTTTCTATTGAGAAATCCACCACAAAGTTCTTAAAAATTGAATCCTCGTGCATAACTTTACTTATGAATTTATCTCTATTTATCATGTATTCAGTTTCCTTTAAACCATTTATGTACTCAATCATCCTGTCTCCCAAACAATTGAAGTCTTCAACAACAAGTCCAAGTCTATATTCCTCCACAACCTCTGCTACAAATGTTCCTTTTAGACAAACTATAGGTTTGCAAAACAACACCGCATTATATAACCTATTCGGCATCAAAGTAAGACTATTTGTATTGGTCTTTGGAATTAGGATATTAATTATATCAGATTCCTCATATATTCTATCAACATTATTATTGTCATATCTCCCAAAAAAACGAACATTCTTAATCTGTTTATCATTAACAAACTCACTTAGATTTTTAGTGGCAAACCCGAAGCCATAATAATGGACAGAGAATTGTGAGTAATCTGATAAATTGTTAATCAACTCTCTATTTATTTGAGAATCCCTAATTGCACCTATATATGATACATTTATTTTTGATTTAAAATCAAACTCATTAAGCCTATACTCTGTTGCATTGAACATCCCAAAAAGTGAAGAATTGTGTGATACAATATAATTTCCGTTTGGTAGCCACTTCTTAAATCCCTCAGATGAGATAACAATAGCTGATGCACTTTTATTAATCTTATGCATATTTATGCTACCTAAAGATTTATGGTAATCTCTGATATCTACAATAAATCTGTCCGTAAAATGTTTGCACAGATATCTCCACATAAAAGCAAGTAAAGGAATACCAAAAACGATTACCTTCTTTGGTTTTTTTCTCTTTAAAACTTGCTTCACAAACAATGAATACCTAATATATCCAAAAAGCGACTGCCTATACGACTTTTGACTTGTTCTGAACAAAATCCTCTTTTCCGATTTTTCTTCCTCATAGAGTCTGTCCCAAATAATCATCGAATACTCCACTTCATTATTATCTAGCAGCTCTAAATAGTTCGATAAATATGGCATAACACTTCGATTAGAGGGACATATCAACACAATACCCATTTTACAAATCCACTGAAACGTAGTTAATATATGAAAGGATTATTTTCACTACCTTCTCAGAAACATTCGGAACTTCGTAATCTTTGACAATGATATGCTTTCTATTTTTTTGCTCACCTATAATACTTAATCCCTGAAGAATCCTCTCCTTTTCGAGACCAACCATCATAACAGCACCCTCTTCCATAGCCTCAGGTCGTTCATGTGCTTCCCGAATATTTAATGCGTTAAGATTCAAGATTGACGTTTCCTCACTAATAGTCCCACTATCACTTAGTACTGCAAAAGAGTTAATCTGAAGATTTATGTAATCATTAAATCCTAGCGGCTTAATGTTCCTAACAAGATCATGGAACTTTATGCCAACTTTCCTAATACGATTCATTGTTCTCGGATGAGTACTGAAAATAACAGGATACTCATACTTATTAGCTATTTCGTTTATACTGTCAACTAAATTATAAAAATTTCTATCAGACTTTATATTCTCCTCTCTGTGAGCCGAAATCACAAAATACTTCCCTTCTACTAGATTCAGTTCGTCTAATATATCTGACTGATCAATTTCAGATCTCATATTTGTGATTACCTCATACATAGGACTTCCTGTCTTAATAATTTTGTCAGGAGATAGTCCTTCCCTCAACAAATATTCTCTTGCTATATTACTATAAGGAAGATTTATGTCAGCGATATGATCCACAATCATTCTATTTGTCTCTTCAGGAACTCTTAAATCAAAACATCTATTCCCAGCTTCCATATGAAATATCGGTATATGTCTTCTCTTAGCTGCAATTGCACTTAAACAACTATTTGTATCGCCTAATATAAGTATTGCATCCGGTTGCTCATCTTCTAGAATCGGATCTAAACTAATCAAAATATTCCCTATGGTTTCCATAGGTTTACCGGTAGCAGCTTCAAGGAAATAATCAGGTTTTCGTAAGGAGAAATCTTTAAAAAAGACTTCGTTCAATTCATAATCGTAGTTTTGTCCTGTATGAACCAAAACATGTTTTATAGCTGAATACTTTTCAAGTTTTTTAATGACCATAGATAATCTAATTATCTCTGGTCTAGTCCCAACGACTGTCATTATTTTCATCTTTTTCATCCTTATACCTCCAAATAATATGTATCTGGATTATCTTTATCATAAGCTTCATTAGCCCACATAAAAACAACCATATTTGATGCTCCTAAATTTTCAATATTATGTGTATACCCAACTGGAATATCCAATACTTCATACTTAGATTCAGATACAAAGTACTCAATGATTTCAGTATCTAGTACATTTCTAAATCTAATTACACCTTCTCCTGCAACAACAAGAAATTTCTCATTTTTAGTGTTGTGCCAGTGATTCCCCTTAATAACACCAGGTTTGATTATATTGACAGAGAACTGTCCTTTTGATTTAGTTCTAATAATCTCAGTAAATGAACCTCTTTCATCAGAGTGTCTTGTCAGATTATATGAGAAATCATTCTTGTTTAGATAACTTAAGTAAGTGCTATACAATTTCTTCTCAAAGTCATTATCAAAATTGGGTAAACCTCTATCATCTCTCGACAATTTGAACTGTTTGAGAGTTCTTGCCAAACTCCCCAAAGTTACAGTATACACTTCTTTAATTTCATAAAAACTATTAATTTCATTGTACTTCTCAACAAGTTTCTCTTTAAAACTCATAACCACATCATCTATATATGCAAGAGATATTTCATAACTACTATCGTTAACTTGAATTGGTAAATCATTTGCTATATTATGACAAAATGTAGAAACTACAGAGTTATAATTTGGTCTAGACCACTTTCCAAAAAGGTTTGGAAGGCGATACACATATATGTTATTATTTGTTTCATCTTTATATTTTATGAGTATATCCTCTGCCTCTTTCTTACTCTTCCCATAATCATTATTTATTGTTGCCTGAATACTAGAAGTATATATTATAGGTATATTTCTCTCCAATTTCCTAATGTGATTCACTATTATTTCAGTCAAATCTCTATTTACTATTGCGAAGTCTGCTTTACTTTTCGGTCTATTAGCACCTGCTAAATGAATAATAAAGTCTGCCTTTTCAATCATTTCTAGCAATTCGTCGAAAGTGTTATTTATATCAAAACATAAAACATCATATTCATCTTTTAAGTTTACATATAGGTTACTACCTATGAAACCTTTGCTACCTGTAATCAAAACCTTCATTTTGTTTCCCACCCTATAAGTTCTTCCTTTACTATATCTAATTCTAATAGTTTCTCTTTCATCTCGTTAATTGAAAGTCTTTTTGTATTGTGAGAATGATAGTCCTGAATTTCTAGTAATTCCTCATTTCCGTCTTTGAAGAACTTATCATAATTTAAATCTCTTGTATCTGCTGGAATACAAAAATACTCCCCCATATCAGTGGCTGCAAAATTCTCTTCTTTTGTCAGCAAAGTCTCATAGAGTTTTTCACCATGTCTTGTTCCAATTACTTTTAATTTACAATCAGAACTAAACAACTCCAATAATGCTTTTGCAAGTACTTCTACTGTTGCAGCTGGTGCTTTTTGCACCATTATGTCTCCTGATTTGGCGTGTTGAAAAGCAAATATGACCAGTTCAACTGCTTCATCAAGATTCATCATAAATCTTGTCATATCCGGATTGGTAAGAGTCAATGGTTTATTCTTCTTAATCTGAGAAATAAACAAAGGAATCACAGAACCCCTAGATCCCATCACATTACCATATCGAGTTCCGCAGATTAGTGTTTTCTTTGGGTCGATATTCCTAGATTTTGCAACAAACACTTTTTCCATCATAGCTTTTGAAATCCCCATTGCGTTTATAGGGTATGCGGCTTTATCAGTAGACAGACAAATAACTTTCTTAACTTTATACGCAATCGCCGTATCCAAAACATTGTTTGTCCCCAATATATTTGTTTTCACAGCTTCTAAGGGAAAAAACTCACAAGATGGAACTTGCTTTAGAGCTGCTGCATGAAAAACAAAGTCAGTTCCTATCATTGCAGGTACGATGCTTGACGCATCTCTTACATCACCAATATAGAATTTAAGCTTAGGATTATTATATTTTTTTCTCATATCGTCTTGCTTCTTCTCATCTCTAGAGAATATTCTTATTTCTTTAATACTTGTGTTAAGAAACCTTCTCATAACAGCGTTTCCAAAAGATCCAGTTCCACCGGTTATTAGTAATATTTTTCCTTCAAACATTGTTACACCTCTTTCATATGATTTAACATGATTCCAACTGTATTAGATATATTGTAATTACTTTTTAATAGTTTTATGGAGTTAATTCCCATCTTTATTCTTAGATCCTTATCCATACTAACTCTATTGCAATTCTCAATAAAATCATCAATTTCTCCTGCAAGACTCCAATACCCGCAGTTGCTACTCACAATAACTTCTCCCATGTCAGTTACATTATCAGTTGCAGCAATAACAGGTAAACCATTTTCTAATAGAGAATTAAATCTTGATGGAAAATTAGGAATTGTGAATCTTTGATCTAGGAAAATAAGTCCAACGTCTACACTTGCAGCTAACGAATCATATTCTAGTTTGCTTAGTCTTTCAAGTAATAATACTTTACGAATATTACTATCAATCATAGTTTCTTGAATTTTTTTAAATTCTGTACCATTCCCAACAATAACCAAGAAACCACCATTTACTTTCTCAAAATTTTTGATAACCTCTATAAGAAAATCAGGCCCTTGTGGCTTCCCTAAGTTCCCCCCATACAAAAATATGCATTGTTCCTTTGGTATCAAATATTTCTCTAAAACATCTCTGGATTTCTCAGAAACTCTATCTATTGGTTTGATTGCATTAGGAAAAACTTCCACTTTACGAGCATCAACGAAGCAATTATGTTTCACTAAGTAGTGCTTGTTCGCTTCAGACATGCATCCAATATAATCAGATAAATTGTATAATTCTATCTCTTTTCTTCTAAAATATCGCCAAATACATCCTTTTTTCTTTAACATCCCTAAATCAACTGCGTTTTGCGGGAAAATGTCTTTTAACATCAAATATGTCTTAGCTTTATTCCTCTTTCTATACTTTCTAATTATTTTTGAGAAGGTAATTGGAGGAGTTGAATAGATTATCAAGTCAAAATCAATGGATCTAAAATATTTCTTCATTGCTTTTAAATATAATCTTTGCAAGAATATTAATGATAATCCTCGCTCGATTTTTGAGGGTGTTTTCGTCAAATTACCCGTTTTCACTTCTAAAACACTTATATTTCCAAACTGATGGTACTTCGTATCCTTATTAAACCTTTTTTGAATAGGCGAAACTACAAAAACGTTATTTTTTTTATCTCTTAACTCCCTAACCAAATCGATATATAATCCTCTGTTATTAGGATTATTGATGTCTGACAGGTTTGACATTGTCAAAAATAGTATATTCATACACTTTCCCTTAGACCTTTATATCAATCGAGGACAATCGTGGTTCAACATTACAACTTAACCTCAATGATACTATTCTGACTCCACTTGCTCTTTGTGGGCCTGTTTTCAGAAAAGTTGCAATGGCTGTAGTGTTACCACCCAGACCTAAAGGTCCTACATTTAACCTATTTATTTCTTCTGTTATTCTTGTTTCAGTATCGGATTGAATATCAAACTTTCCTTCAATCATAGACAATAACATCATTGCTGTCGCTTCATAGTGTGATCTTCCTATTCCAATACAAGGAATGCAAGGAGTGCAACCCAAATTTGATACTTCTTCTTTTGCCCATTTAATAATCTCATCTATTACATTATTATAAGAGTGTTTATGAAAAACCCTATAAGTTTTCGATCTAATTTCTGGCCCTCCCCCTTGTAATAGAATGTGTAATCTCAATTGTTTTATTTTCGATTTCACAATCATAATCGGAGCAGATACCATCATTGCTGGATCTTCAAATAATCCTTTTGATTGCTCCACCCGCTCAACTTCATTCCCTTTTACAGCCATAGGTCGACCAGGTAACCTACGCAAACCTGTGGCTAATCCCTCTTGTATTGCTTCTAGATACTCAGTTGTTAAAACTGCTTTTTCACCCATTTCAAGAATAAGGTGAGGAATTCCTGTATCATCGCAAAGATTAAATTGTGTATTTCTAGCAACTTTCTCATTATCTAAAATATTTCGAATCACCCATTTAGACAGATCATTTTTCTCATTGCTCATATATTCTTCGTACAATTGCACTTTTTTTGAACTGAATGTAGTTCCTGCTTGTATTACACCCTTTGAGACCTGTTCGATGATTGATTTAATCCTATTTTTCTCTTCCATATTTATATTAACCTTCTTCCATGTGCAATCACAACTATTGCCGGAAAATCAATAACTATAAGTTCATGCAAAGCTTCAATACCTTCTTCTTCAAAAGCGACTACTCTCTTGGACTTTATTTTACTTTCTAGTAAAGCAGTTACAGGAGGTATTATTGCGTAAACGGAATTATTGTGATTTAGTGTACTCACAGTGTTATCAGATAATCGGCCTTTCCCTAAATGCATTTTGACACCCGCCGATGACAATACTTCCATATTTGATTCTATTTCAAATTTATTGCTAGAAGTTGGTCCAATACCAGCATTACTAACTGCTGTATGGAAAACAACACTTCCAGTCAATTCTAACTGACTTGTGTCAATTTTGTTAGTTCTAATAATCTTAGCAAGTTTCGGTATAGCTGCATCTCTTCCAGTAAAAATTTTTCCTGATAGCAATAACATATCTCCAACTTCTAAATCTCTAATATCCTCTTCACTAAAAGGTAACTTTATCTTCTTCATTTTTAGATTCCATCAAAATCAACTCCAAAATAATTTGAAGTAATCTTTCTCACTTTCTACTACACCATAGGCTCTTGCTTTTAATATAGTTTTTCTAGCCCAATTCATATGAGGATTAATTTCATTCATCTTATTACTATTAGAACTCTTAACAACTCCACCGTCATTCTCAGTAATTTGAAGAGCATCCTCATATTCTTCTCTAGTAATAGTGAATAAAGAATTAACATACTTGACATGAGAAGGATGAATCACGGTCTTTCCAATAAATCCATTTGCTTTATCAAGGATTATCTCTCGAATAAGACCATCAACAGCATCATCGATAAAGGGAGTTCTAGTAAAAAATGATTTTTGAAGACGTTCAGGAAGATTGTCCTCAATTTTCATATTCTCTGACACAGAAAAATACTCCCAAACAGGTCCAGATAGAATGTATCCATCAGCTCTTCCAAGAATATTAATTATATCTGCTAAACAGTCTCTCACAGTTATAATATCATAAATTGTATAGTCAATTCCCCTTCTCACACCAAAATAGGAAGAGAAGTCTGTACCTCCGACACGTACATTCAATATTAGCTCTTTATGAATATTTAATTGAACCTTAATTTTCATTAATTCGCCAATTCTTGTTTCCACAAACGCAATATCCTCACTCTCTAAAATAGGCATACCGTAAATTATCTCACCAAACTTATCATTTAAACGGCGCAATTGAGTTAAATATAATGATGCATTTTCACTTGAAAACTTTGGAAAATTAAATGCGGTGAGCAGCTTTACCTGACTTTTTGTTAAACGCTCTGAGAATGATACGAATTGCTGATAGTTTCTTACCCTTATTACTATCAAAGGTACAAGATTAGCATCAAACTTATTAGATTCAATCAAATCAGATAACTGCTTCAAAAAGTCTAGTACATTTTCTTCTGCCTCATCTATTTGATTCTCAGCTATAGAGTCTTCAAAACACATAACCATTGATGTTAACTCAGGCCATCTACTAGTTAGGATCTTACTTAAGAATTTCTTTGTTCCAGGCATATACATTGTCGCTCCCAAACAATATTGAAGAAACTCCTTCTTAGAATACTTATTAAACTTTTGTGGCTCAACCACAAATTGAACATTACTTTTACTATGATGTTTCATAAATGTCGCTCTCCATTCTTATAATCCAATAGACCCCATTTTTGAACATTTCGCCTCTGGATAGTATTCATCTATCATACGCTTAACTAGCTGAACTTGTTTTGCTCTTTTAATAGCATCAGCTTCAGTAGTATCCCAACTATGAGTTTTTGCCACAGATCCTCCTGTTTTCAAATATATAGGTGCACTTACTCTAATCATTTCAGGTACTTCATAATGTCTTATAAATCCGCCTGTAGACTTGGGATTCTCAGTATGAATATCAATTGGAATATCAATAGCTTGACGTATTCCTGCTAGCATTTGCAATTGAATATCTCTAACAGGATTAAAAGAATTAGCTCCAATTTCTTGTAATAACATTGCTGAACATGGATTTCCATGTCCCATATGTGCAGATACTTTGAATTTACATTCTTTTGGAATATCAAGATTACTCCTCATTTTATTGAGCAACCATAAAAGACCTTCATCATATACTAAAAAGGATCTTCCACCAAGTTTGATAGCCCTTTTAACATCTTCAACAGCTCGAACTATCTGTTCTTGCCCTCGTAATCGATATCCCATTCTTACACCTTCAACAGTGTGTACAGAAGCGCTGGTATCATAAGTTGCTCTTGGACCAACAGCAAGAACTAAATCCACTTCCCACTTTGATGCAAGAGAGACCATTTCTTTAATTTCTTCATCTGTTAACATCATAATACCTTTGGTCTGAGTAATTCTATGAATTGGAATATCAAGTCTTTGTAATTCTTCTAATAAAACCTTCATAGGTTTTGGGCCCTGAATTCCAGGGACTTCAAAACGATATTGAGCTCCATCCTTAAAGGTTTTTTTTGATGTAGGTAAATCGTATAAGTCTCCATTTGGTTGGTTAATTGTCTTTAAAAAATCTCTAGTTACCTTCATTAGATTCCTCCATTACATTTTTTTTCATAAAATTCGTTTTAACTTGCATTAAATTTGCCTCAAACGGTGGTAAATCCTCTCGGATACCCGGTTTAATCCATAGATCCATAAATTTAGGTCCTGACACAGATTTAAATAATGATATTTGTTTTGTTAATCCATCGTTACTCTTAATCTCATTATTGCATACCTTGTATCCAAAACTCTTTGCAGAATTTGTAAAATCAATCATTTGTCCAACAGATTTTTGTCCACCAACAGATTCATGTACCCCATTGTTTAGAACGATATGTAGCAGATTACACTCTTGTACACTTGCATTAATTGTCATTGAACCCATATGCATTATTGCTGAAGCATCTCCATCAAAACACACTACTAATCTCTTTGGGTCAGAAATAGCAATCCCAAGTGCGATAGAAGAAGCATGCCCCATAGCACCTACATTCAGTATATCGAATTCTTGTTTAATACCTTGATTCTTCCGAATATGATATAGTTCTCTAGCAGCTCTACCTGTTGTAGCTACATAAATTGTATTTTTAGGTAATAAATCAATTACCCTTTTCATAGCCTCTTCTCTTGTAAAATCTACAGATTCATCAACATATTTCTTCTCAATCTTAACTTTCTTGGATAGAACACCTTTTTTGACAATTATTGCTACGGGCGAGCTATTCTCTATTGCAGTATTTTTTGCCCAGGAAATAATACTACTAACTTTAGATTCATCATTTTCTAAAATTTTATAAGGAATATTGATATTTTCCATTAAAACTGGTGTCAATTGTCCTTGTAGACTATGATGTAAATGATCCTTAATACTTGGATCGCCACGCCACCCAATTAATAATACTAATGGGATTGAATATACATCTTTTGATGTTAGGGAAATCAATGGATTTAACGCATTTCCAATTCCCGAATTTTGCATATATACAACTGGAACTTTCCCAGTCAATAAGTAATTTCCACATGCTATCCCTATTGCATTCCCTTCATTAGCTGCTAACACATGATTTTTTATTTCAAAACTACTCTGAAGGTGTAAGCAAAAATCATTTAACAATGAATCAGGTACGCCAGTATAGAAATCAATATTCTCATTCCTGAATTGTTCAATAAAATTTCTTAAATCAATCATTTTTTCACCTCAGAATTTACATATCTATAATATTCAGGACTTGAATCACAAATTCTCTTCCAGACTTTATCAATAACACTTACAATTTCTAAAGGTAAATCCCCCTTAGATAAACTGCAAATATTATCTTTCAATTGCTCTACATTAGAAGCCCCTAAAATGATAGAATCACCATCTTTTTGTGATAAATACGAATTATGAGCTAGCCATCTGTATGCCATTTCTCGAATTCCAATATTATATCTTTTACATACTTCATTTAATTCATTTAATGCTATGAAATTCTCTTTTTTCCAATATCTGTTTTTGTAATTTGGTCTATTTGCAAATCTACCAGTTTTAATATCTTCTTCAAAGTTGTCATATCTCCCACTTAATAACCCTCCTGCTAAAGGGTTATAAGCATAGAATTTCATTTTATTCTTACGTAAAGTATCAAATAGAGTTTTTTCTACTTTTCTAGCAAATACATTGTACATTCCTTCATAAACAGATGGTGTTACCCAATCCATTGTTTCACATAAATCACAAACATCTTGCACCATTTCAGCAGAAAAATTGCTTAAACCAATGCTTTTAACTTTTCCAATTACAAATAGATCATTACATGTACTTAAAATCTCCTCAAGAGAAGTATTTCTGTCCGGAAAATGTATATATAGCAAATCAATTTGCCTTGATTGCAGCCTTTTCAAAGACTCTTCTACTTGCATAATGATCGCTTCTCTATCTAAAGAGCCAGTTACTCTCGGATTTACTTTTGTGGCGATTATAAGACTGTTTTTTGATTGTTTCAGGTATCTTCCGAGAAACTCCTCGCTAAGACCATCATTATAAACATAAGCAGTATCTAATATTTGCCCACCTTGCTCAGCAAAGTAATCAATCATTTTGAAACTTTGCTTTAAATCTACTTTTTCTCCAAAAGTCATCGTTCCCAAGACCAAATTTCCATACTTACTCATGTATATCCTCCTCAATCAAAGAGTTTATTCTTCTAATACATTTAGATAAATCTGCTAATTTTAGATTATCATTCAAAATTTGAAAACTAAGGTTTTCAATATGTTTCTGAGGTATGTTAATGATTTTCATATTGTTATTATACTTCTCAATTATATTCTCGATAGTGGCAGGGTTTTCCGGTTCACCGAGTGGAAAATCAACTATATCACTTATATTTGAGCCATTTATCATATAGATAGTTACTTTAGCTATTTGCTTTAATGGAAACTCATCAGAATACTCAGTTGAAGATAGAACTTCCACTTTTTCTGTTAAACTTTTTATATCATTGTTTTGTATATACTGTTCTTCAAATTTGTCAAACGTTGCATTCCCACAATTGAGTGCAATAGACACACAATAAGGTATACTCATTCTACCCGAACCAGAACTTTCAATAACTGTATGGTCATGATTTTTCACAGCTAATGAATACGTTTCGACTTTTACCTTTTTTATAACTTTATTATCCAAGCCATGTTCCTTTTTCAAGTTTAAAACAGCATCTATTGCTGGATGAGTATATCTACATGATGCATGTACTTTGATATATGTCTTGTTTATTGCTAATCCATTCTCCAAAAATAACTGTTCTAAATCTACCTTTGAACTCATCATTCTAAGAAAACCAAAATCACCACTCAGTATATCATCAGGAGTATCAAACATGCAATTTGAGAACTTGAATGAATTAATTGCTAGTGAAGATGCTCTGGCAACATTTAAAGGTTTAAGTTCTGATTTTCCCTCTAAAACCTTCAAAGTTGCAGATGTATTAATCGCTGTCAAAGTAAAAGCATTCACCATTTGTGAAAAACTTGTTTTAGCAGCAACGCATAGTGCAACAGTTGCTCCCAAAGCACCGCAGGTTCCGGTAGCATGATATCCACTCAATTTATGAAAAGGTTGAATTGAGTTAGCAAGTTTATATGCAATTTCATACCCAAAAATAACTCCTCTGTAAAAATCAATCGAACTTACTTCCTCATTATCCAAAAGAACCATCAATGATGATAAAATTGGAGCAGCTAAATGAATAATACCAGCGTTCGATCCATCGTCATAATCTGCTACATGAGCAGAAAATCCATTAATGAATGCTGTATCCTCCATAGATGTTTTTTTATTGTATCCAATCAAAGAAGATTTCGAATCACTTTTATCGAGTCGTTTTATAAACTCTTTCATCTTATCATTGATCAATCTGCTACCTAAATAAGTAACACCAATATAATCCAAAATAATTTTTCTACACTGATACAAATCTTTCGTTTTAATTTCACGATCAATATATCCCAAATTTCTTTTAAGAAAGTCTTTTGTTAAATTTCTCATTGTATTTTACCTTCCTCAAAAATTTTTACGCCTCTCATGTACATTTCCTTTAGTAAAATAGAATTCCCAGATATATCTATAACGTCAAATTGTGTATATAAGTTTAGAATTTGAGATAGTAAACCTTCAATCCTGCTATCCTTCAACACAAAAGTTCCAACCCTATTACTACTTGTTAAATCATGAATAATTCTATCCCCTCTCTTTTTGTGAAGTGTAAATGAAATAACATTATTTGGGATTTTTGAATTTCTAAAACTAAGTTCCCCAAAAATAGAAGGCTTACAATAAATAATATTATCTGAGAGATAATTTTTATAATCCTCGCAATCGGTATTAAAATCCTCTCTCAAATACATATCAATCATTGTGTCGATTATATCAAAATTCTTTCCTAATTTTATTACATTGAAGTTCTCACCACCACCAATGCGTAATGCAAACTCAATAATAGATAAATCACCTGTATTTGTTAAGATTAATTGTATCATAATAGCTGAGTTAGAAAGACTCAATGCATCAACTAAATTTTGTATTGTTTCGTGAATTTTTTCATTAATATCTTTAGGTAATTTAGCAGGCCAAATAGAACCGTATATTTGCTGAGTTTTATCTTCACTATTAAGAATTTTCACTCTTTGTCTGGTAGTTATAACATTTAGTACTCCATTTTTAACAATGCAATCCATACCAATTTCTATTCCTTCAATGAACTCCTCAACAACTACATTTCTCTTTTTTGAATATTTGAGTGCTAAATTGAAATACTCCAGTAAAGTAGCATAATCATCTGCTCTTCGAACACCTTTTGAACCGTATGTATCAACAGGTTTTACAATAAGAGGATATCTCATATCTTTGATAGCCTTATGAGTTAGATTGTCTAACACAATATATTTAGCTGTTGGAATCTTATAATCATACATCAACTTCTTCATGTATGTTTTATCAGCAATCAGTTCACAAAGAGAACTCTTTACTGGACTGTACTTTTCTAATTTCTCCATGACAAATGCAGCCACAATATACGCTTGATCTGCAGCAACACTGATAACTAAATCTACATTGTTATTTAATGCTATTTCTAGAACCTTATCCTTATTAAATGCATCCTCTACAATATGTAGATCACAAAATTCTTTTGCTATTGGATGTTCAGCAAAATCTACAAGAATTGTAAAATATCCTCTTTTCTTTAGATTCTTTATTAAATCAATATGCGGTCTTGTTCCACATAAAACAATTGCTTTTTTCATATTAATCCTCAGTTTCATCCCTTTATAACAGTTAGAACTGTTTTATAGAGTATTTTGATATCTAAAATTATTGAAGCCTCTTCTATATATTTTAAATCTATATTAATTCTTTCTTCCCATAATATTTTTGTTCCTCCGCTTACCTGTGCTAACCCCGTCATTCCTGGTTTTAAATCTAATCTATGCATTTGTTCTACGGTGTATTTCTTAACTTGTCTTTCAATCGTTGGTCTCGGTCCTATTAAACTCATGTCTCCCATTAAAACATTTAGCAATTGAGGAATTTCATCAATTTTTGTTCTACGGAGAATCTTCCCTAACCTTGTAGTTCGCTCAATATCCTTTGAAGTATCAATTCTATTTTCTAGTGATTTATCTACTTTCATGGATCTATATTTCACAATCATGAATTTCTTACCATTTTTCCCTATTCTTTCTTGTAGAAAAAATATTGGTCCTGGCATTAAAACTTTGATTGCAATAGCGATAGTTAAATTGAAAGGAAGTAATATGACTACTCCAATGAGAGAAACAAGAATATCTGAGACTCTTTTAAATAATAGATATATTTTCCTACTCATTATTAGCACTTCTATTTTCTTTGTATAATTCAACAATTAAACTACAAATAAGCTTAAGTGTTTCTTCACTCATTTTTGTATCTGACGGTAAACATACCCCTTGGTTGTAAAGTCCTTCACAAATACCCGTTCCAATAAAATCATAATTCTTAAATACCGGTTGTAGATGCATGGGCTTCCACAAAGGTCTAGCTTCAATATTATGTTCTTCCAATTTCATAATCACATCAATAGGTTTAACATTTCCTTCACATATCATACAAGTTAACCAACAGTTTGATTTTGAGTTCTCAAGAATTGGCATGAAATCAATTCCCTTTAATCCACTTAAATTCGTTTTATAGTAATTATAAATGAAATTTTTCTTTTCAACTCTTTTGTTCAACACCTTTAGTTGTCCTCTACCTATCCCGGCTAAAACATTGCTTAAACGATAGTTATATCCAATTTCGGAGTGTTGATAATGCCTAGCTTGATCCCTAGATTGAGTAGCCCAAAACCTAGCTTTTTCAATTTTCTTAGGATGTTTTGAAACTAGCATACCACCACCTGAAGTTGTAATGATTTTGTTGCCATTGAAGGAGTAAATTCCAAAATCCCCAAATGTTCCTGGATGTTTACCTTCATGTGTAGAACCCAACGATTCTGCAGCATCTTCTATCAAAGTTACATTGTACTTCGTACACAGGTTAACAATTTCATTTATATGAGCTATTAACCCATATAAATGCACAACAATTACAGCTTTTGCGTTTGGATATTTTTTCAAAGCTTCTTCTAAATCAATAACAGACATATTCCACGTATCTTTATCACTATCTATAAATACTGGTGTAGCATGTTCGTATAAAATTGGATTTACTGTTGCTGCAAAAGTTAAGCTTTGAACCAAAACTACATCATCTTTTTTAACATTAGAAGCTTTCAAAGCCAAATGAATAGCAGCAGTTCCAGAAGCCAAAGCTAGAGCACAGGGAGAACCAACTAAATCCTGGAACTCCTTCTCAAATCCATCAACATTTGGTCCAAGGGGAGCAATCCAATTAGTATCAAATGCTTGTTCAACGTATTCCATTTCATATCCTTCTTCACTCATATGAGGAGAAGCCAAATAAACTCTTTTCATTATATTCCCTCTTATCTAAAAAATTTAATTATATTTTTCTTACTTATGTTAAGTTGTTTTAATTTCTCTTCAATTTCTCTCTGGTTAGTAAAACTAGAAACTACAATAGCATCAAACGTTTTGTCCAACAATACTTCATTACTACATATTCTTATGCCCTGCAATAGTTTACCCTGTTTATTAATATCATCATCAATTACTCCAATAATCCTAATTCTATCAGCATGTTCTAGTATTATTGAACCCAATAAAATTTCAGCTACTTCTCCAGCACCATAGAAATATATATTACGATAACCTTTTTTTGAAATACCTAGTACAAAACTATCAATATTCTTTTTAGCCATTTCATAAATTTTTTGAGCGGATTTAAGGAACCCAATATTTAAATACTTTTTCCTGCTGACACCTTTTCTAGTTAAAAAATAAAATACTACCTTAGAATTTACGTATTCACGTCTAACATAGTCAAGTTCCTCATAGTTCTTCAAATAACTATTAACCATAGAAACTGATATATGCAAAAAATCACTTATATACCTTTGAGTGATTTTTTCATTTTTCTCTATTAAATCTAGAATTTGAAACTCCTTGTAATTAGGAGCTGGTTTAAAGAATGTATTTGTCATTATTTACCTCGCGAATTGTTCGATTACCGAATAATTATATTCTACAATAATATTAATATAAAAACAACCTAAAAAGGTAACTTTTACAAAAAAAAGAAAGAAATAAACTAATCTATTTCTTTCCAATATAACTTCTTACATTTTCTTTAACAAATTTAATTACATCAATGTGATTTATTGTCTCCTTCAAACTAATAACGTTATCCAAAGTTTCAGTAAATCCATTATTATTCTTCTCAATGAATATCTTATTGTTTGTTGTTTTTGTTATAGTACTAGAATCAATTAACAGCTCTTCATACATTTTTTCACCAGGTCTCAAACCTGTAAATTCGATTTTCATTTCTACGTGCGGTTCTTGTCCAGATAATCGAATCATTTTTTCTGCTAAATCCCTTATCTTAATAGGTTCTCCCATATCTAATACAAACAAATCTCCACCTTGAGCATATGCTCCAGCTTGAATTACCAATTGAGATGCCTCAGGGATTGTCATAAAAAATCTAGTGATTTCAGGGTGTGTAACCGTTACTGGACCGCCCTCTAATATTTGCTTTTTAAACAAAGGAATAACTGATCCGTTAGATCCTAATACATTACCAAACCTAACTGCAGAATATTCTGTTTTTGAGTTTTGATTTAGTGACATTACAATTTTCTCAGCTATTCTTTTACTAGCTCCCATAATATTCGTTGGTCTTACAGCTTTATCAGTAGAAATCAAAACAAATTTCTCAACTGAGTAGCTATCAGATAACAATGCAACATTATATGTTCCCAAAACATTATTTTTCAAAGCTTCTCTTGGTGAAATTTCCATTAGAGGTACGTGTTTATGTGCTGCGGCATGGAAAACAACATTTGGCTTAAACTCATTCATAATTTCGTCTATTCTTGTAAAGTCTCTAACATTTGCAATTCGCACTACAATTTCAGGTTTATGTTTAACTTTGTTACTCTGATATAATCTTTCAAGTTCTTGCTGTAAATCATAAGTAGTATTCTCATACATATCTATAATTACAATTTTTGATGGATTGAACCCTCTAAGTTGTCTAACTAATTCAGAACCAATAGATCCACCACCACCAGTAACCATTACAATTTTCGAATCAATGTATTCTCGTATTCCAGTTTTTTCTAGTTGTATTTCTTCTCTACCCAATAAATCCTCAATTCTAATATCTCTAAGAGTTACATTTGAACCGCCTTCAATCATCATTTCATAAAAAGGAGGGAACAATTTAATTTGCACAGATGCACTCTCAAGAACATTTAGAATTTCTGAGACTCTTTTTTTAGACGCATTTGGAATAGCTACATAAACAATATTAACATTGTATTGCGAGATTATATGTTGAGCATCAGTTATTGTTCCTAATACCGGAACAGAATGAATTGATCTCCCTTGTTTAGTTTCATCATCATCTAAAAATCCTATAATCATACTCTCAAATTTCATATTCTTTTGAATTTCCTTCAAAACTAAGGAACCCGCACTCCCGGCTCCAACTATTAAGGCTTTCATATTTTGATCTTCGTACTCAAATAGTTTCTTAAAAACTCTTAGTATTCTATAAAACATTCTTGTTGATAATGTGAAAAAAGCTGCGATAAATAATGCTGTAAGATAGAATCCAAAAGACAAATGGTCGCTAAATATCAAACGGACTAGAAGATAAGCAATTATTGTTGCTACCACATTTGCGATTACCCCTTTTATAACTTCCTCAAATCCTGCAAAATCCCATAACGACTTATACATTTGAAACAGTTCAAAAACAACCCAATATATTAAAATAATAATTGGTAGTTCGCTAAAAAAGGAATTAATAAGTTCAACTGATATATTTAAATCATTTTTAACAAGAAGAGCTATAAAAAATGAAATACCAATAGCAACTGCATCAATAAAAAACAGTGCTATTGTCTTAATATTTAACCTCTTTATAAAATCATTTGTTCTTTCTTGTAAGAATTTCATATAATCACCCTTATTCTATTCTATAATATATACTAAACAAAAAGGTTAGCACATGCTAACCATTTTAATTAGTTCCAGTCATGTTTAAATAAAACTACAACAGCACCTATACCAGCACCCAAAACTAATCCGATAGCACTTATCATTACAACACTTACACTTGATTGATACTCAGGTGCCATCAAAGTTTTAATTACATTGCTTGTTAAGAATGTATTATATTCTACAAGTAGGATATTCGCATCATTAACAATAACTGCCAATTTATCATCAGCATCTGTAATATTTCTTTCCACAATTACTATTTCATCGGCCTGTTGTTGAGGAGTTACATTAAAATCACCATCAGTACCCTCAAGACGAGAAATTTGTAGTTCATAATACTCTATATCATAAGTTAACTCAGCAATTTCATTTTGTAATTCAACTAAATTTGCTACTAGTTCACTATAATATGTATCAACTTCAATACCTTCAACATCTAATCCAGGTATTAAAATATTATTGATTTCCCTATAATTTGTTACCAGTCCTTGAATTTCTAACCCTTTTGCAGTAGCCTTGCTTAAATTAAATTCAGCTTGCTCTACTTTATACTTATAATTAGCAATTAAATAATCCACATCTTTAGTTAAAAGGTAGTTATTAGTTCTAGTAATAATTTGTGTTAACTCAATTCTTGATAAGACATCAGTTCTTACCAAAATATCATTAAAAGTGTATCCCAATTCTGATGTAAAATTAACATCACTTCTAGGTTCCATCAATGATTCAATAGCTTTTACTTGAACATCTAAGATATCATAAATATCTAAATAATCATAATCATCATAATCTGTATCAGTAAAGTCTAGAATAGTCATTTGATGGATATATTTTCGCTCAAAATCAGCTCTAAACTGTTCTACAATTTCATTAATTAAATCTACGGATTCTTGAACACTAATACCTAAACTTCCATTATCTAAAGTAAGTCTGTAGTTAGTAGCGTAATATGTAAGTTCCTCCCCATTTTCAATAGCCACTTGAATCTGAGTCAAAACATCACTTGGTACAATTGGAGTAAGTGTCATTACATTTCTTACTTCGTTTGCATTATAACTTAACTCTTCTTCTACTAAAGCCAAAGTTATTACATGTGGTTGAATAGCTGTAGAATACTCAAATCTAGAACCATCCGGATATTCTCCATCTGCTACTCCATCCCATTGCATAGTAACAATAGTACTAACTTTAGATTGTGTACTGTCATAAATAAAACCACCAGCTGCAGCTACAACAAACGCTGCAACGGCTGCAATACCAATAATCCATTTACCTTTCCATATAACATCAAATAGTTCTTTTAAACTAATTTCTCGTTCCATACTCATTCTCCTTCAATCATTATAATGTAATTACATCCCTAAAATGTAAATTTTTTCAATTAAAAAATCGTTTTCAATACTACTGTATATTATACACAAAAACGGGTAATAATCCTAGCCTTTTTAATAAATTAAAAAGAAAGCATTTACACTAACAATGTGTAAATGCTAATTGTTTAATTACTCATAAAAAGCAAACTATAGTCTGCAGAAGAACAGTCACTTAAATTCCCTGAAACAAGAACATAGTATGTTCCTCTAGTATAGTTCCAGTAGCTCGTTACTGAGTCCTTGCTGTTTAAAATAAACGTTCTAAATATATTATGATTACTATCTAATATTGTTACTACTAAATCATCTACTTCTTCGTATGATCTTAGTGATAATTGATATAATCCTGAATCTTCAAACTCAACTTTTAGTAAATCCTTATCTTCATTATAATCTACGCATCCTTTGATTAATTCAAAAGAATAAAGTTCAGTCATTCCAATGAATGCTTCTTCATCAAAATCATCAATAAAATCATCAAATATATAATCCGAAATTACTATTTCGAAACTTTCGTCAATTTTCGTATATTCGAAAGAAACCTTCCAATAATCATCTTCTAATGTTTCGATACCTTGATCAACATTCATTGCTTCCATTACAGGTTTAAAGTCTAATTCAAATTTTACAAATCTCTCTTCTGTTGTACAAAAAGTGATTGTGATAGGTATATCAATATCATAATACTCTTTAGATGTATTACCACCTAAAGCAGTATAACCACTATCTTTGATATTATTAATAGATATATCAGCTGAATAGATGATTTTACCATCAATATTCTCAGTAGTAGCATTTTTAAAATACTCAAACACAGTATTCTCAAATTCTACAAAATTCAACAATTTCGAATCAATTTCGTGTTTGATCCAAACATCATTGTAAATATAGTTATATAACTTACCATCTTCATATTCAAATACTAAGTCTGTTGTTAATACAGAATAATCCTCTTTATCATAAACAGAAACCGCAAATGTATCATTTACGTTATCAACGTAAATGAAATTAGTATTTGTAGTACTTGAGCCTTGAATATTCTTATCTACTTCAAACTTAATTGTATAAGTATCTAAAGCACCTATTGTGTTAAAATGTGACTCTAAATTTGAGTCACCAATAATTGGTGGATTATTCTCACAACCACCTAATAGAATAGCACTAATAACACTTAAAAAAAGAATTGTAATTTTTTTCATTTCTAACACCTCATATTTAATATATAAATGTTTTAACATAATTAAATATCTTTTAATATAGTTAAAGATTAACTTGCATTTTTTACTACCTAATATGCAAATATCCCATAAAAAAATAGCGCAATTCGAGCACTATAACAGTACTCCCCATGTCCTCTATCATCCTGTTCTTTACATAACACATATGATTATACACGCATTTATATAGAAAGGCAAACACAAATGTTTGCAAGAACAATAGTGCAAGAAGATATCTCAGATTTACGAGATTTCTATCAAAATAGTCAAAATTTAGATTACTTTAATTGCCTTTTTGTAATATAATATAAATAAGGACAGCAAAGGACTACTAAAAGGTAAAAACATTCGTTTTACCTTTTTTGTTTTTTAAAATATATAGGAGGATACTATGAAAAAATTAGCAATTTTACTTATAGGTATACTCACAATAACTACTCTCACAGCCTGTAATGCAGTTGAACCAGAATTAAACGGAGAAGCAACAATTACTTTGGAAGTAGGCACTTCGTACGTTGAAGAAGGAACTACAGAAGACGATGAAGTAACAATTGCCGGTAGTGTAGATCACACTACATTAGGTAGTTATATAATCACTTATTCTTATACTTTTAAAGGTGATGATAAAACCTTAACAAGAACTATAACAGTAGTTGATACTACATATCCAGTTATTGATAAAATAACAGGTGATGACATCATCACTGTGGGTGAAACCCACATTGATAGTGGTGCTACTGCTACTGATAATTATGATGGTAATATCACAAGTGATATTACTGTTGTGAATAATGTCGATAATACAACACCTGGAGTTTATACAATAGTATATAGTGTAGACGATAGTTCAGGTAATTCTGATACCGCAACTAGAAATGTTACTGTAAATGAAGTAAATGACAATCCAATTATAACTTTATTAGGTGACAATCCACTGACAATCAATGTTGGTGAAACATATACCGACCCAGGTGCTAATGCATCAGACGATGAAGACGGAGATATTACTGATGATATAGTAATAACTGGTACTGTTAATAATAACCTTGTTGGTACCTACTACATTACTTACAATGTAGTAGATAGTACAAGTTTAGCTGCTACAACAGTTACAAGAACTGTTATAGTAATAAACCCACATGTTAATCAAGCTCCAGTTATTTCTTTAACAGGTGACTCTGAAGTTAGTATCTTAGTTGGAGAACCTTATACTGAATTAGGGGCTGACGTCACTGATTTAGAAGATGGTAATCTTTCTGGAGAACTACTAGTAACTGAGTTACTTGATACTAGTACTCCTGGTACTTATATTCTAGAATACAATGTTACCGATAGTGATGGCCTAGCGGCCACAACTATAACTAGGACTGTTCATATTGTAGAAATTATTGATGGATACATAAATCGAATCTACCTAGAACACGGTCTAGATTACGATATCAATGATGCTTTTACAGAAATCGGGGTAACTCCAGATGCTGCAGTTGTAGTTGATACAATGGTAATAGGAAGTACTTATACTTCAACTAATATGGGATCTGTCGAAATCATTGTATACGATTCTCTAAATATGAGCCAAGTATTTTTCCCAAGTAGTTTAATCCTAATGGGAGGTACCACATTTTATGCTAGTACTCATACTTTATTAGCATTTCCTGATAATTATAGAATAACCATGACTATAAATAGTCCTGGTCATTTAGATATTTCTATATATGATTTAGGCTGGCGAACACTCATTACATCAAATATTGAATCCTTTACAGAAGAAACAACATTCATTGGTGTTGAAGGAATATATCAAGTTGAGATATATCAATATCACAATACTGATGGTATTGTTCAAATTAGACTAGATATAGATGAGACTATTACAATAAGCAATCCTATTGTAATAGACATTAATAAGGAAACCACAATTTTAAACAGTGTCTATGAAACTGAGTTTGCATTTACTCAAACAATAACAGGACCTTTAGAAATTGATATATTCAGTTATTCAGACTATATCGTTGAAATTTATGATGTGACAGATACTTTGATTTTATATAAATTTGGTGGCTATCAAAATCAATTCCAACACACTGGAGTATTTGCCCCAGGTACCTATAAGATAAGAGTAATCCAATCAAATTATATCTCACGAACTCAAATACTAATCAATGATATTGATGCAATCAATAATCATGCACCTTATCAAGCTGATACACTATTACTTGATACAAACAATGAAACTCATATTCTTTACAATAATAACTGGTATCAATTTGAAATACCATCTGAAGGTATCTACAGTTTAACTGCTTTATATAATGAAGGATACCAAGTAAATTATGAAATCTTCAATGCAGAATTAGAGTATATTTATTTTAATGACGGCCAGGTATATTTATATCCTGGTACACACTACATGAAATTCATTTACAATAATGGTAAAGCAATTGTTAGAATCGAAGAAATACCAACAACTACAACTACTAACAATACATCAGATACAGCAATTCCTATTTTATTAGATCAAGACTATGATATTTACTTCAATGGTAATAATATCAATAAATGGTATGAATTTACTTTAGTTGAAGATACTATTATAATCTTTAGATCTACTAATGATTATAATAGCTTTGATATGTCACTATACTCTGGAAGTATTCTCCTAGAGTCAGATGATGGACACTATATAAAAGAATTATCTGCTGGTACATATAAAGTATTAGTTGAGGGTGAAGGAAACACTGTTTCAGGTCTCCACCTAGAAACAATTCTCCATGATAATGGTCCAAACGACAATACCACACCACAACAAGTAAATTACGTAGAACCATATGAGTATTACTATCATGGTGGAGATTATCATTATTACGAACTCAACATAACAGAAACTACACTAGTTGAAATAGCAGTTAGTTACTCTGGTTCATTTGGATATCTTGTATATGATAGTCACGAGACTATACTCTACAGTAATCGTCTCGATCACTATGAACCTAATTATATTTATTTAGAACCAGGAACATATACCGTTAGATTAGATAGTTCAAGTGAATATAACTTCATCTATTCATTAAGTTTCTATGACTCTACACATGTTTTAGATAGATATAGTTTAGACAAAAATAATCCAGTAGAAATAGATTTAAGTGATTTCATCCATTACTATGTAATCGATGAAACAAGTAATTTCTACAATTCAATAACTTTAGATGAAACAACACTTATCGATGCTTACATCAATAATCTATATGCCTTAAATGTTTATCAAAATAATACCATTGTATATCAATGTAATGATGATGATGGCCATATGTTCCCCCTTGTTTTAGAAGCCGGAACATATGTATTTGAATATATACCATATGATAAAGGTATATTCTTTGTTGATGAAATCTCTTTTGACCCAATCGAAGATATTGGTGGTACTTTGATACTTCCAACACAACTTGAATATTTAGCACCGATTACAGTTTACAATAGTGGTAATTCCTATATTGATGTTTATGAGTTAATCGTAGAAGAAGGAAGTTATTATGAGTTAGAAGACGACTCTGATGATGGTGTTGATTACTACATCCTAGATGAAGATAATAATGTTGTACATTATTTTGATTCATCTAGCAATGTTAAATTCATTGAAGCGGGTACTTACACTCTATTAGTAAATACAAAAGAAATTGTTTATGAGTTTGAGTTTGTCAATATGTCTCATAGAACTCCTGGAGTTGATTTTGCAACTGCAAAAGAACTTATCGTCGCAGATTCTACTCCTGTACTCTACGACCTATATAATGATAACTACTTTAAATTCACAATTGACAAAGATTCTTATCTAGAATTCTTATTTGATTATGATTCTGCAGTCGCATTCTATGACTCTAATTATGATCCTGTTGAGGGATACTTCTTTGAAGCAGGAACATACTATATTAGCGTTTCTCTTTATTATGAGTTTTCAGCTGATAATAGAACTCTCAGAGCAACAATATACATTGATGATTTTACCAATATGGTTTTCACCAATACTATCGGTACTGCTAGAACTTTAATTGATAGAGGCTATGAACATGGTAGAATTGTTGATCCATTAGATGAAAGATGGTATGAACTTGTAATGCCATTTGATGGAATCCTGCAAACAGAACAATCATTCGCATATGGAAGTTTTGACTTATATAATAGTGATGGTTCACTTAATACTACAGAATTTAATTACTTAACTCCGCTTTCTGCAGGAACATACTATATCAAAGCTCATGGTTTAAAAGGTAGTTATACTTTATCTGCAAGATTTGTTCCATATACAGATATAAGTCCACTATTTACCGAAGCTCAAGAACTATCAGTACAAGAAGAATCTAGATTTTGGACATATCGTGTTTCTTCAGCTGATATAGATATGTATACATTCACACTAACAGAAGAAACACTATTATATTTCCAACAATACTCTTTCACAATGAAATTGTATGATTCAGAATATACAGAAATTACTACATTATCAAGTGATGAATTTAGATTATTACAAGCGGGAACTTATTACTTAGAAGCTTCTGGTAACGGGATTGCTCATTACAATTTTAAAATTCAAAATCACACTTATATGTTAGCTCCTGATACCATAGAAACAGCTAAAAGTATATTCCTTGATTACCACTATCAATCATTTGAAGATGAAGACGGATTTATGGACTATTACACATTCACAATCTATGAAACCACGGAAATAGAAGTTAACTATATAAATGATTACTACATTTATGATAGTACAGAAACGTTAGTAACAAACTATGTCTTAACTCCTGGAGTATATTACTTAGAAATAGATAGTATCTTTGATGGCGTATATTATTTTGAGGTTAATGTTGCTCAATTGCCTGGTGGTGGAGGTCCAATTGATATAATCAATACCTATGAAACACCAGAAGAGATTATCGGAATAGGCTTCATCATTTATTACTATTCAGAATTTGATACTGATTCTGATTATTTTGAATTAACAATACCTACTGATACTTACTATCTAATCGAAACAGATGATGCAGATGCTACTCTATTAATATACGATGATTCTGATACTCTAATCTTTGATTCAACAATTACGGGAATTACTTTTATCAAACTAGATGCAGGAACATATATCTTAGAATTTACAGGTGTACTTGATGATTACTATCAACTATTCTTTGAACCACTGGAAGGTCGTGAAGTTTCCTCAGATGATCAAAATCCTTCAGAATTTGACATTAGAGAAACAATGATAGTTAATTCACCAGGTGAATATAACTATCTATCATTCACTGTAACTGAAGAGAGAACATTTGAAATAGAAGCTAATGGTGATATGTACTTAGAAGTTCATACTTCACTTCTATACAATGATATAATCTTTGATTCAAGAAGTGACTCTTATCTACATGTTGTGCCAGGAACTTATTATATTATCGTTACCCCAGATAGTTTCACAGATGTACATAACTACAATTTCTATCTAGATGAATATCTAGTAGATTACTATCCAACTAATCCAGCAGAAGCTCCTGTTATTGAATTAACAGATAAATGGCAAGAGTTATCATACTATGTTGGAACAGTTAACGATCGTTATGTAAAATTTAATATCACAGAAACAATGATCCTACAATTTGATGATATGTACGATATTGATATATTAGACGCTTCACTAGTAGTTCACCCATCAAGCACCTTAACAATTGGAACCTACTATCTAAGATTAAATGCCAATAGTGAAGTCACTATTGAACAAGCATTATATCGTGATATCTTACCTTATTATTACTCTGACACAATCCCTACACCTATTGAGTATGGCGAGTTAATTCATGCTGTCGGAGACTCATCACTATCTTACACCTTTACATTCTCACCAACAGAAGATATAACTGTCCTACCGGTCTTTTATGGTCCAGGTACAGCCAGTATCATAATTAGTACAAGTGGGGGCGAAGAACTATATATTACTAGTTGTAATGGTGGTTGTGAGAACAACCTTATGCCACTAGTACTACCAGGTCTTATGACTTATGAGATTGAAATAACTAATAGTGATGAGTTCTACTTCACACTACAAAGACTTGATGATTTTACTGAAGAAGGAGATATTCCACCACTTGCAGTTCCGATTGAAACAGATATATTGGTTAATGGTTTTATTCATCATTATTTAGATACAGATATGTTTGTCTTCACTGTAACTGAGCCAACAGACTTCACTGTTTCACTAGACTTCCCTTACGGTCTTGAAGTAACAGACTTTATGGGTGTCCCAATACCTTATTCAATGGGAGTATATTCAGCTCCTCCTGGTGAAGTATATATTACAGTTTTTGCAATAATGCCTGAAACTGGTGAATACGAGTTTATTGTCTTAACAGATTTAGTATAGCCAATACAGAGCACAAGTTAATTACTTACATAAAAAAAAGATGTTGCGAAATCGCAACATCTTTTATCTTACCCAAATAATCCTGAAAAGTTTTCGAATGTAACACTAAATACACCGAAGAACGACAATAGCCAAAATATAATATAAGCAGTAAAGAAATTTTTAAGAGTCTTATTTACTCGGTGACTAAATAGTGCCCAAATAACAAATATAACATTTAGAATTGGTATATTTAGAATTAAAATTAAAAATACCCAACCTAATACTCCAATATCTCTTCCTTTAAACATTTTAACACCTCCGTATATTTAATTATATCATAAAATTGTGAATATATTATGAATAGGGGACTCAAGAAGCTAAAAATAAAACCGCTAAAAATAGCGGTTTTTACCCTATATAAAGGAAAGAACCGGCTCTCGCCGGTCCAAGGAAGGGGATGTGTGAATAATATAATTATTCACCATGCTATGTAAGGGATAAGTTGCGACTAAGTCGCATCTTTAATATAACATAGTTTATATTATTATGCAAACCCATATGCTTATTTTCCTTTAAATTCTAGTCCATTTCTGGGCTATTAAATTCGAGATCTTGCCACAAGTAATATGTGAACAATTTCATCATATGCCAGTTAGTTTCATTAATTGCTGCTACCATTAGATCGTATGACGCTTGAGAAACTAATTCGCCATCTAACCATAGTGGTAATATCTCTTCTAATCCTACACCATCGTCATGTACTAAAGTACCGTCGATCCAGTATAGAACTACTTCAAAGTCTAGTGTAGTTAAGTCAGGTACACCTGGACTAAGTTCATCTACTGAGATAGTAATATATGACATTGATTGTTCAAATGCTGCAGAGAAATACATAAACTCAATATCTTCTAGATATACATCAGTATTGAGTAACGCTGTTAACATTGATGGATTCATTTCGTAATAATATGCATATTCTTTTAGAATTTCATATGCTTCCATTGTCATAGCGAATTTTGCAAATTCTTCAGCAATCTCATTAACATTATCTGGATTTGTTGGAAGAGTAATTTCTGACTCATTTTCAAGTGTAACAGTGAATGTTAACTCGTTAACACCTGTAAGGTCATCATTATCTTCATGAGGAACATATTCAGAATCATCTGAGATTCGTTCATACTCATCTTCAACAAGATCGTTTAAGAAATCTGTTAAATCTAATTGGAGTTCTATCCAAGTTAGATCATTAGGATCATATAAAGCATGAGCTTCAATTGAACCTAGAGTTGTTAATGTTGCAATGATTGTAGCAAAGTCTGGTTCTTCACAATCAACTGGTTCAATACAGTTCCATTCATCATCAAATGGGAATGGTAATGTTTCGAATCCTTCTAAATAGATTCCAGCTTGATCTACAATATCACTAAATAATTGTGCATAAGCAATACCGTCAACTTCGAATTCTAATAATAATTCTGCGTCTACAGTTCTTGATGGAGTTACATCTACGATATCATCTAAGTAATATTCGAGATCAATAAATTGATCGAATAAAGATAGATTGTCTATTGCGTAGTTGAAATCATCTACATAAACCATATACTCTTCAGCTGATAATACAGCAGGACTTAATATTTCTAAGAATAGAGCGATATTTGGTTCAAGTGTTAATCCAGCTACATATAGATCATATGCAGTTTGTCCATCATAAATTGCTTGTCCTAATGCTTCAAAATCAAATGTTTCAAATTCTGCTTCTAACATATCGAAATCAATAGCAACCATATTTGCTGCAATGATAGTTTCATCAAATACAGGGTTAGGTCCGATTTCTAATAAGATAGCAGTCATATGAGGATTATTCATTATTTTTTCTACGAAGAATTCTACAATTTCAGGATCTTCAGCTGTAGCAGCTGCGTGGAATTCTTCTAATACTGGATATAGAAATTCTTCAAATAAGAATTCTACATCTGTTTCATCAACATAATTCATCATGTAGTGTTGAATACCATATGCTTGTAAGTCAGCTAAGTGACTCGTACCACTGAATCCAGCTGCATTTAATTCAGCTTCATGAATTTGTAAGAAGTTAATTAAATCTTCTTCCATTTCAATTATATCTTCAATAGTCCACATAATTTCATATGTCCAATATGATTGTTCAGCAATTTCTAATAATGCTTCTCTAGTCATTCCGTCTGCTTCATATAGATAGAACTCTACAGCACCAGAAGCTTCAATAGCATTAACTAAAGCAGGTACATCAATACCATACTCTATACTTAAGTGCATACTGTAATCATTTACTAAAGTAACAAGTTCTTCAGTCATATCATCAGCATTGTTACAATAGTTCCAGTTACCCCAACATATATCATAGTTATAAGGTTCGTCTTCTAAAGTCATCATATTGTCTACTGGCCATCTATAACTACTATATTGGTGAGCATCTAAACTATCATGTAATGCTTGTTTTTCACCTATATCTAATTGCATATACCATTCATAGAATCCCATATCGCCTATTTCATCATACCATACAGATCCAACGTAAGATGTATTTGCAGTTAACCAAGGAGTAATTTCAGTTGCATACATTTCACCATAATAATCAAAGTCTTCTAATTGATTAATCTGATCTTCGCGTCCAAACCATATATATATATCTCCTTGAGCTTGCAAGAATCTATCTAGGTTTTCTACAGCCCAATCATTAGGACCATATTCTCCTTCAAATCCTGATATTTCTCTAATTGCTTCTCTTTGGAATTCAGAAGCAACATTTAACCACCATTCAAGGATTCCATCAGCTTCGATGGCAGCGATTAAAGCTGAACCATCAATTGAATATTCATCCATTAAATAAGTAGTATGATTGTTAATTAAATTGATAACATCATTTTGGAACCAATACTCGTTGAAGTTTTCATCATGGAATCTGATATGATAATCATATTCCCATGGACTATCAGCAATTCTCTCTAAAGCAGCTATTGCTGTATCGCTCCATTCAAATCCAGGATGTTCAGAAGCTTCAACAATTGCTTGTCGTTCCATTCCACTACGTGTTGTATACCAATCGAATACACCTTGAGCTTCTAAATCAAGTTGCCATTGGGGAACATCATAACCATAATGATCATAGATATAAGAAACACTACCATCTAATAAACTAGTTAAATCTGATTGTAACCAAACTAGATCAACTTCTTCTCCAAATCTTCTGAAGAACATAGAGTATTCCCAAGGGTTTGCTAATGAATTTTCTAATTCATGAACAACCCATCCGTGATATCCAACATCAATAGCGCCGTGGATAACCCATTTCTCATCTTGAGATAATGATTGCCAATAAATAACGGCACCATCTGCAGCAATTATTGCCTGCTCTGTAGCTAGAACAAATGAACCACTAGCTACTGGCCAATTTGCATCTAAGAATGTTTCATACATTCCTAAAATATTATGTAAGTCGGATTCTAACCATTCAGGATTAGCATCACTATTAAGTTTTTGATAAACCATCATTTCAGCCATTGGTTTTACAACAACTTCAATTAATGCATCAAGATCTTCTTCATCCATTGCTTGGAAGAATGCTTCTGTTCCATCTAGAGGATCTACAGGTAAGTATGGTTCCCACATTTCGGTAGTAGGGTTCCATTCTGCAACATCTAGCATAGGAAGTAGTAACTCAGCATTAAATCCTGCTGTTACTAAATCTGCTTCATTTTCTTCTAATATTTCTAGTAACCTTGGAGCTAAGTACATAGCATCAATGTGTAATAGAATGTTTTCATATTGTACACCATTAATTTGCGCTTCTACTTCAGTCCAGTTTTCTTCAATAATGTAATCAACTAATAATCCTAAATTGACATCATATTGCGATAAATCGAAACCAATTGCTGGTTCAATTAAATTCTCTTGTACTTCAATGAAGAAATCTTCTCCCATTTCACTAAAGAATAACGCAACTACCATATCTTTTAAGACAGCTAGTTCAACTACATTTTGTAGTGAATCATCTAATTCTAATACTGCCCATTGATTATCAAATCCAACCCAGTTTAAAGTTTGAATCATATCTGGATCTCCATCTGTTATTAAATCAATAAGTGGTGCTGCTTCTATATAAACATGAACACCAGTAGGCACTTCGTGTAATATTACAGAAAAATCAATTGTTACTTCACCATCAACATCAATTGAGATATCTCTTTTTACCATATCTCCATTTGTTTCATCATAAACAATACTATCAATTACTGTTGCTTCTATATAATGAACTTCATCGATATCTTCGGTGACTTCAAAACTCAATTCCGATGTCATAGTTAACGCCTCTTCAAAATGCATGTTAACTAAGGCTGTAGAAAGGAAGGTCATATCACCATCATAATTAGCTATAAGAAAATCTATAGCCACTTCTTCGGGTGTTCTTGTATCATCTAAAACACAGATTCCATCGTTCTCATGTTGCCCAGAAGGACAATTAATAGTATCGATAACACAATCTGTACCATCTCTGTGTTCCCCATCAGGACACACAGCTAAACATTCCGTTCCAACAATTTCCTGCCCTTCAGGACAAGCTGTTTGACACTCAGGAGCACTAGGGTCATCTAAGCAAGCTTGTAAATCACTTATATCCCTATTACATGCCGCTAAACCTAAAGCTAAGACAAAAGCTGCTAATAAAAGTACTAACTTTTTCAAAATCTTACACCTCTTTCTATATTTTTTTTGCTTATTCACTTCTATTCTACACCTTGTTTATGAATATTTTATGAATTATTTGGAATATCAAACAAAATTATAAAAATGTAACACAATTTCAAAAATAAATTAAAATAAGTTATAATTAAATAGAGGTACTATTATGAAGTTACTTTATAAAGACCAACTCAGAAAAATAAAAGCTAATCTTTTTAATTTTATAAGTCTTTGTTTATTAGTAATAATCATCACTTTAACTTTTACAGCAGTCAAATCTTCTGTCAGAAGATTAGATGCTAATTATGATGATTATTTACAAACACAACAAATTGAAGACTTTTATTTTAATATGGGTGAAGTAGATGTTAACTATGTTGGCGGGAATACAGTAATGGAACTTTGTACTGAACTAGATATCTTTAATGAATGTCTTATAAAGCTATCACTTTCAGGAAACGATCCTAGTTACTTAAATGAACTTAACTTCTTAATCAATGAGAAAATACAAGATTATCCTCTTGTATATGAGAATTTAATAGATAATTATGTTAATGATTTCGTTGATAGATATGATTATAAAGTTGAAAAAGGACATATCGTAAATATATTAGAAAATGATTTTGTTTATAAGTTTATAAGTATAACCGAAGAAATAAACATACCTTATGTTGTTGAAGGTAGATTACCTGAAGAAAATTTTGAAATATCTATCTTTCCAGAATTTGCAGAAATCAACAATATCGAACTTGGTGATGTCTATACTATTAATAATAAAGAATACAACATTGTTGGATTCCACTATCAACCTGAATTCTTATTTCCTATATTTAGTATGAATACAATCTCGTTTGATCCAGCATATCAAACTCTAGTTCTAACAAATAAAGCAACTATTGATGATCTTGATCAATTTATCTTTACTAAGTATTTTGTCCAAGGTGATTTAGATATAGTACTTGGCGATGTCGGATACTCAACACTACAAAGTGGAGATTTAAGTTTATTAGGTAAGAATATGCAACTAGTTAATATCATCATGCCTGCTGATATTAACTTTAGAATCATATCACTAGAAAAAGAAGTTGATACCGCTAATGCTTTTATCAACATCTTTTTACCATTATTTATCACTTTTATAACAATCCTATTGATTGTGTTTATGAAAAGGTATATTGATAAAAACAAAAAGGATATTAAAATTCTCCATGCATTAGGTTATACAGATAACGAAATAACACGTTCAATTTTAATATATCCTTTATTAATATCATTAACATCAATAATTGGTTATATCCTTGGTCTTCTAGTATCAAATGAACTTTTTAATATCTACTCTTCGAGATACCTATTCCCAAAAGCAGATTTCATTATAGATGTGGATTTATTACTTCTTACAACATTGCTACCAATTATAGCAATTACAATACTTAACTATCTATTCATTCTTCTAAGTTTGAAAAGAAGAGAAAAAACAATACATAAGTTTAAATTAAGAATATTCAAATTCACAACTATCAGAACGGTCCTAACTACAACCTTGCTTTTTATCACAATTAGTACAATGATTACATTCGGTTTAAATGGTAACTCGATGTTCACCTCATTTATTGAGACTACCAAGTTAGGAAACAACTTCTATGAAATGGTAAATTTGCAATATATGACCAATACCGACCATTTTGATAACTACGAGGAGTACACAAAAGTACCCGGAAAAATCATAGAGGTCAATTCTACAAGGCTCAAAATCATCAAAAATACGAATATTTACGGAATTAATCCTGAGAATGATTTGAAATTACTAATTAACAATTCCTTAGCAAATAACTATCTATTAGAAGACGGAATAATTGTATCGGACTATCTGCAAACTTCACTAGCTCTAAAAATAGGAGATACCATTACTTATGAAGTTGGAGGAGTAGAAACCACAGAAATTATTCAAGGATTTTCAAATGAATTAATTGAAAATAATTTCTATACAATGAAAGAGAATCTTAATCGAAATTTCAATCTTGATAATACATATTATAATGGATTATTTGTATCGGATGATCAATATGACGATCCGTTTATTACATCAAGAATTGATTACCAAAATTCTCTAGATGAGTTTAAGAATATCTTAAATATTTCTACTGTCATTTTGGACTTTTTGATAGCTCTATCTATTGTCCTATCATTATTTATATTTGCCCTAATTCTCGTCAGTTATTTTATTGACAACAGATTCAATATAGCAATCCTAAAATCAGTAGGATATAACAATAAAGAAATAAATAAGAAGTATTTATCTATTATCTATATCTTACTGGTTGCTAGTTACATTGTTTCGATACCAATTACTAATACATTACTGGAGCATATGCTTAAGATGTTAATGGATAGTGTAGGGTTTAAATTAATTCTAGACATCTCTATTATTAATATCGTTCTAGGCTTTATTGTGCTAAATATTATCTTTGTATCTATTATTTATTTCGTTAATAAATACTATGACAAAATCAATATCTCTGAAGTCATGAAACACATCACAAAATAAAAAGAGCTCACGCTCTTTTTTTTATAGTTCCTTAAGTATATCTTTTTCTATATCAAAAGGCCTAACACCTGATCGATATCTGTTTTTGACCTCTCCAGAACGAGAGATCAGGAATTTTTCGAAGTTCCATTTAACTTTCTTTTCGTTTAAAACAGGTGTGTTGTTTATTAAATACTTATACAGTTCGTGTTGCTCTTTTCCTTTAACATTAATCTTACTAAACATATCAAAACTTACACCATAATTCATTTGGCAAAACGACTGAATTTCATCATCACTACCTGGGTCTTGATGTAAAAACTGGTTACAAGGAAAACCTAAGATTTTGAGTCCCTTATCTTTATACTTTTTAGATAACTTTTCTAGGTCCTCAAACTGTGGGGTAAATCCACATTTACTAGCAGTATTTACTATTAGTAGTACATCATCCTTGTATTCTCCTAAAGTTGTATTATTACCATCAATCTTTTTGATTTCTATATTATATATACTCATAATATCACTCCTTACCCAAATTATAACATTTACAATCTGATAGGCAAAAGTTATACACATTTTTGTGGATAATGTGGATAACCTCGTCCAAATTGTGGATAACCTTACTAATTTACATAAAAATTTGACAAAGCGGTCAAAATGTGTTTATAATGTTATTGACCAGTTTTTTATTACACGTAAGAAAGGGTGATATTATGAGTGAATTTTTACAACATGATGACGCTAGAAAGAATAGAATCTTAGAAGCTGCATTAATTGAATTCTCTGATAAAGGATACAAAAAGGCATCAACTAATACTATAGTTAGAGAAGCAAAAGTATCTAAAGGTCTATTATTTCACTATTTTATCAGTAAAAAAGAATTATATATCCATATCTACAATTTTGCATTAGACACTATCACAAATGAGTTATATGCAGGAGTGAACTTTGCTGATCGCGACGTATTAAGTCGTCTTTATGCTTCTACACTTCAAAAAATCGAGTCTTATACAAAACATGATTTGTTTACAAGTCTATTTGAAAAACATGCTTTTGTTGAAGATGAAGAAATTATTGAAAGAACTGCATCAGCATCTGTTAAGTACTCAAATGAGTCTTATACAAAGATATTTACTGACATTGATTACTTCTTATTCAACGAGAAAGTAAATATTGATCGTAGTTTAGATGTAGTTAAGTGGACTATTGATAGAATAAGTTTTGATTGGATTAAAAAGCATGGTAATACTTACCAAGCTGAAGCTTTTGATGAATTACGAGAAGAGATCGAAGTTTACTTAGATCTGTTTAGAGATGCTTTATACAAATAAAAAAATAGTAAATAAAAAAAAGTCCTACAATGTAGGGCTTTTTGTTTATAAAAATGGTAATAGAATTATCATTGCTCCAGCAATTAAAGCAAAATAGAAAAATCCAAATACAATTGTAATAACTAAAGCAAATAAGAAATTAATAAGATGAAATCCAAAGTTAGCTCTTTCTTTATCTCCTAAATACTTCAATATATTTAAAACTGAGACTACCAACATAAATACTAGGAAGAAAGCATTTATTACTGTGAGAATTATTGCAATTACTAAACCAACAGTACCTCCGCTAGATAAAAAAACTAGTAAAACAATATTAACTAGTGTTAATAAAGTAAGTAATAAGAATCTTACAAAAAACCTTTTAGGGTTCAAATACATCTACAACACCTCCTATTTATATTGTATCTTAAAAAGAGTAAATTAAAAAGACCTTCAAAGAAAGGTCTTTTTTCATCCCTCGTTCCAACATCTTAAATTCCCTCGTGTTAGAACTACTTAGATTCTATCAAATAAAAGTTGATTAGTTGTGAATTAAATGTGAATTAGCCTTCTTTTATAATTGCTGTAACAGGAATTATAAGAAACGCTATCCAAGAATAAGCCCATAAATCAAGGAAATATCCTAGGGTAAAGAATATGACTATTGCTATAAACGGAGTAATAGCTATTACTCTCTCATTACCTTTAGTTTCTTTCAATATTGCGAATACAGGTATAACTAGGAATACTATCCAAACGTAACCCCACATACCAGTTAAGAATCCAAGAATAAAGAATGATGCAATAACACCTAAAGTTAATATTCGGTATTCTTTTGGCATTTTTGTTATACCTTCATCATCTTGTAAAACTCCAAATATCACAAGTGGGATAAATGCTAAAAGAGCAAGATTCCAACTATCAAATGTATAACCATAATAGATATAAGCTGCAGTTCCTCCAATAATTAGTACTTCCCATAGCAATATTTTGAATTTGCTTTTTATATTCAAAACTCCTAGAGCAGGAACGATTAAGAATATTGTCCAAGTTGGAACCCACATACCCATTTCAAGTCCAATATATAAAACAGCTACCAAAGCAACAAGTGGACTCAATGATACCAAAGTATTTAAGAACCCAATTGATTTTCTCTCTGTTACTATAGCAACTAATGGTATAGCTATAAATATTAGCCATCCTGGATGCCAGAGATCAAACACAAAACCTAGAATGAAAAATGTTATTAAACAAATAAACGGCATCAATGCAGTAAGCTTATGAGGTTCATTATCCATTTCAAGGAAAATTGCAGATACAGGAATGATTAGAAATACAAGCCATGCATATGTCCAACCTTCATATCCAAAACCTAGAATGAAGAATATAACTAATGAAATAAATGGTGTAATGGCAATTAGTTTACCATTCTTTTTACTTCTTTTAGAATGAGTAACATGTTTAATAGTTTGATACCCTTCAACTAGTTCTTTAATTATAGTAGATGGTTTACCAAGTTTTTCTTCTACCTCTTCTTCACCCATACCATAATCACGCCAGTTATCATACATCTCGTTGTAGTCGCTTATAATATCGTCCTTTTCATTTTCACTCATACTGTAATTATCTAATAATAATTTCAACTCATTTAAATAATTAGTTTTCATAACTATGACCTCCTAAAACTCTAGATACACTTTCCAAGAAACTACTCCACTCAACTTCTGCTTCGTGAAGATGAGTTAATCCTGTATCGGTAATTTTGTAATACTTTCTTGGAGCACCTATGCTCATTGATTCTGTATATGTTTCAAAAAAATCCTGTTTTGTTAATCTTCTTAAGATTGGATAGATCGTATTTTCATTTACTGCTATTTCTTTTGAAATATTCTCAATTACTTCAAATCCATACATATCTTTATTGCTAACAATCTTTAATACACATAATTCTATTATACCTTTTTTAAATTGCGTATTCATACAAAACCTCCTTTATTGTGTAATGCACAATTAAATAATATCACATTACTGTGCGTAACACAATAATATGTTTGAAATAAATAAAAAAGCATCGAAATCGATGCTTTTACTTTTTAACTAAATATCCTAATCCTATTGTTTTAGGCCCTGCGTGAGCACCTACAACAGCAGTTAAAGGCATATCAAATATTTCTAAATCTGGGTTATCTTTAAGTAACACTTCAGCAATATGGTCTTTTGCTGATGGATTATTAGCGTGAATTATATAAGCTTCAACATTTTTACCTTTTGTTTCTTCAAAGTATTTAGCAATTAAACCTTCTACTGCTTTTTTGAAGGTTCTAATTTTTTCTACTGTCTCAACTTTACCATCTTTTGATATTGTTAAAATTGGTTTGATGTGTAGGGCGTTTCCAATAAAGCCACTAGCATTTCCTATTCTTCCGTTTTTTACTAAGTAAGTTAAAGTATTAACAGCGAAATAGATTTGGTGATTGTCTTTAATGAAATCAAGTTCTTCAATAATTTCTGGAATATCTTTTCCATTTTCAATCATTTCACAGGCTTTAAGAGCCATTTTGGCCTCTGGATAAGCAAGTGTTTTTGAATCATACACTGTTACTTCTAAACCTTCAACTTCATTAGCAGCCATTTTAGAAGAGTTTACAATTCCACTCATTTCACCTGAAATAGATATTACAAGTGCTTTGTTGTATCCTTCTTTAACTAATTCTTCATATATCTCAATCATCTGTCCAATCGGCATATAACTACTACTTGGGAACACTGATTTATCTAACTCTAGTCGTTTGTAGAAATCTTCAGCAGAAATATCTACATAATCTAAATAATCCTCATCACCTAAATGCAAAGTCGATCTAAATATTTTAATATCATATTTATGATCCATGTAATCCAAACAAGCATTTGAGCATGCAATAACGGCAATTTTATTTTCCATTTTTTCATCTCCTCTTTCAAAATACATATAGAAATTATACCACTATTTAGATAAAAAGAGTAGAGATTTCTCTACTCTTCAGAATATTCTTTCACGTTCTTTTTGATCATTTTTAGACTTTGCTCAAATGTTACTCCTTTGCTAAATAAGAACCCTTGATATAACTCACAATTATTCTTTCTCAAAAAGTCTAAAGTTTCTGGATCATCTACCCCTTCAGCAATTAATTTACAACCCAAAACTTCAGCAATAGATCTTAAAGTCATGAACAATGTTCTATTAAAACTATTTGTTAAATAGTCTCTAACATATTCCTTATCTACTTTAATAGCATAAATTGGGAATTTTGAAATATAGCTTAAAGAAGAGTATCCACTACCGAAATCGTCAATGGCGGTTTTTATACCAACATTGTTTAATCGTTTAAATAATCTAATTAGATAATCATAGTCTTCAACTTGATAACTTTCGGTTAGTTCTAAAACAATTGTACCGGCAGCTAAATTTTCTTGTTCATAAAGGTTAATAACATTATCTACATAACTTTCATTAAATGATAATGCGCTAGCATTTACACTTAAGAAGAAATCATTACCAGGATAAACAGTATTCAATCTTCTCATCATTCTCAACATCTTCGTAAAGACTATTTCATCGAGTTCTTGTATACGTCCTTTTCTTTCAAGACTGTTTACAACTGTTTCAGTATCGAGCATTTCATCAAACTCATTAAATGCTCTAGTTAAACATTCAAACCCAACAATAATATTTGTTTCTACATCAATAATAGGCATAACATATACTTCAAATAATTCAAGATTTAGATTCTTAACATAGTTATCAAAATCTTGATTTGATAACATATTATTTATAATATCTTTCTCAAAAAATGCAAAAGCATTACTATTCATAATATGCGCATTTGATATTGTCAAATGTGCATTTTTAACCATTTCATCAATACTACGACATTGGGTTGGATAATTAACAACACCCATAGTCATTGATATGTTTGTCCTAATTCTATCCATCACGATATCTCTATCAAATATCTTTAATACTCTTTTCAGGATATTATTTACTTCTGATTTATTTTCAGTCTTAATAATGAAGATATATTCATTTCCACCAAAATGATATAACTCAGTATTAGCTCTCAATACCCCTTTGATCAAATTAATTGCTTCCAAGATTACATTTAGACCTAAATCGTGTCCATACTTATCGTTTATATATTTTATATTGTTAAATGTTCCAAGAGATAAATAGAAAGTTTCGTTGTTGTCTATCAAAACTTTTACTTCATTATAGAAAGACTTAGCATTTTTAAGTTTAGTTTCTGCACTGTAGTTTTGAGAATACTCAACTTCATACATCAATGTCTTGGTTCTTTTTTGATCATCATAGAAAATCATGAAAATAATAACTAGAGGTGCTGTCACTAATAATGTAGCTAATATAACCATGATAATTGTTCTAATATAGTATGCACCATAGAAATTAGTAGCCAAGTAAAAATTATATCCTTCTACTTCTATTTCAACTCTCGTAAAATCTTCTTCATTATATTCTGCTGAAGTTTTTATAAACACTCCGTCAGAAGAGTAAATTACAAACTCGTCATTTGCATAAGCATTTGGAAGACTAGCAACAAATTTATCAACATCAACAACAATCGTAACTAAGCCTTTAAATTCATTATCCACAACGTTTGCTTTATGAAAAAGAATCTTCGTTAAAGTATTACGATCATATTCATATGTAAGGAAGTATGTATCATTATTTAATGCTGTATTAAACCTTGCGAATTCATCTAGATTAAAATCATTGACGATTTCCTTACCTAATAAATCCTCATTTACTGGATAAACATTCCCAACATCACCATGAGGGGAAAACATAATATAATCAATAGTCACATTTCCATTAATTAACGTTTCCGCAAAATCATCAAAATCTGTTTCATTGATCCCTGAATCTGTGCTTATAAACATAGTCGAGAACAAATCCAATCTTTCAGAATAATCTTCAAGTAAAGGAGTTATAGTATGAACAGCATCAGTTTGATCTTGTTCATAATATATAGAGTAATATCTATGAAATCCAAAGACATTCATAAATGCTAATATTATCCAAACAATGAGCGAAATAATGAAAGCAATTCTTATCGTTCTATCTGTTTTTAACATCTTAAAGAATTTCATATATACACCTCCTCTTAATTATAATTATACACCGTAATGATATTTTTAAGCATACTATTTCTAAGTGTTACTATGTAACAAATAAATAAAATACTTTAATATTGACAATAGTGTATGCCATACAGTATAATGAAGTTGAGGTGATTGACATGCCAGAAAAAACAGAAATAATTAAAAATCTAAAACTAGAACTTCGTAAAGGCACATTAGTTTTAGCTGTCTTATCACAGCTAAAAAATAAGCATTATGGTTATAGTCTTGTAGAAACCCTTAATAAAAGAGGATTAAAGATAGATCAAAACACCTTATATCCTCTTTTAAGAAGATTAGATAAACAAGGTATTTTAGAAAGCACTTGGGAAGTGGTTGAACCACGTCCCCGAAAATACTACCAGTTAAACGACAATGGTATTGAGATACTTGAAGAGTTAGCTAGTGAATATAAATCAAATTACCAAGTAATAAGTGATTTACTTAAGGAGGATTAAAATGGAATTATTAGATCGATATTTAAAACAAATAGAAAGATACTTACCTTTTAAAGATAGAAAAGAAACAATCAAAGAACTAAGAAGTTTGATTTTAGATCAAGTTGATGAGTTAGTAAGCCAAGGTTTAGACCAAGAGAAAGTGTTATTTAATGTTATAACCGATATGGGAGAACCTCGTGAAGTAGCAAGCAACTATAATGAATCAGGTCCAATGATATCAAAAGAGATGGAACCTATATTGTTACTTGTCTTTAAAATTGTTTCAATAACATTACCACTAGCTGTCTTATTTGCAAATGCATTAGATTTTGTATTTGAATATCCAAACTTTACAATCATGGAATTTTTGTTAGATTCTGCTTATAATATCCCAACAGCGTTATATAGTTTATTAGTTGGGTATGGATTTATCTTTATTATCTTTTATCTAATAGAAAGATTTGTAAAACCCAAGTTTGAAGTTCAAAAAATCGAATTCAACCCAAATCTGTTACCTAAAATACCAGGGAAAGATTTTGAAGTAAGTATTTTTGGAGCGATAATTGGAATCTTAGCAACATGCCTAGCATTATACTTATTCAACTTAAACCCCGGATTGATTGCAATTTACTTTGAAGGAGATAGACTTCCATTATTTAATGATAACTTTGATAAAGTATTAATCTTCATGAACATCGGTTGGTTCACATCTATTATCCTTTATTCTTATTACATATATAAAAGAAGGAAAACAATTACTTCAAAAACAGTAGAATTAATTCACACGATTTATTCTGGAGCAATTATGATTTTACTAGGTTCATCTAATGTCTTTAACACTATAATTGTTGAAGGATATGACTTAACATTTATTCCAAACATATTTAAGATTGTAATGATAATTCTAGGGATAATAGTTATTATAGGTGGTATCGTAGAATTTACAAAAATGTTCATTAATTTGGAAGCAATAGATGAAATCGAAAAAAACAAGTCCTAGCTACGGACTTTTTTTTTAGCGATAAAATGGTAAAATGGAGATAGATGCAAAATAATAAAATATGAGTTTATAACAATTTGCAAACATTTGTACCTATTGGACTAACACCGTATAATGTAGTACTTATGAGCTTTTTTCATACTTTTTGTCTCATAACCGTTCCCGAAAGGGTTTACAGTATTGTAAATCAATACCAGTTCAATGTGCAAACATTTGGTCTTTTGTTTGTACTTCAAATCTTATAAACTAGAGTCAGTGAGGTGTTATTATTGCTTGATTACAAAGACAACTATCTGTTGAACTTATTAATGTCCTCAGATTACAATTTGAACATGTCCGATATCCAAAAATTACTGGGAGTATCACAACGCAGTGCTTACTACAGTATTTCCAAAATTAATGATTTTCTTGAAATGCAAGGTTTACCTAAATTAGTAAACAAACGTCAAGAAGGTATTCATATTGATGCCCTCATCAAAGACAAATTAGCTGATACAGTTAATAAAGGTTTAGGAGATTTATATGTTTGTACTTCACAAGAGAGAATCGTTCTTGAAATACTAGTTTTAATTAGTAAGAAGGATTTTATAAACATTAACTATTTAGAAGAACTGTTTGATGTTAGTCGAAACACAATTGTTAACGACATCAAAGAGATTAGAAAAATGTTAAAGGTTTATAACCTTGCACTAGAGTATGATAACTTCATGGGTTACCAAATTGAAGGATTGCAAATCAGAAAACGATCGGTAATTCTAAATCTAATTTCTAACTACGAGTATTTAGTTAAGATTAAATCATTTGGTTTATATACTGATGAAGTAGTTGCTGAAAATCTTGAGCTTATAAAGATATTGGAGAAAGAACTAAATATTAAGTACGTTAACACAACTCTAAATTATTTAGCTATCGTAATTAGTATTATTAAATTAAATGAATTTGATCCTATTATATTAGGTGAAGAAGATAGAAAAAGTGTTGAAGAATCACAAGAATTTAAAGCTGTTGAGAAAATTGTTGGTGATTACCTTGATGAAAGCGAGTATTACTATTTAGCTCTTCATCTACTAGGATTAAGAATTCAGTTCGCCGAAGAATACGAGCTTGATGAAAATGATTATATTAAAGAAATCGTTGAATTCTTAATTAATGAGTTTTCTAAAACTACACTAATTTATTTTGATGATGATAATGATTTGTTTAATCATTTATATACGCATATGAAACAAGCGATGTTTAGATTAAAATACGGAATAATCTATCAAAACGAATTAAAGGAACAGATTTTAGAATCTTATCCTCAAGTATCACAAGTAACTAGAACAATTTGTCAAAAACTTGAAAAGAAAATTGGGTATCCAATTGGTGATGATGATATATCATTCATCGCAATGCACTTTGGTGGATACTTAAAACGAGAAGAACGAGATATTATCCAGGTAAAAGTATTGTTAGTTTGTTTAAACGGTGTAGCTACTTCGAAACTACTTCGTAAAGAACTAGAGTACTTACTCGGTAATTTAGAAATCATCGATGCTGTAAGTTTAGATGATGTTGGTAAGTATAAAGATGATGTTGATTACATTATCTCAACTATACCTATAAAAGATCGTTCTATTAAAAATAAAACACTACAAGTAAATGCAATACTGACAGAAAAAGATAAGGCTAACTTAATTTCATTTATGGGGTTAGTAAACCCTAGTAAGAGTGAATTTGATTTAAGCGAAAAAATTATAAAAGATATTGTTGATTTTATTCCTCCTGAGAAATTAGAAGAAGTAAGAAAACTTATCCTTAATAGACTAAGTAATAATAGTAAAAAAGTAATCGTTGAAACCGAAGGGAAGAAAAAATATATGCTTAAAGATTTAATTAAAAAAGACAAAATAGTATTTGCACATAGTGTACCAAAATGGGAAGACGCAATTTGGTTAAGTGCAAAACCATTACTAGAAAATAAAACGATAGAAAATAGATATTGTGATAAAGTAATCAGTAACGTTAACGAGTTAGGACCTTATATTTGTATTGCCCCAGAAATTGCAATTTCACACGCAAGACCTGAAGATGGTGCAAATGGTTTAGGTATGACTGTTCTTGTTTTAGAAAAGCCAACGTATTTTGATAAAAAACAAGAACGCCCTGTAAGATTAGTAATTACTCTTGCAGCTCCAGATAATGAACAACACTTACTAGCATTACAACAGTTATCAAGACTTCTTATGGAAGATTTGGAAAACTTACTAAAAGCTACAAGTGAAGATCAAGTATTAAAGTTAGTACAAAAATATTCTGAATAGGGGGTTAATTCATGGAAAAAGTAGTATGTATTTGTGGTAGTGGACTAGGTAGTAGTTTCTTAGTTGAAATGAATGTTAAGACTGTTTTAAAAGACCTAGGTTTATCAGAAATAGAAGTTGAGCACACTGATTTAGGAAGTGCTTGGCCAGGAATCGCAGACTTAATCGTTTGTGGTAATGATTTATATGATAACTTAAAGAAATTCGGAGATACAATTGGTTTAGCTAATATCATGGATAAAGATGAACTAAAAGAAAAATTATCAGTTTATTTAACAGCAAAAGGTGTACTTTAACAAAGGCTAAAAGTTTGTTCTAATTTAGAAGAACATTTTAGATAAAAAAAATTAAACAGAGGAGAGAAAAATTTTATGAGTTCAATTATTCAATTTATTTCAGATTTACTTAGTAGTCCTCAAATCCTTTTAGGGATTATCGTTTTAATCGGGTTACTAGCTCAAAGAAAACCTGCACATGAGGTTATCCGCGGGACATTAAAAGCTGTTCTTGGATTTATCATCATCGGGCAAGGTGCTGGGATCTTAGTTGGTTCGTTAGATTACTTCGGACAATTGTTCCAAGAAGCATTCAATGTAACTGGTGTAGTTCCTAACAATGAGGCAATCGTATCATTAGCATTAAATGATTATGCTACTGCTACAGCTGCAATCATGGTTATCGGGATGGCTGCGAATATCTTAATCGCACGTTTCTCAAGACTTAAATTTATCTTCTTAACAGGTCATCATACTTTATATATGGCTGCATTAATTTCAGTTGTATTAACAGTTGCTGGTTTAGACGGTATCTTATTATTCATCGTTGGTGGTATGGCATTAGGATTAACAATGGTTATTTTCCCTGCTATCGCTCATCCTACAATGAAGAAAATTACTGGATCAGACGAAATTGGTTTCGGTCACTTCTCAAGTATCACTTACTGGTTAAGTGGTGAAGTTGGTAAATTAGTTGGTAAAGGTTCAAAATCAACTGAAGAAATGAACTTCCCTAAATCATTATCATTCTTAAGAGATTCAAGTGTTTCTATCTCATTAACAATGTTATTAATGTATTTAATCGTAACTATCGCTGCTGGACCAGAGTTCGTTAAAACTGGTTTAGGAATCGGAGACAACTACATCGTATTCGCATTCATTCAATCATTAGTATTTGCTGCTGGTGTATATGTAGTATTAGCTGGTGTACGTATGGTTATTAGTGAAATCGTTCCTGCCTTCAAAGGTTGGTCTGACAAAATTGTTCCTAATGCTAAACCTGCATTAGATTGTCCAATCGTATTCCCTTACGCTCCAAACGCAGTATTAATCGGATTCTTAGTTTCATTCTTAGGTGGAATCGTTGGTATGTTAATTTTAATCGCTGCTAATGGTACTGTTATCCTTCCTGGTGTAATTCCTCATTTCTTCGTAGGAGCTACTGCTGGTGTATTCGGTAATGCTACTGGTGGACGTCGTGGTGCTGTTGTTGGTTCATTCGTTAATGGACTTGTAATTACATTCTTACCATTATTATTATTACCTGTATTAGGTAACTTAGAATTTGCTAACACAACATTCAGTGATGCTGACTTTATCGGAGTTGGAATAGTACTTGGTACTGTTGCTGCTTGGGGTAAATGGGCTGTTACTGCAGTAGTTGCTGTAATATTCGCAATTCCATTTATTGATGGATTCCTTGCAAACAAAAAAGCTGCATAATTAAACAACTTTAAAAGGGGAATCTGCTTTTAAGCTTCCCCTTTTATATTGCTTATTTTTACTTAATTGAGAAAATAAAGCTTATATAATAAGCTCTACATAAATTGAAACATAACCAAAAAATCATAAAAAAAATTGGAGAATAACCTATGAGTAAATTCAGTAGTGAAATTAGAATTGAAATTTTGAAAATGTTGAAACAAAGAGGCTTCGGACACTTAGGTGGAAGTATGTCTATCGTTGAAACATTATCTGTATTATACCGAGATATTATGAAAATCGATCCCAAAAACCCCACTTGGGATGATCGTGATTATCTAGTTCTATCCAAAGGCCATGCTGGTCCTGCACTTTATTCCACCCTTGCTTTAAAAGGATACTTTGATAAATCCATTTTATTAACCTTAAATAATAACGGTACGATCCTACCAAGTCATTGTGATCGCAAGCTTACCCCCGGGATCGATATGACAACTGGTAGTTTAGGCCAAGGGATCAGCAGCGCAGTTGGAATTGCGAAAGGGTTAAAAGTCCAAGGTAAAGATAATAAAGTATTTACAGTTATCGGTGATGGAGAATTAAATGAAGGACAATGTTATGAAGCATTAATGTTCTCTTACCATCATCAACTAGATAACTTAATCTTATTTGTCGATGAAAACAAATTACAACTTGATGGTTATACAAAAGACATAGTCGATCAAGGAGATATCGCTAAAAAAATTAGTTCATTCGGATTTAATACTTATCATATAGATGGACATAATGAAGAACTAATTAAAGAAACAATCTTAAAAGCATATGAAGTTAAAAATGTTCCTACATGTATCGTCTTAGATACAGTAAAAGCTAAAGGTTTCGCACCTCTAGTAAATGACATTAGTAACCATCATGCTAGATTCAATGATACATTAAATGCACAAATTGATGCAGTAATTAAAGAACTAGAGGGGGAATTATAATGAGCGTTAAAATATTACCTGAGGCAGTTAATTCACCTGTAGAACTTAGAAACGTATATGCTGAAACATTAAATGAAATTATTGCTGATAACAAAAAAGTAATGGCTTTAGAAGCTGACTTAGTTGGAGCAATTAAAACTGGTCCTGTTGCTGAAAAAAATCCTAACAATTTTATTAACTGTGGGATTATGGAAGCAAACATGGTTGGTGTAGCTAGTGGTTTAAGTGTAAGAGGATTAGTTCCTTATATGCATACATTCGGACCATTCGCAACTAGAAGATGTTACGATCAATTATTCTTATCAATTGGATACAGTGGTTTAAACCTTAAAGTTATCGGTAGTGATGCTGGAGTATCTGCTCAACACAATGGTGGTACACATATGCCATTTGAAGATTTAGGATTAATGAGATTAATTCCTGAAGCTACTGTAATGGTAATGAGTGATCATGTAATGTTTAAAGATATTCTGAAACAAACTTCAAAAATTCATGGTTTACAATATATTAGAATCGTAAGAAAAAATATGGCTCAATTATATGCTGAAGGTTCATCATTTGAAATCGGAAAAGGAATTGTCCTTAAAGAAGGAACTGATGCAACAATCATCGCTAACGGAATCATGTTAGAAGAAGCTTTAGGAGCTAGAGAAATCTTAGCTAAAGAAGGTATTAGTGCTGCTGTTATTGATATGTTTACAATTAAACCTATCGATCAAAGTTTACTATTAGAATATGCTAAAAAAACAAAATTAATTGTAACGGCTGAAAACCATAATGTTATTGGTGGTTTAGGTAGTGCAGTATTAGAAGCATTAGAAACTGAAACAGTTAAAGTTAAACGTATTGGTGTTCAAGATCGATACGGACAAGTAGGTACACAAGATTTCTTACAGAAAGAATATAATCTTACTAAAGAAGATATTGTAAAGGCTGTAAAGGAGAATCTATAATGATTTATATCGTTGATTCAGCTGATACAACATTCATTAAAAAGATGATGGATAAATATGAAATACTAGGTATAACAACCAATCCAACTATCATCACAAAAGAAAATAAGGAGTACATTCCATTACTTGAAGAATTAGATAACTTACTAACAGGAAAAGATCTTCATATTCAACTTGTTGATGAAACTTACGAAGGAATGATTGCTGAAGCTTATAAATTACAAAAAATAATCAAAAGTAAACTTCATATAAAAATCCCTGTATCTGATGCAGGATTTAGAGCAATTAGAACTCTTAGCAAAGATGGTTTCAGTATAACTGCAACTGCTATTTGCTCAGTTAACCAAGGTATTATGGCTGCTATCAATGGCGCTGAATACTTAGCTGTTTACGTAAACCGTATTTCAAATTCAGGGATAGACGGAAATTTAGTAATTAAAGATATCAAAGATACTTTAACTAAATTAAATCTAGACACGAAAGTTGTTGGTGCATCATATAAAAGTGTTCACCAAGTCACTGATTCAATTCGTAATGGAGCAGATCAAGTTACTGTAGGTAAAGACTTATTTGAGAAACTATTCTACTCAGAAATTACCGATAAAAGTATTACACAATTCACAAAAGACTTTAACGACTTATACAACAAATGAGGAGGTAAGTAAAATCGAATCGAAAACTTATATTATAAAAGATGAAGCCGGTTTACATGCTCGCCCTGCATCAATTATTTGTAGTAGAGCTTCAAAGTATCCTGGTGATATTGATATTATTTACAAAGAACAAAGATTCACACTTAAATCAATAATGATTCTTATGTCTTTAGGAGTTCCTCAAGGTGCTGAGATAACTATCGAAGCTAACGGAGAAGGCGAACTAGACATTATTAATGATTTGGATACTATATTAAACGAACACAATTTAGTGTAAATAAAAAGGCGAATTTATTCGCCTTTTTTATTTGTCATAACTTCTTGCCATGATGAACAATAAATCACTTAATCTATTAAGGTATTTACAACTCATTTCTAAATCAGTTCTTTCATTAAGTTCTTTAAACTTAAGAATAGTTCTTTCTACTCTTCTTGCTATAGCTCTTGCTAAATCTAAATAACTACCTTCAACACTTGAATCAGAACCAGGTAAGACAAATACAGGTTTAAGTGGTTTCTTATCAAGGATAGCTTGTTCGATATTTTCTAAATTATTGATATCCTTAATAGCAATTTTGGTTAACTTCTCATATTGTGTAGTATCAAAATTAGTTGCTACCAAAGACATAATATTTTGTAAATCTTTTTGGATGTTTCTTATTTCCATTTTGTATAAATCAGTATGATGGTAACAAACACCTAAACTACTACTTAACTCATCAATGTTACCTAATGTATCAAATAATAAATCAGTCTTTAAGACTGTATCATTTGAGTAGTTTCGCGAATAACCTTTATCACCTGTTTTGGTTGAAATATATTTTAAACTACTAATCTCTTTCATATTATCACTCCTAAATAAAACTACCTACATAATACCATAGGTAGTCTTTTTTTTATATCAAATCGTTACATTCTTTCTAAAATATTCTTAGTTAAAAAGATTAGATCTTTCCTCATTAATTCTTGTTCACGCCATTCTCTTCCATCCCATACTTCTCTAGATAGATCATCTCCACAATATAGAATTTCTGCGAATTCAACATTGCGGTATTGTGCTACAGCACAAAGAGCAGTAAACTCCATTTCGACTGTTAAACAGCCTTCATATAATCTTTGATTAACTTTTTGCTTTGTCTCTCTATAAAAAGCATCAGTTGTCCAAGTTTTCCCAACAATATAATCAATACGCATTTCTGTCATGATATTTTTTACTTTTTCATGAGTATTCTTATTTGCTTTAATAGTTCTAGATGGTTCAACATAATGAAAACTAGTCCCTTCATCTCTAACCCCTTCATTTGGTAGAACTAGGCATCCTAGGTCCTTCTTAATCAATACTCCCGCACCACAACAACATAAGAACTGTCTTCCCCCTAAAGCAATCAATTCTTCAAATAACCCAGCTGCTAAAGGAGCTCCTACACCAAGGGCAAATAAAGCAACATCCTCGTTCATAAACTTATAAACGACATGTTCCCCCATCTCGCTTCTTAATGTGTGTACTTTAGTAGTTTTACAGTCTTCATATAACCTATCCACTTCTTTTTTAAAGAAAGTCAAAACAACCTTTTTGGGCATTTCAGGAAGTTCCTTAATTTGCTCAGAAGGTTCAATCATTGCCCTCTTACTATCGAAGTCTAATAATGGTATCGCTTTCATTTTTACACCACCTCTTTACCTAATTATAAAGAAATAGTCGTTGTTTGAAAAGGATAAATGTAGTTCGCATACTAAAAATAGACCCATAAGGGTCTATTCGTAATAAGTATCTTCTGTTTTTTTATTTGATTCTTTCTTAACTTTACTAACTACTTTTTTAGTTTGCTTAGTGACTTCATCAACTACTTTATCAATGGTGTCATCAATCTTATTACCAGCATTTCTAATTTTATCCATTGTTCCATCAGATTCTAGTTTTTGCTTAACTTCACCAAATTTGTTGACACCCTTTTGAACAAATTCACCAGTTTTCTTACCGATTTTTTTTCCTTGTTCTTCAAAGTTCTTTTCTATTTTGGTTCTTTCATCAACTACTTCTTCTTGTTTTTTCTTTCTTTTGAAAAGTCCCATTATATCACCTCAATTACTATTTTACTAAATAGATGTGTATTAATTATGAATAATTGTAAATCTCAAATTGTCTTCTATTATAAAACCTTACTCTAATCACAGATTCACCCATTCCAAATGATATGTACAAGTCTTTACCATCCACTTCATAATGGTGATCATTATATTTTCTTGCACCTTCTACATTATAGATATCCCCGATAATAGGTAATCTTATTTGTCCTCCATGACTGTGTCCACTAAACATCGCAACACAATCTGTGTTTAATATACTATCAAACGTGTCTGGTTCATGTGATAGAACGAAGTTAATTGCGTTCTCATCAACTTCTCCCAGTACATCAGAATAATTGCTGTCGCCCATCATTAAGTCGTCAAAACCTATAAAATTAAAGGTCTGGTCGTTAATTACGTACGTAATTGATTCATTTATTAGCACAGTAAATCCTGAGTCTTCTAAAATTGTGATTATTCTATTTGTTAATGTAGTACTACCGAAGTAATCATGATTACCAAGAACCGCTAGTTTATAATCAGCGTTTATCTCACTTAGTAAACTTGTTATACTTTCTTCTAGTTCTAAACTAACATCAGTTATTTGAAACATGTCTCCGGTAAATATGAGAAGATCTACTTCTTCATCATTTACTGTGTCAACCATAACATTATAATCTTCTCTAACATACTTGTTATCAAAATGAGTATCTGAGAATTGGGCTATCTTCAAGTCAAAATCTTTATCTATTTCATGGTAGTTAACTTGAATTCCCTGCGATGTCATAAATCCAACAACCACAAATATTATTCCTGATAGGATAATACTTGAAGCAATAATCAATATTCTTTTCCTATTCACTATAACTTAGACTTCGATAACTTCCATACACTTAATAAGTAAAAAACTACCATGAATATAACTAGAGATAAAACCATATGTAAAGTTGTCATTTGATATTCTCCGATAACTACCTCAATACCATTAAACTCAGCATAATCGTCATATACCGATTGTGGTACTCCAGAGAATAGTTTATCAATTGCCCCAGCCATATATACTTTTCTAACCAATGCCACTGCATGAGCAGTTGGCAAACTGTTCATCACCTTACCAAAGAAGCCTTCAAAGAAACCGATTGGCAAGTAGATTCCTCCGAGGAATCCAATAAACGTCCCAACTAGAGTCGATAACATTCCATATGCATTTCTTGTTCTAATGAATAATGATAAGAAGAAAAAGAATGAACTAAATGCCATAATACATAGCAAGACTAAACCAATAAGTTCGAGATATCCTATTAAACTAAGAAATTCTCCACCTTGAGATAAAACATATACTTGTCCAATAACAAGATTAATCATTACCATTATAAAACCAATAACCCAAGCGCTTATTAAATAGCTAAGAGCTAAAGTATTTCTACCTATTGGTGAAGTATAAAAATCATTTAATAAACCATCAGCACGATCATCAATTAAATTACCTACAGCTCCAAGAGGAACTGTAACAGTACTTACAGTAAGAATACCAGCCATAATCCAACTACTAACAAGCCAGTCTCCTCCATCCAAATTTAGAATCTCAACAGGTAAATTACTTCTTGTCATTTTACCTAAGAAAATTATATACAATGCGAGAATGATTATTACACTTAAGAAACTAAAAAATACAGCAGCTTTATCTCGAAGATAAAGTCTGATGTTTCTGAGTACTAATTGATATAAGACTTCCATTATTCATCACCTAACTTTCGACCAGTAATGTTTAAGAATACATCATCCATATCCCCACGTAAAATCTCAAATTCTCTTATATATTTCTCATATTTATTAATTATAGTTAACCCATCAAAACATGAATCTAACTCAATGTTGATGGTATCATTAATAATATAAAAATCTACTTTATCATCTTCCAGTACTTCTACTAAACCATTATTAGGAATAATCTTAACACGATCACTTGAGTACTTAAGCCTTAGTTCCTCACTACTACCTTCAGCAACAATTTTGCCTTGATCTATAACAACTATTTTATTAGCATCAACAACTTCTTCCATATAATGAGTTGTTAAAAATATAGTAATTTCTTTAATCTCTCTAAGTTTTGCTATAAGCATCCAGATATCTTTTCTACTTTTTGGATCTAATCCTGTAGTTGGTTCATCTAAAATTAGCAGTTCTGGCCAGTTTAAAAGCGCTCTGGCAATATCTGCTTTTCGTTTCTGTCCACCACTTAAATCCCCATATCTTTGATCAAAAAATGGCAATACTTCTAAATACTCATTTATTTCCTCAATACGATTATAAAAATCATTTTTTTCTATTCCGTAGAAAGAAGCTCTTACCAGTAAGTTTTCTTTTACAGTCAATAATTTATCCAACATACTGTTTTGAAAAACTACACCGATTCTATTCCTAATTAGATTGTCTTCTTCGCCTAATTTATGACCGAGGACGGTTACTTCACCACTATTCTGTTCTAACAATGTTGAGATAATATTTATTGTAGTACTCTTTCCTGCACCATTAGGTCCTAGAAATGCAAAAAACGAATCTTTTTCAACTGTAAAAGATATCTTCTTTACAGCTTCAATGTCATCATAAGTTTTAATTAAATTCTTTACTTCAATCGCATTCATCCTAGTCACTCCTTTATATTCTTTATAAACTACAAATCAATTATACTACTTTAGGTGTATATACTTCAAGAATATTATTTTATATTATTTATAATTATTTAAACTTTTGAAAAGAGTTCTACAAACGTAGTACTCTTTTACATTCATTATCTCATAATAGTTATCTTGATCGCTCTGTTTATAATTCTTTCAGCTTTTTCATCACATGTTTATATTATACTAAATCACATGAAAATAAAAAACGAAGTACATTTGTACTTCGTTTAAACTAATGGAGACATTATACCAATAAATCCTTCAAATAAACGTTGAACTCTACTTCGTTTCTTCCATTTACTATATAAAACTTCTTTTGATTTTGTTAAATCAATTTTAAAATCTTTAACTAATTCCTTTACACCAGTATTATATAAAAGAGCTGTAACTTCAAAGTTAATTCTAGCACTTCTGTTATCTAGATTATAAGTACCGCATGAAGCAATCATGTCGTCAATAATGAAGACTTTGGCGTGACAAAATGTATTAGTGTAAGTATATATCTTAACACCCTCTTCTAAAAGGTCATTAAAGAAACTTTTCGTAACTTCATAAACTGACTTTTTATCAGGGGTACCTGGGACAATTATCTCAACATTAACTCCACCTCTAGCTGCAATCATTAATGAAGTTACCATTTCACGATCAAGTGCTAAATATGGAGTAATAATTTTGATTGAAACTTTTGCATTGTTGATCATTTTTACATATGTGTTTCTAATTGGTGGATATTTATAATCTGGACCACTTGGAATTATTTCTACCATTCCTTGCGATTCTACTTTTTCAGCGCAGTAATATTTCTTATCTGTTATGAAGTCATTAGTTATATAGTACCAATCTCTAAGGAATAGAGCAGTTAAGGAGTTTATTGCCTTACCTGTTACAGCAATCTGGGTGTCTCTAAATCTTGGGAATCTTTTGCTTCTAGCTTTATTTTGATATTCATCTGCTAAATTCATTCCACCTGTAAACGCTACTTTTCCATCAATTATTACATTCTTACGGTGATTACGGTAATTCATCTTTGTGTCAAAGAATGCAAAGAAGACAGGATCAAATTCCTTAATTTCTACACCGCACTCTTCTATTTTCTTTAAATATCTTTGATTTAAGAATACACTACCAATCGCATCGTATTGAACTTTCACTTCGATACCTTCTAGTGCTTTTTCTTTTAATAAGTCTAATATCATTCTTCCAGTTTTATCTGTTCTTATGATATAGAACTGAAGGAATATAAACTTTTTTGCATTCTTGATTTCCTCTGCTAATCTTATAAAGAAATCTTCTCCGTTATTTATTACTTCAACTTTGGAATCATAAAGATAAGCATGATGCTTTGTCATATTATGTGAGGTCTTATATATATCGGTGATTTCTGAATCTATTGCTTTATATGTTGCTTTATTAAAATTAGTATCAGGTTCATGGGTTAAATACTTACCATTATGGATTTTTGAGTGTCTTCTATAACGAGAACTTTCTCGATAATCTCTACCAAATGTAAGAAATATTGTTAGACCAGTTAACGGCTCAATAATAAGGATAAGCATCCAGGGTAATTTTGATATAGAATAATCACTCTTACCTATAATATGGATAAAAACGATTATCGACATAAACGTTATAAAGTATCTCGCTACTATATTAAATGACTCAGCAAAAGTTACTTCAAGCTCGAATAATCTCAAAGCGTATTCAAATCCATATCTTATTAGAAGCATTACAATAATTATGATTACAACCCAAATATTTCTTTTCAAATTAAATCTCATACAATCACCTACAGTTATTATACTAAAAAAGAACTCTTATTGTAAGAGTTCTTTTAATGTTAAATGTTTGAAATGTCTTCTTGTAATTTCTTATTGATTACTTGAATTGATTCTTTTAGTTTATGATCAGCTTCTTTTATAATGTGTTTTTCCGTAGCTTCTAATTTATCATTTTCCTGAGATATTTTTTTACTTAACTCATTCAAATCATGTTTGAACTCCGACTCTTGTTTTTTAAGATTGTCTTCAAGTTCATTTTGCTTCTCATGATGTTTTTGATTAATAGCCTGATTATTCTTAGAAGTTTTATGTGATTCTTCTTCTAATAATTTATCTGCTTCTTTTTGAATATCATGTTTGCTATTTTCAACATTTTGCTTAAATGATTCTAAATTGCTTTCTTGTTCACTTAGTTTGTTAGTAGCCTCGTTCAATGCAGTTTCTTTTTCCTCTTCTAAGCTTTTTAAAGTTTTATTGTATGAATTGTTAGTAGCTTCTTTTAATTGCTCAAATCTAGAATTTTCCTCATTTACGATATGTTGTTCATATGCTATTTCTGCATCTAAGTATGCTTGGTTTTCTTCTGTGTTCAATGTATTTCTTGAAGCAGCTTTAGTATTGAAGTCTTGAACAGCTGATTCAGTTGATTGATGACGATATTTTGCATCGTCAAGTTCAACAATTTTATTTGAGTTAAGCATATCGATTGCTTTGCTAATGTTTTCTTTCTCATTAACAAATAACTCTTCAGCTTCTACTAATGCAGTTTGATTACGATTCACTGCATAATCAAGTGCTTTTTGATATACTTTAGTTTCTTCATTAATATGTGCTTCTTTTCTTTTTCTATCAAATTCAAAATTCTCTTTAACGCTTGTCAATTTATCTTCGAGTTCAGTTCTTTCACGACGGTCTTTTCGCTCTGTTAGTGGCGCAATTTTATCATTAAGTTCTTGAACTTCTAGATTAAAAGTTTCTTCTAATTGTTCTAATTCCGTTTTTAAATCACCAGCAATTGAATTAATGATTTTTTCAAATGGCGCTCTTTCAACTTCTAGAACAGCGTTGATTTTACCTTTGATAACTTCATAATCTTGTTCAACTAAAACAAGTTGTTTTTCTAAGTATCCTAACTTGATTTGATAACGGTTAGTCAATTCTTGTTCTTCAAATTTAAACATTTCAGAAGCACGAGTCTTGAATAATGGCTCTAAAGCAGATTGATAAGTATAGAACTCATTTTTATTTGCATTTAATCTTTGATTTTCTGCTTTATGGTTTTCAATTTTTTCTTGAAGTTTAAATACTTCTAAATCTCGAGCTTGTTCGTAGTTAAGAATTCCTTGTTCGTTGTTAAGAGTTGATAAATCAACATCTAGAGTATCTTTAGAGATCATTTCATCTTTTTCCTTAATAATAGAAACATCTCTTAAATCTTTCTCTTTTACTTCATTATTCTCATTATGTTTTTGCTCATTGAATTTATTATCTTTATTAAACTCAATTTCCAATTTAATTTGTTTTGCTTCTTCTAACTCAACTTCTAATTCCTGGTCTTTAATAGCTTCTTCTTGTTTTTCTCTAACATCATTAAATGATTTATTATAGTTATCTGTTTCCTCAGCTATTTGCTTCTCAAAATCTAGTTTTGTGTTATCAATATTATTTACAAGTACCGCTTTAAGAACATCAATATCTTTTTGCTTCTCATGTTCGTAATCAGCGAAATCTCTTTCGTAATCTGCTAATTTTTCTAAATTATCTTTTACAAAATTCAGGCGGTAAACAGTTGCTTGTTCACTATCTGTTTTATATGTTTTAGAGAGTAATACTAAATCTCTTTCTGCTTCTTTTCTAAATTTTTCAATATCTTTTTTATGTTGTTTTGCTGAACGATTGTCGTTATCTTTAAGTGCTCTTTGTAAATGTTTTTCTCTAACTACAATCCTTTGGTCTGCAGAAGAACGAATACTTTCCTTTTTAGCATTGAACTCATCATTTTTTTCTTGAATATTTTCTTCAATTTCTTCCAATTCTTCTTCATAGACAGGTTTCAATTGGGCTAGTTTTGTATCTATTTTCTGGCGTTCCTCAGCTAAAATTTCTTCTTGCTTACTCACTTCTTTATTAGAAGCTTCTTCTAACTTAGAAATTTTATCTTGTTCTTTCCTACTTAGTTCAGATACTTTTGCATCTTGTTTTACTTTTATGTCTTCAATTTTTTTGGTTAGAATTGCTTGATCTTTTTCACCCTTTTCATTAATTGAAGTTATTGCTTTTGTAGATGCTTCAACATCTTTTGTGTAATTCTCTAATACTTCATTTATCAAAGTATCATTGTCCAAAGATAACTGAGCGATTTCTTCATTTAATCTCGCTAGTTCTTTTTGAAATGAATCCTCAATTGATTTAATAGCAGATTCATACGTTTTATTAACTTTGGTTTTATTTGCCTCAATTTTGGCATTCTTCTCTTTGGTTGTAGCGTTAATATCTGATACTTTTTTTACAAAGTCAGTTTTTACAGTCTTTTGTTCATCTTGTAATTCTTCTAGTTCAGTTTTTAGGTTTGCACCTAAATCTTTTATTGATTTTGTGAATACTTTATTAACCTCTACATTTTTGTCATAAACACCTAATTCAGCAACTTGTACGGCTTGATAATTCTTTTCTAATAACTTTTGTACTTCTTCTTTAGTTTTTGACATGACACTTCCTCCTTTAATTCCACCTATTATTATAATATCACTTATATGGTTTTTTTATAACAAAATCTTATAAATATATATATATGAAAAGAAAAGTAGTCAAAAAAAAAGAAAAGGAACATGTCCTTTTCTAATTTCAAACAAGAATACCACTCCGATACTTATTCAGGAATCCCCGAATTCTCATATCGTTTAGAGGTGGGGTAAAGTAGTACCCTTGAATCAAATCTGGTTTTAGCTCTTTTGCAATTTCTAATTGGTATTTATTTTCAATACCTTTTGACATAACTTTATAACCCATTAGCCTAGAAAATTTGATCAATGATTCATAAAGATGGTATTCGGTTTCATTACTATCATTGGTAGGTAAACTAGTCCTAGAAAGTTTTAGAGTATCAAAGCCAATATTGATTAGTGATCTTAAGTTTGAGGAACTAGCATAGAAAGCATCGATAGATACTTTATAACCAGCAGCCTTTATTTTTGATATTGCAAGTAATGTTTGATCACTAACAAGGTCTTGTTCACTAATATCAAACTCAATATATTTTCGCTTAATTTTATACTTGTCTGTAAGCGAAATCAACTCATTGATTTGAATTGATTCAAGACTTTGTTTTGCAAGGTTAATTGTCAAAGTAAAGTCTGAATCTATTAGATCTTTTTGCAACCATGATTGATACGATTTAAATGATTTTTCTAGAATAATTCTATCGATAGTTCCAAAGAGATTCTTTTCATTAGCAATATCTTTGAACTTAGCGGCTTCAATGATTCTATATTCATTCTTTTCCCATCTTAGTAAACTTTCGCAACCTACTATTTTCATTTTATTAGTATCAAATATCGGAAGAAAATGAGGGTTAAATTCGTCAAATTCAATACCTTTTTCGATTTCTTGATTAAAGGAATCAATGTCCTCTTTTATTATCCTTGTTTCTTCTGTAGCTACTAAAAGATCTTTATTTTCTTTTTTAGCTTTTAGCATTGAGAAGTGGGCAAGTTTAATAATTGATTCAATAGTAGTTAGTTGATCTCTCATCCCGTTGCTTCCTGTTCCCCCAATAACCTTTGCTTGATAGTATTCTAAGTTGTTGTTTGGGCTGAACCTTAATCGGTTTATGTAGTTGAGTATTTTTTTTGTTTTTTCGATTTGTTCATTTGTTCTAAGCAATTGATTAATTACAGTTTTGTTTTCAAATTCGTTAATGATAACTATTTGATCTGCTGAGTATAAGAAGACATTATTATGAAGTCTCTTTTTAAGTAATTTGTAGGTTTTTTCCATAATATAGTCACTTAAATTAATATCATAAAACTGACTGTAGGTAGATAAGTTTGTGATTTGTAAGAATACGACAAAATAGTTATTTACATCCTTGTTGTTGTATTTTCGATTGATTGCGTTTTTTGCAATAACTAATTTAACGTCTTCATTAACTCGCAGCTGATAAGTTATTAATCCAATCCCAAAAGCACTAAGAAAGGTTACTATATAATCATGCTGAAAAATTGATGATATGATGCTTAGTGCTAATAGAAGGATAATACCAATGTAGATTTGTTTACTTCTAGCCACAGATTAATCTACTGGTTTAACGTAATAGTTTCCGCGGTTTTGAAGTAATACTTTTGTTCCTTCTACGATAGCAGTAAGTGGATTTTTAGCAATGTGTACGTCTAATCCGATTTCTTTAAATAAGAACTCGTCTACACCATCAACTAAAGCACAACCACCGTTTATTAACATACCACTTTGAATGATGTCAGCACTTAATTCTGGAGGTGTGTTTTGTAATACTTTAAGTATTGCGTTAGAGATTGATTTGAAAGGCTCTATAAAGATCTCTCTGATGTCTTCTTGAGCTACTTTTATCTTACGTGGTAATCCTGATACAATGTCCCTTCCGTTGGCGTATGTAAATACGTTTCCTGGTAAGTTTTCTCTAACCGTACCAATCTCTTCTTTAATTCTTTGTGCGGTTTTCTTACCAATAAGAATCCCGTGTTGATATTGTAAGTAGTTAATAATTTCCTGATCAAGATAATTACCAGCGATTCTAATAGATTCACTAACAACGATATCACCAAGTGATAATACACCGATGTCGGTACTACCTCCACCTATATCAATTACCATACTACCTTTTGAATCATAAATATCTAATCCTGCACCGATACCTCCGGCTTTAACTTCTTCTTCAATAAAGACATCTGGGACACCTAAATGATGTGCAAGATCAATCATTGCATCTCTTTCGATTTGGGTAACTTCACTAGGACAACAGATTAGTAAAGTTGAAGCTCTTAAATTAACATCAATTGCTTCTCCTTTTCTTACTGCAATTTCAATTAATTTCTTTGCAGCATCCATATCACTAATTACACCTTGGTTTAATGGACTAACGATTTTGATGCCGTGATGTCCTCTACCAATCATTTTTGCAGCATTAAATCCAACTGCAATTACATCGTTTGTTTCATATTCCATAGCAATTACGCTAGGTTCATTAAAGATAATTCCTTCACCATCAACATATACTAATAAATTTGCCGTACCTAAATCGATTCCAATTTTTATTAGTTTGTGATTGTTTTTCATTTTTCGATCATTTGCCATATTTTTCACCTCTTTATAATTTCAAAGGATTTACTAAATAATCGCCACGATTTTTTAATAAATATTTTGACCCTTCTGCAACACATGTAAGTGGGTTGCTAACTACTTTAACAGGTACTTTGATACGGCTAGATATGAATTCTTCAACACCTTTAATTAATGCTCCACCACCGGTTAATAAAATTCCGTGTTGATATATATCAGCACTTAATTCAGGTGGAGTATCTTTTAATACTGCTGCGATAAGTTTTACAACTTCTTCATATGTTGGGGTAATTACATTATTTACATCTGTACTAGAGATATCTACCCATTTAGGTATACCTTTGACGATGTCTCTACCAGCGTATCTATTCACTTTAACTTTTGCATCTTTTCTTAAATCAGCAAGCTCCATTTTACATCTTTCACTTGTTAATTCTCCGATTTCAACTTTTTCATTTTGCTTAACTTGTTTTGCTAATTCCTTATCTATAAAATTACCAGCCATGCGGATAGTTCTTGATAATACAATGTCTCCAAATGATAGAACACCAACATCTGTTGTTCCTCCACCTATATCAACAATCATTACACCTTTTGATTTAAAGATATCAACATTCGCTCCAAGAGCACCTGCTTTGATTTCTTCATCAATTAGTACATCACTAATTCCCATGTTTACTGCTAATTCTGTAATAATATCTCTCTCTATAGTTGTAACCTCACTAGGACAACACATAACACAAGAGGTATTTGTTAGTTCTTTTTTTGTTAAATTTTCTACTGTTTCTAATACATATTGAAGTAAAGCTTTAGCGGCTTTCATGTCACTAATAACTCCATTTCGTAATGGTTTTATAACACTAATTTTATCGTGGACTTTCCCAAGCATTTTATGTGCATCTTTTCCAGCAGCAACAATTTTACCACTTTCACGATCAAATGCTATTACACTTGGTTCATTAAAGATAATTCCTTTTTTCTCAAGATATACAAGAAGGTTCGCCGTACCTAAATCAATACCTAATCCAATTTTTTCTGCCATAATATCCTCCTAAAACTCTCCAAAATAATGATTTTTGCTCATTTTTAATAGACGTTTAGTACCTTCTACTACTGCAGTCATTGGCGAATGCGAAACATGTACATCTACATGAGTGACTTCTTCTATGTACTCTTTAATACCTTTAATTTGTGCTCCTCCACCTGTTACGATGATACCATTATCTACTAAATCACCAGCTAATTCTGGTGGTGTTGCTTCTAATGTAGCGATTAAAGTAGCTTTAATCGATTCAAAAGAATCTGTCATAATCTTACGTATTTCCTTACCTTTTAGAACTACCATATGTGGTAATCCACTAACTAGATCTCTACCCATTGCATTGAAAGTGATGGCCTTGCCTTCTTCATCTTTCGGGAGTTCTCCAGTTAAACTAGCTAAAGCAACTTTAGCCTTTTCAGCAGTTTGAGGTCCGATTTCCAATTTATGTTCTTCTTTTACATAGTCCATAATTTGCTTATCGAAATAATCTCCTGCAACTTTAATACTTTTAGATAATACTACGTCACCTAGTGATAATACACCAAAGTCTGTAGTACCTCCTCCGATATCAACAACTAAATGTCCACTTGGAGTATAAATATCTACTCCGCTTCCAATTGCTGCTGCTTTTATCTCTTCATCAATTTTGGTATCTTCAATACCCAATTCTGCTCCGAGTTGTAAAATTGCTGCCTTTTCAGTTTCTGTAATCTCACTAGGAATACAGATTAATAATTTGTTGATTTGTTGTGTATTATCCACGAATAATTTATCAAACGTGAACATTAACAGTTCTCTAATCATTGAAATGTCAGAGATGACACCACCTTGTAGTGGTTTAACAACTTTAACTTTGTCGTGTACTTTACCTACTAATTCCGCTGCATCTAAACCAACAGACACTATTTTGCCACTTGCTTTATCTACCGCAATGTATGAAGGTTCATCGAAGATTGTTCCTCGGCCTTCTACATAAATTAGGAGATTTGATGTTCCAAGATCCACGCCGACGTTAAATGTTCCTTTTGGCTTTTCACCCATAAAATCCTCCTTATAAATTTAGTAGTATAAAATAAATAAAAAACGCCCTAAATAGGGCGTTCACGCTTTTCACAATATATTTTTTAGGTTGCAAAAGAGATGTTTTTTGTGCAATTACAAAAAAACTCTTTTAAAATATTGCGGTCCAGCCAGCATGGGATTTCTCCTGTAGCTCTGTGACTTTGCGTCTATATGTTTCCATATATTTGCCCTTTGAATATTTACCTTATACACAATAAATCTATCACAACAAAAATTGCATTGCAAGACATTTTTTGTTAATTTATTCTGAAGTATCTAACCAATTTAGAATAAATTGATAAGTCTCTAATTTATTTGTTTCATTCAAAACTTCATGTTTTGCTTCCTCAACTATTTTGAGTGTAAGTTGTGAATATCCATGTCCATTAAATTGACGATGAACTAACTTAACACCTTCACCTTTTTCACCAACTGGATCTTCAGAACCAGATATAAATAATATAGGTATATGTTTAGTTTGAGAAATAAAATTCGATTTGTTACAAGCAACAATTCCTTTAAAGAACTCAAAATAGAATTGTGGTGTATACGCATACCCACATAATGGGTCTTCTATATATTTATCAACAATTTCATTATCTCTTGATAACCAATCAAATTCAGTACGAGGCATTCCATATTTAGGTTGTAATCTTTTGTTTGTCATATTACCTAGGAATGTACTACGCTTAGCTCCAGAAAACAATCTTAAGACACGGGCTAATAATATTGGAGCAATAGCTGCGGTCAATGACATTGGAGGGAGTGTTCCCATTAAAATTGCTTTTTTTGCAACTAGTGGATACTCGCCTAAGAATCCTCGTGCAATAATACTACCCATAGAATGTCCCAATATGTAAATTTCTTTACCTGGTAAATCCTTTAAAATTCTTCTGCTAACAAAATAAGCATCATCTATTACATCATGCCAAGTATCCTCTTTTACCCACATTCCATGTTCACCTTCATTAAACACACTAGCACCATGTTTACGATGATCGTGGATATATACTGCATAACCATTATCTGCTAAGAACTCCATGAATGGGATATATCTCTCTTTTTTCTCTCCCATACCGTGAAAAATCTGAACAATTGCCTTAGGTTCTTTTTTAGGCAATACTTTTAAGCAAGCTAATTCTAAACTATGTCTACCCTTAATCTTAAATTCCATAACTTCCATTTGTACCCTACCTTTCTCTTTCTAAAGAACTGCTTTTATAATCTCTATTACTCCCTGATAAATTATTTCAATTGGTAATGAAAAGACATCTACATTTGGTTTTGATTCATCTGAATACGGTACATGGACAAATCCTGCTTTTATATTCAGATTATTTTGGTCAATGTAATTCAATACTTTATACATAATATTATTGCACACATACAAACCTGCTGAATTACTAATTTTAACTGGAATATTATAAATCTTTAGATTCTTTTCGATTTCACGTAAAGGCAAACCAGAAAAGAATGCATTTTTGCCATTTATATCTATAATTTCATCTACTGGCATATATCCAATATTATCAGGGCCAGTAGTATCTTTCATATTGATAGCCACTCTTTCAGGAGTAATCGCTTTTCTACCTCCTGCTAAACCTAACATAATAATTACATCTGGATCAATATCTACAATAAACGGTTTTAAATAATCAAAACACTCGTCGAAAATAACTGGTAATTCAATCGGAAATATCTCATTTCCTAAAATAGTTTTAGGTAATAATTTTAATATGTCTTTCGTTGGGTTATTCTCATTATCTAGAAATCTACCAAACCCAGTAACAATAATCTTCATCATCTCACCAAGACTTTCTAGTTCTATTATAGCATAAGCGTAAAAATTCCAAAATAAAAAGAGACAATTGTATCAAATAATTATCTCTTCAATGTTATTAAATATTTTTATACCATTTATTTCTTTTGAGTTCGAGATATCAATAACCTCAGATTCGTTTATATATTTAAGGATTTTGTATGGTTCACCCTTAAATACAATAATCTTATTAGGTAACTCATTAAACCCTTTCATATCTATTAAATTCTTACTTGAAGTTTTAAAATTTATGCCAGATATTCTACCCGTTTTAACTTCCCAAACATATTTTGAGTTAATTGATAAGATGCTGTTTTCATTTACTTGTAGTGTTTTAATATAATAATCTTTATCATCATTACTTAATAAATAATCATAAGGCTTAAAAAATCCTTTGGAAGCTTTCCCATTCGGGAAATATGATTGCAATTTCTTTTTACTCATTAAACAATAATTGTGAAATAATAAATTAGTGTTAGCAGAGCACCGAGTAAAGTACCTGTAAGAGCTTCAATAGGTTCATGGCCAAGTAGTTCTTTTAATTTCGATTCAACTACTTTATCATCACGTTTTCTACCTTTTGATACCTCTTTAACTAATAAATCAAATTCCTCTTTCATTTGGTTTAACACAGTAGCATGCTTTCCTGCTTCTCTTCTAATACCTACAGCATCATGAATAATAACACTAGCGAAAACAAAACTAATTGCGAAGAAAGGACTTGTTACACCCTCTGTCAAAGCAAATGCAAGAGTTAAAGCTGTAACAAAAGCACTATGACTTGAAGGCATTCCACCTGTCGAAAAGATAATAGATGGTGTCCATTTTTTATCAATAATTCTCTGTATTGGTAATTTTACCAATTGAGCAATAATCATTGATATCAAAGCTATTTCTAATGGGAAATTAAATAACATAAAATCACTCCTAAACAAATTAAATATAACATACTATAAAATTAAATCAAAAAAATATCAAGATATCCCTGATATTCTATTTTTTGAATAAGCTTAATAATAATCCTAATGCAATTCCTAAGACCGCAGCAAAGATAACTCGGTATTCAAAAGGAAGCATAAATGTAATGGTATGAGCAGGTATCCAGAATAACGGTAATGTTCTTAGTAAAACAATCTTATAAAAATGAACCCAATTAACTTCTTTAACTGCTGATTCTATTGAATCACTACCATTTAAGTACTGATCACTAACTCTGTGGAAAGCCATCATAGTAGGTGCAAAAATTACGTTCATAAATATTGAAGTAAAGAGCGCTGTAGCAAACAACACATCTTCAAAAGGTAAAATACCTTTTGCCTGTAATTCAATAACACCTGTATTAAATATTGTAAATACTAAAACAATTACAGAACCAATAAGTCCCCATATTGTAGCTTTAAAGAATATTTTTTTAGGCACTTGCCAAAAACTTTGTTTTAAACGTAACCCTATAAAATCTCCTATACTTGCCAAGAAGAAGAATTTTACAAATCCACCAATAATCTTATATTCATCTACAAAACCAAGGAAGAAACTTCTTGTAAAAACAAACACAAATATCACCGTGAGTATTAATACTCCCAGTGATATTACTTTATCATTTTTTTTAGCAAAGTCCATTGATTTTACAAATATCTACTATATATTTTTTATGACTTACAAAAATAACTATGGCTTCTTTTAATAGTTGATATTCTCCTTTATGAAGGTAATAACCATTATGACTTAGATTTTCTACAAATCCTTTTTTAAGCACTTCGTATGACGCATCAGAAATATGTTCTAAAGCACTCTTACCATCTTCTTCAAAATAGTAATCCCACTCATATGTCTTCTCGTCATCAGTGTATTTTAATTCTAAACAATCTTGTTCACTGTCAAAACCTTCGATAATAGTATAGAAAATATGCCCTCTATCCTTGTAACGTAAGCTTTCAGTAACTGATCTATTTCTCATAAAAACACATCCTCTCTTGTTATTTATATTATACTATAAAAAAGTTATATCTCAAAAATTATGAACTATTTTTTAAGTTGATTCAGAAAGTTAACTAAATCATTACCCTCAATATACATTTCCCCTACAACACCATGCTTTGTATCATGTGGAATACCATGATAATCACTACCTGCTGTAATTATTAGATTCTTAGCTTTTGCAATACTACGATACTTGTCTTCATCACCCGATTTATTACGGTAATAGACTGCTTCCAACCCATCGAAATCATGGTTAATAACAGAATCATGAATATTCTCTCTTAATAAAGTCGGGTGTGCTAAAACTACTACACAATTGTTTCTTCTTAAAAGATTGATTCCCTCTTCTACACTAAGTTCACAACTAGGGACATAAGCTTTTGAACTATCTCCAATAAAATTATCAAAAACATAATCATGTCCAAATTCAGGATATTTTACCGTTATCGCCTTCGCTATATGTGGTCTAGCAATAATCCCGTTTGAATATTTAAACACGTCTTGATAAGTTATTTCAATGTTGAAATAACACTTCAAATTCTCAATAAATTTTCGGGCTCTATTTTCTCTATTTTCTTTGATTTCCTTATAGTATGAAGTTAATTCATCAGAATAATAACTATCATCTTTGAAGTAACCTAAAACATGAACAGGTTTCCCTTCATTTACTGTTGATAATTCAATCCCAGGAATATACTTAATTCCATACTTAATCGAATCCTCTTTGTTTTTCTCTACATCCTTAACAATATCATGATCGGTAATTGCGATTATATCGACTTTATTTTTTTTAGCTAGTCTAAATAATTCTTCTGTTGTTTTCAAACCATCAGAATATGTTGAATGCATATGCAAATCTGCCTTCATGTCCTCCACCTCTAATCCATTATAATTATAACAAAGTATCTATTCTATGCAAATTAAATGTTCTTAATATTTCAACAAAAAAAGGAAGTAAAAACTTCCTATAAAATCACATATGTAATAAAGAATTGTAGTACTCCGATAAACATACCCAGAAATAAACCAATAATTTCTACAAAACGTAATTCCTGACTCATTAAGCCAAAGATGATTTTCTCAAATTCAACAAAATCTAATGAATCAATTCTCTCTTTTACAATTTCTCTGATGTTTAAATCATCTAAACCTTTACCTTTAATATCCTCAACTAATCCATCCAAAATACTGTCTCCTTCTTTATCAACAATATTTTTAATAAACTCGTCTGGATTACTCCCTAGAAACATTTTAACCATTGGTGGAATTACATCACCAATTCGAGAAACTAGCGAATCCTTAACCAAAATTTTCAGTTCCTCTATTTTTTCATCATTTAATATTTTATCCATAATGACTTCTTTACTAAGTAGTTCTTTTTCAATTGTATCAGCTAAACTAATAGCCATTTGGTCTTTACGTTTAGGAAAAACACCTTGAATAGTAAAGAATAAAATTTTGATTGGGTTTACTGGTCTAAATAGCATTTTAATCGCGATACGATTAGTTAAATAACCAATTAATCCACCAATAACAACCATTAATAAGAGTCTAATAATATTATCATACATGTAAAACACATCCTTCAGTAAAATATTATATCATATTAAAATAATTCTTTGTCTTCTTTTTTTATAAACTCTTGAATTTCAAAATCATATCCTTCAAAGTCCTTAAAGAAAAACGATTTTAATGGAATCCTTTCAATAATACTCAGTTCACTTATATAGGGTAAATCATATCCTTTAAACTGATTATACAAGTCTTCAACATCATCAACAGTTAAACTAATTAAAGCCCCACCTCTATTTGTTGAATCAATACTTCCTTCGTGTTTCTTCACACAACCAACGAAGGCATTGTCATTTATCTTGTAAACTTTTGCGAACCCTTGATCCATAACTAATTCTAATTCAAGGATATCCTCATAAACCATTTTTGCTTTTTGGAAATCTTTATAGTAAAGAAAGGTAATCAATGAGCTATATTTTTTCATAATATCATCTCCTACCTATATTATACCAAAAAAAAAGAGTAATCGTTATCGATCACTCCTACGTCTTTTATGATTTTTATTTTTTGCCTTATCTAAATACATATTATTGTCAGCTGTTGTAATGATAGATTCCATTGTCCATGATTCAAAGTTTTCGCAAAAAGCAACTCCATAACTGAATTTTTGCGCTTGAGCATAGACACTCTCACTATTTATTAATGCTTGTTCAATCTTGCGGCGGTATAACTGCATATCTCCATCGCTACTACCTTCAACAACAACGAGAAATTCATCACCACCATATCTAGAAACAACTGCTTTATTGACAAATACACTTTTTAGAATTTTTGTCATCTCTATTAACATATCATCCCCGACATGATGACCAAATGTATCATTAATTACTTTGAAGTCATCTAAATCGATCATAACAACTGCAAATTTTCTTCTTCTCTTAAGTAAGGTCTTTATAAATTCTTCTGCTCTCATCCTCGTGTAGGCACCTGTTAAGAAATCTCGACTTGAGGACGTTGTCTCAAATATTAAGTATGAAAAGATTAAAGCTACTGCAGTCGCAGGCCAAATCACTAGCAATCCATAGAACCACAATTGAAACAAAGTAGCAATCATTGGTAACAATAGAAAAATCAATACTCCGTATAGAACATTACTGTTCAAATATCGTCGATTTCTAATAACTATATATAAAGCGTAAATATATAAAATAAATGTCATAGTAATTGAAATCCAGATAAATGGTAGTCTCGAATACACATTTTGATCACTAATCTCAAATAGTACTGGTGTAAAAATATTTACTATACTTAAAATAAAAACAATGATAAATGGTTGAAAGTAATACCATCTTCTTCTAAGTCTTTCCTTATTTTCATAGACGATATAATCAATATAACTAGCCCACAAACATACAACAACAGTATTTAATGCTGTAAAGAAGAAATTAAATGTAAAGTTAAGAATATAAGCGTTTCTAGTCTCTACTCCATCAAACACCCAACTGAATATCTCTAATGCTAGCATAATAATTGTAACTATAATAATCCATCTAAATATTTTTCCTTTAAGCGTAATTAGCTCTTGTTTAAAAAGGACTACTAGTAAAAGCGCAACTAAAAGAACAATCGCAAATATATTTAAATCAAATCGCAATACAAAATTCATAATAATCCTCCTTATCTATATTAGTATTTACTTTGGATAACTCTTAAGAATGAGGTAACGTATTGTTCTACCTTAATTAAGTAATGTTTGTCTTTATAGTTAATGTTGAAGTTTCTTCTTAAAGTTACAATAGGATTTTTTATATCATCAAATGGCATTGTAAGATTAATTGCCCCTGATACAATAAATTTCCTATCTTCATATTTTAATGTAACATTGCCTAAAAACTCGCGAGATAAATTTTCATCGTTAACATCATAGATTGAAGCAGGTGATTCGATAATTTGATTTAGTAAAGCATCATCAAATTTTCTTTGCCAATTATCCCAATCAACAGTATTATCAAATTTCATACCTTCAATAAAGCCATAATCATTAACTTTACCTTTTGCATTACAATGTGAGCAATAAATATGATCGCCTTTAGTACTTAAAGTTCCAAAACTCTCACATTCAGGACAGATATATAATATATTCTCTAGACCTTCTGCCTTGTTTTTCCCCGGATGCTTAATCATTACTTCTTTCTGGTATTCATAATCATTATTGTATAATTCACGATTCACTATTTCATTAATCTCTTCTACAGATAAATCCTTAACTTCATCTTTTCCAATAATAATCTTATATGTGTATTTAGCACTTCTATTTCTTCTTTTACCAGTTGCCCAACGTGGTTTAGATAAATAACCACCTTGTACTTTACAAGCTACAACGTCAATCTTTAATTTCTTAATCAACTTCATAGTTGATTCTTCAATATAGTTTGTTTCACCATTAAAAGTAGTGTTTCCTTCTGGGAAGATACAAATAGGATACCCTCTTCTAACTGCGCCGATAAGATCTTTAGCAGTTCTAATATCACTAGTCCCTTTCGATTTAGGAATAGCATGAGCTACTTCTTCTAATAAAAACTTTAAAGGTTGTTTTGTAAAAAGGTTCTTGTTAGCAACGATAAAAGGAGATCTTCTAAGTCTTAAAGGTACGTGAACTACGTCAAAAACAAATGTATGGTTCGCTAATAAGACATAAGGTTCTTTTCTTTTTCTATCAAAGCCATCTTCAAAGATATATTCACTTCGTCCATCAAAGAACATCCATATCTTAGCAAATTGTCTAATAATCGAAAGAAAAAAATCCTTTCTTTTATCTTTTCTTGTTCTTTTCATATGCTCACCTCGTTATTATGATACTTCAATTGTATCACAGATTATTTTTTATTGTAATAATCACTGATAGCTTTTACATGATCAATGGCATCAATATTTGGTAAATCATGCATATTAAACCATTTCAAGTCTAAAGTTTCTTTCCCATCAATTACCATTTCACCAGAAATAATAACTCCTTGATATATGAAGCATATAATATGTGCTTCATCTCCTCCAGGCCATGATTTATTGAAATTATGGTAATCTCCTAGATAATCAGTAATTTCAATATTATAACCTGTTTCTTCAAATGCCTCTCTTATTGCAGTTTCATTAGGTTTTTCTCCTATTTCCATGATACCTCCTGGCAATCCCCAAAAGTGATCATCACCACGGTGTTGCAGCAAAATCTCATCCTTATCATTATAAATTATGACTGCCCCGGCAGTCATAATTATTTTTTTATTACCAACAAGACTTCTAATGTATTTTACATAATCCATTATAATCTTTCCTTACCAGTTAGATGTTCGATATCTATCTTAACTAATGTTGTTGTATCAAAACTTTTTGCGACATAGTCTTTCCCACTCTTCAAGAACTCTGGGGAGTATTTCTTAATCAACTCCATAAGAATCTTTTTATTTCCAGGTAATAAAGTAGCTTTCCCAAATAAAGTTACACTTTGATATTTAGTTGTGAATTTTTCTTCAATAATCCTAACATTATCATAAACAGTGAAAGAAACTTTAGGATTGTTTATGATATTGTCTATCTTATGTCCTTCTTTAGCACTATGGAAATAAACCTCGTTATTATACAAGACATAATTAACAACTACGGTATATGGATAACCATTACTTGATATTGTACCTAGAACACCTTCCCGGCAGTTCTTTAGTAACTCAATTGCAGATTCATGGTTCATTTGGTTCTTAACTCTTTTTAAGTCTTTAAACATATTATCACCTACAAATTCATTAAATCTTCTCGTAGTGGATCTTCGATATGTTCAAGGGCATATCTAAAGATTAATCTATCGAGATTTCTTACATTATCTCTTAAGTACTGTTCTAGTCTTTCAGGGTATTTAAAATAAGAGCATTTCAAAACCCAACCTACTGCTTTTCTAACATGAATATCTTCATCATTTTTCAGTTTTTCAACTAGAAAAATCATTTTATCAAAATCGTACTCTAATACTAATTTATTCGAAGATTTTATCATTGATACTAATGAGGCTCTTCTAACGTCTTTATTCTCTGAATCGCTCCATTTAAGTAAGTAATCATAATATTCTTCTTTTAATGCAATCATGTAGTTTAGAACACGATAGCAATATTGATCTACTTGATCCCACTCGTTAATATAATTGAATAGGATATCTTCAAAAAATTCCATATTTTCTTCTTTAATAACTTCGGTTCTTCTTTTTAAGAATAATGTGCCAATGCTGAAATAACCTCTTGTATCACACATTAGAAGAATCTTACAAACATTCAAGAAATCTGCTTCATCGTTTGGTAAATAACGATGAAGTTTAGATGCAATCTTTGACACTAATATAGCAGACATCTTATAATGTGTTTTATATTCTATATCAATAAGTTTTAAAGTATCACTAACTGGACTTATTAAATACTCATGTTGAATATCATATGGTTCTAGCGCAAGTAACTCTTTATTAATGTTTTCTGTAATTCTACAACCTCTAGCTAGGTAGAACATTTGAGATTCTTTAGCTGGATGAGTACTAATATACAGTTTCTTAGCACCTCTTTTATATGCCTCTTGTGAGATTAAGTAGAATAAGTAGCTCCCTATCCCATAACCACGATAACCTTTACTAGAGTGAATATACGGTACATTCATATATTCATCAAAGAACATTTTTGTATCTAGAACAGCAAAACCAATAATTTGCTTTTGATCATAAGCTGCGTATAATACTCCACCATTCTTTACTGCGTCCTTTAGGGTTCTACTAACATTGATAAGTTTTTCCTGATCCCAATCTTCTAGAAAGTTATTATTCTTCAGTTTCATTTCATTATCTTCTACATAGTAAACTTCTGTAGTTTCTTGGAATCTGATATATCCATTTAGGAAATGATCTGAAATATGTTTATAATTGATTTTCTTGTAAGTTATCTTATTCATTATTATCACCATATAAATAATATAGTAAAACTGCCAAAGTCTTTGAGTCGGTTATCTTTCCAGAGTTAACTAAAGTTTTCGCTTCAGTTTTCGTAACCTCTAGTAACTCGATGAATTCATCATCGTCTCCGCTTTTAGGATTTTCTAATTTCACACAATCGTGTGCTATGAAAAGTTCTATCATCTCACTACTATAACCAACACAACTGTGGAAATCTTGGAATTTCACTACATTGTTACTGGTATATCCAGTTTCTTCTTCTAACTCTCTAAGAGCACAAACAAGACCATCCTCATGTTTCTCATCCTTTTTACCAGCTGGTATTTCAATAGAAACACCGCTGATTGGATATCGGTATTGTTTAATCAAAACAAGTTTACCTTCTTTTGTAATTGGTAACACCGCGCTAGCACCATCATGCTTAATATAAATCCTTGTGCTAGTTTTGTCATTTGGAAGTAAAACTTTATCCTCGTATAAAGTCATAAAGAAACACTCATAAAGCTTCTTACTATCTAATTTTTTCTCAATCAATTTCATAAATATCACCTCAAAAATTAACCTCATAAATCAGGTATTTATCTATGAAAAATTATAACATAAATCACTTTATTTGTGAATGAAACATGTTTTAGATATAATAATATTAAAGAGGTGATATTCTTATGGAAATCAAAAAAGGAAATAATAAATTTTATATCGGTGAAACTGAAGATAATATGATAGCGAGAATTACTTGGAAAAATGGTGGAAGCAATATTATCGTTATCGATCATACAATAGTTGATCCAAGTTTAAGAGGCCAAGGCATAGCTGGATTACTAATCAAAAAAGTTGTAGAAATGGCGAGACAAGAAAACCTTAAAATTGTTCCTGTATGTTCTTATGCAGTTGCTAAATTGACAAGAACAAATGAATATGAAGATGTTCTTCATAAAGTCTAACTTATGAATTATATATATGTTTTAACACTAATTGAACGATTGATTTCAAAAGATAACTGGACTGCAGAAGACAATGATATAGTTAAGGAACATTTCAATAACCTAGTTAAACTTAAAAAAGAAGGCAAATTGTTACTGGCTGGTAAAACAGCAGGGCAAGATAAAGATACTATGGGCATAGTTATCTTTAAAGCTACTTCCTTTGAAGAAGCAAATGTTCTTATGATCAATGATCCTGCAATTAAAAAGGGTATTATGACAGGTAAACTTTGGGAATATGATATTGCTTTATTAAACTCTGAATATAAAAATGACTAACAAATTGTTAGTCATTTTTTTCATTTCTTAAACTTACTGAATCTTTGCATACCTTTTTCATATGGGGGAGGATTTTCTCCCTCAATTAGAGGTAACGCATACTGGATAAATTCATCTGTAACTCCATTACCATCTTTATTAATCATTGATTTAGGAATTACTCTTTCAATATTGGCTACTTGTTCTAGAGGTTGTTTACCATATTTCACTTTATATGTTTCTCCTTCAAGTCTCTCTATTGTAACCATAACTCCATGTTGTCCTTTAAGGGCATATTGAACAGCTTTTCGTCCAACTTCAATTGCTTCAGTAACATCTGTTAAACTTTGCAAATGTGATGCCGCTCTTTGTGTAGTACCCAACTCAATAGTACGTGAAGAAATTCTCATTTCACTATTCAAGATATTAGCTAATTTACTACTAACTCCACCTAATTGGAAATGTCCAAAGGCATCTCTTAACCCACTACTACTACCGATTAAGATTCCTTCTTCGTCTTTTAGACCTTCACTTACAGCAATTAAACATTGACGATTAGAACCATATGAACTACGAACATCCATTTTAAATTTTTCAATACTAAATGGTACTTCAGGTAAATATATTAAGTCTGGACCATGTCCACTTAAACTTGCTAAACTAGCTGCTGCAGTTAACCATCCAGCATGACGTCCCATAATTTCAACTATTGTTACTTTCCCTTTAGGATAAGCAATCATATCATAAGCAACTTCTTGCATTGTGTTAGCAACATATTTAGCTGCACTACCAAATCCTGGTGTATGATCAGTAAATGGTAAATCATTATCAATAGTTTTTGGGACTCCTACAACTCTAATTTCATATCCGACATGTGCCATATAATCAGCTATCTTATTACAAGTATCCATTGAATCATTACCACCGTTGAACAAAAAGTAACGGATATTATACTTTCTAAAGATATATAATAAGCGGATATAATCAGTTTCATCTTCTCTAAAGTTTGGCATTTTATATCTCACAGTACCAAAAGCACTACCGGGAGAATGTTTAAGTAACTCAATCTCTTCTTTGTCCTGAATACTCATCTGGAAAAAGTCTTCATTTAATGCTCCTTGAATACCATGATGCATTACATAGACTTCTTCAATAATATCTTTATTGCTCAAAGCCTCAGTAATAACTCCATAAGCTGAAGCATTAATAACACTTGTGGGACCTCCACTTTGTCCATATACTAAATTTCCTACTAATTTTTCCATGATTTCAACTCCTATTGAAAATATCTCTATATTTATATTATCACAAATAATGGTGATTATTTCGAATTTTTTTATAGATAAACATTATTTCACAAAAAAAGAGGATTAACTCCTCTTTCTCAAATTATAGATTTCACCAGCTTCACTGAACCCTAACTTTATGGCTAATTTATGCGAGGACTCGTTGGTTCTTTCACAACGCCAAATGATATTTCTCTTAACTTCATTCAAGATTGTTTTACAAACACTTTCGGCATAACCTAATCCTCTATACTCAGGACGAGTAAGGACTCCGATATCACTGAGGTTATCACCCCAGTGCCATAATGAAGCAACACATATTAATTTATTACCTTCGTAACACCCATATACTGTTGGGTCTGCTAAGCTTACCATACCCTGTTCTTTATCTTTATTTGGACAAGATTTATGGAACTCCATAAACTTGTAACTATCTTCTTCAGTTAATTGTCTACAACCATCATGATGTAAAATGTCAGTGAAAAGATGGTCTTCTCGGAACATTACTATAGTTGGATCCAATTTCTGATATAAATCAACATCTTCAACTCTTATATCAGGATGATTATCAGGCATTAAAATCCACTTAAATTCGTCGAAGTCATATAAAACCACTGATTTTCTATCTTGTTTAATTACACTAAATTTACGGATTAGTTCTTCTTTTGATTGAAAGCTGAATAAATCTTCAATCTCGGTTTTGAACATATAATTCCCCCTATTCCATAATATAGATATTGACCATTGTTCTCTATAGAATAATTTTATCACAAAAATATCGAATTATTAATACTTTTCTCAAATTAATTTGAAATTAATAAAAGCCTTTATTAAACAATTTTAGTAAACATAATCCTATTCCAAATACTATGACTGTAAAAATTGACTAATTTTCCAATTATAAATTCAACTCATAATATCTTAAAGTTGACCCCCAATGTTCGACAACTTTGATAAACTTATACCCTATCTTTTCTAAGACTTTTTGACTAGGAATGTTATTTATATCTGCAAGTCCTACTAAATGGTTCAAGCCAAGTGTTTGAGCCACTTCTTTCATCTTAAAAGCAATTTCGGTAGCGTATTTATTTCCAAAAAACTGAGGTTTTAAGAAATACTCAATCTCATTGCAATCATATTCCTTAATATAGCTACATCCCGAATACCCAATAACAGTGTTACTTCCTTTTATTTTGACAATATAGTGAAGGTTCTTTTTTTCAACAATAAAAGTCTTTATGAAGTAATTTAAGATACTCTTTACTTGTCCACTTGAATAAACTTTTTCTCCAGGTAAATACTCACATACTATCTCATTTCCCAAAATATCAAGTAAATCTTGGTAATCATCTTCTTTAAAAGAACTAAATTCTAATCGATCCGATTCTAATCTTTCTATCATAAGTTCTACCTCCTCGATATCTACTTTAACTATATAGTAAGGCTAAAACGCCATCAATATCTATATTTTATAAAAATGTCATAATCTATGATAAAATATTTAAGTAGTAGTACTTAGTAATAAATAAGAATATCACTATATTATTACGGTGTAAATTGTAGTCATTATATTGATTAAATTACGTTGTATTAGCAGCATGAAATGGGGAACTTATATGATTAGCAATTTCAAGAAGCAAGCAAAAGAGAGTTTAAAAGGCAACTGGGGAAATGCAATTGTTGTATTTCTTGGGATATATTTTCTGGGTTCATTCATTAGCAGTATTCCACAGTACTTTGTTATGCCTAGTTATATCAGTATGTTATCAGAATTTGAAAATTTAGAAGTTTTTAATATTGAAGAATTGCTTAGAATTATGGGTGCTTTTATGTCAATTATATTTGCTCTTTCAATGGTAACCTCAATATTTGTTGTAGCAATCTTACAACTAGGACAAAACAGATTCTCAATCAAACTCGCAAGAACTGGAGTCGCAGATGTAGATTGTATGTTTGATGGATTTAAAAAGAATTACTTTTTGAATGTGAAGAGTCTATTTATGGTTGGTATATATTCATTCCTATGGATGATTCCATTTATAGTTTTCACTTTCGGATGGATGTATACTTTTTCAAAAGGGAGCGAAATATATATTTTATTTATAATCTTAAGTTTCGCAGCACAAATATTTGCATATATTAAAATATTAGGCTATTCAGTGCTAAATTATCTTTTAATGGATGATGAGGTTGAGTTCAATACTTCAACAGAATATATAAACGAATCAAAAAGATTAATGAAAGGTAGCAAATGGCAACTAGTATTACTTGGCTTATCATTTATATTATGGATTTTCGTAGTTGTGATTACATTTGGATTCGCAATGATTTACTTAGGACCGTACATGAGCCAATCAATTACTAATTTCTACAACCATATTAGAGAAGAAAAAAACATCGCTTATGAATAGCGATGTTTTTTTTATCCTTTTTTAAGAAATTTCTTATATGTTAAATCAATTCCAATAGCTCCAAGTGGAGCAGTAACAATTATAGCTAAGACTGCTAATGCTAAGATTAACTCCCCATGTTCAACCCCCATTGCTAATGGTATTGCACCAATAGCTGCTTGGACTGTTGCTTTTGGAATATAGCTGATTCCAGTAAAGATTCTTTCTTTTTGATTTAACTTAGTTCCAATTAAGCAGAGTTGAACTCCAGTTATTCTAAACATCAATTCAACCGCTAGAAGAACAAGAGCAAACAATCCAGCATCTAAAGCGATACTGACATCTACGGCTGCCCCAACTAATACAAATAGTACTAGTTCAGCAAAAACCCAAACTTTATCAAATTTATCTCTTAATCTCAATGCTCTTTCTTCACTTTGATTTAAGAAAGTAATACCGATAACCATAACACTTAATAAAGCACTCATCGGAATGAAATCATTAATGAACTCTTCAAACGACAAAACAAAGAATGATACAGCTAATATAATTAGAACTTTGATCGTATCTCTAACTCTAAATACTTTGAAGAATCTACTTAGTATGAATCCAAGTAATGCCCCAACAATAATACCAACTAATATTGCAACAGGTACTAACGCAATAGAACCTAAATTTACCTCTCCTGATTGATACATTGCGATAAACGAGGTAAACAATACAATCACATAAATGTCATCAACACTAGCACTAGCCATAACTAAATGAGGTATTCGTTTTTCATGCCCCCATTTTTCTTTCATTAATTTAATCATTTTAGGTACAACAACTGCTGGACTAACGGCAGCTAATACACTACCTAAAATAGCAGCTTCTATATAACTAATCCCAAACAGCATTGGAGCAAATATAACTACAGCAATAATTTCCAATGTAGCTGGAATAAATGACATCAATATAGCTGGTCTACCAATTTTCTTTAAATCAGATATATCTAGACTAAGACCTGCTCTTAATAAAATAACTACTAAAGCAATTGTCCGTAATTCACTTGATACATTTAGAATATCATCACTAATTAAGCCCAGGACAAATGGTCCAAGGACAATCCCTGTAATAATCATTCCTAAAAATCTTGGTAGTTTAATCTTTCCAAAAATCTCTCCTAATATTAACCCAACAGTAAATATTAGCGCTAAACTCAGTAACATAAAATCTCCTCCTAGAAATAAAAAAGCTGATGGCTACGTCAAAAAATAACGTAGAAGTCATCAGCTTATAGCGGTTTTAGTAAAAATACTAAGGGAGTACTTCATTCCCTAAAAATAATTATACATCAAATCCCATATTATGCAAGTTTGTTTTTGCTCTTAGGTAGCACAAAATAAAACAATATAAGCATAACGCTAACACCAACAACAACACTTAAAAGATAAACTAAGATATTATTTATCGTAAACAAACCAGGTACTGAAACCAATAAACTTGTGTTTTTTAACCCCATAACACTAGCTAATGCACTACCTACAACACTACCAATAATTAATATAGGTAAAACTTTTAAAGGTCTTCTATATCCTACTACAAGTGCCCCTTCAGTTAACCCAAATAAAGAACCAAACAAGGCAATTTTTCTCGACTTGTGATCAATATCATTAAATCTATCTTTAAGTAATAACAATCCAAGAAAAACTCCAAGTGGAGGTAACATTACACTCACTAATACAGGTCCAGTTATATGGAATAAACCTTCAGTATAAAACTGAATGATAAACCCATATGCTATTTTATTAAATGGTCCACCTAAATCTAAAGTAGTAAATAAGGCTAATAAGATAACAATTAATACCGTTTCAGATGGTGAAATACTACTTATCAAATTACTAACACTATCAAGAATTAGTAGTATCCCAGGTTTTGCCATATATAACATCGCAAAGTAAGTAACGATAAATCCTAATATACCTAAACCAAGATACCCAATTACTAAACAAAGTTTTTCATTTTCTATTTTTATCTTAGATGAAATACATCTTACTAAATAACCTAATAATAATCCACCAAGAATACCCCCAAGATATCCAAGTCCCCAAACCCCAAAGAAATAACCCAAGATAAGTCCTGGCACAAATGTGTTCTTCGGACTAATACTATGTGCTATAAAAGCAGTGAGTATTGGCACTAAAACAATAAAGACATACTCGTTAACATCAAAATTTCCAACATTAATATACCCTGCGCCTACAAGCGCACTAAATACTGAATAGATAACAATTAATGGAATTGTATATTTAATCCCATTAACAATATGTTCTCCCATTTCACTTAAAATCTTTTTCATAATAATCCCTTATGTAATCATCAATAGTAATAACTTTGATGTTACTTTCTCTTAATAGTTTTGTTGTTCTACCTTCACCTTTTATTAACTTACCACTAAATGTCCCATCATATATTTCTTTACTCCCACAAGAAGGACTTCTTGCTTGTAGGATAGCTATTTTTATATCATTATCAAGAGCAGTCTTTAAAGTACTATCTGCACCTTTGATATATTCAATTGTTACATCAATACCTTCTTTATTAATCACTTTATCTTTAACAATCTCAGCTGGTACTCTTGGTGTATCTAGTCCTCCTAATACCTCAGGACAAACACTTATAGCTAAACCTTTATCAAATAAAGCTTTAGCAATTTTATCAAAATTATTACCACCATTATACTTACAATTATCACCGATTAAACATGAACTAATTAAATATTTCATTTTACCCTCCTATTAAAAACAGGATTACTCCTGTTTAAAAAACAAAGATTCCAATAACACCTGCAATCACAATATAGAATATTGGATGATGTTTCCATTTATTGGATGCATATAAAAATACTAAGAACATAATGATCTCTTTTATATTAAATACTTTAAAGAAATCCTCGATTCCATTATAAACACTTAAATCAACTAAACTTACTAATGCAATACTTGCTGCTGCTGCTAAAATAATCCCTGTAACAGCTGGTCTTAAACCATAAAATACACCATTAACATATTTATTATCACGATAATGTAATACATATCGTGCAACTAACATAATGATAATAATACTAGGAGCAACTAAACCAATAGTAGCGACAATACTACCTAAAATACCAAATTGCGAGTAACCTACATAAGTAGCAATATTAACCCCAATTGGTCCAGGTGTGGATTCACTTACAGCAATCATATCTGCGAACTGTTGATTAGTTAACCATTCTCTTAATAATACTTCTTCTTGAAGTAAAGGGATCGCAGCTAAACCACCACCGATAGTAAATAATCCTACTTTAAAGAAAATAAAGAATAACTTAATATATTCTACTATCATTCTTTAGCACCTTCTTTCAGAACACTAACAACAATACCAAGTGTCCCTGAAATTACAACGACTAAGAATGCTGGAATTAATTTAAACGCTATTAAAACAAATGCCCCGATAAAGATTAAAACATGTAACCAGTTCTTAAGTGACTTTTTACCCATTCTAATAACTGCATTTAATATCAATACAACTACAACAACTCTTATTCCTGTAAATGCATTTGCAACATATGGATTTTCACTAAACGCTTCAAAGAATTTAGCGATTGATATAATAATAATCCATGATGGTGTAACCATACCTAAAGTCGAGAATAACCCCCCAATAATTCCACCTTTTTTAAAACCAATAAAGGTTGAAGTATTAATAGCGATAATCCCTGGAGTACTTTGCCCAATTGCAAAATAATCGAGCATTTCTTCGTCAGTTGCCCAACCATGTTTTTCAACTACTTCTTTACGTAACATTGGAAGCATTGCATACCCGCCACCGATGGTAAATATACCAACACGGAAAAACGCAACAAATAACTGTAAATAGATGCTTCCTTTTATTCTTTCTGCCATATATAAAACTCCTTATTACAAACTCATAAATATATTATACTATTTACTATTAAATAGCAAACTTCCATTTGTCTAAAATCCACTTATTATAGTACTTCATGACCATTCCACTAGAAACCAAAGTGATCACTGTCCCTACTCCAATATCAGTAATACCACCAGCAAGTAAACCGAAAACTATCGCAAAACAAAATCCAATAGAATAAGCTAAATATGTTCCCTTACTAATACTATGTAATTTCGTCTGTAAAACAGACAAGAATATATCCATAGGATGAACAAAACGGTGCAATCTAATATGTACTGCGATACTAAACATTAAAACAAGCATTCCAAGTATATTGATTAAAAGTAATAAAACAGAACCAAGATTACTTAAATCAGGCATCAAAGTAATAAAGTAATCAGCTAGGAAACTAAATGCAAGCAAGAATACTGTTGATTCCATCATTTCTTTAAGAATGAACTTTCTTCTAAGAAACGTTGCCAAAACATAAAAAATAATCGACAAAACAATAAAGGCTTGTCCAATTGTTAAATTAAAGAAACTAGCTGTATTAGAAGCCCCACTACCCCATGCCGTCATTCCGAGGTTAGTTTCTGCCATAATTGCTGTCCCTAGTGCGTTACCTAAAATTGCTATAAGTAAATAAATAATAGTTCTCATACATATCACCATAACAATATTATACAAGTTTTTGAAAAACATAAAAACAATAATTTTTCAAAAAAAATATCATAAAGATAATGCTTCTAAATTAAAATATAACTAGTGGCAGTTTTTTGTTTTAAATTGGCAAAATCGTTTAACTAGTTTATAATTAAGGTAATATGATTAGGCTACAAACTTTATCTAATTACTAAAAAGAGGAGAATTATAACTATGGACGTAATTAAATTTAACAAATTAACTAAGTTTTATGGTGATGTTAAAGGTTGTGAAAACATTGATTTTAGTGTTAAACAAGGAGAAATAATGGGTTTTATTGGTCCTAATGGAGCCGGTAAAAGTACAACCATTCGAACAATGCTATCTCTAATTTATCCAACAAGTGGAAACACATTGGTCTTTGGAAAGGATTCAATTGAGTTTGGACCTGAGGTAAGAAAAGAAATTGGTTATTTACCAAGTGAAATTTTCTACTACGATAAAATGAAAGTTATTGATTTATTAAAATATAGTGCTAGTTTCTATGGTAAGAATTGTGATGATAGAATTATTGAACTAGCTAAAGTAATGGAATTAGACTTAAATCGTAAGATTCAAGACCTATCTTTAGGTAACAAGAAAAAAGTTGGAATTGTTCAAGGATTATTACATAGTCCTAAGCTAATTGTATTAGATGAACCAACAAGTGGTTTAGATCCGTTAATGCAACAAAAATTCTTTAACCTAATTAGAGAAGAAAATAAAAAAGGTGCTACTGTTTTATTTAGTTCGCACATTTTGGGAGAAGTTCAACAATTGTGTGATCGTGTAGCAATAATTAAAAACGGTGAGATTATAAAAATCCAAGAAATCAAGTCACTACGAGAAGACACATATAAAAAATTCATTATCAAAGGACAAAATCTTAATCATGGAAAATTCAATATTGAGGGTGTTACTAACTTAGAACAAAAAGAAACTGAAGTTAAATTTTTATTTAGAGGTGATGTTAATGACATCATCAAAATAGTTTCATCGTTAAAACTAAAAGACTTGCTAGTAGAAGAACCTTCATTAGAAGAAATCTTCATGCATTATTACGAGTAGGTGATTTTATGAATATGTATAAATTCGAATTAAAGATGTTTAAAAGATCAATCCTTATTTGGGGTTCTGCAATTTCATTTGGGTTAATATTTTATATGATGTTCTTCCCTCTAATTATGGTTGAAAATGATGCTATGGACCAAGTTATGCAAAGTTTCCCTGAAGAGTTCTTAGCATTTTTTGGAATGAATGCTAGTTTAACATTTACCAATGTCATGGGTTATTTTGGTTTAACAATGTCATTCATTTATATCCCAGTAGCTATTCAAGCTGCATTATACGGTATTAGTATCTTAAGTGTAGAAGAACGCGAATTCACTGCTGATTTCTTATTATCCAAACCTGTTTCAAGATCACAAATTTACATTAGTAAATTCTTAGCTGCCTTAACAGCATTAGTTATCGTAAACATAGTTGTCTGGATATCAGGATACTTATCACTCCTATTTTTCAGTTCCGGTTTAGAAGTTGATTATCTAGGTGCTACTCTAGTTCTTTGCTCTCTTATCTTCATCCAGTTATTCTTTTTGACACTTGCGATGCTAATCAGCGTTGTAGTTAAGAAAGTAACTAGCGTTATTGGTTATGCTATGGGTTTAGGTTTTGGGATGTTTATCCTATCTTCATTTGGCCAAATGCTAAGTCTTGACATCTTAAAGTTATTTACTCCGTACAGTCATTTTGAACCAATTTCAATTCTAGTTGATAAAACATTTAATTTCCCTATTGTATTAATAAGTGTTGCAGTAATAATAATTTCTTTTAGTTTAGGTTTCTATCTATACCAAAGAAAAAATATAAAGGCGCTTTAGGAGGTACTTATGAATATTATTATTAGAGAACTAAAAGCAAATTTTAAAGCATTTCTTATTTGGGGCTTATCACTAGTAGGAATTTATTTTATAGCAAGTATTGAGTTTGGAGCATTTGCAGGTGATTTAGCTATTGCTGAAGCCATGGAAAGATTTGAAGCATTGTTTACTGCTTTAGGATCAGCTTCTTCTGATATGACAACAGCTGAAGGATTCCTAAGTATTTTATCAATCTATATTTATCTACCCTTAGCAATCTATTCAGGATTACTTGGTAGTGGTATTATTAGTAAAGAAGAAAAAGATCGAACTGCAGAATACCTATTTACTTTACCCATATCAAGAAAGAAAGTAATTTCATATAAGTTAATTGTAGCGATTTTCTATTCAGTATTAATTAATATTATTGTTATTCTAGGCTGTTACTTTGCATTTAGTAGATTCGACCCAGATCCAGTATTCTATACCTTCTTAAGAAATATGAGTATAGGGGTACTCCTTACACAGTTAATCTTTCTAAGTATAGGTGTTGCTTTATCAAGTATCTTAAGACAGTATAAACTTTCTGGTTCAATTACTATCGCCTTGTTAATCTCAACATTTATGTTAAATATCTTAATCGGATTTGTTGATGAATTAGATTTCCTAAAATACTTTAGTCCTTTCAACTATTTTAACAGCGAGAAAATGTTAATAACTAGTTTTGAGTTTCCATTCTTATTAATCACCTTTGTTATAGTAAGTTTAGGAATTGGTTCATTACTTATATACTATCCAAAAAGAGATTTATATATCTAAATAAAAAAGCGATCAAATCAGATCGCTTTTATTTTGGTTTATTTCTTTTCTAAACTAGTTACCTTCTTTATTTACAACACAATTCTTTCCTTGTGATTTTGCTTGATACAATGCTTCATCTGCACGACTTATAAGTTTCTTGTTAGTATCACCTTCACAAAAGCTAGTGACACCTATACTTACTGTTATCTTAACATTATTGCGTAAATCTAAATTCTCAACATGAAGTCTTATTCTTTCAGCTATTACAATACTATCCTCAGGATTTAGGTGAGAAACAATTACACAGAATTCTTCTCCTCCATAACGAGATATAACATCGTAGTCTCTAGTTGTCTTATTGATTTGTTGTGCTACTTTCCTCAATACTTCATCACCAAATAAATGGCCATGTTCATCATTAACTTTCTTAAAATCATCAAGATCTATCATCATTACATGGAAGAGTTTTTTGTATGTATCATAGTGTTTTATTTCACTGTCTATAACTTCCATAAAATATCTTCTATTGTAAACCCCAGTTAATTGGTCTTTAATTGATAATTCTTTTAACTTATCATTTTGTGTTTCTAATTCCTTCATTAATGAAAAAGTTTTCTCGTGTTCTTTGGTATAACCTCTAAATGTAGAATTTGAAATAACACTAATAACAAGAGAGACACTAATTACTGCAACTATATAATCAATTAATCTTGAGATTTCATCAATATAAGCTACTGGTATATTTGGGTTTTGAAACCCAAATATCATTATCGTTACATAGTAAATTACAAAAAGACTGTTAGTAATAATTAACCTTTTACCTTCCATATAAAATGCCATATAAGCAACAATCATCACAAAGTATATAGGTGTTGGGCCGTAATTTCCTCCACTAGTATAATAGATATACGGAAAATATAAGATACCAACTACATATAGAGCGTATAGCGTTATTTTATCTAAATCATCGGCTAATAACGGGATAATCAAACACATTAACATAACCAATATATTAGGAATAACGTACCAATAAGGCTGAGACATAAATACTGTTGTTAGGAAACCAACTAATGATAAAATGAATCCTGTTAATAAGAAGATTACTGACAATCGACTCCGCAAGTCTTTTTCTTGTAACCTAAAATTCTTTAGTCGATATTTAATATCTCCTCGAACCCTTTCAATCATAAAACCACTCCAGTTATCTTTGTTTTATTAATTCATCAACAATCCCTAGTAATTTTGGAAATTGGATTAAGTCGTTTGTTTTTTCTACTAATGGATAAATTCTTGTTTCCTTAATAATTTTCACACTATCATATTCTCCTATTAAGCTATCTAATAAAAGAAAGTATAGATGGACATATCTATTATCTGAACCATCAAAATTCTTAATATATACATCAAGAATTAGTTGATTATTATCAATTTCCCATTTGAAGTATATATCAAAATAGTCCATCGTTATTCCATCTAAATCAATAATCTGATTCTTTTGATGAAGTCTCGGTCTAAAGGCAACAATATCCCAGGTGGGGATAACTGGTGCACTTTCTACTAATTCTTCAACTATTGGAAATAAAACTTCATCACCATCAGCTGATAATATAAGTATTCTTTTTTCTTTAACCAATTCAAAAGGTATTTCAAATTCTATATCCTCATGAACCTTTTTAACGTGCTCGGTTATTTCTAAAGCAATATCATCAACATTTGTTTCTAATTGGGCATAGATATACTCACTTCTACTAAGAAACCATTCCCAAAATTTTAAATATTTATTCAATAGTTTCTCGTTTTGGACGTGGTCCGTAATATTGGTAATACCATGTTTCGATACGACCATTGTATAGTTTTCTTTTACGATCTGCTTCTTCATGGAAAGCTTTCTCAAATTCTTTATATGAAGTTATGAAGTACTTACTCCATGTATCCATATTTTTAAATTTGTAACTTAGATTGTGATATATCTTTCGCACCCCAGCTTCATCTTCTAATCTTTCTCCGTATGGAGGATTACTAATGATAATACTGTAGTCATTCTCTAACCACATATCTTTGAAGTCACTTACTTTAAAGGTAATGCAATCTTCAACCCCAGCTTCTTGAGCATTTTCTTCAGCACATCTTAAGTTGTTTTCATCTATGTCAGAGGCGAATATCTTTATTTCAGCGTCATGATCAATTGCTTGATATGCTTTTCTAGTTTCTTCTTTCCAAACTTCATTTGGAATTATATCCCAGTGTTTAGAAGCGAAATCACGGTTTAAACCAGGTGCGATATTTCGTCCAATCATTGCTGCTTCGATAGGAATTGTACCACTACCACAAAATAGGTCATATAAGACTCTATCTTTATTCCAGAAACTTAGTAAAATCAACGAAGCTGCTAAAGTTTCTTTTAAAGGTGCAGTAACTGATTTTACACGATAACCTCTTTTATGAAGAGCTCCACCTGATGTATCGATTGTTATTGTTGCGATATCTTTTAGTAATGAAACTTGGCAAGTATAATCTGCTCCTGTTTCTTCTAACCAATCAACACTATATGTTTCTTTTAAACTTTCAACTATTGCCTTTTTAACAATTCTTTGCGAATCAGAGATACTAAATAGTTTAGATTTAATACTCTTACCATTTACAACAAACTTACCATTTTCGGGGATGATTTCACCCCATGGTAAAGCTTTTGTTTGATCAAATAACTCATCAAAAGTAACAGCGCTAAATTCACCTACTTGAATTAGGACTCTGTCCGCTGTTCTTAGCCATAAATTAGCTCTTACTATTCCTTCAACATCGCTTAGAAAAGTAACTTTTCCATTTTCTGTTTTAATAACTTTATATCCTAGAGCTATTAATTCTCTTTTACAGATTGCTTCAATTCCAAATGTTGTTGTTGCTATCATTGTAAATTGTTCCATATTAATCACCTTTGTTTTCTTATTTTTTCCAATCATGACATAACTTAATCATGTGGCCAATATTACCCTCACCCGCGAATTTCTCATAATCAAAGAAATTCTCCTCAATATCTATCCAAAATAACTCGTGTACCTCATCAACTAATTGCACATCATGTTTTAATACTCCAGAAAAGACTTTCATTTCCATATTTATCGGATGCCATGCAAAGTCCATAAATGGCTCCAATGTTATATCTTCTGCTGTAATCCCTGATTCTTCAAAGAGTTCTCGATAAGCACTTTCTAAATAATCTTCCCCGTTTTCAATCTTACCTCCTAAAAGGTTATATTTTCCTTTATAAGGGTTTTTTGACCGAAAACACATTAGTACTCGCTTTTCATCTTTGTCGAAGACTAAGACTAAATTATAGGTCATCTCCATCTCTATTCACTTCCAGTTTATAAAGTTCTTCCACTGCTAGGTGGAATTTAGTAACACTATATGTTTGATCTTTTGGATATATGTAGTATGTATCTTCTAAAGTAGAGAAGCTTACACAATCACCTTTCCCAAAGTAATCATACTCTATATGAACCCCGTAATTAGCAAGAATGCTTTTTTCTAATCTAAAGTCAGGATTCTTTAGAACAAAGCCATTTTTATCATGATTTAGAGTACCATCTTCTAAACGATAAAAGCCTGTACTATTCGGTAACGACTCAATTATAACATCTAACTTAACATTATATTCACCTTTTTTGATTTCTTCTCTTACTTTAGATCTTTGCCATTCAAACCAGTCAGGAATATGGGAAAATAGGGCTTTACCATCCTCTTTGAACAATTGTCCATATTCATTCATTTTGTGAACTGTATTACAATTTTCACACCAAATTATGTTTTTATCGCTTTTCATCTTAAATTCTGTCAAGCAATCTGGACATTGATATAAAGCCTTATGCAAACCTTTAGCACGATCCTCAAAATCAATTTCAATCTTATTATCAAGTTGATATTTATAGTCATCATAAACAAAATTTTCTCTAATGATTTGATTAATTTCATTATATGATTTATCTTTTATCTCTTCTTTAGTAAGAATTTGATTTATTGTAGATTTCGAATTCACTTTCCTCTTAGTTAAATTCCAGAAGGGTTGTCTTAGATGATGACCTTCGGAGATTAATGTAACAACAGGGTATTTTAGCACTTTTACTAGTTTACCTAAACTATCTGGGAGAATAGAGTTAGTTCCAACTAGAGAATAACGAGCTTCGGGATATATTTCACAAATACTTTTATTAACTTCTAAGCAATGTTTAACTTGTCTAAATGTATAAGGATCACTTATGAATTTTCTTTTACCAATTCCCCCGACATTTCTTAAAAGCCATTCTCTACCTATATAGCCATCAACCGCGACAATATAATTAGCTCTTCGTGGAAATATTGCTTTAGTAGCAACTTTGAAATCAAGAAAACTATTGTGATTACACAACAAAATATAAGGTCCTTTTAGACCTTTCATCCTAATTCTAGTAATCTTTGATTTAACTTGGAAGGTTTCTGGGAAACTTAAAATCCAAGACAATAATTGGAGATACCACCGTGCTTTTATTGGTGATTTTTCTAAATCAAATCGAGGCATACAAGATATCTCCTCGTTTGATATCGGTGCAATATCACTAATCTTCATAAATCCGCCTTTCTACTTATCCGCTCCCATAACTTTATTATACAGTAATTACTTATATAGGAATTACTAAAACTTATTATTACATTTGGTTAATATAAAGGGTAAATGCTTCAATAGCTAACTGTCTTTGATCAACTGTGAACAACTCAAGATTAGCATCTTCAATAACATTTTTAACAATACCCTCATTGACAAAGGTATTTAGATAGCCAACAATCACCATATTTTGATATGCTAGTAAAGTACTTATTTGGTTTAAGGAAACACCTTTAACCTTGAACATTAGATTCTGTGACAACTCATAGTACATGTCATGAATCTTTTGATTATTCCTTAAAGCAAAATTATAAGTTTGATTTTCGTCAAGTATAGTACTTTTTATCTTAAGTAAGCGCATAAAAGGAATTCTATGATTTAGCATTCGTTTAAAATAATTTATCATAAACTCTCTAAATTCATCTTTTGTCATTTCATTGTGTTTAATTATTTTCTTATCTAAGTCTTGAAATAGCTTTTCATATTCAATTTCTAACATTTTTAAGAACAACATTTCCTTTGATTCAAAGTACTTAAAAACAATACCTTTTGACATTTTACATAACTTTGCAAGATCATCCATTCTAAAAGCTCTAAAGGACTTACCTTCAAAGAGTTCAAATGCCTTGCCAATAATGGATAGTTCCTTTAATCTTTTTTCATCTTCTGTCAATGCTCTTGGCATAAAATCACCCCACAATGCTTTATAGTCTAATACTATCATTATTATGACTGTAAGTCAATACAGTAATATATCATATTGACTAAAGGTCACTACATAAAAAACTAACTAATAAATCGCTTTATTAGTTAGTTTTAGTTACTTTTATGTTCTTATAGAAATATATATGCTTAGTTATTACTAATACTATGATTAATAATTTTATCACCATGTTTTGTATGCTAACAAATGAAATTAACAACATTAGGTCGACTAGTATAAGTAATGTCCATTTTTGTCTTCTTGTCATTGATTTATGCTCGATAAAATCTTTTAAATACTTAGTGTATAGTTTTGTTCCTTTAAACCAATTTGCATATTTCTCAGATCCTTTAGCAAACAAGAAACCTGTCAAGATTAGAAAAGGTGTTGTAGGAAGGACTGGTAGGATTATTCCTACTACTCCAATCCCAAGTGATAGAAATCCGGAAACAATGAAAAATATTTTCATTATTTAGCGAGTAATCGCTTTTCTCCTTCCAAATCTCTAATTGGTTTAATATTTTGTGATACTTCTAAAGTTCCTAAGAAACTACCTTCTTTGTCTCTAACTGCATAATATCTGATGTGAACAAACATTGGTCCCATTTGAATCCAGAAATCTTCATGTTCTTTTTCTCCAGATTTGAATGATTCAACAATTTCTTCAACTATATGAACGCTTTGTGGTGGATGGCACATGTTTACGTGTCTTCCTAATACTGTATGAGGACGATCAAAGATTCTTTCCTTACCTTGTGTGAAGTATTTAACATTACCGTCTTTATCAACAAAAGTCATATCAACTGGTACTGTATTTAAGATTGCATTAACTTCAATATTTGTAAGTGTCCCAGCATCAAAAGGAATTTCTCCATTGATAATTTCATCTTGTTTCTCTTCTTTATGGTTTTCTTTAGTAGTCCATGAAGCTTTAGGTGCATCTAAGAAATAACCTACTTCATCACTACCTTCATCAGCTAGAATCCAATCATATAAAGATAACTTATCTAATAGCATTGGAATCAAGATGTTATTTTCTTTAGTAATCATATCTATTACTTTAGTTAAGGCTTGATCTAATACTCTATGTGCACTTTCTAAATCATTGTCAATACTATCTAGATTAGCTTTAACACCTTTTAGCATTTTTCTAATCTCGTCATCTACTCCCCACATAACTTTAGGAATTGAAGTTATCCCTCTTTTTTCTAAACCGGGAAAGAATAAATTTTCTTTTCGTTTGTAATGCTTGTCAATTTCTAGTAATCTTTCGACACCGATACGAATCATTAAGTGCGACGATTTATCTAGTTTATTTAAATAGGGGTTTATCTCTTTCTCGATAAGTTCCATTATTTTACTGTTCTCATCGATAAACACCTTCGCAGGATGCCCTTCAATTTGTGTTTGATCTTTAGTTGTATGGATATCACTTATACTACCATCAAAAACAGCAGCATGAACATCACATAAGCTTTGAACTTCTTCTAAAGGCATACCTTCTTCGATTAATGATTGTTCCATTGAAGTGATTTCCTCTGTAGTAACTGATTCAAAATGTTTCTTAAATAAAGCTTTTGCCTCGTCTAAAGGCATACCTTTATGGATTTCCTTAATAATTGCTTTTAATTGCTCTTGTCTATTGTTTATTAGTTCACTCATTATAATTCCTCCTAATTTGAATTCATCCCTATTATTACATATAAAACAAAAACCGTATGTGACTAGAATCACATACGGTTAAATTTATAAATATTTTTATTGATCTCAATCAAATTATCTTTTTGCATACTAGTTAGTCTTCGAGATAACGTTTCTCTTCTAATCCCTACAATACTAGCTAAAGTAGTTTTTGAGAAAGGTAGTTTTAATGTTAATAAATCCCCAGTTGATTTTCCAAATTTAGTTGATAAATACTTTAAAACCTGAAGAATTCTTTCTTCAATATCACTATTTGTGGAGTTGAATAGTTGTGATTGAAATAGATTTGTTCTTGTCATGGCACATGACATGCAAATATCTTTAAACTTGTTGTTAGAACGATAAGCCTGTATAACATCATCTTTCCTTAGCAAATTTAGTTTGACTTCAGTTAAACAAGTTGCAGTAGCGATATATTTATCATCTTCTTTTAACATTGATACTAATGCAATAAAATCATCAGGTCCAAAAATATCAAATATCTTCTCTTCACCATTAATCGTTATTTTACTAATCTTTACAAGTCCTTCAACAATCATAAAACTATAAAGCAATTCGTCTCCTTCTAAGAAGATTACATCCTTCTCGTGGAGTTGTATAGTCTTTGTTGGAAGAGTTGAATAAATACAGGTATTACAGTACTGTTTCATACAATCACCACTTTCAAAGAATATTATAACAACTATTAGTATCCAAACAATTAATATGGTAATTTTTACAAATAAGCACAACGACAAAAAAATATTAAATGTTTATTTTGTAATAAAAATAAAACTGTTATAATGTTTCTAGAGAGAAAGGAATGATTTTATGCCAAAATTAGAACTATTAAAAAAATTCGCTAAACTAGCTGTAGAAACAGGTGCTAATGTTCAAAAAGATCAATTAGTATGGGTTAGAAGTAGCGTTGAATCAAAAGATTTAGCAAGATTAATCGTAGAAGCAGCATACAAAGCTGGAGCAAAAGAAGTTCAAGTACAATGGAACGACCCTTATGTTTCACGTACTGGATATGATTATATGACAGCAGAAACTCTTGAAGAAGTACCTGAGTGGAGTGTTGATAAAGTCAAAGAATTCATAGCAAAAGGTGGATGTGCAATAAGTATTACTTCTCCTGTTCCTGGTTTAAACGCAGGTGTTGATCCTAATAAACTACAAAGAGAAGGAAAAGCAAGATCTAAAAAACTTAAATTCTATAGTGATCATATGATGGGTAACCATACCCAATGGAGTATCGTTGCAGCTCCTAACCAAGTATGGGCAGAAAAAGTATTCCCTGAATTAAAAGGTGAAGAAGCTGTTGAAGCATTATGGGATGCAATCTTAAGTGCATCAAGAGTAACTGAAGATAACAATCCAGTTCAAGAATGGGCTGATCATAATAAAGGTTTATTATCACATAATAAAATATTAAATGATAATAACTTTGAATCACTACATTTTAAAAACAGTTTAGGAACAGATTTAGTTGTTAAACTCGTTGATAACCATGTGTGGGCTGGTGGAGGAGAAAACACTACTAAAGGCGTTTACTTCAATCCAAATATCCCTACAGAAGAGAATTTTACTATGCCCCATAAATATGGCGTAGAAGGACGTGTAGTAGCGACAAAACCTTTAAACTATAATGGTAACCTAATTGAAGATTTCTATTTAGATTTCGAAGAAGGCAAAGTTGTTAGTTATGATGCTAAAAAAGCAAAAGAAACTTTAAAATCATTAATTGAGTTTGATGAAGGTAGTAACCGTTTAGGTGAAGTTGCTTTAATTAGCCATAATTCACCAATTAGTAACTCTGGTATCTTATTCTACAATACTCTGTTTGACGAAAATGCATCTTGTCATTTAGCTCTAGGTAGATCATATCCAATGAATCTAAAAGGTGGAACTACAATGAGCCAAGATGAATTAGATAAAGCTAATTCAAATAATTCAATGGCACATGTTGATTTTATGTTTGGTAGTAAAGATATGAATATCATTGGTACTAAGAAAGATGGTACTACAGTTCAAATCTTTAAAGATGGAGATTTCATTATCTAAAACAAAAAGAGGTTAGCAAACCTCTTTTTTTTATAGCTCAATATCTAGTACTATTGGGCAATGATCACTACCCATAATGTCATTTAGTATTTCTGCTTCTACTACTTTGGCTTTTATATCATTTGATACAACAAAGTAATCAATTCTCCATCCAGAGTTATTCTTTCTCGCATTAAACATATAACTCCACCATGAGTATTTTATTACTTCTGGATAAAGATATCTAAATGTATCTGTAAATCCACTATCTAATAGTTTAGTGAACTTAGTTCTTTCTTCAATAGTAAAACCTGCGTTTCTTTTATTGCTTTTAGGATTCTTTAAATCTATCTCAGTATGAGCTACATTTAAATCACCACATAATATAACTGGTTTAGATTCATTCAACTCCTTATAATATTCTCTAACTCTATCTTCATATACTTGACGATAATCTAAACGAAGTAATTCTCTTTTTGAGTTAGGAACATAAGTATTAACTAAATAGAAGTCATTATACTCTAAAGTAATAATACGACCTTCATCGTTATATCCATCATCAGGTAAACCGTAAATTACATTTAATGGTTCATATTTCGCATAAATCAATGTTCCTGAATAACCTTTTTTTTCAGCATCATTCCAGTATTCACGATATCCTTCAAAAGCAAATTCTTTTTGATTTTCTTGCATTTTAGTTTCTTGGATGCTGAAGAAATCAGCATCTACTTCTCTAAAGAACTCAGCAAACCCTTTTTTCATGCAAGCTCTTAGACCATTTACATTCCATGAGACAAATTTCATCTTACTCTCCTTTATATTCGAAACATACATATACAGTACTGTTTGGATTAGAATGATTAAATTCAGGTGGGTACTCTTCATAATCAAACTCAAAGGCTACAGGTATGTTATTTTCTTGTATATACTTATAAACCTTAGGAATAAATCCTTTAGTTAACTCAACAAATGTTGTTTCAAATCTAATGTATTTACCTGCTTTTAAACGGATAACTCTATTCTGATTTAATCCTTCAGTACTATTAATAGGCATTAGAGCTGAATATGTGAATTTTCTAATCTCTAAAAAGTTATATGGATAAATCTCTAACCCAATGGCAGACCATTCAGGATTAAAATACTTCATATCAAACATCTTAGCTGTTTTATCCCAAATATCTCCAAAAGGAGTGTTTTCATCACTGTTTAAATCGATAACTTCACTAATCCCGTAATATACTCTAGACGGTTCTTCTTTTATATCATATTTCATCTAATCACCTCTATCTTTAGTTTACCATATCTTAGATACCTAGTTTTTAACAATTTTAAAAATAATATATGTTATACTTATTATAGTTTACAGATTCGGGAGGGAAACAAATGAAGATTAAATTTATATACATCTATCTATTAATACTACTGCCAACTACTTTCTTTTTTATCATCGGTACAATTGACAGTATTATGCTTGATGGTGATATCAGAATAAATGAGTATTCTGCAGACATCATTTTTGATAATGATGGTGACATGCATGTTTTTGAAACATGGGATATGAGATATGGTGATGATTATAATGTTAGATTTAGGGATATTGAATATGATAAGTTCCCAAGTAATTATCCATTGCCTTATAATTCAAATAATATAGCTACATTCAACACAGAAACATACAGTGCTGAAATATATAAAGATGGAGTTAATCGTACTGAAGATGCCAGAGTAGGTTATTCATTTAATAATGATCTAGATGAAAGATTTGATCGAGTAGCTTGTCCTAGTGATGCAAGCAGAAACTGTGAGTCATTCTTTATAAATGCAACTTATATTGGTGGTTTAGATGGCCAAACAAAATTTAAATATGAGTATATTATAGAAGATGTTATTACTGAATATTCTGACATTAGTGAACTAAACTGGGTTCTATTTGAGTATGCAGAAGGAAATGTATATGATGGTGAAATCAATATAGTATTACCTAACAATATTTCTGAGTATGATATATTTACCCCAAACATTAGAAATAATGAAGTAACGTTTAATGGTACTAATACAATAACAATAAATTTTGAGAACATGACTAAAAACGATTCTTTAGCTTTTAGACTGTTAGTTCCTACAACTACTTTTTCTGATGTTGCTGAAGTTAATAAATACCTAGAAGCAGATATGAACAAACAAGTAATACTAGATTTTGAGAATAACCTGATTGAAGAGAATAAAATAATAGATTATTTAAGTATCTCCCTATATATAGTTGCAATAGTATTATCATTGCTATCTATTGGAGCTATCAAAGTAGTCAAAAAAGTTTACTTTAAACCTCCAAAAACAGATATAGATGATAAAAATATAGTATCACCACCAACAGATCATTCACCTGCAGTTGTTGGTTACTTGTATCGTGGTATGAAGTTATCATCCGAAGATATAAGTGCAACATTGTTAGATTTAATATACAGGAATTACTTGATAGTTGATGATTCAAAAATATTTGATAGTATCAATTATTCAGTAAAAGACCTAATTGAAGGCGAAAAGGAAAGATTAAACAACGAGAAAAATGCCCTTACAAAATATGATGACTACTCAAATTATTCAAATGATGAGTATAAGAAGTTTGAGGATACTTTTGATATTGATTTAATCTTGAATCAAGAAAAAGACCTTAATGAGTTAAAAGACTTTGAAAAACACTTAATCGATTGGTATATCGATGAAATTGGTGATGGTACAAAGGTTTCCCTAAAAGATTTTGATGACCTTTCAAAAACTACTTTAGAAGCATCTAAATTTGTCAAAAATGAAAATGACTTTGAAAGACAGGTACGTTCTGAAGCTAGAAAATTTAAATTCTATGATAAGTCACAATATTCAAAAAGAAGAAAAGCACAGATAGCTTATATAATTCCAGGATTAGGGTTCACTTTAATTCTTATAGGATTTTTAACAACAAACTATATAAATATGTTTCATTTTGCTCCGTTACTTCTTGGTTTATTCTATTTAATAACAGAAATACCTAAATTAAAACTTAGATCTATCGAAGGACAAGAATTCTATTTATCATGGACTAAGTATAGAGATAACTTAGAAAACTTAAATGTTGTAAAAGATGCTGATATAAATGCTGTAGAATTTTGGGATCACAACTTAATCTATGCTACGGTATTTGGTTTCGCAGATAAAGTATTAGATCAATTACAAGTTAAACTAGCAGATAATAATGAATATCAAACTCAAACTAGTAGATACAATGGGCGACAATACAACTACTATCGTCATAGTTACTTTGTAAGAAGGTTAAGTCACTCTCATAGTGATAACTTCCATAAAGCTAATAACCGTGTTATCCAAAGCAGACGTAGTTCTTCTGGAGGAGGATTCAGCGGTGGTGGAAGCTTCGGTGGTGGTGGTGGCGGTGGCCGCAGCCGCTAAACCTTATATTTTAAAAATACTAATAACCGTGTATAATTAAATTATAAGGAGGAAACAAAATGTATGAAGTAAAGTTTATTAATAGTATGGATGAGTTTTTAGATGCGACACAAATTATATTATTACTTAAAGACCAAATGGAATATATTGGTTCTCCCAAAACGAATGAACAGTTAATGAAGACAATTCAATTAGCTTTCAAACAAGAAAATGCTTATTTACTTGTAATAAGCGATAATTCACATGTTATCGGTTTTGCTTTCTTTAATATCGCTATTGGAATGGAAAGCGCTGGTAAATACTTATGGCTCAATGAAATGCATATACATAAAAACTATCGTTCAAAGGGATATGGAAAAATACTCTTTGAGGAAATGCGCAAATGGTGTGAAGAAAACCAAGTCGTTAGAATTATGGGTATGGCGGATGATAGTGAAGAAAGAACAAAGAATTTCTATAAACAACAAGGTGCAGAAATATATAAACAAGATATAATCTCATTTAAATTAAAAAAATAGGCAAAATTTGCCTATTTTTTATTGGTCTGATAACTGTTCCTTAATTCTTAATCCTAAATTGAGTATATTTGAGAAGTACTTATAGTACTCTTTAAACACTTCATAAGTGAACTCATCATACTTCATAAATTTTGGCGGATGATACCCAAAATGAATCTCTTTTAGATTAGAACCTAAATATACTTTCTTTTTAGATAACTCAATACTATTTAATGAAGACTCAAATATGTTTATATAGTAACTATCAATAATTTCGTTTGATTCAAATGGAACAAATTCACTATATAGTTCACCTTCTTGTTTCGAAAACTTAACACCCTTTAGTTTAGGTCTACCTTTGGTACGCAGTTGAAATGTTTTACTACACATTTTCTTATAGATCATATATATCCCATCAAAGTGAACTGTTGAACTTTTCCCATTACTTGTTACTAGTGTACAGTTCATTATATTGATATCTTCACCAATAATTTGAAATCTAGTAGAAACACTAGCAAGTCTAGTAAACAAACCCATCTCTTTGTTAAAGTTGTTTCTTACTTTAATTTTATCTAAGTAATCGAAATTAGTACTATTCTCGTAATTATAAAGGTTAATTACTTCTTTATTTACAACTTCCTTTACTAACTTACCTTTGTAAACACTAGGTACAATTAAGTGTGTTAATAAAGTAATCAGTGACCCAACACCTATAGGTATAGCATAAAAACCTACTTTCGCAGTAGACAGATACATAATAAGACAAGCAAATAAAGCTGATAAGAAAGCAAAAAGTTCGATACCTCTAATCACTTTTTTGGACTTCGTAATTAATTCACCTTGTTTTTCAACAATATTTCTTAATGCCCCTTGATGACTGGCTCCATTATCATAATAATCCATAGTATCACTCCTGACATAATAATTATATATATCCTAAAGAAAAAAAGCAACCGCAGTTGCTTTTTCATGAAATACAAAAGAGAGAAGACCTGATCAAGGTTTACACAAATACTTTTTCCTTTAATAAATACTAGGTATCTATCAACAGAATTTCTGACTGATCACGTCATTAAGTGTCTTTAGATTTTTATTATAGCTCCGACACTTAATAGATAAATCTATTTAATGATTTGCTAATTTTATTTATTCTAATTTCTCTTATTTCTTTAATCTTTTTACTTTTCTGTTTTCAAGAAGCGAATATAAGTGTGTTTCTTCTCTCCGTATATTAATTAAAACACTTTAATGTGCTAAAGTCAACGATTCTGGAGAAGGTTTTTATCCACATAGTTTTCCACATTTGGAGCGGTCATTAGTTTAATCCCTACGTAGAGAATAGAAAATAGTTTGGAAATTAAACTGGTCGTGGATAACTAATTCATTATTGTGGATAACTAAATAAAAAAGGAGTTTTCACTCCTTTTTGTAGTCTTTAAAGCTTATCTTTACAAAAATAAGTCCTAATACTGAAATGAAACTCATAAGTAAAAAGATTGATCTTAAACCTAGACTCTCCACTAAATACCCACCTATAGAATTACCGAAGATAGCCCCTACACCGTATGCAGTGTACATTAAACCAAAGTTTTTAGAATAGTCTTTTTTACCGAATAATTCAATTGTAGTACTTGGTGCTAGACTCAACCAGCCACCGAAGTTTAGATAGAATAAGATAAAACTAACTATAAAGATAAAATAACTAGTACTAAATGTGTAATGTAGTAACGTTGCGAATATCAAAGTAATAAAAGATATAATAGCACTTTTTTTAAACCCTATACGATCGTGAAGATAACCAAAAAGTGGTCTTCCCAAGCCATTAAATATGGCAAACAACCCGAGTAGAATCGCGATTGCATTTTGATCTATACCTATTAGTTCTTTTCCTATATTACCTGTAAAGCCAATAAATGTTAAACCAATAAATGTCCCTAAAAAGAATAAGATGTAAAGACTTATAAACTTCTTGTTTTTGATTATACTATATTCTAATCTATCTTTATTCTTTGGTTGAGTATCACGACTAGAAAGAACAAGTATAAGAGGAATTGTTAATATCAAATAAGATATACCTAAATAGAGAAAAGTAACGCTTAATCCTTGATTAATGATAAGGGAATTTATAAGTGGTGCAAATACCAAGGGTGAAAGTCCAAATCCTAGTAAGACTATCCCTGTTAATAGTCCAGTATTATGATAATCTAGCTGTGGAACTATTCTTAATGGTAACCCATATAAAATACCAACACCAGTTCCAACAATAACTCCGTAGGTAATAGTTATTAAGAAAATCGAATTAACTTGTGATGATAAAACAAAACCTAAAGAAATTAAAATAACACCAATACTAGCAATTAGTCTCGTGTTAAATCTACTATAAAGTATTCCTCCTATAGCCATAAATAAACTAAAAAAGAATAATGCGATCATATAAGGGACCCCACTAGCAAACTTAGAAATATTTAAAGTGGTTTCTAGCTCTAGCCGAAACATACTGTAACTATATACGATTCCTAGTAACAGCATTAACATTGTTCCAATTACAACATATTGTAGTTGTTTTTTAAGCATATTATCATTCCTATCAAGTAAAAAGTATTCCTTATATATATTATAATAATATACTTTGAACTTCAAGATAAATGAATAAAAATAAAGAACTGATTTCTCAGTTCTTATTTATGTCCTTCTGTCGGGACGATACAAATAAACTTAAATTGACTTTCTCCAGTATTTCTAAATTGGTGAAGTTTGTCGTTTGGTACAAATGCATATGACCCAGATTCTACAGGATAAAATGTATCTTCAATTAAGATTTCACCTTTTCCTTCAATAATATAATTTATATGTGGCCAAGGATGAGAATGCTTAGGTGTGTATCCACCTGGTTCTACTTCTACAACTCTCATAACATGAGAGTCCCAACCTTCTTTTCCTGATACTAATACTTTCATTGCAGCGTCTTTAGCGCTAGGATGATTTACTACATTACCTTGTAAATCCTTAATATTACCAACAACCATTTTTAGCCTCCTATTTAAGTAAATCTCTAATATTTCTCATTTCTTTGTTTGGATCTGTGTACCAATTAGAAGCAAAGACACGGTATAGTTTCCAATTTCTTACTTCTAAGTATTTTTCTTGATGGAAAAGATCTCTTCTTGCGTCTAAATCAATTGGATTAGAAACATCACAAATGATACCAAGACTATAAGCTTTTGTCTCTTCGTTATAAATAGCTAGATTAATACTATAGTTACCAATCCCAATTGATGTTTCTACTTTGTAGTTGTTTCTCTCTAAACGTTTTTGGATATCTTTAACTAGTTCAGGAATGTTATTCTCATCGTCATTAGCCTCTCTAGTGTGAAGTTGATTTAAAACTTCTTTAGCTAAATGAGGTTTTTTATTTGATACATAGTAACAGTATCTCATATAATCTTTCAGTAATTTAGGTCCAGTGCTTTTTAAATCTTCTACTTTGAGTTCTTCTGGGAATAAACTTGAGACAAAGTAGATTTTTCTTTTAGCTCTACTTATAGCTACATTAAGTCTGTTTTGTCCACCATCATTGTTTAACCAACCAAATCTACGACGGACAAACCCTTCTGGGTCTCTTGCATACCCCATTGAGAATATGATTATATCTCGTTCATCACCTTGAACATTTTCAATATTTTTAACAAAGAGACTTTTATCTTCGCCTTCTTCGGTTCTAAATAATTCACTTTCAAATTCTTTTTGATATCTACTTCTTTTAAATAGTTCTTCATCAATGAGATTTTCAATACTATCTCTTTGGGTACTATTAAAAGTAATAACACCGATTGTTTCATTGTTTTCTCGTTCTCTAAAGACTTTTTTAATTAACTTAATAACCGCCTTAGCTTCTTCAGGATTACGTCTATTTTCAAAGACTCCATCTTTGACGTGAACATATTCAATTGGTGGTTTAACACTACTTGTTTGATTAGGGGAAACAATTAGTTTACCCTCGTAAAAAGCATGGTTACTAAATGCTATAAGTTCCTCATATTGGGAACGATAGTGGTAATTAAGAATCGTCTCTTGATACTTATATCTCGCTAAGTCTAAAAGACTTTTCGCATCCATAGAAACATCTCTTAGAACTTGATCTTCATAGAACTCATCTTCATCTTCTAAACGTCCAATACCTAAACTTGAAGGTCTTAACTGTTTTGTGTCACCAGCAATTACAACCTTATTAGCTCTGTAGATACATGGAATACCTTTTTCTACGTACATTTGTGAAGCTTCATCGAATATAACTAGGTCAAACATACCGTATACAAGAGGAATAATTGCACTAACTACTTCAGGTGTCATCATCCAAACTCTAACATTACTCATTAACTCTAACTGGAAGATATCAATAAACGCTTTAACACTTGGTTTTCTAGTGTTTTCTAAGACACGTTTTATATCCATAATACGTTTTGTATTAGCAAAATTAAATGCGTGTTTGTATAATTCCATCTCAAATGATTCAACAGTTACTTGTTTTTTCTCATTCATTAAACCATCTAGTTCGATTAATTTTTCACGATACTTATCAAAGATGTATAAATGTTTTTGATTTTTTGCCTTAAACTCTTCTAAATACCCAGTATAAAATGCATCAAATAAATACTTACGATATTTAGCAATATCATTAAAATCTCTGACTAAACTATGGTTTGCCAACATATGCAAGAAACTATGTTCTGGTTCTGTTAACTTGCTATAAATATTTCTTACTTTATTAAGCTTATTAATATTCTCTAAGATATAATAATGAAGTGTATCATCATCTAGTAATAAACGTAAGTATTTACTCTCTGTAAAGCTCTTCTTAGTTAGAAATAATAAACGTTTCTTATTTTTTTCAATGAACTGTTTTTTTAAGCGGTATCGCTTAATAAACCAAGCATGCTTAGTTTTTTCTTTATATGTTTTATATTCATTTGAAAATTCTTCAAAATCAATAATATTAGATCTACTTATTTTGGTTTCTAATTTACCTAAAACGGGATAGTTAGAAAGCATTTTATCATATATAAGTATATCGGTTAGATTTTGCTTTTTGGTAAATGTTTTTTCAATAGCATCTAAGACTTTAAAATCTGGTTTCTTAAATGTATTTCTAAACATTATATGAACTTTCTTAGGTGTTAGCTCTTTGATAATTTCCTTATCTTTAACGTATCTTCTATACAGTAAACTCATAGGAACATCTTGAATAGATGTATGGTATAACAGTTCTAAAGAACGATCCATAGCAAATAAAATATCTCTTATCTCTTCTTCTAATTTAAAGATATCATTATTTAGAGTTCTTTCTGGTGGAGAAGGTGTTACAAATTCTTTTAGTTTATGATAGAAATCTTGTTTGTTTTCAGCGTCATCAATAAACATAGAATACTTAGATGCACCTTTTAGACGAGAATAGATAACATCAAGTGCTACTTTTTTCTCACTTACTACAAGAACATTTTCTCCTTTTAAAACGCTACTAGCTATTAAACTAGTAATTGTTTGAGATTTACCTGTTCCTGGTGGACCCCAGATAACCAGTTTTTTCTCTTTGTTTAGTAAATCAATTACTTTTTCTTGAGCATAGTTAATCTCATTGATATAAGATAAACGTTTCTCTTCTACTTTATTAGGTTCGATAGCGAAGATAACATCTTTTTCATCCTCATAAAGGTTACTCTCATCGATTAAGCCTTCAAGTAATTCATTATATTTATTTTGATCTAAAATTTTACTCATGTCTTTTTGAATCATTGATGAATATAGCTTATATCTACCAATAGTTATGTTCTCACTAATCTCAAAAACACCAGTTCTTCTTTTTACAAATTTATCTTTAAGTTGCGGTTTAAATAGATCAAAGTCAAAATTGATTTGATTATCAGCGATATTAATTCCATTATTAGCGTAAAAGGGAATTACAATATCTTTTAAAGTTTTAATACTAAAATCATTTATATATGGAGCGTTAGAATCAATATCTGATTGCTCCATTTTAGACGTAGCTAATAATAAGTCACGGTTATATATTATATCTTTGTCTTTATCTTTTTTAATACTGAAATTCCTTTTACTTCTCTCTAGTTTAACAGGGAAGTAAAGCAAAGGAGCACGAATAGCAAAACGGTCTTTTTTGAAGACACCTTCAACATAAGGATAAGCAATATATAAGTCGTAAGATCCTGTTTCTTTCTCTTCTTTATTTGTTTCTCGGTATAAAGTAGTAATGTGTCTTTCTAAGTTTTCACCACTTAAAGTAGATGCAAATTCTAACCTTAATGTAGATACTCTTTTATTAGTTAAAAATTTAATCAGATTGATATCTTGATTTAAGGAAGCTAAATCAAAACTAGATCTTTTGACAGTTTTACCCATATAGAGATTTGGGTTTCTTCTTGAAATATTAGTTAATCTATCTTTGTAATGATCTAATACTTTATATGCATTTTTTGAAACTGTAACTTCTCTTACATTAGCTGTCTGATGTTTCATAACAACTTTTAAAAACTTTGTCGCGTAGTTATCTAGAAATTGACGATTTAATCCGGATATCGCTAAAAAATCGCTTATTTTAAGCGGTTTCTTATTTGATATTTCTTCTAATACATCATCAGTACAAATAATCGGAGCTATTCCTTTTACTTGTTTTTCTTCTTCTCTAATATTCTCTCTTAGAATATATAGGTCTTCTAGTAATTTAGTTTTCCAAAGAGCCATTTTGTTCACCCCATTAAGTCTATTAATAGTTTACCAAAAAATAGTAAAAAAACATAGTTTTAGTTTGTTATTAATTGATTAAATAGGAGTATAATATAAGTATAGATAACAAGAGGGTGATTTGATGAAAGATTTAAGTTGGATAAGAGATGGGTATTTTGCTCATAGAGGATTACATAACAAAGAAATACCAGAAAATACAATGACTGCTTTTTCTAATGCCGTTAGTCATGGCTTTGACATTGAACTGGATATCAGAATGACTAAGGATAAAGAAATAATTGTATTTCATGATAGTTCGTTAGCGAGGTTATGTGGGGAAGAAGTCAAAGTGGATGAATCAAATTATTCTGATATTGAAAATATTAGAGTTCTTAATTCAGATGAAACTATTCCATTACTGAAAAACGTCTTAACGCTACTACCAAACAAGACAGAGTATTTGATTGAGTTAAAACCTAGTATTCACTATAAAGAGTTTGTTAAGTTGTTTATAGAGTTGATGAGTAACTACCAAATAAAGTATGCCATCCACTCATTTGACCCTCGCATAGTTAATGAATTTAGGAAGCAAAGTCCTAATATCATTAGAGGGCAAATAGCTAGTACATTTCCAAATAGGAAAGGATTAATGCGTAAAGCAATAAAACACCTATTAACCAATATATATACAAAACCCGATTTTACAAATTATAATTTCAAAGATTTACCTAGAAAGAAACTAGATAAATTATATAAGAAAGGACATATGGTAATTTCCTATGTAGTTAGAAGCAAAGAAGATCTAGCATTTGTAAGAAAACACTATGATAATGCTGTATTTGAAAACTTTATTCCTGAAATAAAAAAAGAGATGTGAAATCACATCTCTTTTATTCTATACCTCATTTTTATTTCTTCTTTATCCTGATCGTATTTAGTGAATCCGAATTTCAAATATGAGTGATATGCACTTAAGTTCCCTTCCTCTACAGCCAGAAACACATAGTCCTTATTGTACTTGTATTCTCTAACCATAAAGTTAATACCTTCACAAATATACTCATTACTCAATCCTTTTCCAACAAACTTAGGATTGATCGCAAGACCAATTTCAATACCATCATCTTTCAGATAATACTCAAACAACCCAAACAACTCGTCATTTCTAAATACGGCAAAACCATCACAATTTAGAGGTCCTCTCATGTCACCAGTTAAATCATCATAATTGTCAAAATAAGGTTTCATATAAACACCTTTCATAAACCCATCATATTTCCAATTTGCGATTTCACTTGCATAATGTAGTCTCATTCGTTTGAATCTATACATGGAATCACCTCTTTTTGATATTATACCATATAAGGAAAAAAGGCCGCAGCCCTTTTTAATTAAATAGAAGTTATCTTCTAGACATTTTTCTTGAGATCATTTCAGCAGCTTTAATTAGTGGATAAGCGGCCGGAGATGCTGTTAACATTGGTTGTGTTCCAATTTGCGAACATAATAAATCAGTTATTGTCATTTTATTTTGAATGATGAATCCTAATACATTAGTTAATTCACCAGCACTAACACCGCCAATTACTTCACCACCCATAATTAACCCTGATGCTTTATTAGCAACAAGTTTAATACTTTGGTAATGAGGATTATTTAATTTTCCTGGATGTCTATCAATTCCTTTAAATGTTGCACTTAAGATATTGAATCCTTCAGCTTTTGCTCTTTTTTCTGTTAACCCTGCAACTCCGAAAGTTGTTTCTCCAATATTAGTAGAATAGATACTGATAGTTCCATTAAAAGTTTTGATTGTAGCTAAGTCATAAAGATTTAACGCAGCAACTCTAGCTTCAGCACATGCTGTTGAAGCTAACATGATAGGAACAATTCTTCCTGTTATAAAGTCGCGTTTTTGAGCGCAGTCTCCACATGCAAAGATATCTTTTTGATGAGTTCTCATATAAGCATCTACTTTAATAGATCCTTGACTATTTACACTTATACCTGAAGCTTTAGCTAATCCAACGTTTGATGTGTAACCGATTGACAATACTACTGCATCAACATCAATACTTGAACCATCTTTAAATACTAATTTTTCAGCTTTACCATTACCTTCAATAGCAGTGACAGCAACACCGTTTAACATTTTAACTCCACGATTAGTTAAAATGTCTTGAGCTACTAAACTAGTATCATCGTCAAATGCATTTCCTAAAATCGTTTCTTGTAACTCAACTAAAGTTACTTCTTTACCTATTTTATTCAATTCATCTGATAATTCAACACCGATGAATCCTGCTCCCACGACTGCTATTTTTTTACAGTCTTTCAATTTGTCATAAAACGTATCTAGATAGACTTTGTTTTTAGGTACTGTAAATACATTTTCTAAATCAGTTCCTTTTATGCTCTTTGGTACAAATGGTGTAGACCCAGTAGCGACAATTAATTTTTCATAAGAAATAACTGAACCATCTTCTGTTTCTAAAGTGTGTTCCTCTTTATTAATTCTTTCAACAGTATCAACTTTTATATTCACTCCTAAATTAACAAGACCACCATCAGGAAGAATATTACTGTCTGAAGTTCCTAGAGTTCCAAAAATATAAGGGATACCACAAGGAATCATTACTTTTTCTTCTTTTCTTAAAACCATTACATCTTTTTCAGGATAATTTGATTTAGCAGTCATAGCAGCAACTAATCCTGCTGCACTACCACCAATAACTACTATATCCATATCGATTTTCTTCATATATATAATTTCCTTTCATATATAATTTTCACCCTCATTATAGTACTCAAAAATGGGATTTCAAGTAAAATTGCTCTAATTATAAACAGCGACATACCAGAATAAATTAGATTCAGCTACATGATTAGATTTTCTGTTTTTCTTTACACGTTCATTGACATATTCATCAAGAAGTATTAGAGTAATTACAGGAGGTGTATTTATGTATAGATTAAAGAAATTACCTTATAAAAAAGACTATATCACTGTCGATATATATAGATTCTTAAGTAACGCTAATTACACCTTAGGTGAACTAAAAGGGGTTTTAGATTCTACACCCTACTTAGAAGTTATTCTTCGGTTACTAAACATCTATGAAGCAAAAACTTCATCTGAGATAGAAGGGGTAAAATCATCCTTCGAAGACGTCTTCTTGCAAAGTGTAACATCCTTAAAAAAGAATCCACATACTAATGAAGTTATAAATCATCTTCGGGCTATAAATATTATTTATAGAGATATATTAACAAAAAATAAACTATATCTAGAAGACATTAATCGGATACAGGAATTAATTGCACCTGAGCAAAAAGGGATAAGAAGGATTAGAGGGCACAAGATTTATAATAAACTTACTAATAAAGTTATATATATTCCCCCGCAAAACCAGAATGCTATTCTAGATTACCTAGAAAATCTATTAGAATATATTAACCTAAATCACGATAGATATGATCCTTTAATAAGAATGGCTATCATCCATTATCAATTTGAATGCATTCATCCTTATAGAGATGGTAATGGTAGAATTGGTAGGATTATCAATTCTATGTCATTAGTATTATCAAGAAGACTAAATTATCCAATATTAAATTTGAGTAGTTATTTAAATAATACTAAAGAAACATACTTTAAATTACTAGAAAAGTGTCATAATGATATTAATTACTTAGATGAATTTATTATATATATGCTTAAAGGTATAAATGAGACTGGTAAATTCACAGTCACGTTTATAAATCAAATCACAAGATTGATTAATAACTATAAACAGGAAATGCTAAGTAAGTTACCAAAAATATATTCTGAGAGATTATTAGTACACCTATTTAAGTATCCTTATACTAAAAATGAATTGCTAAGAATCGAACTTAATACATCAAGAACAACTTCAACTAAATACTTAAAACTTTTAGAGGAAGCCGGATTTATTGAAAGTTTTAAATATGGCAAAGAAGTAGTTTACAAAAACACTCAACTTATCAACATATTCTTATAAAGTGTTTTCTAGATATAATTTGATATACAATATACTATGGAGGTGTATTTATGAACGTAGCTATATATGGTGCTGGTGGTATGGGAACCGTTCTGGGTGCTTATATAACCAAAGCTGGATATGAAATCGATTTAATAAATCGTAACAAAGATCATATCAAAGTACTTAAAGCAAAAGGTGCTAAGATTATAGGTAAGGTAAATCTTACACAAAAAGTAACGGCGTTATTACCAGAAGAAATGACAAAAAAGTATGACATAATCCTTTTAATGACAAAGCAAAGATTCAACAAGGAGATTGTTGAATTCTTGGTTCCATTCTTAAGTGAGGATGGAGTTATTTGTACAATGCAAAATGGTCTTCCTGAACTTAGTGTTGCAAATATCATTGGTGATGACAGAACAATCGGTTGTACTATGAGCTGGGGTGCAACATTCCTTGGTAAAGGCGTAGTAGAATTAACTAGTGAGCCTTCTAGAGATGTATTAACTTATAGTATTGGTATGTATGGTGAAAATGATCAAAAGCATTTTGATCATATTGTAGAATTATTAGATACTATGGGAGATGTCAAAATCGAAAATAATTTTGTAGGAGCTAGATGGTCCAAACTTCTAGTAAACGCCGCATTTAGTGGTTTGAGTGTTGTAACAAATGCACGTTTTGGTGTAATAACTAAAAATAAAAAGACTAGATTACTAGCCTTAAAAGCAATAAAGGAATGTATTGATGTAGCTAAAGCTTCTAACATTACTATTGAACCTATTCAGGGAAAAGATGTTGTTAAACTAATGGATTACAACAATAAGTTTAGAAGATCAATAAGTATGTTTATTATACCTATAGCAATGAGAAAACATAAGCAAATAAAATCAAGTATGCTCAGAGATATCGAACGTAATAAGAAAACAGAAGTATACGCTATTAACGGTGTTGTGTGTGAACATGGTGATAAAGTTAATATCGATACACCCATAAATGATATGATTGTTAGTATTGTAGAAAAAATCGAGAATAAAGAATTAGAGCCTTGTTGGGATAATCTAAAATATTTTGATAAATTTAAAGGATGACAAATATTGTCATCCTTTTCTTTTAAAATAATTTAACTTTGAAACTTTCATATTCTATACTATTACTCAAATCAGAAATGATAAACTTAGAAATATTTCCTGGAGTGTTTTCTTTAATATGTTCAATAAATGCTGCTAGTACTTCTTCTTCTCCTTGGATAACCACTTGAACAAACCCATTGTACAAGTTTCTAACATATCCAGTTATTGGAAATTTTTTTGCAGCTCTATCTATTGTGAATCTCATTCCAACACCTTGAACTCTTCCTTCAAGAGTTAGCTGCATTGTTTTTTTCAATATGAACACCATCCTTTGATATGATTAATACATACTTATTATATCAAAAAAACACTTCTAAAAATAGAAGTGTTTAATATACGATTTTTTCAGCTAAAACTCCGGTCTCTAATTTATTTAGACACACTCTTAATTCTTTGAAGAAATCTTTGATATAGTTGCTATCACTATAGGTTTCATTAAATCTACTAGTGAATCTTTTACGGTACTTTAATGCTGTAATTTTAAATCGTTCTTTTAATAACTTATTTAAGTATTTCACATCACTAAACCCAGCCATATCGGAAATACTAAGTACACTTAGATTTGTTTCTCTTAATAATCTAAGAGCATACTCAAATCTAATATTAAACAGATATTCTCTAAAGGAAATACCAAACATTTCTTTCATTAGATGTGAAAGCCTAAATGTGCTTATACTTACTTGCTTAGCTACATCGTTTAAGGAAATTTTTTGTAGAAAATTATTATTTATATAATCGATTATTCGGTTTTGACGTTCAATATGAAAGGGAACGTCTTTTTTCTTGATATCTAAGTACTTCTCTTTTAATAACATTGTATATAACTCATAAATAAGCATATTGTAATAGCCGATAATTTTATATCTAATCAATATCGTTTGATTAGGAGATATTAAGAGTTTTATCAATTGGGATATTAAAAGTGGGACTTCTTTATATTTTTTAACTAGTTCCTCCAGTGTGTATACCCTATTAATAAACGCTAAACCTTTGTGCATTTCCACATATTCCTTAATATGTTCTTTTTTAAACCTATATGTGATAATCATCGTTTCAGCAGATGATTTCAATGAATGCATTTGATAAGGGTTTATCATGAATAATGTTTGAGGTGTTAGATCATATTGGATATTATCACAAACTATTGATGCATTACCTCTTAAAACCCAAATAAGTTCAGTTTCATCATGAACTTGAAATTTACTATCAACTTCTTTATTGAAGTATGTTTCGAATGGTAAAGTATAGTGAGAAAAAACGTCAGTACTTGTTTGATTCATAGTATCACCTCTTATTTATAATACCCTTTAAAAGTAGTTTATTCAACTTTTTATGACAATTATGCTATTTAGGTAATAAAGTAATCAACTTATATGACAAACATGCTAAAAACAATGTATTTTTGATATTGCAAAGGTTACACAATCTCCTTAATATAGTAATAGAGATTACAAATTAGGAGGTTTTATCAATGTTAACAACAGTATTAAGTTTTATCGTATCAATGAGTGTTTATATATTATTTTTATTCCTATTTTTAGAGTATACAAGAGAAAAGCAGAGTTTTTATAAATGGTTTTTCATCCTAGCATTAGCTACATTACCATTATGGTTCTATAACTTAGACTCATGGTTTAGATGGGCAAAATCATTTAGTGTTTTAATACCAATCTGTTTTGTGTCATTTGTCAGAATTTCTAATGATGGTAGCCACAAAGATGTCATGATGTCTTTAAAGAAAAAATGGCCTTTATGGATTTTATATTTAGTATTGAATTTAAATATCTTAGAAGCTACAATGCATGATTTTGAGGTAGGAAACATCTTCAATGCAATTTGTGGTTTAATTCTATGTATTACTATCCCACTTCCAACTAAACATTGGAGAATTGGTAAGAATGATGGGAAAAACTCATTCGCTGAGTTAATCGCAGATTTACCACTTGCATGGTGTTTATTATATGTCACTTGGAATGCAGCATTCGTGTATGGAGAAAATACAACTTTCGTTGCTTCAAGTATTTGTATTCTAATTGCACCTGAAATATGGATGTTAGTTAAAAGAAGAACAGATTTATGGTTAATGGGTCGTATTTACACATTAGCTATTCATATCCTAATTAGAGCAAGTTACGATATCTTTACACCTTTAATGGATTCAACATTATGGTTTAATGAATCAGTCCTTTATTATTGGGGACTAGTTAACCTTATATTACATGGGGGATACTTAATCTACTGGGCACTTAAATTAATGAACAAACCTTATGTAATAAAACATTCAGCTGAAGCATATGGTTATTAAAGGAGCATATTAATGAGTATAAAAATTATTGAAATTCAAAAAAGAGTCTATGCAAATAACGATGCTAAAGCAGAAGTTCTTCGAAATGAATTAAAAAGTAACCAAACATTTATGATTAACTTAATGAGTAGTCCTGGTAGTGGTAAAACAACATTTGTTGTTAGTACAATTAACCTGCTAAAAGAAGAATTAAATATTGGTGTTATCGAAGCTGATATTGATAGTGACGTTGATGCTATAACCGTTCAAAAAAGTGGTGCTAGAGTAATGCAACTTCATAGTGGTGGAATGTGTCATATCGACGCAGGAATGACCTCTGAAGGCTTAGAAGCACTAGATTATGAAGATTTAGACTTTGTTATATTGGAAAACATAGGAAATCTTATTTGTCCTGCAAGTTATGATTTAGGACAAGCAAAGAATGTAATGATTTTAAGTGTCCCAGAAGGACATGACAAACCATTGAAATACCCAAAAATGTTTACCAAAGTAGATGCTTTGATAATTAGTAAAGTTGATACAGTAAGTTTATTTGATTTTGATTTTGAAAAAGTTACCGAATACGCTAAAAGCTTAAATCCAGAAATTAACATCTTCCCACTTTCAGCCAAAACAGGTGAGGGTATGGATGCATGGATTAAATATATCAAAAACGAAATTATGGGATGGAGAACATAAACATGGCACAAGTTAAACTACTAGAATTTATCAATATGGTATCTGGTACAAAAATGAAGTCTAAGAAGGGTATTGGGTATGATGATCCAAGGTTCTTACTATTAGAAAAAGTTGTAACTGAAGAAATGGCTGAAGTAGCCTTATGTTTAAAATATCGTGATCACCAAACAATCGAGCAAATAGCTAATAAAGCTGGTAAAGATTTTGATACAACTAAAAAGTTATTATGGGATTTATGTATCGCTGGAGCTGCCAATATTAAACGTGAAGGTGAAATTAATACGTTTTGGTACGAAACATGGGTACCTGGAATCTTCGAAATGGTTGTTAATAATAAAGAAAATGTTCAAAAATATCCTCAAATAGCAAAAGCATTTGATGATTATGGACATTTAAGAAACCCTGTTGCTGCAGGTAACTTTCCAATTGGTACTGGGGTAATGAGAGTTATTCCAATTCAAAGTGCAGTTGATGGAAATACCAAAACAGTACCAAGTGAAGAAATATCTACATATGTAGAAAGCGCATCTTTATTTAGTGTTTCTGATTGTAGTTGTCGTACTTCTCGAGAAGAAAACGGTGAAGGTTGCGGACATTTAAAAGAAGACATGTGTATTCAACTAGATGATGCTGCTGAATATTACATTCGTACAGGTAGAGGTAAAGAAATCACAAAAGAAGAAGCATACGATATTTTAGATAGAGCTGAAAAAGATGGTCTTATGCATCAAATTCCTAATACTGAAGGAGATGGACATACCCATGCAATTTGTAACTGTTGTGGTTGTTCATGTTATGCATTAAGAGCAGCTAGTATGTATCTAAACCCTGATATGGTTAGATCAAACTATGTTTCTAAAGTAGATAAAGACTTATGTACTGGTTGCGGTGAATGTATTGATGTTTGTCCAACTAATGCCATAAAACTAGGTCAAAAACTATGTGTAAAAAATGAAATAGAAATTCCTGTTAGAACTGAATTTCCTCAAGATATGGAGTGGGGTGAAGAACACTGGAATCCTGATTATAGAGATAATAGAAAAGAAACACTTGAAAGTGGTACTTCTCCTTGTAAGACAGAATGTCCATCACATATAAGTATTCCTGCTTATATTAAACTTGCATCTCAAGGTAGATACCACGAAGCATTAGAACTTATAAAAAAAGACAATCCATTCCCTGCTGTTTGCGGAAGAGTTTGTCCTGCATTATGTGAAAGTGCATGTACTCGTGGTGATTTAGATGAAGCTGTTGCAATTGATGAAATCAAAAAATTTATTGCTGAGCAAGACTTAAATGAAGAGAATCGTTTTATCCCTAATATAAAGCATGCCTACGATAAAAACATCGCAATCATCGGTGGTGGTCCATCAGGACTAAGTTGTGCTTACTACTTAGCAATAGAAGGATACAAAGTAACTGTCTTCGAAAAAGAAAAAGCACTAGGTGGAATGTTAACATTTGGTATTCCTAACTTTAGATTAGAGAAAAATGTTATAAATGCTGAAATCGCTATTCTAGGTGAAATGGGTGTTAAGTTCAATTTAGGTGTTGAAGTTGGTACTGATATTACAGTAGAAGAAATGAAAAATAATGGATTTGATGCTTTCTATATTGCTATTGGTGCACAAAAAGGTAGAGCATTAGGAATTAAAAACGAAGATAAAACTAATGTCATTACTGGTGTTGACTTCTTAAGAAATGTAGCCTTAGATAATCAAGAAGATGTTCATGGAAACATTGTTATTATCGGTGGTGGAAATGTTGCAATTGATGTTGCTAGAACTGCAGTACGTAAAGGTGGCAGAAACGTTCAAATGTTCTGTTTAGAGGACAGAGACAACATGCCTGCATTACAGGATGAAGTTCATGAAGCACTAGAAGAAAATATTTCTATCAACAACAGTTATGGTCCAAAAGAATTTATTGTTAAAGATGGAAAAGTTACTCAAGTTGTCTTCCACAAATGCTTAAGTGTCCAAGATGAATCGGGTAGATTTAATCCAAAGTTTGATGAAACAGATTCTATGACAATAGATGCTGATTTTATCTTAACAGCTGTAGGACAACAAATTGATTTCAATAAACTACTAACAGGATTAAACATAGAATTAAACACAAACAATACTATCAAAGTGGATTCACTAACTTTGCAGTCTAGTGAAAAAAATATCTTTGCTGGTGGAGATGTTGTGACTGGACCTAAATATGCAATTGATGCGATTGCCTTGGGTAAAGAGGCAGCTATCAGTATTCATAGATATGTAAACAAAGGCCAAAGCTTAACTTATGGCCGTAAACGTAACTATTATAAAGCCCTAGATAAAAACAATGTAGAATACAAAGGTTACGACTTAACTCAAAGACAAGTATCTAAAGTAGATCATATCAAAAACTTAAAAGGTTCATTTGATGATCCTCGTGGTGTTCTAACTGAAGAGCAAATAAAAATTGAAACATCAAGATGTTTAAGTTGTGGTGTTACAATAGTTGATGAATTCCTATGTGTTGGTTGTGGAGCTTGTACAACAAGATGTAAATTTGATGCTATTAAACTAGAAAAAGTTCATGAGGGATATGGTGTAGATTTCCCAGATCTAAAACCAATAATTATAAAAGCTGCTCTAAAAAGAAAAGCAAGAATCTTCTTCAAAAATATTGGTAAGAAGTTTAAAGTAAGAGGTTAATATGCATGAATTAGGTATAGTTTTAGAAATAGTAAAGCAAGTTGAAGAATACAAAATAAGTAATAGTATTGAAGACATTGAAGCATTAGTTCTCCAAATTGGAGAACTAAGCGGAGTTGTTCCTAGATATATTGAAGATGTATATCCAATGGCTATAGAAAACACATCTCTAAGCAAAACAAAACTAATAATTCAAATAGAACCAGGTATTGGAAAATGCAAGGAATGTGGTTTGAGTTTCAACTTAGTTCAAAATGACAATATATGTCCCTTATGTGGACATACCAAATGGGATATATTAATGGGTACAGAGTTACTCATTAAAGAAATACATGCCAAAGAATAAAGGACTCAATTATTGAGTCCTTTTTTTTGTAATACTAGCAAATTTATCATATTTTACTTTCCACTGATTCTAACTACTAGTTTACGATTTCTAGGTCCATCAAATTCCATAAAGTAAATTGCCTGCCAAATCCCTAGAATCATTTCTCGTTTTGATATCAGTATTGTTTTTTCAACACCAATAACACTAGATTTAATATGTGCGTGCGAGTTTCCTTCGTTATGGATATAATCTTTATCTCTTGGAAAAGTTCTTCTAAGGCCTAATAACATGTCATCCTTAACATCTGGATCAGCATTCTCATTTATAGTAATTGCTGCAGTTGTATGTGGTACAAACAAAATAACTTCTCCCTCGGTAACACCCGAATCTTGAATTAGTCTAGAAACTCTACTTGTTATGTTTATCATCTCATCTTCATTATCACTTCTAACATCTATTATGTGAGTTTTACAAATCATATTAGCACCTGCTTTCCATATATATTATAACACAAGGAAATAACCAAACTTAGCAAATTTAAATAGCATTTCCTTATTTTTATGTTAAGATAGTATATGATATTGCATACATCAAAACAGCAAAGGGGGATGCATTATGAACCACTTAAATCTTATTTCAACTATATGTTTATTACTGTGGATTATCTACATAGTAGTAATGTTAAAGAAATCTGAGAAAATAGTAGATTTGTTCCTTAAAATTCAACTACTAATAGTCCTACTATATAATACAGGAATTATCATTGTTTTCCCTTATAAAGTGCCTGTAGAGTTTTCAACATTGTCTTACTTTGTTGTACCGTTTATAGTTTTATTAAATGTAAAGGAACTACGAATTTGGGCAGCGTATACTGCTCTACTATCAGGTGCAGGATATTATATATCAATGGTCCTGTATGGTAATGATCTTTTTGGTCACTTCCCAGTTTACAGCGTAGTGACTTCACTATTTAATCATGGATCATTATTAGCATACTCAATTATCGTGATTCTAACTTATAACATCAAGAAAAGAGATAAATATATTTTATTGGGTGGAGTGTTTTTCAATATTGTTTGGGCTTTATCTTTAAGACAATTTGTTTTACATCCAGGAAGAATATTTATTTATGAAATATTAGATGCTTATCTTGTTAAGGCTTATTTTCCTAATAGTAATTTTACTGGTGTAATAATATACTTCATAATAGTTTTTTCTCTACTATTCTTATCAATGAAATTAGTATATGTAGCCAATCATATCTATAAGCAAAAAGTATTAATAAAAACGAAATAGATTACTTGTGAAAAATTGTACTTTTTAGATTAATTTATCACATTTATGACCATTCCAGTATATACTGGAAATAGTTAAAAAGGGGTGTTACAAATGGCAAATTATGGTGTAATAATAGATAGTACTGTGTACATGCCAAAACACATTATTGAAGAAAGCAAAATCGAAGTTGTATCTTTAAATGTAACTGTTGAAAATGAAGATACCTATTTAGAAAAAAATATCGATAGAGAATTCATTATCAAAAAAAGAAGTGAAGGAAAAACTTTTAAAACAAGTGCTCCTGGTCCAGGTAAATTCCACGAGAGATATGAGCAGTTACTAGAAACTAATGATCATGTATTTGTAATTGGTTTAAGTAAAGTGTTAAGTGGTACTTATCAAAGTAGTACTGTTGGAAGAACAATGCTAGAAGATCCGGAACAAGTTACAGTGTTTGATACAAATCATTCAGCCTATGGAAATGAAATGCTTGTTTATGAGTTGTTAGATATGATTAAAGCAGATAAATCTGTAAAAAAAATCGAATCTAGAATTAATAAATTAATCAATCAATCGAAACTAATATTTACTTGTGAGAACTTATTTAGTCTTGTTGCAGGTGGTAGACTATCTCCTGCTAAAGCAATGATTGGAACTATTCTTAGAATGAAACCAATAGTTGAAATGATCGATGGAAAACTAATTTTAGTTAAAACAGAAAGAACATATAAAAAAGTATTCGCACTTATTGAGCAAAAAGTAAGAGAAACCACAGAAGGTTTTAAAAATATAAATTTTTATATCACACAGACATATAGTCAAAAAAGTGGCGATGCACTTAAAAGTTTCATTGAAACAACTTTCCCAGAAGCTTCAATTAGATACACCGATTTACTTGGTCCTGTTATGACAGTACACGTTGGTGATAAAGGCTTTGGAATTTCTTGGTTCTACGAATAAAAGTAAAAAGGATTTTTTAATCCTTTTTTTATTTACCTTTAAAAGTACAAATAATCTCTATAAAAAAGAGAAGAAAAATCTTCTCTTATTCTGTTAAGAAATTAGTAATAATCTCGACAACCATATCTTGCTGGATAATGGTTTCTAGTTCAGCATCTCCATCACCCTTTTGCGGACCATACCAACCAAACTGTGCATGGTTTCCACCAACAATATTCACTATTTGATTTTCATCATTCACATATTCTAAACTATCATTAAATGCTTCAGGATCCATACCTAAATCATGTTCTGCAGTAATTAGGAGAGTATCTTTATCACTTATGTCCTTTATAGGGTAACTACCTAGTAAGACAAATGCACTTACTTTATCATTACCATTAAATACCATCGATGCTGTTACACCACCTAAACTATGGCCGATCACTACATTCTCTAAACTATCACTAAGGAACTCTTTTCCAATCCAGGGATTTAGTATTGCCAAATTGAATGGCGCTTTAGCTATAACTACATCATAACCTCTCAAAGCAAGATTAATGGCTAAATACTTATAACTGTCAGGAGTAACAAGTCCTCCAGGTATAAAGATTATATTTAACAAAGGATCAGTTACACTATACCTGATTTCATTATTATCTTCATGAAAGGTAACACTACTATCATCTATCATATTAATAGCGTCATCCATTTCCTCTAAAGCGGTATATGAATTTGATGAATAGATAGTTAATGCAATAACAAGTAGTAATAAAACAGCTATAAACATTAGACCTATTCTTTTTAATATTTTCTTCATTTTAACACCTCATGTTTGTAATTATTTATTATGCAGTTCAAAGACTAATCCTTCAACATTATTCATAACCCTTATAAATCCTATTTTTTCTAGTAATCTTATAGAAGGAATATTTTCTACATCAGTCTCTGCAACAATCTTAACATCTGGATACTTCTCAAATATATATTTGATGAATGCACTTACTATCTCATAGATAAAACCCTTACGAGCATATTTAGGATGAATAGAATATCCAATAAACATCTCTAATTCACTTTTTTCAACATATAAATCACCAATCAATTCATCAGTTTCCTTTAAGCAAAAAGCAAGTTGTGACCCATGATCTATATAAAAAGGAGTAAGAAGAATGTCTCGATATTCTTCTTTTGTTTTACCCTTAAAAGTTTGGTAAATCATCCATTCCTCATTATTCCTATACTCTGTAAAAGTATCTAAATCCTTCTCTTTAAAGTATCTTAATACCAGCCGATTAGTTTCTAAAATTTTACTGTCCATAGTATCACCCGTAATCATTATAACAAATAAAAAGGGTTGGCAAAAGCCAACCCTAAATTATTATAAATTATTTGCTTCTATAACTTCTTGATAACATGGTAAATCAATATACAGTTCTTGTTTTAATGGATTACGTTTAGTTCTTCTAATAGTGATAATTTCATATACTAGAACACCAACATTGAACAGAATAGCAGCAATTGCTAAAACATATTTTGGTGCAGCTGCATGTGTACTAACGATATCAAAATATTGTGTGTTTGAGTAATTAGGAAATGTTAAAGAAAACATTGCCCATAAAGCTAAAGTTTGTGCCCTGTGTTGTAGCCAAAGTCCTTTTGTTCCAACAAAAGCTGCAACCGTACAACTAAAGATTAACGCTACACCTGCATAGAATGCTCTATCAGGAATGCAATTGTAAACATATGACATATTCCATATCCCATATGCAATAATCCAAAACCATAGTTGATCAGCCCATACCATATCTTTTGATTTCGAATTGGCTATCTTGATTCCAACCCAACCTGTTATTGTAATAATACTGATTATTCCCGCAATACCATTAATGATATTCCAAGGTCCACCTTGTAGAAATAAACCATTTTCAATAACTCCAGCTTTTGAGTATACCTCAAAATCTCTGAATACTGCTTCTAGGATATTAACACTCAATATAAGTGCTGGGAATAGTAGAGCCCATTTGTTTGTTTGTAATTTTTTAAAGTATCTGATAGCCATAAAGCCAACAACTCCAGCTAATGCGCTATAAGTCTTAACCCAGGCAAACCAATTTCCATCAGTGTTTTCAGATTCTCCTTTACCCCACAGAAATAAAGTAAACGTTAAAGGAATAGCAATATAGAATACTATAGACAAAATCTTACTTCTTCTTGTTCCCTCATTAATTAGTAATAACCCAAATAAAACTAGTAAAAATATTAAAACATTTGTAATTGTATAATTCTCAAAGAAAAACATACTTTATACTTCCTTTCATTATTGATCTCTCTAGATTCAACTATACTCCTAGTTTTATGTTATTTCTATACTAACTTTAATCTTTCATTAGCAACATTGTCATAAAACAAAAAAGAAGAGCCAATGGCTCTTCTTTACAGTTTTTTGCTCATTAATATAAGACTATAATATTCTCCTGATATTTTTATAGTATCGGGTTCTATACCATACTTAACAAATCCCAGTTTTTGATAAAGAATAAAGGCTTTTTCATTTGAATTAACAACTGATAAATTCATTCTGAAGATACCTTTTCCTTTCGCGGCCTCTTCTGCATGGATAATTAGTTGCCTGCCAATACCTTCGCCACGATGATTCTTCTTTACATACATGCTATGTAATGATGCTATATGTTTAAGTTTACTACGTGGATTAAATACTACAACGCAGATACCTATCATCTCTTCATTGATAAAGGCTCCTATGGTTGTAACATTCTCTTTATCTAAGCGATATTTCCAAAGTTTATCTTCAAATAAACTTTCTTCTTCAAAACTTGAACCAAAGCTTAATGTTTCGTTTTCTAATAATTCTAATCTAATTTTCTTGTAAAGCAAATAATCATCTTGTGTGAGTTCACGAATAATCATAAATACCTCCTAGAAATTTCGATACTTCTCAATCATACTATTTTTTACATCCCATAGTTTTTGAGATAAATCTATATAATACTTATGTGGGAAAGAGAATCTTCTTAATTCAGACCAAAGTTCTTTCAAGTTTTCTTGAGCATAACTCTTAACTTCTTCTAAAGTAGGGATATCGTACACTAGTTTTCCTGCTTTGAAAATTTGAACTTGCATTTCTTTTAGAGTATATTCAGTTACCTCTTTACGTTTCCATGTATGGATTGGATCAAATAGTAGTAGTGGTTTTGAAGTATCAATCACTTCATTGTAAAGAGCTATGTAATCAGCTATAGGTCTTTCTTCCTTACTAAACACACGATAAACCTTTTTATAATGTGGTGTGGTAATTTTTGCCGGATTATCACTAATCTTTATAATTGGTTTAATCGTTCCATCTTCTTCTTTTGCAACGATTTTATAAACAGCTCCAAAAACAGGATCACTTTTCGCTGTAATTAATCTTTCACCAACACCAAAAATATCAATTGGTGCTTTTTGGTTTAATAATGTTTTAATTAAATGTTCATCAAGAGAGTTACTAACAACGATTTTACATTTCTCCACTCCGGCTTCATCTAACATAATTCTTGCTTTCTTAGATAAATATGCTAAATCCCCACTATCAATTCTAATAGCGTAATTCGCTTCAGGATTTTCAATCAATACTTCCTTTATAACTTTAATAGCATTAGGTAATCCACTTTTCAATGTGTTATAAGTATCAACTAAGAGTGTTGTGTTTTCTGGATATGTTTCAGCATAAGATCTAAAAGCTTCATACTCAGTATCAAAAGACTGAACCCATGAATGTGCCATAGTCCCACCAGAAGGAATACCATATAATTGATCTCCTATCACGTTACTAGAACTATCAATACCAGCGATATATGCTGCTCTAGTACCCTCTAAACTACTTGTTAACCCGTGTGCTCTACGAGCACCCATTTCAATAACCATTTTCTCTCCAGCTGCGTATTTAATACGAGCAGCTTTAGTAGCGATTAAACTTTGATGATTGATTATTTGCAGCAAGTACGTTTCAACAAGTTGTGCCTCTAAAAGAGTAGCTCTAATTGTCATTATTGGTTCATTAGGAAATATTACACAACCTTCTCTAAAGGTATAAACATCTCCTGTAAATTTAAATGTTTTTAATATTTCTAAGAATCCATCACTAAAAGTGTTTTTACTTCTTAAAAATTCTATATCCTTATCAGTAAAATGTAAGTCCTTTATATATTCGATTATATGATACAAACCAGCAAATAAGCTAAATCCAGCTTTATCAGGATTAGAACGATAGAAAACATCAAAATAGACTATTTCATTATGCTTTCCTTCTTCAAAATATCCATTAGCCATTGTAAGTTCATAAAAATCTATTAACATTGCACGATTTATTGTATACATCTGTTTAATACCTCCACATGTAATCCTTCTAAAACATCCATTGCTTTTTCATGAAGGATTGGATCAAATGATTTTGTTGCTAGATTATCGACTATGATATGAGCATTTGGTAAAGCACTTTTTGCTATAACAGCATTACTTACAACACAAATATTTGATACTAAACCGCATAACTCAATAACCTCATAATCTTTAGTTTCTAAATAGTTCCCTAGTTCTAATGATGGGAAAGAGTATTTTATAAATTGCTTATCCTCTTCTTTTATTAAAGCTTTAACCTCATCTTTAATCTGATGCCCTTTACTTCCCTCTACACAATGAACAACCGGAAGGTTCTTACCTTCTTCTGTTTCTAAATAATCAGTTTTATGGGTATCTAAAGTGTAAATAACATCATTACCTTCTTGTTTATATTGATTTATTTTAGTTATAATATTCTCAGTGATTTCACTCGCAGTATCAAAACCTAAAGTGCCATCAATAAAATCATTTTGAAAATCTACAACGATTAAACACTTCTTCATACAACCACCTCGCATATATTATAACACCTTTCTATTTTTTTTATGAAAAAATGTTTAATAACAAAGTTTCCCACTTTAGTAAATATTTTCATTTTTATGTGCATCCTTTCTATTCTTGATAGTTATCTATGTAATCAAGTATATTAGTAAGCTGTTAAAAGCAAAATAATAAGTTATTGACAAAATGACAGGGTGTCAACTATAATAAGAAAGTATGCTAGGAGATGATTAACATGAGAAAGTACACAAATACTATATTTACCCATAAGAGAATTTTGTTTGTCCTATTTATAATAATTAACATCTTTGCTTTACTAGGAGTTATCCAAATAAAGCTAGATACAGATTTTGCGAGTTTCTCTCCAGATGAATCTATCTATAAAGATCGATTGGAAGAAATCGAAGATATCTTTGGTGAATTAAATCAACTTATAGTTATAGTCGAAGTAGATGATATCAACCGAGAAAGTCTTGATGACATGAAGGAACTTCAAAGTACATTAAGTTCAATTGATGATATTACATACGTTCAAGGAGCAGCTCCAGAGCAATTAATTATCAACGGAAACGTTATTGAGTATAACGACATACCAGCAGATACTGTAATTAATTACTATTCTAACTTTGGTGATTTTTCACCAATTAAGGAACATATAGAGACAAACTATTTTGTCTTTACATTATTTATAGATAAAGACTTTAGCAACTCTAGCATTACCGATATCGAGGATAGTTTAAATGCCAATGACTATCAATCATATATTTCAGGAGATTCTTATAATCAGTTAAAAATTACTGATTATATTATTAGAATATTATTAATCTTACCACCCTTAGCTATCATTGTAATCTTCTTAGTATTTAGATGGCAAATGGGAGCCATTAAACCAACATTGCTTAGTGTACTACCTGCAGGAATAGGTTCTTTATGGACATTTGGTTTGATTGGTTGGATTGGAAATGAAGTTTCAATCTTAACTGCTGTAGTACCGATATTTATTATCGTTATTGGTAGCGCTGACGGATTACACTTCATGTCCCATTATCAGGATTCCAAAGCAGAAGGAAAAAGCAACCATGAATCCCTTGTTAGTACTTTAAGATTAGTAGGGATACCAATGATTGTGACAACATTAACATCAATGGCTGGTTTCTTATCATTATTAACAATTAGCACTTCAAGTATAAAAGATCTCAGTCTTTACTCAGCAATAGGTATTCTTCTAGCAGGTGTAGCTACTTGGTATGTATTACCATTAATCTTATCTAACGATATGAATGTAGCGAGAAAAAAAGCTGCTAGCAAAAAAATTGATATTGCCAAAGGTTTAAGAAAACTATCGGGTATTCCGAGTATTATACTAGCAGTTCTCATAGTAGTAGTTTCAATTATTAGTTATCCTAAAATTAATACTGAATTCAATATGTTAATGGTTTATAAAGAAAGTACAATAGTTTCAATAAATGCAGAAAAAGCTACTGAAGTAAATGGTGGGAGTATTCCATTATATGTAACCTTAGCTAAAAATGATAATATAATCTCATTAGACACGATGGATGAAGTAGAAACTATAATCAATGAGCTAAATAATTTAGATGAAGTAAATAAAGTAATAAACCCATTTGAATTAATGAATATTGTTTATTCTAATCAGTTTCTAGGTGAAATTCCAAATGATATGGTTCTAAACAATATCTATAATAATCTAAGTAGCGATCCAAATAGTACAATACATGACCTAATATCATATGATGATAACACTGTCAGATTGCTTATATTTCCAAGTGATTTAAATAATGACACTTTGGGTACAATTGAAGAAGCAATTGATAATTTAAATTTAGAAACTAGTGTTACTGGAGTTCAATATTTAATGAAAGACTTAAATGATTCAATTTCACAAATGCAATTGAACAGTATAATTCTGGCTTTAGGAATCGTCTTAATCATGTTAGTGATTACTCTCAAAAGCTTTAAAATTGCCTTCTATAGTTTAATTCCAATCCTAATAACAGTAATTAGTTTATATGGTTTCCTTGGCATTAGCCAAATACCTTTAAATATAACCACAGTTATTATTTTCAGTATTACAATTGGTGTGGGTATAGATTATGCAGTTCATTTCAGTAGTGTATATAAATACTACTTAAAAGAAACAAATAACAATGAAATGGCAATTGATAAAGCTTATAGTAATTCTTCTCGTCCAATCATTGCTAATGCTCTTGGAATTTCTTTAGGATTATCAATAATGGTTTTATCACCACTAACAATTCATTTCAATGTAAGTATGTTAATGTGGGTAAGTATGATTGTTAGTGTTGTCTTAACATTAACTTTATTACCATTCATATTCAAAAAAAGAGGAGGTAAGAAGAATGCCTAAGAAAATGTTTTTTAACATTAAAGAAGATAAGAGAAACATGTTTCTTGATGTCGCTGTTGAAGAGTTTACTACAAAATCGTTTGAGCAAGTTAGTGTTAACACTATAATAAAAAAAGCAAATATATCTAGAGGTTCATTCTATACCTACTTTGATGACCTAGAAGCATTATTTAACTACATAATAAAGGAAGTTATTAATAACCGTTTTGAGTATGCTAAAAAGTTACTACAGAATTGCAATGGTGATTATTTCCTATTTATTAAATCATTATTTGAATACGACTTTGATAGCTATAGCACGTCAGGAAAGTATAGTCTTTTTAGAAACTATATCCATTATATTCAAAGTTCAAAAAAAAGTTCACTTAAAGATGCAATCATTGCAAAGTCACTCCTTGGACTCATTGAGAACAATGACATAAAATCAGTATTCAATTTTGATGAATTAAAAATAAATGAACAAGAATTTATTGATTTACTAGAGATTGTAGTTATCTTGATGATTAACACATTCTTAAAATCAGAAAATGAGAACTTGTCAAAAAAAGAAACAATAAGATTATTTAATAAAAGACTAAGTTTTATTGAATACGGAGTTAGGAAGGAAAATATAGAATGATTACAATACCATTTATTTTAATACTATCTGTATTAGCAATCTACAAAGGAAATTTTATTAGAAAGCACAATGTTAAATTATATATAGGAGCAATAATCTTTGGTATAATAGTATTTGCATTGAGAAACAAAGTTCAGATTACAGAACCATTCAATCAAGGTTATTTAGGATTATCATTCCTTTACATAGTAATGATGACAGGAGCTTTAAGAAATAAATCAAACTTGAGAAAAAAACTTATGAGTGTAAGAAGAGAATATTCAATTATTGGGTTTATTCTAGTTTCACCTCATGCATTAAAGTATATAGTAGAATTTCTACAAGGAGTAAGATCATTTGAATGGCTAGGAGTTATTCCATATGCAATAATGATTCCGTTATTCATCACTTCGTTCATGATTGTTAGGAAAAAATTCAGTTTTGCAACTTGGAAGAAACTTCAACAATTTGCATATATTGTTTATATCTTAATCTTCGTACATTTAATCATTGTTGCCAAAATGCCAAACCTACTTGTCTATATTGTTTTATTTGTACCTTATATAGTAGTGAAACTAAAAAAAGAGTATTTAATATTCAAAAGTAAAAAATAAAAAAAGCATATTTCTGAAATGAACCCAAAAAAGTAGACACTTTAAAAAAAGAGGTCTACTTTTTATTTAACCTACG